>Ga0209930_1000012_pt1 | contig 1286035 bp, 1255 predicted proteins | sample ThiBiot_500_biof_2_FD_183948 | JGI IMG/M metagenome (GOLD analysis project Ga0209930, IMG submission 183948) | Wastewater bioreactor microbial communities from Cape Town, South Africa - Thiocy_cont_500_biof (SPAdes) | ecosystem: Engineered > Bioreactor > Thiocyanate-remediating >... | reverse complement strand
CTTCGTTCCCTTGCCGTTCGCTGCGCTGTCTTGCTTGGCGCTGCGTCATCAGCAGAGAAACGAGATTATGAAGAAGTTTTTTACGTCTGTCAAATCGTCGTTAGCTGCTGTTTACTACGCCGCCACTGCGATTCGTCAGACCCCCGCTGCGTTACCACCTTGCCGCAGGGCTCCTTCTTTTGGTTGGCTGATTCGCTGCGCCCGCTTATGCGTAACCGCTGCTGAAACTGCCTTCCTCACCCTTCGCATCACCCGCTTCGCTGTTCGCGTTGCGTTTGCTGCGTCGAGAAAGAGACTATAGCACGCATTGAAATCGGCACGCAAATCGACCCAGGCTTTCTTGTCAGTTTCGTGACCGAAAACGGGCCTTTTCAGGCCCTGATACAGCGCGCAAAGCGCGCTGTATCGCCATTTGGCGTGAACTAAAAAAATTTTCGAGGCCTTGCCGGGCAGACACCCCCAGGCCTGCTACCTATGCTGGAACGACGGCGGACGCTTGGCGATGAAGGCCTCCATGCCTTCCTTCTGGTCATGCGTGCCGAACAGCGAATGGAACAGGCGTCGCTCGAACTGCATGCCTTCGGCCAGCGGCGTCTCGAAGGCACGGTTCACCGCTTCCTTGGCCATCATGACCGAGGGCAGCGACATCGAGGCAATGACGGTGGCCATTTCGATCGCCTCGTCCAGCAGCTTGTCCGCGGCCACCACGCGCGAGACCAGGCCCGCGCGTTCGGCCTCGGCCGCATCCATCAGGCGGCCGGTCAGCACCAGATCCATGGCCTTGGCCTTGCCCACCGCGCGCGGCAGGCGCTGGGTACCACCGGCGCCGGGGATGATGCCCAGCTTGATCTCGGGCTGTCCGAAGCGCGCCGTCTCGGCCGCCACCAGGATGTCGCACATCATGGCCAGCTCGCAGCCGCCGCCCAGCGCATAGCCGGCCACGGCCGCGATCACGGGCTTGCGGATGCGGCGCAGGGTCTCCCAATTGCGGGTGATGAAGTCCGAGGCGTAGGCCTCTATATAGGAGAGGTCTTTCATCGCGCCGATGTCGGCGCCCGCGGCAAAGGCCTTTTCGCTGCCTGTGATGACCATGGCGCCGATATCGGGATCGGCGTCGAAGGCCAGCAGCGCCGCCCCCAACTCGTCCATCAACGCATCGTTCAGCGCATTGAGCGCCTTGGGGCGATTCAGGGTCAGCAGGCCGACCCGGCCACGATTCTCGACCAAAACCAGAGCTTCGCTCACGACCACACTCCTTCCTATATATATACCGGGCGCGCCGGTGCCGCCTCAAGCATACCCGCACCCCGTGGCGGCCGGCGGCTTGAGTTTCACCCCGCCATGGCGCACCATCTTTGGTTCCATATTTCAAGGAAAGGACATGGCTGGAGGAGCAAGCGGCGGCCGCAGCATCATCGGACTGCTGCTGGCCGCGGGCCGGGGATCGCGTTTTTCAGCGGACGGCAGCGCGAACAAGCTGCTGGCCCGCGTCGACGACCGGCCGGTCTGCGCCGCGGCGGCCCAGGCCCTGCGCGGGGCGCTGCCACGGGTGGCGGCGGCCGTCTCGCCCGCGGCGCCTCTTGTGGGCGATGCGCTGCGGCAGGCCGGGTGCGAGGTCATCGTATGCGACCGTGCCGCCGAAGGCATGGGCGGCACGCTGGCGCAGGCCGTCTCGTGGCTGTCGTCCCGGGAGCAGGCGGCCGGCAACGAGGCGCCCGCCTGGTGCATCATGCCCGCCGATATGCCCTGGGTGCACCCCGATACCGTGGCGGCGCTGCGCGACGCCTGGCTGGCCCTGCCTCCGTCCCGGCGCGAACGCGCGGTGCTCGCGCCCACCTATCGCCAGATGCGCGGCCACCCGGTCCTGCTGGGGCCGGACTGGGCGGCGGCGCTGTCGCAATTGCAGGGCGACGAAGGCGCCCGCGCCCTGATCGCCGGCCAGGTCACCCCCCTGGCCGTGGAAGATCCGGGCTGCGTGCGCGACGTCGATACGCCGGACGACCTGGCGCCAGGCCCGACCCTCCTCGGATGAGGAGCCCCCCCTACGCGCTGACGCGCGCCCCCGAGGGGGCGGCACTGGCGGACCGGCAGAGCCGGATCCGCTGTGCCCTGAGCCGGACACGCCCGCTCGTCGAGTGCGATGGCGCGTAGCGCCATGGATGACTAACATGAAGGAACCTATGCAACGGACCGCCGTTTCCAATCGCCCCGCGCCTCGCCGGCGCGCGTCCCAGCCGGACACGTCCATGACCGAAGCCATCTCCTACCGCCTGGAACTCATCGATCCGGCCGGGCACCGCTGCCGGGTCACGATGTCCATCCCCGACCCCGATCCGACCGGGCAGTGCGTCAGCCTGCCCGCCTGGATACCCGGCAGCTACATGATCCGCGACTTCGCCCGGCAGATAGAAAGCATCGAAGCGCGGGCCTGGGGCCGCAGGATCGAACTGAGCAAGCTGGACAAGCAGACCTGGCAGGCCGCGCCCTGCCGCGGGCCGCTGCAGATCGTCTGCGAGATCTACGCCTGGGACCTGTCGGTGCGCGCCGCGCACCTGGACGAGAGCCACGGGTTCTTCAACGGCACCAGCGTCTTCCTGCGCGCGGCCGGCCACGACGACGTGCCCTGCCTGCTGGAACTGGTGGCGCCACGCGGCCTGGACTGGAAGGTCTACACCAGCCTGCCCGAGGCCGAAGGCCATCCCCAGCGCGCGCCGCGCCACGGCTTCGGCATGTACCGCGCGCCGGACTACGACGCGCTGGCCGACCATCCCATCGAGATGGGTACGCCCCAGGTCGCCAGTTTCGAGGTCTACGGCGCGCGGCACGAGCTGGTCTTCACCGGCGACGTTCCCAACCTCGATCTCGAACGGCTGGTGGCGGACATCCGCAAGATCTGCCAGAAGCAGATCGCCTTCTTCGAACCGCGGACGCGGCGGGCGCCGTTCCTGGACAGCTCGGACCGCTATGTCTTCATGACCATGGTCACCGGCGACGGCTACGGAGGCCTGGAACACCGCTCGTCCACCGCGCTGATGACCTCGCGCTCGGACCTGCCCGTGCGGGAACGGCCCGAGCAGACCGACGGCTACCGCAACTTCCTGGGCCTGGTCAGCCACGAGTATTTCCACACCTGGAACGTCAAGCGCATCAAGCCCGCGGCCTTCGTGCCCTACGACCTGGACCGCGAGAACCATACGCGGCTGCTGTGGCTGTTCGAGGGCTTCACGTCCTATTACGACGATCTGTTCGTGCTGCGGGCCGGCGTGATCACCGAACCGGACTACCTGCGCACGCTGGCCAGGACGGTGTCTCTGGTGCACGCGGCCCCCGGCCGCTTCAAGCAATCGGTGGCGGAAAGTTCGTTCGATGCCTGGACGCGCTACTACCGCCAGGACGAAAACTCGCCCAACGCCATCGTCAGCTACTACACCAAGGGCTCGCTGGTCGCGCTGGGGCTGGACCTGCTGCTGCGGCACGAAACCGACGGACGCCACGGCCTGGACGACGTGATGCGGTTGCTGTGGACGCGTTATGGCCGCGACTTCTACCGGGGCGGCGCGCGCGGCGTCGAGGAAGACGCCATGCCGGACCTGATCCGGGAAGCCACCGGCGTCGATGCGCGCGATTTCCTGCGCCGCCACGCCTACGGCCGCGAGGACGTGCCCTTGGCGGAACTGCTCGCGCAGCACGGCTACGCCCTGACCTGGAAGGCCTCCTCGCCGCTGCCTTCCCTGGGCGTGAAGACCGCGCGCCAGGGAGAAGACCTGCGCCTGGCCACCGTGTACACGCTCGGCCCGGCCCACCGGGCAGGGTTGTCCGCGCAGGACGTGCTGGTGGCCATCGACGGCCTGCGCGTACAGAACGGCAACCTGGACAAGCTCCTGGCGCGCTACCGCCCCGGCGATCTGATCGAGATCCATGCGTTCCGGCGCGACGAACTGCGCCGGTTCACGGTGAAGCTCGAGCCGGCGCCGGAAACGGAGTGCGTGATCGCGGCGGCCTGACCCAGCCGCCGGCCTTCACCAGGCGACGGGCTCCCGCCCCTGCTCCGCCAGCCAGCGGTTGGCGGTTTCGAAATGCCCGCTACCCAAAAACGGTACCGGCGGGCGCCGGGCCGACAGGGGCGAAGGGTGATTGGCCATCAGCACCAGGTGCCTGCCGCCGGGCGGCAGCAGCGCCTGCTTGGCCTGCGCGTGCGCGCCCCACAGCATGAAGGCCTTGGGCGAGGGTTCGCGCGCGATCGCGGCGATGACCGCGTCGGTGAACGCTTCCCAGCCCTGCTTCGCGTGCGAGGCGGGCGCGCCGTCTTCCACTGTCAGCGACGTATTGAGCAGCAGCACGCCCTGCCGGGCCCAGCGCTGCAGATCATTGCCGAAGGCGGTGGGATTGCCGCCGAAGCTGGCCGCGATCTCGTTGAAGATGTTGCGCAGGCTGGGCGGGCGCTTGAAGCCGTCCGGCACCGAGAACGCCAGGCCCTGGGCCTGGCCGGGACCATGGTAGGGATCCTGCCCCAGGATCACGACCCGGGTCGACTCGGGCGTGGCCAGGTCCAGCGCGCGGAACGGCAAGGCCGGATAGATCACCGCGCCCGCTTCCCGGCGCAGGTCGACGAAACGCCGCAGCGCGTCGAACGATGGGCTGGCCAGCGCCCCGGCCAGCCGTTCGCGCCAGGCGGCCGGCAGGTGGTCCACGTGGTTTTGCAGCGGTTCGGCCAGGCGGTTGTCCGGCTCCGCCGCGAACAGATCGGCGGACTCGCCCCGGGCGGTGCTCATGCGAACAGCCGCGCCAGCTCGGCGCCGGGCTCCGGCGCCCGCATGAAGGCCTCGCCCACCAGGAAGGCGTTGACGCCGTATTCGCGCATCTGGCGCACTTCGGACTGGCCCAGGATGCCGCTTTCCGTGACCACGCGCTTGCCGGCCGGGATACGTGGCAGCAGGTCGATCGTGGTCTGCAGCGACACCTCGAAGGTCCGCAGGTTGCGGTTGTTGATGCCGAGCAGGCTGGTCCGCAGTTCCAAGGCCGTGTCCAGCTCGGCCGCGTCATGGACCTCCACCAGCACGTCCATGCCGAGTTCCAGGGCCAGCGCTTCCAGGTCCCGCAACTGCGAGGGCTCCAGCGCGGCCACGATCAGCAGGATGCAGTCGGCGCCCATCGCCCGCGCCTCGACCACCTGATAGGCATCGACGATGAAATCCTTGCGCAGCACGGGCAGCGCGCACGCGGCGCGGGCGCGCCGCAGGTAGTCCTGCGACCCCTGGAAGAACTGCACGTCGGTCAGCACGGACAGGCAGGCCGCGCCATGCGTGGCATACGAGGCCGCGATCTCGCCGGGCTGGAAGTTCTCGCGCAGCAGGCCCTTGGACGGCGAGGCCTTCTTGATCTCGGCGATCACGCCGGAGTGGCCAGCCGCCACCTTGGCCTCGATCGCCTGCGCAAAACCCCGAACGTCCTGCCGGGCCTCGGCTTCGCGCCGCAGGTCGGACTCGCTGCGAAGCAGGCGCGCGGTGGCGACTTCTTCGGCCTTTACTGCCAGTATGCGTTGGAGAATGTCACTCATGACCCACCCATCAAGATTCCTGTGCGAAAACGGCTCATTGCGCCGCCTTCCTGGTGAACGATACGAACTCGTCCAGCCGCGCGCGCGCGGCGCCGCTGGCGATCAACTCGAAGGCCTTGCGTATGCCCTCGGCCACCGATGACACGGTGTTGCCGGCATACATGGCCAGGCCGCCGTTGAGCGCGACGATGTCGCGCGCGGGGCCTGGTACGTTGGACAAGGCTTCCAGCATGAGTTCACGGGATTCGTCGCGATTGGCGACTTTCAGGCTGCGGTTGGACACCATCTGGAGGCCGAAGTCCTCGGGATGGATCTCGTATTCGTGCACTTCACCGTCGCGCAGCTCGCCCACCATCGTGGCCGCCCCCAGCGAGGCCTCGTCCATGCCGTCCTTGCCGTAGACCACCAGCACGTGCTTGGATCCCAGGCGCTGCAACACCCGCACCTGGATACCGACCAGGTCGGGATGGAACACGCCCATGAGCTGGTTGGCGGCGCCGGCCGGATTGGTCAGCGGCCCCAGCAGGTTGAAGATGGTGCGCACCGCCAGTTCCTTGCGGATGGGCGCGATGTTCTTCATGGCCGAGTGGTGGACGGGCGCGAACATGAAGCCGATGCCGGTGGCTTCGATGCATTCGGCCACGGCCGCGGACGGCAGCATGACGTTGGCGCCCAGCGCCTCCAGCACGTCGGCGCTGCCCGACGACGACGAGACCCCGCGATTGCCGTGCTTGGCGATCTTGGCGCCGCCGGCCGCCGCCACGAACATGGCCGCGGTCGAGATGTTGAAGGTATGCGCACCGTCGCCGCCGGTGCCGGCCAGGTCGACCAGGCTGTCGGTATCGGGTACTTTCACGCCGTCGGCGAACTCGCGCATGACCTGCGCGGCCGCGGTGATCTCGCCTATGGTCTCTTTCTTGACCCGCAGGCCCATGATGAGCGCGGCCGCGGTCGCCGGCGACATCTCGCCGCGCATCAGCATACGCATCAGCGACAGCATCTCGTCATGGAATATCTCGCGGTGTTCGATGCAACGCACCAGCGCTTCGGTCGGGGTAATGGACACCATGGACTCCTTGGGAAATCGTTGCCGCTGGTTCATGCGTTCAACTGCAGGAAATTGCGCAGCAAGGCATGGCCGTGCTCGCTCAGGACGGATTCGGGATGGAACTGCACCCCGTAGACGGGAAGGCTGCGGTGGCGCACGCCCATGATCTCCCCGTCGTCGGTCTGCGCCGTCACCTCCAGGCAATCGGGCAGGCTGTCGCGTTCGATGGCGAGCGAGTGGTACCGGGTGACCGTGTAGGGAGACGGCAAGTCCCGGAACACATCGCTGCCCGTATGGGTCATGGCCGACGTCTTGCCGTGCATGATCTGCCGCGCGCGGACGATTTTGCCACCAAACGCCGCACCGATGGACTGGTGGCCCAGGCACACGCCCAGGATGGGCACCTTGCCGGCATAGGCCTGGATGAGCGGCACCGAGATGCCGGCCTCGGCGGGCGAGCACGGTCCGGGCGAGACGCAGATACGCTCGGGCGCCAGCGCCGCGATCTCGTCCAGCGTGATCTGGTCGTTGCGATACACCCGCACGTCCGCGCCGAGTTCGCCGAAGTACTGGACCAGGTTGTAGGTAAAGGAATCGTAATTGTCGAGCATCAGCAGCATGCCGCTCTCCCCGTGGAATCGAACAGGCCAGTGGCCGGGAACATGTCGGCGATCGCGCCGTCCGGGAGCGGGCGCCACCACGCGAGCGACGAGCCACGATGCGCGTGTGCGGGGGTTCGGCTGGCAAGGGGGGGTACTGCTGGATACACGGACAATCTCCTGGATCGGGAGCCGCCGTGCCGGGGGAGCTGTGTGAATTCGCGACCTGCCACCGGTTACGGCGGCAGGGTGCAGTTTTCGAACCGCAACAACGTGCCGCTTCCTAGCGGAAGCGCCACCACTGAGCTGCTTGGTTCGAAACGATGCGGTTCATGTCTTGAAGTGAGTCGGGAGCCGCGGCCATGTGCGCGTTTCAGCTCCAGCGGGAATTCTAGCGCGTCCGCGTTTCGCTTGTCGAACGGAAGAAATGGGGACGGAACATGGCACCCCATATCCGCCCCGTTCCCCTCACAGCCCCAGCGAGCGCCGCTCCGCCGCCGTCAACTGGCTGCGCGCCGCCTCTCCCATGTTGGCGTCGCCCAGCACCTGGATGGCGCTGCCGGACCGGTAGCCTTGCGCCGGGCCCGGCGGGCTGCTCTTGCTTTCCCCGGGCGCGGGCTCGTTGCCGAAGCCTAGCACCCGCACGGAGAAGATCGAGGGCAGGCTGTTGCGAGCGGTCGCGCGGTCGCGCTGGATCACCTCCTGGGCCGCGGTGGCCGCGGAACTGGCCGCCGCGCTGGCGCTGGTCAGCGCCGAGACGTTCACCACCGCGGCCACGGGCAGGCCGGACGCCTTGCCCTGCACCTGGATGTTCTCGGCGTTGACCACCCGCAGCGCGGCCAGATTGACGTTGCCCGACACACGGATGCCGGCCTCGCCCGCGTCGATGGCGCCCAGCGGGGCGATCAGGTCCACGTCGCCCGGCGGCACCTCGGGTATGGGGTTGAGGGTGGCGATGCCCGCCCCGGAACTCGGCGCCTGCGGTGCCAGCATCACGTTGCCGTAGCCGTCGTAGCTGCGCTTGGGCGGCGTGAACAGCACCGTGGTCTTGGCGCCGCGGCCGGCGTTGATGTCGCCCTCCTCCGACCAGGCCAGGATGCCACCGCCGAAGGTCGTCATGACGCGCGACAGGCCGAGCAGCAGCGACTGTTCGCTGAACAGCCGGATGTCGCCCCGGCCCTGGGTCATCACCCCGGCGCCGGCCGGCGGCACCTCGCCCTGCACGCCCACCACGATTTGTCCGCCCGGCGCCAGCATTTCGATGTCGCCGCCGAAATTGGTCCGCACGCCGGCGCCGCCGAACAGGATGATGTCGCCGGGGCGAGCGATCTCGCCGCCCTGCGCGTCGTGGTCGGGGAACAGGGCGGCGATGGCCTGGCGGCCTCGCAGGTAGGAGCCGAAGCGCAGGCCGTCGGCATCGTTGTACTCGCGTCCCCCTTCGCGCAGCTCGGCGAAATAGACTTGCCTGAGGAAAATGCCCTGCTGCTCCGCCGGCAGTTCCGCGAAAACCGCGCGCGCCTCGGCCTCGCCCGGCGCCTCGACGCCGTAGCGTTCCTTGAGCCAGGCAACAAGCTCGGCTTCATACGTCTTCGCGACCTTGCCGGGCTGGTCGGCAAGCGGCATTCCTGTCCGCGCGAGATTGGCCGGATCGAGATAGGCCAGCAGGCTGCCATAGTCCGGCCCCGACGCGCCCGCTCCGGCCTGGAACAGGATCGAAGCGCCCGGACGGGCGTCTCCGGCGACGACGGGACCGATGGAAACGACCGACCCCTTGTCGCCCTGGTAGATGCTCCGGCCCGCGACGAGCGCCAGCGTGCCGGGCCCCGCCACCTGGAAATTGGAATAGATGATGTCGCGGCCGGCCTGGATGAGGGATACGTCGTTGCTGCCGTCGTGCAGGATCAATCCGCCGCGGCCGGCTTCGTTGCTCCAGTCGGTCGCGGGTTCGTCCAGGCCGCCGCTCGCGACGATGTCCCGGCCCGCGCGCATCCACAGCGGTCCCCCGCCGATATAGCCCGTGGCGGTGCCAGCCCAGTCGATCGTGGTCTGTCCCACCCTGGCGTTGATGATGTCGCCGTTCACGGCATAGATCCGCGTGGGACCGGAAATGGATACGCCGCGGGCAATCGTGCGGGTGAGATAGTTGCCGGCGGCATCGTCCTGGTACCGCATGCCGTAGAAGATCGAATCGCGCGCGAGCAGATCGAGCCGCGCGCCGGGCGCGGCCCGTAGCGCCGCCCTGCCGAACACCAGCACATCCCCGCCCGCGGCGACCGCGCTGAGCGCCGGCGGGTAGGCGGTGTCGTAGTACTGGGTCTGGCTTCCGATATCGAAGGTGCTGTTGGACGAGATCGGCACGACCGAACCGCCCGCCGAGAACAGGTCCACTGCGGTCCGGTCCGTCCACAGCGACGCCCCGGTATCCGAAATGGTCGGCACGATGCTGGCCACCCCCGCGGGATCGATCCGGCCGGGGTCCGCGACATGCATGACGACGAGATCGCCCCGGGTCCGGATCGTGGCGCGGCTGTCGCCCAGCGCCAGGAACAGGCCGCTGTCGGGTTTGTAGTTGTAGGGACGCATGGGATCGATCGGGCGCGGATCTTCGTAGCCGAGCGGCGTGCCGTAGCCCGTCTCGTTCACCAGGCCGATGGTCGCGGCAGTGACCGACACGTCGCCACGGACGTTGACCAGCATGCCGCCGCCAGGATTGGCGGGCGCGAAGAACGGCGCCATGTTCAAACGCCCGCCCACGTCCACGACGAGATCCCCGCCCCCGGTCTGCCGCAGCGTGCCGCCCGCATCGGTGTAGCCGCCCCCGCCTATCGTGACCGCCAGGCCGGACGACCGGGTGACCCACAGGCCAAGATTGGGATCGACTTCCATGTTCTGCGGCGTGACCACGCCGGCATCGCCGCCCGCGATCACGTGCACGTTGCCGCCGCCCAGGGTACCGATGCCGGAAAAACCGGCCAGGGTGCTCATCCCCCAGGTATCCGGAAGATAAGCACCGAAATTGATGCCCCATGCGCCGTCCTGCCAGCGCAACCATTCGTTTATGCGCCGATGGTTGGTGTCGAGGTCCGATGCGACGCTGTATCCCTCCAGCGTCCGGCCGGCCTGGACCAGGACATCGCCGCCTCCCTCCGTGAACCGGATGCCGGCGTAGTCCTGCATGCCGGGCAACGCCGTCCCGGCGGTATAGACACCGAACAGCGACTTGTGCCGATAGTCGCGGCCCGCGACCAGATCGAGATAGCCCGTGCCGGTGCGCACGACGCTGATCGCCTCCAGCATCCAGTCGCCGGCGATGTGCTTGTCGTCCATGACCAGATCTCCACCTGCGCCAAGTGTGTGCAGGGGCTTGACCGCCCGTGTGTCGCTGGCGGCAAGATCGGCGCCCGCGACGAATCGCATGGACCAGGAAAGCGAGCCGGGTTCCAGCAGCGAAGACACGGCCCACATCCGCCCCTCGCCACCGTCCGCCCAGTTGTAGTCGTCGTTCGTGGGGGGCGGCGGAGCGAAGCCGTCGTTGATGCTGCCGTTGATCTTCAGGTCGCCGCCGGCGCGCAGGACGAGCACACCCGGCTCGCCGCTCCCCCGGATGCCCGACCCGGCCCGAGGTCCATAGCGATAGCCCGACAGATCGAGGTCACCGTCGGTCGTCAGGTCGCCGTCGCTGGCGATCTCGACGCCGGGCCGCAGATGCAGGGCCGATCCATACGCCGCCAGCCCGCCCAGCCGGGCCTGCAGCGAACCGTTCGCCAGCGCCGCGCTCATGAACGCTTGGCTGTCCGCATGAACGCTGTCCAGATAGGCCTGGTCGACCATGCCCTCCACCGGGACATGGCGACGGAAAGCATTCACGGCGATGCTGGCCGCCCCGCGGATATCGACCCGGCTGGCCGCGTCGATGGCGACGTCGCCGCCGCCCACGCGCGAGGCGTTGAGCTCCAGCCTGCCCCGGTCCACGCCATCGGCCGAACGCAGGTCGATTGCCGCGTCCCGTGCCAGCGTGATCGTGCCGCGGCCGGCCGTCAGCTCGATCGAGGCGCGGTTCGCCGCCGCGATGGGCGCGCCATGGCTGTCGGTCCTCAGCACGGTGCCATGCGCATCGAGCGCCGCGCCCGAGGCCAGCACGAGGTTGTCACGGGCCGACAGGCGGATGCTGCCGACCTGCTCGCCGCTGGCGTCGATCCTGCCGTTCACGGTCAGGCTGCCGCCGTCGACGGCGATCTCGACCGCATGCGCCTTCACTTCGTTGCCGACGACCAGATCGCCCCGCTTGACAGTGAACCGGCGGGCGCCGAAAAAGCCGCTCTCGCTCAGCCGGGTGTTCAAGGCGCCGAAGTCGCCGATCGTATCGGCGGCCAGCGCGAAGCGGCCGTCGGCATACCCTTCGGTCGTGCCGCCGCGCAACGTACCGCCCAGCGCCACCGTCCCGGCGACCGCGGACATCTCGATCGCGCCGGCGTCGTTGCCCCGGGCAGAGACGTCGATGACCGAACCCGCGTCCTGCACGATGCGGCCGGCGCGGCTTTCCATTTCCAGCCTGCCGCCCCAACTGTGCTTGGTCACGTCGTAGAAAGAGACGGACCGGCCGGCCAGATCGACCTGCGCCTGGCTACCCAGCCGGATATCGCCATCGGCCTTCATGACCAGGCGGCCGCTGGGCAGCAGCACCGCCGTATCGAGCGCGAGGGCCGCGCCTTGCAGGCGGATTTCGCCGCCCAGGTCGCCGCCGGCGGCAGGCGCAGCCGCATCGCCCGCCCCGCCGACCGTGATCGCGCCGCCGGCGCCGATGTCGATCATGGCGCCGCTGTCGGCGGTGAACAGCGGCGTGGAAAGGGTGAGATCGCCGCCGCGATAGGAGGAGGCGTCCGTGCCGGAATGGTAGAAGGCGACGCTGCCGCGGTTGTTCGCGGTGATCTTTTCGCTCGCCACCAGGTCGACGCTGGAGAAACCGAGCGCGAGGCGCTTGAGTTCGGCGCTGTTCTGCGTGCGCGCCAAGGGGTCGTAGCCGAAATGGATCTCGCGCGCGGCGAAGGTCAGCCTGCCCGACCCCGTACCCGCCCCGCCGGGCTGCACAGCAGGCGGTTCCAGGCTGACATAGGGATTCTCGACCCGTCCTTCCCCGGTGACCACGCCGTTCCAGACCAAGGTATCCGCCGCGAGCGTGGCCGAGCTGTCCTCGCCCCAGCCGTAGATGGCCGGTGTGTTGAGCACCACCATGGTCTCGGCCGGACCGCCTCCCTGGTTGCGCGCATCCAGCGTGACGTCGCCGTAGAAATTGATCGCGTTGCGCACCGACAGCGACAACCGTTCGAGCGCGGCCAGGTCGGTCGTGGCCGGGTTCAGGAGCCGGTCCAGCGTCGTCTGCGTCAGGTTCCAGCCGGTGCCGAGCACGCCAGCGGCCCGCGCGGCGGCCAGGGACGCCTCCGTGCCGACGTTCACGGCGGGCAGGCTCAAGCCGAGATAGCGCGCGTTCAATTGCGCCAGGCCGAGCGACAGCTTGTCGCTGGCCACGAAGCCTATCGTGCCGCGCGTGCGGAGCACGGCGCCGTCTTCGATGGTGAGCGAACTCGACTCTCCCACCTTGAGCGGCATCGCCGGCAGCAGGTTGAACCAGCCGTTCGCGACCACGAGCATGGAACCGATCGCCTGCTCGTCCGGCGACGTGGCATTCGCGAACACGTAGCCCAGGGTCGAATCCGGCACGGCGAAGGTACTGCGCGTGGTATCCAGGACAGCGCTGTCCTCGATCAGGACGTGCTGGCCCGCGATGACGATCTGCCCGGCCTCGAGCACCGAGCCGGCGCGCACGGCGACCGACTCGTTCCCGTAGCTCTTGTCGAGCGAAAGAAAGCCCCGGCTTTCCCAGAACTCCGCGCCGATGAACAGGGTGCCGGCGTTGAACCGGGACAGGTCCTCGGCATCCAGCGCGGTCATGCCGGGGGTGGCCGCGGCCGTCGACGGCTTGATTTCCAGCGGCTGGAGACTCCGGACCAGCATGGCGCCCGCATAGCTGCCTTCGCCGCCGCCGAACAGGGCGGTGCCGTTGAAATCGATGACGTCGCCGGCCTCTTCGAAGGACAGCACGAGTTGCTTGCCGTCCGTCGGCAGCCGCGCCCGCGTCGTGCCGAAGCGCGCCGCGGTGGCGAGGGCAAAGGCGCTGTAGCTCGATTCGTTGTATTGCGAATGCGCGCGCACCGCCGGCCCCGGCGTCACCACGATCTGGTTCGGCAGGACCGCGCGCACCGGGGTGTTGGCGATGCCCAGATAGCCGTCCGCGACATAGGAACCGTTGCCGGCCGCCACCGTCCCGATCTCGCGCGGCAGGCCGCCGCCGATCTCGACGCGATAGGCGCCCGGCAGCCTGGCGTAGGTCGACGGCAGCAGCGTGTAGGTGCCGGCCGCGAGCCCCGGGATTCCCGCGCCGAGGGTGACTTGCTGACCCGTCGCGGGATTCCCCCAGCCGGCCTCCTGGACGACCGGCGCATAGGCCGACGCGTAGCCCGGCAGGATGGCATAGACCTGGTTGCCGGCGTCGCTGAAACCGAACGCCGGATTGGCGTTGGCGATCGGCGTGCGCAGGATGTCGACCGAACCGCCGCGGCCGGCGACGAAGCCCGCGCCGGCAAGTTCGCCGCCGCCGGACAGGTCCAGCAGGGAACCGGCGCGTGCCTCGAACGTATCCGCCGCGATCTCGATCCGCCCCATCGCGTCGAGATCCATCAGGCCGGGCAGGCTCAGCTCCACGCCGTTGTAATGGTATTTGAGGCCATCGACCGTGCCGCCGTAGGGAATGATCAGGCCCGCGGCGCTGACCGACGTGATGCTGTCTTCCCTCAGGACCACATGGCCGCCGGTCCGGAATCCGTAGAAGCCGAAGCCGCCGCCAACCGCGCCGCCCAGGTTCACGGTGCCGAGCGGCGCACGCACCACGCCCCCTTGATCGACGGTACCGCCGATGAACCCCAGCGCGCCGAACACGGATGACGGCGGCGCCGCGGCATGGCCATTGCCGCGTATCGCAAGGATGCTGTCCGGATGCGGTTGGACGCCCGAACTGGAATCCTGCCGCGCGCCTGCGATGATGGTCGCGGTCGCCCCGGTGACGGGATAGACCTGGCTGGCCGTCAGCGTCACGTCGCCGGCGGAGGCCAGCGAGCCGGTGCGCAGGCGGATATCGCCGCGGCTGTGCAACTGGATGTCCGCGAAGCCCGGCGCTTCGATCGAACGCGTGATGGTGTCGCTATGAGACCCGGGAACATAGGCGATGTCGTATACGTCCGAAGCGCCGAACCGGACCCAGTCCCCGACGTCGATCAGATCGGCCTCCACCGTCAGCCGGCCGGTATTTTCCGCAGCCGGCAGCCAACCGCCCGTTGCCGCGCCGCGCAGGATGGGCTGGATGACGCCGTAGGCACTCGTCTCACGGCGGATCCCGCCGTCCAAGCGCACGACCGGCGCGGCAAGCGAGATACGGGCTTGAGGCGTCGTGTCCGCCACGGAGATCACGCCGCGCTGCAAGGCCAGGCTCAGGCCGAGATCGAGCGAGACATCGCCCTGAAAACGAAGGATGTCCGAACTCCAGAGTGACAGGTGGTCGAACCCGCCCTCCTTGACCTGATCCGCGCCCAGCCAGGCCTGGGCGTAGCCGATGTCCTCGTGGATCTGGCCCGGCTGGAGATCGGCCGGCAGCCGCGACGGCTGCCGCGTCTGCGTGACGGTCAGGACACGCGCCTGCCGGACCGCCTCGACATCGGTGTCGATATGCGGGGCGGATTCGAGGATCACGTGCAGGCTGCCCCCCGCGGCGGCGCTGCCGCCCGACGCGCGCAGCGTGCCGTCCAGGGCCAACCCCGACGAGGAGGCCAGGATGATGGCACCGCCGTGGCCCGGCATGGTACGAAGATCGGAACGCGCGAACGGGCCGGAGCCGGCCGCCAGATCGATCGCCGCGCTTTCCCCGGACGCATCGAGCACGGCGCCGGGACGAACGATCACCAGCGCGGGGGTGATCCCGCCCGGCAGGCCTTTCTGATCCAGCGTGAGGTCGGCGACGCCTATCCTGATCGTCCCGCCGTTCGACACGCTGCCGAAAGGCCGGCCCGCCCCGTCGAGCCCGGTGACCGCGCGCGACGCGACATCGAGCACGGCATGATCGCCGATCCAGATCGAGCGGCCGGGCACGAAGCCCGCGCCCCGCTTCAGGTCGATGCCGTTGTTGATGGCGATGGTGCCTCCCCAGGCGTCGAGCCGGCCGTCTATCGTGACCTGCCCCCCCGCCGAGACCGAGATGGATTGGCCGGGATCGACCTCGATCCGGGCCCCCTTGCCGATGAAGACATCGCCCACGTCGGCGAACGACAGGCTGGCCCCTTTTCTCTGGGTGAAGGCCGCCGCCTGGGGGTCCTCCAGATAAAGGGGCGGTGTCCAGATTTCCAGCGCAGCGGCATGGTCGCCCGTCCGCGCGGCCGGCGCCGCGCCGGTCAGCCGGTAGACCGGCATCTCGACATCCAGCACCGTGCCTTCGGCGATGGTGACCGCATCGCCTTGCAGACTGCCCTTGAAGACATAATGCGAAAACCCCTTGCGGAAGAAATCGGGCGTCAGGTGCAGTTGCCCGTCTTCGGCTTGCGCGTCGGGCCCGGCGATGAGCACCGGCGTTCCGCCCACGCTAAGCGTGCCGCCTCCTTCCACGCCGTAGCCCAGCAGTTCGCCATCGAGCACCAGGCGGCCGGGCAGCGTGGCGCCCGCATTGCTCGGGGCGTTCGCCTGGACGGTGATGTCGCCGCCCTTGCCGCCGCGCCTCTTGCCCGTGGCCAGCAGCGCCGCGCCGGACGACGCGTCGATCCGGGAGCCGGCTGCGAGCGCAACGCCGCCGGTCGAACGCAGCGTAACGCGCCCTCCGTCGACGAACGGCAGCCCGGTGGCGTCCGCGGCGCCCCCCGACTGGTTGATCCACGTGCCGCGCACATCCAGCACCGCCGCCTGCCCCAGGACGATGGACGATGCGCCGTCTTGCAGCAGGACCTTCTGGACATTGCCGGCATCGGCAACGAAAAGGTTGCCGGCCGCGATGCGGCCGCCGCGCGCGACGACGTTCGCGTCCACGGTGATGACGGGCGCGATCAGAGTGAGCGAACCGCCGTCGGCCAGTGCGATGTCGGCATCCAGGACGGTCGACCCCTGGGTGGCCAGGTCGAGGCCTCCCAGCCTCTGCGCGCCCAGACGGCCGGCGTCGAGCCAGAGCGTGCCGGCGCGCTCCGACGGCAGCGCCGCCGAGGCATCCAGCCCATGCGTAACGTCGGCCACGTCGCCGATGCGGATGTCGGTCATGTGGACGTCCATGCGGCCCCGGGCGCCGTAGTCGCCCACCCACAGTTGGCCGGCGCGGGCGACCTGCGTCTGGCCCAGCTTGTAGCTGTCGGCCACCGGATCGCGCCCGCGCGACTGCCGCGCACCGTCGAAGACATCCGCCACGATGTCGCCTTCCAGCACCGCGGTAGGCGCGCTCACGACCAGCCGGCCGGCATCCCTCCCCACGGTGTAGCCGTTCTCCAGCCGCCGCTGCGGCGCGATGATCGGGCTGTAGTAGTCGTCGCTTACCCCCCAACGCTTGTGGTCGAGGTGATAGCCGGTGTACAGGCCGTCGTAGGCCAGGTTGGCCGGCGCATCCTTGAGGCTGTACACCTTGCCGTCCGCGCCCCGCAGCCAGGTCTGGCTGACGTAGCCGGTCTGCACGTCCAGCGTGCCGCCCGCCAGGTTGACGCTCGACCCCGCCTGGGTGACCACTTCGCTGCCGCCCAGGAGGACCGTGCCGCCTTGCGCCGCCCATTCACCCACGCGGTGCCCCTGGTTGCCCAGATAGCCGCCCACTTCGAGCAGGCCGCCGGCCGCATACCAGCGGTCCGACTCGTAGCCGCCGGTGCCGGCCGGCATCAGGATCAGGTCCCGGCGGTCGATCCACACATTCTTGTTCGCCAGCTTGCCGCCGTCCCGGTTCTGCGGCGAGTCGCGCAGCTCGTTACCCTGCACGTTGACCTGGACGTTGTTGCTCTCCATCGCCACGTTCACGCCGACGGCGCCCGAGACGTCGAGCCGGGCCCGATCGGCGACGAACGTGCGCTGCCGGGCATCGACGACTATCTGCCCGCCGGTCGCGAGCGTCAGGCTGTCGCCCTCGAAGACGACGTTGCCGCCCGACACGATTTCGATGCGCGACTGGTCGCGCCGGTCGGACATGCGCGAGTAGTTGTCGAACAGGTTGCCGTTCAGGCGCTGAAGGTCCTGCTCCGCCGATTCCTTGATCAGCGCGTCCCGCTGGCTGTCCAGCGCGGAGGTCTTGCCGTCGTCCTCGATCAGGACGGCGGTGATCGCGTCCTTGCCCAACGCGACCCCGCCGCCGGCGTCGCTGGCTGCATTCAGCAGATGCACGGTACCGCGCGCATTGACCGTCGTCGTCGCCGCCGCCACGCCCTGCTGCCGCACCTGATGGCCGGCCAATGTCACGTCGCCTTCGCGCGCGAGGATCAGGCCGGTGTTCGACACGGCTCCCGACGCGGCCGAGTCCGGCTGCCGGATCACGGCGATCTCGTTGCCCCGTGTGGTGGAATACGTGGTCCCGCCCGCGGCCGTGTCCCCCGCCACCAAGCCCTTGCGGATGACGAAGCTGTCGCCGGCCGCCAGGGCCGCCTGTCCTTGCCGGGTCACGATCTCGCCGGCATTGTCCACTTCCGCGCCCAGCAGCAGGACGTAGCCGCCGCCCTGGGTGACCGACTTCGGCTCGCTGGTCTGGATCAGCGCGCCGCGCTCGACCCGGATGGCGCCGCCCGCCTCGGTGAAAGTGGGCGCGCCGCCCGCGCCGTACAACCCGCCCTGGAACTGGGCGTCGGTCATGGCCGTGGCCGCCGCGACCAGGTTGCGCACGTTCACCTGGGACCCGCCCTCGAACAGGATGCCATTGCGGTTGAGCACGAGTACCGTGCCGTCTGCCTTGATCCGCCCCTGGATCTGGCTGGGCCGCGCGGCCGGATCGTTGACGCGGTTCAACACCGCCCAGTTCTTGTCCTGCTGGAATTCCACCGTCGTCCGGCGGCCGACGTTGAACGTTTCCCAGTTCAGGATCGCCTGGTCCGCCGTCTGCTCGATCGTGACGGTAACGTCGCCGTTCGCCGACACCTGGGTCGGCGCCTTCGCATTGAGCCAGCCCGCCGTCAGCGAATCGGCATCGACTTTCAGTCCGCCTTCGGCCAGGCCATCGGGCACGCCGGCGCGGCCGCGCGCCGCATCGCGCGCCTGCTGCTGCAAGCGTTGCTGGACGACGATGGCCTGGGCGGCGACGCCGAGATTGTCGATCGAACGCTGCAACCTGTCGCGCGCCGCCTGCGACTGCTGCGACGGGTTGCCGAGCGTGTGGGCCGGCAGGCCATTGGGTAAACGCCCGGTGGTGGCGGCGGTGTTCTGCGCCGCGCCCTTGGCCGCGAACCACGCCGGGCTGAATGCCTGTTGCGCCCGCGCCGTGGAGACACCGCCCCCCGCCAGCAACACGGCCGCGATGGCGGCCGCGACCGGACACAGCCGCTGCGGCGCCGCGCCCCCCTCGCGCGAAGGAATGCGGCGAGTCGGCTTGGAACGAGCGGCGGGCGGGCGAGACGTCATGACGGGATCCTGTACTCATGGAAGGGCCGGTCCATCCCGATAAGGGGTCGAACGCCGGCGATGAGAACAAGACGGATCAGCAAGCCCGACCCGCACGGTTTTTTGTAACGCGCGTCAGCCCAGCAGCACGACCCCGGCCGGCAGGCGCGTCACCTTGGCGTCATAGATCTGCTGTATCTGGCGGATCGCCTCGTCCAGGCTGCCGATCAGGAACTGGCCGCTCAGCTTGCGGCCGGCCAGGGCGCTGTCCATCACCATGACGCGTCCGGGCCGATAGCGATTGATCTCCTCCACCGCCTCGCGCAGCGGCGTGGCGCGGAAGACGACGCGCCCCTGCCGCCAGGCATAGTCGATGTCGGGGTCCGACCGCGTCGCCGTCTCGATGCCCCGCTCGTCGTACCAGACCCGTTCATGCCGCGCCAGGTCGACCGATCCGCGCGGATGATCGAGTCTGGCGCTTCCCTCCAGGCAGGTCGCGCAATAGCGCGCGCCGACCCGCCGCACCGCGGCGCTCCCGGGCGCGAACATCAACCGGCCCGGACCGGCCACGAGTTCCACCACGCGCGCGCCGGCGCGCCGCTGCACGGCGATCTCGCCGTCGATCAGCCGGATGCGGTCCACCTCGCCACCGCCGGCGCCGCGTTCGATGTCGATGCTGGTCTGTGTATTGAGCAGCAGCTCCACTTCCTGGCTCAGCGCCAGGCTGGCCTGTTCGCCCGTGCCGGTGCGCTGGTCGGCCGCCATCTCCCGCAAGGAGGGCCATCCATGCAGGGGCGGACGTACCGCCGCGACCACGACCGCCGCGGCACCCGCTGTCGCCGCGCCTCTTAGCACCCAGCGGCGCCGCAGGTCGACCCGGCCGTCGCGCCGCAAAGCGGCGTCCGCGCGCGCGCGGACGCCCGGGAATGTCCGGTCGTAAAGCGCCTGGGCGCCCGCCATGGCGCGCCAGGCCTGTTCGTTGCGTGCCAGCGCCTGCCGATGCGCGGGACTGCGCGCGCACCAGTCCTTGAAGCGCCGTGCATCGCGGCCGCTCGCCTGTCCGCTACGCAGCCGGCGCAGCCACGCCCGGGCCTCCCGGTCGAGGACGGAATCGGCGTGCTCGCCTGCGTGGTCGTCGGAATCCGACATGAGGTCCATCATCGTTGCCCGGATACGCGATCGTATCCGCTCGAAGAACGCGGCTTGCCCCCGTGCAGCCGCTCCATCAGGTATTCGGTGGCCCGCCGGATCTCGAGTTCCACCTTGCGCAGCGAAATACCGTAGCGCGCGGCGAGCTCCTTCTGGGGCACCTGGTCGAAACGCGACGCCATGAAAAGCTGGCGCCGCAGGGGCGGCAAGCGTTCCAACGCCTGGACGACCGCCTCCAGTTCCCTGCGGCCCGCGACGGTCTCCATCGGATCCGGCGTGGCCGCCACTTCCTGCTCGATCAGGAACTCGACGTCCTCTCCGCTCAACAACCGCCGGTCGGAGCGAATGCGGTCGATGGCCAGGTTGAGCGCGGTGCGCAGCACGAAATTGGAAGGATCGCGCACTTTGTCCGCCGAGGCATGGCCCTGCAAGCGCAGGTAGGTGTCCTGCATGACGTCCTCGGCCAACTCCAGCGATCCCACCCGATAGCCGACACGGCGCTTGATGAGATCGTAGTGGTCCAGCAGAAAGCGGATCAGTTCACCGGGCTGAGTCATGCGGGCGCCGCCGGACAGTCCCCGCTTTGCCCGGAAGCGCGGGGCAGGACAAGCAGGGTCAAGGGCTGGGTCACGCCCGATGGGAGCGGCTCGAGCAGCCGGATGCCGAGCAGCCGCGTTTCGACGCGGCGGTCGCGGACGGCATCGCCGGTGGAATGCAGCAGCACTCGCCGCACCGCGCCTTCGGCGCCTATCCAGACCCGCGCCGCCAACCGGTAGTCGCCGGGGGCGGTCAGCGGATCGCCACACAGCGCGCGCCCCACGCTGGCTTGCAGCGCCGCATAGTAGGCAGGCGCGGCCTCCGGCCGGTCCCCCGGAGACGGCCCCTTGGACGCCCGCGGTCCGCCGGCGGCGGCCTCAAGCAACATGAACGCACCCGGCGCCGTCTGCCGGGCGACGATGCCGGTATCCGCCAGCAGTGCGCGCAAGGCCGCTTCCGCCGTGAAGGCGCCTTGCAACGGCCCGGCCTGCCGGCCGGCCGTGATGGCGTCGTCGTACAGCAACGACTGGCCCGTGGTGTGGAAATACTGTTCCAGCGCCTGCCCCAAAGGCTGGCGCTCGATGTCGAAGCGCAGGAGCGGGCCGGGGGGCGGCGCGGCCGCCGCCGGAGCCGCGCCGCACAACAACAGCGACAGCGCCCATCCCGCCAGCAGGAACGGACCGGCGGATGCGGCCCGGTACCGGGATGGAAGGAAAGGGATTGCCATGCATGGGGTCTCGCCCGGAGCGCCCCGCGAAGCGCTCCGGCATCGGAATGAACCCCGGGATGCTGACGGTGATTTGTTTCATGGCGGTGACACGCCGATGGCGGCGGTACCCGCCATCGTGGCAGAAAGCCTAGAACGGCACCCCGTCCAGCCGCCCCATCTTGCCGCTGGCGAAGTCGCGCTTGGCCTGGAGCAGGCGCTCGGGCGTGTCCATCACGAACGGCCCACCGAAGAAAATCTGCCCCTGCGCCGGCGGCCCGCCCAGCAGGGCGACGTCCGCGGGCCCCTGTGCCGTGGCCCGCAGCTCGACCGAATCGCCGGGCGCCAAGACCGCCAGCGCGCCGGCGCCGAGCGTCTTCCCGTCGCCCAGATCCAACTGGCCGTCCAGCACGACCAGGCCCAGTTCCTCTTCCGGCACCGGCAGCACGGTACGCCCTCCCGACGCCAGCCGGACATGCGCCAGCAGCGTGGGCATGGTCGTGGTCATGGGACCGGCATGCCCACCGATGTTGCCCGCGATCACGCGCACGCGCGCGTCGCCCAGTTCGAATTCGGGAATGCTGTCGCGCCGGAAGGACGCATAGGCGGGCTCGATCAGCTTGTGTTCGGGCGGCAGGCTGGTCCAGAGCTGCAGGCCGTGGCGGCCGCCGGCCGGTTGCTCGGCGTGGAGCATGCCCCGGCCGGCCCGTATCCATTGGGCATCGCCCGCGTCCAGACGGTCGCGGAAACCTTCGCTGTCGCGGTGCTCGACTTCACCCTCCAGCAGATAGCTGATCACCTCTATGCCCGCGTGCGGATGCGGCGAATCGCCGATACCGCGCCGGGAGCGATGGCGATAGTGGTCGATGAAAACGAAAGGCCCCAGCGAAATCCGGTCCCGCTGCGGCAGCGCGCGCCACAGCAGCATGTCGCCGTCGTCGATGACGCGCTGCGCGGGCAGCACGGCGGAGATAAGGCGTTCAGTCATGATGAAGGTTCTCCTGTCGTCGTTCAGGCGCCGGCCGCGGCCAGGCCGTCGATCCGCAGCGTCCCGATGGCGCCGTGCACCTCGATCGGTGCGATGTCCTTGCCGTGGACCACCACGCCGCCCGCGATCTCGATTTCGCGCGCCGAACCGCCGGGCTTGACGCTGAGCGCGATGGCCGACAGCTTCACCACCACGCCCTTGACCAGCGAATCGCCGGTACCGCCAAAGGTCTCGATGCCGCGGCGCACCGACAGGCGGCCGATGGGTTGGCTGATCTGGATCCCGACGGCGCCGTCGGCATGCGTGACGAGCCGGTCGAACTCGGCCACGTTGACGGTGCCGTCGTAGACGTTGAAGGCGCGCGCGCCCTGCCCGAAGGTTTCGATGGGCGCGTGCACGCGCAGTTCATTGACCACGCCGAAGTTGACGAAACCGATACCGCTGGGGCCGTACGAGGTCAGCTTTTCCCGCGCGTCCCAGCGATCCACCGTGCCCCAGTTGTCGAGCACCATGTCGTTGACGCCATAGGTCACGACCGGCCCGAGGGTGCGCACCACGTCGACGAAGGCGTTGCTGACGGTGAACACGCCGCCGGTGATCTGGTCGGGCGTGCCGGCGGGAATCCGGCCGTCGCTATAGACCGCGCCGGTTTCCAGCAGGGACGCGACCAGGCGCCCTCCCACGGACATGCCGCTGACGAAGATCCCGCTGCCCAGCACGGGCGCGGTGGGCCGGCCGGCCGACAGTCCGGTCAGGCGCGCGCTGATGGTCACGGCGGGATCGTCCTGCATGTTCCACAGCGTGAAGGCGCCCTGGATCACGTAGACGCCGTAGCCCTGCGGCCGGTCGGCCTGGGCCCGCGCATCGGCCGCGACGATGTCCAGGCCGTCGACCTCGACGTGTCCCGCGCGGACCTTGTCGCGGGCCAGGATCTGCACCTGTCCGACGGCGGTCACCGCCGCGAGGCGGATACGGCCCAGCCCGTCCACCCCGGTATCGTTGAAGATGGCTCGCCGGTCGGGCGAGGCTTCGATGCGCAGGTCACGGATCTCGTTGTCCTCGCTCAGCTGCACGCCATCGCTGCCCGCGGCGAAGGCCAGGGTCGCGCCGGCCTCCCCGCCGACCAGGGATTGGCCCGGCAGCAGCCGGATCGAAGGCAGGCCGGACAACGTCCCGCCTATGGCGATGACCCGGCGATCCTCGTCGCGCACGGCGGCTTGAAGTGCTTCGGAGGTAGTGACGAGGGCTTGCGATGCCATGATGGTTCTCCTGTAGGGTTCGAAGGCCGCGGTAGCCGGCCCGACAAGCCCTACTCTAGGCTTGGGGACGATGCCGATGAAGGGGACGGCAGGCACTTCATTTGTGCCCTGCCGGCATCAATCCATGGATCGCGCGGACGAATGCGCGCACAATGCTCGTCGGACGATACGGGGCGAACGGCATGAACGACGCGTCAGGCAAGCTGGACACGGTGGAGATGTTCTGCGCGGCGGCCCGGGCCGGGAGCTTCACCGCGGCCGCGACCGTGCTGGGCACGACGCCTTCGGCGATCAGCAAGGCAGTACGGCGCCTGGAGGACAGGCTGGGCGTCAAGCTGTTCGCGCGAACCACCCGCGCAATCCGGCTGACGGACGATGGGCAGGCCTATTACCGCACGTGCAGCCAGGCGCTGGAAAACATCCACGACATCGAGCGCTCGCTGACGGGACACCGGTTGCCGCGCGGCGAGCTGCGCATCAGCGCCCCCGCGAGCTATGGCGTCAAGCGGCTGATTCCGCTCGTGCCCCGCTACGTGGCGCGCCACCACGGGCAGGTGAAGGTGACCGTCTCGGTCAGCAACGCCGTGGCGGATTTCGTGATGGACGACGTCGACATGGCCATACGCATCGGCGAGGTCGCGGACTCGCGGCTGGTCGCGCGGCCGCTGCACCCGGCCAGCCCGCGCATCGTCGCCTCGCCGGCCTATCTGCGCCGGCACGGCACGCCCGCCACGCCAGAGGACATGGCCAACCACGCCTGCCTGGGATTGATCATGCCCGACAGCGGCCGCACCATGCCCTGGACCTTCGCGCCATCGGCCGATGGCGTGCCCACGCAGGTCCGGCTCCAGCCCGCGATGAACTTCGACCATCCGCTGGGCACGCTGGCCGCCGCGCTGAGCGACGCCGGCCTCGCGCAGTTGCTGGATTTCACCGTCGACGACGACCTGCGCAGCGGCCGCCTGGTCGAGGTCCTGGCGGCGTGGCGGCCGCCGGCCCAGCCCGTCTCCGTCGTCTGGCCCGGTAACCGCCATGTGCCGGCGACGGTGCGCAGCTTCGTGGATTTCCTGGTCGACACCGCCCACGCCTAGCCACCCCTATCAAATCCCTTTATCGCCCACCGCCTCGATTCGATTGGCGCCGATGCCGCGCGTGTTCGCATAATCGTCCCACCTCGATGTCCCGGCGCGGCCGGACGCATCCGGGGCCAACCGGAGATGTGTCGATGCGATTCGCGGTAACAGAGATAGTCGAGAACTTCGTGGGCGAGATCGAGGATTTTCCCTTCGACGCCATCGACCAGGATGCCGTCGCCCAGTTGAAGGCGGCCTGGTTCCGCTACCCGGTCCTGCGCTTTCGCGATGTCCGAATCGGCGACCGGGAACAGGTGGCGTTCAGCCGGGCGCTCGGCCCGGCGGTGTTCCATCCGCGCCAGCTCCAGGAAGGCAGGAATGCCGAGTTCCCCGAGATCCTGGTCATCAGCAACAAGAAGAAGGCCGACGGTACGCCGGCCGGCGATCTCGGCGACGGCGAAGTGCGCTGGCACACGGACACCTGGTTCGTCGAGCAGCCGCCGTCGGCCGCCATCCTGCGCGCGGTCGAACTGCCCGGCCAGGGCGGCAACACCTATTTCGCCAACATGTACGCCGCCTACGAGGGCCTGGACACGGCGATGAAGGCACGCCTGGACGGCCTTGCCATCCATCACCAGTCGGTCATCGACGGACGGGGGGAAGTCCGGCTGGGCAAGACGCCGCCAGTGTCCGACGACTACGCCGCCTGGGCCGGCGTCGATCACCCGCTGGTCCGCCGGCACCCCGGCTCCGGCCGGCCATGCCTGTACCTGGGCGGCGATCGTCCCCACCAGTCCATCCCCGGCATGCCTCAGGACGAAGCGGCGCCGCTGTTGGCGGACCTGTGGGCGGCCGCCACCGATACCCGCCATGTCTGGGCGCAGCAATGGCGGCCGGGCGACATGATGATGTGGGACAACCGCTGCCTGCTGCACAAGCGCGATGCCTTCGACCCGCAGTCCGTGCGGCGCCTGCACCGGACCACCGTCGAAGGCGAGCGGCCCGTCGCCGCGGAGCTGGCCCATGCCTGAGGCCGCCTTCCGCTTCGGCGACATGCCGGCGCCCCTGCCGCCCGAACTGCGCGCGCTGGCGGACGGCCTGGAACCCGCCGCGCTGGGCCACTTGCTGGACGACGGGTTCACCGGACCGCGCCACCGCCATCTGGCCGGCCGCCGCGAACCGTCGTTGGGCATGGTCGTGACCTGCCGCAGCCCCGGCGCCGACAACGCCATCGTGCATCACGCGGTTTCGCGCCTGCGGCCCGGCGACTTCCTGGTCGTTGCCCGCGATGCGGACAGCCCCGAGGCCTGCCTGGGGGGCGGCCTCGCGCTGGCCGCGGAGCGGGCGGGCTGCGCCGGCATACTGGTGGACGGGCCGGTCACGGACGTGCAGGAACTGCGGCAATTGGCCCTGCCCGTCTGGGCCACTGGCCTGACCGCGCTCACCTGCAAGCGGCACTATGAGCGAGGCGAGTTCTGCGTGCCGGTCACGATCGATGGCACGGACATCGTGCCCGGAATGCTCGCGCTGGGCGACGAAAACGGCGTGCTTTTCGTGGACAGCATCCGCCTGCGGGCCTGTGCAGCCGAAGCGAAGGCGCGGCAGGCGGCACAGACCGAACGCTATGCCCGCGTCCGCGCGGGCGCACGCCTGGCCGCGCTCAACGGCACGGACGAGGCGTTCGCGCGGATCCTGGCGGAGGCCGCGCGATGACCCCGTTCTCGCTGGCGCCCGGACGCTACGACGAACTGATAAGGATCCGGCGCGACATCCACCGCCATCCCGAACTCGCGTTCGCGGAACGGCGCACCGCGGCCATCGTCCAGCACGATCTGGCCGGGCTGGGACTCGAACCTATCGGCGGCGTGGCGGGCACCGGCGTCGTCGCGGTGCTGGATACCGGGCGCCCCGGCCGCACGGTCGGGCTGCGCGTCGACATGGACGCCCTGCCCATGACGGAAACCGCCGACGTGCCGTTCAAGTCCGAGGAGCCGGGCGCGGCCCACACCTGTGGCCACGACGTGCACTGCGCCATCGGATTGGGCGCGGCCTCGCTGCTATGCGACCGGCGGGATACCTTGCGCGGCCGCTTCAAGTTCCTGTTCCAGCCCGCCGAGGAGACGCTGGAGGGCGCGCGGGCCATGATCGAGGCCGGCGCGCTCGATGCGCCGGCGGTGGACGTGCTGCTGGGCTGCCACAATTCGCCGCAGTTGGACACAGGCCTGGTCGGCTACCGGCATGGGGCGTCCATGGCCTCGTCCAGCGCCTTCGTCATCGACGTTCGCGGCGCGGCCGGCCATGCCGCCCATCCGCGTTCCGGCGTGGATGCCTTGCAGGCCTTGCCCATGCTGCTGACCGGGCTCAACGCGATCCGCGCGAAGGAAGTCGCCGCCGACCAGCCCCTGATTCTTTCCGTGGGCCGCATCCAGGGCGGACGCGCGCGCAACGTCATCTGCGACGCGGTCACGCTGGAAGGCACCTGCCGGACGCTCGACGACACCGTGCGCGGCGAGGTCGAGGCCGCGCTGCGCCGGCTGGCGCAAGGCACGGCCACCGCGACGCGGACGCAGGTGGACGTGCAATGGCGCACCCTGGCCCCCGCCCTGGTTAACGACCGCGACACCCTGGACCGGGCCATCCGTGCGATCGACCGCTGCCTGGGTGCCGGCGCGCTGGTCGAACTCGATGCGCCGTCGATGGGCGGCGAGGATTTCGCCTGGTACCGGCAGCGCGTGCCCGTGGCGCATCTGCGCATCGGCTCGCGCGCCGCGGAGCGCTCGACACAACTGCACCAAAGCGATTATTTCTGCGATGAACGCGCCATCGAGACCGGGGCACTGGCCCTGGCCTCGGCGGCGGCCGAGCTGGCCGCGCCCTGACGCGACACGGTTCACGCGCATACCTTCCAAGGAAACACCCAATGGAACGACGACGATTCCTCTTCACCCTGGCGGCGGCCGCCGCGGTGCCCGCGGCCCGATCCCAGAACCGGCCTGTCCGCCTGCTGGTCCCCTTCGCACCCGGCGGCGCGACGGACGTCATCGCACGCGAGATCGCCGTGCTGATGGGAAAACACCTGGGCGCCACCGTCGTGGTGGAGAACCGCGGCGGCGCGGGCGGGTCGATCGGCACCTCGGAGGTGGCGCGCGCCGCCCCCGATGGCCACACCCTCGGACTCGCCACGCAATCCACCCATGCGGTCAATCCCGTCGTCTACCGCAAGGTGGGATACGACCCGCTGGCCGACTTCACGCTGCTGGGAGAGATCGCACAAGCGCCCGGCATCCTGCTGGTCAACGCCAAGGTGCCGGCCACGACCCTGGCGCAGTTCGTGCAATATCTGCGCAGCCATCCCGACCAACTGACCTATTCGTCTCCCGGCAACGGCACCATCGGCCACGTCTGGGGCGAACTGTTCAAGCACTCGACCGGCACGACCATGCTGCATGTACCGTACAAGGGCGCCTCGCAGGCCCTGGCCGACCTGGCGGCCGGACAGGTCGACTCGACCTTCACCTCGGTCGCCTCGGCCATGCCGCACCTCAAGAACGGCCGCGTGCGCGCGCTGGCGGTGAGCTGGCCCGGGCGCCTGGACATGCTGCCCGAAGTACCGACCTACGCCGAGGCAGGATGGCCGCAGAACAACCAGCCGACCTGGTACGGCCTGGTGGGACCGGCCGGCCTTGCCGAGGACACCCGGCGCGCGCTGCGGGCCGCCATGCAGGCCGCGCTGGCCGACCCGGGCCTGCAGGCAAAGTACCGCGGCCAAGGCGTGTTTCCCGCCCTGGGCACGCCGGAGCAATTCGCGGCGACCATCCGGCGCGACATGGACAGCGTCGCGGCGATCCGCAAGACGGCCCATATTTCGGTGGACTAGCCGGCGTTTCTGCCCGATCATCGTCTCCGGTTTTCTCTTAGATAGACGATAGATCTTGGCGTTGAAACTCAGGCAGATCGAAGCCTTCCGGGCGGTCATGCGAGAAGGCAGCATGGTGCGGGCCAGCTCGGCGCTGGCCGTCACCCAGCCGGCCGTCAGCTACCTGATCGGATCGCTGGAAAGCGCCGTGGGTTTCGCGCTCTTTCGGCGCGAGAAAGGCAAGCTCATCCCCACGCCCGAGGCGCACCAGTTGATCGACGAAGTCGACCGCCTGTACGAAAGCGTGGACGAGGTCGAGGCGGTGGCGCGCCTGATCGCCAACCACCAGCGCGCGGTGCTGCGCATCCTGCTGACGCCCGCCCTGTCGACCGGCGCCTGCGTCCAGGCCATCGGTCGCTACGCGGCGCGGCATCCGGGCATGCGCCTGGACATCGACACCGCGCACCGGGCGACGATCCTGCGCCGCCTGCTGTCGGGCCACGCCGACCTGGCGGTGCTGTCGCTGCCGGTGGAAACGGACCGGATCGTGGCCACCAGCGTCTTCACGAGCGACCTGGTCTGCGTCCTGCCCGCGCACCACGAGCCGCCCCGGCCGGACACCATCACCCCGGACGACCTGGCGGGCGTTCCGTTGATCGGGCTCAAGCCCAGCGGCGTGATCCGGCCCATCGTCGACCGCTGGTTCTCGGCGGCGGGCGTCAAGCCGAGCTTCGACATCGAAGTGCGCGATGCCTGGACCGCCATCGAGCTCGTGCGCAGCGGCGTGGGCGCCGCCATCGTCGGCCGCATCAGCGTCCCGCCTTTTGGCGCGGATCCGCTGCGCGTGCTGACGCTCGCGCCGGCCGAGCGGATCGAGATCGGCATCGTGTCGCCAGCCTCGCTTCCCGTCCACCGCACGGTCGGCGCCCTGGCGGATTTCCTGCGTACGCAGATGCAGCTCAAACCGTGCGCCGAGTCTTCATCAACATGTCGTAAAGCAACTGCGCCACCGGACTGAGCTGCCTGCCTCGCCGGTGGATCAGGCCGATGTCCCGGCTGACGGCCGGCTCGCGCAAGGGCTTGCTGACCAGGGCCGCATGCCGGCCCTTGGGCATGGCCAATTGCGGCACGACGCCTATACCCACCCCCGCTTCCACCAAGCTGACCAGCGCGGGCACGTGCTGGACCTCGCAGAACCATCGCGGCTGCTGCGCGCTGTGGGCCAGCGCCTGGTCCATCAGGAAGCGGTTGCCGCTGCCCTGGGCCAGCCGGATGAAATGGTGGTCGGCCAGTTGCGCCCAGGTCAGCGTGCGCCGCGCGGCCAGGGGGTGGTCGCGCCGAAGCGCCACCACGAAGGGCTCGTTCAGCAGGGGCTGGTAGGTGATCTCGGCGTCCTGCGTGCCGATGTAGGTCAGGCCGAAATCGGCATCGCCGCGCGCCACCGCGGTCAGGACCTCGGACGATGACTCATCGATGATGCGGATGCGGATGCGCGGGTATTGCTGGTGGTACTGGCGGATGACCTCGGGCAGGAAATAGGCCACCGCCGACGGCACGCAGGCGATGGTCACCTCGCCCGACAGTTTCTCGGCCACGTCCTGGATCCCGATCAGGGCGCTCTCGAGCTCGTTGAGGACGTTTCTTGCGCGCGGCACGAAGCCGCGCCCAATGGTCGTCAGTTGGACCTTGCGCGTGGTCCGCTCGAACAGCTTGACGCCCAGGGCGTCCTCCAGCTTGTCCACCCGCCGGGACAGCGCGGACTGCGACACGTGCAGGGACTCGGAAGCGGCCCGGAAGCTTCCCAGGTCCGCCACGGCAAGAAAGGCGCGCAGATCGGCCAGGTCGAATTTCATGCGTTTTTGTCAATAATCCATCCAATTTTTGCACTTTACTCCTGTTTGACCGTCACCCAAGATGCGCTCCATAGCCCTGCCTTCACGGCAGGCCAGATACGGAGACAAACTTGCCACATTCGATTTCCCGCCACGCCGGCCGGGGGCTGCTTGCCGCCGGCGCGCTGCTGGCCGCCGCATCCCTTTGCCCGGCGCAGGCCGACACCTGGACCCCGGCCAAGCCCATCCGCCTGCTGGTGCCGTATGGCCCCGGCGGCAGCTCGGACGTGATCGCCCGCGCCATCGCCACGGAAATGGCCAAGGGCCTGGGCAAGGCCGTGGTGGTGGAAAACAAGGGGGGCGGCCAGGGCACGATCGCCACGAGCGAAGTGGCGCGGGCCCGGCCCGACGGCTACACCATCGTGCTCGGCCACGTGGGCACGCTGGCGGTCAACCCGGCCATGATGAAAGACCTGCCCTACCGGGTCGACCAGGACTTCGCCCCCATCACGCTGCTGGCACGCCTGCCCATGGTGTTCGCCGTGTCCGACCGGGTGGACGCCGCCGACCTTCCCGCCTTCATTCGGCTGGCCCGCGCCCAGCCCGGCAAGTTCAACTACGGCTCGGCCGGCAACGGCAGCGCCGGGCACCTCGCCTTCGAGATGCTCAAGACCGCGACGAAGACGGCCATCACGCATGTCCCCTACAAGGGCACCGGCGCCCAGGTCGCGGACCTGATCGCCGGCCACATCGACGCCGCGGCCGCCGGCACGCCCGGCCTTCTGCCGCCGTTCCAGGCCGGCCGGATCCGCATTCTTGCCGTGGGCGCCTCGAAGCGGCTGGCCGTGCTGCCGGAGGTCCCCACCGTGGCGGAACTCGGCTACCCGGGCTTCGAGAGCTCCCAATGGTTTGGCCTGCTGGCACCCGCCGGCACGCCCTCGCCCGTAGTGCAGCGCCTGCACGAAGAAGCGCTGAAGGCCCTGCGCTCGCCCTCGGTCCAGCAGCGCCTGCAACACGACTCCAGCGAATCGCTGGGCCAGGGGCCCGCCGAATTCTCGGCCTTCATCCGCAGCGAACAGGCCCGTTGGGGCGACGTGGTCCGCGCCGCCGGCATCTCGGCCGATTGACTCCCTTCCCCTTTTCCCCAAGCAGGAACGCCTCATGCCCTCCACCGTTGTCCCGCCCACGAAATATTCCGAAGCAGAACTGACCCGCCTGGGCATCCTCGCGTTCCGCGCGCTCGGCCTGCCCGAGCAGGACGCCGAGGACGTCGTCCGCGTGCTGGTACTGGCCGACATGTTCGGCCTGTCGACGCACGGCCTGAGCCGCCTCGAATCCTACGGCGACCGCCTGAAGGTCGGCGGCATCGCCGCGCGCGCCCAGGTAACGGTGAACACGGTGGCGCCCGCGCTGCGCCTGGTCGACGGCGGCAACGGCGTCGGCCCGCTGGTCGGCATGCATGCCCTGCGCGCCGCCATGGCGGCCGCGACCGAATGCGGCGTGGGTATCGCGTTCGCCCGCGCCAGCAACCATTTCGGCCCGGTGTCGCCCTACTCGCTGATCGCCGCCCAGAGCGGATTCGCCAGCATCATCGGCAGCAACGCCACCACCACCATCGCCCCCTGGGGCGGCAGCGACGCCAGGCTGGGCAACAGCCCGATCGGATTCGGCGTCCCCAACCCCGGCGGCGATCCCTTCCTGCTCGACATGGCGATGAGCGTCGTCGCCCGCGCCAAGATCCGCCGGGCCCTCAAGCAAGGCCAGTCCATTCCCGATACCTGGGCCACCGACCAGGCCGGCCGCCCCACCACCGACCCGGCCGCCGCGCTGGACGGCTTCCTGCTTCCCATAGGCGGGCACAAGGGCTATGGCCTGGCCCTGATGGTGGACCTGTTCGCCGGCCTGCTGTCCAACGCCGCCTACCTGACCCACGTGAAGTCGTGGGTCGAGGCGCCGGACGAACCGCAGAACCTGGGGCACTTCTTCATCCTCATCGACACGCGCCGGCTCGGCTCCACCGCCTGGCTGGCCGAGCGCATGAACGACTTCGCCGCCATCCTGCACGGCAGCACGCCCATCGACCCCGCCCAGCCCGTCATCGTTCCGGGGGAAATCGAACTGGGCCGGCTGGCGCGCAGCCGTGCGGAAGGCGTCGAACTGGACGCCGACACCGCTGCCCTGCTGGCCGCCTACGCCGCGCCCCGCTAGGCCAGACGACGACAAAACCGAGGAGGAAGACATGAAGACATTGGCAACGCTGGCGATGCTCGCCCTGGCCCTGCCCGGGTACGCGCACGCCGCGGACAAGTACCCGTCCAAGCCCGTACGGATCATCGTGCCCTACGTCGCCGGCGGCGCCGCCGACATCACCACGCGGGTGATCGCCCAGAAGCTCTCGGACCGTCTGGGCGCGAGCTTCGTCGTCGAGAACAAGCCCGGCGCCAACGGCATGATAGGCACGGATTTCGTCGCCAAGGCGAAGCCGGACGGCTATACCCTGCTGGCCGACGCCAGCGGGCCGCTGGTCGTCAACCCGTCCTTGTACGAGAAGGTGCCGTACGACCCGGTGAAAGATCTCGTGCCCGTCAGCCAACTGACCAGCTACCAGTACGCGCTGGTCGTGCCCGCGGCCTCGCCGCTGCGCAGCCTGGACGATCTGGTCCGCGCCGCGCGGGCGCAGCCGGGCAAGCTCAGCTACGGATCCGCCGGCATCGGCGCCGGCGGCCACCTGGCCGGCGAACTGCTGGCGCTGATGAGCAAGACCGAACTCACCCACGTCCCCTACAAGGGCAACGCCCAGGCACTGGCCGACATCCTGGGCGGACAGTTGTCCTTCACCTTCGACACCATCGTGACCGCCGTGCCCCACCTCCGCGGCGGCAAGCTGCGCGCGTTCGCGGTGTCCGGCCCGACCCGCTCGCCCGCGCTGCCCGACGTGCCCACCATGGAAGAACTCGGCTACAAAGGCTTTCACATCACGCAGTTCCAGGGCATGCTTGCTCCCGCCGGCACCGATCCGGCCATCGTGAAAACCCTCAACGACGCGGTGGGCGCCGCCATGCGGGAACCCGACGTGGTCAAGCGCCTGGCCGAGGAAGGCGGCTACGAGATCGTCGCCGGCTCCCCGGCGGATTTCGCCCGGCTGATCACGACCGAACTCGACATGTACCGGCGTCTGATCCACGACGCGAACATCAGGATGCAATGAACATGACCACGATCGATGTCCTGGTCCAGGGCTACCCTGGACGCGCCACCCATCACGGCGGGCTGGGCTGGAGCACGGTGACGCTGGTACGCACCGGCGGCCGCAGCATCCTCGTCGACGTCGGCGCCTTCGGCGCCCGCAAGCCCATCCTGAAGGCACTCACCGAACGCGGCGTGCAGCCGGCCGACGTCACCGACGTGGTCCTGACCCATGCCCACTACGACCATACGGTCAATTTCACGCTGTTTCCATGGGCCACCGTCTGGATCGGCGACGAGGAACTGAGCTGGGCCGCCGCGCAGCCGCCGGGCTTCAACCCCATTCCCGAACTCTACGTGCGCGAGTTGTGCGCCTCGCCGCGCGTGCGGCGGGTGCGCGACGGCGAAACCTTCCTACCCGGGCTGCAGGCCATCGCGGCCCCCGGCCACACGCCCGGCCATCTCCTGTTCTACCTGACCGATACGGAAGAGCCGGTGCTATTCACCGGCGACGCGGCCAAGAACCGCGCCGAACTGCTCAGCATGAACGTGGCGGACACCGACGACGCGCAGGCCAGCGCCCGCAGCCTGGCAAAGATCTGGCAGCTTTGGAAACAGCGGCCCGGCACCTTGCTGGTCCCCGGCCACGACCTGAGCATGCGCCTGGACGCCGAAGGCCGCCCCGTCTATGTGGGCGAACGCGCCGCGGAAATCGGCGCCTGGTTCAGCGAAACGCTGCAACAAACCAGGATCGACCTCTGCTGCGCGCCCCGGCTCGACTTCTCTCAACTCGCGAACGACTGACCATGCCCATCACTCCCGACGTACGCGCCGCCTTCGCGCCCACCGGCGTACTGCGCGCCTCCATCAACATCGGCAATCCCATCCTGGCCTCGCTGGACGCGGGCAGCGACACCCCGCGCGGCGTCTCGGTCGACCTGGCGCGGGAACTGGCGCGCCGGCTGGACCTGCCCATCGAACTGAAGGTGTTCAAGAGCGCCGGCGAATCCGTGCGCGCGGTCACCGACGAAGCGGCCGACGTCGGCTTCTTCGCCATCGACCCCGAGCGCGGCCAGGGCATAGGCTTCACCGCGCCCTACGTGATCATCGAGGGATGTTATCTGGTGCCCGAGGGCTCGCCGCTGCGCAGCAACGACGACGTCGACGCCGAAGGCACCACCGTCGTGGTCGGCCGCGGCAGCGCCTACGACCTGTTCCTGACCCGCGCGCTCCAGCACGCGACGCTGCTGCGCGCCCCCACGTCGCCGTCGGTGGTCGAGGTCTTCGTGAAGGAAGGCGCCGACGTCGCCGCCGGCGTGCGCCAGCAACTGGAGGCCGACATGGCGGCGCGCGGCGGGCTTCGCCTCCTGCCCGGCCGCTTCATGGAGATACGCCAGGCCATGGGTCTGCCCAAGAGCAGGAGCGACGAGGCCGCCCGGTTCCTGCGCGCCTACGTGGAAGTGGCCAAGGCCTCCGGCTTCGTGGCCGAGGCCCTGGAACGCCACCGGATCGAGGGCGTATCGGTGGCGCCGGCGGGCTGACGGGCGGACTCCGCCTCAGACCGGGTCATCCAACCCCAACTGCACCTGCTCCGCCGCCCGCAGCACCGCCCGCGCCTTGGCCTCCGTTTCCGCCCATTCCTTCTCGGGCTCGGAATCGGCCACCACGCCGGCGGCCGCCTGCGCGTACAGCATGCCGTTCTTGATCACGCCGGTGCGGATGGCGATGGCCAGGTCCATCTCGCCGCCGTAGCTCAGGTAGCCCGCCGCCCCGCCGTACACGCAACGCCGCACCGGCTCCAGTTCGTCGATCAGTTCCAGCGCCCGCACCTTGGGCGCGCCGGACAGCGTGCCGGCCGGGAAGGTCGCGCGCAGCACGTCCATCGAGGTCATGCCCTCGCGCAACAGGCCGGTCACATTGGAAACCAGGTGCATGACGTGCGAGTAGCGCTCGATGGCGAGCTGGTCGGTCACCTGCACCGATCCGATCTCGGCGATGCGGCCGACGTCGTTGCGGGCCAGGTCGATCAGCATGACGTGCTCGGCGATCTCCTTGGGATCGGCGCGCAACTCTTCGGCCAGCGCCACGTCTTCCTCGGGCGTGCCGCCGCGCGGGCGGGTGCCGGCCAGCGGCCGGATGGTCACGCGGCTGCGCGCGGCGCCCTGTTCCTGGACCGCCTCCTGGCGCACCAGGATCTCGGGCGACGACCCGACCACATGGAAATCGCCGAAATTCCAGAAATACATGTAGGGAGACGGATTCAGCGAGCGCAGCGCCCGGTACAGCGACAGCGGCGAATCGCGGAAGGGCTTGGCGATGACCTGGCCCACCTGGACCTGCATCAGGTCGCCGGCGGCGATGTATTCCTTGGCCTTGAGCACGGCCGCCAGGTAGTCCGGTTTCTGGAAGTCGCGGCGGGTCTCGGTGACCATGCTGGCCTGGCTGTACGGAATTTCGGCCGGGCGGCGCAGCTGGGTGCGCAGGTCCAGCAGGCGGGTACGGGCGCGGGCATAGGCCTCGCGCTGGCTGGGGTCGGCGTAGACCATCAGGTAGAGCCGCCCGCTCAGGTTGTCGATGATGGCCAGTTCGTCGATCAGCAACAGCAGCAGGTCGGGCACCGGATCGCCCATGCCGGCGGGATCGGGCTTGGTGCAAGGTCCCAGCCGCGGCTCGATGTGGCGGACCATGTCATGGCCGAAGTAGCCGGCCAGGCCACCCACGAAACGGGGCATCCCGGGGCGCAGCGCCACCTTGAAGCGTTTCTGGTATTCGGCGATGAAGGCCAGCGGGTCGCCCTCGTGGCGCTCGACCACCTGGTCGTCGGTCACCACCTCGACGTTGCGGCCGCGCGCCCGGATGAAGGTGCGCGCGGGCAGGCCGATGAAGGAATAGCGCCCGAAGCGCTCGCCGCCCACCACGGACTCCAGCAGGCAGCTCATGGCGCCGCGCCGGGGCCCGCTCTGGGCCAGTTTCAGGTAGAGCCCGAGCGGGGTGTCCAGATCGGCATAGGTTTCGGACACCAGCGGGATGCGGTTGTATCCCTGGGAGGCCAGGGCCTGGAATTCGACTTCGGTCATGCTTGCCTCGTATCGCGTGGAATGTTGCGGTTCCGCCGAAGACCTTGTCCGAAACGCACGAGCAAACATGCCCCGACGGTCCGGCAGGACTCGGGCGGGGAGATTCGTATCGGGATTTGCTAGAGGCCGGTCAGCGCGCTGGTGCTGGCTTACGGCCGGAGAGAATCACCACCACCCGGCAGACGAACGCCACCAGCGCCACCAGGCGCAGGTTTGGACGGACGACCGAGTCATGGCAACCATATGCGGGGAAAGACCCTGGCAGGTAACTGGAGCAACGAACTAGAGCGACGCCGGCGGTACCACCGTGGTCCGGGACAGGACCTGCGACTGGGAAATCCAAAGTGCCGCGTCGACAAGCGTGGAAACTATACCATCGGACTCGATGGCATGCACATCCCGCCCCTCGTTGTAGCCATAGGGCACCAGCAGCACGCGGCAACCGGCCGCCTTGGCCGCCGACGCGTCGTTCATCGAGTCGCCCACCACCACGGCCTCGGCCGGCGTGACACCCAGCAGCTCGCAGGCGTGCAGCACGGGATCGGGATCCGGTTTCTTGCGGGCCACGCTGTCGCCGCTGACCACGGCGTCGAAATAGGCGCGCAGCCCGATCCGCTCCAGCAGCGGGCCGGTGAACTCGGCCGGCTTGTTGGTCACGACCGCGACGCGCAGGCCCTGCGCCTTCATGGCCTGCAGGCCCTCGAGCACGCCCTCGAAGATACGGGCGGTCTCGCCGTTGACCTCCTGGTAGGCCTTGCGGAAGACGTCCAGCGCCTCGGGGAAGCGCTCCTGCTCGGCGCGGCCGTCCAGACTACCCGACAGCGCTCGATGTACCAGGTTCTCCATGCCCTTGCCGACGAAGGTGGCAATGACGTCCTCGCGCAGCGGCACCAGGCCGAACTCGACCCGCATGATGTTCGCGGCACGCGCCAGGTCGGGCACGGAATCCACCAAGGTTCCGTCGAGGTCGATCAGTACGGCGCGAAAACTCATGCTGGCTCCTTGCTTCCCGGGTTCGGGCTCAGGCGTAGGACGCGTCGCCCTTGGCGATCTGCGCACGCATTTCCTTGATGACCGCCGCGTAGTCGGGCTTGCCGAAGATCGCCGACCCGGCGACGAAAGTATCGGCGCCCGCCGCGCGGATCGCGGCGATGTTGTCGGCCTTCACCCCGCCGTCGACCTCCAGCGCGATGGCGCGGCCGGTTTCCGCCTGCCAGCGGTCCAGCCGGGCGCGCGCCTGGCGCAGCTTGTCCAGCGTGGAGGGCAGGAAGCTCTGGCCTCCGAAGCCGGGGTTGACCGACATCAGCAGCACGATGTCCAGCTTGTCCATCACGTAATCCATCCAGTCCAGGGGCGTGGCGGGATTGAACACCAGCCCGGCCTGACAGCCGTGGTCACGGATCAGCGCCAGGGTGCGATCGACGTGGCGCGAGGCCTCGGGATGAAAGGTGATGACGTCGGCGCCGGCCTTGGCGAACATGGGAATCAATGCATCCACCGGCTCCACCATCAGGTGTACGTCGATGGGCACCTGCACGTGGGGGCGGATGGCCTCGCAGACCATGGGGCCGATGGTCAGGTTGGGCACGTAATGGTTGTCCATCACGTCAAAATGTATCCAATCCGCACCGGCGGCCACGACATTGCGCACCTCGTCCCCCAAGCGGGCGAAATCGGCGGATAGAATGCTGGGGGCGATACGCGTGGAAGCGGGCCCGGAAATGGTGAAGGCTGGCATAAGATATTCCGTTTACAGGAGCAAGCCGCGGGACATCCCAGCGGACGCCGAGCCCGCGGATGCCGGCCCGGCCGGATGCCCCCCATTGTAGAAGCTTGTCAGACCCCTATGGCGCACGCATGAAATCTCATGAACTGACGGTTACCGTACAGCCCCGCTACCTGGCCGACCAATCCGATCCGGGCAAGCGGCAGTACGTCTTCGCGTACACCATCCGCATCACCAACAGCGGATCCGAACCCGCCCAACTGATCAGCCGCCACTGGATCATCACCGACGGCAACCAGCAGGAACAGGAAGTCCGGGGCCTGGGAGTGGTAGGCCAGCAGCCCCTGCTGCAGCCTGGCGAAAGCTTCGAATACACCAGCGGCTGCCCGCTCTCGACACCGGTAGGCACCATGCGGGGCACCTATCACTGCGTTGGCGAGAACGGCATGCCCTTCGAGGTCGACATCCCCGAATTCGTCCTGGCCATGCCTCGGACGTTGCACTGATGAGTGAGGCTCCCCCCTACGCGCGGCGCTCTGGAATATGAGACTCCCTACTGCTCCCGGGCATCCCTTTCCGGCTGCGACGATGGGGATCCGGGCTGCGATGGATCCGGCGCGGCCGGAGGATTCCGCCTACCTCGCATGGTCCAGACCACGATGAATACCAGTATGGAAAGCGCCAGGAACGCTTCCAGCAGGAGCAACCACATAATGTCCCTTCGCGAGTTCATTGCCAGAAACTGGCATTGCCGCCAATTTAACCGCTTCCCCCTGTCCGCGCTCGCGCTGGCCGCGGCGGTGGCCGGATGCGCTCAGCCGTCCGGCACGGTGCAGCCCCTGCCGGACGCGGGCACCGCGCCATCCCAGCCCGCCGTGACCGCCCCGCCGGCCACGGCTGCGCCGGCCCCCGTACCCGATAGCGCCCGGCCGCTGCCTGCGCCCGTCCCCCGGCCTGCCAGCAAGCCGGCCCTGCAGAGCAGCAAGCATTTCGTGCGCGGATCCTGGCAACAATTGCCCGGCTGGCGGACCGATACGGTCGAGGCCGTCTGGCGCCCGTTCCTGGCCAACTGCCGGTCCATCATGCTGCGCACCGGCCGACCGGTCTCCAATACCGCCCCGCCCATGGCCGACCCCTATGCCTGGCAGCAGGCATGCGTCGCCGCGCGCGAACTTCCGCCCACACCCTCGGCGGATCAGGTGCGCGCCTTCATGGAGCACTGGCTGCAACCCTGGTCGGTACGCGGCCCGGGCAGCGAAATCGCCGCCGGCCTGGCCACGAGCTACTACGAACCGCTGGTCCACGCCTCGCGCGAGCGCGGCGGCACCTACCAGTGGCCGCTCTACGCGGTCCCGGCCGACCTGCTGACCATCGATCTGGGCGGCCTGTATCCGGAGCTGGTGGGCAAGCGCGTGCGGGGCAAGCTCGACGGCAAGCGCGTCGTCCCCTACGACACCCGCGGCGAGATCGAGCGGCCCGAGCGCCAGCCGCCGGCCATCGTCTGGGTCAACGATCCCGTCGACGCCTTCTTCCTCCAGGTGCAGGGCACGGGCCGCGCAGTACTGGACACCGGCCCCGGCCAGGGCAGCACCATCCGGGTGGCCTATGCCGACCACAACGGCCATCCCTACGTGTCGATCGGCAAGTGGCTGATCGACAAGGGGGAACTGACGCCGGCGCAGGCCTCGATGCAAGGCATACGGGCCTGGGCCCAGCGTAATCCGGCGCGCGTCAAGGAAATGCTCAACGCCAACCCGGCGGTGGTGTTCTTCCGCGAGGAAGCCGTGGCCGACCCGTCCGAGGGCCCGCGCGGCGCCATGGGGCTGCCCCTGACGCCCCATCGCTCGCTGGCCGTGGATCCGTCCATCGTGCCGCTGGGCAGCCCGGTGTTCCTGTCGACCACCCAGCCGGCCTCGCGCCAGCCCATGAACGTCGTGGCCCTGGCCCAGGACACCGGCACGGCCATCAAGGGCCCGGCCCGGGTGGATCTGTTCTGGGGATTCGGCGACGAGGCCGGGGAAATGGCCGGCCGCATGAAGCAGCCGACCCGGCTGTGGGTGCTGTGGCCGAAGAACGAGGGGGTGCCGGCGCCAGCGCGCTAAGCCCTGCGCCGCCGGGCGCGCGCCGGCTGCACGTCGGCACGCAGGCCGCGCGCCTCCTGCTCGAACGCTTCGTACAACCGCTGGGCCGGGACGGTCAGCGGCGCATCCGCCCGCGCCACCAGGTGGATGGTGGTCGCGGGCAGGTCGTCCGCGATGGGCAGGGCCACGAGATTCATCGCCGGACCATGCCGCTGGAAGAACCCCTCGGGCACGACGCCCAGGATGTCCAGGTCCGGCAGTATGGCCAGCAGCGTCGAGAACGACTCGCACTCCAGGCGCACGTCGGGCGCGGGCAGCCCGCGCGACTCGAAGTCCATCCGCCGCGGGTCACCGGGCCCGCCCGCCGGTCCCGTCAGCACCCAGGCCGCCTGGACCAGATCGGCCAGCCGGGTGCGGTCCGCCAGCGGATGGCCGCGGCGGGCGGCGATCAGGTTCCGGCTCGTGAAGATGGGGTGGATCGCCAGGTCGCGCCGCGCGCCTTCCACCGGCAGCGGCCCGATCGCCAGATCCAGTTCCCCGGCGCGCAATTGCGCGAACATGCGCGGATACAGCGTATCGACCAGCCGTATACGCACCTGCGGCCAGCGCGCCCGGAAGCGCGCCAGGGCGCCGGGTCCCAGCAGAATGGCCCCGCCGGGCGACAGGCCCACGGTGACGCTGGCCTGGGCATGCTCGGTGTGCCAGGCGATCTCCTCCCGCGCGCGCCCCAGTTCGCGCATCACGGTGGCGGCGCGGGCAGCCAGCATCTCGCCCGCCGGCGCCAGCCGCACCCCCTTGGCGGTACGCAGTACCAGCGTGGTCCCGAACTCGTCTTCCAGCTGGCGCAGCGACTTGGTCAGGGCCGGCTGCGAGACGTGAAGCATCTCGGCCGAGGCGCGCAGGCTGCCGGTCTGGGCCAGCACGAGCAGGAGCTGCAATTGTTGAAGGCGCATCGTCCGGAGGGTGATAACCCCAAGTAATCGATATCAAAAAAAGCGAAGAGCATGTCCGCGCCGCGAAGCCTAGGATGGCCCGTAACGAGAACGGCCAAACCTTACTCCGGGAGTCGCAATTGTCCAAGCGCGTGAAGAACATTCTCTTCATCATGTGCGACCAGCTCAGGGCCGACTACCTGTCGTGCTACGGGCACAGGCGCCTGATGACCCCCAACCTGGACCGCCTCGCCGCGCGCGGCGTGCTGTTCGAGCGGGCCTATGTGCAGTCGCCGGTCTGCGGCCCCTCGCGCATGAGCTACTACACCGGGCGCTACGTCCAGTCCCATGGCGCGAGCTGGAACTTCGTGCCGCTCAAGGCCGGCGAAATGACCCTGGGCGACCACCTGCGGCCGCTGGGCGTGCGCTCGGTGCTGGTGGGCAAGACCCACATGCGCGCCGATCTTGCCGGCATGTCCCGCCTGGGCATAGACCCGGACTCGACGGTGGGCGTACGCATAGGCGAATGCGGCTTCGACCCCTACGAACGCGACGACGGCATCCACCCCTACTCCGGCCACGATCCGGATCCCGCCTACAACGACTACCTGCGACGCAACGGCTGCGGCGGCGACAACCCCTGGGAAGCCTGGGCCAACACCGGCACCGACAGCGACGGCCAGGCGCGCTCGGGCTGGTTCCTGAAGTACTCGCGGCTGCCCGCGCGCGTACCCGAGCAGCACTCCGAAACCCCTTACATGACCCGGCGGGCCATGGACTTCATGCGGGAAGCGGGCGACCAGCCGTGGTGCCTGCACCTGTCGTACATCAAGCCGCACTGGCCCTACATCGTGCCCGAGCCCTACGCCTCGATGTACGGCCCGCAGGACGTGCCGCCGGTGGTGCGCAGCGAGGCCGAACGCCGCGATCCGCATCCGGTGTACGCCGCCATGATGAAGCACCGCGTGTCGCGCACCTTCTCGCAGGACGGCGTGCGCGAAGCGGTGATCCCCGCCTACATGGGGTTGATCAAACAGATCGACGACCAGATGGGCGTGCTGTTCTCGTTCATGGAGGAAGCGGGCCTGATGGATTCCACCATGATCGTGTTCACCTCCGACCACGGCGACTACCTGGGCGACCACTGGATGGGGGAAAAGGACCTGTTCCACGAACCGGTCATCCGCGTGCCGCTGATCGTCTACGACCCCGACGCCCGCGCCGACGCCACGCGCGGCACCCGCTGCGCCGACCTGGTCGAGGCGGTGGACCTGGCTCCCACTTTCCTCGACGTCTGTGGCGGCGCGCCGGTGCCCCACGTCATGGACGGCCGTTCGCTGCGCCCGCTGCTGTTCGGCCAGCGCCCGGCCGACTGGCGGCGCGAAGTGGTGTGCGAATACGACTACGCCTTCCAGGACGCCCGCATCGAACTGGGCACCGCCCCGCGCGACGCCTGGATGCGCATGATCTTCGACGGACGCTGGAAATACGTGGTGTTCGAGGGCTACCGGCCCATGCTGTTCGACCTCGCTTCCGACCCCGACGAATTCGTGGACCTGGGCGCCTCGCAGGCCCCCGAACACGAACAGGCACGGCAACACCTGCACGAGGCCCTGTTCCGCTGGGCACTGCGGCCCCGCCAGCGCGTGACCGTGCCGGACGCCGCGATCGAATCGGTGGAGGTCCAGCCCCGCATTTCCGAGGGCGGCATCCTGATCGGCTACTGGGACGAGGACGACCTGGCCCGGGCCCGGCAGTCGTTCAAGCCCCGTTTCTCGTCCACCAACCCGCTCGTCAGATCGACCCTCGATCGCCTGACGAGCAAGCAAGGAGTCCCGCAATGAGGAACGAAACGCCCGACATCACCCGCGCCCACACCGGCATCGACGGCGTGTCGTGGAACATCCTCGGTCAGGTGTACGTGCCCAAGCAGATGTCCGAGGACAGCTTCTCGTGGCACGCCACTTTCCCGGTCGAGACCTTCGTGCCACCGCACGTGCACCCCCACCAGGACGAATACATCTTCGTGCTGGCCGGCCGCATCGACCTCATCCTGGACGGCGGCAGGCAGACCGCCGGCGCCGGCGACCTGGTGCGCATGCCGCGCGGCATCCCGCACGCCTTCTACAACAACTCCGGCGCGCCCGCGACGGCGCTGTTCTGGGCCGCCCCCTCCGGCAAGCTGGTCGAGCTCTACCAGCGCATCCACAATATGTCGAACCCCGCCGAGGTCGTGCGGACGGCCCGCGAGTACGACGTCGTCTTCCTGCCCCCGGTCTCGGCCGCCGCCTAAGACCGCCCCGGTTGCCTCTTCCACGGAGTGTCCAGCCATGCCCCTGTTACGTAGCGTATTCGCGGCCCTGCTGACGGCCGCCCTGGCCTCGGGCCCGGCCTGTGCCCAGGACTACCCGTCCCGGCCGATGCGCATCATCGTGCCCCTGCCCCCCGGCAGCCCGCCCGACGTGCTGGCGCGCCTGGTGGGCGAGCGCCTGCAGGCGGCCTGGCATCAGCCTGTGGTGGTCGAGAACCGGCCCGGAGCCACCGGCATGATCGGACTGGCCGCCGTAGCGCAGGCCCAGCCCGACGGCTACACCATGGGCATGATGTTCCTGACCCATACGGTGCTGCCCGCGCTGTTCGGCAAGGTGCCCTACGACACCGCCAACGCCTTCGCGCCCATCTCCAACCTGGTGTGGATCTACAACGTGCTGGCCGTGCCGCAAGGATCGGACATCGCCACGCTGGACCAGTTGATCGCGCGGGCCAAGGGCGCGCGGGGCGCCGTGACGTACGCATCGGGCGGCAACGGTTCTCCCGCGCACCTGATCGGCGAAGGCTTCGCGCAATTCGTCGGCGCGGACATGCTGCACGTGCCCTACAAGGGGCCGGCCGAGGCGGTGCAGGGCCTGCTGTCGGGCGACGTCTCGGCCATGTTCGCGACCTCGTCGGTGGCCGTGCCGCTGGTCAAGGCAGGCAAGCTGCGCGCGCTGGCGGTGACCAGCCCCACGCGCCTGGCCACGCTGCCCGATGTCCCCACGCTGGAGGAAAGCGGCGTGCGCGGCTTCCGGATGAAGGAATGGGAAGGCCTGGTCGCGCCAGCCGGCACGCCGGCCGCGGTAATCGCCAGGTGGCATGACGAGCTGGTCCGTATCATGGCGCAGCCCGACGTGCTCAGGCAGGTCCGCGAACTGGGCATGACGCCCGCCGACCCTCATACGTCGGCCGAATTCGGGACGCTGATCCGGTCCGAGCTGGACACCTGGACCCGGTTCATCGCCAAGGCCGGCCTGCGCCCCAATTGAGCACGAGGGGGGCCGGCCTGGCCTGTGACGCTAGCTGGCCTTGCCCAGGGAGTCGAGCTTCTGGCGCAGCCGTTCGGCGGGAATCGCGCCGCCCACCCGGGTGTCGTCGCCGAAGATGATGGTGGGAGTGCCGGTGACTTGCAGTTTCTTGCCCAGCGCCAGCAATTCCTTGAGCGGCGCATCGCAGGTGCCGGCCTTGGGCGCCTTGCCGTTCAGCATCCATTCGTCCCAGGCCTTGCCCTTGTCCGGCGCGCACCAGACCGCCTGCGACTTGACGGTGGAGTCGGGCGACAGGATGGGATAGAGGAAGGTATAGATGGTGACGTTGTCGATGCCTTCCATCGAACGGCGCAATTGCTTGCAATAGCCGCAGTTGGGGTCCTCGAACAACGCGACGCGCCGCGAACCGTTGCCGCGCACCTGCTTGATGGCCAGGTTCAGCGGCAGTTCGTCGAACTTCACGGCCAGCAATTTTTCCTTGCGCTCGCGCGTGATGTTCTTGCGGGTCGAGGCATCGATCAGGTTGCCGTCCAGCACGAAGCTGACCTTCTCGTCGGTGTAGACCAGCTCGCCGCCGATGCGCACCTCGTACAGGCCGTAGGGGGTGCGGGACACGCCTTCGACGCCCACTTCGCCGAAACGCTGCACGAAGCGCTGCTTGACCGCTTCCTCGGTCGTGGGGGCGCTCTTGTTCGCGGCTTGCGCCCACGCCATGGACACGGGCGCGGCCATGGCCGCGGTCAGCAACAGGGAAGTCAGCATGCGTTTCATTGAATCTCCTAAACGATCGGACCGCGCCCGTCAGGCGCGAGTTCCAGTACCCGAAGCGCCATTGACCAGCATACGCTTGAGCAAAGGCAAGCGGTCCACCAGGTCCAGCCCGGCGTTGCGCAGCCACGCAACCGGCGCCGCCTGGGCGCCGAACAGATGGAACAACCCGTCGGTGACGGCGCGCATGGCCAGCAGCGGCTCCGCGCGCGACCGCTCGTAGCGGCGCAGCAGGCGCGGATCGTCGACGGTACGGAACGGCTCGCGGCCGCCCAGCACGTCGGCCAGCGCCTTCACGTCACCCAGGCCCAGGTTCAGGCCCTGGCCAGCCAGCGGATGCACCACGTGGGCGGCATCACCCAGCAGGACCACGCCCCGGTGGGCGAGCTGGGGGCAGTGTTGCAAGACCAGCGGAAAGCCGAACAGCGGACTGCGCACGCGCAGCGCACCCAGCCGGCCCCCCGTGGCCGCGGCCAACCGGGTCTCCAGTGCCTGCGCTCGGTCCGGTTCGGGCAGCGCCAGCAGGGCCGCGGCCTGTGCGGCCGGCATCGACCATACCATCGAGACCTGCGGCCCGTCCGGGGTGTCGGGCATGGGCAGCAGGGCCAGGATGCCGTCGGGCGTGAACCATTGGCAGGCGCACTCCTGGTGCGGCAGCGCCGCGTCCAGGTGCGCGACGACGCCGGTCGCCCCATAGGCCGATCGCTGGGCTGACAGCCCGGCGGCCTCGCGCAATTTCGAGTCGGCCCCGTCGGCCGCCACCGCCAGCCGCGCCCGCAGGGCCTGGCCGCCGGAGGTCCGCAGGGTCACGCCCTCACCGTCGCCGGCGTCGAGCCCGACGAAATCTTCCGTGGTCCAGCGTATGCCGGACCACTGCACCGCCTGCCGCAGGACCCGCTCCAACTCACGCGATTCGGCGATCCAGGCCAAGTGGTCGCAACCGGCCTGCCACGCCGACAGTCCGAGCCGGCCTGGGCGATCGCCCCAGGCGGGCCGGTCGCCCAGGATTTCCATGCGCCGCACGCCGGTGATGCGCTCGGCCGGCAGGGCATCCCAGATCCCGAGGCCCGCCAGCAGGTCGTGGCTGGCCGGCGACAGCGCATAGACACGCGGATCGAAGTTGTCCGCCTCGGGCGCCGGCAAGGGCGCGCGCGGCCCGAGCAGGCCCACGCGCAGCCCCTGGCGGGCCAGCGCGAGCGCGGCGGCCAGCCCGGCGATACCGGTGCCTACGACGAGGATGTCCGCTTGGGAAGAAGTGGCTTGGGTCATGACGGGAACGACGCTACAGGCGCCAGTGTACAGCGCCGGACTCAGCCTTCCGCCGCCTGGTCCTGCAATTGCCGGTAGTAGTGGGTCAGCACTTCCTGGCCCGTGCGCACGCGGCGGTTGCTGGGGCACGGAAAGCGCAGCACCACGTCGAGCCGCTTGGGATCCACGGGCTCGATCACGGCCAGCGGCTCGCTGGCGGGCAGCGCGATCAGGTAGGCGCCCTCGATGTGCCGAAAATGCACGTCGGCCTGTTCCAGCCAGGGTTCGCACACTTCCCTGCCCGCCCGCAGCAGCCGTTCCTGGGCCGCCGGAATGTCGTCCCCCGGCTCCAGCGGCACCCGCACCGACTCGAGCACGAACGTGCCCATGGCCGAGATCGTGCGCACGGGGTTGAGCAGCAGCATCATGTTGGGAAAGCGGCAGACGCGGCCCGTGACCAGACCCGACGACGTCTGCTCCAGCAGCGCGGTGGTGAACAGGTCGATGGTCAGCACCTCGCCCTTCATGCCGCTGATCTCGATCACATCGCCCACCGCGTAGGTCCGCTGGGTCGCGCGCATCAGCGAGCCCAGGGCGCTCATCACGTATTCCTTGCTGGCGATGGCCACCGCCGCCGCCAACGCCGCCACCGACAGCGCGAAATGGCGCAGCTGGCCGCCCCAGATGAACAGCATCAGCAGCATCGTCACGATGACGATGGAGTTGCGCACGGTCAGGTAGCTGGTGCGGCGTTCTTCGGTCGAGCCCGAACCCTTGCCCCGGTAATAGCGCGTGGTGGCGCGCGTGGCGAACATGGCGGCGAGCAGCACCACCAGCGACACCACGAGCTGGGCGGGAGTGTCGGAGGCGGTGAACCACGCCACCAGCCGGTCCCAGAGCGAAACGATGACATCCATGAAGCGAAAAGGCATGCGCCGGAATGAGCGATCACGCCATTCTACGTTGGCACCGGCCACATGCGCAGTGTATGGTGATGCCTGGGCGCATCGTCGCCCAGGCGGCGCGCCCTGCAAGCGGCGTGCCCCACCCGGGAAGCGGCCGCGCCGCTCTCCCGTGCCAGACCGCGTCTCGCGACGCACTCCCTTCGAGCCCCGCCCCGGCCGTTCGCGGCCACGCAGTAAACGGCGGCGGACTCGTCCAACCCCACTCCGAATGGCAACCCGTCATTGAGGATGTCACGCCGCATGCACGCCATGCGGCCTGGTGCAATAAGGAGAACGCATCGATGTTCAAGACCCGACATATCGCCCCCCTCGCCTTCGCTCTCGCAGCCGCGCCCGCGTGGGCCCAGGCGCCGCTGAAAACCGACGGCAAGTGGCGCGGCTCCATCAACGCGGGTGCCAGTCTGGCTTCCGGCAACACCGACTCCACGTCGTTCAACCTGGGTGCCAACGCGGGTCGAGCCACGGACCGGGACCGCCTGAACTTCACGCTGACCGCGCTCTACGGCACCAAGAAGGAAGACGGCAACAGCACCGAAACCGCCAACCTGCTGCGCATGGGCGGCAAGTACGACCGCGACATCACCGACCGGACCTTCGGCTTCGGCTCGCTGGACATCGAGCACGACAAACTGCAGAAGCTGGACATGCGCGGCGTCGCGGCGGCCGGTGTCGGGCGGCACATCATCAAGACCGAGAAGACGATCTTCGACCTCTTCACCGGCCTGGCCTACAACCACGAGCGCTTCACCACCGAGACCCGCAACTCGACCGAATTGCTGCTGGGGGAAGAATCCACCCACATGATCTCGGACGCGACCTCGCTCAACCAACGCCTGGCGCTCTACCCCAACATCAGCGACGGCGGCGAGTACCGCATCCAGTTCGACGCGGGCATCACCACGTCCATCACGAAGAAGATCGAGCTCAAGGTCACGCTGTCGAACCGCTACATGAGCAATCCGCAGCCGGGGGTGAAGAAGTCGGACACGCTGCTGCTGACCAACATCGGCTACCGCTTTGAATAGCCACATGACGTAAAAAAGCCCGCGGGCGGATGGCCTGCGGGCTACGCGCCGTCCGGGTGGGATGGCGCGGTGCGGGAGGGAATCAGAGACCGCGCTCGTCCAGGGGCGAGGGACTGACGTAGGCCCTGATGGTGTGGTTCAGCACACCGGCGGGTGCCAGGTCATTCAGGTCGAAGGCGCCGCGGATGCCGTTGAACTTCACGGCGAAACTCTTGCCGTTGACGTCGAAGCGCACGGTTTCGCCGTACTGCACATTGATGTAGCGCGTGCCGTCGTTCAACGCGATGGCGCGTTCGGCGCTCTCGACGGTGACCGGCGAACCCAGCAGGTCCGGCCGGGCCGACGCGGCGTGAGCCGAGACGCTTGCCAGGCCGATCAGCGCCGCGGCGACGAAGGAAGAGACTTGGACTTTCATGACGGGAACTCCAGGATCGGGTCAGGCGCGCGGCCTGGCCGGGGATGCGGCCCCGGCCGGCTCGCGGCGTGGCTTACAGATTGTTCGGGTATTCGCCCGGGCCGCCCGCGCGGCGGGCCAGTTCGGCGCGCTTGAGCTCTTCGACCACCTGGGCCCGGCTGACCGGCGCGGCCTGCTGGGCCGTTTCGTAGGGGAAACCTTCCTGGCCGTAGACGATGCCGCCGTTGGCCTTGGCCTCGGCCAGCTCGGCCAGCACTTGCGCGCGGGTCAGTTCATGCGTGGCCGAGATCCCGGGAGGGGGGAAATCGTTGCCGTAGTTGTTGCCCTGGTCGGCATGGGCGGCGGCGCCGATGAGGGAGGCGGCAATCAGGGCGGTATATGCAAAGGTCTTCATGATGAACTCCGTTTTTTCGTTGATCTTTCAGCCTGAATCAAGGGTATGTGCTAATTGCTTGATTGACCGTGTAGGAATATTGCGCCTTTTGAAGGCATAATTGAAATCAATAAGTCGGATTGTTGGCATAAGGATTGGATTATGGTTAGCCGCGTGGACCTGAACCTGCTCCTGACCCTGGAGACCCTGCTCAACGAGTTGAACGTCACCAAGGCGGCGGTCAAGCTCAACAGCAGCCAGCCGGCCGTATCCGCGCAATTGGTGCGGCTGCGGCGCATGTTCGACGACCCCTTGCTGATTCCCGGCGCCCGGGGAATGACGCCCACGCCGCGGGCGCTGGAGCTGGCCCCGCGGCTATCCGAGCTGCTGGACGGCTTCCGGACGCTCGTCCAGCCAGACCACTTCGACCCCGGGACGGCGCAGGGCAGCATCCTGATCGGCACCAACGACGCGACGCAATGCCGGCTGGCCAAGTGGTTCGGCAATCTCGCCAATACGGCGCCGGGCGTGCAGATCGGCTTCGTCACCGCGAATCGCTCGACGGTGCCGGACGTCGAGCAGCACATGGCCTCGGGCCAGGTGGATCTCGTCATCTCGCGCCGCTCGGCCTTTCCCGACCGGCTGCACGTGCGTCCGCTGCACGACGAGACCTTCGTCTGCGCCATGCGCTGGGACCATCCCTACCGGAAGAAGCAACTGACGCTCAAGGACTTCGTCGCCATGCGGCACGTCATCGTGCTGCCCCTGGGCGGGGAGTTCGACGACGTCACCGACGAGATCCTGAAGGAAATGGGCCTGTCGCGGCAGACCGTCGTGTCGGTGCCGAGCTTTCTCGTGGCCGAGCGCGTGCTGCGCAACACGGATTTCGTTTCGGTATTTCCGACCTCGCTGGCGCGCGGCATGATGTCCACGCTCAAGAGCTATCCGCTGCCCTATACGCTGCCCAAGTTCGAGTTCGCGATGGCCTGGCACGTCCGCACGCACCTGAGCCCGCTGCACCGCTGGGTACGGGACCAGATCGCGGAAGAACTGATGGTGGGACGCGAGGAAGACGGCGACCCGATGAGCCAGATCGCCTGGTAGACCACCCCGCGGCGGCGGGGCCTGCCGCTACGCCCGGTAGCGGGCCAGCAACGCCCGCAGCGGCGCCGCGTCGTCCTTGCCGCCCGGCAGGAAGGCCAGCACGTAGCGATCGGGCCGGACCAGCATGGCCTGCGCGCCGGCCTCGGCCATCACCCGCGTCAGGACGCCCTCGCAGTCGCGCACGACCAGGCGCTCCGGCGTCCCGGGCCAGGGAAAGTCGTCCTCGGCGGCCACCAGTTCCACCCGGCGAACGTCCATCGCGGCCATCCAGCTTTCGACTTCCGGATCCAGCGGCTGGCCCGCCCGGCACAGGCAGGCGAAGCCTGGACCGAGCGCCTCGTCCAGCAAGCGCCTGCGCCCTCCGGGCCATTCCACACGGGGCTGTGGCAGCAGTTGTCCCGCCTTGATCGCCGCATCGGGCGCCTGGCAGGGCACGAAGAAACCTTCCCCGAAACGCGGTTTGGGCTTGAACTTGAGTTGCAGTACATAGTCCCGCGCCGGCGGATACAGGCTGCACAGCTTGAGCGCCCATTGCGCGGCCATGGCCTCGAGGCGCGACTTCGGCTGCATGTAGCGGCCGATGCGCATCGCCATCTCGATCAACGCCCAGGCGTGCGGCTTGCGTTCCATCTCGTAGGTATCGAGCAGCACGGAACCGCATCGCCCCTGCACCACGGCATGTAGCTTCCAGGCCAGGTTGGTGGCATCGCGCAGGCCGCTGTTCATGCCCTGGCCCGCGAACGGCGGCGTCAGGTGGGCGGCGTCGCCCGCCAGCAGCACACGCCCCTCGCGCCAGCGTTCGGCCAGGCGGGCATGGAAGGTGTAGACCACCTTGCGGGCAATGGGCAGGCCCTCGTCCAGCGGCTCGCGCTCGCGGATCCAGCCGCGCAGGCGGGCCTCGTCCAGCACGTACTCGGCGGTCTCTCCTTCCTTCAACATGAATTCGTAGCGCACCGTGCCCTGCGGACCCGGCAGGCGGATGGCCGGCCGGACCGGATCGCAGTAGGTGCGGGTATGGCGAAAGGGTGTCTTGCGGTCGAGCAGGTCCACGATCAGCCATTTCTCGGCGAAGGTGTCGCCCGACAACGGAATGCCCAGTTGCTCGCGCACGCCGCTGCGGCCGCCGTCGCACGCGACCAGCCAGTCGCAGCTGAGCGTGACCGGCGTGCCGTCGTGATCGACGTCGAGCACCACCCTGTCGCCGGCCTCCTCGAAGCGCCGCAGCTCGTGCCCGAACCGCGTCTCGACGTGCGGAAAGCGCCGCAAACCGTCGCGCAGTTGCGCCGCCAGCACGGCCTGCCGGAAGGCATTGCGCTTGGGGTAGCCGTATTCGGTCGACTGCGGTTCGATGCGCGCGAACTCGCGCCCCGACCACGAGAAGTAGTGGACCCCGTAGCCCTGGACGATGGACGGCAGGATCTCGTCGATCAGCCCCGCCGACTGGGCGGTCCGCAGGCTCTCGTCGTCGATCGACACGGCGCGGGGTTCGTCCACGGTCGACGCATTGCGTTCCAGCAGCAGCGTACGGACGCCGTAGCCCCCGAGCAGGTTCGCCAGGGTCAAGCCGGTCGGGCCGGCACCAAGGACGATGACCGGATAGTGGGAGGTTGCGTGCATGATTGCTATCTTTTGCTGCGAGCCCGCAGACGTTCGTTTTCGAGAGTCGATTCGATGGAGGACGCGACCGAGAAGACCTTGGACAGCACGGTCTTGCTGCGCGCGGCGGGCAGCCGGGCCAGGGGAATGACGACGCTGAGGCTGCCCAGCACCCGCTGCCCGTCCAGCAGGGCGACGGCCAGTCCCGCCATGCCCGCGTCGACCTCGCTGTGTGTCACGCAGGCCTTCGCCTCGCGCAGCGGCTCCAGCTCGGCCAGGAAGCCTTGCAGGCCGGACGGGAAGCCGGCCGCGACGATGGTCGCGCGGTCGCGGTGCCACAACCGCTCCAGCTCGGCGCGCGGTAGGTGCGCCAGGATGACCTTGGAGGTCGCGCCGCGGTACAAGGGCATCGCGCGGCCGCGTTCATAGCTGACCGGCGTGACCGGGTCCGCAGGCATCTCCTGGTGGATGCACAGGACCTTGTCGCCATGCACACGGCACAGCAGCACGGTGCCGCCCGTCTCGGCCGCCAGCTTGCGCAGCAGCTTGCCGGACGCCTGCAGCAGTGGATCGGCCAGCCGGATCTGGCGGTCCAGCTCGACGATCAGCGGGCCCAGCGCATAGCCCCGGTCGGCCACCCGTTCGAGCAGGCCGGCCTCCTCCAGCGCCTTCAGGTCCCGGTAGATGCTGGCTCGCGACACGCCCAGTTCGTCCATGAGCTGGGCCGGCTTGCGCACCGGGCGGCTGAGATCGAAGGATTCGAGTATGCGCAGCAGGCGTTCGGACACGGCGGCCTCAATCGCGCATGATGGCCTTGCCCCAGAGGTTGAGGGTGCGCTCTTCGTGCACCCACACCCCCGCGGGGCGGTCCGGCGGGCAGATCTCGATCTCGGCCGAGATCTCGGCCAGGTTGCCGTCCGGGTCGCGCACCATGAAGAACACGTCGTTGCCGGGGCCATGGCGGCCGATGCCCCAGACGATGGTCTCGCGGATGGACGCCATGCGGTCGCCCCAGGCCTTCATGTCATCCCACGACGTGGTCTCGAAGGACTGGTGGTCGAAGCAGCGCACGGGGGCGCGGAACAGCGCCAGCGCGTGGTGCAGGCTTTCGGTGCGCAGGAAGCAGGCGCGCAGCACGCCCTCGTCGTCCTGGACGCGGTCCGACAGTGTGAAGCCGAGCACGCCTTCGTAGAAGGCCAGCATGGGCACCGGGTCCAGGGTGCGCAGCGCGAAGTGCTGCAAATGGGCCTCGGGCAGCGCATCGCGCCCCGGCACGCCCGCGGGCGTGCCGGGGCGCAGCGCGAAGACGATCAGGTTGCCGTCGGGGTCGCGCACGGCCAGCGCATCGTCGCACGCCACCGGCAGCGGCGGCACCTCGGCCGTCGCCCGTGCGCCGACGCGCTCCTTGAAGGCCTGCCAGCGCCCGGCATCCGCGAAGCCGAACAGCGCGTGTTCCAGCCGGTTGGCCAGCCCTTCCGACAAGACCAGCGTGCGCCCCGGCGCCGCGCACACCCAGCGGCCGGCCTGCGCGCTGGCGGCCAGTCCGTGGGTGCGGGCATAGAAATCCGCCAGCCGCCGCGGGTCCGGCGAGGTCAAATGCAGATGATGCAGCGATGCGCCCAATTCCATTGTTTCGTTCCACCCATGGCGTTTCATTCCTGTTGGGCGAACTATCCCGCGCCGGGTACCCGGCGTCAACGGAATTTCTCACATACTGAGACGATAGGCGCGGAAGCGGATCCTCAATTTGCAGCGATGCCGCGGGACTCGATCACGCGGGCCCAGCGCGCCAGGTCCGTGCGCACCAGCGCATTCAACTCCTCCGGCGTGCTGATCGCGCCCGTCATGCCCTGGGCCTTCAAGCTCTGCTGCATGTCCGGCTCGGCCAGCGCCGCCTGCATCTGGCGGTGCAGCTTGTCGATGACGGCCGGCGGCGTGCCCGCCGGCGCGAACAGTCCATACCAGAGATCCACGTCGAAGGGCTTGCCCACCGACTCGGCCACCGTCGCCACATTGGGCAGGGCCGCCTGGCGCACCGGGCTCGACACCGCCAGCGCGTGCATCTTGCCGGCCTCGATCTGCGTCAGCGCCGACTGGATGGGGACGAAGCCCACTTCCACCTGCCCACCGGCGATGGCCGTCACGGCCTCGCCCGCCCCTTTGTGGGGAATGTGCATGATGTTCATGCCCGTCGCTTCCTTGAGCAATTCCATGGCCAGGTGCTGCGGCGTGCCGACGCCGGATGACGCGTAGTTGTACTGGCCGGGCGCCTTCGCGGCGGCCGCGACGAACTCCGCGAGGTTGCGGGCCGGCACCTTGCTGGAAGCCACCAGCACCATCGCCCCCTTGAACAGCAGCCCCACGGACGCGAAATCCTTGACCGGGTCGTAGGGCAGGTTCTTGTACAGGCTGGGGTTCATGGCCAGCGTGTTGGCCACTACCAGCAGCGTGTACCCGTCCGGCGCCGACCGCGCGACGAACTCGCTGCCGATGTTGCCGCCCGCGCCGACCTTGTTCTGCACGATGAACGGCGCTTTCATGCCCACGCGCAGCTTCTCGGCCAGCGCCCGCGTGGCGGTGTCTATGCCCGTCCCCGCGCTGTAGGGCATGACCAGGGTCACCGCTCTCGCGGGATAGTCAGCAGGCCCCTGCGCCTGCGCCGGACAGGCCAGCACGGCCGCGATTCCCATCCCCAGGACTGCCACAAGCTTCTTCATGCTCCACCTCTGCTAGACGCCATGCGGCTCCCCTGCGGGCAGCCGGGTGAACTTCGGAAGACACGGCCGGCGGTCCGCCCGGACCGCCGCCGCCAGACGGTACCGCCACTGCCCTGCTCAGACCGGAAACACCAATGAGGCCGGCGCGGGCGTCGGCTCGTCGGCGGGCGCGCGAAGACCGTCAGTCTGCTGTGCCTCGAACGCCGCGGCAATACGCCGCCTGATCCGGATCATGTCGCGGTCCGGACCGAACAGGATCTCGTTCGCGCGGGACTCCACCAGATCGCCCGCCACGCGCGCCATTTCCTTGTCCTCGGCCGCGGTCTTGAGCTGCCTGGGCTTGACCACGCTCTCGAAATGCCGCGCCAGCCGCTCGCGCGCTTCCGGCGTGTCGGCGCGCCATGCCGCATAGCGGAACAGCCGCGTGCGGCGATAGTCGATGGGTACTTGGAACAGCCGCGACACATAGGGCGCCGCGTCGGCCTTGGGCCGCAGCACGTTGGACACCAGGCCCGGCAGATTGAAGCGTTCGCCCTGGATGCTGTCCAGGCCATGGCCGTGGTCCAGCATGTTCCCTTCCAGGTCCACCGAGATGCCGCGCAGGCCGTGGCCGTCGGTCTCGACGATCTTCACCCGCCGGTCTTCCAGCGGCGTCAGCTTCTGCGCCGCGCCGCCTTCCCCGTCTCCCAGGTAGCGGGCCACGGCTTCGTGATATTGCGACTCCATGTGCAGCGTGACGGCGTGATAGGCATCGCTGCCGTCGATCACCAGCAACCAGTTCGCGTCCCACTCTTCGGTGGGCAGCCGGAAATGCACGAAGCGCTCGGGGTGCAGGAGTTCTTCCGGCACGCACGTTTCGATGGGCGGCGCCGGGAAGCGCTCGGTGTCCCCGATGTAGGCCCAGACATAGCCGCCCAGTTCGGCACAGGGATAGGACCGCGCGGCCGCCTTGGCCAATTGGCCGGCGCCGGCTTCGGTGTCCCAGGGAATCAGCGTGCACGCCCCTGCGCCGTCGAAGCGCAGGCCGTGGTAGGCGCACTGCAACTGGCCATCGAGCACCCGGCCGATGGAGAGCTGCACGTACCGGTGCGGGCACCGGTCGAACAGCACGCCGGGCACGCCGGCGCCGTCGCGAAACACCACCAGGTCCTCGTCCAGGCACCGCACGCCGACCGGCTTGCCGGCGGGCAGCTCCTCGCTTTGCATCACGGGATACCAATAGTTCCTCAATCCCCGTTCCAACCCCCGCGGCACGCCGCGGACGAGTTCGGGACCCTCCTGCTTGTCGCTCACCTTCTCCTCCTTGCCCGGCAAGACGCCGGCCAGCTCAATCAATTAGATAGCTAACGTTTTATCAAAAGAAAACTCCGAGGCATTCATGCCAGCATCGCCTGCTCGCATTCCCACGCCCAGGCCAGCAACTGCGCGTCGTCGCCGGGCGCCCCGGTCAATTGCATGCCGATGCCGGGATGCCACGGCACCGGCACCGAAATCGACGGCGCCCCGGCCGCGTTGGCGAACGTCGCGTACAGGGCGCCCGCCCGCGGCGACGCCTGGCAGCCATCGATGCTGGCCGGATACGGTGCATCGAGCGGCCAGGCCAGGCACGGGGAAGCCGGAGACAGCACCACGTCGGCCTCGGCCCAGAGCGCCCGCGTGCGCTGCCGCCAGTCGAGCAGGCGCGCGATCGTGCGGTACACGTCCACGGCCGACGGCTCCGCCGAGCGCCGCGCGAGATCGCGCAAGGCGGCCGGCAGCGCGAACTCGTCCAGGCCCAGTTCCTCGACGGCGGCGCGCACGCCATGCGGAATGATCTCCAGCCAGAAGGCGTCGACCTGCGCGACCGAGTACGGCATCGGCTGCCAGTCGACCCGATGGCCCGCGCGCGCCAGGCGCTCCACGCATTCGTTCAGCGCGGCCGTGACCACGGGCTCCTGGCCCTGGTCGGGCGGCACGATGGCCACGATGCGGGCCCGCCGCGCCTGGGCCCGCTCGCGCAACCAGGTCTCCGGCCGGGCCGCCTGCCCCTGCCCCTGCCCGGGAAAGTATGACGCGCCGGCGGCGATCGTCGTGGCCAGCAGGGCGCAGTCCTCCACCGATCGCGCCATGGGACCCACGACCTGGAAATCCAGGGACGTGCGAGGGAAGCCGGAGGAAGACAGCACCGCGCCGGCCGAGGGCTTGAAACCGACGGTGCCGGTATAGGCCGCCGGCCGCCGTATCGATCCGCCCGCGTCGGTCGCCAGCGCCAGTGCGCCCATGCCCGCCGCCAGCGCGGCGGCTGCACCGCCGCTGGAGCCGCCCGGCGTCATGGCCGGATCCAGGGGGTTGCGCGTCGGGCCGTACACGCCGTTGCCGGTCGTGGCCGCCAGGGCCATGGGCGGGACATTGGTCTTGCCCAGGATGATCGCGCCCGCTTCGCGCACGCGGCCCACCACCGGTTCGTCATGATCGGGAACGAAGGTAGCCAGTGCGTCCACACCCCAGGTCGCCGGCAGCCCCCGCACCCAGAGATTGTCCTTGACCGTCAGCGGGATGCCGTCGAGCACGCCGGCGGGATTGCCCGCCGCGTATCGCCGGTCGGCGGCGCGGGCCTGCGCCAGCAGGGATTCCGCATCGACCTGCGCGACGATGGCATTGAGCGCCGCATTGCACGACCGTATCCGCTCCAGAGCGGACTCGATCAGATCCACGCTGGCCAGTCGGCCGGCCCGCAACAAGGCGGCGCTTTCGCTGGCGCCTGGCGGCCATGGATGATCCTCTGGATGAATCGCGCTCACGGTACCTCCCGGCTCCGATGTTGATTGACACTATACACCAAACAATTTAGATTGCTATCTAATTAATTTCAGGATGGCGCCATGAGTCTTTACGCGGTCCAGAGAGTGATCTTCGAACTCAAGCACGACAAGCCCCGGGCCGCGCTGCTGCGGACGGATCCGCACGCCGCGCTGCGGGATGCCGGCCTGACCGAGGCGGAGCGCGACGCCCTGGCCCGCGGGGACCTGGCCGGGCTTTATCTGATGGGCGTCCATCCCCTGCTGCTCGCGCCGTATTCGCGCATGGCCGGCCTGTCCCGCAACGACTACCAGCGCGCGCTGGCCCCGCTCAAGGGCGCCCGCCGCTTCTCCAGCGACTACCGGCTCGACGGCCACAGCGAGGCTTGAATGGGATCCCTAGAATTCGCCGCGGCGATGAGCCATGCTCCGGGCATCGCCGCCTTCACCCAGGCCGCCCCCGCCGCGCCGCGGCAGGCCTTCCTCGATGCCGCGGCCGCGTTGAAGACGGCTGCCTCCGCGGCCAGGCTGGACGCCATGGTGGTGATCGCGCCCGACCATTTCTCCAACTTCTTCATGGCCAACATGCCCGCCTGCTGTGTCTCGCTGAACGAGCGCTACAGCGGTCCGGTGGAGGACTGGCTGGGCATGCCCAGGATGGACGTTCCCGGCGCGCCGGGCCTGGCGGACCTCATCATGCGACACGCCTACGGCCGGGGCATCGAACCCGCGGGCGCCGCGCAGACCGAGCTGGAACACAGCGTCATCGTTCCGCTCTCGCTGGTCACGCCCGCGTTCGACATCCCCGTGGTCTGGGTCATGATGAACTGCCAGGTCCCGCCGCTGATGTCCCTGCCCCGCTGCCATGAACTGGGCCGCGCCATCCGCGCCGCCATCGATGCCAGCGGCCTGCGCGTGGGTGTGCTGGGTTCGGGCGGACTGTCCCACGCCCCCGGCGCCGCCGAGGCCGATCGGCTGGACGAAGCGTTCGACCGTGAATTCCTGTCCATGCTGGACCGGAACGACCTGGACGGGATCCTGTCCATTCCCGCCGCGCGGCTGGACGAGGCGGGTTTCGGCGCGTGGGAGGTGCGGCTGTGGGTGGCCGCCATGGGCGCGGCCCACGACCGCCGTCCCCGCACGCTGGCCTACGAGCCGATCGAAGCCTGGGATACCGGCTGCGCAGTCGCGATCTTCGACGGAGCCCAACGATGATGCCGCTGCCCACCGTGCGGCTGGCGCTGGGCCTGCGCTCGACGGCGCAAAGCCTGGGCGTCATCGGCCACGATGCCGGCGTCTTCCGCGAACAGGGACTGGACCTGGTCATCGCCCGGGAGGAAACCGCCGGCCCCGAGGGCGTGCGCGGCCTCGTCGCCGGGGAATACGACCTGGCCGAATTCGGCGCCGTGCCGCTGGTGCAGGCGGTCTACGAAGGCCATGATCCGGTCGTCCTGCTGGCAGCCGAGCAGACCAACGCCATGTATCTGCTCGGCGCCGCCCGCATCGGCGCACCGGGCGAACTGGCCGGACAGAAGATCGGCGTGCTCAGCATCGCCGGCCAGACCGGCGTCAGCGCCACCGCCATGCTGGACAAGTGGGCCCTGCCGCGCCAGGACGTGGAACTGGTGGAACTGGGCACCTATCCCGCCATCTATCGCGCCTTGCAGGATGGCCGCATCGCCGCCGGCGTGCTGACCGCCGACTACGGCGTCGCCGGCTCGGTCGCCTTCGGCCTGCACCGCCTGGCCGACCTCGGCCAGGAACTGCGGTTCCAGGGCCCCATCGTCGCCACGACCCGGCGCTACGCGCGGGCGCATCCCGACCGCGTGCAGCGCGCCGTGACCGCCTATGTGCGCACCATCGAACTGTTCGTGGAACAACCGCAGCGGGTCCTGGCCAGCATGCAACGCCACCTGGGATTCCTGGACCACGCGCAGGCATTGGCCGTGCACGACTTCTATTCCCGGCGCTTCCAGCGCCAGCCCCATCCGTCCGCAGCCGGCCTGCAACGGGTCATCGACCTGTATGCCGGCGGCTCGCGCCCGGCGCTCCGGCTGGAAGACGTCTGGGATCGCACGTTTCTGGACCGCAGCCTGTCGGCATGACGGGCACGCGGCCAACCACCCCATCGCAAGGATGACACCATGGATCTGGGAATCGCGGGACGCACGGCATTGATCACGGCTTCGAGCAAGGGCATAGGCAAAGCCTGCGCGATGGAACTGGCCAGCCAGGGCGCCCACATCGTCATGTGCGCGCGCGGACGTCAGCAACTGGAACTGGCCGCCGAGGAAGTCCGGACCGTGGCGCGCGGCGAAGTCACCGCCATCCCGGCGGACCTGACCTCGGCGCAGGACATCGACGCGCTGGTCGAGGCCGCCGAACGGCGACACGGAGGCATCGACATCCTCGTTTCCATCGGCGGCTCGCCCAAGCGCGGCGGCTTCGATGCCATCACCGAACAGGACCTGCGCGACGCCTTCGAGATGTCGGTCATCGCCGCCTTCAGGCTGTTGAACCGCACGCTGCCCGGCATGCGGGCCCGCGGCTGGGGCCGCGTGGTCACCGTGCAGTCCCGGGCGGTGCGCGAACCCATACCCGACCTGGTGACCTCGGTGACCACCCGGCCGGGCGTCAACGGACTGTTCAAGTACCTGTCCAAGGAAGTGGCCGGCGACGGCGTCCTGCTCAACACCATCGTGCCCGGCCGCATCATGACCGATCGCTTCAAGGGCGGCCAGGACCTGGCAGCGGACAGCCAAGCGTACACGGCCGGCAAGCTGGCGGGCATCCCCGTTGGCCGCTTCGGGCAACCCGAGGACATCGCGGGGGCCGTCGCCTTTCTTTGCTCCGAACGCGCCGCCTACATCAACGGCACGGCGCTGCAGGTGGACGGCGGCGTCATCAACGCCATCTGACCCGCGAGGCCCGCGGGCCGGGCATCACTCCCCGGGTCCGATATTGTTCTCGATCCGGCCCAGCACCCGCATGAAGGTCGCGAGGTCGGTCTTGCTGATGCCCTGCAAGGCAACCTCGTTGATGTTCTCGACGCGGGGCAGCAGCACTTCCTCCAGGCTCCTGCCCTTTTCGGTCAAGGCCACCAGCACCTTGCGCTTGTCCTCGGAGTCGGGCTGCAGGGTAACCATCTTCTGCGCCTCGAGCTTGCGCAGCGCCGCCCACGCGGTGGGCTGGGTCAACCCCACCATCTCGGCGATCTCGCGCTGGCTCACGCCGTCCTTTTCCCACAGGGCGCGCAGGAAGAACCACATGCCATACGAGATCCCGGCGCTGTTGATCTGCTGTTCCATGATCGGGCGCAGGCGGCGGAAGGTCCTGCCGAGCAGGAAACCTATGCTGCGATCGATGGGATAGTCTTGAGTGCGCATAGTCGTGAACATCATTGGGCCCAGGCAATGATAGCTCACGCGCTTTCCATCGCTCCCCCTCGAAACGGGCAAACCCCTATATTGGCAGTCCACTGATTGTGAGTACTCTTACAATATGGCCAGCACGCAGGACGACCGAGGCGGCCTGAAAAACGAGGAGACACCATGAACAAGATCTTGCTGGCCGTGGCGCTGGGACTGGCGTGCGCGCAGGTCCAGGCGCAGCCGCAGCCCGTGCGCATCGGCTACGTCAACACCTTCAGCGGCCCCAACAGCTTCATCGGCAACGACCAGAAGGACGGCCTCGAACTGGCGCTCGACCATCTGGGACGCAAGATGGGCGGGCGCCCGGTGCAGGTCATCTACGAAGACGACCAGATGAAACCCGAGACCGGCCGCCAGGCCACGGAAAAGCTGGTCAAGGTCGACAAGGTCGATTTCCTGACGGGCTACAACTGGTCCAATGTCCTCCTGGCCTCGCTCAAGCCCGCCGTGGACGGCAAGGTGTTCCTGGTCAGCGGCAACGCGGGGCCGCACCAGTTGGCCGGCGAAGGCTGTTCGCCATGGCTGTTCTCGGCCTCGTGGCAGAACGACCAGACCGGCATGGCGATGGGCGAGGCCCTCAACAAGCGCGGCGTCAAGCGCCTGTACATGCTGGCGCCCAACTACGCGGCCGGCCGCGACATGGTCAGCGGGGTCAAGCGGACCTTCAAGGGACAGGTCGTGGGCGAGGAATACACGCGCTGGCCCGGCCAGGTCGACTTCTCCACCGAACTGTCGAAGCTGCGCGCGGCCGCGCCCGACGCCGCCTGGATCTTCTATCCCGGCCAGGCCGGCGTGCAGTTCATCCAGCAGTATGCGCAGGCCGGCCTGAAGGACCGCGTTCCCCTCTACAGCATCTTCACCGTCGATGCCCTGACCCTGCCCCAGTTAGGCGCGGCGGCCGACGGCCACATCAGCACGCAGACCTGGGTGCAGGACCTGGACAACCCGCAGAACGCCCGCTTCGTGAAGGACTTCCGCGCCAAGTACAAACGCTACCCCTCGTACTACTCGGCGCAGAACTATGACGCCGCCATGCTGATGGCCAGCGCGGTCGAAGCCGTGAAGGGCGACCTGTCCGACAAGGAGGCCGTCCGCGCCGCGCTGCGCAAGGCGGACTTCCGGTCGGTGCGCGGCAAGTTCAAGTTCAACCACAACCACATCCCGATCGCCGACATCTATCTGCAGAAGGTGGTGGCGGACGACAGCGGCGCCTACACCCAGACCATGCTCGAGGTCGTGCTGAAGGACTCCGTGGATCCCTATCACGACAAGTGCCCGATGCGGTTCTAGACGCCTGGATGGAGCTCGCATGACCCTGTTCCTGGAGCAGACGCTCAACGGCGTCCAACTCGGCCTGCTGCTGTTCCTCATGGCGGCGGGCCTCACCCTGATCTTCGGCATCATGAATTTCATGAACCTCGCCCACGGCTCGCTGTTCATGGCCGGGGCCTACCTGGCCACCAGCCTGATCGCGTGGACCGGCAGCTTCGCGGCGGGACTCGCGCTGGCGGTGGCCGCGACCACCGTGCTCGGCCTGGCCCTGGAGCAGTCCGTGCTCAAGCCCTTCTTCGGCCGGCATCACCTGGACCAGGTGCTGGCCACGTTCGCCCTCATCCTGATCGCCAACGACGCGGTCCGCATGATCTGGGGCGACAGCGGCCTGACCATCGCCGTCCCCGCCGCGCTGGCCGGCCACGTGACGCTGTTCGGGGAAGTGAGCTACCCGGTCTACCGCTGCTTCATCATCGCGCTCGGCCTGGCCGTCGCGGCCATCCTGTACGCCGTGATCCAGCACACCCGCGTAGGCATGATCGTCCGGGCCGGCGCCTCGGATCGGGAAACCGCCAGCGCCCTGGGCGCCAACGTGCCGCTGCTGTTCGCGGCCGTATTCGGCTTCGGCGCGGCGCTGGCCGGGCTGGCCGGCATCGTGGCGGCACCCATCCTGACCGTGCAGAGCGGCATGGGCGACGACATCCTGATCCTGGCGCTGGTGCTGGTCGTCATCGGTGGCATCGGCTCCATACGCGGGGCCTTCGTCGCCGCGCTGCTGGTCGGGCTGGTCGACAGCCTGGGCCGCTCCTACTTCCCCGCGCTGCTGCGGGTGTTCCTCGATCCGGCCACGGCTTCGTCGATCTCGTCGGCCCTGTCCGCCATGCTGGTCTACGTGCTGCTGGCGCTAGTCCTGCTGCTGCGTCCGGGCGGCCTGCTGCCCGTGGGAGGCCGCGCATGAACATCCGCAAGCCTTCCGCCCGCGCCATCGCCGGCCTGGCGCTGTTCGCCGCCCTGCTGGCGGCCCCTCTGGCCGCGCAACTCCTGGACAATGCCCACCTGTTGACCGTGGCCACGAGGATGACCGTCATGGCCATCGCCGCCGTGGGCCTGAGCCTGGTGCTGGGCCTGGGCGGCCTGGTCAGCCTGGGCCACGCCGCCTACCTGGGCGTGGGAGCCTATGCCGTCGGCATCCTCGCCCACCACGGTCATGCGTCGGGCTGGATGCAACTGGCCGTCGCGATGGCGGCCTGCGCCGGCTTCTCGCTGGTCATCGGCGCGCTGTCGCTGCGCACCCGCGGCGTCTATTTCATCATGGTCACGCTGGCCTTCGCGCAAATGCTCTATTTCGTCGGCGTGGGCCTGGCGCCCTACGGCGGCGACGACGGCTTGACCATTTCGTCGCGCAGCGGCTTCGGACCCTGGCTGCCGCTGGAGAATCCCTACGTGTTCCATGTCGTGTGCGTGGCGCTGCTGGCCGGCGTCGCGGCGGCCATCCATGCCATCGGACGCTCGCCCTTCGGGCTGGTGCTCATGGCCTCGGCTTCCAACGAGCGCCGGGTCCGGGCCATCGGCTACCAGGTGTACCGCTACCAGTTGGTGGCCTACGTCGTCTCGGGCATGGTGTGCGGACTGGCCGGTGTGCTGCTCGCCAACCTGAACAACTTCGTCAGCCCGTCGATGATGCATTGGACCCGCTCGGCCGAACTCGTGATCATGATGATCCTGGGCGGCACGGCGACCGCGCTGGGGCCGCTGTTCGGCGCCGCGGCGCTGATCGCCCTCGAAGAGTTCCTATCCGGCCAGACGCACTACTGGCAGGCGGCGCTGGGCGTGCTGCTGCTGGTCGCCATGCGCCTGGCGCGGGGCGGCATCGATGGCCTGCTGGCCGGAGGCTCCCATGGCCGCTGACGTCCTGCTCCAGACCCAGGGCCTGTGCAAGCGCTACGGTGGGCTGCTGGCCACCGACCACGTCGACCTGGACGTGCGCGCCGGCGAGATCCACGCGCTGATCGGCCCCAACGGCGCGGGCAAGAGCACGCTCATCGGCCAGTTGTCCGGCGAGATCCGTCCCGACCGCGGCCACATCCATTTCGCCGGCCGGCCCGTCACCGCGGAGTCGGTGCAGCAGCGCGCGCGCTTGGGCATGGGGCGCTCGTTCCAGATCACCTCCATCTTTCCCGATTTCACCGTCATCGAGAACGTGATGCTGGCGAGCCAAGTCGGCTCCGGCAGCCGCCGCAGGATGTTCGGCAACGTCCGCGCCGACCCGGCGCTGCGCGAGCGGTCCGCTCTCACGCTGCGCGCGGTCGGGCTCGACCCTCATGCCGACCGGCGCGCGGCCGACATCAGCCACGGCGCACAGCGGCAGTTGGAACTGGCGATCGCGCTGGGCTCCTCGCCCAGGCTCCTGCTGCTGGACGAACCCATGGCCGGGCTCGGGCCGGTCGAAAGCCGGCAAATGGTGGACGTGCTGCTCGGCCTGAAAAAGGAAGTGACCATGCTCCTGGTCGAACATGACATGGACGCCGTGTTCATGCTGGCGGACCGCATCTCGGTGCTGGTGTATGGCCGCATCATCGCCACCGGCGCGCCGGACGAGATCCGCGCCAACGCCGACGTGCAACGAGCCTACCTGGGCGAAAGCGGGGGACGGGAATGAGCCTGCTGAAGCTGGACGGCGTACAGACGCGCTACGGGCACAGCCAGGTGCTGTTCGACGTCTCGCTCGACGTGGACGAAGGCGAGGTCGTCGCCCTGCTCGGCCGCAATGGCATGGGCAAGACCACCACGATACGCTCCATCATGTCCCTGACACCTGCCTTCCAGGGCGACATCCGGTTCCGCGACCGCGCCCTGCGGGCGATTCCCGCCCATCGGATCGCGCGGCTGGGTATCGGCCTGGTCCCGGAAGGCCGCCACATCTTTCCCAACCTGAACGTCCGGGAAAACCTGGTGGCGCTGGCCTCCCGCGCGGGCGGCGGCCGGAGCTGGAGCCTGGCGCAGGTCTACGAACTGTTCCCGCGCCTGGCCGAACGAGCCGCGAACATGGGCTGGCAGTTGTCCGGCGGCGAACAGCAGATGCTGGCGATCGGCCGCGCGCTGATGACCTCGCCCCGGCTGCTGGTCCTGGACGAAGCCACGGAAGGCCTGGCCCCGCTGATCCGCGGCGAGATCTGGCGCGTGCTGGACCTGCTCAAGCGGCACGGCCTGGCCATCCTGGTCATCGACAAGAACCTGGACGACGTGCTGCGCATCGCCGACCGCGTCTTCGTCCTGGAGAAGGGCCGGACCGCATGGCACGGCGCCGCGCCCGCCTTCCGCGCCGAACGCGACGTGCAGGCCCGCTATCTGGGTATCTGACTCAATATAATCCCGAGGAGGAGCACCACCCCACATTACGGCAACCGCCGGGCAAGACAGGAAAAGACATCAATGAGCCGAGCGCCACGACGCAGGGAAACCGAGCCCGCCGAGGAATCCCCGTCCGATCTGCACGACCTGCATCGGATGCCCGGCCACCTGATCCGCCGATGCCACCAGATCGTGGTCGGCCTTTTCCTGGAGGATTGCAAGAAGTTCAAGATCACGCCCCGCCAGTTCGCGATCCTGAACGTCCTGTCGTCCCATCCCGGCATCGAGCAGACGACCCTTGCCGGCCTCGTGGCCATGGACCGCAGCACCCTGGGCAGCGTGGTCTATCGCATGGAGAAGGCCGGTCAGGTGTCCCGCGAGGACGACGAGAGCGACCGCCGCATCAAGCGGATGTTCCTGACGCCCGAAGGCAACCGGCTTTACAAGAGTGTGCTGCCGCTGGTCTGGGACTCGCAGAACGAGTTCCTCGAACCGCTCAGCAAGCAGGAGCGCGAGTTCCTGATGGCCTTGCTCGACAAGCTGGCCAACGTCCACAACATGTCCAGCCGCGCCCCGCTGCGCAGCCTGGGCGCGGAGCTGGACTGACGGGGACACGGCCTGTCCGGCGCGAGCCGGGCGGCCATATTGTGAGTGTACTTATTTTATGTGTACTTTCATTTTTGGATGAAGAACGAGGAGGCATCATGGAGACGACCACCCAACCCGCGCCGCGCAAGGAACCGTTCCTGCGCAACTATTGGTACGTAGCCGCCCTGGCCAACGAGGTGCGGCCGGACGCCATCTTTTCCCGCACCCTGTTGAACGAACCGGTAATCTTCTACCGGCGGGCCGACGGCAGCGTGGTGGCGCTGGAGGACCGCTGCTGCCACAAGCACTACCCGCTGCACGGCGGCGAACTGGAGGGCGAATCCATACGCTGCGGCTACCACGGCATGAAGTTCGGACCCGACGGCGTGTGCGTCGAGGTGCCCGGACAGACGACCATTCCCCGCAACTGCCGCGTGCGCAGCTATCCCGTGGTCGAGCGCAACACCTGGATCTGGATATGGATGGGCGACCCGGCCCTGGCCGATCCCTCCGAGATCACGGATTTCGGCTGGCTGGACTCGTCCACGTGGGCGGGCAGGAGCACGGTGTTCCACGTCAAGGCGAGCTATCGACTCATCATCGAGAACCTGCTGGACCTGACCCACCTGTCCTTCGTGCACAAGTCGACCATCGGCAACGCCGCCGTCACCGACAAGGCCGACGTGCAGGTCGAGCGCGGCGACAACGAGGTGAAGATCACGCGCTGGATCATGGACGCCCCGCCGCCCCCGGCCTATGCCGCCTGCGGCGGATTCACCGGCAACATCGATCGCTGGCAGATCATCCACTACGCCCCGCCCGCGTTCTGCCGCCTGTATACGGGCGCCTGCGCGGCCGGCACCGGTGCCCGCGCAGGCAACCGCCAGCAGGAGATGGGCTGGCGCAACCTCAACGCCATCACCCCCGAGACGGAGACCACGTCCCACTACTTCTGGGGCCAGGTGCACAACCACGACATCGACGATCCGGGCATGACCGAACGCGTGTTCAACGGCGTCCACATCGCGTTCCAGGAAGACCACAAGGTGTTCGAGGAACTCCAGCGCAACCTGGACCGGGGCGCCCGCGACATCCCGGAAATCAACACCCGCGCCGACGCCGGCGCCCTGGCCGCGATCCGCATCCTGAACCGCCTGCTGAGCGAACAGGACGCCGGCCACGCCGCCATGGTCCGGCCCAGCGACTACCGCTACGCGCCCCTGACGGATCCGGCGTAGACGGAAAAACGGGAAAGCAAGCCCGGCTGGAGCCCATGCAACGGAATCGGGCGGCGCTTACTCGGCCGTCACGCCGGTCGCCTTGATCACCGCGCCCCATCGAGCGATCTCTTCCTTCATGAAAGCGCTGAACGCTCCGGGAGTGCCCGGGGCGACCTCAAACTGCATCTCCGCGAGCCTGGTCCTCACCTCGGGCATCTGCAGAATCTTCGTCAGCTCTCCGTGGTAGCGCTGGACGACGCTGGACGGCGTTCCGGAACGCACGAGGAATCCGATCCACGCGATGGCTTCGAAATTGTCGAAACCGCTTTCGATCATCGTGGGCACGTCCGGCGTCGCCGCCACACGCTGCCTCCCCGACGACGCGATCAGCCGGAGCCTGCCGCTCGCGACGTAGGGCAAGGCGTTTCCGGGGACAAGAAAAGCCGCCTTCACATTTCCCGCGACGAGATCCGTAAGCGCCGGCCCGGCGCCTCGATACGGGACATGAGTCATCTGCAAGTCGGCCTGGGTGCGGAACATTTCCATCGTGAGGTGCGACGCGCCCCCGGTCCCCACCGATGCATACGGAAAGCCTGGATGGGCCTTGACGTAGGCGACGAAATCCTTGACCGAGTACACGGGCAAGGACGGGTGCACCACGAGATACTGAGACGTCGAAACGCCCATGGTCACCGGAGAGAAATCCCTGACGGGATCGTATGGCAGGTTCTTGAACAAGGTATTGTTCACCACCAACGGGGCATTGACGCCGACCAGCAGCAGGGAGCCGTCCTGCGGGCCCTTGGCGACGTGATCGGTGGCGATGTTCCCTCCCGCTCCAGGCCTGCTATCGACGATGACGGTCGTGGACAGCGCTTGCGCCAACTTTGGTGCGACGAGACGTGCGAGCACGTCCGCGGTGCCACCCGCCATGGGCACGACCACGTTGATCTGCCGGGGAGGAAACACCGGCTGGCTATTCGCTGCGAAACTCGCAAGCAGCGCCGCGAAGAGAAACGATGCAACATCGATCTTGCGCGGGAAAACTGAGTTCATGACGCGACACTCCCTCGTTCTGGACATGCTCGGTGGATACGGTTCTCTTCAGCCCGTGTACGGCTCGTGCTCGAGCGACGTGATGGTCTGGCTGTGCAAGTACTCCCGGATTCCCTGCAAGCCCGACTTTCGACCCATCCCGCTTTGCTTGACACCGCCATAAGGCGCCCGATGGTTGATCGCGAGAATGCCGTGGCTGTTGATCCAGACCTGCCCGGTTTCCATCCGCCGCGCAACGTCCATGGCGTCCCCGGCACTCCGGCTCCAGACCGATCCGCCAAGGCCGAAGCAGGTTGCGTTCGACCTGCTGATCACTTCGTCGACGTCGTCGAATGCGCTGACCGGAATCGCGGGGCAGAACTGCTCTTCCGCCACGAGCCGCGCATCGTCGGTCACATCCGTGACCAGTGTGGGCCGCATGAAATAGCCATCGTCGAATACCTCGGCGTCGGCAATGGTTCCCAGCTCGGACACCCGGGCGCCGCGCGCCGCGGCATCGTGGACCAGTTCTCTTGCACGCACCAGACCGGCCTTGCTGTGCAGCGGGCCGAGCGTCACGTGCGGCAGCAGTCCATCGCCGACGACCAGCCCGTCTATCGCCGCGGAGAATTTATCCAGGAACTCATCCTTGCGAGAACCGTGCACGTAATAACGCTTGATCGCCATGCATATCTGGCCGGACATCATGAATGTCGCCGTCATCATCCGCGCGATCGCGGCCTGATCGAGCACGGCGTCTTTCAGCAGGATGGCGGGGTCGTTGCCCCCCAGTTCGAGCGTCAGGCCCTTGATGGTCTGCGCCGCGTTCGACATGATGTGCCGGGCCGCGGGAATGCTGCCGGTGAAACCGATCTTTCCGACATCTGCGTGTGTCGTGAGCGTATCCCCGATCTCGCCAGGCAGTCCCGTCACGACGTTGATGATGCCTGGCGGCAGGCTGCCTGCGAACCGACGGACGGAATCCGTCAGAGTCAGGGGACAGGATTCCGGCGGTTTCAGGACCACGCCATTCCCGGCAAGAAGCGCGGCAACGACTTGCGTGAACGCCAGAATGTCCGGCGAGTTCCACGGCACAATCGACACGACCACGCCGTAGGGCCGGGATGTCACTATCGTTCGGCCCGTTTCGCACTGGACCTGCTGATCGGCGTCGAGTTCGTCGGCGAACGCGAGCGCCACGCGCTGACGCTTCGGCACGCTGATGAGCTCGGCGCGCGCCTGGGAGAATGGCTTTCCGTTCTCACGAACGAAGACCTCCGCGCGGACATCCACATCGTCTTCCAGCTTCTTCAATCCTGCCTCGAGCGCATGCGCCCGCTGCTTGAAGGAAAGGGCTCCCCAGGCGGGTTGTGCCGTCCTGGCCGCCGCAACGGCGGCGTTGACATGATCCGGGGTACCGCGGACCACCGTACCGACGACTTCCGAAGGTCTGGCGGGATTGCGAACTTCGAGCCGCTCGGAACCGGCGACCTCTTTTCCTCCGATCAGCAGATTGGCGACGATCGGTTCGCGGTTGCGGACTGATTGATTAGGCATCATGGATTCCCGTGTTGATCAAACGCTGTAGACAGGCTGCTCCAGCGAGGTCAATGCCTCCCTGGCCCATTCTTCCGCTTTCGTCCCCCGGTCCAGGAGCACCGAGGCCGCACGCACGCGTTGCGACACCGCATCCAGCGCCGGGGGCTCGTTGCCGGCATCGAGTTCGCGTGCCGCCCGCGCCAACATCCTGCGCGCCATGACGATCGCCCGGTCTGTCGCGACGAGGTGTTCCTTCGAGTAATTCTGGATCGGACCCATGCTTTCCTGCAGCGAGGCGTCCTGCACCGAAAACCCCTCGACCCCGCTGAAAGACATCTTGTTCTTTTGCGCCTGGCGATCGACAAGCCAATCGTTGCCCGGATTCGCCAACGGGACGAACGTGCCCGGGATGTACTTCACGTGGATGCCCTTGCCCTCTTTCATCGCCAGGAGCTCGCTTTCGGGCAAGGGACGGTCCGGAAGGAAATTGATGCTCCATGCCCAGCAGCTTTCATCATCGATGGGAATCCACATGTGGGCGCCCAATGCGTGGGGACCGAACGGTGGAATCAGCGTGAACCAAGGGAATATCCATTGCGTGATGCGCCAGTAGTGCGAGTCTTCTTCGCCGTTGCGTCGGCCGAAGATGGTCAGGCCGTGCCCGGCTTCCTCGATGTCGAATACAGCGTTGGTATCGGCCTTGATGTACTTGTTGGCCTCCGCATGCATGTGCATCGGGTCCTGGTCCAACTCGAACCGATGCACCCAGGACGCATGCGTCGTATCGATGCCGCCTTCCATTGCCTGCAGCCAGCCGCTTTCCTGATAGCGCTTGCTGACGAATCTGTGACTGGCAGGAACCATGCACCATTCCAGCTCCGGCGGCTGGGGCATCAGATCAGGCGGGCCCATGTACGCCCACAGAACGTCGCCGCGCTCGATACACGGGTAGGACTTGATCTGCATCTTTTCGGCAAGATGCGGAACCGAAGGCAGTTCCATGCAGCGTCCGTCGACGCCGAATTTCCAGCCGTGATAAGAGCAGCGGATTCCGCCCTCTTCGTTTCGGCCCAGGAAGAGCGAAACGCCGCGATGCGCGCAGAACTCGTCGACCAACCCGGCCCTGCCCTGCGTATCGCGAAAGGCGATCAGCTTCTCGCCCAGGATCTTCACCCGCACGGGCGGGCAATCAGGCTCCGCGATTTCCGATGCAAGCATCACCGGCACCCAGAATCGGCGCATCAGCTTGCCCATGGGTGTATCGGGGCCCGTGCGAACCAACAGCTCAGCAGTCACCTTGTCCATGAATTCCTCGAAGAGTGGATTGGGGCAGCGGCTTAAGCCGCTTTTATGTATGAACACATACAATAATAGTCATGACCAACAATGACGTCAATCGAATGCCCGACGACTTGAACCCACAAAAAACCCAACTATTACGGGAAATTACTCATCAACACGGATTGCTGGAACTTCCCGATTGACACGATGACAACCCATCCTTATTGTATGTATCAATACATTTATGCGCATGACCGAGTTTTAGGCACCCCTGACAGGAAATCATGACTACGAAGCTACGCGTCACCATCATTGGCGCCGGCCTGGGCGGCCTGGTCGCTGCCATCGCCGCCAAACGAGCCGGACTCGAGGTCCGCGGTTTTGAACAGGCAAGAGCGTTCGGCGAAGTCGGCGCCGGCATCCAGCTTGGGCCGAACGCAGTGAAGGTTCTCAGGGCTCTTGACCTTGAGCACGGCCTGTTCGAGTTCGGCGCCCAGCCTCGGAACCACGTCGCCCGCAGTTGGAAATCCGGGCGCGAACTGTTTCGCTCGCCGACTCGTGATGCGTGCGTAGAACAATTCGGCTCGCCCTTCTTCCAGGTTCAACGTTCGGATCTCCACGAACACCTGCGCAGCGCGCTGCCCGACGACACCTTCCTCCTGAACAAGCAGATGACCGGCTTCACCCAGAACCGGGACTCGGTCGTGGCCCACTTTCGTGATGGAACCGAGGTCGAATCCGACGTCCTCGTCGGAGCGGACGGAATCCATTCCACCGTCCGGAATGAGCTTCTCGGGGCGGAAAAGCCACGCTACACGGGGGTCATCTGCTGGCGCGGCCAGGTGGAAGCCTCTCGCTTGCCGCCCGACCTCATTCCTCCGGACTCGCTGAACTGGATGGGGCCGGGTGGCTGTGTGGTGCACTACTTCGTGCGACCAGGACGGCTGGTGAATTGGATCGCGCATCGGCAGGTCGATGTCTGGGCCGACGAATCGTGGTCCAAGCCTGGCGACAAGCAGGAACTGATGGACGCCTTCACCGGCTGGCATCCGTCGCTGCTACGGATGTTCGAAGCCACGGAAACCTGCTTCAAGTGGGCGCTGCTCGACCGCGATCCGCTGCCGACCTGGACCAAAGACCGGGTCACGCTGCTTGGCGACAGTGCGCATCCCATGCTGCCCTTCTTTGCGCAAGGAGGCGCGATGGCCATGGAGGACGGCTATGTCCTTGCGCGGGCGCTGGCGAGCGGCGCCGACCCGATCGCGGGCCTGCACGCGTATGAAGCCCTGCGAAAAGAAAGGTCCACCCGCGTTCAGCTCAGTTCACGCGCTCGCGCCGATTCGATTCAGACGACCTCGCTGCTGGCCCGGGTCAGGCGCGACGTCGGATTCAAGGTCGATCAGTGGCTGCGTCCCGCCGGCGCCATCCGCCGCGCCGACTGGATCTACGGCTACGATGCCACGGCGGTGCCCCTATGAGCCCGCGCGTGTCGCATTCGAGCGAACTGGTCGAAGTTCCTGAAGGGGACGCGGGCGATGCCATCGTCGCCGCCCTGGCGGCCGGCGGCGTCGACTATGTCTTCTTCACGTCGGGTTCGGAGATCTGCTTCTATCAGGAGGCAATCGCCAAGGCCGCGGCGACCGGCCGTCCGGCGCCAAAACTGATCGTCATGACACACGAGCACGCCAGCTTGAATGCGGCGCTCGGATACAGCGCCGTAACGGGAAAACCCTCCGCGACGGCGGCTCATGTGGACGCCGGGACCTTGCATCATGGCGCGGCGATCCACACAACGATGCATGCGCACCTGCCCATCATCATGACCGCGGGATTCCCCCCAACCAGCGCAACGGGATCCACCCGGGCAGCCAGGAACACCGGCGCGCATCTGTGGCTGCAGGAAACCTTCGACCAGCATTCGGTCGTCCGCCAGTATGTGAAATGGGATCACCATCTGACCGGGCATGACGATCCCGGCCTCCAGGTCAGCCGCGCGATTCAGGTCGCGACGTCCGAACCTTGCGGGCCGGTCTATCTTTCCGTGGCGCCGGAAGTCTCGATGGCGGCGAGGCCGGCGGGCAGATTCCCCAGCGCTCGAGCGTTGGGGTCGGCAACCCCGCCGGCCCCCGATCCGGATGGAATCGAAGAGATCGTCGCAAGAATCCTTGCGGCGGAGCGGCCCTGTCTGATCGTCTCCGGCTCGGGACGCAACCCCGCCACCGTCCCGGAGCTGGTGTCGCTGTGCGAACTGCTGGGGCTGCGCGTCGTTCACGGCGCGACGCAAAGCTATCTGAGCTTCCCGTTGACACACCCGCTGATGCAGGTCGGGTCCGACCTGCGGGACTGCGACGTGATTGTCGTGCTGGAAACCGACGTCCCCTGGATGCCTGGAGGGCAGGCACCGGACCGTGATGCGTGGGTCGCCGTTCTGGGGCTCGATCCCATCAAGGGAAAGATCCCCACCTACGAATTCACCGCCGACATGCGGCTCACCAGCGACTCGTTGCGCGCCATCCGATCCCTTCGGGCGGAGGCGGAAAAAACCATGACACCGCGTGATCACGATCGCGCCGCTCTACGGCGGGATGTCGCCAAACAAGACTCGAATGCGCAAAGAGAGGCCTTGGCGAAACTCGTGCCTCCGATCGAACCCGGCGGACTCCTCCACCCCTTGCATGTCAGCCAGGCACTGGGAGACTTGCTGGGCGGGGACTCGATTGTTTTTGACGACACCCTGCCCCATAACCGGGTCCTCCAGTTTCTTCGCAACGATGCGCCGGGCAGCTTCTTTCACACGCCGGGCACCAGCGGCGGCTGGGCGACCGGCGCCGCATTCGGGGCCAGCCTGGGCGCCCCCGGAAAAGACGTCGTCGCGATAACGGGCGACGGCTTCTACATGTTCTCGACACCGACACCGGCGCTTTGGGCGGGCGTCCGGTACCGAGCGCCGTTCCTGACGGTTGTTTACCAGAACCGAAGCTGGGCGACCGGCACATTGCGGCTGGCTTCCATGTACCCCGATGGCTACGGACTGAAGGCGGACTGCGATGGCGGCTACTTCGACCCTCCCATGGATTTCGCGCTGGAGGCCCGGTCCGCAGGCGCCCACGGAGAGAACGTTCGCGAAGCACAGCAACTCAGGCCTGCGCTGGAACGTGGCCTGAAGGCCATCCGCAGCGGCACGCCCGCGGTGATATCCGTCTGGCTGCCGCGCCACCTGCACGAAGACTAACCCCAACGAATCAGGACTGACATCATGGACGCTTTTCGTCGGCATTCCCTACGCCTGCTGTTCGCGCTTGCGGCCGCTTGCAGCCTCCCCGCGGCCGCCCAGACCTTCCCGTCCCAGCCCATCACGATCATTCTTCCGTACTCGCCCGGCGGCGCCGTGGATGCGATGGCGCGCCTCCTGGCCACAAAGCTCGGAGAACGACTGCGCGTGCCGGTCGTGGTCAAGAACGTGGCGGGTGCGAGCGGGGCCATAGGCATGGCCGAGGTCGCCCGAGCCGCCGGTGATGGCTACACGCTGCTGTACGCCCCCAGCACCATCGCGATTCTTCCCGCGTTCTATCACAAGCTGAGCTTCGATCCGGCAAAGGATCTGGTGCCTGTGAGCCAGTTCCTGGAAGGCACATTGCTGGTCGCGGCGAACCCGGGCACCGGCATCGGGTCGCTGCAGGAACTCATTTCGCGAGCCAAGGCCAAGCCCGGAAAACTCAACTTTGGATCGTCGGGCGTCGCCGATACTCTACAGTTGGGTATCGAGATGCTGAAGGTGGACACGGGAACGGACATGGTGGCCGTGCCCTACAAGGGGCAGGGGCCCATGCTTGTCGCGCTCCTGGCCGGAGAGGTGGATGTAGCGGTCGTATCGGTCCAGCTATCGCTGCCCTACATTCGAAACGGCAAGCTGCGCGCGCTGGCGGTAACCAGCCCGAAACGCTCGCCCGCGCTGCCCGACGTGCCGACCGTGAGCGAAACGGTTCCAGGCTATGAACTCGCCAGTTGGCACGGGGTCTTTGCGCCGGCGAGCACGCCTCGGGACCTCGTGCAGCGCCTCCAGCGCGAGATCGAGGAGATCAGCAAGGACCCCGCGGTCCGGAAAACCGTGGAAGATGCCGGGAACGCAGTGCTGGGAAGCACCTCCGAGGCATTCAGGAAGAAACTCGAGGCTGAGATCGTGAAGTACAAGAATGTGGTCAAGCAGGCTCAGTTGCCGCTCCAGGATTGATCCGGGCCCCACAAGGAGAGCGTCATGAATGAACTCAGGAAAGGGCCGTCGCGGGTGATCGGCCCCGACGAGGGCCAATCCTTCTGGCAGCCCGGCCCCCATCACGGCCACATGACCATCAAGGTCGGGCCGGGCGTCGAGAATGATCCCGATCCGGGATTTGCTTTTGGGACCCAGGTGCTGCCGCCGGGATGCTACGTAAGAGAGCACGGCCACGCGCGAAACACCGAGATTCTCTTCATCTACGAGGGAACGGGAAGCGCGGAGCTCGACGGCGTGCCGCAACGCATCGGGCCCGGCTCGACGATCCTGCTCGGCAAGTATGTCGGCCACACGATCACCAATGACGGCGAGGTCGATATGAAGTTCGCCTGGTTTTTCACGCCCCCCGGCCTGGACGACGTCATTCGCGCCGTGGGCATCCCCAAGTCCGAGGGCGACAGCCCGCCGCAAGACTTCGACCGTCCGGCGAACATGCCGGAAATCCTGAAGGCGGCGGGTTACGCCACCCCCGAAGAGATCGCCGCCGCGGTGCGGGAATGAGCGGCGCCGTCTACGGCAACATGAGCCGCGCGGCCCTGGATGCGGCCTATGACAACCAGGCGGCTCACCCGGACTTCGCGGCGCAAACCGCCATCTGGCGATCCCGGTCCGGCGCGCTGCGTGAAGCGCTCAATCCCCGGCTGAATTTGCGCTATGGCGATCGCCCGCGAGCGGTGCTCGACTACTACCCAGGCGATACGGCCAGGGGCCCCCTGCTCGTCTTCGTGCACGGCGGCTACTGGCAGGGCGGCTCCAAGGAGTCCGTGGGCTTTCTGGCGCGGGGTCCGTTGACCGCGGGATTCTCGGTCGCCTTGCTCGAATACACCATTGCCCCGCAGGCCAGGATCGGCGACATGGTCGGGGAAATAAGAGAAGCCCTGCACTGGCTGCGCTCGCGGGCTGGGCATCTCGGGTTCGACGAGCATCGCATCGTGATGGCCGGACACTCCGCCGGCGCGCATCTGATGTGCAATCTGCTGGGCGAAATACCCGTCGCAGGTGGGCTGGCCATCAGTGGCATCTACGATCTCGAGCCGATCCGGCACTCCTACCTCAACGTGCAGCTCGGCCTGAGCGAGGAAGACGTGCGCGACTTCAGCCCGGTACGGATGCCGCGGCCCGCCGATATCCCGCTTGTGGTGGCGGTAGGGGCGAACGAATTGAGCGAGCTGGTTCGCCAATCCCGCGACTTCTCCGTGGCCTGGAGCACGCCGCTCCTCGAATTGCCCGGGCACGGGCATTTCACGATCCTCGAAGAACTGGCCAGCGACGACGGGAGGTTGTGCCGTGCGCTACGCCGTCTGGCGGACCGGGTCTGAGCCTATAATCTCCGGACAGGAGTAAGCCAGCCCAAGCATGATCCAGTTTCCCGACGATCTTCACGATCTTTCGCATCGCCCCGGTTTCCTTCTCCGCAAGGCGCACCAGGTAGCGGTAGCGATCTTTGGCGAGGAGATCGGCAAGCTGTCGTTGACGCCTCCCCAGCACAACGTGCTATCCGCACTGATGGCCAACCCCGGTTGCCATCAGACCGAGATCGGGCGAATAGTGGGATACGACCGGGCCACGGTCGGCGCCGTGCTGGCCGGGCTGGAGTCGAAGGGCTTCATAGAACGAGGCGACTCGGACAAGGATCGTCGCTTGAAGACCCTGACGCTCACCAAGAAGGGGAGATCTCTCCTGGAAGCGTCCAACGCCGCGCTGGATCAAATCAACCAGCGGATCCTGGAGCCTCTCGCAGAACACGAGCGCCCCATGTTTCTCGCCTTGCTCGCGCGCGTCGCCTTTCCGGCGGGGGCGCCGGCCAGACCGGGTTTGGAAGCCGCTCCGATGCCTCCCCGGCACGGCAACGGGAAAGCGGCCCGAAATTGATATCCGCTGTGGAAAACCACCACAGTTCCGCAGGCAAAGAAATCAGCCCTGACAGATGCTCCGTATTAAAGCCATCTTTCATTCCGCAGATCACATTAAAGCATGCTTTAATTCGGCGTGATGCAATGAAAATGGACTTTAGATGACGCGCAGCACAGGTACTTACGCCATCTCCACAACGCTAGGCGAAGCTGTGCGGGCGTTCGTGCCTCATCCGCTGCCGCCCACAGACCCTCTGCTGGCGTCGGCATCGTTTGCCGACCTCAATCGGCAGGCGGAACTCGCGCTTGCCCGGCTGTCGGGCGTATCAGGGCTGGTTCCCTCGGTGGACTGGCTGCTCTACAGCGCAGTGCGCAAGGAAGCCTTGCTCACTTCGCAGATCGAAGGCACGCAGGCCACCCTGACCGACCTGTTTGACGAAGAAGCGGGCTTCAAGGTCGGTAACACCGACGACGTGGCCGAGGTGACCAATTATCTGCGCGCGTTTCGCTTGGTGCAGGAACAACTGCGTGACCCCAAGGGGCTGCCGATCAGCGCCCGCCTGCTGTGCGAAGCGCACCGGCTGCTACTGGATGGTGTGCGCGGTGCGGGCAAGCAGCCCGGCGAACTGCGACACTCGCAGAACTGGATTGGCGGCACGCGACCGGGCAATGCGGTGTTCGTGCCGCCGCCACCTGAGCGCGTGTCGGAACTGTTGTCGGATCTGGAGCGGTTCGTCCACGAAGCAACGGGGGAACTGCCGCCGCTGGTCAGGATCGCGCTGATCCACGCTCAGTTCGAGACGATCCATCCCTTCCTGGACGGCAACGGGCGCATCGGCCGCCTGTTGATCGCGGCGCTGCTGGAGCACTGGAATTTGCTGGCCGAGCCTTTGATGTACCTCAGCGGCTACCTGAAGCAGCATCAGGCCGAGTATTACCGCCGCCTGTCGGGCATTCGCACCGAGGGTGACTGGGAGTCCTGGGTGTCGTTCTTTCTGGAAGGCGTGGCGGTCGCCGCAGCGCAGGCCGAGCAGAGCATCATCGCCGTCGCCAGCCTGATCGCCGCCGACCGCCGCAAGCTGCTGCAATCGCCCAAGGCCAGTCCGGCCAGCTACAGGTTGTTCGAGTTGCTGCCGATGATGCCGCGCTTCAACGTGGAGCGCGTGCGACAGCAGTTGGATACCACATTCCCGACCGCCAACGCAGCTGTGCAGGTGCTAGAAGCCTTGGGCGTCGTGGTGGAGGTGACTGGGCAGAAGAAGAACCGTAGCTACAGTTATGAGGGCTACGTTGAATTGCTCACGCGTTGAACCTCTGAGCTTGCCCCTGTTCACCGGAACTCATATCGGCGACTGCCACCGAGCACCGATTGTTGGGAGTGCATCTCGGCGGGCTTGGTGAGACGGCCCGATCATGAAAAAACCCTCCGTTTACGGGAGGGTTTTTTCATGAATGCCTTCAAGATGACAGGACAGCCCCGACGGGCCGTCCTTCATCACCTGCCGATCACACGCCGACCGAATCCGCCACATCCTTGAAATCGGGGATCTGGTCGAAGTTCATGTAGCGGTAGATGGTCTTCTCGTGCTCGGCCAGGACGCCGGTCTCGGCCATGTACTCTTCCTTGGTCGGGATGCGGCCCAGGCGCGAGCAGATGGCGGCCAGTTCGGCGGAACCCAGGTATACGAACGAGTTCTTGCCGAGGCGGTTCGGGAAGTTGCGGGTGCTGGTCGACATGACCGTCGCGCCTTCGCGGACCTGCGCCTGGTTGCCCATGCACAGCGAGCAGCCCGGCATTTCCATGCGGGCGCCGGCCGAACCCAGGACGCCGTAGTGGCCTTCCGCGGTCAGTTGCTGCTGGTCCATCTTGGTGGGCGGAGCGACCCACAGCTTGACCGGGATGTCGCGCTTGCCTTCGAGCAGCTTGGACGCCGCGCGGAAGTGGCCGATGTTGGTCATGCAACTGCCGATGAACACTTCGTCGATCTTGGCGCCGGCGACGGCAGACAGCGTCTTGACGTCGTCCGGGTCGTTCGGGCAGGCCACCAGGGGCTCGTGCACGTCGGCCAGGTCGATCTCGATGACGGCGGCGTATTCGGCGTCGGCATCGGGTTGCAGCAGTTCCGGGTTGGCCAGCCAGGCTTCCATCGCCTTGACGCGGCGGCCGATCGAACGCTCGTCTTCATAGCCGTTGGCGATCATCCACTTCAGCAGCGTGATGTTGCTGTTGATGTACTCGATGATCGGTTCCTTGTTCAGGCGCACCGTGCAACCGGCGGCCGAACGCTCGGCGGAAGCGTCGGACAGTTCGAAGGCCTGTTCCACCTTCAGGTCCGGCAGGCCTTCGATTTCGAGGATGCGGCCCGAGAAGATGTTCTTCTTGCCCTGCTTCTCGACGGTCAGCAGGCCTTGCTGGATCGCGTAGTAGGGAATGGCGTTGACCAGGTCGCGCAGCGTGACGCCGGGCTGCAGCTTGCCCTTGAAGCGGACCAGCACCGATTCGGGCATGTCCAGCGGCATGACGCCGGTGGCGGCGGCGAAGGCGACCAGGCCCGAGCCGGCCGGGAAGCTGATGCCGATGGGGAAGCGGGTGTGCGAGTCGCCGCCGGTGCCGACGGTGTCGGGCAGCACCATGCGGTTCAGCCACGAGTGGATGACGCCGTCGCCCGGACGCAGCGAGATGCCGCCGCGATTGCTCATGAACTCGGGCAGCGTGTGGTGGGTCTTGACGTCCACGGGCTTGGGATAGGCGGCGGTGTGGCAGAACGACTGCATCACCAGGTCGGCCGAGAAGCCCAGGCAGGCCAGGTCCTTCAGCTCGTCGCGGGTCATCGGGCCGGTGGTGTCCTGGCTGCCGACCGAGGTCATGCGCGGTTCGCAGTAGGTGCCCGGGCGGATGCCCTTGCCTTCCGGCATGCCGCAGGCGCGGCCGACCATCTTCTGGGCCAGCGTGTAGCCCTTGCCGGTATCGGCCGGGTTGTTGGGCAGGCGGAACAGGGTCGAGGGCGGCAGGCCCAGGGTCTCGCGCGCCTTGGCGGTCAGGCCTCGGCCCACGATCAGCGGAATGCGGCCGCCGGCGCGCACTTCGTCGAACAGCACGTCGGACTTGATCTCGAACTCGGCGATGACTTCGCCGTTCTTGAAGGCCTTGCCTTCATAGGGACGCAGCTCGATGACGTCGCCCATTTCCATCTTGGAGACATCCAGCTCGACCGGCAGCGCGCCCGCATCTTCCATGGTGTTGTAGAAGATGGGAGCGATCTTGCTGCCCAGACAGACGCCGCCGAAGCGCTTGTTCGGCACGAAGGGGATGTCTTCGCCGGTCCACCACAGCACGGAGTTGGTGGCCGACTTGCGCGAGGAACCGGTACCGACCACGTCGCCGACATAGGCGACCGGGTGGCCCTTTTCCTTCAGGTCATTGATGAGCTTGAGCGGACCGACCTTGCCGGGCTCTTGCGGCTCGATGCCCGGACGCGGGTTCTTGAGCATGGCCAGCGCGTGCAGCGGGATGTCGGGGCGGCTCCAGGCGTCGGGCGCCGGCGACAGGTCGTCGGTGTTGGTTTCGCCGGTGACCTTGAACACGGTCAGCGTCAGGCTTTGCGGCACCTCTGGACGGCCGGTGAACCACTCGGCGTCGGCCCAGCTTTGCAGCACGGACTTGGCGTTGGCATTGCCCTTGTCGGCCTTTTCCTTCACGTCGTGGAAGGCGTCGAACATCAGCAGGGTCTTCTTCAGGCCTTCCGCGGCGATGGTGCCGACCTGCGCGTCATCCAGCAGCTCGATCAGCGCGCTGATGTTGTAGCCGCCCAGCATCGTGCCCAGCAGCTCGGTGGCCTTGGCGCGATCGATCAGCGGGCAGGCTTCCTTGCCCAGGGCGACGGCGGCCAGGTAGGACGCCTTGACCTTGGCGGCGTCGTCCACGCCGGCCGGCACGCGGTGGGTCAGCAGATCGACCAGGGTCTGCTCTTCGCCCTTGGGCGGGTTCTTGATCAGCTCGATCAGGTCGGCGGTCTGCTGCGCCGACAGCGGCAGCGGGGGGATGCCAAGCGCGGCCCGCTCGGCAACGTGTTGACGGTAGGATTCAAGCATTGGAGGTGTCCCGGTGTGAAGGGATTGAGGGCGATCGCCGGGATTGTAGGACTAGCGGCGGCGAGCTGCAACTGTCTTATATCTTATATAAGACATACGCACCCCCTCCGTACGGTCGAGCCGAGATAGAATCATTTCCCCGATATTCGGCCACGTGAGGGTAATCGAGATGCATTCAAAGAAACTGAATCTGGATTGCCCCACCGGGGCCCAATCGGCCGGAGCGGCCCCCCCTCTTTCCCCGTCGCGCCGCCACTGGATGCAGTTCGCCGGCGCCGGCGCCCTGCTCCACGCGCTGCCCGGCTGCGGCGGCGGCGACGATCCCGCGCCCGACGCCGGCCGGCTGTCCGAGGCCATCCAGTGGGGACGCGACGCCATCCGCCAGGCCGTGCAAAAGAACCAGGCCACCGCGGTCTCGGTCGCGCTGATGACCAGCGAAGGCGTGATCTGGCAGGAAGCCTTCGGCGTCGCGGATCCGCAGGGCAACGTCGCCGCCACCGTCGACTCCCGCTTCAATATCGGCTCGGTCAGCAAGGTATTGGCCGCGCTGGCCGCCATGGTGCTGTGCGACCGGGGCAAGCTGACGCTGGACGCGCCGATCGCCCGCTATCTGCCCGGCTTCTCGATGCTGTCCAGCGAGTACGGCCAGATCACGCTGCGCCACCTGCTCAGCCATTCGTCCGGGCTGCCCGGTACCAATTGGCGCAACATTTTCGCATTCGAGCCTATCGCCGGCTACGCGCAGGACACCGAGGACGGCCTGGCCTACTTCCATCTGAAGCACCAGCCGGGAGAACTGGCCGTCTATTGCAACGACGGCTTCACGATGGTCGAGAACCTGGTCGCGGCGGTCACGGGCCAGTCGTACGCCGAGTTCGTCCGGCGCGAGATCCTCGAACCCCTGGGCATGGGCCATTCCGCCTACCCCGTGCAGGCCTTTCCCGAAGGCAGTTTCGTGCATCCGGTCTACGAAGGGCGGCGCATGGGGCAGGAATTCGTGTCGGCCTACGCCACCGGCGGCCTGGCCTCCACGCCCGGCGACATGATGCGGCTGGCGAAGATGTTCCTGGACCTGGGCATGTACCAGGGCAAGCGCCTGGTGTCACAGGCGGCCGTCCAGGAAATGGGCAAAGACCAGACCACGAGCCTGCGCATCAATCCCTGTCCCGAATGGCGCTGGGGCCTGGGCTGGGACTCGGCGCGGCAGCCCGGCCTGGACAGTGTTGGCATCAAGGCCTGGCAGAAGAACGGCGGCACGAGCTTCTTCTCGACCGAGTTCTTCGTGCTGCCCGACCAGCGCATGGCCCTGCTGCTCACGGGCGCCGGCACCACCTACGGGCCGCTGCGCATCGCCGAGGGCGTGCTGCTGCGGGCCTTGGCCACCACGCGCGCGATTCCCGCCGTGCCGGCGGCGCTGGAGGGCATCCCCACGGCGGCGGCGCCGTCCATCGACGCCGCCGGGCTGGCGGGCATCTATGCCAATTACGAAGGACCGTTCAAGGTACAGGCCGTCAATGCCGGCACGATCGACGTGCTGCACCGGAAGGCCGGCGCCTGGGAGCCGGTCGCCCCGGGCCTGACCCTGCGCGCCGACGGCTGGTGGTGGAACGACGCACCGTCCGGGAACAGCTACCGCTGGCTGACGCTGGACGGCAAGCACTATATGATCCAGCGCGTGCCGGCCGGCTGGGGGCACTACCGGCTGACCCTGTCCGTAGGCCAGCGCCTGGCACCGCTGCCGCCGCTGTCCGCCACCTGGCGAGCGCGCCTGGGCACGCGCTGGGAACCCACCAACGAATCGCCCGAGTCCGTGGCGCTGGTCCTGGGCGACGGCATCGCCACGCTGAGCGAACTGGCCGAGTTGCCGGGATACGTGACGTGGAACGATGGCCAGTTGCTGCGGCCCGATGGCGACGACCGTGCCAGAATGACGATACAGGTGCCGGTCAATCACGGACGGGACCTGGTCGAGCTCGAGTTCTCGACGGTGGACGGCCAGCCGCAGATGCGGTCGGGGTCGTCGCTCTACCGCCTGCTGGCCGAGGACTGATCCGCGACTCCGCCGCGCATCGATAAGGAATTCCAATTCCTTATCGATACCTCAAGATATTTCAATAGTCGGCAACCCTCTTCGCCCAGACAATCCCGCCGAGCCTCCAATCGACGGGATTCTTATGAAGATACGTGGGAAAGCAAGAGCGGTTCATCTGCTGCCGGCCATTTTCGTCTGCCATGCGGCCGCCGCGCAGGTCACGCTATACGGCGTGGTCGATACCGGCATCATCCAGGACAAGACCGAGGGCAGCCGCGCGCGCTGGGGGCTGGACAACGGCCTGTACATCCCGTCGCGCTTCGGCCTGCGGGGCGTCGAGCGCCTGACCCCGGACATGACGGCATTTTTCGTCCTGGAGAACGGCTTTGCGCCCGACACGGGGCAGGCGACCAACAACGGCCGCCTGTTCGGACGCAACGCCTATGTCGGCCTGCGTTCGGCCGAGTGGGGGGAAATCAGGCTGGGCAGGTCGCTGAACCTGACACAGCTCTGGACGCCGGCTGTCGTCAGCCCCTTCGGACTGGGCATGGGGCGCAACAGCGCGGGCACGACCCTGGCCTTCGACGATGACGCGTTCGGTAACGGCCGCGTCGACAATTCCGTCTATTACCTGTCCCCCATGGCGCGTGGCCTGCAATGGGGCATGGGCTACAGTTTCAACATCGGCACGGCCTTGCCGGGCGCCCCCGCGACGACCGAGGTCGCGGGCGCCGGCGCGAATTCGCGCATGGTCGATGCCGGCCTGCGGTATGTCCAGGGCCCATGGACCGCGATCCTGTCGTACATGCGCACACAGGTGGCCAATGGTGGCAGCCGGCCGTCGTCATTGACGGCAGTGGCCAGCTATGACTTCGGCGCGTTCAGGCTGCACGCCGGCTATGGCCGGCTGCGCGATGCAGTGACCGAACCTTCGGGCAGGGTCATACCGAATCCCGGCTGGCTGACGCCCCAGCGCAAGGACGACCAGGCCTACACACTCGGAATGACGCTGCCGGCCGGCAACGGCAAGTGGATGGCCTCGTATCAACGCACCACGTCGTCCAGAATCGTCTCGTACGGCCTGGGTTATTACCACGGCCTGAGCAAGCGCACCGGCGTCTATGCCTTCGTCAACGGCGGCAAGGGCCGGGACTTCATCCATGACAGCAACGTCTCGCGGCGCCAGTTCGCCGTGGGTGTCTCCCACAGCTTCTAGAACGCCTAGCCTCTCTCCGCCGCCATGACTACACGTCCACTTTTCTTCCTCCCGCCCCTGGCCGCTGCCACCACCCTTTTCGCGCTGGCATGGAGCGTCGGCGCGCAGGCCGCCTGGCCCGAAAAACCGATACGCATCGTGATTCCCTACGCGGCCGGGGGGTCTGCCGACAACGCCTTGCGGAAAATGGCCCCCTTGCTGCAGGGCCGCCTCGGCCAGCCCATCGTCATCGAGAACCGCGCGGGCGCCGCGGGCAACATCGGCGCCCATGAAGTCGCCCGCGCCGCCGCCGACGGCTATACCCTGCTGCTGGGCGCCACGAACAACTTCGCCATCAACCAGTTCGTCTACGCGAACATGGGCTTCGACCCCCGGCAGGCATTCGCGCCCATCACGCGGGTCCTGGACGTGCCGTCGGTGCTGTTCACGAATTCCGCCGTGCCGGCGTCCACCTACGCGGAATTCGCCCGATACGCGGCCAGCCACCGCGGCGATCTGAACTATGGCTCGCCCGGCCTGGGGACCGCACCGCACCTGTCCGGATTCGCCTTGTCCGAAAGCCTGGGCGCCGACATGAGGCACATCGCCTACAAGGGCGCCCCACCGGCCATGATGGGACTCGTGGCCAACGATATCCAGATGTTCCTGGGCAGCTACAGCGCGATGAGCGCGCAACTGGCGGCGGGCAGGGTACGCGCGCTGGCCGTGATGGCGAATGCGCGCCTGCCGGCGCTGCCGGAGGTTCCGACATCCCGCGAAGCTGGCGTGCCGGACGTCGTACTCAGCAACTGGTGGGGGCTGGCCGCCCCGGCGGGAACCCCGGCTCCGGTCATCGAGCGCCTTGCCTCGGAATTCCGGACGGCGCTGTCGGATCCCGGCGTCAAATCCTACTTCGACGCCCAGGGTTTCATCGCCGGCGGCAACACGCCCGCGGCATTCGCCGGCCAGATCGAAAGCGAGGCGCGGATCTGGCGGGACATCGTCGCACGGTCGAAGACGAAACTGGATTGATGCGGTGGGGGATACGCACCAGGCGCGTCTCCCCCACCGCCAGCGCTAGCGGTCCCAGCAGCACAACTCGTGGTACAGGCCGGTCCAGCGCGGCTGGAATTCCGCAGGAGCCGGCATCTCGTCCACGCCCACGGGCCGCCAGTCGATACTGCATGGCGGCTCTCCCGCGGCGGGGGCGACGCTGCGCTCCAGGACGACCAGCCATTCCCCGGCAGCGGCCTGGACGTTCTCGCAGTCATCGGGCCGGAGCACCTGCATGCCCGCCACGGACTCGCGTTCGAACGCCCCCTGCAGGCACGCATCGACCCAGCGCACCGCATCCAGCGGCGCCGTCGCCCCCAGGCGCAGGCAATGGATCTCGTGCACGGCATCGCGCTTGCCACCTACGGCAAGCGGCAAGGTTCTGCGGGCATGCCGCACATACTCCGAACGCTGGACCACGCGGGCTCCCTGTTTGCCCCAGCCGTTCTCCCGGACGACCGAGGCGTCCTTGCGCTGCCGGCTGTCTGAGAACTCCAGGAACTCCGCCTCCGAAGGGAATTCGTACAGGCACAGGTATTCCGGCGCCTGGCCAGACGGGGACGACGATCGGCGGTACAACACCGCGCGCCGCAGCGCGGGATAGCGCAGCAGCATGTTCACGTGGTCGCAATACCACCGGAAGAAGCCGGCATGGTCGCCTCCCGGTGTGATGCTGCCCACGAGCTTGATATAGGTCTGCATGGAATCGGTCGCCATCGGTCAAAGGTCTATGCGCATCAGGTCCCGGGCCAGCCGTAGCGGACCGCGGTAGTGCCGCCTGATGTCGGCCGCCACCTCGTCCAGCAAGTGGGGACCGACCAGTTCCGCGGGCAGATGCATGGCGGCGGCCTTCTTCAGGACGGCGCTCGAGGTGTCGAAGCTGCCGAAATGAGTGGCGACGAGGCTGCGCGCCCCTGCCCTGGCCGCCAGCTCGCCCAGCTCCGACGGACTGGTATGGCCGTAGTGCCCCATGCCCTGGCTGGCGCGGTGCGCGAGTATGGTCTCCGGAAAGGTGCACTCATGGATCAGCAGGTCGGCGCCGCGCGCCAGCTCTTCCATGGCCGCGCACGGCTGCGTGTCTCCGCTGAACGCGACCACCTTGCCTTCGGCTTCGATGCGCACGCCGAAGCATTCGCAAATGTGGTGGGGCAGATGTTCGACATGCGCCGCAATGATGCGCAGTTCGTCGTCTTCGTGCACGATGCCCGGCGCGATCTCGATCACGTCCGGCCTGACCGCATCGATGTTGTTCCTTCGAGCCTGCAAGGACGACCGCGCCTGGAAATCAGCGTCGAAGGCGCCATCCTCGAACAGATGCCGCACAAAGCGCCTTGTCCCCCTGGGACCCAGGACCCGCGGACGGCCCTGGCGATTGAGCAGCCATCCCGAGATCACGAAATTCGGAAAGTCGCTGATGTGATCGTGATGCAGGTGGGTCAGGAAAACCAGTCCGACCTCGGCCGGATTCACGTTGGCGCGGACCATCTGGCGTGTGGCCCCCTCCCCGCAGTCGAACAGATAGTGCCGGCCGGACTCCAGGGACAGCAGGATGGCGGTCTGGCCGCGCTCCGGGTCGGGCAACGCTGCGCCCGTCCCCAGCATGGTGATTTTCATGGTGGGTCGAATCTTCTTTATGCGACCCAGGGCATGGTAGGTAGTTGAGGGATGCCAAACAAATGAAATATCATGATCCTCAGATAACAGCCTGGAATCCCGGAAGCATGTCCACGCCGCTCAACAGACGCCTGCACGCCAAGCTCCGGACCCGGCACATGGAATTGCTCGACGTGCTGGGCGAAACCAGCAACATCCACCAGGCCGCTCCCCGGCTGAACCTGAGCCAGCCCGCCGTCAGCAAACTCCTGCAGGAAATCGAGGATCTGTACGGGGCGCGCCTTTTCGAGCGCCAGCCGCGCGGCCTGCGCGCCACGCCCGTCGGCGAGACCGTCATCCGGTGGGCCCGGCTGTGTCTGCGCAATATCGACGACTCCCTGGCCGAAGCACAGATGGTGGCCGCGGGAGCAACCGGCCGCGTCCGGGTCGGCATTCTGACGGTGGCGATACCGACACTGCTCGACGAAGCCCTCAAGGCCGTCCGAACTCAAGCGAGCGGACTGGTGATCACCGTGACGGAAGGCGGCAACGACCAGATGCTGCCCGCGCTCGCCCGCAATGAACTCGACCTGGTACTGGGCCGGCTGACCTCCGACCTGGCGGACTCGTCCTTCGCCGCCGAACGGCTCTACGACGAATCGGTCAGCCTGGTGGTGCGCAACGACCACCCGCTGGCCGGCAAACGCCGCCTTCGCCTGACGGATCTGAACGGAGCGGACTGGATCCTGCAACCGGAACTGCTTCCCATGCGCCGGGAACTGGAAGCGCTGCTGGCCGATGCCGGGATCGCCAAGCCCCAGCCCCGGTTGGAAACCACATCCGTCCTGCTGATCAGCCTGACCCTCCAGCAGACGGATCTGGTCGCGGTGATGCCCACGAGCGTCGCCAGGCTCTACGAAAGCCAGGGGCTGCTGCGCGTGCTCAAGCTGGAACTGCCCATAGCCCTGCCTCCGATCGGACTGGTCATGCAGGCAGGAACCGTACGTTCGCCCGCCGTCCAACGCTTCATAGACATCGTCCGCCAGACCGCGGCAAGGCTGGATTGAATGGAACTGCGCCAACTCCGCTATTTCGTCCGCGTCGTCGAACTGGGCAGCATGGGCCGCGCCGCGCGCGAACTGGGGCTGGTGCCCTCCGCCCTGAGCCAGCAGATCAGCCGCCTGGAGGGCGAGCTTGCCACGCGCCTCCTGCAGCGCACCGCCACCGGCGTCATCCCCACCGACGCGGGGCTGGCGTTCTGGCGGCAGGCGCAGATGGCGCTGCGGCACGCCGACCAGGCCGTGGTCGCGGCGCGCGAGGCCCGGCTGTCGGGCGCGGTCAGCATAGGCTTCGCGCCGTCGACGGCTTCGCTGCTGGCCCGCCCCTTCATCGCCGCCATGCATGACCGCTACCCCGACGTGCGGCTGCATCTGGTGGAAAGCCTGTCCGGCCATCTGGCCGGCATGCTGAACGCCCGCCTGCTGGATCTGGCCGTGCTGTTCCAGACCGACAGCGGCCGGCACTGGAGCGTCCTGCCGCTGCTGGACGAAAAGCTGTTCGTGGTGGCCCGGCCCGATCTCGTGTCCGACCGCCAGCCCCGCCAGCCGATGACCGTGGCCGAGGCCGCGCGGCTGCCGCTGGCGATGCCCAGCAAGACGCATGGGCTGCGCATCCTGGTCGATGCCGCGTTCGACCGCGCGGGCGTCGAACCGGACATCGCGCTGGAAATCGACGGCCTGACCACGCTGATGGACACCGTGATCGACACCCCTATCGCCACCATCCAGCCCGGCGTCGCCGCCGGCGGGATGCACGAGGGGCGCCTGTGCCTGTATCCGCTGGACGATCCCTACCTGTTCCGGCGCAACGTCGTGACCAGCGTCTCGGACGACGAACTGTCCCCCGCGGCGCTGGCCGCGCGGGTGGTCCTGGCGGACCTGATGCGTACGCTGGTGCGCGACGGCCATTGGCCGGGAGCCACCATTCACGAATCGTGAATACCCATTGCCCGCGCGCCGCCTAGCCCGGCCGGGCCGCTGCGCCTACAGTGATTCCTCACTGATAGGAAAGCGGAATGATAGATGTCCTGGTCATCGGCGGCGGCAACGCCGCCTTGTGCGCGGCCCTGATGGCCCGCGAGGCGGGCGCCAGCGTCATGCTGCTGGAAGCCGCGCCCAAGGAATGGCGCGGCGGCAACTCGCAGCACACGCGCAACCTGCGTTGCATGCACGACGCCCCGGAGGACGTGCTGGTCGACAGCTACCCGGAAGAGGAGTTCTGGCAGGACCTGCTCAAAGTCACCGGCGGCATCACCGATGAAAAGCTGGCGCGCCTGGTCATCCGGGCCTCGTCCAACTGCCGCGACTGGATGCGCAAGCATGGCGTGAACTTCCAGCCCGCGCTGTCCGGAACCCTGCACATCGCCCGCACCAACGCCTTCTTCATGGGCGGCGGACGGGCGCTGGTCAACGCCTACTATCGCAGCGCCGAGAACCTGGGCGTGCAGATCCGCTACGGCACGCCGGTGCATGCGCTGGAACTGGACGGCGACCGCTTCGTGGCGGCGCTGGCCGGCAACGAACGCATACCGGCCCGGGCCTGCGTCATGGCGGCCGGAGGCTTCGAGTCCAACCTGCAATGGATGCGCGAGGCCTGGGGCCAGAACGAACGGGGCGAATGGCCAGCGGACAATTTCCTGGTGCGCGGCACCCGCTACAACCAGGGCGCCCTGTTGAAATCCATGATCGACGCCGGGGCCGACATGATCGGCGATCCCACGCAATCCCACTGCGTCGCCATCGACGCGCGCTCGCCGTTGTACGACGGCGGCATCTGCACCCGCCTGGACTGCGTGTCGCTGGGCATCGTCGTCAATCGCGACGCCCAGCGCTTCTACGACGAAGGCGAGGACTTCTGGCCCAAGCGCTATGCGATCTGGGGCCGCCTGGTCGCCTTCCAGCCGGACCAGATCGCCTATTCCATCATCGACGCCAAGGCGGTCGGACGCTTCATGCCGCCGGTGTTCACCGGCATCCGGGCCGACAGCCTGCCCGAGCTCGCGCGACTGACCGGGCTGGACGAAACCCGCCTGATGCAGACCGTGAGGGAATTCAACGCGGCCTGCCGGGGCGAGCACTTCGACCACACCATCATGGACGACTGCCGCACCGAGGGCATCTCGCCCGTCAAGACACACTGGGCCCGGCCGCTGGATACGCCGCCCTACTTCGCCTATCCGCTGCGGCCGGGCATCACCTTCACCTACCTGGGCACCCGGGTCGACGAGAACGCCGCCGTGCACTTCGGCGGGCAACCCAGTCCGAACCTGTTCTGCGCCGGCGAAATGATGGCCGGCAACGTGCTGGGCAAGGGCTATACGGCCGGCGTCGGCATGTCCATCGGCACGGCCTTCGGCCGCATCGCCGGCACCCGCGCCGCCGAGGCCGCGCGGTCCCCCCGTACTCACGGAGCATCCGATCTTGAAGCAGCTTGAGGACCTCGCGCACGACGCGCAAACCCTGGCGGCCGGCGTACAGGCCGTGCCGGTCCAATGGCGGACCCAGGCCGCCGCGCAAGGCGGCGCCTGTTCGACAACTCTGACCGCCGACGAAAGCGAAGCGGCCCGGGTCCTGCAGATATGCAATGCCTGCCGCTATTGCGAGGGCTTCTGCGCGACGTTCCCGGCCATGATGCGCAGACTGGAATTCGGCAAGGCCGACGTGCACTACCTGGCCAACCTGTGCCACAACTGCGGCGCCTGCCTGCACGCCTGCCAATACGCGCCGCCGAACGAATTCGGCGTCAACGTGCCCCAGGCGATGGCCAAGGTACGCGTGCAGACCTATGGCGACTACGCCTGGCCCGGTGTGCTGGGGCGCCTGTACCGGCACAACGGCGTCACGCTGGCCCTGGCGACGGCGTTCGCGCTGGCGCTGTTCCTGGTGCTGGCCGCCGGCATGAACGGCGGCATCTGGCACGAACCGCTGGCCGGCAACTTCTACGCCATCTTCCCGCACAACCTGCTGGTGGCGCTGTTCGGCACGGTGTTCGTGCTCGCCATCGTCGCGTTGGGGGTGGGCGTGACGCGCTTCTGGCGCAACGTGTCCCCGGGTTCGCCCACCGGTCCGGCCGTGGCCGAGGCCGCGCACGACGCGCTGCGCCTGAAGTACCTGGACGGCGGACACGGCAAGGGCTGCAACGAAGAGAACGACGCGTTCACGCTGGCGCGGCGCCGGTTCCACCACTTCACCTTCTACGGCTTCATGCTGTGCTTCGCCGCCACCTGCGTGGCCACGCTCTACCACTACGCGCTGGGGCTGCACGCGCCGTATGCGTGGACCAGCCTGCCCGTGCTGCTGGGCACCGCGGGCGGCATCGGCCTCTTGATCGGGCCGGCCGGCCTGCTGTGGCTGAACCTGCGCCGCCACCCGGAGCACGGCGATCCCGACCAGCGTCCCATGGACCGCGGCTTCATCTGCCTGCTGTTCCTGACCAGCCTGACCGGCCTCGCGCTGCTGGCCGTGCGCGAGACCAGCGCCATGGGCCTGCTGCTGGCCGTGCACCTGGGCGTGGTGATGGCCCTGTTCCTGACCCTGCCCTACGGCAAGTTCGCGCACGGCATCTATCGATGCGCCGCGCTGCTGAAGTGGAGCATCGAACGGCGCCAGCCGAGCAGCACGCGGCTGACGCCGGATTGAGCCCGCCGCGCGGCTTCAGCCTCGCGCCAGCGGCGGCCCCGCGAACGGCTTGGCGAACGGCCCGATGGCGCGCATGTCGAACTCCACCAGCACGGCCGGCGCATCGCGACCGGCCGCATCGCGCAATACGCGCTCCAGGCCGTCCAGGTCGCGCACCGCGATGTAGTCCATGCCGACCGATTGCGCCAGGGCGCCCAGCTCGAAGCCGTGCAGGTCGCAGTAGTAGCGGCGTCCGCCGTAGTCCGCGTCCTGGAGATTGCGCAGGATGCCGTAGCCGCCGTCGTTCATCACCAACATGACGATGCCGGTCCGCTCCTGGACAGCGGTGGCCAGCTCGCCCAGGTTCAGCATGAACCCACCGTCCCCGGCCAGCAGCCAGGTCTTGCGGTCCGGCCGGCCGGTGGCCGCGCCGATGGCCATGGCCAGCCCCTGGCCTATCCCGCCGCCCACGGCATGGATGCCCTGCCCCGGCGCGAAGACCTGCATCAGGCGATTGCCCCAAGTGCTGTTGGAAATGGTGACGTCGCGCACCCAGCCGAAGTCGCGGCCGCACACGGCCTGCAGCGCGTCGGCGATGCGGTCGTAGGGCGCGATGGCGCCGCGCATCGTGGCCTGGGCGCGCTGCCTGGCGCGCGCGGCCTCGTCCGCCAGGCCGGCATCCGCCCGCATGCGGCCCGCGAGCCGGTCGGCCAGCCTGGCCAGCGTCAGGCGCGCATCGCCCCGCACGAACAAGGCGGTCGGATAGGCGCGCTGCTCGGCCAGCGGATCGGTATCGATCTGGATCAGCCTGCGCGGCAGTTGCAGCGTGTGGGTCAGCGTTTCCGGCACGCGCAGCCGCGAGCCCACGACCAGCATCGCGTCGCAGCTCTGGTAGAAAGCCTCGATCGCGGGCTGGCCGTTGAACGCGCCCAGCGTGCGCGGGTCATCCTCGGGCACCGCGCCCTTGCCCTGCAAGGTGGTCACGGCCACGAAGCCCAGGTCCAGCAGGCGGGCGATCTCGGCGCGGGCATGGCGGGCGCCGCCGCCTATCCACAGGACCGGCCGCCTGGCCTCCGCCAGCAGGTCGGCCATCCGGTCCACGGCCGCGTCGTCGGGCTCGGCCGGCGCCAGGAAAGGCGGCGCCGGCGGCGGCTGCACGTCGACCAGCGCACCCTGCAGGTCGATGGGAATCTCCACGCTGACCGGCCCCGTGGGCGCGGTCAGCGCCAGCCGCACCGCCTCCTGGATCGTAGCCAGGGCCGTCTCGGCCGACCATACGCGCAGCGCCGCCTTGGAGACCGCCTGCAGCATGCCGAGCTGGTCCTTGGCCTCGTGGACATAGGAGCGGCCCCGGTCCAGGTAGGGCAGCGCGACCTGCCCGGTGATGTGCAGCAGCGGCGTGCCCGCGGTCCAGGCCTCGACCAGCGCGCCGGCCGCATTGCCGGCGCCCGTGCCCGTGCTGGTGAAGGCCACGCCCAGCGCGCCCGTGGCGCGCGCGCAGGCGTCGGCCATGCCCACCGCGCCGGCTTCGCCGCGCGCGCCTATGTAGCGGATCCGCCCGTCGCGCCCCAGCGCATCGAGCAGCGGCATGTTGTGGATGGACAGGACACCGTAGGCCTGCCGTACGCCCAGCTCGTGCAGATACTGGACCAGGGCGTCGCCCACGGTGTGCCGGTTGGAAATCGATGCGTTCATGAATGCAGGCCTTCGGTGGCGGATTGAGGAACAGGCGTGGCGCCGCGATGCCCGGTGCCGAGCGCGGCTTCGCGGCCGCCGGCCTGGCGGACCAGTTCGTCCTGGTCGCGCTTGGCGAGCCGGTCGATCTCTTCGGGATAGAGGCGCTCGCACAGCGCGGTGCGCATGGCATGCACGGTGGCGGCCATTTCGGGCCGGGCGGCGAGATCCGTGCGTTCGCGCGGATCGGCCACGATGTCGAACAGCTCGGGGCCGTAGTCCACGTAGTGGTGGTACTTGTAGCGCCCGCGCACGAGGTAGTAGGCGGCACTGGGCGATCCGACGCCGTGGTATTCGCCCAGGACGACGCGATCGGACTCGTCCGCTCCCACGGCCAGGTCCCGCAGCGAACGGCCGGGCAGCCCCGCAGCGGCCGGCGGCAGGCCCATCGCCTGGAGCACGGTGGGATACACGTCCACCAGGCTGGCATCGGTGCGGCACCGGTGTCCGGCCGGCACGCCGGGGCCGGCCAGCACAAGGGGAATGCCGGAAGCCTCGCGATACAGCGTGCCCTTGTTCCACAGGTCGCGGGCGCCCAGGTTGTCGCCATGGTCCGACGCGTAGATCACCGTGGTCCGCACCGACAGCCCGGTCGCCTCCAGCGTGTCGAGCACCGCACCCATCTGCTCGTCCATGAACTCGACCAGCGCGAAGTAGGCCGCCACCGCCAGCCGGACGCGCTCGGGCCCTTCCAGCGCCGCCGCGTGGTCGATGTAGGCCAGCGACCGCCTGACCCAGGGATGGCGCGCGGCGGCCGGCTCCGGCAGGCAGCCGTCGAACAGCGGATCCTCCAGCACCCGGCGCAGGTAGCGCTCCGGCACGACCAGCGGAAAATGCGGCGCGACCATGCCCACGAACAGGGCCCATGGCGCGGAATCGGCCGCATGCGTGCGCAGCCATTCGCTGGCCGTGGCGCCGACCGTGCGATCGTATTCGTTGTAGTGGGACTCGCCCGCGCCCAGGGACTTGAACATGCCCGAAGGCATGGAGCCTGCCGGCAGCGGGTTGCGCACCGAGCCCCAGACCTGGCCGACGCCACCGGGAATGTGCATGGGCAGCCACTGGCGCCGGAAACCGGTGGGGTCCTCGGCGCGGCGGAAATGCAACTTGCCGATGGACTCGGCCACCAATCCGGCCTCGGACACCTCCTGCATCCAGGAGCGCGCGCGGCCGTCGTAGGCGATGGCATTGTCCCAATAGCGGTGGTCGTGCACGTACCGCCCCGTCGCCAGGCTGGCCCGCGCGGGCACGCACAGCGGGCTGGGCGTCCAGGCGCGCTCGAACACCGTGCCCCGGCGCGCCAGCCGATCCAGGTTGGGGGTGCGCACGCAGGGATGGCCGGCGAACCCCGCTATCCAGGGATTGTGCTCGTCGGACAACAGCACCAGGACGTTGGTCCGTTCCGCCATGGCGTCATTTCTCCAGCGAGAAGCCGGTGCGCTTGACCACCGCGGCCCACTTGGCGTCCATCGCGCGCATGGAGGCATCGAGCTCCTGGCTGGACAAGGACAGCGGATCGAGCGACATGCGCTCCAGCCCTTCCCGGTAGACCGGCGCCTGGCAAGCCTTGACCAGAGCCTGGGTCAGGGCCTGCCGGACCGGGGCGGGCACCCCGGCCTGCGTGTACGCGCCATAGAACAGGTCGCTGGCCAGATCGGGGAATCCGGATTCCGCCACCGTGGGGACGTCGGGCATGAAAGGGCTGCGCCGCGTGCCGGTCATCATCAGCACCCGGGCCTTGCCTGACTTGTAGGGCGTGACCAGGTTGGGCAGCGCGGAAATCACGGCAGGCAGGTGGCCGCCGGAGATGTCGTTCAAGGCCTGTGCCCCGCCCCGGTAGGGCACGTGGATCAGCGGCACGCCCGACAGTCGTTCGATCTCGGTGCCGATGAAATGCGGTTCGGTGCCCGCGCCGGGCGTGCCGTAGGACGCCTCGCCCGGGTGGGCCTTGGCCCAGGCCAGGAAATCGGCCATGGTCCGCGCCGGCGCGGCGGCGCCGACCGCGAAACCGAACTGGTAGCCGCACAGCGTGGTCAGGCCGGCAACGTCGCTCATCTTGTAGCCCAGGCCCGCGTTGACGTGCGGCGCGATCGTGAACACGCCGGGCGGGGTGATCAGCACGGCACCGCCGTCGGCGGGCGATCGCAGCAGGGCTTCGACGCCTATCTGCCCGGCGGCGCCGGCGTGGTTCTCGACGATGGCCAGATAGCCGGCGCCGCGCAGTTGGTCGCCGGCCATGCGCGCGGCCACGTCGACCGCGCCGCCGGCAGGCCCCGCCACCAGCAGCCGGAGCCGCGTGACCGGTTGACTGTGTGCCGCGCGGCAAGTCATCATGGATGCCGCTGCAGCACTGAGGAAGTGGCGCCGGGTGAGCATCGTCGTCTCCAAAGCGGGATGGAGCACTCATTCTAGGGACCCCTCCGCCGCCCGGATAATGAAAAGCGCAGTGCCGCCCATAACCCGCGGTTTATGCCCATGAGCGACCTCATCCGCCGACTCACACTGCGTCACCTGCGCCTGCTCGTCATGCTGGGCGAACTCGGCAGCGTCACCCGCACGGCCCAGTTGCTGCACATCACCCAACCGGCCGTCTCCAAGGCCATCCGCGACCTGCGCGACATCCTGCAGGACCCGCTGTTCGAGCCCACGCCCGACGGGCTGGCATGGACGCCGGCCGGCAAGGCCGCCCTGCAGCGGGCGCGCGCGATCCTGCGCAACGTGGAAGACCTGGAACGCGACACCGCCCTGCGCGGCCGCGCCGGCGATGCGCCGCTGGGCCTGGGCCTGACCCGCATCGCCGAAGCGGTGGTGGCGACGGCCCTGCCCTATGCACTGGCCGAACGCGGCGTGCGCGTCAGCCTGCGCCACGGCACGCGCGAACAGATGCACAGCGAACTCGCGGCCAAGTCCATCCACGTGGCGTTCGGGCGCTGCGACGCGGGATTCCGCCTGCCCGACTTCGAATACCACCCGCTGTACACCGAGAGCTATGCGGTCGTGTGCGGCCGCCATCATCCCCTGGCGGGCACGACGGCCAGCCTGGAACAACTGTCGGGTCAGGCCTGGGTGCTGCCGCCACCGGGCACCTTCGCCCACCATCTGGTGGAACAGGCTTTCCTGGCCGAGAACCTGACCCCGCCCGCGCCCGGCATCGTCTCGACGCTGGGGCCGGGCGACGTCCGGCTGGTGGAGACCCAGTCGGTGCTGGCGCTGGCGCCGCGCAGCGAGGCCCGGCGGCTGGTGGAAGCCGGCACGGTGTCCTGCGTGGAAGGGCTGGCGCTGCCGCCGCAGCAGATAGGCGCCATCCTGCTGCGCGCGGGCGAGCGGCACCCGGCCTGCGAACTCGCCATCCAGATGCTGCGCGCCGGCCCCGGCGCCCGGGAACCCTAGACCTGGGTGATGAACTTGGTCACCAGATAGCCGTCGAAGGTCTCGGTGCCGCCCTCGGTTCCCACCCCGCTGTCCTTGATCCCGCCGAAGGGGATTTCCGCCGGCCCCATGCCGAAATGGTTGATGTTCACCATGCCGGCCTCCAGTCCGTCGGCCACGCGCGTAGCCGTCTTCAGCGACTCGGTGAAGACGTACGAGGCCAGGCCGAACGGTAGCGCGTTGGCGCGCCGCAAGGCCTCGTCCTCGGTGTCGAAGGGCACCACCGGCGCCACGGGGCCGAAGGGTTCCTCCTGCATGATGCGCGCATCGTCGGCCAGATCCGTCAGCACCGTCGGGGCGAAGAAGAAGCCCTGCCCGTCACGCCGCGCGCCGCCGGTCACGATGCGGCCGCCCCGGCCCACCGCGTCCTCGACCAACGCCGCCATGGCGGCCACGCGACGGGGATTGGCCAACGGTCCCATCTGCGTCCCCGCTTCCAGGCCGTCGCCCAGCCGGATCTCGGCCATGGCCTGCGCGAAGGCCTCCAGAAAGCGCGGATAGGCCGCCCGCTGGACGTAGAAACGCGTCGGCGACACGCACACCTGGCCAGCATTGCGCAGCTTGAAGCGCGCCAGCATCGCGGCCGCCCGGTCGATGTCGGCATCGGCGAACACCAGGACCGGGGAATGGCCGCCCAGCTCCATCGTCATCCGCTTCATGTGGGCGCCCGCCAGCGCGGCCAGTTGCTTGCCCACCGGCACCGACCCGGTGAAGGAAATCTTGCGCACGGCCGGCGCGGTGATCAGATGGCGGGAAATCGCCGCGGGGTCGCCCCAGACGATGTTGAACACGCCCGGCGGAAAGCCGGCATCGTGGAACAGCTCGGCGATCGCGACCACCGCGCTGGGCGATTCCTCGGGTCCCTTCAGGATCAGCGTGCAGCCGGCCGCCAACGCGGCGGCCACCTTGCGGATGGCCTGCGCGAACGGGAAATTCCACGGCGAGAAAGCCGCGCACACGCCTATCGGCTCGCGCACCACGAACTGCCGCACGTCCGGCTGGCGCGGGGGGATCACTCGGCCGTAGATGCGCCGGCATTCTTCCGCGTGCCACTCCACGTGCTCGGCGCAGGACTCGACCTCGACCAGGGCCTCAGCCAGCGGCTTGCCTTCGTCCAGCGTGATGTCGCGCGCGATCCGGGGGGCTCGTTCACGAACCAGCGCCGCCACCCGCCGCAGCAGGTCGGACCGGGCCAGCGGAGAGGTGCGCCGCCAACCGGGAAAGGCGCGCTCGGCGGCGGCGATGGCACGGTCGAGCTCGGCCGCGCCCACGTGCGGCAGACGGCCGATGACCTGGCCGGTGGCCGGGTTGACCACGTCGCCGCCGGAGCCGCCGGCGCCCTCGAAGAATTCGCCGTCGATGTAGAAAGCCAGCTTGCGGTACATGGCTGCGCTCCTGGTTCCAAGTTCGGTCATTGCGCCGTCACACCCAATTTCTTGATCAGCGGTCCGTACACGGCGGCGTCCCGCTCCATCTCGGCGCGGGTCTGCTCGGGGGCCGGTACGCGGATCTCCACGCCGCGCTTGCCATAGTTGCCGCGCAGCGCCGCATCGTCCATCGCCATGCGGATCTCCTTGTTGATATGCGCGGCCAGGGCATCGGACATGGTTCCCGGCGCGAACACCGAGAACACCGTCGACGGAATGGACCCGGGCTTGCCCCCGGCCTCGGCCAGCGTCGGCACCTCGGGCATGAAGCCGCTGCGCTTGTCCGCCCCGCTCACCAGCACCTTGATCTTGCCGCTCTGCACCTGCTGGCTCATCACCAGGCCGCCCGCCATCAAGGCGTCGACCTCGCCGCCCAGCAGCGCGGTCAGCGCGGGCGCCACGCCCTTGAAGGGCACGTAGGTGAAGTCCACGCCCTCGGAGGCCGCCAGCATGGCCATGCCCAGGTGGGTCACGTGGCCGTTGCCGCCGGTGCCGACGTTGATGCCACCGCGTCCGGCGCGCGCCTTCTCCATGAGGCCCTTGTAGTCGTTCACGCCCAGGCTGCTGCGCACGGCCACGTACAGGTCGATATGGCCGACGTCCGCCACGGGCTTGAGTTCCTTGCGCCAGTCGTAGGGCAGATTGGCGTACAGGAAGGGATTGGCGACCAGCGCCAGCCGGTCGACCATCAGGAGCGCCGAGCCATCGCCCGCCGACTTCGCCACGTTGCCCGCGCCGATGATGGCATTGGCGCCGGGCTTGTTCTCCACCACGAAGACCTTGCCGGTGCGCTTGGCCAACTGGTTGCCCAGGTCGCGGGCCAGCACGTCGGGTTCGGTGCCCGGAGGATAGGGAACGACGATGCGGACCTGCTCGGGCCCCCAGGGCGTTTCGGCCCGGACCGGCAGGCACAGCGTGCAGGCCAGCGCAAGAAAGACGCAAAGAGACTTCAGACTTGCCATGGTGCTCTCCGATGACGACGGGGCCGGACACTCCGGTCCCCAAGAGGAAGCGGGCCTACCAGCGCCCGATGACGATGTTCATCATGCGTTCGTGCGCATGCGTGCGGGCGGCGACCTGCTCGAAGGTCTCGGTGCAGCGGCGCTGGCGGCGCCAGTTCCAGTCGCACAGCGCCTCGCCCATGCGGCGCAGGACCGGCGCGGCCCAGACCTCTTCGGCCAGATCGCGCAATTCGCCGGGGTCTTCCCGCAGGTCGAACAACTGCGGGCGCAAGCCTTGCCAGTACAGGAACTTGTAGCGGCCGTCGGCGAGCATCATGCCGTTGCACTCGGTCACGCCGCGATCCAGGAACAACCGCGCCTCGCGATAGGCGTAGTCCAGGAAACCGACGGCAAACTCGCGCAGGGGCTCGCCCGCCTGTCCGCGCACCCAGGGCAGCAACGACCGCCCCTCGACGCGATGCGCGGGCACGTCCAGACCCAGCGCGTCCAGGATGGTGGGCACGACGTCCACGCATTCGGCCGTCTCAGCCACCGAACGGCCACGTTGTGCATCCGCAGCGGACGACGGGTCGTAGACGATCAGCGGCACGCGCACCGCCCCTTCGAAGAAGTACTCCTTCTCTCCCAGCCAGTGGTCGCCTTGCAGGTCGCCATGGTCGGAACAGAAGACGATCAGCGTGTCGCGCAGACGCCCTGCCTGCTCCAGGTGATCGAGCAGGCGGCCGACGTGGTCGTCGATCTGCTTGACCAGTCCCATGTAGACGGGCCGCACGGCGCGCCAGACCTCGTCCTGCGCGAACGACAGGGATTCCTCGTGGCGCTGGTAGGCGCCGTGCACCGGGTGGGGCCGCTCGCGCTCGGCCTGACCGCGCACCGGGGCGGCGGCATCCTGCGCCGAGTACATGTCGTGGTAAGGCGCGGGTGCCTTGTAGGGCCAGTGCGGTTTGATATAGGACAGGTGCAACACCCATGGCTGCTCGCCCTGCCCCGCGATGAAATCGATCGCCCGGTCGGTCAGATAGGCGGTCTCGGAATCCCGCTCGGCCACCCGCGCCGGCAGGCCCGCGTTGCGCAGCAGCCAGCCCGTGGCGAAGCCGCCGTCCGGGCCCGTGCTGCCGATCACGTCGCGCTCCCAGGGCCGGTCCCGGTCATAGCCATGTTCGATCAGGTAGCGGCGATAGCCGCTGCCCGCGTCCATTTCGAAGTGGCCGTCATAGCGTTCCAGCACCTTGAAGCCGCCTTCCATCAGCCGCTCGCCGGCCGCGCCTTCCGCGGACAGGCCGCGCGCGGCCAGCCCCCGCCGGTCCGGCACGAAATGGGTCTTGCCCAGCAGCCAGCAGTCGCGGCCCGCCTCGGCCAGGTAGTCGCCCAGGCTCCACTCGTCCGCCGGCATCGGCACGCGGTTCCAGGTCACGCGATGCGAGCCGGGATAGCGACCGGTGTAGTACGAGGTGCGGGACGGCCCGCACACCGCGGAGCTGACGTAGGCGCGCTCGAAACGCGCGCCCAGCGCGGCCAGCCGATCGATGTTGGGCGTGCGCAGGGCGCCGCCCCCGCCATAGCAGGACAGGGCATCGGCCCGCAACTGGTCGCACATGATGAACAGCACGTTGCGCGCCGCGGGGGTGAGGGTATCGTTCGGCGCGTTCATGCGGCGGCCTCCAGGACGGGCGTGGCGGATGCCGGCTCGGCCGGAGCCGGCAGGAACTCGGCGACGAAACGCTCCAGCGCGCCATGCATGTCGGCGTGCCTGCCGGCCGCCGCCACATAGCGGTCGGGGCGCAGCAGCACCCAATCGGCGCCCGCCGCCGCGAACCAGCGGTGCAGCGCGTTTTCGGTGTCCTCGAGCAGGCTCATGCCGGCGGGCGACGGCGGACGCACACCCGGCGCGGGACCGCTGCGGGGCAGCGCGACGGCGGCCAGCCGGCAGTCCATGCGCCCCAGCCCCTCGTCCAGCGCCGCCGGCAGCGGCGCTGTCGGCGCGCGCACCAGCAGCGCGAAACCCGGGCCGAGCGCATCGTCCAGTTTCTGGAAATCGCCGCCGTCCTTCTCCACCAGCGGCTGGATAAACATCCGGCCGACCCGCTCGTCGCGCGCCGCCTGGCCGCTGTCCTGCACGACCCCGGCGCGATACCGGGGCATGGGCTTGAACTTCATCTGCAGGACGTAGTCGCGCACCGCCGGTATGCCGCGGATGGCGCCGAAGAACGCGTCGCGCAGCGCGGCCAGCCAGCGGTTGCGCAGCGACAGCACCGCGCCGAACCGGTCGGCCAGGTCGATCATCGCCTTGGCGTGCGCGTGCCGCTCGTCATGGTAGGACTGCAACGCCTCCGGACGCAGGCGGCCGCCGACGATCCACGCGATCTTCCAGGCAAGATTGCAGGCGTCGCGCAGGCCGGCGTTGAGCCCCTGCCCGATCCAGGGCGGCGTGAGGTGCGCTGCGTCGCCCGCCAGACAGACGCGTCCGGTCACGAAGGATCCGGCGATGCGCGAATGATGGGTGTAGACCCGCGCGCGGATCACGTTCAACGCGTCCGGATCCGGCACGTGCGGCGCCAGCAGTTCGCGCACCTTGGCCGGATCGAGGATCTGGCTTTCGTCCTCGCCGTCGAACAGCATGAACTCCCAGCGGCGCAGGCCATACGGCAGCTTCAGGCAAACATAGGGACGCGCGGGCTCGCAATGCAGCGCGGTATAGGGCGCGTCCAGGGGATCCCGGTCGCATTCGATCACCACCCATTTGTGGGCGTGGGTCTGGCCGCCGAAGGGCAGCTTGAGCAGCCCTTCGCGCACGGTGCTGCGGCCGCCGTCGGCGGCCAGCAGGTAGGCGGCGCGTACCTGGCGTTCGGTGCCGTCCGCGCGGCGCAGCGTCGCGGTCACGCCGCCTTCGTCCTGCTCCAGCGCCACCAGTTCGACCCCCAGCTCCAGCGCGACGTGCGGGAAGCGCGACAGGCCGGCGCGCAGGGTCTGCTCGCCCAGCGGCTGCGAGAACAGGTTGCGGCGATACCAGCCGAACTCGCGCGTAGCGGGCAGGATCTCGGCGAAGCATTGCTTGCGCGCGCCATACATGCGCATGGGCACGTTCTGGATCATGTCGCGCAGCATCGCCTCGGCCAGGCCGGCGGCCTGGAAGGTACGCATGGCCTCGTCATCCAGGCCCACCGCGCGCGGATACTCCAGGATCGCCGGGCTGCGATCGACCAACAGCGTGCCGACTCCGTAGGTACCCAGCAGATTGGCCAGCGTCGCGCCCACCGGCCCGGCGCCGACGACCAGCACGGGCACGTCGCAAGACTTGTTCATCCCTGTTCTCCGATGCGCCTCAGGCCTGCGCGAGGATGCGGCTTTCCTGCCGCACCAGCAGGTGCCGGACCGATTTGCGGAAGGCGGCGAACTCGGCGTCCGCGGCCAGCACCGCGCGGCGGCTCGCACGTTCGTCCAGCGATTCGTAGGCCCACAGGAAGACGAGCTGGTTGAGCTCGCCGGTCTCGGACTGGTAGAGGCCGGCCAGGTTGCCGAGGATGCGCGTCTGCAGCGCCCGGGCGGACGGGTTGTAGAGGCGCAGGTATTCCGCGCCGCCGCCCGGCACCAGCGTATAGGTCCGCATTTCCACCATCATGATGTTCATCTCCTCAGGGCGCGGGCGCCGCGCCCAGGAATTCGGTGACCGCCCGCGCGACCCGCTCGGGCTGGTCGTCGTGGACGTAGTGGCCTGCATCGGGGATCTCCCGCCAGGCGATCGCGGGATTGCGCGCTGCCATGGCCTGGGCGGTCGCCACGCTCAGGTAGTCCGACCGGCCGCCGCGCAGGACCAGCGTGGGACAGCGCAGCGCCTGGACCGGCGGCCACAGGTCGACCACCCGTGCCGGGTCCGGATCCAGGCGGGCGGCCTTGATGCCCGCGTGGTCGTAGCGCCAGCGCAGGCGGCCGCCGTCTGGCTCCAGCATGTGGCGCAGCCGGGCCGCGATGGCCTCGGGGGTCACGGTCGGCCGGATCTCGCGCATGAAGGCCTCGGCCGCGCCCCAGTCGGCGAAGGACTCGGGCGTGCGGGACAGCTCGGCGCGGATGCGCCGGGCACCGTCGCTGTCGTCGAAGGCGCCCGGTCCGGCATCCTCGACCACCAGCCTGCGCACCCGGTCCGGGTGGGCGGCGGCGTAGACGATGGCGTTGATGCCGCCCATGGAATGCCCGAGCAGGTCGAAGCGGGACAGCCCCAGTTGCTCGACCACCGCCCGCACGTCCTGGACGTAGGCATCGGTGTAGTAGTTGCGCCCCGGGTCCCAGTCGCTCTGCCCGCGACCGCGATGGTCCAGCGCCAGCACCCGGTAGCCAGGCTGCAACGCGCCGGCCAGTCCCTCGAAGGTGTCGGCGAAGCTGCGTATGCCATGCAGCATCAGTATCGGCCAGCCGCCGGCATCGCCCCAGTCCGCGACGTGCAGGCTGAGGTCTCCACAGCGGACGGTATGGTCGCGGCGGTCCATCTCAGTTCAACCCGTCGCCGACGATCTCACTGGCCTTCAAGCCACCCAGGCGGGCATGCAGCCGGCCGCGCGTGGCGAAGGCAAAGGCGATCAGCACTTCGTCGCGGTTGGGCGCATCGTTGAACAGGGCCGACACCGTGTCGTAGTGCGAGCGCACGTACAGCGCGTCCTTGTGCGCCAGCGGAATGTCGATGACCGTGCCCGGGCCGCCGCGCTTGCCCGTGGACGGCACCCACGACTGGGCGCCGCCCAGCGCGTCGCGCACGGGATTGGCGAACACCGTGGTCAAAAGCGCGTTGCCATGTTCGTATTCGCCGTCCGCGCCCACCAGGCAGGCCTTGCCGTAGCTCTCGATGGGCGTGCCGGCGGCGGCTTCCTGGATGCGGCGGCCGAACTCCGCGCCCAGCAGGTTGGAGGGCTCAATAAAGGCGCCCAGGTTGTCCTCGTGGCGGCCGGCGTAGGGGTTGTGCAGCACCGCGCCCACGACGATCTTGCGCAGCGCGGCGCCATCGGCGGGCATGCCCGATTCGGTGGCCAGCGTGTCCTCGATCTGGAGGTACCACTTGCGGATATGGTAGGGGCCGAAGTTGGGGGATTTCATGATGGGTTCCGTGATTCGATGATGGGTCAGAGCGGCTGCAGATCGATGGGATCGCTGGGCGCGTGATACTGGTGCAGGATGCGCTTGCCCTCTTCGTCGTCGTGCACCGTGTGGCAGAAGAACTCCAGGCGGTGGCCGTCGGGGTCGTGGAAATAGACGCCGTAGCCGACCTTGTGGTCGGTGGTCTTGACCACCTCGACGCCCTTGCGCAGCAGCATCCCGTACAGGCGGCGCAGCTCGTCGACGTCGCCGTCTATCTCCAGGCCGTAGTGCTGCATGTTGATCTGGCCGCGCGACAGCGGCGTGCCGTCCGCGGACTCGGCGCGTATCAGCGCGATGTCGTGATGCTTGACGCCGAACGAGAGAAACACCCACTTCTCGCCGCGCGCGGTCTCGGTCATGCCCAGCACGTCCTCGTACCAGGGGCCCGACTTGAACGGGTCGGCCACGAACAGGGAAAGATGCGTGCGCGTGATCCGGGGCTTGATGTCCTGTGCGATGTGCGACATGGCGGCTCTCCTCAGACGATGGATTGGGGATGCGCGTGCACCGGCGCCACGTGGGGCGTCCACGCGACCGAGGTGATCTCGCTGAAATCGCGCCAGTCCTTGAACCAGCTTCGCCCGCCGTCCATCGAGCGGAACAGGTGGCCGTACTTGGTGCCGGCCAGCACGAAGCACGGATCGGCCGCGTGCGTGCCGAAGGCCCAGAAGGTCGAGTTGGGCGCGGTGTGCAGCAGCGCCCGCTCCCAGGTCGCGCCCCGATCGGCCGAGCGGTAGATATGGCTGCGCGTGCCCGGCGTGCCATCGCCGATGGCCAGCAGCAATGCGCTGCCGTCGGCCAGGGGCTGGGCGGTGCGGGTGTAGTACATGCCGTCGAAGCGCAGGCGCGAGGGTTCGCCCGCCCAGGTCCGCCCGTCGTCGGTGCTGGCATAGACCGTGTTGACCGACAACACCAGCGTCTTCTTCGGCTGCCCGCCCGCGGGTGCAAGAATGGTGACGCCGTGGATGTCGGGATTGGCGATGGCGTCATCGCGCGCGCCTTCCTGGTCGACGCGCGTCCAGGTGTCGCCGCGGTCGCCGCTGCGCCAGGCGCCGCCCTCTTCCACGCCGAACCAGACCTCGCCCGCCACGGCCGGATCCACGCAGATGGCCAGGATGCGGGGCCGGTTCACACCCCGGCAGAACTCCGGGATCTCCGGTGGCAGCCGGGTCCAGCTCGCGCCGCCGTCCAGCGACCGGAACATGGCCGCGCGCGACGGTGCGCCGGTACCCGCATACATCACGGCGGGATCGCGTGGATCGATGGCGAAGGCCCAGACCGTCAAGCCGTCCGCGGGCGAATCGACGCGCGAGAAATGCGCGCCGCCGTCGGTGCTCAGGCAGATGCCGCAGTCGGCGCCGGCGAACACGCGGCTCGGATCGGCCGGATCCACCGCCAGGCAGCGGACCACGCCGTCGAACTCGATGGCTTCCTTCAGACCCAGCCGGTGCCAGCTCGCGCCGTCGTCGACGCTGCGCAATATGCCCTGTCCAGCCGTTCCCACCAGTAGCGTGCCTTGCATAGTGCGTCTCCCGCTCAAAGGAAAATGCCGCGCGTGATGCCGCCGTCCACGCCTATCGACTCGCCGGTGATGGCGGCCGCCCGGGGCGAAGCCAGGAACAGGATGGTGTCGGCGATCTCGGCCGGCGTCAGCGTGCGCCGGATGGGCGTGGCGCGGATGTAGTTGGCCTCGACCTCGTCCACGCTCAGCCCCTGCTTGGCGGCCTCCTTCTCGTACAGCTCGCGGATGTGGGGCGTGTCGACCACGCCGGGATGGATCACGTTGACCGTGATCCCATGGGGCCCGAGCTGGTCCGACAGGGTCTTGGTCATGTGGCAGACGGCCACGTTGCGCATGCCCGAGAGCTGCTTGCTGCCGCGCCCGGTCAGGCCGCCGATGTTGACGATGCGGCCATAGCCGCCGGCCTTCATGTGCCGCGCCGCTTCCTTGGCGCAGCGCATGTAGCCCACGACCTTGATGTTGATGTCCTGCAGCAGCCCCTCGGGATCGGCCAGCTCGATCTCGCTGCGCACCAGCCCGCCCGGATGGGCCGCGCCATTGACCAGGATGTCCAGGCGGCCGAAATGCGCGGCCACGCGGTCCATCATCGCCGCCACCTGCGCGGTGTCGGATACGTCGGCCGCCACCGGCAGCACGTCCACGCCATGCGCGGCGCGGATCTCGCGCGCGGCCGCATCGAGCTGGGCCTGGTTGCGCGAGACGATCGCCACGTTCACGCCTTCGGCCGCCAGGGCCTCGGCGGTCGCCCGCCCTATGCCCAGGCTGCCGCCCGTCACGACCGCCGCGCGGCCTTTCAGTTCCAGTTCCATCATTTCTCCAATGAATCGTTGTCGGCGCGGCCCCGGGGGCCGGCGGCACTACAGTTGCATTTCGATCAGGGTCGGCCCGGGACGCGCGCAGGCGGCGGTGAAGGCCTCGGCCAATTCCTCGGCCGTCTCGACCCGGCTGGACGGCACGCCGTAGCCGTCGGCCAGCCGCGTCCAGTCGATGCGCGGCCGGTCCAGACTGGTCAGCGCCTCGGCCTGCGGACCGGGCTGCTCGCCGCGTGCCAGCTCCTTGCGCAGGATTCCGTACTGGTGATTGGCGGCGATCAGCACGACCACCGGCAGGTTCTCGTGCGCCAGCGACCAGAGCGTCTGCACCGTGTACTGCGTGCTGCCGTCCGACAGCAGCGCCACCACCCGGCGCCCGGGGCTGGCGATCGCCGCGCCCAGTGCCACCGGCAACCCCTGTCCGATCGCACCGCCGGTATTGGTCAGCGCGGTGTGGCGGGCCGAGGCCGCCGAAGCGGCATAGAACGGATAGCCGCAGGTGCCGCCCTCGACCGAGACGATGGCGTCCTCGGGCAGCAGGCGCGCGACCGTGGCCGAAATCGCGGCGGGGGTCAGCCGGCCCTGCTGCGCCGGCAGGGACGCCGGTGCGGCGGCTTCCCAGGCGGGCGCATCCAGCATCCCGGCCAGCGCCTCGAGGTAGTCGGCCACCGGCTCGCCCGGCGCCCCCAGCGGCAGCAGCCGGCCGGGCTCCACCATCTGGCTGGGATGGCCCTCGTAGCCGAAGTAGGTCACGGGCGGCAGCGCGCCGGCCAGCACGACCACGTCCGCTTCGTCCAGCACCGCGCGGGCGGGTTCGGGGAAATAGGGCAGGCGATCGAAATCGGGCAGGCCGCCGCCGCGCTCGGCACGCGACGGGAAGGTCTCGGCATAGGCCGACGCGCCCAGCGCGGCGCACAGCCGGGCGGCGGCACGCTGCCCGCGGGCGCCCAGACCGCTGGCCGGCCCCCCGCCTCCCAGCAGGAACAGGACCTTGCGCGCGGACTTCAGCCGCGCGGCGCACGCCGCCAGGTCGGGAGCGGGCGCCGGTTCCTCGCGGGCATCGGCACCGGCGACTTCATCGCCGCCGGCCTCGCCCACCTGGAAATCGGCCGGGAAAATGACGGTCGCGCCCTGCCCGCCGCGCGCCAGGCTGGCGCGCACGGCGTCCCGCCCGGCCCGCGCGGCGTCCCCCGCGCTGGTTACCCGGTGCACCCAGCCCGACACCGGCCGCGCCAGCGACTCGATGTCGGAGGTCAACGGCGCATCGAACGGCAGATGCCAGCTCATGTGGTCGCCGATCAGGTTGACGATGGGCGTATGGGCGCGCCGGGCGTTGTGCAGGTTGGCGATTCCGTTGGCAAAGCCGGGCCCCAGATGCAGCAGCGTGGCCGCCGGCGCGCCGCGCATGCGGCCGTAGCCGTCGGCGCCGCCGGTGCAGACGTTCTCCTGCAGGCCCAGCACGCAGCGCATGCCGGGCACGGCATCGAACGCCCGCACGATGTCCAGTTCCGTCGTGCCGGGATTGGCGAAACACACCTCCACGCCTTCCACCTGCAAGGCCGCCAGCAAGGCTTGCGCTCCAGTCGTCATGTCGAACTCCTTTTTTTCAGTATTATCGCTATTCGATAAAAACGTAAATTCAATAAAAATATTGACCCCAATATTTCAATAGAAATTTGCTTATTTGATAAATGTGTGTATCCACGCCAGACAGAGAAAGGCCCCGGCTTGCCAAAGCGGCGCCATTGCGGCACCCTGGCGGGCTTCGTTTTCCCCTGCCATCCGCTTCTCATGAACAGCCTTCGCCGCATGCTCGACGTCCTCGACCTCTTCAGGCCCGACCAGCCTGCCGTCGACGTCGACGTGATCTGCAACCAGCTCGGCTACGCGCCCGCCACGGCCTATCGCTACATCCGGGAACTCTGCGCGGTGGGCCTCCTGGTGCGGCTTCCGGGGGGATATGCGCTGGGGCCGCGCGTGATCCAGCTCGATCTGCAGATGCGCGAATACGACCCGATGCTCAACGAGAGCCGAGACCTGATCGAGGCCCTGGGGGAAGAAACGGGCCTGAACGTGCTGCTGAGCGAGCTGTACGGCAGCACGGTCATCACCGTGCACCACCACCCGGGCCGCGACGCCGAGCCGCTGCGTTTCGGCCGCGGCCGCCCCATGGCCCTGCTGCGCAGCGCCACCGCGCGCGTGGTGCTGGCCAGCCTGCCGCCCCGCCAACTGCGCCGCCTGTATGACGAGCACGCGCAGGAAGCGGACATGCAGCGGCTGGGCGCCAGTTGGAAGGACTTCTCGCGCGCCATGCTGGAGATACGGCGCGCGGGATACTGCCTGTCCGTCGGCGACCTCGACCCGGACAAGGCCGGGATCGCCGCCCCCATCTTCGATGAACGCAAGCGGATACTGGGCAGCATCACCGCCGTGGGATCGGTGGACCGCTTCCAGGCGTTCAACGAGGAATACCTGGCCAGGCGCCTGCGCGAGGCCGCCGAGGAAATCACGCGGCGGATCTCGCAGGGCGCGCAGGCCTGAGGCGCTTCGGGCCGCATCTCATTCCAGCCGGATGTTCGCGTCGCGGATCAGCTTGCCCAGCCGCGCCGTCTCGGCCTCGACGCCCGCGTTCACCTGCTCGGGCGTGCTGGGCGCGATCACCAGCCCGCGCGCCGCGAAGGTCGAGACGAAGGCCGGATCCGCCTGTGCCCGCGCGACCGCGGCGTTGATGCCGCGAATCACCTGCGGCGGCGTCCTCGCGGGAGCGAACAGGGTGAAATGGGTGGGGATCAGCAGATCGCCGGGCGCGCCGGCCTCGGCCAGCGTCGGCACGTCGGGCATCAGCGGGGAACGCTTGGCGTTGCCCACGACCAGCCCGCGCAACCGGCCCGAGCGGATGTGCTCGAGCACGGTCTCCGGCCCCGTGACCACGCACGGCACGTCGCCGCCCACCACGGCGGCCGCCGCCGGCACCATGCCCTTGTACGGCACGTCGGTGATCTGCACGCCGTAGTGGCGTTCGATCAGTTCCAGGCTCAGGTGATGCACGCTGCCCTGGCCGCCCGTGGCGACCATCAGCGCTCCCGGGTGCCTGCGGGCGTGGGCGATCATCTCGCTCCAGGTCTTGAACGGCGCATCGGCACGGCAGACGACGGCCAGATCGACGCTGGCGACGTCGGACACGCCAGTCAGGTCCCGCGCGGCGTACGGCAGCTTGGCATAGAGCACCGGATTGACCGACAGCGTCAAGCGGTCGACCAGCAACAAGGTGTTGCCGTTGGCCGCGGCCTTGGCAACCGCGTCGCTGCCGACGATGGCATTGGCGCCGGGCTTGTTCTCGACCACGACGGTCTTGTCCGCCGCGGCGCTCAGCCGCTCGGCCAGGCCGCGGGCCAGCACGTCCGGGGCGCTGCCCGGCGGATAGGGCACGACGATGGAAGCCGTCTGCGCCGGCCATGTCTGGGCTTGTGCGCCGGTCGCGGCAAACAGCAGGACGCCGGCCACGGCAAACACGTGGCGACGCAGCGGGGACGAGGAAACGGGTGCTGCCACGAAAACCTGGTTCATCCAATTCTCCTGGGATACACGTTGCGGACCATGCCCGCGAATGCGAGGCATGGCGCGGGGGAACTACGTTTCAATCGATGACGGGAAGCTGAAGGTAGGCCGGGTATTTGCCACCGGTGTGAAGGACATGGCGGCCCGCGTTGCTGGGCGCCGTGACACCTTTCAGCGCGTCGCCGGCCACGGTCAACCGCAGTTCCTGGCCCGCGCGCCACACCATGCCCGTCGGCGCGATGGCGATGTCCAGCGGCACGACCTGCCCGGCCCGCAGGCGCTCAGGCTTGCGGAAGGCATGGACCGGCATGAAATTCTTGGACCGGCCAGCATCGAGCGCGCGCATCGAGGCCCGCAGCCGGCCACCCGTTTCCCGGTATCCCTCGGCGGTCTCCAGCACTTTCCCGGCGGCGTCGGTCTTCTGCACCGTGGCGAAGAAATCCCCGTCGTCGGCCCCCGCCACCTCGACCCACAGGCGCAGCTTCAGGTATCCGATCAGGCGCGTATCCCGATCGAACCGGTGCACGAACACGGCGGTCCCGGTCTTGGCGTCATAACTCGCCACCGAGGCCGTGCCCACCGGCCCGGGCGACAGCGTGCCCTTGGCCGCGTCCAGGTAGACCTTCCGGTATTGCGTGCCGGGCAGCGGCCAGTCGCTCGCGGGCACGTGCCGTTGATTCCTGCCGCCGGGGTCGAGCACCGTCATCCGGACCCGAGGGGTTCGCTCCCAACCGTTGTCCACCCCTTTCAGATAGCGATCCAGAAAGCGCCGGTAATCCTCCACGTTCTCCGGCGTGTACTGATCGTTCCACAGCCCCTTCTCGGTGATGCGCAGCCACTTGTCGCGCGACGCCACCCGGTGGAAGCCATCCAGCTCGGCGGCCGCGATCTCCAGGCCATAGCTGCCGACCAGATACATCGGGATCTCGATCCGGGACATGTCGGCGATCTTGTCCTCCCAGTAGGCGTTCATGAGCGGATGCCGCTGCGCCGTGACGGACGGCTCCTCGTAGCGATTCGATCCGCGCATGCTCCTGAGCAGGAACGTGTTGAGCCGCGTGTTCGGGATCCCGCCCTTCATGAGGCGGTCGCGGTACAGGTCCGAGATGTGGACGCCGATCGGGGCGATGGCCACCAGGTGCGGGGGCCGCAGCGCGGCGATCTGGTACTGGACCATTCCCAGCCATGAGCTGCCGTGCATCGCGACCTTGCCGTTGCTCCAGGGCTGGCCGGCCGCCCACTCGATGGCCTCGTAGCCGTCGGCCGCGTTCACCTGGCCGAAGGACTGCATGTTCCCTTCCGACATGTCGACCCCGCGCGGATCGACGTTGACCACGGTATAGCCGTGGCAGGACCAGTAGCCGGGATCCGGCGTCTCGAACGCCGCCAGGCCGGAAATCCAGGCCGGATCCAACATCCCCTTGGGGTAGACCCAGGCGGGATCCTGGGGCACGGATTTCGTGTACGGCCCCCAGGCCATGATCGTGGGCAGCCTGCCCTGGCCGGCGGGACGGAACACGTCGGCATAGATCTTCACGCCGTCGCGCAGCGTGATGGCGACGTCCTGGTCCATCTCGATGTCACAGGCCAATGGCAGCGTGGAAGCAAAGAGACGCGTCCCCTTGGCGTAGGTGATCTTCTTCGGATCGAACCCGTGATACTTCCCATAGCAAAGCCCCGACGCACCCGACGCGGCCGGCTGGCAGAAACCATCGCCGGTCTTCAGCGGCGCGCGCTGCGTGAACGTCACGTCCCACTCCTTGGGATACGCGACCGGCAGCTCGGGCCCGGCGCTTCCCGGCGCGGCGTGCGCGACGATGGCCGCCGCACCGGCGAGCCCCGCCGCCAGGATCATGAAAGATCTCTTGAAATGCATGTCTGTCCCCTCTTGTTCTGATCTGGTGTTGGCCGGTGGCCGCGAGCTATCTGCCGTTCATCCCCGCCGGTTCGCCGGCCAGTTCCATCGCGCGATCGACCAGCGCCGTGCAGGCCGAGCGGTTGCCCTCGTGGTAGGAGCTGGCCAGCAGGCGCACCGGGTCTCCCACGTAATAGCGCTCGTATTGCATCTGGCGGCTGGCGAACGCGTCGCCGCACAGATCCCATGCCAGCTTGAAGATGCGGATGCGATCGACCGAACCGGTGGCCGCGCCCTGGTAGTACTTGAGCACGTCGTGCGCGACGGGGCTGCCGAAATCGGACTCGGCCGGCATCATCAGCAGGCCGCCCGCGCCTATCTTCTGCAGGTACTCGACCGCGCGCGGATAGATCGTGGGCAGGAAGGTGCGGATCGCGTGATAGGGCCGCAGGTTGGGGCGCAAGGTGCCGTTGGGCGCCGCTTGCGCTTCCAGTTCGGCGCGCACGATGCAGGACTCGACCATCTCGACCGCGTCCAGGCACTCGCCGATCATGTTCTGCACGTGCAGGTGGATATCGGCATTGATCGCGCGCGCGACGGCGATCATGGCACCGGTCACCAGCTTCAGCTTGACCAGGCCCCGCACCGACGTCTGCTGCGCCGTGAACTGCCGAACCGCCGTCCCGCCGTACATGCCGTTGGACAGCTCCACATCCTGGTTGATGAACACCCGGTCCCAGGGCACCAGCACGTCGTCGAACACCAGCAGGGAATCGGGCTCCTCGAAGCGGCTGGCCAGCGGATGCTCGTAGTGATCCTTGACCAGTCCCTTCTCGAACGGCGGCCGGGCGATCTGGCGCAGGCCCGGCGTCGACAGCGGCAGCGCGAACGCGACCGCGTAGCGTTCGTCGCCCGGCTTGAGCATGGGCAGGCTGTAGATCAGCACCTCGTCGGCGACCGGCCCCATGGTCGCCAGCATGCGGGCGCCCCGCACGATCAGGCCTTCGTCGGTTTCGCGGACCACGCCCAGGTGGAGGTCGGACTGGGCCTGCTCGTGCGAGGCCTTGGACCGGTCGTTCTGCGGTGTGATGAGCGCGTGCGTCAGGAACAGGTCGTTGTCGCGCACGTGCTCGACGTAGCGCACGAGGTTGTCCTCGTACCGCGCGCCGGCCTTGCGGAAATAGTCCCGGCCGTCGAGGAACGCGGCCAGCATGGTGTTCATGAAATCGGGCGAGCGGCCCAGCAGCCCGAAAGTCTGTTCGGCCACGGTTTCGAAGGCCGCCCGCCGGACCCGCAGGTCCTGCTGGGTCTTGGGCACGAGAAAGGCCGTGGCGCAGGACTGCCCGCGGGCATCCGCGGCCGCGGCCAGAACCTTGGCGTGCTGCGGATCCGATTGCAGGTCGTACAGCCGGGCGACCTGCCTGGCGGTACGGCCGAAGGCCGGATGCCGCGTCACATCCTCGATGCGTTGCCCCTCGACCCAGACCTCCCGAGGATGAGACTGCAAATGGTCCAGGTATTCCGATCCGCTGCGCACACCCATCGACGCTCTCCTTGAGCCTTGTTGATTTGTCCGCATCGTAGGACTAACATGTTAACATGTCAATACGTTCTGAAAGGCCATCGACATGTTCTCGTCCGAAGCATTCAAGCGCTGCATGGGCAGTTTTCCCACGGGGGTCGCGGTGGTCACCGCCACCGCGGCGGACGGCACCCCCGTGGGCGTGACGGTCAGTTCCCTGACCTCCGTCTCCCTGACACCGCCCCTGATCCTGTTCTGCCTGAACAAGCACGCGCTGTCCCGCCAAGCCTTCTCGGGCAGCAGGCAATTCCGTGTCCATGTGCTAACGCAGGAGCAGGCCGGCATGGCCGTGCGTTTCGCCAAGCGCGGCGTGGCCAAGTTCGCCGAGCCGGCGGCGCCGCGAGCCGACCGGGAGCCGCCGCGCCTGCCGGATACGCATGCGTCCATGCTTTGCGACACCGCCTGCGAATACGACGCCGGCGACCACGTCATCCTGGTCGGGCACGTGGTGGCGGTGGAGTCCGGCGACGATGCCGATCCGCTTGTCTACTATCGTGGCCGCTTCGGCCGTTTCTCCGGCGACGCGCCCGCCCCGCACGCCTGAGCAGGCGGCGTCATCCGTCATGACCCCGCGGCTATAATGCCCGCCAGCCGCGTCACAGGAAGGCGCAGCACGGCTCCGGAGCTTGCAGTGCCGGGCCTACCCACGAATACGAGATACGCATGGAATCCAGGGGCAAGCAACCGCTCGCGAACCAGGCATACGACTACCTGAAGGCCCAGATGCTCAATGGCGAGCTGCCGGCGGGCGCGCTGGTCGACATCGACGCCGTCCTGGCCGCCATAGGCAGCAGCCGCTTCCCCGTCATGGAAGCGCTCAAGCGCCTGGAAATCGAGAAGTTCGTCGAGATCACGCCCCAGGTGGGCTGCCGCGTGTCCACGCCATCGCTGTCCGACGTCACCGACTTCCTGGGCCTATTCGCGGTGATCGAAGGCTATTTCGCCCGGCTGGCCGCGCAGCGGGCACTGCCCGAGGAGATCGACGAACTGCAGTCGATCAACGACCGGATGAGAAAAGCGTTCAACCGGGCGTCGTCCGCATCGGGAAGGGACGAGGCCTATCGGCTCGGCAATCGGAAATTCCACCTGATGCTGCACACCATCGCACGCGCGACCAACCTGAACGAACTGGCTTTTTCGCTGTGGGACCGGGGCGAGTTCCTGATCAGCGCCGGCGTCGGCACGGTCCGCTTCGGCGAACGGGTGGAAGCCGCGCTGGAGGAACACGACGAGATCATCGAGGCGCTGACGCAGCGGGACGGCGCGACCGCGGGGCGGCTGGCCGAAGCGCATCTGCTCGCCTTCGTCGCGGAAATCGAGGCCCACGCCAGCAAGACCGCGCGCGCCACGCAGGCGGAGCCTTCGGACCGGGCCTGAGGCCGGTCCTCAGGTCGCCAGTTCGTCGGCGATCCTGCCCGCTGCCTGCCTGACCAGCTGCACCACGCGCGGCACGTCCACGACGTCGATGCGCGGCATGTCGATCACCACCGACAAGGCGCCCCAGACGGCGCCATCGGCCTTGGGTATGGGCGCGGCGATGGCGGCCAGTTGCGGTTCCAGCTCGCCCCGCGACACGTAGCAGCCGGCCCGGCGGATCGCGGCGTAGTACTTGCGGAAGGCCGGCCATTCGGTGGGCAGGCCGGCCCGGGCGATGTCCGCCGGATGCGCATCGAACAACTTGCGCAGCTGCGCGGGCGGAAACGACGCCAGGATGACCTTGGGCGCGCCGCCGCTGAACAGCGGGCGAGGCCGCCCCCTTCCGTAGGACAGCGTCGCGGGCGCCTTGCCCATCTCGCGGTGCGTGTCCAGGATCTGCGAACCGAACCAGGCCGAGGTCACGCAATCGAAGCTGGTCTTCTCCACCAGTTCGGCCATGTGGGGAATCGCGACCTGCAACAGCGGATCGGCCCGCCGGATGTAATAGTCCAGCACCACGATGCGCGGGCCCAGCGCATAGCGCGAATCGCCGGCGCGCTGCAGCAGCCCCGCGTCGCCCAGTGTCTTCACGTAGCGATAGCCGGTGGGCAGGGACACGTCCAGCAGCGACGCGATCTCTTCGGCGGTGCGGGTCAGGTGCTCGTCGTCGAACAGGTCCAGCACCCGCAGCATGCGTTCCAGGCTGGTGGCGGATTTTTCTTCCATGCGGTCATCGGGACAGAGCCACCTCGGCCGCCGGCAGGCGGGCCGTGATGCGCTCGAGTTCGTCGGAAGTGCGCGCCACGCCCATCAGGTAGCGGTCGGGACGCAGCACGATGGCCCGCGCATCGTGCGCATCGAGCCAGGCCGCTAGTGTACGGCCCGGACGGTCGAGCACCGCCGCGTCCATCGTACGCCACCGCTCGCGCGTGGCCTCCCCCACCGCGCCCACCACGCCGGACTCGCCGATGATCGCCATGCGGTTGCCCAGCGCCTCGTCCAACAGCCTGCCGTCATCCAGGCGCGGTTGCGGAAAAGGCAGCCCGGCGGGCGCGGCCGCATCGCCCTGGAGTCCCGGCCCCAGGGCGGGCGACGGGAACTCGAAGATCTCCGGTTCGCCGGCCGAGAAGCGCCGGTCGCGTTCGCGGGCCGCGTCGGGATCGGTGGCCTGGATGATGGCCCCCAGGCGCACGGCCAGTTCCACGAAGGCCCGCACATGCGGCGCGCGCTCGGACTCGTAGGAGTCCAGCAGCGAATCTCCCGCCCGCCCGCGCAGCACCGCCTCGAGCTTCCAGGCCAGGTTGGCGGCGTCGCGCATGCCCGCGCACATGCCCTGCCCCAGGAACGGCGGCGTCTGGTGCGCGGAATCGCCGGCCAGCAGCATGCGGCCCTTGCGCCAGCCATGGGCCAGCACGGAGTGGAAGGTATAGACCACGGCACGTTCGAGGTCGGCCTGCTCGGGGGTGACCCAGCGGCTCACGAGCTGCCACAGCGTATCGAGCCGGACCAGGGCCGCGGTGTCGTCCCCCGGCATGACCATGATCTCCCAGCGCCGGCGGCGTCCGACCACGTTGCAATAGGTCATGGGCCGCGAGGGATCGCAGTACTGCACGGTATGCGCCGGCAGGGACGAGCCATCGTCCTTCAGGACCGCGTCGAAGACCAGCCACGGCTGGTGCAGGCCCAAGTCCTCCATCCTGCTGTCCATGGTCTTGCGGACCAGCGACCGGGCGCCGTCGCAGCCGACGACATAGCGGGCGCGCGCGGTGCCGCCTTCGGCCAGGTCCAGTTCGACCCAGTCGCCCCGTTCACGCAAGGCCATCACTTCGCAGCCCAGCCGGACCGCCACGCCGGCGTGGCGGGCAACGCCTTCACGCAGCACGCGCTCCAGTTCGGGCTGGTGGAAGTAGTAGTTGTTGGCGCATCCGTGCGGCCCGTCGTCGGCCGTGCCGCCCCGGATCAGCAGGGTCCGGCCTTCGGCGTTGACGAAATGCATGCCCTGGCTGCCGGGCCGCGCCACCTCCAGCACCGCCTCCCGCAGGCCGGCACTCTGGAAGATGCGCATGACCTCGCCGTCGAAATGAATGGCGCGCGGCAAGGGATAGACCTGGCGTTCCTTGTCCAGCACCAGCACCGACAATCCCGCCTGCCCCAGCAGATTGGCCAGCATGGCCCCCACCGGCCCGTAGCCGACGATCGCCACGTCGGCCGTCATCGATGGACGTTCACGCATGCTGGTCGGCTTCCATGCGGCGGGCAACCTCGGCCTGCCATTGGGCACGCGGCTGAAAGCGGGGATAACGGCGGGCGATGGCCTCTGCCTTGCGCAGGATCTCCTCGTCGCTGTCGCGAAAATCCACCGGTTCGCGCAGCGGCTGCTCGCAGTACCAGTCGGTGTCCATGAACAGTTCCAGCCGGTTGCCCTCCGGATCCCGGCAATAGATGGACACCGCGTTGCCGTGCGTTACGGGCTGGATGTCGTCCACGCCGGCCGCGACCAGGCGCTCGTGGAAACTCCGCAACGTGGACAGGTCGGGGACCCGGAACGAGATCTGGTTCACGACGCTGAACCGCTGGTCCTCGGGACGCCCCGACACCAGAACGATCTGGTGGTGCTCGGCCGGGTCGCGGCTCAGAAAAATGAGGCGGGTATGGCCCAGGTTGCCGCGGTCCGTCTCGGTGAACCGCAGCACGGTCCGGTAGAACTGCGCCATCGCATCGATGTCGCGCGCATACAGCCCCAGATGGCTGAAGGCAAGCGCCAGGCCGGCCTCGGGAGCATGAGAGGGTTGCACTGCCATTTTTCCTCCTTTCGTTCTCTTTTAAAGAGAATAAAAGTTGATTTTTTGGTTGTCGTGTGTTTTTAATATATACGAATTCTCTTATTTTGATAATAGACTTACAAAAATCACGGAACGTGATGATCCCAGGAGACGATCCATGAATTCGCTGTTACGCCGCATCGGCCTGCCCGCCATCGCTCTGGCGGCCTTCGCTTCGGCCAGCGCCCAGGCCGAGGACTACCCCGCCCGGGCGGTGCGCATCATCGCCCCTTTCGCCGCCGGCACCGGGCCCGACGCCAATGCCCGCGAGATCGCGGCCGAGCTGACCAAGGTCCTGGGGCAGAACGTGTTCGTGGACAACCGGCCGGGGGCCTCGGGCATCATCGGCACCGAGGCGGCCGCACGCGCCACGCCCGACGGCTACACCCTATACATCGGCACCACCAGTACGCTGTCGGTCGTGCCGCACCTGTACTCCAAACTGCCCTTCGACGCGGCCAAGGACCTCACGCCGGTCAGCCTGCTCGGCATCTTGAACACCGGCCTGATCGCCACGCCCAAGCTTCCCGCCAACGACGTCCGCGCCCTGCTGGCCCTGATGAAATCCAAGCCCGATGCCGTCAACGTGGCTACACAGGGACCGGGCAGCTACTCCCACCTGTCGGGCGAATGGTTCGGATTCAGCGCGAACACCCGGCTGAATTTCGTGCCGTACAACAGCAACAGCCCCTATGCGGACCTGCTGGCGGGCCAGGTGCAATTGATGTTCGACGGGCTTCCGGCCGCGGCGGGCAACATTCGCGCGGGCAAGCTCAAGCTGCTGGCGATCACGGGCAAGCAGCGGCATCCCACCTTCCCCGACGTGCCGACCTTCGCCGAATCGGGCATCGCCGATTTCGAGCCCATCGCCTGGCAGGGGCTGCTGGCGCCGGCCGGGACCCCCAAGGCCATCGTCGACAAGCTGAGCGAGGCCATGCGCAAGGCCGCGCAGTCGCCGGAGCTGGCGGAGAAATGGCGCTCGTATGGCGGGGAACTGAAGGGGAACACGCCGGCGGAGTTCGCGGCGTTCATCGCGGCCGACCGCGCCAAGTGGGGCGAGGTCGTGCGCAAGGCCAAGGTCAAGCTGGATTGATCCAGGCAGCGGCCAGGTCGCGGGCGGCCCGCGCCAGCAAGGCGGTATCCACCCCCACGGCGACGAAGCTGGCGCCCTGTTCCAGATGTTGCCGGATCGAGGCAGGCTCCGTGGCCAGCGTGCCCACGGCCTTGCCCTGCGCCAGCGCTTCTCGCCTCGCCCGGTCGATGGCCGCGCGCACCTCCGGGTGGCCCGGCTCCCCCAGCCGCCCCATGGACGCGGCCAGGTCGGCCGGACCGATGAAGATACCGTCGACCCCCTCCACCGCGGCGATCTCGGCGACACGATCGACTCCCGCCGCGGTCTCGACCTGAGCCAGCACACATATCTGTGCGTTCGCCGCGTGCAGGTAGTCCGTATAGCGGGCCCAGCGCGAGGACCGCGCGATGGAGCTGCCCACGCCGCGCGTCCCGTGCGGCGGATATCGCGTCGCCGCCACGATCGCGCTCGCCTGGCCGGCGGATTCGACCATGGGAACCAGAAAATTCTGGACGCCGATTTCCAGGTATTGCTTCAACAGCACGGCATCGCCTTCCGGTACGCGGACGACCGGGGCCGGCGAATAGGCCGCCAATACCTGCAACTGCGCCAGGACGGTACGCAGATCGTTGGGACCGTGTTCGCCGTCCAGCAGCAGCCAGTCGAATCCGGCCTGGGCGCAGATCTCGAGGCTGTAGGGATCGCCCATCGCGGCCCACAGGCCGATCAGCCGCCGGCGGTCGGTCAGCGCACGCTTGAAGGCATTCTCAGGCAGATTCATGCCGTGGCCCTCGTCAAGCGAAGCGGAAGCTGATCGACCCCAGCCGCCCGTAGTCAGCATGGAAGGTGTCTCCACGCGCACCCGCCACGGGCCGGGTGAAGGATCCCGCCAGGACGATCTCGCCCTCGGCCAGCGCTTCGTCATGCCGCGCCAATTTGTTGGCCAGCCACGCGATGCCCGTGGCCGGGTGGCCCAGCACGGCGGCGGCGAGCCCCGACTCCTCGATGATTCCGTTCTTGTGCAGCAAGGCGCCGCACCACCTCAGGTCCACGGCATCCGGCCGTACCGGCCGGCCTCCCAACACCACGCCGGCGCTGGCGGCATTGTCCGAAATGGTGTCGAAAACCTTGCGCGGACGGCCCGACTCCCTGTCCATCTGTTCGATGCGCGCATCGATGATCTCGAGCGCAGGTACCACGTAGTCCGCGGCGCGCAGCACGTCGAAAACAGTCACTCCCGGTCCGCGCAGCGGCCGGCCGAGCACGAAGGCCAGCTCGACCTCCACACGCGGCGCGAGAAAGCGGTCATGCGCAATGTCATGGCCCGACTCGTGGAACATGTCGTCCAGCAGGGCGCCATAGTCTGGCTCGTCGATCTGGCTGGACTGCTGCATGGCGCGCGAGGTAAGTCCGATCTTGTGCCCGCGCAGCGTCCGGCCACTCTGCTGCTTCAGGCCCATCCACGCCCGCTGGATGCCATAGCCATCGTCCACAGTCATGTCGGGGTGGCGCAGCGAAAACTGCCGCACCGGCACGCGGCTGAGTTGAGCCGCCTCCAGCTCCACCGCGAGCCGCAATGATGTATCGGGATCCAGCACGGGATTTCCTTGTCGAAGAGTGAATGCGTTTCACGCGAACGGCATGACGGTCATGCCAGGAACGACGTGGCCAGTTGGACGAAGGCTTCCTGCCTCTCGATCTGTACCCAATGGCCGCATTGGCCGAACATGTGCAGATCGGCGCGCGGACACCGTCTGGCAATGCGAAGGCCGCACTCCACGGGCACACGCTGGTCGTCGCGGCCGTGCAGCACCAGGACGGGGGCCTCGATCGACGCCAGGTCCGGCTCCGGAATGCCCTTGACCATCCTGACCTCTCCCGGCTGCCCGGGCTCGGGAAACAGCTTGCGGTAGGCATCCATCCCCCCCGCCAACAGGCTGACCTCATGGCGCAGCCTCACCATCTCGTCGGTAATCACGGAGGGATCGTGGGGGAACGTGCGCAACAGCTCCGCCATGTTCTCCAGTGACGGTTGGTAGTACCAGGACCGCGCCGACGAGGCGCGCTGCTCGAACTCTCCGGCCGGAGTCCCCATGAGCACCATCCGACGGACGCGATGCCCATTGCGCAGCGCCACGGCCAGCGCCAGCGCGCCGCCGAACGAATTGCCCACCAGATCGGCCTGCTGCACGCCCATGGCGTCCATGAATCCCAGCAGATGCTGGACCCACACCTTGATGTTGTACCGCGCACCCGGCTGCCGCTCGGTGAAGCCGAAGCCGACGATATCCGGGACCAGCACCCGGTGCCGGCGCGCGAACGCGGGCATGACGCCATGCCAGTTTTCCCAGCCGCTGACCCCTGCCCCCGAACCGTGCAGGAAAATGACCGGCGGCCCGTCGCCCGCCTCGTGGTAGTTCGTGCGCAATCCGTTGGCCTCGACGGTCTTGCCCACGGCCGGGTGTCTCGCGGAAGTCTCCATGCCCGTTTCCTCAGATCGAGCGGGCGGCCACGCCGCCGTCGCTCATGAATATTTCGCCGGTGACCGCGCGCGCGTTGTCGCGGCTGGCCAGCAGCACATAGAGGCCGGCGTGGTCGCGCGGCCTCTGGGCGAACGCCAGCGGCACCGCCGCCGACACGCGTTGGTCAAAGGCGCGCGGGTCGGCATCGATCTGGCGGTCACCGTGTCCCAGCGTCTGCGTGCCCCGCAGTCCCGTCAGCGTGCCGCCCGGCCCGACGCCGTTCACTCTCACCCTGGGTGCCAGCTCCAGGGCCAACTGACGCACCAGGCCGACCACGGCGTGCTTGCCCATGGTGTAGAGCACGCCTCCGCCCCCCGCATGGAAGCTGGCCACCGAGGCGGTAAAGATCATGCAGCCACCGGCTGCCTCCAGCGCCTCGCGCGCGGCCATGGCCGCGTACAGATAGCCGCGCAGGTTGACCGCGAACAACTCGTCCATCGTCGCCGCCAGAGCCGAGGCCGTATAGCCTCTCAAGGGCCGGCGAAAATCGAACAACCCCGCGTTGCCCACCAGCACGTCCAGCCCGCCGTAGCTCGCCAGCGCGCGTTCGACCGCCCGTTCGTGGACCGCATGGTCGCGCACGTCGCCGATCACCGGTTCGACGCGACTCCCGTGCTCCCGGGCCAACTCGTCCAGGCCAGCCCGGTCGGCATCCACGCACACCACGCCCAGCGCGCCTTCTTCCAGGTAGCGTTCGGCCACCGCGCGGCCGATGCCGCTCGCCGCTCCGGTAATGACCGCGACCTGCCCCGCCAGCCAGCCGCGCGAAGAAAAAGTGCCGCGTTCGGGAGCCCGTGTATTCATAGGAAGACGTTCAGGTTCTTGGCCAGCAGGACGGTCTGCGTGATGACGATCTCGCGCGACGCCAGGCGCAGGCCGCCGTCCTCCACACGCCGCAGCACGTCGTTGCGGCGGCCGGACAACCAGTACTCTTCCGCCTCGCCCCTGCCCCGGCAATTGACGAAGGCGGAGTACACCCGGTATTGGCCGGGCGCATCGGTCAGTTCGACCTCGATATTCGAGATGATGTGGCAGGAGCGGGTCGGCGGATCCTCGGCCCATGCCGTTGGATCGAGAAAGCGGGTCACCCGCCGCCGCATGTTCAACAGGTCGTCATCGAAAAATGCCATGCGCCGGGGATCGAGCCTGGGCTTCTTGTCCCGCCGGTGACGCGACTGGATACCGGGCATCCAATAATGGATATCCTCGGTCATCAGTCCCAGCCACTCCTGGTAGCGTTCGTCGTCCAGCAGGCGGGCCTCGCGATACAGGAACTGCTCCACTTCGAACACCAGGTCCCGCGGCGGCAGCATCGGCGGCGGCAACGCGACCGGCTTGCGCAGGATTGGGGTCTCGCCTAAGTTCACGGGCATGTGCTCAGCTCCTGGATGCGTGCGCACGCTCGTCGCACATCAGCTTCAGCCACTGGCGGTAGAAGGCTCGCTGGTTCGAATCGTTGTACTTGCGCAGATGCACCGCCCCCTTCAACTCGGGATGCTGGATGCTGCTATCCAGGCCCAGCGCGTAGTGCAGCTTCTGGCGCCGGGTCACCACGCCATCGTTGGTCTGCGTCGAGTTCTCCCAGTTGTCGCCATCGTCCATCTCCAAGGTTCCCGACGGCGAGAAAGTCCTCATGACCCCCTTCATGTACAGGCTCTTGAGGCTTTCAGGCGCGGACTTGTTGACCAGCACCCAGGTATGCAGTTCTATTCCCTTCGGTCCCTTGGGATGCCAGGTACGGAAAGTGCTCTGGCCTGGCAGGAAGGACATATGGGGAAACAGGTTGGCCGAGCTGATGGACCCCACCATGCGCGATCGCAGCTTGCCCAGGCGCGCGGCTACTTTCTCCTCGCGTTCGCGCAGGTAGTCGACGATGTCCTGTTCGCCCAGCACCATCGCGTTGCCGACCATGTCGAGACCGAATTGCCAGCCGTGCCCGTTGACGTTGATCTGGTAGCTGTTCTCCTGGTTCGACTTGCCCACGCCCATCCCCAGCATCGCCATCGCGCCCGAGTTGTGCGTCCAGGCGGCGTGATACGAATCGCCGGCGAAGTTCTCCGCCGGGAACTTCCAGTTACAGGCCATGCGCGACTTGATGCTGCCTTCCAGGAACTCCGTACCTTCCTCATCGTTGTCCAGCAACACGTCCAGGTACCAGCGATAGTCGCCCAGGTAGTCCTCCAGGCCGGGCGCCTCCTCGTCGAAGGTCGCGAACACCAGTCCCTTGTAGGATGCGACCCGGGCCCGGTGCAGGCCGAGACCGCCCGGGTCGAAGCCAGGGCAGGTCTGCCGATAGACGTCCTCCTGGGGCAGCGCCACCAGCGCGCCGTCCAGCCCGAAAGTCCAGCCGTGATAGTTGCAGGTGAAGCGCCGGCGATTGCCGGCCTCAGCCAGGCTGATGCGGTTGCCGCGGTGCGTGCAGGAGTTCAGGAAGACGTTGATCGCGCCGTTGCCGTCCCGGGCCACGATCACCCCATCCTCGCCCATGTAGGTGGTCAGGAAGTCGCCGGGTTCCGCGACCTGGCTCTCGTGCGCCACGAACAGCCAGCAACGGGCAAAGATACGCTCGAGCTCCAGCCGGTAGACGGCCTCGTCCCAATACACGCGGCGGTCGATCGCGCCATGTTCCAGATCCACCAGCGCGCGGAGTTCGTCCGGACCGGGTTGAAGAACGTCAGTCGTCATGCTGGCTCCAGGACTTCGGCGAACCCCAGGCCGGTCACCCATTCATCGCCGTGCTCGTAGCACAGCACTCGTCCGGTCCGGCCCGGCAGCGCGCCCATCATGCAAAGAAAGTTTCTAATCTCGAAGGCGCCGTTGCCACCCTGCTCCAGGATCTCGGCATCGCTCATCTCCAGCAGGTCCCGTGGATCGCCGCGCACCACGCAATCGAGCACGCGATGGTCGAACGCCTCGTTCACCCGCCCCATCTGCGGCATGCCGACCCAATGGCTGATACCACCGGAACCGATCACCACGACGCGGTCGTCGGTGTCCCACGCCTCGACCGCCGCGCGCAGGGCACCGCCCAGTTGGTGGGCCCGCCGCAGCGATATCACCGGTTCCACGCCGCTTGCCAGGTAGACCGGTATCACGCCGCGCACCGAGGGATTGACGAGCGCACACACGCGCGCCGGCAGGCCGATCGAGTGGTCCACGCGCAGCACCTTGGCCACGGCCCAGTCGTATCCATGGTCCCGGCCATGGCGCGCGATGTGCTCGGCAAGCGGCGCATGGTTGGGAATCGCGCCCTGGTCGATGCCGGCGAACTTCTCATAGGGTCCGCTGACCTCGCCTATCCCGATCAGATAGCTCGGCAGGCACCCCGGCCCGAACAGCACGTAGTGGTCGGCGCCGACCACGACCACCGCGGTGGCTTCCAGTTCGCCTATGCGGCGCGCAATATCGCCATAGGCCGCCATGACCCGGCGCTGGCCTTCCGTCCAGCGCTCTCTGGGCATGTAGAAGATGCCGGGTTCATGCGGCATGACGAAGCCGCCTACGATGCGTGCCATGCACCCTCCCCCCGCGGTTCGCGCAGTCTCGCCAGATAGGAGGCCCTCGTCCGCGACGGCGCGTTCATCATCCAGTAGCCATAGGTCAGCAATGGGCTGACGCCCTCGCGCTGCAATTGCGCCACGTCGAATTCCGCGACCATCCTGACCTCGGCGGGTTCCAGGCGGTAGCGTGCAAGAAACCCTGCGGCATCTGACGCGAAAGCCTCACGCGCATCGCGGCGCGTTCCCAGGTCGTACAGCACCTGCTCGAGCATGTATCCGCTCATGGCCTACTCCGCTTCCACGCCGGCCGCCCGCACGATGACGCCCCAGCGCTCGTTGTCGCGGCGGATGTAATCGGCGAATCCGGCCGGCGACATCTCGCGCGTGACCGCGCCTTCCTGCGCCAGCCTGTCGCGCATGCTCTGTTCCTTCATCGCCTTCGCCAGCGCCGCCCCCAGCGTGGCGATGATGTCGGACGATGTTCCCTTGGGCGCCGACAGCCCGAACCAGGACGTGGCGACCACCTGAGGCAGCCCCTGCTCGGCGAATGAGGGGATGGCGGGCGCCGACGGCGATCGCTGTTCCGATGTCACGCCATAGGCGCGCAATCGTCCGGCGCTTACATGGGGAAGCGTGCCCGGCATACTGCCGAAGTACAGGTTCACCTGGCCCCCCACCACGTCCTGAATGGCCGGAGCTTCTCCACGGTAGGGCACGTCGCGGTACTTGGCGCCGATGGCGTTGAAGAACATCGCGGCCGTCAAATGCGAGAAACCACCCTTGCCGGTAGTCGCGATGGCCGTGCCGGCGGTATCGGCCTTCAGTCTGGAGACCAGTTCGGGCAGGTTGCGTGCGGGATACGACACGGGAGAAACCAGAAGGATGGGCGCCTCGCCGATGAACCCGATCGGAATGAACTCGTCCAGGCGATAAGGGAGCTTCTTGTAGATGTGAGGATTGACCGCGAACGACGTGGCCGTCGCGAGCAGGATGGTGTAGCCATCGTTGGGAGCCCTCGCAGCCGCGTCCACGCCCACGATGGTGGCCGCGCCCGCCCGGTTGTCGACGAATACCTCCTGCCCCAATGCCTCGGCCATGACCTTGGCCACCAGGCGCGCCAGCACGTCGGTGGTGCCCCCCGCCGGATACGGCACGATCAGCCGTATGGGGCGTTCCGGATATTTCGCCCAGCAGGGAAACCCCGCCAAGGCGGCCGACAGGGCCGCCGCGACCGCAATAGTTCGCATCGTCGTCTCCTCGGTGCGTGCTCGTTCAGATGGCCGCCGCCCGCCCGGCCCAATAGGGATCCCGCAACTTGCGCTTCATCAGCTTGCCGGAATCGTCCCGGGGAAGCTGGTCGACGAAGACGAACTCCCGGGGAACCTTGAAGTTCGCCAGCTTGCTCTTCAGAAAACCGCGCAACACGTCTTCCGACAGGATCAGGCCGTCGGACGGCAGCACGAAGGCCACCAGCCTTTCCCCGTACTCGGCATCGGGCACGCCGATCACCGCGCTGTCGGCCACGCTCTCGTGCTCGGCCAGCGCGCATTCGATCTCCGCGGGATAGATATTCACGCCGCCGGAAATGACCATGTCCTTCTTCCGGTCGACCAGGAACAGGTAGCCGTCTTCGTCCAGATAGCCAACGTCGCCGTTGGTGACGAGTCCTTCGCGGTCGACCTGGGCCCGCTGGGCGTCGGCGTTCAGGTAGGTGAAGTTGGGCACACCCTGCAGACCCACGTAGATTTCGCCGATCTGGCCGGCGGCCAGGCGCTCGCCGTTCTCGCCATAGACCCGCAGCTCGCGTCCCGGCCAGGCCTGGCCGAGGGTGCCCGGCCGCGCAAGCCATTCCTCGGACGAACTGCGGCTGGCCATGCCGGTTTCCGTCGCGCCGTAGTACTCGTGGATGACCGGCCCCCACCAATCGATCATCGCCTGCTTGACCTCGCGCGCACAGGGCGCCGCGCCGTGGATCACGAACTCCAGCGAACTCAGGTCGTAGCGCGACTTGACCGCCTCGGGCAGCCGCAGCAACCGCACGAACATGGTGGGAACCAGGTGGAGATGCGTGATGCGTTCGCGCTCGATCAGGGCCAGCAACCCTTCGGCATCGAATCTCGGCATCAGGGCGATGCTTCCGCCCGAATGCAGGACCGACCGGGCATAGGTATTGGGAGCGCTGTGATACATGGGGCCCGCCATGACGGTGCGCACGCCGGGACGCAGATCGAACCACTGCTGCGACAGCGCCGCGAAGCGGCGGGCCGCCTCCGGTTCGAGCGCCGCGCGGCGCACGCCCTTCGGCCGTCCCGTGGTTCCGCTGGTGTAGATGATGCTGCCACGGGTTCCCGCTGCGGAGCGATCCGCCAACTCCTCGTGCGCGGCGATCACCTGCTCCAGGCTTTCCACGCCGCGGGCCACGATACCGCGCGCGGCATCCAGTCCGTAGGCCTGTTGGATCTCGGACGGCGTAGGACTGGCGATGACGCGCACGCCGTGCGGGATCGTAGCGCCCAGGTCCACCAACAGATCAGCGTGGGCCAGCAGCACCGGCGCCGCGGCATCGGCCAGGATGAATCCCACTTCGTCCGCTTTCTGGTGCCAGTTGATGGGTACGGCATAGGCCCCGAGCAGGCTGGCAGCGATCATTGCTTCGAGGAAGCAGAGGTCGTTGCGCATCAGCATCGCAAGCGCATCGCCTTCTCTGACGCCCCCTTCGCGCAGGGCCTGCGCCAAGCGCGCGCCGCGCGACCAGAGCTCGCGCAGCGCAACGCTGCGGTCGCCGATCGACGCGTGACCGGATGCTGGGCCGAATGAGTGATCGGAGCTCTTCATTGCTTCTTGCCTCGGTCTGGATTCCGTTCCATACTGGTCGGTATGGAAGCTACTCTATTGAACGCTCCCATGACCGTCAACCCTGGGAGAAACCCTTGAACTCGCAACTCTCGTCATCGCGCCGCGCGGCTCACCCATGGCGCCTGCGCGTGCCCGCAATGGGATCGCCCATGTTCATCGTTTCCTCGAAGGAACTGGTGGCCGAGCAATGCAAGGCGGGCATCATCGGAGCCTTTCCGTCCTTGAACGCGCGCCCCGAGAGCGAGCTGGCGCCGTGGCTGTCCCACGTGCAGGCAGAGATAGATGAATGGAACCGCGGATCGCCGCCCTGGCCCGCCGCCCCCTACGCGGTCAATCTCATCGTCCATCCCAGCAATCCACGCCTCGCCCACGACCTGGAGATCGTCTGCGAACACGAATCGCCCATCGTCATCACCAGCCTGAATCCCCCCGGTGAAGTGGTCGATCGGGTACACGCCTACGGCGGCATGGTGCTGCACGACGTCTCGACGCTGCGCCATGCGCGCAAGGCCATCGATGCCGGCGTCGATGGTCTCGTCCTCGTTTGCGCGGGCGCGGGCGGACACACCGGCAGCATCAACCCCATGGCGTTCACCGCCGAGGTACGGCGCCTCTTCGATGGACTCATCGTGCTGTCGGGATGCATCGCCGGCGGCCGGCAGGTTCTCGCCGCGCAGGCGATGGGCGCCGACCTGGCCTACATGGGCACCCGCTTCATCGCCTCGCACGAGGCCAACGCCCAGGAGTCCTACAAGAACATGGTGGTGGACGCGACCGCGGCCGACATCGTCTGCAGCACTGCGGTCACGGGGTTGCCAGCCAACTACCTGGTCCGCAGCTTCGAAGCGGCGGGGGTGGACATCGACACGCTGGCCTCTCGCGATCGGCGCAGCTTTTCATTCGGCCAGCGAGCGGACGGCAGCGAAGCCAAGGCCTGGCGCGACGTCTGGAGCGCCGGCCAGGGTGTCGGCGCGGTCACCCACATCGCCTCGACAGCCGCCATCGTCGACGGACTGGCGGCCGAGTATGCCCAGGCGTTGGCGGACCTGCGGCGCCTGGCCGGACAGGTCATTTGACGGGAGACGGGAAGAAGATGGTGTCGAGCGCGGCCTGCCGCATCGCCAGTTTCTGCTTCTCGGGATAGGCGAAGATCAGGCGCAGCCCGGTCGAGAAACTGTAGTGCAGGCAGGCCAGCAGCTCCGGATCGATCTGGGAGCCCATCTCGGCGTACAGGCTGGTCAGGTAGGTCAGCCGCTGCTTGTCGACGTCGGCCACGGCGTTGCGCACGTCGGGATTCGTGCGGGCCCAGTTGCGCACCGCCAATTCGATAGCGCCGCCAAATTCGTCGATGGGCGAATTGGTACCGATGAAAGCGATCAGGCGGATCTTCTCCTGCGGCGACGTGGACGCGCTGTCGACGATCTCGATCACGCGTAGCGTGGCGTGTTGCTTCCACTCCTCGATCAGCGCGAGCAGAAGGTCGTCGCGCGACTCGAAATGCCAGTAGAAGCTGCCTTTGGTCACACCCAGGTCCGTAGCCAGGCGCGGGATCAGCACGGCGTCCACCCCGGATTGCGCCAGCACCCGCAGGCCCGCGCGCACCCAGTCGGCCCGCTGCAGATCGGTCTTGACGCCTCGAGCCGAGGCCGCCCGACGGCCCGGCTTCGGGGCCGCTGTCTTCTCCGGCTCGGCCCGCGGCTTGCGCTTCGTTCCAGTTTCGTTCTTCATATGCAATGAGCCATCCTGATCTTCCCCCGCAAGCGCGACAGGCCGGCTTGCGGGGTATCGGCTCCTATTTTGCAGCATGCCCGCCAGTCTGGGCAGGATTCCCGTCTACTGCCCCTTCAACCCCAGCTTCTTGATCAGCGGTGCCCAGCGCTTGAGCTCGTCGTCCATATAGCGGCGGAACTCCTGCGGCGTCGTGGCGGCGGGCTCCATGTACTGCGTCTGGAGCTTCTTGCCGACCTCGGGGTCCTTCAGCGCGGTGATCAGCGCATCCGACAGCTTCTTCTGGATGTCGGCCGGCACCTTGGACGAGATGACGAAGCCTATCCAGGCTGAGCCCTCGATGCCGGGCACACCGGCCTCGCCCAGAGTCGGGATGTCGGGCAGCAGGGCCGAACGCTTGGACGAGGTCACCGCCAGCGCCTTGAGCCGGCCGTCTTTCACCATGGGCATGACGGCGATGGGCGGCAGCGCGGCGAACTGGGTGTCGCCGGACAGCAGCGAGGTCAGCGCGGCCGGAGACGACGGATAAGGCGCGTGCACTGCCTTGGCGCCGATCTGCTGCAGCATGAGTTCCACCGACAGATGCGAGACCGTGCCGGCACCGGTGGACGGGAAGTTGTACTTGTCCGGGTTCTTCTTGAGCGTATCCAGCAGTTGCGCCACGTTGGTGATGCCCGACGAGGCAGGCACCACGAGCACGTTGGGCTGGTGCACCGCCAGCGTCAGCGGCGCAATGTCCTTGGCGGGATCGTAGGGTAGCGAGTCGAACAGCACCGTGTTGTTGACCAGCGGGCCGGTAATCGATACGCCGAAGGTATAGCCGTCCGGCTGCGCCTTGGCGATGGCGTTGGTGCCGATGTTGCCGCTGGCGCCGGGACGGTTCTCGACCACCACGGTCTGACCCAGCAGGCCGCCCAGGCGGTCGCCCACCACGCGCGCGACCTGGTCGGGGCTGGATCCGGGCCCGAACGGCACGATCAGTTTCAGCGGATGCGCCGGCCAGGCCTGCGCCTGCGCCTGGGCCGCGAGCGGCAGCGCGCAGGCCGCCAGCGCGGCCATCATTCCCCGCGCCGCGGCGCGCTTCCATTCCTTATGCATGTCCGTCCTCCGTAGGGGTCATTCTGTCGTGGTATTTCTGCTCGACGGCGATGAACGCGGCCACCAGCGCACGGTAGCCGGCATCGACCACGTCCTCCAGGCCTTCGAATCCCCGATTATGGCGGGTGGCCAGCGCGCGCACCTTGGCGAACACCTCGGCCTGGCGCGCCGGGGCGCTGACCTGGAAAGCGTCCTGCTTGAAACGCGCGGCATCCTTCACGTACATGGCGCGCTGCGCCAGCAACGCCACGATCTCGTCGTCCAGCCGGTCGATGTTGGCGCGGACCTCGGCCAGCGTCGCGCACAGCGGTCGGTAGGCCGGGTCGGTATAGGCCCGTAGCGGGCGGCCGGTCTGATCAGGCTCCTGCATGCATGTCTCCTTGTCGCGAATACCGCATCGGGCTAGTTCAGTTGCAGCCAGATGCGTCCGCCCTCGACCTTGAGGGGGTAGGCCTTGATGTCCTCGGTCAGCGGCGCGCACATCGCCTTGCCGTTGCGCACGTCGAAGCGGCCCTGGTGCAGCGGGCATTCGATCTCGGCGCCTTCCAGAAAGCCATCGCACAGGCGTGCGTGGCCGTGCGTACAGATGTTGTCGGTAGCGTAGAACTCTCCTTCCACGCTGTACAGCGCCAGGTCCTTGCCCGCCGCCTGCACGCCGATCACGTCGTCTTCCGGCACGTCATCCGTCGCCGCCACATCGGTCCAGTCTGCCATGGTCACCTCAAATCGGATAGATCAGGGAATTGGGAATCATCTCGGTATCGAACACGCACACGCGCGACGCGAACTTCAGCCCCTCGGGGGTGCGCCGGATGCGGTCGATGTAGCGGCCGACGTTGAAGACCGTGGACTCGCCCGTCAGCTTGGTGCGGAACACGGCGTAGTTGGCCTCCACGTGCAGCTCGCCGTCCTCGTCCTTCAGAATGCGGGGCAGGCCGCACACGTGCCGCTGGTAATAGGGATCGTGGAACAGGGTCTCGCTGATGCCGTACACGCGGTCCTTCAGCATGCCCTTGCTGATCAGGTAGAGCGTGGCCAGCGGCAACCCGCGGTCGAAGTTCTCGCGCGGCTGGATCTTGTACTCGCACTCGTCCAGGAAGAAGTCGGGCCACTCCGCCCATTGCCGGCTGTCCACCACCGCCGCGTAGTCGGCATGCAGGCGGACCACTTCCAGGTAGGTCTGCAAATCGTTCATGTTCGTTTCTCCAGGCCCCTCAGACATCCATCACCTTGCGCCAGTATTCGTACATGCCGCGGATCAGCGTCTCGGTCACCATGTGGTCGGTGTTCTCGACGCCGGTCCCGCCCAGCTCCGCCAGGGCGCGGTGGTAGGGCTTCTGCTCGAAGCCGCTCTGCGAGAACTCGATGACCTCGCCGTCGTCGGCCGACACGAAGCCCGCCGGGCCGAACAGGTTGGCCTGGATCAGGCGGCGCTGGATCATCTCCGGCGTGTCGTCGTCAAAGGCGAAGTGCGTCCAGACGAAGTCGAACGAACCGTGCCCGTTCGGCTGTATGTGCCGCGTGGACACGCTGTTGACCTGCTGCTGGAAGATCACGCTGGGGAAGATCGTCATCATCACGGCGGTGGGTTCGCCCCACCACGGCTCGTGGACGATGTCGAGCAGGCGCTTGTCGTTGATCTCCATCGTCTCTTTGAAGCTGGTCACGCCCGCGGTGACCTCGGACTTCACGCCCGCCGAACCGCGCGTGGAAATCATGGCGGCGTGGCGGAACCGGTCGTCCATCTTCAGTTCAGACTTGTTGTCCGCGCGCCAGAGGCCATAGGTGATGAACCAGGTGTGCAGCAGGCCCGGATGGTAAGGGTCCTTGATGTTCTCCTGCATCAGCTTCCAGTTGCCCGGAATGCGCTGGCGGTTGTAGCCCAACAGCTTGAGCTTGCGGCCGTTGAACAGGCGGTCGAAGTAGCCCAGGATGACCGGCCCCAGGAATTCCTCCAGCGACGGCACGTCATGGTCGAACGAGGCGAACACGACGCCGCCGCGGGTGGCGACCTTGAGCTTGTTCAGGTTGTTGTCGGCGGTCTTGAAGTCGGCCGGCATGCCGCCGTTGACCTTGCCGCCCTGCTTGACGCCGCGCCGGAACGGCACGCCCTGCAGGTCGCCCTTGAGCGTGTAGTTCCACTGGTGGTAGGGACAGACGAGTTCCTTGCGGTTGCCGCTGCGCTCGCGGCAGAACTGCATGCCGCGGTGCGCGCAGACGTTCTCGATCACGTGGATGGTCTCGTCCTCGGCGCGGGTCATGATGACCGAGCGCTCGCCCACCGCGGTGCGCTTGAAGTCGCCCGGATTGGGGATCTCGGCCTCCAGGCCGACGTAGTTCCAATGGCCCGAATAGAAGAAGCGCTCAAGCTCCTTCCTGTAGAGCGACTCGTCGGTATAGGCCCAGAACGGGATGCGGCTGGAACCGCTGTCCTTCCATTCGAGTTCGCGCGGGAAAACGGTGGTTTCGCCCATGCTTGCCTCCTTGTCGTGATGGTTGGGATCGCGCGCGGGCGCGGTCAATCGCTGCTTGCGTAGAATGCGTCGGCGTAGACGTGGTCGGCGGACAGTCCCTTGCGCGCCAGTACCAGCGTGGCGGCGTCGACCATGGGCGGCGCCCCGCACAGATAGGCGCGCCAGCCCGACAAACCGGCCCAGTCGGCGTCGACCGCGTCCGTCACCAGGCCGCTGCGGTGCCCCGGCAGTTCGGCCCCGGCCGCCACGACGACGTGCACGTGCAGATTGTCATGCCGGGCCGCCAGCTCGTCGAGCCAGGATTTGCCGTAGACGTCCTGCTCGGAACGCACGCCGAAGTACAGATGGATGTCGTTGCGCATGCCCGCCTCGAGCGCGCCGCGCACGATGGACAGCACCGGCGCCAGCCCGGTCCCGCCGGCCACGCACAGCATCGGACCGGTGTGCTTGCGGCGCAAGTAGGCCGTGCCCAGCGGACCGCTGACGCGCACCTGGTCGCCCACTTTCAGTTGGGTGTCAATGTAGCCCGAGACGCGGCCGTCCGGCACCACGCGCACGTGGAACTCCAGTTCGTTGCCGCTCAGACAAGCCATGGAATACGGCCGGATGTGCTCGGGCGTGAATTGCAGCGTCGCGTACTGGCCGGGCGAGAATTCCAGCGTCTTGGCCGATTGCAGGACCACGCGGCGGATGTCGTGGGTGACGGCCTCGATCCGGGTCACGGAAGTCTTGAGCACCTTGGCCGGATGCACCACGAGTTCGTCGACTTCGGGGATCTCGATGGTGCAGTTGTCCGTCAGCACGCTCATGCAGGCCAGCACATAGCGGCCGTCGTGCGGATTGGTGAGCTTGGCCTCGCGGCCCGACTCCAGCACGCCGCCGTCCAGCACCTTGCATCGACAGGTGCCGCAGCGACCGGCCATGCAGCTGTAGGACACCGGCACGTCGTTGCTGCGCAGCGTCTGCAGCAGGTTCGCGCCCGGCTCCACCGCCAGCGAGCGGCCCATGGGCTGAACGACCAATTCCATGTGTGTCTCGCGTCTTGGAGTAGTTGGTTTCGTCGACGAAAGTATAGGAACGGGTCAATTATTTATATATAGAATATCGTGAATAGACTCAATCACCAGGGTGAATGGTGGCCCCATGGAACTGAAAGACATCGACCTGAACCTGCTGGTCGTCTTCAACCAGATGCTGATGGAACGCAAGGTATCCGGCGCGGCCCAGAAACTCGGGCTGACGCAGCCGGCCGTCAGCAACGCGCTCAACCGGTTGCGCAAGCTGCTGGGCGACGACCTGTTCCTGCGCACCACCCGCGGCATGGAACCCACGCCCTATGCGCGGCAACTGGCCGAGCCGATCGCCTATGCGCTCGGCACCATCCAGGACACGCTGAACTTCCGCAGCAGCTTCGATCCGGCCGGCAGCAACCGCACCTTCACGGTGGGCATGACGGACATCGGCGAGATCTATTTCCTGCCCAGGCTGATGGAGGCCGCTGCCCGGATCGCGCCCGGCGTGTCGATCAACACGGTGCGCAACACCGCGGTCAACCTCAGGGATGAAATGGAAGCCGGCCACGTGGACCTGGCCATCGGGCTGCTGCCGCAGCTCAAGGCCGGTTTCTTCCAGCGCCGGCTGTTCACGCAGCAGTACGTCTGCATGTTCCGGCGCGGCCATGAACTGGACGGCCGCAAACTCACGCTGGATGCGTTCCGCAAGGCCGACCACGTGGTGGCGGTCTCGGCCGGCACCGGGCATGGCATCGTCGATGAGTTCATGAAGAAGAAAGGCGTGCAGCGCAAGGTGCGCCTGACAGTGCCGCACTTCGTGGCGATCGGCCACATCCTGCGGTCGACCGACATGATCGCCACCGTGCCCGAGCGCTACGCGGACGAATGCCTGGAGCCGTTCAACCTGACCGCGGTGAACCATCCGGTGGCGCTGCCCCGGATCGGCATCAATCTATTCTGGCACGCGAAGTTCCATCGCGAGCCCTCCAACCAGTGGCTGCGCGGCCTCATCTTCGACGAGTTCTCGGACAAGTGAGGCCGCGCGTGGCCCGCGCTATTTCCGGGCCGTTTCCACCTTGCCCTGATGGGGGTGGTTGGTGGAGGAGACATCCTGACGGGTCTCTTCATCCTTGTCGCCGCCGTTGAACATCATCAGGAGCTTGACCAGGATGTATATGACGGCCACCGTTGCCGCGATGATGCCGATAAAGACCAGAAATGTTGCCATGGCGAGTCCTCCTATTGAGAACTTCCAGTCTAGTGTCGGCACCTCCGCCGTGACCGTCGCGACGGTTACTATCCGGAAAGGAGCCATTTGGCGCTCACGCCCGTCATACACGCGATTCAGGCGCCAAAGACCATTACGAAGTCGTAATGCCAGGCGCTCGCAGGCGCAGGAAGGGTTTGCTCGACCATGAAAAGCCACGCGCGACACGAGGACCCGGCCGTATCCGGCACACGGCCGCGCATTGCCGTCCTGGGCAGCTTCATGCAGGCCTGCTGCTGGGAAATGGACCGGCTGCCCCGGTTGGGCGAGACCCTGCGGGCCCGCGGCTTCGTCGCCGAGGCGGCGGGCAAGGGCCTGGCCGTGGCGGTGGGATGCCATCGGCTGGGCGCCCGGGTCGACCTGTTGATGGCGGTCGGCAACGATGCCCCGGCCGACCACCTGCTGTCATGGCTGCACGGCGAAGGACTGGACACCCGGCGGGTCCTGCGCTGCAGCCAGCCCTCGGGCCATGGCGCGGGGTTCATCGACGCCAACGGCGACAACCAGATCGTCGTGCATCCCGGTGCCAACGAGGCGCTGGGACCGGACCAGGTCGCCGCGGCCGAAGACGGCATCGCGTCGGCGGCACTGCTCTATGCCCAGCTCGAAGTCCCGCTCGACACGGTGCGCGCCGCGCTGGCGCTGGCACATGCGCACGGGGTCCTGGCCGTGCTGAATCCGTCGCCCTGGCAGACGCTGCCGGACGACGTCCTGGCCTGCACCGACGTGCTGGTCGTCAACGCCGGCGAAGCGCAGGCCCTGCTGGCATGCCCGTTGCCAGCCGGCCGGGACGAGCGGCTGCGCCGGATCGCGGCGGCCCTGCCCACGCTGTGGCGGCGCTGGAGCGGAAGCTGGCTGGTCGTCACGCTGGGAGACCAGGGCAGCGCGGCGTGGCATCGCGACGGCACGCATCATGTGGCCGCGCCCATTCCTATCCCCGCGGTCAAGACCATAGGCGCGGGCGATGCCTTCAGCGCCGGCCTGTGCCGGGCGCTGGCCGGTGGGCGGGATATGGCGGACGCGCTGGAAGCCGCCGGCGCCTGCGGCGCGTGGTCGGTCGCGCACCCAGGCATCCTGGCCTCGCTGCCCGATCGCGACGGGCTCCAGGCCATGCTCAGGACCGGAGCTTGAGCCGGTAGATGTAGGCATCGCCGCGAAACGTGCCTTCCACGTATTCGACCAGCGTATCGCGGACCGAATGGGAGCGCCGCTTCAGCAGCAGACAGGGACCGGGCTGGGAAAAGCCGAAAACCTCGCCTTCCTCCGGCGAGCTGAGCACGGCCTCGACCGACTGGTCGGCCCAGGACAGTTCGATGCCGCAATGTTCGCGCAGGTAGGCGTACGCCGAGCCCTTGCCATCCCATGCCGCCAGCGCCGGCGCGACGGCCAGGTCGTACCACGCGACCTCGCGCGACATGGGCGCGTCGTCGGCCAGGCGCACGCGCACCAGCTTCAGGAACTCGGCGTTCGAGGGCCGCCCGAAGATCGACGCCACCATGCGGTCCTGGACCACGGCGCGCTCCAGCACCCGGGCCGAGGGCTCCAGCCCCAGTTCCCGCATTTCCTCGGTGAAGCCCTTGAGCCGCTGCATGGCGGGCGAAACGCGGGGGGCGGCCTTGACCACGGTACCGCCGCGCCCCTGCGAACTGGCCACCGCCTGGGCGTCGCGCAGGGCGTCATAGCAGCGCTTGATGGTCGTACGGCTGAGGTTCAGCGCCTGGGCCAGCACGCGCTCGGACGGCAGCCCATGGCCGGGCCGCAGCTCGCCGCCGTCTATCAGCGCCTGGATCTGGCGCTGCAACTGGATGTAGTACGGCGTGGTGACGGTGTCGTGCAGGCGCAGCCGCGAAAGCAGCAACTCCAATACCGGGTCGGCCGGGGCGGGAGCTTGCAGGGGCATGGACAGGAAGTGGGCTCGAAGGGGAATATTGTGACGCGCCTTGCAATGGACACAAAAAAAGAATCCAATTACAGGAAAACAAGATACCAAAAATAAATCCATAAGCACAGATCCGATTCATCAGGACGCGCCCATGCCTGTTTTTCGCCGTCCGCCGCGGCGCCTTTCCCGGTCCGTGGCGCCCGCCCTTCTGCGCCTGGCGGCGCTCGGGCTGGTGGCCGCCGCCTCCGCCGTCCACGGCCAGTCGCTCAGATTGGGCGTACTGCCGGTCGAGGGTCCGCTGGAAACGCGCAACGATTGGGTCCCCCTGGTCACGGACCTGTCGCGGGCGCTCGGCCAGCCGGCGCGGCTGCTGGCGCCGACGTCCTATGACGCCATGGCCTCGGCCCTGCGGCGGGGCGACATCGACCTCGCCGTGCTGTCGGGCCAGTTGGCCATCGACGCCGTCACCCGCTATGGCATGACGGTCATTGCCCGCGGGCTGCCCGCCGATTCCGACCGCCATCGCACCGTCCTCATCGCCCGACGCGGCGCCGCGCCCGCCACGCTCGACCAGATGCTGGCCCTGTCGGCCAAGTGGCGCCTGGCGCGGGGCGAGGTGCGGTCCTTCTCCGGCTATCTGGTGCCGCAGCTCCAGTTGTTCCTGCCGCGCGGGCTGCGCATGGAGGCCTTCTTCGCGACCGAGGTCCAGGGCAGCCACCAGACCAACGCGCTGGCGGTCGCCAACGGTGAAGCCGACGTGGGCCTGACCACCGGCTCCGACCTGGCGCGCTTCAAGGAACGTTTTCCGATGGAATACGGCCGGCTGGCCGTGCTGTGGCGATCCGACCCGCTGCCCGCGCCGCTGGTCGTGGCCAGGCGCGCGCTGCCGGAATCCGTACGGGCGCGCCTGGCCGCCCACCTGGTTTCACTGGAACAGACGCGTCCGGGCCAGGAACAACTGGCCCGGCACGATCTCGCCGGATTCGAGCCCGCGGGGGACGCCGCGCTGCTGGACAACGCCAGCCTCGTGTACCGCTTCGACCGGCAAAGCGCGCTGCAGGGCAGTTGGACCGACGAAGCCGCGCGGCAGACGCGGCTGACGCGCATCGAACACGAGTACGCCTCCCTGCGCGCGACGCTGGACCGGCCGTCACGGCGCAAGGCCCAGACGATGTCCGCCGCCGACACGTCGCACTAGGGCCTGTTCACGCTAAAAGGAGCCTCGCACAGGCCCTAGGGCACTGCCCCCGGGTGCCGATTCCTATATAGTCTGTCGGCTTGTAGAACCGATCAGGACGCCGATGGACGAACGAGCGGCCAGGGACGTGGTTCTAGCCCACGCCCTAGAAACCACCGACGACGAACACCAGTTGCTGCGCGCCGAGGATCGCCGCGAGGCCAGCCTGAGCGCCCGCAACCTGTGCGGACTGCAAGGCGGCCGCGACGCCGGGCGGGACCCGGCCGGCAGCTTCCTGCAGACCCGCGCGGCCCTGCTGCTGGACGGACTGGAACGGCGTGCGCCGACGCTCAAGGCCATGCGCCATCCTCCTCGGCTGGCCCCCCTGGCCAGTTGGCTGCTTCCCTTGGCGGCTTTCCTGGCCGGCGCGCTGACCGAGCGCATCGCCAATCCGCACCGCATGGACCTGTTGTCGCCGCCGCTACTGGGCGTGCTGGGCTGGAACCTGCTGATGTACGCGATACTGGCCGCCTCCCTCGTGGTGCCGCCGCTGCGGCAGCGGGGCGCGGCGCTGTTCGCCCGGCCCTGGCTGCCGGAAGGCTGGCGCTGGCGCCCGCGCCGGGGTTCGCCCGCGCTGGCCGCCGCCGGGGCGCGCTTCGCGCTCGACTGGCAGCGGCTGGCGGCGCCGCTGCACCTGGCGCGCGGCAAGCGCATCCTTCATCTTTGCGCCGCGCTGTTCGGCGCCGGCGTCGCCCTGTCGCTGTACGCGCGCGGCCTGACCGTCGAATACCGCGTCGGCTGGGAAAGCACCTTCCTCGATGCCGGCCAGGTGCACGCGATCCTAAGCACGCTGTTCGCGCCCGCGACCTGGCTGTTCCGCCTGCCGGGCTTCACGCCCGCGGAGATCGCCGCGCTGCGGTTCGACGCCCCCGGCTTCGTGGCGGGCGGTGCCCGCTGGGTCCATCTGTACGCGGCACTGCTGGCCATCGTCGTCGTGATTCCCCGCCTGCTGCTGGCGGCGGTGGCGCGCTGGAAGGAAACGCACCTGCGCGCGGACTTTCCCCTGGACATGGGCCTGCCCTACTACCGCAAGCTGCTGGGTTCGCTCAGCCCCGTGCCGCTGCGCCTGCGCGTGATTCCCTACAGCTTCGCCGTCGACGCGGCGCGCGGCCAGGCATTGCAGGCGGTGGCGCGCTCCATGCTGGGCGACACCGCCCAGGCCGCGGTGATGCCCGGCTGGGACTACGGTGCCGACCCGCTGGACATGCCCGCGCCGGACGCGGCGGACGAAGGCGCTACCGTCACCGCCGCGCTGGTGAATCTGTCTGCCACACCCGAAGCCGAGAACCACGGCGCCTTCCTGGATCACCTGGCGCGCGCGCTGCCCGGCAAGATCGTGCTGGCCGTCGACCAGTCGGCCTATGCGGCGCGTCTCGACGGCCAGGCTGGCGCCGATCGCCGCCTGGAAGAACGCCGGCGCCTGTGGCAGGATTTCGGCACCCTGCACAAGGTGCCGGTCACCTTCGTCGATCTGCTCCATCCTCCCGATGCCTGACAAACCCGCCCGCATACAGCTCTGCCTGGTCTCCCACACCAACGCCGGCAAGACGACGCTGGCCCGCACCCTGCTTGGCGCGGACGTGGGCGAGGTCCGCGACGCGGCCCACGTCACGCAGACCGCCGACGCCTATCGCCTGCTCGCGACCGCCGATGGCGACGAACTGTACCTGTGGGATACGCCGGGCTTCGGCGATTCCGCGCGGCTGGCCAAACGGCTGGAGAAGGCGGGCAACCCGGTGGGCTGGTTCCTGACCGAGGTCTGGGACCGGGTCAGCGACCGCGCCTTCTGGCTCAGCCAGCGCGCGCTGCAGGCGGCGCGCGACAACGCCGACGTGGTGCTGTATCTGGTCAATGCCTCGGAGGATCCGCAGGACGCGGGCTATGTCGCGCCCGAGATGCAGATTCTCCAATGGCTGGGCAAGCCCGTCGTGGTACTGCTCAACCAGATGGGTCCGCCTCGCCCCGCCGCCCGCGAACAGGAAGACGTCTCGCGCTGGACGAACCACCTGCGGCCCTATGGCGTGGTGCGCGATGTCGTGCCGCTGGACGCCTTCGCCCGCAGCTGGGTGCACGAACGCGTGCTGTTCGACGCCATCCGCGCCTGCCTGCCGGCTACCGCGCAGCCAGGCGGCGCCCGGCTGGCTGCGGCCTGGGACAAGCGCAATCTCGACCGCTTCCAGCAGTCCATGGACCTGCTCGCCCGCCAGATCGTCGAAGCCGCCCGCGATGCCGAAGCCGTCGGCGATGCCTCGGCGATCCGGTCGGCGCTGGGCACCCTGGGCCTGGCCCGGTCCGCGTCGGAAAGCTCACGCGAGGCGGCCATGGCCGCCATCACCACGCGCCTGTCGCGCGCCGGCGCGCAAACCACCGCCCGGCTGCTGGCGCTGCACGGACTTCAGGGCAGCGCGGCGGCCCCGCTGAACCAGCGGCTGCGCGAGAACTTCGCCTTCAGCGCGCCGGTCGACGTGAAGCAGGCGGGGCTGCTGGGCGCCATCGCGTCGGGCGCCGCCACCGGCGCGTCGGCCGACCTGCTGGCCGGCGGCCTGACCCTGGGCGGCGGCATGCTGGTGGGCGCCGTCGTCGGCGCGGCCACCTTCGCCGGCGCGGCATGGGGGATCAACAAGGCCAAGGGCAACGACCACGCCACGGCCCGCCTGACCGACGAGTTCCTGCACGCGCTGGTGGTGGCGGACCTGCTGCGCTATCTCGCCATCATCCACTTCGGCCGGGGCCGGGGCGACTACGTCGAAGGCGAAGCGCCGGCATTCTGGCGCGACGAGGTCATGGAAGTGGTCCAGGCCCGGGACGCCGCGCTGCAACGCATCTGGACGCGCGCCCGCCAGGAAGCCGAACCGCAGCCCGCGATCGCGGAATTGGCGAAGGTGCTGGAAGACGCCTGCCAGCAGATTCTGCGCAAGCTCTATCCCGCGGCGCTCTCGTCGGCGCGCTGACGCCTCAGATCACGATCAGCCGCAGGTTGCTTTTGCCCTCGCGCAGCGCCTTGGCTGCCTGGTAGGCCGGCGAGGCATACCAGGCCAGCGCCGCCTCCTTGTCCGGGAACTCGATCAGCAGCACGTTGTGGGCCGGCCCGCCTTCCAGGACGACGGGCTCGGCGCCGCGCGCCAGATAGCGCCCGCCATGCGCGGCCACCGCCTCGGCCACCATACGGCCGTACTCGCCCATTTCCGAAGGCTTTAGAATCTTCACCTCGCCGATGACGTAGGCCGCCATGTCCTTTCCTCCCGATTCGTCGATGATCGATCGCCTAGGCCGCGCTCTTCTGCGGCATGATGCGGGCGACGTTGCGCGCCTTCAGTTCGCCGTAGACGAACGGCCGGTCGCGCGGGAAGGACGTCGGCAGGTCCTCGGGCGCGACGTTGGCGGGATCGGGATTGCGGATCAGCGGCTGGATCCACGCGTCGAAGCTGGGATACATGAAGAACGGAATGGAGTAGCGCTCGTTGCCGGAGCGGTTGATCACCCGGTGCACCGCCGACGTGAACACGCCGTCGGTCCAGACCTTCAGCACCTCGCCCACGTTGACCACCAACGTACCCTCGACCGGCGGCACGGCCACCCATTCGCCATCGCGGTTACGCACTTCCAACCCACCGTTCGCATCCTGCGCCAGGATGGTGAAAGCGTTGGTATCGGTGTGTCCGCGCGCGCCCAGGTGCTCGCCCGATTCGTCGGGGCGCTGCGGCGGATAGTGCAGCAGGCGCAGCGAGTTCATGTCCTTGGCGAAGCTGGCCTTCAGCGTACCGGCCGCCAGGCCCAGGCTGAGTTCGAACAGTTCCAGCAGCCGATAGCCCAGGCCATTGATCTTGTCGTAGTACGCCATCATCCGCGGCTTGAGGTCCGGCATGGCCGACGGCCAGGGAATGCGCCCGTGCAGGGGCTTGCCGGCCAGTAGGTCGGGATCGTCGTCGGCCAGCGGACGGCGGATCTGGAAAGCCTCCTGGAGGTTCTCCTTGATGTTCGCGTCGTTGCCCTTGGTCATGCCGTGCAGATAGCCCTGCGCATGGTCGTTGAGCTTGAGCGAGACCTCCATCTTGGCTTCCAGGGGCAGGCGGTGGAAATCCACGGCGGTCTGGAAAACGTCGCGCACGTCCTGTTCGGCCAGGCCGTGATTGCGGACGTAGAAGAAACCCACGGTTCCCGCGGCGGCGGCAATGGCGTCGGCCACTTCGGCGCGGCCGGCCTCATCGCGCCAGGCCGGCCCCAGGTCGACGATCGGCACTTCCGAAAAAACCAGTTTTCTTGCGGTGGGCAGCATGTGCAGTCCTCGTTGAAAATTCCCGGTCAGGCCTCGGGCCGGATGTTTTCCCGGCGGGCCAGTTCGTTCCATTTGACGAATTCGCTGCGGTTCCAGGCGGCGAAGTCCGCGTGGCCGCGTACCGTCACCTCGAAGCCCGCCGTTTGCAGCCGCTGGATGTTCTCGGGCTGCCTGCCGCCCTTGACGATGGCATCGGCCAGCTTGTCGATGTTGGCCTGCGGCGTGCCCACCGGCGCGTAGCCGCCCAGCCATCCCGTCGCGACGAAGTCCTCCATGCCCAGTTCCACCAGGGTCGGCACGTCGGGCAGCGCCTGCGCGCGCCTGGCCCCCGTCACCGCGATCGCGCGCAGCGAGCCGGAGCGCACCAGCGCCGCCACCGACGGCAGGTTGGCGAAGGACACCTGGATGTCGCCGTTCTTCAGGCCGGTGATGATCTCGCCGCTGGAGCGGTACGGGATATGGACGAAATGCGTGCCCGCGCGCTGGTTGAACAGCACCGAGGTGAAATGGGCCAGCGTCCCGACGCCGTTGGAGCCGTAGTTGAGCTTGCCCACGCGCGTCTTGCCGTAGGCCACGAGCTCCGGCAGCGTGCGGGCCTCGACGTCGCGCCCCACCACCAGCACGTTCATCAGCTCGGCCAGTTGCGCCACGGGAACGAAGTTCTCCTGCGGGTTGATGGGCAGGCTGGGGTTCAGGATGGTCGGCAGGATCAGGCCGCCCAGGCCGCCGGACAGCAGCAGGTGGCCGTCGTGCGGCTGCTGCAGGATGTACTGCTGGGCCACGGTGCCTGTGCCGCCGCCCTTGTTCTCGACGATCACAGGCTTGGCGGGAAACTCCTTGGCCAGGATATCCGCCAGCACACGCCCCAGGAGATCGGTAATGCCCCCGGGCGGATACGGTACGACCACCTTCATCAGGCGGTTCGGAAACTCTTCCTGCGCCCATGCCCTGCCCGCGGCCCCAAGGCCCGCGGCCATTCCCAGACGCAGTACATCGCGACGATTCATCGACTCACTCCCATGCAAGCAGACTTCCTGCACAATGCCGGTGCCGCAACCACCAGAACGCGGGACTAAGTTATCGGAGACGCCGGCCTGCCCACAAGCGACGTCTCATCATGAATTCATTAGCAGGATTAATGACATGCGCCGCAAGATCCCCTCGCCCGTCATGCTCCAGGCGTTCGAGCTGTCGGCGCGCACCCTGAGCTTCACGCAGGCGGCGGACTCGCTGAGCCTGACGCAAAGCGCCGTCAGCCACCAGATCCAGGCGCTGGAGGACTTCCTGGGCGTGCGGCTGTTCGAGCGCGTGCGCAAGCGCCTGCAACTGACGTCCGCCGGCGAGATCCTGCTGCTGCGGCTGACGCCGGCGCTCGACGCGCTGGAGTCGGCCATCATCGAAACCGTGTCGACCGAGCCCGCCTCCAGCGTGCTGCGCCTGGGCGTGGTGCCCGCGATCGCCACGCAATGGCTGATCCCGCGCCTGCCCCACTTCCAGCGCGAGTATCCCCGTATCACGCTCACCCTGGTCACGCGGCTGCCGTTCAACTTCCAGAACAACAGCCTGGACGCCGCCATCAACCTGGGCAACACGCGCTGGCCCGGCGCCCGCTCGGATTGGCTGATGGACGAACACATGATCGTGGTCTGTACGCCGGAGATGGCGGCCGACACCCTGCGCTCGCCGGACGACCTGCCGCGCGTACCCATGCTGCAGATGACGTTCCGGCCGCACGCCTGGCACGACTGGCTGGCCGCCAGCGGCCTGCCCGCCGAAGGCACGGCCGGGGGAATGAAATTCGAATCGTTCTCGCTGGTGCTGCGGGCGGCCGTGGCGGGCCTGGGCGCCGCCGTGGTGCCGCGCCTGCTGGTGGAGGAAGAACTGGAAAATGGCCGGCTGGTCTCGCCCTTCGGACCGGTGGTGCGCTCGCCCACCTCGTACTATCTGGTCTACCCGCCGGCGAACGTCACGCTGCCGGCCTTGCAGGCGTTTCGCGGCTGGCTGATGCGGCAGACGGGCGCGCCCGCGGACTGAGCGCGGCTGGCCCGTTACTCCGCCAGGCGGGGCGATCCTTCGGCGGGAACCGGGTCCTCGTCGGCGGCCACCGTCACGACACGGTCCCGCCCCATGGCCTTGGCCGTGTAGAGCGCGGCATCCGCCCGCGCCATCAGGCTGCTCAATTCTTCGCCAGGGCGGTACTGGTCGACCCCCGCGCTGAACGTGACCTTGAGCTTGCGTCCCGGCAGCGCGCTTTCGGCCTGCGCGATCCTGGCGCGCAGCCGGTTCAGCAGCTTGACCGCGTCCCGCATGGTCGTGTCCGGACAAAGGATGGCGAACTCCTCGCCGCCCAGCCGGCCGAACGCGTCGCCGGCGCGCAGATTGCTGGCCACCACGCCGGTGAAATGGGCCAGCACCCGGTCTCCCGCGGCATGCCCATGGGTGTCGTTGATGTTCTTGAAGTGGTCGATGTCGACGATGGCGAACACCAGCGGCCGGCCGGAGCGCGACGCGGTGCGCGCGGCGGCGTCGGCCTGCGCAAGAAAGGCGCGCCGCGCCAGGATGCCGGTCAGTTCGTCCAGGTTGGCCAGGCGTTCGAGCCGGTGGGCCAGGCGGTCATGGGTCAGCAGCACCATGCCGATCGACAGCCAGGGCAGCGCCAGCACGCCCAGCGCCAGGAAAGCGATGTTGACCGGCGTCGATTGCAGCAGCTCCGCCTGCCGGACCCATCCCACGCCATAGGCGAGCCCCCGGCCCACATGGCCGACAGCCCCCAGGCACGCGCCTATGCTGACGAACCAATAAGCGTAGTGCGGACGGGACAGCGGGCGCGCCATGAACACGATCACGGCGACCACGACATAGGCGTAGGTATAGAACGCCGACACCAGCGCGATGCGGGTGCCGATGTCGGGCACCACATAGGTCCAGTAGGCCATGGCCGCCAGCAGCGCCGCCCAGCCCACATATTCCGCGTGGCGCACGGGCTGCATCCCGACGAACTGCCTGCACCCTTGCAGGATGACCAGCATGGCCATGGCCAGCAACTGGTTGGCGACGAGGATGGTCAGCCAGCGCGGGCCGACGCTCTGGAGCAGGAACAGGGCCAGTGCCACGATGGCCATCACGCTGGCGTTGAACCAGCGCCTGACGCCGGGGATGGCGGTGGGCAGCAGCGACCCCAGCACCGCCGTGCTCATGATGGCGGAGAAAATCGTGACGAAGATGACGCTGATGGGGTCTAGCATGGCACGCCGCAGGAATCCGCGCGGCGACCGGAGCCTGCGCGTAAGAGCCGCCCGATGATAAAGCATTTCCGGGCCGGGTCCCTGGCGGGGCCGGAACCTCGCGCCCAGGAAATCCCGCATCGCGTCAGCCCTGCGCGGCCGCCTTGCGGTGGCGCGCCAGGTAGGCCCGATCGTCCAGGCTGGAGAACAGCACCGCCAGCACGATGCCCGCCGCCGCGCCGACGATGGTCTCGAACACGCGCTCGAGCGCCATGTTGCCGGCCATGGCGGGCGCGGCCAGGTGCGTCATCAGGAGGGCCATGGGTGTCACGGTGATCTGTCCCAGCGCATAGTTGTAGCCGATGATGATCTCGGTCACGAACTGGAAGAGCGCGATCAGGCCCACCACGACCCAGAACGAGGGCGACTGCGCCAGGATGGCGCCCGCCACGCAGGCACCGACGATGGTGCCGGTCATCCGTTGCAGCGCGCGGCTCATCGTGATGTGCAGGTGCCCGCCCTGCATGACGGCGGTCGCGCCTATGGCCGCCCACGAAGGATGCTCCCAGCCGGCCGCGTGCGCGACCAGCGCGGCCACGGCGGCGCCCGCGGCGATGCGGCCGGCGGCGATCAGCCGGTGCCGCATGGGGCGGGGAGGATCGCTGGGAAAGGCGCCCGTCGCGGGCTCCTCATGTCTGAGGCGGTCGGTCGGCACGCAGATGATCCAGGCCAGCGCGCCGCCCGCGGCCGTGGCGGCGGCGCGCGCGAAAACCGCCTCCCAGGACCCGACCGCGCCCAGCGCCGCGCCCGCCGCGAACACGATGATGACAGCGCCCGGGCCGCCCAGGCTCCAGCTCGACACCGCGACCGTGGACACCCCCGCCACCAGCGCCAGGACCAGCACCATCGTCGTGGGTGAGGCCCCGGCATGGGCCGCCACCGACGTCACGAAGGTGGCCGCGACCAGCAGGAAGGCGCTCAGGAAGACCATGCGGCGGCGACGGGCGCGCGAGGCATAGCGGCCGAACAGCGAGGCCAGCGCCCCCAGCGCGCCGAAGCCCACCAGTTGCGGCCACGGCGAATAGTGGAAGCACGCCAGGGCCGCGACCACGGCCAGGGTCGCCTGCATCCCGGCCACCACGGCGTTGCGCAGGGACGGCGGCGCGGTCATGGCCAGGCTTTCTTCCAACTGGGCCGGGGTCAGCAGGTAGCGCGCCGCGGTGGCGCGCGTCGTTCCGCGCAGCCGGGCAGGCGCAAGCGGACGGCGATCGTCTTCGTCAATCATGGGTATCCTGAAAAAAAATCGCGCGCTGCGCCGAGCATGCCGGCGCAACGCGTGCGCGCCGGAACGGCGAAAACCGTACCGGCGGAGGTGATGGGGGGGGCCGCGAAAGGGACGGCTCCGCCTGCGCGGCGGAGCGTTCGGCGCGTCGGCGCCTGCGGCGATGCGCAGGCGCGATAAAGGACTATTCTACCTCAAACCAAGGGTTTACCCTAATCATTTCAATCCATCTTGATGTTCGCCGCGTGCACCACCGTCTTCCAGCGCTCGATCTCCTTGCGCTGGAACGCCTTGAAGGCGTCGGGCGCCATGCCGCTGGGATTGGCGCCCTGCGCGATCAGGCGCTTGCGCACGTCGGGCTGCTCGAGAATCGCGGCGACCTCCCGCTGCAAGCGGTTGGCGATGTCCGGCGACGTGCCCGCGGGCGCGAACAGGCCGTACCAGGCATTGGCCTGGTAGTCGGGCACGCCCGATTCGGCCAGTGTAGGCACCGACGGCAGCACCGGACTGCGCTCGCGGTCGCCCACCGCCAGGGCGCGCAGCGAACCGTTCTGGATGTAGGACAGCACCAGCGGCAGGTCGGCGAACATGACCGGGACGCGGCCGCTGATCAGGTCGGGGATCGACCCCGCGCTGCCCTTGTACGGTACATGGACCATGTCCACCTTGGCCAGGTACTTGAACAGTTCGCCGGCCAGGTGCTGGGAAGCGCCGACCCCGCCGGACGCATAGCTGACCTTGCCCGGCCGCTCCTTGAGGTAGGCGATGAGTTCCTTGACGTCGCGCGCGGGCACCGAGGGATGCACGACCAGCACCAGCGACACCGCGGCGACCAGGGTGATCGGCGTAAAGTCCTTCACGGTGTCGTACGGCATGGAGCCGTAGATCAGGCTGTTGGTCGCATGGGTGCCGATGGATCCGATGCCCAGCGAGTAGCCGTCCGGCGCGGCCTTGGCGACGAGATCGGCGCCGATGTTGCCGCCCGCGCCGGCCCGGTTCTCGACCACCACGGGCTGCCCCAGGCGCGTGGCCAGGCCGTCGGCCACGGTACGCCCCAGCATGTCGCTCGACGCCCCGGCGGCGAACGGCACGATCATCTTCAGCGGCCGGTCCGGATAAGCGCCCGCCCAGGCCGCGAAAGCCGCGCAGCCCAGCGACAGGGCCAGGAAAAACTTGGCAAGATAACGATGCATGGTTGGTCTCCTTCCTCGTTGTCGGCAAAACGTCCGGCGCCCCCTCGCTTGTATCCGGAGGGTGGCGCCGGACGGCGCGGCGTTCAATACACGCCGTCGATCACGCCCCCTTGCGCGCGCAGCCTGGCCTGAAGTTCCTTCACCGGCAGGGCGCGCACGTCGGCATCGCCGCGCTCGGCACACATTGCCGCCGCTGTGCCCACGGCCTGGCCCATGGCCATGCAGGGGCCCATGGTACGCGCCGTGCCCATGCCTTCGCGCGTGGCCGACAGGCAGCGGCCCGCGACCATGACGTTCTTCAGTCCCTTGGGCAGCAGGCAGCCGAAGGGGATGTCGTAGGAACCGCCGTTGGCGATGGGAATGCGTATCTGGGTCGTGCCGGACTGGTGGATGTCCACGTGCTGCGCGCCCTTGGCGACGGCGGAGTCCGGCTGCTTGCGGCCCGACACCACGTCTTCCCTGGTCAGCAGGTAGTCGCCCATGACGCGGCGCGTCTCGCGCACGCCCACGCGCGGGGCCAGTCCGGCAAACACCGAGTGCTCGAAGCCGGGCAGGTGGCCCTTGACGAACTCGTAGGTCTGCCAGACCTGCTCCATCAGCGTACCCACGGTGGCGCTGACCGCCGCCGTATCGGTCCCGTCGATGTTGCCTCCGACCCGAGTGGCGTTGACGCAGACTTCCTTGCGAGCGGCGGAGGTCGGCTGGATCATGATCAGCGCGGTGGGCGCCAGGTCGCCGCGGCGGATCGCATCGCCCAGGAAAGGACCTTCGCTCTTGAAGAACACCGAGGGCTGGCCCTGCTTGACCAGCAGGTCCAGCAACTGCTCGTCGGTCTTGTCCCCGCGGATGTAGTCGCTTTCGCCCACCGCCATCGACGCGGGGTTCTCGCGCGCGAAGCGCAGCAGCGTCGCGCTGTCCACGTTGCCCACGCGGAACATCAGCGACACCGGCTGCAGGTCGCCGCTGTCGTCGCTCATCTCGAACGGCGCACCGGCGCGAACCGCCAGGTCGCCATCGCCCGAGCAGTCCAGGAAATGATCCGCCGTCACCAGCGTACGGCCGCTCTTGTTGACCACCACCAGGCCGGTGACCACGCCATCCCGGACCACGACGTCCTCGGCGAACGAATTGACCCAGGCGGTCACGCCATGGCGGTCGAGCACGCGCATCACGGCGATCTTCATGACCTCGGGATCCACGCACACATAGCAGATCAGGCGATGGTCGTGCACCGGGCCGATGAAACCGTTCATGCGCCGGCATTCGTCGAACAATTCGTCGGAGATGCCACCCACCACATATTCGCCGCGCGCGTTCAGCACGCCGTCCAGCGACATGCCGCTGAGCAGTTCCCCGCCCAGGATGGGGTTGGCCTCGATGATGAGCGTCTTGCGGCCGTTCCTGGCCGCCGCCGCCGCGGCCGCGACGCCGGCGGCGCCTCCGCCCAGCACGACGACGTCGTAGTGCGCCTGATTGAGTTGCTGCGCCATCTTCCTGTCTCCCTAGATAGCTGGCTGTGGTGATCCGAAGGAAGAAGCCCTATACTCCATAATATGGAATAAATTTCTTCCTATTTACTCGATTCGAGTTGATCCAGTGTGTTTTATCGAGTAAATCACTGTCAATACGAGTCCATAATATGGAAAATCAAGCCAACCCATCGGGCACACAAAGCATAGAGCGGACCATCCTGGTCCTGAAGAAAGTGGCCGCACGCAACACGGCCGGCATCACGCTGGCCGAGGTGGCGCGCGAGACCGGACTCAAGTCGCCCACGGCCCATCGCATCCTGGCCTGCCTGGTCGAGCAGGGGCTGCTGATGCAGCGGGGAGCCAGACGCGAGTACTTCCTGGGCATGCTGGCCTATGAGCTGGGATTGGCGGCCAATTGCCACTTCAACCTGCGCGAACTGTGCGGCCCGGTGCTGAACCGGCTGGCGCGCGACACCGGCGACACCGTGTTCCTGACCACGCGCAGCGGCACCGACAGCGTGGTGATCGAACGCGCGGAAGGCAGTTATCCGGTCAAGGCCCTGACGCAGATGGTGGGCGAACGGCGCCCGCTGGGCAGCACGGCCGGCGGACTGGCCCTGCTGGCTGCCATGCCCGAGGCCGAGCGCGGCGACGTGATGCGCAGGAACCGGCACCGGCTGAACCGCTACGGAAAACTATCCGAGACCGTGCTCGACCACATGGTCGAACGCGCCTGCCAGTTGGGCTACGCGCTGAACGACGGCGACATCCTGCCCGAGGTGACGGGCCTGGGCGTGGTCGTGCCGACGCTACTGGGCAGCCACTACGCGGCCATCAGCATCGTGGCGCTGAACCATCGGCTGCGGGGGGACAGGCGCGAGGAAGTGGTGGGCATGATGAACGCGGAAGCGGCGAAGCTCGGCGAGACGCTGGCCGATGCCGGCGCGGCGTTCTCGTCCTAGGCCCGGGACGCGATAGAGCGCCGGACGCCGGTGGAGGATAATGGCCCCGACCTCCACCAACCGGTATCCGCGCCCATGACCATCGAGCTCCATGCCTGGAACACGCCCAACGGCCGCAAGATCAGTGTGGCCCTGGAAGAAATGGAACTGCCCTACGAGGTGGTGCCCATCGACATCCGCAACGGGCAGCAGTTCGAGGCGTCCTTCCTGCGCATCAGCCCCAACAACAAGATTCCCGCCATCGTCGACACCGACGGGCCCGGCGGCCAGCCGATCAGCGTGTTCGAATCCGGCGCCATCCTGTTCTACCTGGCGCGCAAGACCGGCAAGTTCCTGCCGGCCGACCTGCGCGCGCAGACCACGGTCATGGAATGGCTGATGTGGCAGATGGGCGGCTTCGGCCCCATCCCCGGGCAGGTCCATCACTTCCGCGCAGTGGCCGACGAGACCGACCGCCGCTACGGCCTGCAGCGGTTCAGCCTCGAAACGCACCGCCTGTACGGCGTGCTGGACGCCCGCCTGGCCTCGGCCGACTACGTGGCGGGCGAATTGTCCATCGCCGACTTCGCCATCCTGGGCTGGGCCTGGCGGCACGAGCGCCATCAGGTCGACCTGGCCACTTATCCGAACGTCGCGCGCTGGTATGCGGCGTTGATGGAACGGCCCGCCGTGCAGCGCGGCTTCGCCAGGAAGCTGGACTGACACGGCCCGCTACACCGCCAGGCGCCCTCCGGCATCCAGTTGCACCAATTCGCCGGTCAGCGCGGCCGGCCCGTGCACCAGCCACCAGACCGCCTCGGCGATCTCGTCCGGCGTCTGCACCGACTTGAGCGGGTTCTTGGCGATCAGCGCGGCGCGCACGGTTTCGTAGCGTTCGCGCCCCATCCCGTTGATCAGCCAGTCGCCCTCGATGAAACCGGGCAACAGCGCGTTGACGCGGACCTCGGGCGCCAGCACGCGCGCGAACGAGAATGTCATGGCGTTCAACGCGCTCTTGGACGCGGCGTAGGCCATGCTCGAACCCGTGCCCCGCAGTCCGCCGACCGAGGACATGTTGACCACCGAGGCATTGCCGGTCCGCCGCAGCAACGCGGCCATGGCCCGGGTGACGACGTAGACGCCCGAGACATTGATGGCGAACACACGCTGGAAGTCGTCGAACGACAGGCCGTCCAGGTTCTTGTGGTCGTTGAAGGTGGTCACGGCCGCATTGTTGACCAGCGCGTCCAGGCGCCCCCAGCGCTGCTCGATGTCGCGCGCCATGGCGCGGCAGGCATCGTCGCTGGTCACGTCGGCGCGGGCCACCAGCACGTCGGCCGCGCCCAGCGCCCGGCACTCGGCCGCCACCTCCTGCGCCGCCGCCTCGTCGCGCGAGTAGTTGACGACGACGCGCCAGCCCTGTTTCGCGAAGAACTTGATGGTGGCCGACCCCGCGCCGTTCCGGCCGGTCGCGCCGGTCACCAGGCAGACTTGCTCCATGCTTTCCCCTTTCATGTCCAGTAAGGCTGGCGCAGTTCGCGCTTGAGCAGCTTGCCCAGCGCCGAGCGCGGCAGCTCGCCGCGATATTCCACGGCGGCCAGCCGTTGCGTCCGCCCCACCTGGCCGTTCACCCACGCGCGCAGCGCCTCCGGATCCAGCGCGCTGCCCGGCTTGAGCACGACCAGCGCCAGCGGCGTCTCGCCCCATTGCTCGCTGGGAATGCCGATGACGGCCACGTCGGCCACCTCGGGATGGGCCGCGGCCACCGCCTCCAGGTCGGTCGCGTAGATGTTGAATCCGCCGGAGATGATCAGGTCCTTCTTGCGGTCGAGCAGGATCAGGAAACCTTCCTCGTCGAAGCGGCCGATGTCGCCGCTACGATGAAAGGCGATGCCCGTTTCGTCGCGCCAGTAGAAGGCCTCGGTGGCCTGCGGCTGCTTGTAGTAGCCGGCCATCATGTACGGCGACCAGCCGACGATCTCGCCGACCTCGCCCTGCGCGAGCACCCGCCCGTCGTCGCCGACGATGCGCATGTCGTGGTCCGGCGCCGGACGGCCGACCGTGCCGAGCTTGTCCGGGAATTCGTGGGCATCTAGCACGCAGCTGCATCCGCCCTCGGTCATACCGTAGATCTCGCGCAGCCCGCCCGGCCACTGCGCCAGGATCTGCGACTTGAGCCGGGCGTCGAGCGGCGCCCCGGTGCATTGCTTGAGCACGAAGGACGACAGATCGGTACGCGCGAAATCGCCGTGCGCGAGCAGGCGCTGATACTGCACGGGCACCAGCATGGTATGGCTGACCCGATGCGCGGCGCACAGCCGCAGGTATTCGGCGGCGTCGAACTTGCGCATCAACACCGTCAGCCCGCCGTTGGCCACGGTAGCCAGCATGGGCTGCAGCGTGGTGTTCGAATACAGCGGGGTCGACAGCAGCATGACGCTGTCCGGCCCCAGCCCGAAGCTGCGGCGGTTGGCCTGCCGCGACCGCATGCCGTGGTGATGCAGGATGCCCTTGGGCTTGCCGGTGGTGCCCGAGCTGTAGATCAGGTTGAAGGCCTGGTCGGCCCGGTAATCGACGGCGGGCGGCTGGCCGCCCTGCGCCAGCCAGTCGTCCCAACCCAGCCAGCCGGGCGCCTGGAAGTCCAGGGCGACGAGGCGCCGCGGAAGCGCGGCCATCAACTCCGCCTCGACGGTCTTCAAGGTCTCTCGGGCATCGGCATCGGCCAGCAGCACCGTGGCGTCCGAATCGCCCAGCATGCCCATCAGGGTCGCCGCGGTCGCCGACGTGGCCAGCGGTACCACGCAGGCGCCTGCCCGCACCACACCGAAGAAGGCCTGGATCGCGCGCAGGCCCGGCGAAGCCAGCAGGGCGACCTTGCCGCCGGGTCCGACATCCATGGCCGCGCACGCGGCCGCGACGCGGTCCGTCTCGCTGGCCAGTCCGGCCCAGTCGATCGCGTCGCCGCCGCAACGAAAGGCGGGCGCGCCGGGCCGCGCGCTCGCGTGGCGGGCGATCAAGGCAGGAAAATCGACGAAGGGCTGCTGCGCTTGCCGCGCCAGGATATCGTGCACGTTCTGGGTCATGGCGGCGTCACTCGTCATAGACCAGCATCAGGAACTCGGCGACCAGCGCCGGGCGTTCCTTGCCTTCGATCTCTATGGTGCAGTCCGACACCACCCGCGTGGCGCCCTCCTGGCCGCCGCCTTCGCCGCGCTCGACCGCCTTGATGCGCTGGCGCAGGCGGATGCGGTCGCCGACCTGGACCGGATTGACGAAGCGGATCCTGTTGGTGCCGTAGTTCAGCCCGCGGCCCCGGTGCGTGATCGCATAGACCGAGCGGACCAGATAGGGGATGAGGGACAAGGTCATGAAACCGTGCGCGATAGTCTTGCCATCCGGCATCTCGCGCCGCGCGCGTTCCACGTCCACGTGCAGCCAATGATCGTCGCCCGAGATCCGGGCAAAATCGTCGATGCGCGACTGATCGATGGCCAGCCAGTCGCTGACCCCTATTTCCTTGCCTATCCACGCCTTCAGATCGGCGGGACGGTCGAGAACCACCATGACGACTCCCTTGAAAAACAAGCTAGGCCGGCGCGCGCGCCGGCACCCTGCCGAGCGACACCAGCGACATCACGGCATCCCCGTCCTGGTTGCGCACGGTGACACGCGTGCGGATCATGCCCATTCCCGGCCGCGACTTCGACCGCACGGTCTCGATCACTTCGCGCTCGACCACCAGCGCATCGCCGGCCTTCACCGGCTTCGTCCACCGCAACTCGTCCAGGCCCATGCCCACCATGGGCGTCTTGCCATAGCCCCCCGCCTGCAGGAAGACGCGCATCGACAGCGCGGCGATCTGCCAGCCGCTGGCGATCAGCGTGCCGAAAGGGCCGGCCCGCGCCGCTTCCGGGTCCAGGTGCATGGGCTGGGGATCGTTGGCGCGGGCGAACGCGATGATCTCTTCCTCGGTGACTACCGTGGGCTCGCTGGTCCAGCGCTCTCCCACCTGGAAATCCTCGAAACAGCGGGCTTCCCCGCCGTTCGCGGCGGACGGGGAGGCATGCATTGCAACAGTCGTCATGTATCAGTTTCCGTAGCCGAGTATGGCCTTCACCTCGAGATACTCCTCGAATCCGAAGACCCCGAATTCGCGTCCGTTGCCGGACTGCTTGTAGCCGCCGAAGGGCAGGCTGCGATCGAACGGCGCGCCGTTCAGATAGACACGGCCGGCGCGTATCGCATTGGCCACGCGCCGTGCCCGCTCCAGATCCGGCGACTGCACGAACCCCGCCAGCCCGAACGGCGTGTCATTGGCGATGGCGATGGCCTCGTCCTCGGTGTCGTAGCTCATGATGGACAGCACCGGGCCGAAGATTTCCTCGCGCGCGATCCGCATGCCGGGCGTGACGTCGCCGAACACCGTCGGCAGCACGTAGTAGCCCCGTTCGAGGCCGGGTGGGCGGCCGGTGCCGCCGGCGACCAGCGTGGCGCCTTCGTCCAGGCCCGACCGGATCAATTGCTGGACCTTGTCGAACTGCGCCTGGCTGACCAGCGGCCCCATCGTGCAAGCCGGGTCCATCGGGTCGCCCAGGCGTATCGCCTCCACCGCCTCGCGCGCCGCCGCGAACACCTCGTCGCGGTGGTCGCGCGGAACCAGCATGCGGGTGGGCGACTGGCAGTTCTGGCCGGCGTTCGTGTTGCACGCGTGCACGCCCGCGATCACCGCTGCCCGGATGTCGGCGTCGGGCAGGATGATGTTGGCGGACTTGCCGCCCAGCTCCTGCGCCACGCGCTTGACGGTGTCGGCCGCCAGCTTGGCCACCTTCACGCCCGCGCCCGTGGAGCCGGTGAACGACACCATGTCGACCTCGGGATGCCCGGCGATCGCCTCGCCCACGGTCGGCCCGTCGCCGTTGACCAGGTTGAAGACGCCGGGCGGCAGCCCGGCCTCGTGCACGATCCGGGCGAACAGCAGCGAACTGAGCGGCGCGATCTCGCTGGGCTTGAGGACGACCGTGCAACCGGTCGCCAACGCCGGCGCCACCTTCGAGGCCACCTGGTTGAGCGGCCAGTTCCAGGGCGTGATCAACCCGCACACGCCGATGGGCTCGCGCCGCACGATGCCGCTGCCCATGCGTTCCTCGAACGGATAGCCGGCCAGCACGCGCAGTGCCTCCTCGAAGTGGAACAGCGCGACGGTGGCCTGGCGCTCGGTCGAGAACGTGATGGGCGCACCCATCTCCAGCGTCATCGCCCGCGCCAGTTCCGGCAGCCGCGCGCGAAAACCCGCGACGATCCGCTCCAGCCAGCCCAGGCGCGCCTCCACGCTGGTCGCGGCATAGGCGGGGAATGCCCGGCGGGCGGCGCGCACGGCCCGGTCCACGTCCCGCGCCGAGCCCAGGCTGATGCGCGCGAAGCTTTCCTCGGTGGCCGGATTGATGACCTCCAGGCTGTTCGGCGCCAGCGGATCCACCCAGGCACCGTCTATATAGAACTTCAACGCCTCCATGGTCATTCGATCGAGATCCGCGCGGACTTGACGACTTCCTGCCACTTCGTCGCCTCGTTCCTCATCAGCTCGCGCAATTGCTCGGGCGTGCCCGACAGCGGCACCATGCCCAGCGAGTTCAGCTTGGCCTTGCCTTCCTGCGACGCCGTGTACTTGTTGATCTCCGCATTGAGCGACGCAACGACCGACTTCGGCAGGCCGGCGGGTCCCACCATGGCGCTCCACACCGTGGCTTCCAGCTTGACGCCCTGTTCGCTGGCCGTCGGCACGTCGGGCAGGCCCGGGAACCGGGTCTTGGACATCACCGCCAGCGCCCTGAGCTTGTTGGCCTGGATATTGGGGATCAGCGACGTCACCGGCGCCACGACCGCCGCGACCGAGCCGCTCATCGCATCCACCATCGCCGGCGAATCGCCCTTGTACGGAACGGGCTGGAGCTTGGCGCCGGTCTGGATGCCGAGATATTCGGTGGCGAGGTGGCCGATGGTGCCGTTGCCCGGATTGGAGACCGTCACCGCGTTGGCGGACGACTTGCTCAAGGCGACGAACTCGGCCAGCGTATTCGCCTTCACCGACGGGTTGACCGCGATCACGACCGGGATTTCACCGACCAATGCGATCGGCGTCAGGTCCTTCTCGGCGTCGAAGGGCATGGGGTGGTAGAGCGACTTGTTGTTGGCCAGCGGGCCGGACGTTCCGATGCCGAGGGTATAGCCGTCCGGCGCGGACTTCGCCACCGCGTCAACGCCGATGTTGCCGCCGGCGCCCGCGCGGTTCTCGGCCACGAACTGCTGGCCGTAGTGCGCGCTCAGGCTCTGTGCCACCTGCCGTCCGACCAGGTCGGAACTGCCGCCGGCGGCGAATGGCATGATCACGCGGACGGGTTTGCTGGGCCAAGGTCCGTCCGCCTGCGCGGCGGCGCCCTGCAGGGCAAGTATCAGCGCGGCCAGTGCGGCGCATGCGCGAGGGGATGCGTAGGGCTTCATCGTTGTCTCCATGTGCTGTGTCCAGCATGTCGAGAAGCCCGCGGGAAGCGGGCTCCGCTTTTTTCGATGAAGGATGCACCCCGGCGTCATTCGCCATCAAGGCGAGTTTTGGGAGTTTTCGACCAGTGAAAAGTTTGAGCGGGCTCAGTTTTCCAGCGGCCCGTGCAAAGCCGTGTACTCCCCGGTCGCTTCCTTGAAAGCGCGGGAAAACGATAGCCCTTCCCGGACCAGCCGGCCCGCGATCCGGTCCCGGCCGGCAATCCAGTCGGCCATGGCCGCGACCCGGTCGAGTCGATGCGCCGGCACACAGGCGATTCCACTCGCATCGCCGACGAGAACGTCCATGGGCTCGACGGAAACCCCGTCGATGACGATCGGGCCGTTGATCCGTTCGATACGGACCCGGGTGCGGCCGGTAACAGCCAAGCCATGGCGGACGTGGATGGGAATGCCGGCCTCTCCCAGCTCATCCACATCGCGCATGCCACCGTCGACCACCCAGGCGGCGACGCCGCGCCGTGCGCTGGCCATCGCGGCGATGCCGCCCGCAAGCGAAACGCGGGCGCCGCCCGCGTCGATCGCGATCACCTGCCCCGCGCCGGCGTGGTCGGCGTATTGCGCGATGTCGAAATCGCCCGGATCATAGGTCCCGAGCGGCCCCGTCGAGGCCTGCACGGTGAAGGCCGGACCCGCGAACGTGCCGCCGGGACGAATGGCGGGCAGCCCGGTAATGGTGCCGGCGACGCCCAGCATGTCCAGCACCGCGCACACGGTGCTGGCGCCGGCGGACCGGAGCCGTTCATGGATGTCGTGCATGGCGTTCTTCTCCTCGGCCATGGCCGTTCAACCCTGAAGTTCCAGCGACGCGCGCACCTTGGCGGTCTGCGCGCGGGCGGCGCCCAGCAGATAGCCGAGGTCGCTGCCGACCACGAAGAAGCGGGCCTGTTCCTCGGTGACGTAGCGCCGGATGAACTCCGGCTCGTAGCACCCGCCCACGCCCAGCACCTTGCCGTGGATCGCGCAGGCGCGCGAGACCTGCGCGATGGCCTGGGCGACGGCCGGCGCGCCCACCTCGCCCGGAATACCCATCTCGGCGGACAGGTCCTGGGTGCCCACGTGAAGAATGTCTATGCCCGGCACGGCGGCGATTTCCTCGCATCGCTCGATGGCCTGGGGCGTCTCCAGCATGACGGCGATCAGCGTCTCGCGGTTCACGAAATCCATCAGCTCGCGAGGATCGTGGCTGGCGAACTCCACATGGGGCAGGCCGTAGGCCATGGAGCGGTGGCCGGCCGGCGCATAGCGGCAGATGTCGACGATGTGCCGCGCCTCGTCGGCGTTCTCCACGTGGGGAAAGACCAGGCCCTGCGCGCCGCTGTCCAGCGCATGGATGGCGTGGACACGCTCCAGGTTGGGCGTGCGTACGATGGGCGCGATGCCCGAGCCCAGGGCGGCCTGGCAGATCTGGCTCACGACGTCGGCCGGCACGGGCGTGTGTTCCGTGTCGATGAACAGGAAATCGTAGCCCGCCGTCTTCATGATACGTGCGATGTCCACGGTGCGGGCCTGGCGGACCGCGACACCCAGGACGGTCTGCGAGGCGGCGAGTTTCTTGACGAGAGGATTGGGAATCATGCTGGCGCTCTTGGAATCCTAAGGTTGGGAAGAATGCTCTCGCGCCGCGCCTAGCGCGCGGTCGCGGACCACGGACAGCCGGTTCTGGGCGCTGAGGTGCTCGATGTCCGTGGGTAGTTCGATCAGGCTCGGCACGCCGGCTGCCAGCGCGCGCCGCAGCGCCGGCGCGAAGTCCTCGTGGCGCAGGACCCGCTCGGCGGCCAGGCCGAAGGAGCGGGCCAGCGCCACGAAGTCGGGATTGCCGATGTCGGTCGCGTAGACCCGCCCGGGAAAGCGCCGCTCCTGGTGGGCGCGGATCGTGCCGTACGAGCCGTTCGCCACGACCACGATGACGATGGCGGCGTTGTACCGGACGGCCGTCTCCAGCTCCTGGACGTTCATCAGGAAGCAGCCGTCGCCCGCCAGGCACACCACCTGACGGCCCGGCTCGTGGATCTTGGCGGCGATGGCCGCGGGCAGGCCGTAGCCCATGGCGCCGTTCAGCGGTGCGAGCTGGCCGCGGAACTGCTTGTATCGGTAGTGCCGGTGCAGCCAGGTCGTGTAGTTGCCAGCGCCGTTGGTCACGATCGCATCCGGCTCGAGCTCCTGGTCCAGCGCCGCCACCACCTGGGCCATGTCCACCGTACCGCCCTCCCGTGTGGGCGCGAGGAAGCGCAGATAGTCGGAGCGGGCCGCCCGGGACCAGTCCCGCCAGGGCGGGGCATCCGGAAACGAAGCTTCGCGAGCCGCCAGCGCCGCGCGCAGGAAGGACTCCGGCGTAGCAGGCACGAGGACGTCGGCCTGGTAGACGTGGCCCAGTTCATCGACGTCGGCATGCACATGGATCATCCGCTGCTTCGGCCGAGGCACGTCGACCAGCCGATAGCCACCGGTCAGGGCTTCCGACAGCCGGCCCCCCAGCACCAGCAGCAGATCGCTGTCGCGCACACGGGCCGCCAGCGCCGGGTTGGTCGACAGCCCCAGATCCCCGGCATAGCTGTCGTGGCGGTTGTCCAGATAGTCCTGGCAGCGGAACTCGGCCACCACGGGCAGTTGCAGGGCGCGCGCGAAATCGGCCAGCGCCCGCGAAGCCTGCGCGCTCCACCCGCCGCCGCCGACGATCAGCAGGGGCTTGCGGCTGCGCGCCAGTTCGCCGTACACCTCGGCCATCGCGGCCGCCGTCGGTTCGATGCCCAGCCGGGACCACGCGCGCGCCGGGGCGACGGGAGCGGGGACGCGCGCTTCGAGCACGTCTTCCGGCAGCGCCAGCACCACCGGACCAGGCCGGCCACCGGCCGCGACCTGGAAGGCGCGCGCGACGATCTCGGGCAGCCGGGCCGGGTCGTCCACCTGGGCCACCCACTTCGCCATGCTTCCGAACATGGTGCGGTAATCGACCTCCTGGAACGCGCCGCGTCCCATGTGCCCCCGCGCGACCTGCCCGACGAACAACACCAGCGGCGTCTCGTCCTCGTGCGCCGTATGCACGGCGATGCTGGCGTGCGTCGCGCCGGGCCCGCGCGTGACGAAGCACACGCCCGGCTTGCCGGTGAGCTTGCCATAGGCCTCGGCCATGTTGGCGGCCGCCGCCTCGTGGCGGCACACGACCAGGCGCAGCCGCTCGCGCTGTTCAAACAGCGCATCCAGGGCGTCCAGATAGCTTTCGCCCGGCACGCAGAAGGCAAGCTCCACCTGCTGCTCGATCAGGCAGCGCACCAGCAGTTCGCCGCCGCTCGGCGATGCCGCCGCGGATTCGTTCATTGCATCCCTCTCCATCAGATATAGGTCCCACCATCGATGACGTGCTTGCGCCCCGTCACATAACCCGCTTGCGCGCCGCACAGGAACGCACAGAAAGCGCCGAGTTCCTGCGGGCGGCCCGGTCGTTGCACGGGAATCGACGCCACGCGGCGCGCGCGCAACTCGTCGGCACCGATTCCCAGGTTGGCGGCCTCCGCCGCCAGGTTGTCGCGCAGCCTTTGCGTCTCGATGCTGTGCGGCAGCAGATGGTTCACCGTCACGCCATGCGGGGCGACCTCGCGCGCCAGCAGGTCGCAGAAAGCAATGAGCGCCGCGCGGGGCGACACCGACAGCGCGAACCCGGAGCGCGGGCTCAGCACCGCGGCGGAAGAGATGTTCACGATGCGGCCAAAGCCCCGCACGCGCATCTCGCCCACGCAGGCGCCGATCAGGGCCACCGGACCATGGAACAGGCTGCTCATGGCCGCTTCCCACGACTCGCCGTCGATGCCCGTCGCGTCATGCCGCACGGGCGGCCCGCCGCCATTGGTGACGAGGATGTCCGGAACGCCGGTGCGGCGCGGCAGCTCGCCGCACACCCGCGGATCCGACAGGTCGGCGACGACGGTCTTCACCGCCGCCCGCGCGCCGGCGATCTGCCGTGCGGCGGCTTCCAGCCTGGCCGGGTCGCGCCCCACGATGGTCACCTCCACGCCTTCGCCGGCCAGCGCCTCGGCGCAGGCCAGCCCGAGGCCGCTGCTGGCCGCGCACACGACGGCGCGGCGCCCTTGAAGACCGAGATCCATGCCTATTCCGCCTTCAGGTTGGCATCCCGGACGATCTGCAGGTATTTGGCCTGCTCCCGCTCCACGAACACACGGGTCTCGTCCGGCGACGCCGGGACCGCCACCGCGCCCACGTCCAGCAACCGCTTGCGCACCGGCTCGGCGGCCAGGATGCGGGCAGATTCGGCGGCCAGGCGCTTGACGACGGGACGCGGCGTGCCCTTGAGCACCGCGATGGTGTTCCACACGCCCACGTCGTAGTCGGCGTAGCCGGACTCCGCGATGGTCGGCAGGTCCGGCAGCGCGGGCAGGCGCTGGGGCGTCGATACGGCCAGGGCCCGCAGCTTGCCGGACTGGATGTACGGCAGGGTCGTCGTCACGGGATCGATCATGAAATCGAGCTGCCCGGCGATCAGGTCGGTGATCGACTGCGAACTGCCCCGATAGGGCACGTGCACGGCCCGGAACCCGGCCCGCGCGGCGAAGATCTCGACCGCCAGATGGGGCGCCGAACCGATGCCCGACGAGCCGTAGGACAGCTTGCCCGGATTCTTCTTCGCGTGCTCCACGAGTTCGGCCACCGTGCGTATCGGCGACTTCGCGTTCACGACCAGCAACTGGGGCACGGTGGTCAGCATGGTCACGTAGTCCAGGTCGCCCGGCGCATAGCGCAGGTTCGGCAGCAGCGCCGGGTTGATGGCCTGGGTGCCTATCGTCGCCAGCATCAGGGTGTAGCCGTCCGGCGCCGCCTGCTTGACCGCATCCATCGCCACCGCGCCGGCCGCGCCCGTCTTGTTCTCCACCACCACCGTCTGCCCCAGCCCCTTGGCCAGTTCGCTGGCATAGATGCGCGCCACCAGATCGGTAACGCCGCCGGCGGAGAAAGGAACGATCAGGCGCAGGGCTCTTTCCGGGTAGTCCTGGGCCTGCGCGGGATGATTGAACACGGCCCATGCGCCAAGCATGACGAGTACCCGGATGAAAGCCATGGCATGTCTCCTGTGCTTTGTGTTGTGGCTCCACTCTACTGGGCCGCACCCCGGCCATGCATACAAGTTCGTATACTTATTATTCATATTCGAATAAGGAGCGCCAGCCGTGAAATTCGGGGAACTCCAGAATGCCGACTTCACCTCGCTGCACTTCTTCGTGCTGGCCGCGCAGGCGGGATCGCTGTCGCGCGGCGCCCTGGGCGCCGGCGTCAGCCAGCCAACGTTCAGCCGCCACGTCCTGAAGCTGGAACGCGAGATGCACACGCGCCTGTTCGAACGAGTGGGCCGGGGCGTGACGCTGACGGCGGCGGGGCGGCGCCTTTACGAGGCCGTGCTGCCGGGCTTCGAACAGCTCTTGAACGGACGCCGGCTTGCCATGGCGGAAGTCGACGACGCCGGCCTGCGCCAGGTCACCATGGGCCTTCCGCCGTCGGTCGCCAACATCCTGGGCCCCCGGCTGCTGGACACCGTGCGGACCACGCTGCCGACGCTGCGCATGCACGTCGTCGAGGGCTTCCATCGGGCCCTGGTCGATTCGCTGCACCGAGGGCACCTCGACTTCGCGCTGCTCTACACGATGATCCCGATCGCGGGCCTGCATGCCGACCCGCTGATGGACGAAGAGCTGTGCCTGGTCATGACCCCCGCGCGCGCCCGCAACAAGAAATCCGTCAGCTTCTCGCAGTTGGGGGACTTTCCCTTGTCCCTGCCCAGCCGCCCCCACGGCCTGCGCGAACTGCTGGAGGACCAGGCGGCGGTACACCGGGTGCGCCTGGACGTGCGCCACGAATTCGACACCTCGCTGACGCTCACCAAGCAGATGCCGATGACCGATCTCGCCTGCACCGTGCTGCCCTTCTCCGGCGTGCACGACGAGGTGGAGGGCGGCCGGCTCGCGGCGCTGCCCATCCGCAAGCCCGACCTGTCGCGCCGGCTCGTCATCGCCTATGCGAACAACCGGTCGATGACGACCGGGCTGTGGCAGTTCCTGCGGATGCTGCGGACGCAATGCGAGACGCTGGTGGCCGATGGCACCTGGAAAGGGGCCCGCATGGTGGTACCCGGGCCGTGACGGCCAACACAGGGAATACCCTTAATTCTCCATGGAATGGAATGAAACCCCGCCCAACGCGCTCTTCTACAACATGATCTCTTCCGCCGAGTCGCGCTACAACCAATGGGTGCGCGAACACTACCGCTTCCTGCTGCGCAGCGCCTGGGCCCTGACCGGTTCGCGGGCGATTGCCGAGGACGTGGTGCAGGACTGCTTCACCAGCGCCTGGCGCTTTCGCGACCAACTGCGCGATCCCGCCATGGCGCGCGCCTGGCTGTTCCAGATCATGCGGCGCCATGCGTTCCGCAATATCGACCCGGCCCACACGGCCGCCCAGGGGGATGGCCAGGTCGAGGAAGAAGCCGATCCCCGCGCCCATGCGCTGGACGAACAACTGGACGTGGTCAAGGCCCTGTCCCGCATCGCCCCCATCCACCGCGAAGTCCTGGTGCTCTATTACTTCGACGACATGCCCACCGCCCTGATGGCCGAAGCGCTGGACATCGCGCCCGGCACCGTGCTGTCGCGCCTGGCGCGCGCCCGCGATGCCCTGAAGGCCGCCCTGCAAGCTCCCCCGCGCCCTGCCGCGCCGGAAACGGCGGCCAGTGTCATACCGCTGCGAAAACAGACCCCATGAATCGCGACGACAGCCCCCAAGATACGGAATTCGACCTGCGCGCCCGCGCCGAGCTGGCCCTGGCGTTCGAGCCTGGCGACCCGCCGGCGCACCTGCTGCGCCATACCCCCTGGCACGCGCGGCGCGGCCTGCGCGGCATGCTGGCCACCCTGCTGGTCGGCTGCTCGGCGGCGGCCGCCGTCTTCGCCATGCGCCCGCCTGAACTCGTGCGCTCCGCCATCGAGCACGAATACTACGAGCGCACGCTGCGCGGCACCTTCATTTCCGCCACCGACATGGCGCGCCACCTGGACCTGCCGCCGCAGCAGCCGCTGCCCGGCTACATCCAGTTGATGCGCCCCTGCGACATCGACCGCGAACGCGCCTACCACCTGACCACCTTCTTCGAGAAGGGCGGCATCGTCACCGTGCTGTCCTTCGAGCAGTTCCAACGCATCCCGGACGGCGAGGGCTGGTGGGCCAACACCTACTGGAAGGTCGTGCGCTCGCACGAAGGCCGTCCGCTGATACTCATCGCCCAGAAAAAGCAGGCCCTGTCCGTGGCCTCGCGCGCGCTGGGGCAGCCCGAAGCCGCCCCCGCCTCCTGACTTCCCGTTCTCGTCCACAACAACAAGGAGAGACCATGCACGACACCACCCCCACCTCCCTGCCCCGCCGCCGGCTGCTCACCGGCGGCGCCACCGCCGTCGCCACCGCGGGACTGGCGGGCCTGCACGGCCAGGCGCTGGCCCAGGCCGCCGCCGCGCCCGCGGCGGCCAAACCCCTGCCCGGCTACGCCGGCTGGAAGAACGCCGATGCCGTCATCGTGCACAGCGGCACCACGATCGAGACCAAGCGCAGCGCCTTCGGCACCAGCGTGGTCACGCCCACCAACCAGCTCTACGTGCGCAACAACCTGCCCACGCCCGCCGACGCCATCGTCGCCGACCGCGACGCCTGGCCATTGCAAGTCTCGGGCGTCAAGCAACCCAGGACCGTCAGCCTGCGCGAACTCAAGACCATGGGGCTGGAAACCGTCACCATGGTGCTGCAATGCTCGGGCAACGGCCGCGGCTTCTTCCCCAGCAAGCCCAGCGGCACCCCTTGGACCGTCGGCGCCGCCGGCTGCGTGACCTGGAGCGGCGTGCCCGTGCGCGACGTCGTCCAGGCCCTGGGCGGCCTGATGGACGGCGTGCCCTACATGACCGGCACCGGCGGCGAAGTGCTGCCGGCCGGCATCGACCCCAAGACCGTCATCGTCGAACGCTCCGTGCCCGTCGCCGCCATGCAGGATGCGATCCTGGCCTGGGAACTGAACGGCGAGCCCATCCCCCTGGCCCACGGCGGCCCGCTGCGCCTGATCGTGCCCGGCTACACCGGCGTCAACAACATCAAGTACATCAAGCAGCTCGCCTTCACGCCCAAGGAAAGCGACGCGCGCATCATGTCGCACGGTTACCGCATGACGCCCCCCGGCGGCAAGGGCGACCCCAGCCAGCCGTCGGTGCAGGAGATGAGCGTCAAGTCCTGGATCAACAGCCCCGTCCCCGAAGACGGCGCCCAGGCGGCCGGCACCGTGCAGATCCACGGCGTGGCCTTCGGCGGCCTGAATGGCATCAAGGGCGTGGAAGTCTCGCTGGACGGCGGCAAGACCTGGCGCGCGGCGCGCCTGGTAGGCCCCGACATGGGCAAGTACGCCTGGCGCCAGTTCGTGCTGCAAGCCACGCTGCCCAAGGGCAAGCACGTGCTGGCCAGCCGCGCCACCGACGACCGGGGCAACGTCCAGCCCGAGACGCGCGGTGAAAACCAGAGCGGCTACAACAACACCAGCTGGGCCGACCACGCCGTCACCGTCACCGTCGCCTAGGCAACGGTAGGCCCGGGGGGCTTCCCCCGGGCATGTCTCCCAACAAACCAATCACTCCCGAAATGAAGAACGTCCTCACCTTCTGTACGCTGGCCTTCTCGGCCCTGGCCGCCACCACGGCGCACGCCGCCGACGACGCCGCCCAAATGGCGCGCGGCAAGAAACTGTTCACCACCGCCACCCCGGCCTGCGCCGTGTGCCACACGCTCAAGGATGCCGGCGCCGAAGGCGCCATCGGCCCCGTGCTAGACGAACTGCAACCCGACGCTCCCCGCGTCGCCCGCGCGCTGCGCGACGGCATCGGCAGCATGCCGTCGTTCAAGGCCACGATGAGCGATGCGGACATCGAGGCGCTGGCGCTGTATGTGAGCAAGGCCAGCCGGGGCAAGTAAGCGGCCCAGGACAAGCAAGCCCTGTCCAACCTGCTCCAAGCCCGGCGCTATTGGGCCCTGTCGTAGCGCCGGCTAATGGTTTCGGCGACGCATACGGGCTTGGACATGCCGTCGCACTCGATACTGGACTCCCAAACCAGCTCGACGACCCTGACGTCAGGCTGGCCCGCCATCGCCGGCAACCGGCGCATATCCTTGAGCTTGATACGCGCCCGCAACATGCTGCCTTGAGGTACGGGTGCCGGGAAACGGACCTTGTTGAGCCCATAGTTGATGCTCATGTCCGAAGGAGGCAGGGCCACCGCCTGGCTCATCAGATCCGGCAAGAGAGAAAGCGTCAGATAGCCGTGCGCAATGGTGGTGCCGAACGCAGATTCCTGGCTTGCCCGCTCCTGATCCACGTGTATCCATTGCTGGTCGCCCGTGGCTTGGGCAAACAGGTCTATGCGCTGCTGGTCCACGCGCACCCACGGACTGATCGCAATCTCCTTTCCTATCTGTTCATGCAGTTCATCGAGCGTCCGGATTGTCCGCATCCTTGTCTCCTGGCAATGAAAAGAGGGGCCATTGGTAAGGCAGCGGCTCCCGCGCCAACAGCCTTCGGGCTGCGTCCGCGTGATAGCTCGTGGAGTAGGCGATGGCCTGCGCCGATGTCTCCGTATCGCACATCGAGTCAAGATCGGCGGAGAGGGACCTGGCCAGGGCCGCCTTGGTCATGGCAAACGCACTGCGCGGCAGCCGGGTCAGCGCCTGTGCGATCATTTCGGCGCGATGGTCAAGCGCGTCGGGCGAAACGACTTCGCTGGCAATGCCCAGTTGCAACGCTTCCTCCGCACCGATTTCGCGGTTCGAATACAGCAGCGCCTTGGCGCGCGTCCATCCCACGATGCGCGGCAGCGTGAACAACGAGCACAGGTCGGGCACCAGGCCGATGCGCAGGAACGACATGGCAAGCCGGACCCGGTCCGTAGCGACCACCAGGTCGGCCGCCAGCACCAGGCTGCAGCCCGCACCATAGGCGCATCCGTCCACCGCCATGACCACCGGCTTGGGGAGTTCCAGCAGGCGGCGCGCGCCGTCCGTGGCGGAAAGAATCCGGTCGCGGCCCGCCTCGGCGTCCAGCTCGCCGGGGCGCATGTCCGCGATGTCGCCCCCGGCACAGAAATGGCCGCCCTCCGCGCGCACCAGCACCGCCCGGACGCACTCGTCGCTCTCGGCGCGATCGAACGATCGCCAGAGTTCGTCGCGCATGGCTCGATTCATGGCATTGCGCTTTTCCGGCCGCGCCAAGGTGATGGACGCAACGTGCCCATCGACGCGATAGTGAACGAATGACTGGTTCATCGGTGGGGGCCTCTCAATCCTCTTGGCGGGACAGCCGCTTCCTGGCGAGCGCGATGAAGCGCTCCCGCAGCCGGGATTCGACGCTGCCATTCCATGCAAGCGCCAGCGTCAAGGTAAGCGGGCCCGCCGGTCCGGCCAACGGCCGGAATGCGACTTGTTTCATCTTGATGTTCTTCGACGAAGAAGGCACGAGCGCCACCCCCATCCCGCTCGATACGAGCATGATCATGCTGGGTATGTCACCCACTTCCTGGACGACGCGGGGATGGAAGCCCGCGTCATTGCAAAGGCGGGTGATGCGGTGCGAGAGCGAGGAGTCCAGGGCGCGGCCGAACGTGATCAACGGTTCGCCGGCCAACCGGGCGATGTCTATCTTTTCGCGCTGGGCCAGCGGGTGGCCCACCGGAAGCGCCACGACCAGGTGTTCCCTGACGAAAGGCAGCAGCTCGATGTCAGGTGAGGCGACGGGCGGCCGCACGATGCCCAGATCCAGTTTTCCCTGAAGGATGGCCTCCACTTGCTGGGGCGTCAGCATGCTGTCGTGCAGCTCCAGCTGGACCTGGGGATACTGGCTGCGGTAGTCGGCGAGCAGCCGCGGCAGTTCGGAGTAAATGGCCGAATTGGTAAAGCCCAGGCTGAGCCTGCCCATCTGCCCCGCGTCGGCGCGTATGGCCGTGTCGCGAGCGCGCTCGGCCGCTCTCAGGATATCCCGGGCTTCGGGAAGAAAGGCGCGGCCGGCGTCCGTCAGTTCCACATGCCGTTTGGTGCGGACGAACAGCGCGACGCCCAGGGATTCCTCCAGAAGCCGGATCTGCCGCGACAACGGCGATTGGGCAATGTGCACACGCTCGGCCGCCCGACCGAAGTGGAGCTCTTCGGCAACGGCAAGAAAATAACGGAGTTGTCTCAAATCCATGGCCGGCGCGGTTCCCGTGAACATTTGCTAGGACGACCACCGCGGCAGGCTTGCTCCCAATGGCAGGGGAGGATTGCTCCAGAAGGCAGGAGTACTCGAGAACCGGGTGATCGGAGCAAGATAATCGAGCTTCCCGAACGGGCTGTCCATCTGCAGCACGTCCGGCTCCAGCGGCGCTGCCGGTGCGCCGCCCTCCACCAGCCCCATGTCCTGGACCCACATGCACGTCCGGGCCAGCGCCAGGCTGACGCGATAACTGCCCCCTTCGGCCGCGCGGCGCCGCAGCGCGGCCAGCACGCCCGCGGCGCCCAGGTAGGCCGTGGTGTAGTCCGCCACCAGGGTGGTGGGCGGCAGGCGAGGAGAATCGGGCCCGCCCTCCACCCAGCTGATGCCCGTCGTCGACTGGGCATTGTGGTCGAATCCCACACGGTGCGCCCATGGCCCACCGGCATCGCCATAGGCGCTCAATTCGACGTAGACCAAGCCGGGATGGCCGGCGATCATGTTTTCGAACGACAGCCCCCGCCGCGCAAGACTGCCGGGGCTGTACGACTGCACGACGACGTCCGCGCCGGCGATCAGTTCGCGGACGGTGGCCTGGTCCCGTGGCGTATCGAGATCGAGGAAGGCACTGCGTTTGCCGAAGCCGGTATCCAGCATGAAGTTCAGCGGATCCGTCTGAGTCGGAGCGGAAATGCGCAGGACGTCGGCACCTTGCTCCGCGAGCGTCCGGGTCAACCCCGGACCGGCAAGAATGTGGCTCAAGTCCAGTACCCTCAGCCCGGCCAACGGCCGCGGACCGGTCGGACGCCACAACCGGGGAGTGCCCCGCGCCGACCGTTCGATATGGACCACGGGGAGTCTCGACAGGGCCCGGGCGTGCGGGTGGGCGCGCCATTCCTCCGGCGAACGGACCAGCGACACCGGCAGGTTGGCCGCGATGCACGCATCCTCGAGCTCCTGGCCGGACCAGGCGGCGACCGCCTGCGCCACCGCATCCCGGTTGTTCGGGGCACCCAACAACGTCAGCAACTCGTTACGCAACTGCGGGCGGGTGAAAACCAGATACACCCACCGGCCGTCCCGCGTCCGGAAATAGCCATTGCCGGGCTCATTGAAGGTGAAATCGAAACCTATCGGATAACCGTTCTGCTTGAGGTATCGCGAAGGGTGCAGCGCATGCGCCGCCCGTCCGATCTCGACGGACACGTCCTGGCCGGCATGCCCCTGTTGCCTGGCCAGACTGGCCAGCGCGATTCCCTGCGCCGCCGCGGCGACCGCCATGGCGCCCGCCAGCCGGTGGGGGCTGTCGATGGCGGGGTCGGCCCCCGTTAGCGACACCTGGCCGCCGGCATCCGTTCGATCCAATCCCAGGACCGCCAGGCATGCGTCCAACTGCGCATCGGCAACCGGGTCGGCGTCGGGGCGCGCTCCCGCCGGAATCCGTTCGGCCCACGAGCTTGATTCGGACATCATGCATTCTCCACGCGGCGATCGCTGTCGTCGCCATATCGCCGCTTCAGCGTGAGCTTGTCGATCTTGCCCGCCCCGTTCTTGGGCAAGTCGTCCACGATGACGACCTTCGTCGGCTGCTTGTAGCGGGCGAGCCTGCCTTGCAGATGGGCCATGATCCGACGTTCGTCCAGGCCACATCCGGGAACGGGGCTGATGACGGCACAGACGGTCTCGCCCCATTTCGGATGCGCAATTCCGATGACGGCGGATTCCAGCACATCCGGGTTCTCGGCCAGTTTGGCTTCGACTTCGGCGGCGTAGATGTTCTCGCCGCCGCTGACGATCATTTCCTTGATGCGTCCGGCCACGGTCAGGAAACCGTCACCGTCCAGCCGCCCCAGGTCGCCCGTTCGAAGCCATCCGTCTTCGAACGCGGCCGCCGATTCGGCGGGCTGGTCCCAATAGCCGAGCATGACGTTGGGGCCCCGCATCTGGATCTCTCCGATCCCGTCGTTGCCGGCGGCCGCGATGCGGACGTCGCCGAACATGGGCGCCTGGCCAGCCGTCATCGCCTTGGCGGCGGGTGCGCCCGGGGCCAGGGCGGTCACCAGCGGCGCAGCCTCGGTCAAGCCATAGCGCTGGATCACGGCGATGCCCCGGTCGTGGTAGCGCTTGATCAATGCATCGGAAACGGGAGCACCCCCTACGATGATGCCGCGCAGGCTGGACAGGTCGGCACGGTGGAAGTCATCCTGTTCCGCAAGGAACTGGTACATGGCCGGTACGCCGGCAATGATGGAGATGCGCTCCGAGGCGATGCGCCCGATGATGCTGCCGGGGTCGAACGATTTCTCCAGGTGGATCGTCGCACCGCGCAAGAAACTTTCCATCACCGTCGAGACCGGGGCCGCGTGGAACAGGGGCGCGGAAACAAGCACCTTGTCGGTAGGCAGCCCACCCTGGATAAGGATGGTGTTGAGGGTATTCCAGAAGATGTTGCCATGGCTCAGCATGACGCCCTTGGGGCGGCCCGTGCTGCCCGAGGTGTAGAGCAGCCAGGCCGGCTCGCCCCATCCGGCCTGCCGATGGCTAGCGCGGGCGTCCGGCGCGGCGGAGCAGGCCTGGGCGAATTCATCGCCGCCTTCCCTGTCCGAACGCAGGAAAAGACTGCAACCGGTCTGCCGCGCCACCTCCGCCTGGATGGGCGAAAATTCCGCGCCATGGATCAGCAGCGTGGCGCTGCAATCCCGTACCATCGCCACCACCTCGGGCGTGCTTAGCCGGAAATTCAGCGGAACGAAGATCGCTCCTATGCTGGCGGCGGCGAACATCGTCACCAGGAAGCGCACGTCGTTGAAATCCAGCAGCGCTACGCGGTCGCCCGGCCGCACCCCCGCCGCGAGCATCCAGGCCGCCAGGCCTTGCGCCATCCGGTGCATGTGTCCATATGTCCAGTTCTCCGTCTCCTCCCCCCTCCCCCAATAGACCACCGACAGGGCATCGGGGCTTCTTTCCGCATGCTTGGCGAGCCAATGCTGGAGATTCGGATCGGGCATCGCCCACGAGTGTTTCATGCTGGCCGGCCTTCCGAGGTACGTGCGGGAAAGCGCCCGTCTGCCGCGAGCAGACCGTCGACCATGGCGAGCGTGCTGCCCAGGTAGGATCCCGGGCTGCACAGCCGTCTGATGCCCTCCTCGCCACCCAGCGCGTCGCGCATATCCGCCTGTCCGGCCAGGATTTCCCAAAGCGGCCGCGCGCTTTCCGCCGCCTGCTTGCAGGCATCGTAGACGCGCTCATGGGCAGCCTGCCGGCCCAATGCTTCGGCGGCGGCCATCATGACGGCTTCCGCCACGATCAGCCCGTCGGTCAGATCCAGGTTCCGGCGCATGCGCGACTTATCGACGGTCAGGCCTTCGAGCATGAAGATCGCGTTCGCGCAGGCGCCCGAGGCCAGAACGAAGCTTTGCGGAATGGCCAGCCATTCCGCTTGCCAGGGGCCGGTCGAACGCTCGAAGTCGTGCACGGCCGCATCGAACATCAGGGCGGCGTTCTGACGTACCGCCTTGGCATTCGCGATGATCACCTCGCACGAAATGGGGTTGCGTTTCTGCGGCATCGTGCTGGATGCGCCCCGGCCGGGAACGAACGGCTCGGCCACTTCGCCGAACTCGTTGGCCATCATGAGCGATACGTCGGTGGCGATCTTGGCGAGCGACCCCGTCAGCAGGGCCAGCAAGCCGACCGCTTCGGCCAGGTTGTCGCGCGCCACGTGCCAGGTGATCGAGGGAATGCCGAGGTCCAGTTCCTCGCACAGTGCGCGCTGGACTTGCAGGCCATGCTCCCCCAGCGATGCGAGCGTACCGGCCGCGCCCGAAAAGGACCCCACCAGCAGCCTGGGCTTGAGTTCCTGCAGCCTGGCCATGTGGCGGTCGAACATCGACAGCCACACCGCCGCCTTGTAGCCGAACGTGATGGGCAGCGCGTGCTGCAAATGCGTGCGCCCCGCCAGCAGCGTCTCGCGATGTTCGCCAGCCATGCGCGCGAGCACGGTCCGAAGCGTGGCGATCTGCTCCTCTGTCAGCCGCAACGCCTGCCGAAGCTGCAGGACCAGCGCGGTGTCCATGATGTCCTGCGTCGTGGCGCCCCAATGCACGTAGCGTCCCGCGTCTCCCGCCGCTTCGGACAATTGCCTGACGAGGGGGAGGATGGGGTAGCCGACGATCAGCGTCTCGCGCGCCAGGCGGTCGACGTCGGCAGTGAAGGCGTCCGCCGCGCGGGTGATGTCGGCGGCCGCTTGGGCGGGGATGATACCGACGCGAGCTTGCGCCCGGGCCAATGCCGCTTCGACCTCTGCGTAGCGGCCGATCAGGGCGTCATCGCAGAAAACCCCACGCATGTCCGCCGTGCCGAACATGTCGCCGAAGATCCGCGAATCGATGGGAGTCGTGTTCATGCTTGTATCTCTATCCATTGTCCGTGGGCCTCAGATCGGATCCCAACTGAATACGTCGGCGGAACGGTCGAGCGCGTAGAAGCCGGAACGCATGGCAGGTATGGCATGCTCGGCGATCGCCTCGGGCGTCCATCCTTCGCTGCGCTGCACCGAGCGAAGCGGACGGTTCTGGCTGATCAGGAAGAGCTCATTGGCGCGCACGGCGAATATCTGCCCGGTCACGTCGCTGGCGGCATCCGAACCCAGATAGACGATCATGGGAGCGATCTTGGCGGTCTCCATGGTCTTGATCTTTTCGACCCGGGCCTGCTCCTGCGGCGTGTCCGCGGGAATGGAGCCGATGAGCCGGCTCCAGGCGAACGGACACACCGCGTTGGCGGTGACGCCGTAGCGCGCCATATCCAAGGCCACCGATTTCGCCAGCGCCACGGCACCCAGCTTGGCCGCCGCATAATTGGCCTGTCCGAAGTTGCCCACCAATGCCGAGGCCGAAGTCATGAATACGTAGCGGCCGCCATTGCGGGCCTTGAAGTGCGGCGCCGCCGCGCGGCTGACGTAGAACGAACCGTTCAGGTGCACGTCGACGACGGCCTTCCATTCCTCCACCGACATCTTGTGGAAGATGCGGTCACGGACGATGCCGGCATTGTTGACCACCACGTCGAGCTGCCCGAAGTGCCGGATCGCCGTGTCCACCATGTTGTGCGCCGAATCCCAATCCGACACCGAGTCGGTATTGGCAATGGCCTCTCCTCCCGCCGCGCCTATCTCACGGACGACCTCGGCGGCCGGGCCGGTGTCGGTCCCGCTGCCGTCCAGCGCCGTGCCCAGGTCGTTGACCACCACTTTCGCACCATGCGCGGCCATGGCCAACGCGATGTCGCGGCCGATACCCCGTCCCGCTCCCGTCACGAGCGCGACTTTTCCATCCAGCATGCCCATTGTTTTTCCTCAGTCTTCAGATGATGTGGCAAGCGGCATCAAAGCGTGCCCGCGCTGCCGAAAAGCGCCGTGCATTGGCTCGACAGCACGGCGCCATTGCCATGCGCCAGGCCGACGTCGCAGGAAGCAACCTGGCGCACGCCGCATTCCCCGCGTATCTGCCGCACAATCTCTATCATGGCGAGCAAGCCGTACATGCCAGGGTGGCAGTACGACAGGCCGCCGCCATTGGTGTTGACGGGCAGGCGCCCGCCCGGAGCGATCGCGCCATCGGCGACGAACGCTCCACCCTCCCCCTTCGCGCAGAAGCCCAGGTCCTCCAGGAACAGGATGGGCGTGATCGTGAAGGCATCGTAGAGCCCGAGCACGTCCACGTCGGCGGGCCCGAACCCGGCCATGGCGAAGGCACTTTGTCCCGATTGGACGGCGCAAGTGGTGGTCAGCTCGGGCATGTTCGAAATCGTGCCGTGCCCCAGTGCTTCGCCCACCCCCAGCACATAGACCGGAGGCTTGCGCAATGAACGGGCGCGCGCAGCCGAAGTCAGCACCATCGCACCGCCGCCATCCAGTACCAGACAGCAATCGCGCACCGTCAGCGGTTCCGAGACCATGCGCGACGACAACACCTGCTCGACGGAGAGCGGCTCTTTCTCCCAGGCCTTGGGGTTCAGGAGCGCCCATTGCCTGGCCGCCACGGCGACTTCCGCGAGATGCCTGCGAGTCGTCCCGTATTCATGCATGTGGCGCGAGGCGGCCAGGGCATAGGCGCTGGCCGGAAGCAGCGGTCTGAACGGATCCTCGTAGGGATTCGGGTCGGGACGAGATGCCGTGGCGCGCGATACCGATCGCTGGGTGCTGCCATAGGCGATCAAGGCGACCTGACAGACGCCGGCTTCGATGGCCCGTACCGCATGGGCCACATGGGACATGAACGACGAACCGCCGATCTGCGTGCCATCGAAGCAGCTCGGCGATATGCCCAGGTACTCCGCCAGCATCATCGGCCCGAACCTGACCTGCGCGCTGGCGACGAACAGGCCGTCCACGTCCCGCAGCGACAAGCCCGCGTCCGCCAGGGCCCGCGTCGTGGCCTGGGCCATCAGATCCAGCGGCGTGGTGCCGGCCGCCATCTGACCGAGATCGGACTCCGCGATGCCGGCTACCGCCACGCGTCCGCGCATCGAACCATTCATGGCTCGCGCTCCTCGCGGGGCGCCGGCGAAGCCGGCTGATCGACGTCGAATACCGGATAAGGCGGGCCTTCATCCGGACGATGGACGCGCATCCGCACGCGCATACCGATCCTGACCTCCGAAGCCGGGGTGCCTTCGACCCGGCTCATCAGCCGGAACCCTTCGTCCATGTCGATGAGCGAGACGTTCAGCGGCGCTTCACCGCGGTAATGAATCGTGGTCATGGCATGGACAGTGCCCGTCCCCGCCGAGATCTCCCATGCCAGGCCGCAGGCGCCCGTACCCGGAGCGGCCACCCGTGGATAGAAAACCGCGCGGCCGGTCTCGGACTCACGCTGGAACGCCAGCTTGCCTTGCTCGAGAAACGCCAGATAACGTCCGTATGGCGATTCTTCGGCCAGGCGATTCAGACTGTCATAGGCGTAGTCGTCTGCTTGGGGTCGGCTCATGCCTGGCCTCCCGCCTTGACGTCCACCGACCGCTGCTTGCGGTCCGCCTCGGTCTGCGCCTTGATCCGCTCACGCGACTCGCGCCATTGCTCGTCTCCCCACTCCATGTAGTGGGTGAAGTACGCGCCTTGCGCCAAGTGGTACGCGCCGTCTATGGCGATGGTCTCGCCGCTCAGCCATTCGCAGCCGTCCGCCATCAGAAAGGCCGCGAGGTTCGCCAGTTCGTGCATCTGGCCGAGCCGCCCCGAGGGGTTGTCCGCGATCTCGCGGGCGTGCGGGTCGCTCCCCGGGCGCAAGCGGGCCGTCGCGCCCTCGGTCGGAAAGATCCCCGGCGCAATCGCGTTGAAGCGAATGCCATGGCGCCCCCACTCGGTGGCCAACGACTTGGTCATGGCATCCACCCCGGCCTTGGACATGGCCGACGGCACGACAAAGGGCGATCCGGTACGCACCCAGGTCGTGACGATGGAAAGCACCGACCCCTTTCTCTTTTGCTCGATCCAGCGCTTGCCGACCGATTGCGTCACATAGAAAGTGCCATGCAGCACGATGTCGGCGATGGCATCGAAACCGTTCGCAGAGAGGTCTTCGGTGCGGCTGACGAAGTTTCCGGCGGCATTGTTGACCAATCCGGTCAGCGGACCGTCTTCCCAGATCCGCGCCACCATCGCGTCGACGGCCTTGGCATCGCGTATGTCCACGGCCAGCGGAACGACCTGCCCTCCGTAGCGCTGTTGCAGTTCATCGGCGGCATCCCGCAGCACGCTCTCGCGCCGGCCGCAGATGTACAGGGTGGCTCCCAGCTCCAGCAGCCGGCCGCCGATCTCCTTGCCTAGGCCGGATCCGCCGCCGGTGACGAGAATCCGATGTCCCTTGAAAATGCCCGGTGCAAACATGTCCTATTCGTTCCTTGGTGAGGCTGAGGCTAGTCTTCCAACAGGCCGAGTTCCTGGATCTTCTGCCGGTAGACGGCGTCCTGCTCGGCGATGAGCCGTTCGAATTCCTGCCTGGTGGATGCATTGAGTTCGAAGCCCGCGGCGCGCGCCGCCTGCGCGACTTCTTTGGCGGCCAGGGCCTTGTTGGTGACCGCGTGCAGGCGATCGGTCACGGCGGGCGACATGCCGGCGGGGCCGAACAATCCGGCCCACGGCACGATGTCCAAGGGAGGAACACCCAGTTCGGCCAACGTGGGGGTGTCGGGCAGCAGCTCCGCGCGCCGCGGTCCCATGACCGCGAGGGCGCGCAATCGGCCGCTTTCCACGTAGGGAATCCCCATGGTCGTTGCGACGATGGCTTGCACGCGTCCAGCCATGATTTCCTGGATGGCGGGCGGCTCTCCCTTGAACGGGACGCGGGTCATCTCCAGTCCCGATTTCTGGCTGAGATGGGCAAAGGCCATCAGGTTGGTATTGGAGCCCGTTCCGTAGTTGTACTGGCCGGGCTTGCGCTTGACCTGGGCGACGAACTCGGCGTAGTTGCGCGCCGGAAAACTGGCGTTCGTGTACAGCAGATAGGTGTAGCGCCCGACGTCGGCGATGGTGGTGAAGTCCCGATGGACTTCATAGGGCGGCTGGCGGCGGATGTGCGGCGCGATGGACAGGTTGCCCGAGGTGGCGAACAGCAGCCGGCAGCCATCGGGCTTTGCCTTGAGCACGTCGAGCGCCGCGATCTGCCCTTCGGCGCCCGGCTTGTTCTCGACAACGATGGCCGTGGCGAGTTGCCTACCCATGTCCTTGGCAAGCGCACGGGCAATCGTATCGGTGGTCGAACCGGCTGGAAACGGCGCGACCAGCGCGATGACGGGGCAGTCCGCCGCTTTCGCGGTAGGAGCGGCGGCGAGCAAGGCCAGGACGGCGCCGCGCGCGAATCGGGCGATGAGCATCGGAAGTTCTCCCTATCGGTCGTTGGTGCCTAGAGCTGTTCGATCTTTGCGCTCTTGACGATGCGCGACCACAACTCGATCTCTTCCTTCTGGCGGGTGCGGAGCGCGGCGGCTCCGCCGCCCGGGACTTCCGCGCCGCGCTCGGTGAAGAACTTGCGGGTGGCGGGATCGTTGGCAATCTTGGCGAACAACTGTTCGAGCTTGGCGAGCCGGGCCGCGGGAACCTGGGCCGGCGCAACGGCTGCCACCCAGGTAGAGGCCACGAAATCGGGAAGACCGGCCTCGGCCGTGGTAGGCACGTTGGGAAGTAGCGCGAGCCGTTCCTTGGAGGCTACGGCCAGCGCCTGGATCGTTCCGCCTTGCACCGACCCCAAAGCGCTCGTCGCATCGATGATCGAGAAATCGACTTCCTTGCCGATAAGCGCATTGAGCGCCGCGCCCACGCCTTTGTACGGAATCGCTCGAGCGGTAAAGGACGCCTTCTCCTGAAGCAATTCGCCCATCAACTGATAGCTCGTCGCACCGGCCGAATAGTTCAACGAGTCGGGTCTGGCGCGGCCTGCCTTCACCAGCGCTTCCATGTTGGCGCGCTCGGAGCCCGCGGGTACGGCGATGACGCTCGGCACCGAGGCCATCATGCCCAATGCCGCCAGATCCTTGAGCGGGTCGTAGGGAAGCGCCCGGTAAAGCGCGGCGTTGGTTGCCAGGATAGAGGTCGTTCCCACCAACATCGTGTAGCCATCGTGCGGCGCGTTCAGCACGGCGCTGACGCCGATGAGCCCGTTTCCGCCCGCCTTGTTCTCCACGACGACCGGCTGGCCCGTCTCCTCGCCCAGCCGCTTGGCGTAATAACGGGCGGCGATGTCGGTGATACTGCCTGGCACGAACGGAACGACGAACTTGATGGCGTGGGAGGGAAAATCATCGGCCGCCGCCGTACCGCATGCCACGCTGGCCGCTATCGCGAATGCAACGACCAGCGTGCGAGAGGGCAAGCCGGCATGTGGGCGTTTGGGAAAAAACATGATCGTCTCCTGTGCGACTGACTATGCCAGCCATGGCCTTGTTGTGAAGCTATGGTAGGAGGACGGTCTATGCTCGTCTAACACTTAAATTCGCACGATTAAGACCTAACGAGTCTTTATTGCCACGACCGGGTCAGCTCATACCCATCCTGGCCCGGCGGACGGAACACTAGTCGTAGTCCTCCAGAAACTCGGCAACCAGCCGCACGAACGCCTGCGTGACCAGCGACCGGGGTTTTCCCGCCGGAAACAGCATCGCGAAGTCATTGAAGAATGCCGGCTCGAACCGGCGCGCCACCAGGCCGCGGCCCGAGAAGTCGTGGGCGGTGACCGGATCGACGATGCTGTAGCCCACGCCTTCGGCCACGAACGCGCACATCGACGCGAACAGCGGTGTCTCGACCTTGATCGACAAGGTGGCGCCGTGTTCGGCGAACAACTCCTGCAGGCGCTGCGTGCGGATGTGGTCGCGCGGCGCGGTCACGATGGGCAATCCGCTCAGGTCGGCCGGGCGAATGACCTCGTTGCCCGCCAGCGGATGCTGCGCGGGCAGGACACAGACACAGCGCAGGCGCAGCTTTTCCGCGTCGACCCAGCCCGGGTCATACGCCGTCTCCGAAAATCCGATGTCGAACTGCTGGGTGGTGACCAGGGTCACGACTGTGGGCGAGCTGCGTGCCTGCAGCGTGACGTTGACGCCGGGATAGTCCCGCAGGAAATGCGCGGCGACGCGCGGCAGGAACTCGAGCGCCAACATGGGAAGCGCCGCGATCCGCAGGCTGCCCGCCTTCGCGTCGCGGATGTCGGCAGCCAGTTGCTCGATGCTGCCCAGCCCCTGAAGCGCGGCCACCACCGCGCCGTGGAGATACTTGGCCTCGTCGGTGGGCTGCAGGCGGCTCTTTTCGCGTACGAACAGGCCAAAGCCGAGGTCGGACTCCAGCCCCGCGATCAGGGTGCTGATGGCGGGCTGCGACAGGCCAAGCCGGACGGCGGCCCCCGTCACGGTTCCCGCGACCATCACTGCGTGGAAAGCTTCGAGCTGACGCACTTTGAACATGGCGGGACAGGGTATAGGTGATTTTTATGGATTCAGAGAAAAACAGGATTGGATCAAGGATTTCGGCATCGCTATGCTGGGGACAGTAGCGCATCCACAGAAATGATAGTGCTCGAAACCGGGGGACGAGTCATGAAACATGCAACAGCGTGGGGCTTGAAGTTCTTTCTGGAGGCATCGATTGCCGCCCTGGCCGGCGCACTGGCCTTCGCACCCGGCGCGCGCGCTGCGGACGACTATCCCAACCGGCCGATCCGCATGCTGGTCGGCTTCTCGGCGGGCGGCGCCACCGACCTGTCAGCGCGCATGATCGCGCTGCAGTTGTCCGAGCGGCTCGGGCAATCGGTCGTCGTGGAGAACCGTCCCGGCGCGGGCGGCAGCATCGCGGCCAGCGCCGTGGCGAAAGCACCCGCCGACGGCTACACCCTTCTGTACACCTCGGCGGCGCACGCGATCAACGCCGCGCTCTACAAGTCGCTGCCCTTCGATCCCGTGGCCGATTTCCAGCCCATCACCACGGTGACCACCACCCTCAATGCGCTGATCGCCCATCCATCCCTGCCCGTGCGCGGCGCCGCCGAGTTCATCTCCTACGCGAAGGCGAACCCGGGCGGCGTCAGCATGGCTTCGACCGGTATCGGGTCGTCCAGCCACATGGCGCAGGTCCTGTTCACCAGCATGGCCGGCATCAAGGTCAACCACGTGCCGTACAAAGGGACGGGCGAAGCCATTCGCGACATCGTTTCCGGAGAGGTCAAGGCCACCCTCGACGCCGTCACCGCCTACCTGCCCTACCTGAGGAACGGCAGCCTCAAGGTGGTCTGCCTGGGCGACGTCCGGCGCAGCACGCTGCTGCCCGATGCGCCCACCTGCGACGAAACGGGCCTGCCCGGCTACGCGGTCAGGAGTTGGCAAGGCGTGCTCACGACGGCCAACGTCCCGCGCAATGTCGTGGACCGGCTCAATCGCGAGATCAACGCGATCCTGAAATCGCCCGAGACGATCCGGCAGATGCAGGCGGCGGGCGCCCGCCCGCTGGGAGGTACGCCGGAAGAGTACGCGGCGATCATCAAGCAGGACATCGCGAAGCTCAAAGAGCTGGTCTCGCTGGCCGGCATCCAGCCGCAATGACACGGGGGCAACCATGAACAAACCGACTCCCACGGCGGGGCAAGCCGAAGAGACCGCCCGCCGTATCCACGCCGAGCACATCGTCATCGATTCGCTCGCGCCCAGCTTCGTCGACGAATGGGCGCTGACGCCCGCCATGATCGAGATCGGCAAGACCTTGCAGGCACAGGGCGGCTCGCGCCCCGCCATCAAGAAGGCCATGGCCGAACATCTCATCGCCCAGTGCGCGCACGATCCTGAAACACGCGAAACCTATCTTTCGTACTGGCGCCGCTCGGGTGTCACGGCGTGCAACCACACCCTGTATGCGTCCGGTCCACCCGACACCGCGCTGGACGCGACGATCGCCAGCGCGCGGCGCGCCGAAACACTCATGGCCTCGCTGGGCGGGCAGGTGACGCTGGCCACCGATGCCGCGCAACTCGAAGCCGCGCACCGCGACGGCCGGCACGCGGTCATGTACAACCTGCAGAACGCCGAGCCCGTCGGGGCCGACCTCGACCGGGTGGAGATCCTGCACGAACTTGGCGTGCGCAGCATGCAACTCACGTACAACCTGCGTACCCGCTTCGGCGACGGCTGCCTGGAGACGAACGACGGCGGCCTCAGCCGCTTCGGCGCCGCGCTGGTCGAGAGGATGAATGCGCGGCGCATGATGGTCGATCTCTCGCACGCCAGCGCGAACACCGCGCGCGACGCGGTTGCCGCGTCCAAGGCACCGGTCGTGGCCACCCATACCGCCGCCCGCGCGCTCAGCGGCCATCCGCGCGGCCTGCCCGACGATGTCCTGAAAGGCATTGCCAACGGCGGAGGCTACGCCGGCGTGGTGATCCTGCCGGCCTTCATCCTGCCCGCCGAGGGCGACGGCCGTGCCGAAAAATACGGCAAGCCGCGAAACTGGGCCACGCTCGACACTGTCGTCGACCATCTCCAGCACCTGGTGAACGTGATGGGCGAAGACCACGTCGGCCTCGGCACCGATTGGGGCAAGCCCTACTACAACGCGCTGGCCTGGACGCCATCGATGATCAGGCCCGAGAGCGGCAGCTTCAACTGGGTGGGCTGGCGCCCGCAGGACCGCTTCGACCCGAACGCGCAGACCCTGGACCTGGAAACCTGGGACAAGTGGCCCAACCTGACCGCGGCCATGCTGCGCCGAGGCATGGCCGAATCCACCGTCGCCAAGATCATCGGCGCGAACTACTTGCGCGTGTTCCGCGAGATATGCGGATAGCGGCTGCCCCATCACCCGGCCCGGGACAACGCATCGCGGTGATAGGCGCCGGCATCGTCGGCGCTTGTACCGCCCATGCATTGCGCCGCCGTGGCGCCGACGTCGTGCTGATCGACCGTGACGAACCGGGCCGCGGCTGCAGCTTCGGCAACCTGGGCGCGATCAGCATGAGTTCCGTCGCCCCGCTGGCCATGCCCGGCGTCCTGGCCTCGCTGCCAGGCATGCTGCGCGATCCCGAAAGCCCGCTCTTCCTGCCCCTGGCCTACCTGCCTCGCGCGCTACCCTGGCTGCTCAGGTTCCTGGCGTCGGCCCGCGCCACGAAGGTCGCCGAAGCGTCGCGCACGCTGGCACGCCTGCACGCCGGCGCCATCACGGCGCACCAGGCCCTTGCCCGCGAAGTCGGCGTCCCGGAACTCATCCTGCAGCGCGGCCAATTGCACCTTTACCCCGACAGCCGCGCCCAAGCCAAAGATGAAGCCGCGTGGCGGCTGCGTGCCTCGCACGGCCTGCCCTTCACCCTTCTCGACCGCCCAGGCATCCTCGAACTGGAACCCCATGTAGGCGGGCGCTACACCGTCGGCGTGTTCCTGCCCGAGGACGGAACCATCCTCAATCCGCTGCGCTATGTCCAGGCCATCGTACGGGCATTCGCCGCGCGCGGCGGCGAGGTCCGGCGCGACGAGGTGCGGGCGCTCAAGCGCGACGGCGAACGGTGGGAGTTGGTTTCCGGGCGCGGCAGCGAACGCTTTTCCCGGGTCGTCGTGGCCGCCGGCGCGTGGTCGACGCGCCTGCTGGGTCCGCTCGGCATACGACTGCCTCTGGAAAGCCAGCGCGGCTATCACGCACAGTTCTCGGGCTGCGCCGGGCTGGTCTCGCGCTCGGTGGTGCTGGCCGACCGGAAGCTATTCCTTGCCCCCATGGAGGACGGACTGCGGGTAGGCGGCACGGTCGAGATCGCGGGCCTCGACCGCCCCCCGGACATGCGCCGCGCGCACCTGCTCGAACGCATCGTGCGCGAAACCTTCGCCGGCCTGACTGCCGCAACGGCTACGCATTGGATGGGCCATCGTCCCTGCATGCCCGACTCCCTGCCCGTCATCGGCCCAGCCGCCGAGCCCGGCCTCTGGCTGGCCGTGGGACACGGCCATCTCGGCATGACCGACTCGGTCAATACCGCACAGAGGCTCGCCGATGGCATGCTGGGACCTCTGGCCTCGACGTCCTCATTGCCACAACCTGATCAACGTATATAATGAGAATCGTTCTCATCAATTTCCTCCGCACCCGCGCGGGCCCACATGTCCTCCGGCGACACCACCCTCAAATTCCACGCCCTGTACAGCGACCACCACGGCTGGCTGCAGGGCTGGCTGCGCCGGCGCGTGGGCCACGCGGGGGATGCGGCCGATCTGGCGCATGACACCTTCCTGCGCATTCTGCTGACGGGGAGGACACCGGAAGCCGAGCAGTCGCGCGCCCACCTGACACAGGTCGCCAAAGGCCTGGTGATCGACCTTCACCGCCGCCGCCTGGTGGAGGCCGCCTACCTCGACGCCCTGTCGCACCTGCCCCAGGCGCAGACGCCGTCGGCTGAGCAGCGGGCGCTGATCATCGAGGACCTGTTGCTGGTGGACCGCGTGCTGGGTGCCCTGCCGGCGAAGGTGCGCCAAGCGTTCCTGCTGTCGCAACTCGATGGACTGACCTATTCCCAGATCGCCCAGACCCTGGGTATTTCATTCGCCACGGTGCGCAAGTACATGCTGCGGACGGCCCAATCGCTGCACGCGGCCATGCTGGCCTCTGAAGGGGTGAACGGGCGGTGAGCGCCGCGCCTGCTTCGCCGGCCACGGCATCCACCGGCGTCGCCGAGTCTGCGGTGCAGCGGGCGCTGGAATGGCAGGTGACATTCTGGTCGGGCGAAGTCACGCCGCGCGAACGCGCCGCATTCGACCGCTGGCTGGCGCAGGACGCCGACCATGCGCGGGCCTGGAACCAGGTACAGCGCACGGGCCAGCGCGTCCAGTCGCTGACCGGACCGGTGGAAGGCGAGGCGCTGCGCGCGGCGGATGCGGCTCGGCGGACCAGCACCCGCCGCACCCTGCTGCGGACCGTGGGGTTGTTCACGGCGGCCGGCGTGGCCGCTTACACGGCTCGAAACGCGCCGCCGGTCCAATCGATGCTGGCCGAACATCGCACGCGCCGCGGCGAGCGCCGGGACTTGCTGCTGCCCGACGGCACACGACTGGTCCTCGACACCGACAGTGCGATCGACCTGCGATTCACCGCGCAAGCGCGCGACGTGCTCCTGCGCGCGGGCGAAGTCTTCATCGCGACCGCGCCGGACCCGCGCAGCGCCGAGGGACGGCCCTCTCGTCCGTTCTCCGTGCATACGCGGCATGGCGCCGTACAAGCGATCGGCACGCGGTTCGCAGTGCGGCTGTCCGACGAACGATCGATGGTGTCGGTGGACGAAGGCGCGGTGCGGGTCCAGCCGCGCCTGGCCTCCGCCGTGCGGCTTGAAGCGGGGCAGCGTGCCTGGTTCTCCGAAACGGCGGTGGAGCCGCCGACGGCCTCCATTCCCGGGGATCCCGCCTGGACACGTGGTCTGCTGGTTGCCGAACGCATGCGGCTGCGGGATTTCCTGGCCGAGTTGGGACGCTATCGCAGCGGTGTGCTGCGCTGCGACCCGGCCGTGCAGGACCTGATCGTCTCCGGCGTGTACCCGCTCGACGATACCGATCTGGCCCTGTCGACCCTGGCCCATGCGCTGCCGGTGCGTATCGACAGCGTGACGCGATACTGGGTCACGGTGCGCGGGCAGGCGGGCTAGAAGCCGTGCCGGCGCACAGGCCTTCCGGGCCGGGCCGAATTTTTCTTTTAATTGCCGTAGCACTTTTTCCTTTTCGTCCGGGATATCAGGAAAGGCCCTCGCGCAGATACGAGGCCGCCGCGCAACCCACGGAAAGGAAGACCATGCCTTCGCGCACCCGCAGCCGACCCCATACTCCGCCCCCATTCCCGCGTACACCGTTGACACGGGCCGCGTTGATGCTCTGCCTGGCAACAGGCAGCTTGGCGCAGCCTCTCGCCACCCAGGCCCAGACCGCGGCGCAAGGCAACGCGGTACTGCGGCACGAGATTCCCGCGGGCACGCTGGACCAGACGCTCAACCGCTTCGCCGCCACGGCGGGCATCACGCTGTCGATCGACGGGGCGCTCACGGCCGGCAAGACCAGCCGGGGCCTGTCGGGCAATTTCGGCGTGCGTGACGGACTGGCGCACCTGCTGGCCGGCTCAGGGCTGGAGGCGGTGGCCACGGCCGGTGGAGGCTATGTCCTGCGCGCCGCCCCGCTCCAACCTTCGACCAGCGAAACGACGCTGCCGACCATCACCGTGACGGCCCGCAGTGAGTCCGAGGCCGAGCTTCCTCCGCCATACGCCGGCGGACAAGTCGCGCGCGGCAGCCGGCTGGGCCTCCTGGGCAACCAGGACGTGATGGATACGCCCTTCAACGTGGCCAGCTATACCAGCGAGCTGATGCAGAATCAGCAGTCGGCCACGCTGGCCGATGTGCTGGACAACGACCCGGCCGTGCGCATGAGTTCGCGCGGGCGCAATACCAGTGTGGGCGGCGGCGACAATTTCTTCCTGCGCGGTTTCGGGCTTGGCAACCGCGATATTTCGCTCAACGGCCTGTACGGCGTGCTGCCCTATGGCACGCTATCGCTGGAAACGATAGAGCGGGTGGAGGTGCTCAAGGGTCCGAGCGCGCTGTTGACGGGCATGGCCCCCAGTGGCGGCGTGGGCGGGGCCATCAACGTGGTGCCCAAGCGCGCGACCGACGCACCCATCACACGGCTGACGGCCAGCTATGCCTCCGATTCGCTCTGGGGAACGCATGTGGACCTGGGCCGGCGCTTCGGCGAACAGAACCAGTTCGGCGTGCGAGCCAATGGGGTCTATCGCAGCGGAGACACCGCGACGTCGGGACAATCGGTCAAGCTGGGAGCGGCATCGGTGGGCCTGGACTACCGGGGCGAACGGCTTCGTGCCTCGCTGGATCTCGGGTACCAGTCCGACGACGCGCGCGCCGCGTCCGTGGGCTATCGCCTGGCTCCCGCGCTCACGGCCGTGCCCGCCGCACCGAAGACCGGGGCGCGCTTCGCCCAGGACTGGGAACGCCGCAAGTATGTGGACGACTACCAGGTCGCGCAGGCGGAGTTCGACGTCTCGCCCACGCTGATGGTCTACGGCGCCGCGGGCGCGCGCGACCACCGGCACAGCAACTACCGCACCGAATCGCGCATCCTCAACCCGGCGGGTGATCTGTCCACTTCGCCCGTCAATTATCCGGAAACGTCCAAGTCCAAATCGTTCCTGGCGGGCGCCCGGCTGAAGTTCGACGCGCTGAACGCACTGCATGAAGTCAACGTGGCGGTGTCCTCCCTGGACACCACGGCCGGTTATGGCTTCGCGCAGTGGGCGGGCGTTGCCTCCAACCTGTACACCCCCGCCACGATCCCGGACCCGCTGCGTACGGGCGCGCCGTTCGCTGGCTTCCTCGACACCCGCAAGGCCTCCGAGACGCAGTTGTCGTCGGTGGGCATCTCCGACAGCATTTCCTGGAATGACGATACGGTACGTCTCATTCTGGGCATGCGCCGGCAGAAGATCACCGTGGACAACTATGCGGCCACCGCACCGGTGAATCCGCGCACGTCGGGCTATGAACGCACGGTCAACTCGCCCGCTGTCGGCCTGGTCGTCAAACCCTGGAGCAACGTCTCGCTGTATGCCAACTACATCGAAGGACTGAGCCCCGGCGCCACGGCACCGGCCGATGCGGAGAACAGCGGAGAAACCTTCCCGCCGGTAAAGACCAAACAGAAGGAGCTGGGCGCCAAGGTGGACTTCGGACGCGTGATCGGTACGGTGTCCCTGTTCGAACTCAAGCAGCCCAACGCGATCACGGTGCCCGGCAGCACGCCGCTGGCCTATCGCTACGTGATGGACGGCGAGCAGCGCAACCGGGGAGTGGAATTCAGCGCCTTCGGCGAACTGGCGCGCGGCGTGCGGCTGCTGGGGGGCATGACCTACCTGCAGGCCAAGCAGATGCGCACGCAGGGCGGCACCAACGACGGCAAGGACGCCATCGTGGCGCCGCGCTGGATCGCCAACGTCGGCCTGGAGTGGGACGCCCCGTTCCTGCCCGGCCTGACACTGACCACGCGCGTGCTGACTACCGGCAAACAATATGTAAATGCCGCCAACACCCTGCGCCTGCCCGGCTGGACCCGGTGGGACGCCGGCGCGCGCTACCGGACACGGGCACTTGGGTACCCCGTCACCTTGCGCGCGAACGTGTTGAACCTGGCCAACAGCAGCTACTGGGAAGGCAGCGCGGGCTCAGGCGGCATCGTGCTGTCGGCGCCGCGCACGGTGTACCTCTCGGCCACGATCGACTTCTGAGCCCGGCGTGCGTCTACGGCCGGTAATCGCGCGGCTGCACCGCTGGATCGGGCTGGTGACCGCGGGTTTCCTGCTGGTCGCGGGCCTGACCGGTGCGCTGCTAGCCTGGTACGACGAACTGGATGCCTTGCTCGCACCGGGTCTGCTGACGGCGCACCCGTCTCCCGGCGCCACGCAGCCGCTGGACGCCTTGGCGTTGCGTGCGCGGGTGGCGCAGGCGTATCCGCACCGACAGGTCAACCATGTACCGCTGAGCCAGCCTCCAGGTCGATCAGCAGTGTTCTTTGTCGCGCCCGGTCCTGACGACACCGGCAAGCCGGTGGCGCAGGTGCTGGTCCAGCCCTATACCGGCCAGGTACTCGGCGACCGCGTGCTCGGGCAGGCCAAACGTGGCGCCCAGTACGTCATGCCCTTCATCTACCGCCTGCACCATTCGCTGGCGCTGGGCCTGGCCGGCACGCTGATGCTGGGCGCCGCGGCGCTGCTCTGGACGGTGGACTGCTTCTTCGGCCTGTGGCTGACCCTGCCCGCTGCCTCGGGCTCGCAGCGGCGGACCGGCGGCACGGCCGGCAAATCCTGGCCGCGGCGATGGATGCCCGCCTGGTGGGTACGCTGGCATGGCGGCAGCTACAAGCTCACGTTCGACCTGCATCGGTCGGGCGGCCTCTGGATATGGGCCATGCTCTTCGTTCTCGCGTGGAGCAGCGTGGCGTTCAACCTCGCCCCGGTCTACGACGCGGTCATGGCACGCGGCGGCCTGTCGTTCCAGGCCACCGCGCGCTCATTACCGACGCTGGCAGTCCCCCAGGATCAGCCCGGCCTGAGCTGGCAACAGGCACGGGAGACCGGCCGACGATTGATGGAGCAACACGCATCGTCGGAAGGATTCTCCGTGCAGCGCGAAGACCTGCTGTACTACGACCCGCGGCGCGCGCTGTTCAGCTACTACGTGCGCAGCAGCCTGGACGTGCGCGAGCGCGTGGGCCGTACCGTCGTCGCCTTCGATGCCAACACGGGCGAGCTGCGCCTGGCCTGGCTGCCCACCGGCGCCGCCAGCGGCGACACGATCACCAGTTGGCTGGCCGGCCTGCACATGGCTGCGCGGTGGGGTTGGCCGCTTCAGGCGTTCGTTACGTTGGCGGGGCTGATGGTCGCCATGCTGAGCGTGACGGGCGTCCTGATCTGGCGGCGCAAGCGGGTGCCGCGCGGGCGGGCAAAGGCTGATCTCGCGCCTGCCACCATGCGGCCTTAGGCGCTGGCGGTCAGGCTTGCAAGAATGCTTTCGAACGATTCTTCCGCCAAGCCATGCAACTCCGCGGTCGTGCGATTCTGCATGGGATGCGGCACGTAAAGCGACGCCCCTTCAAAACCGATCGCGGCGCATTGCTTGGCAAAGGCATCCCGGAACTCGGTCGTCAGTACGCTCACCCCCGGCAGGCCCCGTTGATCCAGGTCGTTCAGGTCGTGCGTGCTGCACGAGGTGCAAGAACCGCAGTCGGAGAGCGCGATGACCACGAGGTCGCAGTTCTCGGCGATGTCCTGGATCATCGGCACCGGTGCGGTGCGGGTATTGGTCGGTTTCTTGTAGCGGCGGGTGGCCACGCCCACCTCTGCAAAAAGCTGCTCCAGCCTGTCGATGAATTCGTCGCCGCGCATCTTGCCGATATCCATCAAAGCGACGGTCTTGCCTTCCAGCGACACGGGCGGGGCCTTGCGAGGCCGCAGCAGGGACGCCAATTCGGGGGTGGGGTCTCGCAGAACGCTTTCGTACATGGCATTTACTCCTTGATTTCACGGGTGACGGGTTGCGACTCGTCGCGGAAACGGCCGCCGGTCCAGCCGCAGAGAATGGCGGAGAACAGACCCGCCTGGCCGCCAGCCCGGACAATGAGCAGGCCGTCGTCCCAGAACTTCGGCACGCCGCCTTCGTCCTTGCGGCTCGGATGAATGCCTTCGCCGATGCCGTGGGCGCCCTGCACCAGGTCTTCGGCGGGACGCACGCAGGCGGCATGCAGTTCGGCCGTGATGCGCTGGCGGTCCCAGCCGGCGTTCCTGTAGATCTCGTAGTGCTCGGCCGAAAGCACCAGCATGGCGTTGGTGAACTGGGCCAGTTTCGGATGGCCGACAGCCACCAGCGCGGACGCGAACGAGCGGGTCAGTTCCTCCGGCGTGCGCGAACGCTGGTCGATGAAGCCCTGGATGCCGTCGCCCTGAAACAGGGTCACGGCGCTCTTGCCCGGCGCGATGCCGCGCGCAACGGAAAGCGGTTCCCAGCTAGGGTCGGTTTCGTCTTCCGCGAAGCAGAACGTGTACTTGCCTGGGCCGCCCAGCGTTGAGCGGTCCAGTTCGCCGGGAATCCCACCGCCGACGTTGCGGATGATCAGTTGCAGGGCCCGGCCGATGGTCGCATTGGCGCGGTTGCCCTGACCCAGGGCATTGATGCCCCAGTTCATGCCGATGCGCCTGGCGATCGGGCCGTTGACCACCACGATGGGGCCGGAGAAGCAGGTGGTGCACAGCAGGCCGTGCATGGTGAAGACGGGCTCCAGCGCGGTCTCCAGCGCGGCCAGGAGCACGGGCATGTATTCGGGCTTGCAGCCGGCCAGGACGGCGTTGATGGCGACTTTTTCAACGCTGCAGGGTGCCAGGTTGGGCGGTACCAGACCCACGATTTCGTCAGGCCTGCGCGAGGTCCCCGACAGCATGCGCAGGATGCGTGCATCGGTCGGCGGAACCACGGGCAAGCCATCGCTCCAGCCCCGGTCGTAGCAACGCTCGACCGGATCGTCCCAGTGGTCCACCTCGATGCGGCGCGCCTGCAGCCCGGTATCGCCAAAGGCTTCGACCAGGTGCTCGTACACGCCCGGCTCGCGGCTCTTGGAGCCGCATCCAGGTTGCCACGCGGGAAGGCTTGCCCCCAGGTCCGCCTGGCCCGTCAGCGCCTGCCACGCATCGCGCTGCCAGCCGAATTCGCGCCCGACCTCCCTGCCGCCTTCGATTTTGATCAGGGTCGGCACGGTTTCCACGTCGTGCCGGAACGAGGACTCCAGGCGGGTGTCGTCGACGGGCGCAAGCCCTTCATAGAACGCCGGATCGTCCTGTACGAAGACCTTCAGCTTGAGCCCCGCAGAGAGAAGCTGCTGATATACCGGACGCAGCATGGCGCAGGTTTCGCAGGCCTCTTTGACGAAAAGGACGTAGCCGTCCTCCATTGCCTCGTGTGCAAGATGCTTTGACTCTGATATGTCAGACATGGCGACTCCTTGGATGGCACCTCTTCAGTGCCTGTTATTTCGCAAAATCACGTATTGACGGCTCTCAACTGATATACTAGATTCACATCTACCAGACGTCAACAAGCACTGCGCCATGACTCCATCCGACACGACTTTCACCGCCACCCCGCCAGCCTCTCACCAAGGAAAACTGGCGGATTTGATACGTGCCCGCATCGTCAGCGGCGAGCTCAGGCTGGGGCAGATGCTGTCCGACAAGGAATTGGCACTGGAATATCAGATGAGCCGCACGCCCGTGCGCGAGGCACTTCTGGAGTTGCGGTCCGCGGGTCTGGTCGTGAGCTATCCGCAACGCGGCACCTACGTGTTCGACCCCACGCCGAAAGACATCGCCGAGATCTGCCAGATGCGCGGGTTGCTCGAAGCCGGCGCGCTGCGTGTCGCGGCGGCCGCGGGCCTGACGTCCCTGGTGATGGAACTGAACAAGGCGGTCGCGCACATGGCGTTCGCCATCGAGGCGGGCGACTTCCGCATGATCGAGACCTTCGACACCCAGTTCCACGAAACGATGGTGGCGATGTGCGGCAACTCGCGGCTGGTCGCGGCCTATCGGCAAATCTCCGACCAGGTGCGCGTGCTGCGCCATCGCCTGCCCGCCCGCCGCCAGCGGGTCCATGACGCACTTGCCCAACACCGGCGCATCGTCGACCTGCTGACGGCCGAACGGATCGACGATGCCGTCGAGGAAGTGCTCCGCCACGTCGAGCGGGTGCATAACCTGCTGGACCACCCTGAGCTGGCTTCAGGAGCGGAATCCCCCAGCCAACCTTGAAGAGGTCGCCACCATGTCACCGTTCCGCCGCAGCTTCATTCCGCTTCTTGCCGTTGCAGGCCTGTCCGCAGGCACCGCATCGGCGCAGGACACCTATCCGTCGCGTCCCGTACGAATCGTCGTCACGCTCTCCGCCGGAAGCCAGGTCGACATCCTGGCCCGGTTGGTCGGCGAGAAGCTGGGCCAGAGCCTGGGGCAGCCGGTGATCGTGGAAAACCGGCCAGGTGCCGGTGGCACACTGGCGGCAGCGTTCGTGGCCGCTGCCGCGCCCGACGGCTACACGCTGCTGATGACGGCCAATGGACACGCCATCAACCCCGCCCTGTATGACAAGCTGCGCTTCGACACCGCCAAGGACTTCCGGGGCGTCAGCCTGGTCGCGGTCGTGCCCAGTGTGCTGGTCACTTCCCCGAGCGTGCCGGCCAGGAACGTGTCGGAACTGATTTCTCTGCTCAAGGCCAACCCGGGCAAATACAACTATGCCTCGCCCGGCGTAGGGAGTGCCGGCCACATGGCCACCGAACTCTTCAATCTCGATGCCAAGGTCGAAGCGACCCACGTTCCCTACAAGGGCACGCCCGAAGCCTTGACCGACCTCATGGGCGACAACGTCCAGTACTTTTTCGCTCCGCTGGGCGCCACCCTTCCCCTGGTCAACACGGGCAAGGTCAAGGCCCTCGCGGTCAGCACGACGGCGCGTTCGGCCGCGCTTCCCAATACGCCCACCGTCGCGGAATCAGGACTGCCCGGCTTTCAGTACGACTTCTGGTATGGCCTCGTCGCGCCCGCGGCAACCCCGAAACCGATCATCGACCGCCTCGCGTCCGACATCCAGAAGGCACTACAGTCGCAGGACGTGAAGGAGAAGCTTGCCGCCCAGGGCGCAGCCCCCTCCTCCCTGACAGATACGAAATTCGACCAGTTCCTTCGGTCCGAAATCAAGAAGTCCGCGGAACTCGTCCGGATCTCGGGTGCCGCCAACGCCCTGAAGTGACCCGGGAAGCCCCCCCTCACCAACCGAGACACGCCATGGAAAAAAGACACGCCCCCGTCGTCATCCTGGGGGCCGGCCCCGCCGGCTACACGGCAGCCGTCTACGCGGCCCGCGCGAACCTTCGGCCGATGGTCATTACCGGCATGTCCCCCGGCGGCCAGTTGATGACCACCACGGACGTGGACAACTGGCCGGCCGACCACGCCGGCGTGCAAGGGCCGGAACTGATGCAGCGCTTTCTGACGCACGCCGAACGCTTCGGAACCACCATGGCCTACGACCATATCCATGGCGTCGAACTGGGAAGCCGCCCCTTCACCCTGCATGGCGACAACGGCGCCTACACCTGCGACGCGCTGATCCTTGCAACCGGCGCATCGGCGAAATACCTCGGCCTGCCCTCCGAGCAAGCCTTTGCCGGCCGCGGAGTATCGGCTTGCGCGACCTGCGATGGATTCTTCTACAAGGGCGAGGATGTGTGCGTGGTGGGCGGCGGCAATGCCGCCGTGGAAGAAGCCCTCTACCTGTCCGGCATCGCCCGCACGGTAACGCTCATTCATCGCCGGGACAAATTCAGGGCCGAGCCCATCCTGATCGCCAAGCTGCTTGAGAAAGCGGCGAGCGGAAAGATCCGCCTTCAGCTCTTCCAGACCGTCGACGAAATCCTGGGAGACGAGAGCGGCGTGACGGGCGTTCGCATCAAGAGCACCGTGGATGGCAAGACGCAGGAACTGACCCTGAAAGGCTGCTTCATCGCCATCGGGCACCATCCCAACACCGACATCGTTCGCGACCAGCTTGAAACCCGCAACGGCTATGTCGTGACCGGCACATCCCGGCATGGGTTCGCCACCATGACGAGCATCGCCGGCGTATTCGCGGCGGGCGACGTCCAGGATGACATCTACCGCCAAGCCATCACCAGCGCGGGAAGCGGCTGCATGGCCGCGCTCGACGCGCAGCGCTTCCTCGAACTGGAGGGGCCCGGCGGCGTGAGTGAACCGGTCACCATGGCGGCTTGAATCAGTGTGACGCGCCAGGCGCATGCCGCGCGCGCTGGCGCGCATCCTGTGCGGTCTCGACCGCATGCACCGCCCGCTCGAAGACCGCGGCGTCGCCGAGATCCGCGCCTAGCCGCAGCGCCAGGGCCGTAAGTGTTTCCAGCTTGTTGGACGTGCGGTCCAGCAACTCGCCCAGGCTGTTGTACACCCGCTCCGTCGCGCTGAGCGCTGGCTGCGGCAGTGTCGGCTCGTGGTTCATTGTCCTGTTCAGAACGAGACGGTTCACGGCCTCTTGCACGCGGCGAAGGTCCGGCCGTTTCCAGCGTGCCGCGATGTTGTGGTCGGGCCGGACCAGGTACAGGGTGCCGGGATCGGCCGCCATGCGGCCACGCAATATACCGTTCGGATCATGCACCTCCTGGCGGCCCGCAGGCGGCGCATGCTCCGTGACGACGATGACGTCCAGACCGAGTCGTTGCAGCGCTGCCTCTGTCAAACCGGCACCGTCCGCATCCCGGAACCATATGGCACACGGACGGGTCGAGATCGCCCCCAGCAGATGGCCTTGCGGCAGCGTGGACACCTGCAGGTCGGGAAGCACGTCGCCGGGAGCGGGTCCGCCCTTCCATTCGTCACAATCCGGCGTGGACAGGGGAGACTGCCGCAGCGGCACGTAGGCGGCCTGCCGCGGATTGAGCAGGTCTTGCAAAGGCGTGTCGCCAAGCGCCAGCACTAGGGCCGCGTCGCGAGCCTGCCGCATTCCCGCCGAAGGCGGCGTCATGAACGCGGCGTTTCGGTTCGCCGCCGCCGCATTTTCTTCGAAGACCGCGAACCGCTCCTGCGAATACATGTCAAGCAGCGTCTCTGGGGCCGTACCCTGCAACACCTGGGCCAGTTTGACACCGAGATTCCATGCGTCCTCGACGCCCGAATTAAGACCGCGAATGCCGAAGATGGGCATAAGATGAGCCGCGTCGCCGGCAAACAGCACGCGGCCGTGATGGAAGCTGCGCAGCGAACGGCTGTGAACGCGATAGTGACTCACGTCCTCGAGACGCCATGCGGCTTTCTCCCCGATGTAGTCCAGGTGTTGCTGGATGCGTCGGTGCACACGTGTGGGCTCGACGGCGCGCTTCGGGTCTTCTCCCGAGCCCAGTTGATAGTCCAGGCGCCAGATTCCACCCGGCTGGCCATGCATCAATACGCTCAGCCCCGGATTGGAAGGGGGATCGAACCAGCAGCGCCGTTCGGTCGGGGCATCGGTATCCATCTCGATATCGGCGATGACGTAATCCGCTTCGTAGGAAGTCCCCTCCAGCCTGAGCCCCATGGCCGCTCGCACGGCGCTGCGTGCCCCATCGCAGGCGGCGACATGGCTCGCCTGCAACGCGTAGCTACCCTGCGGCGTCTCAACCTCGAGCCGAACCGTGTCGCCTTCCTGGTCCAGACCCGTGAAACGGCTCTGCCAGCGCAGATCGATCAGTGGCGACATCGCTACCCTGGACACCAGGAACTGCTCGGAGTAGCACTGCTGCAGGTTGAGCATCGGACGATGCCGTATCGCCGGGTCGTCAGGCATCTCGAACTGCAGGATGGTCCTCCCGGCGAAAAAGCTGCGCCCGCCCGTCCACCTCTTGCCGGATGCCACCACCGGCGCGGCCGCCCCCAAGGCGTCCCAGATTTCCAGCGTCCGCCGTGAAAGGCCCAGGGCGCGGCTGCCGCCGCAGACGCGATCGTCGTTCTCGAGCACCACGGATCGAACGCCCGCACGCGCCAGCGTCAGCGCCAACGTGAGTCCGACGGGCCCGGCACCCACGATCACGACGGGGTACGGATGCGGCGCCCCCCGGCCGCCGAGTTCCGGCGGAGGGGTGAAAGGATGGGTTGCCAACAGGCCGGCGTCGAGCGGCGGGATCCGATGCGAGTCACCATCCCCGGTGGCGAGGGCGGCATGGGTAGGCTGCGTCATGGGTAGGTTTATGGCTATTAAATATCAAAAATAGATACTATCACTTGTAAATTTAAAACAAAAATACTTTTAGTATCAAATTTCAATACTTAATCCTTAGTCCGACTGCGCGTATGAGCCTCAAGTAAACTGCGGCCATGTCCCAGTTCCAGAAAGTCTTCGACGTGCTCGACCTCTTCACCGAGGAGCGAACCACATTGAGTGCCGAGGAGGTCAGCGATCTGCTGGCGGTTTCTCGACCTACCGCCTTTCGTTACCTGAGATGGCTTACCGAAACGGGCCTGGTATCGCGGTTGTCGGGCCGTTACGCGATCGGCGCCCGGATCATGGAACTGGACTACCGCAGCCGGCGATCGGACCCGCTGCTGCTTGCCGCACGTGATGTCATGGCCCGGCTGACCGAAGAAACCCAATGCTCGGCCATGCTGTCGGGCGTCTTCGGCGATAAGGTGGTGAACATCCATCAGGACGAACATCGAGCGCACGTCTCCGCCAGCTTCGGCAGGGGCCGCGCGCTGCCGCCGTTTCGCGGCGCCGCCTCCAAGGTCGTTCTCGCGCACCTGGGGTCGGCCAGATTGAAGCGGCTCTTCGACGATCACGGACATGAGCCAGACGTGCAGCTCCTGGGGCAGGACTGGCCCGAATTCAGCAAATACTTCCGAGCCATCCGCCAGCGCGGTTTCTATGTCTCGAAAGGCGAGGTCGACAGCGACGTAGCCGGCGTGGCGGCCCCCATCCTCAGCGCCGAGGGCGGGGTGGCGGGTGCCTTGACCCTTCTCCTGCAACTCCCGCACGGCGAATTCCTGGATACGAACCGGCTCGGCAACCTGGTGATGGAGCGTGCGCGCGAGATCTCCGGCCGCCTCACCCAGTCGCCGATGCCAGCGGATGGGGCCGCCTCGGTAGAGACCGCGGCGTAACGGCGGCTCGGCCGGCCCCGGCCAAGCCGCACATCTTTCCAGATCTGGTGCCCTGCACGCAGACGGTCACGTCCTGCGGGACCCGCCTCGTCCTGCGCTCTCGTCCAAGGACCCCTTAGCCCATGCGTCTGCTCACTGCACCGGCCTCGACACCACCAATTAAATATCAAATTTAGATATTTTTTCTTGAAAAAACAAAATTCTTGATGCAATAATCTCATTATTAGAAACTCAAAAGATGCCCGACTGGACCGACTCGGATCCCCAGGCATAGACCTCAACATGATCGACGTCCATCAGCACATCCTCCCCGCCCGGTACGTCCAGGAAGTCGGTGAGGACTACATCACCGCGCAAGGCTCATCGACGCGCCTGCCGCCCTGGAGCGTGGAAGGCGCCCTCCAGGGCATGGACGCGGCGGGCATCCGCACGGCCATCAACTCCATCTCGGCGCCCGGCTTCGCCCCGCTGGCCGCGGCACCGGCCGCCGCACTGGCACGCTGGTGCAACGAGCTTGCCGCGCAGATCGGCGCCGACCACCCGGGACGGTTCGGTTTCTTCGCCGCGCTGCCGTTGCCGGATATCGACGCCAGCCTGCGCGAGGTGGAGCATGGCTTCGACCGCCTGGGCGCGGATGGCGTGTGCGTGCTGACCAATCACGGGGGGCACTACCTCGGATCGCCCCTCTACGACCCCCTGTACGAGGAGCTGGATCGCCGTAGCGCGGTCGTGTTCGTCCATCCCACGACTCCGGCCAGCATGCAATTGGTCGCCGGCCTGTCGCCGTCGACGCTCGAATTTCCGTTCGACACCACCCGCACGGTGGCCGACATCGTGTTCGCCGGCGTCTTGACTCGCTATCCCCGCATCCGCTGGATCTTTTCGCACGCGGGGGGCGCCATTCCCTACCTGGCGGGGCGGGTCGAACTGCTCACCACCAACAAGCCCGCGCTGCGGGAGCGAATCCCGCAAGGTTTCTCGGCGGAACTGCGCAAGCTGTATTTCGATTGCGCCTTGTCCTTGTCGCCGACCACGCTCGACGCGCTCGTCGCCGAGGTCGGGATGGACCGCCTGCTGTTCGGCAGCGACTACCCATTTGGCCCCAAGGACCAGATGACCACCGCGGCGCACGGCCTTGCCTCACTGCCTTGGGACGAGCAGCGCAAGCAGCAACTGCGTTCTGGAAACGCAGCGCAGCTGTTTCCGCGCTGGCGCGCTTGACGCGTCCGGCCTGTCCGGCCGCCGATCACCTCTAAAAAAACCCCGGAGACTCTGATGAATCTGATCTTCAAGATGGCCATGGGCGCGTGTTCCGCGCTGGCCGCATTAGCGGCCGTGGCGCAGCCGGCGCCGAACGATGCCTACGCGACCCAGCCCGTGAAGCTGGTGGTGACCGGCCCTCCGGGATCGGTGCCCGACCTCCTGGGGCGCACCATTGCGCAAAGCCTGGAGGAAGTCCGCGGGGGCACGGCGGTGATCGTCGAGTCCCGGCCCGGTGCCAATGGCGTGGTCGGGGCAAGCCAGGTCGTGCGTGCGCCGGCCGACGGGACCACGCTCCTGCTAGCGTCCGACTCCCTGCTGACCATGCTGCCCTACGTCAACGACAAGCTGCCGTTCCGGCCGCAGGCCGACCTCAAGCCGATCGCCCAGGCGGTCGATGCAGCCGTCGTTCTTGTCGTGCCGCCTCAACTGGGCGTGCGCACCCTCAAGGATTTCGTCGCGAAGGCCAAGGCGGCTCCGGATGGGCTGACTTATGCGTCGCAGGGGCCTGCATCGGTGCACAACCGGTCGATGCTCCGGCTGCAGCAGATGGCGGGCATTCGCCTCCTGCACGTGCCTTACGGCAACAAGTCGCCTCTGGTGGACCTGGCGGGCGGGCAGGTGAACGCAATGTGGTCCGGCATTTCCGGCGCCTATCCCCTCATCCGGCAGGGCAAGCTGATTCCGCTCGCGGTCAGCACCAGCACGCGCGCCAGCATCCTGCCGGAGGTCCCGACCACCGCCGAACTCGGCTATCCGGGGTTCGACCTGAAAAACTGGTTCGGCTTTGTCGCGCCGGCCGCCATGTCGCCCGCAGTGGCGCGCCGCATCGAATCCGACCTGCTGAAGGCCATAGACAAGCCTGCCGTTCGTGAACGTATCTCCGAACTGGGCATGGAGGTACGCGTCGGGACAGCGGACGCGATGGCGAAATTGATCCGTGCGGAATCCGAGAGCAACAAGGCGCTCGTGGCCAGTGGGGTCATCCCCAAGGAGTAATCATGAGCACACTTGAGCAGAAGGACACGACCGCCTCCGGCAAGATCGACCTGCACCATCATTTCAACGCGCCGGGCGGACGCGGCCAGCCTGACTGGACGCCGGAGAAGGCGATCGGCGAGATGGATGCGGCGGGCGTGGAGTTGGCGATGGGGTGGCCCGGACCGGTCGCCGCCGAGACGGTGCAGGCGGCACGTGATCGCGCCCGCATGCTCAACGAGTTCGGCGCCAAGATCGTCCAGGGACGGCGCAAGCGTTTCGGCCTGTTCGCATCGCCGCCCCCGTTGACGGACGTGGACGGCGCGCTGCGCGAGATCGAATACTCGCTCAACGTATTGAAGGCGAACGGCATCGGCTTGATCACCCATTACGGGCGCTCGTGGTTGGGGGATGCGGCCTTCGAACCTGTCTGGAACGAGCTGGACCGCCGCGAGGCCGTGGTGTTCGTGCATCCGCAAGGGTGGGCAGGCGCCTGCGACTGCGGCATCCTCGACTACCAGGCGCCGCATCTAAGCGATGCCTGGCTGGAATATCCCTTCGACACGGCCCGGACGATCCTGCACCTGATGGTGACCGGCACACTGCGCAAGCACCCGCGGATCAAGTTCGTGTTCTGCCACGGTGGAGGCGCCTTCACTCCGTTGATCGCGCGCCTGGAAGGCTTCTCGGGTTGGGTCAAGGTGGGGCCGGAGCGCATGGCCGAACTGTTTCCCGAAGGCATCACCGCCGAGTTCCGCCGCTTGTATTTCGAGTGCGCGCAAGCCTACTCCCCGGAACAGATGGCGCTGCTCATGAGCCGGCTTCCCGTCAGCCAGATCCTGTTCGGCAGCGACTACGACCGGTTCCCGTTGCGGCATGCGGTGGAGCAAATGGATAGGCTCGAGCTGTCGCCGGAGCATCGTGCGGCGATCGAAAGCGGTAATGCCAGGCGGCTGCTGCGGCTCGATTCGGTGGACTCGCCTTGGGTTGCGCAAGCCTGACGGCAAGGCTACGGCTGCCCGTCGACCTCATCAACGCCGTCGAGCGGCGGCATCCAGCTGACACGGCGGCGCGTCCAGATTTGCGTCTGCGGACCACCCACTTGATCTCGCTGCGCCAGGGTGCCGACCCGCAGCGAATAACGCTTCGGCGTACCCGGATCGGTCGCGTAGAGCTGCGTGCCGCAGTGCTCGCAAAAACCCGTGACCCGCCGCGCGCCGCTGTCGGCGGTCTTCACATAGTGGCGCGGCTTGCCTTGCAACAACCGGAACGTCTCGGCCGGCGCGGCGATGTTCGTGCGGAACGCCGAGCCCGACATGATCTGGCAGTCTAAACAATGACAAACCCGCATCGATCCAGGTTGGACCTCGGCCTCGTAGCGGATCGCGCCGCAACGGCATTGCCCCTGTACTTTCATTGCTCTCTCCCATGGCGCTTTGGCGTTTAGGCCATGAAGGAAACGACCAAGCCAACTACTGCACTCCCAACGATAACTTGGATGACCCCGCGTTTATAGCGGAACAACGCCGCTGCCGCCGCTACCACTATGATCGCCGACACCCAGTCGAATCGCCCGGCCAACCCTGCTGGCCATAACACGTGGTAGCCGAAAAACAGTGCCAGATTGATGATGACGCCGACCACCGCGGCCGTTATGGCAACTAGCGGCGCAGTGAAATTCAGGTCCTCTTTGGTTGCCTCCACCACAGGCCCCCCTGCGAGAATGAACACAAATGACGGCAGGAAGGTGAACCACGTAACCAGGGTCGCGCCCAAAGCGCCTGCGATAAACGGGGACGCCGAACCCAGCAATTCATGGAAATAGGCAGCCACAAAGCCCACGAAGGCCACGACCATGATCAGGGGGCCCGGGGTGGTCTCTCCCAATGCCAGTCCATCAATCATTTGGGTAGGGTTAAGCCAAGCGTAGTGCTCCACTGCTCCCTGAAAAATATAAGGCAAGACAGCGTAAGCTCCCCCAAAGGTAAGCAGTGCAGCTTTGGTGAAAAACCAGCCCATCTGCGTATATGCTCCATGCCACCCAAATAACACGGCGAGCACAGCCATCGGCACACCCCACAGGGCAAGGCTGACAATTAGCAGGATGCAGAGCCGCGACCAGCGAAAACGCGCATGTTCGGGCGTCGGAGTGTCATCGTCGATGAGCGCCACAACCCCGCCTTCCTGGGCCGCCGCGTGATGCCCGCTAGCCGTTCGAAATAGCTCCGGCCGCCACCTTCCGCCTAGGTACCCCGTCAATGCCGCAATGGCCACAATAAGCGGAAATGGAACGTTGAGCGCAAAGATGGCGAGAAACGCAGCCCCGGCTATGAGCCAATGCGCGCGGCTCTTCAGGGCTCGGGAGCCAATGCGATGCGCTGCGTGCAACACGATGGCAGTGACTGCAGGTTTGATTCCGTAGAACAAGCCTGCGACCACGGGCAGGTTGCCGTATGCGGCATAGATCCATGACAGCGCGATCAGGATGAGCAAGGAAGGAAGAACGAAAAGAACCCCGGCGGCCACGCCCCCCCATGTACGGTGTAGAAGCCAGCCGATATAGGTTGCCAACTGCTGGGCCTCCGGGCCTGGCAGCAGCATGCAGTAGTTCAACGCGTGAAGAAATCGCCCCTCGCTTATCCAACGTCGGCGTTCAACGAGTTCGGTATGCATGATGGCGATCTGCCCCGCCGGACCGCCGAAGCTGATAAACCCCAGCTTTAACCAAAAGCGCAAAGCGGCGCCCAGCGAAAGCTGGCGCGAAGCGATATCTGAAGGAAAGGATGCTGATGTAGCGGTGTCCACGGATAACTCCGGCTGAGAGTATCAGCACTTGGACGGGACACCGTCTATCTTGGAAGAGCGGGAGGCTGAAATCCCGAGTGAATTCATCTTAGCATGAGGCGATGGGGGTCGCGCGCTCTACACCCGTTTGTCAATGTATTCAGAGAAATGACGGGCGACGATCTCCTCGATACGCGCCACCTGCCCATCGGTGAGTTCCTCGACGAAGCTGCGCTTGCGCTTGGACAGCGAGCCGTAGCCTTGCACGATGATGTCGAACTATGAGAAAAATTCTGCTTATCGGCTCCCGGGGCCTCCTGAGACGGCCGTTCTCGCGCAATCGCGAACTGCGCCATTTCTCAGAAACAATCCGGAACTCCCACTTTCTTAACGGGAAAAAAAACAAAACGGCCTCACAATGGAGGCCGTCAAATCCTTGTGTGCAAGGTGAATTCTTTGGTGGCCTGGGGCGGAATCGAACCACCGACACGCGGATTTTCAATCCGCTGCTCTACCAACTGAGCTACCAGGCCATGTCGCAACGAGCGCTGCAACGAAGCTCCACCGGCTGCGCTTGAATTACGCGCGCCCTGTAAAGAACGCAGGATATTACACACTTTTGGGACCGTTGGCAAAACGCCCCGCCAAATTCCCCCGGTGCCCACCCCTAGCGACCCCACGTCGCACCCCTCCCCCCTCCCTACCCTTTATAATGGCGGGTGGCCCTTCCCATCCGTGGCCTTTTTCCCTTCTGTCCCATGTCCGTCGACGTTCTTACATTCGGCCTGAATCACGTCTCCGCCCCGGTTTCGGTGCGGGAACGGGTGTCGCTGCCGCTGGAGCTGGTCAGCCCGGCGCTGGCGGGGCTGCGGTCGGCGTTCGGCGGGGCGGTGCGCGAGGCGGCCATCCTGTCCACCTGTAATCGCACCGAGATCTACTGTGCGGCCGAACCGGGCGTGGCCGAGCATCTGCCGGCCTGGCTGGCGAGCTATCGCCAGTTCGACGACCGGTCGCTGCAACCCCATCTTTATCGCCACATCCAGCACGACGCCGTCCGGCACGCGTTCCGCGTGGCCAGCGGGCTGGATTCGATGGTGCTGGGCGAGCCGCAAATTCTCGGGCAGATGAAGGACGCGGTGCGCGCCGCCGAGGAAGCCGGGGCGATGGGCACGCTGTTGCACCAGTTGTTCCAGCGCACGTTCTCGGTAGCCAAGGAGGTCCGTTCGCAAACCGCGATCGGCGCGCAGTCGGTGTCGATGGCCGCGGCCGCGGCGCGGCTGGCCGAGCGGGTGTTCGGCGATCTGGCCGAGGTCAATGTGCTGCTGATCGGCGCGGGCGAGATGATCGAGCTCTGTGCGACGCACCTGGCCGCGCATCATCCCAAGAAGATGGTGGTGGCCAATCGCACGGTGGAGCGGGCGGAAACACTGGCCTCGAGGTTCTCGGCCGGCGCGATGCGGTTGTCGGAACTGCCCGAGAAGCTGGCGGATTTCGACGTGGTCGTGTCGAGCACGGCCAGTTCGCTGCCCATCCTGGGGCTGGGCATGGTCGAGCGCGCCACCAAGACCCGCCGCCACCGGCCGATGGTGATGATAGACCTGGCCGTGCCGCGCGACATCGAACCCGAGGTCGGCCGGCTGGACGACGTCTATCTGTATTCGGTGGACGACCTGGGCCGGCTGGTGCAGAACGCGTCGGATGCGCGCAAGGCGGCGGTGGTGCAGGCCGAGGCCATCATCGAAACGCGGGTGCAGAATTTCATGCACTGGATGGACACGCGCTCGGTGGTGCCGGTCATCCGCGACCTGCACCAGGCGGCCGACGCGATGCGGCAGGCCGAGCTGGATCGCGCCCGCAAGGCGCTGGCCCGGGGCGATGCGCCCGAGCAAGTCCTGGAACAATTGGCGCACGGCCTGACGCAAAAGTACCTGCACGGCCCGCTGTCCGCCCTCAACCATAGCGAAGGCGCCGACCGCCAGCAGCTGCTGGCCTGGTTGCCGCGCCTGTTCTCGTCGCGCTCCGAGCGCAACCATTAGCCTTTCATGAAAGCATCGATGCGGGCCCGGCTCGAGCAGTTGTCTCGACGCCTCGCCGAACTGGACGCGTTGCTCGCGGCGCCTGAAACCGCCAGCAACATGGACACCTTCCGCAAGCTGTCGCGCGAGCGCGCGGAGATCGAGCCGGTCGCCAATGGCTTCAAGCAGTACGAAGGCACCGAGGCGGACATCGCGACGGCCCAGGAGATGCTGGGCGATCCCGACATGAAGGCCATGGCCGAGGAAGAGTTGCGCGCGGGCAAGGACCGGCTGGAAGAGCTGGAAGGCGAGCTGCGCATCCTGCTGCTGCCGCGCGATCCCGACGATAGCCGCAGCCTGTTCCTGGAAGTGCGCGCCGGCACCGGCGGCGACGAGAGCGCGCTGTTCGCGGGCGATCTGCTGCGCATGTACACCCGCTTTGCCGAGCGCAATCGCTGGCAGGTGGAAATCATGTCGATGAGCGAATCGGAACTGGGCGGCTACAAGGAAGCGATCGTGCGCATCGCGGGCGATGGCGCCTACGGCAGGCTCAAGTTCGAATCGGGCGGGCACCGCGTGCAGCGGGTCCCGGCCACCGAGACGCAGGGCCGCATCCACACCTCGGCCTGCACGGTGGCGATCATGCCGGAAGCCGACGAAGTGGCCGAGGTGCAGATCAATCCCGCCGACCTGCGCATCGACACCTTCCGCGCCAGCGGCGCGGGCGGGCAGCACATCAACAAGACCGACTCGGCGGTGCGCATCATCCACCTGCCCACCGGCATCGTGGTCGAATGCCAGGACGACCGCTCGCAGCACCGCAACCGCGACAAGGCGATGAAGGTGCTGGCGGCCCGGATCAAGGACAAGGAACAGCGCGAGCGCCACGCCAAGGAAGCCGCGCACCGCAAGAGCCTGGTCGGCTCGGGCGACCGTTCCGAGCGCATCCGCACCTACAACTTCCCGCAGGGCCGGGTGACCGACCACCGCATCAACCTGACGCTGTACAAGCTGCAGAACGTGCTGGACGGCGATCTGGAAGAGCTGATCTCCGCCCTGGCCTCGGAACACCAGGCCGAGCTGCTGGCCGCGCTGGGCGACGACTGAACGCCATGGCCACCGCACGCGAGCTGATCGCCGGCTGCGGCCTGCCGCTGCTGGAGGCCCGCATGCTGCTGGAGCGGGCCCTGGGCGTCGGCCGCGCCTGGCTGATCGCCCACGACGACGAAGCCCTGCCGGGCGACCAGGTCACGGTCTTCCTGGACTGGGCGCGGCGGCGGCGCGACGGCGAACCCATGGCCTACCTGCTGGGCGAGCGCGAGTTCATGGGCCACGATTTCCAGGTGTCGCCGGCGGTGCTGATTCCCCGCCCCGACACCGAGCTGCTGGTGGAAACCGCGCTGGAGCACCTGCGCGGCATCGCCGCCCCCCGGGTACTGGACCTGGGCACCGGCAGCGGCGCCATCGCCGTCTCGATCGCGCTGGCCCGCCCCGATGCGGCGGTCGAGGCCACGGACCTGAGCGCCGACGCGCTGGCGGTGGCCGCCGCCAACGCCCGGCGGCTGGGCGCGGCCGTCGCGTTTCTGCCGGGCGACTGGTACGAGGCCTTGAACGGCGCCGCGCCCGCCCCCACCTATGACGCGATCGTTTCCAATCCGCCCTACATCGCCGCCGCCGATCCGCACCTGTCGCAGGGCGACCTGCGCCACGAACCACCGTTGGCGCTGACCGACCGGGCCGACGGGCTGGCGGCGCTGCGCCAAATCGTCCGGGGCGCCCGGGCCTGGCTCAAACCAGGCGGCGCGCTCTGGATGGAGCACGGCTGGGACCAGGCCGCTCAGGTGCGGGACTTGCTGGACGCCGCCGGATTCGTCCGCGTCGAAAGCCGCCGCGACCTGGCCGGCATCGAGCGGATTTCCGGCGGATACCTATAATCGACATCATCACCTTTCACTCTGTACGAGGATCGCCATGAGCGACGTGCAAGATTTCATCCGGCAAACCGTTACCGACAACCCTGTCGTGCTGTTCATGAAGGGCACCGCCCAGTTCCCGCAATGCGGCTTCTCGGGGCGCGCCATCCAGCTGCTCAAGACCAACGGCGTGCGCCAGCTGGCCACCGTGAACGTGCTGGAAGACGACGCGGTGCGCCAGGGCATCAAGGAATATTCCAACTGGCCCACCATCCCGCAGCTCTACATCAAGGGCGAGTTCATCGGCGGCTCGGACATCCTGGCCGAGCTGCACGAAAGCGGCGAGCTCAAGCAGTTGCTGGCGGACGCCGGCGTCGTGGCCTGAAAAGGAACCGGCCGAGCCATGCGGATCTATCTTGCCGGACCGGACGTGTTCCGGCCCGACGCCCGCGCCCATGGCCAACGGCTGAAGGCTTCCTGCGCCCGGCACGGCTACGAGGGCCTGTTCCCCCTGGATGAGCCGGCGCCGCGCGCCACGCCGCAGGACGCCGCGAGAGGCATCTACCAGGCCAACCTGGCGCTGCTGGAGCGGGCCGACGTGGTCATGGCCAATCTGGCGCCCTTTCGCGGCCAGGAGCCGGACTCGGGCACCGCGTTCGAGATCGGCTATGCCGCCGCGCGAGGCAAGCCCGTCTGGGGCTACGCCGACGATACGCGGCCGATGGCGCGGCGCATCGCCACCGGCACGGACGCCGACGGCAATCCGGTGGACGGCCAGGGCCATCTGGTCGAGAATTTCGGACTGGGCCTGAACCTGATGCTGGCCTGCAGCGTCACCCTGGTCCAGGGCGGCCCCGACGACTGCCTGCAAGCCATCGCCGCGGCGCACGCGGCCTCTCCATTCCACCAGGAGTCACCATGAATCTCACGCGCAACGCGCTCGCGGCCGTGGCGCTGGCCGCCGCGCTCCATGCCCCGGGCCACGCCGCCGACGCGGCCGCCATCGAGACCGAGACGCAGATGCTCAAGACGCTGCTGACCGCCATCGAGGGCGGCAACTACCAGCAGTTCGTCTCCTCGGGCAGCGCCGATTTCGCCAAGCTGGACCGCGCCCAGTTCGACGCCGTGGCGACGCAACTGGGGCCGCGCCTGCACGCCGGCTACCAGGTCCAGCGCCTGGGCGACTACCGGCAGCAGTCCTACGAATTCTCGCTGTGGAAGATCACCTTCAAGGACGGCGGCGACGACCTGGTCGGCACGCTCAACCTGCAGGGCGGCAAGGTCGGCGGCTTCGTACTGCGCTGATCAGGCGTGCCTGGGCGCGGCCGCGGGCAGCCGCCGCACCCAGAACGCATAAAGAGACAGGGCCGACAGCGTGCACACGGCCATGATGCCGGTGATGGCCCGCGCGCTGTGGCCGTCGTAGAGCAGGGTCACGAGCGACCCCGACAGCGCGCCCACCGCCATCATCACGCAACTGACCACGGCCGAGGCCACACCGGCCACCTCGGGCAGGGGCTCCACCGCCGCGTGCGAGGCATTCGGCGCGATCATGCCGAACGAGAAGGTGTTCAGCATCAAGAGCGGCACCAGCGACCACGCCGACAAGGCATCGGCGAACCCCAGCACCGCCAGCACCACGCTGGTCGAACTCGACAGGACCAGCCCGGTCCACAAGAGCTTGTGGGGCGCGATGCCGCGCGCGTTCAGGCGGCCGTTGATGAGCGAGGCCGCCATGATGCCGAAGGCCGTCATCGCGAACACGGCGCCGAAGGCCTGCGGCGACATGCCCAGCAACTGCATCATCAACAGCGGCGATCCGGTGATGTAGGCGAACTGGCAGCCGAAGGTCAGCGCGTTGACCAGGGTATTGCCCAGCAGGATGGGATTGCCGAGCACCCGCGCATAGGTGCGCAGCAGCGCGCCCACCGAAATGCGCACGGGAGTGGCGCCGGTCGGACGGGTCTCGGTCATGCCCAGGTACACCGCCAGGGTCGTGGCCACGCCCGCCAGGGCCATCACCCAGTAGATCGAGCGCCAGCCGGCGAAGTACATGACCCAGCTGCCCAGCGTGGGCGCGATCATCGGGGCGACGATGCGCATGCTGGCGACGTACGACAGCCGGGCGCGCGCGACGTGGCCCTGGAACAGGTCGCGCACGATGGTCAGCGCCATGACCGAGCCGGCGCCCGCCCCCACCCCTTGCAGCACGCGGAACACCAGCAGCGAGGCCAGGCTGGGCGCCAGCGCGCACGCCGCGCTGGCCAGCGAGAACAGCACGCCGCCGAACAGCACGATGGGACGCCGGCCATAGCGGTCGGCCAGGGGGCCATAGGCCAGCGGCGCGATGGCGAAACCGGCCAGGAACAGACTCAGGGTCAGGGCGGCGCTGGAGGGGGGAACGTGCAGGTCCAGGCCGATGGCCGCCAGGGCGGGCAGCGCCATGTCGGTGGAGAGCGCCGGCAACGCGGACAATGAGGCCAGAAGCAGGACGAATGCCGCGGAGTCGGGACGTATGCGCATGGCCGGCAGTTTACCGCCTTTGCCCCGGCCGGCCCGGCCCCGGATGGGGGCCGGACCATGGCCCGCGTCAGAACGTGATGTTGGCGGCCAGCCAGAACGTGCGGCCCGGCTGGATGGTGCCTCGGGTCGATTGCGAGGAATGGATGTACTCGTTCAGGTACACCGTGTCGCCCGCGCCGTTCACGTAGGACTTGAACTTCATGAAGTCCTTGTCCAGCAGGTTGTAGACCGTACCGGTCAGGGTCACCGTCTTCGAGACCTTGTAGGACCCGCCCAGGTGCAGCAGCGAATAGGCCTTCAGGTCGCCCACCGCCTGCTGGGCCCGCAGGTTGTCGCCGGTGAGCGAACCCGGGTCGCCGTCGAAACGGCGGCTCTTGCCGCGGAGCTCGGCGCGCAGCCACATGGCGAACTTGTCGGTGGCCTGCCAGCGCAGGTTGGCGTTGGCCATGTGCTTGGGCGTGTCGGCCAGCTTTCCGCCGTAGACGCCGCCGTTCTTCACTTCGCTGTCGGTGAAGGTGTAGTTCAGCGCCAGCGTCCAGCGCGGGGCCAGCGGCACGCGGGTGCCCAGCTCCAGGCCGCGCGTGGTGGCCTGCTCCAGGTTGACCTGCTGGCCGAACTCGGCCTGGGTGGGCAGCGCGCCGATCGAGATGCAACCCGGCTGGTTGGGGTTGGCGGCGTAGTCGCAGTTGGGAATGCCCTTAGCCGCGGCGGAGATCTTGTCCTTGAAGCGGTTGTGGAACAACGTCGCGTTGGCGGTCAGACCGGCCAGGTTGTCGTAGTTGACGCCGACCTCGGTGCTGGTGCTGACCTCGGGCTTGAGGTTGGGGTTGCCGATGGTGAGCGTGCGGCCCTGGCCGCTGATGCCGTTGATGCCGTCGTGCAGCTGGTTCAGGCGCGGCGTGCGGTAGCCTCGGCTCACGCCGCCCTTGACCGTCCAGTTGGGCGTGGTGTTCCAGACCAGGTAGCCGCGCGGGCTGAAATGGCCGCCGAAGGCGTCGTGGTGGTCGTAGCGCACGCCGGTGGTCAGGGCCAGGTCCTCGCGCAGGCGCCATTCGTCTTCGGCGAACAGCGACTTGGTGGTCTGCTTGTAGCGCTGGGTGGCCAGGCCGTCCGTCATCTCGGCATCCCAGTACTGGCCGCCCACGGTCACCATGTGCGACTCGCCGATGGCCTTGACCAGCTTGGTGTCGAGCACGACGTTGGTGGTTTCCAGCTTGCGGGGCGCGCCCGGCACCAGCACCGCCGCCAACGGCGAATTGGCCGCGATGTTGGGCACCGTGCGGCCCAGCGTCTCGGTGTTGTTGTACATCAGGCTCGACTGCAGGGTGCCGAAGTCGAACCGGCTGGTGTGGCCGACGGCCACCTGGTCGCGGTTGAAGCGCAGGTCGCGGCTGTAGCCGTTGTAGGTGTTGGTGGACGGGTCGTCCAGCGTGCCGAGCTGGCTCTCGTCGTTGTTGTACCACTGGCGCGAACGGTCGACGTCCAGCCAGAAATCGTGCTGCTTGTTCGGCGTCAGCGAGAGCTTGGCGCCAGCCGTGTAGATCCGCGATTCCACGGGGGCCGGACCGCGCTTGCTGATGCTGCCCGTGCCCTCGGGCAGTTCTATGTCGGTCGCGCCGCGGTTGAAGATGCCGCCGCGCACGGCCAGGCCCAGCGTGTCGGCCACCAGCGGGCCGCTCAGGTAGAAGTTCGCGTTGGAGGTATCGCCGAAGTCGCTGTTCTGCGGAATGCCCTTGTCGAAGGTGACCGAGCCGCCCCAGGCCGTGGCGACCTTCTTGGTGATGATGTTGACCACCCCGCCCATGGCGTCCGAACCGTAGAGGGTGGACATGGGTCCGCGGATGACCTCGATGCGCTCGATGGCCGAGAGCGGCGGCATGAAGCTGGTGCCGGTCTCGCCGAAACCGTTGGGAGTAACGTCGCCGGCGGCATTCTGGCGCCGGCCGTCGATCAGGATCAGCGTGTACTCGCTGGGCAGGCCGCGGATGCTGATGTTCAGGCCACCGGTCTTGCCGGTGTTGCCGCGCACGTCCACCCCTTCGACCTCGCTCAAGGCCTCCGCGAGGTTGTTGTAGCGCTTCTCCTGCAGGGCTTCCTGCCCGATCACGGTGATGCTGGCGGGGGCGTTCTTGATTTCCTGTTCGTATCCCGTCGCGGTCACGACGATGGGCGCGAGTTCGGTCGTGGGTTCCTGCGCCAGGACCTTGCCGGAGGCGAGCGCGGCAAGGACGGCAAGATGGGACGTGGACAGCAGGAAAGGAACGCCCCGGTTGGCTAAAGCCATTCTTGAGATTCTCCAGGTGAAAGGGGGGATCCGCCCCAGGCGCCGCAGAACGCCTTGGACGAATCTGACAGAAAGCTGACTTACAATAAGCTGAAACAAGTGAATAGTAATCATTCTTATCATCGTTTGTCGAATCGAGGCCTCCTCGCCTCGTTTCTGGGCACCCCTGTGGTGCATTGCACAAGATTGGGGTGCGTGCCCGGCGCCATCCGCGCGGTTCCCCGGCGTACGGTCGATGGCATGCCTATTGCTTAATCGATCTGCCGGCCAATGAGGGCCGACAGACAACTCAGCGGTAGGAACAACGGCGTTCCGCGGCGACCAGGCACGGCCTTGTTCGCGCGGAACGCTTTTTTGCCTGGAGCGCCGGATGAAACCCACCCCTACGCATGACTCTCCCCCCGTAGCCGCCACGCCCGACGGCGGGCGGCGCAGGCTGCTGGCCGCCGGTGCCGCCACGGGCCTCATGAGCCTGGTCGATCCGCTGGTGCGCGCCGGTGCCTGGGCGGCGGGCTCGGACGCGCCCGAGAAGGCCGAAGTCAAGATCGGCTTCATCCCGTTGACCGACTGCGCCTCGGTCGTGATGGCATCGACGCTGGGCCTGGACAAGAAGTACGGCGTGAAGATCACGCCGGTGAAGGAAGCGTCGTGGCCCGGCGTGCGGGACAAGCTGGTCAACGGCGAGCTGGACCTGGCCCACGTGCTGTACGGCCTGGTCTACGGCGTGCAGTTGGGCATAGGCGGCCCGCGCAAGGACATGGCCGTGTTGATGAACCTGAACAACAACGGCCAGGCCATCACCATCTCGAACAAGCTTCGGGACAAGGGCGCCCGCGACGGCGCCTCGCTGGCCAAGCTGATGAAAAGCGAGAAGGCCGAGTACACCTTCGCGCAGACCTTCCCGACCGGCACGCACGCGATGTGGATCTATTACTGGCTGGCCACCTACGGCATCAACCCCATGCGCGATGCCAAGGTGATCACGGTGCCGCCGCCGCAGATGGTGGCGAACATGCGGGTGGGCAACATGGATGGCTTCTGCGTGGGCGAACCCTGGAATGCGCGGGCCATCATCGACAAGATCGGCTTTACCGCCACCACCACGCAGGGCATCTGGACCGACCATCCCGAGAAGGTCCTGGGCACGACCGCGGAGTTCGTGCAGCGCTATCCGAACACCGCTCGCGCCGTAACGGCGGCGGTGCTGGAGGCGGGCAAGTTCATCGACGCCTCGGCCTCCAACCGCCGCAAGACGGCCGAGACCATCGCCGCCAAGTCCTATGTGAACACCGACATGGACGTGATCCTGGACCGCATGCTGGGACGCTACTCGGACGGGCTGGGCAAGACCTGGGACGACCCCGACGCCATGAAGTTCTTCAACGACGGCGCCGCCAACTTCCCCTACCTGTCGGACGGCATGTGGTTCCTGACCCAGCACAAGCGCTGGGGCCTGCTCAAGAGCCATCCCGACTATCTCGCGACGGCGCGGCAGGTCAATCGCATCGACGTCTACAAGCAGGCGGCGAGCGCGGCCGGCGTCTCGCTGCCCAAGTCCGAGATGCGTTCGTCCAAGCTGGTCGACGGAGTCGTCTGGGACGGGAAGAACCCCGCCGCCTATGCCGACGGCTTCAAGATCAACGCGGTCTGACCGCCGCCCCAGGAGCCCCGCCATGACCGCCACGGCCCGTACCCTTCCCTCCGGCCCCGCCGCCGCCCCGCCCGTCGCCGAGGTCATCGACCTGCATGTGGCAGCGCCTTCGCCACCGGCCGCCGCGGCACCAACCCGCGCGCCCCTGCTCGCCCGCGTCGACTGGCGCGGCGTCTGGGAAGCCCTGGTCAAGACGGTAGCCGGCCCCTGCCTGGGCTTCGCCCTGCTGATCCTGGTCTGGCAACTGGTGTCCAACGCCATCCCCGAGATTCCCACCCCCGCCGTGACGGGCAAGGCGGCGCTGGCGCTGTTCTCCGACCCTTTCTACGACAACGGCCCGAACGACCAGGGCATAGGCTGGAACCTGCTGTCGTCGCTGCGGCGCGTGGCCATCGGTTTCGGCCTGGCGGCGCTGGTGGGCATTCCGGCCGGCTTCATCATCGGCCGCTTCGCCGCGGTCAGCGCGGTGGTCTCGCCCCTGATCAGCCTGTTGCGCCCGGTCTCGCCGCTGGCGTGGCTGCCGCTGGGCCTGCTGCTGTTCAAGGCGGCCAACCTGGCCGCCATCTGGGCCATCTTCATCTGCTCCATCTGGCCGATGATCATCAACACCGCCGTCGGCGTGACGCGCGTGCCGCAGGACTACATGAACGTGGCGCGGGTGCTGAAACTGTCCGAATGGAAGGTGATGACGCGTGTGCTGCTCCCCGCCGTGCTGCCCTACATGCTGACGGGCGTGCGGCTGTCCATCAGCACCGCGTGGCTGGTGATCGTCGCGGCGGAAATGCTGACCGGCGGCGTGGGCATCGGCTTCTGGCTGTGGGACGAATGGAACAACCTCAAGGTCGAGCACATCGTCATCGCCATCTTCGTGATCGGCATCGTCGGCCTGGTGCTGGAGGCCGTGCTGACCCAACTGGTCAAGCGCTTCACCTACGCCGACTGACATCCCAAGGAATCGCCATGGACAAGTTCCTCAGCATCGAAAACGTGGGCCAGGTCTTCAAGACGCGCAAGGGCAGCTTCGTGGCCCTGCGCGACATCGACCTGACCGTCGCCAAGGGCGAATTCATTTCCCTGATCGGCCATTCGGGCTGCGGCAAGTCGACGCTGCTCAATCTCGTGGCGGGCCTGACGCGGCCGACTTCCGGCGCGCTGATCTGCGCGGGTCGGGAGATCGACGGCCCGGGCCCCGAGCGCGCGGTGGTGTTCCAGAACCACTCGCTCCTGCCCTGGCTGAGCTGCTACAAGAACATCCACCTGGGCGTGGAGCGGGTGTTCGGCGCCACCGAAAGCAAGGCCCGGCTGCGCGAGCGCACGCTGGCCGCGTTGCAACTGGTCGGCCTGGCCCACGCCGAACACAAGCTGCCGCACGAGATCTCGGGCGGCATGAAACAGCGCGTGGGCATCGCCCGCGCGCTGGCGATCGAGCCCGACGTGCTGCTGATGGACGAGCCCTTCGGCGCGCTGGACGCGCTGACCCGCGCGCACCTGCAGGACGAACTGCTGGAGATCGTGGCCAAGACGGGCAGCACGGTGATCATGGTCACCCATGACGTGGACGAAGCGGTGCTGCTGTCGGACCGCATCGTGATGCTGACGAACGGCCCGGCCGCCACCGTGGGCGAAATCCTGGACGTGCGCCTGCCCCGGCCGCGCCGCCGGGTCGAGCTGGCCGACGACGAGCACTACCATGCCTGCCGCACGGCCGTCATCGACTTCCTGTATCGCAAGCAGAGCCATCCCGCGCGCGAGGCGGCCTGACCGTCTTCCCATGCCCCGAGTCCTGCTGGTCAACGACACCGACAAGCCCATCGCCGAACTGCGCGAGGCCTTGCAGCGGGCCGGCTACGAGATCCTGGCCGACGTCGCGCACGCGCGCGCACTGCTGCACGCGGTCGAGACCCAGCGGCCGGACGTGATCCTGATCGATACCGAATCGCCCACTCGCGACACGCTGGAACAACTGGCGGTCATGAACGCCGCGGCGCCACGGCCGGTGGTCATGTTCTCGGACACCGCCGATCAGTCCGTGATCCGGGCCGCGGTGCGCGCCGGGGTCACGACCTACGTGGTCGACGGGATGGCGCCCGCCAAGCTGGCGCCCATCCTGGAAGTGGCCTGTGCCCGCTTCGACGAGGAAGACAAGCTGCGGCGGCGCCTGGCCGAAGTCGAGCAGCAACTGGCCGACCGCAAGGACATCGACCGCGCCAAGGGATGGCTGATGGACCGGCACGGGCTGAGCGAGACCGAGGCGTTCGAACTGCTGCGCGGCCAGGCCATGAAACAAGGCGTCAGGCTGGGCGACGTCGCGCGGCAACTGCTGCCGCCGCCGGGCCAGCCAGGCCCATGAACGGAGCTACCACGATGTCCTCTCCCCCAACGCCGCAGGCGGGCCGCGTGATCGCGGGGTCCGACGCGCCCGAGAAGCCCCAGTTGCGCGTGGGCTTCATCGCGCTGACCGATTGCGCGCCGCTGGTCATCGCCGTGGCGCGGGGCTACGACCGCAAGTACGGGCTGGAACTCGTCCTGCAACGGCAGCCTTCGTGGGCGGCGGTGCGCGACAGGCTGCTGTCGGGCGACCTGGATGCCTCGCACGCGCTGTACGGACTGGGATACGGCATCCAACTGGGGCTGGGCGGCCCGCAGCGGGACATGGCGATGCTGATGTCGCTGAACCAGGGCGGGCAGGCCATCACGCTGTCGCGCGCGCTGGCCTCCCAGGCGCGCGGCGGCGCGGCGCTGGCCCGCTTCATCCACGGGTCCTCCGACCGCCTGACCTTCGCCCATACGTTTCCGACCGGCTCCCACGCCATGCTGCTGTACTACTGGCTGGCCGCGCACGGCATCCATCCGCTGCATGACGTGCGCAGCGCCGTCATCCCGCCGCCCCAGATGGCCGAGGCGCTGCGGCGCGGGGACGTGGACGGCTACTGCGTGGGCGAGCCGTGGAATGCGCTGGCGCAGAGCGAGGGCAAGGGCACCACCGTCGCGCTGACTTCGGAGGTGTGGCCCAACCATCCCGAGAAGGTATTGGCCTGCACCCGCGACTTCGCCGACCGCCATCCGAACACGGCTCGGGCCTTGATCATGACGCTGCTCGAAGCGTGCCGCTACCTGGACGTGCCCGCGCACCGGGAGGAAGCGGCCTCGTGGCTGGCGCTGCCCGATTTCGTCGATGCGCCGCGCGACGTGATCGCCTCGCGCCTGCTGCCGGAGAAGGCGGCGGACGGCAGCGCGCCCGGCATACGCTTCTTCGCCGACGGCGAGGCGAATTTTCCGTATCTGTCGGACGGCATGTGGATGGTCACCCAGTACCGGCGGTGGGGCATGCTGCGCGAGGATCCGGACTACCTGCGCGTCGCGCAGTCCATCAATCGCCTGGACCTGTATCGCGAAGCGGCCGCGCAACTGGGCGTGGCGGTACCCGTCTCCACCATGCGTTCGAGCCGGCTCATCGACGGCCGGATCTGGGACGGCGGCCAGGCCGCGGGCTACGCGCGCGGTTTCGATATCCGGGCCTGACGCCGCTGCGCCCGCGCGCGCGGATCGGGCATGGGCCGCCCCGCCAGGGTGCGGCCCATGCCCCGAATGCACAAGGCCGGTGCACCGCGCCAGGCCTACCCCCTCCATCCGTCCTGCATCCAGCCCGCGCACACGGGGCATCCCTGCTCTTGCGCCGGGCCGGCACGCCCCTTGCTTAATACCGGATACGGCCGCTTGCGCGGCCCGAACCCGGACAACGGCGTCCCCTCGCAGCCCTGCTGCGGCGGGACGCCGTTGTCGCTTCCGGAACAGTCTGACCGAGTCGAACATGATGAACAGATCGAAACTGGTTGTGGTGGGCAACGGCATGGCGGGCATACGCACGCTGGAAGAGCTGCTGGCGCTGGCGCCCGACCGCTACGACATCACGGTCTTCGGCGCCGAGCCGCACCCGAACTACAACCGCATCCTGCTGTCGCCGGTCCTGGCCGGCGAACAGGACTTCCAGGACATCGTGCTCAACCCCTTGTCCTGGTACGAGCAGCACGGCATCGCCCTGCGCACCGGCACGCCGGTCGCGCGCATCGACAGGCGGCGCCGCGTGGTGGTGGCCGCCGACGACACCGAGACCCCCTATGACCGCCTGCTGCTGGCGACCGGGTCCACCCCCTTCATCCTGCCGATTCCGGGCAAAAACCTGGACGGGGTCATTACCTATCGCGACATCCAGGACACGCAGAAGATGATCGCGGCGGCCCGCACCCAGCGCCGCGCGGTCGTGATCGGCGGTGGCCTGCTGGGCCTGGAAGCGGCCAACGGCCTGAAGCTGCGCGGCATGGACGTAAGCGTGGTGCACCTGGGCGACTGGCTGCTGGAGCGCCAGCTCGACCGCACGGCGGGCAAGATGCTGGAGGCCTCGCTGGCCGATCGCGGACTGGATTTCCTGCTGGGCCGCTCGACCAGCGAGATCCTGGGCGACGAGGCCGGCCGCGTGCGCGGCGTGCGCTTCAAGGACGGCTCGAAAATCGACACCGACCTGGTGGTGATGGCCGTGGGCATCCGGCCCAACACGGCGCTGGCCGAAGCGGCCGGCCTACACTGCCGCAACGGCGTCGTCGTCAACGACGTGCTGCAGACCTTCGACCCGCGCATCTACGCGGTGGGCGAATGCGTCAATCATCGCGGCACGGCGTATGGCCTGGTGGCGCCGCTGTTCGAGATGGCCAAGGTGGCCGCCAACCACCTGGCCGAGCTGGGCTACGGTGCGTACAAGGGTTCGGTGCTGTCGACCAAGCTCAAGGTCACGGGCATAGACCTGTTCTCCGCCGGCGACTTCACCGGCGGCTCGGACACCGAGGACATCGTGCTGTCCGACCCGGCCGGCGGCGTCTACAAGCGGCTGGTCATCAAGGACGACAAGCTGGTCGGCGCCTGCCTGTACGGCGACACGGTGGACGGCGCGTGGTACTTCAAGCTCCTGCGGGACGGCCGGGCCATCGGCGAACTGCGCGACCGCCTGATGTTCGGCGAATCGAGCGTGGGCGACGCCGGCGTGCAGGGGCAGAGCCGCGCGGCCGCCATGCAGGACGCCGACGAGGTGTGCGGCTGCAACGGCGTCTGCAAGGGCACCATCGTGCGCGCCATCCAGGACCAGGGCCTGTTCACCGTGGACGACGTCAAGAAGCACACCAAGGCCGCCAGTTCCTGCGGCTCGTGCACCGGCCTGGTGGAACAGATCCTGATGAACACGCTGGGCTCCAACTTCCAGGAGGCCCCCAAGACCAAGGCTGTGTGCGGCTGTACCGATCACAGCCACGCGGCGCTGCGCCAGGCCATACGCGAGCACCGGCTGCTGAGCCACGCCCAGGTCCACGACTTCATGGACTGGCGCACGCCCAACGGCTGCAGCACCTGCCGGCCCGCGATCAACTACTACCTGGTCTCGACCTGGCCGCACGAAGCGGTGGACGACCCGCAAAGCCGCTTCATCAACGAACGCGCGCACGCCAACATCCAGAAGGACGGCACGTTCTCGGTGGTGCCGCAGATGAAGGGCGGCGTGACCAACGCCACCGAGCTGCGCCGCATCGCCGACGTGGCGGACAAATACGCCATTCCCATGGTCAAGGTCACGGGCGGACAGCGCATCGACCTGCTGGGCGTGAAGAAGGAAGACCTGGTGTCCGTCTGGCGCGACCTGGGCATGAACTCCGGCCATGCCTACGGCAAGTCCATCCGCACCGTGAAGACCTGCGTGGGCATGGAGTTCTGCCGCTTCGGCACGCAGAACAGCACGCAGATGGGCATCGAACTGGAGACCATGCTGGCCAACATGTGGAGCCCGCACAAGGTCAAGCTGGCGGTGTCGGGTTGCCCGCGCAACTGCGCCGAGTCCGGCATCAAGGACGTGGGCGTGATCGCGGTCGACAGCGGCTGGGAGATCTATGTGGGCGGCAACGGCGGCATCAAGACCGAGGTGGCGCAGTTCCTGGCCAAGGTCCGGACGCCGGAAGAGGTCAAGGAATATGCCGGCGCCTTCCTGCAGCTCTACCGGGAAGAGGCCTGGTACCTGGACCGGACCGTGCACTACATCGAGCGCGTCGGCCTGGACTACGTCAAGCGCCGGGTGGTCGAGGACGCCGACGGCCGCCGCGCGCTGCACGAGCGCCTGCTGCATGCCTTGCAGGGTCTGCGCGACCCCTGGGCCGAACGGGTGGACGGCAAGGCCGCCCGCGAATACATCCCGCTGAAACTGGTCTCCGAGGAAATCGCATGATGAGCGCCAACGCCGCACACCCCTGGATACGCCTGTGCCGGGTGGACGACATCCCGCGCCTGGGCAGCCGCGTCGTCGAACGCGAGGAAGGCAACCTGGCGGTGTTCCGCACCGCCCAGGACAAGGTCTTCGCGCTGCTGGACCGCTGTCCCCACAAGGCCGGCCCGCTGTCGCAGGGCATCGTGCACGGCGAGTCGGTAACCTGCCCGCTGCACGGCTGGCAGCTCGGGCTGGAGGACGGCCGCGCCCAGGCCCCCGACGAAGGATGCGCGCGGCGCTTCCCCGTGCGCGTGGACGAGGGCGTGGTGTACCTGGGCCTGGATTGAGGGCGGGAGGACGTCATGGACGAGCCACGAACCACCGCGTCGACCTGCTGCTACTGCGGCGTGGGCTGCGGCGTCCTGATCGAAAGCCGGGGCGGCCGCATCACGGGCGTACGCGGCGATCCCGATCATCCCGCCAATGCCGGCAGGCTGTGCTCGAAGGGCTTGTCGCTGGCGCAGACCGCGCACAGCGATGCCGGCCGCGCGCTGCGCCCGGCCTGGCGGCCGCGGCGCGATGCGCCGCTCGCGCCGGTGGACTGGGACACCGCGCTGGACCACGTGGCCACCCGCCTGGCCGACGTCATACGGCGCCACGGCCCCGACGCCGTGGCCTTCTATGTGTCCGGGCAGTTGCTGACCGAGGACTACTACGTCTTCAACAAGCTGGCCAAGGGGCTGGTCGGCACCAACAACATCGACACCAACTCGCGCCTGTGCATGTCCAGCGCCGTGACCGGGTACAAGCTGTCGCTGGGCGCGGACGGGCCGCCCACCTGCTACGAGGACCTGGATCACGCGCACACGGTGCTGATCGCGGGCAGCAACATGGCCTATGCGCATCCCGTGCTGTATCGCCGGCTGGAAGCCGCGCGCGAGGCGCGACCCGGCACGCGCTGGATCGTCGTGGACCCGCGGCGCACCGACACCGCGGCGATGGCCGACCTGCACCTGCCGATCCAGCCGGGCACCGACGTCGCACTGTTCAACGGCATGCTGCACCACCTGATCTGGGAAGGCTGGCTGGACGCCGCGCACATCGCCGGCAGCACCGAAGGCTTCGACGCCGTCAAGCACCTGGTGCGCGACATGCCGCCGTCGGTGGCCGCGGCGCTGTGCGGCATCCGCGAGCGCGACCTGTGCCAGGCAGCGGAATGGTTCGCCCGCAGTCCGGCCACGCTGTCGCTGTACTGCATGGGACTGAACCAATCCAGCCATGGCACGGACAAGAACCTGGCCCTGATCAACCTGCACCTGGCCACTGGCCAGATCGGCCGCGCGGGCGCGGGCCCCTTCTCGCTGACTGGCCAGCCCAACGCCATGGGCGGCCGCGAGGTCGGCGGCATGGCGACCATGCTGGCCGCCCACCGGGACATCGCCAGCGAGGCGGACCGTGCCGAAGTAGCCGCCTTCTGGGGCGTGGACACCGTTTCCGACCGGCCGGGACTGACCGCCGTCGACATGTTCCAGGCCCTGGAGACCGGCAAGGTCAAGGCGATATGGATAGCCTGCACCAACCCGGCCCACTCCCTGCCTGATCTCCCGGCCGTGCGCCGCGCGCTGCGCCAGGCCGAGCTGGTGGTGGTGCAGGAAGCCTATGCCGACACCGACACCGTCGCCTACGCCGACGTGCTGCTGCCGGCTTCGAGCTGGGGCGAGAAGGACGGCACCGTGACCAACTCGGAACGCCGCATCTCGCGCGTGCGGCCCGCCGTGGCGCCTCCGGGCGAGGCCCTTGCCGACTGGCGCATCGCGGCCGAGGTCGGACAACGCATGCAGGCGCTGCTCCGTCCAGGCGTGCCCGACCTGTTCCCCTACCAGGCGCCGCGCGAGATCTTCGACGAACACCGGGCGCTGACCCGCGGCCGCGACCTGGACATCGGCGGCCTGGACTACGGCCTGCTCGAGGCGCGCGGCCCCCAGCAATGGCCTTTCCCCGCCGGCCAGGCCACCGGCCTCGCGCGCCGCTACACCGACGGCCGCTACGCGACCGAGTCCGGACGCGCGCGCTTCCAGCCCGTTTCCTACCAACCCGTAGCGGTGACGACCAGCGCGCGCCATCCCTTCCACCTGACCACGGGCAGGCTGCGCGACCAATGGCACGGCATGAGCCGGACCGGCCGCATCGCCCAGGCCTTCTCGCACGCGCCCGACCCCACGCTGGACATGCATCCGGCCGACGCCTCCCGGCGCGGGTTGTTCGACGGCGACCTGGTGCGCGTGGCCAGCCGCGACGGCGCCATGGTGCTGCCGCTGCGGCTGACGGACGACCTGCCGCCGGGCAGCCTGTTCGCGGCCATGCATTGGAACGCACAGTTCCTGAACAGCGGCGGCATCAACGAAGTCTGCAATGCCGCCGTGGACGACAAGTCCTTCCAGCCCGAGCTCAAGCACAGCGCGGTCCGGGTCGAGAAGGCGGACCTGGGATGGCGGATACGCGCCGCGATCGAGGCCACGGACCAGGAAGACGCGCTGCGGCTGCGCGCCGCGCTGCAGCCCCTGCTGGCACCGTGTGGCTACGCGGCGCTGGGCCTACGCGGCGACGCCTCGCGCTCCGTGCTCGCGCTGACCGCCGCGATGGCGACTCCGGACGAGGCCTGGCTGGACGCGCTGGCCGGCGCGCTGGGCATGGGCGCGAGCCCCGACGTCCTGGAGTACCGCGATCGCGGCCAGGGTGTGCGCAAATGCGCGCGCTGGCAGACCGGACGGCTGCGCGCCTTCATGCTGGCCGGCGACGTAGGTCACGCGGAGCCGCTGATCCAGCACCTGCTGACCGACACGGCATGGAGCGGCTCGCGCCTGCGTGTCTTCACGCCGGACGGCGGCGTGCCCACGCGAGACCGCACCATCTGCCAATGCAAGGGCGTATCCGAATCGGCCATCGCCGCCGCCATCTCGCGCGGAGCCGATGTCGCGGCGCTGAAAGCCACGCTGGGCTGCGGGACGGTGTGCGGATCCTGCGTGCCGGAACTGACCCGCCTGTGCGGGGCCGCGCGGATGTCGGCATGACTCCGCATCGACAAGGACGATGACATGAAGCCAGGACGAGTGATCCTGATGGGTGCCGGCCCCGGCGACCCGGACCTGTTGACCCGCAAGGCGGTCCGCGCCCTGCTGTCGGCCGACGTGCTGCTGCTGGACGAACTGGTGCCGCCCGACATCGCCGAACTCGCGCCGCGGGCACGCGTGCTGCGCGTAGGCAAGCGCGGCGGCTGCCGCTCCACGCCCCAGCCTTTCATCCAGCGGCTGATGCGCCGCTATGCGCTGCAAGGCCGGGCCGTCGTCCGCGTCAAAGGCGGCGAGGCGCTGATGTTCGGACGGGCGGGCGAGGAAATCGCCTTCCTGGAAGCGGCCGGCATCGAGGTGGAACTGATCAACGGCATCAGTTCCGGCATGGCCGCCGCCGCGGCGCTGGGCATCTCGCTCACCCATCGGGACCACTGCCATGGCGTGAGCTTCGTCACCGCCCATACCCAGGACGGCATGCCGCCCGACTGGCAGGCGCTGGCGCGCAGCCGGACCACGCTGGTCATCTACATGGGCATGCGGCGCATCGAAGAAGTTGCGGCCAGCCTGCTGGCGCACCTCCCGGCAAGCACGCCGGCCGCGGTGGTGCAGTGGGCCTCGACACCGCGCGAGACCAGGCTGGTCACCCGGCTGGGCCGGCTCGCGGATGACGCGCGCGAAGCGGGGTTGGGCAGTCCCGCGATCATTCTCGTCGGGGATGCGATCGGGCTGGCTCGCGCCGAGGAACACCGGCGCGAGACTGCGGTCCGGTCAATCGGCGGTCCGGATCCGTCCCGCTTCGACTCGCAGGATGCGGTCGCAGAAATCCAGCGTGCTGGGGCGATGTGAGACCACGATGACCGTGGTCTCGGAAGGCAGCCCCTGGATGACTCCCAGCAGCTCTGCCTCGACGGCTGCATCCAGGGCACTGGTCGGCTCGTCCAGGATCAGCACCTCCTTGCGCTGATAAAGCGCCCGCGCGATGCCCAGCCGCTGGCGCTGGCCGCCCGACAGCCTGACGCCGCCTTCGCCGCAGGGTGTCTCATAACCTCGCGGCAGTTGGTCGATCATGCCGTCCAGGCACGCCCGTCGCGCCGCCCATCGCACCAGGTCCTCGTCGATGGCGGCCGGATCGACGCCGAAGGCGATGTTCTGGCGGATGCTGGCACTGGACAGGAAAATGCTTTGCGGCACGTACGCGATCTTGCGCTGCCACCGTTGCAGCTCCGCCGGCGGCAACGCCCGCCCATCGACCCAAAGCGCACCCGACTGCGGCACCCGCAGGCCCGACAGCAAGTCCAGCAGTGTGCTCTTGCCAGCGCCGCTACCTCCCACCAGACCCACGCGCTCGCCCCGGCGGACCATCAGCGTCTGCCGCTCGATCACCGGTTCGATGCGCCCCGGATGGCAATAGCTGGCCTCGACCAGTCCGAAGCTGTCGTGCAGGCTCAGCGGCCCTTGATCCGGCGGACGATCCGCAGGCAAGGGGGGCAGCGCCTCCAACACGTCCCGCAACACGGGCGCCGCGCCGTTGATGGTGGCCCATCCCGAATAGATCTGGTGCAGCACCGGCAGCAGCCGCTGGGTGGCCAGCACGAACACGCCCAGCACCGGGATGATCATGCCCGAGGGCATGGCCGTGCGCGTCAGCCCGTAGGTCAGCGCGATCACCAGCAACAACCCGATGGTCTCGACCACGTAGCGGCGGGACTGCACCAGCGTATTGCTCTCGGCCTGCGCCTTCCTGAACGCCGCTTCGTACTGGCCATAAGCCTGCACGTAGCTGCGCTGCTGGCCGGACAGCAGCACGTCGCGGATCGCCCCCAGGCTTTCCTGGGCCGCCTGCAGGGCGCGGCCATGGTTGACGGCGATGCGCCGGCCGGCGTCCAGCAGACGGCGCCTGGACAGGGCCGCAATGCCGCCGTAGATCAGCCCGAAGGCCAGCGCCAGCCCGCCGGCGATGGGCGCGCTTACCATCAGCAGGAAAGCGACGATGGCCAGCGCGATGATCGAGGACGTGCAGATCAGGATGCAGGGCACCACGACCTGCGACGCCACGACGGTCACCTTGTACGACAGGATGCTGAGGGTATCGCTGGAATGGCGCTCGGTATGCTCCGGGAATGGCAGGTGCAGCGTGCGGTCCAGGCAAGCCAGCGCCAGATCTTGCCCGATACGCTGGGCCGCATGCTGCAGGCGCGCCACCAGACATACCCGCAGCACCCCCGTGGCCAGGGCAGCCAGCGCCAGCGTGGCCATGCCGGCGCTCAGCACCTGTGCCGGATCCATGGAAGCCAGCGCGGGCACCCAGGTGGTCAGCCGGTCCCACATGGACAGGCCGGCGGGGTCGACCAGCATGATCAGTACCGGGACGACCGAACCGATGGTCAATACCTCGGTGGCCGACACCAGCAAGGCCAGCAGCAGCAGGCGCGCCAGCCTGCGGCGATGCGGGCCGGGCAGCCAGCGCCACAGGCGCTGCGCCAGTTGCAGCGTGCTCTGCGCCGACGCGGACGAATGCGGGTTCATGGCCGGTTTCTGACACTCGCGCGCGCGCTGCGGCTCTCGCGCAGCACGCGCCGGGTCTTGCGCCAGATCAGGCGACAGAAGTTCATCATGCCAGCGGAGGGAAAGTCGATCGATGCCCCGACGCTGGTCCAGAACGGCGCGCCGTTGTGGCGAGCCACCTGCGCGGGCTCGATCAACCGCGTCCTTACCTGTGTTTTCAGGTGATACCGCAGGGGCCTGTGCGCCTCGCGCCCCGGCACGTCCCACGGACCCGGCGCGCGGTAGTACAGCCAGAACGAACCGGGCCGGCCTCGCCGGACACCGGCGGCCAGCGCCGATACGGACTCGCGGTCGAATTCGATGGATGCGGGAGTCTGCTCCGCAAGCACCCGCAGCGCGATCCGCACCGCATCGGGCACCGCGAATTCATTGACGAAAGACAGAAAGCGGCCGGCATCGAGTGCGGGCCGCTGGACCAGGATGGCCAGCGCGTCGACGGCCCAGCGTCCATCGTATTGCACGGACGGCGCCAGCACTCCATGAGCAAGAACGTGCGCCAGGTTGTGCTCGACGCAAGGAATCGTAAAGCGCCCCTTGGCGTGTTCGACGACCCTCGCGTGGGCGCACAGGCGATCGACGCTGGACTGCCTTAGCGCGCAGTTGTGTAGATACCAGTGGACGTCGAACTCGAAGCGCTCCGGGCTGAGCCAGGTAATGGAGCGCAGCGTGTTGCCCTTCCTGGCCATGCCCTGTTCGGCAAAGAACGCCAGGACGTCCTGGGGCCGATGCTGGATGCCATTGAGCAGCAGGTCGATATCGGCCATGGGCCGGCCTCCCAGTCCGTGCAGGCTGGTCAGCGATGCGGCCACCCCCTTCAGGAACACGCATTCGCCCAGCCCCGCCCGCAACAATGCCTGGCGCAGGCGCTGGGCCCGATCCAACAGCAAGTGATTGCGGTACAGAGTGTGCTTGAAGGCTCCGCGCACCCGCGACTCGGCGAAGACACTCAACCCTCCCGCTGGCAACCGTTGCGAGATCCCGGGCAGCATGCGATTTTGCCCATCGGTCAGCGCATCCGCCTGGATCGCCTGTTCCAGCACAGCCAGATCGCGTTCGGCTGGCTGGACCGCGAATGACAACTCCAGCAGCGCTCGCTGGACGGTGGGATCGGCAACCCCGAACAGGGAGATCATGCCAGCCCCCGCTGCCGCTGCAGATGGGCGCGCACCACCGCCAGATAGGCGGCGCTGTGCCCGGACTTGGAAAGTGTGTGGTTCCCGCCATGTATGCGCCTGCGTAGGAACAGCGCGTCGGAACGGGCCCAGCCAGCCTGCGTCGCCATCAGGCGCGAGGCCAGGTCGATGAATTCGCCGCTGACCAGACCGGTGTCGAAATCCCCCACCCGTTCGAGCAGTTCGCGGCGTATCGCGGTGGAGCCACCCAGGACCGCGGCCTGGGGCGGCGGCAGCACGTAGCGCTGGCGCGCCTCTGGCGGCATGTCGGGACTCAGGAAGTGTTCGACCCAACCTGACACGACCGCGACCGACGGCGCCGCCATCAAGTCCAGCACCACGGCCTGCCGGCCCGGCACCCACAGGTCGTCATCGTCCAGGAACTGGATCAGGTCGCCCCGGGCCATCGCCAGCCCTGCGTTGCGGGCGGCGGCCGCGCCACCGTTGCGCGGCAGGCGGCGGTAGCGGATGCGCGGGTCGCCCACCTGTTCCACGATGGCCTGGATGTCGTCGGGAGAGGCATCGTCGACCACGATCACTTCGTCGCCGGGCGCCAGTTCATCCAGCGCCGAGCGCAGCGCCTGGGCGATGTAGGCGGAAGCCTTGTAGGCGGGCATGATCACGCTGGTCTTCATCGGTGGCGCTCCAATTTGGCCTTGATCACGTGCAGCAGTTCGTGGCTGGCGCGCGCGGCGAGGGCGGAAGCATTATGGGCATGCAGGCGCCGGTCCAGCACGATGTCGGGCAGCATGACCTCGGTGCCGCCGGCCTGCCGCGCGCGGGCGAACCAGTCCACGTCGTCGCTGTAGAGGTAGGCCTCGTCCAGCATCCCGATCTGCCGGAAGCGCTCCGTTCTGATCAGCAGGGCGCTGAGCAGATAGCCCGGCTGCGGGCCGTCCTTCCAATGGTCACGGCACCAGGACGGATAGTCGCTTACGCCATCCAGGAAGAACTTCTGCATGCCCAGCACATGGCTCGTGTCCGGACGTTCGGCGAACACCGCTCCCTGCAAGGCCAGCTTGTCGGCCACCCAGCGGTCGTCCTGGTCCAGGAATGCCAGGTACTCATGGCGGGCGCAGCGTATGCCTTCGTTGCGCGCGCCGGCCACGCCCAGGTTGCGTGGCAGCGCGACGTATTCGACGGCGCGGTGGCGTTGCGCCAATTGGCGGCACACGGCATCGCTGCCGTCGGTGGACGCATCGTTGATCAGGCAGACCTGAAACACGCGCGGCGGCGCCGACTGCGCCAGTACGCTGTCGACCGCTTCTTCCACGAAACAGGCGCCGTTGAACACCGGGATCACGACCGAAAGACCGGAAACGACCATCACCTCTCCAAGATTTCCAAAATGCGACGGCTGGCTCCCGACAGGCCCGCCGCCCCGCGGGCGATGGGCACGTCGACATAGGGCACCACCTCGTAGACCCGCTTGGCCATGGCCAGCGAGCGGTCCGCCCAGTAAGGCGCCTGCTGCACGCTGCTCAGCGCGAAATGCATGAACCCGGGCGCCGCGCGGGCCGGTGCCGCGCCCGCTTCCAGCGCCAATCGCAGCCCGGCGATGGCGGCCAGGCGAAAGTTCGGAACCAGCCTGCCGCTCTCGCCCGCGCGGTTGGCCAGCAACACCTGCTTGCCGGTCATGACGTCCACTTCCCAGGGTTCGCCACCCAGGCCGGGACCGCTTGCCAGCGGCGCGCTCGGATGCAGCTTGAGCGTGCGATACACCGTATGGACTTGGCAGGCGCCTCCGCCAGGCGCGAGCACGGCATAGTCGTCGCCCGCCGAACTCATGCCCTGCCTCAGCAGGTTCAGCGTCGTGGTGGATTTGCCCGAGCCGCCCGGCCCCGCCAGCAGCACGCCCCGCCCCTGGGCATCCGCCACGCTGCCGCCATGCGCCAGCCACGCACCCGCCTGCAAGGCCAGAAGATGGACGAAACACTTGAGCGGCGAATAGCGTTCCCAGGGCGGCAGCCGTGCGCAATCCGGGGCATGGAACACGCCCAGGCCGCGCGAGGCGTCGAAAGCCGTGATCAATCCCCGCTCGGGATCCGGCAGCAGCAACTGCTGCGTCGCCCCCTGCCTGGCCGCTTCGAAACAGGCACGGGTCTCTGCGCCCGACAGGTACAGCCTGGGCAGTATGCGCTCATGGCGTCCGTCCAGGCACCAGACCTGGACGACACCGGGCTCGGGGCGGTCCAGCTTCGCTGCCGAGTAGAACGCACGGACGATGTCGGCAAAGCCCGACCGGGCATCCGCGATCACATCGAAGCGAACCGGACCAGCACGGACGGCATGGACGACCCAGTCCCCCTGCACCCGGTCGAACGGCGTCAGCCGGTCAGCCAGTTCATCGAACCATTGCCGGTACGCCATGACCTCAAGCGGGTTTTTGCGGCCAACCCGCCACCACGTCGGTCTCGTGGATCGGGTCCAGCCCCAGGATTTCCTGCATGTCGGCGTAGACCGCCATGGTCAGTTCGGCGGGATCGGCGATCTGGATGGCGGGCACGGCGACATCGGCCGGACTCGGCGCCGCGACCAGTATCTGTTCGTCCAGCGCCTGCCGCACCAGCTTGCCGAGCGCATCGCGTGCGGCCTCGCTCCAGCCGTTGGCGCTGGCCAACTGCTCCGGCGTGACGCCGCTCATCAGGGCCTGCCACACCTCGACCGCCGTGCCCTGGAGGTTGTAGTAATTGCCGACGTCCAGGTTGATCACGATGGTTTCATTGCCGACCACCTCGGCGATGCACGGCGGCGACTGTAGCGTGTACGAGCTGGAGAAATCCATGATGCTGCGCTTTCCAAATACGTGAAGGATCAAACTGCCCGAGGCCCCGCCGCGCGCCGCCTCTGGATCGAGGCATGCAGCACCTGGAACAGCCCCAGGTTGCGCGTCGGAACGCCACGGGTCATGTTGGTTTCGTGGACCCGGTACAGCAGGCCAACCTCCGGCACCCGGTGGATATCGCAGCCGGCGTCCATCAAGCGCAGGAAGAAATCCTGGTCCTCGCTGAAACGCAGGGCCGGATCGAACCGGCCGTGCCGCGCGAAGACCTCCCGCCGAAAGGTACTGGCGCCCAGGTGATGCAAATGGCCGGCTTGCTGGCCGTCGGGAAACCGGAAGCGCGACGCTTGCGCCGCATCCTCGATCAGATATTGCGTCCTGCCCATGATCACGGCGGCATCATGCCGTTCCAGTTCCTGGCAATGCGCATCGAGACGGCCCGCGGGCCATTGGTCGTCATGATCGAGGAACGCGACGAAACGTCCCGCCGCCACCTCCAGCCCCAGATTGCGGGCAGCGGCCGGTCCGACGCCGTCCGACCTCAGGCACAGGCAGGCGTGGTCCTGCAAGAAGGCATCCAGGATCCCGGCCGTGCCATCCGTCGAGCCGTCGTCGATGACGATCAGTTCGTCGACGGCCGACGCATTGCCGACGATGCTGGCCAGGGCCTGCGCCAGAAAGCGTTGCCCGTTCCTGACCGGCACGATGATCGATGCGCGCACGCTTGCCGGGACGGTCATCGCCGGCTCCTGGCTCGCGGCGCAGTTTGCTTGAAAACCACCTGGTTCCCCCCGGTAGCGTGCCGCGCTGCTCCCCCCTGGCGCTAGGCGGCACAGGGCTCGAATCCTAGCATACCGTCATCCCGCCATAAGCCGATAAAAGGCGTCGATTTTCATGACCGGCTCAGCGGCGGCGCCCCTGCATCCAGCCCAGCGTGTCCTCGGTCCGCCCCGAAGGCACGTACTCGGCGCCGACGAAGCCGTCATAGGGCAGTTCGTCCAGCGCGGCGAACACGTTGGCGAAATGGATCTCGCCCGTGCCCGGTTCGTGGCGCCCCGGCGTGTCGGCGAACTGGATATGGCCGATGCGCGCGCAGTGGGTGCGCAGGCTGCGGATCAGGTCGCCCTCCATGATCTGCATGTGATAAAGGTCGTACTGAATGCGCAGGTTGGGATGGCCCGCGCGGTCGATGACGTCGAGCGCGGAGCGCGTGGTGTCGATCAGGTAGCGGGGGCGGTCCACGGTATTGACCGCCTCGGTCACCACGCCCATGCCCAGGTCGCCCAGGACCTGCGCGGCATGGGCCAGGTTGCCGGCCAGCGTGTCCAGGCAGCGCTCGCGTTCGTGCTCGGGCCCGGGGCAGCCAGCCAACACGTTGATGTTGCGGGGCCGCAGCACCTGCGCCACCTTCGCGGCCTGCGCCACCGCTTCGCGGAAGGCGGCCTCCCGCCCCGGCACGCCGGCCAATCCCTGCCCGCCCGTCATCAGGTCACCCGCGGGCACGTTGCACAGCGCCAGATCGACCCCCGCGGCCTGGAGCGCGTCGCGCCACTGCCCGGCCTCGTGGCCATAGGGAAACTGGACCTCGACGGCGTCGAAGCCGGCCCGGCGGGCGGCCGCCGGCCGTTCGAGCTCGGGCGCCTCGAGGAAGAGCATGGACAGGTTGGCCGAGAATCGGATCATGGCGGGGTCAGGTCAGGTTCGATACAAGCGAGGACACGGTCTCAGGACTCCTCGGGGAAGCCGCGCAGGAAGAACCGGCGGGCGCGCCCCAGCAGGAAGTTCAGCACCAGGCCGAGCAGCGAGATCGCGATCAGCGCGACGAACATGTCGACGGTGAGGAAACTGCGCGAGGCGATCACGAGTTGGTGGCCGAGGCCGTCGGTGGACGTGATCATCTCCGCCAGGAACACCACCACGCAGGAAATGACGAGTCCGATGCGACAGCCGGTCAGGATGGACGGCATGGCCGCCGGCAGGACGATGGACGTCACGATGCGCGAGCGGGGTGTGCCGGCGGCCAGCGCCGACCAGATCAGCTTGGGCTCCACCGACCGCGCGCCATGCAGCGTCGCCAGCAGGATGGGGAAGGCGGCGTCGGCCACGACCAGCGCGATCTTGGACGAATGGTCGAAGCCCAGCAGCAGGATGAAGGCCGGATAGAGCGCCACCTTGGGAATCGGGCCCAGCACCCGGACGATGGGCACCACGACCGCGGCGCCGACGCGCGACCGGGCCGCCGCCATGCCCAGGCCGACGCCCAGCACCAGGGCGATGAAAAAGCCCACGAACAGCCGGAACAGGGTGACGCCGACGTCGGACAGGTAGGCCGGCGAGGCCAGTTGCTCGAGCAGCCGCATGACGACGACGTACAGGCTGGGCAGTTGGTTCTCGGTCACCCGGCCCGACATGGCCAGCCCCTGCCACGCGGCCAGGATCAGGATGAGCGGCAGGACGCCGATGAGGGGAGAAATGCGACGGGCCGGCTTCATAGCGCCCCCACGGTGGCATCGGATTGCCGGTCGGCCCAGCGGGTCAACCGCGCGCGCACGGCCTCGAAGCACATGTCGAGCACGATGCCCAGGACGCCGATGACGATGATCATGGCGTACACGGTCTCGTACTGGGCCATGTCCATGGCGTTGAACAGGATGTTGCCCGCGCCGGTCTGGCGCGCGATCATTTCGCTGGTGATCATGGTGATCAGGCCCATCACGATGCCGGTGCGGCAGCCGGTCAGGATCTCCGGCAGCGCGGCCGGCAACACGATCCGGAACATGCGCTGAGCGCCGTTCATGCCCATGGCCGCGGCGGACCACAGCATCTTTTCCTCGACCGCGCGCGCGCCCTGGTAGCTGTGGTACAGCAGGGGCAGGCTGACGCCCAGGAACACGACCAGGATCTTCGAGGCATCGCCCACGCCCAGCCACAGCATGATGAGCGGCATCAGCGCCGCCTTGGGAATGGGATAAACCACCATCAACAGCGGATTCATCAGCGTCTCGACTAGCGGCGAGCGGCCCATCAGGAGGCCGATGGGGCCCGCCACCATCAAGGCAAGCGCGAAGCCGATCAGCATGCGCCGCAGCGAATCCAGGATGTCGAAGGTCGCCTGCGGATCGGCGAAAATGCGCGGCAGTTCGGCCAACGCCTGTGCGGCCGTCGGCAGGCCGGGGTTGTCGTACATGCGCGCGGCAAACTCCCACGCCACCAGCAGCCCCAGGCACACCAGCAGCGCGGAAACGCCCGGCGCTCGCAGCACCTTCTTCACGCCGCTTCCTCCTGCTCGGGCTGGTTGTCGATCATCGCCTCGATGTCGATGACGTATTGCTGGTAGCGCGGATTGAGCAGCAGTTCGGCGCGCACGCGCGGCCGGGGCAGATCGATGTTGACGATTTCCTTGATGCGGCCCGGTGACTTGGTCAGCACCACGACCCGGTCGGACAGATAGACCGCTTCTTCCACGCTGTGGGTAACGAACAGCACGCTCTTGCGGTCGCGTTCCCAGATCTTGAGCAAGTCGTTCTGCAGGCGGTTGCGGGTATGTGCGTCCAGCGCGCCGAACGGTTCGTCCATCAGGAGGACGGCGGGGTTGTAGGCCAGCGTGCGGGCGATGGCCACCCGCTGCTTCATGCCGCCCGACAATTGCTTGGCGTAGAAATTCTCGTAGCCCGACAGGCCCACCATGGCCAGCAGCTCGCGTGCCCGCGCCTCGGCCGGTGCCCGCGCCACGCCCTGCTGGCGCAGGCCGTAGGCGACGTTGCCCAGCACCGTCTTCCATGGATAGAGCGCGAACTCCTGGAACACCGGCCCGCGGTCTGGGCCGGGACCGGTGACCGGCCGGCCGTCGATCTCGACCGAGCCCGAGGTCTGCTTGACGAACCCGCCCACGATGTACAGCAGCGTGGACTTGCCGCAGCCCGAGGGGCCGAGGATGGAGATGAACTCGCCGTCGCGAAGGTCCAGGGAAATGTCGGACAGCGCGACATGCCGCTCGCCCTTGCCGACGGCGAAGACCTGGGAAACGTGCTTGATGGCAATCATGGAAAGGTTCCAGAGCGCGGCCCCGCCTGCGCGGGGCCTGTCCTTGCATCGGCGCCGGGGCGCTACTTGATCGGGGCGTGGATGTCGCCGTTCTTGAACGAGGCCACGTCCACCTTCTGCGACATCAGGCCCGCCTGCGTGAAGCTGTCGAGCAGGCTTTGGATGGCCGGGAAGTTGGGCGCCATACCGGGATCGCGGGCGAAGTCGTTACCCTTGAGCAAATAGGTGTCCAGCACCGGCACCGGCGCCCGGGTCACCTCGGACACGACCTTCAGCGTCTCGGGACGGTTGGCCAGCACCTTGCCCATGGCGGAGGTCAGGTCGCGGATGTAGGCCTTCACCAGCTCGGGGTTCTGGTCCACGAAGTCCTTGCGGCACGCTTCCAGTATGTGCACGAAATTCGGCTGCTGGTCGGCCACCGAGAACAGCTTGCGCAGGCCGCCCTTGGCCTCGGCGCGCGCCGCGAAGGGCTGGTTCAGCACGCCAGCGTCCACGCGGCCCGCACGGATCGCGTCCTCGGACGGCGCGAAGCCTGTCTCTATCATCTTCACGTCGGTCTTGGGGTCGAGGCCGTTCTTCTCCAGCATCTGCACCAGCGGCGCGTAAACGCCCGCCCCCAGCACCGACACGCCGATGCGCTTGCCCTTGAGGTCCTTGACGGACTTGATGGGCGAATCGTCCTTGACGGCCCAGTACACCGAGAAGCTGGTGGGCGTCTCGAACACATGCTGGGCGATGATCGAGGTCTGCACCTTGGCCTCGATCAGGCCTTGCCCGACGGACAACGGCGTCTGCGTACCGCAGTCCACCGCCTTGGCGGCGAAGGCCTGCATGACGGGCGAGGTGCCCTGGAACTGCACCCACTCGATCTTGTACTTCGAGCCCAACTGCGGGAACTCGGCGGGGCGCTTCATCATCCAGTACTTGGCTTCCTCGGCGGGAATCAGCCAGCCCACGCGGATCACCTGCTGCGCGGAAGCGGGAACGGCCCAGGCGGCAACGATGCCGGCGAAAGCGAGTGCTGCGATTCTCTTCATGATGAACTCCTGGCAGATTGATGATCGGATTTCAGTTCCACGATGCTCGGGGGTCATCGACTATCACTGAGCTTGTAGATTTCGAGCGCTTCGGACTCGGGGCCGCGCGTGGCGTTGACCAGCCGGAACATCTGCGAGGCGACGGCGGTCATCGGCACCGGCGTGCCGGTCTGGCGGGCCAGTTCGACCACGCTGTCCAGATCCTTGAGCATCGTATAGGTGTGGCCGATGGGGGGATTATGAATGCCCTGCGCCATGCGCGGCAGGAACAGCTGCAACGGCTTGGAATCGGCGAACCCGCCGGCCAGGGCCTGCGGCAGCAACATCGGGTCGATGCCGGAGTTCGCCGCCAGCCGCGTGGCCTCGGCCAGGATGGCCATGGTGCCGCCGACGATGATCTGGTTGCACAGCTTGGTGGTCTGCCCCGCCCCCAGCGGCCCCATCAGCGTGAAGCGCTGGGCCATGTGCGCCACGTAGGGCCGCACACGGTCGTAGTCTTCCTGGCTGCCGCCCGCCATGATGGCCAGCGAGCCTTCCTCGGCGCCCTTGGTCCCGCCCGACACCGGCGCGTCCATCCAGCCCATACCATTGGCGGCGGCCAGGCGGGCCGCGATGTCGCGCGTGGCGGCCGGCGTGATGGACGAGAAATCGACCACCACCTTGCCCTGGCCGGGCACGGATGCCAGCCCGTTCGCGCCGAACACCACTTCCTCGACCGCGGCGGCGTCGGTCAGGCACATGAAGACGATGTCCGCCTCGCGTGCCACGTCGGCGGGACTGGCCGCCACGCGCGCGCCGGCCGCCCGGGCCGGCTCGGCCTTGGCCGCGGACCGGTTCCAGACGGCCAGCTCGCAGCCCGCCGCACGCAGCCGCAGCGACATGGGCAGGCCCATCAGGCCCATGCCCAGATATCCCAATCGTGCCGTACTACTCATCATGCTTCCTTTATCTCGAATGCGGTGGCGTTCAAACGGAGGGAGTCGCCGGTTCGGGCCACTGCGCGCCGCCGTCATGGGTAACGGCGCCGGTGTCGGCCTGCCCCACGGTCTTGGCGTACTTGGACAGCAGTCCCGCCTTGTGGTTGGGAGGCGGCGGCTGCCAGGCGGCGCGGCGGCGCGCCAGCTCCGCGTCATCCACCAACAGCTCCAGGGTGCGTGCGTCGCCGTCGACGCGGATGCGGTCGCCGTCGCGCACCAGCGCCAGCATGCCGCCCGCGGCCGCCTCGGGCGCGATGTGCCCGACGCAGATGCCGCGCGTGGCGCCCGAGAACCGGCCGTCGGTCAGCAGGGCCACCTTCTCGCCCATCTGCTGGCCGTAGATCAGCGCCGTCACGCCCAGCATCTCGCGCATGCCGGGGCCGCCGGCCGGGCCTTCGTAGCGGATGATGAGCACGTCGCCCTCGGCGTAACGCCGCTGGCTGACGGCCTCGGCGCAGGCGTCCTCGCCGTCGAAGACGCGCGCGGGACCTTCGTGCACGCGCTTGGCCAGACCGGCGACCTTCAGCAGCGCGCCGCTGGGCGCGAGGTTGCCCTTGAGCACCGCCAGGCCGCCGTCGACCAGGATGGGTTGATCGGCCCGGCGCACGACCTTCTCGTCGGGTTCCGGCGCCGCGCCGTGCTCCTCGGCCAGCGTGCGGCCGGTCACGGTGACGCAGCTGCCGTCGATGTGCCCGCTGCGTATCAGCTCGCGTATCAGCACCGACACGCCGCCGATGTCGTAGACGTCCTTGGCCACGTACTTGCCGCCCGGCCGCAGGTCGCCGATGAGCGGCGTGCGCGCGAACACCGCCGCCACGTCGTCCACGTCGAAGGCGATGCCGGCCTCGTTGGCGATCGCGGGGATGTGCAGGGCCGCGTTGGTCGAACCGCCGGTTGCCGCCACCAGCGCACAGGCGTTTTCCAGCGCCTTGCGCGTAACGATGTCGCGCGGCAGCGGCCCCTCGTTCTCGATGATGCGCATGACGATCTGTCCCGCGCGGCGGGCGATGTCCAGGCGCTCGGAGTACACGCCCGGCACCATGGCCGAGTTCGGCACGGTCAGGCCCAGCGCCTCGGCCACCATGGCCATGGTGTTGGCGGTGAACTGGCCGGCGCAGGCACCGATGGTCGGCTTGCAGGCGCGCTCGAGCATCATGACCTTCTCTTCGGTCATCTTGCCCGTCTGCGCCGCGCCCACCGCTTCATAGGCGTCCAGCACCGTGATGTCGCGGCCTTCGAAGCGGCCCGGCAGCGCGCTGCCGCCGTAGACGAACACACCCGGCACGTTGCAGCGGACCAGGCCCATCATCGCGCCGGGCAGGGTCTTGTCGCAGCCGCCGAACGCCACCAGGCCGTCGTGCGCATGGCCGTGCACCACGGCCTCGATGGAATCGGCGATCAGCTCGCGGCTGACCAGCGAGAACTTCATGCCCTCGTGGTTCATGCCTATGCCGTCGGACACCGAAATGGTCGAGAACTCCCGCGGCGTGCCGCCGGCCGAGGCGACGCCCATGCGCGCGGCCTCGACCTGCGGCGCATGGGTCATGTTGCAGGGGCTCAGGTCGCCGCGCATGCTGACGATGCCGACCATGGGCTTGGCGATGTCCTCGTCGTCCAGGCCCGTGGCGCGCATGAAGGCGCGGTGCGGCGTCCGGTCCAGTCCCTCTCGGGTGATGTCGGATCTCAGGCGCTTGGTTTTCATTCTCTTCTACTCCGGATTCTGGGTCTTCGTTGCCGGCCTTATCGGCTCATGGCATCGGGCACGGCGCTGAGCCGGTCGAACACCCAGCTCACGTCGGTCTCGATGAATTTTCGTGCCTGCGCGTAGTCGCCCGCGCGCAGGGCCATCACGGCCGACTCGTGCAGGCGGTCGGCGGCGATGGTGTCGGTATGCAGGAACTCGCGCGTGGCGCGCAGGTAGGCGCCCGATTGCAGCCAGAGGCTGTCTATCATCGCCAGCATGACGGGCGACTGGGCGGCCTGGTAGATGGTGTAGTGGAAGATGCGGTTCTTCTCCAGGCTGTCCACCAGCCCTTCGCGCGAACGGCGCGCCACGGTGATCTCGGCGGCCAGCCGCTCCAGGCCGTCCAATTGGCGGGCGGTCAGCCGCGGCCCCGCCCACTCGGTCACGGTGCCCTCGACCAGCACGCGCGAGCGCCGGATATCGTCCAGCCGCTCGGGCGTGATCAACGGCACGCGTACCGTGCCGCTGCGCATGGGCTCCAGCCCCTGCTGCGCCACCAGTTGCCGCAGCGCCTCCCGCACCGGCATGGTGCTGGTCTCCAGCGCGTTGGCCAGGTCCTGGATGCCGAGCAGCTGGCCGGCGGGATATTCGCCGTGCATCAGCTTGTTGCGCAAGGTCTGGTAGACCGCGTCGGACACCGAGGACCGCACGACGGGTTTGATTTCGCCCAGGGCAGGGAGCATGGCGGCCATCCTAGACGCAATAGAAATCGAGCATGGTGGGAATGACGTCGTTCATCAGCACGACCTTCTTCGCGGCAATGCGCCAACCGTCGCCCTGGGGCCGGAGCAGGTGCTCGTAGCGGCCGAAGAACGTGTGCTGGTCGCGATGCTTGACGTTGTAGACATGGCAGGTCCAGGCCGACTCGACCCGCACCCCGCCCTCGCCGGCCGCCGTCGCCACGCATCCGGTCACGGCATGGCAGGTGCGAGGCATGGGCGTGGACGCGACCGACAGCCCGGACCGCACCCGCCAGACCCGATCCTCCAGGCCGGCGCGCGCGGCGCAATACATCAGCGACAGCTCGCTGTCCGGCGACACCGACAGCCGATGCTCGTCGGTCCAGGCCGGCAGCCAGAAACTCGCGTCCTCGGCATACAGCGCCAGCCAGTCGTCCCAGCGCTGCGCGTCCAGGTGGGCGGCCTCCTGGAACACGACGGCCTGCGCGTCGGCCTGCACTTCCAGCGCCAGCCTGCTCATGCGAGTTTCCTTGACCAATTGCGATACAACGCGTGGAACACGGTCTCGTCGCTCATCTCGAACGGTCCCGAGATCGACGTGTCGGGTGCGATGTCCAGTTCCGCCGCATGGGCGTCGGCCCCCCGCACCACCCGCCCCATGCCGCGCGCATAGCCTTGCTGCCATTCGATCTCGCCGCTTTCGAAGCCGCGCTGGCAGTCTTCGAAGGTGACCGTGTCGTCCGGCGTGGCCAGGCCGCTGGGATTGAAGAAATCCTCGTACTGGCGCAGGCGCTGGCGCCGTTGCTCGGCATCTTCGCCCACCGGCGCCAGGCAATAGGAAGTGATCTCGGTCAGGTCCACCGCCAGCGGGCGGATGACGCGCATCTGCAGGGCCGCGTTGGATGCCAGTTGCAGGTTGGGAAAGACATTGCACTGGCGCGTGCGCAGCATCCACTCGGCGCGCGTGTCGCCCACGCGTGCGCGCAGTTCGGGCAGGCGGGCGTACAAAGGATGGTTCTCCACCGGCGAAGTGGTCCATACCAGCGCATGCCCGTTGGGAAAGCCGAAGGACCCCATCATTTCCTCGCGCTTCTTGCCGCCGGCCTGCCAGATCGCCGCCTCGACGTCGGTGCGCCCCGCCATGCCCGACCGCCGGTCCAGCAGCCTCAGGTAGGACGGATGCGTGGACGTGAAGTGGTAGGCGTCGGTGGAATTCTCCAGTTGCAGCTTCCAGTTGGCGCGATAGGTATAGGTGACCGCGCCGGGCACGATCTCCAGGCCGGCTTCGCTCTGGTCGACCGCCATGTCGATGAAACGCCGGATATCGCCCAGGTGTTCTTCGAGCAGCGGCACCTCGGCCGTCAGGCTGGCAAACAGAAAGCCGCGGTATTCAGCGAAACGGGCCACCGGCTGAAGGTCATGGCTGTCGTCGTCGAAGGCGGCGGGATAGTCGCCCTGAGCCTTGCCCTTGACGCCCAGGTTGCGTCCGTCGCTGCCGTAGGCCCAGCCATGGTAGTGGCAGACATGGGTGCGGCGGTTGCCGCGCCGCTGGTGGCAGACCAAGGCGCCTTTGTGGCGACAGGAATTGTGGAAACAGCGCAGCGCGCCGTCCTGGCCGCGCATGACGACCAGCGGCTGCCGGCCGATGGTGGTCGTGAGGTAGTCCTGCGGATTGGGCACCTGGGAGGCATGGGCGACGAACACCCAACCGCCGTGGAAGAAGCGGTCCATTTCGCGGGCGTAGACGTCGTCGCGGCGGAATACGTCGCGGTGGACGCGGAATACGCCGTCAGCGGGCCTGTCGTCGATGAGGTAGGCGATGTCTGCCGGCATGGGTCCCCCGAGGTGCGCGCCAGAATTCGATCTTGGATATTCGATCTTTGATCAAATCCTAGCAAGCGAGTGCCCATGGGGGCCACGGGGGTTTACCCGTGCCGGGCCACCCCGGGAGAAGGCCCGCGTAAACTGCGTTCACTTTTGCAAAACCGACGACATGAAGAAGATCGCCGCGCTACTGGCCCTGGCCGCCGTGGCGCTATGGGCCGGCAACACCTCGCTGTTCCACGCCCCCCGGGACGGACACCCGCTGCCCCTGGCGCATCGCGGCGTGCACCAGACCTACGCCATGCAGGACCTGGATGCCGACACCTGCACCGCCGCCAGGATCCGGCCGCCCGTGCATGGCTATGTAGAAAACACCCTCGTCTCGATGCGCGCCGCCTTCGATGCCGGCGCGCAAGTGGTCGAACTGGACGTGCATCTGACCCCAGACGGAAAATTCGCGGTCTTCCACGACTGGACGCTGGACTGCCGCACCAACGGCCGAGGCGTCACCCAGGACACCCCCATGACGGTGCTGCGGACCCTGGACATCGGATATGGCTATACCGCCGACGACGGCGCGACCTGGCCGCTGCGGGGGCGAGGCGTGGGCCAGATGCCCGCGCTGGACGACGTCCTGGACGCGTTCCCCGACGGCCGTTTCCTGGTCAACTTCAAGAGCCGGCGGGAAGAGGAAGGCCGGGCCCTGGCGGACATGCTCGCGGTCCATCCCGCCTGGCGCGACGCGGTCATGGGCGTCTACGGCGGCGCCGAGCCCACCCGCGCCAGCATCGCCGGCGTCCCGGGCCTGCGCGGCTACGACCGCGCATCCACGCTGTCATGCCTGCTGCGCTACGAGTTGCAGGGCTGGAGCGGCATCGTGCCCCAGGCCTGCCGCAATACGCTGGTGATCGTGCCGGTCAACTACGGCTGGGCCCTGTGGGGCTGGCCCTATCGTTTCGCCGCCCGCTTGCGCGAGGCGGGCAGCGAGGTCATCGTGATGGGCCCGTATTCGGGCGGCGGCTTCAGCTCGGGCATCGACACGCCGGCGGACCTGGCGCGCGTGCCGGCCCGCTTTCCCGGCCATGTCTGGACGAACCGGATAGAAACGATGGGCGGCCGGATCCGGGCGCATTGACCCGGCCGGGGTATCCTAAGGCATGCCCACCACCGCTTCCGACCATTCCCGCTGCTTCATCGCCCTCGGCCCCGACGACGACACGCGAGCCCGCCTGGCCGCGCTGGGCGCCGGCCTGCCACCGGCGCACCTGCTACCGGCCGACCTGCATCTGACCATCGCTTTTCTGGGCAGCCTGACGCCCGATCACGAGATCCGGCTGCGCGCGGCGCTGGCGCCCCTGGCGCGCGCCCTGCCCGTGCTGGACGGCGAGTCGCTGGAACTGTTGCCGCAGCCGGCCCGGCCGCGCGTGGCGGTGGCCAGCTTCTCGCTGCCCGCGCCGCTGCGCCGGCTGGTCGAGGACACGCAAGGCATCGTGCGTGGCATGGGGCTGCCGGTCGAGGGCCGCCCCTTCCGGCCGCATGTGACGCTGGCCCGCTTCAAGGCGGGCCAGGCCATGCCGGACCTGCCGCGGCCGATGCCGGCGATTCCGACGGCGCGCTTCGACACACTGGGACTGTATGCCTCGGCGCCGGCCGGATCGGAACGGCGCTATGTCGCGCTGTTCCGGTTCGACCTGGCCTGACCGCCGGCCTCAGGCCTGCGCGCTGGGCAGGGGCGAACTTTCCGACAGGCGGATCATCTCCACCGCCAGCGCGGCCACCAGGCGATCCCGCTGGCCGCGGGCCGAGGGCTCGTTCCACAGGTCCTCGACCTCGTGCGGGTCGGTTTCCAGGTCGTAGAACTCGCACACTGCCGGATCGTCCGACAGCGTCAGCCGGTAGCGGCCGTCGAACAGCGTGCGCACCTTGAAGCGGCGCGGCCGTCCGAACGCGTATTGCAGGGGTTCGCTTTCGACCACGATGCCGGCGCGCTCCGGCGCCGGCACGGCTTCGCCGCGGATGGCCGACAGCAGGTTCGCGCCCTGGATGCCGTTGAAGGGCGCCAGGCCGGCACGCGCCAGGATGGTCTGCGCGAGGTCTATCGTGCCCGCCACGCCGTCCACCACCGCGCCGCGCCGCTGCCCGGGCAGTTGCGGGTCGTGCCAGATGAACGGGACCTGGGTCACGCTGCGATAGTGCATCACGCCCTTGAGCGCGATGCCGTGGTCGCCCATCATCTCGCCATGGTCGGAGGTGAAGATGACCACGGTGTCCTCGCGCAGCCCCAGTTCGTCCAGCTTGGCCAGCACCCGGCCAACCGAATCGTCGACCAGGCTGATCGAACCATAGGTCAGCGCGGTCACCTCGCGGCACTCGCGCTCGCTCAGGGCGAACGGTACGTAGGCCTCGCGCGAAGCGCCCGCGCGGGTGCGCTCGTGCACGGCCCGCAGCAGCGCCGGCATGTTCTCCTGGCGGAAGGATGGTGGCAGCGGAATGCCCGCGGGGTCGTACATGTCCCAGTACTTGCCAGGAGGCGTGAACGGATGGTGCGGGTCGGGGAACGAGCACTGGATGAAGAACGGCGCCTCGTCGTCCCGCCCCGCGTGCCGGGCCAGCCATTCGCAGGTCTGTTCGGCCACGTAGGTCGAGGGATACAGCTCCACCGGCATGCGCGTGCGCCAGGCCTGGGGCGAGTCGTAGCGGTCGTCGGGGATGGCGTTCTCGCGGCCGCGCAGGCTGTCCGGATCGGGATGGCGCTCGGCCAGCCAGCGCGCGTAGTCGCCCTGCACGCGGTCGCCGTGCATGGTGCACAGACGCACGTCGTCGAAGCCATAGAACGGCGTCTGCACGTGGAAGGACGGATCGGCCTTCCAGTAGGGCGTCCACTCGTTGTCGTAGTCGCGGCCGCGCCGGTGATGCCGGTGCGCATCCTTCATCGCGTCGGCGGGCGGCGTGCCGCCGTTCAGGTTTTCCCAGCCGCGGATGGGCGGGTTGTTGTAGCCGAAGTTCTGCAGGTGCGACTTGCCGATCAGCGCCGTCGCGTAGCCCGCGTCGCGCAGCAGCTCGACGAAGGTGACGTCTTCGCGCGACAGCGGGATGCCGTTGTGCAGCACCCCGTGCAGCGAGGGCATGCGGCCGGTCATCAGCGTGGCCCGGTTGGACATGCAGGTGGGGCTGGCCACGTAGAACTGCGAGGCCCGCACCCCGTCGCGCGCCAGCGCGTCGAGATGGGGCGTGCGTACGATGGGATTGCCGTAGCACCCTAGATGGTCGGCCCGCTGCTGGTCGGTCATGACCAGCAGGATGTTGGGCCGCTTGGAAACGCGCGGATTCATGCGATCAATCGGCCGAGATGTTGAATTCCTTGACGATCTTGCCGTAGCTCTCGTACTCGGCCCTGGCCATGCGGGCAAGGTCCTCGGACGAGCCGCCCAGCGGCACTTCCCACTGCTGCTTGAGCTTGGCGGCGGTGTCCGGCTGGCGCAGCACGGTGTTGAATTCCTGGTTCAGCTTCTCGACCACGGCGGGCGGCGTGCCCTTGGGCGCGAACACGCCGTACCAGGCGCCGGTCGCGGTGTTGGGGTAGCCCTGCTCGGCCAGCGTGGGCAGATCGGGCATCAGGGGCGAACGCTCTTTCTCGGCCATGCCCAGCGCCACCAGGCGGCCGGCGGCGATATGCTGCGCCACCACGCCGATGCTGGCGTAGGTAATCTTCACGTGGCCGCCCAGCACGTCGGCGATCGCGGGCGCCACGCCCTTGTAGGGCACGTGCAGCATGTCCACGCCCGCCGACTTCTTGAACAGTTCGCCGGCGATGTGCATGGGCGAGCCGCTGCCTGGGGTGGCGTAGGCCAGTCCCGGCTGCTTCTTCAGCAGCGCGACCAGCTCCTTGGCATTTTTCACGCCCAGCGACGGGTGGGCCACCATCATCATCGCGCCCTTGGACGGCGCAACGATGGGCACGAAGTCGTTCAACACGTCCAGGTTCACGTTCGCGCCCTTGGGCAGCACGTGGGGAGCGATCAGAAAGGTATTGGGCGCGAACAGCAGCGTATAGCCGTCGGCCGGCGCGCGCGCGACGGCGGAGGCGCCCATCATGCCGCTGACGCCCGGGCGGTTCTCGACGATGACGGACTGGTGCAGGCGCGCGGCCAGCTTCTCGCCCAGCATGCGCGCGCCGATGTCCGGCCCGCCGCCGGCCGGGTAGCCGACGATGATGGTGATGGGCTTGGTGGGGAAGTCGTTCCCTTGCGCGTGCGCGGTCAGCGCGGCAAGCGGCAGACAGCCCAGGGCCAGGGCGAATTTGCGAAGCAATGCGTACATGGAGGCACCTATGAGAATGCGGGGCGGACGACGCCGCGCGGGGCGCGGCCGGCGCCTCCGAACGCGGAGAAGGGCAGATTCTTCCCTGAAAATCCGCCCGCCTCCACCCCAATAACGCCTCATTAGGGCGCAATTCGTCCCGCCTGCCGATAAAATCGGCGTTGCGCGATCGACGGAGAACGAAGTGGATGTATTGAGCGAGGTCCTGTCCGGCTGCCGGGCCGACAGCGCCACGACCGGCCGCTTCACGCTGCATGCCCCGTGGTCGCTGGAATCCACGGGCCTGCAGGGCGCGATGTTCCGCATCGCCCGGGGCGCGCCCTACTGGATACAACCCGAAGGCATGGCGCCCGTGCGGGTGCCCGCCGGCGACCTCGTCGTGTTGCCGCGCGGCGGCCGGCACACCATCTCGTCCGAGCCGGGGCTCGCGCCCGTTCCCTTCGCCGAAGTGCTGGCCGCCCATGGCATGCGCGAACGCGGGGAAAAACCGCTGGTGTTCACGCACGGCGAAGGCGGCACGCCCACCGAACTCTTCACCACCATCGTCGACTATGGCCCCGTCGGCCAGAACACGGTGCTGCGCTTCCTGCCCGGCCTGATCCACCTGCGCGAGGACGACATGAACCTGGCCTCGTGCCTGGCACCGACGATGCGTCTGTTCATCGAGGAAAGCCTGAACCGCGAGCCGGGCTGGAAGCTGTCGGCCGCGCGCATGGGCGACCTGCTGATGGTGCACGTACTGCGCGCCTACCTGCTGCGGCACCGCGACACCGAACCGAACTGGCTGCGCGGCCTGGCCGACCCCAAGATCGCCCAGGCCATCATGCTGATGCACCGCTGGCCCGAGAAGCCCTGGACCCTGCCCGCGCTGGCCGACGAAGTCTGCATGTCGCGCTCGCGCTTCAGCGCGCGCTTCCGGGAACTGGTGGGCGTGTCGCCGATCTCCTACCTGACGGCGCGCCGCATGGAGCGGGCCGCCGAGCGGCTGCGGCTGGGATCGGTGCGCCTGGCCGACGTGGCCGAACTGGTCGGCTACGGCTCGGAGAAGATATTCGCCCGCGCCTTCCGCCGCTGGGCGGGCGTGCCGCCCGGCGAATACGGGCGGCGCGCCGGCTAGGACTACCGCTGGCGGACGATCAGCACGTCGCAGGGCGTGTGCTGGATCAGTTGTTCTGCCACGCTGCCGATGGCCGTGCGCAATATCCCCGTTCGGCCGTGGGTGCCCACCACCAGCAGTTCGGTGGGATGGCGCGCCACGTAGTCGGGCAGCACGTCCTCGGGCAGGCCGTGCTCGATCTTCCACTCGATGTCGGGCCGGTTCAACAGCGCCGCGTTACGCTTCATGAATTCGGCCACCTCGTTGTCGGCCCGCGCCCTTGCCTGTTCCACCACGGCCGCCTCGGCATGGGTCTGGTGGGTGGAGAAGGCATGGAACAACAGCGGGCGCGCATCCGGGAACAGGGTCAGCGCCGCTTGCAAGGCCTGACGCGATCCTTCCGAGAAATCGACGGCGGCGACGAAGTCGCGATAGTCGTGATGCGGGCGTTCGCGCACGACCAGGATGGGCTGCACGGCCTCGCGCGCCAGCTTCTCCACCGTGGTACCCAGCAGCAGGCGGCCCAGGGTCTCGTCGCGGGCCACGCCGGTGACGATGAGATCGCAGTGGCGCGCCTCGGCCGCCTTGCGGATGACTTCGACCGCATGCCCCGTTTCCAGCACCAGTTCGGCCTGGACATCGACGCTGCCCAGTCCGGCCCGGAAGCGCCGCTCGGCGGCGTTGCGGTCCACCACCTGGCTGCGCCGGGCGGTCAGCACGTCGCCCAGCGACGTCTCGTTCACACATACCGCGACCAGTTTGGCGCCGTGCTCGCGCGCCAGTTGTACCGCCCTGTCCTGGGCGCGGTCGCAGCGCGCGCTCAGATCGGTGGCAAGCAGGATGCAGCGCAGGTTTTCGGTGGAGTGTCCTTCCATGCTGATCTCCCTGGTGTGGCGGACGCGGCGGCGCGCGTGAGGCGGCCCGCTGGGCGGGCGAGGATCCGGAGGCGGGACGGGAAAACCGCGGATCGCACGGCACTCCCGTCGGGCCTACGATACCAACGGAAGGCGACCCTGCCAATCACGACGGCGCGCGAGGGGCCTCGCGCTCGACCGTGGCGCAAGCCTCGATGTAGTCCGCCAGCCGCCGCGCCGCCGCCGGCAGCGGCCGCCGGTCGTCATGGGCCAGCCACAATCCCATGGTCATGGGCGGCCCGCCGGGCGACAACTCGGCCAGGAGGCCCGACTCGATGTCCTGCCGGACCGTCCTGGCCAACACGCACCAGATGCCCACGCCCGCCGCCGTCAGTTCCCGCACCATGCCCGACTCGGTGGCGCGCGAGGCCACCGGAGTGCCGGCGATGCCGGCGGCGCGCAGCATGTCGGCCATGTGCATCGAGAAGCCCGAACGATGCGCGGCCCGCACGAACTTGTGCCGCGCCAGTTCCCGCGGCGGCACCGCTTCGCGGCCCGCCAGGGGATGGGAGGGCGCGGCCACCAGCGCGAAACGCTCGACGCCTATGGCCCGGCCCGCCACGCCCTCGGGCGGCCACCGGCTCAGAAAGCAGCCCAGGTCGGCGCTGCCGTCGCGCAACTGCGCGAGGACTTCGTCCAGCGTGCCGGCCACCATGGCCAGTTCATACTCGGGATGCTCGCGGGCGAAACCGGCCAGCGCGGGCGGCAGCACCGAGTTGGCCAACGGCCGCTGGCAGGCGAAGACGATGCGCCGTTCCCCGGCCCGGCGGTCGCCGCCGAGATCCTCGGACAGCCGCGCCGCGTCGTCCAGTACCGCGCGGGCATGCGCCAGTACGCGCTCGCCCGCCTCGGTCAGCGTGGCGCGCCGGCCGCGCTGGCGCAGGAACAGGGCCGCGCCCGCCCGGCGCTCCAGGGCCTGGATATGCTGACTGACCGACGGCTGGGCAATGTCCAGCTGCTGGGCGGCGCCGGCGAAGCTGCCGGTCTCGGCCACCGCCACCAGCACCTCGAGTCCGCGCGGGGACAGGCTGATCATGCATCCTCCGATAGGTCATTACCTATATCTCATATAGGCTACCGGCCCGTTGCCCCGGGCCACCCCGGACGATGATACTGCCTGGCTTCCAGGGCGCCACCCACGGCGCCCCACGATGACAGGAGACATCCATGAAACGTTTGCTGGCTCCCGCGCTGGCCCTCGCGGCGCTGCTGGCCTGCGGAGCGCCCCACGCCCAGCCCCGCCCCGACTTTCCGTCCAAGGGGGTGCACGTCATCAACCCCTTCCCGCCCGGATCGCCCGTCGAGTACATCGGCCGCCTCGTCGCGCAGAACCTGGAGCAGGCCTGGGGCAAGTACGTCGTCGTCGAAAGCCGCTCCGGCGCCGGCGGCACCGTGGGTGCCAACTACGTGGCCAAGGCGGCGCCCGACGGCCACACGCTGCTGGTCACCACGGCCTCGCCCATTTCCTTCGCCGCCGCGCTGTACGAGAAGCTGCCCTACGACCCGGTCAAGGACCTCGCGCCCGTCTGGGGCATCGTCACCCCCGGGCAGGTCGTGGTGGTCAACAGCCAGCTTCCCATCCGCACGCTGGCCGAACTCGTGGCCTACGCCAAGGCCAACCCCGGCAAGCTGTCGTACGCCTCGTCGGGCATAGGCACCGTGCAGCACTTCGGCGGCGAACTGTTCCAGGCCCGCACCGGCACCAAGCTGGTCCACGTCCCCTACCGGGGCGGGGCTCCCGCCGCCACCGACCTGGCCGGCGGCCACGTGCAGGTCATGTTCGACTCGCTCACCAACCAGTTGCGCAACATCGAGTCAGGCAAGGTCCGGCCACTGGCGATCCTGCGCTCGCGACGCGACGGCAAACTGCCCGACGTCCCCACCGCCGCCGAGGCGGGCGTGTCGGGCGTGGAGGTCGTCAACTGGATCAGCCTGTTCGCGCCGGCCGGCACGCCCGCCGACGTGCTGCGCACGCTGCGCCAGACGACAAAGTCCGTCATGGCCACACCCGACAACGTCGCCAAGCTGACCGAGACCTTCGGCGAAGCGCAGGTGCTGGACGGCGAACAGCTCGCGCAGATGATTCCGACCGAAGCCCGCACCTACATCGAGCTGGTCGAGCGCGCCGGCATCCCCAAGCAATGACCGCGGCTCCCGCCGCCCCACGCAGGAACCTCGCATGAAAATCGTCCGCGTCGAAACCATCCTGCTAACCATCGCGCTCAATCGCGACTATGGCGGCAGCGTCTACAGCGTGCCGCGCAAGAACGCCATCATCACCCGCATCCACACCGACGAGGGGCTGGTCGGCCACTGCGTGAACGGCGAAGGCAACTTCGAGGTCCATCGCCAGGCGCGCGACATCGTCGACCAGGAACTGGCGCCGCTGCTGATCGGCCAGGACCCCACCGCCATCGAGACCCTGTGGTCCCGCATGTGGGCGGCCACCCATCGCGGCGGCCGCGACAAGTGGGCGGCGGTGCGCGCCGTGGCATGCGCCGACAGCGCGCTGTGGGACCTGCTGGGCAAGCGCGCCGGACTGCCCCTCTACCAGTTGTGGGGCGGCGCGCGCCATGCGCTGCCCATCGTCGCCATCGGTGGCCAGTACCGCGACGGCTACGCGCCGCAGGACTACGGCGCCGAGATGGAGGAATACCGCGCGCTGGGCCTGGCCGGCTGCAAGTTCAAGGTGGGCGGGCGCGAGGTCGAGGAAGATCTGGCGCGCACCCGCGCCGCGCGGCGCGCGGGCGGCGACGATTTCGTACTGTTCGTCGATGCCAACCGCGCCTGGACCCGCACCCAGGCCCTGGCCTTCTGCCGGCAGGCGGCGGACCTGGACCTGCGCTGGTTCGAGGAGCCCTGCCATTGGGACGACGACCGGCGCGACCTCGCGCTGCTGCGCGCGCAGACGGGCATGCCCATCTGCGCCGGCCAGTCGGAGATCACCACCCAGGACTGCCGCGACCTGATGCTGGACGCCGCCATCGACGTCTGCAACCTGGACGCCAGTTGGGGCGGCGGTCCTACCGCCTGGCTGCGGGTGGCCCGCATGGCGGCCTGCTTCGGCGTGCAGATGGGCCACCACGGCGAGCCCATGGTGGGCTCGCATCTGCTGGCTGCGGTGGAGAACGGTACCTACGTCGAAACCCACCACCCCGACCGCGACCCGATCTTCCACCAGATGGTGATCGGGCGGGGTGCGATAGCGAACGGCCACTATGCCCTGCCGCAGGGGCCGGGCTGGGGCGTGGACTTCGATCCGGAGTTCATCGAGCGGTACCGGACGGACTGACTCGGCCCAACGTGAAATCCGGGAACCGCTTCCGTTCCTGAATTTCACGCCGGCGGCGGCCCCGCTTCCTATGATGCCCTGACCAGAACAGCACATAGGAGACACGTCATGAGCCACACCTCGACCGGCCGGCGCCGCATGCTGGGCCTGCTGGGCGCCACCGCCGCGTCCGGCGCGCTGCCTGGCATCCCCGCCCTGGCATCCGACGCCGGCACCCAAGACTTCCCCACTCGCGCCCTGCGCCTGGTCGTTCCCTTCACGCCGGGCGGCGGCACGAACGTCGTCGGACGCTCCCTGGCCGCCGCCATGTCCGAGGCGCTGGGGCAGTCCATCGTGGTCGACAACCGGCCGGGGGGCGGCACCGTCATCGGCTCGAACATCGTGGCCAAGGCCAAGCCCGACGGCTACACGCTGCTGCTGACGACCACCGCCCTGGCCATCAACGACACGCTGGTCAAGGACCTGCCCTACGACACCGACCGCGACTTCAGCGACATCGGCCTGATCTGCGTCGGGCCGAACGTGCTGGTCACCCATCCGAAAAGCCGCTTCAAGACACTGGACGCGGTCATCCGCTACGCCAAGGCCAATCCGGGCAAGTTGACCTACGGTTCCTCGGGCAACGGCTCGGCCGTCCACCTGGCCGCCGAACTGTTCAAGATGAAGGCCGGCGTCGACCTGACCCACATCCCCTATAAGGGCGCGGCGCAGGCCTACACCGATCTGGTCGGCGGCCGCCTGGACTTCGTTTTCGCCACTGCGGGCGGCGTCGCGAAGTACGTCGAGGAAGGCACGCTGCAAGCCGTCGCGCTGACCTCGCGCGAACGCACGCCGGCCTATCCCGGCATTCCCACCATCGCCGAACTGGTGCCCGGCTATTCGGCCGAGGTCTGGTACGCGATCCTGGCCCCGGCGGGCACGCCGCCCGACATCGTCGCCGCGCTGAACGGCGCCTTGAACAAGGCCGCCAACGATCCCGGCTACAAGTCGCGGGTCTCGGCCGACGGCATGAAGGTGGCAGCCGGCACGCCGCAGGAGATGCGCGCCTTCCGCCAGTCCGAGCAGGCGCGCTGGCGCCAGGTCATCCACGACGGCAAGATCACCACCACTTGAAGGACTGAACATGACGACGAACGGCCAACGGCTGGCTGGCAAGACGGCCATCATCGTGGGCGCGGGACAGCGCCCCGGCACGACGATGGGCAATGGGCGCGCGACCGCGGAGCGCTTCGCGCGGGAAGGTGCCAGGCTTCTGCTGGTGGACATCAACGGCGAGTGGGCGCAGGACACGCTGGCGGCGGTGCGCGCGCTGGGTGCCCCAGCCGAGGTGGCGATTGCCGACATCACCCGCGAGGACGACTGCCGTCAGGTGGTGGCGTCCTGCGTCGAACGATGGGGGCGCGTGGACATCCTGCACAACAACGTCGGCTTCTCCAAGGGCGATGCCCGTACCGCCGACCTGTCGCTGGAATCCTGGCAGCGCATCATGGACGCCAACCTGACCGGCATGTTCCTGATGTGCAAGCACGCGCTGCCGCAGATGGTCGCCCAGCGGTCCGGCTGCATCATCAACGTGTCGTCCACGTCCTCGCTGTCGGGCCGGCCCACGGTCACCTACAAGACCAGCAAGGGCGCGGTCAACACGCTCACCCAGCACATCGCGTTCGAGAACGCGAAGCACGGCGTGCGCGCCAACGCAATCCTGCCGGGCCTGATCGACACGCCCATGGCCATCGAGCGGCGCGCGGAGGAAACCGGGGTCCCCCGCGAAGCGATCCGCCGCGAACGCGATGCGCTGGTGCCGATGGGCTACATGGGCGAAGCCGCCGACGTCGCGAACGCGGCGCTTTTCCTGGCCTCGGACGAGGCGCGCTACGTGACCGGCGTATTGTTTCCGGTCGATGGCGGCCTGCTGCTCAAGCGGGGCTGAGCGCGGACCTCAAGCCTGGGGGCGGACGAACAGTTCGCGCGCGCCTTCGGGCAGGGCCGCAGGATCGACGCATGCCATCCAGATCTGGCGGCCCGCCCATTCGTCCGCCAGCGCGACGACCTCCACCCCCGTCCGGTCGGCATAGGTCCGCGCCAGCCCCTCGGCCATCAGGGCCAGGCCCAGCCCCTCGCGCACCAGCATGCAGCGCGCCTCGGGATTGGAGACCTGCGCGCTGACGTTGATGGGCCGGGGCAGGTTTTCGCCGATCAATCGCTGGAAGTTGGCCAGGTCGTGGCGCGGGAAATAGCCGACGTAGTCATGGCCCAGCGTGTCGAAGAAACGCACCGGACCACTCCGTGCCAGCGCGTGCCCCATCGGGACGACCAGGGCGACCCGTTCGCGGCGGTACTCCACGAAGTGCAGGCCCGGAGGCGGAAACGGCGCGTGATAGATTCCGATCTCCGCCTCCCCCTGAGTGACCAGCGCCGGGATCTCGACGCTGGACGCCTCGACGATGTCGACGCGATGGCCTGGACACACGCGGCGCAGCAGGCTGATGGCGCGCGGCAGGTACTGCAGGACGACCGACCGGCAGGCGGCGATCCGGATGTGGGACTCGCCGTCGTCGCGGAAGCTCGCCAGGGTCCGCTCCAACTGGCGGGCCGCCGACAGCAGCGAGGTCGCATGGCGGTACAGCGCCTCGCCCGCCGCCGTGGGCTCGACGCCCCGGCCGGTCCGCCGCAGCAGCGATACGCCGTGCTCGCGCTCGAGCTCCGCCAGCCGCTTGCTTACCGCCGAGGCCACGACGTTCAGCCGGTCGGCGCAACGGCTCAGGCTTTTTTCCTCGACGCATGCGACGAAGGTCTTCAGGCTTTGCAGGTCCATGTCCTTTCCTTTTCCGCTTGCGCCGCACGCTTCGTCAGGGCTCGGCAGCCGCCGACTTGAGCCCCAGCCTCGCGGCCAGGCGCGCCAGGTTGGCCCGGTCCACGCCCAGTTCGCGCGCGGCGGCCGACCAGTTGTCTCCATGACGGCGCAGGGCCGCGACGATCAGGCCGCGCTGGTAGCCCTCGACCGCCTGCTTGAGCGGCTGCGCGGGAACGCGCGCGCGAGCCGCCGCCGGATTGTCATGTGCGGGAGCGGGCGACCCGGCCTCTCCTTCCTCCAGCCCCAGGTCCGCCACCGTCAGTGTCAGGATGGCCGGACGCGGGGTTTGCCGGGACAGCGCCTTCAATGCGCTGCGGCTGATCAGGTGTTCGAGCTCGCGCACGTTGCCCGGCCAGTCGTAGGCCAGCAGGGCCGCCTGAGCCTCGGCGGCCAGGCGCAGGTTGCGCAGCCCCAGGCGCGAGCGGTTTTCGTCCAGGAACGCGCCGCTGAGCAGCAGCACGTCGCGGCCGCGTTCGCGCAGCGGCGGCACCCGCAGCGGGTAGACGCTCAGGCGATGGTAGAGGTCGGCGCGAAAGCGTCCTTTACGGACTTCTTCGGCCAGGTCCCGATTGGTGGCCGCGATCAGCCTGACGTCCACGTGGTGCTCGCGGTCGGACCCCAGTCGCTGCAACTGCCCGCTTTGCAGCACACGCAGCAGCTTGGCCTGCACCGCCAGCGGCAACTCGCCCACCTCGTCCAGCAGCAGGGTGCCGCCGTCGGCGAGTTCGAACTTGCCGCGCCGGTCGCCCACCGCGCCCGAGAACGCGCCCCTGACATGGCCGAACAGCTCGCTTTCCACCAGGGCCTCGGGCAAGGCCGCGCAGTTGATGCTGACCAGCGGCCGCGTCGCGCGCGGCGAGGCCGCGTGCAGCGCCTGGGCCACCAGTTCCTTGCCGACCCCGGTCTCGCCCGTCACCAGCACGGTCAGGTCGCTGGCGCCCACGGTGCGCACCTCGTCCAGCAGCCGCCGGATGACGGCGCTGTGCCCCAGCAATGGGCGCGGCGCGGTTTCCCCCGCCGCCGCGCGATAGATTTCCGCGCGCTGGTGCTCGTCGCTGGCACGCGAGGCCAGTAGCTGCAACCGATCGGCCACGCTGACCGTCGCGGCGGCCAGGCTGGAGAAAGTCTGCAGGGCATCCAGGTCGTGCGCCGAGAAACGCTCGGCCTCCATCGCATCCAGCGTCAGCAGGCCCCAGGGGCGCTCGCCCACCCGCAGGACACAGCCCAGGCAGTCGTGCACCTCCAACTGCTCGCCTTCCATTCCTTCGACCAGGCCATCGTAGGGGTCGGGCAGACGGCTCCCGGCCGGAAAGCGCGTGGGGCCGTCGGACTGGAGCAACAGTTGGAAGCGGGGATGCTCGTCCACCTTGAAACGGCGGCCCAGCGTGTCGCTGCTCAGGCCATCGACCGCCAGCGGCACCAGCCATTCGCCGTCCAGCCGCAGCAGGGCTGTTGCATCGCAAGGAACCAGGGTCCGCACGGCTTCCAGCAGACGTCGGTAGCGCTCCCCTTCGGCGAGGTCGCGCGCCAGGTCGTCCACCAATGGAACAAGCGCGTGCAGCAGGGCATTTGAAGTCATTTTGACTAATACAAGGTCATAAAGACACAAGAAAATTATAGGTCATTATGACCCACTACCACAGAAAATGGCGCAGCGCCGCGAGAATCGGCCTGGCACACATCTTGAATAAGAGAAAGCGAAGGCTGTCCCCTTTCCCGGCCGGCCGCTCTTGCAGGAGATATCATGCTGTCCGCTCAACAACGAGCCATCATCAAGGCCACTGTCCCGCTGCTGGAAACCGGCGGCGAAACCCTGACCACCCATTTCTATCGCCTGATGCTGGCCGAGTACCCGGAGGTCCGGCCCCTGTTCAACCAGGCCCACCAGGCCAGCGGCGACCAGCCGCGCGCATTGGCCAACGGCGTACTGGCCTACGCGCGCCACATCGACGATCTCACGCCCCTGGGCGGGATGGTCGGCCGCATCGTCAACAAGCACGTCGGGCTGCAGATCCTGCCCGAACACTATCCCATCGTCGGCACCTGCCTGCTGCGCGCCATCCGCGAAGTGCTCGGCCCCGACGTCGCCACCGACGAAGTCATCGAAGCCTGGGGCGCCGCCTACCAGCAACTGGCCACGCTGCTGATCGGCGCCGAGGAACAGTGCTACGCGACCCAGGAAAAGGCGGCCGGCGGCTGGCGCGGTTCGCGCGCCTTCCGCGTCGCCCGCAAGGAACAGGAAAGCGAGGAGATCACCTCGTTCTATCTGGTGCCCGCCGACGGCGGTTCGCTGCTGGACTTCGAGCCCGGCCAGTACATCGGCCTGAAGCTAATCGTCGACGGCGAGGAAGTGCGCCGCAACTACTCGCTGTCCGCGCCTCCCAACGGCCGCGAGTACCGCATCAGCGTCAAGCGCCAGGGCGACGGCGTCGTCTCCAACCACCTGCACGACCGGATCGGCGAAGGCGACACGCTGGAACTCTTCCCGCCCTCGGGCAACTTCACGCTGCAGGCCAGCGACAAGCCGCTGGTGCTGATCAGCGGCGGCGTCGGCATCACACCCACCCTGGCCATGCTGCAAGCCGCCCTGGGCGGTTCGCGCGCGATCCACTTCATCCACTGCGCCCGCAACCAGGCGGTCCATGCCTTCCGCGACTACGTGGATGCCGCGGCCGGCAAGTTCCCGCAGCTCAAGCGTTTCTACTGCTACGACGAGGCCGGCGAGACGGCGCAGCGCCCCGATGCGGTCGGCCTGCTGACCAAGGAGCAGCTGGCGCAGTGGCTGCCGCAGGACCGCGACGTCGACGTCTACTTCCTGGGTCCCAAGCCCTTCATGCGCAACGTGCGGCGTTACCTGAAGGAACTGGGCGTGCCGGAGACGCAGACGCGGTACGAGTTCTTCGGGCCGGAGGCGATGGCTTAAGAGCCCGCGCTACTCGAAGAACCGCGTCATCTCCAGCCCGCGGATGATCTGCGCGGTTGCCTCCGCCAACGGGGGCAGCGGGCCGCTGGACGGCGTGGCCAGGGTCAGGTTGTTCATGATGACCGGCTCGGCGATGGACGAGAAGGCCAGGAAATCCTGGCCCGCCATGTCGCTCAGCGCCGAGCGCGGGATGATGGTGAACATGCCTTCCTTGGCCATGGTCTCGAGAATGGTGTGCACCACGTCCACCTCGGCCACGACGTCCAGCGTCACGTTCAATTCGCGGCAGGTGCGGTCCACCAGCGCGCGGATGGTATTGGGCGCGCTGGGCAGCACCAGCGGATAGCGGCCCAGGTCCCGCGCGCGCACGCGCGGCGGAGGCACGGGCCGGCAGGCCTTGCCGTAGGCCAGCACCAGGTCCTCGCGGTAGATGGACTCGAACCGCAGCAGGGACGAGGACGGCGGGTCGTACAGCAGCGCCAGGTCCACCCTGCCCTTGACCAGCCATTCATTCATCTCGGAACTCAGGCCCTCGGCCAGCGTCAGCGCGGCATCGGGATGCAGGCGACGGAACGACTGCACGATATGCGGCGCCATCCGGCGCGCCACGCGGTGCGGCATGCCCAGCCGTACCTTGTCCTGCGCGGCGGCGCGAAAGGTTCGCATGTCCTGGCGCGCATGCTGCGCCATGGCATCCAGGGTCTTGGCATGCTGCAGGAACCGCAGCCCGGCCTCGGTAGGCTCCACGCCCCGGCCGGTGCGTACCAGCAAATGGTGGCGCAGTTCGGCTTCGAGCAACTGGATCTGCCGGCTGAGCGACGGCTGCGAGACGCCCAGCACCTCGCCCGCGCGGGAAAGGCTGCGCATTTCGCAGACGACGATGAAGTAGCGGATTTGCCGAAGGTCCATGGATGCAATGGTATACGTTTTTTCTATATCAGAAGTCAGGCCGGGCGCATTGCTCGGCCCCAGAGGCTTGCGCATGATGCGGGGTTGACGTTCACTGCACCCCCGACATGCCCGACTGCGCTCCTCCCCTGGCCGAGATCACGCCCCCGACCCATCCCCTGCCGGCACGCGCCTGCGACACCCATTTCCACGTCTTCGGTCCCGCCGACGTCTTCCCCTACGCCGACGACCGTCCCTACACGCCGCCCGACGCACCGTTCGAACGGCTGCGCGACCTACACCGGCGGCTGGGATTCGAGCGCGGCGTCATCGTGCATCCGGGCTGCCACGGCTACGACCTGTCGGTCACGCTCGATGCGCTGGATCGCGGCGCGGGCCAGTACCGGGCGATCGCCCTGCTGGATCCGGCCACCGACGAAGCCCGCATCGCCGAACTCGACCAGCGCGGCGTGCGCGGCGTGCGATTCAATTTCGTGGCCCACCTGGCCAACGCCGGCTGGGACGAACTGGCGCGGATCGTGCCCCGCATCGCGCCCTTCGGCTGGCACGTCTGCATCCATTCGGACCAGGCCTCGCTCGAAGGCCTGCTGCCCAGGCTCAGGACGCTACCCGTTCCGTTCGTGATCGACCACATGGGACGCGTGGCCGCCGCCGAAGGCACGCAGGGCGCGGCCTTTCGCGCCCTGCTCGCGCTGCGCGACCACCCCGGCGCCTGGGTGAAGATTTCCGGACTGGACCGCACGTCCAGCAGCGGCAAGCGGCCATTCCAGGATGCCGAGCCGCTGGTGTCGGCGCTGCTGGACGCCATGCCCGAGCGCCTGCTGTGGGGCACCGACTGGCCGCATCCGAACGTGCGCGGCGACATGCCCGACGACGGCGAACTGCTGAACACCTTTCTGCGGCTGTGCCCCGATGCGGCCACGCGCCAGCGCATCCTGGCGGACAACCCGCACGAGCTGTTCCGGTTCGCGCAATGACACCGCGCGTGTTCCACTTCGCCCAGAATCCCAGGAGACCCGACCATGCCTAGATTGAATCCCCCCGACGTCGAACAGATGTCCGAACACCAGCGCCGCGTCTACGACGCCATCGCCTCGGGCCCGCGCGGCAAGGTGCGCGGACCGCTGGCGATCTGGCTGCACCGCCCCGGCCTGGCCGAACACGCACAGGCCCTGGGCCAATACTGCCGCTACGACTCCAGCCTGCCGCCACGCCTGTCCGAACTGGCCATCCTGACCATGGCCGCGCTGTGGCGCGCCCCCTTCGAATGGTGGGCGCACCATCCCATCGCCCTGAAGGCGGGGCTGGACGCGGACGTGGCCGAACAGATTCGCGCCGGCGCCACGCCCGTGTTCGCCCAGCGCGACGAATCGGTCGTCTACCGCTTCGTGCGCGAATTGGTGGAAACGCGGCAGGTCCCGGACGCGCTCTACCAGGAGGCCCTGGAGGTCCTGGGCAAGGACGGCGTCGTCGACCTGGTCGGCATGGCCGGCTACTACACCCTGATCTCGATGACGCTGAGCGTCTTCGACATTCCCACGCCCGACGGCAGCACCGTCGAATTCGGGCGCTGATGCCTTTCCAATCATCACCACGAACGAGATACCCATCATGACTGGCCGCCTGCAAGGCAAGATAGCGATCGTCACCGGCGCGGGCAGCGTCGGCCCCGGCTGGGGCAACGGCCGCGCCATCGCATACCGTTTCGCGCAGGAAGGCGCGCGCGTCTTCGCCGTGGACCGCGACCCCGCGGCCATGGAAGAAACCGTGGCCCGCGTGCGCGAGATCGGCGGCGAGATCGCCATCTGGCGCTGCGACGTCACCTCGTCGGACGAGGTCCGCGACATGGTGCGCGCCTGCGTCGACACCTGGGGCGGCGTGGACATCCTGGTCAACAACGTGGGCGGCTCGCGCAAGGGTGGCCCGGTGGACCTGGACGAAGCGGCGTGGGACGCGCAGATCGACTTCAACCTGAAAAGCGTCTACCTGGGCTGCCGCCATGTGCTGCCGCTGATGGAGGAACAGGGCGGCGGCGTCATCGTCAACATCGCCTCGACCTCGGGCACGCGCTGGACCGGCTCGGCCCAGGTCGGCTATTCCAGCGCGAAGGCCGGCGTCATCCAGCTGTCGCGCGTCGTGGCGCTGGAATACGCCAAGAAGAACATCCGCTGCAACACCGTCATTCCGGGCCAGATGCACACCCCCATGGTCGAGGTCCGGCTGGCCGGGCAACGCGCGGGCGGCGACGTGGAGCAATTGCTGGCGCAGCGGCAGTCGCGCATCCCCCTGCCCTTCATGGGCGACGGCCTGGATACCGCCAACGCCGCGCTGTTCCTGGCGTCCAGCGAAGCCCGCTTCATCACCGCCACCGAGATCGTGGTCGACGGGGGCATGAGTGCGCGCTGCGACTGACGCCCCCGCGCGCTATCCCGATCCGGCCATCATCGTGCTGGATCCGCGCTTCGAGAAACTGGTGCTGCCGCTGGCGGCCGTCGAGCGCCTGGCCACGGGATGCCGCTGGGCCGAAGGGCCGGTGTGGTTCGGCGACGCCCGCTACCTGCTGTGGAGCGACGTGCCCAACGACCGCATCATGCGCTGGGACGAGATCACCGGGCAGGCACATGTGTGGCGGCCCGTGTCCGGCCATGCAAACGGCAACACGCGCGACCGCCAGGGGCGCCTCGTCACCTGCGAACACCAGGGACGCCGCGTCACCCGCACCGAACACGACGGCCGCATCACCGTGCTGGCCGACCGCTACCAGGGCAAGCGCCTGAACTCGCCCAACGACGTCGTCGTGAAATCCGACGGCTCGATCTGGTTCACCGACCCGCCTTTCGGCATCATCGGCTACTACCAGGGCGAGAAGGCCGAACAGGAAATCCCCGCCGCCATCTATCGCATCGACCCGCACAGCGGCGCGGTCGACCTGGTCTGCGATACGGTCAACGGCCCCAACGGGCTGGCCTTCTCGCCCGACGAGAAGCAGTTGTACGTGATCGAATCGCGCGCCCGCCCCCGCAACGTCCTGGTGTTCGACGTCTCGGACGACGGCCGCCGGCTGGGCCCGCAGCGCGTGCTGTTCGACGCCGCCGACGGCACGCCCGACGGCTTCCGGGTCGACGTCGAAGGCAACCTCTGGTGCGGCTGGGGCATGGGCACGCCCGAGCTCGACGGGGTCCGCGTCTACTCGCCCCGGGGGGAACTCCTGGGCCGCATCGCCCTGCCCGAGCGCTGCGCGAATCTGTGTTTTGGCGGCAAGCATCGCAACCGCCTGTTCATGGCGTCCTGCACGTCGATCTACTCGTTGTTCGTCAATACCCAGGGCGCCATCGGCGGCTGAACGCCCGCGCCCTGATCTCCAAAACGATAAAGGAGAACACCATGTTCCATCCGACCCGTTTCCACGCCCTCGCGCCGCTCGCCGCGACCCTGCTCGGCCTGGCGGCCTTCGGCGCGCAAGCCCAGTCCGTCACCAGCATCGTCGTCGCCTTCCCACCCGGGGGCCCTGCCGACTCGCTCGCGCGCGTCGTCGCCACCCAGCTCGAGAAAGAGCTCAAGCAGACCGTCGTCATCGAGAACAAGCCGGGCGGCAACGGCGCCATCGCCGCCAGCCAGGTGGCCCGCTCGCGGCCCGACGGCCAGACGCTGTTCCTGAGCTCGGTGGGCGCGATCTCGATCAACCCCGCGCTGTACCCCAAGCTGATCTACGACCCCATCAAGGACTTCGCGCCGGTCTCGCTGCTGGTCTCCACGCCCGAAGTGCTGGTCGTCGGCCCGGGTAGCGCCAGCAAGACCGCCAAGGACTTCGTCGCCCACGCCAAGTCGGCCAAGGGCGCCACCATGGCCTCGTCCGGCGTGGGCAGCATGCCGCACATGGCCATCGTGCAGCTCAAGCTGTCGACCAAGGCCAACATCCTGCACGTGCCCTACAAGGGCGCGGCGCCCGCGATCACCGACACCATAGGCGGACAGGTCGACGGCTTCATCGGCGACATCTCGGGCCTGATGTCCAACATCAAGGCAAACAAGGTCAAGGCGCTCGCCATCGCCGCGCCCAAGCGCTCGCCGCTGCTGCCCGACGTCCCGACCTTCGACGAACTGGGCGTGCCCAACGTCTACGCCAACAACTGGTACGGCCTGTACGCGCCCAAGGGCACGCCGGCCGACAAGGTGGCCCAGTTGAACGCCGCGGTCCGCAAGGTCCTGACCTCGCCCGAACTGAAAGCCTATGCCGCATCGAGCGGGGTCGAGCTGTCGCCCACCACGCCCAAGGAGTTCGACGACCTGGGCCGCAAGGACGCCAAGAAGTGGGGCGACCTGATCCGGGCGGAAGGGATCAAGGCCGACGAGTAAGCTGCGCCGCTTGCCGCCCGGTCCCCGCCCACGTATCGTTCTGCGCACCAGCGCAAGGAGACGTGGGATGAGGACAAGGACGACATGGCGCATGCTGGCCTGGGGCGGCTGCCTGGCCGCCAGCACGGCCGCCGCCGAACCACAGGCGATCGAAACGGAACTGGGCCCGGGCGCGCGCGCCGTCCGGGTCGTGGGCCAACCCGGCGATTCCCCCTCGGCGCTGCGCGCCCGTCTCGACCAGCGCCTGGACGAACTGTGCCAGGGCCGGGTCTATGCCGTGGCCTATGAGCAAGGACAGTCCGTGCGGCAATGGCATGCGGCGGGCGGCTCGGCCATGATGGCCGCCCCGGAAACCGTCGTTCCCTATGCCGATGCGCAGGCGGTGTGCGAAAGGCCGCGGGACTGACTCCGGCGGGCTCTTCCCTCGGCCTTACACGCGCTTACACCCCCACGCCCCGCGCCGCGAAAGAATCGTGAAACGGCGGGTCCAACGGCAGGACCCACGGGAGCAGGCATGGCCGTACATGACCCCGCGATGCCCGGCATCGCCCTCAACCGCTTCGGACTGGGCACGCGCCCCGACGACACGGCGCCCGCCGATGGCAGGCAGTGGCTGCGGGAACAGCTCGGCCGCTACGAGCCTCGCCCACCAGCCTGGGCCCCCCTGCCGGCTTCCGGCGACCTGGTCCGCGACGTGGTCGCCCGCCAGCGCGAGATACGCGACACGCCCCCGGACCAGCAGCCCCCGGCCCGGGACGCCCTGCGCAAGGCGCAGCGCCAGCATTACCTGGATGCCATCGACATGCGCGCGCTGTCGGCGCTGGATGCGCCCACGCCCTTCGTCGAGCGGCTGGTGCATTTCTGGGCCAATCACTTCGCCATCTCGGTCGAGAACCCCGCCGTCGCGATGCTGGCGGGCAGCTTCGAGGCCGACGCCATCCGCCCGCACGTGCTCGGCCGTTTCGAGGACATGGTGCTGGCGGTGGAGCGTCATCCGGCAATGCTGCTGTTCCTGAACCAGAACGCCTCGATCGGCCCCGGCAGCGTGGCCGCCACCCGTGCCGCGCGGCGCAATCCGGCGCAGCAGCGCGGACTGAACGAGAACCTGGCGCGCGAGATCATGGAGCTGCACACGCTGGGCGTGCGCAGCGGCTACGGCCAGGAAGACGTGACGGAGTTCGCGCGCGCCCTGACGGGCTGGTCGGTGGCCGGCCTGGGCGCGCCCGACACGCCCCGGCGCGGCGTCGAACTGGACCAAGGCACGGGCTACGTGTTCCAGGCCGAACGCCACGAGCCCGGCTCCCGCACGGTACTCGGCCGCCGCTATGGCGAGGCCGGGCAACAGCAGGCCGCCGCCATCATCCGCGATTTTGCGCGCGCCGATGCCTCCGCGCGCCACGTGGCCACCAAGCTCGCCCGCCACTTCGTGGCCGACAACCCGCCTCCCGCGGTGGTCGACCGGCTGGCCCAGGCCTACCGGGATCACGACGGCGAGCTCAAGCCGGTCTACCAGGCGCTGATCGCGTCCCCGGAGGCGTGGCGCCCCGTGCCCGCCAAATTCAAGACGCCCTGGGAGTGGCTGCTGTCCTCGCTGCGCGGGCTGGGCCGCACCGACCTGCAAGGCGTACGGGTGGCGGCCCTGATGCAGCAACTGGGCCAGCCGCTGTGGCGCCCCGGTTCACCCGCCGGTTACGACGACGCGGCGGGCAGTTGGGCCGCCCCCGACGCCCTGATGCGGCGGGTGGAACTGGCGGGCCGCCTAGCCAGCCTGCCGGATGCCGGCCTGGACGCACGCCAGCTGGCGCCCCGGCTGCTGCCAGGACAACTGGGCGAGGCCACCGCCACGGCGCTGTCGCGCGCCGAATCCGGGCGCACCGCGATGGCGCTGCTGCTGGTATCGCCCGAGTTCCTGAGGAGATGAAGCCATGACCATCGCCCATCCCCGGCGCCGCTGGCTCAAACAGGCCGCGTTCGCCACGGCCGCCACGGTGTTCGCGCCGCGCGTGCTGTTCGCCCGTGCCGAGACCGACCGGCGCTTCATCTTCATCATCCAGCGTGGGGCGGCGGACGGCCTGAACACCGTGATTCCCTACGCGGACCCGGCCTATGCCGGGCTTCGGCGCGAACTGGCCATCGACCCGGCGCAGGCGATACGGCTGGACGGCAGCTTCGCCCTGCATCCCTCGCTGGCGGCCACGGGCGAACTCTACCGCGCCGGACAGGCGCTGTTCCTGCATGCCGTCGCATCCCCCTATCGGGAACGTTCGCACTTCGACGGCCAGAACGTGCTGGAAACCGGCGGCACCCGCCCCTACCAACGCAAGGACGGATGGCTGAACCGGTTACTGGGCATGCTGCCCGGCCAGAAAGACGCCGAGGCGATCGCCTTGGCGCCTACCGTTCCGCTGGCGCTGCGCGGCCAGGGGCGGGTCGCGTCGTACGCACCGTCCGCCCTGCCGGCGCCGTCGGACGACCTGCTGCTGCGTGTCCAGCAACTCTACGAACCCGATGCCCAGTTGCATGCGCTGTGGGACGCCGCCCTGGAAGCGCGCGACATGGCGGGCCCCGGCCGGACACGGCAGAATCCGGCCGAACTGGGCAAACTGGCCGCCACGTTCCTGAGGCGCCCGGACGGGCCGCGCATCGCCATGGTGGAGACGGGCGGCTGGGATACCCATGCCGGCCAGAACGCCCGGCTGGCCGCGCAATTGAAGAACCTCGATGCGCTGCTGGCCGCGCTGAAGGAACATCTGGACGATGCCTGGAACCAGACCGTCGTCCTGGTCGCCACCGAGTTCGGCCGCACCGCCGCCGTCAACGGCACCGGGGGCACCGACCACGGTACGGGCTCCGCCGCCATGCTGGTGGGCGGCGCGGTCCGGGGCGGCCGCGTCATCGCCGACTGGCCGGGTCTGGACCAGGCCCATCTCCTGGAAGCGCGCGACCTGCGGCCCACCCTCGGCCTTCCCACGCTGATCGCCGCCACGGCCGCCGAATGCTTCGCGCTGGACCCGGGACGCACGCTGCGAACGCTGTATCCTGGACAGACGGCGGCGGGAAGGCTGCCGGGATTGCTGACGAGTTAGCCTCCATGCCCAAGGACCGCCCCCTCCCTTTCGCGCCACCCCGCCGGCAGGCCGCCGCGCCGCGCAACTCGCTGCTGTGGATATTCGAGCCGCTGGAACGGGACGCCGGCTATTCCAGCAAGCGCATGTTCGGCTGCATCGCCGCCTACCTGGACGACCTGCTGTGCCTCGTGGTGGCGGACCGGGGCGATCCCTGGAGCGGCCTGCTGGTGTGCACGTCCAAGGACCGGCACGCAGCCCTGATCGACGACGAACCGGCGTTGCGGCCCCATACGGTGCTGGGAAAATGGCTGTACCTGCCCCAGGACCACGCGGAGTTCGAAACCGCTGCGGCCAGGCTGGCTGAGTTCGCCCGGGCACGCGACCCGCGTCTGGGTGTCGCGCCCCAGCCACATGCCCGGCGAACCAGGCGGGGGGCCGCCGATTGACCATTACGGCGGCGTGGACAATCCTCAGCGCGCCCGGCGTTCCTGTGTGCCAGCCTCGCCCCGCTCGCGCGGCAGGCAGACCAGCACCAGTAGCGAACACGCCCCGGCGCAGATGAAGGCAAAGCCATAGCCCCCACCGGCCGAGACGAATATCGCGAACAGCGTGGGCGCCACCATGTTGGTCAGGTTGACCAGGATGCTGGATCCCGCGGCGGTTTCCGAAATCATGTGCGGCGGCGAACGGCGCGCTACTTCGGCGATCTGCACGCCATTCCAGCACGCGGCCGAGGCCCCTGCGACAAAGGCCAGCACGATGGCCGCCCATAGCGGCCACGCGGGACTGGTGAGCCCCAGCAGCGCCGTGGTCACCGCCGACAGCACGGCCGCGATCGACAGCACCGCGGTGGCCGACCGCAGATAGTCGGACAGCCAGCCCAGCGCGATACGGCCGATCACCCCGCCCGCCTGCATGACCGCGAACACCATGCCGGCCCGCCCCAGGGAATAACCCAGCCCATCCACCAGATAGACCACGGTAAACGTGAACCAGCAGCTCTGGGATACGGCGAACAGGCTGCCCACGACGGAGATCTTCAACAGGCCTCGGTTGTGCATCAGCGAGGCCAGGGGCACGCCCAGCGTACGCAGCGACCGCCACGTCGGCATCGGGAAGACGCGGCCCGTCCGCGCGGGGATCTCGTCCAGGCCGGCGCTCAGCCGCCAGGTCAGCACGATGGGCAGCAACACGACCACGGCGCAGGCCAGCAGGGCAATGCGCCAGCCCGCCAGCGCCACCACGGCGGGCACCAGCAGCCCCGCCATCACGCCACCCAGCGGTACGCCGGCCTGCTTGATCGAGAACATCAGGTTGCGCTTGCCCGGCGGGGAGAATCTTTGCAGGACCTCGCTACCGGCCGGATTGGCGGCGCCATTGCTCAATCCCATGGCAAAGCACGCCGCCAGCGCAACGCCCAGGCTGGGATACAACAGAAACGCCAGGCAGGCCGCTCCCAGCGACAGCGTCAGTTGCAGGGTGCGCATCCCGCCAACCTGCTTGAGCAGGGCGGAACCCGCCAGCAGGATGGCCAGTCCACCCATCGAATTGCTTGCGGTCAGATAACCGATGGAACTCCCGCTCCAGCCGAATTCCGCGGACATGGCCGGCGCGATGATGGGAATGAGTCGGGTCAAAAACGACGAAATTGTCTGCAAAATGCAAATGGCCACTACAGGCATCAGCCAAGCCGGTGCGGTGCTTGTCATCGAGTCTCTTGCGTCGCGCTTATCGGGGATGCCAGGGGGAAGCGGCATCCCGCCCGGGTGATCCGGGGGTTTGCCTTTCATGATACCGCTAAGGTTCCTGACGATCTGTGTGGATCGCGACGGTTGCCCAATTGCGGCAAACAGGGCAACATGGCCCACCACCGGGTCACCGGCTTTCACCAGACCCATTTAGGAGCGAGCAGTTTGCCCAAGGAAGATTTGATCGAAATGCGTGGCGTGGTCAACGAGGTCCTGCCTGACTCACGGTTCCGGGTCACGCTGGAAAACGGCTTTGAAATCACGGCGTATTCCGGCGGAAAGATGCGTAAATTCAACATCCGCGTGCTCGCGGGCGACGACGTCACGCTAGAGATGTCCCCCTACGACATGACCAAGGGCCGCATCACGTTCCGCCATATCGCGGGACGTCCCGCCGCCGCCCCCGGCCCCAAGCCCCGGAAAAGATAAAGCGGTCGCCCAAATGAAAACAGCTCCCGAGGGAGCTGTTGGCTTTCAGCCAGCCTGCTTGCGCAAGCTTAGAGCACCTTGATCTTGGTCGCGGCCGGGCCTTTCGCGCCTTGGCCGGGGACGAAGCTCACGCGCTGGTTCTCTTCGAGGGAGCGGTGGCCGCTGCCCTGGATTTCCGAAAAGTGCGCGAACAGATCCTTGCCGCCCGCGTCCGGCACGATGAAGCCGAAGCCCTTCTCGGAGTTGAACCACTTGACGATGCCTGTTTGTTCCATGTCATTTCCTTGATGATAAAAAAACGGATTTCCCGTCAACACACGACACTCAAGGAAGAAATTGGAACGACGAAGACCGCTATCGTGGACTTTGACTGACCTAGATTACGACTCTTGAAGGCCGTGGCTGGCGGACTATGGACTGGAAAAGGCGAGTTGTCAAATCGGTCTTATCAGGAAGCCTTCCATCCAGGTCAGACAACGGCCAGGCGCCTGCCGCGCTTCGGGCCCGGGGACTCCAAATCCGGAGCCTGAGCTTCGTATTCCGCTTTCACGTCTGGATCCGCAAGCAGGCGGCGCTTGAGTTTTTCGAGGTCGCTCATCGCGGGGCCTCCTTCAGTCTGTCCAAAGCTATCTTGATGGCCCGGGGTGGGGTTCTTTCGGCTTTCTTCACGAACACATGCAGCACTTGCAGTCGCTGCCCGGTCAGCGCCATGTATAAAGCTCGAGCGATGCCATCACGGCCCGTCATGCGGATTTCCGATGCGCGGTGCCGCCCTGCTGGTTCGAAATCCAAGAGGGGAAACGCGAAGCGTGCAGAATGGAGCGCGGCGTGGGGCGCCGCAGACGGCAAAAAGCCCGCAACGCAGAGAACGATGCGGGCTCGGAATATGTGTAGACGACCCAGGTCGGGTGGTTGGTGCCGGTGAAAGGAATCGAACCCTCGACCTTCTCATTACAAGTGAGCTGCTCTACCAACTGAGCTACACCGGCAGAAGGCGGGATTGTAATGGAAATCGATGTCCGTCACGCCGGGGCCGCGGCAGCCAGCCGTGCCGGATCGCTGGACCAGGCGCTCCACGAACCGGCGTATAGCGACGCCTTCACGCCCAGGTCCTGCACGGCGGCGATCCAATACGCCGCCGCCACGCCCGACCCGCAATAGGCCACCACCGGCCGCTCGTCGTCGTCGAGCAGGCCGAGCTTGCGCGCCAGGGCCTGGCGCTGGGCGAAGGGCAACAGGCGGCCGTTCGCATCCTGCCAGATGCCGGCGGGGCTGCTGACCGCGCCCGGCAGGTGGGACGGCTGCTTGCCGTCGCCGGCATAGGCCGCGGCTGTCCGGGCATCAAACAGGCGATATGCCGGAAGATCGGCGGCGATGGCGTCGGTTTCGATAGTAGATAGCTCAGGCGGGGTCACCTGGCCGGGAGACAGCGCCGCGTCTCCGCCACGGGCGGTCCAGGCCGCCAGGCCACCATCCAGGATGCGGACACCGGGCAGTCCGGCCCAGGTCAGCACCCACCACGCGCGTGCGGCGGCCGAGCCGCTGGCGGCGTCATAGACCACGATATCGGTGTCCTGGCTCAGGCCGGCCTCGGCGGTCCAGCGCCGGACCGCCTCGGACGAAGGCAACGGCAGGCGGCCTAGGCCGGGATCGCCGGGTTCCGCGTAGTGCGTCGGCAGCGCGGTCTCGATGGATCCGGGAATCGCTGCGGCCGGCAGCGGGCTGGCATCGGGTGCGACGTAGACCACGGCCACGCTTCCGGAAGCCAGTGCCACCGCCAGGATTTCGGCGGAGATGAAGGGAGAATGTGCACCGGAAGCGGGAAGATCGTTGCTCATGAGGGTTCCTTGTGAAGGATCAGCGTTTGGTTTGGAGGAGGTCCCGGCCGGCCGACGGAGGCATGGCGAGCGTCATGGCCGCACTGGCCAGGGCGACGGCGCCCAGGACGAGGTAGACCCAGGAATAGGCGGCATCGGCCGTGCCCGCCGCGGCCCCACCCTGGAGCAGCAGCGCGGCCACGGCCACGCCCATGGCCACGGTCAGGTTCTGGATGGCCAGGAAGAAGCTGGTAGCGGCGGCCAGCCGGGGCCGTGCCACGTCGGCATAGGCCAGCGTGCCGTAGGCGTTCATCTGCAGCGAGCGCGCCCAGCCGAAGCCGAATAGCATCGCCGCGTACACGGCCAGGGCCTCGCGCGGCGGCACCCACCCCGCCGCCGCCAGGCAGCCCGCCGCCAGCGCGCCATGCAGGAACAGGCCCTTGCGGTATCCGGTCCGGCGCAGAATCTTGCCGCTGAAGAACTTCATCGCGAAGCCTCCCACGGCCGGGATCAGCACGACCAGCCCCGCCTCGAGCGGGCTGTAGCCGTCGCGCTGCTGCAAGGTCACGGGCAGCAGGAAGGGCACGCCACCCACGGCGATGCGAAAGACCGAGCCGCCCGCCATCGCATCGCGAAAGCTGCGCAGCGTCAGCAGGTCCAGGGCCAGCACGGGTTCAGCCGTACGCCGCGCGTGCCGCACATAGGCCGCCACCAGCAGCGCGCCGGCCACCAGCGCTGCCACGGCCGGCCCGGTCCGGACCTGGGCCTCGGCCAGCGCCATCAGCCCCCACATCAGGCAGGCGAAGCCGATGCCACTCAGCAGCGTGCCGCGCAGGTCGAAAGCGCCCTCGCCCCGGCCTTCGGTGGCGGGCAGGAAGCGCCGGACCAGCCATAGCGCGCCCAGGCACAGCGGCACGTTGATCCAGAAGATCCAGCGCCATCCCACGTAGGTCGTCAGCAGGCCGCCCAGGAACGGGCCGACCATGGGTGCGATCATGGCAAGCAGGATCACCAGCGCCATCGCCTCGACCAGTTCGTGCTTGGCGGCGGTGCGCAGCACGATCAGCCGGCCCACGGGTGCCATCAGGGCGCCCGCCATGCCTTGCACGAAACGCAGCGCGATCAGGACCAGGGCGTTGGGCGCGAAGCCGCAGGCGATGGAACTGGCCAGGAACAGCCAGATCGCGCCGGCGAACACCCGCTTGTCGCCATGGCGTTCGGCCAGCCTGCCGCTCAGCGGGATCAGGACGGTCAGCCCGAGCAGGTAGGCGGTAATGGTCGCGCTGAGCGTGACCGTATCCGAGCCCAGGTCCGCCGCCATGGCGGGCAGCGCCGACGCCACGCTGGTCGCGTCGAGCTGTTCGACAAAGAAGATGGACGAGACGATCCATGCGGTACGTCGGGTCTGCGGCGACAGGCGCTCGGGCGGCGCGGCCGCCGCGGTGGCTGCCGGGGGCATCAGGCCGCCCGGCGCACGCCGGCCGCATCGGCATCCGCCTCGGCCTCGCCCGCGATCAGCGCGCGCAGCGCCTGCCGGACGACCTGCCGCTGGGCCGGCGCTTCCCATTGCGCACGCGGGAATTCGCCCACCACCCGTCCGGGCCGGTCGAAGACCAGCACCCGGTCGGCCATGGACAGTGCCTCGTCCAGCGAATGCGTGATCTGCAGGACGGTCTGGCCGCGCGCCTTCGCGATGCGCTGGAAGTCGCCGCGCAGTGCGGCGGCGGTCACCTCGTCCAACGCGCCGAAGGCCTCGTCGGCGAGCATGACCTCGGGCTGGGTGATCAACGCCCGCGCCAGCGCCACCCGCTGGCGCATGCCGCCCGACAGTTGCTGGGGATAGGCCTGCTCGTGGCCGGCCAGGCCGACCTTGTGCAGCAGTTCGACGGCCTGCGCCTCGGTGCCCGGCGCACGGGTGCGCAGGATCTCCAGCGGCACCAGCACGTTGTCGAGCGCCGTACGCCACGGTAGCAGACGATCGGTCTGGAACACGCAGCCTATCCGGCCGCGCAGGCGGTTGAAGTCGCGCAGGGGGTCGACTCCCAGCACCCGCACCTGGCCGCCCGAGGCCTGTGCCAGGCCCAGGATCAGGTTGACCGCCGTCGACTTGCCGCAACCCGTACGGCCGACGATGCAAACGTGTTCGCCGGCGGACACGGAAAAACTCAGGTCGGCAATGGCCGGCGCGTGGCCCTTGCCGAACCGCTTCTCGACCTGGGTGAATGCAATGGCATCAGGCATGGCTGCGTACTCCGTCATGGCCGCGATACGACAGGAAACGGCGTTCGAACCCGCTCAACACCTGATTGCTCAGGATGACGAAAGCCACCAGCACAGCCGTCCAGACGATGGTCTGGTCCATGCGGAACATCTCCTGCGACACGCGCAATTGGTGGCCGATGCCGGTGATTCCGCCCAGCAGCTCGGCCATGATGGTGACGCGGGTGGCATTGCCGATGTTGATCCGCCACACCGTCAGCAGCGACGGCAGGACCGCCGGCCACCACAGGATGCGCGCCCGCTGCCACGGCGTGGGCCGCATGGACTGCACCAGGTCGACCCAGTCGCGGGGGATGCCGCGCAGGGCGTCGCGGGCCTGGTAGAAGAACGCGGGCAGCGCCGAGGTGACCACCACGAAGGCGATGCGCGCCTCGGCGTCGCGGAACCAGAGGATGGCGAAGATGACCCAGCACAGGGACGGAATGCCCTGCTTGAGCTCGACCAGCGGCACCAGAAAGCGCTCGACGTGGACGTTGCCGGCCACGGCCGCCCCCAGCAGGGACGACACCAGGAACGACGCCAGCAGGTACGCCCAGATGCGCCCGTAGGTGATGGCGACGGCGGACCAGCCTTCGGGCGAAGCCAACAGGTCGCCCGCGGTGGCCGCTATTTGCGACAGCGAGGGAAAGAACATGGGGGTCGAATGATGCGACGCCCACTCCCACGCTCCCAACATCAATGCAATGGCCAACGCGCCTTCCCACGGCACGGCCGGCCAGGACCGAAGTCCCGTGCCGCGCCGCCGCACCGGCGCGTCAGAGTCCGCGACGCTACTCATTCCTTCCTTCCACGTCGAAGGCGGACACCAGCGAATCGAGCTCCGCATCCGTCAGCGGGCGCGGCAACTGACCACCCTCGGGCAGCAGTTTCTGGGTCAGCAACGCCACCGTCTTGATGTGCCGGCGCAGGGGCTCGATACGGGTCAGGTCGCGATAGCGCTCCAGCACGCCTTGCAGCGCGTCCACCTCGACCTGCGCGTCCTTGGACACCAGGCGGGCGGCCTCGGCCGGTTTTTGCCGGATGAACTCCGCAGCTTCCCGGTTGGCCGCGTAGAACTTGCGTATCAACGCCTGGTTGGAGACCTGGGCGATCCACGGCGACGCCACGCCCAGCGTAATGGATGGCACGAAATCCGTGCCCGAGACCTTCTGCCAGACCGCCTTGTCGAACACCGGCAGCGAATGCAGCGCCCCCTTGCCCTGTGCGACCGCGGCCGCACCCTCGGTGGGATTGACCAGCAGGGCGTCGATGCGCCCGAGCTGCAACTCGGCCAATCCCGCGGCGCCGCGCGCACTCGACGACTTGATCGTGACCTTGCCCAGGTCCACGCCCCGGGCCTGCAGGAACCACTTCGACAGCGCCCAGCTTCCCGTGATCGTGTCGGTCTGGACCACCTTGCCCTGGAGCTGCCTGATATCCGTGATCGCGGGATCGCGGATGACGATGTCGGACTCGAAGTTGAAGATGTTCCACAGCAGCGTGAAGTCGGCACCCTGCTGCTTGAAGCGGCTGACCGCGGCGATCGCGGCGCAGAAGCAGACCGGATCCCGGCCCGTGGCGAAATCGGTATAGGCCACGTTGGAAGGCTTGGGCGTGACCGTCAGTTCGAACCCGTGCTTGCGGTCCAGCCCCAGCCGCTGGATCAGCACCGGTATCCATATGCTTTGCGACGGCGGCGAGAACACCGTCACGGCCAACTTGGGCAGCGGCTCGGCCGCCTGGGCCACGGACGCCGTGGCGTTCAACGCCAGCCCCACGGCCAGCGCGGTGCCGACCTTGCGGAACAGCTTTTTCAGTTTTTTCATGGCGATCAATCCAGCACCGCGCGATGCAGCACGCGGTCTTGCCCCGCGTAGTTGAAGATGCCCCGATGCTGGACGGTGCGGTTGTCCCAGATCAGCGCCGCGCCGCTCTCCCAGCGGTACTCGGTGCAGACTTCGGGCGACTTGATGAACTCGAACACGATGCCCAGCAGATGGTCGCTGACCAGCCTGGGCACGCCCAGCACCCGCTGCGCATAGAGCTCGCAGGCGAAAAGCTGGCGGGCGCCGGTTTCCGGGTGGATGCGCACCAGCGGCACTTCCAGCGGCGGCGTGTCGAGCCGCGCCTGGGCCAGCCGCTCCGGATCGCCATAGGACATGGACACCAGCCCCATCTGGTCGGCGTTGTGCAGGATGGTCAGCGTGTCCAGATAGGCCGCGAAGCGCGGAGCGAGCAGCCGGTAGGCCGCCGTGGCGTTCGAGAACAGCGTCCCGCCGCCATGCCGGGGCGCCTGCACGGCGTACAGGGCCGTGAACTTCTGCGGACGCTCGCGATAGGCCTGGTCGATATGCCAGATGTAGTTGGTGCGCGTCTTCTTGCGCGCCGAATCGATGGCATTGGCCTCGCCGCCCACGCGCGGCGCCTGCGGGTTGCCGGCGAACCGGGGTGAGCCGAACAGCGCGGCGAACTGCTCGAAGTCACCCGCCGCGACCGATCCCGGCTCGAAGGACAGGAAGCCATACTCCAACAGGGAGCGATACAGGAAGGCCTGGACCTCGTCCGCCGTCCGGGCCCCCGGCTGGAAGCGAAACCCCTGGACCAAGCCGCCCACGATGGGGGAATAGGGCTGGATGCGGATTTCGCCCAGGCGCGTCTCGTCGTAGCGATACAGCTCGGGGTCGAGGATGCGGGGCTGGTGCAGCTCGGTATCCGCAGGTCGATGCAGCGGTTTGAGCAATGCGTTCATCGTCATTCGTCTCGCGAAAGAGAACCAGAATAACGACGGCCGCCGCGGCCACTAACGAATGTTTCCGAGTTTCGTTATGCGTCGCGTGGAAGCGGGAGAGCGCGGGCGGGGCAGTTGCCCCGCCGGCTCGGGAAGGGACTTACTTGATGACGGTCAGCTTCGGCCGGCCACGATCGGGGCTGCCCGAAGGCGCGGGATCCGTGTCGTCCGGCCCCTCGTCGGACGGGGCCGACGGCGTCTCGCCCGCCGGCACCGCGGACAGTTGCGGACGGGACACCGACAACACGTTCTCTTGCGATTCGACGGCCGCCGCATCGTCGACCACCGGGCTGTCGGGCGCGACGCCCGTGCCCGCCACGGCGGAAGGCCCCGCCTCGAAGGCCATGCCATGCCCGGTCTCGCGCGCGTAGATGGCCGTGACGGCATCCACGGGAACGGAAATCTGCCGTGCCACGCCACCGAAGCGCGCCTGGAACTCGATGAACTCGTTGCCCAGCTGCAGCTTGTGGGTAGCCAGCCTGCCGACGTTCAGGACGATCTCGCCGTTCTTGACGTGCTCGCGCGGCACCACCACCCGCTCGTCGACGGTGACCGCCAGATGAGGCGTGTAGCCGTTGTCGGTGCACCACTCATGCAGCGCGCGGATCAGGTAAGGCTTGGTGGAGATTTCGCTCATGGTTGCATCCCTCGCGCGGCATGCCGCGGCTGGCGGACGGCCCGGACAGTAAGGGCCGTCCCGCGGGGCCGGCGGATGATCCGTGCGCTGCGCATCAGCGGCGCATGACCTTTTCGGACGGCGTCAGCGCCTCGATGTACGCCGGCCGCGAGAAGATGCGCTCGGCATACTTCTGCAACGGGGCGGCGTTCTTCGGCAGCTCGATGCCATAGTGGTCCAGGCGCCAGAGCAGCGGTGCGATCGCCACGTCCAGCATCGAGAACTCTTCGCCAAGCATAAACTTGTTTTTCAGGAAGATAGGCGCGAGCTGCGAGAGGCGGTCGCGGATCTGCTGGCGCGCCTGCTCGAGCGCCTTCTCGTCGGCGCGGCTTTCCCGGGCTTCCAGCGTGCCGACGTGCACGAACAGTTCCTTCTCGAAGTTGAACAGGAACAGCCGCGCGCGGGCGCGCATCACCGGATCGGCGGGCATCAGCTGCGGATGCGGGAAGCGCTCGTCGATGTACTCGTTGATGATGTTCGACTCGTACAGCACCAGATCGCGCTCGACCAGGATGGGCACCTGGCCGTACGGGTTCATGACGGCGATGTCCTCGGGCTTGTTGTAGAGGTCGACGTCGCGGATTTCGAAATCCATGCCCTTTTCGAACAACACGAAACGGCAGCGTTGGGAGAACGGACACGTGGTTCCGGAGTAAAGCACCATCATGGCGGGGCCTCCGAGAGGGTATTGTAAAAACGTTAAAGGGCCAGCCATCCAAGAGGATGCTGGCCCCGGACAGGTAGTTCGAGAACTACTTGACGTCCTTCCAGTACACGGCGTTCAAGCGCCAGGTGATGACCGTGAAGAAAGCCAGGAAAATCAGCACCCACACCCCCAGCCGCACGCGATGCTGCTGCACGGGCTCAGCCATCCACGACATGAACGCGACCAGATCGGCCACGTCGTTGTCGTAAGCCTGCACCCGGGCCGCATCCTTGGCCGTGAAACGCGTTTCCATCGTTTCGTGGCCGTGGTAGTCGGCAACCGGCTCATGCTTGACGGTGGCAGCGCCGTTCACGTCGTAAGTCGTCGTGACACGCTCCCAACCGTGCTCGCCTTCGCCCCGGTGCATGGCGACGGTGGTGAGTTCGCGCGGACCCTGGCGCTCCCACAGCACATGGGGCATGCCCACGCTGGGAAAGACCAGGTTGTTCCAGCCCGTGGGCCGGGTATCGTCGCGGTAGAACGTACGCAGGTAGGTGTAGAGGTAATCGGCGCCCGACGGTCCGGCGTTGACGGATTTCGCCCGGGCAATGACCGACAGGTCGGGAGGCGCGGCGCCGAACCATTCCTTCGCCTCTTTGGCGGTCATGGCAACGGTCATCATGTCGCCGACTTTGCCGTCCGAAAACAGGAGGTTGTCCTTGATCTGTTCGTCGGTCAGGCCGATGTCCTTGAGCCGATTGTACCGCATGGCCGAAGCGGCATGACAGTTCAGGCAATAGTTGACGAACAGTTTGGCCCCGTTTTGCAGGGCAGGCAGGTCGTTCAGGCGCGCGGGCGCCTTCTCCAGGTGGTACCCGCCTTCGGCTGCCTGCACCCCAGTGCAGGCCAGCATCAGAATCAGTAGACCGAGCAGCTTCTTCATCGTGATATCCGTAGTCTGTCAGGCCGGCGCAACCGCCGCCGGCCCGGTGAACATCCTCAGTGGGCGGAGAAAGTGACCCGTTCGGGCACAGGCTTGAACGTGCCGAGCCGGCTCCAGAGCGGCATCAACAGGAAGAAGCCGAGATAGAGGACGGTACCGATCTGCGACATCAGGTTGAAGACCTCGGTGGGCGCCTGCGTGCCCAGATAGCCCAGCACCAGGAAGTTGACGATGAAGATGCCGTAGATCCACTTGTGCCAGCCCGGACGGTAGCGGATGGACTTGACGGGCGAATGGTCGAGCCAGGGCAGGAAGAACAGGATGACCACCGCGCCGCCCATGGTCAGCACGCCCCAGAACTTGGCGTCCCAGACACGCAGCAGGACGGCGATGGCCAGCAGCACCACGACGATGGCGATCTTGGCGACGCCACTGACTCGGCTCTTGAGCAGGAACCACACCGCCGCCGCGACCGCGGCGAACGCCAGCACCCAGGTGAAGTCGTCGGTGCAGGCACGCAGCATCGAGTAGAACGGCGTGAAGTACCAGACCGGCGCGATGTGCGGCGGGGTCTTCAGCGGATCGGCCGGGATGAAATTGTTGTACTCGAGGAAGTAGCCGCCCATCTCCGGCGCGAAGAACACGATCGCGCTGAAGATCATCAGGAAGATGGCCACGCCGAACAGGTCATGCACGGAGTAGTAGGGATGGAACGGGATGCCGTCGAGCGGGATGCCGTTGGCGTCCTTCTTGGCCTTGATCTCGACGCCGTCGGGGTTGTTGGAGCCGACTTCGTGCAGCGCGATGACGTGCGCCACGACCAGGCCCAGCAGCACCAGCGGCACGGCGATGACGTGGAACGAGAAGAAGCGGTTCAGGGTCGCGTCGGAGACGACGTAGTCGCCGCGGATCAGGATCGCCAGGTCAGGGCCGACGAACGGGATGGCCGAGAACAGGTTCACGATCACCTGGGCGCCCCAGTAGGACATCTGGCCCCACGGCAGCAGGTAGCCCATGAAGGCTTCGGCCATCAGGCACAGGAAGATCGCCACGCCGAAGATCCAGACCAGTTCGCGCGGCTTGCGGTACGAGCCGTAGAACAGCCCGCGCAGCATGTGCAGGTACACCACGACGAAGAACATCGAGGCGCCGGTGGAGTGCATGTACCGGACGAGCCAGCCCCACGGCACTTCCCGCATGATGTATTCGACCGACTGGAACGCGCGTTCGGCGTCGGGCTTGTAGTGCATGACCAGGAAAATCCCGGTCACGATCTGGATGACCAGCACCAGGAGCGCCAGCGAGCCGAAGAAATACCAGAAATTGAAGTTCTTCGGTGCGTAGTACTCGGACAGGTGCGCTTTCCAGGTCGAGGTGAGCGGAAAGCGGGCGTCGATCCAGCCCAGAAGGCCAGTTGTCTCGACATTCTTCTCGCCAGCCATGGCTGCTGCTCCTTTTGCTCGGCGGGTTCGGCGCTGCGCTGCTTGGTGCCGCAACGCCGACGTGTTTCTATGGCTACGTTTGACAGGAGGACGCGGCTATCGCCTCCCCCGCTGCGAATGACTGACGCTCAGGCCTTGTTGCTCTTGTCGACACCGACCACGATCTTGGTATCGGACAGGAACTCGTAGGGAGGAATCGTCAGGTTGTCGGGCGACGGCTTGTTCTTGTACACCCGTCCGGCCATGTCGAAGGTCGACCCGTGGCAGGGGCACAGGAAGCCGCCGTGCCAATCGGCCGGCAGGCTGGGCTGGGGCCCGGTGGCGAACCGGGCGGTGGGCGAGCACCCGAGGTGCGGGCAGATGCCGACGGCGACGAGATACTCGGGCTTGATCGAGCGGTACTCGTTGCGCGCGTACTCGGGCGTGATTTCGTTCGGATTGCGCTCGGAATTCGGGTCGGCGAGCTGGGCGTCGACTTCCTTCAGCGTGGCAAGCTGCTCGGGCGTACGGCGGATGATCCAGACCGGCTTGCCGCGCCACTCGACGGTGCGCATTTCACCGGGCTGCATGTCTCCAATTTCGACCTCCACCGGAGCACCCGCCGCCTTCGCCCGTTCGGACGGGGCGAACGTGCTGACGAAAGGAACGGCCACGCCTACAGCCGCGACTCCCCCGACAGCACAGGTGGTTCCGACCCAAAACCGGCGGTCGGCGTCTACCACTTTGTCCTGACTCATTGATTGACCCTCAAGATTACTTCTTCTCTTAGCACTTGAAAGCAGATTGGCGCTCTTGGCGGACCGGCGCCTTATAGTAACCTTCGAGTATAACGCAATGCCTACAGCCCCCGACAGACTTCGTAGCACATTCGCAATCGCACTATTACGGCCGAGCTTCCCGCGCCGCAAAGAAATAAGAGATACTTTCGCGCAACAACAAACGGGAGGTGGTCCATGAGCATCATGAAGGAATTCCGCGATTTCGCGATGCGCGGCAATGTCGTCGACCTCGCGGTCGGCGTGATCATCGGTGCGGCGTTCGGCAAGATCGTCGATTCCCTGGTCAAAGACATCGTCATGCCGATCGTCAACGTCATCCTGGGCGGCAACGTCGATTTCAGCAACAAGTTCATCGTACTCCGGGCACCGGCCGACTACGCCGGACCGCAGACGTACGACGCCCTCAGCAAGGCCGGCGCCACCCTGCTCGGCTGGGGCAATTTCCTGACTATTCTGATCAACTTCGTGTTGCTGGCTTTCGTCATCTTCTGGATGGTCAAGGCCATGAACCGCGCCCAGGCCCGCTTCGCCAAGGAAGCCCCGCCCGCCGCGCCCGCGCCGACACCGGAAGACGTCGAACTGCTGCGCGAAATCCGCGATCTGCTGAAAAAGTAGGTCCCCCCCTACGCCCTTCGGGCGCCCCCCAGGGGGCGAAACCGGCGGACTGGCAAAGCCAGATCCGCGGTTTCCTGGGTCTAGTACCTGTTTCTTGGCACGTCGCACCGTTGCTACCGCTGGCGGCCAGCGAAGCGTAGGTACTTCAACCCAAGACTAGACCGGGTTGTCTATGTCGATGAAATCCACGCGGATGCCGAAGCGGGCGGCGATGGCCTGGCCCAGGGCCTGGACGCCGTAGCGTTCGGTGGCGTGGTGGCCGGCGGCCAGGAAGGCGGTGCCGGTTTCGCGGGCGAGGTGGACGGTGGGTTCGGAGATCTCGCCGGTGATGTAGGTCTGGGCGCCGGCGTCGATGGCGTCCTGGAGCATGCTTTGGGCCGCGCCGGTACACCAGGCGATGCGGCCCACGGGGCGGGCGGGGTCGCCGATCAGCATGGGTTCGCGCCGCAGGCGCTGGGCGATGCGGGCCGCCAGGTCGCCCACCGTGGCCAGGCCGGGGGCCTGGCCCAGCCAGATCAGGCCGTCGTGGCCGGTGGTCTGGGGCACGCCCTCCACCAGGTGGGGAGCCAGGCCCAGCACCTCGGCCAGTTGTGCGTTGTTGCCCCACCGGGGGTGGGCATCCAGGGGAAGGTGGTAGGCGAACAGGTTCAGGTCATGTCCCAGGACCAGCGACAGGCGGGTGCGCCGGGTGCCCCGCACGCGGGGGTCCTCGTTCTTCCAGAACCAGCCGTGGTGGACCAGCAGGCCGTCCGCCCCGGCGTCGATGGCGTGCCGGATGGCGGCCTCGGACGCGGTCACGGCGGCGATAATATGCCGGACCACGGGCCGGCCCTCGACCTGCAGGCCGTTCGGGCAGTAGTCGCGGAACCGGGCGACCTGCAGTTCGGCGGCCAGCCAGGATGCGAGCTCCTCGGCGCTGACGCCACCCGCGCCCCCCGCTGGTGCATGGGTTTGGGTTTGCGCTGAGGCCCGCTCGCCTGCGATCATTGTCAATCTCCTAAGCTAGGGAAAAGTATTTTGCACATGCGCCGACTATGGCTGATCTTTGCCCAGACCACCACCGTCTGTCTGGCCATTTTATTCATCGTCGCCACCCTGCGCCCCGAATGGCTGCCACGCCGCGGGGGCCCGGGCAGCAATAACGCCATCGTCGTCCCGTTCTTCGAGGCTTCGCCCTCGCCGACCGGCGAAGGCGGCGCGACCGCGTCCTATGCGGCGGCCACCCACAAGGCGGCGCCGGCCGTGGTGAACATCTTCACCAGCAAGGACACGCCCCAGCAGCCCGCCTATCCGTTCTCCGACGATCCGGTGTTCCGGCGCTTCTTCGGCGAACCGGATACCAATCCGGAGCCCGTCTCGAGCCTGGGATCGGGCGTCATCGTCAGCCCGGAAGGCTACATCCTGACCAACAACCACGTGATCGAGGCCGCGGACGAGATCGAAGTAGCGCTGGCCGACGGCCGCAAGGGCAAGGCCACCCTGGTCGGATCCGACCCCGAGACCGACCTGGCGGTGCTGAAACTGGCCCTGCCCAACCTGCCTTCGGTCACCTTCGGCCGGGCCGAAGACCTCCAGGTCGGCGACGTGGTGCTGGCCATCGGCAACCCGTTCGGCGTGGGCCAGACCACGACCATGGGCATCGTCTCGGCGCTGGGCCGCACCCACCTGGGCATCAACACCTTCGAGAACTTCATCCAGACCGACGCCGCCATCAACCCCGGCAATTCCGGGGGCGCGCTGATCGACGCCCAGGGCAACCTGGTCGGCATCAATACCGCCATCTATTCGCGCTCGGGCGGCTCGCTGGGCATAGGATTCGCAATCCCCGTCAGCACGGCGCGCCAGGTGATGGAGCAGTTGATCACGACCGGCACGGTCACGCGGGGCTACATCGGCGTCGAGCCGCAGGACCTGACGGCCGAACTGGCCGACGCCTTCAAGCTGTCGCGCAAGGAAGGGGTGATCATCGCCGGTGTCGTACGCGGCGGGCCGGCGGCCAAGGCCGGGATCCGCACGGGCGACATCGTCGTGTCGGTGGCCGACAAGACCATCCTGGACACCACCACGATGCTCAACGCCATCGCCCAGCTGCCGCCGGGCGAGAAGGTGGCCATCAAGATCGTCCGCGGCGGGCAGGAAATGGAAACCAGCGTGACCATAGGCACGCGGCCCAAGCCCAAGCGCGAGATCCAGCAGCCCTGATGCCGGGCCGGGACCTACTTGCGGCCCAGGCCCAGGTAGCTCTCGACCACGCGCGGATCGTCCGCCAGCTCGCGGGCCGGGCCGGCCAGCACCACCTGGCCGGTCTCCAGCACATAGGCGTAATCGGCCGTCTGCAGGGCCGCGCGGGCGTTCTGCTCGACCAGCAGGATGGCCACACCCCGGCGCCGCAGTTCGGCGATGATCAGGAAGATTTCCTTGACGATGCGCGGCGCCAGCCCCAGCGAGGGCTCGTCCAGCAGCAGCAGGCGGGGTTTGGCCATGAGGGCGCGCCCCAGGGCCAGCATCTGGCGCTCGCCGCCCGACAGGGTGGCGGCCAGTTGGTGGCGGCGCTCCTTGAGCCGGGGGAACAGTCCGTAGACCTCCTCCATCGACGCGGCCTGGTCGCGGTGGCCCGAGCGATAGCGCTGGAAGGCGCCCAGCAGCAGGTTGTCCTCGACGCTCATCTCGCCGAACAGCTCGCGTTTCTCGGGCACCAGGTTCAGGCCCGCGGCGACCATCTGTTCGATGTCCACGCGCCGCTGGGACCGCCCCTCCAGGCTGATGGCGCCACGCGCCGGCAGCAGGCCCATGATGGCCGACAGCAAGGTGGTCTTGCCCGCGCCATTGGGGCCGATCACCGTCACGATGGTGCCCGCCGGCACCGCCAGGTCGATGCCATGCAGCGCCTCGACCTTGCCGTAGGACACGCACAGGCCGGAGACCTCGAGCAGCGGCGCGGCCATTGCCGCCGGACCCGTCATTCCACACCTCCCAGATACGCTTCCAGCACGCGCGGATCGCGCTGCACGTCCTCGGGCAGGCCCTCGGCGATCTTCTCGCCGAATTCCATCACCACCACGCGGTCGGCCAGGCCCATGACGAAATCCATGTCGTGCTCGACCAGCAGGATGGCCATGCCCTCGGCGCGCAGCGCCTTCAGGGTATCGGACAAGGCCTGCTTCTCGAGGTAGCGCAGGCCGGCCGCCGGCTCGTCCAGCAGCAGCAGGCAGGGGTCGGCGCATAGCGCGCGGGCGATTTCCAGCATGCGCTGCTTGCCCAGCGGCAGCGAACCCGCCGCCACGTGCAACGCGTCGCCCAGCCCCACGCGCCGCGCCTGCCGCGCCGCCTCGGCCAGAAGGCGCGCCTCTTCATGGCGTTCCAGGTGCAGGCTGCCCAGCACCAGGCCCGACAGCAGCCCCGGACGTTCGCGCAGATGAGCGCCCAGCGCGATGTTCTCGACCACGGTCATCTGCGGCAGCAGGCGCACGTGCTGGAAGGTGCGGCCCATGCCCAGCGCGGCGATCTCGCGCGAGGGCCGGCCGGTCACGTCCCGCCCGCGGAAGACCACCTTCCCCGAGGACGGGTCGTCCACGCCGGACAGCAGGTTGAACATGGTGCTCTTGCCCGCGCCGTTGGGCCCGATCAGGGCCAGCACCCCGCCAGCGGGGACGGTGAAACTGATGTTGTTGTTGGCCACCAGACCGCCGAACCGCTTGGTCAGGCCCCGGGCCTCCAGCACCACCTCGCCGTGCTTCGGCTGGGCGCGCCGCGCCAGCGGCTGCGCGCCCTCGTCGATGGCGCGCTGGGACTGGGCCAGCGGCAGGCAGCGCCGGGCCAGGCGGACGATCACGGGCCACAGTCCGTCCGGCGCGCGTTGCAGGGCGACCACGAGGAGGATGCCGAAGAAGATGCTCTCGAAGTTGCCCGAGGCGCCCAGGAGACTGGGCAGCAGATCCTGCAGCCACTGCTTGAGCATGGTGACCAGGCCGGCGCCGACCAGCGCGCCCCAGACCTGCCCCGCCCCGCCGATGACGGCCATGAACAGGTACTCGATGCCGATGTGCAGGCCGAACGGCGTCGGGTTCACGAATCGCTGCATGTGAGCGTACAGCCAGCCCGAGACGCAGGCCAGCAGGGCCGCGATCATGAAGATCGCGATGCGCGAGCGGGCCGTGTCCACGCCCATGGACTCGGCCATCACCATACCGCCCTTCAGCGCCCGGATGGCGCGGCCCTCGCGCGAATCCAGCAGGTTGCTGACCAGCAGCATGGCCAGCAGCAGGATCGCCCAGATCAGCCAGAACAGGTGCCGGCCCTTGGACAGGTCCAGCCCGAAGATCGAGATCGGCGGCAGGCCGGACAACCCGGTATGGCCGCCCAGGAAATCCAGCGTCCCGAACAGGAAGTACAGGCTCAGGCCCCAGGCGATGGTGCCCAGCGGCAGATAGTGCCCGGACAGGCGCAGCGCGATGGCGCCCAGCACCCAGGCCGCCACCGCCGTGACCACCAGGCCGGCCAGCAGTCCCAGCCAGGGCGAGCCGCCCAGCCACGCGAAGGCGGGCGGCAGCGTGGCGATGGACAGCCAGGCGCTGGCATAGGCGCCCAGGCCCACGAAGGCCGCCTGGCCGAACGAGGTCACCCCGCCCACGCCGGTCAGCAGCACCAGCCCCAACGCCACCAGCGCGTACAGGCCGATGTAGTTCAGCAGCGTGACGGTGAATTCGGACATCCCGAACACGGCGGCGACGAGCAGGACGAGGCCGGCGCCGACGAACCAGATGGGACGCAGCCGCATCATTCTTCCTCCACGTGACGCGAGGAAAGCGAGCGCCAGATCAGCACCGGGATGATCAGCGTGAACACGATGACTTCCTTGTAGGCGCTGGCCGCGAACGACGAGAAGGCCTCCAGCAGGCCCACCAGCACCGCCCCGGCGGCGGCCAGCGGATAGCTGCCCAGGCCGGCGATGATGGCGGCGACGAAGCCCTTCAGGCCGATCAGGAAGCCGGTGTCGTAGTAGATGGTCGTGATGGGCGCGATGAGGATGCCCGAGAAGGCTCCGATCAGCGCGCACAGCGTGAAGCTCAGCTTGCCGGCCAGGCTGGTCGGGATGCCCATCAGACGGGCGCCGACCCGGTTCACCGCCGTGGCGCGCAGGGCCTTGCCGTACAGCGTCCGGCCGAACAGCACCGTCAGCGCCAGGATGAGGGCGATGGAGGAACCGACCACCCACAGCGTCTGGGCCGAGACCGGAATGCCTCCCAGCTCGATGCCGCCGTCGGTGAAGGGCGAGGTACGCGCGCCCTCGGCGCCGAAGAACAGCAGCCCCAGCCCCACCATGGCCACGTGCACCGCGACCGAGACGATCAGCAGCACCAGCACGCTGCTCTCGGCCACCGGCTGGAAGGCCAGGCGCCAGACCATGGGCCCTATCGGCACCACGACCAGCAGCGCGAACAGGATCTGCGCGATCAGCGGCATCTGCTGGAAATCGACGAAACGCGCCGCGGCGAAGATCAATGCGGGATAGAGCAGGTTCCAGCCGGCGGCCCGCGGAATGGCGCGCCAGTCCTGGCGCCGCCACGCGGTCCACAGCTCCACCAGCATGACGGCGCAGCCGCCCATGGCCAGCAGCCAGACCGTTCCCGGCAACTGGCCGGCCTGCAAGCCCGCCAGGGTCAGGGCGCCCCAGGCGACGAATTCGCCCTGGGGAATGAAGATCACGCGCGTGACCGTGAAGGCCAGCACCAGCGCCATTCCCAGCAACGCATAAATGGCGCCGTTGACGACGCCATCCTGGATCAGGAAAAGGGCGATCTGTAAATCCATGTCAGCTCCGGCAGGGCCGGAGATCCGCCCTGTTCCACCAGAAAATTACTTGATCAGCTTCCAGGCACCGTTTTCGATGATGACCATGACGCGGGAACGATTGTCCAGGCCGACGTGGTCGGTGGCGCTCATGTTGAATACCCCGTGCGCGCCGGCCACGTTCTTGACGTTTTCCAGCGCGTCGCGCAGGGCCGCGCGGAACTCCGGTGTGCCCGGCTGCGCCTTCTTCAGGGCGACGGGGACGGCCGCCTCGATCAGCTTGCCCGCATCCCAGGCATGGGCGCCGAAGGTCGACACCGAACCCTTGCCGTAGGTCGCCTCGTACTTCTGCACGTACTCGGTGGCCGAGGCCTTGACCGGGTTGTCGGCCGGCAGTTGGGCCGACACCAGCACCGGCCCCGCCGGCAGGAAAGTGCCTTCGATGTCCTTGCCGCCCACGCGCAGGAAGTCGTTGTTGGCAACGCCGTGGGTCTGGTAGTACTTGCCGCGGTAGCCGCGCTCCTTCAGCGTCTTCTGGGGCAGCGCGGCGGGGGTGCCGGCGCCGGCGACCAGCACGGCGTCGGGCTTGGCGGCGATCATCTTCAGCACCTGGCCGGTGACCGACGTGTCGGTGCGGTTGTAGCGCTCGTTGGTCAGCACCTTGATGCCGGCGGCCTGGGCCGCCTTCGAGAACTCCTGGTACCAGCCTTCGCCGTAGGCGTCCGCGAAGCCGATGAAGGCCACCGACTTGATCTTCTGGCCCTGCATGTGCTCGACGATGGCTTTGGCCATCTCGGCATCGTTCTGGGGCGTCTTGAAGGCCCAACGCTTCTTGGCGTCCTGAGGCTCGACGATGGCGGCCGAGGCGGCCATGGAGACGACCGGGGTGCCGGTCTCGGCGGCGACGTCGACCATCGCGAGCGAGTTCGGCGTGATGGTCGACCCGACCATCACGTCGACCTTGTCCTCGGTCACGAAACGGCGGGCGTTCTTGACCGCCGTCGTGGTGTCGCTGGCGTCGTCCAGCACGATGTAGTTGACCTTCTGGCCCGCGATGGTCTTGGGCATCAGGGCGAAGGTGTTTTTCTCGGGGATGCCGAGCGAGGCGGCCGGCCCCGTGGCGGACACGTTGACGCCCACGGTGATGTCGGCATGCGCGGCGGCCGCGAAAACGCCAAGGCCCACAGCCAGGGCCAGTTTGTTCAAGGAAAACATGAAGGTCCCCACTTGTGCTTGTTCTGGAACCGAACCCCTGCCCCGGCAGCGCGGACGGCGCCGGGGCACAGCGGGTTCAGACTTTCTCGATCTCGGTCGAATCCGATTCCCGGCTCTTGACGAAACGGGCCGCCACCAGACCCAGTTCGTAGAGCACGCATAAAGGTACCGCCAACAGGAACTGGCTGACAACATCCGGCGGCGTGACGACGGCCGCCAGCACGAACGCGCCGACGACGACGTAGCCGCGCGCCGCGGACAGCTTGGCCACCGTGGTCACCCCGGTTTTGACCAGCAGCACCACCGCCACCGGCACCTCGAAGGTCAGGCCGAAGGCCAGGAACATCGTCATGACGAAGTTCAGGTAGGCCTCGATGTCAGGCGCCGGCGTGATGGACTGCGGCGCGAAGGTGGCGATGAAGTGGAAGACGGTCTTGAAAACCACGAAATAGCAGAAGGCCATGCCGGACAGGAACAGCACCGTGCTGGACACGATGAGCGGCAGGGCCAGCCGCTTCTCGTGCTGGTAGAGGCCGGGCGCGACGAAGGCCCACGCCTGGTACAGCACGAAGGGCAGCGCGACCATGAAGGACGCCAGCAGCGTGACCTTGACCGGCACCATGAAGGGCGTGATCACGCCGGTGGCGATCATGCGCGTGCCCGCAGGTAGGGTCGCCAGCATGGGCTGCGCCAGCACGTCGTAGATGGCCGAGGCGCCGGGATAGAGGAACAGCACGATGAAAACGGCCACGACCGCGACGATGGCCTTCAGCAGGCGGTCACGCAGCTCCACCAGGTGGGAGATGAAGCTGTCTTCCTGCGATACGTCTTTGTCAGTCACGTTCTTTCGCGTACCGTCGAAGCCTCGGCCGGCTGGCCGGCGGCGGGTTGATTGGCGGACGACGGCAGCGGGTCCGACGGAAACAGCGAGCCCTGGGCGAGATCCTGTTCGGACGGCGCCTCCTGGGCGGCGGCCGGCTCGATGGCCTCCCCCGCGGAGGGTGCGTCAGCCGCCGGCGGGGCGGCGGTCCCTTCGGCGGCCGGCGCATCCAGCGCGGGCGCCTCGACAGCCGGTTCCTGCGTTCCGGTGGCCGCGTCCTTGACGTCGCGGGCGGCCCCCTCGACGGTCTGCTGGACTTCGTTGAGCCCCTTGTGCAGTTCCTCCACGTTCGTCTTGACCGTGGTCTCGAGCGAACGGGCGGCGTCTTCCATTTCCTTGCGCAGGTTGCGCAATTCCTCGAGCTCCATCTCGCGGCGGATATCGCTCTTCACGTCGTTGACGTAGCGCTGCGCCCGGCCCAGCAGATGGCCGATGGTACGCGCCACCTTGGGCAGCCGCTCGGGCCCGATGACGATGAGCGCCACCACGCCTATGGTGAGAAGCTCGGTAAAGCTGACGTCGAACATTCAGCGCCTGTGGGAGGCCCACCCCCTACGCGCTTCGCGCGCCCCCTCAAGGGGGCGGCACTGGCGGACCGGCGGAGCCGGATCCGCTGTGCCCTGGGGTAGGCAGATTGTTGTCATGGATCTGGGAGGGAGGCCCTCTCTATCAGGTCCGTTCTTTTTCTTTGGCTTCCACGTCGATGGTGTCGGCGGAGACGCGCTTGGGGTCGGCGGAGGTGGTTTCCGAATTGGAGGCCGCGGCGTCGCCGCCTTCCTTCATGCCTTCCTTGAATCCCTTCACGGCGCCGCCCAGGTCCTGCCCGAGGTTCTTCAGTTTCTTGGTGCCGAAAATCAGAACCACGATCACCAGGACAACCAGCCAGTGCCAAATGCTAAAGCTACCCATTACATGCTCCACGCCTTGCGGCGGAAAATCGTCCAGTCAATAGGGGCGGAAATCGCCCGGCTCAGTCGCGCTTCCAGGGGCGGGGACCGCCTATTACGTGGTAGTGCAGGTGCGGCACTTCCTGTCCACCGTCCGCGCCGTTGTTGGCCATCAGACGGAATCCCCCTTCCGGGCCGGGGCGGCAGCCCTGTTCGAGCGCCAGGCGGGGAATCAGAACCTGCATTCTACCCAACAGCGGTACGTCGCTCGCGGCCACGTCCTGCAGCGACGGAACGTGCCGCTTGGGGATGACCAGGAAGTGTACCGGCGCGATGGGATTGATGTCGTGGAAGGCGAAGATCTCGTCGTCTTCGTAGACCTTGCGCGAGGGGATTTCCCCACGCGCGATCTTGCAGAAAATACAGTTGTCACTCATCTCATTGTTTCGGGGCGTTGCCGGCTCGGGCGGCTTTTTCATCCAAACCCGACAGGCCTTCGCGCCGCGCGAGCTCGGCGACGACCTGTTCGGGACGCAAACCGTAATACTCCAGCATGACGAGGCAATGAAACCAGAGATCGGCTGTCTCGTAAATGATCTTTTCCGGCACGCCGTCCTTGGCCGCCATCACGGTCTCGGTGGCTTCCTCGCCGATCTTCTTCAGGATGCCGTCGGGTCCCTTGCTGAGCAGCCGGGCCACATAGGACGTCTCGGGCGAGCCGCCCCGGTCGGGCCGGCGGCTGGCGATGGTGTCGGCCAGTTGCGCCAGGAAATCGTTCATTTGTAGATGCTCTCCGGGTCCTTCAGCACCGGGTCGGTCTCGACCCAGTGCGCGCCGCCCTCGGTTTCCAGGCGGCGGTAGAAGCAGCGTTCGCGGCCGGTATGGCAGGCGATCCCGCCCACCTGCTCGACCCGCAACAGCACCACGTCGCCGTCGCAGTCGAGCCGGATCTCGCGCACGCGCTGGACGTGGCCGGATTCCTCGCCCTTGCGCCACAGGCGGTTGCGCGAGCGCGACCAGTAGGTGGCGTTGCCGGTGCGCAGGGTCTCGCGCAGCGAGTCGCGGTTCAGGAAAGCGAACATGATGACCTTGTCGGTCGTGACGTCCTGCGCGATGCCGGGCACCAGGCCGTTATCGTCGTAGACGATGGCGTCCAGCCAGGCTTCCTGGTCGGCGGACAGGGTTTCGGGTGCGGTATCCATCAGTCGTCCAGCCTCATGCGTATGCCGCGGTCGGCCATGAAATGCTTGGCCTCCTGCACCGTGTGCTGCCCATAGTGGAAGATGCTGGCGGCCAGCACCGCATCGGCATGGCCCTCGGTGATGCCGTCCGCCAGGTCCTTGAGCGAACCGACGCCGCCGGAAGCAATGACGGGGATGGCCACGGCGTCGGACACCGCGCGCGTGAGCGCGAGGTCGAAGCCCGAACGGGTGCCGTCGCGGTCCATGCTGGTCAGCAGGATCTCGCCCGCCCCGTACTCGGCCATCTTGCGCGCCCATTGCACCGCATCCAGCCCGGTGGCGTTGCGCCCGCCATGCGTGAAGACTTCCCAGCGCGGCGCCTCGCCCTCGCCCGACACCCGCTTGGCGTCGATGGCGACCACGATGCATTGGGCGCCGTAGCGGCCGGAGGCCTCGCGCACCAGATCGGGATTGGTCACGGCCGAGGTGTTGATGCCCACCTTGTCGGCGCCCGCGTTCAACAGCCGGCGCACATCCGCCACCTGCCGCACGCCGCCGCCCACGGTCAACGGAATGAACACCTGCGAAGCCACCTGCTCGATCACGGACAGAATGATGTCGCGCTGGTCGCTCGACGCCGTGATGTCCAGAAACGTGATCTCGTCCGCGCCCTGATCGTCATACCGGCGCGCGATCTCCACCGGATCCCCGGCATCGACCAGATTCACGAAATTGATCCCCTTGACCACGCGACCAGCGGTCACGTCCAAGCAAGGGATAATACGACGCGTCAACATCACAGAATTCCAAAAACACACGTTGCCGGGCGCAGAATCCCTCCGCCCAACCGCTACGATACGCCCATTCCCCAAGAACGCAGCCCACCTCGGGCACCGCGGATCAGCGCGGTTGTTCCCCCAGGATGCGGTGGATCCGGCTCCGCCGGTCCACCCGCATCGCCCCCTGGGGGGCGCCCGTCAGGGCGTAGGGGGGGTACCTAGTGCATCGGCACGAGCCTGCGCCGCCTGGAAATCCAGCGTGCCTTCGTAGATGCTGCGGCCCAGAATGGCGCCTTCCACGCCTTCGTCCTCGACGGCGCAGAGCTGCTCGATGTCGGTCAGGTTGGCGATACCGCCCGAGGCGATGACCGGGATGCGCACGTGCTGGGCGAGCTTGACCGTGGCCTCGACGTTGACCCCCGACAGCATGCCGTCGCGGCCGATGTCGGTATAGATGATGGACGAGCAGCCGTAGTCCTCGAACTTCTTGGCGAGGTCGGTCACGTCGTGGCCGGTGAGCTTGCTCCAGCCATCGGTGGCCACCTTGCCGTCCTTGGCGTCCAGGCCGACGATGATCTGGCCGGGAAAGGCGCTGCAGGCGTCATGCAGGAACCCGGGGTTCTTGACCGCCGCGGTGCCGATGATGACGTAGGCAATGCCGTTGTCCAGGTAGCGCTCGATGGTGTCGAGGTCGCGGATGCCGCCGCCGATCTGCACCGGGATGTCATCGCCCACGGCGTCGAGAATGGCCTTGATGGAGGCTTCGTTCTTGGGTTTTCCGGCCACGGCGCCATTCAGGTCCACCAGGTGGAGCCGGCGAGCGCCCTGTTCCAGCCAGTGCGTGGCCATGGCGGCGGGTTCTTCGGAAAATACGGTGGCATCGTCGAGATCGCCCTGACGCAGGCGGACACAACGACCGTCTTTGAGATCAATCGCGGGAATGAGGAGCATGGCGAATCAGGATATCGTTCGAATCAGTGGCGCTAACTGGGCTGCGGGACGGAAAAAGGGGGCCTTGTCGGCTAACGTGGCTCACGGATTCCACCGTACGAAATTCTGGTAGATACGCAAGCCCGCCCCCGCGCTTTTCTCAGGGTGAAACTGAGTTGCGAAGATGTTATCTCTGGCTACCGCGCAGGTAAAGGCGACCCCGTAATCGGATTGACCGGCAATTACCCCTAGATCGGCGGGCGCCACATAGTAGCTGTGCACGAAGTAGAAATAGGTATCGTCGGCCACGCCGTCCCACAGGGGGTGGGACAAGGTCTGCCGCACGCGGTTCCAGCCCATGTGGGGCACCTTCAGCCGCTCGGGGCCCTCGAAGGCCGGGCCGGCGAAGCGCACGACCGGCCCGTCGAAGATGCCCAGGCCGTCGGCCGGCCCTTCCTCGCTGCGCTGGAACAGCATCTGCTCGCCCACGCACACGCCCAGCAGGGGCTTGCTGCGGGACGCCTCGACCACCGCCTCGCGCAGGCCGGTTTCCTCGAGGTAGCGCATGCAGTCGGGCATGGCGCCCTGCCCCGGAAACACGACCCGGTCGGCCGCGCGCACGCCGGCCGCATCGCTGCAGATGCGCACCTCGGCCTCGGGCGCGACGTGTTCGAGCGCCCGGGCGACCGAGCGCAGGTTACCCATGCCATAGTCGACGATGGCAATACGCGTCATCTAGAGCACCCCTTTGGTCGACGGCACGGTGCCGCCGGCGCGCGGATCGACTTCCAGCGCCATGCGCAGCGCCCGGCCGAAGGCCTTGAACACCGTCTCGCACTGGTGGTGGGCGTTGACGCCCCGCAGGTTGTCGATGTGCAGCGTCACCAGGGCATGGTTGACGAAGCCCTGGAAGAACTCGCGCGTCAGGTCGACGTCGAACTGGCCGATCATCGCCCGGGTGAAGGGAACGTGGAACTCCAGGCCGGGACGGCCAGAGAAGTCCACCACCACGCGCGACAGCGCCTCGTCCAGCGGCACGTAGGCATGGCCGTAGCGGCGGATGCCGGCCTTGTTGCCGACCGCCTTGGCCACGGCCTGGCCGAGCGTGATGCCGACGTCCTCGACCGTGTGGTGGGCATCGATGTGCAGGTCGCCGTCGGCCACGACGTCGATGTCGATCAGGCCATGGCGCACGATCTGGTCGAGCATGTGGTCCAGGAACGGCACGCCGGTCTGCAGGTTCTGCTTGCCGGTGCCGTCGAGGTTGACGACCGCGCGGATGCGCGTTTCGTTGGTGTTGCGGGTGATCTCGGCGGTACGCATGATCGTTTCCGGATGGTCGGGGTGAATGGGCGGCGGCGTCACGAGGCGCTGCCGTCGTCCAGGCGGTACTCGGCGCTGCGCGCATGCGCCTGCAGCCCTTCGCCGTAGGCCAGGGTGGCGGCGACGCGGCCCAGGGTCCGCGCGCCGGCGCCCGAGACTTTGATCAGGCTCGATCGCTTCTGGAAATCGTACACGCCCAGCGGCGACGAGAACCGCGCGGTGCGCGAGGTCGGCAGCACGTGGTTGGGGCCGGCGCAGTAGTCGCCCAGCGACTCCGAGCTGTGCGTGCCCATGAAGATCGCGCCGGCGTGGCGGATCAGGTCGGCCCAGCGCTCGGGCTCGGCGGTGGAGATTTCCAGGTGCTCGGGCGCGATGTCGTTGGCGATGGCGCAGGCCTCTTCCAGGTCGCGCACCAGGATCAGCGCGCCGCGGTTGGCCAGGCTGGTGCGGATGATGTCCGCACGCGGCATCGTGGGCAGCAGCCGGGCGATGGCGGCTTCGACCTGCTCGATGTAGCCGGCGTCGGGGCACAGCAGGATGGCCTGGGCCAGTTCGTCGTGCTCGGCCTGCGAGAACAGGTCCATGGCGATCCAGTCGGCCGGCGTCTTGCCGTCGCAGATGACCAGGATCTCGCTGGGGCCGGCGATCATGTCGATGCCCACCGTGCCGTACACGCGCCGCTTGGCGGCGGCGACATAGGCGTTGCCGGGCCCGACGATCTTGTCGACCGGGGCGATGGACGGCGTGCCGTAGGCCAGCGCGCCCACCGCCTGCGCACCGCCGATGGCGATCGCGCGGTCGACGCCGGCGATGGCGGCGGCGGCCAGCACCATGGGATTGCGCACGCCGTCGGGCGTGGGCGTGACCATGACGACCTCGGCCACGCCGGCCACCTTGGCCGGGATGGCGTTCATCAGCAGGGACGACGGGTAGGCCGCCTTGCCGCCGGGCACGTACAGGCCCACGCGGTCGAGCGGGGTGACCTTCTGCCCCAGCACGGTGCCGTCGGGCTCGGTGTAGGTCCAGGTCTCGGTCCGCTGGCGCTCGTGGTAGACCCGGATGCGGTCGGCGGCGGCCTCCAGCGCGGCGCGCTGCTCGCGCGGCAGCGCCTCCAGGGCCGCGGTCCAGTCGGCCCGGGGAATGTCCAGTTCGCGGATGGACGCGGCCTGGACGCGGTCGAAGCGGCGGGTGTATTCCAGCACCGCGCCGTCGCCGCGGGTGCGGACGTCCAGCAGGATGTCGGCCACGGCGCGTTCGATGGATGCGTCCTCGGACGCTTCGAAGGCCAGCAGCGCGTGCAGGCGGGTTCGGAAGTCGTCGCTACGGGTATCGAGTCGGTTGATGAGGGACATACGCTAGCTCTGCAAAATCGGTTTCCGGAAGGCAGCCCTGCCCCGCGCCGGCGGCGCGGTGGCGATGGACGACGCAGCCTCTGCATGGCGCGGCGGGCTGGCCGCGCGGCGAACGCCCCGCGGAGGTCGCCAGTTCAGGCCGGCATGGCCAGGCTGGCGCGCGCGAAGGCGTCGATCAGAGGCTGCAACCGGTGTCGCCGGGTCTTCAGGGCCGCCTGGTTGACCACCAGGCGTGACGATATGTCCATGATATCTTCGACCGCGACCAGGTTGTTGGCCCGCAATGTCCCACCGGTGGACACCAGGTCGACGATCACGTCGGCCAGCCCCACCAGCGGCGCGAGCTCCATCGACCCGTACAGCTTGATCAAGTCGACGTGCACCCCTTTCGCGGCGAAGTGCTCGCGCGCGGCCTGCACATACTTGGTCGCCACCCGCAGGCGGGCGCCCTGGCGCACCGCGCTGGCGTAGTCGAAGCCCTCGGGCACGGCCACGCACAGCCGGCACTTGCCGATGCGCAGGTCCACGGGCTGGTACAGGCCGCCCGGATGCTGGGCGGCGTGCTCGATCAACACGTCCTTGCCGGCCACTCCCAGATCGGCGGCGCCGTACTGGACATAGGTGGGGACATCCGACGCACGCACAATGATGATGCGCACGCCGGGGTCGCTGGTCGGCAGGATCAGCTTGCGGGACTTCTCCGGGTCCTCGGCCACCGAGATGCCGGCCTCGGCCAGCAGAGGCATGGTCTCGGTGAAGATGCGGCCCTTGGACAGCGCCAGCGTGATGGGCGTGTTCGGGTCGGCCGGGGCGAAGGCGCTCATCGTGCCGGCCCTCCGGATCCGCCCACGCGGCGGATGTCGGCGCCCAGCTGCAGCAGCTTGCGCTCCATCTGCTCGTAGCCGCGGTCCAGGTGATAGATGCGGTCGATCGTGGTCTGGCCGTCGGCGACCAGGCCGGCGATGACCAGGCTGGCCGAGGCCCGCAGGTCGGTCGCCATGACGGTGGCGCCCGACAGCCCGGCCACGCCCTTGACCACGGCGGTGTGGCTGTCGATCTCGATGTCCGCTCCCAGCCGGCGCAGTTCCTGCACGTGCATGTAGCGGTTTTCGAAGATGGTCTCGGTGATGACCGCGGTCCCTTCGGCGATGGCATTCAAGGCCATCAGCTGGGCCTGCATGTCGGTCGCGAAGCCGGGATACTCCAGGGTGCGGAAGCCCACCGCGCGCGGCCGGCCATTCATGCCCGCCTCGATCCAGTCGGGGCCGCACTCGATGGCCAGTCCGGCCTCGGACAGCTTGTCCAGCGTGGCGCCCATGCTGGCCGGATCGGCGTTGCGCAGCACGACTTTCCCGCCCGCCGCGCCCACCGCGCACAGGAAGGTGCCGGCCTCGATGCGGTCCGGCATGACCCGGTGGGTCGTGCCATGCAGCCGGGACACGCCCTCGATCACGATGCGGTCCGTGCCATGGCCGCTGATGCGGGCGCCCATCTTGATGAGCAATTCCGCCAGGTCGACGATCTCGGGCTCGCGCGCAGCGTTCTCGAGCACCGTCAACCCGTCGGCCAGCACGGCCGCCATCATCAGGTTCTCGGTGCCCGTCACCGTGATCATGTCGGTGCGGATGGTGGCGCCCTTCAGACGCTTGGCCCGCGCCACGACGAAGCCGTGCTCGATGCTGATCTCGGCCCCCATGGCCGCCAGCCCCTTGATGTGCTGGTCGATGGGGCGCTGGCCGATGGCGCAGCCGCCGGGCAGGCTGACCCGGGCCTCGCCGAAACGCGCGACCAGCGGGCCCAGCACCAGGATCGAGGCGCGCATGGTCTTGACCAGCTCGTACGGCGCTTCCAGCGACTCGACGCGGCTGGCGTCCAGCACCACCCGGTCGCCCGGCTGGCTGGCGCGCTCGGCCTTCACGCCCAGCTGGCGCAGCAGGCGCAGCGTGGTGCCGATGTCGTTGAGCTGGGGCACGTTCTCGAGCGTGACCGGATCGGCGGTCAGCAGGGCGGCGCACAGACAAGGCAGCGCGGCGTTCTTCGCGCCGGACACCTCGACCTCGCCACGCAGGGGGCGACCGCCGGTGATCTGCAGCTTATCCATCAATTGCCCGCCTTGAATTCCTGGGGAGTGAGGGTGCGCATCGACAAGGCATGGATTTCTTCCCGCATGCGTTCGCCCAGCGCGGCATAGACCAGTTGGTGCCGCGCGATCAGGCGCTTGCCCGCGAACTCGGCGCTGACGATGACCGCCTCGAAGTGCTGGCCGTCGCCCTGCACGTCGACATGTTCACAGGGCAGCCCATCGACGATGTATTGCCGGACCTGCTCCGGAGTCGGAAGAGTCATGCTTTCAATAGCGAAGTTTGTAGCCGGTGGACAAAAGGCGCAGCGCGCACCCGGCCACCACCAGGAACGTCCCCGCGACCACCGCCAGGCTGTGCCAGGGCGTGACGTCGGAGACCCCGAAAAATCCGTAGCGGAAGCCGTCTATGGTGTAGAAGATCGGGTTCCAGTGCGATACCGCCTGCCAGAACGGCGGCAGCGAATGCACGGAATAGAATACCCCGGACAGGAAGGTTGCCGGCATGATCAGGAAGTTCTGGAAGGCCGCCATCTGATCGAACTTCTCGGCCCAGATCCCGGCTATCAGCCCCAGCACCCCCATGATGCCGCTGCCCAGCACGGCAAACACCAGCATCCACAGCGGTTCGGCGAAATGCGGCGCGGCAAAGAACAACGACACCGCGTAGATCCCCAGCCCGACGAACAGGGCGCGCACGATGGCCGCCAGCACGTAGGCACAGAAGACTTCCCAGTGGGTCAGCGGCGGCAGCAGCATGAAGACCAGGTTGCCGGTGACGCGGCTTTGCATCAGCGACGACGAGGAATTGGCGAACGCGTTCTGCAGCATGCTCATCATCATGAGCCCGGGGATCAGGAAGGCCGTGTAGGGCACGGTGTCGTAAACCGTGACGCGGCCTTCCAGCACGTGGGCAAAGATCAGCAGGTACAGCACCGCCGTCATCACCGGCGCGCCCACCGTCTGGAACCCCACCTTCCAGAAGCGCAGCATTTCCTTGTAGAACAGCGTCAGGAAGCCGGACCCCGCGTTCAGGTTGGGTTGCAGGCCGACGAAGCCCGACGGCTTGGCAGCCTCGGAACCGGTACTCGTAGTGGCGCCCTCGGGCGGCCGTGCGACGACGCTCATGCCGCCTTCTCCAGCGACGCCGAGGCGGAGTCCCCGTGCATGATGTTCAGGAAAGCATCCTCGAGGTCGGCGGGCAGCACTTCGATGCCTTCGATGGCTCCACCCGCCGTACGCACCTGCGCCAGCAGCGACTCCAGTTCCGTGCTGGTGTCCAGGCGCAGCACCGCCCGGTTGCCCTGGCGCTGCACCAGCCGCTCGTCCAGCGCGCGGCTCTTGCCCGCGGGCCAGCCCGATGCCCCCATGTGCAGGACCAGGCGCGAGCCGCCGACCTTGGCCAGCAGCGCCCGCGTGGTGTCCAGCGCGACGATGCGGCCGGCCTTGAGCATGGCGATGCGGCCGCACAGCTCCTCGGCCTCTTCCAGGTAGTGGGTGGTGAGCAGGATGGTGTGGCCCATGCGGTTCAGGCGCGAGATGAACTGCCACAGCGTGCGCCGCAGGTCCACGTCCACGCCGGCGGTGGGTTCGTCCAGCACGATCACGGGCGGCCGATGCACCAGCGCCTGCGCCACCAGCACCCGCCGCTTCATGCCGCCCGACAGGGCGCGCATGTTGTCGTCGGCCTTGGAGGTCAGGCCCAGGTTTTCCAGGATCTCGTCGATCCAGGCATCATTGTTGCGCAGCCCGAAATAGCCCGACTGGATGCGCAGCGTCTCGCGCACGGTGAAGAACGGATCGAACACCAGTTCCTGCGGCACCACCCCCAGCGCCCGCCGGGAGGCGCGGAACTGGGACACGACGTCGTAGCCGCAAATGGACACCTGGCCCGTGGTCGCGCGCGAGAGTCCCGCCAGGATCGCGATCAGCGAGGTCTTGCCCGCGCCGTTCGGCCCCAGCAGCCCGAAGAACTCGCCCTGGGCGATGTCCAGGCTGACATCGTTCAGCGCCTGGAACCCATCCACCGCCTGGCCGGCGCCCACGCGCCGCCACAGGCTGGTCTGCCTGGGGTACACCTTGGAAACATGCTCGATACGAACGGCGGATGACATGGCTTGATCAGAAAACACTACCGCGCCGGATGGGCCCGCAGGCCCCTCCAAAAGCGCAAATCCCGGCAGACGCCGGGCAATTCCCCATTATAGAGGATGGTCGAAAACAGCAAGAACACCCTCCCAACCAGCCTCTGGCGACCCCCAGGATGCGGTGGATCCGGCTCCGCCGGTCCACCCGCATCGCCCCCTGGGGGGCGCGCGTAAGCGCGTAGGGGGGGTCTATTTATACATTGCGTTGCGCTCCGCCAGCGACTTGATCAGCCCATCGACGCCGTTCTGGCCGATCTGCTGCGAGAACTGGTTGCGGTAGTTCTCGATCAGCCATACGCCCAGGACGTTGACGTCGTAGATCTTCCAGCCCTGGCCGGCCTTCTCCATGCGGTAGTCCACGGGGATGGGATCGCCGGCCGGCTGCTTGATCACGGTCTTCACCACCACGTCGGTGGCATCGGCCGGATAGTGCGAGGGACGCAGCTCCACGGCGGTCTGCTGCTTCACGGACGAGACCGCGCCGCTATAGGTTCGCACCAACGTGGTGCGGAATTCCTTGATCAGCGCCTTCTGCTGCTCCGGCGTCGCCTGGCGCCAGTAGCGGCCGGCGGCCAACCGCGTCGTCTTCTCGAAATCGACGTAGGGCAGGATCTTCTGGTCCACCAGTTGCAGCAGGCGCTGCGGGTTGCCGGACTGTACCGACGGATCGGCCTTGATGGCGGTCAGGACTTCGCCCGTGACCTGCTGGATCAGCGACTCGGGCGAGCCGGCACCCTGCGCCCGGGCCGCCTGCATGCCGCCTATGGCCAGCACCATGCCGGCGGCCAGCGCCAGCAGCCAGTTCAGGATCCGGGGCGTGGCCGCCACGGACATCGTCGTGTCTTTCGAAATCATGGAAATCCTTACTTTTTCTGCGCACCCGACGCCGGGGCGGGCGCCGCGGCATCGTCATCGTCGTCGTAGTTGGGCAGCGAGTAGTCCGGCAGGGCGCCTTCCGCGCCATTGGCGCCGCGGATCAGGCTGGCACGCCGCTGCAGGTAGGCATCCCGGGTAAAGGTATACGGATCCAGCGCGACCTGGTCGAGCAGGTTGCCCACCTCGAGCAGGTTCGCGCGCGCGTTCACCACCCGCAGGCCGTAGACGCTGTTGCGCACGGGCACGTTGTCGATGTTGCTGACGGCCACCGGATCGGCCAGGAAGTCCACCGCCGTGCCACCCGCGTCGCGGATGGTGCTGGGTCCCAGCAGCGGCAGCACCAGGTACGGGCCGGAACCGACCCCCCAGACGCCGAGGGTCTGGCCGAAATCGGCCTTGTTGCGGGGCAGGCCGTTCTGCGTGGCAAGATCGAAGCAGCCGAACACGCCCATCGTGGTGTTCAACAGAACGCGGAAGGTCGTATTGATGCCGTCCGGCGCGCGGTTCTGCAGGAAGCTGTTGATGGCCGACATCACGTCGCCCACGTTGGCGAACATGTTGCGTACGCAACTGCGTACCGGCGACGGCACCACGTTCACATAGCCCTGCGCCACCGGCTTGAGCACGGCACGATCGACCTTGTCGTTGAAGGTGTACATGCTGCGATTGAATCCCTCCAGGGGATCCCGCGGGTCGGCCGGCCGCCCTTCCGGTGCGGTGGCACAGCCCGCCAGCCCTGCGGCCAGTATCACTGCCAGGATTTTCTTATTCATCTTCATACACTCGTCGTCATTTCGCGGCGGGTTCTGCCGAGCCCGCGGAACCGCCTTCCGCCGGCTTGCTGTTACCACCTTCGGCGGCCTTGCTATAGAGGAACTGGCTGATCAGATTCTCCAGCACGACCGCGCTTTGGGTATAGCGAATCTTGTCGCCAGGGGCGAAGTTCTTGTCGTCGCCGCCCGGCTCGATGCCGATGTACTGCTCGCCCAACAGCCCCGAGGTCAGGATCTTGGCGGACGAATCGGTGGGAAACAGGTAGCGCGCGTCCAGGTCCAGCGTCACCACGCCCTGGAACATCTTGTCGTCGAACGCGATGCTGGACACCCGCCCCACGACCACACCGGCGCTCTTGACCGCCGCGCGGGGCTTGAGTCCCCCGATGTTGTCGAAATTGGCCGTTACCGCATAGGTCTTGCCCACCGACAGCACGCCCAGCAGGTTGCCTGCCTTCAGCGCCAGGAAGACCAGGGCGAGGGCGCCCACCAGCACGAATATTCCCACCCAGAGATCGACTTTTTCTCGCGACATCTCGTATTCCTCCGGTACCTCGCCCACATGGCGGGTCCCTTAGCCAATTGCTTGCAACGACCGCCCGACGGGCGCCGCGCCATGTGTTTAGTTGCCGAACATCCAGGCGGTCAGCAGGAAGTCCAGGCCCAGCACCGCCAGCGACCCGGCCACGACCGTACGCGTGGTTGCGCGCGACACGCCCTCGGGCGTGGCCTTGGCGTAATAGCCCTGGTAGAGCGCGATCAGCGTGACCGCCACGCCGAAGACGACGCTCTTGAGCACGCCGTTGCCCACGTCCTTCCAGACATCGACACCGTTCTGCATCTGCGACCAGAAAGCGCCGTCGTCCACGCCGATGAGCAGCACGCCCACGCCCCAGCCGCCCAGGATACCGACCGCCGAGAACACCGCGGCCAGCAGCGGCATGGCGATGACGCCGCCCCAGAAGCGCGGCGCCAGCACCCGGCGCACCGGATCCACGGCCATGACTTCCATGGCCGACAACTGCTCGCCCGCCTTCATCAGGCCGATCTCGGCGGTGAGCGAGGTCCCGGCCCGGCCGGCGAACAGCAGCGCGGTCACGACCGGCCCCAGTTCACGCACCAGGCTGAGCGCCACCAGCAGGCCCAGCGCCTGCTCGGAGCCGTAGCGGTTCAGGGTGTAGTACCCCTGCAACCCCAGCACGAAGCCGACGAACAGGCCCGATACGGCGATGATCACCAGCGAATAGTTGCCGATGAAATGGATTTGCTGCACCACCAGCCGCGGACGGCGCAGCGCGGTGCCGCTCTTGAACAGCAATTCGACGAAGAACCGGGCAAAGGTGCCCAGGCCGACCAGGGATGCGCGCGTGCCGGCGCCCACCGAGATCAGGAAACGGGTCAGTGCCATCAGCGCATCCTCCGCTGGCGCTCGAGCCAGGCCTGGTAGGCAGGCGTCTCGGGATACTGAAAAGCCACCGGACCGTCGGGTTCGCCGTGGAGAAACTGGTGCACGAACGGGTCCTGCGACGCGGACAGCTCGGCCGGCGTGCCGCCGGCGACGACGGTGCCGCGCCCCAGCAGATAGACCTGGTCGGTGATGTGGAAGGATTCCTGCACGTCGTGCGTGATCAATACCGAGGCGCAGCCCAGCCGGTCGGTCATGGTCCGGATCAACTGGGCGGTCACGCCCATGGAGATGGGATCCAGGCCGGCAAAAGGCTCGTCGTACAGGATCAGCTCGGGCTCCAGCACCACGGCCCGCGCCAGCGCGACCCGGCGCGCCATGCCGCCCGAGATTTCCGAAGTGCGCAGGAAGGCGGCCGCCTTCAGGCCCACGGCGTCCAGCTTGGACAACACCCGCTCCAGGATTTCCTGTTCGGTCATGGACGTATGCTCGCGTAGCGGAAACGCCACGTTTTCATAAACATCCAGGTCCGTGAACAACGCGCCCTGCTGGAACAGCACGCCCATGCGCTTGCGCAGGTCGAACAGGCTGTCGCCCGACGCCTGGCCGATGTCCTCGCCCAGCACCAGCGCCTTGCCCGCCTGGGGCGGTAACTGGCCCGTGGCCGCGCGCAGCAGCGTGGTCTTGCCCGACCCGGAGCCGCCCATGATGGCCACCACCTGCCCGCGGCGGACCTGCATGTCGACGTCCCGCAGGATGACACGGTCGCCATAGCCCACCGACAGGCCGTCGAAGGCTAGCGCCACATCGGTGGAGGAATGCGTAGATCGTGCCGAATCAGGCATGTAGAGGCAAGAAGAGTTGAAAAGATAGGCGTTGCTTGCAAAAAACCGGCGGGTTCGAGGGGAATCCAGCGAGGGATTCTAACAGCAGCACGCCTGGGCACCGTGCTAACCCTTAGGCAGCAACGGGTTTTCTCCCCCGGCTCATGCGCCACGGTTCGCCGACGGCGCATGCTCATCCTGTCCATGGCGCGCCGGATCCCGGCCAGCATGGCCCATGGAAGAGTGCAGATTATGAACCACGGCGCCTCGCGCCGGTTTACGTTTTTACAACAAACGCCCGGCTCGCCCGTGTATCCACATGAAAACGCCCCGAGGTCCGGCCGGACGATTCGGGGCATGGTGCCACGCTGCTTTTAAGCGATGATTAATATATAGACTATAGACGCGCTGCCCAGCCGCTAGCGGGTCGCGGACTGCGTCCGGCCGACACGCCGGAACACGGCGTAGCGGCCTTTACCGAACCAGTCACGCCCGGCCATCCGCTCGCGCCAAGGCGTCTCCCTGGCCTTGGCGCGGGCAGGTGACGACAGCGCCTCCACCGAAGCCAGATAATGCAAGGCCAGCCGGTTGAAGGGACGAGGCTCCCCCGCGGTCAGGTGGAAGCGGCGCACCATCAGCCAGTCGCTGCATTCCAGCAACAGCGGCACATGGTCCTGTTCGTACCAGGCGTCGAAATCGGCCAGCTCCGCCGGCGGCACGTCGAACATCGCCGCGAACAGCAGCGGTGCATCGAGCGCACCGGCCTGGGCACCGCCCGCCACCGCCGACGTCTCGCCCAGGTACCGCGTGAAGCCGTGCACCCCGCCCAGCATGCGGCGGGTCAGCTCGCTGGGCTGATTCTTGATGCGATCGTATTCTGGCGTCGCCAGCGCGGCCATCGACGCCATCTCGTAGACGACCAGATAGTCGTCACTCTCGGTGGCGCGGTACCGGCGCGCGCCGATGAAGCCCGGAGCCGCCATGCGGACCGGAATATGCTCGGTGTCGTACCAGGCGTTGAATTCGTCCTCCCAGGCGGCCTCGGGACGCATCTCGGAGAACAGGATCGCCCCGCCCGCCCCCTTCCGGCCGGTGTGCAAGGCGTCCTGTTGCGCATGACTGCTGTCGTTCATCGTCGCTCCTTCATTCCAGTGCGAGGTTCTGGGTCTTGATGATCTCGGCATACTTGCGGCTTTCCGCCGCGAGCAGGGCCGTGAAATCGCCCACGGCCATCGGCTTGGGCTCCAGGCCCCACTCCCTCATCTGCTCGGCAACCCCGGGCGCCTCCAGGATGGACGCCAGTTCGCGGTTGAGCCTGTCGACCACCGGGCCCGGCGTGCCAGTGGGCGCCACCAGTCCGAACCAGCCCGTGACGTGGTAGCCGGGTACCGCCGCGCCGACCGTGCCCACCCCGGGCAGCAGCGACGCGGGGGCGTCGCTCGACACCCCCACGGCACGCAGCTTGCCGCTGGCGATGTGCGGCAGCACCGACGCCATGGGGTTGAACATGAATTGCACGTTGCCCGCCAGCAGGTCCGTCATGGCTTGCGAACTACCCTTGTAGGGAACGTTGGCCACGTCGATGTCGGCCATCGAGGCGAACAGCACGCCCGCCAATCCCTGGGTAGACGTGACGCCGCCGGACGCGAAGTTCAGCTGGCCGGGACGAGCCTTGGCGATGGCGATCAATTCCCGCACGGATCGGGCCGGTACGCTGGGATGCACGACCAGGGCCAATGGCGCGGTGGCGACCATGCCGACCGCGGCAAAATCGGCCAGCGGCTTGTACGGATGATGCTTGATCAGCAGCGGCGTCATCACGAAGGTCGGCGTGACGAGGCCCAGCGTATAGCCGTCGGCCGCCGACTTGGCCACCGCGTTCATCCCTATGGTATTGCTGCCGCCGCCGCAATTCTCGACGATCACGCTCTGCTTCAGGCGGTTGCCCAGCTGCAGGGCGACCAGGCGCGTGATCATGTCGGCGCCGCCGCCCGCTTCGTAGGGCACGATGATGCGAACGGGACGCTCGGGGTAGTCCGCCCACGCGGGCGAGCACGCCAGCAGGCAGCCGGCGGGAAAAACAACCGCGGATCTCATGGAAATCATGGTGTCTTGTCTCCTTTCTGGCGGGACGAACGCGAGACGCCGGCCCCACCGGGGGCCGGGTCCAGGGGCTGTCCTCTGTCTTGTTGCCGGCGCCCCTACGGCCGGTAGCCGGTCTGCTCGCGGAAATAACTCAGCGCGGCCTCGGCGCAGGCCTGGTCCTCGATGGCGGTGCCCGAACTGATGCCTATGCCGCCCACGACCTGCCCATCCACCGTGACCGGCAGGCCGCCGCCGATGACGCAGAAATGGCCGCCATTGGTGACGTGGATGCCGAAGGTCGGTTCGCCCGGCACGCAGAGCTGGTTGTAGACGTGGGTGCCCTTGCGCGCCGCGGCGCCGGTGAACGCCTTGTCGATCGCGATCGAGATGCTGCTGATCTTGCCGCCGTCCATGCGGTCGAAGCGGATCAACTGGCCGCTGTCGTCGGTCACGGCGATGCACATCGGAATGCCCATGCGCCGCGCCTCGTCCGCGGCGCCGCGCATCAGGATCTCGGCCTCTTCGATGGAAAGCCGCTTGCTGGTCAACATGGCGCCTACCTCCCCTTTGCCAGGTCCGTGGTGCGCAGGTAGCGCTCCAGATCGGCCAGTGCCTCGCCCCCGATGGCGCGATACGGCGGATAGGGGTCGCCGGCATCGATGCCCAGCACGCGCATCGCGGCCTTCATCGTCGGCGCCAGGCCATATCCCATCCATTGGGCCGGAAACAGCGAGAACTGCGCCTGCAGCCTGGCCGCCTCTTCCATGTCACCGGCCACGAACGCCTCCACCACCAGGCGAGCCAGCCGCGCGGCCGGCGGCGGCAGCGTGACGCCCGAGCCGCCCAATTGCAGCGTGATCAGCAGCATCTGCATGGTGGTGTAGTACTCGGCGTGGCCGGCCACGTCGATCTGCTGGATCAATTGCGCGACCCTCAGCAGATTGCGCGAGCTTTCCTTGACGTACTTCACGCCATCGAGCCTGGCCAGTTCCAGCGTCGTGGCCGGCGAGGGATCGGCGCCTGGCCCCGGGTTCAGGTACAGCACGATGGGCAGGCGCGTTTCACGCGCGACCGATTCGAAATAAGCGATCAGCTCGGCCTGGGTGGGCTCCCCGCCGAACGGCCTGAGCGGCGCCAGCAACTGCACCGCCTGCGCGCCCAGTTCCTCGGCGAAATGGGCCAGCTCGACCGCCACGCGATACGACGGATGCGAGACCCCTACCGCCACGGGGCAACGGCCATCGACGAAATCGACGGTCATCCGGATCAGGTCGCGCCGCTCCTCCATCGTGAGATAGTGATACTCCTGCGCCTCGACGCCGGCGGCGACCACCATGGCCGCGCCGCAGTCCTGCACCACGTAATCCACGCCACGCCTGAGCGCTTCGCGGTCGACCTTCAGGTCGGCGCCAAAGGGAGTGAGCGGCGGGATGATCAGTCCGGGTCGTTTCAATTCAGTCTCCTTGAGCATGGACCGGCATCACAGGACGTAGGACGGCCGCGTGCGCAGGAATTCGATGTCGAATCCGGCGGCGCGCTTGTATTGCTCGGAAATTTCCTTGAGCTCGGCCTGCGATATCACGTCGTCGATCTTGTTGAAGGGCTTGCCCTGCGTACGCTCGTACACCACCCGCAGGATGGTGTCGGGCGGCGCGGCGCGGTTCATCCTGACCACCTTGGCCGTGGCCGCCACCCGCACCTCGTCGTATTCGCGCAGGGCCTCGGTCGTCACGCCCTTGCGCTTGAAGCAACCCGCCATGTAGCGGGCGTCGAGGATGGCCTGGCCCGCGCCGTTCGAGCCCCGCGGATACATGGGATGGGCGGCGTCCCCCAGCAGGGTGACGCGGCCGAAGGTCCAGGTCGGGACCGGGTCGCGATCCACCATCGGGAACATCAGGATCGGCTCGGCTTTCAGCAGCAGCGCCGGCACGTCCAGCCAGTCGAATGTCCAGCTCATATAGGCATCGACGAAGTCTTCGTGCCTGGCGAAGCGATTCCAGTCGTAGCGCTCCGGCTTGGGACGCTCCAGCGATGCGACGAAGTTCAGCAATTGATTGCCGTCGGCGTCGACCTGTTCGCGTATCGGATAAACCATCAGCTTGCCAACGCTCATCCAGCCCGCGCGTATGGTGTCCGCGCCGCTCAGGAAAGGCTTGAACGGCGTCACGCCCCGCCAGATGGTGATGCCCGCATACACCGGCTCCCCCTCGTCGGGTAGGAATTGCCGGCGCACGGCCGACTTGATGCCGTCGCAGCCGACCACGATCCTGGCTCGGGCGGGCGGAAGATCCTGGCCCTGCGGGCCGGTGAAATAGGCGGTCGCGCCGTCGCCGTCCTGCTCGACGCCCACGCAGCGATGGCCCGTGACGACGGCATCCTGGCCCAGCCGGTCGCGCACCGCCTTCAACAGCACCTGCTGAACGTCGCCGCGGTGGATGGAGAACTGCGGCCAGTCATAGCCGGCGGCCTCGCCCGCCAGTTCCCGGTAGATGAACTGACCGTGGTGGTTGTAGTAGGAGGCATCCTTGGTGCGGATGCCCACGCGGTCCAACTCGGGTACCAGGTCCAGCTCGTCCAGTTCGCGCACGGCGTGCGGCAGAAGATTGATGCCCGCGCCTATGGCCTGGATGTCGGACACCGCTTCATACACCCGGCACGCCACGCCGATCTGGTGCAGGCTCAGCGCCAGCACCAATCCGCCGGTGCCGGCTCCGATGACGATCACTTCGGTTTCTTTGTTCATGGCTCCTCGAATCAGTCTGTCTGTATCGCGTTGCCAGACTAATTGATATCCAAAAACCAGAAAAATACATATTTCGTCGCTTATTGATATATATAAAATATGCTTTTCGTGGACACCGGAGGGACAAGGTGGAATTGAGGCATCTGCGCTACTTCGTGGCGGTGGCCGAGGAAGAGCACATGACCCGCGCGGCGTCGCGGCTGGCGATCCAGCAGCCGCCGTTGAGCCAGCAGATCCAGGCGCTGGAACAGGAGCTGGGCGTGCAGTTGTTCGATCGCCGGCCGCGCAGCATCCGGCTCAACGCGGCCGGCAAGCTGTTCCTGAGCGATGCCCGGAAGGTCCTGGCCAACGTGGATGCCGCCGTCCAGCGCGTGCGGCGCTTCGACCTGGGCGAGGAAGGCAGGATCCGGGTCGGCTTCACCAGCTCGGCGTCACTGCACCAACTGACACCGCGCATCGTGCGCGCCTTCCGCACCAGCTATCCGCTGATGTTCCTGGAGATAGGCGAAGGCACGACGCACGACCTGCTGCATGCGGTCGAACAGGAACGGCTGGACATCGCTTTCGTGCGTTCGCCGCTGCCCGCCAATTCGAGCCTGGAAAGCGTGACGCTGGTACGCGAAAACATGGTGGTCGCCCTGCCGTCGAACCACCGGCTGGCGCAGGAGCCGCGGCAAGGCATCGCGCTGGCCGCGCTGAAGGACGAGGACTTCATCCTGTTCCATCCGCTCAACGGATGGGGCATCAAGGACATGCTGATGGAGGTGTGCCAGCGCAATGGCTTCGCGCCTCGCGCCGTGGAAGAGGTGCCGCGGCTGATCGCCGCCATCCACCTGGTGGCGGCGGGACTGGGCATCTCTATCGTGCCGCAGTCGATGCGCTCGATCCAGCCCGACTGCGTGGTCTATCGGCCGCTGGATCCGCCCACGGCGTTCACGGTGCCGCTGGAACTGGCGCACCGCCGCAACGTGGACGCAGAAGGAATCCGCCGTTTCCTGGCCATGTCGCTGCAGCTTGCGCAGGCCGACACGGCCAGGGATCCGGCTCAGTGACGCTGCCCCGCTGACTTAGCGAGGCAGCTCGGTCGCTCCCATCAGGAAGGTATCGACCGAGGCCGCGCACTGGCGGCCTTCGCGGATGGCCCAGACCACCAGCGACTGGCCGCGCCGCATGTCGCCGGCCGCGAACACCTTGTCGACGTTGGTGCGGTAGTCATCGGTGTTGGCCCGCGCGTTGCCCCGGGCATCGCGCTCGACGCCAAAGGCTTCCAGCACCTGCTGCACCGGCGACACGAAGCCCATGGCGAACAACACCAGGTCGGCGGGCAGCTCGAATTCCGAGCCCTCGACCTCGGCCATCTTCATCTGGCCGTTGTCGCCTCGCACCCACTCGACGCGGCAGGCCACGAGCGAGGTCACCTTGCCGCCCTTGCCCTTGAAGGTCTTGGTCGACACCGCCCAGTCGCGGTCCACGCCTTCCTCGTGGGACGAGGAGGTGCGCAGCTTCAGCGGCCAGTACGGCCAGGTCAGGTCCTTGTTCTCGGACACCGGCGGCTGTGGCATGACCTCGAACTGCGTGACGGAAGCCGCCCCGTGGCGGTTGCTGGTGCCCACGCAGTCCGAACCGGTGTCGCCGCCGCCGATCACGATGACGTGCTTGCCGGTGGCCATGAGCTGGTCCTTGAGCTTGTCGCCCGCCACCACCTTGTTCTGCTGGCGCAGGAAGTCCATCGCGAAATGCACGCCCTGGAGTTCGCGGCCCGGCAACGGCAGGTCACGCGGGGTTTCCGCGCCGCCCGACACGACGATGGCGTCGAACTCGGCCTGCAGTTCCTGCGGAGTCTTCACCGAGGCGGAAACCCCCAGGGTCTTGGCGTCCTCGGCCCGGCCGACGAAGGTCGAGGGGCGGAACACGACGCCTTCCTGCTCCATCTGCGCCATGCGGCGGTCGATCTGCCACTTCTCCAGCTTGAAGTCGGGGATGCCATAGCGCAGCAGCCCGCCGATGCGGTCGCTCTTCTCGAACACCGTCACTTCGTGCCCGGCGCGCGCCAGTTGCTGCGCGCAGGCCAGACCGGCGGGGCCGGATCCGACCACCGCCACCTTCTTGCCCGTCCTGACCTTTGGCGACACGGGAACGACCCAGCCGTGTTCCCAGCCGTGGTCGATGATGGCGTGCTCGATCGACTTGATGCCGACGGCGTCGCTGTTGATGTTGAGCGTACACGCCGCTTCGCAGGGCGCCGGGCAGATGCGCCCGGTGAACTCGGGGAAATTGTTGGTGGAGTGCAGCACCGCCAGGGCCTGCTTCCAGTTCTGGCGATACACCAGGTCATTCCAGTCGGGAATGATGTTGTTGACCGGACAGCCGTTCGTGCAGAACGGGATGCCGCAGTCCATGCACCGGGCGCCCTGCTGCTTGGCCTGCTCGGTGTTCAGATGGAGGACGAATTCCTTCCAGTGCTTGACGCGCTGCTCGGGCGCTTCCGCCGCTTCCTGCAGACGCTGGTATTCCAGAAATCCGGTGACCTTACCCATGGCTCTTTCCTGACTATCCTGTTTGGAGCCGGCGCATACGCCGCGCCGGCTCCGATTTCGTTACGGTTCGCGCCGCCTCCCGGCGGCAGGGCGTGCCTAGGCGGCCAGCTTCTGCGGATTCCGGGCATCCCACATTTCGCCCAGCGCGCGCCGGTACTCCGTCGGCATGACCTTGACGAACTTGGTGCGGGCGGTTTCCCAGGCATCCATGATGTCGCGGGCGCGGAAGCTGCCGGTATAGCGGAAATGGTTCTCGACCAGGCGGCGCAGGATGGCCTCGTCGGTATCCCGCTCGCCGCCCCGCACCATGCTGTGCCACAGGCGCTGGGAACCGTCCTTCTCCTGGAGCGCAGCGGGCACGACCTCCTCGAGCTCGACCATGGCCAGGTTGGCGCGCAGGCGGAAAGAGCCGTCCGGGTCGTAGACATAGGCCACGCCGCCCGACATGCCGGCGGCGAAGTTGCGGCCGGTCTCGCCCAGCACCACCACGGTGCCGCCGGTCATGTATTCGCAGCCGTGGTCACCCACGCCTTCCACCACCGCCGCGGCGCCCGAATTGCGCACCGCGAAGCGTTCGCCCGCCACGCCGTTGAAATAGGCCTCGCCCGACAACGAGCCGTACAGCACGGTGTTGCCGACGATGATGTGCTCGGGGCCATGGCCCCGGAAATCGTTGGGCGAACGCACGATGATGCGGCCGCCCGACAGGCCCTTGCCGACGTAGTCGTTGCCGTCGCCCACCAGGTCCAGCGTCACGCCATGCGCCAGGAAGGCGCCGAAGCTCTGGCCGGCCGTGCCGTTGCACTGGATGTGGATGGTGTCGTCGGGCAGGCCCTCGTAACCGTACTTGCGCGCCACCATGCCGGACAGCATGGCGCCGATGGTGCGGTTCACGTTGCGCACCGTCGTGATGAACGAGACCTTCTCGCCGCGCTCGATGGCGGGTCGGGCGCGCTCGATCAACTGGTGGTCCAGCGCCTTGGCCAGGCCGTGATCCTGCTCGTCCACGTGCATGCGCGCCACCTCGGCCGCCACACGGGGCTGGTGGAACACGCGGCTGAAGTCCAGGCCGCGCGCCTTCCAGTGCTCGATGCCGGCGCGCATGTCGAGCAGGTCGGAACGGCCGATCAACTCGTCGAACCTGCGGATGCCAAGCTGGGCCATGAGTTCGCGCACTTCCTCGGCGATGAAGAAGAAGAAGTTGACGACGTGTTCGGGCTTGCCCTGGAACTTGGCGCGCAGGACCGGATCCTGCGTGGCCACGCCCACCGGGCAGGTGTTCAGGTGGCACTTGCGCATCATGATGCAGCCTTCGACCACCAGCGGCGCGGTGGCGAAGCCGAACTCGTCGGCGCCCAGCAGCGCGCCGATCACGACGTCGCGGCCGGTCTTCATCTGGCCGTCGGCCTGCACGCGGATGCGGCCGCGCAGGTGGTTCAGCACCAGGGTCTGTTGCGTCTCGGCCAGGCCCAGCTCCCACGGCGTGCCGGCATGCTTGATCGACGACACGGGCGAGGCGCCGGTGCCGCCGTCGTGGCCCGCGATCACCACGTGGTCGGACTTGGCCTTGGCCACGCCCGCGGCCACCGTCCCGACGCCGACTTCGGACACCAGCTTGACCGAGATCGACGCCTGGGGATTGGCGTTCTTCAGGTCATGGATGAGCTGGGCCAGGTCTTCGATGGAATAGATGTCGTGGTGCGGCGGGGGCGAGATCAGGCCCACGCCCGGCACCGAGAAGCGCAGCTTGGCGATGTATTCCGACACCTTGTGGCCGGGCAGTTGGCCGCCTTCGCCGGGCTTGGCGCCCTGCGCCATCTTGATCTGGATCTGGTCGGCGCTGGCCAGGTACTCGGCCGACACGCCGAAGCGTCCCGAGGCCACCTGCTTGATGCGCGAGCGCAGCGAATCGCCCGCCTTCAGCGGCACGTCGGCCACCACGCGGTCCGCCCCCAGCACCGAAGCCAGGGTGTCGCCGTCCTTGATGCCGGCCTTGCCGTGCTGCAGTTCGGTGCGATAGCGCAGCTCGTCTTCGCCGCCCTCGCCGGTGTTGGACTTGCCGCCGATGCGGTTCATCGCGATCGCCAGCACCGAATGGGCCTCGGTCGAGATCGAACCCAGCGACATCGCGCCGGTGGCGAAGCGCTTGACGATGTCCTTGGCCGGCTCGACCTCGGCCAAGGGGATGGCGTGGGCCGGATCGAACTTGAACTCGAACAGGCCGCGCAGCGTCATGTGGCGCTTGCTCTGGTCGTTGATGATCTGCGCGTATTCCTTGTAGGTGCGGTAGTTGTCCGCACGGGTGGAATGCTGCAGCTTGGCGATGGCGTCGGGCGTCCACATGTGCTCTTCGCCGCGGATCCGGAAGGCGTACTCGCCACCCTCGTCCAGCGCGCCGTCGAGCAGCGGATCGTTGCCGAAGGCCGCCTTGTGCATGCGCAGGGACTCCTCGGCCACCTCGAAGATGCCGATGCCTTCGATATTGCTGGCGGTGCCCGGGAAATACTGCTCGACCAGCGGGCGGTTCAGGCCCACAGCCTCGAAGATCTGGGCGCCGGTGTACGACATGTAGGTCGAGATGCCCATCTTGGACATGACCTTCTGCAGACCCTTGCCGATGGCCTTGACATAGTTGTAGATGGCCTTGTCCACCGGCACCTTGGCGTCGTGCTCATGCTCGTGCGCCAGTGCTTCCATCGCCAGGTAGGGGTGCACGGCCTCGGCGCCGTACCCGCCCAGCAGCGCGAAGTGGTGCACCTCGCGGGCCGAGCCGGTTTCCACCACCAGGCCGGTGCTGGTGCGCAGGCCGGCGCGGATCAGGTGCTGGTGCACGGCCGAGGTGGCCAGCAGCGCGGGAATGGCCACGCGGCCGCTGTCGACCAGGCGGTCGGACACGATCAGGATGTTGTAACCGCTCCTGACGGCATCCACGGCCTGGGCGCACAGCGCGGCCACGCGGGCCTGGATGCCTTCCTTGCCCCAGGCGGCCGGATAGGTGATGTCCAGCTCGAAGCTCTTGAACTTGCCGTTCGTGACGCGCTCGATGTGGCGGATCTGCGCCATGTCGGCGAAGTCCAGCACCGGCTGCGCCACTTCCAGGCGCAGCGGCGGGTTCACGTTGTTGATGTCGAGCACGTTGGGCTTGGGCCCGATGAACGACACCAGCGACATCACCAGGTTTTCGCGGATGGGGTCGATGGGCGGGTTGGTGACCTGCGCGAACAGTTGCCGGAAGTAGTTGTAGAGGCTCTTGTTCTTGCCGGACAGCACCGCCAGCGGCGTGTCGTTGCCCATCGAGCCCGTGCTTTCCTCGCCCAGCGCGGCCATGGGACGCAGGATGAACTTGTAGTCTTCCTGCGTCCAGCCGAAGGCCTGCTGCCGGTCGAGCATGGGGATCGACGAGCGGCCTTCTTCGATTTCCTCGCGGACGGGTTCGGGCAGCGTGTCGAGCTTGATGCGGATGCGCTCGATCCACTGGCGGTAGGGCTTGCTGTTGGCGAGCTGGTCCTTCAGCTCCTTGTCGTCGATGATGCGGCCCAGTTCCAGGTCGATCAGGAACATCTTGCCCGGCTGCAGGCGCCACTTTTTGACGATCTTGCTTTGCGGGACCGGCAGCACGCCGGATTCCGACGCCATGATGACCAGGTCGTCGTCGGTAACGATGTAGCGCGCCGGACGCAGGCCATTGCGGTCCAGCGTCGCGCCGATCTGACGGCCGTCGGTGAAGGCGATGGCGGCGGGACCGTCCCAGGGCTCCATCATCGCGGCATGGTATTCGTAGAAGGCGCGGCGCGCCTCGTCCATCTCGGCGTGCTGTTCCCAGGCCTCGGGAATCATCATCATCATCGCGTGCGAGATGGAATAGCCGGACATGACGAGCAGTTCGAGGCAGTTGTCGAACGTGGCGGTGTCGGACTGGCCTTCGTAGACGATGGGGTAGAGCTTCTTCAGGTCGTCGCCCAGCACCGGCGACTGCATCACGCCTTCGCGGGCTCGCAGCCAGTTGAAGTTGCCCTTGACCGTGTTGATCTCGCCGTTGTGGGCGATCAGGCGGTAGGGGTGGGCCAGCGGCCAGGCCGGGAAGGTGTTGGTCGAGAAGCGCTGGTGCACCAGCGCCAGCGCCGTGACGGCGCGCGAATCGGCCAGGTCGCGGTAGTAGCGGCCCACCTGGTCGGCCAGCAGCAGGCCCTTGTAGACCACGGTCCGGCTGGAGATGGACGGCACGAAATATTCCTTGCCGTGCTTCAGGTGCATCTTCTGGATGGCGTGCGAAGCCATCTTGCGGATCACGTACAGCTTGCGCTCGAGCGCATCGGGCACCATGACGTCGCCGCCGCGGCCAATGAAGAGCTGCCGGATCACCGGCTCCATGACCTTCACGTTGGGCGACATCGGCATGTCCTTGTCGATGGGCACGTCACGCCAACCCAGCACCACCTGGCCCTCGGCGCGCACGGCGCGCTCCAGTTCGGCCTCACAGGCCAGGCGCGACCCCATTTCCTGGGGCAGGAACACCATCGCGACCCCGTATTCCCCGGGAGCGGGCAGGACCACGCCCTGGGCGGCCATTTCCTCGCGATACAGGGCATCCGGGATCTGGATCAGGATGCCGGCGCCGTCGCCCATGAGCGCATCGGCTCCCACCGCGCCGCGGTGGTCGATGTTCTCGAGGATCTTCAGGCCTTGCTGGATGATGGAATGGCTTTTCTGGCCCTTGATGTGGGCCACGAAACCCACGCCACAGGCGTCGTGTTCGTTCGCCGGGTCGTACAGGCCCTGGGCGTCCGGCTGGCGCGGCGCGGGCAGGCCGATGCGGGAGGCGTCGATGACGGCCGTCCGGGACGACGGGGCCGAGAGGTGGTCCTGGCTGGATAGGGGCATGGTGCGCTCCGCTGGGGGATTCGTGTGCCGGGCACGAATCCGGGTACTGGACATCGGGATTCCGAACCCGGCGCGCGCACGGGGGCCGCGCCGGGGGAAACCGACGATACTGCGGCGCACCAGGGGCCGCAAGAAAAATAAAACGGGGAACGTCCCTAATTATTATCCAGGCTACAAATCAAGGAAATTAAATTGGGGTCGCACCATTAGCGTGCGTTTTCGTCCTCGATCTTGGGCTGCTTGCGCGGCCTTCCCCGCTTGCTGGCGGCCGCCCGCCGGCTGCTGGTGCCCTCCAGCGATTGCACGAAAGCGGGACCGCCCAGGGCCCACTGACCATACAGCGCCTGCTCGATGCGCTGCGCCGTGGACGGCGCCACGCCTTCGGCCATCCTGGTACGGTAGTTGGCCTGGCGGTCGAACGGCGTGTTGCCGCACGCCCAGTAGTCGGCGTGGTCATGCAGCATGCCGGCCGACGCGGCGCCCATGTGCGCCGGGGCCGAGGACCACCGCCACAACTCCGCATCGCCCGCCAGCCCCTGGCGCAGCGGGACGGTCTCGAGCCAGATCAGGCCGGGCAGCACCCAGGCGCCCGGTTCGACCAGGGTGGAGCGGAACCGGCCGGCGAAGACCCTTCCTATATGCAGCCGGGCGGCCAGGCGGCGCCCCAGGGACTGGACCACGGCCGAGATCCCTCCCGGGCCGGTGGGCGTGGCCAGCAGCAGCAATTGATCGAAAGTAAGCGCCCACCCATGCACCGCTACCCCGTGCTGCCTGGCGTCCGCCTCCAGCCAAGCCGCGACCTGGTCCAGCATGGCGCCGCCGTCGCCCCCCGCCGACAAGGGCACCGTGAAACGGGCCTGGGCGAGATGGGGGAGATCCGGGGCATACAGACGGGGGAGACGGGCCATTTTTAGGGACGCATCAATATCGAAGGTCGGAAAATGCAGGTTTCCGCGAACGATACGCCGATTTCATGGTCTATGCAGTATGAAACCCTGATTGCCTGCCCACCCCTGGCCCGCCGTCGGATGCCCTGGCGCCGACCTGGCCGGGTTCGCCCGCCGTGCTGCACCGCACAGCGATCGATTCTCTTTATCGCATCCATCAAAAACACCCATTAGCACTCTTTGTTTGAGAGTGCTAACCTTCAGACATGGAGGTAAGCCGTTTATGAAACGTTCGTCGAATCAGTCCAACGTCCTCGCACCCGCCACAAGCGGTCCGGGCGCGCTGGCCCTGGCCATCGCCAACCCGGGCGCCCTTGGCACGATCGAAGCCTATATCGGCGCCGTCAACCGCCTGCCGGTGCTGACGGCCGAGCAGGAACACGAGCTGGCCCAGCGCTACCAGGAAAAGCAGGACCTCAACGCCGCCCGCGAACTGGTGCTGTCGCACCTGCGCCTGGTGGTCGCCATCGCCCGCCAGTACCTGGGCTATGGGCTGCCGCACGCCGACCTGATCCAGGAAGGCAACGTCGGCCTGATGAAGGCCGTCAAGCGATTCGACCCCAACCGCGGCGTGCGGCTGGTGTCCTTCGCCATCCACTGGGTCAAAGCCGAGATCCACGAGTACATCCTGAAGAACTGGCGCCTGGTCAAGGTGGCCACCACCAAGGCCCAGCGCAAGCTGTTCTTCAACCTGCGCAGCCTGAAGCCGGACTCGCACGCGCTCACGCCGGAACAGGTCGAGGAAATCGCCGCCAGCCTGAACGTGCGGCCGCAGGACGTGACCGAGATGGAAGTGCGCCTGTACGGGCAGGACCTGGCCCTGGAAGGCCGTGGCACCGATGACGGCGAAAACGATTTCGCCCCCATCGCCTACCTGTCGGACGAAGGCCAGCAGGAGCCCAGCGCCATCCTCGAGGAACGCCGCCGCGACGAACTGCACGGCAGCGGACTCCTGCAGGCCCTGGAAAGCCTGGACGAACGGTCGCGTCGCATCATCGAGGCGCGCTGGCTGAAGGACGAGGGCGGCGCCACGCTGCAGGAACTCGCGAACGAGTTCGGCGTGTCCGCCGAGCGCATCCGCCAGATCGAGGCGCGCGCCATGACCAAGATGCGCGGCGCGCTGGCCGAGTACGCCTGACCTGACCGCCACGGCCGCCTCGTCGGCATGAGCCCCAAGGGCGGATTCCGGAACCACCGGATCCGCCCTTTTTGCTGGTCTGCGACATCCGTCACACCGAGTTACAGAATTGGCGGAAATTTACGTGGAAATACGGGTAGCGGGTGAACTTCCCCGCCTGGGCCTGGACTAACCGTCAGGTGGGACACGCTTTGGGTGCAACGCCCTCGTGTCGGAATGTCGGGCTTCCCCCCGCTCGACGTTTCTTCCGGTGCAGTCTGCCGGTACCAGCCGATACGTCCGCCTCTGCTTTTCTCCTCCCTCCCCCCCACTTGAGGCGGATATTCACGGGACACTTCGGTGTCCCGTTTTTTTTTGGGGGGGGGGGAGCCCACCCCCTACCCGCTTACGCGGGCCCCCTCAAGGGGGCGATGCGGGTGGACCGGCGGAGCCGGATCCACCGCATCCTGGGTCTAGTGCCTTTATCTTGGATTGGGGGACCTGTGCTTCGCTGGCTGCCAGCGGTAGCAACCGTGCTTCAGTCCACGATGCTTTCCCTAGACCCAAGAAACCGCGGATCTGGCTTTGCCAGTCCGCCGGTTTCGCCCCCTGGGGGGCGCGCGTAAGCGCGTAGGGGGGTTACAACAGTTTGCGGATGTCGCTGGCCAGGGCCTCGACGCCGGCATTGTGGCGGGCGAACAGGCGCAGATGGCCCTCGGGGTCGTAGATGTAGACGCCGGCCGTGTGGTCCATGGTGTAGGAACCGGGCTCCTTGCCGGGGACTTTGGCGTAGAACACCTTGAAGGACTTGGCCACGCGGGCGGTGGCATCAGCGTCGCCGCGCAGTCCCAGGAAACTGGGATCGAACTGGGTCACGTAAGCGCGCAGGATCTCGGGCGTGTCGCGCTCGGGGTCCACGGTCACGAACGCGACCTGGACCTTGTCGCCGTCCTTGCCCAGGCTGTTCTTGACCTGCACGAACTCCGCCAGCGTGGTCGGGCATACGTCGGGGCATTGCACGAAACCGAAGAACACGACCAGGACCTTGCCCTTGAAATCCTGCAGCGTACGGGCCTGGCCGTTGGAGTCCGTCAGCGACAGATCGGTGCCCAGGTCCGACCCGCTCACATCCGTGCTGTTGAACGAAGGCTTCTTCTCGCAAGCCGCCAACATCGCCGCCGCCACGGCGGCAGCGCCGGCGCGCAGGACGAAACGGCGGGAAACAGCAAACTCGGCCATGATTAACCCTCAATGACGGCAAACAGACGGGAAATCCGCCCGAACACGGGCGGATTTCCCTCACAACCAGTGATCGACCAACAGGGCCGCAAACAGCAGCGACAAATACAGGATCGAATAGCGGAACAGGCGCCGCGCCAGCTCGTCGCTGTAGTGGCGGTAGAGCTTCCAGGCGTAGCCGACGAACACCACGCCCAGGGCCACGGCGCTGGCCAGGTAGACCAGGCCGCTCATACGGATGACATAGGGCAGCAGCGTGGTGGCGAACAGCGCCACGGAATACAGCAGGATGTGCAGCCGCGTGAGCTTCTGGCCGTGCGTGACGGGCAGCATGGGCAGGCCGGCGTTCTCGTAGTCCTTGGTGCGGTACAGCGCCAGGGCCCAGAAATGGGGCGGCGTCCAGATGAAGATGATCAGCACCAGCAGCCAGGCCTCGGCCGGGACGCTGTCGGCCACGGCGGCCCAGCCCAGCGCCGGCGGCATGGCGCCGGACAGGCCGCCGATCACGATGTTCTGCGGCGTGCGCGGCTTCAGGATGACGGTATAGATGATGGCGTAGCCGACGAAGGTGGCGAAGGTCAGCCACATGGTCAGCGGATTGACCAGGGTGTAGAGCACCGTCATGCCCAGTCCGCCGACCACGCCCGACATGGCGATGATCTGCAGCGCGCCGATGTCGCCCCGGGCGGTGGGCCGGTGGGCGGTGCGGGCCATGCGCGCGTCGACCTGCTCCTCGATCAGGCAGTTGATGGCGAAAGCGGCCGCCGCCAGCAGCCAGATGCCTATCGTCGCCGCGATCACGGTCTGCCACGGCGGTACGGCCGGGGTGGCGAGGAACATGCCGATGACTGCGCAGAAAACGGCAAGCTGGCTGACGCGAGGCTTGGTCAGCACCCAATATTGCCGAAGACGCAGACTGACGGTAGACACAGTAATGCTTTCCATGAGGATTCCCGAACTTCAGTAGGCCCTCGCGCCGATAGAAGGCGCGTGGCGGGCCCGTCCCAGCCTGACCAGCAGCGTCACGCACAGGATGGTCAGGACGGCGGCCCCGCCGTTATGCAACACGGCGATCACTATAGGCCATTGCAGGAAAATGCTGGTCAGCCCGGTCAGCAGTTGCACCACGAGCATGGCCAGCAGCGCGCGCGACGGTCCCTGCAGGCCTTCGTAGCGGCGCAGCCTGAACGCCAATGCGCCCAGGTAGATCAGGACCACGAACGCGAAATTGCGGTGCGTCCAGTGGATGGCGGTCAGCGCGCTTTGCGAGATGATCTCGCCCGAGGGCAGCTCGCCCAGCCCGCGCACGATCGAATAGCCGCCGTGGAAATCCATGTCCGGCAGCCACTGCCCATGGCAGGTCGGGAAATCCATGCAGGCCAGCGCCGCGTAATTCGTGCTGACCCAGCCCCCCAGCGCCAGCTGCGTATACAGCAGCACCAGGCCGACCGCGACGTACTTCCGCCAACGTCCGGCTTCCGGCACGATATCCGGCAGCACCGTCTGTCTGGCCGACAGCCAGGTCAGCAGCGCCAGCAGGCTGATCCCGCCCAGCAGGTGGGCGGTGACCACGGCCGGCATCAGTTGGTGCGTGACGGTCCAGGCGCCGAAGGCCCCTTGCAGGCAGACCGCCGGCAGGATCACCGTAGCCAGCCGGGGCGACTGCGCCAGCGCCTTGCGGTGGCGCCAGGCCATGAACACGATGCCGATGATCAGGATGCCCAGCAGCGTGCCCGCGTAGCGGTGGATCATCTCTATCCAGGCCTTGGATAGTGTAACCGGTCCCTCGGGCATGGCCGTCGCGGCGGCGTGGATGTCGTGCCGCGCCCCGATGGGGGACGCGTTGCCGTAGCAGCCCGGCCAGTCGGGGCAGCCCAGGCCGGAATCGGTCAGCCGCACGAAGGCGCCGAACATGATCAGGTCGAAGGTCAGGAACATCGTGATCGCCAACAGCTTGGCATAGCGGGCGCGGATCCGGGAGGTTCCTTGTTCGAGGCGTTGCGTGTCCATGGTCCCGCCTGCCCTAGCCGATGCGCGAAGCGTGCAGCAGCTTGCCGATGTCGTCGCGCAGGCGCAAGGGGTCGGGATTCTCGGGGAAGCGCAGCATCAGGTTGTTGCGGGGATCGATCAGCCAGATATGCTGGCCGAGCGCGGCGGGCGTGGCGTCGACGCCGGCCGGCAGCGCGAGGAAGCGCCCCACCTGCTCGGCCCGGGCCCGGACCATGTGGGTGCCTTCATAGGCGCGGATGACCACGGTCGGCACGGGTTCGTCGTCCAGGATCAGCCAGACGCGCTCGATGCGGCCCACGTTCTTGCCCGTGCTGGCATGCGTCTGCCGCATGATGTAGAGCTTCTTGGCGCATTCGTCGCCGCAGTCGCCGCCGTGCGCGGCCACCATGACCCACTTGCCGTCCAGGCTCCGCAGGTCGAACGGGGTGCCGTCCAGGTCCGTCAATTGCAGCTGCTCGACCGGCGGAACCGAGCGCTGCGGCTCGACCAGGTCGCCATAGTTGGTGCCGGCGCTGCCCGGGCGCCATTCCAGGAAATAGACCAGCGCGGCCGCCAGCACGGGCGCGGCGCAGACAGCCAGCACCGCGTACAGGGCGAACAGCGAGCGCCGGGGCCGAGCGGCGGCGCCGCTAGCGTTTCGGGCGGAGGACTCGGACAAGGATGACTCCAAAGGCGATGGCGGCGATGGCCGCGAACGAAAACCACTGCAACGCATAGCCGCGGTGCGTGTCTATATTGGTAGGTGGACCGGCCCAATCGCGGACCAGCCCGTCCGGCGCATCGCCGGTCTGTTCCAGCACGGCGGGCAGCAGGGCCACGCCCGTGGCCTTGGCGTAGGCGTCCAGCTCCAGGTTCTGCACCCGGGGCGGCGCGCCGGGCCAGCCGGGCAGGCTCGATGCCAGTTCGTCGCGCTTGCGCCCGCTCAACGCGGGCAGTTCGAACAGGCGCGGCACGCGCGGGACGAGCTCGCCCCGCACGGTGACCGGCCCGGTCGGCGTGCGTACGGTCACCGGGGCGTCCGGCACCGGACGCGGCAGCCAGCCCCTTAGCACGGCCACGGCCTGCCGGCCCTCGCCGTCGAACGCCAGCGGCGTCACGACCCAGAAGCCCGGCCGGCCGTCCGCCATGCGATTGTCCAGCAGCACCGTCCGGTCAGCCAGCCAGTGGCCGGATGCCTGGGCCGAACGCCAGGGAATCAGGTCCTCGCCCGCGCGGCCCGGCCCCAGCGCCAGCGGCGGCAAAGTGCGGCCCGCTTCGAGGGCGGCCAGCGTGGCCGCTTTCTCGTCGGCCCGCCCGAGTTGCCAGCGGCCCAGCGCGACCGTCACCACCACGGTGGCGGCCAGCAGTACCAGGGCCAGCGGGACGGATCCACCGCCGGCACGCCTGCGGACGGCCGCCGGGACCGGCGCCGGCATGCCGGCAAGATCGGACGCCGAGCGTTTCATGCCGCGGAAGAAGCGCACGGCACCGCGCGGACTGCCATAATCGCGGGCTGGAGGAGAGATTCGATGCGCATCATAGTAGGCATAGCCTTCGTCGGCATTCTGTACAGCTTGGCTTCCGCCCTGATCTACCTGATGAGGGATACCGGCAATAGCAAGCGTATGGTCTATGCGCTGACGGCCCGGATCGGCCTGTCGGTGCTGTTATTCCTGTTCGTGCTGTTCGCCCATTGGATGGGCTGGATCCAGAGCACCGGCCTGCGTTGACCGGTCCGCGCCAGGCGGCGCGGCATCTGGACGGCCGCAGCGGCCCCGAAGGGCAGGCCCCTGTCCGGCTCACCGGAAGGCCCAGCCTGCTAGTGTGCCTGCCCCCACACACCCCGGGAAGCGGCCAACTGTCGCAGGCCGCCTGAGAACATGCCCCCCGACCCAGGGCACAGCGGATCCGGCTCCGCCGGTCCGCCAGTGCCGCCCCCTGGGGGGCGCGCGAAGCGCGTAGGGGGGGACCTCTTCTAAAACCAGTAGACGAAAAGATACAGGCCCAGCCAGACCACGTCGACGAAGTGCCAGTACCAGGCGGCGCCTTCGAAACCGAAATGGTGGGTAGCCGTGAAATCGCCCCGGATCAGGCGGCGCAGCATCACCGCCAGCATCAGCGCCCCCATGGTGACGTGGAAGCCGTGGAAGCCCGTCAGCATGTAGAACGTGGAGCCGAAGGCGCCCGAGGTGAGCTTGAGGTTCAGCTCGGTGTACGCGTGGAAGTACTCATAGGCCTGGAAGCCCATGAAAGTCGCGCCGAGCAGGATGGTGATGAACAGCCAGAGCGCGGCCTTCGTGCGGTTGCTGGCCAGCAGCGCGTGGTGCGAGATGGTCAGCGTCACGCCCGAGGTCAGCAGCAGGGCCGTGTTGATGGTGGGGATCCAGAAAGGTCCCATCGCGGTGAAGGGCTCGATGGTCCCGGCCGGGCCGGTATTAGGCCAGGCACCGGCGAAATCGGGCCACAGCACCATGCGGGTGTCCAGGTCGGACAGCCAGGGCGTCGTGATCGCGCGGGCATAGAACAGCGCACCGAAGAAGGCCGCGAAGAACATGACCTCGGAGAAGATGAACCAGCTCATGCTCCAGCGGTACGAGGCGTCGACGCGCTTGCTGTAGAGCCCGCCGGTGGACTCGGCGATGGCGTCGCCGAACCAGCGGTAGAGCACGAAGAGGAAGCCGAGTACGCCGGCCAGCACGAACCAGGGGCCGACGCTCACGCTGTTGACCCACAGGGCCATGCCCAGCAGGAAGAACAGCAGTGCCAGGCTGGCCGTGGCGGGATGCACGGATGGAGCCGGCACGAAATAGTACGGCGCCTCCTTGCCCGAAACCGAGTGACTTGCACTCATCTCAACTCTCCTTCGCGAATTCCACAAAACCGCACATGATTCGGAGACGGCCGTCCCGGCCATCCTTGTTCTTCTAGCCGACGACCGTCCTGACGATCAGCAGCAGCACTACCACAAACACCACCGCCATCACGACACCGGCGATGATGACGTAGATCGGATTGAGCTTGGCGGCGTCGTTGCGGTAGTCCGCCCCGCGCCGCAAGCCGGTGAAGGACCACAGCACCGCGCCCAGGGTCTGGAAGAAATTGAGCTTGCGGCCGGCCGCCGATTTCAGGTCGTCGCTCAACTCTTGCCTCCGGACTCGGCGGCGGGCCGCGCGTCGGCAGCCGGCGCGCTCACTTCGAAGAACGTGTACGACAACGTGATCGTATGCACATCCTTCGGCAGCTTGGGGTCCACCACGAACACCACCGGGAACTGGCGCGTCTCGCGCGCTTTCAGGTCCTGCTGGGAAAAGCAGAAGCATTCCAGCTTCTTGAAATACTGGCCGGCCAGCATGGGCGCATAGCTGGGGATGGCCTGCCCCGCCATTTCGCGGTCCTGCTGGTTGGCGATCTCGTAGACGATGGTCGCCAGTTCGCCCGGATTGACGTCCATGGACGACTGCACCGGACGGAACCGCCACGGACCGTGGATGTTCGCGTCGAACACGATCTTGACGGTACGGCTGGTATCGACCTGCGTATTGCGCGCGAAGGCGGCGGCATCGGCGTCGACCTTGGTCAACACGTTGATGCCGGTCACCTCGCAAATGGCGCGGTACATCGGAACCAGTGCATAGCCGAAGCCGAACATCATCGCGATGATGACGGCCAGCTTGCCCAGCATCCGGCGGTTGTCGGATGCCGGCTTGGCGGGTTGCCTGGAGTCGGGAGGCGTCATAGGGGCACCTGCGACACGTATCGGGTCAGCCGAGAAAGACCTTGCGCAGGATCACCGCGATGAAAAACGCGGCGACCAGAGCTGCGAGTGCAAGGCCCGTGCGCCGGTTGCGGCGGCGCTGCTCGGACGTGACCATCTACTTGACCTGGGGCGGCGTTTCGAACGAATGGTACGGCGCCGGCGAAGGGAGAGTCCATTCCAGGCCGCCGTCCTCGGCGCCCCAGGGATTGGCGGGAGCGGGCTCGCCATGGCCCCGGTAGGCCTTCAGCACGACGTACAGGAACAGCAGTTGCGACAGACCGAACCAGAAGGCGCCGATGGTGGCGATCTGGTGGAAGTCGGTGAACTGGGCGGCATAGTCCGCATAGCGGCGGGGCATGCCGGCCAGGCCCAGGAAGTGCATCGGGAAGAAGGTGACGTTGAACGAGATCAGCGACGACCAGAAGTGGATCTTGCCCAGCTTCTCGTCATACATCACGCCCGTCCACTTGGGCAGCCAGTAGTAGGTGCCGCCGAACAGCGCGAACAGCGAACCGGCCACCAGCACATAGTGGAAGTGCGCCACCACGTAGTAGGTGTCCTGCACCTGGATGTCGATGGGCGCGACGGCCAGGATCAGGCCGGTGAAGCCGCCCATCGTGAACACGAAGATGAAGCCGATGGCGAACAGCATCGGCGTCTCGAAGGTCATGGAGCCTCGCCACATCGTGGCCAGCCAGTTGAAGATCTTCACGCCGGTGGGCACCGCGATCAGCATGGTCGCGTACATGAAGAACAACTGGCCGGTGACGGGCATGCCGGTCGTGAACATGTGGTGGGCCCACACGATGAACGACAGGATCGCGATCGAGGACGTGGCGTACACCATCGAGGCATAGCCGAACAGGCGCTTGCGGGCGAATACCGGGACGATGGCCGACACGATGCCGAACGCCGGCAGGATCATGATGTAGACCTCGGGGTGCCCGAAGAACCAGAAGATGTGCTGGTACATGACCGGGTCGCCGCCGCCGGCCGCGTTGAAGAACGAGGTGCCGAAGTGGCGGTCGGTCAGCACCATGGTGATGGCGCCGGCCAGCACGGGCATCACGGCGATCAGCAGGTAGGCGGTGATGAGCCAGGTCCAGCAGAACAGCGGCATCTTCATCAGCGTCATGCCGGGCGCGCGCATGTTCAGGACGGTCACGATGATGTTGATCGAGCCCATGATGGACGAGGCGCCCATGATGTGGACCGCGAAGATCGCGAAGTCCATGCCCGGTCCCATCTGGACCGACAGCGGCGCATACAGCGTCCAGCCCGCGGCGGTGGCGCCGCCGGGCACGAAGAACGACACCGTCAGCAGGATGGCGGCGACGGGCAGCAGCCAGAAGCTGAAGTTGTTCATCCGCGCGAAGGCCATGTCCGAGGCGCCGATCTGCAGCGGGATCATCCAGTTCGCGAAGCCCACGAAGGCCGGCATGATCGCGCCGAACACCATGATCAGGCCGTGCATGGTGGTGAACTGGTTGAACAGCTCGGGCTGGAAGAACTGGATGCCCGGCTCGAACAGCTCGGTGCGCAGCAGCAGCGCCAGCAGTCCGCCTTCCAGCAGCATCGTGAAGGAAAAGATCAGGTACATCGTACCGATATCTTTGTGGTTCGTGGCGAACAGCCAACGCCGCCAGCCAGTCGGATGACCGTGGGCGTGGTCGTCATGATCGTGCCCGTGGGCGTGATCGATCGCGGTGCTGCTCATGATGGCTCCTTGCTGCTCCGTACTGCTGTCTTCGCTATCGTGACGAAGGCGCTCAATATGTGAAAACTGAACCGGTACTGCATGGCCGCCCCCGGCGGCCGCGCGTCCTTAGCGGGCCGACTTCACATCGGCGGGCTGCACGACGGGATCCTGGCCCTTGCCCGCATTGCTCCAGGCATTGCGGGTGTAGGTGATGGCCGCGGCGATCTCGACGTCGGACAGGTGCGCGAACGAGGCCATGGCGGTGCCGGGACGGCCCTTCAGCACGGTTTCGATCTGCTTGTCCTTGGGGCCCAGTACGGTCGGGTCGGCGTCCAGCGCGGGGAAGGTGCCCGGCACGCCCTTGCCGTTGGCCTGGTGACAGGCCACGCAGTTGGACGCGAACACCTTTTCGCCGCGGGTCTTCAGTTCGTCGGCGGTCCAGGTCTTGTTGGGATCGTCGGCTTGCGCGGCCAGCTTGGCCTTCTGCTCCTCGACCCACTTACTATAGTCTTCCTGGGACACGACCTTCACGACGATGGGCATGAAGGCGTGGTCCTTGCCGCACAGCTCCGCGCACTGGCCGCGGAATTCGCCGGTTTTCTCGGCACGGAACCAGGTGTCGCGCACGAAGCCGGGAATGGCATCCTGCTTGACGCCGAAGGCCGGCACCATCCACGCGTGGATGACGTCGTTGGCGGTGGTGATGACGCGGACCTTCTTGTTGACCGGCACGACCAGGGGATTGTCGACCTCGATCAGGTAGTTGTCGCCCTTGGGCTCGGTACCGTTGCGCTGTTCGATCGGAGTGGACAGGTTGGACAGGAAGGAGATGCCCTCGCCTTCGCCGTTCAGGTAGTCGTAGCCCCATTTCCATTGGTAGCCGGTGGCCTTCACGGTCACGTCGGCGTTGGACGTGTCCTTCATCGCGACCACGGTCTTGGTGGCCGGAAGGGCCATGCCGATGACGATCAGGAAGGGAATCACGGTCCAGGCGACTTCGACCCCTATGCTCTCGTGGAACGACGCGGGCTTGGCTCCGCGCGACTTCCGGTGCGCCCAGATGGAATAGAACATCACCGCGAACACGGCGACGAAGATGACCATACAGATGGCCAGCATCATCCAGTGCAGCCACTCGATCTGCGCAGCGATGCTGGTGACAGGCTCGTGCAGATTGAGCTGATTGACTTTCGGGCCGCCCACGCTGTCGTTGACGGCAAATGCTGCGTTGCCGGCCAGCATGCTGACCATCAACGCCCCCAACGACCCACCCAACCACTTCTTCATGTCCGACCTCGAAGAACAGCGTTTAGTGTTATTCAGGCAGCCGACACCGTGCGCAGCTTGCGCGGGCCCCCACCGCCACAAAACTCCTCACCATGCGCCGTGGAAAATAATTATGTTGCTAGCGCATAGAATCGCAGGATTATACGGGGTGCCAGACGGGACCAGCAACCCGAGCCGCTTTGAGCAGGCTCAGCGCACCCCGCCGCGCCCTATGGACGAGACCGGAATATGCGTCTCGCCAGGAGCCGACCGGTACGACGCGGCCCGCCACGCATGGCCGTACGCGACCTCGGCCGTCAGGCGGATCAGGCCGTCCGGCCCGCGTCCCGCCTCGATGGCCTCGACCAGCCGGGCGCGCCACGCGGGCGTGGCCAGCCCCCGCCTGCGGCCCCGCGCCGGGTTGCCGCCCAGCCGCCGCACGTCGTCGAGCAGGCTGTCGGCGTGCCGGTAGGTGAAGGTGAGTACCTCCTGGTCCATGACCGGGTCCGCGAAGCCGTTCTCGATCAACAGGTCGCCGAAGTCGTGCATGTCGACGAACTCGGGCGTGGCCGTATCCAGGCCGGCCCGCGCCACCGCCTCGCGCAGCTCGCGGAAGGTCGCGGGCCCCAGACAGCTGAACATCGCCAGCCCGCCCACGCGCAGCAGGCGGCGCCATTCGGCCAGCACCGCGTGCGGCTCGGGGTGCCAGTGCAGGGCCATGTTGGACCAGACGAGGTCCAGCGACTCGGGCGGCAGGCCCGTGGCGGCCATGTCGGCCTGAACGAACGCCGGCAGCGGCGGCGCGCCGCGGCCGGCCAGCTTGAGCGCGGAATGGCGCAGGCGCGCGCCCATCGATGCAGGAAGGTGCAGCCGGCGCGCATGGGCCAGCACGGCCGCGCTCAGGTCCACGCCGGTGTAGACGGCCCCGGGATAGCGCGCCTGGAGCCGCTCCAGCGCCGCGCCGGCGCCGCAACCCGCGTCCAGCATGGCTTTCGGCGCCAGCCGGATGTATTCAAGGCGCTCGAGCATGCGGGCGCCGATCTCGCCGTACAGGAACTGCGCCGCCTCCAGGTCGCCCCGGCGCCCGAACTGCAGCGCGACATGCTCGCGCGCCAGGGGCAGCGTCGGCAGGCGTTCTGGATGGGAGCTTTCTGTCATTGCCACACGCACGAAAATCCAAGGAATTCCTAAACTGCGGCGCAAAAGCGCCCGGACGCGGCAACCGCGTCCACCCTCCATGATGCCACCGACAGGTTTTTCATGCCCGGACCCTTCTTCATGCCGCACTGGCGGCACCTGGCGGCGCGCCTGCGCTCGCTCGTGCCGTCCGACTGCCCCCTGTGCGCCGGCCGCAGCCGGGGCGGCATGCTGTGCGCCGCCTGCGAGGACGCCGTCTGCCGGACCGCCCGTACCCCGCCTGGCCTGGGCCTGCCGTGGCGCTGCGCCCGCTGCGCGCTGCCCCTGCCGGAGCACGACACCGCCTGCCCCGACTGCGAGGGCCTCCCGCCCGCGTTCTCGCGCACCATCATCGCCTTCGACTACGCGCCGCCGGCCGACGCCCTGGTGCTGCAATTGAAGAACGGCCGCCGCTACGGCCGGGCCGACCTGCTGGGCAACCTGCTGGCCGAAGCCGTGCGCCACCAGGCGCAGCCGCTGGAGTCCGGGACCGTATTGGTTCCCATTCCCGCCTCGTCCGCGTCATTGCGGCGGCGCGGCTTCAATCCCGCCGCCGAGATCGCCCGCGCCCTGGGCCGCGACCTGGCGCTGCCGGTACGCCACGACCTGCTGCGCCGCAACCGCGAACAGACCAAGCAGAGCGGCCTGGGGCGCCTGGGCAGGCGCGAGGCGGTGCGGGGGCTGTATGCTTGCGCGCCGCGGGCCCGGGGGCTGCGCGTCGGGCTGGTGGACGACGTCATGACCACGGGCAGCACCCTGCACGCGGCGGCAGCCGCGCTGCGGATGGCCGGGGCCGCCTCGGTGGTCGCATTGGCCGTGGCGCGCACCCCAGGGCAATTCCCAGCCGGTTTGCGCCCAAGGCCGCGGGCAGAATGTCGGGGCTGAGGCAACAAACGATTTCGATCGATTTCAAACCCGGGCTTCTTGTCAACACATTGCGCCGCAACTGGAATACCTTAGAGGGCGCCGCGATCCGGGGCATTTTCCCCGCGGCGCGAATCAGGCAAGCCTTATCTGGAACTCCATGGCCGATATTCCTCCCCAGCCCGAACGGGCTCCGTCTTCTTCCACGTCGAACGGCAAGAAAAAACAGCGCTGGCTCTGGCTGGCGGTCGTGGTCGCCCTGGCCGGCGGCGGATACTGGTGGTGGCACGCGCGCCAGCAGACGGCGCCCGAAGCAGGCAAGCCAGGCGTCGGCGCGCCGCGCGGGCCGGGTGGACCAGGCGGGCCGGGGGGATTCCAGGCCGCCACGCCGGTCCGGGTCTCGCCCGCCCGGGCCGAGGACATGAAGGTCTACCTGAAGGCGCTGGGCACGATCACCGCGTACAACACGGCCACCGTGCGCAGCAAGGTGGACGGCGAACTGCAGAAGGTCCTTTTCCAGGAAGGCCAGCTCGTCAAGGCCGGCGACCTGCTGGTGCAGATCGATCCCCGCCCCTACCAGGTCGCGCTGGCCCAGGCCCAGGGCACGCTGGAACAGAACCGCGCGCAGCTCGACAACGCGCGGCGCGACCTGGAACGCTACCAGACCCTGTACGCGCAGGACTCGATCGCGCGCCAGCAGGTGGACACGCAGGTGGCCCTGGTGCGCCAGTACGAAGGCACGCTCAAGACCAACCAGGCGGTGGTGGACAACGCCAAGCTGCAGCTCGACTACACCCGCGTCGCCGCGCCGATCTCCGGCCGCCTGGGCCTGCGCCAGGTCGACCTGGGCAACCTCGTGCGCAGCAGCGACACCAACGGCCTGGTCATCATCACCCAGACCCAGCCCATTTCGCTGCTGTTCACCATCGCCGAGGGCGACCTGCCCGACGTGCTGACCCAGCTGCGGGCGGGCAAGACGCTGGCCGTGCAGGCCTACGACCGGGCCGACGTGCGCCACCTCGCCGACGGCGTGCTGACCACGGTGGACAACCAGATCGACACGACCACCGGCACGGTCAAGCTCAAGGCCCGCTTCGAGAACAAGGACGAGAGCCTGTTCCCCAACCAGTTCGTCAACGCCCGCCTGCACGTGCGCACGCTGGCCGGCGCCACGGTCATTCCCGCGGGCGCGGTGCAGCGCGGCACGCCGGGCACCTTCGTCTACGTCGTCAACGACGACAACACCGTCTCGCTGCGCGTGATCAAGCTCGGTCCGAGCGACGGCGAACGGGTATCGGTGCAGGAGGGACTCAAGCCCGGTGACCGCATCGTGGTCGAAGGCGTGGACCGCCTGCGCGACGGCGCCCCGGTGCAGGTCGTGACCGACAGCGAGACCGTGCCCGAGGCGGCCGGCTCGCAGTTGCAGCGCGGCGCCGGCCAGGGCACGCGCCGCCGCGGCAACGGACGCGCGGCGCCATGAATCCGTCGCGGCTGTTCATCCTGCGTCCCATCGCCACGTCGCTGGCGATGCTGGCGATCCTGCTGTCGGGCCTGATCGCCTACAAGCTGCTGCCGGTCTCGGCGCTGCCCGAGGTCGACTACCCGACCATCCAGGTGGTCACGCAGTATCCCGGCGCCAGCCCCGACGTCATGACCTCGCTGGTGACGGCGCCGCTGGAACGCCAGTTCGGCCAGATGCCCGGCCTGAACCAGATGTCGTCCATCAGTTCGGGCGGCGCCTCGGTCATCACCCTGAAGTTCAACCTCGACCTGCCGCTGGACGTGGCCGAGCAGGAGGTCCAGGCGGCCATCAACGCCGGCTCGAACCTGCTGCCCAACGACCTGCCCGCACCGCCCATCTACAACAAGGTCAACCCGGCCGATACGCCGGTCCTGACGCTGGCGATCAGCTCGCCCACGCTGCCGCTCTACCAGGTGCGCGACCTGGTGGACACGCGCATGGCGCAGAAGATCTCGCAGGTCTCGGGCGTGGGCCTGGTCAGCATCGCCGGCGGCCAGCGCCCGGCCGTGCGCATCCGCGCGAACCCGCGCGCCCTGGCCTCGGTGGGGCTGAACCTCAGCAACGTGCGCACCGCCATCACCGGCGCCAACGTCAACCAGCCCAAAGGCAACTTCGACGGCCCCAGCCGCGCCACCACGCTCGACGCCAACGACCAGTTGAAGACCATTGAGCAGTACCGCGACCTGATCATCGCCTACGCCAACAACGCGCCGGTACGGCTGTCGGACGTGGCCGAGATCGAGCGCGACGCCGAGAACACCCGCCAGGCCGCCTGGGCCGACGGCCAGCCGGCCATCCTGCTGAACGTGCAGCGCCAGCCCGGCGCCAACGTGATCCAGGTGGTGGACAACATCCGCAAGCTGCTGCCCGACCTGCAGGCGGCGCTGCCCAGCACGCTGGACGTGGCCGTGCTGTCGGACCGCACCGAATCCATCCGCTCGTCCGTCAAGGACGTGCAGTTCGAGCTGCTGCTGGCGGTCGCTCTGGTCGTCATGGTCACCTTCGTGTTCCTGCGCAACCTCACGGCCACCATCATTCCCAGCGTGGTCGTCCCGTTATCGCTGATCGGCACCTTCGGCGTCATGTACCTGGCCGGCTTCAGCGTCAACAACCTCACGCTGATGGCGCTGACCATCGCCACCGGCTTCGTGGTGGACGACGCCATCGTCATGATCGAGAACATCGCCCGCTACCTGGAACAGGGCGAGACGCCGGTGCAGGCCGCCCTGAAGGGCGCGTCGCAGATCGGTTTCACGCTGATCTCGCTGACGTTCTCGCTGATCGCCGTGCTGATCCCGCTGCTGTTCATGGGCGACGTGATCGGCAGGCTGTTCCGCGAGTTCGCCATCACGCTGGCGGTCTCCATCCTGATCTCGCTGGTGGTCTCGCTCAGCCTGACGCCCATGATGTGCTCGAAGTACCTGCGCCACATCCCGGACGAAGAACAAGGCCGGTTCTACCGCAAGAGCGGCGAATGGTTCGACCGCATCATCGCCGGCTACGACCGCATGCTGCGCTGGGTGCTGTCGCACCAGCCGCTGACGCTGCTGGTCGCGCTGGGCACGCTGCTACTGACGGTGCTGCTGTACGTCGTCATCCCCAAGGGCTTCTTCCCCCAGCAGGACACGGGCGTCATCCAGGCCATCAGCGAAAGCTCGCCGTCGGTGTCCTTCGCCGCCATGGCGCGGCGCCAGCAGGCGGCGGCCGACATCATCCTGCGCGATCCGGACGTGGCCAGCCTGTCGTCCTTCATCGGCGTGGACGGCACCAACGCCACGCTCAACGCCGGCCGCCTGCAGATCAACCTGAAGCCGCACGACGAACGCAGCGCCTCGGCGGCGCAGGTGATCGCCCGCCTGCAGCCGCAACTGGACAAGCTGGAGGACATGCGGCTGTACATGCAGCCGGTGCAGGACCTGACCATCGAGGACAGCGTCAGCCGCACCCAGTACCAGTTCACCTTGCAGGACCCTGACCTGGACACGTTGGGCACCTGGACGCGCAAACTGGTCGACCGGCTCAAGCAACTGCCGCAACTGGCCGACGTGACCCACGACCTGCAGGACCGCGGCCTGCAGACCTACGTCGAGATCGACCGCAACGCCGCCTCGCGGCTGGGGGTGACCGCGGCCGACATCAACAATGCGCTGTACGACGCGCTGGGCCAGCGGCTGATCTCGACCATCTTCACCCAGGCCAACCAGTACCGCGTGGTGCTGGAGGTCGCGCCGCAGTTCCGGCAGGATCCGTCGTCGCTGTCGCAGATCTACGTGGCGACCGCCGACGGCAAGCAGGTGCCGCTGACCAACATCGTGCAAGTGTCCGAGCGGACCACGGCGCTGTCGATCAGCCACCTGGGGCAGTTCCCGTCGGCCACGGTCTCGTTCAACCTGGCGCACGGCGCCTCGCTCAGCGGCGCGGTCGACGCCATCCTGCAGGCCGAGCACGAGATCGGCATGCCGCTGGGCATCCAGACCAGCTTCCAGGGCGCGGCCCAGGCCTTCCAGGCCTCGCTGAACAGCACCCTGCTGCTGATCCTGGCCGCCATCGCCACGATGTACATCGTGCTGGGCGTGCTGTACGAAAGCTACATCCACCCCATCACCATCCTGTCCACCCTGCCCTCGGCCGGCGTGGGCGCGCTGCTGGCGCTGATGATCGCGGGCAGCGATCTGGACATGATCGGCATCATCGGGATCATCCTGCTGATCGGCATCGTGAAGAAGAACGCCATCATGATGATCGACTTCGCGCTCGAGGCGGAGCGCAAGCAGGGCATGGCGCCGCGCGACGCCATCCACCAGGCGGCGCTGCTGCGCTTCCGGCCGATCCTGATGACCACCTTCGCCGCGCTGTTCGGCGCCGTGCCGCTGATGCTCAGCACCGGTAGCGGCGCCGAGCTGCGCCAGCCGCTGGGCATCGTGATGGTGGGCGGCCTGCTGTTCAGCCAGTTGCTGACGCTGTTCACGACGCCGGTCATCTACCTGATGTTCGACCGCCTGGGCCATGCGATGAACCGCAGGCGCGAGCGGCGCACGGCCTCGGTGGGCCAGCCGGGCGGCACGGCATGAACATCTCCGCGCCGTTCATCATGCGGCCGGTGGCCACGGTGCTGCTGGCCATCGCGGTGGTGCTGGCCGGCGCCCTGGCCTTCGTCAAGCTGCCGGTCGCGCCACTGCCGCAGGTGGACTTCCCCACGATTTCGGTGCGCGCCAGCCTGCCCGGCGCCAGCCCCGAGACCATGGCCTCCAGCGTCGCCACGCCGCTGGAACGCGCGCTGGGCAGCATCGCCGGCATCACCGAGATGACCTCGCGCAGCACCCAGGGCTCGACCAGCGTCACCTTGCAGTTCGACCTGAGCCGCGACATCGACGGCGCCGCGCGCGACGTGCAGGGCGCCATCAACGCGGCGCGCACCATGCTGCCCAGTTCGCTGCGCAGCAACCCGACCTACACCAAGCGCAACCCCACCTCCGCGCCCATCATGGTGCTGGCGCTGACCTCGCCCACGCTCGACCAGGGTCAGCTCTACGACGTGGGCTCGACCATCCTGGCGCAACGCATCGCGCAGATCAAGGGCGTCAGCGACGTCCAGGTGGGCGGCAGTTCGCTGCCGGCGGTGCGGGTGGAGCTGAACCCGACCGCGCTCAACCAGTACGGCATCGCGCTGGACGAGGTGCGCACCGCGCTGAACAACGCCAACGCGCGCGGCCCCAAGGGCGTACTCGAGAACAGCGAGACCAGCTGGCAGGTCGCCACCAACGATCAGCTTCGCAAGGCCTACGAATATCGCCGGCTGATCGTGGCCTACCGCAACGGCTCGCCGGTGGTGCTGAGCGACGTGGCGCGGGTCGAGGACTCGGTGGAAGACCTCTTCAACATGGGGTTCCTGAACAACAGCCCGGCCATCCTGCTGGTGGTGGGCCGCCAGCCGGCCGCCAACATCATCGAGACGGTGGACCGCATCCGCGAGGCGCTGCCGCAGATGCGGGCGCTGCTGCCGGGCGACGTCGCGCTGACCGTGGCCCAGGACCGCACGCCCAGCATCCGCGCCTCGCTGGCCGAGGCCGAGCACACGCTCATCATCGCCGTCATCCTGGTCATCCTGGTGGTGCTGCTGTTCCTGCGCAACGTCCGCGCCGCCATCATCCCCAGCGTGGCGGTGCCGGTCTCGCTCATCGCCACCTTCGCCGTCATGTACCTGTGCGGCTATTCGCTCAACACCATGTCGCTGATGGCGCTGATCGTCGCCACCGGCTTCGTGGTGGACGACGCCATCGTCGTGCTGGAGAACATCTCGCGGCACCTGGAGGCGGGCATGTCGCCGCTGCGGGCGGCCCTGGTGGGGTCGCGCGAGGTCGGCTTCACCGTGCTGTCGATGAGCCTGTCGCTGATCGCGGTGTTCATCCCCATCCTGCTGATGGGCGACATCGTCGGCCGGCTGTTCCGCGAATTCTCCGTCACGCTGTCGGCCGCCATCCTGATGTCGCTGATCGTGTCGGTCACGCTGACGCCCATGATGTGCGCCCGCATGCTGCGCCCCGTGCGCGAAGCGCGGCCCCCGGGGCGGATCTCCCGCCTGATGGAAGCCGGCTTCGCCGGCATGACGCGGGGCTACGGCCGGGCGCTGCACTGGGTGCTGCGCCATTCGCTGCTGACCCTGATCGTGCTGGGCGTGGTGGTCGGACTCAACATGTACCTGTACGTGAAGGTGCCCAAGGGTTTCTTCCCGCAGCAGGACACGGGCCAGCTCATGGGCTTCATCCGCGCCGACCAGGGCACGTCCTTCCAGGCCATGCGCCCCAAGCTGGAGTACTTCCGCAAGGTGGTGCTGGCCGATCCGGCGGTCGAGAGCATGGTCGGCTACAGCGGCGGACGCGGCGGCAGCAACACCAGTTTCATGATGATCCAGCTCAAGCCCCTGGCCGAACGCAAGGTATCCGTGGACGACGTGATGAACCGGCTACGCGGCAAGCTGGGTAACGTGCCCGGCGCGCGCATGTTCCTGATGCCCAACCAGGACATACGCATCGGCGCGCGCATGTCCAACTCCAGCTATCAGTATTCGCTGAAAGCCTCGGAGCTGTCGACGCTGCGCACCTGGATGCCGCGCGTCCAGCGGGCGCTGGCCGCCCTGCCGGAGCTGACCGACATCGACGTGGACGTGGAGGACAAGGGCCGGCAGATCTCGCTGGAGATCGACCGCGAGACCGCGACGCGGCTGGGGGTGAACATGTCCATGATCGCCGCGGTGCTGAACAACTCGTTCAGCCAGCGCCAGGTCTCGGTCATCTACAACCCGCTCAACCAGTACCGCGTGGTCATGGAGGTGGACCAGCGCTTCGCGCAGAACGCGGACGCGCTGCAGCAGGTCACCGTCATCACCTCGACCGGCGCCCGCGTGCCGCTGTCGGCCTTCGCGAAATGGCGCACCACCAACGCGCCGCTGAGCGTCTCGCACGAGAGCCAGTTCGCCGCCGACACCATCGCCTTCAACCTGGCCCCGGGCGTGTCGCTGGAGCAGGCCACGCGCGCGGTCAACGAGGCGGTGGCCCGCATCAGCCTGCCGACCACCGAGATCCAGGCGGGCTTCGCCGGCAGCGCCAAGGCGCTGCAATCGTCGCTGAACGCCCAACCCTGGCTGATCCTGGCCGCCCTGGTCACCATGTACCTGGTGCTGGGCATGCTGTACGAAAGCTACATCCATCCGCTGACCATCCTGTCCACCCTGCCCTCGGCCGGGCTGGGCGCCCTGCTGGCGCTGATGATGCTGGGCCGGGAGTTCTCGCTGATCGCGCTGATCGGGGTGTTCCTGCTGATCGGCATCGTCAAGAAGAACGCCATCATGATGGTGGACTTCGCGCTGGATGCCGAGCGGCGGCGCGGGCTGAGCTCGCGAGAGGCCATCCACGAAGCCTGCCTGATGCGCTTCCGTCCCATCCTGATGACCACCATGGCGGCCATCCTGGGCGCCGTGCCGCTGGTGATCAGCACCGGCGCCGGCGCCGAGCTGCGCCAGCCGCTGGGCATCACCATCGTCGGCGGCCTGGTCGTCAGCCAGTTGCTGACGCTGTTTACCACCCCGGTGGTGTATCTGTACCTCGACCGCCTGCACTGGCGGGCGCAACGGCGCTGGGGCCGGCCGCGATCGGCGGGCCTCGCGCTACCCGGAGACAATCTATGACCAAGACGTGGCCCGCCGTGGCGGGCACGCCCTGCCCTTCGCCGCTTGCCGATCGCCGCCCGCTGCGGCCCGGCGGCGCGCGCCTGGCCGTCTGCGCCGCGCTGGCCGCCCTGCTGGGCGGATGCGCGATGGGGCCCGATTATGTGCGGCCGACCGTCAACAGCGGCGTCCAGTTCAAGGAAGCCGCCGGCTGGAAGGCCGCCGAGCCCCGCGACGACGTGGGCCGCGGTCCATGGTGGGAAGTCTATGGCGACCCCGAGCTGTCGCGCCTGATGGCCCAGGTCGAGACGGCCAACCAGACCATCGCGCAGGCCGAGGCGCAGTACCGGCAGGCGCTGGCCACGGTGCAGGCCACCCGCGCCGGCCAGTTCCCCACGCTAAGCGGCAGCGCCTCGGCCACGCGCAGCGGCACCGGCACGAGTAGCAGCACCACCACCAACAGCAGCGGCGTCGTCATCAGCCAGGGCGGCTCGCAAAGCATCCGCAACCAGTACAGCATGAGCGCCACGGCCAGTTGGGAAGCCGACCTGTGGGGCCGCATCCGCCGCAGCATCGAGGCCGACACCGCCAGCGCCCAGGCCAGCGCGGCCAACCTGGCCAACGCCCACCTGAGCGCGCAGGCCGAGCTGGCGCGCAACTACTTCCAGTTGCGCATCATGGACGAGCAGCAGCGCCTGCTGGAAGCCACCATCAAGGTCTATGAACGCTCGCTGCGCCTGAACGAGAACCGCTATGCGGTGGGCGTCTCGGCCAAGGCCGAGATCGCCCAGGCCCGCACCCAGCTGGAATCGACGCGGGCCCAGGCCGTGGACCTGCGCTGGCAGCGCGCCCAGCTCGAGCACGCCATCGCCATCCTGGCCGGCCAGCCGCCATCCGAGTTCAGCCTTGCCCCCGCGACCTTCCAGGCCATGCTGCCCGCGGTTCCGGTGGGCCTGCCCTCGGAACTGCTGGAACGCCGACCCGACATCGCCGCGGCCGAACGCCAGGTGCAGGCCGCCAACGCCCGCATCGGCGTCGCCAAGGCGGCCTACTTCCCTTCGTTGACCCTGTCCGCCTCGATGGGCTATCGCAGCTCGCAGTTCTCGGACTGGCTGACCGCGCCGGCGCGCTTCTGGTCGCTGGGCCCCTCGCTGGCCGCGCCGCTGTTCGATGCCGGCCTGCGCCGAGCGCAGACACGCCAGGCCGAAGCCACCTACGACCAGCAGGTGGCCGCCTACCGGCAGACCGTGCTGTCCGCGTTGGGCGAAGTCGAGAACTACCTGTCGCAACTACGCGTGATGGAGGAGGAACAGGTCGTGCAGCAGCGCGCCCTGGATGCCGCGCGCGAATCGCTGCGGCTCACCACCAACCAGTTCGAATCCGGCCTGATCGACTACCTGAGCGTGGTCACGGTGCAAACCTCGGCGCTCAGCAACGAGCGCACCGCGCTGTCGCTGCTCGGCAGCCGCCTGACCGCCAGCGTGAACCTGATCGCCGCGCTGGGCGGAGGCTGGCACGCCGATGCCCTGGCTTCGACGCGGGACGGCGCCAAGGCGGATTCGTCCACGCGATGACGGACGGCCCGGCGTGTGTCAGACGTCCACGACGGGAACGAAGCCACCGAAGATCATGCGCTTGCCGTCGAAAGGCATGGTCTCGCCCATGGTCTTCATGCGCGGGTCGGACATCATCTTCTGGTTGGCGGCATCCCGCACTTCCTTGGACGGATACTCGAACCAACTGAAGACCACCACTTCGTCTTCCTTGGCCTGCACGGCCCGACGGAAGTCGGTCAGCTTGCCGTCGGGCACGTCGTCGCCCCAGCACTCGACCATGCGCGTAACGCCGAATTCCTTGAACAGCGGCGCCGCGTCGGCGGCATGCTTGACGTACTGCTCCTTGTTGGCTGCCGGCACGGCCAAGAGAAAACCTTCCACGTATTTCATCGTCATCGTCGATCTCCTTTGCGGGTATGGCGGTCCGCCCCCGCGGCGAACCGGTCTTCGTTGGCGATCATGCCTCGCCAATTTGACATTTATGTTGATATCAACATAATAATTCGGGCCATGTCAAAGAAAATTCCGTTCGACACCACGCTGCACGTGCGCGACACCTGTCTGTGCCTGCACCTGCAGCGAGCGGCACGCGCACTGGCGCGCCGCTTCGATGAAGCATTGCGGCCGGCAGGGCTCACCAATGGCCAGTTCTCGTTGTTGATGGCGCTGAACCGTCCGCAACCACCGTCCATCGCGCCGGTGGCGAGCTTGCTGGCAATGGACCGCACCACGCTGACGGCCGCGCTCAAGCCACTCCAACGCGACGGCATGGTGCGAATCGAGATCGATCCCGGCGACCGCCGCAACCGGCTGCTGGTCCTGACCGATGCGGGCCATCTTGCGCTGGCCCGCGCCCTGCCGATCTGGCTGGCCACGCACGCAGACGTCGAGGCCGGGCTGCCGGACCAGGACGCGGATCGGCTGCGCGCCGGCCTGCTCGCGCTGGCCTAGGCGCCATCGCGCCGACTCAGTCGATGCGTATGTTGCGGGCCCGGATCACGGCGCCGAAACGCTCGCTATCGGAGCGCGCCTTCTGCACCAGCTCCGCGGGCGTGACCGCCAACGGCTGTCCGCCCAGGGTCGCCAGCCCCTCCTTGACTTCCGGCCGTTCGAGGATACTGTTGATCTCCTTGTTGAGGCGATCGATGATGCCGGCGGGTACGCCAGCCGGAGCATAGATGCCGTACCACGAGTTCGCCTCGAACCCTGGCAGTCCCGATTCGGCCAAGGTCGGCAGCTCGGGAAACAGCGGCGAACGCTTCAGGTCGGCAATGGCCAGCCGCTTGAGCTTGCCCGCGCGCACCTGGGCCAGGCCGATGCCGGGGTCGAACATGTACTGCACCTGGCCCCCCAACAAGTCCGCCAATGCCGGCGCTGCGCCCCGGTACGGCACGTGCAGCGAGCGGATACCCGCCGCTTCGTTGAACATTTCCCCCGCCAGGTGCGGCAAACTGCCGGTGCCGGCCGAACCATACGAGAGCTTGCCGGGATGCGTGCGGCCCCACTCGACGAACTCGCGCACGCTAGACACGGGCAGCGACGCATTGGTGGTCAGGAATACCGAGACCCGCATGATGCCCGCCACCGGCTGCAGGTCCCGGTCGACGCTGAAGGACATGTTGGGATACAGCGCCGTGTTGACCGCGAACACGCCGCCCGCGCTGGCCAGCAGGGTATAGCCGTCCGGCGCGGCGCGGGCGACCGCCTCGGCGCCGATATTGCCGTTCGCACCGCCGCGGTTCTCGATGATGACGGGTTGGTGCAGGACCTGAGCCAGCGGCGTGGCGACCAGGCGGGCCACCACGTCGACCGCGCCTCCCGCAGGATTGTTGACCACGATCCGGATGGGACCTGTAGGCCAGGCACCTGCCCAGGCCGGTGTGCCCAGGCCCCAGACCAGCGGCGACAACAACAGGCCCTGCCCCAGCACGCGGCGGGCGCGAACGAACGATGCTTGCATTTTCCTTCCCCAGGAACATAGCGGCCGAGGTACCGGGCGGCCACGGCCCGTGTGGCTACCTGGCCAGAACCTGGCCGGTCACGGGCGCCAGCCTGACGTCCACGACCGCCGCCTTGCCGCTGCGTACCGTGGCGAGCGCCTGGCGCAGCGTGGCCTGCAATTGTTCACGGCTGTCGACGCGATACCCGACCGCGCCACCTGTTGCCTCGGCAACCACCGAGAACTGCGTGCCCGCGCCGGCCGCCACCCAATAGGTATCGTTGCGCTGCGCGGGCCCTTCGGGATGGACATAGACCGTCGACAGCCGCGGCGACTTCCACCCGCCGTTGTTGTAGATGACGGTCAAGTGAGGCGCGCGGTATGCGCCCGCGACCCAGTACGCGCTACTCGGCACGCCGAACATGAAACAGCCGTCGCCGAGCAGGGTAATGACTTCGGCGTCGGGATTCGCCAGCTTCACGCCGATCGCGGCGTTCGCGCCCCAACCCAGCCCCGCGCCATGATTGCCGTAGTAGCTTCCGGGCCGGTTCATGCGCAGGATCGCCGGGATCATCTGCGACACCGACGGCGCCTCCACCAGCACGATCGACCGCTCATTGACGAGTTCACGCACGGCCCTCGTCAGCTCCACCGGCGTGATGGCGCCGTCGCCGCCCTCCGGGCCGAATGCCGGCGCATGGGTGCGGCGGGCTTCGGTGATCCAGGCGAGCCGTTCCGCCCGCAGCCGGTCCGCGTCCGTGGCTGGAAGGCCGAGCAATTGCTCGAGCACCTGCCGGCTGTCGGCCTGGTAGCTGCGCTGGACGGGAAAATGCCAATAGCCCAGGTCGGACTTGAGCGGGTCCAGGTCGACATGGAAGACCTTGGCGCCCTGGGCGGGCGTGACCCGGGACTCGATCCAGGGTACGTCGACGTCCATCATCAGGATCAGGTCGGCCTCGGCAATCAGGGTATTTCGCTGGTAGCCGAGATGGTGCGGATGGTCGCCCGGGAAATTCAGGTAGTGCGGCCCCAGTTCGCATACGCCGATGCCAAATCGCTCGGACAACTCCACCAGCCGCTGCACGCTTTCCTGCTGGTACCCCAGATACGTGGTCACGACCAGCGGTCGCCTCGCCTGCGCCAACGCACGATGCAACTCGAGCAGGTCATCTGGCGCCAATCCCGCGAACTTCGAGACCGCCCAATTCTCGGCCGCGTCTTCCGGCAGCGACACCCTGGCTTCCCACGTCTCGCGCGCGCCTGTCAGATACACCGGTCCCTGAGGCATGGAGCACGCCAGTTGGTGGGCGCGGCGCACCACCTTGTCGGTCATCTCGGCACTGCGCAGCTCGTAGCACCACTTCATGTACTGATCGACGATACCGGCCTGGCGCGGCGCATCCTGCGTGTAATGGATGTATTCGTTGCGGTGGCCCACGGTGCCCGCATGGGTGGAAACGGGGGACAGGCCGGCTACCACGATCGCGGGCACCCGGCCCCTGGCCGCGTTGTGCACGCTCGCGCCCAGGTTCTGGGTGCCGACGTCGACGTGCACCAGCACCAGTTGCGGCCGGCGCGTCACCATGGCATAGCCGTGGGCTGCGCTGAGCGTGGTCATCTCGTGCGGACAAACGATGATCCGCGGCATGGGGCGGCCTTCCTGCTCCAACCTGGCGAAGGCGTCGATGAACGCCGGATGGTCGCTGCCCAGGTTGGTGAACAGGTATTCGACACCCAGGCTGGCACAGGCGCGCAGCAACTGCTCGGCGGCGGAGGGAAGATGATCGTCGGTCAAGGTGGGCTCCATGTTCACGCGAGACTCCCCTGCGGACCGGTAATGGTGTGATAGCCCCGGAACGACAGCACCCCTTCGAAGCCGAGATTGCGACCGACGCCGCTCTGCTTGAAGCCACCGAACGGTCCGCGGTCATCCTGGCCCAGCGGCCCGTGCGTATTGATATAGGTGTAGCCGGCGTCGAACTGCCGGGCGAGCCGCCACGCACGCGCCATGTCGCGGGTCCATACCGACGAGCACAGGCCAAAGCGCGTGTCGTTCGCCATCGCCATGCCCTGCGCTTCGCCATCGATCGGAATGATGGGTAGGGCCGGTCCGAATTGCTCTTCGCGCACGATGTCCAGGTGTGGCGCGGGATCGAGCACCAGCGCGGGCTTCTGGAAGAAGCCCGCGCGATAGAGCGCCTCGTCGGGCACCGTACCGCATTCCCGGACCTCGGCGCCCGCGGCACGGGCCTGTGCCAGCATGTCTGTGACGACCTTCAACTGGCGGCGATTGTTCACCGGGCCCATGGTGGTTTCCGGCAGCAGGCCGTCGCCAACCACCTGGGCCGCGGCCATGGCCGACAGGCCGTCCACCACTTCGTCGTAACGCGAACGATGCACGTACAGCCGCTTGAGCGCCATGCAGATCTGGCCCGAGGTCATGAACGCGCCCAAATACATGCGCTGGAAGGCAGCCTGGTCCAGCACGGCATCCTCCAGCACCAGGGCCGCATCGTTGCCGCCCAGTTCCAGGGTGACCGGCACCAGTTGCTCGGCGGCCATCTTCATCACATGCCGGCCCACCGGAATGCTGCCGGTGAAGTTGATCATGCGGACCGCCGGGTGCGTCAGCATCGCGTCGCCGATCTCGGACGACGAACCGGTGATCAGGTTGACCACGCCGGGCGGCAGGGCCTCGGCGATGCGGGCCACGGTCATGGCCGGCGCCATCGACGAGTTCTCGGGAAGCTTGATGACGACGGTATTGCCCGCCAGCAGCGCCTGCGGCAGCTTCGCCCCGAGGATGGACAGCGGCCAGTTCCAGGGCACGACCAGCAGTGCGACCCCGCGCGGCTGGTGCCCCACCACCGTATCGAACGGCGGGCCCTTCATGACGTCCTGCGTGTCAAGCCGCTGCGCATACGAAGCCACTTGCACGAAACGGCCACCCAGCCGGCCCATCTCGATGCGCGACTCCTTCAGCACCTTGCCGTGCTCCCGCGTGAACAGCCGGATGCGCGCCTCGAAATCGGCCTCGTCCGAGGTCAGGTGTACGGCGATGCGCTGCAGGTATTCGGCGCGTTCGGCGCACGACAGATCACGCCAGGCGGGGAACGCCCGCTGCGCGGCATCGAAGGCCGCCTCCACGTCGGCGGCACCGGCCCGGGCCGCATGGCCGACCAGTTCGCCGGGCCGGGCGGGGTTATACAGGGGGTACGTCCTGCCATCGGCCGCAGGCCGGCGCTGCCCGTCGATAAACAGCTGCGATGCGCCGAGCGGATGAGCATGGTCCATCTGGGTCTCCTCGCGGCATCTTCACGTGGTGCCGCTTGCGGGACGCAGTGTAGGAGTGCAATGGAAGATTGTTCTATACAACGCCACGCCCGGGAACACCCTAGGCGCGTCTGCGCCGCGGATCCGCTTTTGCGTACTATTCGTCTGACCGCACCGACACCGCCGCGCGCCCGCGCAGGAACTCCGCCCATGCCCAGCAGCAAACGCCCCGCTCCCGCCGCCACGAAAACCGCCGCGCCGGATCGGCGCAGCAAGGTACAGTCGGCCGGCATGGGCATGTCCATACTGAAAACTCTGGCCGGCATGGGCGGCGCAGCCTCGCTGACCGCGCTGGCCGCCCGGGTGGGCGAGAACCCGTCCAAGGTGCACCGCTATCTGGCCAGCCTGGTGGAGGCTGACCTGGTCGTGCAGGACACCGCCAGTTCACACTACGTGCTGGGCCCGGAATCGCTGGCCATCGGACTGGCCGCGATGCGGCAGTCCGACCCCCTGACCCTGGCGGCGGCCGAGCTGGTGCAACTGGGCGAATCCCGCAACCTGTCCTGCTTCGTATCGGTGCTCGGCAACTGCGGCCCTACCATCGTGCGCTGGAGCGAACCGACGCAACCGGTCGCCGTGAACGTACGGATCGGCTCGGTGATGCCGGTCTTGTGGTCGGCCACCGGCCGCGCATTCGGCGCGTTCTCGCGGTCGACCGTGCAACTCGAGGCGCTGATCGCAAACGAACTGGAGGCCGCCACGCCCCGGCAGCGCGCACTGTTCCCCGACCGCCGCGCCGCGGATCACTTGTTCGAAGAAATCCGCGCGCAGGGCTGCGCACCGGTAAGCGACCTGTACCTGAACGGCATCAGTGCGGTCGCCGCGCCAGTGCGCAATGCCGACGGCGGAGTCCCCGTGGTGATCACCGCGCTGGGCCCGTCCGGCGCGTTCGACCCCTCGCCCGGCGGCGAGATCGCCGGAGCGGTACGGCAGGCAGCGGCCGCGGTCAGCCAGCGGCTCGGCCATGGGGGATGGTGATTCTCCCGATTTAATTTTACGCATTGCGTATAATAATTACGCAAATGGACCCCTCCACCGGGATCCGGCAACAGGAGACACGCCATGTCCGCATCCCCGCCCCGGGCCGGAGGCTGCCCGATCCACCACGACGCCGCGCCCGCCGGCGTCGGGCCCACCGGCTGCCCCGTCAGCACGGGCGCCGCCGGCTTCGATCCGTTCGAAGACGGCTACCAGCAGGATCCGCCGGAATACGTGCGCTGGGCGCGCGAGCAGGAACCCATTTTCTACAGCCCCCGGCTGGGCTACTGGGTGGTCACGCGCTACGAGGCCATCAAAGCCATCTTCCGCGACAACCTGACCTTCAGTCCTTCGATCGCGCTGGAGAAGATCACGCCCACGGGGCCCGAGGCCAACGCCGTGCTCGAGCAGTACGGCTACGCGATGAACCGCACCCTGGTCAACGAGGACGAGCCGGCGCACATGCCGCGCCGACGTGTCCTGATGGAGCCCTTCACGCCCGAACACCTGAAGCATCACGAGCCCATGGTGCGGCGGCTGGCGCGCGAATACGTGGACCGCTTCGTCGACGACGGCCGCGCCGACCTGGTCGACCAGATGCTGTGGGAAGTGCCGCTGACCGTGGCGCTGCATTTCCTGGGCGTGCCCGAGGAAGACATGGACACGCTGCGGCGATATTCCATCGCCCACACCGTCAACACCTGGGGGCGCCCCAAGCCCGAGGAACAGGTGGCGGTGGCCCATGCCGTCGGCAACTTCTGGCAATACGCCGGCAAGGTGCTGGAAAAGATGCGCCAGGCCCCGGACCAGCCCGGCTGGATGCGCTACGGCATCCGCAAGCAGCAGGAGCACCCGGAGGTCGTGACCGACTCCTACCTGCACTCGATGATGATGGCCGGCATCGTCGCCGCCCACGAAACCACCGCCAACGCCACGGCCAATGCGATCAAGCTGCTGTTGCAGCATCCCGACGCCTGGCGCGAGATCTGCGAGGACCCGGGCCTGATCCCCAGCGCGGTCGAGGAATGCCTGCGCCACAACGGCTCGGTGGCGGCCTGGCGCCGCCTGGTCACCCGCGATACGCGGATCGAGGGCGTGGACATCCCCGCCGGATCGAAGCTGCTGATCGTGACCTCGTCGGCCAACCACGACGACCGCCACTTCGCCGACGCCGACTTCTTCGACATCCGCCGCGAGAACGCCAGCGACCACCTGACCTTCGGCTATGGCTCGCACCAGTGCATGGGCAAGAACCTGGCCCGCATGGAAATGCAGATCTTCCTGCAGGAACTGACGCGCCGCCTGCCCCACATGCGCCTGGCCGACCAGCGCTTCTCCTATGTGCCCAATACCTCGTTCCGCGGGCCGGAGCACCTGTGGGTGGAATGGGACCCGGCACGGAACCCCGAGCGCCAGGATGCCGCGCTGCTGCAAGTCCAGCCGCCGGTGCGCATAGGCGAACCCTCGCGCCACGCCATCGCGCGCGGCGTGGTGGTGGAAAGCGCCACGCCGGTGGCCGACGGCATCGTCAAGCTGCGCCTGGTGGCGCCCGACGGCCGCGCGCTGCCGCGCTGGGCCCCCGGCTCGCACATCGACGTCGAGTGCGGCGAACCCGAACGCTCGCGCCAATACTCGCTGTGCGGAGACCCCGCCGACGCGGGCGCGCTGGAGATCGCCGTCCTGCATGAACCGGAGGGACGTGGCGGATCATCGTGGATACACGGCAACGTGCGCGTGGGCGACAAGCTGCGCATACGCGGCCCGCGCAACCACTTCCGCCTGGACGAGACGGCGGAGAAACTGATCCTGGTCGCCGGCGGCATCGGCATCACGCCCATCGCCGCCATGGCCCGCCGCGCCCGCGAACTGGGCATGGACTACGAGCTGCACTACAGCGGCCGCCGCCGCGCCACCATGGCCTTCCTGGACGAACTGGCCGCCCTGCACGGCAGTCGGCTGCACGTGTACGTCTCGGAAGAAGGCCGGCGCAACGACCTGGCCGCGCTGCTGGGCCAGCCGCGGACAGGCTGGAAGATCTGCGCCTGTGGTCCCAAGCGCATGCTCGAGGCCCTGGAAGCGCACTGCGCGGCCTGGCCGGACGACGCGCTGCGCATCGAGCACTTCGAGTCCAATCTTGCCCAGCTCGACCCGGCCAGGGAACACGCCTTCGAAGTGGAACTGAAGGATTCCGGCATCACCGTGACGGTCCCGGCGGATCGTACCGTGCTGGCCTCGCTGCGCGCCGCCAACATCGACGTGCCCAGCGACTGCGAGGAAGGCCTGTGCGGCTCGTGCGAGGTGCGCGTGCTGGCCGGTCAGGTCGACCATCGCGACATGGTGCTGACCAAGGCCGAGCGCGATGCGAACGACCGGATGATGACCTGCTGTTCGCGGGCGTGCGCCGGGAAGCTGGTGCTGGAGCTGTAGCGCGCCTCTCGGGCGGGATGCGGTACCATCGGCCCACCCTGTCCCGCTCCGTCCCGCACCGTGTTCCACGTCATCCTCGTCCACCCCGAAATCCCGCCCAACACCGGCAACGCCATCCGGCTCGCCGCCAATACCGGCGTGCAGTTGCACCTGGTGCGCCCGCTGGGCTTCGAGCTCGAGGACGCCAAGCTGCGGCGCGCCGGGCTGGACTATCACGAATGGGCCTCGGTCCGGGTGCATGACGATTTCGCCTCCGCCATCGCCGCCACCGGCGCGGCGGCGGACCGTGTGTTCGCCTTCACGACGCGCGGGTCCCGGCTGTTCGGCACGGTCCGTTTCCAGCCCGGCGACGCCTTCGTGTTCGGCAGCGAGACGGCGGGACTGCCCGCCGCCATCCACGACGGCTTTCCCGAGGAACAGCGGCTGCGCCTACCGATGCGGCCGGGCCAGCGCAGCCTGAACCTGTCCAACTCCGTGGCGGTGACGGTATTCGAGGCCTGGCGGCAGTCGGACTACAAAGGCGGCCTGTAAGATACGAAAAAAGGAGGAACGCGATGCCCATTCTGACCACCCACGTCGGCAGTCTTCCCCGCGGCGACGAACTGGCGCAGCTGCTGCTTGCGCGCGACCACGGCCAGGAGGTCGACCCCGGCCAGTTCGAGCGGACCGTACAGGCGGCCATCGACGGCGCGGTACAGAAGCAGGTCCGGGCCGGCGTCGACATCATGAGCGACGGCGAGCTCGGCAAGGTCGGCTATGCCACCTACATCACCGAACGGCTGGAAGGCTTCGGCGGCCACATCGACCGGCAGCCCGCCAAGGACCTGGCCGACTTCCCCGACCTGCGCAAGAAGCTGGCCGCGATCATGGGGTCCCAGGAATTCGTGCGCGCCGCCTGCGTCGGCCCGGTGAAGCTGCGCACCATGGAGCCCTGCCATGCCGACATCCGCCGCTTCAAGTCGGCCGTCGAGCGCCACGGCCAAGGCCGCCGGGCCTTCATGAACGCCGCCTCGCCGGGGCTGGTGACCGCGTTCCAGCCCAACAAGCACTACCCGACGCACGAGGCCTACCTGGCGGACCTGGTCGAGGCCATGCGCCCCGAATACGAGGCCATCGTGGCGGCGGGCTTCGACCTGCAACTGGACTGCCCGGACCTGGCCATGGCCGCGCACACCGGCTACCAGAACCTGAGCGAGACCGAGTTCGTCCAGCGGGCGTGGCAGAACGTCGAGGCCTTGAACGCCGCCACGAGCAACATCCCGCCCGAGAAGCTGCGCATGCACATCTGCTGGGGCAACTACGAGGGCCCCCACCACTGCGACATCGCGCTGGAAAAGGTCATCGACCTGATCCTGGCCGCCCGGCCGGCCACCATCCTGTTCGAAGCGGCCAACCCGCGCCACGAGCACGAATGGGAGATCTGGCGCGCGGCCAGGCCCGAGAACAAGATCCTGGCCCCCGGGCTGATCGACAGTTGCTCGAACTACGTCGAGCACCCGGAACTGATCCGCCAGCGGCTGGAACGCTACGTCTCGTTCATGGGCGAAGACCGGGTGGTGGCGAGCACCGACTGCGGCTTCGGCACCTTCGCGAACTACGGCAAGATCGATCCGGCCGTGACCTGGATGAAACTGTCGGCGCTGCGCGACGGCGCCGACCGGGCCAGCGCGGCACGATAGGCGGATACGGAAGGAGCGGCCCGCGCCCGCGGGCCGCCGCCTACCACTCCACCGCCACGTACTTGGTCTCCATGTATTCCTGCATGCCTTCCCGGCCGCCCTCCCGCCCCAGCCCGCTCTGCTTGACCCCGCCGAACGGCGCCGCCGGATCCGAGACCAGCCCCCGGTTCAGCGCCACCATGCCGAACTCCAGCCGCTCCGCCAGCTTCAGGCCCTTGGCCAGGTCGCGCGTGTAGAGGTACGCCGCCAGGCCGTATTCCGTGCCGTTGGCCAGCGCCACCATCTCGTCCTCGGACGCCACGCGCACGATGGGCGCGACGGGGCCGAAGATCTCCTCGCTCAGCACGCGGCTGTCGGCGGGGACATCGCCCAGGACCGTAGGTGGATAGAAGTAGCCGGGACCGGACAGCCGTTCCCCGCCGCACAGCACTTTCGCCCCGCGCGATACGGCATCCCCGACCAGTTCCTCGACCTTGTCGCGGGTCGCGGCGTCGATCAGGCTGCCGACCTGGTTGGCCTCGTCCAGGCCGTGGCCGATCTTCTGGGCGCGCATCCGCTGCGCAAAGGCGCGGACGAAGGCGTCGTAGACGCCCGCGCCGACGTAGAAGCGGTTGGCCGCCGTGCAGGCCTCGCCCATGTTGCGCATCTTGGCGATCATCGCACCGTCGACCGCCGCTTCCACGTCGGCGTCGTCCAGCACCAGGAACGGCGCGTTGCCGCCCAGTTCCATGGGGGTTTTCAGGACCTGGTCGGCGGCAGCCTTCAGCAGAATGCGTCCCACCTCGGTCGATCCCGTGAAGGACACCAGCCGCACGCGCGGGTCGTGCAGCCAGAGATCCACCAGCGGGCCCGAGCGCGACGTCGGCACGATGTTGACCACGCCGTCCGGCACGCCCGCCTCGGCCAGGATGTCGGCCAGCGCCAGCATGCTGAGCGGCGTCAGCGAGGCCGGCTTGACCAGCACCGTGCAGCCGGCCGCCAGCGCGGGCGCGATCTTGCGCGCCCCCATGGCCGAGGGGAAATTCCAGGGCGTGACCAGCGCCACGACGCCGATGGGCTGGTGCTGGACCAGGATCCGGTAGCCGCCGGCCGGCGCCTGGCTGACCGACCCCAGGTTGCGGCAGGCCTCTTCCGAATACCAGCGGAAGAACTCGGCGGCGTAGCGGGTCTCGGCCCGGCTGTCGGCCAGCGGTTTGCCATTCTCCAGCGTGATGATGCGCGCCAGCTCCTCCAGCCGCTCCAGCATCAGCAGGTGGACCTTGCGCAGCACCTCGGCCCGGGCGCGGGGCGGCGTATCGCGCCACGCCGGCAGGGCCGCCGCCGCGGCGTCGACGGCCGCGCGCGCGTCGTCCAGGCCGGCATCGGCCACCTGGGCGACCGACTCGCCCGTGGCCGGGTCCGAAACCGTGAACGAACGCGGCTGGGCGGGCTTGGCCCAGTTGCCGTCTATGTAGAGATCGGTGGGCAGATTGGCGATGGATTGCATGGGGGTCTCGCGCATGGGCTCAGGCCGCGGTATCCATGGGATGCCGGCCGGCGAAGAAATCACCGTTGGGCGAGTCGGTGGGCGTCAGGCCCGACTTGACCAGCGCCTGCCGCAGGCTGTTCATGGTGTTCTCGTTGATGCGCATGGTCGGCTGGCGCACCGGGCCGCCGTTGAAACCGTTGAGCCAGCCTTCGAACTTCCACAGCATGCGATTCAGGAACTGGGTCTGCGAGGAATACGAGTTGGCCGCGGCCCGGGCCTTGCGCGCCGGCGTCAGTTGCCAGTAGAGCCGGGTGGCCTCGTCGTATTTCTTCTCCTGGATCAGGTTGAAGATGCGCGGAATCATGCCGCCGTAGTATTCGGTGTCGCTGGTGCCGATGAACTGGATCGGCACCAGTTGGGCCAGCGCCAGCGCGTACTGTTCGAGCGGCATGGTCACGACCACGTCCTTGCTGAACAGGCGGTAGGCCTCGACCCAGCCCATGATGCTGGGCATGCCGCCCTCGGCCTTCAGCGCGGCGATGTTCGGGCAGTCGTCCAGCAGCCGGCGGATCAGCGGCGCCTCGAGATCGGACGGGTGGACGCGCTCGAAGCCCCAGTGCGGCACCTGGAACAGCATCACACCCAGGTCCGTCGCGTCGCAGAAGGCCTTGGTGTAGTCGTAGATGTCCTGCGACGTGCGGGCGTAGAAGTTGGCCGGATAGGACAGCAGGATGAGTTCGGCGCCGTTGCGCTCGGCAATCTTCGCCGCCTCGATGTTCTCTTCCAGCGTATTGAAGCTGGCGTGGTGGATGAGCTTCAGCCGGCCGCGCGATTCGTCGTTCGCCCAGGCGAAGAATTGCTCGTACTCGGGCAGCGTGATGGCCACTTCAGAGACCATCAGCGTGCCGGAGAAGCCCAGCTCGATCTCGTGGCGGATGTCGTGGCGGATGCCCTGCTCGTTCAGGCCCTTGAGATCGGCGGTGAACGAGGGGATCACGACGTTGGCGACGCCGCGCAGGTGTTCGTGCGCCCAGTCGCGGGCTTCGTGTCGTTGGTAGGAGGCCATGTTCCAGTTCCTGGTCGAAGAAATCTATTGTTTGTAGGTGAAGGCGATGGGCAGCTCGACGGCCAGCCCCGCGGCGGTGGCCAGATCGAAGACGAGCTCGGCCGCGACGATGTCCTGCAGGGCCGAGCCCACCGACTTGAACATCGGCAGCCGGGCGCCGGCCGCGATCTCGCCGCGCACCAGTTGGTTGAGCGAGCGCAGCCTGGGCGCGAAATCGATGCCGCGCGCCCGCGCTTCCAGCATGTCGCCGGACTCGGCGCTGACCTCGTCGGGCATGTCGCAGACGATGAGGTCGCAGCGCTCGACCACCGAGGCGTCGATCTCGCGCTGCTGCGGCAGCGTGGAGCCCACCGACACCAGCACCATGCCGTCGCGCAGCGCATCGGCATGCAGGATGGGGGTCTCGTCGCGCGACCGGGCGGCGGCGATGCCGATGTCGGCGCCTTCCATGGCCTGTGCCGCGGTCGCGGCCGGCTGGCAGGGCACGCCCAGCAGCGCTTCGAAGTCGCGCGCGAATTGCTCGCGGTTGGCCGGCGTCGGGCTGTAGATCCGCAAGCTCTCGACCTGCCGCAGCGAAGCGATGGCCTGGACGTGGGCGCGCGCCTCGGCGCCGCTGCCCAGCACGCCCAGCCGCACCGGCCGCCGGGGTGCCAGGCAGTCCACCGCCAGCGCCGAGGTGGCCGCGGTGCGATAGGCGGTGATCTTGTTGGCATCGAGCAGCGCGCGGATCTCGCCCGTGTCCTGGTCCGCCAGCGAGATCAGGTAGTTCATGCCGCGGTTGCGGCCGCGGCCGAACACCTTGGCACCCATGAAACGCTTGCCGGGCGGCACGCTGGCCAGCGCCCGCAGCGACGCGCCGTCGCCCCGGGCGAAGGTACGGGGCGGACTGATGTGCTCGTCGTGGCGCTGGGCATACGCCTCGCGCAGCGCGGCCACCAGCGCCTCCCAGGTCAGCACCCGCTCGACCGCGTCGGTGCCGATGAAGACCAGCGCCGTGCCGCTCATTTGGCCACCTCCCGCGTCTCGGTCGCGGCGATGCGGTGCGTGATGGCCGCGATCGACTTCACGTAGGATGCCCAGAACGTCGCGAACGTGTTGCCGGCGGAATACTTGACCTCGCCGCCCGCGCTGGACACGATTTTCTTGAATTCGGGATCGCCGGCCGCGGCCTCCACCGCCTGCCGGATCTTCCGCTCCACGGCCTCCGGCGTGCCGGAGGAAATGAAGAGAGCCGTACCCGCGACCGAGTCGAAGTCCACGCCGCCATCCTTCATCCGCGGCAGGCCCGCCGGATCGGTCCACGGCTCGTCGCCGGCCGTGGCCAGGTATTTCAGCCGCCCGGCCTTGACCTGGGTCAGCGACAGCGAGCGCGACAGCAGCGCGAAATCGACCTCGCCGGCCACCAGCGCGGTCACCAGCGGGCCGCCCCCCTGGTAGGGAATGTGCCGCACCTTGATGTGCGCCGTATCCGCGAACGCCGCCGTGCGCACGTGCACCTCGCCGAAGAAGCCGGTCGATCCGTAGGTCAGGGCATCGGGCCTGGCCTTGGCCGCCGCGATCAGCTCGGGAAAGCTCTTGTAGGGGCTGGCCTCGGGCACCACCATGGCCACCGGCTCGGCGCTCAGCATCGCGACGGGAGTGAGCTGCTCCAGCGTGAATGGCGGCTTCTGCTTGTTGACCACCGCCTGCTCGGGCAGGCTGGCCACGCTCAGCAGCGAGCACAGGATCGAGTAGCCGTCCGCCGGCGCGTTGGCGACCTGGCTTACGCCGATCGCGCCGCCCGCCCCCGGGCGATTGATGACCACCACGGTCTGCTTGAGCGCGCGCTGGAGGGCGGGCTGCAACGCGCGGGCCATGTTGTCCGCCGTGCCGCCCGGCGGGAAGGGAACGATCAGGTTGATCGGCCGGTCGGGATACTCCGCCCGCGCACCCGGCGCGGCGACCAGCGACAGGGCGGCGAACGCCGCGGCCCACAGCGTGGTTTTCATGATGTCTGTCTCCATGAGTAGGGTTCCTGTCGCGCTCTTGGGGCGCGTCTTGGTTCGACCAATTGGTTTAATTTGGTTTTTAATGGTATTTATTTGTCGAACTATAAAGCCATTTATTCGGCCGAATACCTAGGGTTTTCACCTAATATTGCCGCCAATTATGCCTTTTATAATCAAACCAATTAGAACCAATCAAGGACCACCACGACCATGCACCCGTCTCCCAGCCTCCAGATCCGGGCCGATCCTGTCCAGGCGCTGCGCGCGGAACTGCTCGATGGTCTGCGCACCGGGAAATGGGCGCCCGGCAGCCGCCTGCCGACCGAGCGCAGCCTGTGCGCGGACTTCGGCGTAAGCCGGTCCGCCCTGCGCCGCGTGCTGCAGGAGCTGCGGGACCAGGGCCTGATCGTGCAGAAGGTGGGAAGTGGAACCTATGTCTCGGACACGCCGTCCGGCATCGCCCCTGGCCTCGTGGCGGCGGCGGGCAAGCTGCTCGCGATTCCGTCTGCCAGCCCTGCCGAGATCATGGAAGCGCGCCTGCTGCTGGAGCCCATGATTGTCGAGCTCATCGTCAACAATGCCACCCTGGCCGACTTCGAACGGCTGGAAGCCTGTTGCGCGCGGTCCGAGACCGCCGATACGCTGGAGGAATTCGAGCACTGGGACAACGCGCTGCACGAGCACCTGGCGCTGGCCACCCACAACGCGCTGTTCGTGAGCGTGTTCAGGCTGCTGGCCGAGGTCCGGAACAGCGGGGAATGGGGCTTCCTGAAGAAGAAAATCGTGACGCCCGAACGGCGCAGGGAATACGAAGCGGAACACCGCCGCATCGTCGAGGCCTTGAAGCACCGCGATGCGGACACCGCACGGCGGGAGATCTTCGAGCACATCGTGCACGCGCGGACCAACCTGCTGGGCAGGATCTGACCTCCACGGCCCGCGCGCCGGGCACCCGGGGCAGGCGTCCGGTCAGGTGCGCGCCGGACGCCGTACCGATCTGAGCGTCCCGCTTTGGCCGCCGCCGCAGAAGAAGCGGTCGCCGCCATCGGACTCCAGTCCCGACACCCCGGTGCCGGGCGGCATCTCCAGCTTCGCCAGGACCTCGCCGCTCTGCGCGTCGATCCGCCTCAGGTCGCTGGCGTCGCCTTCCCAGGTACCGTGCCATAGTTCGCCGTCGATCCAGGTCACGCCCGTCACGAAACGTTCGGATGTGATGGAGCGCAGTATCTTGCCGGTCTCGGGATCGATCTGGTGGATCTTGCGGGCGCGGTAATGACCGACCCACAGGGACCCCTCTGCCCATGCCAGCCCCGAGTCCTCGCCGCCGGCCGGCGACGGGATCGTGGCCAGCACGCGGCCGGACTCCGGGTCGATCTTGCGGATGTGGCCATCGGCGATCTGGTACAGGTGCCGGCCATCGAACGCGGTACCCGCGTTCGCCGGGGTCTCGATCGAGCGCCGGACCTCGCCGCTGGCCGGGTCCATGGCATTGAGCCGGTCGCCGGTGGCGAACCAGACGTTCTTGCCGTCATAAGTCACGCCGTGCACGCCTTCGGCGCCGGGGAAAGGACCATATTCGCGCAGGATGTGGGCTGTCGATGTCTTCATGGCGTCTGCTCTCTGGAAGGGTGAAGGAACGGGATGTCCATGGATGCATCCTAGCCCTCCGGCAGCGCGGCCGGGAGTAACAAGGTTGTCGCGAACCCCGGCACGGGCGGCATCAGCCAGCGGCGGGCCGGCCCCCGGCCGGCGGCCTGCACCCTGCCCGCCCCGGCCAGCTCGTCCAGGGCCCGCTGCACGGTGCGCTGGCTGGCGCCCAGCGCCAGCGACAGAGCCGAGCTCGACCACGACTCGCCGTCGGCCAACAGGGCCAGCACCGCCGCATGCGGCCCTTCGACCGGCCGCGTCAGCACCGCGACATCGCCCGCCCGGCAAGGTGCCAGCATGAAGCCGCGCCGGGTCGCATCGACGTCCGCCAGTCCCGCCAGCACCTTGCGCAGGCGGCCCATCTCCACCCGCAATCGCGCGCGATGCGTCTCGTCGGGATGCCGGGTCCGGAAGGCGCGCTCGACCAGCGCCTCGCGCGCCACGTCGGCCGGCCACGCCTCGCCCAGGGCGCGCGCGAGCGCGAACAACACCGGCCGCCGCGCCAGCGGCACGACCCGCCCCGCCTCTCGCACCGCGTGGCGGCAGGCGTCGACCACGAGCGCATCCGAAGCCAGCAGCGCTTCCACCTCGGCCAGCGGAATCAGGCGCGCCCGGCCCCGCAGGGCCAGCCGGGCCGCGGGCATGTCCAGGACGAGGACCGCCTGCCTGACCTCGGCTTGCAGCGCCGGAATGCCGGCCCGACTCGCGGCCTGTTCCGCCCGTCCCAGCGCGGCGCGGGCGGACGCGGTGCGCAGGCGCCGCATCGCGATGCCGGCGGCCAGCAGTTCATGGATGGCCGCCGCGGCAACCGTCAGCGGGCCGGCATCGACCAGTGCCAGCAGCCGCTCGGCCTCGTCCAGCCGGCCGATCAGCAGACAGCGTCGTATCTCCAGTTGGCGGACGTGCGCGACATTGGCGAAGTCGCCGTGGGCCTCGAGCGTGGCGCGCGCCGACTCGAGCGCCTTGTCGGGCCAGGCCAGTTCGCGCGAAGCGAGCGCGATCTCGGCCTCGGCCACGATGCACCGCGCGCGGGCCAGGGCCTGCTTGTGTCCGAAGGCGCTCGCCGCCCGCCGCACCAGCATCCTGGCGCGGACGAATTCGCCAAGCTGGGCCATCGCGATCCCGCGCAGCGCCAGCGCCGGTGGATCGTCGCGCAAGGCCACCCGGTTCAAGGCCCCGAAGGGATCACCCGCGGCCAGCGCCTGGGCGGCCTCGGCAATCAGCGCATCCATCCGAATCCCGCCACATTTGTCACTCCCGCCGTCCGGCGGCCCGATCCTAATCTAGCACACGCCCCCATCGCTCACGTCGCGCCGGCCCGGCGCGATCGACGGGAAATCCAAGGAGAAACGATGATGCGACACACCACGGGAACACGGAAAGAATGGCTGACCGCGCGGCTCGATCTGCTGGAGGCCGAAAAGGCTCTGACGCGGCAGTCGGACGAACTGGCCCGGCGGCGCCGGGCGCTGCCCTGGGTGGCGATCGGCAAGGACTACCGCTTCGACACCGACCAGGGCCGCGCATCGCTGGCCGATCTTTTCCAGGGCCGCTCGCAACTGCTCGTCTACCATTTCATGTTCGGCCCCGACTACCAGGGCGGATGTCCATCCTGCTCGTCGATTGCCGACGGCTTCGACGGCTTTGCCATCCACCTGGCCAACCACGACGTCATGCTCATGGCGGTCTCGCGCGCGCCGCTGGCCAAGCTGCGGGAATACAAGCAACGCATGGGCTGGCGCTTTCCCTGGGCTTCGTCCCAGGATGCCGACTTCAACTTCGACTTCGGCGTCTCGCACACCGAGGCCCAGCAGTTCGAACAGGGCATAGACTACAACTACCGTCGAGAGCCCGCCTGCGGGTGTCACCCGGCCTCCGCGAACGCCGACCCGAATGATGAGGGCCGGCTGGCCGCGATGTGCAGCACCGACACGAACACCTACCTGCGTGAACGCCCTGGCATGAGCGCCTTCGCGCTCCAGGACGGCACCGTCCACCACACCTACTCCACCTATGCGCGCGGGCTGGACGGACTCTGGGGCATGTACCAGTGGCTGGACCGCGCGCCGCTGGGACGCAACGAGCAGGATGTGTGGTGGCACCGCCGCGATGAGTACGCCAGGCGCTGAAATGGGGGCGGCGCCCGCGCCGGCACGGCGGCATGCCGATCTGCGCTTTCTCGGCGTCACGGCGCTGGCGATGGCCGCCGCCGTCGCCGCCTGGGACGCCGCCATGCGGGCCATGGCCGGCATGGCCGTCCTGTGCACAAACACGGCGGCGATGTCCTGGCTGCCCCCGCCTGGCGGGACCTGGACCGGCGTACTCGCGGCCTTCCTGGCCATGTGGACGGCCATGGCGGTGGCAATGATGCTGCCTTCCGTCGCGCCCGCGCTATGGCGCTACCGCGGCCGGCTGCATGACGCGGGCACGCGCCGCGCGGACGGATTGGCCGCGATGGCGGGCGCGGGCTACTTCTGCACGTGGATGCTGATCGGCCTGCTGGTGTTTCCGCTGGGCGCCGCCGTGGCCGTGCTGGAGGCGCGGGTGCCCGCGCTGGCGCGCCTCGCTCCCGCGGCGACCGGCCTGGTCGTCCTGGCGGGAGGCCTGTTCCAGCTCACCGCGTTCAAGGCCCGCCACCTGGCCGCCTGCGGTGCCATGCGGTGCGCGTGTCCCGGCGCGGCATGGCGTGACGGACTGCGACTGGGCCTGCGCTGCGGTGTATCCTGCGCGGGCCTGACCGCCAGCCTGCTCGCCGTCGGCATGATGGACTGGCGGGCGATGGCCTTCGCCACGGCGGCCACGGCGGGCGAACGTCTCCTGCCCGGCGGACCGCGGGTAGCCCGCATCACGGGGGGGATCCTGGCCACGGCCGGCGCCTTCATGCTGGCGCGGGCGACACCGCTGGCCTGACATCAAGAAAACGGCGCCCCGAGGGGCGCCGTGCTTGCCTGGAATGCGATCTACCCGGCTCAATCCAGCGTCAGATTCAGACGCTTGATCACCCCTCCCAACGTCTGCTGTTCCTTCTTGATCAGCGCGGTCAGCTCGGCCGGGGTGGACGGCGCGGCGGTGAAGTACTGGGCGGTCAGCTGCTTCTGCACTTCCTCGCTCTTGATGATCTGCACCAGTTCCTTGTTCAGCCGTTCGACGATGGGCTGCGGCGTGCCGGCGGGCACCAGGATGGCCTGCCAGGAGATCACCTCGAAATCGGGCACGCCCTGCTCCGCCATGGTGGGCAAGTCGGGCAGCGCGGGGCTGCGCTTGGTGCTGGTCACGGCCAGGGCCTTGAGCTTGCCTTCACGCACCTGCGGCATGGCGATGGCGGGTACCATGAAGCCGGCCTGGATCTGGCCGCCCAGCATGGCGGTCACGACCTGCGGAAAGCCCGCATACGGCACGTGCAGGATGTCCAGGCCCTCCTTGCCCTTGAGCAATTCCATCGCCAGGTGGGCGGAACTGCCCGCGCCGACGGTGCCGAAGTTCAGCTTGCCCGGCTCCTTCTTCACCAGCGAAGTGAAAGCGCCGACCGAATCCACGTTCAGCGAGGGCGGCACGACCAGCACGTTGGGACTGGTGGCGACCAGCGTGACGGGCGCGAGGTCCTTGAGCGGGTCGTAGTTGAGCTTGGAGTAGAGCGCGGGGGCGGTGGCCAGCGGTCCGTTGATGGTGAACAGCATGGTGTAGCCGTCCGGCGCGGCATGAGCCACGGTGCCGGTGCCGATGTTGCCGCCGGCGCCGGGCTTGTTGTCGATCACGATCGCCTGCCCGAGCTGCTTGGCCAGCGGCTGCGAGATCACCCGCGCGATGATGTCGGGCGACGAGCCGGCCGGGAACGGCACGACCAGCTTGACGGGGCGGCTGGGCCACTCGCCGTGCTGGGCGAAGGCAGGAGCGGCGGCCATCAGGCCGGCGGCCACCGCCGCGCCAAGCAGACCGCGGCGCAGGGCCGGGAAGGAGGAAGCATGCATGGATATCTCCGTTATTTGATGTTGGACTGGCGGGCGGGACTGCTTCAGACCGCGTCGCTGTTCTTGACCCATCGGTCCACATGTACCGGCTGCGCGCTGGCCAGGCGGTCCAGCAGGCGGTCGATATCCGTGTCGACGATCAGCGCCTCGAGATGCACGGCGCGCACGAAACCCTGTTCATGGGCATGGCGCGCGAAGGCAAGCAAGGCATCGTAATAGCCGTTGGCGTTGAGCAACCCCACCGGCTTGGAGTGGTAGCCGATCTGTTGCCAGGTCAGCACCTCGAAAAGTTCGTCCAGCGTGCCGAAACCGCCGGGCAGCGCGACGAAGGCGTCCGAGAGTTCGACCATGCGGGCCTTGCGGGCATGCATGGTGGGCACGACGTACATGTCGGTCAGGCCCTTGTGCCCGACCTCCTTTTCCCACAGCCGCTCGGGAATGATGCCGGTCACCTGCCCGCCCGCCTCGAGCGCGGCATTGGCCACGTGCCCCATCAACCCGACGCTGCCGCCGCCGTACACCAGCCGCATCCCCCGCGCCGCCACCGCGCGCCCGAAGTCGCGCGCCACCTCGGCGAAGAAAGGATCGTTCCCGGCACTGGCGCCGCAATACACACAAACCGCATCCATCTAGATTCCCTCGACTTTTGGATCCCTGGCCAGCAGGCGGGACACCGCCTGCGCCGGCGGTACTCGGTCGAACAGCACCGCGCACACCGCCTCGGTGATCGGCATCTCGATCCCGCAGCGGCGGGCCAGGTCGCGCACGGCCGGCGCGCAGCGCACGCCCTCGGCCACCTGGGTCATGTCGCCCAGGATCTCGTCCAGCGACCGGCCGCGGCCGATCTCCAGGCCAACGTGACGGTTGCGGGACAGATCGCCGGTGGCGGTCAGGATCAGGTCACCCAGCCCGGTCAGTCCGGAGAAGGTGTCGGCCTGCGCGCCCAGGGCCACGCCCAGGCGCGTCATCTCGGCCAGGCCGCGGGTGATGAGAGCGGCACGGGCGTTGGCGCCCATGCCCAGGCCGTCGCCGATCCCGCAGGCGATGGCCATGATGTTCTTGACGGCGCCCCCGACCTCGACGCCGACGATGTCCTCGCTGCCGTAGACACGGATCGCGCCACCGTGCAGCGCATCGGTGACACGGCCGCGCAGTTCCGCGCTGGCGCTGGCGATGGTCAGCGCCACCGGCAGGCCCCGCGCCACTTCCTTGGCGAAAGACGGCCCCGACAGGACCCCGGCGGAAAGCCCCGCCGCGCCGGCGAACGCCGCTTCGGCGATGGCGTGCGGCAGGCGGCCGGTGTCCGCGTCCAGGCCCTTGCAGGTCCAGGCCACGGCCAGGTCGGTCATGCCGTGGCGGGCCAGGCCCGCCGCCACGTCGCGGCAGGCCTGTTCCATGCCGGCCACCGGCACACCCAGGATCAACAGCGGACGCGACGCGACGCGCAGGTGCCCGAACAGGTCATCGAGGTCGCTGGTGCAGCGCAGGCCCTGCGGCAGCGCGACCCCGGGCAGGTAATCGGCGTTCTCGTGGGTATCGGCGATGCGGCGCGCCAGTTCGGGCCGGCGCGCCCACAGCATGGTGGCATGGCCGCGGGCGCAGGCGGCGGCCAGGGCCGTGCCCCAGCTGCCCGCCCCCAGGACGGCGACGCGCAGGCCCGGCGCCATGTCCGCCATGGTGCTGGCGCCGCTCAGTGCTTGGTGCCCGGCGGCAGGATCAGGCCGGCGTCGTTGCCGGCCTGGGCCACCTGCTGCTCGGCGGCGGCCTGGGCCACGCGCTGCTCGTAGATGGCCTGGAAGTTGACTTCGGCCAGGTGCAGCGGCGCCATCGATGCGCGGGTGATGGCGTCGGCGACGTTGCTGCGCAGGTAGGGGTAGATGATGCCGGGGCAGGCGATGCCCAGGATGGGATCGAGCTGTTCCAGCGGGATGTTGGCCAGTTCGAAGATGCCAGCCTGCTTGCCTTCGACCAGGTACAGGACCTTGTCGCCGACCTTGGTGGTCACGGTGGCGGTCACGGTCACTTCGAACACGGTGTCGGCCAGCGCCTGGGCGCCGACGTCGATGGCGACCTCGACCCCGGGCTGCTCGGTTTCCAGGAAGATCTGGGGCGCGTTGGGCAACTCCAGCGACAGGTCTTTCAGGTAGACGCGCTGGATGTTGAACACGGGGGCTTGCTGCTCTTGATTGTCGGACATGGGAGAAAGTCTGGAAACGGAAAGCCGGCTGGCTGAACCCGGCCCCCGGTACGCGCGGGGCCGAAACGTATGCACCAAAAGAACATGCCGGGGACTCGCCCCGGCCACAACGAAATCAATGGCCCTGCGTCGCCTGGCCGGCAAGCAGGGGTTGCAGCCCGCCCGCGCGGTCGAGCGCGGCGAGTTCGTCGAAACCGCCCACGTGCGTGTCGCCGATGTAGATCTGCGGCACGGTGCGCCGGCCGGTGCGCTCGATCATCTCGGCCCGGCGTTCGGGCTCGGCGTCGATGCGCACCTTCTCGATCTCCTGCACGCCGCGCTGCTTGAGCAGCATCTCGGCGCGCATGCAAAAGGGGCAATACCCCGTCGAATACATCAGGACTTTCTGCATGGCGCTATCCCTTCGCAATCGGCATGCCCGCCTGCACCCAGCCGGACAGGCCGCCCGACAGGCTGCTGACTTCGGCAAAACCCTGGGCCTTGAACTGGGCCACCGCCTTGGCCGCGTCGCGGCCGTTGCCGCCCACCAGGATGAGCGGCTTGTTCTTGGGCAGGCCCGGCGCCTTCTGCGCCAGGTCGGCCAGCGGCACGCTGCGCGACTGGGCGATGTGGCCGGCCGAGAAGTCGGCCGCCGGGCGCACGTCGACGAACACCGCCTGGCGCTGGTTGACCGCGGCGGTGGCCTCGGCCGCGCTCATGGCTCCGCCGGCCCGGCCGCCCCGCAGCGATTGCCACAGCAGCATGCCGCCCGAGACGAGGGCCAATGCGATCAGGAGAATGTTGTCGAGGATGAATTTCACGAGCGGACCCTGGAAACCTGGTGAGAGGAACACACGCCGCCGGCCGATCCGGCCTGGCGTTACGCGCGCTTACGAATTTGCAAAACGGCGGGAAAACCACAGGATCCGCCGGATTTTTGCCGTTACGGCGGCCCGATTCCGGTCCCACGGCAAAGACAATGCCGCAGGATTATAAAATGTCGGGATAGGCAGCCGCTTTTTCAACGGCCCGCCGTCCGTCCCCGCCCGTTTTCGGGCGGGCAGCCGAATTGTATTCAACCTTTACGCGCAGCGCCCCTGCGCTCCTGGGACATGGTCAAACTCGTACTGATGCGTCACGGCGAAAGCCAATGGAACCTTGAAAACCGCTTCACCGGCTGGACCGACGTCGATCTGACGGACAAGGGCCGGGAAGAGGCTCGCAAGGCGGGCGAACTGCTCAAGCAGGAAGGCTACGATTTCGACCTGGCCTACACCTCGGTCCTGCGCCGCGCGATCCGCACCCTGTGGATCGCCCTGGACGCCATGGATCACATGTACCTGCCGATCGAGCACGACTGGCGCCTGAACGAGCGCCACTACGGCGCCCTGCAGGGCCTGAACAAGGCCGAGACCGCCGCCCAGTTCGGCGAGGAGCAGGTCCTGGTCTGGCGCCGCGCCTACGCCATTCCGCCCAACCCCCTGGCGGCCGACGACGAGCGCCATCCGCGCTTCGACCCCCGCTACGCCGGGCTGCCCGCCAGCGAACTGCCGGCCACCGAGTGCCTGAAGGACACCGTGGCCCGGGTCGTTCCCTACTGGAACGAGACCATCGCCCCCTCGCTGAAGGCCGGCAAGCGGGTGCTGATCGCCGCCCACGGCAACAGCCTGCGCGCGCTGATCAAACACCTGGACGGCATTTCCGACGACGACATCGTCGGCCTGAACATCCCCACGGCCCAGCCGCTGGTCTACGAGCTCGACGACGACCTCAAGCCCATCCGCCACTACTACCTGGGCAACGCGGACGAGATCGCCGCCGCCATGGCCGCCGTGGCCGCGCAAGGAAAGGCCAAGGCCAAGTGAAACGGCTCGCGGCGATACTGCTGATCGCGCTGCCCGCGGCGTCGGGCTGGCCGCTTGCCGCGGCCGCCGCCGACGCGGGCAAGGCGCCCTCCGACCCGGCCGCCGTGGCGCGCGAGCGCGAAGCCCTGCGCAAGCGGCTGGAGGCGCTCAAGAAGGACATCGCCGAAGGCGAGGAAGAACACGCCGACGCGGCCGACGCCCTGAAAGAGTCGGAACAGACCATCTCCAAGGTCAACCGCCGGCTGGTCGAACTGGGCAACGCCCAGCGCCGCGCCAACACCGAGCTGGAGCGCCAGAAGCAGGCCATCGCCGAGAAGGAAAAGAACCTGGCCCAGCGCCAGGCGCACCTGGCCGACCTGCTGCGCCGCCAATACGCGGTGGGCGGGCTCACGCCCTGGGGCGCGCTGCTGTCGGGCGACGACCCGCAGCGGCTGAACCGCAACCTGGCCTACCTGGGCTACATCGCCCAGGCCCGGGCCAACACCGTGACCGAACTGCAGGGCGAGCTGGACGAACTGGCCCAGTTGCGCGCCCAGGCCGACACCAAGCGCGGCGAGCTCGAGCAACTGGCGTCCGAGGAAAACAACCAGCGCCAGGAACTTCTCAAGCAGTCCGACCAGCGCCGCAAGGTGCTGGCCGACATCTCGTCCAAGCTGAGCAGCCAGCGCCGCCAGGCCGCCAGCCTGGCGCGCGACGAGCAGCGCCTGTCGCGCGTGATCGAGGACCTGACCCGCATGCTGGCCAGACGCGCCGAGGAAGCCCGCCGCAAGGCCGAGCAGGCGCGCAAGGCCGAACTCGCCCGCCGGGCCGAGGAAGCCGCCAGACGGGCCGCCGCGCAGCGCGCCGCCGAACAAGCCGCGCGCGAGGCGGGCAAGCCACCCCCGCCGCCGCCGCCCGAACCACCGCCCGAACGGGCCGTGGCACGCAACGACAGCCTGCCCGACGCCTCGCTGGCCGGCCAGTTCGAGAAACTGCGCGGCCGCCTGCGCCTGCCCGTGCGGGGCGACATCGTCGGCCGCTTCGGCGCCGCCCGCGGCGAGGGCGGCACCTGGAAGGGCGTCTTCATCCGCGCCAGCGAAGGCACCGAGGTACGGGCCGTGGCCGCCGGCAAGGTGGTCTTCGCGGACTGGCTGCGGGGCTTCGGCAACCTCTTGATCATCGACCACGGCAGCCAGTACCTGTCGATTTACGGCAACAACCAGTCGGTGCTTCGCCACGTCGGCGACGACGTCAAGGCCGGCGACATCGTGGCCAACGTGGGCGCCACCGGAGGGCAGACGGAATCGGGCCTATACTTTGAACTGCGGCATCAAGGCGCGCCGTTCGACCCGCTGCGGTGGGCCTCGTTGCGCTGACCCCCCTACCCGGATATCCTGATCGCACGCGCGCTTGCGCGCCTCCCCCAGCACATTCAACCTATCGACGAGAACCCGCGAGGCCCTGGGATGTCAAAGCTTGACGTCCCGAACCGGGGCCCGGAGGAATACATGGGCAGCAAGAGTAAAGTTCGCAGTATCGGCCTGGTCAGCCTGGGCGTGGTCGCCGGCGTCCTGGTCAGCCTGGGCATCACCGCCGTGGCCCAACGGGAAACCCGCGGCCCCTTGCCGCTGGAAGAACTCCGGCAGTTCTCAAATGTCTTCGCCACCATCAAGAACAACTACGTCGAGCCGGTCGAGGACAAGAAGCTGATCGACGGCGCCATCGCCGGCATGCTGTCCGACCTCGACCCCCACTCGGCCTACCTGGACGCCGACGCCTACCGCGAAATGCAGACCGCCACGCAGGGCGAGTTCGGCGGGCTGGGCATCGAGGTCGGCACCGAGGACGGCTTCGTCAAGGTCATCTCGCCCATCGAGGACACCCCCGCCGCGCGCGCGGGCGTCAAGGCGGGCGACCTCATCATCAAGATCGACGACAAGTCCACCAAGGGCCTGCTGCTGAACGACGCGGTCAAGCTGATGCGCGGCAAGCCCAAGACCTCGATCACGCTGACGCTGGTGCGCAAGAACGAGGCGCAGCCCATCGTCGTCAAGATCGAGCGCGACGTCATCAAGGTCCAGAGCGTGCGCAGCAAGATGCTGGACGGCAATACCGCCTACGTGCGGATCGCCCAGTTCCAGGAACAGACCGGCGCCGACCTCGCCACGCACCTCGAACGCCTGGGCAAGAGCGGCGTGCCGAAGGCGCTGGTGCTGGACCTGCGCAACGACCCGGGCGGCCTGCTGCACAGCGCGATCGCGGTCTCGGCCGCGTTCCTGCCGCAGAACACCCTGGTGGTCTCGACCGACGGCCGCACCGCCGACGCCAAGCGCAAGTACCAGACCAACCCGGCCGACTACCTGCGCAGCAGCGACGACTACATCAAGCGCCTGCCGGCCTGGACCAAGACCGTGCCCATGGTGGTGCTGGTGAACGCCGGCTCGGCCTCGGCCTCGGAAATCGTGGCCGGCGCGCTGCAGGACCAGAAGCGTGCCCGGGTGCTGGGTGCCCAGACCTTCGGCAAGGGCTCGGTGCAGGTCATCCTGCCGATCTCGCGCGACTCGGCCATCAAGCTGACCACCTCGCGCTACTACACGCCCAACGGCCGGTCCATCCAGGCCAAGGGCATCGTGCCCGACTACCCGGTCACCGACACGCCCGAGGGCGACCTGTACGAGCGGCCGCGCGAAGCCGACCTGGCCAAGCACCTGCTGAACGACAAGGATCCCAACGGCGAGATCAAGTCGGCCGCGCAGGATCCGGCCAAGGCCGCCGAGCGCAAGACCATCAAGCCGATCGAGTTCGGCAGCGCCGACGACTTCCAGCTCGCGCAGGCGATGAACCTGCTGGCCGGCAAGCCGGTGCAACTGGCCAAGGCCGAGGACGTGGCCAAGGCCGCCGCTGAACTGGCCGAACGGAACAAGACCCCCTCCGAGAAGGCCAAGGACGCCACGAAGGACGAAAAGCCCGCCGCGCCCGTCCCCGCGCCGCCCGAGCAACCCGTTCCCGCGCCGGCCAAGTGAACGACGAGCAGCTACTGCGCTATTCGCGGCATGTGCTGCTGGACGAAATAGGCATTGAAGGGCAGCAGCGCCTCCTGGAGGCGCGTGCCCTGATCGTCGGGGCGGGCGGGCTGGGTTCGCCCGCCGCCTTCTACCTGGCCTCGGCGGGCCTGGGCAACCTGGTGCTGGCCGACGACGACACCGTCGACCTGACCAACCTGCAACGCCAGATCCTGCACACCACCGACCGCGTGGGCCGCTACAAGGCGGAATCCGGCAAACAGACGCTGGCCGCCATCAACCCCGAGGTCGCCGTCCAGGCCCTGACCCAGCGGCTGATGGACGAGGCGCTGGACGCCCAGGTGGCCGCCGCCGACATCGTGCTGGACTGCACCGACAACTTCGCCACCCGCCACGCCATCAACCGCGCCTGTGTCCGGCACCGCAAGCCGCTGGTCTCGGGCGCGGCCATCCGGTTCGACGGCCAGGTCGGCGTGTTCGACCTGCGGCGGGACGACGCGCCGTGCTATCACTGCCTGTTCCCCGATGGCGAGGACGTGGACGAAGTCAATTGCGCCACCATGGGCGTATTCGCGCCGCTGGTGGGCATCGTCGGTTCGACCCAGGCTGCCGAGGCGATCAAGCTGGTGGCGGGCATCGGCACCAGCCTGTCGGGGCGCCTGCTGATGCTGGACGCGCTGGCGATGAAGTGGCACGAAGTGCGGGTGGGCCGGGACGCGGGCTGCCCGGTATGCGGCGGGCGTCCCGCCCATCCCCCCGCCTCCTGAACCGGTGATTGAACGCCGGACGGCGGCGATCAGGCCAGCATGATCTGGATCTGCACGTCCAGGAATTCCGACGGCGACTTCTTCCAGCCGCTCTTGGCATAGCGCTGCCAGCGTCCCAGGATGAAGTGCAGGATCAGGCTGGCGCGGGCGTGGATGTCGTCGGTGGGAGGCAGCTCGTTCAAGGCCAGCGCGTTGCGCAGGCACTGTCGCAGCGAGGCCTCGATGCGGTCCAGGAACTGGTTCATGCGTTCCTGCAGCCGTTCGTCCTCGGACACCAGCGCATCGCCGATCAGCACCCGCGTCATGCCCTTGTTGCGCTCGGCGAAGGTCAGCAGCATCAGGATGGCCTTGCGCGCCTGCGCCAGGCCGCTGGTCTCGGATTCGGAAATCACGTTGAACAGGCCGAACACCGAGCTTTCGATGAAATCGATCAAGCCTTCGAACATTTGCGCCTTGCTGGCGAAATGCCGGTACAGCGCGGCTTCGGAAACCTGGAGACGCGCGGCCAGCGCCGCGGTGGTGATGCGTTCGCCCTTGGGGTGTTCGAGCATCTCGGCCAGCATCTGGAGGATCTGGGTCTTGCGCTCGCCCGTCTTGCTAGAGGCCATGTCGCGGTGGGTTTCCGTGCAAAGGAGGAAAAGTCGCCCGCTTCGAAGCGCCGCCTCCAGCGGAAACGGCTAACTACGGCGCAGGGCGCGACGCTGTAACAACAAGTGACTAACGGAGTTTACTTGAAGGTCGATGAAAAGCGGACGTCCGCGATGCGTCTTGGCGAACGGCGTGCCCGGGTGCCGGACGTAGACCGTGCGCATGCCGGCCTTGCGGGCGCCGCGCAGGTTGGCGGACGTGTCTTCGACCAGCACCGAGTTGTTAGCGCTTACTCCCTCCATCGCCATGACGTGGCGCATCAGGGCCGGTGAAGGCTTGACCCGGAATTCGCCATGGAAGCGCATGTCCTCGACCGCCCAGAGGCTGTCGAAACAGTGCAGGATGCCCAGGTGCCGAAGGATGGTGCGGGCGTAATTGTGTGGTGCGTTCGTCAACAGGATCTTGCGCCCGGGCAGCCGTGACAACCGGTTACGCAAATCCTTGTCGGCGCGCACCAGCGGACGGATGTCGAAGCTGTGGCTGCGGTGCAGGAACTCGGCCGGCGACACGCCATGGTGCCGGACCATGCCGATCAGCGTCGCGCCGTAACGCTGCCAATACCGCTTGCGCAGCACATGGGCCTCTTCCTCGGACACGTTCAGCGTCTCCATGACCGCCTGGGTCATGGACAGATCGATGTGCGAGAAGATGGCGTGCGAGGCATCGTGCAGCGTGTTGTCCAGGTCGAAGAACCAGACCGGCTCCCCCTTCCCCGCTCCCACCGGCCGCCGCGTCACACGAACCCGGCTCAACGGCCGCCGCACCTGCCGCCGCGGCGCCGACGCCACCGAAGGCACGCCGGTCACCGCCGCCGCAACTTCACTTACGTAGAGGTCCCCCCCTACGCGCTGCGCGCGCCCCCCAGGGGGCGATGCGGGCGGACCGGCGAACATGGCCCCCATCAGTGGCTTTTGATCATCGTGCCCACGCCTTGCGCGGTCAGGATTTCCAGCAGCAGACAGTGCTCGACGCGGCCGTCGACGATGTGCACGGAATTCACGCCGCTCTTGGCGGCTTCCAGGGCCGACGAGATCTTGGGCAGCATGCCGCCCGAGATGGTGCCGTCGGCAAACAATTCGTCGATCTTGCTGGCGGTCAGGCCGGTCAGCAGGTTGCCGTTCTTGTCCAGCACGCCCGGGGTGTTGGTCATCATGATCAGCTTCTCGGCGTGCAGCACCTCGGCGATCTTGCCGGCCACCAGGTCGGCATTGATGTTGTAGGCCATGCCGTCCTCGCCGAAACCGATGGGCGAGATGACAGGGATGAACTGGTCGTCCTGCAGCGCCTTCACCACCGACGGGTCGACGGACGCGATCTCGCCCACGAAGCCCAGGTCCAGCTGCGCGCCGGGGTTGTTCTTGTCCGGCATCAGCATCTTGCGGGCACGGATCAGGCCGCCGTCCTTGCCGGTCAGGCCCACGGCCTTGCCGCCGAACTCGTTGATCATCATCACGATGTCCTGCTGGACCTGGCCACCCAGCACCCATTCCACCACTTCCATGGTCTCGGCGTCGGTCACGCGCATGCCCTGCACGAAGGTGCCCTGCTTGCCGACGCGCTTGAGCGCGTCATCGATCTGCGGGCCGCCGCCGTGCACGACGATGGGATTGAGGCCCACCAGCTTGAGCAGCACCACGTCATGCGCGAAGCTGCGTTGCAGCCGCTCTTCCGTCATGGCGTTGCCGCCGTACTTGACCACGATCGTCTTGCCATGGAAACGGCGGATGTACGGCAGGGCTTCGGCCAGCACGCCGGCCTTGATCCGGGGCGTGAGCGTAGCCAGCGGCCCGTGTTCGGAAGACGAGGAATCTGCTTGATTGATGTCGGTCATGGCGGCGCGCCTGAGGGAAGGAATGGACAAACAGGCTCAATTGTAGCCACTGCGCCAGCCGGATTCCGTCCACAGGATATCCCGCCGTTATACCGGGCTTATCCCGGCCTTTTCCCCAGGCTTGTCCGCAGGGCTGTCCACGGCTTCCCCACAGGGTTCCACACAGCTTGTCCACATGGCTGCCCCCGGTTTTCCACCTGATTTCCCCAGGAAATCCACAGCTTGCCCACAGCCTTTCCACACCGTTTTCCACAAATTGCCCACAGGTGTTTCCAACGGCTTTCCACAGCCTTGTCCCCAGGGTTTTCCACCGCCGCCAGCCAGCCTTGAAATACCGGGGAACGGCCGCATTTACCTTGACATGATGGCAAGGTCTAGAATCCCCTTCACCCTGGTAAGGAGATCGCCATGCAGGCGCTGAACATAGGACAGGCTTCCGACGCCTCGGGCGTTTCGGCCAAGATGATCCGGCACTACGAATCCATAGGACTGATACCGCCCGCCCACCGCACCGATTCCGGCTACCGGCTCTATGGCGAAAGCGATGTCCATATGCTGCAGTTCATCCGCAACGCGCGCGACCTGGGTTTTTCGATCCCCCAGATCGGGACGCTGCTGGAACTGTGGAACGACCGTGGCCGGCCCAGTGCCGAGGTCAAGCGGCTAGCCTGCGCGCACATCGATGAACTGGACGAGAAGATCCGCGGTCTACAGGCCATGAAGGCCACGTTGGAGCAGCTCGCCTCCCATTGCCACGGCGACCACCGCCCGGACTGCCCCATCCTGAGCGGCCTGGCGACCCCCGGCATGGGCACGCGCGGCCTGGCCGAGCACACCTGCAACGGATGAAACCAATCCCCATGCCCGGGCGGCCTGCGGGTGGACCCTGTTAGCATTTCGGGTATCGGCGGCCTGCCCGCCGCCCTATCGCCAGAAGGAGAACGCAGTGAAACGTCTACTCGCCCTGATCGCCACGGTTGCCGCCCTCGCGCTGACCGCGGGCGCCGCGCTTGCGCAGGCGCTCAATGCCGAAGGCGAGGTGCGCCGCATCGACGCGGCGAACGGCAAGGTCACCCTCAAGCACGGCCCCATCGCCAACCTTCAACTACCGGCCATGACGCTGGTCTTCAAGGTAACGGACCCCTCGATGCTGAACCAGATCAAGGCCGGCGACAACGTTCGCTTCGCCGCCGACAAGATCAACGGCCAATACACGATCACGGCCATCCAGCCGAAATAAGGCCTACAGCACGTAGCGCGCCAGGTCCTGGTGCGCCGCGGCCTCTTCCAGCTGCCGGTTGACGTACTCGGTGTCGATGCGCACCACCTCCCCGCTCTTGCGGGTCGCATCGAACGACAGCTCTTCCAGCAGCTTTTCCATCACCGTGTACAGCCGGCGCGCACCGATGTTCTCGGTCTTCTCGTTCACCGCGAAGGCCAGCTCGGCCAGGCGCTCGATGCCCTCGTCGGTGAATTCCAGCCTGACGCCTTCGGTCTCGAGCAGCGCCGTGTATTGCTTGACCAGCGAGGCATCGGTCTCGGACAGGATGCGTACGAAATCCTTGGCCGACAGCGAATCGAGCTCGACCCGGATCGGGAAGCGCCCTTGCAGCTCGGGGATCAGGTCCGACGGCCGCGACAGGTGGAAGGCCCCCGACGCGATGAACAGGATGTGGTCCGTGCGCACCATGCCGTACTTGGTGTTGACGGTCGTACCCTCGACCAGCGGCAGCAGGTCGCGCTGCACGCCCTGGCGCGAGACGTCCGAGCCGCTGGTTTCCTGGCGAGTGGCGATCTTGTCGACTTCGTCCAGGAACACGATGCCGTTCTGCTCGACGCTGGCCAACGCCTTGGTGCGCAGCTCTTCCTCGTTCACGCGGCGGCCGGCTTCCTCGTCCACCAGCAGCTTGAAGGCTTCCTTGATGCTCAGCTTGCGGACCTTCTTCTTGCCCTGGGCCATGCCGGCGAACATGCCGCGGATCTGCTCGGTCATTTCCTCCATGCCCGGCGGCGACATGATCTCCATCTGCGGCACGGCCTGGGCCACTTCGATCTCGATCTCCTTGTCGTCCAGTTGCCCTTCCCGCAGGCGCTTACGGAAGGTCTGGCGCGCGGCATTGTCGTCGCGCTGCGGATTGCCCATCGCGTCGCGCGCGGGCGGGACCAGCACGTCCAGGATACGGTCCTCGGCGGCGTCCTCGGCCTGCGTGCGCACGCGGCGCATCTCGGCCTCGCGCACTTGCTTGACGGCCACCTCGGCCAGGTCGCGGATGATGGTGTCGACGTCGCGGCCCACGTAGCCCACCTCGGTGAACTTGGTGGCTTCGACCTTCACGAAGGGCGCATCGGCCAGCTTGGCCAGGCGGCGCGCGATCTCGGTCTTGCCCACGCCCGTCGGGCCTATCATCAGGATGTTCTTGGGGTGGATCTCGTGGCGCAGCGGCTCGGCCACCTGCTGGCGGCGCCAGCGGTTGCGCAGCGCAATGGCCACGGAACGCTTGGCGCGGTCCTGGCCGACGATGTACTTGTCCAGCTCGGAGACGATCTCACCGGGGGTCATCATGTTCATTCCAGTACCTCGACGGTGTGATGCTGGTTGGTGTAAATGCAAAGATCGCCCGCGATCGACAGCGACTTCTTGACGATGTCCTCGGGCGCCATGTCAGTGTTCTGCAGCAGCGCCAGGCCGGCCGACTGCGCATAGGCGCCGCCCGAACCGATGGCCGCCAGGCCGTGCTCGGGTTCCAGCACGTCGCCGTTGCCGGTCAGCACCAGCGTCGATTCCCGGTCGGCCACGATCAGCATGGCTTCCAGCCGGCGCAGCACGCGGTCGGTGCGCCAGTCACGCGTCAGGTCTACCGCCGCGCGCAGCAGGTGGCCCTGGTGTTTTTCCAGCTTGCCCTCGAAACGCTCGATCAGCGTGAAGGCATCGGCCGTGGCGCCGGCGAAACCCGCCAGCACCGAATCCTTGTACAGGCGGCGCACCTTGCGGGCGCTGCCCTTCATGACGATGTTTCCCAGGGTGACCTGCCCGTCGCCGCCCAGGGCAACGCGGTTGCCGCGGCGCACGCTGATGATGGTCGTGCCGTGGAATTGTTCCATTTGCTCTTCCTGATGGGCCCGTGGCCCCGCGCTGGCGCGCCGGGCCGACGAGCGAAAACGACTGCTACGGTAGGTGGGGGCGCGAAAGTGCCGATTCAAGGCCGACCGGGCAAAAAAACGGCGCCAGAGGCGCCGTTCATACGGATCGCGCGGACGATCGCGTCAGTCGCCGTACAACTTCTGCCGCAATTCGCGGCGTTGCTGCGCCTCCAGCGACAGCGTGGCCGTGGGCCGCGCCAGCAACCGGGCGACGCCGATGGGCTCGCCGGTTTCCTCACACCAGCCGTACTCGCCCGACTCGATGCGGCCCAGAGCCTGCTGGACCTTCTTCAGCAGCTTGCGCTCGCGGTCGCGCGTGCGCAGTTCCAGCGCATGCTCTTCCTCGATCGTGGCGCGATCGGCCGGATCCGGCACGAAAGGCGTCTCGCGCAGGTGCTCGGTGGTTTCACCGGCGTTCTGCAGCAGCTCGCGTTCGATTTCCTGGAGCCGGCTCTTGAAAAAGGCAAGCTGCGCTTCGTTCATATAGTCGGCCTCGGGCATGGCCAACAACTCTTTTTCAGAGAGCACGGCCTCGGCCGGCTTGGTCATCACGTTTTCCAACGCGTCCTCCTGAGTGACTTTTAAGGTTTTGCTCGACGCTTTCGTTGCCATGAAAATGCTCCGCGCGAATCAATAAGGCTTTCCAATTCCCACACAGCACTGCATATTCGAACCGCTCCCGGCAAGCCGGGCCTGGTGGGGCTCTACCCCACCAGACATTGCTCCAGGCCGTGCATGAAAACGTCGCGGGGCAGGTTGCGGCCGATGAAGACCAGCTTGCTGCCGCGCTTTTCGCCCGGCGCCCAGGCCCGGCCGGCATCGGCGCCCATCAGCATGTGCACGCCCTGGAACAGCATCCGGCGGTTCACGCCACTCATGTACAGAATACCCTTGTACCTCAATAAATCGGTTCCGTACACCTGCACCACGCCACCCAGGAATTCCTCCAGGCGCATGGGGTCGAACGGCTTGTCCGACTTGAACACGAAGGCGCCGATGGCGTCGTCGTGATGGTGGTGATGATGGCCGTGCGCATGGTGGTGGCCGGGGTCGTTGCAGCCATCGACCGCGCACTGCTCGCCATGTTCGTGACCGTGGTCGTGGCCATGATCGTGCCCGTGGCCATGGTCATGGCCATGCTCCGCGGCGTCGGGATGCTCCTCGGCCAGGAACTCCGGATCGATGTCCAGGATGGCGTTCAGGTTGAAGCCATTGATGTCCAGGATTTCCTTCAGGTCGACTTCGCCGAAGTTGACCGGCGTGATCGTGGCGCGCGGGTTGATGTGGATCAGGCGCGAACGCAAGGCCTGGTAGTCGGCGTCCTCGACCAGGTCCACCTTGGAGACCAGCAGACGGTCGGCGAAGCCCACCTGGTTGAGCGCCTCGGGCTGCTCGTCCAGCGTCTGCATGCCGTGCTTGGCATCCACCACGGTGATGACGGCATCCAGCCTGAAGTAGCTGGCCACCTCGTCTTCCATGAAGAAGGTCTGGCACACCGGGCCGGGGTTGGCCATGCCGGTGGTCTCGATGATGACCCGCTCGTACTTCAGCGCGCCGGCGCGCTGCTTGTCCTTCAGGTCGATCAGGATCCGCACCAGATCGCCGCGCACCGTGCAGCACACGCAGCCGTTGTTCATCTCGATGATCTGTTCGTCGCGGTCCTGGATCAGGAGATCGTTGTCCACGCCTTCGGGCCCGAACTCGTTCTCGATCACCGCGATCCGGCGGCCATGGTGCTCAGTCAGAATCCGATTGAGCAGCGTGGTCTTGCCCGCGCCCAGGAACCCCGTCAGGACAGTTACCGGAATCTGCTTCGGTGTTTTGTCCGCAGCCTTCATCTATACAGCTCCTTGCACATGCGTCCAGGGACGCGTCAATGCGTTTTGCGTTCGTCGCCGGCTTCGCGGCCGGCCTGGACGCAGGCGGGACAGCGCCCGCGCACGACCATTTCCACATCGCGCCCTTCGAAACCGTCGGGCAGGCGATCGAGATTCTGCTGGATACCCACCGGTGCATCGATACAGAACATGCGCCGGCAGACATCGCATTGAAAGTGCCCATGCGGCTCGCCATGGTGGTGATGCGCGTGGGGCGTTCCCGCATCGTCGCCGGGCCGGGCGACGCTGAAGCGCCAGACACGGTCTTCCCCGGCGATGCGGTGCGCGAGGCCGGTCTGCACCAGCCACTCCAGCACGCGGTACACGGTGACCCGGTCGACCGAGACCGACGACCCGATGCGGTCGAACAGTTCCTGGTGCGACAGCGCGCTCGCCGCCTCCATCAGGGTCGCCAAGACATGCACCCGGGTTGCGGTGACTCGTGCGCCTTGGGCACGTATCGCCTCGCGGGCCAGATCCTCCACGCGTCGCTCCTTCCGTTCGGCCCGCCAAGCGGGGCCGGATTACAGCACAAGCCGCTTTGCCAGGGCAAACCCGGACTAACCCCCGGTCTGCCCCTGCGGCGCAAACTGCTTTTCCCCTGGAGGCGGCCCCAGGCAAAAAGCACCGGACGGTGTACCACGAATCGCCACCGGCAGAGGCGAGATATGGGGTCGCTTTGGGGGAATTCAAGCCTTTCGGCCGATTTTGGTAACCGTTTGCGACGGGCGCGAGCGAATACGCTCTAGACCCGCTGCAACAGCAGCCCTTTCAGGTACTCGCCTTCGGGGTGGGTCATGCGCATGGGATGGTCGATCCCGGCCGCCAGCCGCTCCAGCAGCACGAAGTCCTGGCGCGCGTCCACCGCGGCGCCGGCCACGATCTTCTGGAACAGGTCCACGCTGATCGCGCCCGAACACGAGAAGGTCAGCAGGTAGCCGCCCGGCTTGACCAGCTTCATGCCCTTCAGGTTGACGTCTTTGTAGGCGCGCGCCGCCTTGTCCACGTGGTGCACCGAGGGGGCGAACTTGGGCGGGTCCAGTACCACGATGTCGAACAACTGCCCTTCGGCGGCCAGCGCCTTCTGCGCCTCGGCCACCTTGGACACCCGGCACTCGAAGGCGGCTTCGGTCAGGCCGTTGCGGGCCGCGTTGCGGGCGGCCATCGCCAGCGCGTCGGCCGACGAATCCACCGACACGGCACGGGCCGCCCCGGCGCGCATCGCCGCCAGCGAAAAACCGCCCGTGTACGAGAAGCAGTTCAGCACCGTGGCGCCGGGGCCGGCCAGCGCGGCCAGTTCCGCCACCCGGCGCCGGCTCTCGCGCTGGTCCAGGTAGAAGCCGGTCTTGTGGCCGTGGACCACGTCCACGCCGTAGCGCACGCCGTCCTCGACGATCTCGACCTCGGCGGGCGGCTCCGCCCCCCGCAGCACGCCGGTGCGGGGCGCCAGGCCCTCGCGCTCGCGCGCGGCGGCGTCGGAGCGCTCGTACACATCGGCGCAGCCGGTGGCGGCCACCAGCGCGTCGACCAGGGCGTCGCGCCAGCGCTCGACCCCGGCGGCCAGGAACTGGACCACCAACTGGCCGGCGTAGCGGTCGGCCACGAAGCCCGGCAGCGCGTCGGCCTCGCCGAACACCAGCCGGACCGCGTCGGTACGGCCGGCCAGCGCGGCGCGGCGGGCTACGGCGTCGGCCACCCGGGCGGCCATCCAGCCGGCGTCGACCGGTTCGTCCTCGCGGAAGGTCCAGCAGCGCACGCGTATCTGCGAATCGGGGCTATAGGCGCCCCAGGCCAGGAAATTGCCGCGGCCGTCGACCACGCGCACGGTATCGCCGGCCTGCGGCCGGCCGACGGCCTGCGCCACGGCGGTGGCGTAGACCCAGGGATGGCGCCGCAGCAGGGACTTTTCCTTGCCGGGCTTGAGAACGACGTCGTTCATCGGGACTTCTTCAAAGCGGGGGGATGGGGCCGGATGGCAGGCCGCCATGGTACCGCCGCCGGGCCCGAGGCCCAAATCCCCCCCGCCAGCACTCTCCCCGCGGCCGGCTCAAGCCAGGCCGGCATACGCCGGCTTGCTGGCATACGCGTCGTCGGGCCGCGCTGCCAGCATGGCCTCCAGCCGCGCGCGCAGGCCGGCATACCCGGGTTCGTGGAAGACGTTGCGCGTCTCCAGCGGATCCGCTTGCAGGTCGTACATCTCGCCATCTCCGCTGCGCATCTCCACCGTGAGCTTGGCGTCCACCGTGCGCACGGCCCGCAGCAACAGCGGCACCCCCCTGCGGCCGGCGCCCAGGTCCCATTCGCACCAGGCATGCTCGCGAGTATCGCCTCCCTCGATCAGGCCGCGCAGCGTCGCGCCGTGCATCGGCGCGGGGGCCGGCACGCCACCGTAGTCGAGCAGCGTGGCGGCCACGTCCAGCGTGGACACCGGATCGGCCACGACCTTGCCCGCCGGGATGCCCGGCCCCTTGGCGATCATGCCGACCCGCATCAGCCCGTCGTACAGCATCGGCCCCTTCTGCAACAAGCCGTGGTCCCCCAGCCATTCGCCATGGTCGGAGGTGAAGACGATCAGGGTGTCGCCGGCCAGGCCCAGTTCCGAGACCAGCGCCTCGATACGGCCCACCTGATGGTCGACGAGCGAGATCATGCCGTAGTAGTTGGCGATGATGTGCCGGAGCTGGGCATCGGACGGCGGCTCGTTCGCTGGCCGGATGCGCAGGCCTTTCAGGTCTTCCCGGCCCACGCTCGATACGCCCTCCAGGTAGGCGCGGTGCCACCAGGGCTTGTCCTCCAGGCGGCGCGTCCGCGCCCGCGGCAGATCGACGGCCGACGGCGCGTGCAGCCTGGACCAGGGCTCGGGACAGTCGAAGGGATGATGGGGATCCGGGAACGATGCCCAGACGACGAACGGACGGTCGTGGTTGCGCCGGATGAACTCCAGGGTCCGGTCGCCGATCCAGGTCGAGTTGTGCCACGCCACCGGCAAGGCGGAGTAGTGCGTTTCCCAGGCACCGCCGGTCGACGGCCCCAGGTCGCGAGCATACAGCGCGTTGCGCTCCGCCCCCCGGCCATCGCCGTAGTACCAGCGCGAGTAGTGCTGTCCGGCGGGTGGTTCGAAGGGGGGATGGTTGTTGTGCCCTTCCACGATCAGCTCCACGTGCTGGAACCCCATGTAGGGGCCGTTCCAGTCGGCGCCGAAGTTCGCCTGGCTGTAGCGGCACTCCGGGCTGCCCGTGGGCTCGAAGGTCAGGTGCGAGGCGAAGTGGGCCTTGCCGATGAACCCGGTGCGATAGCCGGCGTTCGACAGCGCCGCGGCGAATCCGCGTTCCCCCATGGCCGCCGGCAGGTCGATGCCGTTGTCGCTCACGCCATGCGTCATCGGCAGCAGGCCGGTCAGGATCGAGGCGCGCGCCGGCTGGCAGACCACGCTGGGCGTCACGCAGTGGGCGAAGCGGGTCCCATGCCGCGCCATGTCGTCCAGGTGGGGCGTGCTGACATGCCGGCCCTCGAAGCCGTAGCAGTCTCCACGGTGTTGGTCCGACGTGATGAAGATGATGTTCATGCGCTGGTATCCGCTCATTTCCTCAGGGTGTTCAGGACCTGGTCCCGTTCGGACGCGATGCGCCGGGCGAACTCGGCCGGCGAGCACGAAGTCGCGACGATCCCCGCCTCCGCCAATTGCCGCGATACCTCGGGCATCGCCAGCACCCGCTCAACCTCGGCATGAAGCCTGGCCTGGACGTCGGCCGGCAGGCCCGCCGGCGCCAGCAGGCCGAACCAGGCCTCGAACGTGTAGCCGGGCAGCGCCTCGGCCACGGCCGGCACGTCGGGCATGAAGTCCAGCCGTCGGGCCGAGGTCACGCCCAGGGCCTGCATCCGGCCGGCCTTACGCTGCTGTTCGGCCGGCCCCGGCGCGAGCAGCATGGTGTCGATGTTGCCGGCCATGATGTCGTTCATGGCTTGCGGCCCGGCCCGATAGGGAACGTGCATCATGTTGATGCCCGCCGCCTTCTGCATCAGCGCCATGCCGACATAGTGGACGGAGGCATCGCCGGCCGAACCGAAACGCAGCTTGCCCGGGCTGCGCCTGGCGGCATCGAGCAGGCCCTCCAGCGACCGCAGTCCGGACGCGGGACTGGCCACCACGACCATGGGCAGGGTCGCGAGCAGGGAGATGGGCGTGAAGTCCCGCCGAACGTCGTAGGGCAGGTCCGGCATCAGCGCGGGCACGATCGTCAGGGCGTTCTCGCTGGTCGCCAGCAGCGTGTAGCCGTCCGGCCTGGCCCGTGCGACCGCGCTCGCGCCTATGCTGGCGTTCGCCCCGGGCCGGTTCTCGATCACGACCGGAGTGTCGAGCCCCTTGGCCAGTTGGTTGCCGACGATGCGCGACACCGTATCCAGCGCGCCGCCCGGCGCCGAGGACACGACGATCGTGATCGAGCGCGAGGGATAGGTCGCCGCCTGCGGCGCGGAACAGGCCAGGCAAATAAACCAGGCGCCAGCCAACTTGGATACCATGGGCGCATTCATCGCCGTGTCTCCCGGGATCTGATTGAAGTCCTTTGCCAGGAATGATGGCCGCTTCCCGGGCGGCAGGCCAATCGCGATTTCGCCACAAGCCATATTCATCCGGATATGGCACCGGGACACGCAGGGGAAGACACACATATGCTCAGAGAGGACTGGTATCTTCGCGACCGCCTGAAACTGCGGCATCTCCAGATCCTGGTGACGCTCGCGTCGGTGCGCAACCTGAGCCAGGCGGCCCGGCTGCTGCACACCACGCAGCCCGCGTTGTCCAAGGCCCTGGGCGAACTGGAAAAAATGCTGGAAGTGAGCCTGTTCGAACGCCTGCCCAAGGGCCTGGCCCCGACCCTGCACTGCCTGGGCATCGTCGAACGCGCTCGGGAAGTGCTGGGATCGCTGGGCCGGATGCGCGAGGACCTGGACGCGGTCGATGCGGGCGCGGACGGCGTGATCAACATCGGCGCGAACACCTCCGCCACCGCCCTGCTGCTGCCGCACATCATCCTGCGGATCAAGTCGCTGCTGCCCGGCGTGACCGTGCGGGTACACGATGGCGCCTTCGAGGACCTGATGGCGGGCCTGCGGGCCAACCGGCTCGATTTCCTGCTCGGGCGCTTTCACGCCGCCGAGCACCTGGACAACGTGGAAACCACCGGACTCTTCAACGTCCGCATGGTCGCCGTCTGCGCCAACGGCCATCCCATCCTGAAGCGGCGCCGCGTCACGCTTGCGCAGCTCGCGCAATGGCCATGGATACTGCCGCCCGGCGACGGCATCACACGCCGGGGCCTGGAGCTGATCTTCATGGAGGCCGGCGGACATCCCCCGCGCTTCGGCGTCGAATGCGCGTCCGTGCTGGCCAACATGGTCATCATGCAGAACAGCCAGGCTCTGGCGGTGGCGGCCCTGCCCACCGCCACGCTGTTCGCGTCCTCGGGGCAGTTGTCCATCGTGCCGGTAACGCTGCCCCCGGTGTTCGGCCGCATCTCGCTGCTGCACCTGCGCGACCGCGCCCTGCACGCCCGGGACAGGCTGTTCATGGACTGCGTGCAGAACGTGTCGGCGCAACTGGGCGAAAGCTACCTGAAGTAGCCCGCCCTATTCCTTCTTCCCAGGCTCCTTGCGGCCCGCTCGGGGATGCGCCTTGTCGTACACCTTGGCCAGATGCTGGAAATCCAGCCGGGTATAGATCTGGGTGGTCGAGATGCTGGCGTGGCCCAGCATTTCCTGCACCGCGCGCAGGTCCTCGGCCGATTGCAGCACGTGGCTGGCGAAGCTGTGCCGCAGCACGTGCGGATGGACGTGGGTGGGTACGCCCGCGGCCTGGCCTCGCCTGGCCAACTGCGCCTGGACGACGCGGGCCGAGATGCGGCGGCCGCGCAATCCGACGAACAGCGCATGGGCATCGCCGCCCGCCGCCAGGACGGGGCGCGCCGCCAGCCAGGCGCGCAAGGCCTCGCAGGCCTGGCTGCCGACCGGCACGATGCGGCGCTTGCTGCCCTTGCCCAGCACGCTGACCTCGGCCTCGGCCAGGTCCAGCCAACTGGACGATTCGTAGCCGGGTTCGCGCGCGTAGGCCGTGTCCAGGCCCACCAGTTCGGACAGGCGCAGGCCGCTCGAATAGAACAGCTCGAACATGGCGGTGTCGCGCAACTCGACGGCATGCCGTTGCTCGGCGCTCTGGCCGGCGACTTCGGCCGCGACAGGCGGGGTGTGATCGAGCAGGGCCTGCGTCTGGTCGACCGACAAGGCCTTGGGCAGGCCGCGCGGCGCCTTGGGGCCGCGCACGCCCGCGGCCGGGTTGCCGGGCATGCCTACGCGCGGCGCCCACCATTGGTAGAAGCCGCGCCAGCTGGCCAGCAGCCGGGCCAGGCTGCGCGGGCTCAGGCCCTGCGCGTGCAGTTGTCCCAGGTAGCGGCGCACGTGTCCCTGCGACACGCGTTCCAGCGGTACGTCATCGGCCAGTTCGACCAGATGGGCGAGGTCCCGCCGATAGGCTGCCAGGGTGTGGGGGGAATAGCGGCGGCCCGACCCCAGGTGTTCGAGCCATTCCACCATGGGCCGGGCCAGCGCCGGCCCCGTGGCCTCGGAACCGGGATGGGGATCGTCGGCCACGGCGGCAGGTCAGGCGCGCGGCGCCTCGGTCAGGAGGCGCGACAGCGATGCGCTGGCCAGCTCACCGATACGCGTCAGGAAGGTCGTGCCCATCGAGGGCGTGAAACGCTCGGCATCGGGCGATGCCAGCACCAGTAGCCCGAAAGCCTCGGGAGCGATGCCCACACGCAGCGGAATCAGGGCCAGCGAACGTACTTCGCGATCGAGCCAGGCGGAGGCCTCGAAGCCCGAGTTGGGGCCGCAGTACGGCGACATCAGCCCGTTGGCGAAGGTACGGGCATCGGCCGAGACCTCGCCGCGCCAGGGGGCCTCGGCATCGCCCGGGGCGGTATCGGCCCAGATGCGCAGCGCCACATCGGGCACGCTGAAGATCTCGCCCAGGCCGCCGGCAACGGCGGCGGGCAGCGCCTGCGTGTCGCGCTCCTTGAGCAGGCCGCGGCTCCACAGCAGCAGCCGGTCGGAAATGTGTTCGTTCTCGGCCGCGGCGCGCACCAGTTCCGACACCCGCAGCTCCATGCCGCGCACGCGCTCGCGCAGCGCCAGCACCTGGCGCTCGGCCAGCGAGACGGCCTTCCCCTCGTGCGGGTGGGGCACCTTCATGGTGGAGAACAGCTCGGCGTGCCGTTCGAAGAAATCGGTGTTGTCCTTGAGGTATTGCGCGACTTCGTTGGCGTCCATGTACGTTCCGGAATTCATTGTTGATATAAGGGCGCGCGAAGCGCGTAGGGGGTGGGTTCCCCCCCCTACCCCAAAAGGCGGTCCACGTCGACGGTGCCTTCGAACACGGTCACGGCCGGGCCGGTCATCAGCAGTTGCTCGCCGTCCCAGGCGATGGTCAGTACGCCGCCCCGCGTCTGCACGCGCACCGGCGACTCCAGCAGTCCGCGGCGGATGCCGGCGGCCACCGCCGCGCAGGCGCCCGTGCCGCAGGCCAGCGTCTCGCCCGCGCCGCGCTCGTAGACGCGCAGCCGGATGTTGTGGCGATCGACGATCTGCATGAAACCGGCATTGACCCGGCGGGGAAAGCGCGGATGGCTCTCGACCCGCGGACCGACGGACGCCACCGGCGCGGCATCGACGTCGTCGACCACCTGCACCGCGTGCGGATTGGAAATGCCGACGGCCGACACCCAGACGATGCGCTCGGCTTCGCCCGGCGCCGATACGTCCAGCGGCCAGACGTCGTCCCCGCCTTCGCGCCGGGGCGTCAGTCCCGCCGGATCGAACGGCACGGCGGCCGGATCGAAGCTGGTGCGGCCCATGTCGACCCTGACCTCGCCATCGTCCTGTTCGTTCAGCACGATGATGCCGGTGCAGATCTCGGCGCGCACGGGATTGCGGTCGGTCAGCCCCTGCTCGTGGACGAAGCGCACGAAGCAGCGGGCACCGTTGCCGCAATGCTCGACCTCGCCGCCGTCGGCGTTGAAGATGCGGTAGCGGAAGTCGGCGTCGGAGCGGGTGGGCCGCTCGACCAGCAGGATCTGGTCGGCCCCGATCCCGAACTGCCGATGGGCGAGCTTGCGCGCCCGCTCGGGGGTGAGTCGGATATCTTGGCGCACGCCGTCCAGGACGACGAAATCATTGCCCGCGCCATGCATTTTGGTGAAGTGCCAGGTCATGCCGGAATTATAGTCCGCGCCCAGGCGCCACGCGCCACGGGCGGCGGAGCTTGGTATTCTGGCAATTGGCCGGTCTACTGGAACTTGCAATGGCTCGTATCGTCCCCGACGGTTGGCGGGAAATCAACGCCACCGGCGCCGCCCGCCGGGAAATCGAAACCCTGGCCACGCTCGAACGCGGCCTGCCCGATTCCTACACCGTCTACCATGCCGTCCACTGGACCAACGTGGAGCATGGCTTCTCGGTCTATGGCGACATCGACTTCGCCATCGTCAACGCCGCCGGCGACCTGCTGCTGATCGAACAGGTCAGCGGGTTCCTGGAGGAAACCGCCGACGGGCTCTGCAAGAAATACCCCAGCCACAGCACCAACGTGCCGATACAGATCGCCCGCCAGCTGGCGGTGCTGCGCGGCCGGCTGGCCCGGCGCCCCCACCTGGACGCCATCCGCGTCGAGTACCTGCTGTACTGCCCCGACTATTCGGTGCGCCATCCCGAGACCGCCGGGCTCTCGTCCGAGCGCATCGTCGATGCCGCCGAGCGCGACCGCCTGTGCGCGGTCATCCAGCTGGCGCTGCCGCAGGCGCCCGCCACCCAGGCCGCGCCAGCCGTGCGACGCTTCCTGGACGACATCATCCAGCTCGAACCCGACGCCAACGCCCTGGTGGGACAGGCGCGGGCGCTGGTCACCCGCATCTCGGGCGGCCTGGCGCATTGGGCGCGGCGGCTGGAGTTCGACCCGTTCCGCCTGCGGGTGATCGGCACCGCCGGGTCGGGCAAGACCCAGCTCGCCCACGCCGAGTTCCGCGCCGCCATCGACGCGGGCCACCGGCCGCTGTACGTCTGCTTCAACCGGCCGCTGGCCGACCACTTCAACGGCATCGCGCCCGAGGGCGGCCTGGCCTGCACCTTCCACACCCTGTGCGACAAGGTGCTGCACGCCGCCGGGCAGCCGGTGGATTTCTCGGGCCCCGACGCCTTCACCACCCTGGTGGCGCGCGCCGCGCGCGAAGCCGTGCCCGACCACCTGCGCTTCGACACCATCATCATCGACGAAGGACAGGACTTCTCCGACGAATGGCGCGACCAGATCCTGCGCCATGCGCGCGAGCACGCGCGCATGGTCTGGCTGGAAGACCCCATGCAGAACCTGTACGGCAAGCCCGCCGTGCACCTGCCGGACTGGGTCACGCTGCGCGCGCAAAGCAACTACCGCAGCCCGCGCAGCATCGTGAAGCTGCTGGACCGCCTGCTACCCGACGACCAGCACATCGAACCGCGCGGCCCCATCGCCACCGGCGGATTGGACGTGCTGGTCTACGACAACGAGGCGGAACTGCTGGCGCACACCAAGAAGGCCATCTCGCAGTGCCTGGCCGCCGGCTTCAAGCGCGCCGACATCGCGGTGGTCAGCTTCCGGGGCCGCGAAAGCTCGGCCGTGCTGGGCCAGACCCAGCTCGGCCCGCATGCCATGCGCACCTTCACCGGGCGCTACGACCTGTTCGGCAAGCCCGAGTTCTCGGAAGGCGAGGTGCTGATGGAGTCGGTCTACCGCTTCAAGGGCCAGGCCGCGCCCGCCGTCGTCTTCACCGAGGTCGACTTCGATCACCTGGACGAGCGGACGGCGCGCAAGATCTTCGTCGGCGCCACGCGCGCCATGCTGCGGCTGGAGCTGGTGGTGTCGCGGCACGCGATGGACCACGGGCTGGCCGCGATACTGGAAAGCACGGCCTGAGGCCTGTCGACGCTAGTCCACCGTCGCACCCGACTCCCGTACCACCGCGCCCAGCTTGGCAATCTCGCTGCGAATGAAGCGCCCGAACTCCTCGGGCGTATCGCCCACCGGCTGCATGACCTGGGCCAGCAGCCTGGCCTTGACCTCCTTGTCCCGCAGGGCAAGGGCGATCTTGCGGGACAGCGTCTCGACGATGGGTTGCGGCGTTCCCGCCGGCGCGACCAGTCCCAGCCAGCCGACGAACTCATAGCCGGGCAGCGTTTCCGCCACGGTGGGAACGTCCGGCATCGATTCGAAGCGCTTGGCGCTGGTAACGGCCAGGGCCCGCAGCTTGCCCGACTCCACATGCGGCATGACGACGGGAATGCTCTCGAAGTCGACGCCGACCTGGCCGGCCAGCAGGGCCGCCACGGCGGGGGCGCTGCCGCGATAGGGAACATGGGTCATGCTGGTGCCGGCCAGGCTGTTGAACAGCTCGCCGGCGATGTGCATCGAGGTGCCGTTGCCCGCGGAACCGCGGTTCACCTTGCCCGGATGCTGGCGGACGTAGGCCAGGAACTCCGTCATGTTGGCAACGGGGACGGTGGCGGGGTTGATGGCCAGCACCAGCGGATAGGTAACGGCCAGGGAAATCGGCGTGAAGTCCTTTATCGCGTCGTAGCCGAGCTTGCGGTACAGCGTCGGGTTGATGCCGTGCGTGCTGACCGTGCCCATCAGCAGCGTATAGCCGTCGGGATCCGCCCGCGCCACGGTCTCGGCGGCGATGACGCCGCCGCCCCCGCCACGGTTCTCGACGATGAAGGGCACGCCCATGCTTTGGGACAGCTTGTCCCCCAGCAGCCGCGCGACGAGGTCGGTGGGTCCGCCGGGCGCGGCGCCGACGACGATGCGCACGGGTTTGGCGGGATAGCCGTTCTGGGCCGCCGCCGGTCCGGCAAGCAGTGCGGCCGACGTGAACACGATGAAGCGCAGCAAGGCATGCATGGGATGTCTCCTCGTTGTCGGAAGGGCGGCGCCCTCTGGCTAGACGGCGGGCGCGACCACGCGGCCGTGGGTGATGTGGCGGTTGAAGATCCAGGTGTCGTAGCGCTTGCGCGTGTCGTTGAGCGCGGAATGCGCCAGGTGCCAGTCCAGCGCGGCCTGGTCCTTCCATTCCTCGAACAGGAAGACGCGGTCGTCCATCGGCGCCGATGGCGTGATGATCTTGAACTGCAGGCAGCCCGCCTCCTTGAGCGAGTTGGCGGCGTGCGTCTGCATGACCGCGAGGAATTCCTCGCGGTGCTCGGGCTTGATGGAGAACTCGACGATCAGCGATATGGCTTGCATGGTGTCTTTCCGTTGCATGAGTTTGAAAAGGGTTCAGGCCGGGATGGCCGCCTCGAGCGTCCGGCAGCGATCGATGGCGATGCGCACCACCTCGTCCGGATCGCGCTCCCACCAGTCGGTGGAGAAGATCTCGACTTCGTAGGGACCGGCGTAGCCGTTGCGCGTCAGGCAGGCCAGCAGCCCCGCCAGGTCGGCGGCGCCGTCGCCCATCATGGCGCGGTCGTTGACCGGGTGGCGGGTGGGCACGCGCCAGTCGCACAACTGCACGGTGGCGATGTGGGGCAGGTGCGGCGCCGCGAGGCTGTCGTACAGGTCGGGATCCCACCAAGTGTGAAAGACGTCGAGCACTACGCCGCAGCCCGGCCCGGCCTCCTGGCACAGGCGCAGGGCCTGCGCCAACGTGTTCACGCAGCCCCGCTCGGCCGCGTGCATCGGGTGGAAGGGCTCGATGCCCAGCGTCACGCCCGCCTGGGCCGCCAGCGGCGCGGCCTCGCGCAGCAGGTCGCGCACTTCCATGCGCGCCCGTTCCAGACCCGCCGCCGCGCCGCCGCCGCAGACGAACACGACGGCCGCCGCGCCGATCTCGGCCGCCTCGTCGATGGCCTGCCGGCAATCGGCCAGCGCGGCGCCCGGCCCGCGTGCGCGCAGCAGCGCCAGGTCGCCCGCCTTGCACAGCGACGGCACCCAGGCGTCCGCGTCCCGCAGCAACCGGCGGGCCCGCGCCAGGCCGCATTCGGCCAGCTTGTCGCGCCAGACGCCTATGCCGCGCACGCCGTGACGCGCATAGCCGGCAATGGCCTCTTCCAGCGACCAGGCGGGCGTGGTGATCTGGTTGATGGCCAGCCGCTCCCGCATCATGCGCGTCTCCCGCCAGTCCGGCACGCCATCACCGCGACCGCAGCGCGTCGATGTTGCGCACCTCGGCCACCTTGCGAACGTATTCCTCGGGCGGGGCCTGGTACAGCAGCTTGCGGCTGACGTGCACGCCGGTCATCTCTTTCATGGCCACGACCATTTCCGTCGCCTTGACCAGCAGCCGGTAACAGTCCAGCAGCGGCACGCCGTCGACCTCGAAAATGCCGCGCTGGGCCAGCAGCGTGGCCGACGGGCCCGCGGGGATCACCACTTCGGCACCGCGTTCGATGGACTTGCGCGACGCGGCCAGGATCTGCTCCACGCAATCGTCGCCGGCACGGGTATCGGTGAACACGGAATCGAAGCCGCGGATGTTCGAGAACTCGATGTACTCGACCGAGGCCAGCCGGTCGCGCAGACCGTAGCCGATGGGGATCTCGCGATAGCGTGGCACCATCTTCTCGTTGGGCACGACCAGGCCGAAGCGTTCGCCCATGGTGCAGGCATGGAAGCAGCAGACCTCCATGAAAGACACCACGGGAATATCGAGGATCTCGCGCAGTTCGACCAGCGCGGGGTCCAGCGAGTTGGCCAGCACGAATGCGTCGTAGCCGCCCTGCTGGCGGATGGCCAGCGCGTTGTCGATGATCTCGCGTACGTCGTAGTTCCAGAACAGGCGGAACTGGTCGCCCAGCGCGCCCTGCTGGGTGCCGCGCACTTCCACCTTGGTCCCCGGCAGCGCGGCACCGTCGCATAGTGCCTGGGTGGCACGCAGGAAATTCGCCATGCCGGTCTCGGAAGAGACGAGCTGATACCAGATACGCATTACAGCCTCCTTGGTTGGGCGGACACGGCTGCGCCATGCCCATGCAAAAGATGTTGCGCGGCGTCCAGCCGCAGGTCGGTACCCAGTTCGCGGCTCAGGTCCCGCACCTTTTCGAGCAGCTTCAGGCCTTCGCCGTTGCGCGCCAGCCTGGGCAGGCCGTCGGGCCCCTCTCCCTCGGCCCACAGGGTGAGCGGCTGCAGCGTGAACACGGGCGGACCGTCGCGGCCGCAGGTCAGGCGGACGAACAAGGCTTCCCAGGCCGAACGCCTGCGGTAGAAGCCGGCGTTGTCGCGCCGCGCGCGGTAGACGTCGGCCAGCGGCTGGTCACGCATCGCGTACGCGTCGAAGAAGTCCGCGGGCTGGGTGGGAAACAGATAGGGCTGGAACACGAAGGCGCCGATGCCATGGAAGATGGGCCGGCCGCGATGCAGTTGCACGCCCCGCACGCCGTGCGCGCCATGGCCGATGACGGCATCGGCCCCCGCGTCGATGGCGCGGCGGGCCATCTCCACCGCGAAGTCCGGCGGCACGTCGGGCCGGCGGTCGTACTCGTGCGTGTGCATGCTCAGCAGCACCCAATCGGCGTCGCGGCGCGCCGCGCGCACCGCCGCCTCGATGTCGGCCGCGTCGTCGGGCGCGGCCCAGGACTCCACGCCGAAATCCTCGCCGCGCACGAAGCGCGCGCCCAGCAGCGACAGCGCCGGTCCACGTTCATCGTCGTAGGCGCGCGCCAGCGGGTGTTCGCGATGATGGCCCGCGGGCAGGCGCTCCAGGATACGTTCGAGCGCGGCATAGGCCTCGGCATCGACGCGGTAGCGCGTGCCGAAGCGCAGCGGCGCGACGCCCGGCCGGCCCGGCGTGCCGTCCCGCGACCGCCCTGCACGCGCATGGTCGAGATGGCTGGACGAGACGGCCAGCACGGCCACGCGGCCGCCCGGCGTATCCACCACGGTATGGCGCAAGGCCTGCTCCAGGTCGGCGCCGGTGCCGGCATGGGGAATGCCCAGGTCACGAAGCACGGCCTCGGTCTGGCGCAGGCCGTCGGCGCCGTAGTCGCCGGCGTGGTTGTTGGCCGTGGACGCCACGTTGACGCCCAGCCAGGCCACGTCCCCGGCCAGCGCGGCGGGCGCGCCCGCCCAGGCGCCCGGCGCCTGGGCCGCGGCCGACGTCGGGTGGCTCAGCAACTGGACTTCGAGATTGGCGAAGCGCACGTCGCACTCGCGCAAGGCCCGGACCGCCGCGGCGAAGCCCGGGTCCGTCTCGCCACGCAGCGGCTTGCCGATGTAGAGGTCGCCCACGGCTCCTATCGTGACCGTTCGCGCTCCGGATCCCGGCTCGTTGGAGGACATGGCGTCACTCGGCCTGGATGTTGGCGGTCTTCACGACCTTGGCGACGCGCGCGCGCTCGCGGGCGATGAAGTCGGCGAACTGCTGGCGCGTGCCGGGCGACGGCGTCGCGCCCAGGTCCACCAGCCGCTGCTTCACCGCCGCCTCGTCCACGACCTCGCGCAGCACCGCATTCAGCCTGTCCAGCACCGCCGGCGGCGTGGACGCGGGCGCGGCCAGTCCGTACCACACCGATTCCTCGTAGCCGGGCACACCCGCCTCGGCCGCGGTCGGCACGTCAGGCAACAGGTCCATGCGGCTGGCGCGCGCGATCGCCAGCGCGCGCAGCTTGCCGCCCTTGATGTGCGACATGGATTCGACCGTGTTCAGCGGCATGAACGAGATGCGCCCGCCCAGCATGTCCGACAGCGCGGGCGCCGCGCCTTTGTAGGGCACGTGCAGGACCTCGATCCCCGCCGCCTGCTTCAGCGACTCGCCCGCCAGGTGGGCCGAGCTGCCTATGCCCGGCGACGCGTAGGTCAGCTCCCCGGGTTTGGCGCGGGCGCGGGCCAGCAGGTCGCCCAGCGTCTTGAACGGCGAGGCCGCCGGCACCGCCACCACCAGCGGCGCGGAGGCGATCATGCCCACCGGCGCGAAATCGCGCTGGCCGTCGAACGGCAGGTCGGCGAACAGGCTGTTGTTGGTGGCGATGGAGTTGGCCACCAACAGCAAGGTGTAGCCGTCGGCCGCCGCGCGCGCAACGGCCTGCATGCCGATGTTGGAACTGCCGCCGGGCTTGTTCTCGACGATGAAGGGCTGCCCCAGCTTCTCCGCCATGCGCTGCCCCACCAGCCGCGCGACCGCGTCGGTCGCGCCGCCCGGCGCATAGGGCACGACGATGGTGACCGGATGCGTCGGCCAGGACCCGGCCGCCGCGTGGGCGGATCCCGCCAGCGCCAAGGCGGCCAGACCCGCCAGGATGTGTCGACCCATGCTTGTCTCCCGTATTTATTAAACCAACGTTTGAATTATTAGTGGCGATTATAGGCCGTCATCGACCCCTCGCCACCGGGGTTAACCCTGGCATCGACGGATCGAAAAGCATGCGCCCGGCACGACGAACGCGCCACAGGACGGCGCGCGCCGGGAGACGTACGGGAAGTGCGGAAAGGGAAGCTGCGGCGCGGAACCGCGCCGGGCGGCTTACTCGGCCAGCAGGCCGGCCAGGAAGAAGCGCACCATGCGGTCGACCATGTCGTCCGGCCGGTGCTGGGCATGCGGCAACGGCGCGGACGCGAAGGCCGCGGGCGGGCGCTCCATGCGTTCCCAGCCGCCCATGGCGTAGATGATGCCGCCCACCATCAGGTTGTAGCGCCAGATCACTTCCTCCAGCGGCAGCTTGGGCAGGAAGTGCTTGAGCGCCAGGATGAAACGGCTGCGCACGGGCTCGTAGTAGGTCTGCAGAAATTCGTTCTCGCCCGGCATGGCGAAGGCGCGCGACAGGAACTGCATGACCACCAGCGCCGAGTTGTTGCTGCGGGCATTGATCGCCGCGGTCAGCTTCATGGGCGGTTCGACGAAGGCCCGCACCACCGCCTCCAGCGTGGGAGCGCCGCTGGCCAGCGCCGCATCCAGCAGCGCCAGCCTTTCATCGTTCAGCGGCACGACGCGGCGCCGGAACATTTCCTCGAACAACTGGGACTTGCCGCCGAAGTGGTAGGTGATGGCGGCCAGGTTGACCCCGGCCGCCTCGCTGATGGCACGCACCGACAAGGCCTCGAACCCTTCCCCCGCGCAGATGCGCTCGGCCACGTCGAGGATGGTGGTGCGCGTTTCCTCCCCGGCCGCGTTCTGCGAGCCACGGGGCCGGACTCGCGTGGCGGGCGGGGCTGACACGGCGGAAGCGGATTTGCGGGTCATGAATGGAAGGCCGTAACGGGAACGAGCCCCGATTGTACGTCGGAAGCGTTGACCGCCTTATTTTGCTGCGCCTATAATTTAAACAAACGTATGTATTTAAGGAGAGACAGTGCCCACCCCTATCCTGACCTGCGCCATCACGGGCGGGGACGACACGGCCGGGCGATTCCCGGCTGTCCCGGTCACGCCGCGCCAGATCGCGGAATCGGCCATCGAGGCCTGCCGCGCGGGCGCCGCCATCGCCCATATCCACGTGCGCGATCCGGCCACCGGCAGGCCATCGCTGGACCCCGCGCTCTACCGGGAAGTGGTGGAGCGCGTGCGCGACAGCGGCTCGCCCGTCATCCTGAACCTGACCACCGGCGCCGGCGCGCGCTTCCTGCCCGACGCGTCCGCCCCGAACACCGCGGCGGCAGGCTCCAACCTGCGCCCGCCGGCCGAACGCTGCGCCCACATCCTGGAACTGCGGCCGGAAATCTGCACGCTGGACATGGGGACGCTCAACTTCGGCAAGGGGGCGCTCATCAACGTGCCCGACCACATCGAGGCCATCGCCGCCGTGATCCGCGAGGCCGGCTCCAAGACCGAACTGGAGATCTTCGACACCGGCCACATCGCGCTGGCGCGGCACCTGATCGACCGCGGCGTGATCGAACCCGAACCGCTGTGGCAACTGGTGCTGGGCGTGCCGTGGGGCGCGCCCGCCAACAGCGAGACCATGATGCACCTGCGCGGCCAGTTGCCGGCCGGCGCGCGCTGGGCGGCATTCGGCATCGGCCGCCAGGAATTCCCCATGCTGGCGCAGGCCGCGCTGCTGGGCGGCCACGTGCGCGTGGGACTGGAGGACAACCTGTACCTGAAACAGGGCGTGCAGGCCCGCAGCAACGCGGAGCTGGTCGGCCGCGCGGTGGAGATCCTGCATGCGCTCGACATGGAACCCGCCGCGCCCGACGAGGCACGGCGCATGATCGGACTGCCGCCGCGATGACCCCGGAAGACCCGCTGCGCGTGGCGCTGGCGCAGGTGCGGCCGGGCCCGGACCTGGACCGCAACCTGGACGAGCTGGCGGCCATGGCCCTGCAGGCGCGCCGCCAGGGCGCGCAGTGGCTGCTGCTGCCCGAGTACGCCGCCATGCTGCACGGCAGCCGGCAGGCCATGCGGGCCGCGGCCGACCGCGCCGACGACGTCGAGGCCGCCGTGCGCAGCCTCGCGCGGGACCTGGGCATGTGGGTGCTGCTGGGCTCGCTGGTGGTTCCCGACGGACCGCAGCGCATGTTCAACCGCAGCCTGCTGTTCGATGCCGAAGGCCGCCTGGCCGCCCGCTACGACAAGCTCCACCTGTTCGACGCCACGCTGCCCGACGGCCGGACGATACGCGAGTCCTCCGCCTACACCGCGGGCGACCAGGCCGTCGCGGTCGATACGCCCTGGGGGCGCGTGGGACTTTCCATCTGCTACGACCTGCGCTTTCCCGGCCTGTACCGCGCGCTGGCACTGGCCGGCGCGCAGATCCTCGTGGTCCCCGCCGCCTTCGCCCGCGCCACCGGCGCCGCCCACTGGCATGCGCTGCTGCGCGCCCGCGCGATCGAGAACGGCGCCTTCGTGCTGGCACCCGCCACCTGCGGCGACAGCCCCGGCGGCCGGGCCAGCTACGGCCATAGCCTGGCGCTGGGCCCCTGGGGCGACACACTGGGCGAACTGGACGACGAACCCGGCTGCCTGGTCGTTCCGCTGGACCTGGCCGCCGTGGCCCGCGTCCGCGCGGAACTTCCCGGCCTGTCCCACGAACGCGCGTTCAGCCTGCGGCTGGCCGGCGCTTCTCCACTTGTTCCTTCCGACGGAATGCCCCATGACACAACCGCATGAACAGCACTCGCCCGCCAGGACGAGCCAGCCCTCCGACCTTCGCTCGCGCTACGTCGACACGGCCGCCATGGCCTGGCATCCGACGGACTTCCCCGGCATCGACATGAAGATCCTGTACACCGATGCCGGCAGCGGCATGTCGACCATCCTGTTCCGGATGGCACCCGGCTCGGTCGTGCCCCTGCACGAACACACGGCGCTGGAGCAGACCTACATCCTGTCCGGACGCCTGGTGGACGACGAGGGCGAGGTGGGCCCGGGGGGGTTCGTCTGGCGGCCGGGCGGCAACATCCACATCGCCCGCGCCCCGGAAGGCGCGACCTTCCTGTCGGTCTTCATGAAGCCCAACCGCTTCTTCGGCGGCGCGAAGTTCTTCACCGACTGAGGCAAGCGCGTCATGCCGCGGGCGGCGTTTCGCCGCGCGGCGCCTTGTAGCGGTTGTAGCCCCACAGGTACTGTTCGGGACAGCGGCGGATCATGGCCTCCATGCCGGCGTTGACCCATGCGGCCTGGTCCTCGGCGGTCTCGGGCACCGGGCCGGGCAACCTCACGAAATGGACTTTCCAGCCCTGCCCGCCGGGCAGGCGCTCGCCCGCCGTCAGCACCACGGCGGCGCCGGTCTGCGCCGCCAGCCGGCCGGGCAGCACCATGCTGAACGCGGGCTTGCCGAAGAACGGCGCCCAGACGCCTTCGCCGTTGCCGGGCACCTGATCCGGCAGGATACCGATCGCCTCGCCGCGCCGCAGGGCCCGCACCAGTTGGCGCACGCCCTGCAGATTGGCGGGCGCGGTATCCAGGTTGGGACCGCGCCGGCCGCCCTCGACCAGTTGCGACACCCAGGCCTTGCGCGGCGGCCGGTAGAGCACCGTGATGGGGCCGCCCCGGTGGGCGTAGTAGCGCGCCGCGACTTCGAAACAGCCCAGGTGCGGCGTCAGGAACAGGATGCCCTTGCCCTCGTCCAGCGCGCCCTGCACGGCGTCCCAGTCATCGGTGCGGCACTCGGCCAGCGCCCGGTCGGGCCTGAACCAGACACGCGGGATCTCCAGCGCGCCTTCGCCCGCGGCCGCGGCCGAGCGGCGCGCGAAGTCCTCGCCCTGGTAGCCGCCCAGGGCGGCATTGGCGCGCAGGCGCGCGGCATAGTCGGCGGAACTGCGATACACCAGCAGTCCCAGGCAGCGCCCCAGGCGGTGCAGCCAGCCCAGCGGCAGCCGCGCGAGCAAACGATAGAAAGTCAGCAGCATCGAACGATCCGAACCTCGAAGAACGAGCCCCGCGGCCTCCCTGCCGGCAGGGGGGTGGGCTCCATCGGGATTTTCCCCTAAAATGGTAAAGATCGCCGAGTTAACAGACAACTTGCGGGGCGATCGCGGCGCCGGCCCGTCCGGTGCGCGCATAAATGCCGCTAAAGCGTCGCTGCTCGCCACAGGTCCAAGACCCCACAACGTGCAACACGCCGCGGAACCGATAGCCGGCGTGCGCGCCGGTCAGCTTTCAAAGGACTATCGAGTGGCCAATTCCTACCTCTTCACTTCGGAATCCGTCTCCGAAGGACACCCCGACAAAGTCGCCGACCAGGTCTCGGACGCCATCCTGGACGCCATCCTCGCGCAGGACCCGACCTCGCGCGTGGCCGCGGAAACGCTGTGCAATACCGGGCTGGTCGTGCTGGCGGGCGAGATCACCACGCGCGCCAACGTCGACTACATCCAGGTCGCGCGCGACACCATCAAGCGCATCGGCTACGACAACACCGACTACGGCATCGACTACAAGGGCTGCGCGGTGCTGGTCGCCTACGACAAGCAGTCGCCCGACATCGCCCAGGGCGTGGACCGCGCCTCGGACGACTACCTGAACCAGGGCGCCGGCGACCAGGGCCTGATGTTCGGCTACGCCTGCACCGAAACGCCCGACCTGATGCCCGCGCCGATCTGGTATGCGCACCGCCTGGTCCAGCGCCAGAGCGAACTGCGCAAGGACGGCCGCCTGCCGTGGCTGCGCCCCGACGCCAAGTCGCAGGTCACCTTCCGCTACGTCGACGGCAATCCGGTCGAGGTCGACACCGTGGTGCTGTCCACGCAGCACTCGCCCGACGTCAGCCAGGAGACCATCCGCGAGGCCGTCATCGAGGAGATCATCAAGAAGACCTTCCCCGACGGCCTGATCACCGACAAGACCCGCTACCTGGTCAACCCGACCGGCCGCTTCGTCATCGGCGGCCCGCAGGGCGACTGCGGCCTGACCGGCCGCAAGATCATCGTCGACACCTACGGCGGCGCGTGCCCGCACGGCGGCGGCGCGTTCTCGGGCAAGGATCCGTCCAAGGTCGACCGTTCGGCCGCCTATGCCGCCCGCTACGTGGCCAAGAACATCGTCGCCGCGGGCCTGGCCACGCGCGCGCAGATCCAGGTCAGCTACGCCATCGGCGTGGCCGAGCCCATCAACATCACGGTCGACACCTACGGCACCGGCGTCATCCCCGACGATCAGATCGCCAGGCTGGTGCGCGAGCACTTCGACCTGCGTCCGAAGGGCATCGTCAACATGCTGGACCTGCTGCGCCCGATCTACCAGAAGTCGGCCGCCTACGGCCACTTCGGCCGCTCGGAGCCGGAGTTCAGCTGGGAAGCCACCGACAAGGCGGCGGTGCTGCGGTCGGCGCGGTAGCTCCCCGCTACCCGCCGAATTCGCCGTAGACGTCGCGCGGGTTGCGGACGAGGATCCGTTCGAGCACCGGACGGTCCTCCACCCATTCGGCCAGCAGGTCGAACAGGTCGCCGTCGTTCGGCATGCCCCTTCCCTGCATGTTCGTGTGGGGCCAGTCGCTGCCCCACAGCAGGCGTTCGGGCGCATGGCGCACCAGGGCGCGTGCCATGGGCGTGACCTCGGCATAAGGGTAGTCCTGCGCCGTGCTGCGCATCGGGCCAGAGATCTTCACCCAGACGCGCCCGGTATCCAGCAACTCCAGCAGCCGCCGGAAAGCCGGCTGGTCCACCCCGCCCGCGGCGGGAATGCAGGCGAAGTGATCCAGCACGATACGGTTGGGCAGGCGCAGCAGCGCCTCGGCATGCTCGACCAGATCGGTGCCGTGCGGATAGAACTGCACGTGCCAGCCGAACTCCGCGATCAGTTCGGGAATGCGCGGCGACGACAACCGGGGCAAGGCGCCACGATGGCCCTGGCTGACGAAGCGGGCGCCGCGCACGCCCAGCGCGTCGAGCTCGGCCACGCGCGCGCGGTCCACGTCGTCGGGCAGCAGCGCCACGCCGCGAAAGCGATCCGGGAAACGCCGCAGCACCTCGGCCAGGTGGTCCGGATTCTGGCCGTAGCCGGCGCCGCTGACCACCACCGCGCCGGACAGCCCCAGCGTCTCCTGCAAGGCGATGTTGGTCTCGGGTAGCGCGTCCGCCGAACGGTACTTGCTGCCCGGATGGAACGGATAGCGGCTGGCGGGTCCGAACAGGTGGACGTGGCAGTCGATGGCGCCCGCCGGCGCGGCCAGCCGGGGCTTGCGCGGATGCGGATCGGGCGGCGGCGTCAGGGGCAGCGCATCGTGGCCGGGCATCGCGGCCGCCATCAGTTGGCCGTGATGCGGGCACGCCGCACCACGTCCTTCCATTGCCGAATCTCGGCCGAGATCATGCCGGCGAAGTCCTCGGGCGTGCTGGTCCGGGGCTCCACGCCCGCGGCCTGCAACTGGCTGATCCAGGCGGGATCCTTGCCGATCCCGGCCATCGTCCGGTGCAGCGCATCGATCACCTCGCGCGGCGTGCCCGCCGGCGCCAGCACGCCCAGCCACAGGATGCCCTCGTAGCCCGGCACGCCGGACTCGGCGATGGTCGGCACCTCGGGCAGCAGCGCGGAGCGCTTCGCGCTGGCGATGGCCAGCGGCTTGATCCGTCCGCCGGCGAAATGCGGCTGGGAGGTGGTGACGGTGTCCATCTTGACCGCGATCTGGCCGCCCAGCAGGTCGTTGAGCGCCGGCGCCGCGCCCTTGTACGGCACGTGCACGACCTGGATGCCGAGCTTGAGGAGCAGAAGCTCCATCGTGACGTGGGGCAGCGTGCCGTTGCCCGCCGAACCGTAGGTCAGCTTGCCGGGATGCTTGCGCGCATAGTCGACGAAGCCCTTGAAATCGTCGAAGGGCTGATTGCCGCTGGCCACCAGCAGCTCGGGTATCTGCGCCACGAGCCCGATGGGCGCGAAGTCCTTTTCCGTATCGAAGGACAGGCGCGGCGTGATCGCCGGATTGATGGTGTGGTTGGGCGTGGTGAACAGCAGCGTGTAGCCGTCGGGCGCCGCGCGCGCGACGCGCTGGGTGGAGATCACGCCGCCGGCGCCGGGCACGTTCTCCACCACGACCTGCGCATCGAGCCTCCGGCCGAGCTGCACGGCCAGCATGCGCGCCACGGCGTCCACCGATCCACCGGCCGAGAACGGCACCACCATCGTGACCGGCCGGGACGGATAGCGGGCGGCCTGGGCCGGCGCGGCCAGCGGCAGGCTCGCGGCCAGGCAGGCAAGACATGCACGTCGGACAAGGGATGGGCACGGCATCGGATCTCGCCTCCTCGTTTGCGGGACGCTGAGCTTAGAGGCCGCGGCGGGCCCGCCTCAAATGATTGTTTTGCACCCATCCATGAATTCCTTGCATGCCGCACCGCGCATGATGATGATGTCACTGTGCCGTTTCTCCCCCGACGAGGCATCCATGCAAATCGATTTCCTCGGCATGCAGGCCTTTCTCTGCATCGTCGAGCAAGGCGGCTTCCTGCCGGCCGCCACCCATCTGAACCTGTCCCAGACGGCGGTCAGCCATCGCCTGCGCAAGCTGGAGGACAGCCTGGGCATGAAGCTGCTGACCCGCACCACGCGCGCGATCACGCTGACCGATGCCGGCCGCGCCCTGCTGCCGCGCGTGCGCAAGGCCATGCAGGAACTGGAGCTGTCCTACGACACGGTGCGCCAGCATGCCGGCACCGCGCCGCGCTGGCTGGTGTTCGGCTGCCTGCCGACCCTGGCGATCACCCAGTTGTCGCCGGCGCTGCTGCGCTTCGCGACGCGGCACCCCGACATCTCCGTGCGCGTGCTGGACGACTCCATCGGCGAAATCGCCGAGCACGTGCACAACGGCACCGCGGCCTTCGGCGTGTCGCTCGCCAGCTCGAACCGGTTCGGCCTGGACATGGACGTGTTCGCCGAAGAACCGTTCGTGCTGGCCTGCCCGCCCCGCCACCGCCTGGCGCGGGCCAGGGTGGTGGATTGGGAACGCCTGCGCGGCGAACCCCTGATCCGCATCAGCCTGCCCGCCGGCAACGCGGCCACCATCGACGACGCGCTGGGCGATCGCCGACTGCAATTGCGCTGGGCCTACGAGGCCCAGCATACGTCGATCGCGCTGGACTTCGTCGCCAACGGACTGGGACTGACCGTGGTGCCGGCGCTGTCGGCCACCAAGGCGCCCGGCGTGGTCACGCGGCCGCTGGCCGGTCCCGCCGTGGCTCGCCATCTGGCCGTGGTCACGCGCCACGGCGCCGTGCTTGCCCCGGCCGCGCAGGCCATGCGCGACCTGCTCGTCGCCGAGATCCGGGGCCGTCTGGCGGCCGTCCATGAACGGCGCGCATGAATCCGCCAAACAATTCATTTGTCCACGCCACCCCGGGTGCCTAGACTGGCGGCCAATCGACGGTCCCCCCGCATGCTCCCGGCGCGGGCCCGGACCGCGCCATGAGGAGACCGCCATGTTCCACCGCGCCGCGCGGCCCATCGCCGCCGCGCTGATGTTCGCCGCCATCGCCCCGCTCCACGCGCAGGACGACCGCTACCCCGAGCAGCCGATCCGCGTGGTCGTGCCTTTCGGCGTCGGCGGGCTGGCCGACATTTCGCTGCGCCTGGTCACGCAGCGCCTGTCCGAACGGCTGGGCCAGCAGGTCGTGGTCGAGAACAAGCCAGGCGCGGGCGGCGTGGTGGCCGCCAACGCGGTGCTGGGCGCGCCGCGCGACGGCTATACGCTGGCGGTGTTCGCCAACGGCACGGCGATCAGCAAGACGCTCTTCAAGCTACCCTACGATCCCGTCGCCGATTTCGCGCCCATCTCCACCGTCGCCTACTTCGACCTGGTGCTGCTGACCAACGCCAAGGGCAAGCTGCAATCCCTGCCCGCTCTGCTGGCCGAGGGCAGGAAGCGCCAGCTGGTGCTGGGCACCATCAACCCGGGCAGCACGCAGAACCTGTCGGCCGAACTGTTCAAGTCCATGGCCGGCGTCGACGCCATGATCGTGCCCTTCAAGAGCACGCCCGAAGTGCTGACCGCCTTGCTGCGCGGCGACGTCGACGTGATGTTCGAGTCGTATGCCGCACTCAAGGGCGCCATCACGTCGGGCCAGGCAACGCCGATCGCGGCCACCGGCAGCCACCGTTCGAGCTGGCTGCCCAAGGTGCCCACTGTCGCCGAGAGCGGCGTGCCCGGCTATGAGGTCGCCGGCTGGAACGCCCTGTTCGCGCCGACCGGCACGCCGCCCCGCAGACTGGACCGCCTGAACGCCGCGCTGAACGAGGTGCTGCGCGAACCCGCCATCCGCCAGCGCCTGGAGGAACTCGGCACGCAGGCCCAGGGCAGCACGCGCGAGGAACTCGCCGACGTGTTCAAGCGCGACATCGCCAAATGGGCCGACGTCATCCGCAAGGCGGGCATCCCCATGCAGCAGAACTAGCAGGAGCTTTTTTCGTGACTTTCGCGACTTCCCCGGCCGACGCGGTGCTGGTCGATGCCCACGTCCACGTCTTCACGCGCGACATGCCGCTCGTGCCCAATCCCCGGCACAGTCCGGACTACAGTTTCACGGTGGAGCAGCTGCTCGACACCATGGACCGGCATGGCGTGCACTACGCCGTCATCGCCGCCGCCAGCCCCTGGGGGGACTACAACGACTACGTCCTCGAATCCCTGGGCAAATCGGCGCGGCTGCGCGGCACCATCATCGCCGATCCGTCCGTGGAAAAGGTCTCGCTGGACGCCATGCACGCCGCCGGCATGCGGGGCGTGCGGCTGCCCTTCATCGGCCTGCCGGAACTGCCCGACCTGGACTCGTGGAACTATCGCAAGTTCCTGCGCCGGCTGGTGGACCTGGACTGGCACGTGCACGTGCACATCGAGGGTCCCCGGCTGCCGGCGGTGCTGCCTTTGCTCGAGCAATCGGGCGTGAAGATCGTCATCGATCACATCGGCCGGCCCGATCCGGTCTCGGGAACGGCCAGCGAAGGTTTCCAGGCCATGCTGCGATCGGTCCGCAGGGGCCGCACCTGGGTGAAGATGTCGGGCGCCTACCGGCTGGGAGCCAATGCCCGCGAATGCGCGCAGGCGCTGTACCGCGAAGTGGACGTGGACCGGCTGATGTGGGCCAGCGACTGCCCCTTCGTGGGCGCGGAATCGACCATGACCTACGAGGCCGCCATCGCGTGGCTGGAAGAGACGATCCCGGACGCGGCCGACCGGCGCCGCATCTTCGGCGGCAACGCGCTGCGCTTCTATTTCTCGTGACAGGCCGCGTCCGACCGGTTCAACGCGCCGAGTCGCCCCAGCGGTAGACCTGCGTCAGCTCGTCCAGTCGCTGCTTCAGTCCCGCGTCCAGCACGTAGTCGGCCGCCGCCAGCGTATCGTCCAGTTGGTCGGGCCGGCTCGCGCCCAGCAGCGGCGCGGTGACGAGCGGATTGGCCAGCACCCACGCCACCGACAGCGTCGTCAGCGACACCCCCGCCTCCTTCGCCAGCGCCTGCAGCGCGTCCACCGTGTCGAAATACCGGTCGGCCCAGTAACGCTCCTGATAACGCTCGGCCGCGGTGCCCAGCGTGAAGCGGGTTCCTTCGGTGGGCGCGCCGCGGCGATGCTTGCCGGTCAGCAGGCCGCCAGCCAGCGGGTTGTACGGAATCACGCCCAGGCCTTCTTCCTGCGCCAACGGCAGCAGTTCACGCTCGATCTCGCGGAACAACAGGCTGTAGCGGGGCTGCACCGAGACGAAGCGCACGAGCCCATGCAACTCGGACTTGCCCAGCGCGCGGGCCAGGCGGTACGCCAGGAAATTGGACACGCCCACGTAGCGGGCACGACCGGACCGCACGATGGTGTCCAGGGCCTCCAGGGTCTCGTCCAGCGGCGTACGCGTGTCGTCGCCATGCAGTTGGTAAAGATCGACGTAATCGGTCTGCAGCCGTGCCAGCGAGGCGTCGATCGCATTCAGCAGATGCTTGCGCGACGAGCCCTGGTCCCAGGGATGCGGACCGGTCCGGCCGAAGGCCTTGGTCGCCACGACGAAGCCGGCGCGCCCGCCCGGCGCGTCGCGCAGCCAGCGGCCCAGGATTTCCTCGGTGGCGCCTATCGTCTTCAAGCCGCCGCCCAGCGGATAGACGTCGGCGGTGTCCAGGAAGTTGATGCCGCCGTGGGCTGCCTTGTCCAGGATCTGGCGGGCGACGGATTCCTCGGTCTGCAGGCCGAAGGTCATGGTGCCGAGCGCGAGGCGGCTGACGGTCAGGCCGGTGCGGCCCAGGCGGGTGGTGGCCAAGGTCATGGTGGATGCGTCGGTGGAGAATGGAAGGAACCTACTATGCTAGAACACCCCGGCGCTTCCTGGAACCAATCCGTGGAAGTAAGGATATGCAGGCCCGGCGCCCCTCGCCGGAAGAGGCGGCGGTTGGCGTTACACTGCCTTCATATGACCGCCCAGTTGCCCGCTTCCGACTCCCCCGCCTCCCCTTCCACCCCCGATTCGCCCTGCGTGGCGGTGTGCTCCACCCTGTTCGACGACATCTGCCGCGGATGCGGCCGTACCGCCATGGAAGTCGCCAACTGGGTGCAGATGAGCCCCGAGGAAAAACAGGTGGTCTGGCAGCGGATCCGGGCCCAGGGCTACCCCCGGCGCAAGGGCTGATCCACCGGTGCCTCGCCGTATCGTCCGCGTCATGACAGTCTTCGGCCTGTCACATGCCGCAGGCTAAATAGGCGTCATCGCACCGACCCCCTACGGCCCATGCGCATCGTCCTCGTCACGGATGCCTGGCATCCGCAAATCAACGGCGTCGTCCATACCTGGACGTACATGCAGAAAACGCTGACCTCCTGGGGCCACGAGCTCATCATCGTCAGCCCCGTCGGCAGCCGCACCATCCCCACCCCCACCGAGCCCGACGTGCGGCTGTGCGTGGAACCGCGCCGGCACCTGTTGCGCACGCTGGCGGGCCGCGAGCCCGACACCCTGCACATCGCCACCGAAGGCCCGCTGGGCCTGGCGGCGCGGCGGCTGGCGCGGCAGCGGGGATGGCGCTACACCACGTCCTTCCACACCATGTTCCCGGATTATCTCCAGGCCCGGATGGGCATCCCGGCGAACTGGACGTGGCGCTTCATGCGCTGGTTCCACCGGCCCTCGCAGCGGGTGCTGGTGCCGACCCCCACCGTGCGCGACACGCTGGCGGCCAAGGGCCTGGACAATCTCCATATCTGGGCGCGCGGCGTCGATACCGAGCGCTTCCGGCCCGAAGCCGGCAATGCGCTGCCCTACCCCGGCCCCATCTTCGTGAGCGTCGGCCGCCTGGCCAAGGAAAAGAACCTCGATGCCTTCCTGTCCCTGGACCTGCCGGGCACCAAGGTGGTCGTGGGCGGCGGCCCGGACGAGGCCCGGCTGCGGCGCAAGTTCCCCGGCGCGGTCTTCCTGGGCATGAAGCCGCACAGCGAACTGGCGCGCTACTACGCGGGCGCCGACGTGTTCGTCTTCCCCAGCCAGACCGATACCTTCGGCCTGGTCATGCTGGAGGCGATCGCCTGCGGCACGCCGGTGGCCGCCTATCGCAGCGAGGCGCCGATGGCGGTCGTGAGCGAAGGGCGCACCGGCGTCCTGCACGACGACCTGCGCGCGGCCTGCATGGGGGCGCTGGAATTGTCGGGCACCGACATCCGCCAGCATGCGCTGGAGCACAGCTGGACCGCCATCGCCTCGCGCCTGCTGGAGCTACAGGTGCCGGCCGACCCGAAACGCGAGAAGGCCGACCTGGACTGGTATCCCCAGGGCGCGGTGTAGCGGCCCCCGGGCTCAGGCGCCGGGCGCGCCTTCCTTGAGCGCGATGTCCAGGTCGACCAGCACCGGGGCATTGCGCGGCAGCTCGCTCACGCCGATGACGGAACGCGGATGGCGGCCATGGTCGCCGAACACCGCCACCAGCAGTTCGGACCCTTCGTCGGCCAGCTCCGACCACCGGCCGCGCTCGTGGCCGACCTGGAAGAAGTAGTTCACGCGCAGCACCCGGTCGACGCCGCCAAGCGTGCCGCCGGCCAGGTGCCGCACCCACGCCAGGGCATGCAGCACGCACAGCCTGACGGCTTCGCGGCCCACGCCGGCGTCCACCGACTCGCCCACGACCCCCTGGGCCAGGAGCGTATCGGCCCCGGTCTTGGGTATCTGCCCGGCGACGTGGACGGTATCGCGGTGCCGGATCGCCGGCGCGTAGGAAAAAAGGGTGGGCGTGGGCGGCGGCAGCGCAAGCCCCAGCGCGCGCAGGCGTTCATCGGCATTCGACATGAGCGGCCCCCCTAGCGCTTGGTGGGCTGGAAACCCACTTCCCGGGCCAGCTTGGCCCACCGCTGGTTCTCGGCCTCGACGAAGGCGGCGAACTGGGCGGCGGAGCCCCCTTTCACCGATACCCCCTGCTCCTTCAGGCGCGCCGCGACCTCGGGCGACTTGAGCGCACGGTTGAACGCCGCGTTCAGGGTCTCGACCACCTCGCGCGGGGTGGCGGCCGGCGCCACGATGCCTTGCCAGGACGTGATGTCCAGGCCCTCCAGGCCGGCTTCCTTGTAGGTCGGGATCTCGGGCGCGATCTCGATGCGCGTGGGCGAGGTCACCGCCAGGGCCTGAATCTTCCCGGCCCGCGCATGCGGCAGCAGCGTGATGACGGGATCGAGCAGCAGGTCGATGTGCCCGCCCAGCAGGTCGTTGATGGCGGGGGCGCTGCCCTTGTAGGGCACGTGCGTCATCCGCGTGCCGGCCCGCGCGTTGAAAAGCTCGCCCGCCAGGTAGGTCGAGCTGGACGCCGAGCCGAACGTCAGCGCACCCGGCTTCTGCTTGGCCAGCCGGGTAAACGCGGCTAGGTCGGTGACCGGCAGGCCGGGCTTGGCGGCGATGATGTACGGCTGGTCCGCCAGCATGACCACGGGCGTGAAATCGCGGCTCGCGGAATAAGGCAGGTCCGAGTATTGCAACTCGTTGATGGACATGACCGGCAGGTTGGCCACCAGCAGCGTATAGCCGTCGGGCGCGGCCCGCGCCACGTGTTCCGCGCCGATGATGCCGCTGGCGCCCGGCTTGTTGTCGACCACCACGGGCTGGCCAATGTCCTGGGCCACCTTCTGGCCCACCGTGCGCGTCACGAGGTCGGCCACGCCGCCGGGGGGAAAGGGCACGACGAGGTGGATCATCTTGCTGGGAAAGGACGCCGCGTGGGCGCCCGCGGCACACGACAGCGCCAGGACGGCGGCGGCAATGCGATGCGTGGACATGAGAGGTCTCCTTCTTGATGGTTCAGGCCGCGGCGACCGCGACGATTTCTATGTCGCACCCGGGCGAAGCCAGCGCGGCCTGCACCGTGGCGCGGGCCGGGGCCTGGCCGGCGGCGACCCAGGCATCCCAGACTTCGTTCATGGACGCGAACAGCGCCATGTCCCGCAGGAATATCTGGCAGGACAGCAGCCGGGACCGGTTGCTGCCCGCGTCTTCCAGCAGCCCGTCGATCATGGTCAGCACTTCCGCCGCCTGTTCGCGGATGTCGCGCCCCCGGGTCTCCCGGGGCACCTGGCCCGCCAGGTACAGGACGCCATTGAAGACCGAGATTTCCGACATGCGCTTGCCGGGTCCGATTCTCTGGATGCTCATCACGCCGCCTCCCGCGCATCGGCCGGCATCGGGCCGAAGCCCGCTTCGAAGAAGCGCAGCCAGTTCTCGCCCAGCACCATCGCGGTGTCCCGTTCGGAGAAGCCCACGGCGCGCAGCCCGGCCTCGATCCGCGCCATGTCGCGGCTGTCGCGGAACCAGTCCGGCTGCGGCGGGAACCCCGGTTGCGCGGCCGATCCTTCACCGTAGTCCATGCGCTTGGTGTAACGCCCCATCCGCATCCACTGCACGACGGAGTCCGGCTGGTCCTGGCACAGATCCGAGCCTATGCCCAATGCCCCGACCCCCGCCAGCTCGGCGGTCCGCGCCACCATCTCGCAGAAAGTTTCCAGGCGGCAGGCGGACTTGTCCTTCAGGTGATGGGGATACAGGGAAAAACCCAGCATGCCGCCGGACGCGGCCAGCGCCTTGATGACCGTGTCCGACTTGTTGCGCAGCGCGGGCGCCCAGGCATGCGGGTTGGCGTGGCTGACGACGATGGGGCGCTGCGACAGCTCGATCGCCTCCAGCGTCGAACGCTCGCCCGAGTGGCTCATGTCGATCACCAGGCCGACGCGGTTCATCTCGCGTATGACCTCGCGCCCCATTCGGGTGACGCCGCCGTCGTCGGCTTCATAGCAGCCGCTGGCCAGCAGGGACTGGTTGTTGTAGGTCAGCTGCATGAAGCGCACGCCCAGCGTATGCAGCACTTCCACCAGCCCGATGTCGTCCTCGATGGGCGAGGGATTCTGGCATCCGAACACGACCGCCGTGCGCCCTTCGCCGCGCGCCCGCCGCACGTCGCCGGCGCCGCGGGCCAGCACGATGAGTTCGGGGAAAGTCTCGAACCAGCGGTTCCAGCGTTCGATGACCTGCACCATCTCCCGGAAGTTCTCGTGGTACGCGATGGTGACGTGCACGGCGTCCAGGCCGCCCTCCCGCCATTGGCGGAAGATCTTCTCGGACCAGTTGTTGTATTGCAGCCCATCGATGCGAAAGGGATGCGTCCTGTTGTTGCCCATTCCCGGTTCCAGCTCCTGCGACATTGATGGCGAAACTGTAGAGATCCGGGCCAAATTCAGTCAAACTAAAATATATTCAATAAATTCAAATTTTTCTTAAATGAAGATCGATCAACTACGGACTTTCGTCGCGGTGGTGGACACGGGCGCGCTGGTCGAGGCGGGCGACCGGGTGGGCCGCACGCCCGCCGCGCTGTCGATGACCCTAAAGCAGATCGAATCGGAACTGGGTGGCGCGCTGTTCGAGGGCGAACGCAAGAACCGGCTGACGCCGCTGGGCCGGCACGTGCATCTCCAGGCGCAGCGGGCCCTGCATGCCTTCGATGCCGCGCTGGCCCAGATGCGCGGCTACGCCCAGGGCGGCCAGGGTATCGCCCGGATCGCGGCCGTGCCGTCGGCGGCCACCCGCCTGCTGCCGGCCGCGATCGCGCGCATGCGGGCCGCCCATCCCGGCGTGCGCATCGACCTGCGGGACATCGATTCGGCGGCGGTGATCCAGGCCGTTTCCGCCGGCGTCGTCGACTTCGGCATCGCCACGGCGCCCACATCCAATGCCTATCCGGACCTGAAGGCCGAACCGCTGCTGAAGGATCCCTTCGTGCTGGTCTGCCCCGCGGGACACCGCCTGAACACGCTGAAACGGCCGGTCCGCTGGCGCGACATCGATCCGGCGGAGTTCATCGCCAACGGCCTGTGCTCGCGCTTTTCCTCGCCCGAATTGTCGCGCCTGGTGGAACTGGCGCCGCTGAACCTGCACAACACCACCTCGCTGCTGACCTTCGTGGCCCAGGGATTCGGCGTCACGCTGCTGCCCACCATGGCCGTCACGGCCAGCCGGACCATCCGCCTGCTGCCGCTGGCCGACCATGGCGCGACACGCAGCCTCGACCTGATCACGCAGCGCGACGCCAGCCTGAGCCCGGCGTCCCAGGCCATGCTGGAACGGGTCCTGGACTGCAGCCGCACCATGGCCGCCACGATCTGAGTCGCGGAATCGGGACCACTGCTCAGATTTGCTCAGATAAGGATGCGATGCCCCCCTTATCCTTTGCACTCTTGACTATCGGTCCATGGGCATGGGCGGCAGGTCGAGAGAACTGACGTCGAAGGCAGCATCCCATGCAGGTTACCCATCCATCGCCAGCGCAGCCGGCCCTCCCCCTCTCCTTCCCCCTCCCTCCGCCCGTTTACGCCGTTACGCCCGCCATGCCCGACCCCGATGTCCGGGCCTTGGCGTTCCAGCCCATCTCGTCGCTGCTGGACGGCACGCGCAATCTCTACCAAAGTGTCACGGCCCGCCTGCTGGCATCGCCGGATGACGACGTGCCGGACGCGCCCGGCCTCCCGCTCGTCCAGGCCGTGATGGCGGTCCTGCGCGACCATCCCTGGATCTCGCTCGGCTGCGCCGTCTCGCCCGACATGCTGGCCGACGAGGCCGGCTGGGGTCCCCTACTGGACGAACTCCGCGCCGACAACCAGCTCGCCCGCCGGCTGGTGATCGAACTGGCGCAGGGTGACGACAGGCGGGAAACGCGGCAAGCCCTCGGCCTTGCCGGCCGGCTGCGCGGACTGGGCTGCCTGCTGGCCATCGACGACTTCGGCGCGGCCGGCGGCACCGTGGACTTCCTGCTGGATGCCCGGCCCGACATCGTCAGGATCGCCCCGGCGTACCTGCATCGCGCACGGCGCCTGCATGGCGTGGGCGGCACCTCCGGCCTGCTCCGGCTGTGCCGCCGGCTGGCGCCGGCGATCGTCATCCAGGGCGTGGACGATCCCGCCGACCTGCTGCGCCTGCCCCGCGAGGCCGGCGTATGGATCCAGGGTGTCCTGGCAGGCCTTCCCGCGCTGCATTCCCCCTGGCTGCGGCACAGCCCCTGGCGCCTGGCGGCCTGCGCCGGCGAACGCCACTGACCGGATCGCCGCCATGACCACCGCCCCCGCCCGGAACGAACAAGCCGTTCCCGCCGCACCTGCCGCCCCAGCCGCCAAGGCCCGCCCCGCGCGCAAGACGCCGCGCCGCAGCGCCAAGCGCATCCCCCGCAACGATTTCGCCCTGGCCATCGCCACCCCCTCTGCGCCGCCCGCGCGCACCAACAAGCGCGTGCTAGTGGCCGACATGGGCAAGCGGTTCTGCGCCGACGTCTGCGACTTCCTCAGCCAGCAGGGCTGCCATGCGCGCGCCGTGCACGACCGGCGGCACCTCGTCCAGACCCTGGCCGAATGGCAGCCGACGACGCTGTTCCTGAACGTCTCCCTGCCGAGCCTCGACCTGGGAGAACTGACGCCGCTGTACACCCACTTGCCGCGGGACTTCCAGATCGTCCTGCTGCTCGAGCCCGGCGTCCCCTTCACCTTGTCCGTTCCGCCCAAGACGCCATGCCTAGCCCGTCTACTCAAGTCCCCATGCCTGACGGACCTGCGCCACTTCCTGTGACCCGGCAGACCGCCGGCGCCACCGGCGGTGCAGGCCACGTCCAAGGCGACCGGCGCCCCCCGGCCGGATTGCGCCGCCTCCTGTCCAGGCTCGTCCGCAACTACGTCCATGGCATGAAACGCCACGAGCGCTATCTCATGGACCCCGTCCATGGCCGGTCCCTGCCGCTGCGACTCGCGGCGCGGCGCTGGCCGGCCGGCAGCGGTCCCCGCTCCATGACCGCGCCCCGGGCCTTTTCCTTCCAGGGCATCGAACGCGTCCTGCCGGATTCGCGCGGCTGGCATCACCAGCCCTGGGGCCAGGACTGGATCGGCCAGTTGCACCGCTTCGACGACCTGAATGCCACCGACGCCGAACAGCGGCGGGACTGGCACCGGGCGCTGGTCCTGAACTGGGCCGTCTCCAACGGCCCGGGCCGCGGCCCCGGATGGGAGGCGCCCAGCCTGGCGCCCCGCATCGTCAACTGGATCAAATGGGACCTGCGCAGCGGCGGACTGTCCAGCGAAACCACCCGCCGCAGCCTCGTCGTCCAGATCCGCTACCTGCGCCATTTTTTCTCGCGCCAGTGGCGCGACGGTTCTCGTCCGGACATCGCCAAGGCGCTGATCTTCGCCGGCAGCTATTTCGCCGACAGCCGCGAATCGCGCGCCTGGCTGCGCAAGGGCTTGCGGGCCTTGAACACACTGGAGCCGACCGCGCTGTCCACGGAAGACCTGCGGGACCTGGCGCTGCTATCCCTGGTCTACCCGGACCTGCATCCGCCCCACGGCCACCGCTGAGGCCTCAGGCCACACCGGCGGGCAGTGGCGATGCGTCGGCATGCTCGATCATGGAGGCCAGCAGGAGATCGGTCAGTTCGGCGCGTCGGCCTGCCGCGGCCGGATCGTCCCAGAGATTACGCTGCTCCAGCGGATCCTGTTCCAGGTCATAGAGCTCGCACAGCGCCCGGTCGTCCGACTGCGTGATCCGCCACCGTCCGGTCAACAGCGTACGCAGGCGGAAACGCCGTGGACGTCCGAACTGGAACATGACCGGCTCGTTCTCCACCAGCACGCCCGGCCGCGGCAACGAGGTGCCGTGCTCCAGCGTCTCGCGCAGGCTCAGGCCCTGCATGCCGTTGTAGGGGGCGATGCCCGCCCGGTCGAGCACGGTCCCGGCGATGTCCAGGGTCCCGGCCGGCGCCTCGCAAACCGTTCCGCGCCGGGTTTCCGGCAACGCGGGATCGCTCCAGATGAACGGCACCCTGACCACGCCCTGGTAATGCATGGGCCCCTTCAGCATGACGCCGTGGTCTCCCATCATGTCGCCGTGGTCGCTGGTGAAGACGACGATGGTGTTCTCGCGCATTCCCAAGCGGTCCAGCGTCGCCATCACGCGGCCGACCTGCTCGTCGATCAGGCCGATCATGCCGTAGGTCAGGGCCGTGATCTCGCGGCACTCGCGCTCCGAGACCGGGAAGGCCGTATAGCCCTCGCGCGTGCCACCGTCGCGGCCGTAGTCGTGCACGCCCCGCACCAGCGGCGAGTTGCCCGGCGCGCGGAACGACGCCGGCAGCGGCACGTCCGCCGGATCGTACATGTCCCAGAACCGGCCCGGCGGCGTGAAGGGGTGGTGCGGATCGGGAAAGGAGCACATCAGGAAGAACGGCGCCTGCGGCCCGCCTGTCGCGGCCAGGGACTCCAGCCAGCCGCAGGCCCGCTCGCCGATGTAGGACGAGGGATAGAGCGACTCCGGCACGCGCGTGCGCCAGGCCTGCGGCGCCGCGTACCCGTGGGCGGGCAAGGCGTGGCCCCGCCCACGTAGGCCGTCGGGATCCGGATGGCGTTCGGCCAGCCAGCGGGCGTAGTCGCCCTGTACCTGGTCGCCGTGCAACGTGCACAGTTCTACGTGATCGAAGCCGTAGTAGGGCGTGTCGACGCGCTGGCGCCGTCCCGCCTTCCAGTCCGGCGTCCATTCGTTGCCGTAGCCTTCCCCCATGCGCGGTCGCTTGGTGGCGTCGCGCAGGCTCTCGGCGGGCGACCGGCGCCCCTCGACCGGCCGCCAGGCGCGCTTGTCGGGATGGTCGTAGCCGAAGCACTGCAGGTGCGACTTGCCGATCAGCGCGGTGGCATAGCCCGCGTCCCGCAGCAACTCCACGAAGGTGGTCTGGTCCAGCGACAGATTGATGCCGTTGTGGACGACTCCGTGCACCGATGGCAGGCGCCCCGTCATCAGCGTGGCGCGGTTGGACATGCAGGTCGTGCTGGCGGCGTAGAAGCGCTCGGCGCGTACGCCCGCCGACGCCAGCGCGTCGATGTGGGGCGTGCGCAGCACGGGGTTGCCGTAGCAGCCCAGGTGGTCGGCCCGGTGCTGGTCGGTGATGAAGATCAGGATGTTGGGCGCGGGCATGGCTCAGTCCGCCTGGATCTTGAAGCGTTTCACGATCTCGCCGTATCGCTCGTAGTCGTCGCGCGTGGCCTTGGCCAGCACCTCGCGCGGCCCGCCCACCACCAGTTCGCCGCGCTGCTTGAAATGCTCCACGGCATCCGGCTCGCGCAAGGCCGCGTTGATCTGCGCGTTCAACTGGTCGGCCAGCGCGGGCGCCATCCCCGCCGGACCGTAGACGCCGAACCAGATGTTCACGAACACGCCGGGGAAGCCCTGCTCCGCCATCGTGGGCAGGTCGGGGATCAGCGGGCTGCGGCGCTCGTCCACCACGGCGAGCGGCACCAGCCGTCCGCTCTCGATGTAGGGCTTGGCGCCGCCGTAGCCGAGATAGATAAGCTTGACCTGCCCGCCCAGCGCGTCGTTCAGCGCCGGCCCCACGCCACGGTACGGAGAATGCAGCAGCGACAGCCCGGCAGCGCGGTTGAACAGTTCGCCGGCGATGTGCATGGGCGACCCGTTGCCAGAGGTCGCATAGGCCAGCGGCGGTCCGGTCCGGGCAAGTTCGGCCAGTTCGCGGGCGTTCTTCACGCCCAGGCTGGGATGCGCCAGCAGCAGCATGGGCGTGGAGGAAACCATCGCGATGGGCGTGAAGTCCCGCTGCACGTCGAAGGTATAGCCCAGGTTCCGGGGCAGGACGTGGGGGGCCATGGCGAAGGTGTTGGCCGTGACCAGCAGGGTGTAGCCGTCGGGTTCGGCGCGCGCCACGATGCCGGTGCCTATGCTGCTGCCCCCGCCGGGACGGTTGCTGACCACCACCGGCTGGCCCCAGGCCTTGCCCAGCTTCTCGCTCAGCAGCCGGGCGATGGGGTCCACCCCGCCTCCTGGCGGGAAAGGCACGACCAGCGTCACCGCCCTGGCGGGAAACCCCTGGGCCATCGCGGGCCGCGGCAGCAGACCCCCGCCCGCGAGCCAACCGGCCGCCAGCCCTGCGCCCGCGCGCAGCCCCGCTCGCCGGCCGGGCCGCATGCCGTCCTTGCGCTTGCCATCCATGCTTCATCTCCCCAAAGGCGTTCGATGCAAGCGCAGTCTAGGGTGGTCGATATTTATCGTGTAGTGGATAATCGCTTGAATCACTTTCAAGTGGTATTTGTAAATCCATGGACCACCTGCGGCTCATCGTCACATTCGCGCGGGCGGCGGAAGCAGGCAGCTTCAGCAAGGCGGCCCGTACGCTGGGCGTCACCCCGCAGGCCGTCAGCGCCCAGATCCGGCAGCTCGAACAACAGGTGGGCGTACGGCTGTTCTACCGCACCACCCGCAGCATCAACCTGACCGAGGAAGGCCGGGCCTTCCACGAACGCTGCCGCGCCGGCATGGAAACCATCCAGGGCGGGCTCGACGTCCTGCGCGACCGCACCGAGCAGATGGTGGGCACGGTCAGGCTGGCGCTGCCCTATGCCATCAGCTATGAACTCGTCGCGCCGCTGATGGGGCGCTTCATGGACCGCTATCCCCAGGTCCGGGTCGACATGCTGACCCTGAACCAGTTGCCGGACGTGGTCGAGCATGGCGTGGACGTGGGCATCATCGGCGGCGAGCTTCCCAGCAGCTCGCTGGTCGCCCGCAAGGCCGGGGCCTTCAACCACGTACTGTGCGCCTCGCCGGACTACCTGGACGAATGGGGCATGCCGGACCACGTGGACGCGTTGCGCGACCATCGCTGTGTGCTGCTGCGCCACCCCCGCACGGGAAGGCTCTGGCCCTGGACCTTCCAGTCGGGCGGCGACATCGTCACGCTCAATCCCGAGGGCGCGCTGTCGGTGCAGGACGCCGAAAGCCAGCACCGCGCGGTGCTGCACGGCGCGGGCATCGGCCAGATCGCCAGCTACTACGCGGCGCCGCACATCCGCGCGGGCAGGCTGCGCCCGCTGTCCATCGGCTACGTCTCGCGCCAGGTCGACGTCCATCTCTACCTGCCCCAGCGCGACCACATCCCCTTGCGCTGCCGAGCGCTGGCCGACTATCTGCTGGCCGAACTCAAGCGCAATCCGGACCTGGTTCCGGCAACATTCTGATGCCCGAATCCCGCGCCGCGCGCCCTCGCCTGTCATGCCGGCGACGCGGGAACCCGCTACAATGCCAGCCACCTGAGGAGCGTTGCGACGACCGGCATCCCCGCCAGGCCGCCAGGCTCAGGTAACGGATCGGCCGCGGCCCGCCAGGGCGGCACCGGTCCACGGCAACGGCGCTCGCCCCACATCCTGCCCCTTGCAGGCCATGCGGCGAGCCTTCCCGGCTCACGCCGCGGCGTCAAAGGGCAAGCACTTTGGAGTCCTCATGAACGCTGTACCCAACGCCCAGACCCCCGACTACCGCATCGCCGACCTCGCCCTGGCCAACTGGGGCCGCCGCGAGATCAGCATCGCCGAGACCGAGATGCCCGGCCTGATGGCGATCCGCGAGGAGTTCGCCGCCACCCAGCCGCTCAAGGGCGCCCGCATCGCCGGCAGCCTGCACATGACCATCCAGACCGCCGTGCTGATCGAGACGCTCAAGGCGCTCGGCGCCGACGTGCGCTGGGCCTCGTGCAACATCTTCTCGACCCAGGACCACGCCGCCGCGGCCATCGCCGCCTCGGGCACGCCGGTGTTCGCGATCAAGGGCGAATCGCTGGCCGACTACTGGGAATACACCCACCAGATCTTCGAATGGCCGGCCGGCACCCATGCCAACATGATCCTGGACGACGGCGGCGACGCCACGCTGCTGCTGCACCTGGGCACCCGCGCCGAGCAGGACGCCACCGTGCTGGCCAAGCCCGGCAGCGAAGAGGAAATCGCGCTGTTCGATTCGATCCGCAGCACCCTCAAGCGCGATCCGAAGTGGTACTCCACCCGCCTCGCCCAGATCAGGGGCGTGACCGAGGAAACCACGACCGGCGTGCACCGCCTCTACCAGATGTCCAAGAAGGGCGAGCTGGCCTTCGCCGCGATCAACGTCAACGACTCGGTCACCAAGTCCAAGTTCGACAACCTGTACGGCTGCCGCGAGTCGCTGGTGGACGGCATCAAGCGCGCCACCGACGTCATGGTCGCGGGCAAGGTCGCGGTCGTGTGCGGCTACGGCGACGTGGGCAAGGGCTGCGCCCAGGCGCTGGCCGCGCTGCGCGCCCAGGTCTGGGTGACCGAAGTCGATCCCATCTGCGCGCTACAGGCCGCGATGGAAGGCTACAAGGTCGTGACCATGGACTACGCGGCCGACAAGGCCGACATCTTCGTCACCGCCACCGGCAACTACCACGTCATCACGCACGAGCACCTGGTGGCGATGAAGGACGAGGCCATCGTCTGCAACATCGGCCACTTCGACAACGAGATCGATGTCGCCTCGCTCAAGCAGTACAAGTGGGAAGAGATCAAGCCTCAGGTCGATCACATCGTCCTGCCCTCGGGCAAGCGCATCATCCTGCTGGCGCAGGGCCGGCTGGTGAACCTGGGCTGCGCCACCGGCCACCCCTCGTTCGTGATGTCGTCCTCGTTCGCCAACCAGACCATCGCGCAGATCGAGCTGTGGACCCGCAACGAGAACTACGCCAAGGGCGAGGTCTACGTGCTGCCCAAGCAACTGGACGAGAAGGTCGCGCGCCTGCACCTGAAGAAGTTGGGCGTCCAGCTGACCCAACTGCGCGCCGACCAGGCCGCCTACATCAACGTGGCGGTCGAGGGCCCCTACAAACCCGAGCACTACCGCTATTGATCGTTCCCTTCCGGGGCCCCGCGCCCCGGAACGCCCCCCTTTTCCCTCTGGCAAGGAGTTCGCGATGACCCTGTTACTCGTCTGGTTGCTCAACGCCGTGGCACTGCTGGTCGTGGCCTATCTGCTGCCCGGCATCACCGTGGCGAGCTTCGGCTCGGCGCTGATCGCGGCGCTGGTGCTGGGCCTGCTCAATTCGCTGGTCAAGCCGGTGCTGGTGCTGCTGACGCTGCCGATCACCGTGGTCACGCTGGGCCTGTTCCTGATCGTGCTGAACGCGCTGCTTTTCTGGTTCGCGGGTTCGATCCTGAAGGGTTTCCAGGTCAACGGTTTCTGGTGGGCCGTGATCGGGGCGCTGCTCTACAGTCTGATCTCGGGCCTGCTGTCGGCCATCGTGCCGAACTGACCCTTTTCCTACAGGTTGCCCGCAAGTGAGTTCATCCTTATCTCCCGACGCGGCGCCGGCTGACGCCGCGCCGGTCTTCAGCCTGGAGTTCTTTCCGCCGCGCGACATCGCGGCGCAGGAACGGCTGGTACGCACGGCCAAGCAGTTGCAGGGCCTGCATCCCCATTTCGCCAGCGTGACGTTCGGCGCGGGCGGTTCGACCCGCGACGGCACGATGCTGGCGGTGTCGATGTTGCAGAAGCTGGGCTACGAGGCCGCGCCGCATCTGTCGTGCATAGGTTCGACGCCCGAGAGCCTGCGCGACATTCTCTATACGTACCGGCAGGCCGGGATCCGGCGGCTGGTGGCCCTGCGCGGGGACATGCCGTCGGGCATGGGCGACATGGGCGAGCTGCGCTATGCGCGGGACCTGGTGGATTTCATCCGCAAGGAAACGGGGGACTGGTTCCATATCGAGGTGGCGGCGTATCCGGAGATGCATCCGCAGGCGCAAGGGCCGGAGGCGGATCTGGACCGGTTCGTGGAGAAAATGCGGGCAGGCGCGGACAGTGCGATCACGCAGTATTTCTTCAATGCGGATGCGTATTTCGATTTCGTGGATCGGGCGACGGCGAAGGGGGTGTTGGCGCCCATCGTGCCGGGGATCATGCCGATCACGAATTACACGCAGCTGGCGCGGTTTTCGGATATGTGCGGGGCGGAGATTCCCCGGTGGATACGGTTGCGGCTGGCGTCGTATGGGGATGATCGGGCTTCGATCCGGGCGTTCGGGCACGAGGTGGTGGTGGAGCTTTGCCAGACGTTGCTGGATGGGGGGGCGCCGGGGTTGCATTTCTATACGATGAACCAGGCGGATGCTACACAGGCTGTGTGGAAAGAGTTGGAGCGGTGACGTCTCTTGGACGTTAGAGTTCTTTAGACGGTTGTTTCCGGATTTGGGGCGCGGGGGGGCTGTGAGGCGCAGCGAAGCCGGTCCCGCTACGCGGGACTTCCCGGAGTTGGCACGGTTGCCGGGGTGGGCGTGAACTCGCGCGGGAATAGCCCCCCGGGCTATTCCTACTGCCGCGCTCAAACATGCACGCCCTTGCTTCCCCGCCAACCGCGCCAACTCCGGCGGCTCCGAATGCGCCTCACAGCCCCCCCGCGCCCCAAATCCGGAAACAACCTGCGGCGTCTTATGGTGTGGCGCCCTGGTCGGTGGTGTGGGGGCCGGGCATGCATCCCTCTTCGGTGATGATGGCGTCGAGCCGCATGTCGTGCGGCTCGGGAACGTGCACGTCGGGGGCCAGGCGGCCGCAGGCGTAGGCGATGCCCAGGGCCACGGTCTCGTGGCCGCGCTGGCGCAGGGCGGCCAGGGTGCGGTCGTAGTAGCCGCCGCCGTAGCCGATGCGGTCACCGTCCACGGTGTAGCCCAGGGTGGGGACCAGGACGATGTCGGGGGTGCGGGACGCGGTGGACTGGGGTTCGGGGATGCCGTAGGCGCCGGGTGCCATGGGGGTGTCGGGGGTCCAGGCGCGGAACTCCAGGGGGGCGGCCTTGGTCAAGATCACGGGTAGGGTCAGTTCCAGCCGGTCGTCGCGGGCCCAGGCCTGCAAGGCGGGGCGCAGGTCGGGTTCGTCGCCGATGGGCCAGAATGCCGACAGCACCACGCGCCTGCCGCCCTGCGGGGCCGCGGCCAGGTAGTCGTGTATCCTGCCTTGCAGGAGGCCGGCGATGCGGGCGTCGGCCGCGGCGCGCTCCGTGGCGCTCATGGCCGCGCGCAGGGCGCGCAGGCGTGGACGCAGGGCCGCGGCGGTGGCCTCCCTGGGTTTACCCGATGCTATTCTTGCTGCCATGGCCTATTCAGCTCTCTTCAACAGAATCCGCATTACAGCACTTGCCGCCGTGCTGGCAAGCGCCGCCGTGGGCTCCGCCTGCGCGCAGGTCTCGGCGCCCGGGTCCGACGACGCCCTGCTGGCGGCGCGGACCGCGGTGCAGACCGGCAACTGGGACATCGTCCAATCGCTGATCCCGCGGCTGGAAGGCCATGTGCTGGCGGCCTATCCTCAGTACTGGGTGCTGCGGCAGCAGTTGAACGATCCGCGCAAGCCGCTGCCCGAGTCCGAGCTGAACGAATTCGTCAACGCCCATCGCGGCACCTACCTGGCCGAGCGGCTGCGCGGCGAATGGCTGCTGGCCGCCGCCAAGCAGGCCGACTACGCCACGGTGCGCACGCTGGCCGACACCACGGTGAACACGCCGCAGGTGGACTGTGCGGTGCTGCTGGCCATGCATGCGCGCGGCGAGCGGGTCACGGCCCAACTGGCCATGTCCAAGTTCGAGCCGGGCGACAGTTGCTGGTCGCTGTACGACCGGCTCCAGGCCGACGGCGTCATGCAGTGGGACGACTTCGCCACGCAGATGCGCAATCTGTTCGAGACCAACTCGCTGGCCCATGCCAGGCGCATGGCGCGCTACGTGTTCGACCCGGCCCAGCAGAAGACGCTGAACGGCCTGCTGGACCAGCCCATGATCTGGCTGGTGCGGCAGAACACGCTGCCGCGCGACCGGGCCGGCCGCGAACTGGTGGTGACCGCGCTGAGCCGCCTGGCGCGCAACGACCTGCAGGTGGGCTACGACTATTTCGAACGCAGCTGGGCACGGCAATTGCCGGCCGACGATGCCAGCTGGGTGCGCAACCAGTTCGCGCTGCACGCCTCGTTCAAGCTCGATCCGGTCGCGGTCACCTGGTATCGGGCGGGCGAAGGCGGCAGGCTGACCGAATACAACCAGGGCTGGCGCGCCCGCATGGTGCTGCGCCAGCAGCCCGTGGACTGGCGCGCGCTGAACCGCTACATCGAGCAGATGCCGCCGGCCATGCGCGAAGACCCCACCTGGGTCTACTGGCACTCGCGCGGCCTGGTCGCGCAGGGCGCCGTGCAGGAAGGCCAGGCGGGCTACCGCAGCATCGCCGGGCAGTTCAACTTCTACGGCCAGTTGGCCGCCGAGGAACTGGGCATTGCCACCACCATCCCGACCTCCACCGCGCCGATCACCCCGGATGAACTGGCCAAGGCGCAGTACAACCCCGGCCTGCAACGCGCGGTCGCGCTGTTCCGGCTCGGCTGGCGCACGGAAGGGGTGCGCGAATGGAACTACGCGCTGCGCGGCATGAACGACCGGCAACTGCTGGCCGCCGCCCAGCTCGCCCACCGCGAGAACCTGTACGACCGCGCGGTCAACACCGCCGAGCGCACGCGCGACCAGCACGATTTCAACCTGCGTTTCCTGACGCCCTTCCGCGACCAGTTGGTGGACAAGTCGCGCGAGATCGGCGTGGACGCGACCTGGGTGTATGGCCTGATCCGCCAGGAATCGCGCTTCGTCATGGATGCCCGCTCCAACGTCGGCGCCTCCGGCCTGATGCAGTTGATGCCCGCCACCGCCAAGTGGGTGGCGCGCCGCATCGGCATGAGCGACTACGCCCAGCACCGCGTCAACGACATGGACACCAACCTGACCCTGGGCACCAGCTATCTGCGCATCGTGCTGGACGACCTGGGCGGTTCGCCCCTGCTGGCCTCGGCCGGCTACAACGCCGGTCCCCGTCGCCCCCATACCTGGCGCTCCACCCTGCCGGGCCCGGTGGAAGGCGCGATCTTCGCCGAGACCATTCCCTTCACCGAGACCCGCGACTACGTCAAGAAGGTACTGTCCAACGCCACGTACTACGCTGCCCTGTTCACCGGGCAGCCGCAGTCGCTCAAGGCCCGGCTGGGAACGGTCGCCCCGCAGACGGTGGAGACCACCGCCATACCCTGAGGAAGCGCACGCCATGACCATGATCTATCCACGCATACTCGTGCTGGGCGGTTCGGGCTTCATCGGCAGCCACCTGGTCGCCCGCCTGGCGGCCCAGGGCCGCAAGCTGCTGGTCCCGACCCGCCGCTACATGAGCGCCCGCCACCTGCTGCCGCTGCCCACGGTGGACATTGCCCTGGCCGATCTGTCCGACGACGCCACCTTGAACCGCCTGGTCCAGGGGTGCGACGCGGTCATCAACCTGATCGGCACGCTGCACGGCGACCGCGGCACGCCCTACGGCAAGACCTTCCGCAAGCTGCACGTCGAGCTGCCGGAACGCCTGGCCCGGGCCTGCGTGGCGCATGGCGTGACCCGCATGCTGCACATGAGCGCGCTGGGCGCGGACTCCCACGGCGCCAGCATGTACCAGCGCTCCAAGGGCGACGGCGAGATCGCCGTGCGCGGCGTGTTCGATGCCTGGCCCGAGGGCGCGCTGACCATCTTCCGGCCGTCGGTGGTGTTCGGCCCCGACGACCGCTTCCTCAATACTTTCGCCGCGCTGGCGCGCTGCTTCCCGGTGCTGCCGGTGGCGGGCGGCTCGGCGCGCCTGCAGCCCATCTACGTGGGCGACCTGACCGAAGCCATGGCCAACGCACTGGGCGACCACCGCACCTACGGCAAGACCTATGCCGTGGCCGGACCGCAGGCCTATACGCTCAGGGAACTGGTCGAGAAGGCCGCCGCCTGGAGCGGGCATCCCCGCCGCGTGCTGCCGCTGCCCATGGGCCTGGGCAAGCTCCAGGCGACAGCGATGGAAATGCTGCCCGGCGCGCCGCTGATCACGCGCGACAACCTCGATACCCTGACGCGGGACGCGGTCCTGGACGGGCCGCTGGCACCGGAGCTGGGCATCCATCCCGGCTCGCTGGAAGCGCTGGCGCCCGACTACCTCGGGCAGGCCGAACACACGCGTTTCGACATATTCCGCATGCGCCATGGCCGGCGCTGACCTCGCCCGGCCGGCGCCGGGTCCCGATCCGGCCACCGACGGACTGCAGGTCTTCGTCGTGGGCGGCGCGGTGCGCGACGCGTTGCTGGGCCTGCCCGCGGGCGACCGCGACTGGGTGGTGGTGGGCGCCGCGCCGGAACAGATGTCGGCCCGCGGCTTCGTGCCCGTGGGCGGCGACTTTCCCGTCTTCCTGCACCCTGTCACCCGCGAGGAATACGCGCTGGCCCGCACCGAGCGCAAATCGGGACGCGGCTACAAGGGCTTCACCTTCCACACCGGCCCCGAGGTCACGCTGGAAGACGACCTGGGCCGGCGCGACCTGACCATCAACGCCATCGCCCAGGCGCCCGACGGCCGCCTGATCGACCCCTACGGCGGCCAGAACGACCTGCGCGCCCGGCGCTTTCGCCACGTCGGCCCGGCCTTCGCCGAAGACCCCGTGCGCATCCTGCGGCTGGCGCGCTTCGCGGCCCGTTTCCACGACTTCGAGGTGGTGCCCGAGACCCTGGCGCTATGCCGCCGCATGGCCGCCGAGGGCGAGGTCGACGCCCTCGTGCCCGAACGCGTCTGGCGCGAACTGTCGCGCGGCCTGATGCAGGAGCGGCCCTCGCGCATGCTGCGGGTACTGGCCGACACCGACGCGCTGCCGCGTGTCGCGCCCGGCCTGGCGGTGGATGGCCAGTTGCTGGCCATCCTGGACCAGGCCGCCGAAGCGGGACTGCCGCTGGCCTCGCGCTACGCGCTGCTGTGTTCCGGCAGCGCCGACCCGGCCGGGTTGGGCAAACGGCTGCGCGCCTCGAACGACTGCAACGACATGGCGCGCCTGCTACAACTGGCCCTGGCCGAACTGCCGCGCGCGGGCCGGGATCCCGAACGCGTGCTGGCCCTGCTGGAACGCGCGGACGCCCTGCGCAAGCCCGAGCGTTTCGAACAACTCCTGGCCGCCGCGCAGCGGCGGATACCGGTGGACACGGCGCAGTGGATAGCGTGGCGGGACACCGTCAGGGCAGTCGACGCGGGCGCCATCGCCGCCCGCCATGCCGACCAGCCCGGCGGCATCCGCGAGGCCGTGCGGGCCGCCCGGCTGGCGGCCTTAAGCGGCACTTAAGACAGCGCGGCCAACATGGCACCGTTGCCACGTGGATGTCCGCCATGTCCCTCGCCATGCCCCGCCCCGACGACCCGGCCGCAGACACCGGCCCGGCGCCCCGCGACATCCGCGGGCAACTGCGCCTGGGCGCGACGTGGCGGCTGCTCAAGCCCTACTGGGTGTCCGACGACCGCAAGGCGGCGCTCGGCCTGCTGGCCCTGGTGGTCGGCCTGAACCTGGCCCTGGTGGCCGCCAACGTCTGGCTGACCAACTGGAACCGCGTCTTCTACAACGCCCTGGAAGCGCGCGACTTCGCGGCGTTCAAGCTGCAACTGGCGCACTTCTGCGCGATCGCGGCGGCGTTCATCGTCATCGCCATCATGAAGCAGTTCTACACCATGATGCTGGAGATGCGCTGGCGCACCTGGCTGACCGGCGAGTGGCTGCGGCGCTGGACCGCCGGCCAGGCGTACTACCGGGTGGAGCAGTCGCACGGCGCCGACAACCCCGACCAGCGCCTGGCCGAAGACCTGCGCACCCTGGCCAGCACCAGCCTGACGCTGTCGCTGGGGCTGCTCAACTCGGTGGTGACGCTGCTGTCCTTCATCACGCTGCTGTGGACCATATCGGGACCGCTCGTGTTCGCGCTCAGCGGCAGGACCATTTCCATTCCCGGCTACATGGTGTGGTTCGCCGTGCTGTATGCCGTCGCGGGATCCTGGCTGACCCACCGGATAGGCAAGCCGCTGATCGGCCTGAGCTTCCGCCAGGAACAGACCGAGGCCGATTTCCGCTACGCGCTGATGCGGCTGCGCGAAAACGCCGAGGGCATCGCGCTGTACGGCGGCGAGCCCGCCGAGCGCGCGGGGTTGCACGGATCCTTCGACCACATCCGCGAGAACTGGCGCTGGCTGATGGTCTACACGCGCCGGCTGGTATTCGTGAACTCCGGCTATGGGCAAGTAGCGATCGTCTTTCCGCTGATCGTGGCCGCTCCGCATTACTTCTCGGGCGCGATCACGCTGGGCGTGCTGATGCAGATCGCCTCGGCCTTCGGTCAGGTCCAGGGCGCGCTGTCGTGGTTCGTGGACGGCTATGCCTCGCTGGTGGGCTGGCAGGCTGCCGCCAACCGCCTGCTGGATTTCCAGTCCGCGCTGGGCGCGGCCGAAGCCGAGCACGCGGCGCGCGATGGCCTGCGCGGCATCGCGCTGGTCGAACGGGACCGCGCGCCGGCATCCGGCGCCATCGCCGCCAGCGGGCTGGTACTGGCCCTGCCCGGCCAGAACGAGCGACGGACGTTGACCGACCCGTTCTCGATGACCGTGCGGCCGGGCGAACGAGTACTGGTGACCGGCCCATCGGGAGCGGGCAAGAGCGTGCTGTTCCGTGCGATGGCGGGCATCTGGCCCTACGGCCGCGGCACCATCGAACGGCCCGCCGATGCGCGCACCCTGTTCCTGCCGCAGCGCAGCTACGTCCCCACCGGCACCCTGGCCGCCGCGCTCGACTACCCCTCGCCACCGGGCACCCACGACGATGCCACCCTGGCCGCCCTGCTGCGCGACTGCCGGCTGGAGCGGCTGGCCGACCTGCTGCAGCGGCGCGACAACTGGGGGATGCGGCTGTCGCCGGGCGAGCAGCAGCGCCTGGCTTTCGCCCGCGCCATCCTGCAGCGGCCCGATTTCCTGTTCCTGGACGAGGCGACCTCGGCGCTGGACGAAGAGACCGAGGCCGCCATGTACGCCCTGCTGGTCGAGCGCCTGCCTCGCGCGGCCATCGTCAGCATCGCCCACCGCAGCACGGTCGCCCGCTGGCATGGCCGGCACCTGCGCTACCGGCCGGTGCACGCGGCGGGGGACGAACCGCGCTACCTGCCGGCGGACGAGGCGCTGCCGCAACCCGCCTAGGCGGCCGCGCCCTTGGCCTGGACCGCCACCCGCTCGAACGCCGCCCGCAGCACGGTCAGCGCCGGCTTGTCGACATCCGCGCGGCGGCAGACGAAGGCGATCTGGCGGCGGGGTCCGCCCCGCCCCAGCGACAGCTCGCGGAAACGGTAGGCCTTGCGCAGCGGATCGTAGGGATGCGGAATGATGGACACCCCCAGCCCGGCCGAGACCATCGCGATGATGGCGTGGCTGGATAGCAGATCGATGCGGCTCTTCATGCGCGGATGCAGGCGGTGAACGTATTGCGCGGCGATGCGGCCGCCGGTGGAGGTCTTGTCGAAGCGTATCCAGTCGTGGCCGCGCAGCAATTGTTCGACCGTGTCGCCCCGCGCGTCGGGCGGGGCGACCAGCACCATGGCCTCGTGCATCAGCGTCTGCCAGTACAGCCGGCTCGACCCGCCCGACTGCGGCCGTACCAGCACCGCCGCGTCGATCGTCCCATCCCGCAGCTCGCCCAGCAGCCGCTCCGAGCGGCCCCGGGCCAGGTGCACGTCCAGTTCGGGGTAGTCCGATTGCAGCACCTTCATCGCCATGGGCAGCAGCGTGGCCTGGATGGAGTCGATGGTGCCCAGCGCGACCTTGCCGGACACCCGGGTCTGGCGCCGCGCGCGCAAGGTCTCCAGCGATTCCAGCGTGCCCTGGACCAGCGTCGCGAGTTCGTGCGCGAACGGCGTGGGACGCGCCTGGCGTGCCGCGCGATCGAACAGGGGCTGTCCGAAATGCTGCTCCAGGTACTTGATGTGCTGGCTGACCGCGCCGGGGGTCAGGTTCACCTCTTCGGCGGCGGCCGCGAAGGTGCCTCGCCGCAGGACGGCGCAAAGGGTTTGCAGGAATTCCAGTTTCATTAGATTTCCTAAACTGACGTATCACGAAAAATCGCTTTTCGTAGTTTATCCAGTGTCTAGAATCCACCGGATAACCATGACAGGAGACCCCCGTGAAGACCGTCCCGCCCGCCCCTGCCCTGCCCCTTTTCCGTCCCGGCCGCCGCGCGGCCTGCCTGGCTGCGGCGCTGGCCTGCGCCGGGCCGGCGCAGGTGCTGGCCCTGGAAGCCTTCCCCGCCCGGCCGATCACGCTGATCGTGCCCAATCCGCCCGGCGGCTCCAACGACGTGTTCGCCCGCGCGATCGGCAAGCGCCTGGGCGACGCACTGGGCCAACCGGTGGTGGTGGACAACAAGGCCGGCGCGGGCGGCAGCGTGGGCGCGGGCCTGGCGGCGCGCGCGCAGCCGGACGGCTACACGCTGCTGTTCGTGTCGTCCACCTACACCACCAACGCGGCCATACAGACCAGCCTGCCGTTCGATCCGGTGCACGCGTTCGCGCCGGTCGCCATGGTGGCCAAGGGACCGATGATCCTGACGGTGAACAACGAACTGCCGGTCAAGACGCCGCAGGAACTGCTCGCGCTGGCGAAAAGCCAGCCGGGCAAGCTGAACTACGCCAGCTCGGGCGTGGGCAGCATCAACCACTTCGCCACCCACCAGTACGCCCAGGTCGCGGGCGTGCAGATGACGCACGTCCCGTACAAGGGCATGGCGCCCGCCATCAACGACCTGATCGGCGGACACATCCAGGTGCTGATCGCCAGCGGTCCGTCCATCCTGCCCACCGTGAAGGCGGGCAAGGTGCGCGCGCTGGGCGTGACCAGCGCCACCCCCTCGGCGGTGGCGCCCGGGCTGGCGCCGCTGGCCGCCAACGGCGCGCCGGGCTACGAATCGGGACTATGGTGGGGCATCCTGACGCCCGCGGGCACGCCGGCCCCGGTCGTGGCTCGCCTGAACACCGAGATCAATCGTATCCTGGGCCAGGACGAGATCAAGGACCTGCTGCTGCGCGAAGGCGCCGAGCCCGACCCCAAGACGCCGGACGCGTTCGGCGCCCAGTTGCGGGGCGACATCGAGCAATGGCGCCGCATCGCCCAGCAGGCGAACATCAAGGCGGACTGATGGCATCGTTGAAGCAACGCGGTTACGACTCCGGCGCCGGCGGCCCGCTGTCGGACGTGCGCATCCTGGACCTGTCGCGGCTGGTGGCGGGCAACACCCTCACCCAGGTGCTGGCGGACTTCGGCGCCGACGTGGTCAAGGTGGAAAGCCCGGACGGCGACACCCTGCGCGCCTGGCGCACCGAGGACGTGGATACCAACTGGAAACTGTACGCGCGCAACAAGAAAAGCCTGGGCCTGGACCTGCGCCAGCCCGCGGCGCGCGAACTGCTGCTGGAACTGGCGGCGTCGGCCGCGGTGCTGGTCGAGAGTTTCAAGCCGGGCGTGCTGGAGGCCATGGGCCTCGCGCCCGAGGCGCTGCTGGCGCGCAATCCGCGCCTGGTCGTGGTGCGCATCTCGGGCTGGGGCCAGACCGGGCCCTATCGCGGCCGTCCCGGCTTCGGCACGCTGGTCGAGGGCATCTCGGGCTTCGCGGCCATGAACGGTTTCGCCGACCGCGAGCCGGTGCTGCCGCCCATGTACCTGGCCGACACGGTGGCCGGGCTGTACGGCGTGGCGGGCCTGCTGATCGCGCTGCGCGAGGTCGAGGTCAACGGCGGCCAGGGACAGGTGATCGACCTGCCGCTGCTCGACCCGCTGTTCGCGGTGCTCGGCCCGCAGGCCGCCAACTACCGCCTGACCGGGCGCATCAAGCCGCGCACCGGCAGCCGCTCGACCAACTCCGGTCCGCGCAACGCCTATCTCTGCAAGGACGACCTGTACGTGGGCCTGTCGGCCTCGACCCAGAAGATGGCCGAACGCCTGTTCGTCTCCATCGGCCGGCCCGACCTGGCCGCCGATCCCCGCTACCGCACCAATGCCGACCGCGTGCGCCACGCCGAGGAACTCGACGCCATCATCGGCGCCTTCATCGCGCAGCGCACGCAGGCCGAGAACGTCCGCTTCTTCGAAGAAGCGCAGGTCACCATCGGCCCCATCTACGACATCTCGCGGATCGTGGACGACCCGCACTTCGTCGAGCGCGAGATCCTGGCCGACTATCCCGATCCCGACATGGGCGCTTTCCCCATGCATCACGTGGTACCGCGCATGAGCGGCACGCCCGGCGCGATCCGCACCCCCGCGCCGGCCATCGGCCAGCACAACCGCGAGGTGCTGGCGGGGCTGGGCGTGGACGACGGCCGCTACCGCGAACTGGTGCGGGGCGGCGCCGTGCACCAGAAAAACGAGGACCGCTGACGGTCCCGCCACCAAGAGATCTTTCATGCGCAGCAAACTCTTCGTTCCCGGCTCCCGCCCCGAACTCTTCGCCAAGGCCCTGGCCGGCGACGCCGACGCGCTGTCCTTCGATCTGGAGGACTCGGTGCAACCCGATCGCAAGCACGAGGCGCGCGTGGCCGTCGCGGCCTTCCTCGCGCAGCGGACCGCCGACGCGGGCAAGCGCATGGTCGTGCGCATCAACGCCTGGGATACGCCGCATTTCGGCGCCGACCTGGACGCGGTGGCGCTGCCGGCGCTGGACCTGGTCAACCTGCCCAAGGCCGAATCCCCGCGCGCCATCCAGGCCACGGCGCTGCGGCTGGACGAGATCGAGCGGGCGCGGGGCATCGCCCGGCCGATCGGCATCCTGGTCAACATCGAGACGCCCGAGGCCCTGGCGCGGGCCGCGGAACTGGCGGGCGCCCATCCGCGCGTGGCGGGCCTGCAGGTCGGACTGGGCGACCTGTTCGAGGACCTGGGCGTGGACCGGCGCGACACCGCCGCCGTCCACCACGTCCTGCTGGCCATACGGCTGGCCGCCGGCCGCGCGGGCGTCTGGGCCTGCGACGGCGCCTACGCCGACATCGCCGATCGCGCGGGCTACGTGGCCGAGGCGCACATGGCCCGGCGGCTGGGCTACGTGGGCAAGAGCTGCATCCACCCCAGCCAGGTCGCGGCGGCCAACGAGGCCTTCCGGCCCACCGACGAGGAAATCCGGCACGCGGCGCGGGTGCTGCAAGCCGAGCAGGAAGCGGCGCGCGCCGGCCTGGGCGCCTTCACCGTGGACGGCCGCATGGTGGACGCGCCCTTCATCCGCCGGGCCCTCGCGATCATGGAAGCGGCGCGCCGCCTGGGGCTTGCCGGCTAGTAGCCGCGCTTCGTATCCAGGCCCTGGAGCGGTTCGCCGGCCTCGTGGCGGGCGATATGCCCGGCGATCTGCGCCACGCTTTCCTCGACCATGGACAGTGCCGAAATGTGCGGCGTGACCTCGACGCGGGGATGGCGCCAGAAGGGATGGTCCGGCGGCAGCGGTTCTTCGTGGAACACATCGAGCGCCGCGCGGCTCAGCCGGCCGTCGTCCAGCGCGCGCAGGAGGTCCGCTTCCACAAGGTGGCCGCCGCGGCCCAGGTTCACCACATAGCCGCCTTCGGCCATGGCGTCGAACACCCGGGCCGACAGGATGCCCTGGGTGGCCGGCGTATCGGGCAGGAGGTTGAGCAGCATGCGCGCGTCGGATGCGAAGCGGATCAAGGCATCGGGACCGGCATGCGTCTCGATGCCCGGCACCGACCGCGGCGTACGGCTATAGAGCCGCACCGGATAGCCCCGGACCGCCAGCGCGCGCGCCACCGGCAGGCCGAGCTGGCCGGCGCCGAGCACGCCTACCGTGAACGCCTCGACGCGATGAGGCTCCAGCGGTTGCCACGCGCCCTTGCGCGCCTGTTCCTCGTAAGCGTCGAAACGCCGCTGGTAGCGCAGCGCGCAGTACAGCGCGTACTCCACCATCTGCCGCGCCATGCCCGCATCCTCCAGTCGCAGCAGCGGCACTCGATGCGTCACGGCCTCCGGGTGGTCGCGCATGATGGCGAACAGGGCGTCCACGCCCGCCCCCAGGTTGAAGACGGCCTTCAGGTCAGGGCGCCCGGCCAGCGATTGCGCCGGCGCCATCCAGTACAGCAGGTAATCGGCGGGCCCGTCGTCGCCGGGTTGCCAGCTGCGCACCCGCGCCGACGGCAGCGCCGCGCGCAGGGCGGCCAGCCATCGGCCGTGGTCGATCCCGCTCATGGCCAGGAGAATATCCATCGACGTCCCCAGCGGTTACAGCGCGTGGCTGCGGTCGCCCCGGCCGAAGCCCGACAACGGCCGGTCCAGGCCGCGGCCCACCGCCAGCACCTTGAACAGCTCGCCCATCTCGGCCGGCGACAGCAGCTTCTGCACCGGCGCCACCGCCTGCGCATAAGCCGGCACGTCGGCCGGATCCACGCGCGACAGCAGGTCCATCAGCCCGGCGTTCATCAGGAAGCTGGCCTGCGAGGCATAGCCCAGCACCTCCAGCCCACCCTCGACCGCCGCCTCGGCCATGGCCGTGAAATCGACGTGGGCGGTGATGTCCTGCACACCCACTGCAACCAGCGGATCGGCGTGCGCCACGTGCCGCAGGTGGCACATCAGCGTGCCCCCCATGCGCTGCGGGTGGTAGTACTCGGCGCGCGAGAAGCCATAATCGATCAGCAGGGCGGCGCCGGCCTGCAGCCATGCCCCCATGCCGCGCACGAAGGCCTCGCCCTGCGGGTTGATCTCGGACACGTAACCCGGCAGCGGCGGCATCCTGGCTTCGACCGCCTGGACGAGATCGGCCGGCGCGGCGCGGTCCTGCCAGGCGAAGCCTTCGTCGCCCTGGAGGATGACGCCGCGCTCCTGCAAACCGGCATCGGTCCAGTGGAACAGGCGCACGGGCATGGCATCGAGCACTTCGTTGGCCACCACGCAGCCCACGAAGGAGGCCGGCAGGGTATCGAGCCACTCGACGCGGCCGCCATGGGCCGCCAGCCGCGCCCGCTGGCGGTCGCGCAGGTCGGCCGAGACCTCGACGATGCGATAGCGCGCCGGCACGCCCAGTTCGTCCAGCGCCGCCAGCAGCCCGGCCGCCAGGGCGCCGGTGCCGGCGCCGAACTCCAGCACCTCCAGCCCGCCGCAGGCTTCCAGCACCTCGGCCACCTGCCGCGCCAGGGTCTGCGCGAACAGGGGCGTCAGTTCGGGCGCGGTCACGAAGTCGCCGGACGGACGCCGCCCGCCCTCGGCCAGCTTGGCGCTGCCGGCGGCGTAATAGCCCAGGCCGGGCGCGTACAGGGCCTCGTCCATCCACCGGTCGAACGGCAACCAGCCGCCGGCGGCGCGGATCCGCGCCTGGAGGTGGCGGGCGACGAGGCGGGAATGGGCGCTGGAGGCGGGGTCGAGATCGGGTAGCTTGCTCATGCCGCCATTTTCCCATGACTGCGTATCGCGCCCCCTCCTTGCTAAAATCCCTGTTTTGCCGTCATCCGGACCCGACTCGCCATGCGCGAAGCGCGCCCTTCCTCCTCCCGTCCCGTCGTCCTGGTCACCGGCGCCGCCCGCCGCATCGGCCGGGAAATCGCGCTGGCCTTCGCCCGCGCGGGCTGGGACGTGGCCGTGCACTATGCGACCTCGCGCGACGCCGCGCTGGAAACCTGCGACGCCCTGCGGGCCCTGGGCGCCCGCGCCGAGGCCTATGCCTGCGACCTGGCCGACCCGGCCGCCGCCGAAACGCTGGTCCCCGCCATCCAGGCCGGGTTCGGACGGGTGGACGCGCTGGTCAACAACGCCTCCACCTTCGAATACGACGACGTCGCCTCGTTCGACGCCCGGATGCTGCAGGCCCACCTGCTGCCCAACCTGGTCGCGCCCGTGGTGCTGGCGCGCGCGCTGGCGGCGGACGTGGCGCGGCGCGGGCCGGACGGCCGCGGGGCGGTGGTCAACCTGCTGGACCAGAAGCTCTGGAACTACAACCCGGACTTCTTCTCCTACACGCTGAGCAAGGCCGCCCTGGAAGCCGCCACGACCATGCTGGCCCAGGCGCTGGCGCCCATGGTGCGGGTGGTGGGCGTGGCGCCCGGGCTGACCATGATCAGCCATTTGCAAACGCCCCAGCAGTTCGCGCAAACCCATGCGATGTCGCCGCTGGGCCATGCCAGCCGCCCCGAGGACATCGCCCAGGCGGTCCTGTTCGCGGCGCAGAACCGCTCGATCACCGGCACGACGCTGCTGGTGGACGGCGGACAGCACCTGGTCGGTTTCGACCGCGACTTCAGCATGATGAACCCGCCGGCGGGCGCCGCCGCCGGCCAGACTTGAGTGGAACCATGGGCACACGCCGCATTTTCTTCAACCGCCTGGCCATCGATGCGCAGATAGGCATACTGGACCACGAACGCGGTGCCACCCAGCCCCTGCACGTGGACGCCGAGATCGACCTGGAAGGCGTGGACATGCCGGCCCATGACGGCATCCAGGAAGTGCTGGACTACCGGCGGCTGCGCGAATGCATCATCGACGAATGCACGCGCACCCACGTCAACCTGATCGAGACCCTGTGCGACCGCCTGGCCGCGCGGCTGCTGGCCCAGTTCCCCGAGATCCGCGACGTGCGCCTGCGCGTGGCCAAGCCCCAGGCCTTCGCCGACTGCGCGGCCGTCGGCATCGAAGTCACGGCCAGCCGGGGCCAGGGAAACTGACATGGACGCCATCGTCATCCCCGCCCCCCCGGCCGCGGACGTGGGCCGCGCGCGGCTCAAGCTGGAACGCGAGCGCAACAAGCTGGAAAAGCGCCTGATGCGCGAGGCCGGCCGCGCCGTCGGCGACTTCAACATGATCGAGGCGGGCGACCGCCTGATGGTGTGCCTGTCGGGCGGCAAGGACTCCTACGGGATGCTCGACATCCTGCTCAAGCTGCGCGAGCGGGCACCCATCGATTTCGATCTCATCGCCGTCAACCTCGACCAGAAGCAGCCCGGCTTCCCGGACGACGTGCTGCCGCGCTACCTGACAGAGCTGGGCGTGCCCTTCCACATCGAGACCCAGGACACCTATTCCATCGTCACCCGCGTCATCCCCGAGGGCAAGACGATGTGCTCGCTCTGTTCGCGGCTGCGGCGCGGCATCCTGTACCGCGTCGCCGACGAACTGAAGGCGACCAAGATCGCGCTGGGCCACCACCGCGACGACATCCTCGCCACGTTCTTCATGAACATGTTCTACGGCGGGCAGTTGAAGAGCATGCCGCCCAAGCTGGTGTCGGACGACGGCCGCCACACGGTGATCCGGCCGCTGGCCTATATCAAGGAAGACGACCTGATCGCCTATGCGCAATGGAAGGCCTTCCCCATCATCCCCTGCAACCTGTGCGGCTCCCAGGACAACCTGAAGCGCAAGGAAGCCGGACGCCTGATCGACGAATGGGAACGGGCCTTTCCCGGACGGATCGAGAACATCTTCAACGCCCTGTCGCGCGTGACGCCCTCGCACCTGCTCGACCGCGGCCTGTTCGACTTCGTCAACCTGCGCCCCACCGGCGTGCCCGACCCCGAGGGCGACACGGCCTTCGACCACGTCGATCCGCAGCCCTCCCCGTCCAGCGCCTGCGGCGACGAGGCCGACGAACCCCTGGCCGAACGCGCCGTGCGCTTTTTCCGCGACGGCCCCACGCGTTGAACACCGCGCCGGTCCTGGAGGCCCGAGGCGTCGCCCGCCGCTTTCCCAACGGCGTGGATGCCCTGTCGCCGATCGACCTGACCGTGCGCGCGGGCGAGTTCGTCACGCTGCTGGGCCCGTCCGGGTGCGGCAAGACGACCCTGCTGCGCATCTTCGCCGGACTGGACGCCCCCACCGCCGGCAGCCTGCGGCGGCATGGCGAGGTCGACGAACTGTCCTACGTGTTCCAGGACGCCACCCTGATGCCCTGGGCCTCGGTGGCCACCAACGTGCGGCTGCCCCTGGACCTGGAGCGCGGCCCGCGCCGGCAGCCCATGGAAGCCCGGCGCGGCCGGGTGCGCGAGGCGCTGGAACGCGTGGGGTTGACCGACTTCGCCGCCGCGCGCCCCAGCGAACTGTCCGGCGGCATGCGCATGCGCGTATCCATCGCCCGCGCGCTGGCGACCGAGCCCAGCCTGCTGCTGATGGACGAACCCTTCGGCGCGCTGGACGACATCACCCGCCAGCACCTGGACGATGAACTGCTGGGCCTGGCCGCCCGGCAGAACCTGACCGTGGTGTTCGTGACCCACAGCATCTTCGAGGCGGTCTACCTGTCGAGCCGCGTCATCGTCCTGTCGCGCCGGCCCGGCCGCATCGTGGCCGACATTCCCATCGAGGCCCCCACCCGCGACGCCGCCTTCCGCGTCTCGCCCGCCTTCGCCATGCAGGCCGCGCGGCTGCAGGCGGCGCTGCTGGAGGGGCAGCAATGAACGCCTGGCTGCGCCTGGGCGCCCCCGTCGTGGTCGCGCTGATCGTGATCGGGCTGTGGCAGGCCCTGGTGCGCGCGTTCGACGTCCCCATCTACCTGGTGCCCGCGCCGACGGACGTGGCCCAGGCCCTGGCGCGGGACTGGGACCTCCTGTCCGGCTCGCTGTGGGTCACACTGGAGATCACCGGCCTCGCGCTGCTGGCGGCCACCGTGCTGGGCGTGCTGCTGGCCTTCCTGTTCGTGCAGAGCCGCGTCATCGAGGCCAGTCTGTTTCCCTACGCGGTGCTGCTCCAGGTCACGCCCATCGTGGCGGTCGCGCCGCTCATCATCATCTGGGTCAGGCACACCCTGGTGGCACTGACCCTGTGCGCCACCATCGTCGCGATCTTCCCCATCATCAGCAACACGGTGCTGGGGCTGCGCAGCATCGACCCCGGCCTGCTCGACTTCTTCCGCCTGAAGCGGGCCAGCCGCTGGCAGATCCTGTGGCGGCTGCGCCTGCCATCGGCCCTGCCGGCCTTCTTCGGCGGCCTGCGCATCGCCTGCGGCCTGGCCCTGATCGGCGCCGTCGTCGCCGAATTCGTCGCCGGCACCGGCGGCTCGCAAACCGGCCTGGCCTACCAGATCCTGCAGGCCGGCTACCAGATCAACATCCCCCGCCTGTTCGCCGCGCTGCTGCTCATCACCGTGGCCGGCGTGGTGCTGTTCGCGGCGATGACGCTGCTGTCGCGCGTCGTGCTGCGGGGCTGGCACGAGATGCGGTAAGCCATCCAGGACCTGCCTGTCCTGTTTTCGCCACGCCGCATGTGCTACCCTGCACTTATCATGTAACACATCGGGAGCAGCGCCATGAGCGAGGCAACCTTTACATTCAGGGTCGATGAGTCGCTGAAGACCGCTTTCGCCACCGCGGCCAAGGCTCGCGACCGGACCGGCGCCCAACTTCTACGCGACTTCATGCGCGAGTTCGTGCAGCAACAACATGAAGCGGCCGAACATGACGCCTGGTTCCGCCGCGAAGTGAAAGCCGGGCAGGACTCCGCGAATGGCGGCCGTCTGGCACCGGCCGCCGAGGTCGAAACCCGATTCGCAGCCCGTCGGGCTGCCACGCGCCGCCGGCTTGAACAGTCAGAATGATCCAACTGTATTGGACATTCGAGGCCATTGGCGACCGAGAATCGATCTATGACTACATCGAGACCGACAACCCTGTCGCCGCACTCGCCCTCGACGAACTGTTTGAAGAAAAATCCGGCCGCCTGGTCGACCATCCGGACATGGGCCGGCCTGGCCGTGTCGCCGGTACCCGGGAACTCGTCGTACACAGGCACTATGTGCTGGTTTATGACCTGACCGGCGAGAAAATACGTGTACTGCGTGTACTGCACGCAGCCCGGCAATGGCCACCATCCAAGGAGTGAGGCATATGAAAAACACCCCCATCGCGGGCCTCCTGGCCGCCCTGCCTCTGGCCCTGGCCTTCCAGGCCCACGCCCAGGCCCCCTCGCCCGCCGACAAGCTCGTCTTCGGCTCGAACTGGTATGCCCAGGCCGAACACGGCGGTTTCTACCAGGCCCTGGCCGAAGGCACCTACAAGAAGCATGGGCTGGACGTCACCATCAAGATGGGCGGCCCGCAGATCAACGTGCTGCAACTGCTGCTGGCCGGCCAGTACGACGTCGCCATGGGCGACGACCTGCAAACCTACAAGGCGGTCGAACAAGGCCTGCCGCTGGTCACGGTGGCCACCACCTTCCAGCAGTCGCCCACCGTCCTGGTTTCCCACCCGGGCCCCAAGACCCTGGGCGACTTGAAGGGCAAGACCCTGTATATCGGCCAGGCCAGCGAGACCACCTACTGGCCCTGGCTCAAGACCAAGTACGGCTTCACCGAGGCCCAGAAAAAACCCTATACCTTCTCGGTCCAGCCCTTCCTGGTGGACAAGAACTCCGCCGTGCAGGGTTACCTGGCGTCCGAGCCCTACACCATCGAGACCCAGGGCCGCTTCAAGCCCACGGTGTTCCTGCTGGGCGCCTACGGCTACCCTCCCTATGCGCAGACCATCGTCGCCACCAAAACGGGGCTGGACGCGAAGAAGGACGCGATCCGCCGCTTCGTCCAAGCCAGCGCCGAGGGCTGGAAGAGCTACCTGAAGAACCCCGCCCCCGGCAACGCGTTGATCCTGAAGGACAACCCGCAGATGACGCCGGCGCTGCTGGACTACGGCGTCAAGGCGCTGCGCGACGCGCGCCTGGTCGACGGCGGGGACGCCCGGACGCAGGGCTTGCTGACCATGACCGACGCGCGCTGGAAGAAGACCTACGACTTCATGGTGCGCGAGAAACTCCTGAGTCCCAAGGTCGATTACCGGTCGGCGTTCACCACCGACATCGTCGACCAGGTCCGTGTGCTGCCCTGACCCGCGCGGCGCCGCGGCGCGGACCGGCCATGCATAGCGACGAACTCGACTGCTTCTACCAGGTCGCCCTGTGCGGCGGCATACGCAAGGCCTCGGAGCGGCTGGACCTCGCGCCCTCGGTCGTGAGCCGGCAGATCGGCCGCCTGGAATCGGAACTGCAGATCAAGCTGTTCGACCGCAACAGCCGCAACATGACCCTGACGCCGGCGGGCCAGGTCTACCTGAACTACGTCGAGAGCCTGCGCCAGAACCGCAAGCTGGTGCTGGAGGAACTCGACGCGCTCAAGGGGCTGCGCACGGGGCATGTGAAGCTGCGCACGATCGAAGGCTACGCCGCCGAGCTGGCGGCCTCCACTATCGCGACCTTCCGGCGGCAGTACCCGGGCATCACCTTCGAGCTCGCCATGGACGGCAGCGACCAGATCATGGCGGCCGTCGAGGCGGGGCGGGCAGACATCGGCATCGCGCTGTCGCCGCGCGCGGCCAGCGCCATCGAATGCGCCGTCCGCCTGCCGGCGCCGCTGTGCGCGGTGGTCTGGCCCGGCCATCCCCTGGCCGGACGCGCCTCGGTGTCGATGGCCGAGCTGCTGGCCTATCCGCTGGCGCTGCCGCCGCCGGACACCGGCATCCGGCACCTGCTGGACGCGGTGGCCCGCGTCGACAAGCTGGAACTGGCGCCGGCCCTGGTCACCAGTTCGATCGCCGCGATGCAGGCCTTCGTGCGCGACCAGGGCGGCGTCGCCATCCTGCTGGGCGTGTCCCTGCACCAGCAGGGTCCCGGCGGCCAGGTGGTGGGCGTGCCCCTGTCCGACCCGCTGCTGGGCCGGACCGCGCTCGAGATCTGCGTGCTGGGCAGGCGCCGGCTGACGCCGGCGGTCAACGCCTACCTGCGCCACCTGCGCACCCACGTCGAAGGCGGGCGCTAGTCCAGCGACACGCCGGCGCGCTTGATGAAGCCGCTCCACTTCTCGGTGTCCTTGCGGACGAACTCGGCCAGTTCCTGCGGCGAGCTGGTCGCCAGCTCCGCGCCCTGCTCGGACAGGCGGCGCATGACTTCCGGCGATTGCAGGCTGGCGACCACCGTGTCGTGCAGGACCTTGACCACCGGCTGGGGGATGCCGGCCGGCCCCATCACCGCGTACCACAGCGAGGCATCGAAGCCCGGCAGGCCCGCCTCGGCCAGCGTCGGCAGCTCGGGCAGCACCGCGGAACGCTTGGGCGTGGTCACGCCGATGGCGCGCAGCGCGCCGCTGCGGATGTGGGGCAGCATGGTGGGCAGGCTCTCGAAGGCCATCTGCACGCGGCCCGCCAGCAGGTCCACCACCGCGGGCGCCGTGCCCTTGTACGGCACGTGGGCGGTCTGCACGCCGGCCAGTTGGTTGAACATCACGCCCGACAGGTGCTGGATGGAACCGGCGCCCACCGACGAGAAGTTCAGCTTGTTCGGGTTGGCCTTGGCGTAGGCGATGAGTTCCTTCAGGTTGTGCGCCGGCACCGAAGGATGGATGACCAGCACGTTGGCCACGGTCGCCACCAGCGTGATGGGCGTGAAGTCCTTGACCGGATCGTAGGTCAGCTTGCTGTAGATGGCCGGGGCCGTGGCATGCGTGGCGGCGCTGGCCAGCGTCAGCGTGTAGCCGTCGGGCGTGGCGCGCGCGACCTGGGCGGTGCCGATGGTGCCGGTGGCGCCGGGCCGGTTCTCGACGACCACCGGCTGTCCCAGGCGAGTGGCCAGTTGTTCGGCCAGCGCGCGCGACAGGATGTCGTTGCCGCCGCCCGCGGTCCACGGCGATACCCACTGGATGGGCTTGGCCGGGTAGGCCTGGGCACTGGCGCCTTGCCAGCCGAGCAGGCCCGCCGCGAGCAGGATGAAAGCGGAGAGTTTCCGTACAGGATTCATGATGGGTTCCTTAGTCAGACAAGCGCCCGCCGCACGAAATCCAGGCGATCCTGTCCGAAGAACAGTTCACCGTCGATGACGAAGCTCGGTACGCCGAATATCCCGTTGGCCAGCGCCTCGCGGGTATGGTCCTCGAACAGGCCGCGGCAGGACGGAGTATCCCCCTCGGCCACCAGCTCGCGGCCGGGATAGCCGGCCTCGTCGGCGATCCGGACCAGCGTCTCCGGGTCGGAGATGTCCAGATCGCGCACCCACACCCCGGCCAGGATGGCCTGGGCCAGCGGCCAAACGGGCAGCCCGGCGCGCTCGGCGGCCAGGACGGCACACGCCGCCAGCGACTCGTCCACGGGATGATGACGCGGCTGGTCGTTGATCGGCATGCCCAGGTGCCGGGCCCAGCGCGTGCGCTCGACGCCGCGGTAGCCCCGGCGCGAGGGATGCAGGCCCGCCAGCGGCGCGCCGCCGGTTTCGCGGAACACGCGCAATAGATCGATGGGGCGGTAGACGATGCGGGTGCCCGTCTCGGCGGCCAGTTCGTGCAGCCTCGGTCCGGCCATGTAGACCCAGGGCGACAGCAGCGAGAAATAGAAGGTCAGGGTCTTCACGCGTGGCCTCCGTCTTCCGCTTCGCGGGTCAACAGTACGGCATCGAGCGCGGCTGCGCCGCGGCCGGCCTCGAACACCCGGAAAGGATTGATGTCGATGGACGCGATGTGGTCCGCGTGCTGGTGCGCGAACACCGACAGGCGCACGATGGCGCGGACCAGCGCGTCCAGGTCGGCGCGGGGCCGGCCGCGTGCGCCGTCCAGCAGCGGGAAGGCCTTGAGCTCGCGCACCATCCGCATCGCGCCCTCGGCATCGACCGGCGCGATGCACAGCGATACGTCGTCCAGCAATTCGGCATAGATGCCGCCCATGCCCACCATCACCACCGGGCCGAACACGGGATCGCGCTGCACGCCCAGGATCATTTCCACGCCGGCGGGCGCCATGGGCGCGACCAGCATGCCGTCGATGCGCGCCCGCGGCGCGGCCTGCGCGACACGTTCGCGCATGGCTGTCCAGGCCTGGCGCAGCCCCGCCTCGTCGGCGATGTCCAATGCCACGCCCCCCGCCTCGCTCTTGTGCACGATGTCGGACGACAGCACCTTGAGCACCACGGGATAGCCCAGCTCCCCCGCGGCCGCGCAGGCAGCGTCGAGATCAGCCACTGCCCGCTCGGGCAACACGGGAATGCCCACCCGGGCCAGGACTTCCTTGGCCGCATGCTCGTTGGCCGCCTCCAGTGCCGGGAAGTGCGGCACCCGCGGCAGGCTGGCCGGGTCGGCCGGCCCGGGGCTGGGCCGCGACAGCGCGCGCAGCGCGGACAGCGCCCGGATCGCGCGCGAGGCATCCTCGATCAGCAGATACCCGTGATCGGCCATTTCGTCCTGCAACTCCTGCGGCGCCAGCATGGACAACACCAGGGCCGGCTCGGGAAACTCGCGGCGCAGGTCCGCGAAGATCTCGGCCAGCGGCTGCTGCAGCGGCGGCGAATACGGCATCGCGGTCAGGAAGAACACCACCGCCTCGTAGCGCCCCTCGCGCAGCATCGTACGCAGGAAGCGCCGGAACAAGTCCATGTCGCTCCAGATCTGCGCCGTGCCGTCCACCGGATTGCGCACGGCGGCCAGCGGCAGCATGGCGCGCAGCTCGTCCTGCGCCGGCTGCGGCAGCGGGGCCATGTCCAGCTTCTCGTGCTCGGCGACGTCGGCCATCAGCACGCCCACGCCACCCGACACGGTGAACACCCCCACCCGGCCTTCGTTGATGCGCTTGCCGCTGCCCGCCGCGTAGGCGGCGTCGAAGAAGGATTCGATGGAGTCGGCGCGATGCACGCCATACTGGCGGAACAGGCTGTCGAAGACGCGGTCGTTGCCGGCCAGCGCGCCCGTATGCGACTGCGCCGCCGCCCGCCCCACGTCCGAGCTGCCCGCCTTGACCATGACCACGCGCTTGCCGCGCTCGCGCGCCAGCGCCAGCGCGTGCACCAGCCGGTCGGGGCTGCGGCAGCCTTCCATGTAGCCCATGATGACGTCGGTTTCGTCGTCGCGCGCGAAGTGCGCCAGGCAGTCGGCCATCTCGACGTCGCATTCGTTGCCGGTGGTCACCCACGCGCCTAGCGGCAGCCCGCGGCGGCGGGCCATCACCAGCGCCTGGCCGCCGAACGCGCCGCTCTGGCTGACCAGCGCGGTGCGGCCCAGGCGCGGCAGGCCCAGGTCCACCATGAAGGCGAAGCTGGCGATCATGCCGATGCGGAAATTCATCACGCCCATGCAGTTCGGGCCGATGATGCGCATGCCGCTCTCGCGCGCCAGCGCCGACAGCCGGGCCTGCATGGCGGCGCCTTCGGGACCGACTTCCGCGAAGCCGGCGCTGAACACCGTCATCGCCTTCACCCCGCGGTCGGCGCAGGCCTGCGCGGCCTCCAGCACCGCCGAGGCCGGCAGCGCCACGACCGCGTGGTCCACGCCCCACGGCAGCTCGGCCACGCTGCGCAGGGCCGGCAGCCCCTGCACCTCGCCGCCCCGCGGGTTCACGGGCAGTATGGTGCCGCCATAGCCGTGCGCCTTCAGGAACTTGATGGGGCGCCCGCCTATCTTCAGCGGATCGGCCGAAGCCCCCAGCACGGCGATCGAGGCCGGGGAAAACAACGGATCGAGGGAACCGGCCGCGTACTCGCGGACGGGGGATTCAATGCGGTCCAGCATGGTGCAGGGGTCCTCCGGACAGGGCGGGAAAGCCGCAGTCCTTGACGGCGATGACATCGATGAATTCGGCGCGGGGCGCCAGGCCCTCGGCCAGGCAGGCACGCGCGGCCTGTGTCCAGGCGGCGTAGGGCGGCACGGGCTCGCCCGCGGCGCGCAGCCGGCGGGCGATGCGGGTGCGCGTAGCGGCGTCGGGCGCGTCGGCGGCCTTGGCCAGCGCGCGCTCGGCGAAGAACAGATGCAGCAGGGCCCGGGCCTGCGGGCCCGCGGCCAGTTGCGCGAAACGCTCGCGCTCGGCCTCGCAGCCCTGCTCGAAGGGCACGGTCGCGGCGGCCAGAATCAGCTCGACCGCCCGCGGGCCGGCCTCGCGGCCGGGAAAGGCCTGCCCGGCCACGTCCAGGTAGCGCGCCCGCAGCGCGTCGGCCAGCTCGGCGTCCGGAACGGCCAGCTCGGCGGTGCGCCTCCACGGCAGGCGGCCCGAGGCGATGTCGTTCGCGCGGCGCACGGCGGCGGCCACCGGATCGTCGGCCACCTCGTCCAGCAGCCCCTGGGCCAGCGCGGTCGCGGCGTCCACGGCCCGGGCCCGCGCCACCATGTCCAGGGCCGCGTCCAGTCCCACCAGGCGCGGCAGGCGCTGGGTCCCGCCGGCGCCGGGCACCAGGCCCAGGTTCAATTCGGGCAGCATCAGCAGCGCGTCGTCGGCGCCGACCCGCGCATGGCAGGCCAGCGACAGCAGCGTGCCGCCGCCTATGCACTTGCCGCGCACCGCGGCCACGACGGGCTTGGGGAAGGTCTCGATGCGCCGGGCCAGATCGGCCATGCGGACCGTGCCGGGCGCATCGGGCCGGCCGACCTCGCGCAGGTCGCCACCGCCGGAAAACATGCGGCCCGTGCCGGCCACGACCACGCCGCGCAGGGCCCCGTCATGCTCGATGCCGGCCAGCGCCTCGGCCAGCGCGGCGCGCACGTCCGCCCCGATGGCGTTGACCGGAGGATGATCGATCCACAGGATGGCAACGCCGTCCCGCAGCACGGAAGAAACGAACGAAGAAGACACGAGACCGCCCGGGAAATACCAGGCGCCCATTCTCGCGGGCACTACCGGGACGGACAATCACCGTGGGCGGAACATTGCGTTGCTGGGCGAGCAACGCAGGCCCGGTCCCCGGGGCACCGGCTTGCGAGGCCCGGGCTTTTACTCGAGAATGCGTCCACTCCCCGGCCTTCCCCGCGTTCATGGATCTTCGCCAACTCAAGCAATTCGTGGTGCTCGCCACCGAGTTGAACTACCGCAAGGCGGCGGAACGGCTGAACATGACGCAGCCCCCCTTGAGCATCGCCATCAAGAAGCTGGAAGCCGAGATCGGCACGCCGCTGTTCGAGCGCGACCGCCTGGGCGTGCGGCTGACCGTGGCCGGCGGTGCCTTCCTGGGCGAGGCCCGGCGCCTGCTGGACGGCGCGGAGTCCGCGCTGGCGATCACGCGCGATGCCGCGCAGGGCCGCATCGGCACCCTGCGCGTCTGCGCCGTGCCCAGCGCATCGCTGAACCTGCTTCCCAAGGTGCTGCCCGTCTTCGCCCGGCGCTATCCACAGATCCGGCTGCGGCTGACCAGCGGCAGCACCGTGGGCATCCTGGGGGAATTGCAGCGCGACGAACTGGATGCCGCCTTCCTGGTTCCGCCCGCCTCCCGGGTGCCCGGGGCGGACATGATCGCGCTGGCGCCGCAGCGCCTGATCCTGGCCGTGCCGGCGGACCACTGGGCGGCCGGCAAGACGGCCATCTCGCTGTCCGAGTTGGGCGACGAGACACTGGTGACGCTGGCCCATTCGGACAGCCCCGGCTTTGCCGGCAGCATCGCCGCCACCTGCCAGCAGGCCGGGTTCCATCCCCGGTTCCTGCAGGAATCGTCCCACGCGCTGATCAGCCTGCCGCTGGTCGCCGCGGGCCACGGCATCGCCATCGTGCCCGAGGCCCACCGGCGCATCGCCATCGAGAACGTGGCCTATGTGGACGTGTCCGATGCCGCCGGCCGGCCGCTGACCTACCCCATGTCGCTGGCGGTGCGGGAAAACTCCCCCAACCCGGCGGTGGCGCCGTTCATCGAGACCGTCCGGGACATCCTGGCGGCCTGATGCCGCTACTGCGCCGCCGAGCCCAGGATGCCCTCCCACTTTTTCTGTTCGGCCGCCACGCGTGCCGCGAACGCCTCCTGCGATCCCTCGACCCGCTCGCTGCCGCGCGCATAGATGTTCCGCTGCACGGCATCGCTTTTGGCGACCACGGCGATGGCGGCGTTCAGGCGCTTGACGATTTCGGGCGGGGTCCGCGCGGGCACCGCGATGCCGGACAACGATCCGCCTTCGAGCGGCTTGCCCAGCACTTCGCCCACCGTCGGGATATCGGGCAGATTCGCCAGGCGCCGGGACGAGGTGACGGCAAACGGACGGATCTGGCCCGACTCGACGAAACCGACGGCGGTCACCGCGGAGATGGCGGTCACGTCCACGCTGCCGCTGATCAGCGCGGTCAGCGATTCGGGACCGCTCTTGTAGGGGACGTGCAGCATCTTCACGCCACTGGCCTGCTGCAGGAGCTGCATGACCTGGTAGTTGTCGGACCCCTCGCCCGCCGTGGAAAAGGCGATCTTCTCGGGCTGCTCCGCCGCCTTGCGCAGCAATTCCTTCAGCGTGCGCGACGCGCTGCCCGGGGCGACCGCCAGTATCGTCGGCGTGTTGGCCAGCATGGCCACATAGGTGAAATCGCGCTTGGGATCGTAGGCCAGCTTCTTGTAGATGAGCGGGTTCACCGCATACATGCCGTTGGTGATGACCAGCAGCGTATGGCCGTCCGGCTTCGCGTTGGCGACCGCGCTGGCGGCAATGGCGCCCGCCGCCCCCGCGCGGTTTTCCACCACCACGGTTTGGCCCAGCTCGCGCGACAGCCCCTCGGCGAACATCCGCGCCGTGGTGTCGGTGATGCCGCCCGCCCCGAAAGGCACGATCATCCGGATCGGCTGCGACGGATAGCCCTGCGCCCAGGCGGGGGAAAGCGGCAGGCTCGCGGCCAGCAGGGCAAGCAGTGTCTTTTTCATGGTTGTATCCCCATTTTCGTGATGATCGAGCGAAGCTGCTCGCGCCGCGCCGCATCCAGCGGCGCGAGCGGAGCGCGAAGGCGGCCGCCGGGTATCCCCAGCAGTTCGAGGCCCGCGGTGATCGTGCGGGGCAGGCCATGGTCCATCAGGAAGTCGAGCAGTTCGGCCTGCTTCCCGAACCAGCTTTCGGCGCCGGCCATGTCTCCGGCCGCCACGCACCGATGAAAATCCAGCATCATGGACGCGCAGACATTCGGCGCCGACGTGCACCAACCGGCCGCGCCGTCGCTGAACCCGCGCAGCGCCATGCTGTTCAGGCCCACATAGATCGACAGCCGGTCGCCGCAGGCGTCGTGCAGCCGGGCAATCTTCGTGGCGTCCGGACTCGCTTCCTTGAGCATCGTGATATTGGACAGATCCGCCAGCCGCCGCAGGAATGCCACCGGCAGGTCCATGCCGGTCGTGAACGGATTGTTGTACGCCATCACGGGAATCGAGACGGCTTCGCAGACCGCGCGGTAGTACGCGAACAACTCGTCCTCGGTCAGCTTCCAATAGGTGCTCGGCAGCACCTGGACCGCCGTCGCTCCCGCCTGTTCGGCGTAGCGGGCATGCCGCACCGTATCGGCCGTCGTCAGGCTGGACACGCCGGCCACGACGGGCACGCGGCCGGCCGCCGTGCCGATCACGGTCCGCACGACCGCGTCGCGCTCGTCGTCGTTCAGGTAGGGCAGGCAGCCGACGCTGCCCAGCGGCGCCAGTCCATGCACGCCTTCGCCGATCAGCCTCTCGGCATGGCGGGCCAGCAATTCGTGGTCGACTTCGCCCCGCGCATCGCAGGGCGTCAACAGATACGCAATGATTCCCTTCAAGGTGGTTTCCCCCTGTCCATCTGGTGCCAGCCAGTCTAGGCAGGGGGGGAAAGCCCGTCCAATTTCAAATTTGTAGGCGCCTGATATGCGCCGCGCGCGGGGATCTTGAGGCTACGGCCGTTCGATCTTCTGCACGACCTGGTCCAGGAAGTCGCCGTCGGCTTCGTTCGACAGCACCCGCACCGGCAGCCAGTCATGCGCGGGCGACAGCCAGACCTCGATCTTCTGGCCGTCGTCGTGGTCGCGTTCGCGCTTCAGGTGCACCGCCTCGATGCTGCCCATGGGCGTGGACAGCTTGTCGCGGCCCACCACCCGGAAGCGCCAGTTGTCCGACTGGCTCGACCCCGCGACACGGAAGGGCACGACCTTGCCGTCGGCGAAGGCGCCGCTGTCGGCACGGCCGATGGACGCCAGTTGCAGCAGCACCGACATGCGGTCCTGCGTGCCGGGCTTGAGCGGTTCCTCGTTGCCGCTGGGCAGGCGCAGGCGGCCCGCGGCGGCGTCGAACTCGGCCGTCTTGACGCGCTTGTTGCGCGTCTCCTGGTAGCGCACGGGCTGCAGGCCGCCATCGCCGACCTTGCCGGTGCTTTCCCAGACGAAGCTGAAGAAAAGAAAACTGCCGCGGTTCACCAACCGGTAGTCGCTGCCGTTGCGCTGCCATTCCAGCGTGCTGTCGACGTTGATCTTGAAGCCCTTGGCCGAAGCGTTGAGTTTGTAGGTCAGGAGGGCCGAGGCGGGCGGCGCATAGCGCTCGGCCGCATGCAGCGCGGGCGCCGCGGCGGCCAGCGCGAGGGCCGCGCAGGCGCGGGCGAAATGTCGGCGAGAGAAGCGAAAGGCGAAAGGCATGGCGGGTCCCGGCCACGCTCGGGCGGCCATTGATACGGTGATGCCTCTATCGTACTGGAGACGCGCGGCCAGGCTGTTAGCGACTGCTACCGGGCCGCGGCAAGCCGCTGTCCGCCTCGTGTTACTGTTCGGCATCTTGTCCCCCCATCGCATTCCTTCCAGGCAGCCATGAAACTCGCTTCCTACCGCGACGGCTCGCGCGACGGCCAGTTGATCGTCGTTTCCCGCGACCTGCGCACCGCCCATTTCGCCACCGAGATCGCGCCCACGCTGCAACGCGCGCTGGACGACTGGAACTTCATCGCGCCGCAGTTGCAGGACCTGTACGACGCGCTGAACGCCGGCCGCGCCACGCGGCCGTTCGAGTTCTCGGCCGGGCAATGCGCGGCGCCGCTGCCGCGCGCCTTCCAGTGGGCCGACGGCTCGGCCTACGTCAATCACGTCGAGCTGGTGCGCAAGGCCCGCAACGCCGAGATGCCCGAGACGTTCTGGACCGATCCGCTGATGTACCAGGGCGGCAGCGACGACTTCCTGGGGCCCGTCGACGACATCGTCTGCGGCGCGGAAGCCTTCGGCATCGACTTCGAAGGCGAAGTGGCGGTCATCACCGGCGACGTCGCCATGGGCTCCACCCCCGCCGAAGCCGCGGACGCCATCCGCCTGGTCATGCTGGCCAATGACGTCTCGCTGCGCAACCTGATCCCCAACGAGCTGGCCAAGGGCTTCGGCTTCTTCCAGAGCAAGCCCGCCACCGCCTTCTCGCCCGTGGCCATCACGCCCGACGAACTGGGCGCCGCCTGGCGCGACGGCATGGTGCACCTGCCCCTCACGGTGACCTGGAACGGCAAGGTCGTCGGCCGGCCGCACGCCGGCACCGACATGGTGTTCAGCTTCCCGCGCCTGATCTCCCACATCTGCAAGACGCGCAACTGCCGCGCGGGCAGCATCGTGGGTTCGGGCACCATCTCGAACAAGGATGCGTCGGTCGGCTACGCCTGCATCGCCGAGAAGCGCTGCCTGGAAGTCATCGCCGACGGCTCGGCCACCACCGAGTTCATGAAATTCGGCGACACTATACGCATCGAGATGTTCGACGAAGCAGGCGCCAGCCTGTTCGGCGCCATCGACCAGGTCGTCGCCGCCCCCGAGCAGCAGTAGCACCTTCCCCAGCAAGGAAACCGCCATGGCCTCCCATCCCGCCGGTCCCGGCAACCCTTTCGGCATCCCGGGCCTCCAGCTTCCGGGCAGCGACGGCAACATCGCCAACCCGGTGCTGCAAAGCATGGAAATGCTGCGCCAGGTATGGGGCAGCCTGGGCGCCCTGCCGCAGGCCGCGCCGATCTCGCCCGCGATGGGGCTGGACGACCTGGACCGCCGCATCAACGACCTGCGCGCCGTCGAAAACTGGCTGAACCTGAACCTGACCATGCTGCGCGGAACCATCCAGGGCCTGGAGGTACAGCGCGCCACCATCTCCACCCTGCGTTCGTTCGCGCAGACCGCCGGCCAGGCCTACGGCGGCAGCAGCGCCGATGCGCCGCCTTCGCCGCTGGAGGTCGCGCTGGGACTGCGGCCCGCGCCGGCCAAACCCGCCGCGAAGCCCACCGCCCAGGACCAGCCGGACACCGCCCCGAAGTCCGGGGACCAGGCGCCGCAGGCATCGGCCAAACCGGCCGAGGCAACCGCCGCGACCCCCTGGTGGAACATGCTGCAAGACCAGTTCAATCGCATGGCGACCGCCGCCGCCGCGGCTGTGCCCGCGCCTCCCGCGGCCGGGGCCAAGGCGGGCAACGGCAAGACGACCGCCGCGCCCAAGCCCACCGCCAAACCCGCCGCCAAGCGCGCCGGCACGACATCCCGGGCCCGCAAGCCCAAGGCCCAGCCGTGACCCGGCCCGCCCGGCCGAACGCGGCAGGCGCCCGCCCCGTCACGGGCGGGGCGCCGCGCGGCGGCAGCAGGGCGGCATCGTGAGTTCGCAGTTCCCCTGGGCCCACGCCACGCACCCCGACTGGCGCATGTCGGCGTCGCTGTGCCTGGCACAGATCGAACAGGCCAGCCGCATCGGCGCGGGCGCCGGCGCGACGCTGGGTTTCCTGTACCTGACCGACCACCACGCCGCCGAGGCCGCCGACATCCTGGCCTTCCTGCGCGAACGCACGGGCGTAACGCACTGGACCGGCGCGATAGGCGTGGGCATCGCGGCCGGCACCGCCGAGTACATCGACGAACCCGCCATCGCGCTGATGCTGGCGGACTTCGCGCCCGACGACTTCCAGGTCTTCTCGGGCGCCACCCCGCCGCCCGAGCGGCTGGCGCGCACGCCCGACGGCCGCCGCGCCGCCTGGACCGCGCTGGTCCATGCCGACGCCGCCACGCCCGATCTGGCCGACCTGGTCCATGACATGCGCGGCAAGCTGGCCGGAGCGACCGTTTTCGGCGGCGTCTCCAGCAGCCGCCATCCGCAGACCACCATCGCCGACAGCGTCCTGTCCGGCGGCCTGTCGGGCGTGGTGCTGTCCGAGAACGTCGCCGTCGCCAGCCGGGTCAGCCAAAGCTGCCAGCCCATCGGGCCGGTCCACCGCGTGACCGAATCCGCCGGCCACCGGCTCAACCGCCTGGACGGCGTGCCCGCGCTGGACGTGCTGCTGCGGGACATGGGCGCACCGGACCTCCTGCAACGGCGCGGCACGCCGGCCGGCGCATCGCCCATGCCGGCGGCGGTTCAGATGCTGCAAGGCACCTTCGTCGGCGTGGGCAGCGGCGACGCCTTCATGCATGGCGACTACCAGGTCCGGCCGCTGATCGGCGTCGATCCGCACGAGCGCGCGCTGGCCCTGGGCACCGACCTGGAGGCGGCCGACCACGTCGTGTTCTGCCGCCGCGACCGCGCGGCCGCGCAGGCCGACCTGATCCGTGCCTGCACCTCGCTGCGCGAACAGATCGAGTCCGAACACGGTGGCATGGACCGCGTCCGCGGCGCGCTCTACATCTCCTGCCTGGGCCGCACCGGCGCCCTGTTCGGCGGCCCCTCGGCCGAAATGCAGCTGGTCCAGCAGCAACTGGGCGACCTGCCGCTGATCGGCCTGTACGCCAACGGCGAGATCTTCAAAGACCGGCTATATTGGTATGCGGGCGTACTGGCCGTCTTCCTCTGACGGCGCACCCGCCGGGAGCCGCATCATGAAGCCATCCCACCTCCACCGCGCGGCCGCCGCGCCTCACCCGCTGCGCCGTGCCGCCATCGTGCTGGCCACCGCGCTGCTGGCGGCAGCGGCGCTGGCCGCGATGCCCCGCGCCGCCCGGGCCGACACGCCGGCCGCTCCCGCGGCCGCCGGCGCCTGCCCCGCCCTGCTGGACGTCACCTTCCCCAAACTCCAGGACGAGTCGCCGCAGAACCTGTGCCAGTACCGGGGCAAGGTGCTGCTGGTGGTCAACACCGCCAGCTACTGCGGCTATACCTACCAATACGAAGGACTGGAGCGCGTCTACGCCAAGTACCGCGACCGCGGGCTGGTGGTGCTGGCCTTCCCGTCCAACGACTTCGCGCAGGAAACCGGCTCCAAGGAACAGATCGCCGACCTGTGCTTCAACACCTACGGCGTCAAGTTCCCGATCTTCTCGAAGTCGGTGGTGTCGGGCAAGGAGGCCAACCCGCTGTTCGCCTCGCTGGCCAAGGCGACCGGCCAGCAACCCAAGTGGAATTTCCACAAGTACCTCGTGGGCCGCGACGGCAAGCCCGTGGCCGCCTTCCCCAGCGCCGTCGAACCCACCGACGCGCGCATGACCCGCGAAATCGAGAAACTGCTGGCGGGCTGACCTACGACGCCGCCCCCTGCCCGGCCAGCGCCAGGCAGTCCTCGGCCAGCCGCCGCAGCCGCTCGCGCGCCTTGTCGCGCTGGGCCGGCGTGGCCATGTTGAAGAGATCGGCGGTCAGCTGCGCGCGGGCCCGTTCGCCCTCGTCATGGCGCGCCCGCACCGTCGCCGCGGATGGCGTTTCCAGGTCCGAGAAGAACGCCCGCAGCCGCGAGGCCGTCTGCGGCGGCGACTTGCCGCGGGCCGCCTCATCGACGATACCGACGAACATCCGCTGCCTGTCCTGCCGCAGCGACAGGCGCCATGCCGCATCCGTGCCGCGCGCATCCACCCATTGCTCGAGATGGGTACGCTGCTCGGGGGACAGCCGCCCCAGCCAGAACTGGTAGCGGTCCACCATCTGGTCGATGCGGCGCTTGCGCACCGCGCCCGCGTCGGCCTCCACATAGTCCTCGCGGAACTCGTCGTTGTTCTCGTCCAGGCGCGCCAGCAGCCGGCGGCGCTGCGCGGGACCGAACTGGACCAGCACGTCGGCGAACTCGTCGGCCACCCGGCCGCCCAGGACCTGGAGCCGGCCGGTCACCTGTTGTTGCAAAGCCAGCAGTTCGGACGCACGCAGCGGTGCCGGGTCTACCAGCCTGCGTTCGGCCGAGCGCAGAATATCGGCATAGCGCGGCAATTCCTCGTGCCGGTGCCAGGCCAGCACCCGGTGCAGGCGGTCGCGGGCCGGCTGGCGCAGGCCGTCCGACAGGTCGAACCAGTCGTCCATGCGCCAGGCCAGGACCTTGTCCGCGCTGTTGTAGCCCAGCTTCACGCCGCTGCATGCTGCCAACAGGCCAAGGATGACAACGATCAATACACTTCTGATCATATGTTCGTCTCGAAGCTGCCTTAAACTGCCACGCTTTCACCCATCTCCAACCGGAGTAGTGCTGCAAATGCTCAACATCGTGATCCTGGCCGCCGGCATGGGCAAGCGCATGAAGTCCGACCTGCCCAAGGTACTCCACGGGCTGGCGGGGCGCCCCATGCTGACCCACGTGCTCGGCGCCGCGCGGGCGCTGGACCCTTCCCGCATCGTCCTGGTGGTCGGCCACGGCGCCGACACGGTCAAACGCCACTACGAACGGGACACGGACCTCGGATTCGTTTTACAACAACCCCAGCTGGGCACGGGACACGCCGTGCAACAAGCGGTACCCGAGCTGGCCGGCAGCGACGCCCCCGGCGACGTCACCCTGGTGCTGTACGGCGACGTGCCGCTGGTGCACAGCGACACCCTGAAACGACTGCTGGACGCTCAGGCCTCGCAGCCCGGCGCGGTGGCCGTACTGACGGTGGAACTGGACGACGCCACCGGCTACGGCCGCATCGTGCGCAACGGCGCCGGCTCCATCGACCGGGTGGTCGAGCACAAGGACGCCTCGTCCGAGGAACGGGCCATACGCGAGGTCAACACCGGCATCCTGGCCGCGCCCACCGCCGCGCTCAAGCGCTGGCTGGCCGCGCTGAAGAACGACAATGCCCAAGGCGAATACTACCTGACCGACATCATCGCGATGGCGGTGGCCGACGGCGTGCCGGTGCTGTCCGCCGCCCCCGGCCATGACTGGGAAACGCTGGGCGTGAACAGCCGCGTGCAGCAGGCCGAACTGGAACGCATCTACCAGCGCGCCCAGGCCGAGCGCCAGTTGGAAGCGGGCGTCACGCTGGCCGACCCGGCCCGCTTCGACGTACGCGGCAGCCTCCACTGCGGCCGCGACGTCTTCATCGACGTCGGCTGCGTCTTCGAGGGCAGCGTCGAACTGGCCGACGGCGTCTCGGTCGGCCCGAACTGCGTGCTGCGCGACGTGCGCATCGGCGCGGGCACCCGCGTGGCGGCCTTCAGCCACCTGGACGGCGCCAGCGTGGGCGCCGACGCTCGCATCGGCCCCTACGCGCGGCTGCGCCCCGGCACGCAGTTGGGCGACCAGACCCATGTGGGCAACTTCGTCGAGATCAAGAACAGCAGCTTCGACACCGGCTCCAAGGCCAACCACCTCAGCTACGTCGGCGACGCGACCGTGGGCGCGCGGGTGAATATCGGCGCGGGCACCATCACGTGCAACTACGACGGCGTCAACAAGTCGCGCACCGTGATCGAGGACGACGTCTTCATCGGCTCGGACACCCAACTGGTCGCGCCCGTCACGGTGGGCCGGGGCGCCACGCTGGGCGCCGGCACCACGCTGACCAAGGATGCGCCGGCGGACAAGCTCACGCTTACCCGCGCGCCACAGACGACGGTGGAAGGCTGGAAGCGGCCGGCCAAGAAACAGTAAGACCTCAGATCGCGACCCGCGTATCGAACTTGCTCCGGTGCACCGAAAAGAACGTGCGCACGTTGCGCACGTTGCCCTGGGCCGTGAACGCCCGGTGCGCCAGCGCATGGTAGGCGGCCATGTCGGGCACCTGCACCACCAGCACGAAATCCGGCCCCGTCGAGACCCGGTAGCACTGGGTCACGGCGGTTTCGCGCGCCATGGCGGCCTCGAATTCGGCCATGCGCTCGGCCGCCTGCACGTCCAGCGTGATCTCGACGATGCCGGTCAGGCCCGCGCCCACCTTCTCGGGCGAGACGATGGCCACCTGTTTCTCGATCACCCCCTGCTCGATCAGGCGCCGGACGCGGCGCAGACAGGTCGGCGCCGACACATGCACGCGCGCGGCCAGCTCCTGGTTGGTCAGCGTCGTATCGTTCTGTAAAACCGACAGAATGCGCCGATCGACGTCGTCGAGGTCCACGGTTGCGCTCATGGGTAGACTAGGCGATGAAATTTTCAAAAACTATTATTCTATTTTTTTATTGAAAATTCTTCCATCTAGAAATACGAAATTTTCACAAAAAAATACCTAAAAATAGTAATTACATTTCTCATCGAAAAGACCAGAATTGCGCCGAACCCGTTCATCAAGGACACAAGCACCATGTGTGGCATCGTCGGCGCCGTCGCCCAACGCGACATCGTTCCCGTTCTGATCGAAGGCCTGAAGCGCCTGGAGTACCGCGGCTATGATTCCTGCGGCGTTGCCGTCCACCTCGAGGGCGAACTGCGGCGCACCCGCAGCACCTCGCGCGTGGCCGAGCTCGAATCGCTGATCGCGGGCGAAAAGGTGACCGGCTTCACCGGCATCGCCCATACCCGCTGGGCCACCCATGGCGCCCCGGCCACCAACAACGCGCACCCGCACTTCTCGGCCGACCGCAACGGCCGCAGCCGCGTCGCGCTGGTGCACAACGGCATCATCGAGAACTACGAGGAACTCCGCACCGAACTGCAAGGCTACGGCTACGAGTTCGAGAGCCAGACCGACACCGAAGTCATCGCCCACCTGCTCAATCATCTGTACGACGGCGACCTGTTCGCCGCCATGCAGCAGACGGTCAAGCGCCTGCAGGGCGCCTACGCCATCGCCGCCTTCTGCCGCGACGAGCCGCACCGCGTGGTCGGTGCCCGCCACGGCTCGCCGCTCATCGTCGGCCTGGGCGAGAACGAGAACTTCCTGGCCTCCGACGCGCTGGCCCTGGCCGGCACGACCGGCAACATCATCTACCTGGAAGACGGCGACGTCGTCGACCTGCAGCTCGCGCGCGTCTGGATCGTCGACGAGAACGGCCAGCCGGTCGAGCGTCCGGCCCGCGCCGTGATCGCGCACACCGCGGCGGCCGACCTCGGCCCCTACCGGCACTACATGCAGAAGGAAATCTTCGAGCAGCCGCGCGCCATCGGCGACACCCTGCAGGACATCGAGACCGTCACGCCCGAGCTGTTCGGCGAAACCGCCGCCAGCGTCTTCGACCAGATCGACTCGGTGCTGATCCTGGCTTGCGGCACCAGCTACTACGCCGGCCTGACCGCCAAGTACTGGATCGAAGCCATCGCCCAGGTGCCCGTCGCCGTCGAGATCGCCAGCGAGTACCGCTACCGCACCAGCGTGCCGAACCCGCGCAGCCTGGTCGTCACCATCTCGCAGTCGGGCGAGACCGCCGACACCCTGGCCGCACTCAAGCATGCGCAGCAACAGGGCATGAAGCACACGCTGACCATCTGCAACGTGGCCACCAGCGCCATGGTGCGCGAATGCACGCTGAATTTCCTGACCCGCGCCGGCGTGGAAATCGGCGTGGCGTCCACCAAGGCCTTCACCACCCAGCTCGTGGGCCTGTTCCTGCTGGCGCTGGCGCTGGCCAAGAGCAAGGGCCGCCTGACCACGGAACAGGAAGCGGACCACATCCGCTCGCTGCGCCACCTGCCGGTCGCGATCCAGGCCGTGCTGGCCCTGGAACCGCAGATCATCTCGTGGGCCGAGGAGTTCGTGCGCAAGGAAAACGCCCTGTTCCTGGGCCGCGGCATGCATTACCCGATCGCCCTGGAAGGCGCGCTCAAGCTCAAGGAAATCAGCTACATCCACGCCGAGGCCTATCCCGCCGGCGAACTCAAGCACGGCCCGCTGGCCCTGGTCACCGACCAGATGCCCGTGATCACCGTGGCGCCGCAGGATGCGCTGCTCAAGAAGCTGCAATCGAACATGCAGGAAGTGCGCGCGCGCGGCGGCCACTTGTACGTGTTCGCCGACGCGGGCAGCAACATCCGCTCGGAAACCGGCGTGCACGTGATCCGCATGCCCGAGCACTACGGCTGGCTGTCGCCCATCCTGCACGTGGTGCCGATGCAGTTGCTGGCCTATCACACGGCGTGCGCGCGCGGCACCGACGTGGACAAGCCGCGCAACCTGGCCAAGAGCGTGACGGTGGAGTGAGCTAGTCCGGCCTCACACCATGATAGGCGTCCAGCAGGAGGCGATGAACGGCCTCCCGCTGCGCCACCCCGATCTCCCGGGGATTCCAGTAAGGGGCGCCGACCACCAGGTCGGCTGCCCGCGCCAGATCCGCCTCGCCCATCCCCCCTATGTCCTTCAGCGCCACCGGCGCGCCGTTGTCGCGGGCCAGATCGAACAGGGCCGCCGACGCGCTGACCCGGCCCGCCGTGCCTAGCGCGCGTTCGATGCGCGCCATGGCCCGCGGCGCGCTGGATGCGTTGAAAGCCATGGCCTGAGGCAGGATGACGGTGTGCACCTCGGCATGGGGCAGGTTGAAGCTGCCGCCCAGCGTATGGCAGAGCTTGTGGTGCAGCGCCATCCCCACGTTGCCCAGCACCGATCCGCATAGCCACGCGCCGTACAGGGCATGGCCCCGCGCGTCGGCATCGCCGGCCTCGCGGCGGATGGCGGGCAGCGCGCCAGCCAGGGCGCGTATGCCTTCCTCGGCCATCAGGTCCATGATGGGATTGCTGTCGCGCGCATAGAGTCCTTCGGCCGCATGCGCGATGGCGTTCATGCCGCTGGTCACGCTCAGTCCCACGGGCAGCGTCATCGTCAGCGCGGGATCGTAGATGACCGTCCTGGGCAGCACGCGCGGATCCCTGCCCGTCTTCTTCAGTCCCGCCTCGGTGATGCCGTAGATGGGCGTCATCTCGCTGCCGGCGTAGGTCGTGGGGATGGCCAGGATGGGCAGGCCCGAATCCAGGGCGATGGCCTTGCCCAGGCCGATGGTCGATCCTCCGCCTATCGCGACGGCACAGTCCGCGCCCAGGCGCCGCGCCTCGTCGCGCGCTTCCCGGGCGGTCTCGATGGGCACGTGCATGACGGCGCGCGCGAAGATGCCCGCGGTCCTGCCGCCCAGCCGGTCGGCGATCATTTCCGCCTGCGCCCGCTGCTCGGGCGTGGCCAGCACCAGCGCGCGGCCGGCGCCCAGCAGGCCGATCTCCCGCTCCAGGTGGGCCAGCGCCCCCTGCCCGAAAACCACCCGCGAGGGCTGGCCGTTGTAGACGAACGCCTGCATCACCTTTCTCCTTGCACCGGATAATCCACCTGATGCCGCGCGATGCGCACCCCCGCCAGTTCGTCCCGGACGCGCAGGTGTTCCGGGTGGTGGGCGTAGGCATCCAGGGCGGCCTGCGACTCGAACTCGCTGTAGAGCACCACGTCGCAGGCGTAGTCCACGCCGCTCGCGTCGGCGCCGATTTCCAGGTGCAGCAATCCCGGAATCCGGCCGCGCAGGCCGTGAAAGCCCTGGCGCACGCGCTCGATGTTGCGGCCCTTCTCCTGCGCCGTCGCGCCGGCGACGTTCCACATGACGATGTGGCGGATCATCGTTGCCCCTGCCCGGGTTCGCTGGCCGGGTTCAGCACGAAGTCGTACTCGACCAGATAGGTGCCGTCGGGCTGTTCGGCCCATTCGGCGATCAGCGACTGCCGGACGCCGAACACCGCGTCCGAGTCCAGGTACGCGTCGTCGCTGCGGAAGACATGGGTGATCAGCGTCTCGTGGCCCGGCGCCTCGATCATGAAATGCAGGTGCGCCGGCCGCCACGGATGGCGGCCCGTGGCCTTGAGCAGGTCGCCGACAGGGCCGTCGTGGGGAATGGCGTAGGGCACGGCCAGGATGGACCGGAACTCGTAGCGGCCCTGCTCATCCGCGTGCAGGATGCCGCGCGCCTGCGCATGGCCGAGTTCGGCGTGCTGGACGTCGTACAGGCCGTCCTCGTCGGACTGCCAGACGTCCATGCGGGCGTTCGGCACCGGCGCGCCGTCGATGCCGCGCACCGTGCCCCGCACCACGCAGGGCGTGCCGCGCGCGCCGTTGGAGATGTCGGCGCCCAGCTCGTAGTGCGGCGCGCCCTTGACGTGGAAGGGACCGAACACGGTCGCCTCGGTGCAGCCGGCGGGCTTGTCGTTGTTCATCGCCACGGTCAGCATCGACAGCCCTAGCACGTCCGACAACAGGATGAACTCCTGCCGTTTGTCGTCGGTGATGTGGCCGCAGCGGGTCAGGAATTCGATGCCCTTCGTCCACTCGTCTTCCGTCAGGCGAACCTCGCGCGCGAAGTCGTGCAGGTGGCGAACGAGGCTGGTCATGATCTCGATCACCCGCGGATCGGCGGTCCCGGCGTGGCGGGCCAGGACGGCCTGCGTGATGATCAGGTGGTTCAGGTTGCGCATGGCCGTCTCCCTCAATCGAGTTGCAGTTTCGCCCGGGCCGCGATGGCGCCCCATTTGCGGTAGTCCTCGGCGCCACGGCGCTCGGCTTCCCTGGGTGAATTCGCCTCGACCCGCAGGTCCATCTCGGCCAGGCGCGCCTTCATTTCCGGCGTCGACAGCGCCGCGTGCACGTCATGCTGAATCCGGTCGACCGTCGCGGCGTTCATGCCGGCGGGCACCATCAGCGTTTCGAAAAAGGTCGCGTCGAAGCCCGCATAGCCTTTCTCGGCCACGGTGGGAACGGCGGGCAGCAGCACGGAACGCTGGCCGCCGGACACCGCGATGGCATGCAGCCGGCCGGCCTGGACATGTTGCAGCACGACCGAGGAAACGATGAAGCCGCAGTCCACGTGTCCGGCCATCACGTCCTGGGCGGCCGGCCCCGGGCCCTTGTAGGGCACGTGGACCAGTTCGGTGCGGGTGGTCTCCAGCAGCATGGCCATGGCCATGTGGCTGGGCGTGCCCGTTCCGCCCGACGCATACATCTTCGATGCCGGCTGGCGGGTGAAGGCTTCCAGGGTCTGGACCCGCGACTCGGTATTGCACACCAGCATCTGGTTGAAGCTGGCGAAATAAGTGACCGGCTTGAGCGCTTCCCGCAGGTTGAACGTCAGCTTCTTGTATAGGTGGGGATTGATCGTCAGGATGGTGTCGGGGCCGACCAGCAGCGTGTGGTCATCCCGCGCGCGGGCGACTTCGGCGGCGGCCAGGTTGCCGCCCGCACCGGGTTTGTTCTCGACCACCACGGTCTGCCCCCAGCGCTGCTGCAGGGAAGGCTGGATCAGGCGGGCGATGATGTCGCCGGGCGTGCCCGGCGGAAAAGCCGCGACCAGGCGCACGGGTTTGGTCGGCCAGTTCTGCGCGCTCGCGCAGGGCGCCATGGCGAAAGCCAGCAATGCCGCCGCGGCGTGGGCGGCGAATCCTTTGCGAATGTTCACGCAAGTCTCCTCGGAATGATGGTTGGATCGGGATGAGCGAACCCGCCCCCGGGCGGCGAGCGCCGGGGTCCGGAGCGGGCGGTTGGGGGGTTAGGCCTGGCGGCCGGTCACTCGCGCAAGCACCGTCTGCGCCTCGTCGGCGTCCGTGCCCCGCCAGGCAACGATCTGGTCGGGCCGGATGAGCACCAGCGGCGCTTCGTACAGCGCGCGCAGCGCCGGGGACGCCAGCCGGACGGGCTTCAGGTCGATGGCCAGTGCGCGCGCGGCAATTTCGAAACCCCCGTGCGGCGCCTCGTCCTCGCCCAGCACCAGCAGCGTCCATTCGCGGTGGAACAGGTCGAACAGCGACCGGCCGTCCTCCAGCCACATGTGCGGCGGGCGGCCGCCGGGACTGGCGGTGGGCACATACTGGTTGGGTTCGTCCGGCGGCGGCGCCACGCCGTCGCCCACGATGATGGGCGAGCCGTCGTAGCGGCCGCCGAACGTAACGCCGGGAATGTTGAACTCCAGCCGCGCATGCTCGTCCAGGTGCCGCGCGGCCGCCGCGCGTTCGGCCTCGCCCTGCGGCGTGTCCGCTTCCAGCACGGCCCTGGCCTGGAACAGGCCCACCGAATCGGCAAAGCGCCGGGCGAAGCCGGTATTGCGTTCGGCCAGCGGCCTGCGCTCGGCCTCGTAGCTGTCCAGCAGCGCCAGCGGCGCCTGTCCCTTCAGCACGCTGGCGAGCTTCCAGGCCAGGTTCACCGCATCCTCGACCGCCGTGTTGTAGCCCAGGCCACCGGTGGGCGTGAACAGATGCGCCGCGTCGCCGGCGATGAACACCCGGCCGCTGCGAAAACGCCGGGCGACCAATGCGTGTCCGGCCAGCCACGTACCCATGGACAGGATCTCCATCGGCACGTCCGCCCCCACGGCTTCGGCGAAGATGCGGCGCGCGTCCGCCTCGGTCCAGCTTTCCGGGTTCTCTCCGGGATGGACCGCCGCATGGAAGGCGAATTCGGCCACGCCGTCCACCGACGCCATGAAGGCGCGCCGCTGGGGGTTGACCGCGACGTACATCCAGGCCTTGGGATGGGGTAGCCTGGACAGGAATTCGGGCGAGCGCAGGTAGATGGCGAACATCTTGCCGCCCATGAACTCGCGCTGGATGCCCGTCACGCCGCCCCACTCAATGCCCAGTTGGCCCCTGACGAAACTGCGCGCGCCGTCGGCGCCCACGAGGAACCTGGCCTTCACCTCCACGGGCTCGCCGCCGTCCACGGCCTGCACCCGCGCGACGATGCCATCGTCCTCCTCGCGGAACTCCTTCAAGGCCCACCCGTAGCGCAGGTCGATCGACGGCCAGGCCTGCGCACGCCGCCGCAGCGCCGCCTCGACGAATTTCTGCGACACGCGGTGCGGCAGTTCGGCGGCGCTCCAGGAACCCGTCATGGTCCTGATCCGCACCGCGGCCTCGGCGGCGGTGGGCAGCTTGATGCGCGCGAGCTCGTGGCCCGTGTAGCGCGTGAAGTACGCGATGTCCGTGGGATGGTCCGCCGGCAGTCCCAGTGCCCGGATCTCGTGGGCGAAGCCCAGCCGGCGGAAGTGCTCCATGGTGCGGGCCTGGGTGGCATTGGCCTGCGGATTGAACGCGGTGCCGGGCTTGGCGTCCACGACCAGGCAGCGCACGCCGCGCGGCCCCAGTTCGTTCGCCAGCATCAGTCCGCACGGACCGCCCCCGGCGACCAGCACGTCGACCTCGAGCCGGGCCGGCCCCATGACAGTAGACTGTGCGTCGTCAAGCATCGTATGTATCCTTGTTCGGGTGACCTGATTCGATATTTACTTAGGTTACCAAAGCAAATAGCTCCGCACAATCAGATTCGATCCCGTGAAAACCCTTGATAGCAACGCCTACCACTGGCGCACCCACAATCCCGGCCGCGTGCTCAACAGCGCCCTGCGCCGCTTCGAACAGCGCGTCATGGACCTGATGACCGAGGCGGGACATGCCGAGACCCGCCGCTGGCACGTCAACCTGACCCGCCACCTGGACCTGGAAGGCACGCGCATCACCGACCTGGCCCGGCGCTCGGCCATGACCAACGCGGCGATGAACGAATTGATAGGACAGTGCGAGGAACTGGGCCTGGTGGAACGCGTGGCCGATCCGGCGGACAAGCGGGCCCGCATCGTGCGCTTCACGCCCGCAGGGCTGGCGTGGCTGGATGATTTCGGACGGGCCGTGGCGGTGGCCCAGGAAGAGATGGTCAAGGAAGTCGGCAACCGCAATCTGTCGATCCTGTTGAAGGACCTGGCCGCCTACGCCGCGTCGGTCGATTGAAGAACGCCGGCCTGCTCTCCAAGCCAGGCCGGCGCCGCCTCAATTGGCCTGGATGCCTTTCTCGCGGATGAGCCGTCCCATCCGCTGGAAGTCGACCGCGCCCTTGTTCCCGAATGCCTCGGGGGACATCTGCTCGGGCACGTTGCCCATGGCCAGGATCTTCTCCTTCACCGCCGGCGTGCCGAGTATGCGGTTCACCTGCGCGTTCACTTTCCCGATCACGGCGGCCGGCGTGCCCGCCGGCGCATAGAGTCCGAAGATCGCGTCGGCGTCGAACCCCTTGAGTCCCAGTTCGTCCAGTGTCGGCACGTCCGGGAACTGCGGCGCGCGCGTCGGGCTGGCCACCGCCAGCATCCGCAGCTTGCCCGCCTTGACGTACTGGATGGCGATGCCCGGATCGAAAAGAAAGTCGATCTGCCCGGCCAGCAGGTCGGTCAGGGCCGGCCCCGCTCCGCGATAGGGAACGTGCACGGCGGAAGTGCCCGTCTCGCCCATCATCATTTCTCCGGCCAGGTGCGGGGCGCTGCCGTTGCCCGGCGAACCGAACGATCGCTTGCCCGGGTGCGCCTTCAGATCGCCGGTGAGCTGGCGGAAGTCCCGGGCGCCGTTGTCGGCGCGCACCACCAGGTAGAAGGGCACCCGCGCGACCGAGGCCACGGGAAGCAGGTCCTTCGCGGGATCGAACGGCATCTTCGAATACAGATGGGGATTGGTCGAGACCATGCCGCCCGAACTCATCAGCAGGGTGTAGCCGTCGGGCGCGGCCTCGGCAACCGCCTGCCCGCCGATGTTGCCGCCCGCGCCGCCCTTGTTCTCGACCACCACCGGCTGGCCGAGCGCCTCCTGGAGCGGCTGGCCGATGACCCGCGCCAGCAGGTCGGCGGCGCCGCCCGGCGCGAAGTTGACGATGATGCGCACCGGCTGGCGCGGCCAGTCCTGGGCCTGGGCCGCGCCGGCGGTCATGCCCAGTGCGAGGATCGCGGTAGTCGTCCGTAGTTTCATGGGGGTGCCTCGCTCAGAAGGGGTAGTGGCGATCGGTGGTCTGGATCGTGATCCAGCGCAGCTCGGTGAACGCGTCGATTCCCGCCCTGCCGCCGAACCGGCCGTAGCCCGAATCCTTCACACCGCCGAAAGGCATCTGCGCCTCGTCGTGCACCGTCGGTCCGTTCACATGGCAGATACCCGAGTCGATGCGGTTGGCCACCGCCCACGCCCGGGCAATGTCCCGGCCGAACACCGCCGCCGACAGGCCATAGGGGTTGTCGTTCGCCACGCGCACCGCCTCGTCCGCGCCGTCCACCCGTACCACGGGCTTGACCGGGCCGAAGCTTTCCTCGTGATAGATGCGCATCCCGGACGTCACGTGGTCGAGCAGCGTGGCGGGCATCAAGGTGTTTTCCGCCTTGCCGCCGCAGACCAGCGTCGCGCCCTTCGACAAGGCATCGTCGATCAGCGCGTTGCACCGCTCGACCGTGCTCATGTCCACCACCGAACCCAGCACCACCGGCCCCTTGCGCGGATCGCCCAGCGGCAGCTTGGAGGCCTTCTCGGCCAACCTGGCGACGAAGGCGTCGGCGACGCGGCGATCGACCACCAGCCGCTCGGTGCTCATGCAGACCTGGCCACTGTTGGCGAAGGCGCCGAACGCCGCACCGTTGACGGCGGCCTCCAGATCGGCGTCGTCCAGCACCACCATCGGCGCCTTGCCGCCCAACTCCAGCACCACCGGCTTCAGGTACTTGGCGCAAGTCTGCGCGACCAGCTTGCCGACGCGGGTCGAGCCGGTGAAATTGACCCGGCGTAGCGCCGGATGTGCCACGATGGCCTCGACCACGGTGGCCGCGTCCGCCGGCGCGTTCGTGATGAAGTTGACGACGCCCGGCGGAAAGCCGGCATCGTTGAAGGCCTCGACGATCAGCCCGTGGGTGGCGGGACAAAGCTCCGATCCCTTGAACACCACGGTATTACCGCAGGCCAGCGGCGTGGCGATCGCCCGCACCCCCAGGATCACCGGCGCGTTCCACGGCGCGATCCCCAGCACCACCCCGGCCGCGCCCCGCACGCCCATGGCCAGGCTGCCCGGAATGTCGGAAGGAATGACCTCGCCGCCGACCTGGGTGGTGATGCTCGCGGCTTCGCGCAGCATGTCCGCCGCCAGATGGACGTTGAAGCCCGCCCACGGCGCGGCGGCGCCTGTTTCGGCGGCCATGGCCGCGATCAGCGCCGGCCCCTTGGCCTCGATGGCCTCGGCTGCTTTCAGCAGCAGGGCGCGGCGCTGCCCCGGACCGGTCTGCGACCAGGCCGCGAACGCCGCGGCGGCGGACTCGACCGCGGCCACCGCGTCCGCCGTCGTCGCCGCGGGCGCCACCGTCGCGACGGAACGGTCCAGGGGATTGCGGCGTTCGAACGTCGCGCCGTCTCCCGACGCGCGCGCCTTGCCATCGATCAACATCGATATCGTGCCCATGGGCATGTCTCCTTTGGATAGTGAAAAACGTTTCAGGCCACTTCTATCTCGACCAGCATCGGCGCGGCCGACCGCAACGCCCGCGACAGCGCGGGCGTCAGTTCTTCCGCCCGCTCCACCCGCACGCCCGCCACCCCTTGCGCCGCGGCCAGCCCGACGAAATCGATGGCGGGCAACTCGGTGCCCGGCACCGTCTCGTCCACCCGGTAGCCGAACAGCCGGGCGAATTCGTGCAGCGCCGCATAGCGCCGGTTCTTCAGCACCACGATGGCCAGCGGCAGCCCCAGCTGCGCGGCGCTCCACAGGGCCTGGACGGCGTACATGGTGGATCCGTCGCCCACCAGCGCGATGACCTTGGCATGCGGCTTGCCCATGGCCACCCCCACCGCGGCCGGCAGGCCGTAACCCAGCCCGCCGCTGCACATGGTGTAGAACGTGCCCGACTCGAAGATGGGCAGGTGGCGATGAATGAGCGGGCGCGAACTCGGGGCTTCTTCGACCACGACGCTGTCCCGCGGCCGCAACTCGGTCAGCGTCTGCAACACCCACTCCACCGGCAGGCGTTCGCCGGGCACCGGCGCCGGCACCCGTTCCGCGCGGCCGCTGACCGGCGGATCGGCCCGCCTGGGAGGCGCGGCGCGCTCGATCAGATCGAGCAGGCCCAGGCGGATGCTGCCCACCACCGACGTGCCGACCGGCGCGCCCGCCGCCGTCTGCGGGTCGTCGGTCAACTGGACCAGGCCGGTACCCGGGGGCAGGTGCGGCCCCTGGCCTTCCACGTGATAGGTGAAGGCCGGCGCACCCAACGCGAATACCAGGTCATGGCCGGCCAGCGTCTGCACGATGCGCTCGCGCATGGGCGGCAGGAAGCCGCCCCAGAGCGGATGGTCCTCGGGAAAACTGCAGCGCCCCGACATCGGCGCGACGTAGACGCGCGCCCGGTGCAGCTCGGCCAGTTTCACGGCTTCGTCCCAGGCACCGTCGCGGTCCACGGCCGGACCGACCACGATGGCCGGCCGCCGCGCCGCGTCCAGCGCGTCGCCGATTTCGGCCAGCAGTCCGGGATCCGGCCGCAGGTGCCGGCTGACCCGCCGCGCCTCGACCCGTTGGGTCGGCACGTCCCAGTCGTCGGACGGGATGGAGACCAGGACCGGACCACGCGGCGGCGTCATGGCGATGTAGTAGGCGCGCGCGATGGCCAGCGGCACGTCCTGCGCGCGCGCCGGCTCGATGCTCCACTTGACGTACGGCCGGGGCAGCTCGGCGGCCTGCGTGGAGCCGAGATACGGATCGAACGGCAGGAGGGAGCGCGCCTGCTGGCCCGCCGTGATCACCAGCGGCGTACGGTTGCGGTGGGCGGTGAAGATGTTGCCCATGGCGTGGCCGACGCCCGCCGCCGAATGCAGGTTGACGAAGGCGGCGTTGCGCGTGGCCTGCGCATAGCCGTCGGCCATGCCGACCACCACGCATTCCTGCAGGCCGAGCACGTAGTGGAAATCGTCGGGAAAGTCCCGGAACATCGGCAGCTCGGTCGAGCCGGGATTGCCGAAGACGGAGGTCATGCCGAATTCGCGAAGCAGGTGGAAGACGGCTTCGCGCACCGTCACCGCCGGGGGTGAATGAACAAACTGGGACATCGGGTCTCCTTGCCAAGGCGGCATAGTTTGGCGGAGCGCCCCTTATCCAACAATAATATGAAGCAAATAACTCAATATTAGAAAAATGGATAATGATCCGATCGACATGAACCTGCTGCGGCTGTTCGAAGCCATCTACCGGCTGGGCAGCGTGAGCCGCGCCGCCGACGCGGTAGGCCTGTCGCAACCCGCCGCCAGCCAGGGGCTCGCCCGCCTGCGCACCGCACTGGGCGATGCATTGTTCGTGCGCAGCGGCAGCGGCATGCGCCCCACCCTGCGCGCCGAGCAATTGGCCGCGGTGGTGCAGCCTTCGCTGTCGGCGATACAAAGCGTGCTCAAGACGAAAGACCGTTTCGATCCGCTGCAATCGCGGATGACGCTGCGCCTGCACCTGAGCGACATCGGCGAAGCGCGGCTGCTGCCCGAGCTGATGGCCGCTTTGCATCGGGAAGCGCCGGGGATACGGGTCGAGACCTCTCCCCTGCCCCACGAAGAGATCGCCGATGCGTTGGCCACGGGCAAGATCCACTTCGCGCTGGGGTTCCTGCCATCGGTCATCGGCACCGAGCGGGTCGAGCTGCTGCGCGACCGCTATTCGGTCATCGTGCGCGCCCGCCATCCCATGCTGTCGTCCGGCACGCAAGCGGTGACACTCCAGGACTTGAGGCGCCTGGAGTACGTGGCGGTGCGGTCCCACTCGGAAACCTTCCGCATCCTGCACCAGCTCGGCCTGGATTCGCGGCTGGCCCTGACCTCGTCACACTTCCTCGCGCTTCCCGCGATCATCGTCAAGACCGACCTGGCGGTCGTGATGCCGCACGCCATCGCCCAGCGGCTGATGAGTTCCAGGCAGTACGCGCTGCTGCCGACCGCGCTGCCCAACAGCCGGTTCGCGGTGTACATGCACTGGAACCGCCGTTTCGACGCGGATCCGTCCCATCGATGGATCCGGGAACTGTTCGTCTCGCTGTTCGATGGGCCGGACCGCCGGCCTCTTACTTCAAGTCCTCGTCCAGCCCCAGCAGCTTGAGCGCGTTGAGCAGATAGATCTTCTTCTTGTCGTCTTCGGCAAGATCCAGCGACTCGATCGAACGTATGCCCTCGCGGATGAACATCGGCCCTTCCTCGGGATCGAACGGGCAGTCGCTGGCGAACACCACCTTGTCGCTGCCGAAGAAATCCAACCCGCAGCGCAGCGCCGAGGCCGAACCGCCCAGGACAGTGTCGGCGTAGAACATCTTGAAGTAGTCGATGGGTTTCTTCGCCATCCGGTCGAGCAAGCCGTTGTAATCGTCCTCGACGCTGCGGCTGCCCAGCTGGGCCCATAGCGTCTCGGCGCGGCCGCCGAAGTAGGGAATCATCGCGCCGCAGTGGTGCGTGATGATGCGCAGCTCCGGCAGGCGGTCGAACATCTGCGAGAACACCATGCGCGCCATGGCCACGCTGGTGGCGTAGGGCCAACCCAGGACCTGCCAGATCTCGAACCGGGACTTGTCCTCGACGGGATAGTCCGCCTGCGACGCGGGGCGGAACGGATGCATCCAGACCGGAATGCCGTGGACCCTGGTCGCCCGCTCGAACACCGGGAAGAACTCCGGATCGTCCAGCGGACGGCCGTTGACGCTGGTCGTGACCTGGATGCCGCGCGCGCCCAGCGTCGTCACGGCCCGGTCCATTTCCTCGAGCGCGGCGGGCACGTTGTTCATGGGCAGGGCCGCCACGAACGCGGGAAAGACCTTGGGCGAACGCGCCACGATCGCCGCCATGTCGTCGTTGGCGACACGGGCGAAGCCGGGCGACTGGTCGGCATTGCCCAGGGCCTCGGGCGGCGGCAGCGCCAGGGTCAGCACCTGCTGCACCTCCGGCCATTGCGACAGCATCTCCATCCGGGCGTCCATGTCCCACAGCATGCGCAGGTTGCTCATGCGCTTGACGAGGCCGGGATCCCTGGCGTGCTCCTTCATCAGCTCCAGGTAGCGCCGCGGCATGATGTGGCTGTAGATATCGATCTTTCTCATGGTTGTCGTCTCCCTGGCCGCTACGCGATGCGCGCCGCCGTTTCTTTCACCCGCATGTCAGTTCCTCAGTCTCCCGCCAGCGCCACCGTCAGCGGATCGTAGGAATACAGCCACTGCGCGCGGCTCTTGTTCATGTCCTTGCGCTGGAAGGCCAGGCGCATCTCGTTCTCGTCCTCGATGCGGTAGAGGTCGCGGTTCTCGGCCGATTCGCGTACCACGGCCGCGGTGCGGTCCATGCGGCTGTTCTGGTAGCTGCGCAGCGCACCGGCGACGCTGGCATGCTCGTCCAGGCAGCGCGCCAGCACCGCGCCGTCCTCGATCGCCATGGCCGCGCCCGAGGCCAGGTAGGGCAAGGTGGGATGCGCGGCGTCGCCCAGCAGCGTCGCCCTGCCGGTGCTCCAGTTGTTCACCGGCGTGCGGTCGTTCAAGGCATAGCGGTAGCAGCCGTCGCGGTCGATGGCGTCGATCACGGTCTGTATGGTGGGATGCCAGCCTTCGAAGTCCGCCTTGAGGTCGGCCCAGGGCCGCCGCTGCGTCCACGATTCGTTCTCGGGCTGCGCGTGCTCCACCAGCCCGACGAAGTTCATCAGCTTGCCGGCGCGCAGGTAGTACATCACGGCGTGCTTCTTCGGTCCGCACCACACCGTGGACACGGTATCCATGATGCCGGCGGGCAGGCGCTCCGTCGGGATCACCGCGCGCCAGGCGATGTCGCCGGTGTAGCTGACCGGGGTGGCCCCCAGGATCTGCGCGCGTATGGCCGACTTGATGCCATCCGCGCCAACCAGGACCTCGCCCGTGGCGCGCGTTCCGTCGGCCAGCCGCAGCACGACGCCGTCGGCGGTTTCGTCGAAGCCTTCCGCCCGCGCGTTCAGCGCGATGCAGTCCGGGTCCAGCGCCAGCACCGCCTTGGCCAGCAGCTCGTGCAGGTCGGCGCGGTGGATGTGGAAATACGGCGCTCCGTTCGCCTGTTCGTGCTTCGCGCCGAGGGGGATGCGGTGCATCATCTCGGCCGTGTCGAAGCGCCGGAACTCGAAGGCCTGCGGCCGCACCACGGTCTTCTCGAGTTCCTCCCGCAGCCCGAGGTCGTACAGCACCTTGACCGCGTTGGCGCTGGACTGGATGCCGGCGCCGATCTCGCCCAGCGCGGGCGCCTGTTCGTACACGCGCACGGGAAAGCCGCGCCTGAGCAGGCTGGCGGCGGCGGTCAGGCCGCCGATGCCGGCGCCGACGATGATGATTCGGGGTTTCTGGTCTGTCTTCATGTCGTTCAATCCGCGCTGATGCGGGCCTTCCTGATCACATCCGCCCAACGGGCATGCTCGGTGGAAACCAGTTGGCCGAAGGCCTCCGGCGTGCCGGACACGACGGTCAGCCCCTGCTTGTCCAGGCTTTGCTGGATGTCCGGCATGGCCAGCACCTGGTTGATTTCGCGGTTCAGGGCCGTCACGACGGCCTGGGGAGTCCTGGCGGGGGCCAGCATGCCGAACCACAGGCCCACGTCGGCGCCATGCACACCCTGCTCGGCCAGCGTGGGCACGTCGGGCATGACCTCGATGCGGCGCGGCTGGGTGGCGGCCAGCACGCGCAGCTTGCCCGACTGCTTGAGCCCCAGCGCGGTGTTGGCCGGCAGGATCATGGCCTGCACCTGCCCGCCCAGCAGGTCCGTGACGGCGCCCGCCGATCCGCTGTAGGGCACGTGCATGACGTCCACGCCGGCATGCAGCTTGAACAATTCCATGGCCAGGTGCTGCGGCGTGCCCTTGCCCGGCGAGGCATAGGCGTACTGGCCCGGCCTGGACCGGAAGGCCTTGATCGCCTCGTCCAGCGTGCCGGCCTGGAAGGCCGGATTCACCGCGAACACCAGCGCGCCGACCGCCACCTGCCCAATCGGGACGAAGCTGGTCAGCGGGTCATAGGGCACGCTCTTGAACAGGCTGGGATTCATCACGAAGGTGCTGACCGTCATCAGCAGCGTGTGTCCGTCCGGCGCGGCATTGGCGACGTAGCCCGTGCCGATGTTGCCGCTGGCGCCGGGGCGGTTCTCGACGATGACGGGCTGCCCCAGCCGCTGCGCGAGCTTGGGGCTGAGCGTGCGCGCCAGGGTGTCCATGCTGGTGCCCGGCGTGTAGGGCACCACGATGGTGATCGGCCGCTCGGGCCACGCTGCCCGCGCCGCCGGCGCCCAGGGCAGCAACGTGGCGGCGAACGACACCGCCAGCCAGGTACGGCGCGGGAACATTGAGTGGGTCATTTGCTGTCTCCTTGCGTCATCGTTCCAGCGGACCGCCGGCCAGCCAGCTCGCGCCGCGCCGGTACAGCGCCTCCACCGCCTCGCCCTTGAGCATGGGCATGTCCATCTTGACCCGGTAGCCGATGCGGGTCTGGATGTAGGCCAGGTGCCGATACCCCTCGGGCATGCGCGCCAGCTCGTCCTGGTCCAGGGCCAGCTTCGCGCCCGGATCCACCGGGTCGACGCGGTCCTTCTCGTAGATGGGCTGGCGATGCAGCAACTGCCACCGACCCTCGTGCTTGACCAGGAAATCGTAGAAGCGCCCCGTGCACACCACGTCGCACGGCACGCCGTCGATGGGGCCGCGTTGCGAGATGGTCATCTTGGTCTGGGCGATGGCGCGGTCGCCCCGGACCTCGACCGCCGAGCCGCCCAGGAAGTGAAGAATGCTCACGCCCTTGTCCCAGCCTTCGCGCGTGACACGGATGAATTCGGCGTAGGGCCCCTGGAACCAGGTGGCCATCATGACGCCCTCCGGATGCCACACCGTGGCGAACCGCTCCCAGTCCCCGGCATCGCGCCACACCGCCCACCGCTCCACCAGTTGCCGGATTTCCCGCTCGTCGTTCCAGACGTCGCTCATGTCGTCTCCTCTCCTTGTGATCGATGGCCACCCTTGCGCCGGACAAGCCGGGTCCCTTCGGCTTTGTCGCTTCGAAGCCGAACCGCGACGCTCCTGCCGGAGCGATGGGGAGATGGGAAAGGGCCGGGAACGGCGCGTGTTCCGGGCGTTTTGTCTATGCGGCAGATTCTAGGAAGCGCATGTTAATTTGTCTAATATATCTCTTATATCTATTGATTTTTCCAGCTTATGAATCTGAGCATCCGGCATTTCAAGGCCTTCCTCTGCATCGTGCAGACACGCAGCTTCACGCGCGCCGCGGAGCAGTTGCACATCAGCCAGCCAGGGCTCAGCCTGATGATGCAGGACGTCGAAGGCCAGCTCTCGTGCCGCCTGTTCGAACGCACGACGCGATCGGTCCGGTTGACGGCGGCGGGGCAACGGCTGTTGCCGGTCGCGCAGCAGGTCGTGGACGAGGTGGAGACCATCGCGCCCGTCCTGAGCCAGCTTTCCGAGACGCGCCGCCGCACGCTGCGCGTGGGCGTGCCGCCCATCTTCTCGGCCAGCGTCATGCCTCACGTCTACATGCGCCTGCGCAAGACCCAGCCCACGCTCGATCTCCACATCCTGGACCTGCCCAAGCCCGAGGTCGAACGCCAGGTGCAGAGCGGCGAGCTCGATTGCGGACTGGGCGTCTTTCCCAAGCGTGTGCTCGAAGTCTCCCGCCGTCCCCTGTTCGAATTCGATTTCGTCTACCTGGAATCCCGCGCGGCGCCCTTCCGGTCCAGGACGAAAGGCAGGGACGCCACGCGCATACGCTGGAACGAATTGCCGGCGGTGCCTTTCGTCGAACTGCATCCCTCGCAGGACCTGCAGCAGCAGATCAACAAGTGCCGGGCCGCCCGCGGGGTGGCACGCACCGACGGCATACGCATGAACCGGCTCGAATCGCTGATCGGCATGGCGGCGGCCGGCGTGGGGCCGACCATCATCCCGACGTTCGCGGCTCCGCTGGGCACGGAATTCCAGGTCTCGACCGCGCTGCTGACCGACCCCGTCCTGACGCTGGACTTCCACCTGATCATCAAGCGCGGCCGCGAGCAGCCCGCCGTGCTGGAGGCATTCACCAGCATCCTGCTCGAAGTGATCGAGGAACGCCGCGACCGGATTTACCGTACCGCGGGCAAGGACTGGGGCTAGGACGCAGCCGGAATCCTGCGGTCGTGGCGCGGGAAGTTCTGGCGCAGGAAATCGGCGAACGCTTCGGCCGCCGGCGACAAGGTCCGCTGCCGATGCCGCATCAGCGCGATCGGCCGCTGGATCAGCTGGGGCTCGAACGGCTGCATCGCCACGTCGGCGAACTTCTGGACGATGGGCCGGGCATGGCCCGGAATCAGTGACAGTCCCAGCCCGGCATCCACCATGCCGATGGCCGTCCAGACGAACGCGACCTCGCACGCGGGCGTGAGCCGCACGCCGACCTGCGCGGCGTGGTAGTCGACCAGGTAGCGGGTGGAGTTGTGCTCTCCCAGTGCGATGAAAGGATGGGCGGCGATGTCTTTCCACGTCCGGCGCCGCCTGGGGCCCCAGCCGTAGCTGCGGGGATGGATCAGCAGCAGGTCGTCGGTCAGCAAGGGCTCGGCGGCAACGAAAGGTGTATCGGCCGACAGCACCCCCAGCGCGAGGTCGACCTCGCCGCTGGCGACCAGATCGATGATCTCGCCACCGGGCGTGTCGCGCAGGACGATGGAGATATGCGGATACTGCGCCTTGAACGCGCCGATCAGGCGCGGCACCAGCAGCGAGGATTGCAGCGGCGAGCAGGCGAAGCGCACGCGCCCCCGGCGCCGGTCGGCCAGTTCGCGCGAACCGGCGATGGCCGCGCCCAGGTCCTGCAGGACGCGGGCGGCGACGGGATGCAGTTCGGCCCCCGCTTCGGTCATGCGCACCGACCTCGTGGTCCGGTCGAGCAGCTTGAGCCCAAGCTCCGATTCAAGCTCGCGTACCAGCAGGCTGACCGCGGACTGGGACAGGTTCAGCAGAGTGGCGGCCGAGGTGAAACTGCGCGATTCGGCCACGCAGACGAAGGCCCGCAACTGCTTCAGGGACAGATTCCCCAGCGAGGCGTGGAAACTCATTGGTCAACCTCATCAATGAATGAGAATAACTCTCTGGAATAATAAATCGTCTGGCGCTGTAATGCTCCCTCCAGAAAAGTGCACGATAAGAGGAGACAAGCGCCATGGAGACTGGAATACGGTCGTTACGCCGCCGATGGGCGGCACCTCTTGCGGCCCTGGCGGCCTGGACGGCGGCGGCGCTGCCCGTCGCGGCCACCGCCGCGCAGAACACGATCACGATCGTGGTCGCCTCCTCGCCCGGCACCGGGCCCGACATCCTGGCCCGCACCGTCAGCCAGCAATGGACGGCGAAATCCGGCACCGCGGCGGTCGTCGACAACCGTCCCGGCGCCAGCGGCAACATCGGCGCCGACCACGTCGCCCGCTCGCGGCCCGACGGTTCGACGCTGCTGGTGGCCGCGACGACCTTCGCCACCAATGCGGCCGTCAACCGCACCCTGCCCTACGATCCGGTCAAGGACTTCGCCCCCATCGCGCTGCTGGGAACCGGCACGCTGGCGCTGGCCGTGCCCCCCTCGTTCCCCGCCGAAACACTCAAGCAGTTCGTCGCCAAGGCCAAGGCCGCGCCCGGCACGATCAACTACGGGTCGCCCGGCAACGGCACCCCGCAGCACCTGGCCATGGAGCTGTTCAAGCAGGAAGCGCACATCGACCTGTTCCACGTCCCGTTCAAGTCGGCGGGCGGCGCCGTCAACGATCTGGCGGGCGGGCACGTCTCGGCCATGATCGTTCCGCTGCACACCATCCAGCCCCTGGTCCAGGGGGGCAAGCTCCGGGTCCTGGCCGTCATGAGCGCCCAGCGCGCGCCGTCGCTGCCCCAGGTGCCGACCTTCCGCGAGGAAGGCTACGACCAGGTGCAGGTCGACGTCTGGTACGGCCTGCTGGCACCCGCCGGCACGCCCGACGCGGTGGTCCGCAAGCTGAACGCGGAAGCGAACGAGGCATTGAAGAACAAGGACGTGGTGGCCAGCCTGGCCAAGGTGGGCATCGAACCGGCCGGCGGCGCGCCGGCCCGCATGGCCGACGCGCTGGCCCTGGAGCTCAAGCGCTGGCCTCCCGTCGTCCGCGCGGCAAACATCACGGCAGACTAGGAACACAGGAATGCAGAAGACATGGAACGACTACGACCGTCCGCACCAGGACCTGCGGGAACTGCTGGAGCGCGTCGACAAGGCAGGCGAACTGCTGCGCGTCTCGGGCGCCGACTGGAACCTGGAGGTCGGCACCCTGGCGGAGATCATCCACGGCTCCCAGCACGGTGAAGCCCCCGCCATCCTGTTCGACAACATCCCGGGCTACCCGGCCGGCTTCCGGCTGCTGTCGGGCGCATCGAACTCGTCGGCGCGGCTGGCCCTGACGCTGGGCTTCCCCGTCCCCCGGGGGCCGATGGATGTGGTCCGGTCCTATCGCGACCGCATGCAACGCCACGAACCCATTCCGCCGCGCGTCGTGGAAACCGGCCCTATCCTGGAGAACATCGACCGCGACGACGACGTCGACATCTTCAAGTTTCCCATCCCCTTCCTGCACGAGCTGGACGGCGGCCGCTACATCGGCACGGATGACCTGGTCATCATGCGGGATCCCGAACTGGACTGGATCAACATCGGCACCTACCGGTCGATGGCGCACAGTCGCAACCAGGTTGGCCTGTGGACCTCGCCCGGCAAGCAGGGTCGCCAGATCCGCGACAAGTATTTCAAGCAGGGCAAGCCCTGCCCGGTGCTGATCTCCTGCGGCCACGATCCCATGCTGTTCCTGGCCGGCGGCAACGAGCTGCGCTTCGGCCTGTCGGAGTACGACTACTCCGGCGGCCATCGCGGCCTGCCCTTCGACGTGGTGCTGAGCGAAGTGCACAAGCTGCCCATGCCGGCCCACAGCGAGATCGTGCTGGAAGGCGAGATGTATCCGGACGACACGCTGCCCGAGGGCCCCTTCGGCGAGTTCACCGGCTACTACGCGGGCGGCAAGAGCAACCAGCCGGTGGTGCGCATCCAGCGCGTCTACTACCGCAACGATCCCATCCTGACCATGGCCACGCCGCTGCGGCCGCCGTCGGACTTCTCGTTCTCCAAGTGCGTCATGAAGGCCGGCATGATCTGGGACGAGGTCGAGCGCGCGGGGCTGAGCGGCGTCAAGGGCGTCTGGTGCCACGAAGCCGGCGCGGCGCGCCTGTTCAACATCATTTCGATCAAGCAGGCGTACGCGGGGCATGCCCGGCAGGCCGCGATGCTGGCGGCGAACTGCCAGTCCGGGTCCTACCTCGGGCGCTTCGTCGTGGTGGTCGACGAGGACGTCGACCCCACCAATCTGTTCGACGTCGTCTGGGCGATGTCCACCCGCTGCGATCCGGTGGAGGACATCGAGTTCATCCGCAAGGCCTGGAGCGGCCCCCTGGATCCGCGCATTCCGCGCGGAACCGCCACCAACTCGCGCGCAGTGATCGATGCCTGCCGGCCCTTCGACATGCTGAAGGACTTCCCGCCGGTGGCCTGCGCCACGCCCGAGCTGCGGCAGAAAGTGGAGGCGAAGTTCGCCGATCTGCTGGCGAAGCTGAAGTAAGCGGATACCGGGCGGCCGGTGGCGTCACGGGCCGCCCGGCGCCTCCTTCACCGCCTCGAAGCGCATCAGCGTGCGGGTACGCGCCCGCGCGTGGTCCACCACGGGCAGCGGGTAGTCCCGTCCCAGCCGCAGGCCGCACGCTTCGGCATCCACCGGCCGCATTGCGGCGGGGAAATGGATGTACCGGTCGGGCACGCGCGCCAGCTCGGGCACGTAGCGCCGGATGAAACTCCCGTCGGGATCGAACTTCTCGGACTGGGTGACCGGATTGAAAATGCGGAACCACGGCTGGGCGTCGCAGCCCGTGGAAGCCGCCCACTGCCAGCCGCCGTTGTTGGCCGCCAGGTCGTAGTCGTTCAGGTGCCGGGCGAAGTGCCGCTCGCCCCGGCGCCAGTCGATGCCCAGGTCCTTGGTCAGGAACGAGGCCACCACCATGCGCAGGCGATTGTGCATGTATCCGGTCTGGTGCAACTGGCGCATCGCGGCATCCACCAGCGGGTAGCCCGTGCGGGCCTCGCACCAGGCCTGCCAGAGTTCGGGCGCATCGTCCCACGACAGGCGGTCGAAGGCCGGCTTGAAGCAGCCTTGCACCACGTGCGGATGGTGCCACAGGATCATCTGGTAGAACTCGCGCCAGACCAGTTCCGACAGCCAGGTCTGCGCCCCCTCGCCGCCGTGGCGGTGCGCCAGCGCGGCCAGTTGGCGGATGGACACGGTGCCGAAGCGCAGGTGCGTGGACAGGTACGAGACGCCCTTGCGCGCGGGATAGTCCCGCGCCTCGTGATAGCGCGTCAGGCGGCGCTCGAAACCCCGCAGCAGTTCGCGGCCGCCCCGCATGCCGGTGGGCAGCGCCAGCGCGGAAAGATTGGTGGGTAGGAAACCCAGCGCCTCCAGCGCGGGCGGATGTTCACCCGCGGGCTTGGGCGCCAGATGCGCGGCATGGCGCTCGACCGGGTAGGACTTGCGCTGGAAGCCGTCGGCCCGTTGCAGCCAGGCACGTCTGTACGGCGTGAATACGCTGTAGGGCTGGCCCTGCTGCGTCAGCAGTTCGCTCCGGTCCAGCACCACCTGGTCCTTGTAGTCGCTGAAGGCGATCCCGCAGTCCGCCAGTTCCCGCGCCACCCGCTGGTCGCGCGCGATGGCGTCGGGCTCGTAGTCGCGATTGGCGAGGACCTCCCGCACCCCCAGTTCCCGCGCCAGGCTGACGATGCACGCCGGCGCGCCGCCGTGCCGGACGATCAGGCCGCTTCCCGCGGCCGCCCCCGCTTCGCGCGCCATGCGGTCCAGGGCCTGGTCCAGCTCCAGCACGCTGGCGTGGATGAACTCCACGCGGCGGTCGGCGCGGGCAGGCAGGGCATCGAGGATATCGGTATCGAAGACGAAGGCGCAGTACACCTTCTCGTGGCGTACCAGGGCCTGGTACAGCGCGGCGTGATCGAAACTGCGCAGGTCGCGCCGGAACCACACCAGAGCGGCCCCGGCCGGCGCCTCACTCGTCATGGGCGGCGACCCGCTTGCGGGGCGCGCGGGCGCGCTGGCGCTCCACGCGTTCGGATACGCGGCGCGACAGCTCCCGGGTGGACGGGATGCGCAGGCTGCGCTCGTCGGCCTTTTCCTCGTCCTCGGCCAGGTTGGCGATGATGCCCAGGAGCACCTTGCGCGCCACGCCTATCTCGGCCGCGGTCAACCCGTCGATGCCGATCCGGTTGACCTCCTCGGCCAGCGGAATCAGCTTGTGCTCGAGCTCGCGACCCCGGTCCGTCAGGTACACGTACATGTTCTTCTTGTTGCCGGGCAGGTGCTTGCGCTCGACGTAGCCCAGGGCCTCCATGGCCTTGAGCGCGCTGTAGGTGGTGGGCTCCATCACCCCCGCCTCGTCGCTCAGCTCGCGCTGGGTCAGGCCATCCTGTACCCACAGGATGCGCAGGAAGGCCCAGTGCCCGAACGAGACGTGATGCTCGTTCAGCCTCATCTGCAACGCGCGGACGAAGGCGCGCGTGGCGTCCTTGACGAGGTGGGCGAGGCGGTCGTTGGGCGCCGCGCTCTGCCAGTGCTCCAGGATCTTGCGGGTGTCTTCGGCGGAACTCATGGTCTTCCGGGGGGCTGTGCTCGCGCAAATGATACCCGTCCGCTACGACCGGAAACGGGGGCTTGAAAAATACTTAGAGCTTTAATATTATTCTTATAGCTCTAATAAAACCAGTGTACCCGGATGACCGGGACATCCCACCAGGAGACCTCCATGACCCATTCCGTACATCGCCTCGCCCGAGATGCCGCCATGGCGGCCACCCGCCTGGGCCTGGTCGCGCTGCTGGGCTGTGCGCCGGCGCTGGCCAGCGCCGACGACGCCGCCGACTACCCCTCGCGCCCCGTCCGCTTCGTCGTGCCCTACGCCACCGGCGGCCTGCCCGACACGGTGGCCCGCATCATCGGCCAGCGCCTGACCGAACACCTGGGCAAGTCCTTCGTGGTCGAGAACAAGCCCGGCGCCAATGGCGTGGTGGCCGCGCAGACGCTGATGAACAGCCCGCACGACGGCTATACCTTCCTGGTGACCGACGGCTCGATGATGTCGATCAACCCGTCGCTGTACAAGGATCTCGCCTACCAGCCCAAGCGCGACTTCGTGCCGGTTTCGCTGGTGGCGACCTCGCCGCTGTTCATCGCCGCCCGCCCCGACTTCCCGGCCAACACGCTGCAGGAATTCGTCGAACTGGCCAAGAAGAGTCCCACCGGCATCACCTACGGCTCCTCGGGCGTGGGCAGCAGCCACCATCTGACGATGGAGGCCCTGAAAAGCGCGCTGAACCTGCGGCTGGACCATGTGCCGTTCCGGGGATCGGGCCAGGCCGTGCCCGCGCTGGTGGGCAAGCAGGTGGACCTGGTGGTGGCCGCGCTGCCTTCGCTATCCGGGTTCGCGCAGAAGGGACAGGCCAAGATCCTGGCTACGAATTCGCTCAAGCGTTCGACCCTGGCGCCCGACGTCCCGGCCATCTCCGAGATCGTTCCCGATTTCAATTTCGCCGTCACCGTCGGGGTGCTGGCGCCCACCGGCACGCCTCCGGCCATCGTGCAGAAGCTCGGCGCCGAAATCGCCAAGGTGGTCAAGCAGCCCGAGGTCATCAAGCAATTGCAGGGGCTGGGCATCGAACCCGTGGGCGGAACGCCGTCCGAGTACGCGCAAGCCATCGACGATGAAGCCCGCCGCTATGCCGGCCCGATCAAGGCCGCGGGCATCAAGCCAGAGAATTGAAGGAGAAACAGCATGTTGTCGCATGAGAAGAACGAGCGGCTGTGCCGCGTGGAGGGCGATGCCCCGATGGGCGCGCTGATGCGCCGCCACTGGCTGCCGCTGTGCCTGGTCGAGGAAGTGGCCGAGCCGGACGGCGCGCCGGTGCACGCCCGGCTGCTGGGCCTGGACCTGGTCGTGTTCCGCGACACCCAGGGCCGCATCGGCGCGCTGGACGAGAAATGCCCGCACCGGCGGGTCTCGCTGGTCTACGGCCGCAACGAGGAAGGCGGGCTGCGCTGCCTGTACCACGGCTGGAAGATGGACGTGACCGGACAGGTGCTGGACATGGCCTCCGAGCCCGAGACCAGCCCCATGGCCTCGAAGGTGCGCACCAAGGCCTATCCCACCCGCGAGTGGGGCGGCATGGTCTGGATCTTCCTGGGCAAGGAGGAAGACGCGCCCGAGTTCGTCCCTCCGCCCTGGGCGCCGACCCGGGACGCCAAGGTCAGCATCGCCAAGGTCATCCTGCCCTGCAACTGGGCGCAGGTCCTGGAAGGCGCGATCGATTCGGCCCACAGCTCCAGCCTGCACTCGTCGGACTTCGTGCCGGCCAAGGTCAGCGGCGCCGAAGCCACCGACAAGAACTGGTTGCGCCCGTCCACCGACAAGGCGCCGCGCCTGCAGGTCGAGCGCACGCCCTACGGTTTCCGCTACGCCGCGATCCGCCGTCCGATCTTCGAGGCCGACACGCAGGACTACGTGCGCTCGACCGTGTTCGTCGCGCCCTTCACCGTGCTGGTGCCGCCCAACAACCTGTACAACGTCGCCAACGTGAACGTGCCCATGGACGACACGAACACGGCGTTCTACTTCCTGGCCTGGGGCCATCCGGCCAAGACGCCCGATACGGAAACCTGGCGCAAGTTCCTGCGCGCGCAGATCGGCCCGGACGTGGACGACCGCTACCGGCCGCACCGCAACCACGACAACCGCTTCTGGCAGGACCGCCAGGCGATGAAGGCGGGCAACTTCACCGGCATCACCGGCTTCCCCAACCAGGACATCGCCATGTGGGTGACCATGGGCGCCCTGGCCGACCGGTCCGAGGAAAGGCTGGGCACCAGCGACCTAGCCATCGTCGAGTTCCGCCGCCGGATGCTGACCGCGCTGGACGAGTTCGCGGCGGGCGAAGCGCCCATCGCGCTGGGCGGGAACGCCATTCCCACGAAGATCTGTTCGTTCCAGGCCATCGTGCCGAAGTCGGTCGACTGGCGCGAGTACCAGGTGTCGCATGTGTGGGACGACGTGCCCGCTACCCAGCGACTCGACTCCAACTACGAGGTCTAGCCGGGGGAAAGCCTGATGTCGATTGCTCCATTGCGGCTGGGCATAGCCGGCCTGGGACGCGCCTTTTCGCTGATGCTGCCGACCTTCCTGGGCGACGCGCGCATCGTGCTGGCGGCGGCCTGCGATCCGCGCGAGGCCGCGCGCGAGCAGTTCGCGCGCGACTTCGGCGTGCCGGTGCATGGCGACATCGACGCGCTGGCGGCCGATCCGTCGCTGGACGCGATCTACATCGCCAGCCCTCACCAGTTCCATGCCCGCCATGCCGAGATCGCCGCGGCGCACGGCAAGCACGTGCTGGTGGAAAAGCCCATGGCGCTGGCCATGGACGAATGCGACCGCATGATCGCGGCCTGCGAGCGCGCCGGCGTGCACCTGATCGTGGGCCACTGCCACAGCTTCGACACGCCCTACCTGAAGACCCGCGAGCTGATCGCCAGCGGCGAGTTCGGCAAGGTGCGCATGATCCATGCGCTGAACTACACCGACTATCTCTACCGTCCGCGCCGGCCGGAGGAACTGGTCACGGCCGAAGGCGGCGGCGCCATCTTCAGCCAGGCCGCGCACCAGGTGGACATCGTGCGGCTGCTGGCGGGCTCGCCGCCCACGCGGCTACGCGCCGCGGTCGGCAACTGGGATCCGCGCCGCGTCACCGAGGGCGCCTACTCGGCCATGCTGTGGTTCGAGTCGGGCGCCTACGCCTCGCTGTCCTACAACGGCTACGCGCATTTCGATTCCGACGAATGGACGGACTGGATAGGCGAGATGGGCAACCGCAAGTCGCCCGACGACTACGGCGGCGCGCGGCGCAAGCTGGCCGCCGTGGCCTCGCCGGAGGAAGAGGCCCGCGCCAAGGCCGCCGGCACCTATGGCGGATCGGCCTACAAGCCGCCGGCCGCCGACGACCAGGCCCGCGCCTACCAGCACTTCGGCCCCATCATCGTGTCCTGCGACCATGCCGACCTGCGGCCGCTGCCCGACGGCATCGCCATCCATGCCGACGAGGCGAAACGATGGGTGCCGCTGGACCGCCCGGCCGTGCCGCGCCATGAAGTGATCGACGAACTGGTGGCCGCCGTGCGGCAGGGGCAGCCGCCCCGGCACGATGGCCGCTGGGCCCGGGCCACGCTGGAGATCTGCCTGGCGATGCTGCAATCGTCCAAGGACGGCCAGGACATCCCGCTGGCGCATCAGCCGTCCTGGTAGTCGCCCGCCGGGCGCGCCAGGAAATCGCCGACGTAGACGAGGTGCTCGAACGGCAGTTCATGCCGTCCCGCCACCTCCACCAGCGTGTCCAGCGTGGCGCGCAGCACCTGCTGCCGCGCCTCGCGTCCAGCATGGCAGACGATGGCCGCGGGCGTGTCGCCCGGATAGCCGGCGCGCAGCTCCGCCACCACCCGGGCCAGGTCGGTCCGCATCGTGAACAGGACCAGTGCGCTGCGGCTTTGCGCCAGCACCGACAGGCGGTCGCTGCCGCCATAGCCTTCGTTGGCGTTCTTGCCCAGGCTCAGGATCACCGACTGGCTGGCGCTGCCGCCCGTCACGGCGCAGCCCAGGGCGGCATTGCCCGCGGCGAAGCTGGAGATGCCCGGCACGACCTCGGGAGCCAGGTCGCGGAACGCATCCAGGTAGCCGATCTGCGGACCGTACAGCGTCGGGTCGCCCTGCGTGAGGACCGCCACGGTGCCGCCCGCCGCGACACAATCGCGGATGGCCTGGCGGCGCGGCGACTCTTCGGCCTCGACCTCTTCCCGCGGGGCGCGGCGTTTCGCCATGGGCGTGAACAGGCCGTGGCCGGCCTCCATGAACCGCTTGCCGGCCAGTTGCGCGGGATAGCGGTCGGGCGCGTCGGCCTGGCCCAGCACCAGGTCGGCCTCCCGCAGGATGCGGTCGGCCCGCAGGGTCAGGTGGTCGGGATCCCCCGTGCCCAGGCTGACGAGATAGAGCTTGCCGGGTTGGGACGGCATCGGGTTCCTCCTAGCGGTCGGTGCGCCACATGCCGTCGCGCGCCATCCGGTCCACGATCTCGCCGATCAGGCCCGCGATGGCCGAGACGGCCTTGGCGGGCCCCTTGGTCTTGGCGAAGACCAGCGCGACGGTGCGCTGGAACGGTGGGTCGACGATGCGGGCGGCCTGTACCTCGCCCTTGCCGACCTCGGTCCATACCGCGTGCAGCGGCAGCACCGTGTACAGCCGCTCGCGCGCGACCAGCGAAGTCTGGAGCGGCAGTGAATCGGCCTCGATCACCGGGGCCAGCGTGATGTGTTCCTGGCGCGCCATGGAATCGAGCGCGGTGCGCAGTCCGTTGGGCGCGCTGGGCAGGATGAAGGGCAGCTCGTGCAGGCTGCGAAAGGGCACTTCCTCCTGCGCGGTCAGGCGATCGCCCGCGGGTCCGATCAGGTAGCTGTCCACGGTGGCCAGGCACTGCTCGTGCTCGGGCAGCGTGCCGCCGTAGCGGTACAGGATGCCGATGTCCACGCGCGCGTCGACCAGCCATTCCTCGACCTGGCCGCTCGATCCTTCCAGCACCTTCAGGTTGACGCCCGGATAGCGGGCCCGCACCTCGGTGAAGAGCTGCCCCACCAGATGGTGGCCGATGGACGGCAGGGTGCCCAGCGTGACACGGCCGCTGGCGTCGCGCGCCTGCTCGCGGATCTCGCTTTCCAGTTGCTCGGCGTCGGCCAGCAGCGCGCGCACCTGGGGGAAGATGCGCTGCCCCACGTCCGACAGCTCCACGCCCCGGCCGGTGCGCACGAACAGCCGCGTGCCGCACTCGCGTTCGAGCGCGTTCAGTTGCCGGCTGAGCAGGGATTGGTTGCTGTTCAGGAACAGGGCCGCGCGCGTCAGGCTGCCCAGTTCGCCTATCGCGAGAAAGGCCCGCCATTTCTGCAGGCTGGCGGTGACGTCCAGTTGGATGCTGGTGGCTTTGGGATGCTGCATCGCAAGCGGCGCTCGTCCAGGAAAAGAAGACGAGTTTATACCCGCCCGCTCCGCGCGCGACGCCCCGGTCCCCCGCCTGGCCCCTACCGCCCCTTGAACACTGGCGCCCGCTTCTCGCGGAACGCGGCCTGCGCCTCGGCGGCATCCTCGGTGGTGGCAATGATCGCGGTCATGTCCTGTTCGTAGCGATAGCCGTCGCGCAGGCTCATGTCCTCGATGGTGTTCAGCGTGTGCTTGCCCATGCGCGTGGAAACGGGGCTCTTGGCGGCGATGACGCCGGCCATCTCCATGGCGGCGGGCAGCAGGTCTTCCGGAGCCGTGCAGGCTTCGACGATGCCGAGCCGGTAAAGCTCGGCCGCCGGCACCCGGTAGCCGGTCAACATCATGCGCCGCAGCAGCGAATGGGGAAACAGCCGCATCGCGTGGCGGCATCCGCCCAACAGGCCGACGTCTACTTCGGGCAGGCCCAGCGTGGCGCGCTCGGAGGCGATCAGCACGTCGGCCGAAGCCACCATGGCCAGCCCCGATCCCAGCGCCGCACCATTGATCGCCGCCACCACGGGCTTGGCGCATTCGCGGATGGCATGGAAGCACTCGCGGGTGCGGCGCAGATGCGCGGGCAGGTCGCCCGGTCCCTTGATCACGTCGGCCCGGCCTTTCAGGTCGGCGCCGGCGCAGAACACCTTGCCCGCCCCCGTCAGCACGACCACCCGGACCTCGGGCGTCTCGGATATCCAGTCCAGCGCGGCGGTCAGTTCGTCGTTCAGCACGCGGGTCAGGGCGTTGACCGGCGGACTGTCCAGGGTCACCAGCGCGATGTGGCTGTCCACCCGCAGTTGCAGTTGCTTGAATTCGTTCATGGGAAAGGTCGTGGTCGTGGACAGGATACGCAGCGAGTCTAGGCGCGCGCCCTACCCGCGCAAAGGCGGGCGCGGTCAAGGCTGCTATGCGCCCGGCGCCATAGCGCGCGCGGGCGCCGCGCCCGATAATGCGGCGAAGACGAGAGGAGCCCATGCCGAGAATCGACCTGCCCACGCCCGAAACCATGAACCCGGACCAGCGCCGGGTGCACGACAAAATCATCGCCGGCAAGCGTGGCCGGCTGCGGGGCCCGCTGCGCGCCGCGCTGTACAACCCCGAACTGGCCGAACGCTGGTCGGCCATGGGCGAACTGCTGCGCTACGACACCACGCTGCCGCCCCGGCTGTCGGAACTGGCCATCCTGGTCACCGCCCGCGCCTGCAGCTCGCCCTTCGAATGGGCCGCCCACAAGACCGAGGCCGAGAAAGCGGGCGTGGAAGCCTGGATCATCGAGGCGCTGCGCGAACGCCGCATCCCCGATGAACTAGCGCCGGACGACGCGCTGGTGGTGCGCTACGCCAGCGAACTGAACGCCCACCGGTCGGTCTCCGACGCCACCTATGCCGCCACCCTGGCCCGCTTCGGCGCGCGCACGGTGGTGGAACTGACCGCGCTGGTCGGCTACTACACCTTGGTGGCGATGACGCTGAACGCCCACCAGATCCCGCTGGAGCCCGGCGTCGTCGCCGCCTTCCCGCTGCCCCAGGACGACCCGGCGGTATGGGGCAAGGCCCGATGAACGGCACCGCGCGACCGGCCACCCCGATCACGGGCTGGGATTGCCACAATCACCTGCTCGGCCCCTACGACCGCTTTCCGCTGGCGGCCGAACGCAGCTACACCCCGCCCGAGGCGCTGGTGGCGGACCACTCGGCCATGCTGGCCAGCCAGGGGCTGTCGCACGCGGTGCTGGTGCATCCCAGCGCGTACGGGGAAGACTATGCGCTGCTGTTCCATGCACTGGCGGCACACGATCACCTGCGCGGCGTCATCGTCGCGCGGCCCGGCACGCCGCTGGACCTGGGCACGCTGCGCGAACGCGGCGTGCGCGCGCTGCGCTACAGCCACCGCAGCGGCGCGGCCGGGAATTTCGCCGGCAGCGCCTCGATCGACGACCTGCGGCAGATGGCGCGCGCGGTGGCCGATGCCGGCCTGCACGTCGAACTCTGGACCGACTGCCAGGCGCTGCCCGGCATCGCGCCGATGCTGGCGGACCTGCCCTGCCCGGTCGTGATCGACCACATGGGCAGCTTCGACGTGGCCGCGGGCACCAACGACCCGGGCTTCCGGCAACTGGTCCGGCTGCTGGGCGAGGGCAAGGCCTGGGTCAAGCTGTCGGCCTACCGCAGCCTGCTGAAGACGCCGGGCCTGGAACCCGGCCGCCCCTTCCATCGCGCGCTGGTCGAGGCCAATCCCGACCAGCTCGTCTGGGGCAGCGACTGGCCCCATATCCGCATCGATCCGTGGCCCGGCACCCGCAGGCTGTTCGACACCTTCCTGGACTGGACCGACAGCGAGCCGCTGGCACGCCGGATCCTGCTCGACAACCCGACCCGGCTCTACGCGTAAGACGAGATCATCCTTCCAGCACGGGCTCCGTGCGCCGGAAGGATGGCCGTGCCGCGACCTCGTCGTACCAGGCGGCCAGATACGGCGCCCGCTCGCGCCACCGCAGCGCGCCGAAGCGGAAATCCAGGTAGCCCAGCGTGCAGCCCAGCGCGATGTGGGCGATGCCGAACGGCGCGGCGGCCAGCTCGCGCGCCTCGCCTTCCAGCCTTTGCAGCGATGCCTCGGTCTTGATCCGGAAGGCCTCGATCAGCGCATCCGAACGCTGCGCATCGCTCCGGTCGACCTCGTTGCGCCAAAGGATCAGCACATCCAGCAGGCCGTCGGCGAAAGCGTGCCAGCGCAGGGTCCGCCATTTTTCTTCGCCCGGGGCGGGGAAGAGGCCCCCGTCGGCCAGGTCGTCCAGGTATTCGCAGATGACCGCCGAATCGAACAGGGCCATGCCGTCGTCCAGCACCAGCGTCGGGATCTTGCTGAGCGGATTGTCGCGCATGATCTGCGGATTGGGCCGCAGCATGGCGGCCACCGACCGCACCCGCTCCACGCGATCCTCCAGCCGGAGTTCGTACAGGCAGACCATGACCTTGCGCACATACGGCGACTTGGGCGACCAGTGCAGCTTCATGTCCGTCGCCTTCATATCGCGCCGGCGGCGCGCAGCGCCTCGATGCCGGCGGCGTCGTAGCCCAGTTCGGCCAGGATCTCGGCGCTGTGCTGGCCCAGCGTGGGGGGCGCCTCCAGGCCCGGCAGCGCGGCATCGGCGAAGCGCATGGGGCTGGCGACCTGCGGGACCTGGCCGCCGCTGGGGTGCTCGATGTGGCGCAACAGGCCGCGCGCGATCGTCTGCGGTTCCTCGAACACCTCGGCCACGGTGTTGATCGGGCCGCAGGGCACGCCCGCGCCGTCCAGCAGGGCCAGCAGGCTCGCGCGGTCGCGGCGGGCGAGATCCTCGCGCAGCATGGCCGACAATTGTTCGATGTTGCGCACGCGCTGCGCATTGGTGGCATAGCGTTCGTCCGCCGCCCATTGCGCGTGGCCCAGGGCCTCGCACAGCTTGCGGAACTGGCCGTCGTTGCCGACCACCAGGATGATGTCGCCGTCCGCGCAGCGGTAGACGTCCTGCGGCTGGATGTTGGGATGGGCGTTGCCGTTGCGCCGCGGCGGCTTGCCGGACACGAGATAGTTCATGGCCTGGTTGGCCAGGGTGGCCACCTGCACGTCGAACATGCCGATGTCGATGTACTCGCCCTTGCCCGTCTCGTTGCGCCGGGCCAGCGCGGCCAGCACGGCCACCGCCGTGTACATGCCGGTCATCAGGTCGACGATGGGCACGCCCACCTTCTGCGGACCGCCGCCGGGACGGCCGTCGCGCTCGCCGGTCACGCTCATCAGGCCGCCCATGGCCTGTATCAGGAAATCATAGGCGGGTTGGTCGCGGCGCGGGCCGGTCTGCCCGAAGCCGGTGACCGAGCAATAGATCAGCCGGGGGTTCAACGCCCGCAGCGACGCCTCGTCCAGGCCATAGCGCGCCAGCGTGCCGACCTTGTAGTTCTCCAGCAGGATGTCGGCGCGCATGGCCAGCTCGCGCACGACGCGCTGGCCCTCGGGCGTGTCCAGCCCGACCGTGATCGACCGCTTGCCGCGGTTGACCGCGAGGTAATAGCCGGCCTCCTCGGTGTCCTCGCCCCGGCCGTCCTTCAGGAAGGGCGGCCCCCAGGCGCGCGTGTCGTCGCCGCTGCCCGGGCGCTCCACCTTGATGACGTCGGCGCCCAGGTCGGCCAGGGTCTGGCTGGCCCAGGGGGCGGCCAGGATACGGCTCAGGTCCAGGACCTTGACGTGCGACAACGGGCCCGTCGATCGATGCATACATTCCTCCGCGTGCGCGCCGATGGCCGGACGCGTCTCGTCCGTCCGCGCCTGTCGCCGCTGTCCGGACTCTAGGGGCATGGCGCGGGCTTGCCTACTGCCTGCGCCGTCAAGACTGCAATGCGTCCATGCGCATAACGTGCGTTATATCCCCGGCGCGCAGGCAGAAATGCCGCGCGGGTACACCGCGCGCGCGGCGCCGGCCGGAATAATGGACCGCATCCCCAACGCATTCCGGAGACTCCCCCGATGGACGACGCGCACGACCGGCCCCCACCCACCCCTGGCCGCATGAGGATAGGCGTCGCGGGCGCGGGCGCGATAGGCGGCTTCCTGGCCGCGCGCCTGGCCCTGGCGGGCCACGACGTCAGCGTGCTGGCGCGCGGCGCCACGCTGCGCGCGCTGGACGAACACGGCATACGGCTGGACAGCGGCGGCACGCGGTCGGTCGCCCGCGTCCGCGCCAGCGACGATCCGCGGCAACTGGGCCCGCAGGATCTGCTGATCCTGGCGGTCAAGTCACCGTCGCTGCCCGGGCTGGCCGACCGCCTGGGCCCCATGATCGGACCGGACACCCTGGTGCTGCCCGCGCTGAACGGCGTCCCGTGGTGGTTCTTCCAGTCGGGCGGCGGCCCCCTGGCGGGCCACCGGCTGCGCGCCGTGGATCCCGACGGCCGGCTCGAACGCGCCATTCCCGCGGACCGCGTCCTGGGCTTCGTGGTGTTTCCGTCCAGCTCCAGCCCCGAGCCCGGCGTGGTCGCCCACGCCTCGGGGTCGCGGCTGGTGGTGGGCGAACCGGGCGGCGGCGCCAGCCCGCGCGCGCAGCGCGCGGCCGAATGTCTGGCCGGTGCCGGCTTCGAAGCCTCGGCCAGCCCCGACATCCGCCGCATCGTCTGGGAAAAACTGCTGGGCAATGCCTGCTTCAACCCGGTCAGCCTGCTGACGGGTTCGCACACCGATCTCCTGATCGACGACGAACGCGTCAACCGCCTGTTCCAGGCCATGATGCGCGAACTCCTGGCCATGGGCGACGCGCTGGGCCTGCCGCTGGCCATCGAGCCCCCGGCGCGGCTGGCGGTCACGCGCAAGCTGGGCCACATCAAGACCTCCATGCTGCAGGACGTGGAAGCGGGCCGCGCGGTGGAGCTGGACAGCATCCTGGGAGCCGCCGTCGAGATCGCCGGCGAACTGGGCGTGCCCGCGCCGCTGCTCGATACCGTCTACGCGCTGGCGCGGGTGCGGGCCGAACGGCTGGGCCTGTACGCCCCGCCGTTAACGCCCACGCCATAGCAGCTTTGCGCGGCGGCGCCTATCCGGCGGCGAAGCCGGCCCGATACCATGCCCGGACATCGACAAGACAGGCGGCCACGTCCGCCACGGAGGAGACTGCCATGCACGCCAGACGCCTTGCGGCATGCCTGATCGCGAGCTGCACACTGGGGATCTTCACAGCACCGGCCATGGCGCAGGGCGCCTCGTGGCCCACGCGGCCGATCCGCTTCATCGTGCCCTTCCCCCCGGGCGGACCGACCGACACCTATGTGCGCACCATCGCCGGCCCCCTGGGCGAGGCGCTCAAGCAGACCATCGTCGTCGAGAACCGCGCGGGCGCCGGGGGCTCGATCGGCACGGCCGCCGTGGCCAAGGCGCCGCCGGACGGCTACACCATGGGCCTGGGCGCCGGCGGCGCGCTGATGGTCATGCCCCACCTGATGAAGGTCCCCTACTCGGTCACGCAGGACCTGGCCTACGTTTCCAGCCTGGCGCAGGTCCCCGCCGTCATCGCGGTCAACGCCAAGTCCGGCATCACCAACATGGCGCAGTTCCTGGAGCGCGCCCGCAGCCGTCCCGGCAAGATGAACTACGCCAGCGCGGGCACCGGCACCATGGTCCACCTGGCCGGCGAACGATTCAAGCGCGAGGCCGGCATCGACATCGTCCACGTTCCCTATGCCGGCGCGGCCCCCGCCATCACCGATCTGCTGGGCGGACAGGTCGAATCCATGGTCTCGGACCTGACGCCCATCCTGCCCCATGTCCAGGCCGGCACGGTCCGGGTCCTGGCGGTGACCACCGAGAAGCGGACCCCGCTGCTGCCCGACGCGCCCACCCTGGTCGAGCTGGGTTATCCCAAGGTGGTGCAGGCGACCGAGTACGGCGTCATCATGCCGGCCGGCACGCCACCCGCCATCGTCAACCGCGTCCAGCGCGAACTGGCCACCATCCTGGCCACCCCCGAGGTGCGCAAGGCCTACGAGCAGATGGGCTCGCTTGCCGTCTCCAGCTCGCCCGAGCAATATCGCAAGAACGTCCTCGGCAGCTACGAGTTCTGGGGCCAGTTCATCAAGGAAACCGGCATTTCACTGAATTGATTCAAACCATAGGAAACCTTGCCATGCCTGCCTCCAGCGGCCAGACCATCGCCCAGAAGATCCTGGCCCGCGCCGCGGGCCGCGAGACCGTCGCGCCGGGCGAATACATCAACTGCGTGCCCGACCACGTCGTCACCCAGGAGATGGTCTGGCCCATGCACAAGCGCAACCTGGAGAAGATAGGCGCGACCGCGTTCGCCCGGCCCGAGAAGGCCATCATCGTCATCGACCATACGCCGGCGGCCGCCACCGGTTCGCCGCACGCCGCGACGCACCACATGCTCAAGCAGTTGACGCGCGACTTCGGCGTCGACAACTTCTACGGCCCCAACACCGGGCTGCGCCACCTGGTGCTGGTCGAGCGCGGCTTCGCCCGGCCCGGGTCCCTGGTGTTCTCGGACGAAGGCAACATCGCCTCGATCGGCGCGGTGGGCGCGCTGAACGTTCCCATGTCCACCGACGTGCTGGCGCCGCTGCTCAATGACCGGCACTGGGTATGCGTGCCACGCACGGTGCGCATCGAACTGGTGGGCAGCCTGCCCTTCGGCGTGACCGGACGCGACCTGGTCCAGTCCATCATCCGCGACCACGAGGAACAGGGCACCTTCCTGCAATGCTGCGTCGAGTACGGCGGGCCGGCGCTGGCGGACCTCGGCCTGGACGACCGGCAGGCCATCCTGGCCTCGACCTTCCACACGGGCTCGGACACCGCCATCATGGACGTCGATGCGCGCGCGCTCGACTACGTGGACGAACGCGCGAACGGCCGGCCCTACCAGGTCGTGCGCAGCGACCCGGACGCGGACTACGCGGCGGTGCTGACCTACGACCTGTCGCAACTGACGCCCATGGTGACCGTGCCGCCCACGCAAAGCGGCGCGGTCGACGTCGCGCAAGTGGCGGGCCGGCGCATCGACCAGGCCGCCGTCGGGTCCTGCGCCAACAACCGGTTGGAAGACATGCGGGCGGCGGCGGCCGTGCTGCGCGGCCGCCGGATCGCTCCGCACGTCACGATGTACATCTCGCCCGGCAGCCAGAACGTCTACGCGGCGGCCGCCCGCGAAGGATTGCTGGAGGTGTTTGCCGAAGCCGGCGCCACCGTGCTGTCGCCCGGCTGCAATACCTGTTGGGGCTACCTGGGCGTGCTGAGCGGCGAAGACGTCTCCATCACCACCCACCAGTTCAACTACCAAGGCCGCAACGGCAGCACCCAGGCCGCGGTCCACCTCGCCTCGCCCTATACGGTGGCGGCCTCGGCCGTGGCCGGCGAGATCACGGACCCCCGCCCGCTGCTGGCGGGCCGGCTTTGAGGAGCGGCACGACATGAACGAAACATCCTCCGTGCGCACCCTGCGGGGCCGGGTTTGGAAATTCGGCGACCAGGTCTGCGGCGACGACGGCATCATCGAATTCGCCGCGGTGCGGGACGGCTTCGGCAAGCCGTTCGACCTGGACGCGCTGCGCCAGATGTGTTTTCGCCAGTTGCGGCCCGAGTTCCCGTCGGCAGTCCGGCCGGGCGACATCGTGGTCGGCGGCAGGAACTTCGCGCATCACAACCACGTGGAAGTCAGCGTTGCCATCAAGGCCTCGGGTATCGCGGCGGTCCTGGTGGAATCCTGCGAATCGGGCTTCATCCGGCGGGCGCTCAGCCAGGGCCTGCCGATACTGCTCGTTCCCGGCATCACGCAGGCCGTGGCCGATGGCGACGTGATCGGCGTCACACCGGCCACCGGCGCGATCGAGCTGGCCGACGGCCGCGTACTCCCGTCGCCGCCGTTCTCGCCGCAAATGGTGCGGATCTGGGAAAGCGGCGGGCTGGTCAACGCGCTGGCGGGCGAGTTCGCCGCGCACTAGCGTTAATTGTTGATTGCAGGAATGAGTTCTTGAACCGTCCTTGGTTGGTGGGGTGGGGCGGCCCGCTGTGGAGCGCAGCGAAGCCGGTCCCGCTTCGCGGGACTTCCCGGTGAGGGCAGACTTGGCGGGGCGGGCGCAGAACTCGGACCGGGCTATCCCGACAGCCGTCCTCAAACAGCTGCGCCCTTGCTTCCCCGCCAAGCCCACCCTCACCGGCGGCTCCGAATGCGCCCCACAGCGGGCCGCCCCACCCCACCAACCAAGGACTACAGCGGCGATAAATGACGATCGCAGGTCGGGACACCGTACTGAAAAGTGCGTTGATCTAGGTGCCTAGCGGTGCAGGTCTTGGCCGGGGCGCCGGGGCCGGATCAAGAAAATGAATGCCGACTCAGCCAAGGCTTGTTCACTCTAAACCGGCTTCTGCAGACGCGGATCGAACTGCACCGTCCGGCGCAGCGATTCGCGCTCGGCCATGCGGTCGGCCCAGGCCGACAGGCGAGGCCGCGTGGCGCGCCATTGCAGGTCGGCGAAACGGAAATCCGCATGGCCGACCCCGACCGCCACGCCCAGATGGCCGATGTCGAACTCGCGGCGGTCGAGCTCGTCCACCGTGGCTTCGAGCGCATCCAGCGTGGCCAGCGTCTTGGCGTGGTACGAGGACAGATGCGCCGGCGATTGACGAGCCGGGTCGCGCCCGCGCTCGTTGTTCCACAGGATCAGGATGTCGGTCAGCCCATTGCCCAGCGCATGCCAGCGCAGCGCCTCCAGGCGCTGGTCGAAACCCTGGGGGAACAAACGGCCCTTGCGGCTGTGGTGGTCCAGGTATTCGCAAATGACCAGCGAGTCGTACAAGGCCACGCCCTCGTCGGTCACCAGGGTGGGAATCTTGCCCAGCGGATTGTCCCGCTCCACGTCGGCGTTCACGGTGGACAGCGAGACGGTGGACAGGCAGGTTTCGATGGCCGCGTCCAGTCCGGTCTCGATGGCCGCGGCCATGACCTTGCGCACGTAGGGGGAGCGGGTGGACCAATGCAGCTTCATGCGCGCTTTCCGTCGAAACATTTCGTATGGCGGCCAGTATATCCACCCAGACGCGCGCGACCGCCGGCAAAGCTGGTGTGCCGGCCAGGTGATAGCAGCGGGCCGGCCGCGTCGCTATAGTCGATGAATGCCTAGGAACGCGCGCGCCCGGACGCGCCACAGGGGAGACAGATGGCCATCAGCTACGACCTCGTACGGTCGGTCAGCGCCCAGCTTTACGAACGCGCGCTGAAAAAGATACCCGAGGACACCAAGGAAGCATTGCGCGCGGCCGAGCGCGGCGAGCACAACGAGGTCGCGCGCGGCACGCTGCGCATCATGCTGCAAAGCGCCGATGCCGCCGAGGCCCGCCAGCACTTCGTCTGTTCCGATTCCGGCGTGCCGGTGTATTTCGTCGGCATCGGCACCGGCGCCCGCCTGGAAGGCGACATCAAGCGCGCCTTCGCCGACGGCTTCGACGACCTGGTCGCCAGCATCCAGCCGCCGCTGCTGGCCCACGTGACCAACCCGCTTACCAACGAGCGCGGCTACAAGGGCAAGGACATGCCCATCGTGACCTTCGACCTGATCGACGGCGCCGACTACGTGGACATCACCTGTTCGCCCAAGGCGCTGGGCTCGGGCCGCTGGGCCGCGCTGGAAATCTTCACCTTCCCCAGCCTGGAGACCATCGAGCGCTACGTGATGGAGGTCATCCTGAAGGCGGGGTCGCAGCACTGCCCGCCGGTGGTGATCGGCGTGGGCATAGGCGGCACCTTCGACTATGCCGCCAAGCTGGCCAAGCAGGCGACGCTGCGGCCCATCGGCACGGTCAATCCCGAGCCCACGCTGGCCGCGATGGAAGACCGTTTGAAGGAAGCCGCCAACGCGACGGGCTTCGGTCCCATGGGTACCGGCGGCGACAGCACCGCGATGGCGGTGCACGTGGACTATGCCTCGGGCCATGGCTTCACGCCGGTGGCGGTGTGTTTCAACTGCTGGATCAACCGGCGCACCCGCGCCCGCATCCATGATTCGGGCCGGGTGGAGATCATCGAATGACGGTCCGGCCTGACGAGGAATCGATATCGTGAGCACCCTGCACGAACTTGAACTGCCCCTGGACGAAGACAAGGTCCGGTCGCTGCGCGTGGGCGACCAGGTCCGCCTGCACGGCGAGGTCGTGCTGTGCGCGGGCATGACGACGCACGAACGCCTGACCGGATTGCTCGACCGTGGCGAAGCGCCTCCCATCGACCTGAACGGTGCCGCGCTGCTGCATCTGGGCAGCTACAGCCGGGAGGCCGATGGCCGGTTCGAGGTGCTGTACCTGAACCCCACCACCAGCACGCGCTTCAACGGCTTCATGCCGCGGCTGATCCGCGAGGCGGGGTTACGGGTGACCGGAGGCAAGGGCGGGCTGGATGCGCGCAGCGTCGAGGCCATGCGGGAGGCGGGCTGCGTGTACCTGTCGTTTCTGGGCGGGGGGTGCACGCTGCTGTCGGAAGCGATACGGGAGGTGGTGGCGGTGCACTGGAACGACCTGGTGCACCACTACCGGCTGGTGAAATTGCGAGTGGAGGGGTTGGGGCCGGCTACGGTGGGGATCGACGCGCAGGGCAACAGCCTGTACGGCGACCTGGCAGAGGCGGCACACGACCGGCTGCCCGCGATCCTTGCCCGTCTAGGCGAGCGCAGGGCGGAAGGCCCCTAGGGCGGCGGCTCCGCGCCCGGCTGCCGTTGCAGCATCGGCCGATGGAAGATTTCCCCCAGCGCGGCATAGAAAGGCCCGCCCAGGCGGGCGATGGGCCGCATGGCGGCGCTGTTGACGCGCCGGCCGTCGTAGATGTCGGGGGACAGGTGAAAGGCGACGACCTGGCCGATGTACAGGGTGTTGTAGCCCTCGCCCAGGGTGATGGCCTGGTCCAGGCGGCATTCCATTTGTACCGGCGTCGAAGCGATACGCGGCGGCTTGACGTGGTGGCTGGGCAAAAGGGAAATGCCCAGGGCCTCGGGTTCGCTGATCTCGGGCGGGTATTCGGCCGCGCTGGCGTGCATGATCTCCAGATCGGCCTCGGTCGAGACGTTGACCACGAACTCGCCCGTCTCGACGATGTTGCGCGCGGTGTCCTTCAGGTCGCCGTCCAGCGTGGAGATGTTGACCGCCAGCATGGGCGGGCGGGTGGCGACGTAGTTGTAGGAACTGAACGGGGCGGCGTTGACGCGCCCGTTCCGGTCCTGCGTGGTGATCCAGGCCACGGGGCGCGGCACCACGCAGCCGACGACGAGGCGGTAGGCGTCGGCCGGGTCCAGGCCCTGGCCGTCGACGCGTATGAATTCCTTCATGTTCTCCGGTTCCGATTCATTTCGCCAGCATGTCCAGGGCGCCCAGCAGCTCGGTCATCGCCGTCTTGTCCTTCTGGGCGAAGACGGTGACTTCGGCCGGCGTCATGTTGTCGATGCTGCCGTCCTGCTGCGCCAGGAAGCGCTGGTGTTCCGGCTCGGCGTTGATCGCCGTCAGGGCCGCGCTGAGTTTCTCGATGATAGCCGGGGGCGTGCCGCGCGGGGCCGCCAGGGCGTACCAGGTGGAGACTTCGTTCCAGTTCCTGATGCCGGCCTCGGCCATCGTGGGCACCTCGGGCAGCAGCGAGGACCGCTTGGCGCCGGTATAGGCGATGGCCTTGAGGCGGCCATCCTTGACGAAGGGCAGCACGGGCGAGGCGCTCAGCATGCCCAGCTCGACCTGGCCGCCGATCAGGTCCTGCAGGGCCGGGGCGGCGCCCTTGTAGGGAACGTGGGTGATTTCTATGCCGGCGCGGCGGCGCAGCAGCTCGCCGGCCAGGTGGGTCGGGCCGCCGGTGCCGGCCGACGCGAAGTTGAGCTTGCCGGGCTGCTTGCGCGCGCGGTCGAGCAGGTCCTGCATGGTGTTGATGCCGAGCTTGGCGTTGGCGACCAGGACCACGGGCTGGTTGGCCACCAGCCCGACCAGGTCGAAGTCCTTCAGGCCATCGTAGGTCGCGCGCTCGATCAGCGGACCGACCACCATGCCGGGCGAGGTGCCCATCAGCAGGGTGTAGCCGTCGGGCTTGGCGCGCGCCACGTAGCCGGTGCCGACCATGGCGCCGCTGCCGGCCTTGTTCTCGACGACCACGGGCTGGCCCAGGCGGTCCTTGAGCCGAGACGCCAGTTCCCGGGCCAGGGTATCGGCGGGGCCGCCGGGCGCATAGGGGTTGATCAGGGTGACCGGCCGGCTGGGGTAGTCGGACTGGGCATGGGCGGCGGGCAGCAGCAGGGCCGTGGCCGCCAGGCCGCCGAGCAGGATGGCGAGTGCGCGTTTCAAGGTCGTCTCCGTGGCTTATGGTTATCCGCCATTCGGCCGCATCCGGCCATGGCGCTGCGACCCACTATAGAAGCGCGCCCTGCCCCGTCCCAGGACCGGGGAAGGCAAAGCTGATATGTGCGGCGGCGCAACCGGCGGCGCCGGATCCGCTCACTCCTCTCCCAGCAGCCGGCGCGCCAGCCGCCAATGCGGCCGGTCGATCATCTTGCCGTCCAGGTTCAGGGCGCCCGCGCCGGGATGGGCGGCGAACGCCTGGACCACCGCCCTGGCCCACTGCAATTGGGCTTCGTCGGGCGTCAGCAGCCGGTTGATCGGCTCCACGTGGCGGGGATGGATGGCCAGCTTGGCGACGAAGCCGTCGCGCGCGGCCTCGCGCGTCTCGTCCGCCAGGATGTCGGGCGCGTCCAGGTCCACGCAGACGGTGTCCACCGCCCGCACGCCCGCGGCGGCCGCGGCCGCCAGGCACAGGGAACGCGCCAGCCGGAACGGTTCGGTGTAGCGGCCGGCCTCGCGGTTGCGGCGGGCGCCCAGGTCGGCGGCCAGGTCTTCCGCGCCCCACGACAGCCCCCACAGCCGGGACGTGGCGCCGGCGTAGTCATGCAGGCCGAACAGCGAACGGGCGGTCTCGGTCACGATGGCCAGGATGCGGATGCCGCCCGCGGGCAGGTCTGCCATGGCCTCGCAGGCGTCCAGATAGTGCGCCGCCTGTTCCAGGTCGGCGCGCCGGGCGCACTTGGGCAGCACGATGCCGAACGGCCGCCCCGGCACGACGGCCGCCAGGTCGGCCAGCGCCTCGCCGCTGTCCAGCGCATTGATGCGCACCCACACCTGCTTGCCGGCGGGCGCCTGGCCGAGCATGGCGCGCACCGCCTCCCGCGCCGCCGCCTTGCCGTCGGGCGCGACCGAGTCCTCCAGGTCCAGGATCAGCGCGTCGGCGGGACTGGCCGCGGCCTTGTCGAACTTGCGCGGCGCATCGCCCGGAACGAACAGCATCGAGCGGACCATGGCGGTCTCCTCTAGGCCGGAGCCTTGTGCATCAAGGCGGAGCGCTTGCAGCGGGCGACGATGTCGTCGTCCTGGTTCAGCGCGACGTGCTCGAACTCGACGATGCCGGCGTCCGGGCGCGAACGGCTTTCGCGTACCGACAGCACGCGGGTGCGCACGTGCAGCGTGTCGCCCGCGAACACCGGCTTGGGAAAGGCCACTTCGGTCATGCCCAGATTGGCCACCGTCGTGCCCAGTGTGGTGTCGTTCACCGTCATGCCTATCATCAGCCCCAGCGTGAAGAGGCTGTTCACCAGCGGCCGCTTGAACTCGGTCCGGGCAGCGAAATGGGCGTCGATGTGCAAGGGCTGCACGTTCATGGTCAGGGAACTGAACAACACGTTGTCCATTTCCGTGACCGTGCGGGTCCAATCGTGGGCGAACTCCTGCCCGGGGGAGAACTGTTCGAAGTAGAGCCCCGCCATCGTCGTCTCCTGAATGCCGTTTCCTGTCGGGAATAAGGATTTATATACCCGAACCTCGACATTCGTGCCCGCCGGGCCCCGGCGCCTACGGCGCCCCGTTCTCGTCCAGGCGCAGCGAGCGGGCCAGCTCGTTGATCCGGTCCTTGGTCTCTTCGACCAGCGTACCGATCTCGCTGGCCGACGTGGACGAGCGCATGGCGAGCTTGCGCACTTCGTCGGCCACCACCGCGAATCCGCGCCCGGCGTCTCCCGCGCGGGCCGCCTCGATGGCCGCGTTCAGCGACAGCAGGTTGGTCTGCGCGGCGATCTCGTTGATGACCGCCACGATCTGGCCGATCTGTTCGCTCGAGGCCAGCACGGAATCCATCGCGCTGTGCGTGGTCTCGCGTTCCGTATGCTCGGCCTGCACGTTCTTCAGGAAAGCCGTGTAGGCGATCTTGCCTTCGAGCCGTATCTTCGACAGCGACAAGAGGCCCCATATGCGCGTGCCGTCCTTGCGCTCGATGGGCACCTCGCGGCTGGTGCCCACGATCTTGTCCTTGCCCGTCTCGCGGTTGGCTTCAACCAGCCGGTCGTGGCCAGCCTGGATGGCGTGGGGCACCAGCATCTTGACGTTCCTGCCCAGGACTTCGTCGCGGCCATAGCCCCACAGCCGCTCGGCGGCGGCGTTGAAGAAGGTGACGTTGTTCTTCTCGTCGATGGTGACCACCGCGTCCAGCGCCTGCTCCAGCGCCTGGTTCATCATCTCGCGCGCGTTGTGCTCGCCCGTGATGTCCTTGACGAAGGCCGTATAGGTGATGCGGTCGCCGACCTTCACGCGCGACAGCGACAGACAGGCCCACACCTTGGCGCCGTCCTTGCGTTCGAGCCGCACGTCGCGGCTGGTGCCCACGATCTTGTCCACGCCGGTGCTGCGGTTGGCGTTCACGTAGCTGTCGTGCACGGCCTGGATGGCCTGCGGCACCAGCATCTTCACGTTGCGACCGATCACCTCGGACCGCTCGTAGCCCCACAGCCGTTCCGCCGCCGAGTTGAAGAACGTGACGTTGTTCTCGCTGTCGATGGAGACCACGGCGTCGATGGCCTGTTCCAGCGTCTGGTCGATGACCTCGCGCACCGCGCGCTCGCGCGAGATGTCCTTGACGAAGGCGGTGTACAGGATACGGCCGCCGATCCGGATCTTGGACAGGGACAAGGCACCCCAGACCTGGGTACCGTCCTTGCGCTCGACCTGCACCTCGCGGCTGGTGCCGACGATCTTGTCCTGGCCCGTCTCGCGGTTGGCCTCGACCAGCCGGTCGTGGTCGGCCTGGAGGCCGCGGGGCACCAGCATCTTCACGTTGCGGCCGATCACTTCCGACCGGTCGTAGCCCCAGAAGCGCTCGGCGGCGGCGTTGAAGAACGTGACGTTGTTCTTCTCGTCGATGGACACCACCGCGTCCAGCGCCTGCTCCAGCGTCTGGTTGATGGTCTCGCGCTCTTCGTGCTGCACGGTGATGTCGCGCACGAAGGCGGTGTAGGTGATGTGGCGGCCGATGTTCACCCGCGACAGCGACAGGCTGACCCAGACCTTGCGGCCGTCCTTGCGGTCGATCTGCACCTTGCGGCTGGTGCCCACGATCTTGTTCTGCCCGGTCTCGCGGTGGGCGTTGACGTAGCCGTCGTGCGCGGCCTGGATGACCTGCGGCACCAGCATCTTCACGTTGCGGCCGATCACCTCGGAACGGTCGTAGCCCCACAGCCGCTCCGCCGCGGCGTTGTAGAAGGTCACGTTGTTGTTCTGGTCGATGCTGACCACCGCATCGACGGCCTGCTCCAGCACCTGGGTGGAACGATCCGAACGGAATTCCAATACGCGCGCCAAGCGACTTGCGGTTCCCGACATGCCGACCTCCTTTGAATAACAGGATCTCGGCGCGCGCCCCAGGGAATGGATCAGGGACAACCCTGAGTACACACAACTTCGGTCATCACGACTCCTTCTGAAGTGAACGCCGCACCGGAGGCGTCAATCCAGACGGATGCCGAACTCCGCGATGATCGCGCCCGCACGCGTGTAGTCGTCGCGCGTGCGGCGCGTGAAATCCTCCGCCGAGCCTCCCACCGGCACTTCCCACTGCGCGCGGAACTCCTTCTGCACGTCAGGCTCGGCCAGAATGGCCGCGACCTCGCGGTTGAGCCGCGCGACCACCGGAGCGGGCGTGCCGGCGGGCGCCAGCATGCCGTACCAGGTCGTCACGTCCAGCCCCTTCACCCCCTGTTCCTCCAGCGTCGGCACCTGGGGCAGCAGCGTGGAGCGGGTGGGCTGCACCACCCCCAGCGCCACCATCTTGCCGGCCTGGACGTGCGGCCAGAGCGAGCCCGGCACGCCGTAGATCAGGTCGATGTGGCCGCCCAGCAGGTCGGTGATGGCGGGCGCGGTGCCCTTGTAGGGCACGTGCGTGATCGACACGCCCGCCGCGCGGTTGAACAGTTCCCCGGCGATGTGCATGGGCGACCCGCTGCCCGGGCTGCCATAGCTCAGGCCCGGGCGCTTCCTGGCCAGCGCCACCAGCCCGGCCGCGTCGGACACGCCCAGGCCGGGCCGCGCGGCCAGCAGCAGCATGCCCTGCGACAACTGGATGACCGGCGCGAACGCCCGCACGACGTCCGGCGTGGAGGCCTTGGGCAACAGGTGGGCCGCCAGGAACAGAGTGTTCGGCGCCACCAGCAGCGTGTAGCCGTCGGGCGCGGCCTTGGCGACGTGGCTGGCGCCGATCATTCCGCTCGCCCCCGGCAGGTTCTCGACCACGAAGGGCTGCCCCAGCCGCTTGGCCAGGCGCAGGGCCACCAGCCTGGCCAGCACGTCGGTGCCGGCGCCGGGCGGATAGCCGACCACGATCGTCACGGGCTGCGCGGGGTAGCCGGCGCCGGGCGCGGGCTGGGCCTGCGCGAGGGAACAACAGGACAGCAACAGGCAGATCAGGATTCTCACGGCGCTCTCCTGGCCGCGCGACGGCGGCCGGCTTCGGGGTTCAGGCGGGTTCCAGCATCCGGTCCAGCGCGGGCGCGCGCCGGGCCAGGATGTCCTGCTGCATCTCCTGGGCATAGTCCTGCTTGGCCGTCCACTCCGCGCCCTGGTCCGGCAGGCTGGGGGCGGACCGCGTCAAGGCATAGCCATAGGTCGGGCACACGCCCTCGCCTTCGGCGCGCATGCCCTTGGGCCGCTCGCCCGCCTGCACGGCGCGGATGCCTGCCCGCAGTTGGCGGCGGAACAGGGCGATGCCGGCATCGGCGGCGGTCAGGTTCTCGTTGGCCTGGATCGCCATCCTGCCTTGCGCGACCCAGGCATCCCAGTCGCCCGGGTTGCGGTGCCGTTCCTCGTAGCTGCGTTCGCCCGTCTGGCCGAAGGTGATCGTGGCCAGGTAGTCGGCACGCGCCTTCTTGCTCCATTCTGGCGACAAATGCAGCCATCCCATATGCATCGCGTTGAAATCGTCGTTGGGCACGATCCAGGTCGACAGGCCCAGGCCGTGGCTGGAGGGCAACTGGCGCCGGTAGCGCAGCTCGATCGCCTGCCGCCGGCCCGGTTCGCCGGCCATGTTCTCGGGAATGGCGTCGCCCAGGCGGATGCCGTCGGGCACCCGGGCGATGTTGGGCAGGATCAGCTCGTTGACCCGGCAGTAGTACAGGTCGTGCACGCGCCGCACGCTGGTGGTGATCTGCCCGATGGGCGTCTCGCAGGCCTGGATGACCGGGAGATCGTAGGCATAGTCGCCGAATTGCTGCACGTCGAACATCGAATGCAGGAAGGTCAGGTGGATGGGATCCTGGGTGTTCTCGCGCAATTGCACCCAGTTGCAGGGGTTATGCCAGCAGAATGGCAGATACTCTTCCTCGTCGTGGTGCATGAAGTCGTAGTCGGGGAATGGCGGCCGCTGGTCGGGCGGGCCCATGTACGCGAACACCAGGCCGCGGAACTCCCGCACCGGATAGGCGCCGTGGTACATGCGGGACGCCAGCGCACCGGGCACCTTCTCGCCCGGCACGTCCAGCAGCGCGCCGTCCACGCCGTAGTGCCAGCCATGGTAGGCGCAGCGCAGCCCGTGGTCCACGATCAGCGCGAACTCCAGCGAAGTGCGGCGATGGCTGCAATGGCGCTCCAGCAGGCCAAGATCGCCGGAGCGGTCACGGAACACCACCAGTTCCTCGCCCAGGATGGTGATGGGCACGGGCAGGTCCTTGATGTCGGCGGCCAGCGCCACCGGCTGCCAGAAACGGCGCAGGTATTCGCCGGCGGGCGTGCCGCGGCCGACCTCGGCCAGTTCGCGGTCGGGTGTCGTGGAGGGCCGGCGGTCGTAGCCGCCATAGGGCCGGGTTGCGTTGCGGACATCCTGTGCCATCTCGGGCCTCGTCGGAGTGGGAATGAGCGCATTGTCCCGAGCGGCCCGCGGCGGGGGAAGCCGGCCACGGTCAATTCAGTTGTAGGTAAATTCGATGCAATCGAATACGCAGCGCTAGGTATGGCGATAGAGCCATGGCACACTCGGCCTGTTCCGTCCTGCCTCCGGGATCGCGCCATGGATCACTACAAACAACTCGAATCCTTCGTTTCCGTGGCGCTGCACGGCAGCTTTTCCGCCGCGGCCCGCAGCGAAGGGGTGGCGCCCAACGTGATGCGCGAACGTATCGACGCGCTGGAGCAGCGCCTGGCCGCCCGGCTGGTGCATCGCGGTCCGCGCGGGCTGTCGCTGACCGACGCCGGCACCGGCTTCCTGGATGCCGCGCGCGCCTTGCTCGCCGAGCTGGAACAGGCCGAGGCGGCCGTGTCGGCACGCGCCTCGGGCGCGCACGGACACCTGCGCGTCACCGCGCCCGCGGGCTTCGGGCGGCGCCACATCGCCCCGCTGATCCCGGCGCTGGTGGCGCGCCATCCCTCGCTCGACATCACGCTGGACCTGCACGACCACTACGCCAACCTGCCCACCGGGGACTTCGATTGCGCGTTCTTCATCGGCGATCCGCCCGACAGCAGCCAGGTCGCCATCCCGCTGGGCGGGACGCGGCGCGTGGTGGTCGGCAGTTCCGCCTACCTGGACCGCGCGGGCGTACCGGCCCGCCCCGCCGACCTCGCCCGCCACAACTGCCTGTGCTTCCACGGCGAAAGCCAGATGCAGGCCCGGCATTGGCAGTTCCGCGTGGATGGGCGCCTGCTGCAGCAGCCGGTGTCCGGCACGCTGCGCTGCTCGGACGGCTCGACGCTGCACCAATGGGCGCTGGCCGGCATGGGCCTGGCCTGGCGGGCGCTGTGGGAGGTCGAGGACGACCTGCGCCACGGCCGGCTGCGCTCGGTGCTGGACGACTACGCGGTCGCGACCGTGGGCATCTACGCCGTGGTACCCCAGCGCGGGCACATGCCGTCGCGGGTGCGGGTGTTCATCGATCACCTGCGGCAGGCCTACGGCGATCCGGGCTATCCATCGGCGCCGGCGGCGCGGCTCTAGTTCAGGACGCCTGGGCGGCCCGCGCCTTGGCATAGCGGATGAACAAGGCGGGGATCTCCGGCAGGGTCCGGCCCCGCATGCCGACCAGCACCGGTTGCAGCCTGGGCGACTGCCCCGCCACGGCATGGAACTCCAGCACGCCCGCCTCCACTTCCGCCGCGAAGACGCTGCGGCCGGCCAGGGTGAAGCAGCCTCCCAGCGCCAGCATCTCGCGCAGTATCTCGGCCGAACCCGCCTCCTGGAACAGCGGCATCGCCGGGGTCACGCCCGCATCCTGGAACAGCAGCCTGACCGACGCTTCGTACAGCGTGCCGCGGCGCACGGAATACAGCGGCAGTCCGGCCAGCACCTGCATCAGCGGCCGCCCGCCGGGACGCACGGTCCCGGCTTTCGCCACCCAGCCCAGTTGCTCGTTGAAGCGGGCCTGGACCGTCATGGTGCCGTCCACCGCCGCGCCGGGCAGGAACGCGCAATCGATGTCGCCTTCGCCCAGGCAGGCGCGGATTTCCTCGGAGGTCCCCGCGCGCACGGTCAGCCGCACGCCCCGGTTTTCGCGGATGAAACCGGACAGCACCCTGGGCACCAGGCTGGCCGTGGCCGTATGGAAGGCGCCGATGCGCAGTTCGGGGCGCCCGCCGGCACCCTGCTGCACCGACGCGATGGCGCTGGCCGACAGCCGCAGCAGTTCGCGGCAATGCGGCAGCAGCGCCTCGCCCGCGCTGGTCAGGTTGACGCCCCGGTTGTGCCGGCGCAGCAGCGCCACGCCGACGCAAGCTTCGAGCTGGGCGAGGCGGGTCGAGACGTTGGACTGCACGGTGCCGAGCGACACGGCCGCCCCGGAAATGCTCTGGGCTTGCGCCACGGCCAGGAAGTAGCGGGCGGATTCGATGTCGAGCAGCGGCGCGTTCATCGTTCCAGCATAGCAGGATGGCACTGTCTTATATCCATGAAAAAGATTGATCCCATCTTTAAAACAGGGATCCATCCTCACATCCCGGGACTATCGTGACGGCATGGAAAAAAGCTATGACGCAATCGTGATAGGCGCGGGATCCGCCGGCTGCATCGTCGCCCGCCGCCTGTCGGAGGACGGCCGGTGCCGGGTGCTGCTGCTCGAGGCGGGCCCGGACCCCGGCCCCCTGGAAACACCGGCCATCCGCCACCCCTATCCGCTCTCGGCCTACGACGCGGCGCTACAGTGGCCCGGGCTGACAGGACAGATCGTGGGCGGCGCCGACCGCCGCATGGCCCGCGTCCCGCAGGGCCGGCTCGTGGGTGGTTCGTCGTCCATCAACGCCATGGTGGCGATGCGCGGGATCGCGGCGGACTTCGACGAATGGTGCGAAGCCGGCGCGCAGGGCTGGAGCTGGCGCGACGTGGAGCCCTACTTCCGCCGGCTCGAATCCGCCGACCCCCACCGGGACTGCGACGATGCCGCCGCCATCGCCATCGCGCGGCAATCGGCCTCGCCGCATCGGCGGCTCAGCAACGCGCTGCTCGCCACGTGGGAAGACGCGGGCTATCCGCGTATCTCGGATCCCAATACCGATTTCCGCGACGGCTGCTTCGTGCAGCCGGTCTCGACCGACCGGGGCGGCCGCTGCTCGGCGAACCGCGCCTACCTGGGCACGGCCACGCGGGCCCGGGCCAACCTGGACATCCTGCCCGACACGCGCTGCCTGCGGCTGCGGATCGAACAAGGACGCGTATGCGGCGTCGAAACCGAGTCGGCCGGCACGCCGCGGGTCTTCCTGGCCCCCCGCGTCTTTCTGTGCGCCGGCGCATTGCAGACGCCCACCCTGCTGCTGCGTTCCGGCATCGGCGATGCCGCCGCGCTCGAAGCGCTGGGCATCCGGACGGTGGCGGACCTGCCCGGCGTCGGCCGCAACCTGCAAAACCATTGCGCGCTGCCCCTGGGCGTCATCCTGAAAGGCAGAAAAGGACTGCCGCCCGGCCTGCCGACCGCGCACGCGGCCTTGCGGCTGTCCTCGGGTGCCCATCGCTCCGGCGGCGACGTCTACCTGTCGGTCTGGGACCGGGCCGCGTGGCATGCCGCGGGCAGCCACGTGGGCGTGCTGAACGTCGTGCTCCACCGCCCCGCATCGAGCGGATCGGTCACCCTGCGCTCAGGCGACTGCCGGGTCGCGCCCGACATCGACTTCAACATGCTCGATCACCGATCGGACGTCGAGCGCCTGTCGATGGGCGTGCGTGCCGCGGCCCAATTCCTGGAAAGCCCCCGCGTACGCGCCATCGGCCGCGGCACCGGACTGGTCAAGCTGGGCAAGGCGGCCGCGTGGATGGGCTTTCGCACGTCCGCGACGCGCCTGGCGAGCCGCGCCATGACCGCCGCCGGCGGCCTCTGGCCCGGGCTCCTGTCGCCGCTGTACACGCTGGCGGTAAAGCCACTGCCAGCGCCGCTGTCCGGCCCCGCCGACCCGCAGGCCATGCAGGCGGCGCTGCGGGCGTCGATCGTGCTCCAGTACCACCAGGTCGGCACCTGCGCGATGGGTCCGGCGGCATCGAGGCTGTCGGTGGCATCGCCCGACGGCCAGGTCCACGGCGTGGCGGGGCTGACGATCGCCGACGCGTCCCTGCTGCCCGCGGTCCCCCGCGCCAACACCAATCTTCCGGTCATGATGGCCGCGGAAAAAATCTCGGCCATGTTCCTGAATCGATGAAAAAAGACACCCGCGCGAAAGGCGCGAACAAGGAGACATCATGCTGACACGACGGACCTTCCTGGGCATCGCCGCCGGCGCCGCCATCACCGTCCGGCCCGCGTTCGGGGAAACCTTTCCCGCCCGGCCGGTCAAGGCCCTGCTGGGCCTGAGCCCGGGCGGCGGCGCGGACCTGCTGGCCCGCATCCTCTTCCGCAGCATGGAGGCGGAGCTTCACCAGCCCATCGTGCTGGAGAACCGGCCCGGCGCCGGCACCACGCTGGCGGCGGAGGGCACCGCCCGCGCCGAGCCCGATGGCTACACGATGTACGTGGCCACGGGCAGCTACGTCACGAGCGCGGTATTGCTGCGCGAACGCGGCGCGGCGCTGCAGCGTTCGGGCCGGGGCCTGCTGGATGCGCTCGCGCCGGTCAGCCTGATGTTCACCGCGCCCTATTGCATCGCCGCGCGGCGCGGTTCGGGCCTGGATTCGATCCAGGACGTGCTGGCGCAGGCCCGGCGGCGCCCGGGCGAACTGACCTATGCCTCGTCCGGCATGGGCAGCCAGCCTCATTTCGCCGGCGAGCTGTTCCAGTCCGCCACCGGGACCAAACTCCTGCACATCCCCTACAAGGGTCTGGGGCCCGCCATCGTGGGCGTGCTGGGCGACCAGGTGCAACTGGTGTTCTCGGACATGAACTCGGTCTTTCCCCGGCACCGCGGCGGCGAGATGAAGATCCTGGCGGTGACCGGCGACACCCGGCCCGCCCTGGCGCCCGACATCCCGACGATGAAGGAGGCCGGCATCGCCGGCATGGACATCGCCGCCTGGCAGGGCTATCTCGTGCCCGCCCGGACGCCGGCCGCGCGGATCGACGTGCTGGCCTCGGCCATCGACCGCAGCCTGCGCGACCCGGCGGTGCGCGACCGGGTGCTCGAGAACGCCGGCGTGCCGGCGGACACGTCGCCGGCGCACTTCCGCGCCTTCCTCGAAAAGGAAACGCGGCTCTATCGCAGGCTCGCGGAATCCGCGGGCATCAAGGCGGATTACTAGCAGCGTCCGGCAAGGACAGGGAGATGCAGGTGGTCAAATACGATTTTTCCGGACAGGTGGCCGTCGTGACCGGCGCGGCCAGCGGCGTGGGCCTGCGCATCGCGCAGGACCTGCTGGGCGCCGGCGCGCGGGTGTCGATGTGGGACGTCGGCGCCGAGGCGCTGCGGGCGTCGGCCGCGTCCCTGATTCCGGCCGACGGCATCGATCAACGCACGGTGGACGTGCGGCGCCACGAGCAGGTGGAACAGGCGGCCCGGGCCGTCCTGGCCCGCTGGGGGCGGATCGACATATTGATCAACAATGCGGGCATCATCCGCCCGCCCGGCCCGCTGGCCTCGTCGTCGCTGGCCGACTGGGACGACGTCCTGGCCGTCAACCTGACCGGCACCTTCCACTGCTGCCGGGCCGTGATGCCCATCATGGCGCAGGCGGGATACGGGCGCGTGGTCAACGTCGGCTCGACCTCCGGCAAGGAAGGCAATCCCTACACGCCTTCCTACTCCGCGGCCAAGGCGGGCGTCATCGCGCTGACCAAGAGCCTGGGCAAGGAATTCGCCGCCAGCGGCGTGCTGGTCAACTGCGTCGCGCCCACCGTGCTGAACACGCCCATGACCCGCCGCAACATCGAGATCGCGCCGGAACGCACGCAGCGGCTGCTGGAAAAGATCCCCATGGGCCGATTCGGCGAAGTGGAAGAACTGGCCGCCATGTTGGCCTGGCTGTCGTCGCGGGCGTGCAGCTTCAGCACGGGCGCGGTCTTCGATCTGTCCGGCGGGCGCGCCACCTACTGATCGACATTTGACGCGACGCCGCGGCTCATCGCCTGCCGGCGGCCACCGCGTCGTAGCCGACTTCGCGCGCGCGCAGGAAGGTCGCGCCCGGGCTCAGCCGGACCTGGCGCTCGAGCGCCTGATGGTCGACCTGCAAAGGTGCCACGAGTTGCGCGGCAAACAAGAGCACGCCCTGCGCCAGCGTCTCCAGCGACTCGACCACGGCGCAGGCAGCCAACAGGTACGTGGTATTCAACTGGAGCCTGGCGCTCGATAGCGAAGCGAGGACCACGGCATGGTTGGCCTGGACCTTCATGCACATCATCTCCAGCATCGAGGCGTGCGTCGGATTGATCTTGCCCGCCATGCTGGAGGAGCCCGGCCCCGTGTCGGGCAGGACCAGTTCGCCAAGGCCGCAGTGCGGCCCGGAGGCGAGCAACTCGATGTCGCGGCTCAGCTTCAGGCAGATGACCGACGCCTCGACCGCCACATGGGAAGCGCGCAACAACGCCGTATCGACGACCTGGCACGCGCAAGGCAAGGGCGCCGCCACGAACGCCTGGCCGGTCGCGGCCCGCAGTTCCCCGATGAAGGCCGCGGCGAAATCCGGATGTATGCCGCGTCCGGTGCCGACGGCGCCGCCGCCCTGCGGAACCGAAAGCAGTGCTTCCTGCGCCAGCGCAACCTGCCGAAGGCAGTCGCGCAGGAGCGCGGCGAAGCCGCCGAACTCCGCGCCGACCGACGTACCGTGCGCATCGCGCAGGAACGTGCGCCCGACCTTGGGCGTGTCGGCATGCCGGGCCGCGAACGCTTCCAGCTCGCTCGCCAGGCACGCCAGGGCGGGCCCGAACGTATCCCGCAGCGTGGTCGCCAATGCGATGTGCGTGACCGTCGGCCAGGTGTCGTTGGACGACTGGTTGCGGTTGACGTGGTCGAGCGGGTGGATCGCCAGCTCGACCGAAGACAGTTCGGCCGCCCGGATCGCGATCACTTCGTTGACGTTGATGTGCGTCGGGTTGCCGTCGCCCGCCTGCCATGGCCCCAGCGGGAACGATTCGACAAGATCTCCGTTCGCCACCTCCGACGCCGCCTGGGCGATCCGTTCGGCCATTGGCCCCGGGAGTTCGCCCAGCCGGCCGTTGGCTCGGGCACTGGCCAGTTTCTGCGTACCGAATGCGCGCAGGAGACTGGCCGGAATGCGCCCCCCGACGCCTGGATAGCGCTGCAGCGCGCTCTCGGTGTACGGTCCCCATTTCGGCACGGACGTGCCCGGCATCGTTGTCATGCTGCGTCCTCCTGGTCAGTGCTGGGCCGCACGGACGACACCGTCCAGCGCAACGTCGCCGCCCACCCAGCACGGCTGCCCGCTCTCGCCGGCGGCTGGCAGGCTCACCACGATGCGCGAGGGAGAACCCATGGCTTCCCCCTGCCGGATCGTCACCGGCCGGGCCTGTCCGTCCACCAATCCCAGGTGGCGAAGCCCCCAGGCCAGCGCGGTCGCGGCGATGCCGGTCGCCGGATCCTCCACGTAGCCCGAGCGCTTGGGAAACTGGCGCGCGGTGTACTCGGCGCCGCCGCCCTGCTCGGTCGCGACGGCGTAGGGGTACAGTCCCGTCGATCCGATCTGCTCGCAAAGGGCTTCGACCTGGTCCGCCTGGATGTCCAGCGTCTGCACATCCTCCGGGGACCGCAGGCGGATCAGCGTCTTGGGCCGGCTGGTCGAGGCATTCAGGCACGGGCCGATGATCCGTTCGCGGGCAATGCCCAGGCAGCCGGCTATCGCGTCGGTATGCCGGGCATCGAGCACTTCGATGGAGGCCGGGGGCTGGCTGATCTGGATCCAATCGCCGGCCTTTCTGCCGGTGACCGTGCCGCCCAGCGTGTCGATCGCCACCGCCGAGCCGTCCCACCGCCCCTGGGCATGCAGCATCCACAGCGCCGCAATGGTCGCGTGGCCACACATTTCCATTTCATGCGCCGGGACGAAGTAGCGCATTCGCCAGCGATGCATGTCGTCGGCGGGACGGCAGACGAAGACCGCCTCGTGGCCGCTGGCACGTGCCAGCGCCTGCATCTGCTGGGTCGTCAGGCCGTCGGCATCGAGCCAGACGGGCGCGGGGTTACCGCCGATCGGAGCGGCGTTTCCGGCCGTGAACACCCGAACGACCGGGACATCGAGAGAAGATTGGGTTGTTTTTTCAGACATGCCGCTCAATCCACTTTGGCGTTGACCGCGCGGGCGATGCCGCCCCACAGATCCATATCGGCACGGATCTTCGATCGGAATTCCTCCGGGCTCAGGACGACCGCCTGCACGCCCCGGTCGGCCATGCCCTTCCTGATTTCCCGATCGCCCAGGGTCTTGCGCAGCGCCTCGTGAAGGCGATCGATGACCGGTTGGGGCGTCGCGGCGGGCGCCAGGAGGCCGTACCACAGTTCGGCACTGAATCCGCTCACGCCCTGCGATTCGAAGGTCGGCAGCTCGGGAAACACCGGCGAAGGTTCGGTGATCGCCAAGGCGCGCATCCGTCCGTCGCGAACGAACGGCACGAGGGCCGTGGGATTGTCGAACAGCACCTGGATCTGTCCAGCCAGCAGGTCCGCCTGCGCCGGGCCCGCGCCCCGGTAGGGAACGTGCGTCATCTCGATGCCGGTGCGCTGCTTGAACAGCTCCGCAACGAGATGGCTCGCGCTGCCATTGCCAATGCTGCCGAAATTGATCTTTCCGCGGTTTTCCTTCGCGTAGGCGATGAAGTCCTTCAAGTTCTTCGCAGGAATATTCGGCGCGGCCACCAGGACGAACGGCGTCGTGCCGACCAGGCTGATCGGAGCAAAACTCTTGTCCGGGCTGTATCCGAGCTTGGGATACACCGCTTGTGCGGAAGCAATCGTCGTGGTGGTCGCGGCGATCAAGGTGTAGCCGTCGGCGGGTGCGCCTGCCCCCGAGGCCGTCCCGATCGTGCCGCCCGCGCCGGCCCGGTTCTCGATGACGATCGGCACACCCAGTTCGGCTTGCAGCTTCGCCGAAACGGATCTAAAAACAACGTCGGTGCCGCCGCCGGGCGGAAATGGCATCACGATGGTGATCGGCTTCGTCGGGTAGTCCGCGCTGTGCGCGACGCCCGGCGCAAGGCCCAGCATCGAGGATGCGATCAGCAGCCCCGGCCATGTATGCTGCAAAAGATTTCGTCGCATGGCGATTCCTTGATTGGATAAGGCGCATTCATTCTTCTTGATTGCCGGAATCCCTGCGCGACCGATCGCGCCAAGTCCGCGCACAATTGCGACATGGAGGAAGCGATGATGCCAGCCAGCCATCCACGCACCCGGGTCTCGTCGTTCCATGCTCGCCTCAGCCACGGCGCGGCAATGGTGGTGGACGGCCGGCAGCAATACACCGCCACGGTGCATACGCACGATTGCGACATGCTCTTTGTCCCGGTCGCCGGGCGCTTCGAGTTCGTCGATGGCGTCGATCGCCACCTGCACACGGCGCCGGGCAGTTTCATCTGGTTCAGCGCGGGCACGCCGCACGCAACGATCGCGCAAACGCTCAGGCAGACGCACGTCGCCATCTATGTCCAACCCGACCTGTGGGCAACGGCGCTGAAGGCACAGGGGATCGGCCTGGCCGAGCAGGGCGTCAGGGCGGGCAACGGCGCGCTCAACGCGCTCACGCAACGGGCACTCGCGCTGCCGAACGTGCCCGGATGCGAACCCGCCGCCTACTGCGGCGCCATCATCATGGAAGCCGCGCGCCTGTGCGCCAACCCGGTCCTGCGCGACGCGCCGCTGGCATCGCAGCACGTCGCGGCCTTGCTGGCGGATCAGATCCTGCGCGAACTCGATGCAGTCCTGGCGATCGATGTCTTCGCGCATCGGCACTTGCTTTCTCGCAGACAGGTGGAGCGGCTGTTCCGCCAGGAAACCGGCATGTCGCCCCTGGCGTTCCAGCAGCTCAAGCGCGCCGAGCGCGCGCGATACCTCCTGGAAAACTCGGACGAATCGGTGCTATCGGTCTCCCAGCAGGTCGGGTGGGAATCGGGCTCCTACCTCGTCAGAATGATGAAGCAGTTCTGGGCGCTGACGCCCACGCAGATCCGCGCACGGCATCGCCAATAAAAAAACGCCCGCGAGGGCGTTTTTTTATTCAGATCGCAGCGAACATCCGTCCACCCCAGGGCACAGCGGATCCGGCTTCGCCGGTCCGCCAGTAGAGCCCCTGCGGGGCCCGGCGCCGGGCCGCCCCAAGGCGGGCCCCGGCCCCCTCGGGGGGCTGCCGCGTAGCGGTTGGGGACTCACCATACTGGGGCGCGCGTAAGCGCGTAGGGGGGGTTCTACCCCAGCTTGGCCAGGGCCGCGTTCAGCGTGGCGCTGGGACGCATCGCCTTGCTGGTCTGCTCGGGGCTGGGACGGAAGTAGCCGCCGATGTCGTTCGGCTTGCCTTGCACCGCGCCCAATTCGGCCACGATCTTGGCCTCGTTGTCCGCCAGTTCCTTGGCGATGGGCGCGAACGCGGCCTGCAGTTCCTTGTCGTCGGTCTGGGCGGCCAGGGCCTGGGCCCAGTACAGCGCCAGGTAGAAGTGGCTGCCGCGGTTGTCCAGGCCGCCGACCTTGCGGGCGGGCGACTTGTCCTCGTCCAGGAACTTGCCGGTGGCCTGGTCCAGCGTCGTGGCCAGCACCTTGGCCTTGGCGTTCTTGTACGTGTCGGCCAGGTGTTCGATGGAAGCGGCCAGGGCCAGGAACTCGCCCAGCGAATCCCAGCGCAGGAAGCCTTCTTCCAGGAACTGCTGCACGTGCTTGGGCGCCGAACCGCCGGCACCGGTCTCGAACAGGCCGCCGCCGGCCATCAGCGGAACGATGGACAGCATCTTGGCGCTGGTGCCCAGTTCCATGATGGGGAACAGGTCGGTCAGGTAGTCGCGCAGCACGTTGCCGGTGACCGAGATGGTGTCCTGGCCCTTGCGGATACGCTCGACCGACAGCTTGGTGGCCTCGACCGGCGACAGGATCCGGATGTCCAGGCCGCTGGTGTCGTGGTCCTTCAGGTACTTCTCGACCTTGGCGATGACCTGGGCGTCGTGGGCGCGGTTCTTGTCCAGCCAGAACACGGCCGGCACGCCGGTGGCGCGGGCGCGGGCAACGGCCAGCTTGACCCAGTCCTGGATCGGGGCGTCCTTGGCCTGGCACATGCGGAAGATGTCGCCGGCTTCGACCGGCTGCTCCAGCAGTACCTTGCCAGCTTCGTCGACCACGCGCACCGTGCCGTCGGCCGGGAGCTGGAAGGTCTTGTCGTGCGAACCGTATTCCTCGGCGGCTTGGGCCATCAGGCCGACGTTGGGCACGGTGCCCATCGTGACCGGGTCGAACGGGCCGTTCTTCTTGCAGTCCTCGATGACGACCTGGTAGACGTCGGCGTAGCAGCGATCCGGCACCACGGCCTTGGCGTCATGCAGTTGGCCGTCCGGGCCCCACATCTTGCCCGACTCGCGGATCATGGCGGGCATCGAAGCATCGATGATGACGTCGCTGGGCACGTGCAGGTTGGTGATGCCCTTGTCGGAGTTCACCATGGCCAGCTCGGGCCGCTTGGCGTATTCGGCCTTGATGTCGGCTTCGATCTCGGCCTGCTTGTCGGCCGGCAGGTCCTTGATCTTGGCGTACAGGTCGCCCAGGCCGTTGTTGGGGTCGAAGCCCACCTGCTTGAGCGCGTCGGCGTGCTTGGCCAGCACGTCCTTGAAGAACACGGAAACCACCAGGCCGAACAGGATGGGGTCCGAGACCTTCATCATGGTGGCCTTCAGGTGCACCGAGAACAGCACGCCCTGCTTCTTGGCGTCTTCGATCTGGGCTTCGATGAAGCTGGAGAGCGCCTTCTTGCTCATGGTCGAGGCGTCGATGATCTCGCCCGCCTTGACCGCGGTCTTTTCCTTCAGGACCTTGGTCGTGCCGTCCTTGCCGACCAACTCGATGCGGACGTTGCCGGCGTTCTGGACCACGGTCGACTTTTCGCTGCCGTAGAAATCACCGCTTTCCATGTGGGCGACGTGCGACTTCGAGTCGGCGCTCCAGGCACCCATCTTGTGGGGGTGTTTGCGGGCGTAGTTCTTGACCGACAGCGGCGCGCGGCGGTCGGAGTTGCCTTCGCGCAGGACCGGGTTCACGGCGCTGCCCTTGATCTTGTCGTAGCGAGCCTTGACGTCCTTGTCGGTGTCGTTCTTGACCTCGTCCGGATAGTCGGGAAGCTTGTAGCCCTTTTGCTGCAGTTCCTTGATCGCGGCCTTGAGCTGCGGGATCGAGGCGCTGATGTTGGGCAGCTTGATGATGTTGGCTTCCGGCTGGGTCGCCAGTTGGCCCAGGTAGGCCAGGTCGTCCGAGATCTTCTGCGCGTCGGTCAGGTACTCGGGGAACACGGCGATGATGCGGCCGGACAGGGAGATGTCCCGCGTTTCGACGTCGACGCCGGCGGAACGGGTGAAAGCCTGGACGATGGGCAGCAGCGAGTACGTCGCCAGTGCAGGCGCTTCGTCAGTGAGGGTGTAGATGATCTTCGACGTGGTAGACATTCTTTATTGAATCTCACTCGATTACGGAAGTAGCGGAGATTCTCGGACAACCCCCCCGGGGGGGCCGGGCATGGCACGGGCGGCCATGCAGGGGACGTCGCGCGTGCGCCCTGGCACCCGCGCGCCGGTATCGATTGCCTGAAGAATCGCGTCCTCGCGAATGCCGTGGCGGCCCGGGCCTCCCGGCCCCGGAACCGCGGCTTTCACAATGCGGAGTGAGATTTTATCACTGCCTGCCCGCCCAGCCGCGCGGCCAGCGCGATGAAACTGCCCACGCCGGCGGTCCGCAGCGGCGAATACGGCACCTGGTGCCGCTCGCAGGTCCGTTTCAGGCGCGCCATCGAGTCGTGGTCGATGCAGTCCACGGGGAAGACCACGAGGTCGGCGCGCGCCACGGCGGCGGCCAGCAGCCCCTTGCGGTCCTCGATGCCGCCGTCGTGGGCGGCGAACGCCCCACCCGCCGATTCGACCAGCGCCTTGAGCGCCTGGGTGGTCCCGGGCCGGCCGCCCACATAGACGATGCGCCGGCCGCGCAGCGCGTCCAGGCCGCCTTGCGCCGGATGGGCCGCCGTTTCCACCGTCCTCTCCAGGACCTCGGCTTCGGCCTGCGCCGCCTCGGCCCGCGCCCTGGCCTCGGCCAGTTCCCGCGCGGCCTCCCGCGCGTCGGCCCGCGCGGCCGCGGCCTGCTGTTCCGCCGCATCCCGCCGGCCGGCCTCCCGGGCCAGCGCGGCCGCGCTGGCCCCCAGTTCGTCGCGCAGGCGGGCCGCTTCGGCCTCCAGGTCGGGCGCCGCCTGCGGCACGGCGTGCAAGCGCGCCCGCAGGGCTTCCGCCTCGCGCAGCGCGGCGTCGCGCAGGGTGGCGGCCTCGTGCAGCCGCGCCTGCTGCCGCTCCACCTTCTCGCGCAGCTCGGCATTCTCCTTTTCCAGCGCGACCAGGCGCCGGATGTCGGCCCGGTTGGCGGCGCCGACCAGGTGCGACAGCATGTGCACCTGGCCGAAGGCGGCCTGCCGGACCTCCGGCGTGGCATCGGGATGGGTCATGGCGGCCCAGTAGGCGCCGGGAACGTCGCCCGCCGCGACCGCCTCGTTCCACAATTCCAGCAGCGCGGCCGGGTCGCGGGCGGCGCCGAATCGCCGCACGCTCGCCGCGTGGCGCTCGTCCAGGGCCTTTTGCAGCGCCTTGCAGCCGTCCCCGCCGGCCCCCGCCAGGCAGACGCCCTCCTCATGAATCTCCAGGTCGCTGGCATGCCGCACGTCGCAGGCCGCGAAGCGCGCCACCAGCTTGCGCAACTCCGCCGTCGTCATGCAGGTGCCGATGATGGAGCAATGCAGGCGGCAGTCCAGGTCGGCCAGCCGCGCGCGGCGCCGGACGACGGCGGGCGCCACCGCGGGCTCCCGCAGGCGCGTGGACGGACGGGCTACGGCGCCCGCGACCGGCGCGAGCTTGAAGGCGGGCAGTGTCATGGAGTCCTCGGAAGCGGAGCGGCGCGCCATGGGGGCGCACTCGTAATATACAACTATATATAACGAAGAATGCGAAGGGACAGGCCCCCGTCACGGCTCCGGCCGTGAACGCGCCTTTCCGGCTCGACCGGGCACGGCGCTTGCGCAATCGGAACGCCCGCGGCGGGCGCCCATGCCCGCCACTGTCATCCATTCTTTATTCGGAGATCTTCATGCGCGCCATCCTGCTCTGGCTCCTGGGCGTCCCCATTCCCATCATCATCCTGCTTGCCCTGTTCTGGCACTAGCGCCGGCGCCGCTTCGCGGTCCACGCCTCCCCCAAGCACAAGAAAAGGCCACCTCATGGAAAACGCTACATCCGCAGGTAATTCTTACGTCTCCAGCCCTACCCTGGCGCGCGCGAACGAGTCCCCCGCCTCAGCCGTCTCGTGGGCCGCCGTCATCGCCGGCGCCGTCATCGCCTCGGCGGTCTCCTTCATGCTGCTGGCCGGCGGCGCGGGACTGGGCTTCGTCTCGATGTCGCCCTGGTCCGGCGAAGGCGCTTCCGCGGCCACGCTGGGCATAGGCGCCGTCGTGTGGATGATCCTGACCCACCTCATCGCGTACGGCCTGGGCGGCTATCTGGCCGGACGGCTGCGCACGAAGTGGGTCGGCATCCACACCGACGAGACCTACTTCCGCGACACCGCGCACGGCTTTCTGGTATGGGCGCTGAGCGCCGTGGTCAGCGCCATCGTGGTTGGCTCGGCGCTGATGTCGGCCGCGGCCGGTACCGCGAAGGCGGGCGCCACGATCGCAGCGGGCACCGGCGCCGCGGCCGCGGCCGCCGCCGGGCAGGCGGTGCGGGCGGACCAGGGCGGCATGCCGACCGACTACGTGGCCGACCTGCTGCTGCGGGGCGACCAGCCCAACCCGGCCGGCGATCCGGGCGCGGCGCGGGCGGAGGTCGGCCGCATCGTCGCCGCCAGCGTGGCGCGCGGGGAATTGAACGCCGAGGACCGCGGCTACCTGGCGCGGGTCGTCGCAGCGCAGACCGGCACGGACCCGGCCGCCGCCGAGAAGCGGGTGGACGACGTCGTCACCCGCGCCCGGCAGGCGGCCCAACAGGCGGAACAGACCGCGCGGCAGGCGGCGGACACGGCGCGCAAGGCGGCCGCCGCCTTCGCCCTGTGGGCCTTCGCTTCCATGCTGATCGGCGCCTTCGTGGCGAGCTGGATGGCCACCGTGGGCGGCCGCAGCCGGGACGACATCGTCTAACGGTACCAACGGGGCCGGCCGCCGACGCCGATTTGCGCGACAATTGCGGCATCGTTCACACGCGGCGCCCGCCGGCCCCGCCCCAGCCCCGTCCCCCCGCAATGACAGCGCCGCGCAGCGACACCCCCTTCAGCCTCAAACAGATCGCCGTCCCGGCATTCGGTCCATCAGTCCTCTACGGCATCGGCAACGGCGCCATCCTCCCGGTCATCGCCCTCAGCGCCCGCGAACTCGGCGCCTCGGTGGCCGTGGCCGGGCTGATCGTGTCGCTGATGGGCATAGGCTCGCTGGTCAGCAACATTCCGGCCGCCATGATCACGTCCCGCCACGGGGAACGGCGCTCCATGGCGGGGGCGGCCGCGTTCAGCGTGCTGGCGCTGCTGCTGTGCATCTTCGCCACCCACGCCTGGATGCTGGGCCTGGGCGTCTTCCTGGTGGGCATGGCCGCGTCGGTGTTCATGCTGGCCCGCCAGACCTACCTGATCGATGCCGTGCCGCCCTACCTGCGCGCGCGGGCGCTCTCGACCCTGGGCGGCACCAACCGGATAGGCGTCTTCATCGGCCCCTTCGCCGGCGCGGCCATGATCCACTTCGTCGGGCTGAACGGCGCGTACTGGGTAGCGGCCGTCGCGATCTCGGGCGCCGGCCTGATCGCCTGGCTCGCTCCGGAGATGTCCAGCGAAAGCCACGCCGGCCTGACACGCGCGAAGCCGCGCGTCCAGGACATCGCGCGCGACCACGCCAAGGTCTTCCTGACCCTTGGGCTGGGCATCCTGCTGGTCAGCGCGCTGCGCTCGTCGCGCCAGGTCGTGATCCCGCTGTGGGCCGACCACCTCGGGCTGGCGCCCACCACCGCCTCCATCATCTACGGCCTGGTCGCCGCCATCGACATGTCGGTGTTCTATCCGGCCGGCACGATCATGGACCGGCGCGGCCGCCTGTGGGTCGCGCTGCCGTCCGTGCTGCTGATGGGCGGCGCGCTGATGGCCACTTCGCTCACGACCGGCATCGTGCCCTTCCTGATCGTGTCGCTGATCCTGGGCTTCGGCAACGGCATCAGTTCGGGCATCGTCATGACCCTGGGCGCCGACGCCTCGCCCGCCCACGGCCGCACGGAGTTCCTGGGCATCTGGCGCCTGATCGCCGACGTGGGCAACAGCCTGGGGCCGGTCATCCTGTCGGCGATTACCGCCGTGGCGTCGTTGACCATAGGGGTGGCGTCGGTAGGCACGCTGGGCCTGGCCGCCGCCGCCGTCCTCTGGCGATGGCTGCCGAGGAGGTCCCCCCCTACGCGCTGACGCGCGCCCCCCAGGGGGCGATGCGGGTGGACCGGCGGAGCCGGATCCACCGCATCCTGGGTCTAGTGCCAGTTTCTTGGGTTGCAGCACCGGTGCTATCGCTGGCTGCCAGCGGTAGCACCGATGCTTCAGTCCACGCGTTACTCGGGTTTCACTCCGGCTTCTGCGATGACTTCTTCCCAGCGTTTCTTTTCGCTGCGGATGAAGTCGCGGGCCTGGGCGTGGGACTTGATCATCGGATAGGTGCCCAGTTCCGCCAGGCGCGTCACGAAGGGGCCCTGGCGCAGCGCCGCGTTGACGTCGGCGCTGGTCCGGTCGATCACGGCCTGGGGCGTGCCCTTGGGGGCGAACATCGCGAACCAGCCGGAGGCGACGGTGCCGGGTACGGCGTCCTTGGCCAGCGGAATGCCTTCCAGCCCGGGCAGCGCTTCGTCGGCCGTAACGGCGATGGCCTTGATGCGGCCGCTGCGTACCAGCGGGAGCAGCGGCGCGGTGCCGTCGACGTACAGCGGGATGTCGCCCTTGATCAGCGCCTGGATCGCCTGGGTGGTCCCGCTGAAGCCGATCTGCCGGAAGCGGGCATGGCCGTACTGGCCCATCATCTCCGACGTCAGGTGGGGAATGGAGCCCCGGCGGGGACTGCCGATGACCACGTCGTCGGGTTTGGCCTTCGCGGCGGCCAGGATCTCGGCCACGTTCCGGTAGGGCGCCTGGGCATTGGCGACGAACAGCATGGGCGTATAGGCGATGGTGGCCACGGTCTCGGCGTCGCGCTCGATGTCGAAGCGGGCTTCCTTGTACATGACCGGCGTGGTCACCGCCGCCGCGGCGTGGAACAGCCCCAGGGTGTAGCCGTCGGGCGCGGCCTGGGCCAGTTCCTGCATGGCGGCGATGCCGTTGCCGGCGGGGCGGTTCTCCACCACCACCTGCTGGCCCCAGGCCGCGGTCAGCCGTTCGGCCACCAGCCGCGCGATGATGTCCGGGGCGCTGCCGGCGATGGACGGCACCACCATTTTCACCATGCGGGCCGGATAGGTCTCGGCGGCAAGCACCGGCACCGTGGCCAGGATGCCCGCCAGCGCGGCGGCGCAGGCCAGTTTGCGATCCATCTCTTGTCTCCTCCGGTACGCGCGGACAGCTTGGGCGATGTCCGGTCCGCGACCATATTTGATATGCATTCAATTAATGTACGAATAATTGATTGAGTATCAAATAATGGTTTGTACGGAGAGGGAGCCGCGGCCGGAAAATCTCAGGCAGGCTTGCGCGGGCGCCGGGGGATGGAAGCGCCCGCGCGCCAGGCGGCGATGCCGTCCAGCGTGATGCGCAGCCCTTCGTCGAAGGCGGTGGCCGAGCTCAGGCGGGCGAACGAGCGGCTGATGGCGCGCGCGGCGGGGTACGGGTCCGCCGACTCCAGGCGGGCCCGGATGAAATCCTCGTGGTAGGCCGGCATCTGCCGCGAGGCTTCGGCCATGCTGGCGCCCACCAGGTACTGGGCGATCAGGTGATAGGCCAGCGCCACCTGGTCGTGCGTGAAGCCGCCCTGCATGATGGCCGAGGCCATGTGGTTGAAGAACACCATGCCGTAGTCGGTCTCGTCCGGCTCGACGTCCTGGAACAACCGGTAGCGGTTGTGCGAGGCCACGTACATGCTGGCGCCGGGGTTGGCGATGGCCACGGCGAAGCTCAGCCGCGCGATGGTCTCGACGTCGGAGCGCCAGTCGCCGGTCAGCGGGGGCAGCTTCTCGACCCGCTGGCGGTAGTAGTCGTTCAGGACGCCCGACACCAGCTTGTCGCGTCCGCCCATGTAGTAGTGGATGAGGCCGGGCGCCACGCCGAAGTCCCGCGCCAGTTGCACCATCGAGATCTGGTCCAGCGGCATGCTCTTGGCTAGGTCTATCGCGCGCTGGAGGATGGCCCAGCGGCTCAGCAGCGGCTCGGCGGTAATCGGCGATTCGACCTTGGGGGGCCGGCCGCGGCGGCGGGGAGCGGCGGCCTGGGCAGCGGCCTTCTTGGAGGCGGGCATGGTGGACGGGGCGGATGGAAACGGCACTATCGTAGAAAATTATTGCCAGGGCGGCAATTTACCCACCTTTCCGGCCCCGCCCGGGCTATCCGGCCAGCGCCGCCACCCCGGCCTCCTCCATCTCGCGGACCAGGTCCGGATACTGGAGCTTCAGGCGGTCGCGATCGACCCGCCCCGTGCGGGTCATGAAGCGGTAGACGAATTCATGCGGCGATTCGATCCGCATCCATTCGCGCACGCGCTCGTACCAGTTGTAGGAAGCTTCCGAAGCGCGGATGAGCCGCTGCTTGGCGGGCTTGCGCGACGCCACGTACAGCTCCAGCGCGCCGCCGACGTCGTCCGGCCGCTGCCGCAGCGCCTCGGCCAGCGCGACGGCGTCCTCCATCGCAATGCGGGTGCCCGAGCCGATGGAGAAGTGCGCGCTGGCCAGCGCATCGCCCAGTAGCACGCGGTTGCCCGCATGCCAGGCGCGATTGCGGACCACCGGAAACTGGCGCCAGCTGGAATGATTGGATATCAGCCCATGTCCGCCCAACTCCGGCGCGAACACTTCCTCGAACAGGGCCTGCCGCGCCCGCGCATCCATCGCTTCCATGCCGAACTCAACCCAGGTCCGGTCGTCGCACTCGGCCACGAAGGTGCTCATGGCCGCCGAATACGGGTAGTAGTGCGCGACGAAGCAGCCGCCCCGCCATTCGCGGAACACCAGCGCCGGCGTCTCGAAGGCCTTGTCGACGCCGTACCAGGCGAAGTGGTTGGTCAGTTGGCCGTGCGTCGTGCCGAAGGCGGCTTCGTCGGCCGCGCGCAGCGTCGAGTTCACGCCGTCCGCGCCCACCACCAGGTCGGCGTCCAGCGCGTGGACGTCGGCCAGCCTGTGCTCGTGGCGCACGTCCACGTCCAGGCGGCGGGCATGGTCGTGCAGGATGCGCAGCAGATCGATGCGCGGGATGGCACCGCCGCCCGCCCCCGGCCGGCGCACGACGATGGGCCGCTCGCGCATGACGATGGTCTGGCGGTCGTTGAAGCGCATGGCGCCCATCAGGTCCTCGACCACCTCGGGCGCCGCTTCGCGCAGCGAGGCCAGGCCGCTATCGGCCAGCACCACGCCGAAACCGAAGGTCGCGTCCGCCGGGTTCTGCTCGTGCACGTCGATGCGCGCGTGCGGCAGGCGCTGCTTGAGCAAGATGGACAGGAACAGCCCCGACGGCCCCCCGCCGACGATGATGACCTTCATGGCGACTCCGTCGGATCGATGGCAAGGATGTCCATGTCGAACGCGGCGATGTTGCCCGCCAGGCCGCCCGTCAGCGCGCCGTACCAGAGGGCGGGCTTGAAGCCCAGCTCCTTGCGGCGGAAACGCAGACCGGGCGCGCCGTCGATGCGGGCGTAGCCGGCCGCGCCGCGGTGCACCGCGTAGCCGCGCGCGCGCGCATCGTCCAGCAGCGGAGCGAACTCGGGCACGTCCAGCACGTACACCGAAGCCACGCCCGCCGGCCGGTCGGCATCGTCCAGCGCCGCCGCCTTGCGGCGCCATACCGGCTCGATGCCGTCCAGGCGCTCGCCCTGCCCCGCCTCCAGCGCCATCGCGGCTTCCAGCGTGCGGGCCGCGTCATCCGCGTCGGCCTGGCCGAAGGGCCGCAACTGGGTCGTGATCTCGATCGGGTAGCCGTTGGGATCGTTGAAGTAGATGGACTCGATCACCTCGTGGCGGATCTGGTAGCGCAGCGGAATGCCGGCGGCTTCCACGCGCGCGCGCCACCGCAGCAGCTCGGCTTCGTCCGGTACCTGCCACGCGGTGTGCGTCGCGCGTTCCTGGTAATGGTCGCTCACGCGCAGCTTGTCCGGGCGCTGCGTGCCGATGTAGTAGAAGAACGCGATGGTGCTGCCGTTGCCGCTGTCGAAGAAGAAATGCAGGAAGTCGGCATGGTCGTCCTGCCCCCAGCCGCGCGCGGAGATCGCGTGCACCAGCGGCAGGCCGAGCTGGTCGCGGTAGAAGCGCACCGTCTCGGACAGTTTCCAGGTGGGGCGCGCGGTGTGATGTACGCCGTGCAATCGCAGGGGGGAAAGCGCTTCGGTGTTCATGTCGGAAGTTCCTCGTTTGGCCGCGCCAGGATGGCGGCGATCCGTTCCCGCAGGATCTGCTTGCTGAGCTTGCCGGAGGCCGAAAGCGGGAAATCCGCCAGCACCTCGATGCGTTCGGGCCACTTGAACTTGGCCAACCCTTCCCCGTGCAGGAAGCGGCCCAGCTCCTCGACGTCCGGCGCGCACGCCGATGGCCTGAGCGTGGCGAACAGGCAGGCCTTCTCCCCATAGACGGGATCGGGCATGCCGACCAGCGCGCAGTTCAGGATGGCGGGATGGCGGCTGACGACGCCCTCGACCTCCTCGGCGTTGATCTTCTCGCCGCCGCGGTCGATCACGTCCTTGATGCGGCCCTGGAAGAAGTAGTAGCGGCGGCCGCCCTCGACCCGGCTGGACATCAGGTCACCCGAGCGGTAGTGGCCGTCCGCCGTGAAGCGGTGCGCGTCCTCGGCGGCCGACTTGTAGTAGCCCTGGATGGTGTACGGGCCGCGGAACAGCGCCTCGCCGACCTCGCCGTCGGCCACCGGCTCTTCCGTGCCCGGGCGGACGATCTTCACTTCGTCGTGCGCGGACACCGGCCGGCCGACCGAACCGTCGTTCAGGTGCCGCGGGTCGTCTTCCCGCGTGAACATGATCACGCCCTCGGTCATGCCGAAGATGTGGCGCGCGGGCGACCCCGTGAGCCGCGCCATGCCGCCCGCGTTCTTCGAGGTGATGAAGCGCCGGCGCGCCTTCTCGCCCTCGCCGGCGCGGGCCAGTTCGGGCACGATGCGCGTCAGAATGGGACCGGGCGCGCCGAACCAGGTGGGACGGTGCTCGCGGACCAGCGCGCACAGGGTTTCCTCGGCCAGGTCGGGTGCCACCGTAACCGCGCCGCCGCACAGCAGGAAGGGGCCGAAGCAGCATCCCATGTTGAGGTTGTGCATGTACGGCGTGGGAAAGAACAGCACGTCGTCGCGGGTGTAGCCGTTGCAGGCGGCGACCTCCCGCATGTTGTACAGGTACTCGCTCTGGAAGCGGGGGATGATCTTGGGCACCCCGGTCGTGCCGCCGGACAACTGGAACACCGCCACCTGCCACGGGTCGTGCTCGACGTCCGCCAGCATCGTCCTGGCACGCTCCCAGGGCATGCCGTCGATCAGTCGGCGCAGCCCGTGCGCGCCGGCGCGCGGCTCGCCCCGCGCCTGCACGATATGGCGCAGCGTGGGCACGGCCGCCTGCATCTCACGCGCGAAGGCCACGTCGTCGAACCGGGCGTCGTCGCCCTGGACGAGGTGCAGGCGGGCATCGGCCAGCTTCGCCAGATAGCCCACTTCCAGCTTGCGGAAGGCCTGCAGCGCGCAGATGGGAATCAGGCCCGCCTTCAGGCAGGCCAGGAAAGCCACCAGCAGTTCGGCGCAATTGCCGCTCTGCAGCAGCACGCGGTCGTGCTGGACCAGCCCCATCGCCAGCATGGCCGCGCCCAGCCGGTCGCTGTCGCGATCCAGTTCGCGATAGCTCATCCGCAGTTGCGGTCCCACCAGCGCCAGCCGGTCGGCATGCAGCGCGAACGAGCGGGCGAACGCGCCCGCCAGCGTCTCGCCGCCCAGCAGCCCCAGCTCCGCGTAGCGGCGCAGGCGGCCGGCGTCGGGATAGCGCACGCCCTCCAGCCGGGTCTTCGGTTCCACGTCGATCATGTCCGCACTCATCTCCATTCCCGCGCTAGGCCATTTTCTCGCGCAGCCACTCGCCGGCCGCGCGCCCGGCGATGCGCTGGCCGGGCTCCTCGCCCGGCGCCAGCGCCAGGCCATGGTGATTGCCGCGCACGCGCAGGTGGCGCTTGTCGGCGGCGCCGATCTGTTCGTGGATCGTCCGGATGTCGGCCGGGAAAGTGCATTGGTCCCCCGTGTACTCCACCAGCAGCGTGGGCTGGGTGATGGCGCCCGCGGTCTTCTCCAGCGCGGCGTTGGACGACAGCCCCGACCAGGTGGACAGCCAGGACTCGGGCGTGACCACCCGGCCGAATCCCACACTGCCCCAGTTCGAGGCCAGCGGGTTCCTGCCCCACAGCGATCCCGTCCTGCGGTCCGACGGATCGATGGAGATGTCCCATGAACGAAGATCCGCATCGGTGCGCCACACGTGGAAAATGGGCGCATGCGCCGCGATCCGCTGCTCGGCCATCGACGCCCCGCCCGCCTTGACCTTCGCCCGGGCCTCGGCCTTGCGCCGCAGCAGACCGCGCGCGCGGGCGTCGATGCGCGCCACCCGCTCGGCCTGGGCGGCACGGTAGCGCTGGACGAATACCGGGTCGTAGGACGCGGCGCCCGTCTCGGCATCGTAGCCGTTGTCCCGCGAGAAGGGATCCAGCGCGGGATCGGTGTCCAGGGGATCGTCCTCCGACACCACCGAAGGGTCGATGCCGGCCATCAGCAGCCTGCCCTGCCCGGGATGCGGGGACAAGAGGATCATGCCGTCGGCGCGCGGCATCTCCAGCTCGGCCAGGGCGGTGGGCCGGCCGCCCGGCGTGCGGGCGATGCGCTGCTCCCCGGGCAGCGACGACTGCTGGTTGTAGAGCGTGTACAGGCCGGCGCCGCCCGAGTTGCCCAGCAGCACGATGTTCTCGTAGCCCAACGACCGCAGGTGCGCCATGCCGGCCGCCACGTCGAACAGGGCCACTTCGTGCTCGAGCCGCAGGTCGTTGCCGATGGATCTCGACCCCTGCACCCAGCAGGCGCAGCCGGCATCCAGCACATGAGGCACCATGTAGTGCGTTACCGCCATTTCCCGCGGATGCATCAGCGACACGACCGTCCTGCCGGACTCGGCCGTGGTGAACAGGAAGCCCAGCGTGCGCTGGCCGTCGGCCGTGCCCAGCGCATAGGGCACCACCTGGTATGGCCGGCTCATCAGCCGGGGGTCCCACGACGCGCCTCTCATGCCGGCCGTGACGACCGGCTTGTCGGTAGTGGCCAAGGGAGTCTCCTCGAATTAAATATCACCCTATCAATTAAATTATGCTTTATTTGACATGATGTCAATTATTTCCATCGTAAGGCGATTCACCTTGTTACAGGCCCTTTGAAAGAGCGTGTATAGACTCGCGGTTCGAGCACCACGAGGTGATGCCTTGAGCTTCTCAGCCATGGACTCGGCCCACCTCCAGGCCGAGGAAAAGGAACCCACTCCCGGCGTAGCGGCGGCGGGGTTCGGAAGCGATACGGACATCGGCTTCCGCATGCTCGTGGATGCCATCGAGGACTACGCCATCTTCATGCTGTCCCCCGACGGCCGCATCAGGACCTGGAACGCCGGCGCCGCCAAGATCAAGGGCTATGCGGCCGACGAGATCCTGGGCAAGCATTTTTCCGTCTTCTACACGGCCGAGGCCGTGGCGCGCGGCTGGCCCCGCTACGAACTGGAAGAGGCCGCCCTGCACGGCCGCTTCGAGGACGAAGGCTGGCGCGTGCGCAAGGACGGCTCGACCTTCTGGGCCAACGTCGTCATCACCGCGCTGCGGGACGCGTCCGGCACGCTCAAGGGCTACGTCAAGATCACCCGCAACCTGAACGAGCGCCGCCGCCAGACCGAGGCGCTGAAGCAGAGCGAGGAACGATTCAGGCTGCTGCTCGAAGGCGTGGAAGGCTACGCCATTTACATGCTCGATGCCGAAGGCATGATCACGAGCTGGAACACCGGCGCCATGCAGATCACCGGCTACCGGCGGGACGAGGTCGTCGGCCGGCATTTCTCCATGTTCCATCCCACCGACGACCCGTCCTCCGAAGGTCCCGACCGGGTACTGCGCATCGCGCAGGCGGGAGGCCGCTACGAGGAAGAAGGCTGGCGCCAGCGCAAGGACGCCTCGCTGTTCTGGGCCAACGTGACCACCACCGCCGTCCACGACGAGGACGGGCAGTTGCGGGGCTACGTCAAGATCATGCGCGACATGAGCGAGCGCAAGCGCCTGGAGGAACTGGAGCTGGCCAACCGGCGCATGAGCGAGTTCCTGGCCACGCTGGGCCACGAATTGCGCAACCCGCTCGCGCCGGTGCGCAATGCCATCGGCATCCTGCAGAAGGACCCGGACATCGGCTCCACCGCGGCTCGCTGCCGCGACATGATCGATCGCCAGATCACGCACCTGTCGCGGCTGGTCGACGACCTGCTGGACATCGGCCGCATCACCTCCGGCAAGATCGAGCTGCGCCTGGCCCCGGTGGACATGCGCACCATCATCGAGCGCGGCATCGAGTCCTCGCGCTTCCACACCGATGCCCGCGAACAGCGCATAAACGTGGACCTTCCGGCCGAACCGCTGACCGTGAAAGGCGACATGACGCGACTGGTGCAAGTGCTCCACAACCTGCTGCACAACGCCTCGAAGTTCTCGCCCCCGGGCACTGCCATCGCCATCCGCGCCACGCGGCAGAGCCGGTCGGCGCTGATCGAGGTGCGCGACCAAGGCCGCGGCATGCCGGAACATGCCCTGGAAGCCGTCTTCCAGCTGTTCGTGCAGGAAGACCGCGACACCAACCCGACCGACAGCGGGCTGGGCATAGGCCTGACGCTGTGCCGCTCACTGGTGCGCATGCATGGCGGCGCCATCTCGGCATCCAGCCCGGGCTCCGGCCTGGGCAGCACGTTCACGGTCCGCCTGCCCCTGGCCGAGCCGGCGCCGCCCGTGCGCCCCATGTCCGCGACCTCGCGCCGGACCTCGACCGCCAAGCGCATCCTCGTGCTGGACGACAACCGCGACTCGGCCGACAGCCTGGCCATGCTGCTGGAGATCAACGGCCACCAGGCACGTTCGCTGTACACGGCGGAAGCGGCCCTGCGCATGGCGCCCAGCTTCCAGCCGCACCTCGTCTTCATCGATCTGGCCATGCCCACCATGGATGGCTTCGCGGCGCTGCGTGCCTTCAAGGCCATCCCGCAACTGGCGCGCACCATCTTCATCGCCATGACCGGCTATGGACAGGAGGACGACCGCCAGCGCACGGCCCAGGCGGGCTTCGACCTGCACCTGGTCAAGCCGCTGGACGTCTCCCAGCTCGGCCCCATTGTCGACGGGGTCGAGCCTGCCGTACCATCCGACGCTCCCTGGAACGACCCCGACGATGCAGGAACCCACAATGAACGATGAACTTGTCTTCTACACCCATCCCATGTCCCGCGGCCGCATCGCGCGCTGGATGCTCGAAGAGGTCGGCCAGCCCTACCGCACCGAGGTGCAGGACTACGCCACGACGATGAAGAGCCCCGAATACCTGGCCATCAACCCCATGGGCAAGGTGCCCGCCATCCGCCATGGCGGCACCGTGGTCACCGAATCGGCGGCGATCTGCGCCTACCTGGCCGACGCCTTCCCCCAGGCGCGCCTCGCCCCGCCGCCGCAAAGTCCGCTGCGCGGCCCCTACTACCGCTGGCTGTTCTTCTGTGCCGGCCCCGTGGAAGCTGCGGTCACCAACCAGGCGCTGGGCATCAGCGTACCGGAAGACAGGCGGCGCATGGTGGGCTACGGCACGCTGGCCGAGGTGCTGGACGTGCTGGAGACGGCCGTGTCCGGCGAAGGCTACGTGGCGGGCGACGGCTTTACCGCGGCGGACGTCTACGTGGGCTCGCAACTGGCCTGGGGCATGATGTTCGGCACGATAGAGAAACGGCCGGCCTACCAGCGCTACGTGCAGCGCCTGACCAGCCGCCCGGCGGCGGCCCGCGCCCAGCGGATCGACGACGAACTGGGCGCGGCCCTGAAGGCGGGCAAGGCCGGCTGATGCGGTCTATCGCGCCACGTGCAGGAAATGGCGATGGCGCTCGTACTGGTCCAGGATGTCGCCGATCACGGCGTCGCGGCTCCAACCCATGATGTCGTAGTCCTGGCCTCCCTCGCGCAGGTGGACCTCGGCCCGGAAGTACTTGCGCCCCTCTTCGTCGCGCACCTCGGCGGCGGTCAGTCCGGGGCGCACGAAAGACTCCGGCCGCACGGCGTAGGAAAAATCCAGGGCCTCCTGGTGCACCACCTCCAGCGCCACCTCGCCGTCCTCGCCATCGCGCACGCGCGCTTCGTAGCCCAGCTTCTGCAACTCTTCCACCACGGCCTCCATGGCCGGCCGCACCACGTCGGCGGTAAAGCGCAGAACGTGGGCGCGGCGCGGCATCATGACCATGTTGCGCAGCCGCGATTCCCAGGGTTCCCCGCCCCCGGCCGGCCGTGACAGCGCCAGTGACTGATGGTGGATGCGGCGCTTGGTGGCGTCAAGCTTCAAGGCCTTGAACAGCCCCCACACCGAGACCAGCAGCACGATGGAGAACGGCAGCGCGCTGGCGATGGTCGCGGTCTGCAACGCCTGCAGGCCATCGGCCAGCAACAGGGCCACCGCCACCACGCCGGTCAGGACCGACCAGAAGATGCGCTGCCATACCGGCGAAGGCTCGACGCCGCCCGACGCCAGCAGGTCCACCACCAGCGCGCCCGAATCGGCCGACGTCACGAAAAACACCACGACCATCGCGATGGCCAGCACGGAAATCGCATGCCCCCAAGGGTAGTGCTCGAGGAAGGCGAACAGCGCCAGCGAACTGTCCGCCTTGACCGTGTCGGCCAGGCTGTCCAGGTGCTCGAACAACACCAGATGAATGGCCGAGCCGCCGAACACCGTCATCCACAGGAAGGTGAAGCCCGTGGGCACCAGCAGCACGCCCAGCACGAACTCGCGTATCGTCCTGCCGCGCGAGATGCGGGCGATGAACAGCCCCACGAACGGCGACCAGGCGATCCACCAGCCCCAGTAGAACAGCGTCCAGCCGCCTATCCAGTCCGTGGGCTGGTAGGCATAGAGATTGAAGGTCTTGGCGACGATGTCGGACAGGTAAGCGCCGATGTTCTGCAGGAAGCTCTGCAAAAGGAAGATGGTCGGCCCGACGGCCAGCACGAACACCAGCAGGATCACCGCCAGGTACAGGTTGGCTTCGGACAGGATGCGTATGCCGCGGTCCAGCCCGCTCGCCACCGACAGCGTCGCCAGGCCGCAGGCGATGGCGATCAGGATGATCTGGGTGGTCGTGCCGACGGGCGTCCCGAACAAGTGGTGCAGGCCGCTGTTGATCTGCGCCACGCCCAGCCCCAGCGACGTCGCGACGCCGAACACGGTGCTGATGATCGCGAAGATGTCCACGGCGTTGCCGATGGGGCCGTGGATGCGGTCGCCGATGAAGGGATACAGCGCGGACCGCAACGTCAGCGGCAGATTGTGGCGATAACTGAAATAGGCCAGGACCAGCGCCACGATCGCGTAGAGGGACCAGGCGTGCAGGCCCCAGTGGAAGAAGGTGATCCTCATGGCTTCGCGGGCCGCGGCCACGGTGCCTGCCTCGCCCACGGGCGGCGAGACCAGGTGCATGATGGGTTCGGCCACGCCGAAGAACATCAACCCGATGCCCATGCCGGCCGAGAACAGCATCGCGAACCAGGTGAAGTTCCGGTAGTCGGGCTCGCTGTGGTCCGGCCCCAGCTTGATGCTGCCGTAGCGGCTGACCGCCATGAACACGACCGACAGCAGGATGATGGCCACCGCCAGGATGTAGAACCAGCTGACGTTCGTCAGTATCCACCCCTGGATCGTGTCGAAGACGTCTCCGACGACACGCGGGACGGCCACCGCGCATGCGACCAGCGCCAGGATGAAAGCGGCCGCGGTGAAGAACACTGGGCGATCTATCGTTGTTTTCATGGGACTCCCCGTTGAACATGCTTGCTCGCGTCCGGAACGCTCGCGGCGGGTATCGCCTGTCCCGCATTTTTTCACTCCTGGCCCCTTTCAGGCAAACGCCGGTGCGTTAACTAGTTAACCGACAGTCTTGCGGCACCGCCGCAGAATGGCACCATTCAAGGTGGAGACTTGCGATGACAACCCTGCGTACCGCCCTGGCCGCGCTGCTGGCCATGACCGCGACGGCCCCCGTCCCGGCGGCCGATTTCCCGACTCACCCCATCCAGCTCGTCGTGCCCTTCGCCGCGGGCGGCACGACCGACCTGCTGGCCCGCACGGTCGCCGGCGGCATGAGCCGGCAACTGGGCCAGTCGGTGGTCATCATCAACCGCCCGGGCGCCGGCACGGTGGTGGCGGCGCAGTCGGTGGCCAAGGCGCCGGCGGACGGCCACACGCTGCTGGTCGCCAGCAACGCCACCCTGGCCATCAACCCCCTGCTGATGAAGGACGTGGGCTACTCGCCCACCGACTCCTTCGGCTACGTCTCGCTGCTGGGCAGCGTGCCCAACGTGGTCGTGGCCCGCCCCGACGCCCCGTGGACCACCCTGGTCCAGGCGCTGGACCAGGCGCGCGAGCGTCCCAAGGGGCTGGCCTACGGCTCCATGGGTGCCGGCACGTCGAACCAGATCGGCATGGAACTGGTGGGCCTGCAACGGTCGGCCACCCTGCTGCACGTCCCCTACAAGGGCAGCGCCCCCGCGCTGGTGGACCTGATGGGCGGCAACGTCGACGTGGTGGTGGACACGCTGGCCGCCACCCTGCCGCAGGTACGGGCCGGCAAGCTCAAGGCCCTGGCCATCCTGAGCGCCAGGCGCTCGCCGCTGGCGCCCGAGATCGGCACCGCGCAGGAACAGGGCGCGGGCGAGGTCGACCTGTATTCGTGGTTCGGCATCGTCGCGCCAGCCGGCACGCCCGGTCCGGTCATCGACCGCCTGAACGCCGCCGTGCGCGCGGCGCTGGCCGACCCCGGCGTCGCGGCCACCCTGAAGCAGGCGGCCATCGAACCCTCGGGCTCGACGCCGGGCCAGTTCGCCGAGTTCGCCACCCGGCAGCGCGAGCTGTATGCCCGTATCATCGAACGCACCCGGATCACACTCAACTGACGCCGCCATGCATCCCTACGTCTCCTTCATCAATCCCACCCGCCTGCCCGCCCCCAACGGCTTCACCCACGTCGCCATCGCCCCGGTGGACCGGCTGATCGTCGTCTCGGGCCAGGTGGCCTACGCCCAGGACGGCAGCATCGTCGGCAAAGGCGACCTGGCCGCCCAGACCCGGCAGGTGTTCGAGAACCTGGCGACGGCGCTCGAGGCGGCCGGCTCGGCGCTGACCTACGCGGTCAAGCTCAACTACTTCGTGCGCGACCTGACCGAGGAAGCGGTGGCGACCATACGGCGCGTGCGCGCGCCGTACCTGGACGCCGGCCAGCCCCCCGCCAGCACGCTGGTGGGCGTGGCCGCGCTGGCCAAGCCCGACCTGCTGCTGGAGGTCGAGTGCCTGGCGCTGCTGCCGCCTCAGTATCCGTCCGAATAAAGCCGCGTCAACCGCGCCGCGTCGGGCACGCTCAGCCCACCCCGCGTGCGCAGGACCAGGCCGGCGCGCTCCAGGGCGGTCAGCCTCAGGCTGGCCCAGGTGCGGCTGATGCCGGCCATCTTGGCCAGGTCCGCTCGGGTCACGCCCGCGATCTCAGCGCCATGCCCGTCGTAACCGGGCGCGGCCAGCGCGAGATCGTGCAGGATGCGCGCCAGCTTCGCCGTGGCCGAATCCAGCACCCGGGGACCGGAGCGCGCGATGCTGTTGGTCGCCAGCATGGCGGCCACGCGCGCCACGTTGATGGCGAAGGCCGGCACCGTTTCCATCAGCGTCAGCAGGTCGGCCCGCTCCATGGCCAGCAGCGACGCCGGTTCCAACGCCTCGCACGAGATCGCGCGGGGCTGGTCCAGCAGCGTGCTCAGCAGTCCCAGGGTCTGGCCGGACGTCCAGACGGCCGTGGTGAACTCCTCGCCCGACGGCGCCAGGTGATAGGTGCGCAGCCGCCCCGCGCGTATCACCCACAGGCGCGGACTCGCGTCCCCCTGCGCGAACAGGGGCTGGCCGCGCGCCAGCTCGCGTGCCGTCATGCGGCCGCGCACGGCCCGCGCCTGCGCATCGGACAGGCGTTCCAGCAGCAGCGAAAAGGCGGTATCGGGCGAGGTCATGGCGCATTCTTCTAGCCGCCCGAAGAAAAATCAACCGAGCCGGACCGCAAGGGATTCATTACACTGGCCGCGTAGCAGCCCCTGCCCTGTCGACCCATCGCGGAAACCACGATGCTTCAAACGTACGCGGAACGCTTGCTTGCCAACACTCTGAAAGACCTGGTCCGGCGCGGCACGCTGGACGTCACCCTGCCCGGCGGCCGCCGGCTCGCCTTCGGCGACGGCACCCCGCCGCGCGCCGCCATCCGCTTCACCGACACCCGCGCCGTGCTGGCGCTGCTGATGGACCCCGACCTGCGCATGGGCGAACTGTTCATGAACGAAAGGCTGGTGGTCGACGAAGGCAGCATCTACGACGTGCTGGAACTGCTGCTGCGCGATGCCGACGCGGTGCAGCCCGGCGCCGCGGTACGGATGCTGGACGCGGTGCGCATGTCGATCCGGCGCTTCCTGCAGAACAACCGGCCCGGCCGCGCGCGCGCCAACGTCGCCCACCACTACGATCTGGACGACCGCCTGTACGCCCTGTTCCTGGACGACCAGCGGCAATATTCCTGTGCCTATTTCGAGCACCCCGGACAGGACCTGGAATCGGCCCAGCGGGCCAAGCAACGCCACATCGCCGCCAAGCTGCTGGTCGAACCCGGCCACCGCGTACTCGACATCGGCTGCGGCTGGGGCGGCCTGACGCGCTACCTGGTCGAGATCGCCGGCGCCGGCCACGCCACGGGCATCACGCTGTCCGAAGAACAACTGAAAGGCGCGCGCGAGCTGGCCGCCCGCACCGCCCGCCCCTTGGCCTACGATTACCGCCTGGAGGACTACCGCGCGACCCCCGGCCGCTTCGACCGGATCGTGTCGGTGGGCATGTTCGAACACGTGGGCACGGGCTACCACGACGCCTTCTTCCGCAAGTGCCACGAACTGCTGGCCGACGACGGTGTGATGCTGCTGCATTTCATCGGCAACTCCGACGTCCCGGACTTCAACAATCCGTGGATAGAGAAATACATCTTCCCCGGTGGCCACATCCCGTCGCTGTCGGAATTCACGCCCGCCATCGAACGCTCGGGGCTGGTCGTCACCGACATCGAGGTGCTGCGCCTGCACTACGCCAGCACGCTGCGCCTATGGCGCGACCGCTTCCTGGCGCGGCGGGCCGAGGCCGTGGCGCTGTACGACGAACGCTTCGCCCGCATGTGGGAGTACTACCTGTCAATGTCGGAAACGGCGTTCCGCTACCAGGACATCGCCATCTTCCAGGTGCAACTGGCGCGGCGCCAGGAAAGCGTGCCGCTGACGCGGGACTACGTGGGCGAGCGCGAGGCCCGGCTGCGGGAGGCGGAGGCGCGTCTCGGCAGCCCTCGGCTCATATCTTCAGGAACATGAAGACGCTCATCGAAACGCCCACCAGCACCACGATGGCCCGCATCACGACAATCGGCACGCGGCGCGCCAGGCGCGCGCCGGCAAACCCTCCCACCGTCGCGCCCACGGCCATCACACCCGCCTCGCGCCACTCCACCAGCCCGCCCGCCACGTAGACTACGACGGCCACGACGGTCAGCACGCCCGACAGCAGGTTCTTGAGCCCGTTGATGGCGCTGAAGTCGCCGCGCTGGGACATGCCGAACAAGGCCAGCAGCATGATGCCCATGCCGCCATTGAAATAGCCGCCGTACAAGCTCACGGCGAACAGGCCGGCCGCCGCGGCGCCGGATGACAGCATCCGCCCGCGCGCCATCCGCAGCATGAGAGGCGCAAACAGGAACAGCGCGGTGGCGAACAGCAACAGCCAGGGCGCCACGTTCCGGAAAACAGCGCCCGACGTCCATAGCAGCAGCAGCGCCCCCGCGGTCCCGCCCGCCAGCGCAATGCCCGACAGGCCTGCGAGCGAGCCCGGTTCCGACTGCGCGATGTCGCGCCGCAGCGCCCAGGCGCCGGTCAGATAGCCGGGCAGCAGCGCCAGCGTACCGGTGGCATTGGCCACCGCCGCGGGCATGCCCACGGCGACCAGGGCGGGCAGCGTGAGGAAGCTTCCTCCGCCCGCCGCGGCGTTGAGCATGCCCGCGCCGAAGGCGGCCGCCAACAGAAGTAGGTCCGACATGTATCCCCCATCACCTGAGCCGTTGGCTCCGCAGCGGCGCGACGGCGCGCAGGTCCACGCGCGGCTCGCGGCCGCTCGCCACGTCGGCGATGATACTTCCCGTCAGCGCGGCCAGCGTCACGCCCAGGTGGCCATGGCCATAGGCCAACAGGACGTGGGGCGCGGCCGGGGCCTGCCCCAGGATGGGACGGCTGTCGGGCACGGAGGGACGCGGTCCTACCCATTTCGATACCGGTTCGGCGTCCACGCCCTGGACGAAGCGCTCCAGTCCGCCGAACACCGGCGCCGCGCGCGCATGGTCGGCCGGCGCGTCGGCCGGTGCGAACTCCGCCACGCTGGCCATCCGGATGCCCGCCGCCATGGGCGTCAGCGCCACCTTGCGCTCCACCATCAGCACCGGCATGCGCAGCGGGCTGCTGCCCGGCGCCAGCATGACGTGATAGCCGCGCTCGGCCACCAGCGGAATGTCCACTCCCAGTCCCCGCGCCAGCCCGTGCGACCAGGCGCCGGCGGCCAGCACCACGCGATCGGCGCGCAGGCGCCCGTCCTTCGTCAGCACACCGCCGGCGTCGATGCCGGTCGCCTGCGCGCGCAGAATGCGTCCGCCCCGCGCTTCGACGCGGGCGGCCAGGCGCCGCGCCAGCATCAGCGTATCGGTGACGTATCCCATCCCCGGTATCGACATCGCGCCGCCGATGCGATCGGTCAGCGCGGGCTCCATGGCCCGCGCCTCGTCCACGTCGAGCGGCGTGCACGCCACCCCCAGGCTGCGCCGCAGCTCGTAGGCCCCGTGCGCCGCGCGCAGCGCCGCCTGCGACCCGAACACATGCAGGGCGCCGGACCGGCGCACCAGGTCGTTGCCGCCGATGTCGTCCAGCACGGGTTGCCAGGCCTCCCAGGCCCGCGCCATCATCGCCGCCATGGCCTGGGTCCCGACACGCGCACACTCGGCGGTGCCCTGCGCGACGAAGCGGGCGAACCATGGCAGATGCCGGACGGCATAGCCGGGCCGCACGATCAGCGGGCCCTGGGGATCGCGCAGCATCCGGATCGTCTGCCCCAGGATGCCGGGTGTGGCCTGCGGGAAGATGGAGGCGACGGCGATGTGGGCGGCGTTGCCGAAGCTCGCACCCTCGCCCACGCCGCCACGATCGATGACCGTCACGGTGTATCCGTCCCGCTGCAAGGCATGGGCGCAGGCCAGGCCCACCAGCCCCGCGCCCAGCACGACGACCGAACCGCTCACTGGACTACCCTCCTGTCGCTGCGCGACATCCTCCCCGAGGGAGGTCGCGCGCCCTTCGGGCAGCCGGGCGGGCGCGCTCATGCCCGAACCTCCGACCTGGCCTCGTTGCGCAGGCCGGCCAGGCTGTCCGCGCGCAGCGCATGCCACAGCACGCCCGCGGCCAACGCGGTGGCGGCGCGCAGATGGTTCTCGTCCACCAGCGCCCGCGTATCGGCGGGCGTCAGCAGCAGGCGCAGCGCGCTGTCGGGTTCGTCGAAGCCGGCGATCAGGCGCAGCGCGGGAATGCCGCAGGCGGCGAAATTCGCATGATCGCTGTTGGACATCAGCGGCAGGTGCACGCCCAGCGCGCCGCCGGCCAGCGACGCCCCCGACCGGGCGAACTCGCCCAGCCGCGCGAAGCCCGAGGTCAGCGCCGTCAGGCGCGGTGATCCCGCCAGCGAATCGAGATTGACGTTGAGCGCCATCGCCGCGCGCCGCGCCTCGGGCAGCGCCGCCAGCCATTCGCGCGAACCGTTCAGCGCCCATTCCTCGGCGCTGAACAGGCACACGGTCAGGCCCCGGCGCATGGCATGCATGCGGGGCGCGAACGCGCGCGCCAGCGCGATGGCCGCCGCCACGCCGGTCGCATTGTCCAGGGCGCTCTCGGCCAGGGGGTGTCCGTCGATATGGGCGGACAGCACGACGCGCTCGTCCGGCACCGCGTCCGGCCCGGCCGGCAGGTCGAGCACCAGCGTGTCGGTACGCGCCCGCGGCAGGTCTTCGCCAACGATGCGCAGGTGCACGCGCGCCCCGGGCTGGCGCAAGGCCAACCCGGCCTCGGCCGAGATCCCCATGGCCGGGATGCCCGGTCCGCCCGCGCGCCCCGACGACCCCGACACCGGTCCCACCCCGGCTTCGGGCTGGACCACCAGCAGCGCCGCGGCACCCGCCCGCTGCGCCGCGGCCAGCTTGACGCGCCGATGCACGGTCTGGGTCGAGAAGGGATACTCGTGCCGCACCATCACCGCGTGTCCGCGCACGCCGTCGCCCGCGGCGGCGATCAGCTCGGGCGTTCCCCGCCCGAGGTCCAGCACGGGCAGTTCGATGCCCGCCTCCGGCGTGAAAGCCGTCCCCAGCAGCGGAACGGCCTCCAGTTGCCGGCCGCCCGACAGGTGCGTCAGCACGGCCTGGTCGCATCGCCATCCGGCGTAAGGCGTGGACTCGCGCGCGACGGGTCCGAAGGCCGCCAGTTGGCGTTCGCACCAGTCCTGCGCGGCGCGTTCGCTGGCGGTCCCCGCCATGCGCCCGCCGTGCCGGCACAAGGCCTCGAAGTCGGTCCACAACTCCTCGTCCCGCCCAAGGCGCGCGGCGACTTCGCCGAAGGCCGCCTGCTCGGCGGCCCGCGCGCCGGTGTCGTCCCGCGTCATGCCAGGTGCTCGTCGAGGAAGGCCAGCGTGCGCTGCTGCGCCAGGGCCGCCGATTCCGCGTGGTAAAGATCGCGCTGGTCGCAGTTGAAGCCATGTCCGGTGGCGTAGAAATGCACGGTCGCCTCGGGCGCAGCGCGGCCCGGCTCCATCATCTTTTCCTTGGAGACCAGATGATCGCGCTCGCCCCAATGCAGCATCATGGGAATGCGCGGCGTCGGCTCGAGCACGGTGGGAATGGCGTTGCCGTAGTACGAGACCGCGCATGCGAATCCCGTGCCGCGCGCCGCCGTCACCCAGGCCGCGGTGCCGCCCCAGCAGAAACCGACGATACCCGCCTTGCCAGCCTGGGCCGCGAACGCGCCGGCGGCCTCGATGTCCTTGACGGCGTCGTCCCAGTCGATCAGCTTCATCAGGGCCTGCCCCTTGCGGACGTCGTCGTCGCCGTACCCCAGGTCCAGTCCCGGCTCCACGCGATCGAAGACACTGGGCGCGATCGCCAGGTAGCCCCAGCCGGCATACCGGTCGGCCACGCTGCGCATGTGGCTGTTCACGCCGAAGATCTCGGGCAGGATGACCACGCCCGCGCGGGGCGTTCCCGCCGGCCGGGCCACGTAGCCGTCGAATTCGAAACCGTCCGCCGCGGTCAGGCGTATCCGTTCACTGCTCATCTTGCCTATCCTCCTTGTTCGCACGAACACCTGTCGGTGCCGTCAGTCAATCCACTTTGATACCGGCCTGGCTGGCCACGTCGCGCCAGGCGGAAAACTCCTTGCTCATCAGGCTCGCGAAAGCCGCCCCGTCGCGCGTCGAAGGCGAGATGCCCAGCGCCGCGAAGCGTTCCACGATGGCGGGATCGCGCATGGCCGCCGCCACCGCCTTCGCTATGCGGGCCGAGATGTCGGCGGGCAATCCCGCCGGCGCGATCACTCCCCACCAGTTCAGGACGTGCACGCCCCGCACCCCCAGGCGGTCGAACGTGGGGATCTCGGGAAAGTCCTTCAGCGGCTCGGGCGACGCCACGGCCAGCGGACGCAGGCGGCCGCTCGTCACCAGCGGCATGCCGGAAGCGGTGCTGGTGAAGATGGCATCCACCTGCCCGGCGATCGTCTCGTTCATGGCGGGACCCGATCCCCTGTACGGCACGCTGACCAGCGTGGTCTTGGTGCGCAGTTGCAGCAGTTCGGCGGCCAGGTGGCCCAGCGAGCCCGGGCCGGCGTTGGCGATGTTCGCGGGACGATCGTGCGCCTGCTTGAGGAACGACGGCAGGTCGGCCGCGCCCGAGGCCGGCACGAACAGCACCAGCGGCGCGGACCCCACCTGGGCGATGGTGGAGAAATCCTTGCCTACGTCGTAGCCGGGCGACGTATGGCGCACCGCGGCGTTGAGCACCAGGGCCACGTCGGCCAGCATGATCGTGTAGCCGTCCGGCGCGGAGCGCGCCAGTTGCGTGGCGGCGATCGCGGTGTTCGCGCCCGCGCGGTTGATGACGACGACCGATACGCCCAGTTGCTTTTGCAACTGCGGGGCCAGCGCCCTGACGACGATGTCGGAGGCGCCGCCCGGCGCATACGGCACGACGAACTCGATGGGCCGGGACGGATAGGAATCGGCCACGGCGGGAACGGCGGCCAAGGCGCCTGCCGCGCCCGCGATGCAAAGACGGAGAATGGAGAGAGCACGCATGTCACGGACGCCTGGAAGAATGAGAGGCGCCACATTAAGTTCCGCTCCATGGAGGGTCAAACGAAAACTTCGGAACCCTCATTCCACCATGGAATACCCCGAATCCAGGTGCTTCTGTATGCGCATCTGCGTCGCTTCGGCCTCGGGCAGCATCCAGTCCAGGAACCGGTCGCGGGCCGCGCCATGACCGGCGCCGGTGGGCAGCACGGCGTGATAGGCATACCGCGTCCGCACGCATTCGCCCAGCGGGCGCACCAGACGGCCACTTTCGAGCTGGTCCAGCACCAGGAACAGCGGGCATATCGCCACGCCCAGCCCGGCCACCACCGCCGGGATCAAGACCGAGAATCCTTCGAACAGGAGGCCGCTGCCGGCGCGCGGCGTCCAGGCGGGCGCCGCGCCCGCGCTCCATTCCCTCCAGTCATAGCCCCGCTGCGCGCGGTGCAGCACGGGCAGCGCCTGGATCTGCCGCAGCGTGGCGCGCGTGTCCCCCAGCAGATCGGGACTGGCCACTAGCGCCATTTCGCGCCCCAGCAGGCGGATCGCCCGGGCGTCGGGCCATCGTCCGGCGCCGACCCGCACCTCCAGGTCGAAGCGCTCGGTCACCGGCGAGAAATCCGGCAGGCGCGGCCGGACCGCCAGGCGCGTGCCGGGCGCCCGTTCGCGGAAACCCGGCAGGCGGGGAATCAGCCAGTACGAGGCGAAGGCCGGCGACGCGGAAATCTCCACCGCGGCGGCGGGCGTTTTCTCGCCGGCCACTTCCTGCGCGATCGCCATGCCGTCCTGCAGCATGGCCAGCGCGTCGCTGGCGTGCGCCAGGTAGGCATAGCCGGCGGGGGTCAGCGCCAGCAGCTTGCCCGAACGCACGAACAGCCGGCATCCCAGTTGTTCCTCCAGCGCCTGCACCTGCTTGCTGACGGCGCTCTGAGTCAGGCACAGCGTATCGGCCGCGCGGGTGAAACTGTTGCAGCGGGCGACCTCGATGAAGGCGCGCAGCACCGGTACGGAAGGAATGTTCATGATGAAGGACGTTGGCGGCGCTGCATAATATTTGCTTATCGATAGCGCCGAGAATTCGATTATGCCGTCCGACGCGCTACGACCCAGAATGGCTCCAGTCTAATCCAGAGCCATCCGGGAGCCTCCGATGCCGGACATCATCGGCGAGTACGTCGACCGTCTCGTCACAGTCGAAATGCGCAACCGCGCAATGAACCACCACATCATCGGCCCGATCTACGACCAGGCGCGCGCCGAAGGCGGCGGCCGGCCGATCAGCGCGCGCGCCGCGCAGGCCCTGTTCGATGGGGTCCGCCCCGGCGACCGCGTCCTGATCGTGACCGGCGCCGGCTACGCGCCCGAGGCGCCCAACGGCGAGAGCGACGGCCCGCCCGGCGCGGCGGCCCTGGCCCATGCCCTGTTCTGGGGCTTGCAGGCGGTGCCGGTGTTCGTGACCGAACCCTGCCATGCCCCGCCGGTCGTGGCCAGCAGCCAGGCCGCGGGCATCATGGTGCGCGACTATGCGCTGTGCCGCGACCGCCGGATGGGCGCGGCGCTGGCGACCTCGCCCGAACGGCAGGACGACGTACAGGCCTGGGCCGCCGGCCTGCTGGACGACTACCAACCCCGGGCCATCGTGTCGATCGAACGCCTGGGGCCCAACGAGCATGGGCTGATCCACTATTCCACGGGGGTGCGGCCCCAGTCGTGCGTCGACCTCGCGCCGCTCTTCACGCAGGCCGCGGAACGCGGGATCCTGTCCATCGGCATCGGCGACAACGGCAACGAGATCGGCTTCGGCCGCATCTTCGACTTCATGCAATCCTTCCACCCCTACGGCCGGCGCTGCCAGTACGAAGGCGGGGTGGGCGTGCCGACCACGGTCGCGACCGACATCTTCCTGCCGGCATCGATTTCCAACTGGGGCGCCTACGGGTTGTGCGCCATGCTGGCCTTCCTGTGCCGCCGGCTCGACGTCCTGTACACACCGGCCATCGAGCGCGACGTGCTGCGCGCCTGCCTGGACGCGGGCGGCTGGGAAATGCGTTATTGCACCTCGCGCTTCATCGTCGACGGCACCGAAGGCGAAAGCTCGATGGCGATCATCCAGCTTCTGCGCGACATGGTGCGCGTCAACATCGCGCCGCCCGACCGTGGCCTGTCCCACGGCACGCTCGACCGCTAAATTTACCTACCTCCGGAGAATCCGACATGTCTGCCTCGTTCAGGCGCATCGCCGCCTGCCTGTCCCTCACGCTGGGCGCACTGGGCACCGCCCACGCCCAGGCCCCCGCGGCCTCCGGCCGTCCGCTGCGCATCGTCGTGCCCTACGCCTCGGGCGGCCTGGCCGACATCACGGCACGGCTGCTGTCCGAGCACCTGGCCGCGCGGCTGAACCAGCCCGTGGTGGTGGAAAACAAGCCGGGCGCCAATGGCGCGATCGGTACGGCGCAGGTCGCCAAGGCCGCGCCCGACGGCAATACGCTGGTGTACGTCGTCAGCTCGCACGTGTTCGGCCGCGCGCTCATTCCCGACCTGCCGTTCGACCCCATCAAGGACTTCGCGCCCGTCACGCTGGCGACGCGCACGGCGATGGTGCTGGTGGCCTCGCCCTCGCTACCCGTCAGCAACGTGCCGGAACTGGTGGCCTATGTGCGCGCGCGGCCGAACCAGTTCGCCTTCGCCTCGGCCGGCAACGGCAGCAACGTCCACGTCTTCGGCCAATGGTTCGCCGACCTGGCCGGGCTCAAGATGACCCACGTCCCCTACAAGGGCAGCGCGGCGGCGCACATGGACCTCATCGCGGGCCGCACGCAGATCGTGTTCGACACGCTGGGCGCCGTGCAGCCGCACGTGGCCGCGGGCAACCTCAAGATCCTGGCCGCCGGCGCCGACCGGCTCCCGCAATACCCGGACATCCCCACGGTGGCCGAGGCCGGCTATCCGGGATTCCGCGCCGAATCCTGGGGCGCCGTGCTGGCGCCCGCCGGCACCCCGGCTGCCCGCATCGACCAGCTCAATCGCGAGATCGTCGCGGCGCTGAAGCTGCCGGCGGTGCGCAAGCGCCTCGAGGACGCCGGCGCGCAGGTGGTCGGCAGCACGCCCGCGGAACTGGGACAGATCCTGGTGGCCGAGGAGAAGAAATACGGCGAGCTGATCCGCCGCATGGGGATCCGGCTCGAATGACCCAGGAACCAGGAAAGAGCATGTCCATGAAGGCCGTTTCCCTGTACGCACCCTATGGCTGGAAGGCGAAGATCGGCCTGATCGTCCCGTCCACCAACACCATCAACGAACCCGAGTTCTGGCGCATGGCGCCCGAGGGCGTGGGCGTGTTCACCGCCCGCGCCCTGCTGCTGGGCAGCATGACCCAGGAGTCCTACGTCGCGATGGCCGAGGCGACCCGCTCGGCCGCCGACCAGTTGGCCACCGCCGAGGTCGACATCGTCGCCTACGGCTGCACGTCCGGCTCGTTCATGTGTCCCATGTCCGAGATCGTGGCGGACATAGGCGCGCGGGCGGGCGCGCCGGCGCTGGCGGCCTCGGGGGCGGTGGTCGCGGCATTGCGGGCGCTGGGCGCGCGCAACGTGGCCGTGGCCACGCCCTATGTGGAACTCGTCAACCGGCGCGAGCGGGAGTTCCTGGAGGAATACGGCTTCGGCGTAACGTCGCTGCACGGCCTGGAGCTTGGCGAAACCCAGGAGGAACGCCGCGCCATCGGCCGGGTGCCGCCCGAGGCCCTGTACCGGTTGGCGCGCCAGGCCGATCGCCCGGAGGCCGACGCCGTGTTCATCTCCTGCACCAACCTGGCGTCGCTGGGCGTGATCGCGGCGCTGGAGCGGGATCTTGGAAAACCCGTCATCACCAGCAACCAGGCCTGCTTCTGGGCGTGCCTGCGCCGCCTGGGCCTGAACGACGCGATCGGCGGCCACGGCAGGCTGCTCGAGTCGTGCCTCGCGCCTATCGACGACGACGCCTTCGAAGTATCATCGGCGGGGTCCACCCATCGATGATCGCGTCGCCGCCTTGGCACCCCGTCCGCTGAACTTCCGCCAGCTCGAGGCATTCCGCGCCGTCATGCTGACCGGCAGCATGACGGGGGCGGGCCATGCGATGTCCATTTCGCAGCCGGCGGTCTCGCGGCTGATCCACGATCTCGAGCACGAACTGAAGCTGGTGCTGTTCCAGCGCCAGGGCGTGCAGATCATCGCGACCGAAGCGGCGGTCCGGCTGTACAGCGAAGTGGAGCGGCACTTCTCGGGTGCCGACCGGATCCGCGAGGCGGCGCGCGCGATCCGGCTGTCGACGGCGGGCTATCTGCATGTGGGGACGATGCCCAACCTCGCCTCGCACTGCCTGCCGGAAGCCATCGGCCTGCTGCTGCAGGACCATCCCGACGTCGTCGTTTCCGTTCATCCCGACAGCTCGATCAACCTCGTCTCCATGCTGCTCCACGCGCAATTGGACATCGTGTTCGGCACGATGCCGCCCGACCCGGACGGCCTGGAGCACGACCCCTTTCCCTCGACCCAGGCGGTCTGCGTCATGCCCGCCGCCCATCCGCTCGCACGCAAGAAGCGGATCACGGTCAACGACCTGGACGGCCAGGACTTCGTCGCGCTCGGCCAGGCCAGCCGCCAGCGCATGCAGCTCAACAACGCGATGCTGGCGGCCGGCGTGCGGCCCAACATCCGCGTCGAGACCATGCACTCGTCGTCGGCCATCGGCTACGTCAGCCGCGGGATCGGGATCGCGGTCATCGACCCCATCGCCGTCATCGGCCATCGCACGCCCACGGTCGCCATCCGGCCGTTCACGCCGGCGATATCGCTGGACTTCTCGGCCGTCTACCGGCGCAACGTGCCCAGGCCGGATGCCGCCGCCGCGCTGACCCGGGCGCTCAGGCGGGTGGTCGACGACAAACTGGGGGAACTGGGCGCCCGGAGCCCCCGGACGGGCAAGGATTAAAATACCGGCCACCCTCCCTAGATAGTCCAGTCCAGATCATGTCCGAAGGCTTCACCACCCGCATCCTGCACAGCGACCGCCGCGGTTCGGTCGAGCATGGAGCGCTGCACAAACCCATGCACACCGCCTCCGCCTTCGGCTACGGCGACGCCCAAACACTGGTCGACGTGTTCCAGGGCCGCAATCCGGGATACTCGTACGGCCGCCAGGGCAACCCCACCACCGCCGCGCTCGAAGCCAAGATCACCGAGATGGAGGACGGCATCGGCACCGTCTCGTTCTCGACCGGCATGGCGGCCATCGCCGCGGTGCTGACCACCCTGCTGCGCGAAGGCGACCATGTGGTCTCCAGCGGCTTCCTGTTCGGCAATACCAACAGCCTGTTCGCCACGATGAAGGGCCTGGGCGTGGAGGTGGACTTCGTCGACGCCACCGACGCCGCCAACGTCGAGCGAGCGCTGCGCCCCAGCACCCGCCTGGTGTTCGTCGAGACCATCGCCAACCCCCGCACGCAGGTCGCCGCGCTGGCCGAGATCGGCACGCTGTGCAAGGCCCGCGGCGTGCTGTACGTGGTCGACAACACCATGACCTCGCCCTACCTGTTCCGTCCCAAGACGGTGCAGGCCGACCTGAGCATCAACTCGCTCACCAAGTACATCTGCGGCCACGGCAACGCGCTGGGCGGGGCGATCACCGACACCGGCCTGTTCGACTGGACCGCCTACCCCAACATCAGCCCGTCGTACCGCGGCACCAAGCCGGCCATGCAGGGCCTGCAGCAGATCAAGAAGAAGGGCCTGCGCGACATGGGCGCGACCTTGGGCTCCGAGGCCGCGCATCGCATCGCGGCCGGCGCCGAAACACTGAGCCTGCGCATGGAGCGCGCCTGCGCGACCGCCGCCGCGCTGGCCGCGCAACTGGCCGCTCATCCCAAGGTCAAGCGGGTCTACCACCCCAGCCTGCCCGACCATCCGCAGCACGAGCGCGCCCGCGCCCTGTTCAAGCGGGGCGGCGCCCTGCTCGCGTTCGAATTGCAGGACGGGCTCGATCCGGTGCACTTCCAGAACCAGTTGCGCGTGGTCATCTCCGCCACCCACCTGGGCGACAACCGCACGCTGGCCATCCCGGTGGCGCAGACCATCTATTGGGAAATGGGCCCCGAGCGGCGGCGCGAGATGGACATCGCCGATTCGCTGATACGCGTCTCGGTCGGCATCGAGGACCCCGAGGACCTGCTGGGCGACTTCGCCCAGGCCTGCGACGCCGTCTAGGGCCGCGGGCCCGCGTCCTCGTTCACGCCGCGTATCGCCGCGATCAGCGTCGCGGCGCGGTAGGGCTTGGTCACGTGGGCCTGGAAACCGCTCTCCAGCGCGCGCCGGCGATCGTCCTCGCGGGCCAGGGCGGTCACCGCCACCGCGCGCAGGGCCGTGCCGTCCAGGCCCATGCCCCTGCGCACCGTCTCGATCAACTGGTAGCCGTCCATGCCCGGCATGCCGACGTCGGCCACCAGCGCGGAATAGAAGCCGGCGCCGCGCCCGGCCAGTTCCTCCAGCGCCGCGTAGGCCGAGGTCACGCCCGTGACCTCGGCGCCGTATTCGCGCAGCAGGTGGGTCAGGTACTCGAGCATGTCGGGCTGGTCTTCCACGGCCAGGATGAGCTGGCCCGCCAGGCTGTCGGCATGCAGCAGGTCCCCCTTCTCGCCCTGGACGTCGCCGGTCTCGGAAGCGATGAGCGGCGACCGGTACACCGGCAGGCTGACCGTGAAGCAGGCGCCGCGATTCATACCTTCGCTTTCGGCCCAGACCTCGCCGCCATGCATCTCGACCAGTTGCTTGACGATGGACAGGCCCAGCCCCAGGCCGCCGTAGCGCCGTGAGGTCGAGCCGTCCGCCTGGCGGAAGCGGTCGAACAGATGAGGAAGGAAATCGGGTTCGATGCCCACGCCGCTGTCGGCCACCGCGATCTCGAAGCGCGTGTCGGTGCGGCGGGCCGCGATGCTGATACGGCCATTGGGCGGCGTGAATTTGATCGCGTTGGACAGCAGGTTCCACAAGATTTGTTGCAATCGCGCGGGGTCGGCCAGCACCAGGCAGACCTCGAAGCTGTGCTGGAACTCCAGCCGTATTCCCTTGCTCTGCATGGACGGCTCGCTGGATTGCACGACGCGCGCAACGTGCTCGAAACCGTCCAGGGGCTCCAGGTCGAGCTTGACCTTGCCCAGGAAGATCGCGCTCATGTCCAGCATGTCGGAAATCAGCGTGGCCTGGGTGCGAGCGCTCTGCAATATGGTCGAGAGCCCCTTGCGCAATGGCTCGTTGTCCGGCTCACGCTTGAGCAGCAACTGGCTCCAGCCGATGATGACCGACAACGGCGTGCGCAGCTCGTGCGACAGCGTGGCCAGGAACTCGTCCTTCATGCGGGTGGCGATTTCGGCGTCGTGCCGGGCGGCGCGCTCGGCCGCCAGCAGTTGCTCGCGCTGCGCTTCCATGAGGTAGCGCTCGGTGATGTCGCTGAACAGCACGGCAACGGTCGTCCCGTCGGGCTCGCCCAGGCGGAAGGCGTAGACGTCGAACCAGCGCCCCAGCGCTTCGGCATGGTGCTCGAAGCGGGCCGGTTGTCCGGTCAGCGCGACGTCGCCGTAGATCTGGTACCAGTGCTCCTCGTGGTCGGGCGACAGCTCGCGCATGCGCTTGCCGAGCGCCTGGCGCAAGCCGGTGTGGGCCTCGAAGGCGGGATTGATCTCGAGGAAGCGATAGTCGACCGGCCTACCGCTTTCGAAGAGCATCTGCAGGACGCAGAATCCCTGGTCGATGGATTCGAACAACTGCCGGTAACGGTCCTCGCTGCGCCGCAAGGCATCGGCGGCGGCCTGATCATCCAGGCGTCGCTGGCCCCTGAACCTGTAGGACGCGATATCCCACGGCTGCATACGCGTCGCCGCTCCGCTGGTTGCCCGTCGATGGCGAAGTTTACCCGCGCCTCCGTGGACACCTCCGGGGGCATGTGTTTCAAGGCATGACCCTTTTGAGCCCGGCGCGGCCCGGCCGCCGGGCGGGGGATGCTAGCATCCCGCCCATCGGGCTTCGCCCTGCCCTGCCTGACCTGTCCGCCGTGAACGCTCCCGCCGATACCTACCCCGTCACCCTCGATCCCCAGCAATGGACCTTCGCCGCCGGCAAGGAAGAGAGCCTGTTCCAGGCCGCGCGGCGCGCCGGCATACGGCTGCCCACCATCTGCCGCAACGGCACCTGCCGGACCTGCTTCTCGCGCATGGAAAGCGGCAGCGTCCGCTATCTGGTCGAGTGGCCAGGCCTGAGCGCGCAGGAAAAGCAGGAAGGCTTCATCCTGCCCTGCGTGGCCGTGGCCACCGCGCCCATCGTCATGGTCAATCCGCACGCCGAGAAGACCGCCGACGCGGCGGGCTGACGCCGACGCCCGTGTCCATGAACAGCTCGGCCAGGGTCTGGCGCAGCCAGGCGTGGCCGGGATCACGGTGGAAGCGAGCGTGCCAGTACTGGTTGACCGCGTAGCGCTCGATCGGGATGGGCGGCGCATGCACCCGCAGGTCTTCCTGCCGCGCCACGATCTCGCCCAGGAGGCTCGGCACCGTGGCGACGAAATCGGTCTGCGCGATGATCGCCGCCAGGCCCAGGTAGCTGGGTAGCCGCAGCACCACCTGCCGCTCCAGCCCGGCGCGCCGAATGGCCTGCTCGACGATCAGCTGGCTGGTGGTCGAGGGCGAGACGTCGACGTGGCCCTCGCGAGCGAAATCGGCGCGCGTGAACGTGCGGCGTATGCGCGGATGGCGTGGCCCGGCCACGCACACGAAGTCCTGCTCGAACAGCCGCTGGCGATAGAAGCCGGCATCCAGCTGCGGCATGAAGCCGATGGACAGATCGGCCTCGCCGCTTTCCATGCGGGCCGGCGTGTCGGGTCCGATGCGGAAGATCTCGATGCGCACCGCCGGCGCCGCGTCGCGCAGGCGATTCACGATGCGCGGCAGCAGCACGATGTGGCTGATGTCGGTCATGCACAGCCGGAAGACGCGGTCGGACGCCGCCGGCAGGAAGACCGGAGGTTCGAGCAGCGCCTGCACCGCGGCCAGCGCGGCGGTCACCCGGCCTTCGAGTTCCAGCGCCCGGGCGGTGGGCTCCATGCCCGAGGTGGTGCGCACGAACAGCGGGTCGTCGAACAGCTCGCGCAGCTTGGCCAGGAAGAAACTCATCGTGGACTGGCTCATGCCCATGCGCTCGGCCGCGGCCGAGACGCTGCCGGTGCGGCGGATCTCGTCGAATACCCGCAGCAGCTTCGTATCGATATTTTCCAACTTCTCCAACAATCCGTATCGAATATTTCGATCCAGCCTATCGATACCGCTCCATGGAGTCAAGCGCATCCGCTCACTAACATGGCGCCAGATTTCACCCGAGGAGACATCATGACAACCGGAACCCAAGCAACCGCCATCGTGGTGGGCGGCGGCATCGGCGGCCTGGCGGCCGCGCTGGCGCTGGCCCGTGAAGGCGTGGCGGTCGAACTGCTGGAGCAGAGCCCCACCATCGGCGAGATCGGCGCCGGGATCCAGCTCGGCCCCAACGCCTTCGCCGCGCTGGACGCGCTGGGCGTGGGCGAGGCCGCGCGGCGCCGCGCCGTCTTCACCGAACGCCTGATCATGATGGACGCGGTCGATGCCACCGAGGTCGGCGGCTTCGACGTGGGCGAAGCGTTCCGCAAGCGCTTCGGCAATCCCTACGCCGTCATTCACCGCGCCGACATCCACCTGTCCATCCTGGAAGCGGTGCAGGTCCATCCGCTGATCCGCTTCAAGACCTCCACCCGCGTGCAGGCCCTGGAGCTGGGCGACGGCAAGGCCACGGTGGTGGACGACCAGGGCGGCCGCCACACGGCCGATGCGGTAGTGGGCGCCGACGGCGTGAAATCGGTGATACGCGACACGCTGATCGGCGACGAGGCCAGGGTAACGGGCCACGTGGTCTACCGCGCCGTGGTGGACGAAGCCGACATGCCCGACGACCTCAAGATCAACGCCCCGGTGGTCTGGGCCGGCCCCAACTGCCACCTCGTGCACTATCCGCTCCGCAATGGGCACCAGTACAACCTGGTGGTCACCTTCCACAGCCGCGAGCCCGAGGTTTGGGGCGTGCGCGAGGGCAGCAAGGAGGAAGTGCTGTCCTACTTCGAGGGCATCCACCCCCGTCCGCACCAGATGCTGCACCGGCCCACGTCCTGGAAGCGCTGGGCCACCGCCGACCGCGATCCCCAGCCGCGCTGGGGCCAAGGCCGCGCCACCGTGCTGGGCGACGCCGCCCACCCGATGACCCAGTACCTGGCGCAGGGCGCCTGCATGGCGCTGGAGGATGCCGCCACGCTGGGCGCGGCGGTGCGCCACGCCCGGGGCGACCTGGAGGCCGCGTTCCGGCTGTACGAGAACTCGCGCATCACCCGCACCGCGCGCGTGGTCCTGTCCACCCGGGCCATGGGCACGCTCTATCACGCCAAGGGCGTCGAACGCCTGGTGCGCAATTCGCTGTGGATAGGCCGTACGCAGGAACAGTATTACGACGCGATGCAGTGGCTGTACGGCTGGCGCGTGGAGACCTGCCTGAATCCGGTGGTGTAACCGATCGGCCATCGATTCATCAAATAATACTAATTCGCGTTATCATTCCCGGAATCTTCAACCTTCCGGGAATCGCGGCCTCTCCAAAGGCGCGACCTTAGCCTCATGTTGCGCAAATTCGGAGTCCTGCTGCACCGCTGGTTGGGCCTGGGCGTCGCCGCCTTCCTGTTCATCGCCGGCCTGACCGGCGCCTTCATTTCGTGGGACCACGAGCTCGACGCCTGGCTGAACCCGCAGCTGTTCGAGCCCGCCACGCAGGGCGAGCCACTGCCGGTCGAGACCCTGATCGCCAGGCTGGAGGCCGAGGATCCGCGCCTGATGGTCACCTTCAGCCCGCTGGAGGTCGAGCCCGGCCACGCGCTGCTGGTCTCGGTCACCGGCCGCATCGACCCGGCCACCGGCAAGGCCTTCCCGCTGAACTTCAACCAGGTCGCGCTCGATCCGGTCACCGGCGACGTCCAAGGCCGGCGCGAATGGGGCGCGATCTCGCTCAGCCGCGAGAACCTGCTGCCCTTCCTGTACAAGCTGCACTACACCATGCACCTGCCCGATGTGAAGGGCGTGGAGCTGGGCATGTGGTTCATGGGACTGGTCAGCATCGCCTGGTTCCTGGACTGCTTCATCGCGCTCTACCTATCCTTCCCCTCGTGGCGCGCCTGGCGCAAGTCGTTCGCGTTCCGCGTCGGCAAGGGCGGCTATGCGCTCAACTTCGACGCGCACCGCTCCGGCGGCGTCTGGCTGTGGGCGCTGCTGCTCCTGCTGGCGGTGACCTCGATCTCGCTCAATCTCGGCAACGAGGTCGTGCGTCCGGTGGTCAACCAGATCTCGCCGCTGACGCCCACGCCGTTCGAAACGCGCCCCCTGCGCCCATTGGACCAGCCCATCATGCCGACGCTGACCCGGACAAGGATCGTCGAGCTGGGCAAGGCCGAGGCTGACCGCCTGGGCATCGCCGAACCGGCCGGCGCCGTGTTCTATGGCGCGTTGCAGGGCATCTATGGCGTGGGCTTCTACGAACCCGGCAACGACCACGGCGACGGCGGGCTCGGCAACAGCTGGCTGTATTTCGACGAGAAGGACGGCACGCTGCTGGGCAAGCACATCCCCGGCACCGGCAGCGTGGGCGACGTTTTCATGCAGGCCCAGTTCCCGCTGCATTCCGGCCGCATCCTGGGCATTCCGGGCCGCATCTTCGTGTCGCTGCTGGGACTGTCGGTGGCCATCCTGAGCGTGACGGGCGTCGTGATCTGGGCGAAGAAACGCAAAGGCCGGATGGCCTCGGCGAGGGCGGCGCAGGCCCGTATGCGGCCCGCCGCGGCTACGAGTTCGCCTGGCCTGTCTTGACGGCCACGGTATAGGGCCGCCTACGCCGGGGCCCGCCGCCGATGGCGGGAAAGACGATGGACAGGACCACCGCGTCCACGGTGATGTCCACGCTTATCACCAGCGTCGCGTCCAGCACCTCCAGCAATCGCAGCATGCGCGCCCGCTCCTTGGCGAACGAGGCGCGGCCCCGCGTCGGCCCCCAGGGCTGGAGTTCATCCAGCGAGACCGGCACGGAGGTGTGGCCGCCGGCGCCGTTGCCATGGCCGACGCGCAACTGCACGCGGTCCAGGTCCAGCCTGGCGCCGACCACGATGCGCCGGTTGACGCCGGGACGGCTGGCGACGCAGGCGATGGCCGAATCGATCAACGCGCAGACGTGTTCGACGGCGCCGACCACCAGCAGCGGGTGGCCCGGCACGTCGGCCTCGACATAGCGGACGTTGCCGTCCGGCGAGAGGTCGTAGTCCTCCACGGCTGACAGGATCAGGGAGCCCAGGTCGCACAGCGGTCCCGCCGCGCGGCGCTCGAACAGCTCGCCGGTAAGTTCGGTCATGGAAGCGCTCACTAAGACAAGCCTGGGACGAGTCTACGGACGAGCCTTCCATCGCACTGCAAACAATGCGCAACGCATGGGCCGCCGCGAGCCGCGCCGGCCGGGGCATCTACCGCTAGTAGGCGCTAGCCTTGGCAAGCAGGTCCAGCGATTCCGCGTCCAGCGCCAACGTGGCGGCGGCCTGCAGCGAATCGAGCTGAGCGGCCGAAGTGGCGCTGGCGATGGGCGCCGTCACCGCGGGCTGGTGCAGCAGCCAGGCCAGGGCCACGGCCGCCGGGGTCGAGCCGTGCCGCTGGGCCACCTGGTCCAGGGCTTCGAGGATGCGCAGGCCGCGCTCGTTCAGGTACGTGCCCACCCGGCTGCCGCGCGCCTTGCCTTCGAGATCGGCGGCGGTGCGGTACTTGCCGCTCAGGAAGCCGCTGGCCAGCGCATAGTAGTTGATGACAGCCACCTGGTTGCGCAGCGCCACCGGCGCCAGTTCGGTCTCGAACGCCTGGCGCTCGATCAGGTTGTACTCGGGCTGCAGCGTGGCATAGGCGGCAAGGCCGTTGGCCCGGCTCACGTCCAGGGCCTCCTGGAAGCGGGCGGCGGTGTAGTTGGACGCGCCGATCGCGCGGACCTTGCCGGCCTTCACCAGCCGGTCGAAGGCCGCCAGGCTTTCCTCGAGCGGCGTCGCGGCATCATCGTCATGAGCCTGGTACAGATCGATGTAGTCCGTCTGCAGGCGGCGCAGCGAACCTTCCACCGCCTTCTCTATGTACGCGGCCGACAGTCCGCCCGGGTTGCCCAGCGCGGGCTTGCCCACCTTGGTGGCCAGGATCACGCGGTCCCGCTTGCCTCTGCGCTTGAACCAGTTGCCGATGATGGTTTCCGATTCGCCGCCCTGGTTGCCGGGCACCCAGCGCGAATAGGCGTCGGCGGTATCGATGAAGTTCATGCCCCGGTCGGCCAGGGCATCCAGGATGCCGAACGACGCGGCCTCGTCCAGGGTCCAGCCGAACACGTTGCCGCCGAAGGTGATGGGGAATACCTGCAGGCCGGTGGTGCCGAGCGGTCGATAGGTCATGGCTGCCTCGTACGAAAGGAAACGGAATCGAAAATAGTAGGAGATTCCGGCCGCCCGTCCAAATAGCCGCCACGCATGAGCTATGTCACGCGCCGCCCGCCTGCGTGGTGCGTTCCTTGATCAGTTGGTGCCGCCGTTCCATTTCCTGCCGCAGCTCGCGCCGCAGCAGCGCCGCCTCGCAGCGCTGGCGCTCTTCCTCGTCCTGCGGTTCGAGCGGGGGCACCGGTACCGGCACGCCGTCGTCGCCCACCGCGACCATCGTGAAATAGCAGCTGTTGGCGTGGCGCACGGTCTTGCTGCGGATGTCCTCGGTCACCACCTTGATGCCGATCTCCATGGACGTGCGCCCGGTGTAGTTGACCGCGGCGTAGAAGGTGACCAGTTCGCCCACGTGGATGGGCTGGCGGAACACGACCTGGTCGACCGACAGCGTGACCACGTAGCGCCCCGCGTAGCGGCTGGCACAGGCATAGGCGACCTGGTCGAGATACTTGAGGATGGTGCCACCATGGACGTTGCCCGAGAAATTCGCCATGTCGGGCGTCATCAGGATCGTCATGGAAAGCTTGTGCTGGGAATCGTTCATGGCGAACCTTCTGCGCAAATGGGGGGGAGCAGCGCCATTGTAGCCAGCGCGGCGGCGTTAACATGGACGCCCGCCATCATCCGCTCCCGGGAGACGCCATCATGTCCAGCCCCACCATCGCCCTCCTGCATCCCGGCGCCATGGGCGCCGCCCTTGGCGCCTGCCTGGTCTCCACCGGACACCGCGTGCTCTGGAGTTCCGCCGGGCGCAGCGCCGCCACCGCCGAACGGGCGCGCAAGGCGGGCCTGGAGGATGCCGGCACCCTGGCCGACGCGCTGCGCGCCGCCGACATCGCCATCTCGGTCTGCCCGCCGGACAACGCGCTCGACCTGGCGCGCGAGGTTGCGCAACACGGGTACGGCGGCGTCTTCGTCGATGCCAACGCGGTCTCGCCGGCCACCCTCCGGCAGATCGAGGAAGCCGTGCGCGCCGGCGGCGCGCGCTTCGTCGACGGCGGCATCATCGGCCAGCCGCCGCGCGCGGCGGGCAGCACCCGCCTCTACCTGGCCGGCGACAGCGCCGCGGACATCGCCGCGCTGTTCGAAGGCAGCGCGCTCGAAGCCATCGCGCTGGACTCCCCCGCCGGCAGCGCCTCGGCACTGAAGATCTGCTATGCCGCCTGGAGCAAGGGCGCCACCGCCCTGCTGGCCGGCATACGCGCGCTGGCCCGCCACGAAGGCGTGGAGCCGGCGCTGCTGGCCGAATGGCAGCGCTCCAGCCCGCAGACGCCGGCGCGGTCGGAAGAAGTCGCGCAGAAGGCCGAAAAGGCCTGGCGCTGGGTGGGCGAGATGGAAGAGATCGCCTCCACCTTCCATGCCGCCGGGCTGCCCTCGGGCTTCCACCTCGCGGCGGCGGACATCTTCCGGCGGCTGGACGTCTACAAGGATGCGCCCCGGCCACCCGCCATGGACGAGGCGCTGGACCGGCTGCGGCGCTGACCCTCCGCCGTCACACCAGGCCGAATGACTTGGCCCGCAGCGCCGCCTCGGCGCGCGAGGCGATGTTGAGCTTCTCGTAGATGTGCTTGACGTGGTCGCCCACGGTATGGCGCGAGATACCCAGCGCGGTGGCGATCTCGCCCAGCCGCAGGCCGCGCGCCAGCAGCACCAGCACTTCGTTCTCCCTGCCCGACAGCGGGCTGATGACCGTGGCCGGCCGCAGGCGGAAATGATCCAGCAGCCGGCGCGCGATGGCGGGAGACAGCGGCGGCTGGCCCTGGGCGATGCCGGTCAGCATGGCCGCGAGCTGGGCCGGCGGGTGTTCCTTCAGCACGTAGCCTTGCGCGCCGGCCTGCAAGGCCGCGAACAGCTTGCTGTCCTCGCCCGTGATGCTGGACACCACCACGGTGCAACGCGGATGCCGCAGCGTCAGGGTGGCGATCAGCTCGGTACCGTCGCCGTCGGGCAACCCCAGGTCCACCAGGGCCAGGTCCGGCACCCGCTCGGCGATGGCCGCGCCCGCCTGCGCCAGGTCCTGGCCGCAGCGCACGCGCGCGTCCGGGAAGGCCAGCGCCACGGCCTCGTTCAGCATGGCCGCCGCTTCCGGCAGATCCTCGACGATCAGGATGTCGTTCATGCCCGCACCTCCACCGGCGCCGCCGGCTCCACGGACGCCCCGGCCGCGGAGCCGGGCCCCAGCGGCAGGCAGATCCTCAGGATGCAGCCATCCTCGCCGCGTTCGAGCCCGACGACGCCCTGGTACTCGGCCAGGCGGCGCCGCATGCCCGCCAGGCCCAGGCCTATGCTGGCCGGCCCCGCGACGGGGGCGCTGCGGCCGGCGCCGCGCATGCCGTCGTCCACCATGACGATGTCCAGCCGCCCATTGCCCGCCCGCACCTCCACCTCGATGCGGGTCGGGCCCCCATGTTTGAGCGCGTTCGACAGCCCCTCGCGCAGGGCGCGTTCCAGGGTCGCCTTCATCCGGGCCGGCAGGGCCGACTGCATGTCGGGCAGCGGCATGGCCGGCACGAACTCGTTCCAGACGAAATCCACGCCCGCCGCGTCGCAGCGGGTCGCCATCTCGGCGCGCCAGTCGGCCAGGGCATCGGCCAGCGGCAGGCTGTGGCCCTCCAGGGCCGACAACGTGGTGCGCAGGTCGCTCATCGCCGCGCGGGCGACGTCGGCCGCCACGCCGTCGCCCGCTCGCGATGCCTGGTGGATCAGCATCAGCAGCCGCGCGCCGATGTCGTCGTGCATGTCCTGCGCGATGCGATGGCGTTCTTCGCGCACGCCCCGCTCATAGGAATCGCGCCCCTCGCCCGCCTTCTGCACCAGGCTGGACAGCGATGCCGCCAGCTCGGCGTCGTGCGGCGCGAACAGCCTGCGGCCGCGATCGGCCAGGCGCAGCACCCGCGCCTCCAGGCCGCCGCAGGACGGCACCCACAGCGCCTGCCCCGACTCCAGCAAGGTGGCGGAACGGGGATCCTCGGCCTCGACATGCGCCAGGCGGCGGATGTCCAGCGGGTCGAACAACTGTCCGAGCAGCGCGTCCCACCGGCGCTCCTGTTCCCCGCGCGAAGGCGAGAACGCGATGCGGATCAGATCGGGAAAGGTGGAGTCGACCCGCGCTCCCCGGGCACCGGTCAGCCGGCGCCACAGCCACTGGCGGAACGGGAAGTACAGCCAGCCGCACAGCAGCAGCGACACGCCCATCGAGAACGCCGGATTCCAGCGCAGCCAGACGATCAGCGCCGCATCCATCAGCACCACCGCCAGCGCCCCGGCCAGCCACAGCAGGATCCGGTAGGCCCAGCGGTCCAGGTCGAACAGCCGGTACCGGCGCAGGCCGAACGCGAGCCCGACGTAGATGATCAGGAAGTAGCCGAAGGCGTAGCCCTGGGAGATGGGCGGAAAGAAGCCCAGCACCTTGGACCCGGTCGTGGAAAAAACGAACAGCCCGCTGCCCACCAGCATGGACAGGGCCAGCCAGCGCAGCGCGGCCCGGTCCAGCGGACGGCCGCGGCTCATTCTCCATTGCACGCCGGCCAGCGCGATCGCGCCCAGCATCTCGGACATGATGCCCATGCGGGTCCAGTTCTGGCTGGGCAGCCACTGCATCGTGTCGGCCAGCCACCAGGTCCCGTACACCACGGGCAGCACCCATAGCGCGCCCACCGGCACCAGCCGCCTTGGATAGCAGAGGAACACCGCCAGCAGCGCGCATCCGAACATGAAGGCGCCGGCGTGGTTGGCGGCGGACAGCGCGTGGAACACCCCTCCGCCCAGCGCCAGCTCGCGGCTGCTGTAGACCGCCGCCGGCACCGCGAACGCGGGGAAGGCCAGGCCCGTCAGCGCGAACATGCTCGCGCCCAGGTCCGTCGGCCGCAGGGCCCAGACCCAGCATGCGATCAGGCAACCGGCGAAGCTGACGGCGAGCTGGAACCAGAACGGCGCCGGCAGCGATCCCAGCGGCCGGGCTCCGGGCGTCCAGACCTCGGCCGCGCGCGAGCCGTCGGCCCGCGTCCACTCGGCCTGCACGTGCCCATCCAGCATTGCGCGGAATTTTCCCTGCCTGTCGAAGAACCGGTTCATGCGCGCGTACTCGTCGAAGAAATCGGGCTCTTCGATCAGGTCGTCCGATTCCACGTCCAGGCCGGCGCCCCTGCCCGGAGGCGAAAGCGTCAGGCGCGACGCGCCGTCCTCCAGGCCATGGGCGGGGCCGCCGGGCAGCCCGCGCGCGAGCACGTTGCCGGCTTCGTCCACGGTGAATGCGACGCCCAGCCAGGGCGTCTGCAACGCCCCCCAGGTGGCCGCCGCGGCGGCGGCCGCGCACAGTGCCAGCACCGCCAGCAGGATGCGGGCAGGCACGGCCAGGAACGAATTGATGGGCATGTCGGGATTCCAGCGGCAATCGGGACGCGAACGGGGGTGGCACGCTGATGATGAAGAAAGACCCCGGCCAGTACAAGCCATTCGTCGCCTTCCGGCAACCCCGTGTTCGCGGGATTGCCCGCGATGCCCCGCACGGGAAGAATCGCCGGACACCACCCGGCCGGCCGCGAAAGCGACGGGTCCCAACCACGCCACGAGGGTATTCCATGATGAAGCTACCGTTCTTCCTGCCACGCGCCGCGCGCCTTGCCGCGTGCGCCGGTCTCGCACTTGCCCTGGGCGCCTGCGGCGGCGACGGCGGCGCCTCCTCGGGCGGCGCGAGCCCCCCCGCACCGAAGACGGACACGCTGTCGGGCACCGCGGCCACCGGCGCCGCCGTGGCCAACGCCACCGTCACCGTCGTGAACGCGGCGGGCACCGCCGCCACCGGCAAGAGCGGCGCCGACGGCCGCTACAGCGTCACCATCGAATCGGCGCCGCCCTACCTGCTCAAGGTCTCGACCGGATCGGGAACGGTGCTGTACTCGTTCGCGGCCGCCGCGGGCACCACCAACATCACGCCGCTGACCACGCTGGCGCTGCATGACGCCGGCGGCAAGAAGCCACTAGCCGCGCTGTTCGAAGGGTGGAAGACCGCTCGCCTCGCAGGCGACGCTGTGACAGCCGCCGCCAAGCGTGTGAACGCCAACTTCGCCGCGCTTTATACAGCCAGGGGCGTGGATCCCAAGACCTTCGATTTCTTTACCCGCGGCTTCGCCGCCGACGGCAAGGGCTTCGACGCGGTCCTGGATGGCGTGTCGATATCGCTCAGTTGCTCCACCACGTCCTGCTCGGAAACGATCAAGGTCGGCGAAAGCGTCTATACCTACGACTTCTCGATCAGTGTGGCCGGTATCTCGTTCAGTGGCGGCGGCACCAGCAGCACCATCCCGGCCGGCTCGAAGTGGGAGCTGACCGTGCGGGGCTCGGCCAACGGCGTGCCTTTCGAGCAGACCATCGGCAACATCGAGTTCGGCGCGGTGCCGGCCTCCGCCGACGGCGCCCAGCAGGTGGTGCAGCAGTACGGCGGCATCTCGGGCGGCGTGTCCGGCCCCGGCGTCAGCCTGAGCTACAGCTACAGCGACCTGTCGACCAGCTACGAGGGCTGCGGCGGCTGCGGCGTCGGCAGCACCATCGTGCTCAAGAGCAAGGGCTCGGTGTCGGTCTCGGGCACCGCCAGCGGCATCACCATCCCGCCCACCACGACCCGGTTCGACTACACCTATACCTACAAACGCACCAGTTGATCCCGGTCCCGGCGCGCGCCGGGCAGGCCCAGCCCCAGGTGATCCCTGAAGGTCGGGCCCTCGTAGTCCAGGCGGAACAGGCCGCGCCGCTGCAGCACCGGCACGACCAGTTCCGCGAACGCCTCGACGGCCCCGGGCACGTAGGCCGGAAAGATGTTGAAGCCATCCGCCGCCCGCTGGTCGAACCAGGCCTGGATGAAGTCGGCGACCTCCTCCGGGTTGCCCACCACGATGGCGCCCATGGCCCCCGCCGTGTCGATCAGGTCGCGGTAGGAAATACGCGCAGGCCCCGCCAGCGACCGGCGGGTGCGGCGGGCGGTCTCGTCGATCAGCCTGCGCCCCGCCTCGGACGCTTGCTCGGCCAACGCGGGCGCCACGGCGTCGCCGGGGTCGTTGCCGCGCACGTCCACGCCCAGGGTCTCGGACAAGGCACTCAGGTTGCGCCGGCGGCCGCGCCCCAATCCTCCCTTGCGGACTTCGCCCGCCGTCTCTTCCGGGTCCAGCGGCAGGAAGGCGTTCAACCGGTCGTAGATCGCCACGGCCTCCTCGGTCGTGGGCGCGACGATGGGCGTGAGGCCCGGCAGGATGGCGATCTCGTGCTCGCCGCGTCCGTAGCGGGCGGCGCGCTGCTTGATGTCGGCGTAGTAGGCCTGGGCCGACGGAATGTCGGGCTGGCCGGCGAAGATGACGTCGGCCTCGCGCGCGCCCAGTTCGCGCGACCGCTCCGACGTGCCCGCGTGCAGGATGACCGCATGGCGCTGCGGCAGGCGCGGCACGTCCAGCGGACCGGCGATGCGGAAATGCCGTCCATCGTGATCCAGCGGGACCCCGCCGGGCGCCTCGGCCGACGGCGCGCCGTCCCACAATGCCTTCACCACGTCGACGAATTCGTCGGCCCAGTCGTAGCGCCTGCCCGTTTCCCAGTGCTCGGTGCGGCTGAAGTTGGCGGCGGCGATGTCGTCGGCGCCGGTCACGATGTTCCAGGACGCCCGGCCCGCGCTGACGTGATCCAGCGAACCCATCAGGCGCGCCACCGAATAGGGATCGTAGTAGGTGGGATTGGCGGTGACCACGATGCCGATCCGCGACGTAGCGGCGGCCAGGCTGGCGGCCGTCGTGAACGGCTCCAGCCGCGACATCTGCGCGGGGTTGGTGCGTTGCAGCCGCGGATCCGTGGCGAGCCGGTCGCCCAGGAACAGGAAGTCGAACCGGGCCCGCTCCGCGACTTGCGTCACGTGCTGCAGGAACTCGATGTCGAACGCCGCATCCTCCCGGGCATCCGGCAGGCGCCAGCCGGCGGCGTGGGTGCCGGTGGCCCAGAACATCAGGCCCAGGTGCAGGCGGCGGGTTGATTGGCTCATGGCGGTCATCCGTTGACGGGTTGCGGGAGGGAGGCGTGGCGATTGGCGGGACGAGCCAGGCCCAGCCGCCCGCGCAGCGTGGCCGCGGCGCCTGCGGCCGCAGGCTCGATCGCGCCGCGCCGGACGAGCGCCGGCACCACCTGTTCCGCGAAGCGCGGCCACTGGCCGGGCTCGGGCGCGGGCAGCACCGCGAAGCCATCGATCCCCCCCTGCTCCGCCCAGGACTGCAGGGCGGCGGCGATCTCCTCCGGCGTACCGACCACGGTGACGGCATCGGGACGAGCGGACGCGCGGACGCGCAGCCGCTCCGCATCGTCGGGCGTATCGGCCACCCAGGGCACGATGGGCGCGAGCACCCGCGGCGGGTTCGCGGCCCGCCCCTCGCGCACGGCCAGCGAGCGCAGCGCCTCGGCCGCCTCGCGCACGCCGACCTCGTCCCCGGCGGCCACCACCACGACATCGGCCTCAGCCGCCGCCCACGGGCGCGACGCGGCCGAGCGTTCGACATGGACCAGCGGCAACTGGCCCTGCGGCGGCCGCGCGACGTTCAGCGGCCCCTGGACCTGGAAATGCTCGCCCCGGTGCGCGACGGCATGAACCTTGTCGCCGTCCACGAACCGGCCGCTGGCCTTGTCGCGCAGGAAGGCATCGTCTTCCCAACTGTCCCACAGCGCGCGCACCACGTGCAGGAACTCCCGGGCGTGCCGCTCGGGATCCGCCGGCGCGGCCCGATCGCGCACGCCGAAATTGACCGCCGCCGCGCGCGCCGGGTCGTGTACCAGGTTGAGCGCGGCGCGTCCATGGGTGATGTGGTCCAGCGACGCGGTCAGGCGGGCCAGGTTGAACGGCTCGTAGTAGGCGGCGTCGGCCGTCACGGCCAGGCCCAGATGGCGCGTGCGCGTCGCGACGAAAGAGGCAGCGGTGAACGGATCGATGCGCACGCGCGGCGCGGCGCCTTCGACCCGGGGCTCGTCGTCGAGCACCAGCAGGTCGAAGCCGGCGCGCTCGACTTCGCGCGCGAGGCTGGTCAACAGCGAACCGGCGAATGCCGTCTCGGTCGAGGGCTCGGTGCCGCGATGCAGGTAGGCCAGCAGCAGGCCGCCGGCGCGCGGAAAGGATGCGGATGTGGAGGACATGAGGGAACCGAAGGTGAAAGATCAGCGCGCCGCGGACAGCGCGCGCAGGGGAGTCCGGGCCGGCGAGGCGCCCGCGTCCATCGCATGCAGGGCGTCGTAGATCGACGCCTCCAGCTTCAGCAGCGCCAGGTCGCCGCGTCGGCGCGGGCGCGGGACGGCCACGTGGAAAGTGTCGTGGATGCGTCCCGGCCGGGGCGACAGCAGCACGATGCGGTCGGCCAGGAACACGGCCTCGCCCACGTCGTGCGTAACGAACACCACCGTGCGCCGATGCGCCTGCCAAATGCGCACCAGGTCTTCCTGCAACCGGATGCGCGTGATGTGGTCCACCGCGCCGAAGGGCTCGTCCATCAGCAGCACGCTGGGCTCGTTGGCCAGCGCGCGGGCGATACCGGCCCGCTGGCGCATGCCGCCCGACAACTGGTGCGGATACTTGTCGCCGAAGCCGGCCAGGCCCACCAGCTCCAGGTAGGCATCGGCAGTCTGGCGCCGCAGCGCCTTGTCGCGGCCCCGGATCTCCAGGCCCAGCTGGACGTTGCGCGCCACGGTCCGCCACGGCATCAGCGAGGCGTCCTGGAACACCACGCCCACCGAGGGAAACGGCCCGGTGATGGGCCGGCCGTCGAACAGGGCCTGCCCGGTGGTGGGGCGCTGCAGGCCGGCCAGGATCTCCAGCAAGGTGCTCTTGCCGCAGCCGCTGGGGCCCAGCAGCACCACGAACTCTCCCTCGTCTATCTCGAGGTCGATATCGGCCAGGGCATGCACGGGCCGGGTGCCGCCGTAGACCTGGTTGAGCTTGCGGATCGAGAAGATGGACACCGGGCGACTCCTTGCGATCAGCCTTTCAGGGCCGCCGATTTATCGGGATACTGGAACGGCTTGACGTATTCCCGGGGAACGAAGCGCAGGTCGATGTACTTCTTCGCGTCGTACGGCGCCTTCTGGTTCTGCTGCTCGATCTCGATGCGCTGCGTGTCCTGGATCGCGACCGGATCGACGTCGGGGTTGTTGTCCCAGACGTCGTCCTCCTGCCGAAGCGCCAGCTCGACGGCGCGCGGATTGAGCTTGAGCCGCGCTTGCAGCCACGGCAGGTACTCCGGGTAGTGCGCCTTGGCGTAGGTGTAGGACTTGAAATAAGCCCGCAGTCCGCGGCGCAGCAGATCGGGGTCGTTGGCGATCAACCGGTCGCCGGCGATCAGCACGCCGGTGTGATAGGTGGGCAGATAGTCCCAGCCCCGGGCCAGCGTGCGGCTGGTCTTCTCCAGCTCGCCCAGCGCGGCGAAAGGCTGGTGGATGATGGTCGCATCGACCTGGCCGGAGATCAGCGTGCCGTAGGCCTGCTGGGTCGAGCCGTTGCCGAACAACGTCACGTCGCGGCGCGGATCGAGTCCGTTGCGGACCAGTATCGTGCGCAGCACCGTATCCAGGTTCGAGCCCGCGTGGGCGTTGCCCACGGTCTTGCCTTTCAGGCCGGCAATGTCCTGGATGCCCGGACGCGCGATCAGGAAGTACGGCCCCTTGCTGCGAAAGCCCGACGACACGATCTTGATCGGTGCCCCCAGGGCGGCGGCGCGCAGGTAGACGCTGGTCGGCCCGAACGCGAACGACAGCTCGCCGGTCGCGACGCCGGTCACGGCATCCTGCACATCCACGAACTCCACGTCCAGGCCTTCTTCGCGAAAGAAACCCTTCTCGACGCCGAAGGCGATGGGCTGCTGGGTATAGCTGTTGGTGGCGACGAGCTTGAGCTTCTTCACCGCGGCGCCCTGCGCGGACGACAGGCCGGGAACGGAGGCGGAAAGGGCCGCCAGGGCGGCAAGGCGCGACAGCGTGTCGCGTCGGTTCTTGTTCATGATGGAATCCACAGGAAAGCGAAACGGGGAAATGGCGGCGCCGCGGTCACGCATGCTTCCACCGGAGCAGCACACGCCTCTCCAGTTGCTCGACCGCGAAGATGATGAGCAGCGCGAACACGGTGATGGTGGCGACCAGCGCGAAGACGGCGGCGGTGTCGTAGACGCCGGTGGCCCGGTTCAACAGGTTGCCGATGCCGGCCTTGGACGCCACGATCTCGGCCAGCAACGCGGCTACCACGCACATCACCGCCTCGACGCGCACCGCCGCCATGATCGAGGGAATGGCCGACGGCAGGACCACCTTGAAGATGCGCTGCGCGGGCGTCGCGCCCAGCACCCGGGCCACCTTCAGATGGTTCTCCTGCACCTGCCGGATACCCGCGATCGTGTTGAACACGAAGATGAAATAGCCGAACAGGAAAACGATGAAGACCTTGTGCGCATAGCCTATGCCCAGGTACAGCGTAAGCAGCGGAATGATCGCGACCTTGGGGACGGCCATCAGCGCGACCAGGAACGGATTCAGGAAACGGTGGACCGCCGGCAGCAGCCCCATCACCACCCCGGTCGAGACGCCGGCCACGAACGCAATGGCCACGCCCAGCAGCGCCTCTGACAAGGTCACCAGGAGGTGGCGCAGCAAGCCGTCCTGCGTCACCAGGCGGGGAAAGGCCTCCATGACCTGCGTGGGCGATGCCAGGTAGATGGGCTTGACCGCGCCGCTATCCACCAGGAACTGGATGGAGAACAGGATGGCGGCCAGCAACAGGACCTGTCCGGCAGCGATCAGCAGCGCGGCGGGCACGCGTTTGCGCGGCCGGGGGTCGCGGGCCGCCAGGGGCAGCGCGGGTACGGCATGCAGATGCGATGGAATGCTGGACATGGCGGCACGGCGGGAAGACATCGGAGGACCACTCTATGCCGCCGCCGGCCGGCGCCGAAGGAATTTGTCCGCATATGCAATGCCGTAAATCGCATTTCCCCGCGCCACCCCTCGATTGCTAGATTGCCCGCTTCGGCACTCGTCGCCTTCGGGACCATTCATGCGCTACATCGATCTGGGAACCACCGGCCTGCGCGTATCGCGGCTGGCATTCGGCGCCTCCAGCTACGGCTCCAGGGACTGGATGCCCTGGGCCCTGTCCGAGGACGACGCCCAGCCTCACTACCGCGCGGCGTTCGAACATGGCTTCAACCTGTTCGACACCGCCGAATCCTATTCCAGCGGCCTGAGCGAGGAAATCCTGGGCCGCGCCATCAAACGCTACGGCACGGGCCGCGACAAGGTCGTCATCGCCACCAAGGTAGGTCTGGCCAAGAGCGAAGGCGTCAGCCACGGCCTGTCGCGCAAGCGCATCCGCCATGCCATCGACGACAGCCTGCGGCGCCTGGGCACCGACTACGTCGACCTCTACCAGATCCACCGGCTCGATCCCCACACGCCGCTGGAGGAAGTGATGCGGGCGCTGGACGATGCGGTGCGCGCCGGCAAGGTGCTCCACATCGGCGCGAGCAGCATGCACGCCTGGCAGTTCGCGACCTTGCAGCAACTGGCCGGACGCGACGGGTTGACGCGGTTCTCGACCATGCAGAACAAATACAACCTGCTGTATCGGGAGGAAGAGCGCGAAACTCTGCCGCTGTGCCTGCACCAGGGCGTGGCCGTGCTGCCCTACAGTCCCCTGGCGCGCGGGCTGCTGGCGGGCAGCCGCAGACAGGACACCGATCGCTCGCGCGTCGTCCGCGACTTCGTCCGCCCGGAGGACGAGAGCATCGTGGACCGCGTGATCCAGGTCGCCGCCGAGCGCGGCGCCCGGCCGGCACAGATCGCGCTGGCCTGGCTGCTGCACAATCCGGCGGTCACCTCGCCCATCGTCGGCGCCACGCGCGCCGCCCACCTGGACGATGCCGTGGCCGCGCTGGACATCGTGCTCAGCGCCGAGGAGCTGGAACGGCTGGAAGCGCCGTACGTGCCGCAGCAGGTCCAGCTCGACCGCAACGTCGCGCCCGCTCCCGGCCAGACCGCGTCGCCCGACCTGCTGCCGCTGTTCCGCCGGAGATCGGGAATCATGCCGGCATAGACACGGACGCCGCCGGGCCGGCGATGGCCCGCGGCCTTACCGGGGTCTGGCGAGTTCGAGCCCGAGCAGGCGCGCCGCGTTGGCGCCCAGGATGGCCTGGCGATCCGAAGCCGTGAGTTCCGGCACCGCTTCGATCAGCGCGCGCGGATCCGTTTCGCCCATGTCATAGGGATAATCGGTGCCGAGCACGACCTGCGAAATGCCCACCGTGCGGATCAGATGGCGCAGCACCTCCGGCGCATGGACCACGGTGTCGTAGTAGAACCTGCGCAGATAGGCGAGCGGCGGGTGCCGGCTCTTGCGCGCCTCGGGCCGCACCTTGTACGCATGCTCCAGGCGACCGACATAGGCGGGCAGGTAGCCCCCGCCATGCGCGGCGACGAGCTTGACGTCCGGATAGCGGTCGAAGACCCCGCCGAAGATCAGGTGCGACAGCGCGATGGTGGTTTCGAGCGGCTGGCCGATCGCGTTCGTCAGATAGTGGCGATCCAGCCGCGCATAGGCGGAGGTGCCCAGCGGATGCAGGAAGACCACCGCGCCCGTCTCCTGCGCCGCGCGCCAGAATTCGTCCAGCGCGGGATCGGCCAATTCCCGGAGGCCTACCGTCGAGGATATCTCCACGCCTTTCAGGCCCAGCTCGAGCGCCCGGCGCAGCTGCTTCACCGCGAGCGCGGGGTGCTGCAACGCGATGTTGCCCAGGCCCTCGATGCGGCCGGCGTTCCCGCGCACCAGCTCGGCGATCTCGTTGTTCTGCGTTTCGACGATCTGCGCGGCCAGGGCTTCGTCCGCCCAATAGTAGTATTGGCTGGGCGCCGGACTGATCACCTGCACATCGACCCGCATCGCCGCCATGTCGTCCAGCCTGCGGCGGATGTCGGTCAGCGGCGCGAACACCCGCGGCAGCATCTGCGTGGCGTTGTGCGTGGCGGACTCGATGCCGAGGGTCCGCCTCGATTGTTCCTTCTCCGCCAGTTTCTCCGGGAAACCGGCAACAAGGCGCTCCACCTCGAGACTCAGGGCATGGCAGTGCAGGTCCACGGCCGGAAACAGAGAGGCGCCCGACCGCGGTCCGCCGCCGCCGGCGCCTTCTTCCGCGTGCGCCGCGCAACAACGGTAGATCATCATGGAGACACCTGCGTTCGCCTGGCGGCTGGCGGCGCCTTGGTTCGGCCGATGCGACGGTACAGTGCCGCTTCATCGATATCGAAACCGCCCCGCGCCACCGCCTGGGCATGCACGTGATCCGACGTGGCCTGCAGCGCCCGGCGAACGGCCACCGTATCCGTGAGCAGCCTGCCGTTCCGCTTTGCCACCTTGCCGTCGACCAGCACCGTATCCACGCTATGGATGCCCATCTGCTGGATCACCGTGGTCTCCGGCTTGCGGCGGTCGTAGCCGACCGTGGCGATGTCGTCGGCGCGCAGCAGCACGATGTCCGCGCGCTTGCCGGGCGTGAGCGAACCGATGTCCGCCTCCATGCCGAGTGCCCGGGCGCCGCCCATCGTTCCCCAGTAGAGCGCTTCGCTGCAATCGAAGGCGGTACGCGAGGAGTTCGCGCCTGTCGTTTCCTCCATCACCCTCGCCCGCTCCACTTGAAGCAGCATGCGCAACTGCGTGAACATATCGGCGGAGTTGTTGGCCGTGATGTCGATCCCGACGCTGATGTTCACGCCCGCGGCGCGCGGTTCCCTGACGCCCGGGAAACCGAGCCCCATCTGGTATTCGGTTTCGGGCGTGTAGGAGACGTGACCGCCCGCGTCGCCCAGCATCCGCCATTCATCGGCTTCGGTGGCGCACATGTGCACCAGGATCATGTCGGGCCCGAGCACGCCCATCTTGCGCAGCCGGTCCACGTCGCGCGGCATGGAGTTGTCGTACTGTATGCGCGAGTTGGCGTGCATGAACATGCGCGCACCCAGTTCGCGCGAAAGCCGGTACTGCTTGCGGATCACGTCGTGGTCCGCACCCCAATGCGAAGGCTCCTCCGGGCAGACCCCCAGCGTGACGAGGGCATCCCTCGTAGCGAACTCCCGCGCCGCGAGTCTTTCCAGGAAGGCCAGCCGGTCCCAGGGCGGCGCGCCGCCGCCGTCGCCCTTGGCCAGGCCGGTGAAGCTGTACGACCATACCGTGCGCAGGCCCGACGCCCGGGCGCCGCGTATGCCTTCGAGCGCGTGCTCGGGCGTGCGCACGTTGTGGCAGTACTCCGCCGTGGTGGTCGTTCCCGCGTTCAACGATTCCAGGCAGCCCTGCAGCGCGGTGGCGTACATATCCTCGGGACGAAAGAAACCGGCGGCAAAGAGCCGGACGTTGCCCGTGAAATCGAGGATGGAGTAATCCGCCGTCACCGCGCGCATCGCGCCTTCCCAGAGATGCCTGTGCGTGTCCACGAAACCGGGGATGGCGATGCAGCCGGTGCCATCGATGACTTCGCAGCCTTCGGCGCCCAGGCCCGGCGCGATGGCCTCTATCCTCGCGCCATCGATGAGGATGTCCGCCCCCTGGAGATTGCCGAGCCTGGGGTCGACCGACACCACATGGACATTGCGGATCAGCGTTCTCACGATGCACTCCCTTGCAGGCGCGGGCCGAAGATCTCGAGCGGCGTGGCGAGATCGACCAGGCGCGGGTTGGCGGCGATGTCCACCGCTTTCACTTGCCGAGCGGTTCGATGGCGATGCGGTCCTTGTTCCGGGCGTAGTCGAAGGCGATCTGGCGCTTGAAGTCCTCCGCGGTGCCGGGCCGCACGTCCATGCCCTGGCTGAGCATGCGCTGCCGGAATCCGGGCGTGCCCACGGCTTTCAGGATGTCGGCCTGGATGGCGGAAACCACGCTGTCGGGCAAACCGGCCGGCCCCATGACGCCGAACCAGGTTACCTCGTCGTAGCCCTTGTAGCCCAGCTCATCGGCGGTGGGCACCTCCGGCAACGAGGGATGCCGCTTGGGACTGCTGATGGCCAGCGGCACCAGCTTGCCCGCCTTGACCAGCGGAATCGCGCCGCTCAAGCCCGACCACATGACGGGTACGACACCGGCCAGTACATCGGCGAGCGGACCGGTGCTGCCGTAGGGCACCTGATGCATGCGGATGCCGGCCACCTTCATGAACTGCACCATGACGCGGTTGTGTGCGGAGTTGACGCCGGTGCTGGCGTAGTCCAGCGCGTCCGGCTTGCTCTTGGCGAGCTGGACGAGCTCGCCGGCGCTCTTCACATGCAGTGATGGATGCGCCACCAGGACATAGGCCGCATCGGCCACCATCGCGATCGGCTTGAGGTCCTTCAACGGATCGAAGGGCAGCTTGTCGGGCAAGTGGGGCAGGACCGTGGTCACCGTGTCGGAGGCCAGCAGCAGCATGGTGCCGTCGGGACGGGCGCGGGCCACCGACTCGCCGCCGATCACGCCTTGCACGCCCACCTTGTTCTCCACCACGAAAGGCGTACCGCGCGCCTTCTGCAGCGCCTCGGCCAAACTGCGGCCAAGCACATCGGGGGCGGTACCGGGCGCATTGGTGACGATCAGCCTGACCGGCGAGGCGCCATACCCGGACTGAGCGTGGGCGGCCGTTGCGCCGACTACAGCGAGAGCAGCGGCCAGCAACCCGGCCAGGCGACCCGTCTTTCGTGACCATACGGTTGGCATGAGGCACCTCGTCGATGTCGAGGGCCCCAGTCTAGAGTAGCGTCGCCGCCACTGTCAAACACTTGTTTCATACAAATGTTTTGCAAATCCGGATGAGCTGGCGATGGATCAACTCTCAGGTTTTTCCGCTGACGCCCCCATACCGCCCACCAGGAAACGCAGCAGCGAAGAGCGCATCTCCTCCAGGTTGGACGCATCGGCCTCGCCGCCTGAAATACGCTTCAGCCGATTCCCCTTGCCCCTGTCGCTGAGCGAGAGCACGACCCCGCTCACCATGAAGGTGTAGCGCCAGAACATCTCCTTCATCGGGATCTCCGGCGAAGCGGCATGGAATGCGGAAACGAACATCTTGGCCATCGGATCGAAATGCTTCGCGATGATCCGCTGTGTCATCGGCGACGGCGAGAGCCGGTGCTTGAGGATCAACTGGGCCAGCAGCATGCCTTCCGTATCGGCCCCCTCCCCTACGTAAGGATCGATGAAGACCGCCACGATATCGGCCATCCGGGGCTTGCGCTTCCTGCCCGCGGCTTCTTCGAGGATGGTTTGCAGCGCCGTGAGGCGGCGCTTGTTGATGCGCGCCGAAAGCTCTCCGAATACGGTCTCGGCCAGCGCGTCCTTGCCGCCGAAATAGTAGTTGACCGCGGCCACGTTGACCCCCGCGTGCGAGGTCAGCTGCCGCACGGGTACGTTATCGACGCCCTGGGCGGCGAACAGCTCGATCGCCGAATCGATCATGCGCTGCTTGGCCGCGGGGTCGGGTTTCTTCGTAGTACCGGTCATTCGATCCCTTGCGAAAAGGCCAGTATAAACGTGCGTTTGAAACGGCGACTCGACAGGCACGCCTCTTGCTGCCGAGTAGCTTTCCGGAGGCCTGACCATGAAGAACCGCCCATCCGAACCGGTGGCCAAGCCCGCCGACGTCGGCAGGAAGATGCCGGGCGAGGTGCCGCCCGCAGCAGGTAAGCCGCCGTCGCGCCGGGGTCGCGATCCCGACCAGGCCTGAAGTCTCGTCAGTCTTCCTCGTCTTTCCCGCTGCGCCGGCGTTGGGTCGGGAAGGGTTTTCATGGTCGGCTCCTGTCGAGTTGCCGTGCCAGGCAGCAGCTTTCGTGCCCGGACGGCAGCGCAGGATCCGCCCCGCCCGCTCAATCGAGAGAGATCGCATTGCGTGCGATGATTGGCCGCCAGCGGTCCAGTTCCCGTGCGATGTAGTCGCTAAACGCCGCTGGCCCGAGATCGGCCGGGTCCATGCCCTGGGAACGGTAGTAGTCGACGACCTTGGGATCGCGCAATGCGGCAGCTACGGCCGCATGGATGGCCTGCAATACGGCGGGCGGCGTGGCGGCGGGTGCCGCGAGGCCGAACCAGCCTATGGGATCGAAGTCGATGCCCTGTTCCTTCAGCGTGGGGATCTGCGCCAGCATGGGGGTGCGGCGAGGCCCCACGATCGCGACGGCGTCGATCTTGCCGGACTTGATGAAAGGCGCCACGGCGAGCGGCGGCAGCACGGCCATCTGCACGTCGTTGGCGATCAGGGCGGAAACGATCTGCGGCGAGCCGGCATAGGGCGCGTGCGGAACATCGCCGCCGCTTAGCGCAACCAGGTAGGCCATCGCCAGGTGGCCCAGCGTGCCGTTGCCCGGCGACGCATAGGCCATCCTGCGGGAAGGATCGCGCATCGCCACCAGCAGATCCGCGGCGCGTCCGGCATGCACCGCCGTACTAGCCACCAGCACGGTGGGCGTCTCGGCCACCATCGCCACCGGCGCCAGGTCGCGCAGCGGGTCATAGGGCATCTTCTTGTACAACAGCGCGTTGGTGGCCAGGGGCCCGGCTGGTGCCAGCACGAGCGTGTATCCATCGGGCTCGGCGCGGGCCACCGCGCCCGCGCCTATCATGCCCGCCGCCCCGGCCCGGTTCTCGACCACGACCACCTGACCCGAGGTCTTCTGCACGTTCTCGAAGATCAGCCTGGCCAGCGTATCCGGAACCGAACCCGGACCGTAGGGCACGATCACGCGGACATTCTTCCGCGGCCACGCCTGCGCATGCGCGAAGCCGCTGCTCATCGCGCAAAGCGCGGCCACGAGGGCGATTGCGATTTTCATGTTGTCTCCTTTCTGTCGATGGGGTGCCGTGGGCGCTTAGCTCGCGGACCGCAGCGATGACCATTCCTGCGCGGTGCGTCCCAGATTGCCGAAGCGGGCGAACGCCCATCGCATGGTCTGGCTTTCCCCTTTCCATGGCGGACTGTCGCCCAGATGCAGCCAGAGGCGGTGAAGAAAGCGCCGTCGCGCGGGATCGGGATCATCCTCGTAGGCGGTCCTGCCATGCACCACGGTGAAGTTGTTCAGCAGTTGCACGTCGCCCGGTTCGAACGCCATGTGTAGCGCCATGTCCGGACGCCTGACTACCGAGTCGAAGCAATCGAGCGCGGCCCGCTCCGCGTCCTCGAGCGGGGTACCGAGCTTGGCCGCCGCGCCTTCTATATAGGACCTGGCATAGCGGCAGCTGACCCGCGCGCCGTGCCGGACGAAGACGGGGATACGCGGCGAGGCAGGCGCCTCTTGCGGCCATTGCTCGCCCTTGCGATCGTAGGGAAACCCTCGCTCCAGCACCTCCATGTGCTCCGGATGGTCGGCAAGCAGCGCGTTGTAAACCGCCGGTGTGCTAACGATGGTGCTGGCACCTCCCGACATGGCCTTGTTGACGCACAGCAGCGCGACGACGTCGGTCGGGTCGCAGTGATAGTTCAGGTCGGCGCGGCTCTGGTATCCCCGGGCGTTGCTGCGATGGGCCTCGGCCGAATAGTCGAACCGCACGCCCTTGTCGGTGACGGGGCACAACAGGTCGCCCTCGGCGTTCTGAGTCAATCCGGTACCCAGCAACGCGCCCAGCATCCAGAAAGCCAGCCCGGCCTTGTCTCCCAGTTCGCGCACCGGCACGCCGCGCAGCAGCACGAATCCGCGGGTGCCCAACTCCCGCTTCACCTCGCGCATCAGCATGGCGAGCGGAACCAGATGACGGGCCACCCACTCGGGCGTCGCGCGCGCCAGGTCCTGGCCGTCGAATTCCCGAGCCGCTCGCGCCAGGCAGCCGGCCTGCTCATCGCTCAAGTGATGCAGCCAGGATCGATCGTGCTCGAAATCCGCCGCCTTCCAAACCGCGGGCCCTTCCGCGGGAACTCGGCAAGCCGCCGCAAGCGTGTCAGTCATGTCGTTTCACCGAAGCATCCAATGGAGCCGCAGTGTTCCATCGCCGCCGGGGCTGAGTAAATTGAATTGATAGCGGTTAGTATTAACCAAAGGTTAATCGAGGGAATCCACGTGAATCTGCGCCAGATAGAAGTGTTCCGGGCCATCATGCAGACCGGCTCGGTCAAGGGCGCAGCCGAACTCCTGCACGTTTCTCCACCCGCAGTCAGCAAATTGTTGGCCACGGCAGAACGCCGCTCGGGATTGCGCCTGTTCGAACGCGCGAAGGGACGACTCATCGCCACACCGGAGGCCACTCAGCTATACGAGCAGGTCGACCGCATGTGGGCAGGCGTCGAGCGCATCCGCGTCATGACCGAGGAACTGCGCAACCCCACGGCGGGATCGCTGCGCCTTGCCATCTCGCCCAGCCTGGGCGCGACAGTGGTGCCCCAAGCCGCCACGCAGGTATCGGAAAGCACTCCACACGCGAGGCTGCACGTCGACCTGCTCATTCCCCACCTGCTAGTGCAGGCGCTGGTGGACGGCGCCGCGGACCTCGGCCTGTCGCTCAGCCCGCAGGATCACCCCAGCCTCCAGGTCCTCAGTCGCTACCCCTGCGGGCTGGTCTGCGTCATGCCCGCGGGCCACGCACTGGCGCGCAAGGAAACGGTACGCGCCTCGGACCTGCGGGACCATCGCGTCATCTCCTTTCCACAGGCGCTGCTGTATGGCGTCACGCCGCAGGACCTGTACGGGCGCTACGCCGCGCAGATCCAGACCGGCATCGAGGTGCGCTCGGGGCAGACCGCCTGCTGGTTCAGCCTGGCGGGCGGCGGCGTCGCCATCGTCGATGCCACCGCGGTGGCGGGAGCCGCCTTTCCCGGCCTGGTGGTGCGCCCCTACCAATGCCGAGCCCGGCTCGAACTGCGCCTGCTGCGCCATCGACATCGCCCCCTGTCCAAGCTGGCCGAGACCTTCTGCGCCACCTTCGACCAGACGTGGAACCGCCTGCTGGGAGGTCGTTCCCGCTCATCTGTAGCAAAATAGCGCCCATGCGGCCGCGCGCCGCGCCTCTCGAACACCCGGATTTCCCCATGCCCGTCATCACCTGCATCGAAGACCTGCGCCAGCTCGCCCGAAAGCGCGTCCCGCGCGCGTTCTACGACTATGCCGACAGCGGTTCCTACACCGAGAGCACCTATCGCGCCAACGCCGACGACCTGGCCGCCATCAAGTTGCGCCAGCGCGTCGCGGTCAACGTCGACAACCGCTCCACCCGCAGCACCCTGCTCGGCCAGGAGGTCAGCATGCCGGTGGCGATCTCCCCCACCGGGCTCACGGGCATGCAATGGGCCGACGGGGAAATCCTGGGCGCGCAGGCCGCCGAGCAGTTCGGCATCCCGTTCACGCTGTCCACGATGAGCATCTGTTCGATCGAGGACGTGGCCGCCGCCACCATCCAGCCCTTCTGGTTCCAGCTCTATGTGATGCGCGACCGCGAGTTCATCGCCGACCTGATCCGGCGCGCCAAGGCGGCCCGGTGCTCGGCCCTGGTGCTGACCCTGGACCTGCAGATACTCGGCCAGCGCCACAAGGACCTGAAGAACGGCATGACGGTGCCGCTGCGCCCCACGCTGGCCAACCTGCTGGACCTGGCCAGCAGGCCCGCCTGGGCGCTGCGCATGCTGGGCGCCCGGCGCAAGACCTTCGGCAACCTGGCCGGCTACGTCAAGGACGCCGACGGCATCAACAGCCTGGCCCGCTGGACCGCCCGCCAGTTCGATCCCACGCTGTCCTGGAAAGACGTGGAGTGGATCAAGCAGCAATGGGGCGGCAAGCTCATCCTGAAAGGCATCCTGGACCCCGAGGACGCGCGCATCGCCGCCTCGTGCGGCGCGGATGCCATCGTGGTCAGCAACCACGGCGGCCGCCAGCTCGACGGCGCGCTGTCGTCCATTGCCGCGCTGCCCGCGATCGTCGAGGCGGTCGGCGACCGCACCGAGGTCCTGTTCGACGGTGGCGTGCGCAGCGGGCAGGACGTGCTCAAGGCCCTGGCCCTGGGCGCGCGCGGCGCGATGATAGGCCGCGCCTTCCTGTACGGACTGGGCGCCATGGGGCGTCCGGGCGTCGATGCCACGCTTGGTATCATCCAGCGCGAACTGGACGTCAGCATGGCCTTGACCGGTACGCGCACCATAGCCGAGATCGGCCCCGACATCCTGATCCGCCCCTGACGAGAGCCCAACCCCACCCACCCGTCCTGGAGAATCCCATGAAGGTCCTGTTGCCCGGCCTGGCGGCCGCCCTGCTCCTGGTGTCCGGCTGCGCCACCACCGAGGAAACCAATTCGGCCATACTGGCGCGCTGGATAGGCCAGTCCACCGACGCGTTCTTTTCCCAATACGGACCGCCGCAACGCTCGTACAAACTCAACGACGGCAGCTCGGTCTACAACTGGCGCGGCGGCGAGAAAAGCATCCAGCACGCCGCGCAGTACCGCGACGTACCGCGCGACAAGGATTCCAAGAAGACCGACCGTGTAATGGTCTCGCCGGCCCGCACCGAAGAACTGTTCTGCGAATTGCAGATCAACGCCGGCGCCAACGGCAGCATCACCGCCATCCAGACCACGCGCGAATCGTCCGGCGCCGGGTTCAGCTTCTCGCGCTGCGCCGAACTGTTCGACAAGCGCTAGCCGCGGCGCCCCGGCGTCAGAGCACCGGCGCGAACAGCCGCGCCACGTGCATGACGACACGGGGCAGCAGGGGCACGGCGTCCCATTCGCCCTGCTCCACCTCCTTGGCCTGCGCGAAATCGGCCAGCAGCATGGCCTGCGCCTGGGCCGCGAAGGCCGGGCTGACGGTCAGCACGCTCAGTTCGAAGTTGAGCCGGAACGAACGGTTGTCCAGGTTGGCGCTGCCCACCGCCACCGTGTCATCATCGATCAGCATGACCTTCTGGTGCAGGAATCCCGGCTGGTAGCGGTAGATCCGCACGCCGGCGCGCACCGCCTCGTAGGTGTGGAACAGCGACGCCTGGTAGACCATGAAGTGATCGGGCCGGCACGGCAGCAGCACCCGCACGTCCACGCCGCGCAGCACCGCCAGCCGGAGCGCGGACTGCACGGCCGAATCGGGCACGAAATAGGGCGAAGTCAGCCAAATGCGCCGCCGCGCCGCCTGGATGGCCTGGGCCATGAACAGCGAGCCGGTCTCCTGGTGGTCGGCCGGGCCGCTGGCGATGGTCAGGCAGGTCATGTCGCCGGGCGATTCCTCGGGCATGGCCAGCTCGGGCAGGGTCTGCGTGACCCAGTACCAGTCTTCGCTGAACGTACGCTGGATCTGCGCCACGACGGGCCCGGCCAGGCGTATGTGGGTATCCCGCCACGGCGACAGGCGCGGATTGCCGCCCAGGTAATCCTCGCCCACGTTGTGGCCGCCGACGAAGGCCACCTGCCCGTCGACCACGACGATCTTGCGGTGGTTGCGAAAATTCAGCTGGAAGCGGTTGCTGACGCGGCCCACCGAGAATGCATGGATCTGCACGCCGCCCGCCCGCAGCGACTCGACGTAGCGGCGCGCCAGCGCGTGGCTGCCGATGCCATCGTACAGGAAATGGACCTTGACGCCCGCGGCGGCGCGCTCGAGCAGGCGCCGGTGCAGCTCGCGCCCCAGCGGATCATCGCGAACGATGAAGAACTGGATCAGGACGTAGCGCCGCGCCTGGTCGATGGCCTCGAAGATCGCATCGAAGGTCTGCTGGCCGTTCTCCAGCAGGCCGACCTGGTTGCCGACCAGGAAGCGGCGGCCCATCAATCGGTCCAGCGCCAGGAAGCGCCGCAGCGCCGGTTCCGTCGCGGCGTCGCGGCGCGCGGCCACGGTCAGTTGCGACTGGTTGACGTCGGCCTCGGTACGCGCGCGGGCCCGCGCGCTGTTGAAACGGTGCTCGTCCACGTAGCCGGCGAAGCGGCTGCGGCCCAGGAACAGATAGGGAATCAGCGTCAGGTAGGGCACGGAAACCAGCGCCACCGCCCAGGCCACCGCGCCCTGCGAGGTACGGGTGTTCATGATCGCGTGGCACGCGGCGATGACGCCCAGCACGTGAAGGGTGGCGACCTCCAGACCGATCGACAGCAGACTTTCCGCCATGTTGGCGACCTCCCGGTATCAGTCGTCGCGGTTCGGATCGAGACCGGGGAACAACACTTCGGTGAAGCCGAACTTCGAGAAATCCTCGATGCGCGACGGGTACAGGCGTCCGATCAGGTGGTCGCATTCATGCTGGACCACGCGTGCGTGGAAGCCGTCGGCCACGCGATCGATGGGGACGCCGGCGGGATCGACGCCGGTGTAGCGGATGGCAACGTATCGGGGTACCGCCCCGCGCAGGCCCGGCACCGAGAGACAGCCTTCCCACCCCTCTTCCTTTTCTTCGGACAGGGGCGTGATGACGGGATTGATGAGTATGGTGCGCGGCACGGCGGGGGCATCGGGATAGCGCTCGCTGCTGTCGAAGCCGAAGATCACCACCTGCAGGTCGACGCCGATCTGGGGCGCGGCCAGCCCCACGCCGCCGGCGGCCTCCATCGTATCGAACATGTCCTGGATCAGCGCGTCGAGCGCCGGAGTGCCTGTCTCCTGGACCGGCTTGGCGACGCGCAGCAGGCGTTCGTCGCCCATCTTCAATATTTCGCGGATCATGGAACTGCCCTGGAACGGTCCTGCCGGGCCCTTTGCCCGGGGGGTGCCTATCCGGATTGTGCCAGATCGGCACCGCCGCGACGCCCGCCGCCGTCCTGCCACGGCGGCGGGTGGACGCTCAGGCGTCGGCCTTGATGCCGGCCTGCCGGATCAATTGCGTGGTGGCGACCGCCTCGTCCTGGACAAAACCCGCGAACTGCGCCTGCGCCATCGGCGCGGGTTCGGCGCCCAGGGCCTCGATCCGGCCGCGCACGTCGTCGGCCCCCAGCGACTTGACCGTATCGTCGTGCAGCCGCGCGACCACCGGCCCAGGCGTGCGCGCGGGCAGGAACAGCCCCACCCAGAAGCGGTGGTCGGCATCGGCGAAACCGGCCTCGGCCGTCGTGGGCACGTCGGGCAGCACGGGCGAGCGGCGCGGCGCGCCTATGGCCAGCGCGGCCAGGCGCTTGTCGCGGATGAACGGCACCGCCACCGCCAGCGGCGCGACGAACCAGTCGAGCAGCCCGCTCATGACGTCCGTGAGGGCCTGCGGCGTCCCCTTGTAGGGCACGTGGGTGACGGTGATACCGGTGGCGATGCGGAATTTCTCGCCGGCGATGTGCGAGGCGCTGCCGTTGCCCGAGGAGCCGTACATGAACTTGCCCGGCGCGGCGCGCGCCTTGTCGACCAGATCGCGCAGCGACCGGAAGCCCTTGTCGGGCGCCACCACGATGACGTTGGGCATGGACGCCAGCATGGTCACCGGGATGAAATCCTTGATGGTGTCGTACTTCAGGCCCGGATACAGCGCGGCGTTGGCGACGTGGCCCGCGGAGTGGATGAGCGCGGTATAGCCGTCGGGCTGCGCCGAGGCCACCTGCGTGGCGCCTATGGTGCCGCCCGCCCCGGGCCGGTTGTCGACGATGACGGGCTGGCCCAGCGATTGCTGCAATCGGTCGGACAGCAGGCGCCCGATGACGTCGGTGGTGGAACCGGCGGTGAACGGGATGACCAGCCGTACCGGCCGGGCCGGATAGGCCGCCTCGGCCAGCACGCGGCCCGGTAGCACGGTGGCGGCGCCGGCCAGGGCCGCCCATTTGAACAAGTCTCGGCGTTGGGTATTCATGTTGTGTCTCCTCGGTGGTTCATCGGGATCGTGCGTCGGCGTCAGGCCGCCAGCACCAGGCGCTGCGGCGAACCGTCCAGCGTCCGGCGGTAGGCCTCGACCGCGCGCTCCAGCGGCAGCACGCAGGCCTCTTCGACCGGAAAGGCGCGCAGCGCCCCCGACTCGAAATCCGGCAGCAGTTCGCGCAGGACGCCGGCGCTACGGCTGGCGTCGAGCTTCAGGCTGTCCACGCCCAGCATCTGCAGGTTGCGCCGGTAGAAAGCCATGATGTCGAAGGGCACCACGCGTTCCGGCGACGAGATCAGGATCTGGCTGCCGCCCGTGCGCAGCGCCTCGAGCGTCGCGGCGAAGTACGGCGAACCGACGGTGTTGTAGGCGATGTCCACGCCCTGCCCGTCGGTAAGCGCCAGGATGCGCGCGGCCAGGTCGGGTCGGGTGCCGTCCAGCAGCTCGACGGAGCCGGACGCGTGGCCTTCATAGCGGCCGGCATGGCGTTCCACGCCTATCACCGATGCGCCCAGGCGCGAGGCCAGCTGTATCGCGGCCTGGCCGACCTTGCCGTGGGCGCCCAGCACCAGCACCGTCTGTCCCGGGCCGCGCAGCCCAGCCCGCCGCCATCCCTCGTGGGCGGTGACGAAGGGCACGCCCGCGGTGGCCGCCGAGGCCATGGGCATGGCGTCGGGCTTGCGCACCAGCGCCGCCACCGGCAGCACCAGGTGGCTGGCGTGGGTACCGTCCCGGGTGATGCCCAGGTCGCCTCCGGTGCCCCAGACCTCCACGCCCAGCCACTCGCCCGGCCCGGCCACCACCTTGCCCGCGTAGTCGCGGCCGGGCGTGCGTGGCCAGACGGCGTAGGGCATCATGCCCATGGCCGCCTTCACGTCGCTGGGGTTGATGGCCGCCGCCCGAACCTCCACGATGGCGTGGCCGGGAGGCGGCGCCGACAGGGCGCCGCGGGCGATGTCCAGCGGCAGCGACTCGGGGGTATCGCCGCGCGCCAGCAGGCGCAAGGCACGGGTTTCAATCTGCATGATTGCGTTCTCCATGATGTGGGCCCTAGCGCAGCGGCGGGACCGGCATGCGCGTCTCGCCCGGTTCGAGCTTGAGTTCCACGTCGAGCCGGTAGCCGCCGGCGCCGTCGGGCATGAAATCCCTCAGCAGCGACCCCACCGCGCCGAAGGCGGCGTCCTCGTAGGCATAGGGGTCCAGGGCGTCGAAGATCTGCGTGGTCAGCACCTTGTGGCCCGGTGCCGCCGCGATGAAATGCAGGTGGGCCGGCCGCATGTGGCCGCGCCCCTGCAAGGCCAGCAGTTCGCCGCACGGGCCGTCTATGGGCACGCCATAGCCCGAGGGCTTCACGCTGTCGAACCAGAAGCATCCGTCGGCGTCGGTCTCGAACACCGCGCGCAGGTTCATGTCCTCCTGTCCGGGGTCCTGGTTCTCGTACAACCCGCTGGGCGCCGCCTGCCAGGTCTCGATCCGCGCGCCGGCCAGCGGGCGTCCGTCCAGGGACACGACCCGGCCCCGCACGTGCAGCGGGACGCCGCGGGTATCCGCGCTGGCGATGCGGCTGCCGTTGGGCCGCACGGGCTGGCGGGCGCGCCAGAACGGACCGATCAGGGCCGGCTCGGTGCCGCCCGCCGCCAGCACGGCCTTGGCGTCCATCAGCAGGACCAGGGTCGCGAGCCCCAGGATGTCGGCCAGCAGGATGCCCTCGTGGCGCTTGTCGTGGGTGGCCTGGCCGACGCGCACACCGAAGTCCAGGCCCTGCTGCAGTTCGGCGTAGGTCAGCTGCACCTCGGCGGCGAAGGCGTGCAGGTGCGTGATCAGCGACGCCAGCACGGTGCGCAGGCGGGGATCGTGCGTGCCCGCATTGGCCTCCAGCACGGCCCGCAGCAGCGCGGCCGGCGTGGCGGGAATGGTCTTGGACCGGGGCTCGCCGGTTGGCGCGGGCGAGGAAAGCTGAGCCTGATCGGATGTCATGGCGGAAACCTGTGAACGAGTGGGGGCGGCCGCCCGCGGCATGCCGCGGCGGTGGCGACCGTCGTGGAAACTGTCAGTCGACGCGGATATGGGCGGCCGCGGCCACCTCGGCCCAGCGCGGCGCCTCGTCGGCCACGCGGACGGCCAGGGCCTCGGGTGTACTGGCGACGACCTCGAAACCCTGGTCGCCGGCCTGCTTGCGGACGGCCGGCAGGGCCAGGATGCGGCGCACTTCGCTGCCGAACCGGCGCACCGCGGCGGCGGGCGTGCCGGCCGGCGCGAACAGCGCCTGCATGGTCTCGGAGCGATAGCCGGGATAACCGGACTCGGCCACCGTGGGCACGGCGGGCAGGTCCGGCCAGCGCGCCTCGCCGCCGACCGCGAGCGCGCGCAGGGTACCCGCCGCCAGGTGGCCGCGCGCGGCCGGCAGCGCGGTCAGCGCGCACTGCACTTCACCGCTCAGGGCCGCCTGCACGGCCGGCGCGGCGCCCCGGTAGGGCACGTGCGTCAGCGTGACGCCAGCGCGCCGCCAGAGCAGCTCGCCGCCCAGATGCACGCTGTTGCCGTTGCCCGGGCTGGAGTAGTTCAACGCGCCGGGCTGCCGGCGGGCTGCTTCGATCAGGTCGGCCAGGGTGCGCAGGCTGCTGGAGGCGTTGACCACGATCACGTCGGGCGAGGTCACGGCCAGACAGACCGGCGCGAACTGCCGCACCGGATCGTAGGGCGGCTTGTCCGGCGCCACGGCGGGGTTGGTCAGGAAGGCCGAGGACACGAACAGCAGCGTATGCCCGTCGGGCGCGGCATTCGCGACCGCGGCGATGCCGATGTTGCCGTTGGCGCCCGAGCGGTTGTCCACCACCACCGGCTTGCCCAGCGACTGCGACAGATGCTGGGCCACCAGGCGCGCGACGATGTCCGAGGTCCCCCCCGGCGCGAACGGCACGACGATGCGGACGGCGCTGCGCGGCGCCCATTCCGTCTCGGCCGCGCGGGCCGCCAGCGGCGCGCCCAGCGCCGCCCCGCCCGCCGCGATCAGGCCCACGGCCCGGCGCCGGCCGGGATCGGCAAGCCCCGGGACTTCATTGCGCATCCTGGTCTGCATGGCTGTCTCCTTGCCCTCGAAGGGTGATCCGTGTCAGGCCGTCGTCTTCAGGTAGCCCGTGGGGTCGTACTCGAGCCCCGTTCCCTCGGCCGCCTTCAGCACGTCGGGATGCCAGGCGATGCGGCCGACCTCCTCGTCGTTGCCGCCCACCACCGAGTAGATCACCAGATCGTGGTCGTTGGGGTTGCGGAAACCGCGCATGACGCCCACCGGCATGGAAATGCAGTCCCACTGGTTCAGTTCCACCGAGTGTTCGCCCTTGTCGCCCCAGTACACGATCATGCGGCCGTTCAACGGGAAGAACACTTCTTCGGTCTTGTGCGAGTGCAGGCTGGCGCCCTGTCCCACCGGCACCTCGATCAGCGTGACGCCGAAACGGTGGCTGCCGTGGATGGCCGGCTGCACGCCCTTGTTCTCGAGCACGCCACGGTTGATCAGCTTGTAGAGACGCTTGGTCATGCCGGGCAGGCGGCTCTCGATGAAGGTTTCGCCGTACGGCTTGACCTTGCCCCAGCGCGCGATCCGCGTCGATTCCATTTCTTCCGGAGTGATGTCCATGTCGATTCCTTTATGCGATCGATGTTCGTGGAAGGAAAAACAGAGCTGTGTCGTTCTGTAGGAAGCACTCTATGGACACCGTCCCCATGCGTCCATTACCATTTTTCGACCATTCTGATAACAAAATGATATGAAGTTCGACACCCCTGGAGAGCGCACATGGACCTGAGGCAACTCCGGTATTTCGTGGTGCTGGCCACGCAACAGCACTACGGCCGGGCGTCCAGCATCCTGCATGTGGCGCAGCCGGCGCTCAGCCGCCAGATCAAGCTGCTGGAAGACGAGCTGGGGGTGCAATTGTTCGAGCGCCACCCGCGCGGGGCGGCGCCCACCGCCGAGGCGCTGTTCCTGCTGGAACGCGCCTCCTTCCTGCTGCGCTACGCCGAACAGGTCAAGCAGGACCTGATCGCGCGCCAGCGCGACCCGCGCGGGCCGGTGGCGATCGGCCTGTCGCCCGCGCTCGCCCTGCTGCTGGCGGCGCCGCTCACGCAGGCCATGCGGGCCCGCTATCCGGACGTGCGGCTGCGCATCATCGAAGGGTTTTCGCAGTCGCTGCACGACATGCTGGGCCAGGGCTCGGTGGACGTCGCGATCCTGAACGGCCCCATGCAGCTCGCCAACCTGCATGTCACGCCGCTGATGACCGAGGCGCTATGCCTGATCGGGCCGGCCGGCGATGCGCGCCTGCGCGGCCAGGCCCTGCCGCTCCAGCGCCTGGACGGCGTGCCGCTGGTGATGACGGGCGTCCCCAAGTCGGGGGTCCGCCTGGAACTGGAAGCCGCGGCCGCGCACGCGGGCGTCGAGCTGGAAAGCGTGGTGGAAGTGGAAACCATCACGGTCGCCTCGCGGCTGGTCCGCGAAGGCCTGGGCATGACCGTGCACTTCGCCGCCGTGGTGAAGGCCGAGATCGATGCGGGTCAGCTGGCCGCGGTCCCGATCGAAGGATTGCGGTTGCGCCGCATCCTGGCCCGCGCGGCGGACCGTCCGCCGTCGCGCGCCACGGAGGTCTTGATCGACTGCCTGCAGCAGGTCATCGGCGAGCAAGTGCGGGCGGGGGACTGGCCCCACGCCCGGCTGGAGTTCCAGTAATTCAGGCCAGCTTCTGCTGAAGCACGCCCTGCGCCGAAGGCCGGCTGCTGACGCGCTTGTGCCACTGCGCCAGCAGCGGCGTGGCCGGGCGCTCGATGGGCAGCAGGAACCAGCGGTCGATGGCGCAGCCGACGGCGACGTCGCCGATGGTGAAACGGTCGCCCGCGAGGTACTGGCGGCCATCGGCCAGGAATTTCTCCAGCAGCAGGATCAGCTTGTTGCCGCGCGCCACGGACTCGGCAATGGCCTGGTGGTTGCGCTTGTCTTCCGGCGTGCGGATCAGGCCGATGAAGGCCGGCGCCATGGCCGGCGCGAACTCGGTAGCCTGCCAGTCCAGCCAGCGGTCGCTCAGGCCGCGCTCGCGCGGGTCGGTCGGCCACAGCGTGCCGGCGCCGTACTGGGCGGCCAGGTAGCGCACGATGGAGTTCGACTCCCACAGGATGTAGCCGTTGTCATCCAGCGTCGGGATCTTGCTGTTGGGGTTCAGGGCCACGTACTCGGGCTTGTCCAGCCCGCCGTAGGGGCCGCCCACGTCGATGCGGTCGAACTGCAGGCCCAGTTCGCGCGCGGCCCACACCGCCTTGGAAACATTGATGGAAGTCAGGCGGCCCCAGATGGTCATCATGGTGGAAATCTCCGTGTACGGGTGCAAGGGATTCGAATGGAGGAAAACATACTAGGCCGGCGAGCCCGGATCCGCGGCCGGGCGCAGGGCCGCTTCGGCCACGGCATCCAGCACGCCGGGTAGTTCGGACAATACCGGCAGCGACGCGAACCGCAGCGCCGGATGCGCCGCCCGCGCCTCGTCCAGCAGGCGCGCCAGGTCGCGCGTCACATGCGCCCCCGCCGCCCAGAATACCGGCAGGACGACGATCTCGGCCACTCCCCGGCCGGCCAGGACGGCGATGGCCTCGGGCAGGGTGGGCGGCATCAACTCCAGGAATGCGATCTCGACCGGCGTGCCGGGATCGCGCGCGCGCAGCGCCTGGGCCAGGCCGTCCATGGGCCGCGCCCATTGCGGGTCGCGCGAACCATGCGCGAACAGGACGATGCCCCGGCGCGGCGTCATGCGGCCTGCCCCAGGCGCGCCGCGGCGGCGACGATGGCGTCGCGCTGGGCCGCGATGGCGGCCGGCAGCGGTTCCTGTCCCTGCTGGATGGCGCGCACCCAGGCCGCCGTGGCGGCGGCCTCGCGCGCGGGCAGGGCCGGCAGCTCGGCTTCGGCGCGCTCGGCGCCTTCGATTGCGGTGGTCTCGATGCCCTCCAGCCAGCGCGCGATGCGCTGCGGACGGCGGGTGTTGGCGACCGCCTCGCCCTCGGTGGCGCGCATCAGCAGCGCCGCCTCGCGCCGCAGCGCGAACAGCTCGGCCAGCATGGCGCCGAATTCGGGATGGGTATAGGCGGACAGCAGCAGGCTGGGGCCTTGCACCGGGCGCAGCAGCTTGGCCAGCGTATGCGCGACGTTGCGCACGCCCAGGATGCGGCGCAGGCTCACGACCCGGGCCAGTCCCGGACTGGCGACGGCCAGCGGCAGATAGGCCAGCCTGCGATCGCTCAGCGCCCGCGAGGCGGCATCGGCATCGGGCGAGGCCTCGATGCCGAGTTGCTCCAGGATATCGATGGTGGGCACGCGCGCGGCGTTCGAACCCACGCCCGGCCGGGCCGGATCGGAGGCCTGCCCGTGCAGCAGCACCGGCAGGCCGGCGTGCGCCACGCTCCAGGCCAGCAGCGGCACGAGGTTGGGCGCATGGCGCGAACCGTTGTAGGTGGGCAGGACCACCACGGGCCGCCCGGTGGGCGCTTGGACACGAGCCATCCGCGCCTCGGCCGCGTCCAGAAAGCCGGCCACCTCGGACACCGACTCGCCCTTCATGCGCAGGGCCAGCAGTACCGCGCCCAGCTCCAGCTCGGCTACCCGGCCATCCAGGATGGCGCCCATCAATTCGCCGGCCTGGTCCCGCGCCAGCGCGCGCGAACCGTCCTTGCCGCGGCCGATCTCGCGGATCAGCGGTGCGCATGCATAGGATTCGGTCATGGGTGCTCCATTAGACGCGCTTCATCAAGTCGTTGATGCGTTCGGCGGCGCGGCTCAGCAGCGGCAGCAGTTCGTCCTGCATCTGCCGCGCGGTCACCAGATGCGCCTGGCCGCTCAGGTTCAAGGCGGCCACGGTGCGGCCGCTGCGATCGCGAATGGGCGCGGCAATGGCGACCAGTCCAGTCTCGAGCTCGCGGTCCACCAGCGACCAGCCCTGCTCGCGCACCTTCAGGATGGCCGCCTTGAGTTGGGCCGGGTCGGTCACCGTCAACGGCGTATGGGCCCGCAGGTCGGACCGGGCCAGCGCCGCGTCGATCTCGGCGTCGGCCAGGCCGGCCAGCAGCACGCGCCCCATGGCCGAGCAGTAGGCGGGCAGGCGGCTGCCTATCCCGAGGTTGATGGACATGATGCGCCCGGTCGGGATGCGCAGCACGTAGACGATGTCGGTCCCGTCCAGCACGGTGGCCGAGCAGGACTGGTGCGCCTCGTTGGTCAATTGCTCCATGATGGGCTCGGCCAGGTCCCAGAACGGCATGGAGGTCAGGTAGGCAAAGCCCAGCTCCAGGATGCGGGGCGTGAGCCGGAACTGCCGGCCTTCCGTGGCCACGTAGCCCAGTTGCACCAGCGTCAACAGGATGCGGCGCGCGCCCGCCCGCGTCAGCCCGGCGGCCTCGGCCACCTCGGTCAGGGTCATGGCGGGCCGTTCGGCGTTGAAGGCCCGGATGACGGCCAATCCGCGCGCGAAGGACTGCACATAGGCATCGCTGGGCTTGACCGCGTCGCCTTCGGCGCCCGCGGACACGCGGGCAGCCCCAGGGCTGCCCGCGCCGATGCCGGCCGGCTTGCCGCCGGCCGATGGGTGTTGCGTCATGCAGCCCTGGCGATCAGATCAGTTCGAAGGCCATGGCCGTGGCTTCGCCGCCGCCTATGCACAGCGAGGCCACGCCGCGCTTGGCATTGCGCTGGCGCATCGCACCCAGCAGGGTGGCGATCAGCCGCGCGCCGCTGGCGCCGATGGGGTGGCCCAGGGCGGTCGCGCCGCCGTGCACGTTGACCCTGTCGTGCGGCAGCTTGTGCTCGGCCATCGCGGCCATGGTCACCACGGCGAAGGCTTCGTTGATCTCGTACAGGTCGACGTCGCCCGGCTTCCAGCCGGTCTTGGCGAACAGCGTGGCCAGCGCGCCCACCGGCGCGGTGGTGAACCACTGCGGCTCCTGCGAATGCTGCGCGTGGGCGACCACGCGGGCCAGCGGCGTGACGCCCAGCTTTTCGGCGGTGGATGCACGCATCAGGACCAGCGCGGCGGCGCCGTCCGAGATCGACGAGGAGTTGGCGGCGGTGACGGTGCCGTCCTTCTTGAACGCCGGCTTCAGGGTGGGGATCTTCTCGGGCATGGCCTTGTAGGGGGCCTCGTCGCGCGCGATGATCTTCTCGCCCTTGCGGTCGGCCACGGTGACCGGCGCGATTTCCCATTCGAAGCTGCCGTCCTCGTTGGCGGCCTTGGCGCGGCGCAGCGACTCGAGCGAATAGGCGTCCTGCTGCTCGCGGGTGAAGCTGTACTTGGCGGCGCAGTCCTCGGCGAACACGCCCATGGCGCGGCCTTTGTCATAGGCGTCTTCCAGGCCGTCCATCGCCATGTGGTCGTACATGGTGGCGTGGCCATAGCGGTAGCCCTGGCGCGCCTTGGGCAGCAGGTAGGGGGCGTTGCTCATGCTTTCCATGCCGCCCGCCAGCGCGACCTGGGCGCTGCCGGCCAGCAGCAGGTCGTGCGCCAGCATCGTGGCCTTCATGCCCGACCCGCAGATCTTGTTGATGGTGGAACAACTGGTGCCGAGCGGCAGGCCCGCGCCCAGCGCGGCCTGGCGGGCCGGAGCCTGGCCCTGGCCGGCTTGCAGCACGTTGCCCATCAGCACTTCCTGGATCTGTTCGGGCTTCAGGCCCGAACGCTCGATCGCCGCCTTGATGGCGATTGCGCCCAACTGGTTGGCGGAAAGCCCTGAAAGCTCGCCCAACATGGCGCCCATGGGGGTACGGGCGGCCGATACGATAACAACGGGATCCGACATCTTCGACTCCTGACTCTGAAAAGCGGCGGGCGCCACGGGCAAGGGCGGCGGCTGCGTTCCGGGAATGCATCCGCCCGCACCTAGGTACACTAGCTGTAATTTACCAACAAGTGGCCTGCCCATTTTAGACCTGCCCAGGCAGCGCCGCACGAACCGGCCAGGCCCACCCGACCCGCCATGAATCCTCTCGAACACGAACTGAAGTACCCGCTGGGCGACACCCTGCCCGAAGCCGGCGCCGCCATCGAGGTGGCGCCCGGCATCCGCTGGATCCGCATGCCCCTGCCCTTCGCGCTGGACCACATCAACCTGTGGCTGCTGCGCGATCGCTTCGAGGGTCGGGACGGCTGGACCATCGTCGACTGCGGCATCGCCCGCGACGAGGTCAAGGCGCTGTGGGAACAGGTCTTCGCCACCCAGCTCGACGGGCTGCCCGTGGTGCGGGTCATCGTCACCCACATGCACCCCGACCACATCGGCCTGGCCCACTGGCTGACCGAGAAATGGGGCGTTCCCCTGCAAATGAGCGCCACCGACTTCCTGACCGCCCACCTGTTCGTCGAAGGCCAGGCCATCTCGGGAGGCGAGCGCATGGCCGCGCACTTCGCCCGCAACGGCATGACCGACCCGGCCTCGCTGGAGGGCGTGCGCGCCCGCACCCGCTACTACCCGCAGTTGGTGCCCCAGGTCCCCGCCCAGTTCAACCGCATCATGGATCGCGACGTATTGCGCATCGGCGGCCACGAGTGGCATGCCATCGCCGGCTACGGGCACGCGCCCGAGCACATCTCGCTGTATTGCAGGGAACTGGACATCGTCATTTCCGGCGACATGGTGCTGCCGCGCATCTCGACCAACGTCAGCGTCACGGACATCGACCCCGAGAGCAATCCGCTCCAGCTCTACCTGGATTCGCTCAGCGGCTATGCCCACGTGCCGGCCGACGCGCTGGTGCTGCCCTCGCACGGACGGCCCTTCGTCGGCATCCACACGCGCATCGCGCAGCAACACGCCCACCACGCCGACCACCTGGCCCGGGTCAAGCAAGCCTGTACCGGCCAGGCCGCGTCGGCCTACGACATCGTGCCGGTGCTGTTCAAGCGCAAGCTGGACCTGCACCAGATGACCTTCGCGCTGGGCGAGGCCATCGCCCACCTGCACATGCTGTACTACCAGGGCGTGATCGCCCGCGAGATCGGCGCCGACGACATCGTCCGCTACCGGGTTCCTGCCTGATCTCCCGCGCGGCCCCTGGCCGCGCGCATTCTGCTGCTATGCTTGGCGCCCCGGCCACCGCCGCGCGGGGCGGCTTCCCTGGTGCCGCAGGAGTCCGAGATGAAAAACGTCTACAAGTATTTTTTCCGTGGCCTGATCACCATCCTGCCGCTGGCGTTGACGCTATACCTGCTGTATGTGTGCGTGGCCTGGATGGAGGCCCTCGCGCTGGCGGTGCTCCACCCCTTCGTCGGCAGCTTCTACTTCCCCGGCATGGGCCTGATCCTGGGCGTGCTCGGCATCGTCGCCGTCGGCATGCTGGTGTCCAAGCACCGGGTGCGCCGCCTGCTGTCCTACGTGGAATGGCCGTTCACCAGCATCCCGGTGGTCAAGAGCATCTATTCCTCGCTCAAGAGCTTCGCCGACTATTTCACGCCCAGCACCAGCCAGGGCGGGCAGCAGGTCGTCATCCTGCGCATGCCGGGCCAGGAATTCGAACTGGTGGGCCTGGTCACCCGGCGCAGCACGGCCGGCCTGCCCGAGGGCTTCCTGCCCGGCGAACGGGTGGCCGTCTACCTGCCGATGGGCTACATGATCGGCGGGTATACGGTGTTCGTGCCGATTTCGTGGGTCACGCCCATCGAGATGACGGTGGAAGAGGCGATGCGCTCGTCGCTGATCGCCTGGATGGCGCGCACGCCGCAGGCGGCGCCCGCCCCCTCGCAGGAATGACGGGATCGGGCAGCGGACCCTATGGGGAATCCGCCGCCCGTCCCATCCCTCAAGGTGCCGTGCAGTAGCGGCGCGTCACCGCCGCAGGCGCCGGCTCGGTGCTGGCCCACGCTCCGATACGGTTGACGGTAACCCGGCAGCTTGCGTCCACGGTCAGCTTGAACACGGTCCACCAGTTCGTCGAACCCGCCACTTCTCCGGCAGTCGGGCCAAACACCGAAATCGTGCCCTTGTTGTTGAGCTCGACACGAACCGGGGAGCCGGTCATGCCGGGATCATAGGTGCCCGAGTAGTTCTTCAACGCGTAGGTATAGGTACCGACCATCAGCTTCTTGATCGTAACGACCTCCGGACCGTAGCCGCTGGTATCGTCGACGTCGAGGTTGACGAACGGATCCGTGGTCAGGCTTCCCCGGTTGGAGCTCGGGTAATACACATGCGTGCCGTCCGGCGCGAACAAGTGCGAATCCATGTCCAGCGGGCGGGCACCCCAGGTCAGCTTGATGCTGATCGCATCCGTCATGGTCGTCAGCGACAGGCATTCGGCCAGCGTCACATCCGTTGCGCCGGACGTCACCGACACGGTGTTGGACAGCTTGATGCCCTGCTGCGCGATCAGTGTCGCTTGCGCATTCTTCTTCATCGCGATGCGGAACTTGCCTTGCGCATTGGTCAGCACCGACGACGAGCTCGAGTAATCGATACCGTCCGAAGACACACGGATGTTCTCCAGGTTCGTCGAACCCGCGTCATCGGCCACGCAGCCGTTCACGTAGACCGTGTTCATCAACTGGTCGGCATTCCAGTACGTGAAGTGGCTGACGGTGCCCTCGTAGTACTGGCCGGCGCCCGAACCGGTCAGCGTGGCCGAGCCTTCCTGCTTCCAGAAGCCGGTCGCTTCGTCGAAGTAGAACAACGGAATCGTGGCGGGGTTGCTGGCGCTGCGGGTGGCGACCGGAATGCGGATGGTCGCGGTCTTGCCAGGCGCCAGGTTCAGGCGCTCGCCCGCGGTGTTCTGCAGGGTCACGTTGATCGCGCCCCAGCTTTCCATGACGCCGGTGCCGCCGCTGGCGGTCGCGACCAGGTACTGGCCGGGCATGGCGTTGACGTTCAGGGCCGGGTTCACCGCGCTCAGCGCGACCGAAACCGCGCCCGTGGCGGGCGAACCGTCGGGGCGGACCAAGCCGTTGGCGGGCAGCGAGACGGAGGCCGGCGTGTTGGGCGCGGTCACGGTGATGGCCGTGGCGGCGTCGCCGCCGCCCGTCACGTCCACCGGCTGCAGTTCGACAGTGGCGATGTCGGTGGTCTGGTTGGCGACCACGGCGGCGGTGGGCAGGCCCTCGCCATAGCCGGTGGCGTTGACGCGGATCACCGTGCGGCTCGCGGGCGCAACGCCGGCCAGTTCGAACTCGCCCTGGGCATTGGACGTGGCGCTGGCCGAGCCGTTGCTGAGGCGGGCGTTCTGGATGGCCTCGCCGGTCTGGCCGTTGATGACCTTCCCCGTCACCTTGCCGGTCACCGTGACCGGCGGCTCGGGATCGACGGGCGTTCCGGGATTGGTCGGCTGCCCCGGATTCGACGGCGAGCCGTCGCCGCCGCCGCACGCGGCCAGCACCAGCGAGGCGCCAAGGGCCGCCAGCAGGGCCGGCAGCCGGGACTTGCCGACGCGCGCGCGGCCACCCGCGGGGCTCTCGCCCAGCGTAGCATCGTGTTTCATGATTTCCCCTATTTGGAATCCGCCTGGCCTGACGGTTGGTCAGGCCAGTTTTTGTTGTAAGCGTTTACTAGCGGCGGAAGTCTACAGAGGGAATGTGGGATGTACTCACTACGTTAACAATACATACATCTCTTGCAAATACTCAGATATACGAAGTTACGTGTTACCGGCTCCACGGCAGCGGCGCCGCGTTCATGCCCCAGTAGTAGCTTTTCTGGTTGGTGTATTCCAGGATGCCCAGCCGGCCCTTCTCGCGCCCCGTGCCGCTCATCTTCACGCCGCCGAAGGGCGTGCTGACCGAGAACTGCTTGTAGGTATTGACCCAGACGGTGCCCGTCTGCAGCGCGGCGCCCAGGCGCCAGGCCGTCTTGTAGTCCCCCGTCCAGATGCCCGAGGCCAGGCCGAACACGCTGTCGTTGCACTGGGCGATCAGATCGGCCTCGTCGGTCCACGGCAGCAGCGCCAGCACCGGTCCGAAGATTTCCTCCTGGCACATGCGGGCCTCGTTGGGCAGGCCTTCGATCACGGTGGGCAGGTAGTAGCTGCCGCGCTCGTAACCGGCGCCCGCGGGCCGCTGGCCGCCGGCCAGCACTTTGCCGCCCTCGTCCACGCCCAGTTGCACGTAGCGCTCCACCGATTCGCGATGAGCGCGGCTGACCAGCGGTCCCATCTGGGTCCGCTCGCTGGCCGGGTCGCCCACGCGCAGCGCCCGCACACCCGCCAGCAGGCGTTCCTTGAAGGCTTCGTACACGCTGGCATGCACGAAGGCGCGCGAACCGGCAATGCACGATTCGCCCGACGAACTGAAGATGCCGTACAGCACGCCGGCCACCGCGTGGTCCAGGTCGGCGTCGGCGCAGACGATGGTGGGCGACTTGCCGCCCAGTTCCAGCGAGGTCGGCATCAGACGCTCGGCCGCCAGCCGGGCGATGCCCAGGCCCACGGTGGTGCCGCCGGTAAAGGCGATGCGGCGGATCAGCGGATGGCGCACCAGCGCGTCGCCGACCACCGAGCCCTTGCCGGGCACCACGCTCAGAATGCCGTCCGGCACGCCCGCCTGCTGCGCGATGCGGGCCAGTTCGATGGCCATGCGCGGCGTGATCTCGGCCGGCTTGAACACGACCGCGCAGCCGGCGGCCAGGGCGGGCGCCAGCTTCTGTGCCTCGCTGGCGATGGGCGAGTTCCACGGGGTGATGGCGCCCACCACGCCCAGCGGCTCGTGCACGCTCATGCTGACGTAGTCGCCGCGGGACGGGGTGATGGTGTCTTCCAACGTCTCGCAGGCCGCCGCGAAGAACTGGAAGGTCCCGGCCGCGCTGGCCACCAGCGCGCGCGTCTCGTTGATGGGCTTGCCGTTGTCCAGCCGCTGGAGCTGCGCCAGCTCTTCGGCCCGGGCGCGGATGCCGGCGGCGATGCGGGTCAGGATGGCACCGCGCTCGTGGGGCTTCAGGCCCGCCCACTCCGGGCGCAGGCGCGCGGCCTCGGCGGCGCGCACGGCCTGGTCCACGTCGTCGGCGGTGGCCGCGTGCAGCGTGGCGACCTGGCTGCCGTCGGCGGGATATTCGGTCGCGTACCGGGGGCCCGAGGCATCGCGCCAGGAGCCGGCGATCAGGGTCTGGATGTGTTCGGTCATGTCAGTCTTCCATGAAAGGCGGGATCGCGGCGATGCGCTAGAAGGCCTGGGTATAGATCGCGAGCGCGTCGTCGCGGGTCAGGTCGCGGGGGTTGTTCATCAGCAGACGGTCGACGGTCATGGCCGCTTCGGCCAGGACCGGCAGGTCGGACTCGCCGACCCCGACATCGCGCAGCCGCTGCGGGATGGGCGATGCCGTCACGTGGGCCTGCATGGCGGCGATGAAGGCGAGCGCCGCCTCGGTATCGGCCGCGTCGCGCAGGCCGGGATCCAGCGCCCGCGCAAGCTCGGCATAGGCGGCTTCGGCCACCGGCAGGTTGAACCGCAGGATGGGGACCATGACCAGCGAGTTGGCCAGTCCGTGCGGCACGTGGAAGTGGCTGCCCAGCGGATGGGCCAGCGCATGGATCGCGGCCACCGGAGCGTTGGCGAAGGCCATGCCCGCCAGCAGCGAGCCGAGCAGCATGGCTTCCCGGCTGTCCAGGTCGCCGCCCTGCCGCACCGCGCCGCCCAGGTGGCCGTGCAGCAGTTGCAGCGCGCGCACGGCCAGCATGTCCGACATGGGATTCTTCTTGTGCCGGGTCGTGTAGGCCTCGATGGCGTGGACCATGGCGTCGATGCCGGTCATCGCGGTGGGCCCGGGCGGCAGCGCCGCCGTCAGCGCGGCATCCAGCACTGCCACGTCGGGGAACAGCAGAGAACTGATCACGCCGCGTTTCTGGTGGTCGGGCGTGGACACGACCGAGGTCGGCGTGGCTTCGGACCCGGTACCCGCGGTGGTCGGCACCTGGATCAGCGGCAGGCGCGGCCCGCGGGCGCGCTGCGGTCCATAGATGTCGGCCAGCGGCTGCGGGTTGGCGGCCAGCAGGGCCACCAGCTTGGCGGTGTCGAGCGAGCTGCCGCCACCCAGGCCGATCACGCAGTCGGCGCGGTCGTCGCGGGCGGCCTGCGCCGCCTCCAGCACCACGTGCTCGGGTGGATCCGCCTCTACGCGGTCGTACACGGTCACGTGCAGGCCCGCGGCGCGCAGGGCGGCGGCGGGCGCATCGATCAGCCCGGCCGCGACCAGTCCGGGATCGGTGACGAGAAACGCGCGGCGATGGCCGCCGGCCTGGAGGATCTGGGCCAGCCGGAGGGCGGCCCCGCGCTCGCAGACGATGCGAGGCGTGGTTTCGAAATGGAAGCTGGGCATGGACATCGGCTCCGTCCGGGCCGCGTGGGGGCGGCCGGGGTGAGCACGGCCCTCACCCCATGCGCGGTGATGCGGAAAGCAGGAAAAAGGGACGGCCGGCGCGCGGCGCGCCGGCCAGGACGCGGATCAGTACGCCGAGATCTTGGTCTTGGCGATCAGGTCGCCGAAGTTCTTGTATTCGGTGCGCAGCGCGTTGCCGAGCGCTTCGGGCGTGGTGGCCACGCTTTCGAAGCCCATGGCCTGGATGCGCTCGACGGAATCGGGCTTCTTCAGGCTCTTGTTGATCTCGGCGTTCAGGCGCTTGATCACGTCGGCCGGGGTGCCGGCCGGAGCGAACACGCCGTGCCAGCCGCTGACCTTCTCCAGCTCGGGCAGGCCGGCTTCGCGGAAGGTGGGCACGTCGGGCAGGGCCGAGGCGCGCTTGGGTCCGATCACCGCCAGGGCCTTGAGCTTGCCCGACTTGACGTGCACGGCGCTGCCCGAATCGAAGGTGAAGTCCACCTGGCCCGCCAGCAGGTCCTGGATGGAAGGCGCCAGGCCCTTGTAGGGCACGTGGGTCGCGTCGGTATGGGTTTCCAGGTTCAGCAGCGCGCCGGCCACGTGCGGGAACGAGCCGTTGCCGGTGGACGAGTAGTTCAGCTTGCCCGGGTTGGCCTTCATCTTCTCGACCAGGCCCTTGACGTCCGAGACGCCCACCTTGGGATTGACCAGCAGCGCCATGTTCAGGCCCGCCGTCATCGCCACCGGGGCGAAATCCTTGATCGGGTCGAACGGCACGTTCTGCATCACGTACGGGCCCAGGGCCAGCGTGCTCGAAGCCAGCATCAGCAGCGTGTAGCCGTCGGCGGGCGCGCGGCGCACGTAGTCGGCGGCGATGTTGCCGTTGGCGCCCGGCCGGTTCTCGACCACGAACTGCTTGCCCAGCGACTCGCCCATGTCCTTGGCGACCATGCGCGCGATCGCGTCGATGGTGCCGCCGGCCGGCACCGACACCACGATGGTCACGGGCTTGGACGGGAAGGTGTCGGCCATCGCGGCCACGGGAACCAGGGCCGACACGGCCACAACGGAAAACAGCTTGCGCATCATCACATCGATCTCGTAAAGGATTGGACAGCGACGGCCAGGCTGCCCGGCGGGGACTTCCCGGCTCGTCCATGCTGAAAATTGTAGGCAGCGCCGGTGTGTGACAATGGCATTTCTTGTTAACCATAGGTTAACGATTTCCCACCTGCCCGTTGCCGGGCCAACAACCGTACCCACCGTGTCGCGCCTCCTGAACAGCCGCCATTTCCAGATCTTCGCCACCCTCATGCGCAGCCGCGGCATGAGCGAAGCCGCGCTGCGGCTGGGCATCTCCAAGGCGGCGGTCAGCAAGACCCTGCGGCTGATGGAACGGGAAACCGGGGTCGCGCTGTTCACGCTGGCGCACGGCCGGCTCGAACCCACCGCCGCGGCGCGCCGCCTGCTGCCGCGGGCCGAACAGGCCGCCAAGCATCTGGAATGGGCCCTGGACGAGGCCTATGCGCTGGACCAGGGGTCGGTGCGCACCGTCATCGTCGCGGCTCACGCACCGCCGCTGATCGCCATCCTGCCCAGCGCCATCCAGCGCTTCAAGGAAAGCCATCCCGACGTCAACGTGCACCTGCGCGTGGAAGGCCCGCCCAAGGTGCTGGAATCGGTGGCCCACCACGAGGTGGACCTGGGCGTGACCAACCCGCCCGCCCCCAACACGGCCAGCAGCGTCGACCTGTGCGAACGCTACACGATATCGGAGGACCTGCTGGTGGCCGCGCTGCACCGGCGCCATCCGCTGGTGGCCAAGTCCGTGGTCCGCCCGGAAGACCTGGTCAACGCCACGGTCATCGCCCTGCCCGAGGAATCGCCCACCTCCATCCTGATACGCGCCACTTTGCAGGAAGCCGGCGTCAGCGTGCCCAAGGGCATCGTCGCCAGTACGTCCATGGGCGTGTGCGCACTGGTACAGCAGAACGTGGGCATCGGCCTGATCAACCCCATGCTGCTGTACACCGGCATCTTCCCCGACGTCGTGACCCGGCCGTTCCGGCCCCGGATCGAACTCTGGACCGAGATCTACCACTCGTCCATCCGGCCGCTCAGCCCCGAGGCGCAGGCACTGGCCAACTACATCGAGGAAGCCGCCTCGGCGCTGCGCGGGCACTCGCCGCTGCGCAAGCCCGCTGCGGACTGAAAGTGGCCTTCAGCCGCAGCGTATCGCCGTCACGACTTCGCGCCGATTGACCTCGACGTTCACCCGGAACGGGTTGAACTCCATGGTAACGGCCTGCCCCGGGCGCAGCACGCGCGCGCTGCCGGCACCCGAGGCCTTGCGGGCCTCCTCGATCAGCACCGAGCTGAGTTGCTGGCCGACCAGGGACTGGGCCGCGTCGGCCTGGCATTGCCCCTGCGGCGCTTGCGCCGCGGGCTGGGAATCGGCGGCGGGCGCGGGGGCGGCGCAGCCGGCGGCAAGGGCCAGCGTGGCAACGGCAAAGGCGCTCCGGATCATGGGTTCTCCTTGTGGGGGATCATCGATAGAACAGCGTGGGCGGCATCCCGAAATGCCGGCGGAACATCGCTGCGAAGGCACTCTGGCTCTGGTAGCCGTGATCGAGCGCGACGTCGACCACTTTATCACCCCGCGCCAAGCGCTCCAGCGCCGCCAGCAGGCGCACCTGCTGGCGCCAGTAGCCGAAGCGCATGCCCGTCTGCTGCTGGAACAGGCGATGCAGCGTGCGGGCCGACATGCCGGCGCCGGCGGCCCAGGCATCGACCGTGCGGCCATCGTCCGGCGCCTCGATCAGCCGCTCGCACACCGCGCGCAGGCGCGGGTCCGAGGGCAGCGGCAGGTGCAGCGGCAGCACCGGCAGCGCCCGCAGCTCGTGCAACAGCAGCCCCCGCAGGCAACTGGCCCGCGACACCGGCCCGTCGCCCGGCGGCAGGTCAATGGCGGCCAGGATCAGCTCGCGCAGCAGCGGCGGGATGCCCAGCACGCAACTGCCCTGCGGCAACTGCGCACCCGCATCGGCCACGACGAACACGGTCCGCATCTTCACGTCGCCGCTCATGCGCACCTGGTGCGCGATCCCGGCCTCCAGCCACACGCCGCGCGTGGGCGGTACCACCCAGCGGCCGCCCTGGGCGTCGATGCACATCACGCCTTCGATGGCGTAGAGCAACTGGCCGTGGGCATGGCTGTGCGGGGCGATCACGTGCCCGTGGGGGTAGTCCGCGGCAATGGCGGTGACGGGCACGCCGGCCCGGGCCGAATCACGCAGATGGGCATCGACATCCATGGAATGTCACTTTTGAGATAACTGACTTCATATTAGCGTGAGACAGCCGACCGGGTAGCGCGGAGCATGAAACTCCCTCTCTTTCCGGAGCCATTCCGATGTCCCCCGCCGCGTATCTCTTTCCCTTCCTGGCCATCGTCTTCTGGGCCGGCAACGTGATCGTGTCCAAGATGGCGGCCTCCGCCATCTCGCCCACCGCCATCACGTTCTACCGGCTGGTGCTGGCCATCGCGCTGCTGAGCCCTTTCCTCGTGCGCCCCATCTGGCGCAACCGCGACGCCATCCGGCGCCACTGGTGGCAACTGGCCATAGGCGGCCTGTTGTCCATGGCCCTGTTCCAGGCCCTGTCCTACCGCGCCGCCGAAAGCACCACGGCCACCAACATGGCCATCGTCACGGCGCTGATCCCGCTGCTGACGGCAATCCTGAGCGCCGCGCTGCTGGGCGATGCCGTCACCCTGGGCATGGCCGTGGGCGGCGTGCTGTCGTTCGGCGGCATCCTGTACCTGGTCGGCCACGGCGACATCGGCGCGGTGCTGGCGCAGGGCGCCCACCTGGGCGACGTGCTGATGCTGTTCGCCGCGCTGGCCTACTCGCTGTACGGCGTGCTGCTCAAGCGCTGGCGGATGGCCATCCCCGCCTGGCAATCGACCTACATGCAGGCGGCTTTCGCGCTGGTGTTCATGTTCCCGCTGTTCCTGGCCCTGCCCGCCGGCACCGCCACGCTGGACGCGAAAACGGTGCCGCTGATCGCCTACGCGGGCATCTTCTCGTCCATCATCCTGACCTTCTTCTGGATACAGGGCGTGAAGCTGCTGGGCCCCAACCGCTGCGCGATCTTCATCAACCTGCTGCCGGTGCTGACCGCGGGCCTGGCCATCGCCCTGCTGGACGAACCCATGCGCGCCTACCACGTGATCGGTGGCGGCATCAGCCTGGCCGGCGTGCTGATCGCGCAGACCGTGCAGCGGCCGCTGTTCGCGGTGCGGGCATCGCTGGCGCGGTGAGGCCTCCGGGCGGCCGGGTCAGGCCTCGCCGTCCGGCGCGCGTACCAGGCGCAGCAAGGTGATCTCGGACGGCACGCCAAAGCGCATGGGAGGCCCCCAGTAGCCCGTGCCGCGGTTCACGTACACCCACATGCCGTCCTGGCGATGCAGCCCCGTCACGAACGGCTGTTGCAGCCGCACGAAGAAATTCCATGGCAGGAACTGCCCGCCGTGCGTATGGCCCGACAACTGGAGGTCGAAGCCCGCCGCGGCGGTGGCCGCCGCGCTGCGCGGCTGATGGGCCAGCACCACGCGGGCGCCGGCACCGGCCGGCGCGCCGTCGATCGCACGTTGCGGATCGCTGCGATGCGCCGGATCGAACTGGTGGGCGCTGTAGTCGGTAATGCCGGCCACCACCAGTTCCTGGCCCGCATGGCGCAATACCGCGTGCTCGTTCATCAGCACCCGCATACCCATGCCGCGCAGCGCCTCCACCCAGGCGTGCGCGCCCGAGTAGTACTCATGGTTGCCGGTCACGAAGAAGGTCCCGTGGCGCGACGCCAGCTCCGCCAGGGGCCGCGCGTGCGGCGCGAGATCGGCCACGCTGCCGTCGACCAGGTCGCCGGTGATCGCCACCATGTCGGGCCGCAGCCGGTTGACCGCGTCGACGATGCGCCGTACGTAGGGCGCGCGGATGGTGGACCCGACGTGGATGTCGCTGATCTGCGCGATGGTGAATCCGTCCAGCCCGGCGGGCAGCCCCCGCAGCGGGATGTCGACGCGCACCACGCGCGCCACGCGGCGGGCGCCGACGAAGCCGGCCACCGACATCAGCAGCGAAGCCGCCACCACGAACAGGGCCGACGGGCCCGCCAGCACCGCGTGTCCGCCCCCGGTCCCGAACCACGCCAGCGCGGACGCGCCGGCCAGCACGAGGTCGCGCAGCAGCGTCAGCACGAACAGCGACGAGAACAGGCCCATGCACAGCAGCCCCAGCCAGATCGCACCCAGCAGCAGGCGTCCGGCCGAGCGGCGCCGCGCGAGCATGCTGGTGGGAATCAGGACGGCGGACGCCGCCAGCACGACGGCCAGCGCCGGCGCCAGGCCCGGCACCGCGCCCAGGTCGGGCACGAGACGCAGCCACACGTAGGCGTGCACCAGGCCGATCAAGCCGAAGAAATAGAACCGATGCAGGGCGCGTCGCTGGCTCATGCCACTTGCCGCCGGACGCGCCCGCCGGGGGTCACGCCGCCTTCGTCCCGCGCCCCGCCGGCGAGGCGAAGCGATACACCGCCAGCGTGCTGCGCCAGCCCGGCAGCCACGAGATCTCGTGGGCCTCGGCGAAGGTCGCGCGGGCCAGGATGCGCAGCCCGAGCTTGGCGGCCAGCGCCTCGAAGTCCTTCAGCGTGCATAGGTGGATGTTGGGCGTGTTGTACCACTGGTAGGGCATCTGGCCGGTCACGGGCATGTGTCCGCGCAGGATGGACAAACCGTGGGTCCAATGGCCGAAATTGGGGAAGGAAACGATGCCCTCGCGCCCCACCCGTGCCATTTCGAGCAGGATGCGCTCGGTGTTGTGCACGGCCTGCAGCGTCTGCGACAACACCACCGTGTCGAAGCGGCCATCCTCGAACAGCGCGAGACCGTCCTCCAGGTTCTGCTGGATGACGTTGACGCCCTTGCGCGCGCATTCGATCACGTGCTGATCGCTGATCTCGACCCCGACGATGCGGGCCTGCTGTGCGTCGCGCAAATGGGCGAGCAGCGTACCGTCGCCACAGCCCAGGTCCAGCACGCGCGAGCCGTCGGCGATCCAGCCCGCGATGCGGGCCAGGTCGGGGCGCAGGGAAGCGGCATGGCGGTTCATCGCGCGCCTCCCGCCTCGCCCAGGCCCAGTTGGCGGGCCGCTCGGTCGAAGTAGCCCCGCACCACCGAGTGGTAGCGGGCATCGTCCAGCAGGAAGGCATCGTGGCCGTGCGGCGCCTCGATTTCGGCATAGGTGACCGGCCGGCCGTTGCGCAGCAGCGCCTGCACGATCTCGCGCGAACACGAGGGCGGAAAGCGCCAGTCGGTCGTGAACGAGGTCAGCAGGAACTCGGCCTGCGCCGGCGCGAGCGACCGCGCCAGGTCGCCGCCCGCCTGCTTGGCCGGATCGAAATAATCCAGCGCCCGCGTAATCAGCAGGTAGGTGTTGGCATCGAAATACTTCGAGAACTTCTCGCCCTGGTAGCGCAGGTAGGACTCCACCTCGAATTCCACGTCGTAGCCGTAGCGGAACGCGCCGTCGGCGCCGGGCGAACGCTGCGCCCGCCCGAACTTCTCGGCCATGTCGTCGCCGGACAGGTAGGTGATGTGGCCGATCATGCGCGCCACCGACAGGCCGTTGCGCGGCACCGTGCCATGGGCATAGAAATCGCCGCCGTGGAACTCGGGGTCGGTGATGATGGCACGCCGCGCCACTTCGTTGAACGCGATGTTCTGCGCCGACAGCCGCGGGGTGCTGGCGATGACCACGCAATGCGCCACGCGCTCGGGATAGGTGACGGCCCAGCTCAGCGCCTGCATGCCGCCCAGCGATCCGCCCATGACCGCGGCGAAGCGGGCAATGCCCAGCCGGTCGGCCACGCGGGCCTGCGCATGGACCCAGTCCTCGACCGTGACCACGGGGAACGAGGCGCCGTAGGGCCGTCCGGTACGGGGATCGATGCTGGCGGGCCCGGTGGATCCGAAGCAGGACCCCAGGTTGTTGATCCCGATCACGAAGAAGCGATCGGTGTCCAGCGGCTTGCCCGGCCCCACCATGTTGTCCCACCAGCCGAGGTCGGACGGATCGTCGGCTGACACGCCGGCCACGTGATGCGAGGCGTTCAGCGCATGGCAGACCAGCACCGCGTTGGAGCGATCGGCGTTCAGGCGGCCGTAAGTCTCGATCATGAGCGAATACGGACCGAAGGCCGTGCCGCTGGCCAATTGCAACGGCTCGTCGAACGTCATGGCCTGCGCCTGGACGACACCGACGGAATCGGGACCGATGGGAGGGGATGCAGGGGTGTCGAGAAAGGCGGTCAACGCCTCTTCGAGATGCGAATCGGAAGACACGATGGACGGAACTCTTTAGCTGGATTTATCAGGCGCCCGCAAGCGGACCAGGCAAATCGGCGCCAATGAAAGATGCGGAAGATTGTAGCACCCGCCCTACAACAGACCCCGCAGGATGGCCTGGGCCACCGCCGCCTGCTTGTTGTTGACCTTGAGCTTGGCGAAGGCATTGCCCAGGTGGAAATTCACGGTGCGCTCGCTCACGCCCAGGATCTGGGCGGTCTCGCCGCCGGTCTTGCCCACCGAGGCCCAGCGCAGGCATTCCTGTTCGCGCGCCGAAAGCCGGGCGGGCGCGCGTGTCGGCTTGCGCTCGTGGCACGGCAGCCGCAGATAGGCGTCGAGCAGCAGCGACGCGGCATGGTGGCACAGGTCGGTCAGCTGCGCATGGGCATGGCGTCCGCCGGTCGCGTCCGCGAAACCGAACAACAGCGCGAAGCAGGCGATGGTGTCGCCGGGCCGCAGCCCGTCCGCCACCAGGAACAGCCCGCTTTGGGCCCCCAGGCGCTGCAGTTCGTCAGACGCGGGGAAGAACGGGTCGTCGTCCAGCGTCCGCCACGCGACGCGCATCTGCCCGGTGCGCCATCCGGTGGTCGCGATCAAGGGGGAGAACTCGGGCCGGAACGCCTCCCACCAGCACCTGGCGTCCTCGCACAGCCATCGCAACACGTCGCCATCGGACGTATGCTGGATGATGCCCAGCGCGTAGTGTATGGCGTCCAGCTCGGCGGCGAAATCGCTGATGACCTTGTCGATATCCGCCGGGCACGAAGCGCCGATCAACGGACGCAGCGACCGCAACACACGCGTGGCGAACCTCACGGCTTTCCGGGCCGTTTCGTGCGGGCGTATCTCCGGGACGTCATTCCACCTATTGGTTCAGCAAGGACAGATCCATTTCCAGGGCACGATTCAGCACCGCCGCGACCTTGGTCCGCAGGGCATTGGAGTGGGCTTGCAGGATCTCGCGCTTGACGTCCAGCAACTGCTGCGGGTGCATGGAGAACTGCGTCAGCCCCAGCCCCAGCAGCAGCCGCGTCAGCTCGGTGTCGCCCGCCATTTCGCCACACACCGAGACCGGCTTGCCGGCCCGGGCGCCCGCGTTGATGGTGTTGGCCACCAAGCGCAGCACCGCCGGGTGCAGCGAATCGTACAAGCTGGCCACGTCGGGATCGGCCCGGTCGATGGCCAGGGTGTACTGGATCAGGTCGTTGGTGCCGATCGACAGGAAATCGAAGACCTCCACGAAAGGCTCGATGGCGATCGCCACCGCCGGTATCTCGACCATCGCGCCCACCAGGACGTTCTGGCCGTAGGGCTGGCCGCGCGCGTCGAGCTCCTGCCGGGCGGCGGCGATGGCCGCATAAGAGGCCCGCGCCTCGCGCAGATGCGCCACCATCGGTATCAGTATCCGCACCGGACCGTGGGCCGAGGCGCGCAGGATGGCGCGCAACTGCGTGGCGAACAGTTCGGGGTGGGCCAGGCAGTAGCGGATCGCCCGCAGGCCCAGCGCCGGATTGGTGGCCACGGTGGCTTCGCCGTCCAGCGTCTTGTCGGCGCCGATGTCCAGCGTCCGGATGGTGACCGGGCGCCCCGCCATCGTACGCACCACCGAGGCATAGGCCTCGTACTGCTCGTCCTCGTCGGGCAGGTCGTCGCGCCCCATGAACAGGAATTCGCTGCGGAACAACCCGATGCCCTCGGCGCCGGCATCGACCGCCGCCTGCGCCTCGTCCGGCAATTCGATGTTGGCCAGCATGGACACCACCACGCCGTCCAGCGTGATGGCCGGCACGTCGCGCAGCGTCGCCAGCGTGGCCCGCTCGCGGGCATAGTCGGCCTGGCGGGCGCGGTATTCGGCCACGACGCGCGGCGGCGGATTGACCAGCAGCACGCCGGCCTCGCCATCGACGATGACCATGTCGCCGTCGCGCAGCAGCGTACGCGCCGCGCCCAGCGCCACCACGGCCGGCACGCCCATGCTGCGGGCGACGATGGCCGTGTGCGAGGTCGCGCCGCCCAGGTCGGTGGTGAAGGCCGCGAAGCGCGCGCCGCGCAGCTTGAGCATGTCGGCGGGCGAGATGTCGTGGGCCACGACGATGAGCGGATCGCCATGGTCGTCGATGGCCGCCCCCTTCAAGCCGCGCGGCCGCCCGTTGGCCTCGGCCAGCGCGTGCAGGATGCGCTCGATCACCTGGCGCACGTCGCCGCCCCGCTCGCGCATGTACTCGTCGTCCATCTGCGCGAACTGTTCGGCCAGGGCCTGGCCCTGCGCGGTCAGCGCCCATTCGGCGTTGTAGTGGCGGGAACGGATGATCTCCAGCGGTTCGAGCGAGATCATCGCGTCGGCCAGGATCATGCTGTGCACCTGGAGGATGGCGCCCAGTTCGCGGGGTACGTCGGGGGGAAGATGGTCGGCCAGTTGGGCCAGTTCGTCGGAAGCGGCGCGGATGGCGGCGGCCAGGCGTGCGCACTCGGCCTCCACTTCCTCTTCATCGATACGATAGTGGGATACCTCTAGAGCGGCCGCGCCGATGACCACGGCGCGGCCGATGGCATAGCCGCGCGACACCCCCAGTCCGTGCAAGGCCAGCATCGAGGTCTCCATAGGCTACTCGGCCTCGCCGAACTTCTGCTCGAACAACGCCCGGATCTGGTCCAGGGCCTCCTGGGCGTCCTCGCCCTCGGCATCGACGGTCACCTTGGTACCGATGCCCGCCGCCAGCATCATGACGCCCATGATGCTCTTGGCATTGACGCGGCGCGTGCCTCGCGCGATGTGGATTTCGCTGCGGAACCGGCTGGCGAGCTGGGTGAGCTTGGCGGAGGCCCGCGCGTGCAGGCCCAGCTTGTTGATAACGGCGATGTCGATGCTCGGCATGGTCAATGGTCTTCAGGTTCGCCGTCGACGCGCAAGACGCCTTGCGTGCCGCCGGCCAGGGCGCGCTGCGCCAGATCATCAAGGGAAAGGTGGCGGTAAGGCAAGGTGCGCAGCAGCATCGGGATGTTGACGCCGGCCAGCACGGTGGTGGGCGTTCCCAGCCGCGACGCCTCGCGCGCCGCCCGGTCGGTCTGGTTGGCGGGCGTGGCGCCCACCACGTCGGTCAGTACCAGCACGCCTTCGCCGGCCGCCGCGGATTCGATGCGCTCGAGCACCGCGCGGAACATCTGGTCGGGATCCTCGTCGTTGCCGGCATCGTAGGCCAGCACGCCGGACAGTTCGCCGAAGATGTGCGATGCGCAGGAAAGAAGCGACGAAGCCAGCGGTTCGTGCGCGACGATGACGACGCCGGTCATGCCGATCTCGCTTCCGGCTTCGCGGCGACGGCGTCCTCGAGGGCTCGCGCGAACATCGCGCCGACATCGAAGCCGGTCTGCTCGGTGATTTCGCAGAACGTGGTCGGGCTGGTCACGTTGATCTCGGTGACGTAGTCGCCGATCACGTCCAGGCCCACCAGCAGCAGGCCCCGCGCGGCCAGCTTCGGCCCCAGTTCACGGGCGATGGCCAGGTCGCGGTCGGACAGCGGCTGCGCCACGCCCCGGCCGCCGGCGGCCAGGTTGCCGCGGGTCTCGCCCGCCTGCGGAATGCGCGCCAGGCAATACGGCACGGGTTCGCCGCCGATCAGCAGCACCCGTTTGTCGCCTTGCAGGATCTCGGGGATGTAGCGCTGCGCCATGATGCTGCGCTGGCCGTTGTCGGTCAGCGTCTCCAGGATGGCGTTCAGGTTGGCTTCCTTGGGCGCCAGCCGGAAGATCCCGGTGCCGCCCATGCCGTCCAGCGGCTTGACGATGACGTCGTGGTATTCGTTGTGGAAGGCCCGCAGGCGGGCCATGTCGCGCGTCACCAGCGTCGGCACCGTCAGGTGCGGGAATTCGGCGATGGCCAGCTTCTCGGGGTGGTTGCGGATCGCGGCGCCGGAATTGAACACCCGCGCGCCCTGGGCCTCGGCCCGTTCCATCAGATGGGTGGAATACACGTATTCCATGTCGAACGGAGGGTCTTTGCGCATCAGCACCGCGTCGAAGGCGGTCAGCGGCTGATCGCCCTCGGGCCCCTCCTTCCACCAGGCATGCTCGTGCGGGTCGGCATCCGGCACCAGTTCGATAGGCCGCGACGCCGTGCGGACCGTGCCGTCGATGACGTAGAGATCGCCCTGCATCGCCACGCTCAGCCGGTGGCCGCGGGCCACGAGGGCTCGCATCATCGCCACCGAGGTGTCCTTGTAGGCCTTGAGCGCGGGAAGCGGGTCAACAATGAAAAGTACGTGCATGGATGGCCTTGAATGCCCACAGGACGCGGGCGCGGAAACGAATACTGATTCTAACAAGCCGGCGCGGGCGCCGCCGAGCCGTCCGCGTACCGGAAAGGCGCCGGCTGGCGCGACCGGTCGTACACGGGCCGCCCCGCCACGTAGGTGGCGCGCACCGCCCGGTCGTCGCCCAGCGTCATCAGCACGAACAGGCGCTCCATCAGGTCGGTGCAATAGCGCATCCGGAAGTCCATCAAGGGCGTGGATTTCAGGTCCAGCACCGCCAGGTCGGCCTCGTAGCCCGGCTCGATGGCTCCCAGGCGGTCGTCCAGGTACAGCGCGTGCGCGCCGCCCCGGGTCGCCAGGTAGAAGGCGTGGGCGGCGGTCAGCCGCGTCTGGTTCAGGGCCGCCACCTTGTAGGCCTCGTTCAGCGTCTGCAACTGCGAGAAGGCCGTGCCCCCGCCGATGTCCGTACCCAGCCCCACCCGCACCGGCCGGTCGGCCCGCTTGGCGTCGAACATCCGGAACAGGCCGCTGCCCAGAAACAGGTTGGAGGTCGGGCAATGCGCCAGCGCTGCCCCGGACCGGTGACAGGCGCACAACTCGTCTTCCGATACGTGCACCGCGTGCGCGAAGATGGCACGAGGCCCCGCCAGCCCGGCGCGCCGGTAGACCTCGAAGTAATCACAGCAGTCCGGAAACAGCTCGGCGATCCAGCCCACCTCGCCCATGTTCTCGCTCAGGTGGGTCTGCATGTAGGTACCGGGGTGCTCGCGCCACAGGCGGGCCGCCGACTCCAGTTGCGCCTGGGACGAGGTCGCCGCGAAACGCGGGGTGATGCAATAGAGCTGGCGCCCGTTGCCGTGCCATCGGCCGATCAGCTCCCGGGAGTCCTCGTAGCCGCTTTGCACCGTGTCCCGCAGCGCCGCCGGCGCGTTGCGGTCCATCAGCACCTTACCGGCGATCATGCGCGTGTCGAAACGCTGCGAGGCCTGGAAGAAGGCGTCCACCGACCCGGGATGCACCGTGCAGTACACCGCCGCCGTCGTCGTGCCCGCCCGCAGCAGCTCGCGCAGAAACAGTTCGCTGACCATCCCGGCGTGCGCCGGGTCGGCGAACTGCTGCTCGGTCACGAAGGTGTACTTGTTCAGCCACTCCAGCAATTGCTCGCCGAAGGCACCGATCATCTGGGTCTGCGGGTAATGGACATGGGTGTCGACGAAGCCGGGCAGGATCAGCGCGTCCGGATAGTGCGCCACCTGCATGGCGCCCTCGACCGAGGCGCGCAGCCGCTCGTAGGGCCCGACCTCGGCGATCCGGCCGTCCTCCACCACCACCAGCGCATCAGGCAGGTGGGTGTACGAGGCGTGCGGATCCGACAGGAAGGGGTCGGCATGGAAACTCAGCGTCGCGCCGCGCAGGGCATGTCGGCCGGGACCGAAGCGGGAATCGGGGGCGTCAGGGCCCGGGCGGGAGCGGGTCATAGGCATCCTCGGGTTCGTCGGCGGGCAGGTCCTCGGAGGTCGGCGCGGCGGGCCGCTCGCCTATCTGCTGCCGCCACATCGCATAGTAGAGGCCCTTGCCTTCCAGCAGCCGGGCGTGGCTGCCGTGCTCCACGATACGCCCTTTTTCCAGCACGAAGATGGTGTCGGCCTGCATCACCGTCGACAGCCGGTGCGCGATCAGGATCGTGATCTGCGTGCGGCGCGCGCAGATGCGCCGCACCGTCTCGTTGATCTGTTCCTCGGTCAGGGAATCCAGCGCCGAGGTCGCCTCGTCGAAGATCAGGAGCCGGGGCTGGCGGATCAGCGCGCGGGCGATCGACAGGCGCTGCTTCTCGCCGCCCGACAGCTTCATCCCCATCTCGCCTATGGCCGTGTCCAGCCCGTCCGGCGACTTGGTCAACAGATAGGCGCAGGAGGCCTGCTCCATCGCCGCCACCATTTCCTCGTCGGTGGCGTCGGGCTTGACCAGCCGCAGGTTCTCGCGGATCGTGCCCGCGAACATGTGCGCTTCTTGCGTCACGAATCCGATCTGCCGCCGGACGCGGTTGAAGCGCAGCGCCGTCGTGGGCTGGCCGTTGTACGACACCGTCCCGCTGGCCGGCGGATACAACCCCACCAGCAGCTTCACCAGGGTCGACTTGCCCGAGCCCGACGGCCCCACGAACGCGATCGTGTCGCCCAGCCTCGCCTCGAACGACACATGCTCCAGCGCGTAGTCCGGCGCCCCTTTGTGGCGAAAGCAGACCTGCTCGAAACGCACGTCCCGCACCGGCCCCACGTCCACCGCGCCCGGCGGCCGCCGCTCCACCGGCTTTTTCATCAGCGCGCCGAAGTTCAGCAGCGAGGCATCGACCTCGCGATAGGCCAGGATGATGTTGCCCAGTTCCTGCAGGGGCGCGAAGATCGCCACCGAAATGAACTGCATCGCGATCAGCTCGCCCGGGCTCAGCACCTCGCGGAAGATCAGCCACAGCAGCGCGAACAGGATGGACATCCGCAACAGGCTCAGCGTCATGCCCTGCAGGAAGGACAGCACCCGTATCCGCTTGACCTTCTCCATCTCCAGCGCGAAGATCGCCGCCGTCTGCGCCTGCAGGCGGCGGATCTCCGGATAGGTCAGGCCCAGGCTCTTGATCAGCTCCACGTTGCGCAGGGACTCGGTGATGAAGCCCGAATTGCGGTTCGTCTCGCGCACGATGGAACGCTGCTGGGTCTTGATCTCGCGGCTGAGCAAGCCGGTCAGGCCGCCCAGCACCAGCACCCCGACCAGGAACACCGGCACCAGCAGCCAGTGCTTCGTGACCGAATACCAGGTCAGGAACCCCACCCCCACCACCGCCGCAAACACCGTGTTGATGAAGGTGTTGATGAAACGCTCGCTGTCGGCCCGGACCTTCTGCAACAGGGACAGGACCTCGCCGCTGCGCAGGTCCTCGAACTCCTGGAAGCGCAGGCGCAGCACCTGCCGCAGGCCGTCATTGAAAAGATGCGTGCCCAGCTTCTGCACCACCAGCCGGGTGGTGTATTCCTGCAGGGCGCGGGCCAGCCGGGACAGGATGGCGATCCCCACCGCCAGGCCCAGCAGCCCCAGTACGCCGGTGACCAGTTCGTGCTCGGTCTTGCCGGCGCGATTGATCGCGTATTCGTCGATGATGCGGCCGAAGATGATGGGATCGACCAGGGCCAGGACCTGGGAGGCGCCGGCCAGCAGCAGCGCGACGAAGGCCAGGGAGCGGTGGGGCTTGAGATAGGTCCAGAGCAGATGCATGAAGCGCCTTCGGCGGGCCGGTACAGGGCCATTCGACCATGAAAACCGGCACAGGAGAACCGCTAGGCCGGGCGAGCCGCCAACACAGCAGGCGCCATCCCCGCCCGGATGGTCGCCCGGCCCTGCAGCGCCACGCCTATCTGCCGCAGGCGGTCCACCACCTCGTCGCGCTGGCGGGCCATGGCTTCTTCGGGACCGCCCAGGCCGATGGCCAGATCCATCTGCCCCGGCACCGGTGGAAGCGCCATAGCGATGACGTTGCGTCCCGCCACCACCCTGCCCCGGCTTTCAGCCCACCCCCGCTCGCGGCAGACCTCGATGTCGGCCAGCAGCTCGGGCACCGCGACCTTGCAGGCGGGATCGGTTTCCTGCGCATTGGCACGTCGGGCGATCAGCGAGATCTCGGTATTGCGCAGCCCAGCCAGCAGTATCTTGCCGACCGCCGCCCGGCACACCGGTCGCAGGATGCCGGTGGCGTAGGGCGGCAGGCCTGTGGTTTCGGCGCACAAGGTCACGATGTAGCGCACGTGGATACCCTGGCGCATGCCCAGCAGCACCGAATGCCCGAACTCGCGCCGCAGCCCCTCCAGCAATGAAATCAGGCTGCCATTGCCGAAGATCTCGTCGTGCACCCACGAACCGAGCAGCATCACGCGCAAGGTCGGGTAGTAGGTACGGCTGGGCGGGTCGTAGCGCAGATAGCCTTGCGCCAGCAAGCTCTTGAGCAGCAGCGAGGTACTGGATTGCGGATAGCCCAGGCATTGCGACAGTTCCTTGACCGTCGTGGCCGCATGGGTTTGGGCAAAAAACTCGAAGATTTCCAGCACCCGCCGCGCCGACTTGATCGTCCCTTCCATATCTCCACGCCTCGTACCGTCCGCGCGACGGCGCGAAGCCGTTACGTACCGGTCGGCGCGGCCGGTTTGATCCAGGGCCGCGCATTGCCTTCGTAAACCGCGGGCCCCAGCCGGAAATGCTGGGCCTCATGGAAAGTGTAGACCACCGGGACGTCCGGGCTGTAGAGGCGGTCCGCCGACGGCAGCGGACCATTGCGCGCCACCTGCGAATGCAGGGGCCGGCCCAGGATCTCGGACAGCCGCGCCGAGGCGTCGACCAGACGGCCCAGGTCGATACCCGCGTCCATGCCCAGCACCTGCAGCAACTGGACGAAATCCTCGGTGGGGATCATCCCGGTCGCCTGGCCGTTGCCGCAATACGGACACCCGCCGATACCGCCCAGTGCCGTATCGGCCACCAGCGTATCGCTGGCCTCCAACAGCTTGAGTGCTTCGTACATGGACAGCATCGCCATGCCCCGGGCGTTGTGCAGGTGAAGGTGGAAAACGTCGATGCTCGGAAAACGCCGCTTGATCGCCTCCAGGTCGCTGGCCACCTCCAGCGGGGTGTTCCATGCCATGGGATCGGCCAGGTCCACGCGCTTGACCTCGATACCGGCACCGTTCCAGGCATCGACCTGGCGCTGCAGCGCATCCAGGCGCGCCGCCTGCGTGAACTTGCCGCTCCAGTTCGACCCCCAGCCGGCGCTCAAGCCCACCGCAGCCTGCGTCGCACCGGCCGCGCGGGCCTTGTCCACCGGCGTGCGCCAGATCCGCTCCTGCCCTTCCATGGTCTGGTTGGTATTGCGTTGCAGGAACGTCTCGCACATGTGCAGATGCGTGGCCGGCAGGGGTTCCAGGCTCAACGGCGGAGCATGCCGCCTGCGGTCCTCGCGGCCCCGCTCGTTCAGGGCCAGCGCGAAAAACTCCACGCCCGGGACCGGCCGCAGCCGCTCGACCAGACGCAGCGTGTCGCCCATCTGGGGACTCCACTTGGGATTGACGAAAGCCCCCACGACAAGGCGCCGTATGCCGGCGTCGACCAGCATCCGCAGCACCTCCAGCTTCTCGTCCACGGTCACGCCTTCGCGTTCGATCTGCAATCCGTCGCGCAACGTCTCGTCGGTGATCAATACCTTGGGCCATGCGGTCTTCATCTTCCTGCTCCTATCGGTTGCGCCATACCGGCTTGCGTTTCTCCAGGCGTGCGCGTATGCCCTCCTTGCGATCCTCGCTCAGGTAGGGATTGGCGCCTGGATCCTGGCGCAGCGCCGCCGCCACCGGCAGTTCCAGCCCGCGCAGGGCCACCGCCTTGACGCGCCGGACAGAAATGGGGGCATTCTCGGCAATCCTGCGCGCCAGCTCCAGCGCCACCGGCAACACCTCGTTCGCGCCCACCACGCGGTTGAGCAATCCGATCCGATGCGCTTCGGCCGCATCGATGTACTCGCCGGTGAACAACATCTCCAGCGCGATGCCGGGCGCCACCCGCCGCGGCAACAGCACCGAGCCGAAATTCGCGCCCATGCCTATCTTGGTCTCGGGCAGGCCGAAGCGCGCCTCGGCATGGGAGACGCGCAGGTCGCAGGCCAGCGCCAGTTCGAAGCCACCGGCGACCGCGCTGGCGTTGAGCGCCGCGATGGTGGGTTTCTTCGCTTCCAGCACCACTTCGAACACATTGCGCTCCAGGCGGTTCATGGGCGAACGAAAACGCGCGCCGGCCTCGTCGTTGCCGCGCATCTCCTTGAGGTCGCCGCCGGCGCAGAACGCCGCGTCGCCCGTGCCGGTCAGCACGATGACGCGCACGTCGTCGTCTTCCTCCGCATCCAGCACCGCCTCGACGATGGCCACCATCAGCGACCGCGACAAGGCATTGCGCCGCTCGGGACGGTTCAACCTGAGCAGCCGCACGTGGCTGTCGGTCGATACGACCAGTTCCGCCTCATCGGCGGCAGGGGCCTGGCTCATTGTCTTTCCTCCCGCTTGACGCCATGGACGACGCGATCACGCAGCGCCGCATCGATCTCATCCTGGCCGAAGCCGCATTCACGCAGAACCTCGATGGTGTCCTCGCCCAGCCGCGGCGCGGGCCGGATCTGCGGCCGATTGCCGCCGGAAAAGGCATTGGGCAGGCCGATCTGACGGATCGCTCCCTCGCTGGGATGGTCCACGCGCGACACGAAACCGGCGTCCTCCAGATGCGGATCGTCGAGCAGGCTTTCCAGCGTGTTGTAGCGCATGGCCGGCACGTCGATGCGTTCGAGGATCTCCAGCCACTCGGCCGAGGTCTTGCCCCGCAGCGCGCTCGCCCGCAACGAGTAATAGTCGAGGCTGTTGGCCGTACGCGCGGCCACGCTGCAAAAACGCGGATCCGTCTTGAGCTCCGGCCGCCCGATGGCCTCGAAGAAGGCAAAGGCCTGGGCATCGGTATTGGGGGAAATGGCGATGTAGCCATCCTGGGTCGGCACCGGCCGGTTGTCGGCATTGAGGATGCGCGCATCGCCAACCGGACCGATGGGGGGGTCGAACGTCAGATTGCCCATGTGCTCGCGCATGACGAAGGCCGCCATGGTCTCGAACATCGGCACTTCGATGGACTCGCCCACGCCGGTTCGCGTGCGCCGGTACAGCGCGAAACCGATGGCCTGCGCGGCGATCTGGCCGGTGATGTGGTCGGTCATGACGAACGGCACGAAACGGGGTTCGCCGCCCGACGCCTGGAAGGCCCCGGCCACGCCGGAGGCGCTCTGGATGACCGTATCGTAGGCGGGACGGCCCGCATAGCGGCCCTTGCGGCCGAAGGCCAGCACCAGGCAGTGGATGAGCCTGGGGTTGACCGCGCGCAGCGACTCCCAGTCCAGCCCCAGCTTGTCCAACGCACTGGTCCGCATGTTGGTGACGAACACGTCGGCGCCTTCCAGCAGGCGCCGCAACACCGCCCGGCCGCCTTCGGTCTTCAGGTCGACGCAGACCGAACGCTTGTTGCGGTTGAAGTTCATGAACTTGCCGGTCATGCCGCGGTGGCGCGCGCCGCCGCCGAGCTGGCGCATCAGGTCGCCGTCCGGCGCCTCGATCTTGATGACCTCCGCGCCGTGATCGGCCAGCGCCAGCGTGCAGGCCGGCCCCACCACGACGGTCGACAGGTCGACCACCCGCACGCCGGCGAGCGGGCCCTGTTCCGCGGTTCTTGTCGCTTCCATGATTTCCTATTCCTGCTTGATGCCGATCTGGCGTACCAGTTCACCCGATTTCTTGATGTCCGCCAAGAGGAAGCGGTTGAACTCGGCGGGCGTATTGCCGACCACTTCCGATCCGTCGGACGTCAGGCGCGCGCGCACGTCCGGATTCTTGAGCACCTGGGCAATGCCGCGGCTGATCTTCTCGAGGATGGCCGGCGGCGTCTTGGCGGAGGCCACCACGCCGAACCAATTGAAGAACTCGTAATCCTTGATGCCGAGTTCCTGCATGGTGGGCACCTCGGGAAGCATGGGCGTGCGCCGCGTGCTGGTGATGGCGAGCGGACGCAGCTTGCCCGCCTGCATCAGTTCCCTGGCGGTGACCTGCGCCACGAAGGCGAAATCGACATCGCCGGCGGCGACCGCCGCGGCCGCCGGCGCGGCGCCGCGATAGGGCACGTGCACGGCCGGCATGTCGGCCGCCAGGCGCAACATCTCGCCGGTCAGGTGGCCACCGCTGCCCACGCCCGCCGATCCGTAGTTCAGTGATCGCTTGCGCGACAGCCTGGCCAGGTCGTCGATGCTGGAAAGCGAGGACGAAGTGCCCACCACCAGGGTCAATGGCGAGGTCACCACCATGGAGACACCCGCCACGTCCTTGTTGGCATCGTAGGGCAGATCCTTGTAAAGGCTGGGAGCCAGTGTGTAAGACGTATAGACGAATTGCAGCGTGTAGCCATCGGCCACCGAATTCAGCATGGCGCTGGTGGCCACGATGCCGCTGGCGCCGGTGCGGTTCTCGACCACCACGTTCTGGCCAAGCACCTTGCCCAACGGCTCGGCAATGATGCGCGCATAGGTGTCGGTCGACGCTCCGGGGGGCGACCCAACCAGCAGCCGCAAGGGCCGCGACGGGAAATCCGCCGCCGCATCGGCGGCCATCGCCGCGTGGCCAAGAGCGAGCGAGAGCCCCGCCAGCGTGATTCCCAGCGTCCGTTTCAGCATGTGTGCCTCCTGTCGGGTGATGTCATCGCGGCCGCCTATGCGGCCGTTGTCGTGGAGCGGATCATAGGAATCGCCCGGTGCCGGAGACAACACAAAACCATCCCCCTGGCCGCGAAATCACATATGTGATTTCGTCCGCTGCAACGCACCAATCCAGCCATCGCGAGCAACCTGCGATCTACAGTCCCGATCTCCGCTCAACGCCGGCGAGCCGGGCAACCGTAGACAGTGTGCCGCCCGGTGCCCTTCGAACGATATCCCCAAGGAGACACCATGCACCGCCTTCATCGATCATCCGTGCCCCGGCGCGCCGCCGCGCTGTGCGCCGCCCTGCTGTTGCCGCTCGCGGCCTTCGCCCAGGGCACCTATCCGACCAAACCGGTGCAGATCATCGTCTCGTGGGCGGCGGGCGGCAGCATCGACACCATGGCGCGAGGCTTCGCCCGCGCCATGAGCCAGGAACTCGGCCAACCCGTCGTGGTCGAGAACCGCGATGGCGCGTCAGGCATGAGAGGCACGGCCGCCACCGTGTCCGCCCCGCCGGACGGCTACGTCCTGAACTTCGGCCCGATCACGCCCATCACCAATGCCTTGCACCTGATGAGCAAGCCGGCCTACGGCGTGGATTCGCTGGAGTATGTCTGCCAGGTCTTCGAGAACCGCTTCGCGATCGCCGTCCCGCAGAACTCGCCCTACAAGACGCTGCAGGATCTGTACGCCGCCATCCAGGCCTCGCCCGGCAAGCTGAGCTACGGTCACCTGGGTGTGGGCAGCATCACGCACCTGTCCATGGAGACCGCGATCCAGGGCCGCGGCTTCTCCGTCATCGGCGTTCCCTACCGCGGCGAAACCCCCATGTTCCTCGACCTCCAGACCGCGAGGCTGGATTTCGGCGTCGTCACCGTGGGCAGCACGCTGGCGACCTCGCGTCCGGTACGCATGCTGGCCATCATCAGCGACCGCCGCCATCCCGAGATACCCGACGTCCCCACACTGAAGGAACTGGGACTGCCATCGCTGCAGCCGGCGCTGGTCGGACTGATGGCGCCCAAGGCCACGCCCGCCCCGGTGCTGGCGAAACTCGAGCGCGCATGCAAGAACGCGGTGGAAACCGACGTCATGCAGGCCGCGGTCAAAATGCTGCGCGACGAGATCGTCTACAAGGACCGCAAGGCCTTCACCGCCAGCGTGATGCGCGACTACGAGGAAAAAGGCGCGCTGGTCAAGCAACTCGCCATCCCGCCGCAGAACTGACGATGTCAGGCAGACGGCGTTGCCGCCTCGCCCCAACCACGACAGGAGACAAGCATGACCGACGCTTCCACCCTGCACGACCGCTACGTGCAAGGCCCTTTCGACCTCACCGACTGTGTGGACCTGCACGTGCATTCGGCGCCCTGCCTGTTTCCCCGCCTGGGGGACGACCTCGACATGGCGCGGCGGGCGCGCGATGCCGGCATGCGCGCCATTGCGCTCAAGAGCCATCACGAAAACACCGTCTCCCGCGCCTATCATGCGCAGACGGCGGTACCGGGCCTGCAGGTCATCGGCGGGGTCACGCTCAATCAGTGCGTGGGCGGCGTCAACCCGGCCGCCGTCGAGGCGGCCTTCATGCTGGGCGGCCGCATCGTCTGGGGACCGACCGGACACGCCTGCTATCACGGCACCATTACCGGCGAATTCGGCAAGTGGGGCGTGCCCGGCATGGTACTGCCGGGCAGCGAACGCGGCGGTGTCACCGTGCTCGGCGCCGACGGCCGTCTCACGCCTGAAATCCTCGACATCCTGGATCTGGTCAAGCAGTACGACGCGCTGTTCTGCACCGCCCATCTCAGCCCCGAGGAAATCTCGCTCATCGTCGACCGTTGCGCGCAGATCGGCGCGCGCGTGCTGGTCAACCACATCTACTACTTTCCGCGCGTCGACATCGACTACGCCGAGGACATCACCCGCCGTGGCGCCAGCATCGAACTGTGCTCGACCCTGCTCATCCCCTCCCGGCACCGCAAGGAACTGCGCTACGACTACGAACTGATGGCCGAGACCATCAAGCGCGTGGGCGCCGCGCGCTGCGTCATGTCCACCGACGGCGGCGGCATGATCTCGGGCCTGTTCCCCGACGAGCAGTTCCGCATGTTCGGCCAGCGCCTGCAAGGCTACGACGTGCCGCTGGCCGACATCTACCGCATGATGCGCGACAATCCCACCGAGCTCGCGGCGCTCGGGCAGGACCGGTCTCCGCTCGGGCCGCGGGCGCGCGGAGAAGCGGCATGAGTTCGCCCGCCCGGCCGCCCGAGGCGGATACCACGCCGCGCATTCCGGTCACCGTGCTGACCGGATTCCTCGGATCGGGCAAGACCACGCTGCTCAATCGCATCCTGACCGAGCGCCACGGCCAGCGCATCGCGGTCATCGAGAACGAATTCGGGCCGGAGAGCATAGACACCGACCTGCTCGTGCGCGAAGCCAGCGAAGAAATCGTCGAGATGAGCAACGGCTGCCTGTGCTGCTCGATGCGCGGCGACCTCGCTCGGGCGCTGGAAGGCCTCGCCCTGCGCCGCGCGGGGGGCGAACTGCGCTTCGACCGGGTCGTGATCGAGACCACCGGCATGGCCGATCCCGGACCCGTGGCGCAAACCCTCTTTCTCGAACCCGGCATAGCCGCCGCCTACCGGTTGGACGCCATCCTGACCGTGATCGATGCCTGCCACGGTCTCCCCACGCTCGCCACCCATCCCGAGGCCCGCGCCCAGGTCGGCTATGCCGATCGCCTGCTGGTCTCCAAGACGGATCTGGTCCAGGCGGCCGAGCTGCCGGAGCTCGCCGCGGCGCTGGCACGCATCAATCCGCACGCGCCCATCTCCTGGATGCGGCAGGGCCGGACCGATCTCGACGAACTGCTCGACGTAGGCGCGTTCGATGCGGCCTCGGTACTGCGCGAACACGCCGTTCAGGACACGCATGGAGACCGCCACGACCACGATCACGGTGACTGCCACCATCATGGTCCCCATGGGCACGAGGCCGCGAACGTACGCAACGCCGAGCACACGCCTGACGTTGCCTCCTTCGCCTTCACCACCGACCGTCCTTTCGACGCGGCCCGCCTGGAACAACTGCTGTCCGCCCTGGCGGAAGGGCTGGGCACCGACCTCTACCGCTGCAAGGGCGTACTGTGGGTGGAGGGCGAAGCCCGGCAGGTCGTCGTTCAGGCGGTCCAACTGACGATCGCCGTCGATCGGGGCGTGCCGTGGGGCACGATGCCACGGCGCAGCAAGCTGGTCTTCATCGGCCGCGACCTGCCGGCCGACGCGATACGCGACAGCCTGGCGCGTTGCCTGGTGGAGAGCGTAGCGGCATGACGGTCACCCCTCTCGTACGCCGCGGGGCGCTCGCTTCGCCCAGGATCAGCGCCCCTCGGCCGCCGCGATATCCCGCCCGCCACATACGAACAAGTTCTGCCCAGTGACATAGGACGTCTCGTCCCGCAGGAAGAACATGGCGGCGTTGGCCACGTCCTCGGGCTGCGCCACCCGCCCCATGGGAATCGAGGCCTCCAGCGCCTGGGCCTGCGCCGAGCCGGCGGGATGGTAGACCCGCAGCATGGGCGTATCCACCGGTCCCGGGCTGACGACATTGACGTTGATGCCGTGCGGCGCCAGCTCGACCGCCAGGGCCCGGGCCATGCCCAGGATGCCGAACTTCACCGCGCCGTAGAGCGAACTGCGCACGCGCCCCAGGCTGACGCGGCTGCCAAGCAGCACGATGTGGCCATGCCGCCGGGCCTTCATGGCCGGGACCACGAGGCCGACGCATTGCATGGCCGCGCGCAGGTGCAGGTGCACGATGCGGTCGAAGCCTTCGGCGTCGAAGGCCTCGACCGGCCCCATGTGCGGAACTCCCGCGCAGTGCACGAAGCCTGTCACGCGATGCTCGTCCAGGACCGCCTCGAATGCCTCGCGCGTGGCCTCGACATCCGTCAGGTCGACGATCCGGTCGATGGCGCCCGGCAGCGCCGCGGACGGCCGGTCGGACAGGTTGACCACCCGCCCGCCCTCGGCCAGCACACGCCGCGCCAGGGCCGCGCCTATCCCGCCGCTGGCGCCGGTGATCACCGTCACGCCGTCACCGGCTGGCGCGGCCATCCCGCCCCTCCTGGCCGGGGCCCGGCAGGCCGAACACCCGCACCGCGTTCTCGCCCAGCGTCTTGCGGAAGCTCGTGTCCGACAGCGGCAGCTGCATGTACGCATCCAGGCAGGCGTCGATCTCTCGCACCGGATACCCCGATCCGTACATCATCTGGTCCTGCAGGAACCCGTTGGCCGCCTGGACCAGCAGGTCTCCCCCCGGCATGAAGAGGTAGGCATCGGCCGATACATACACGTTCTCGTGCCGATAAGCCACGCCCAGCAGTTCCGCGAAGAAAGGCCAGCAGGCGTGTCCGGCGACGATGGACAGGTTGGGGAAGTCCCGCGCCACCCCCTGGATGTACCGCGGATGGGTGTCCTCGATCTCCGGACCCGCGAACGGCCCCGACATCAGCACCACCGGCACCTTGCGGTCGTCGCACAACTCGTACAGCGGATACAGGCGCCGATCGTCCCAATGCGTGGCGAGCGCGCTGCGCGTGGGCGCGATGTGGATGCCGCGCAGGCCCAGTTCGTCGATGGCCCGGCGGGTTTCCTCCAGGGGGTCGCCGAAATCCCCGCCGACGTCGATGCCCGCGACGCCCGACAGCCGGTCGGGGTGGGCATGCACCACCTCGGCGATATGGTCGTTGGACACGTCGCTGCGCGGCGATCCGCCCGCGGCCGGCACCACCCGGTGCACGCACAGCATCCGGTCCACGCCGGCGCGGTCCGCCTCCTGGAAGAACAGCTCCACCGAAGCATTCAGGTAGGACGGCGGGATCGTCTTCATTCCCAGATGGCCACCGAAGAACTTCAGGTGATCCGGCGTGAAATAGGTCAGGATCTCCTTGGTAGGTGGCCGGGCCCGCAGGTCCACGACATGGTATCCGTCTCGCATGTTTCTCTACGCTCCTCAAATATCGGTTTTTTCTAGTCGGCCGTGATCGACGCCGACTGGATCAGGTTGCCCCATTTGCTCGTTTCGCTGGAGATGAACGCGGCCAGCGCGTCCCCCGTCACCGACCGGGGCTCCACCGCCAGTTGCTGCATCCGCTCACGCATGCTGTCGGACTCCATGATTTTCTTGAGCGTCGTACGCAACTTGTCCAGTACGTCGGCCGGCGTGTTCGCCGGTGCCATGATGACGTTCCACGAACTGGCGGAATACTCGGGAAACCCCACCTCGGCCAGCGTCGGCACGTCCGGCAGCAGCGGCGAGCGCTTGTCGCCGACCAGCGCCAGGATCTTCAACAGGCCCGACTTGTGCATCGTCATCGCGGTGGGCAGCACGTCCACACAGAACTCCGCTTCGCCCGCCGCGATCGCCGCCAGCGCGGGGCCCGCGCCCTTGTAGGGCACGTGCACCGCGTCGAGCTTGTAGGTGCGCACGAACAGTTCCGACGCCAGGTGGCTGGGCGACCCCACGCCCGACGACGCATAGTTCACCTTGCCCGGATGCTTGCGCAGGTAGTCGACCAGCGCCGGCGCGGAATCCGGCTCGAATTTGGGCGAACGCAGCAGCACCATCTGGGTGCTGGAGATCTGGATGATCGGCACGAAGTCCCGTTGCACGTCGTAAGGCAGCTTCTTGTACAGCGTGGGGTTGATGGCCAGCGCGGCGCTGGACAGCAGCAGGGTGTAGCCGTCCGGCTTGGCGCGCGCGACCTGCTCGGTGCCCACCACGCTGCCGGCGCCCCCCTTGTTCTCCACCACCACGGCCTGGCCCAGCTCGGCCGTCAGCCGCGGCGCGATGATGCGGGCGAGTACATCGTTCAACCCGCCCACCGCGAATGGCACCACCATCTTGATGGGACGATCGGGATAGCCGGCGGCGCTTGCCGTGCCGGCTCCCAACAACGCGACGAGGATCGTCGCGCAAAGACTCGACTGCCGGTTCATGCTGTCTCCTTCCCTGGAATCTGGGACCCAGTATAGGAACGGGATCCCGGCGGACCATTACTGTTTCGTCGCCGGATTTACGGCCGAGTCCGATTAATCGCCAACGGCGTGGCGCGTCCGTCGGCTACTGCCAGGCTATGCCCGTGAACTTGAGCTGCGACAGCTCCTCGATGGCATAGCGCACCCCTTCCCGCCCGGTGCCGCTCAGCTTCATGCCGCCGAAGGGATACATGTCCAGCCGGAAGCGGCTGGCCTCGTTCACCCACAGCGCCCCCACGTCGAAGGACTCGGCGAACCGGAAGGCCTGGCCCAGGCTGCGGGTGAACACCGCCCCCTGGAGGCCGAACGGGGAATCGTTGGCCAGCGCCAGCGCATGATCGGCGTCGTCGGCCCGGATCAGCACGGCCACCGGTCCGAAGACTTCCTCGTACCACAGCCGCGCGGCGGGCGTGAGCCCCTCGATGATGGCCGGGGACAGGATCAGGCCCTCGCGCCGGGGCGCCAGCCGGTAGCGGGCGCCGTGCGCGATTGCGTCCTCGCACAAATCCATGATGCGGTCGGCCGAGGCCTGGGACACCAGCGGACCGATGTCGGTGTGTTCGTCGTCCGCGGGTCCGACGCGCATCCGCTCGGCGGCGGCGGCGAAGCGCGCCGCGAACGCGTCGTAGACGCCCGCCTCGACGATGACGCGCTGCGCCGAAATGCATTGCTGTCCGCTCGCCTCGAACGCGGCCGCGGCGATCTTGGCGGCGGCCGCCTCCAGGTCCGCGTCGGCCAGCACGACATTGGCGGCGCTCGACCCGAGTTCCGACACGAAGCGGCGCACGCCCGTCGCCCTGGCCAGCGCTTCCCCGGCCTGCACCCCGCCCGTGAACGACACCACGCCAACGTCGGGATGGCCCGCCAGCGCCAGCGCCGCCACCCGGTCCCCGGCCAACACGTTCATCATGCCCGGCGGCAGCCCGGCCTCGACCACCGCGGCGGCCAGGTGCAGGGCCGTGCGCAGCGACGCCGGCGCGGGCTTGGCCACGCACGCGTTGCCGGCCGCGAGCGCGGGGGCCAGCTTCTGCACGAGCAGGTTCACCGGCGCATTGAACGGCGTGATCGCCCCCACGACCCCATAGGGAAAGCGGCGGGTGTAGCCGATGCGCCCCACGCCGGCCGACACGGCATCCAGGGGCAGGACCTCGCCGCCCAGATGCGACAGCTCCGACATGCAGGCCTCGACGAACTGCAGGCCGCGCGCCACCTCGCCCCGGGCCACGCGTATCGGCTTGCCGACGTCCTCGCTGATAAGACGCGCCAGGGCCGCGGCTTCGCGGGACAAGGCGTCCCGCAGGCATTGCAGGTGCCGCAGGCGCACGGTCAACGGCGAAGGCCGCTGCGCCTGGAACGCGCGCCGCGCGCTGGCGACCGCCTGCGCCACGACGCTTTCGTCAGCCTCCGCGATGGCCAACATGCCACCGCTGCCGGCCTGGCGCCACGGCATGCGCGCCGCGCCCGGCGCCACCCGGACGCCGTCGATGAACGAGGACTGCACCTCTCCAGCCAGTGCGTCCTTCATTGCCCACCTCCCGCTTCGGCGCGCAGGTGCCGGATGTTCATGTTGGCGAGGAACCCGATCAGCGGATGCAGTCCCATCTCGGCGAACTTCAGTTGATCCATGGCCAGCAGGGCTCCGCGATGTCCCTCGCTGAGTTCGAAGCGGGCGGCGTAGGCCTGGGGATCCGCCACGAAGGCGCGCTGGTTGGCCCGGTCGTAGGCCAGGCCGTGCAGGGCGCGCGTCAGCTCCACCAGTTCGGGCGCTATGCGCGGATAGTGCGGGCGCGGCGCCGGCTGGGGTGGAGAGAAGAACCCCACCGAGGCATAGTTGTGGTGCCAGCTCGGATCCATCTGCACCACGTCGGGCACGCGCTCGCCCAGCGCCCCGGCGGCCAGCGCCCAGCAGCGCAGTTCGATGTTGCCGGTATCGTCCAGCTTCGACTCGCCGTACCCGATCAGCGATTTCAGGTTGCCGGTCCGCAGGGTATCCAGCACCCGGTTGTCGAAATCCAGGTCGGGCTGGCTGTAGCGGTCCGTACCGGGGAAATGCGACATGCCGCCACTGGCCACGACCACCGTGCGCAGCCCCAGGCGGCGCACCGCGTTGGCCAGCGCCACGCCGAAGGCATGGCATCGCTGGGTGGTCGGTTGCGGCGGCAGGTAGGCATTGACGTAGACCGGCAGCACGGGCGCGGAGACCCCCAGGTGCGTCAGCGGGATGCCCAGCGCGTAGTCGATCTCGGCACTGCTGGTGAAGGCGGGATCGAAGCCCGACCGGTACAGGTCTTCGACGATCGCGAAGGAAATGTCGCTGGGCACCTGGTAGCGAAAGTCCCGGCCGGCGAACTCGCCCCTGGCCACGCCGCCGACGTGCAGCGTGAACGGCGGCGCGCACTGGTGGAAGAACTGCTGGGCATGGTCGTTGGCGATCATGATCCACAGATCGGGCTTGAGCGCCTGCAGCCGTTCCCCGATCGACGCGGCCACGTCCCGGACGCGCTGGACCGTGTCCTTGTCCTCGGTATCGGGCATCGTGAAGAACTGCGGGGCATGCGGCAGCATGGCGCCACCGACGATCAGATCCTGGGCCATTCCGTCTCTCCTTTTCTTGGCAATGTGTCCTGGGTGCCAAGGAGTGTAGGAACGGGGGCCTGGGCGACCATTACGTCGCCGTCTGCCCATTTATGAATTCATCCGATTTTGTCGAGGCGGCCGATGGCGTTCGCCGGGCCCTTGGATATACTGTGGCCACACACGCAACATCGCCGTCTCATCGCCCACGGGGCGAAGGAAGTGCCACGTGTCCAGAGTCCTAGCCGTTACCCAAGGCCACATCGGCCGGGCCTGCCTGCTCGACAAGGTGCGTCCCGCCGGCGCGCATGCCCACCCCGTCCACCACGCGATGATCGAACTGGACGGCCCCTGCCATGAATACCAGGTGGGCGAGGCGTCGGCCGTGCTGGCCCCCCGCCACGCCGTTCTGGTAAACAGCCACGAACTGCACGCCAATCTTTCGGTCGGCCAGGGCAAGAGCACGATCCTGATGCTGTATTTCTCGCCGCTGTGGATAGAGGAACAATTCCCCGGCCTGCCCGCGTACGTGAGGTTCTTCCGGGACAGCAGCGTGCAGCTGGGCATCGGCACAATCGAGCTTGCCCAGCGCCTGGCCCGGCACATGCTCGAGGCGGCCGAGATCAACACCCCCGAAGTCCAGGCCCTGTTCGGCGAACTGGCCGAACACCTGTGCCACCAGCACGGCCCCACCTATCCGAATCGCGAACGCCCCGCCCGCAGCAACGACTATCGCATCCGGCGTGCCATCGCGCTGATACAGGAACACCTGGAAGAACCGCTGCCCACCCAGGAGATCGCCGCGCGCGTGGGTCTGTCCCGTTCACGCTTCTTCGAGCTGTTCACCGCCTGTACGGGCCTGTCGCCCAAGCACTACGTCAACATGCTGCGGCTGCACGCCGCGGTGGAATACCTGGCCGACGACCCGGGCCCCATCGCCGAGCTGTCGCAGCGCTGCGGCTTCGGCGCGCAAAGCCATTTCTCGAAGTTCTTCGTCGACCAGCAAGGCTTCACGCCGCGCGACTACCGCCGCGCCGCGGTGCCGGCCCTGCCCAGGCAGTGCGAGCAGGCCGACACCCTCCACCCTTAGTGCTTGGCCACGCCCAGCAGGCCGTCCAGCGTTGCGCCATCGGCCAGCAAGGCCTGTGCCGTACTGGTATGCACCACGCTGCCGCGCTCCAGCACGATGGCGTCGTCGGTGATGCTGAGCGCCTTGCGGGCGTTCTGCTCGACCAGGATCACCGACATGCCTTCGTCGCGGATGATCCGCTGCAAGGCGCTCATCAGTTCCTGCACGATGATGGGTGCGAGCCCTTCCAGCGGCTCGTCCAGCAGCAATACGCGCGGGTTCAGCATCAGCGCCCGGCCGATGGCCAGCATCTGCTGCTCGCCGCCCGAGAGCTGGTTGCCCATGTTGGCCTTGCGTTCCTGCAAGCGCGGGAACATCTCGTAGATGCGCTTGAGATTCCATGGCCCGGGCACGGCCACGGCGGTCAGGTTTTCCTCGACGGTCAGCGACTTGAAGATGTTGCGTTCCTGCGGCACCCAGCCGATGCCGGCCAGCGCGCGCTGATCGGGACGCAGCCCGGTGATGTCCCGGCCCGCCAGGTGCAGGCGGCCGACGAAGCGCCGTGTATGGCCGACGATGGTGTTGATCAGCGTGGTCTTGCCGGTGCCGTTGCGGCCCAGCAAGGCCAGCGCCCGGCCTTCGCCCAGGCTCAGGTCTATGCCCATCAGGACCTTGGCCTCGCCGTAGCCGGCGACGATGCCTTCCAGCTTGAGCAGCTCAGTCATGGTAGCCCTCCACCACTTCCTCGCCCAGGTACACCGCCTTCACGCGCGGGTCGCGGGCGATCTCGGCATTGGTCCCTTCGACGAACAAGCCGCCGTTGACCAGGACCGAGATACGGTTGGCGAAGGAAAAGACCAGATCCATGTCGTGTTCGATCAGCAGGATGGTCACGTCCTCGGGCAGGGCGCCGACCGTGTTGAGGATCTCGCGGCGCTCGCCGTCGGGCACGCCGGCCACGGGTTCGTCCAGCAGCAGCACGCGAGGCTTGGCGGCCAGCGCCAGCGCGATCTCCAGCAGGCGCTGCTTGCCGTAGGGCAGCACCGCCGTCTTGCGGTCCTTCACGTCAAGCAGGTTGCACTGCTCCATCAGGGCCGCGCATTCGTCCATGATCTCGCCGCGCTTGCCCAGCGGGCGCAGGCAGCGCCAGCCCTTGCCTTCGCGCTCGGAAATGGCCACCGCCAGCGACTCCGCCGGCGTCATTTCTGCGAACAACTGATTGATCTGGAAGGTCCGCACCAGGCCGCGGCGCGCGCGGGCATGCACCGGCAGGCGCGTGACGTCCTCGCCTTCCAGTTCGATGCGGCCGGCGGTGGAGGCCAGCACGCCGGTCAGCAGGTTGATCAGCGTGGTCTTGCCCGCGCCGTTGGGGCCGATCAGCGCCTGACGGGCGCCGCGCTCGACCGTGATCGACACGTCGTTGGTGGCGACCAGCCCGCCGAAGCGCTTGGTCAGGTTGAAGGTCTGCAATACGGTGGTCATTGCCTGCCTCCATGGCCGCGGCGGAACCAGGTCCAGGGACGCACCAGCTTCTCGTGGCCGACGACCACGATGACGACCAGCAGCAGGCCGATCCAGAATTGCCAGTACTGGGGCGTGATGCCCGACAGCCAGTCCTGCATGAACTTGAAGATGACGGCGCCGATGATGCCGCCGTACAGGTAGCCGGCACCGCCGATCACCAGCATCAGCATCACGTCGGCCGAGCGGTGGAAGGCCAGCACGTCCAGCGAGGCGAAGCCCGTGGTCTGCGCCAGCAGCGCGCCCGCCACGCCCGCATAGGCCGCCGCCAGGGTGTAGACGGCGGCGCGGCGGCGATTCACGGCCACGCCCATGGCCGCGGCGCGCAGCGGATTCTGGCGCACCACCTGCAGCGACATGCCGAACGGCGAATGCACGATGGCCCGGGCGATGAAGAACAGTATCGCCAGCACGATGACCGAGTAGGTATAGGCCGTGCGGCCGAACAGGTCGAACTCGAAGGTGCCGAACAAGGGCACCATGGTCACGCCGGTCAGGCCATCCGCGCCGCCCGTCAGCCAGCCGAGCTTGTTGGCGATCTCGTACAGGATCAGCGCGACGCCCAGCGTCACCATCAGGCGGGTCAGGTCGGAGCCGCGCATCACCAGCACGCTGGTCACCAGCCCGAGCAGCGCGCTCAGGGCCGCCGAGACGACCAGCCCCAGGATGGGATCGATGCCGAAATACTTGGCCAGCAGCGCCGCGCAATAGGCGCCCAATCCGAAGAAGGCCGCATGGCCCAGCGAGACGATGCCGGCGTATCCGAGGATCAGGTCGAGCGAAACGGCGAACAGGGCCAGGATGGCCAGTTCGTTCAGCAGCAGGAACCCCCTGGGCAGCACGAAGGCGGCACCGATGGCCACCACCCAGAAGACGATTTCGAACCACCGGATGCGGGACCAGCGCGCGCCATCGGCGCGCAGCGAGTCGGAAGCGATCGTGGCTTTCATTACTTACCCCCCGCCCGGGCGAACAGGCCTTGCGGGCGCCACATCAGCATGATGATCATGACGCAATAGATGATGAATGCCCCGACGGTGGGGATGTAGTACTTGCCCGCCACGTCGGCCACACCCAGCAGCAGCGAGGCCACCAGCGGCCCGGTCAGCGACGACGTGCCGCCCACGGCCACCACGATCAGGAAATAGATCATGTACTTGACCGGGAAGGTCGGGTCCATGCCGAGCAGGTCCGCGCCCAGCGCGCCTCCCAGGCCGGCCAGGCCGGACCCGAAGGCGAAGGTCGACAGGAACACCAGGTTGATGTTGATGCCCAGGCCGCTGGCCGCGCGCGGATCGTCCACCGCGGCGCGCAGGCGGCTGCCGAACCGGGTCTTGCTCAGGATCAATTGCAGCCCGATCACCAGCGCCACGCAGATCACGATCACGAACAGCCGGTAGTGCCCGATGCCGACGCCGCCGACGACCGAACGGCCGCTCAGCCACTCCGGCAGGTGCAGCAACTGCTGCTGCGATCCCATGAAGTAATCGACCATGGCCATGGCCATGAAGGTCAAGCCGATCGAGAACAGCACCTGGTTCAGGTGCGATTGCCCGTACACCCGCTTGTACAGCGTGCGCTCCAGGATCGCCCCCATCACCGCCGACACGATGAAGGCCAGCGGCAGGCACAAGAGGAAAGGCACGTTCAGGCGCTGCATGGCCAGCACGGTCACATAACCGCCCACCATCGCGAACGCCCCGTGCGCCAGGTTGATGAAATTCATCAACCCCAACGTCACGGCCAGCCCGCAGGCCAGCACGAACAACAGCATCCCGTAGGCAATGCCATCGAACAAGATAGTCAACATGAAGCCACCGCAATTCCAAACCGCGCTCAAAACACGGCAACACTCAAAGCCCGCATGACGTCACTACAAAACGCCACCCCCGGCCAGCCCGGTAGTACCCCAGGGCACAGCGGATCCGGCTCCGCCGGTCCGCCAGTGCCGCCCCCCTGGGGGGGGGCGCGCGAAGCGCGTAGGGGGGGGTTACTTAATCTTTGCAGGATCTTTGACGGCTTCGATTTTGTCGAAGGGGACGTTGTACAGAGCGCCGTTCACCCGTTCCACCTTGGTGATGTAGACGTTCTGCACCATCTCGCGCGTCTGCGGATCCAGCATGACCGGACCGCGCGGGCTGTCCCACTTCTGGCCCTTCATGGCGGCCAGCAGCTTGTCGCCGTTGGTGTCGCCCTTGGTGGCTTCGATGGCCTTGTAGATCAAGTGCATGCCGTCATAGCCGCCAACGCTGTGGAAGTTCGGGCGCATGCCCTTGTTGGCCTTGGCGATGCCGGCCACATAGGCCTTGTTGGCCGGGTTGTCCAGCGCGGCGGAGTAGTGCATGGACGTCACCACGCCCAGCGCCACGTTGCCCATGTCGTTCAGCAGATCATCGTCGACCACGTCGCCGGTGCCGATCATCTTGATGCCGGCCTTGTCCAGGCCTCGCTCGGCGAACTGCTTCATGACCACCGAGCCCATGCCCGAGGGCACGAACACGAACACGGCGTCCGGCTTGGCGTCGCTCACGCGCTGCAGGAAGGGGGCGAAGTCGGGGTTGTTCACCGGCACGCGCAATTCCTGCAGCACTTCGCCGCCGTTGGCGGTGAAGACTTTCTTGAACGAATTCTGGGCATCGATGCCGGGACCGTAGTCGGCGACCAGGGTCACGACCTTCTTGATGCCGTTCTTCGGCGCCCACTGGGCGATGCCCAGGGTGACCTGCGGCAGCGTGAAGCCGGTACGCACCACATAGGGCGACTGTTCGGTGATCATCGCGGTCGCGGCAGCCATCACGACCATCGGCGTCTTGGCCTGGGTGGCGATGGGCGTCGTCGACAGCGCCAGCGGCGTCAGGCCGAAGCCGGCCAGCACGGCGACGCGGTCATTGATCACCAGTTCTTGCGCCAGGCGCTTGGTGGTATCGGCGACGTTGCCGTCGTCCTTGATGATCAGCTCGATCTTCTTGCCGGCCACCGTGGTGCCGTGTTCGGCCATGTACAGGCGGACGGCGGCTTCGATCTGTCGGCCGGTGGACGCGAACGGGCCCGTCATCGGCAGGATGAGGCCGACCTTGACCACGTTCTGCGCATACGCGGGCACGGCGGCGGTGCCCGCCAGCATCAGCGCGGCGGCGATCTTGAGCAGATTGCGTTTGTTGTTCATGGTGTCTCCTTGCTTACTCACCGGATGGGACAACGAGGGAAATCAGAGGCCAGGGGCAGCCGAAAAACGCGGCATAGCGTATCAGCTTGTAAACGGCAAAAGTGACGCTTGCGGGTAATCCGCAGGCGCAAAACGTTATCGCGGTATGCGTCTGCGTATCAGTCGGGCTCCCGGAATCTGCGAGAACATGTCCTGGTTGCGCAGCACCGACTGCATGTTGCGAAAAGCGATGCGCGCGTGTTCGCGCATGATGGCTTCGGCACGCGCGCCTTCGCGGTTCTCGATGGCGGCCAGCACCATCCAGTGCTGGTCCTGCGCCACGATCAGACTCAGCCAGGCTTCCTCGTCGTCGGCCTGGGCCTGAAGGAAACCGTTGGGCGAGGCGAACGGCAGGTTGGTCGCGCGCGCGATCTGGCGTTCGAGCACCGAGCTGCCCGGCAGGTAGTGCAGCATCTGGTGGAAGCGGCGATTCAGCTCGATGTAGCTGGACAGGTCCGCGACGCCCTTGTCGCGGCCAGTCAGGATGCGGTCGATCTCGGTCAGGCAGTCGCGCATCGCGTCCAGGTCGGCGGCCGACACGCCGCGCTCGGCGGCCATGCGCGCGGCCAAGCCTTCCAGCGTGCCGCGCACCTCGATGGAATCGCGTATCTCGGATTCGGTGAAGGCCTTGACCGCGTAGCCGCCGGAAGGAATCACTTCCAGCAGGCCTTCGTCTTCCAGCCTGGCCATCGCGGCGCGGATGGGCGTGCGCGAAATACCCAGGCGCTCGGCCACGCTGGGCTCGGACAGGCGCGCCCCGGGCGTCAGCTCGCCCGACAGGATCAGTTCCCGCAGGCCCAGTTCGGCGGCGGTCGTCTGCGCACCGCCCGACTTGGCCTTGCCCTCGGCCCGGTCGCGTGCGGAAGCCCGCTCAGTCATGCAGGCCTCGCATCGGGAAAACGGGTCGCGGACAGGAAGTCCGGACAGGCAAGGCGCCTACGGCGCCCGGAATACGGCAGTGGGTAGTCATGTCTCCGTTACAGCTCTTTACCGCTTTACTGGATACAGACTGTATACAGAGATCCCGATCAATAACAAGAACTTTGTACCCTGCCTAGGGAAAACGCCAGGTCCCGTATACAACCTCGAAAAAAAAGCGGCGCCCGATTCTGGACGCCGCCTCTGTGAACCCACTCCCGAAGTTGCCAGGATGCGGCGGATCCGGCTTTGCCGGTCCGCTCGCATCGCCCCCTGGGGGGCGCGCGTAAGCGCGTAGGGGGGAACTACGAGTGATACGCGCTTTCCCCGTGGGTCGTGATGTCCAGGCCCTCGCGCTCTTCCTCTTCCGTCACGCGCAGTCCCAGCAGCGCGTCGGAGATCTTGTAGGCGATCAGCGCGACGATGGTGGTCCAGACAATGGTGATGACCACGGCCTCGACCTGCACCCACAGTTGGCCGAGCATGGTCATGCCGTCCACGCCCGGGCCGCCCAGCACCTTCGCGTTGAAGATGCCGGTCAGCAGCGCGCCGACAATGCCGCCCACGCCGTGCACGCCGAACACGTCCAGCGAGTCGTCCACCTTCAGCATGCGCTTCAGGCTGGTCACGCCCCAGACGCAGATCACGCCCGCGGCCAGGCCGATCACCAGCGCGCCCACCGGACCGACAACGCCGGCCGCCGGGGTCACGCCCACCAGGCCCGCCACCGCGCCGGACGCGCCGCCCAGCATCGAGGGATGGCCCCGGACCGCCCATTCCGTGAAGACCCACGCCAGCACCGCGGCGGCCGTGGCGATCAGCGTGTTCATGAAGGCCAGCGAGGCGACGTTGTTGGCGGCCAGCGCCGAACCCGCGTTGAAGCCGAACCAGCCCACCCACAGCAGCGAGGCGCCGATCATGGTCATGGGCAGGTTGTGCGGCGACAAGGCTTCCTTGCCAAACCCGATGCGCTTGCCGATGACATAGGCGCCGATCAGGCCCGCCACGCCGGCGTTGATGTGCACCACCGTGCCGCCCGCGAAGTCCAGCGCGCCGCGTTCGAACAGGAAGCCCTTGACCTCGCCGCCGAACCACACCATATGCGCGATGGGGATGTAGGCGAAGGTGAACCACAGCACCATGAACAGCAGGATGGCCGAGAAGCGCGCGCGTTCGGCGAAGGCACCCACGATCAGCGCGCAGGTGATGCCGGCGAACGTGGCCTGGAAGGCCGCGAAGCTGAGCTCGGGCACGGTACCCGACAGCGGGAAGGTCCCGGTCTCGGCATCGAACAGTCCCTTCAGGAACAGCCGGTCAAGCCCGCCGAAGAAGGCATTGCCCTCGGTGAAGGCCAGCGAATAACCGTAGATGAACCACAGCACGACGATCAGCGAGAACGTGACCAGGACCTGCATCAGGACCGACAACATGTTCTTGCTGCGTACCAGGCCGCCGTAGAACAGCGCCAGGCCGGGCACCACCATCATCAGCACCAGGATGGTGGACGTGCTGAGCCAGGCCAGGTCGGCCCCGACCAGCGTGGGGGCGGCATCCTCCGCCAGCGCGGGGGCGGCGAACAATGCCAGCACCAGCGCCAGTCCCGCCCCGAGGGTTTTCATCGTTGAAGCATGCGTTGTTTTCATTTTTGAATCGTCCTATCAGAGGGCGTCCTTGCCGGTTTCCCCGGTACGAATCCGGATGACCTGTTCCAGCGGAAACACGAAAACCTTGCCGTCGCCGATCTTGCCGGTGCGGGCCGAGGTCTCGATGGCCTCGATGGCGCGGTCCACCAGATCGTCCGCCAGGGCGATCTCGATCTTGACCTTGGGCAGGAAATCGACGACGTACTCGGCGCCGCGATACAGCTCGGTATGGCCCTTCTGGCGGCCGAAACCCTTGATCTCGGTAACGGTGATGCCCTGGACCCCGATGCCGGAGAGGGCTTCGCGTACCTCGTCAAGCTTGAAGGGCTTGATGATTGCAGTGATGAGTTTCATGACGAACCCCACATGGTGATGAATCGAAATTGACCAGCGCGGCCCGGCGGCCGCCCCGGGCTCAGAACGCCTTGCTCAGGCCGAGCACCGCGCCGAAGCGGCCGGCGTTCTTGCCCTTGTTGGTAATGACCCAGTCCTTCTTGCTGGTGGTCACCAGCGAAAGCCCCAGGATCCAGCCGTTCAGGTCCTTGGTCACGCCCGCCTTGTAGTCGACGTAGTGGTCCAGGCCGGTCGCGTCGTTCTTGAGCTTCTGGTAGCCGACGTGGGCGTTCGCGCCCCAGCCGTCGCCCAGGTCGAAGGCGGCGCCCAGATCCAGGTAGTAGTTGTTCTTGCTGTTCGGCGTGCCAAAGAAATCGGTCATGCCGTGCGAGTACTTCAGCGTGAACGGGCCCCAGCCCACCGCGCCGTACAGCTCGAAGTTGTCGATCGTGCTGCCGTTCAGCTTGGAACCGGGGTAGTAGTAATAGAGGCCGCCCAGGTCGAAGGCGAAATCCTCGTACTTGAACTTGTAGCCGCCGTAGAAATCCATTTCCAGGTTGCCGCCGCTGAACAGCTCGCTGGCGACGTTGGAGTTCCAGTTGCCCAGGTAGAAGCCGGACTTGTGGGCGAAATCGAAGCCGCCCTGCATGGCCGGCTTGAGGTTGGTCTGGCTGAAGCCGCGGAACCGGTAGTCGCTGAACAGGCCGGCGTTGCCCGTGAAGGTGTAGTCGGGCTCCGGGTCGGCGGCGTAGGCGGTCGAGGTGGCGCACAGGGCCAGGGCGGTCGCAAGCAGGGTCTTTTTCATCTGTCGTTCCAGGGCGGGTTGTCAGCCAGGCGGTCCAGTGCGTGGGTGGCGCAACTGGCGTGGTCACGGGATTTCGCGGTCAGGCGGACCCCGGTTGACTGTTACTGAGCATTTCCCGTGCCAGCTTGCTTTCCCCATGGAACGCACCACCCTCGCCCTGGCGGCGACCCAAATTGGTGCATTCGGGGGTGCGCGCCCACGACGGCCGCACCATGTCGTGGCGCAGGCGTTCGTTCCCGTGCGGGACTACACTGGAGACCGGCAGCCGACTTAGAGGACAGACATCATGATCAATCGCACCGACTGGTTCGAAGACCTGCAGAAGAACATCTCCGACCTGATCGCCCGCAGCCCGGCGGCCGACATCGAGCGCAACGTCAAGGGATTCCTGGGCCAGACCTTCACCAAACTGGACCTGATCACCCGCGAGGAATTCGACATCCAGACCGAATTGCTGGCGCGCACGCGGGCCAAGGTGGATGCGCTGGAAGCGCAGGTGCAGGGGTTGGAGGCGCGGGTGATCGCGCTGGAGGGGAAAACGTCGCAGGGGTGAGGCTCATCATGCTCGGTCCCCGGACATGATCAAGGGCCGCGGCGAAACGCCCGGCCCCGTCGCTTTTACTTGTCGATGCGCACCGTGCCCGCCTCGAACAGCTTCTTCCAGCGCGTGTCCTCGCTGCGCAGATAGCGTTCGAAAGCCGCTCCATCCATGTCGTCGGGCTGCCCGCCCAGCCGCAGCAGGGCTTCGACCGCCTCGTCGCGCTTGATCACCTGGCGCACCGCGCCGGCCAGCCGCTCGACCACCGGCGCCGGCGTGCCCTTGGGCGCGGCCAGGCCGAACCACGACGTCAGGTCGTACTCCGGCACACCCGCCTCCACCATCGTCGGTACCGTAGGCGCGCCCGGCGAGCGCACCGCGGTGGTGACCGCCAGCGCGCGCAGCTTGCCCGCCTGGATGTTGGGCAGGGCGCTGATCAGGCTGTCGAACATGAAGGCCAGCGTGCCGGTCTGCATGTCCACCTGCGCCTGCGCCGTGCCCTTGTAGGGCACGTGCGTCACCCTGATTCCCGCCAGTCCGCCGAACAGCTCGCCAGCCAAGTGGCTGGCCGAACCGATGCCCGCCGAACCGTAGTTCAGTTGACCCGGCCGCGAGCGCGCGTACGCCACCAGTTCGGGCACCGTTTTCACCGGCAGCGAAGGATGCACCACCAGCACGTTGCCCACGCCCGTGATGCGCGTGATGGGCGCGAAGTCGTTCACCAGGTTGTAGTTGGCCTCGGCCGGATTGATGATGGGATTGAGCACGTCGGCGAAGGCGCACAGCAGCAGCGTGTAGCCGTCGGCCGGCGCGCTCTTCACCGCCCGGGTCGCCAGCGCGCCGCCGGCGCCGGGGCGGTTCTCCACCACCACCTGCTGGCCCAGGCTGTCGCTCAGCAGACGCGCGACCAGACGCGCGCACGTGTCCGCCGGGCCGCCCGCGGCGAAGCCCACGAGAATGCGGATCGGCTTGTCGGGAAAGGCCGCCAGCGCGGGCAGGGCGAACGTGGCCAGCGAGGCGAGGCCGAAGGCGCGGCGCGTGATCATGACGAAGACTCCTGTCCCAGGAAGTGTGTGTTGACGCGGCGCACGACCATGCGGCGATAGATGCCGGCCTGCGCGTAAGGATCGGCATCGGCCCAGGCCTGGGCCTCGTCCATCGAATCGAAGGCGGCCACCAGCAGGCTGCCGCAGTAGTCGCCCTGCCCCACGTCCGAGTCCCACAAGGGGCCCGACACGACCACGCGGCCCTGGGCGGCCAGTTCCGCGCGGCGGCGGATGTGCGCGTCGCGCAGGGGCGCGCGCAGCGCCTCGCTGTGGTCCACGTCCTCGGCGTACATCAGATAGAGTGCGCGGCCGGTCATGGGAGCCGGGCCGAAGAAGAGCTGGGAATTCTGGGCATGATCGAGCAAAGTCCGAAAAATGGAACATCCGTTTTGAACAGTGGACGAATGTTATTCGGACTCTTAAAAAATTGATCGCCTTTGGTCCGATATATGGACCAAAGGCGATCAGGCAAACCCGAACCCCGCTGACCCCGCGGCGGCTCAGGTGAATACGCTCAGGAATTTCTCGTTCAGCTTGCGGTCGTGGTAGAAGATGCCCGTGCCGAGCTGGTCGTCGGTCCAGGTGATCACAGGCTTGTCCGGATACCAGGTGTACCCGCCCGAGAACACCTCGTTGCGGTTGCCGCTGGGATCGAAGAAGTACACCGTCTCACCCCGCGTGATGCCATGCCGCGTCGGGCCGATGTCCAGCGACACCCGACGCTTGGAAATGATGTCCGCCGCCTTCAGCACCTCGCCCCAGTTGTCCAGCAGGAAGGACACGTGGTGCAGCTTGTTCTTGACCGGCTGGCGGATGAAGGCCACGTCGTGCGCTTTGTTGGCGCAGCTCAGGAAAGCACCAATCATCAGCTTGCCGCCGTCGGCCACCACCTGCTCCGACAGGCCGAAGCCCAGCACCTCGGTGAACAGCTTGTAGGTGCCGTCCAGGTCGTCGCCATACAGCAGGCAATGGTCGAAGGAACGCGGGGCCATGCCCTTCAGGCCGTCCGGCCACGGATCCGGGTTCTGGTAGCCGGTGGCGCAGCCCGTGGCTTCGCGGTAGGCGTACAGCTCCATCACGTGGCCGGTGGGGATGGTGAAGCGGAAACGCTTGCCGGTCTTGGGATGTTCGCCGGCCTCGATCCAGCCCATGTCGGTGGCCAGGCCGCTGGCCTTCACGTCGGCCGACAGTTTCTCCAGCGTCGCTTCCGAATCGACCTTCCAGCCCATGTAGTCCATCCCGGACTCGTCGGCCTCGCGCAGCACGATGCTGTGGTGATCCGATTCGTCCCAGCCTTTCAGGAACACGCGCGGGCTGCCGTCCGCCGCCGTATCGCGCGCGACTTCCGTCAGGCCTATCGTATCCACGTAATGCCGCACCGCCGGCTCGAGTTCGAGCACGCGTATGCAGACATGTCCGGGACGCAGCACTCCGGTGATTGCCATGTGAGTCTCCTTGGGGTGTGCAAAAGATTGTCGGGGTCAGAACATGTGGCGCATGCCCACGCGCACCAGGGTCTGGGTCTTGCCGTCGGACGGGCCGTTCATGCCGGCGATCCAGGCGGTGGCGCCGGGCGCGCCGCCGGCGCGCTGGTAGACCAGGGCCGCGTAGGCATCGGTGCGCTTGGACAGCGCGTAGCCCAGCGTGGCGCTGGCCTGGTGGGCGTGCACCTTGTTCAGGGTGGCGTTGGCCCACTGGTACTGGTAATCCAGCAGCAGCGTGGTGCTGGCCGCCACCGGCAGGGTCGTGCCGACCTGCGCCACCTGCACCGAACCGCCGGTAAAGGTGTTGCGCGTGTTGGTGTACAGCGCGTTCAGCACGGCCGCGCCGAGCTGGTAGCGTCCGCCCAGGCCCCAGGTGCGGATGCCGTCGTTGCCGTTGTTGATGGCCGGATTGCGGGCATCGGTGATGGCGGCCGTCAACGCGAAGGGGCCGCGCGCATAGGACAGGCCGGCGCTGTAGGTACGGCCCTGCCCCATGCTGCCCGGCTGTTCGCCGAAGCCGTACAGCGCGCCGAAGGTCAAGCCGCCGTAGTTGGCGCTGGTGAACTTCACCGAGTTGTCGACCCGCTTGGCCCCGGCCACGCCGTCGAAGTCCATCGCCCCGCCCGGCATGCCGGGCACGCCCAGCCCACCGAAGGGACCCAGGCGCAAGTTGTAAAGGCCGATCATCGGGAAGGACGGCCCGTAGCGGCCCGGCCCCAGCATGTCGAAACTGAAGTCGTATTGCTTGCCCAGGGTCAGCGTGCCCCAGGACTGCGAACTCAGGCCGACATAGGCCTGGCGGCCGAACAGCGGTCCGACGCTGGCGCCGTTGTCGGCGGCGAACTGGCCTTCCAGCGTGAACACCGCCTTCATGTCGCCGCCCAGCGCCTCGCTGCCGCGCAGGCCGAACAGGTTGGGCGACAGCAGGCCCGTGTCCATGGACCAGGCACTATGGCCGCCGTAGTTGGACAGGTAGTTCACGCCGGCATCGATGATGCCGTACAGCGTGGTGGTGCTCTGCGCCATGGCCGGGGTGGCGCAGGTCAGTGCCAGGGGAAGCAGGAGTCTCGCGGTTTTCATCGTTATGGTCACTCGTCGGAGGTTGAAATGGGACGCCCCTCCTCCTGGACGTCCCGGGAAAGATGCCGGGTCACGCAGCGGCGCATGCGGTCCAGCGCCTGGATCTCGATGTCGCCGCGCGGCATGACGCGGCAGGCCAGCACCACGCCCGCCGCTTCTTCCTCGGCGCTGACGCAGCCGCGGCTCATCTTGGCGGCCAGGTAGGCGCCGCGCACGATGCGGCTCTTGCAGACGCCGCAGCCGCCGCCGCGGCAGCCCACCGGAATGCCCTTGCGGCCCAATGCCTCCATGCCGGCCAGCAGCGTCTGCGACGGCGCGCAGCGATAGCGCTCGCCGGTATCCAGGATGTGGACCTCGTGGGCGTCGGCGTCCATGGGCTCAGATCGCCTTGAACAGCGGGCTGCGGCGGCCTTCCTGCGCCTGCGCCGCGGTCAGGAATTTCTCGACGTGGATGTCGCGCTCGAACAGCCGGCCCTGCATCAGCGTCGCGATGCAGGCCTCGATCATGGGCGGCGGCCCGCACAGGTAGGCCTTGTGGCCGCGGAAATCCGCGCGCCCGTCCTGGCCCGCGTACAGCCGCGCCAGCACCTCGTGCACGAAGCCGGTCTCGCACCGCCCTGCGCCGTCGTGCGTATCGGACAGCGCCGGCACGTAGCGGAAGTTGGCGTGCTTTTGCGCCAGTTCCTCGAACCAGTCCGAGCAATACAGCTCGCCCGCGCGGCGCGCGCCATGGACCAGCGTGATGGGCTGTTCACAACCCTCGGCCAGCAGCTCGGCGATCATGGACTTGGGACTGGACAGCCCCGAGCCGCCGGCCAGGAAGATCATCGGCGCCTGCGCCGACTTGCGCACATAGAAGCGCCCGAACGGCGCCGACAACGGCAGGCACTCGCCCTCGCGCAGATGCTCGTGGATGTAGCCGGTGGCCGCGCCGCCCTCGACCTTGCGCACGTGCAGCTCCACCACGTTCTCGCCCGGCGCGTTGGCCAGCGAGAACGCGCGGCGGCCTTCCACGCCGGGCACCGCCAGGTTGGCGTACTGCCCGGCCTGGAAGCGCACCGGCCGGTCGGTGCGCAGCCACACACCCTTGATGGTTGGCGTCAGATCGCGCAGCGCCACCACTTCGCCCACGTAGTCCTCCAGCGGCAGGTACTGCGCGTCGGGCTCCTCGTCGACGTCGGCCTCGATCATCAGGTCGGCCTCGGGCATGGCGCAGCAGGCCAGGCAATGCCCCTCGTCCCGCTCGAAGTCCATCAGCGCGAAACTGCTGGACTCTCCGTGGTCCACCTCCCCTTCCTGCACATGCACCTTGCAGGTGCCGCACAGCCCGTGGCCGCAGGCATGCGGCAGCCAGATACCGCTGCGCAGGCAGGCGTCCAGCACGGTCTGGCCGGGCTCGATGTCTATGGTCTGGCCCAGCGGCTCGATGGTGAGTTGGTAACTCATGTGCTGCTCCTACGTATCCTACGAATGGCTGCCGCCCAGGCCGTCCAGGCCCGGCGTGCGCAGGCGCAGGGCGGACTTGTGCACCAGACCGTTGTCGGCCAGGCTCCTGGCCGGATCCGGCTTCCACGGCTGGCCGCCGTGCTCCCACTGCGCCGCCGACCAGTCGATGCGGGCGAAATCGGGATGGGCGCCGTAGATACCGGGCAGCACCTCGTCCACCAGCGCAGCGAAGGGCATGTCCGGCGGCACCGGCAGGCACACCGGCGAGCAGAACATCATGTGGCCGTCCCAGTTGATGTACAGCAGCCGGTTGCCGCCGAACTTGTCCTCGGTATCCTGGACGGGACCGGCATAGCCGGGTTCGAGCGCGATGACAGGCATGTTCGTCTCCTAGAGTTTGCTTACGCGACCTGCTTTTCCGGCGTGTCGCCACCGGTCCAGCGGTCCCAGTTGCGCCGGTCGGCCGAGGTGTCGAAATCGCCGTTGTCCTCGCCCGCCTTCAGGTGGTACCAGTCCAGCACTTCGGGCACCGTAGCGCCGCCGCAATTGCCCTGGAAAATTTGGTGCACCGGCAGCCAGGCCTGCACGTACTTCTCCGGTTCGCCTTCGAACACGTCCTTGCAGCCGTCCGAGCAGAAGTGGTACTTCATGCCGTGATAGGTGGTCTCGCGCATGCAGATGCGCGTCGGATCGTCCGGCTCGGTGAAGGCCATGGGGATCTGGCAGATCTGGCACAGCATGGGCAGCGCGTTGTTGTAGAAGCGCTTGCCGTCCCGCGCTTCGCGGTCCCAATGCTCCAGGCGCGGGCGGTACAGGCGGTCGAAGCTGGCCGGGTACTTCTCCGACAGCCAGGCCATCTCGTCCGGCCGCGGAATCCACGTGTGGATCGCCGCCGCGTGCGTGTAGTTGTAGAAAATGCCCCAGGCCTGGTGCGAGATGTGATCCTTCTCCTTGCGCGCCTGCTCGTGGTACTTGGGCATGCGGATGCCGTAGCGCGCCAGGTCCTGGAACAGCGCGCCGCCGTTCTTCTCGAAATAGATCTCCCAGGCTTCCGACCACGACATCACGCGCTTGGGCAGCATGTAGTCCATCATCATCGCCACCAGCGTCAACAGCCGATAGCCGCGCCAAAACCACTTGTCTATCCACTTCTGCACGATGGGCAGGTTGTCCGGATCCTGCTCCAGCAGGAACTTCACGATCTCCAGCCCCAGCGTCATGTGGCGCGACTCGTCGCTTTGCGCCGAGAAACCGAACGTGACCGTGGCCATGTCGCCGTTGAACGCCGCGCCGCTCATGAACGGCATGAACAGCAGATTCGTCAGCACGTACTCGAACGAGAACGAGATCGCCGTCACGAACTCGAACGGCCCCGCCGACATCGCATCGTCGAAATACGACTTCGGCACCGACAGATACCAGACCCGGTCGTGCATGTGCTTGAAGTCATGCAGACCGTTGAAATACTTGTTGTAGTGGCTGATCGTGTGGATCTGCGTCTGCGCATGCCGCAGCTCGTCGATCGACTGCATCTGGCACGCGATGCGCGCGCCCACCCCGCGGAAATTGCGGCCCGCCATCGCATAGCCCCGGTGCGCCGCGTACTCCAGCGGACTCACCCCTTGCAGGAACAGCTTGATCGCATTGATGTAGCGCGCGTCGGTCACGTTGAACTGGCCGTTGTTCTGCGCGAAGGCATCGATGATCGCGTAGAGTTTGCGCTCCTTCTCGCCCTGGAACTTCCAGTACGCGTCCATCGTCAGGCGGAACGGGTCCTCCCACTTGTCCCAGTCGTGCACCTTGATGCCCTCGAACTTGTCGTAGGGGAACACCTTGTCCATCGGCTGATAAGTGGTTTCCCAGCCCAGGTCGCGGGTCAACAGCGCGTAGCGCTCCTTCAGGCCCAGCTTGCGCGCGGGCGTCGATATGGTCATGTGCGTCTCCGTTTCTTGCTTGATGGGGAATGGCGTCTGGGGGCTTAGCGATGCCAGGCCAGCGTGAACGCGTCGTCCGTCTCGTCGATGTTTCCCGACAGCGAGATCAGGTTCACGTGCAGCTCCTGCAGATTCCAGTCGCGGCCCAGGCGCTCTTCCACCGAGGCGCGCCGGACCACCAGCGAATCCGGCGCGTCGATCTTCACCATGGCCGGAAAGTCCTGGCGCTGCGCGCGCGGGTTGTCCTCCAGAATCGCGTCGATGATGCTGCGGGTGTCGTCATTGGCCTGGAAGGCGATGAATACGTTTTGGGACATGGCGGTTCCTTGCTTGATAGGGGTTCGGTCAAAGGGCGATCTGGCATTTCGCGACGCGCTGGCGCAGCGCCGACACCGCCTCGTCCAACTGCGCGGCACCTTGCGCGCCAAAGGCAACGGCCGCCCACGGCGCCAGCGCCTCCTTGCTCCGCGCCACCCAGTCCTTCACCCACCCGGACAACAACGCCACGTTCTGGGGCGACTCCTCGGCCGCCGTCTTCATGCAGGCATCCACCCAGCGCAGGTTCTCGCCATGCCAGTCGCGCATGAACTCCACGCTCATCCCGAAACCATTGCCCGTGGCCGCCGACAACTCCCGCTCCAGCGCCTGGAACACCAGCGGATAGACCAGCCCGTCCAGCACCAGGTCCTGCACCACGAACACCTCAAACCAGTCCTTCGTCACGAACAGGTTCTCCATCTCGCGCCGCAGCCCCTGCCACTCCGGCGAGGCCACCCAGTGCTGCTTCGCCCGCGCCAGCGACGCGCCCTGATTGCCATCCAGCAACAGCCCGATGCGGCTCAGGTACTGCGCCAGCCCCAACCGGTCCATGCTCTGGTACTGCGCCGCCTGCGTGATCGCCGCGCCGTACCCATAGGCCGTCACATAACAGTTGTTCATGTTCGCGCCCCACTCGTAGTGACGCAGCGGCAGCACCAGTTCCTCGATACGCTGCCGCGCCTCGCCCGGCGCCTCGCGCAGCAGGCCGCGCCTGTCCACGAACTCCAGCGCGCTTTCCTGCGCCTCCTGCTGCCGCGCGCGGGCCTGCGTGTACGTACCGTAGTAGTAATGGCGCGGATCCTTGAACGCATACCAATCGCGCATCACCACCGCCGTGCGGCGCGTGTCATACAGCTCGAACCCCGGCTCCCACAACGGCCGGTAGTGGAAATTCACCTCCGGCTGCAGGTCATAGGTCGCCTCCTGATAGCGCGACGCCGGCTTGTCCGCGCCGAAACGGCGCGCAATGTGAGAGAACGTCTGGCGAATCGGACGGATGTCGGAAGTCTTGATATCGACTTGCATGGCTGGGTCTCGTCGGAAGGGAAAAAGGAAAGGCGGCTACTCGGCCACGCCGGGCGAGCCGTAGCGCCACTTCATGCGCTCCAGGTCCAGGCGGGCCGCTTCGTCCGCGCCCACCATCCGCACGCGGTTGCGGCGGCAGAACTCCTGGAATTGGGGAAACTCCAGCACCAGCTCCACGGCCAGCTCCGGATCGCCTATCGAGAACTCGAACTCGACGTAGCGGCTTTCCAGCAGACCCAGGACGCGGACGTAGCGGGAGAAATGCGGTGGCGTGCCGGCGGCGGTTGCATCCATGGGTGTGTCTCCATGGGGCGTGATGCCCTCGTTGATTTCATGACTTGGCGCAGTGGGAGCTGCGGTGGTGTCATGAGATGTGCAACGGGCGTGCCAGCGGCGGCAAGTTATTGATTTGGTGGGGGATTTTTTTTCGCGGGGCCAGGGGTGCGGGGTTTCCTGGATGCGGAAAAGGGGAAATGGTGCGGTGCAGCTTTATGAAATGGTGAAGGGGGCGTGAGGGCGGTACAAACCGATAGGGTGGGTGTCTTTCTACCAAGGGCTCCGTTCATACAGAGCTTGCGATCCTTGCGAAGCGCCATTTAAGCCTGAATTGTGCCGCCGGCTGGTGGCCCTCCTCTCCACATAGACGTTTTGCAACGCTGTCATCCAGTTACTCGGAATCCGAGGACTCGCGTCCTTGACTGGCTGGGATTCGCTCGGAAATTTATCGGCACACACGATCCCTTGGATTTCTTCCTTGGGTGGAAAGCGCCCCTCGAACGATACTTGCCGTTATCGCACCGCGATCAAAACTCCAAAGTAGCGGATGACGACGGGACTGATCACGCTCGATAATGACGAATAACGATCCTGCCAGGTTCCGACGAGCCTTGGTAGTTTCACACCACCAGGAGGAAGAGATGAACACAGGTTTCTTTGCCGTTGGCTTGGAAGAATGGCGCCAAGCATGCAATATTGGCTTAAATGCGGCCTGCTCGTTTATTGTCCTTGCCTGTGGAACCGGCCGCGACAACTCGACGACGGCCTGGTCAGCGAATGCGGTTCAAACCTACGCTGGCATATCGTGGGTAAGGGCACAACCTGCCATCAAGCAATTGGCAGACGCGGAGCTGCTGACCAACACGAGCAAGACCAAGAAACCAAAATACAAATTAAAAATCGGCACAGAGCGCATATGGCTCCCTAAAAGCATCGTCATGCCTATAGGGGAAGAAATCCCAGCCATCCTTCGTCTCCGACAGGTGCAAGACGTCATGCTCCTACGCCTATTTATTGAGCTGTACTTTTCGCAGAATCTAGCTGCGGATGGCGGACTATCTCGCAAGGTCTATTACGCCAAGTACGAAAAAACCTCCTATGCCGAAGTCGGACCCTTCATATTTATGGGGTTCGACAGAAAAAACGACTATGTTTCTTGGGCAACGGACATCACTAGCGTTCATAAGGTTGAAGTCAGCAAAGCGGAAGAAAAAGAGGGGAAAAACCCCGGCCACGTCTTCTTCAAACGCATTCAAGCGCTGCGTGACCTTGGCCTGCTTGAATATTCCATTTGTCTCTTCGAGGGGAAAGGAGACGATGCCGAAATCCTGTTTCCAATAACAGGACCGACAGAAATCGAAAGAACGATGGAGGCCATCAGCGCTACCATCACCGAAAGTCAGTTACAGCAATGGCAAGTCGACAACGCACCCCATCAACACCTCATTCCTATTTTTCGCCATCAAGAACAGGCCGAAGCTTTTGGCATCTACCGCCTGCGACACCGCCCTCAAACCGCGCTTACCTCGGCTTGGTGGGCAGTAATGCACGAAAAGATAGAGGGTACGAAGAAGCTCTACATGCAAGCAAGTTAGACATCAAGGTAATTCAAGGTAGATCAAGGATGCGTCAAGGTGAGTCAAAGACCGTTGGAATAGGTCAAGGAGGATCAAAGGAAGTTGGAACATCTGGGGCCTATTGGCTATTGCTGAAGGACTTCACTGCCGAGCCGCAAGAAGGCCAAAAGACCATCTCGCTACGTATCCCGAAAGAGAACCAGCTTTCAGCAAATCCCTAGCCGACCATCGCCCAGCACGTACAGTTGGTTCACGTCCGAAAACTCAACGCCAATCGCCCTAGTCATCCGTAGCAGTGACAAGTAACCTGCCGTTCAAACGGAGCGCCAACGGCAGGCCACCAGGCCCGGTTAACTCTACGTTGAACGTCCGCTCTCATTTGAGGTGACCGGCTGCTTCTGGCCGAAAGCAGCCTCTCGTTGCTAACCGCTTTCGACCCCTTGCTGTCATTCATACTTCGCAGCTAGAGCTCAACCAGTGCGCATTATTGAATGCGGGTGATCGAGACCGTCAAGGACGGCATCTCTCATAGAAGTGCAAAGCGGCTGCACGCATGCTACTTTCACATAAATAAAACTCTTTGGATTGCGACCATGGCGTTTCACCTGATCCATCGATACGGCGACATGGAACCGGGCGAACCCGGCTCAGATTTCCTCGCATTGCTCTGCGAATTGAAAATTCGACTGGAAGATACTGAGCATGACTCGGTCGCGGTCACCCATGACTCAGAATGGTGTCTGTCGGCGTCGCGAGGTGGCTATCTCATATTCGAGAATCTTGAAACTGGGGGAGAACAACACATGGAAGCTGTTCCCACTAACAAGATTCTTGAATTATGGCGTCATCTAGCTCAAGGCAATCTCGAACAGATTCAGAAGGAACCATGGTTGCCGGGCTATTGACCCGATCATATGACAGCTTTTCTCATTGCTACGGACATCGGCTATTCGCGTGCCGCTGACCGTAATTGGTCGAAAGCGGACCTGCCGTCATCGATGATCGCCTCATCGAGTACGAAATTGGCTTTTGTTATGTGTCGAACGTCGCAGACATATAAGAATGGGAAGTGATACAGCTGACTCCGACCTTATAGATCAAGGCATCGAACCGACCTATTTTTGCGAGTGCAGCCCGCTCAACCTAACCCTGAACGGAGGATGCTAGTTGAAACCCTTGGAGCGAATAGCTGGACCAAAAGACGGGTTGCTCACGAACGCGAGGTCGTCCACCACGCGTTGCTTCTGGCACTATCAGTCGCACTGAGATCCAACGGACATGCCGTAGATTCGCCATTGGCATGAACACGTTCGCCGCAACATGACGAAATCCCACTCCTCGCCCCATCCATCTGCCATCAGCCTAGGCACCGCAGCCCGCGACCTCTACCGCGCCCTCTGGCGCCACGCAGCCGGCGTCCGCCCCCACCTGCTCGGCGCCGCCGGCCTGCTCTCAGCAGCCCAGCTACTCCGCCTGACCATGCCCTGGCTGGCCGCCCAAGCCATCAACGCCCTACAGCAAGGCGACATGGCAACAGCCGGCCGCTGGATCGCTTATCTCGTCGGCGTCTACCTCCTGTCCTGGCTCCTCCACGGCCCCGGCCGCATCCTGGAACGCAACGTCGGTGTCCAGGTCCGCGAACGCCTGGCCGATCAACTCTACGCCCGTATCGCCGCCGCCCCTCTAGCCTGGCGCGACGGCCGGCACTCCGGCGAACTTCAGCATCGCGTCGTCCAATCCAGCCGCGCCCTGTCCGACTTCGCCCAGAACCAGTTCGGCTACCTGCAAAGCGCCTTCAACTTCGTCGGCCCGCTGGTCGCCCTGGCTTTGCTCTCGCGCACCAGCGGCACCATCGCCATCACCGGCTACGTCATCATCGCGCTGATCATCATGCGCTTCGACCGCGCGCTGATGCAGCTTGCCCGCGCCGAGAACGACGCCGAGCGCCGCTATGCCGCCGCGCTGCTGGACTTCGTCGGCAACGCCGGCACGGTGATCGGCCTGCGGCTGCAATCGGCCTCGCGCAAGGTGCTCGGTCGCCGTATGGAAGCGGTGATGGCGCCGCTGCGCCGTGCGGTCACCGTCACGGAAGGCAAATGGTTCACCGTGGACATACTCGGCATGGGGCTGACGTGGATACTGGTGGTGGTCTACGTGCTGCAATCGCGGCAGCCTGGGCAGGCAGTGATGCTGGGGACGGTCTTCATGATCTACCAGTACGCCCAGCAGGCCGCGACAGTGGTCGGCGCGATGGCCTCGAACTTCCAGAGTTTCGCGCGTATGCACACGGACTACGGCAGCGCGGAGCCGATCTGGGAGGCGCCCAGCGATCCCGACGCCGCTGTTCCGGCCGTGGTGCCCGATGCGCCGTGGCGGACGCTGGAACTGCGCAATGCCATGTGGCGCTATGCCGACGATGCACGCGGCGGATTGCATGGGATCGATCTGCAACTAGAGCGCGGAGCGCGGGTGGCGTTGATCGGCCCGAGCGGGGGTGGCAAGAGTACGCTGCTGCGCATGCTAGCGGGCCTCTACCCTCCGCAGCAGGGCGAATTGCTGCGTGATGGCGTAGCGGTGGACTGGTCCGAACTACGCACGCTAGCCACGCTGATCCCGCAAGAGGCCGAGGTGTTCGAGGCCAGCGTGGAAGAGAATCTGACCTTCGGCGAATCTGCCGACCCGGCGGCGCTGAAGTCCGCTGTGCATGCAGGGGTGTTCGACGAGGTCCTGCAACGCCTGCCCGAAGGCTTGGCCAGTCCGCTGAACGAGCGCGGCGGCAATCTCTCCGGTGGTCAGCGGCAGCGGCTGGCCCTGTCTCGTGGCGCACTGGCCGCACAAGGAAGTTCGTTGCTGTTGCTCGATGAGCCAACCAGCGCACTCGACCCTCAAGCCGAAGGCCGAGTGTTCGACCGCATGGTCGCGGCGTTCCCGTCGGCCTGCATCGTGGCCTCGGTACACCGGCCCAGCCTGCTCGAACGGTTCGACACCATCGTCGTGATGGAGGCCGGCAAGGTGGTCGATGCCGGCCCGCGTGACCAGGTGCTGGCAAGAAGGGCTCACTAATTCGGCGTATTGCCTGCCAAGCGGATGGAGCACTTGCAAGTCAATTGCTCAGCGCCTGCTGCGCTCGCGCCAGATCATCCCGTGCTTCTTTCAGTTTGGCTTCGCGCTTGGCAAGCTTGTCGGCGTCCTTGCCTTCGCTCCGGGCTTCCTGCAATTCACGCTCCCGCTCGGCCACCTTCTGCCGCGCTTCCGCGACATCCTGCGCGCGTGCCCGGCGTATCGACTCGGGCGTGCAGTGCGCCTCTTGCTCGCGTAATGCCCGGTTCAGTCCGGCAACCCGCCTGTCGTTGCCATGTTGCCTGGCCTGCTCGATCTCCTTGAGTATCTCCGCGCGTTTCTGCAGGCAGGGGTTGGCGTCATTCACCGCATCGGTTGTTGCCGCGGCAGCCAACGGAACACTGCAAGACAGGAGCAACAGGATGGCAAGTCGTTTCATGGATCGGCCCTATGGATGACTGCACTGACTTCGATCGCGGCGTCGCCGCGCGACAATAGCGGACCATTCTAGAAGCTCAGCCTGCAACAGGCAGCACTTTACGCATCAGCGCGTTCTCGAGCATCACCCCACGACGGACCGGGAAACGTCGCTCGACGACTTGAAAGCCGTGGAGAGCGAAAAAGGGCTCGGCGGTCTTGCTCACATTGGAAGTCAACGCTGCCAAGCCCCGGGATCCTGCCTCGTCATGAATTCGGGCCATCAACCGCCCCCCTATTCCTTGACGCGAATGCAAGCCGGACACATAGAATTGGTCGATGTAGCCGTCTGGCTGAACGTCTGCATAGCCCACGACTTCGCCATCGATCTCGGCGACGAAAGGCTGGTTTTTCCGCACCTGATCTGCCCAGGCGGCCATGTCGAAGTCCGAAGGCGCCCATGCCTCGACTTGCTCGGGCGAGTAGTCCTTGGAGGCGAGCTCGTGGATGGAGGTGAAAAATACGCGGAATAGCGCTGCTTCATCATCGGGCTTGAATCTGCGAATTTCCACTGAATCCTCGACATTGCGGCTTGGGCGGCGAGTCTGCCATATTTGGACTCGGACGACTCAATCGGGCACGTGGACGCGGGCCTTGATGTGCTTGAGGTTCGCCACGATCGTGAAGGTCATGATGACCAGCAACGACCAGGAACTCCATTTGCCCAGGTGCACCGTGGACCACGCGCCAAGCTGGTTGGGATAGGCCCAGACGCCAAAGAACGTGCTGATGTTCTCGGCCAGCCAGATGAAGAAGCCGATTAGCACGAAAGCCAATAGCAGCGGCATCCGTCGGTCCCGGTCCAGGGGACGGAAGATCACGGTCGTTCTGGCATAAAGGCCCAGCGCGCATGCCGCGATGTACCACCGGTAGTCACCGATGAAATGGTGCGTGAAGAAGTTGGCATAGATCAGCAATGCAACGAGCCAGGCCATCCAGTACGGGGGATGATGCACCACGCGCAACTCGAACAACCGCCAAGCCTGGATGACGTAGCTTCCCACCGCGGCATACATGAACCCGGCAAAGAGCGGCACGCCCAGGACCTTGGTATAGGCGAAATCCGGATAGGACCAAGATTGGATTCCGCTGGACGTCTTGAATACCTCCAGCGCAAAGCCGACCAGGTGAAAGACAGTGATCGCCTTGAGTTCATCCAGGGTTTCGAGCTTGGCCCAGACCATCCAGACCTGGATCGCCAGCGCGATGGCCAGCAGGGCGTCGTAGCGGGGAATGCCCCACAAGCCGGAACGCGGCACCAGGAAGACCGCGGCGAAGAAGAGCCCGACGAACAGGCAGGCGCGGGCTTCCTTCAGGCCGAAGTACAGGAACTCCAGGAAGAAGCGGAAAATGCCCGACAGGCCGGGCCTATCACGGACGAGCAGCAAATGGGCGTCGAGTGCATTCAAGCGCAGTGAAGAAAAGCGCGGCGGAGCCTCAATGGCCATTTCTATCGCCCATCGCTACTTCTTCTTTCGGCCATAGAGGAATCCGAATCGCTTCTCGTCGGCCAGCGCGACCGCTCGAGCCGAAGGCGCAGTCAATTGATTTTCAGCAATTGCCGCCTGAATATCATCCGGCGGAACCAATCCCGTCTTGATACCTAGGTCGTCCAGCGCCTTGCCTATGTGCTCGCCGGGCGCCTCTTCGTCTACCCAACCAACGACAATGCGGACGCCGCCCGGGGAATCACCAATTTCCTTTTCCGCAAAAGCAATTAACGCTTGAGCTCCCGTCGGGGAATTCTCGAAAGACGCTTCCGCATACCCGGTTGATTGTTGAACCGCCACCTGCAACTGCCCGGACAGTACAAGTATGGCGATGAGCTTGAGCATGCGGCGCTTCCCACTGGCTTGTTTATCTGATTATTCATCGGGGAATACAGTCCCCGAGAGCAATACTAGCCGGAATCGCGTCTTGCTATGCAGCAGTGTTTGCGACAGACATCACGAGCGCCCGCCTCGCCAACTCTCGTGCCGATTGCCCGAACAACGCCTGCAGGACTTGCCCATGTTCGCAGTGCGCCCCAGCAACACCGTCATCTCCCTGATCGGACCTACACCTCGATACCCGACTCCCTTCTCGTCACTTGGGAGATCGAACTCCAGTCGGCCTCGGAAAGCCCCATATCGATGGCCTTCAGCATCTTCCTTTTAATGATGGAGCCCACCTCGAAGTTCACGCCGCACCCGCTCGCGGCATCCATCATCAGATTCACATCCTTGAGTCCGGTCACCAGCGCGAATCCGTTCGTTCCGGTCGTGCTGTGCTCATGCAGCTTGTTGGCATACATCTTCAATGCGGGCCGATTGAAGGCGTCTTCGAAGTAGTCACGCAAAAGCGCCCGGTCGAGTCCCATTTTCTCGGCGAACGCATAGATCTCGCCCATGATCTCGATGATGGAAATCGCGGTGTAGTTGACGCTGAGCTTCATGGCGTTCGCCAGGCCGGCGGCGCCTTCCAGCGCGACGATCTTGATCGCGTAGGATTTGGCCAGCGCCGCGACCACCTCGACCGCGGAGAGATCTCCGGCCAGATAGGTGGTGAGCTGGCCCGCCGCCGCCGCATCGGGACGCCCCGCGACCGGGCCCGCCACGAAGCGCGAGCCATGCGATCGATGCGCCGATGCCAGGCGATTCGCGCAATCCGGCGAGATGGTGGTGACGCACAGATGAATCGCATCGGGTTGCATCGCGGCCAGAAACCCGCCGTCCGACAGCACGCTTTGCTCGACCGAACTGTCGCCAAGCAGGCTGGTGATCACGACGTCGGCATCCCGGGCCGCCGCCTGCGCCGATTCCGCGACACCGGCTCCGTCCTCGGCCAGGGCGGCCATCCTTGGCGCGGATAGATCCCAGGCGACGACCGAATGTCCGTCCGCCATCAGGCGCCGCGCGATGCCCGCGCCCATGTTGCCCACACCCATCATTGCAATCTTCATGAATTCTTCCTGGAAGCCGGACCCGATCAATCGGTCAGCCGGATCTGTTTGATTCGAACGATCTCGGCCCATTGTTTCAGGTCGGCCTTGATTGCCGCATCGGCCTGCTCGGGAGATTCGTGGATGATGGTCAGGCCCTGTACCTTCGCGCGCTCGATCATTTCGGGATTCCGGAGCGCGAGGTTCATGGCCTCGTTGAGTTTTTGCACGACCGAAGCGGGCGTGCCTTTTGGCGCGAGCAGTCCGAGCCAGACGCCGGCCTCCACGCCCGGGAACCCCGCCTCCGCCGTTGTCGGCACATCCGGGGCCTGGGGCATGCGCGATTTGCCCATGATGGCCAGGCCTCGCAACTTTCCCTGTGTGACGTAGGCCTGGGCGCCGCCGACCGAGTCGCACATCAACTGCGTCTGATTGGTCATGACCGACTGCAACGCGGCGGGAACGGAGGTATAGGGAACGTAGCTGAGCTGGATGCCGGCCGCAAGCGCGAATAGCTCGCAGCCCAGGTGGCCCGTGGATCCGATGCCCACGCTGGTATGGAACATCGGCTGGGCGCGATTCTTCGCATAGGTGGCAAGCTCGCGCAGATTGCGGGCCGGAAGCTCGGGATTGATCACCATGTAGAGCGGATATTCCACCGCGCGGGCCACCGGCGCGAAATCCTGGAACGGATCGAATGGCTGGGGCGACTTGACCAGTGCGCCGACGAGCGCGCTGGAGCTGGTGAAAAGCAGCGTATACCCATCCGGCGGCGCCGTCCGAACGGCGTTGGCGCCGATCAGGCCCGAGGCGCCGGGCCGGTTTTCGATGATGATCGGCTGCTTCAGGTAGGCGCTCATGTCCCGCGCCAGCACCCGGGCCAGCACATCGGAGCCCCCGCCGGCGGCATAGGGGTTGATCATCTTGATCATCTTGCCGGGAAACGCGTCGTCCGCGCTCGCCGCGGCGGTCATGCTACAGGCGAGCAAGGCGATAGAGACTTGCGCGGCCATCCTTCTCAAATTCATTCATGTCTCCGTGATCGCCTTGCGGCGCGTGTCACACGTCCTGTTTCATCTGCTGGCAGAAGAAGCTTTCCAACAGGTGGTTGTAGACGTCCGGACGCTCGAAGAAAAGCAGGTGCCCGGCATCCGTCACCAACTCGAAGCGCGCGCCCGGAATCATCTTCTGCAACTCACGCATGGATGGATTGACGCCATTGTCGTCCTCCCCGCCGATGAGCAGGACGGGCGTGCCCGCCGCGACCAGCGGGCCGATGTCGTTCTTGAGCTGGCGCATGCCGGTCAGGATGCGCAGATTCACGTCGCGGTTGAGCTGACCGAGCTGCTCGAACAGGAAGCAGGCGCCCGGGCGGCGCCGGCGGAAATCGTCCTGGTCGATGCTCAAACGGGCAAAGGACAGGTAGTCCGGAGACTTTTCCAGCGCGCCTTTCATCGTCGGCGCATGGTGCACGGGCACCACCCCGCCGCCGGAGCAGCTCAAGGCCAGCGCCCGGACCCGTTCCGGGAAGCGCGTGGCATAGCTCATTGCCGTGACGCCGCCCATCGACTGGCCGGCAAGAAAAACGCTTTCGAAGCCCAGGTGATCGATCAATGCCGCCAGGTCGTCCGCGAACGCCTGGGGTCCCCTGCCGTCATCGGTCGAGAAGCCGAAGCCGCGATGGTCGAACGTGACCACCGTGAACGTCTTCTGCAGCGCGGGAATCTGCTGCCACCAGTGCAGGTGATTGCTGCCGACTCCGTGCGACAGCACGAGGGGCGGACCCTCGCCATGCACTTCGTAGTAGAGGTCTATGCCGTTGATACGCGCGGTTGCCATGAGAATTCCTCGATGCGTGATGGTTCCGGATGATTCAGCGTTCGAACGAGATTTCGTCGTCGTTGTCGCCGCGTCCCTTGGCGAAGATGTCCAGGGCATCGGGCCGCTCCCAGACGATCTCCAGCAGGTTGCCGTCGGGATCGTGGAAATAGATGCTCTTCTGGCTTTCGTGGTCGAGGGCGCGCTGGATGGGCACGCCGGCCTCGGTCAGCGCGAAATAGGCCGCCTTGAGGTCGCCCTCCTCGGCCACCGCGAAGGCCACGTGCTTGACGCCCAGGCCGAGCATGCCCCGCGCGTCGCTGGCGCTGGGCGGCGTCGCCTCCGGCTCCACGCTCGGAAAGAGGTCCAGCGTGTTGCCATGGGAACCGATCGAAAGAAACACCCCGCCGTGCTCGGGATCCTGTTCGAGCAGACGGAACCCCAGGATCTCCATGTAGAACTTCTTCGAGACCTCGAGGTCGCGGACGGCCATCAGCACGTGGCCCAGTCGTTGCAGCTTGATCATGAAACGCCTTTTTCTATGAAAGGGAAAACCGGTTACTTGGCTTTTGCCATCTTGGCGTGGGCGGCCTTGGCGCTCTGGTACTCGCGGGCCACGAAGGCCTGGGTCTCGTCCAGGCCGGCGTCCTCCGGTTCGACGCCCAGGGACGCGAATTTCGAACGGATTTCCTGGGTCGCGGTCGCCGCCGTGAAGGCCCGGTTCAGCTCGAGCTGGACCGCCCGTGGCGTCTTTGCCGGCACCAGGGCGACGAGCCAGGTGTCGTACGAGGAATCAGGCACGCCCGCCTCGACCGTCGTGGGCACGTCGGGCAGTTGCACCGAACGGCGCGACGCGCTGACGGCCACGGCCTTGACGCGCCCCCCCTGGATGAAGGAAAGGGCGACGGGGACCGGCGCAAAGGCGAAATCGACCCGCCCGGCGATGACCTCCTGGACGGCTTCGGGCGATCCCTTGTAGGGGATATGAATCAGGTCCATCCCGCTGGCCATGCGCAGTCTTTCCGCGCTGTGATACGTGCTGGAGCCGATGCCTGCCGACGCATAGCTCAGACGGCCAGGCTGGCTGCGAGCCTTGCGGACGATGTCGTCCACACGGGCATAGCCGGAGTCGCTGGCAACCAGCAGGACATTGGCGCCGCGGCTGATCAGCGCGACGGGCACCACATCCTTCACCGGATCGAATTTCTGGCTGGGGAATTCCTCGGCGAACAACTGGTAGGTGTTGCCCAGGATGCCGACGGTCTCGCCATTCGGGGCGGCGGCCGCGACATAGGCGGCCGCCAGGCTGCCCCCGGCGCCGACCTTGTTCTCGATCACGACGGGTCGGGCGCTGGCCGCCTGGATCCGGTCCCCCACCAGCCGCGCACCGACATCCGCGCTGCTGCCCGGGCTGGTCGGAACGATCAGCCTGAGCACGCGATCGCCCGAGGGCTGGGCCTGGAGCGTACAGCTCGCACAGACCAGCGCCAGCGCGGACCAGCGCACGGCGGTTGCCTGCAATGCCTTTCTTGTTGTCATGATGCCTGTCTCCTCTGGCGGAACTTATCGACAGGCGGATTCTTCCATTGGCGTGGCTTGATCAGAAGATGTCAATACTGTCTGTTTGATCGTTTTTTTTCATCACCTCGCATCCGGTGCTATCCGGCTTGAACGGGACTCTTCCTGGAACGGCTGGCCGGCCGGCGGCCGGCCTTGCCGGGCATCCGGGCACTGGCCCGCCTGATGAGGTCGCAGAAATACTCGGCCGCCGGTGTCAGCGGCAGGGTGGCGCGCCGGATCATGACGATGGAGGGGGAATCGATCACCTCCTTGATGGGTATGCGCTCGATGTGGCCCGCCATCAAAGGAAACTCCAGCCACTGGCGCGGCACCATCGCCAGCATGTCGGCGTCCAGCACGGCCACCATCTGGGAAAGGATGTTGTTCCCGAAGGTCACGTGTTCGGGCATGGGCATCCGGTGCTTCTTGAACAGCCCCGGAAGCCGGGTGTCCGACGGCGCTGACGCGCTCATCACCCAGCGCGCCGAACTCAGCTCCTGCAAGGACCTGGCCCCCTGCAGCGGATGACCCGCCCGGCAGACGATGACGCGTTCATTGCCGAACAGCGGCTCGACCGAGAACTCCTGACCGATGCGCCGCTCCGGTTCGATCCCCACGTAGAAGTCCACGCTGCCATCGCGCAGTTGCGTCTCCACACCGGCGAACGACAGCCCCTCGAGCACCGTCAATTGCACGTCGCCATAGCGATCCAGGAACGGTTTGAGCACCTCCGGCAGCAGGATCATGTGGGGCACCGTGGACAAACAGGCCACCACCCTGCCCGCGCCGCCCCCCATGTGCTGCTGGATTTCCTGCTTGGCGCGATGCAGTTCCGCGGTGGCCATGCGCGCCCGCTGCACAAAGAGCATGCCCATGGGCGTCAGCACCGTACCGCGCTTCTGGCGCTCCAGCAGCGGCGCCCCCACCTCCTTCTCCAACTGCTGGATGCTTTTCGTCATGGCCGACTGGGACACATTCAGGTGGCGCGAAGCCGCGCGCAAGCTGCCATGGTCGGCCACGGCGATGAAATCCCTCAATTGATGCAGCTTCAACTGATTCCTCCTGGGGATCAATGGAACATTATTGCTATCTGTTTTGGAAAGCCCTGCGGGCGAGAATAGCGCCGAACCTCGACCCGCGACAGCAGACCAGTGCGTCGCTGGGGAACACCCTATAGCCAGGAACACCCGTGCAACAGCCCCCCTCATGGCGGAGCACTCCGCCGCTTCCCGCCAGCCGGTTGGACCGGCCCACCTTCGACATGCCCGCCGGCGCATGCGATGCGCACATGCATCTGTTCGGTCCCGCCGACCGCTATCCCCCGTCGCGCGCGGCGCGCTACACCCTGCCCGCCGCCTCCGGGGACGACTACGCCGCGACGGCGGCCAGGCTGGGCCTGGACCGTGCCGTGCTCGTCCAGCCCAGCTTCTATGAAGAGGACAACCGCTGCCTGATCGACGCGCTGCGGCAGTCGGAGAAGGAATGGCGCGGCATCGTCATGGCGCCGCTCGACACACCGCTGTCGACGCTCAGCTCATGGCACGAGGCCGGCGTGCGAGGCCTGCGCCTGGATCTGTTCAAGACCCGCGCGGCGGGGCTGTCCGGCCCGGCGACCCACGAACTGCTGGCCGGCGCCGGCAGGGTGGCCCAGCGCCTGGGCTGGAGCGTGGACCTGTACACCCCGGGCAGCCTTTGCCGCGACGCGCTGCCGGCGATCGCGCGGATGCCCTGCCCCGTCTCCATCGCGCACATGGGCTATGTCACGCGCGACGATGCGCAGAACGAAGAGGGCCTGGAGCGCTTCGTCGCCGACCTTGCCGCCAGCGGGAACATCTGGGTCAAATTGACGGGTCCCTACCGCCTGGAACAGGGCGGCACCGGCCACGCCGACCGGATGGCCGCCGCGCTGATCGACGCGATGCCGGACCGCCTGCTGTGGGGCACGGACTGGCCCCACGTCATGGCGCCCGCGCAGGATTCGGGGGCGCTATTGAACAGATTGGCGTCATGGTGTCCGTCGGCCGACGTGCGCAGGCGGATCCTGGTCGACAACCCCTGCCGGCTCTACGGTTTCGCCAGCCCGGAATGACCGGAATCGGCGGGCATCGCCAACGCCCGCCGCGCCAGTTCCCGGGCCGAGAGCCGCCCCGGGTCATACAACCGGCAGTCGGGCGGGACATCCTCCGCTCCCAATGCAAGCGGAATCTCCGTGCAAGCCATCAGAAAGCCCGCCACGCCGGTACGCCTGTGCATCCGCGCCAGCGCGCGCCGGAAGCAGGCACGCCCCCGTGCGTTGTCGCCCGCCTTCACGCCGTCGTAGATGCCCCGCATGACCAGATCGAGTTCTTCGCCATCCGGTTCCCGGCACACGATACCCACCCGGGCCAGCGCCTCGGCGTAGATGCCCGATTTCACCGTCCCGGCCGTGGACAACAATCCGACTTCTGTCTCGCCTTTCCCAAGCAGGTAGTCGGCCGTGGCATCACCAATGTGCAGGAGCGTCATGTCCGGATGCCTGCCCTGCAACTCGGCATGCCACGCATGCGCCGTATTGCACGACATGGCGACCACTCTCGCTCCCAGCGCCCTCAGCCCATCCATCTGCCCGGACAAGGCCTGCAGGACCTGCCCATATTCGCCGTGCGCCCCCAGCAGCGCCGACGTTCTGTCGGGCACCGGCAACTGGAACAGATAGTGGGGCGGGAAGCGCTGGTCGGTCACGCCTGCCCCGCCCGCTTCGATCCGCCGCGCGCATTCCTCCAGGAACAGACCGACGTAGTGCGCTCCCGCGAACGGGCCCATGCCCCCGATGATGCCGACTGGAACCACGTCCGTCTGTCCTGTACGCCGCGCGCTCAGTTCAACTGGATGTTGGCGCGCGAGATGATGTCGTTCCACCGCCGCGTCTCTTCGCTGGAGAGCTTGGCCAGATCCTCGCTGGTCCCGGGGAACGGCAGGGCGCCCTGCTCGGCCAGTTGCGCGGCCATGGCCTTCTCCTTGGCGATGCCGATGATCGTCGCTTCCAGCTTCTTGATGATCTTCGGGTCGGTGCCGGCCGGCGCCATCAATCCGTACCAGGACTCGACCACGGCATCCTTCACGCCGGCCTCTTCCAGCGTGGGCACGTCGGGCGCGGCGGGGCTGCGTTTCTCGCTGGCCATCGCCAGCACGCGCAGCTTGCCCGGCTTGATGTAGGGCAGCACGTTGGGCAGGTTGGCGAACATCACATGCACCTGGCCGGCCAGCAGATCGGCGGTGGCGGGACCCGCGCCCCGGTAGGGCACATGCGTGAACTTCGCCCCCGAACGCAGCATGAAGAGTTCGCCGGTCAAGTGGTTGACCGACGCGATGCCGGCGGAAGCCATGTTCAGCTTCCCGGGGTTCTTGTTGGCATAGGCGATCAGTTCCTGGACCGTCTTCACCGGCACGTTGGTCGACACCGCCAGCGCGTTCGGCACCGTGGAGAACAAGGCGATGGGCGCGAAATCCTTCTCCGCGTCATAGGGCAGGTCCTTGGACAGCAGCGGCTGGATGGACTGCTGGCCCATGGTGGCCAACAGCAGCGTATAGCCATCGGGCGCGGCCTTGGCGACGATGCCCGCGCCGATGCTGCCGCCCGCGCCGCCCTTGTTCTCGACGATGACGGGCTGGCCCAGCACTTCCGACAGGCGGTTGGCCAGGATGCGGCCCATCAGGTTGACCGTGCCGCCGGGCGCGAAGGGCACGACCAGCGTGACGGGCTTGTTGGGATAAGTCTGGGCCTGGGCCCCCGGGCAGACACCCAGGGCGATCGCAAATAAGGCGATGGGCTTGAACATGGTTTGTCTCCTGCACATGATTATTAGATGAATGAAGGGATCCGTGCTTACTTCGCTTCGGCGGCGACCAGCGCGCGAATGCGTTCCTGCAACGACTCCCGGGCGTCGTGGATGCGCCCGGCCGTCCGGTCGATGACGGTTCTTTGCCTGTCCAGGCGGGCCCGCTGCTCGCCCAGGTGCTCGAGCACGCGTTGCGGCGCCGGGCCGCCCAGCGACTGGCGGGCGGCCACGTTGCGATGCGGGTCCAGGCAGCCGGCCAGGTCGTCCTCGTGCAACGCGATGCGCCGCCCCAGTTGCTCGCTCGCCGCCGTGGCAATCATCGCGGGGGTGATCTGCCGGGCCGACAGACCCTGGTCCAGCGCCTGCCGCACGACGGCGCCGATGATGTGGTGCGCATCGCGGAACGAGGTATCGGCCTTGCGGACCAGCAGGTCGGCCAGGTCGGTTACCGTGGAGAAATCCTCCGCCGCGCGCGAGGCCATGCGCGCGCGGTTGGGCTCGACCCGCTCCACCAGCAGCTTCATCAAGGTCAGGGCTTTCAGCGCTTCTTCGCAGGCCTCCCAGCAGGTCCGGGTGCTTTCGCGGCTGCTGTCGCCCGAGTGGGTGAAGTGCGTGGACTTCACGGTGGAGAAAGCCGCCGTCGTCAGGCCGATCAAGTGGCCCGCCTTGCCCCGCAGGTTCTCCAGCACCGCCGGGTTCTTCTTCTGCGGCATGATGCTGGACGTGCTGGCGATGCTGTCCGGGAAGGACAGGAAACCGAACTCCGGCGTGGACCAGATGTAGAAATCCTGCACCAGGCGGCTGCACGTGATCATCATGATCGACAGCGCCGCGCTCAGCTCCAGCGCGAAGTCCCGCGAGGCCACGCCGTCCAGCGCATTGGCCAGCGGCTGGCTGAAACCCAGCATGGAGCTGGTCAGCGCGCGGTCGATGGGGAAGGACGTACCGGCCAGCGCGCAGGATCCCAAGGGCGACGCATCCGCCGTATCCAGCGTGTGCAGCACGCGATCGATGTCGCGCGACCACGCATCCACCAGCGCCGACAGGTAATAACCGTAGGTGATCGGCTGCGCGGCCTGCATGTGCGTGTAGCCGGGCATCACGCAATCGGCATACCGCTCGGCCTGGTCCAGCGCGGCTTGCGCCAGGCCGATCAACGCCGTGCCGATGCGCATCCCGAAATCCCGCGCCCGGATGCGATCGATGGTCGCGCCCATGTCGTTGCGGCTGCGCGCCGTATGCAGCCGGCCGCCCACGTCCTGGCCCACCAGCTTGATCAGATGGGCCTCGTAGTTGAAATAGGCTTCTTCCCGCGCCGGGTCGAGCTCCACGACGTCGGGGCCGTCGGCCTGCATTTTCAGCAACGCCTTGGCGAGCTGGATGGACGTGCCTTGGTCCAGGATCCCCTGTTCGTCCAGCATCAGCAGATGGGCAAGATTGATCTGGTGCAGCAACTCGAAATTGGCGAAGAACTCCCGGTTCAAACGCGGCAGGAAAATGAACTCGATCACCTCCTGCGCGAGGGGTTGCTTCAGGCGGGCACTGACTTTGGATTCCATGTTGAGGCCGGTGATGAATGCAGGAATGCAGTCTCCCTCCCGGCCAACCCATACGTCAAATCACAGATTGACGGCTTCAAATACAAAAATGATATGCTCGATGCGCATGCATCAGAATGGAATCAGCCCATGAACTTCAAGCAGGTCGAAGCCTTTCGCGCGGTGATGATGACGCGGTCGATGACCACCGCGGCGGGGCTGCTGCATACGTCGCAACCGAACGTCAGCCGATGGATTGCGTTGCTGGAAAAGACGCTGGGCTTCGTGTTGTTCCAACGCGTGGGGACACGCTTGATTCCCACGCCGGAAGCGGAAGCGTTTTATGCGGACGTGGAACGCGCGTTCATCGGGCTGGAGTCGCTGAACGACAGCGCCAACTCGATCCGGCTGCGCGGCAAGGGATTACTGCGCGTGGGGGCGGTGGGGCTGATCACGCAGTGCGTGATGCCGGATGCCATGCGGCTTTTCCGGGAGAAGGTGTCGGACATCCCGGTGGTGGTCAATACCGGCGGCTCGGATGTCGTGGCGAAGTGGGTCGCGACGGGGTATTGCGATATCGGGTTTTGCTCGATACACACCGACCTGCCCAGCTTGCAGTATGAGCGGATCAATACGGCTTACGGTGTGGGGGTGGTGCCGAAGAAGCACAGGCTTGCCAGGAAGAAGGTGCTCAAGCCTTCGGACTTCGATGGGGAGGACTTCATTTCGCTGCCGGCGGGGAGTTTCAATCGGGCGGCGATTGATCGGCACTTTGTTCGGGACAAGCGGGTGCTGTCGATTGAGACGCCTTATGCGACGACGATATGCACCATGGTGGCCAAGGGGTTGGGGGTGTCGATTGTTAATCCGGTGGTGGCGAGAGCGATGCGGCTTCCCGCAGTCTGCGAAATACCCTTTTCTGAGAAGGCAGCGCTTTACAGCTACGCCGTTACATCCGAGCACTTCCCGGTCAGTTCTTTGGCAACACAGATCGCTGATTGCGTGAAGAAAGTGCTCTCCGCTCTAACAGCAGAGAGATTCTCGAAATTTTGAATGGATGAAGCAGGCTATCCAGGGTATTGCCCGAACCTCTATAAATACGAAATAAACCTATAGCGGTCTTGAGCGTTCAGCGATAGCTTTCTTAGGGCGCGTCTGCTCCACAAACGACAACTGGCTCGAGCCCAGACTACAACTCCGTCCTTGACATGCTACTAGCTGTAACGATACGATTTGGCGTTCTTACGCGCTCTACGAATGGGTTACGTAGAATAGTCGGGCGATTCGCCAGACTTTTAATGATTGAGTGCATTTACCGCGGTGAAACCGGCTTCGGGTTTTCCTGCGAGCACTCGGAAAACCCGAAGCCGGTTTCACCGCGCAATTTAAGGTAAGAACTTTTTTGAACATATGTGATGAGGGACGAATTCTTTGAACGAATTGATCTTCGATCATCACGATTGAAGCCCTACGAAGGTTTCATTTTTTTATGCGGTGGAGAAACCAATATTCGATCCCATGAGCCAGTTTCTATCCGAGATGCAATATATCGAGAACTGGCGAAAAATAGTGAGATCGAAAAGCGTATACGCGTAGCCGAACACTACAAAGACTGGTCTCACGAGTCGGTCTATCGAGACCTAGTCTCCTTTGAACGACACTTGGCGGAACTCTCTTCTGTCATCGTTTTAGCCTTGGAAAGCCCAGGGTCGATAGCAGAATTGGGGTTATTTTCCATAGTAGATGAATTTCAAGGAAAATTACTGATTTTCATCGAGACAGATCACTATAAGAGCTCTTCCTTCATCAAGCTGGGCCCTGTTGACTATCTTGAGAAGATCCACGGCAACTCAGCCGAATGCCATCGCTGGATGGTCGCAATTGATCGCCAACTTAAGTTTGATGCCAAAGCCGCTCAGGAGCTACAACCCGAATTGGCTGATGCTGTTCTAAAACGTGCGAAAAAACCAACACCCGAACATACGTTTAGGCCAACATCTTGGCTCGACACAGCACTCCTAGTCTGTGATCTTCTCAGCCTTTGCTCTGCTCTAACCCTTCGCGAAATGCGAAGTATTCTAGAACGACTAAATCACGTAAAAGCAGAATCCGAACTGAGGCAATATCTTTTTCTTTTGGAGCGGGTTGGGCTAATTGCCGTGGAACCAAAAGGAGATCAACGATTCTACATTGGCATTGAGGACAGACAGTTCTATAAGTTCCACATGCAAGAGGGAACAATTGATCTATCTCGTTTTAGAGCCGACCAAATAGCAGACTACGCGCAAAACGATAAGAAACGATTCCGAGCCATTCAGGAAACAAGGAGTCGCTATGCTCAGCGCCAATGACCTTCTTTCCCAAATGGCATCTGACTTAGGTATGCTACTCAGCCATTTGCAGAGCATTGTTCGTACTGCCCCCATCCGGTACAAAGTTTTCCACATACCCAAACGAAGCGGCGGACTTCGGGAAGTGGCTCAACCGGCGAGGGAAGTAAAAGCAATTCAGCGATGGCTCACAGCGCATTTGGGACAGCTCCTGCCGCTCCATGAAGCTGCAACAGCATATCGTACTGGGGCATCGATAAGAAGCAATGCACTACAACATGTAGACAGCGATTATCTTCTCAAGATGGACTTCAAGAATTTCTTCCCGTCCATTCTCATAACCGACATAATTCAGCATCTTGAAGTCTACTGTGGGCGGCAGTACGACTCTTCCGCGATAAAGTTAATTGCCTATGTGTGCACCTGGGCACCAAAGCGGCAAAAACCCCTACGACTTTGTATTGGAGCCCCAAGTTCCCCGCTGTTGTCCAACAGCATAATGTATAGTTTTGACATGCGACTCTCGTCAGCAGCTGCAGCAGATGGAATTTGCTATACCCGCTACGCGGATGATTTAACACTTTCAACACATCATCCCCGCGTACTTGCTAACTACCCAGCTCTGGTAGCAGACATAGCTGCAAGTTTGAATTATCCTCGACTCAAGTTGAATGAAAAGAAATCCGTTTTCGCCTCACGCTCAGGGCGAAGAATCGTGACCGGCGTCACGCTAACACCAGACCGACACCTATCAATTGGGCGCATCCGCAAGCGTGAAATTCGTGCCATGTACCACCGCATGACCCTGGGACAACTGAACCAGGAAGAACAAAGAGAGCTTGCTGGTTTAATTGCCTTCGCTAATGATGTAGAGCCGGGTTTTGCCGCATGGCTATCAGGATCCAAAAAGCTCGAGACGTAGCTGGTAAATCAAAGCCATTATCTCAAGATAGCGGGAATATCAAAAACCTCACACTCAAGACGAACCAATAATTACACGAAAGGCTGGGCGAATTGATCCTCGTGAAGGACAGCCAATTAGAATATGAGTAGATCAATCTCAATCGACGGTGATATTGCGTGGGTCAATCAGATACTTTGGCATTAAAATCACAGATAGGGAAATACTATCGACTCTTGACGTCTCTGCAGAATTGTACGTTGACATTCTCGACAGCATTAGCGGTGTAAGTGACTGTGTATAGGAAAAACAAAGAATAGGATCATTCATTTCGGGCGTTGCGCCAAGCGGCACTAACTAACGGGACTTCCCACCCCTAAAGTCATTTGGCAAATGCACCGGGTTCGGCCTGGATAATATCGGCGCTCGCGAAATTATCAAAAAAATCCGTAACGTTGTAAAACAGGAGTTCTCGGATGCTAAAAGAGATACAAGCGCTAAAAGCCCCTGATCCATACTTTTCTGGAACGACTGGGTTCGTCGGGTGCACACAAGAAAAACTACACCAAGACATGTGTAAACTGGAATTATCGACCTCCGTTCCCGAGAACGTTCGTAGGAGCCACGATGCCATTAGGCACGCCTATATCTACTCCTACTATTCATATGATCTCTTGATTTTGGCGGCAAGTCAGATTTTTCCCTGTCTCGAATTCGCTCTTCGCGAACACCTCGGAAGTGAGCCCCATGAACGAGTCAACAAGAGAGGCAAATCATTGCAACCGACACTTAGAACACTACTCCAAGACGCCAAAAAGCGAGGCTTAGTTTCGTCACAAGTTGAGCATCTGACTAGGCTGCGAAATATGTACGCACATGGCACGGACACCATTCTCAATCCCCCGCTTTTTTTGCTCATGTTTGAGCACGTCACTAATATTATTCAAAATTTGTTTGATCGCGGGAGTGCCTGTACTATCAATTAGGTTCGAGCGATGAAGTGAACTAGTCATTCTCATTTTGTAAATGGCCCCCCTTTACGCACACGGTACTCCCCTAAACCGGAACCCCCTCCCTCTTCAACCGATAAGCCAACTGCGCCCTGGTTATCCCCAACAACCGAGCCGCCTTACTCAAATTCCCCCCCGCCCGCTGCATCGCCACCCGCATCATCCCCTGCTCCAGCGTCCCCAACGGCACATTCCTCTCGATCAGATCCCCACAAACCAGATCGATCTCCCCGCCTTCCCCTTCCACCACTTCCCCACCATCCGCCACACGCCCCGCGCAATCCCCGCCCGGCAACCGCTGCCCGAACAAATGCGTCGCCTCGATCGGCTCCCCATCCGGACTCAGCAACACCGCCCGCTCGATCACGTTCTCCAGCTCGCGCACGTTCCCCGGCCAATGATGGTTCAACAGTTCCTGCATCGCCCTATCCGTCAGCCCACCCGGTTTCTTGCCGTATAGCCCGCCGTACTTCTGCAGGAAACGGCTGGCCAGCACGGGAATATCCGCCCGCCGTTCGCGCAGCGGTGGAATGGTGATCGGAAAGGTATTCAGCCGGTAATACAGATCCGGCCGGAAGCGCCCGTCCTGCATGGCCTTCTGCAAATCGACGTTGGTGGCCGCAACAATGCGGACATCGACACGTTGCGATTTTTCGCTACCCAGGCGTTCGATCTCACCACTTTGCAGCGCCCGCAGCAGCTTGACCTGGATGGCCAGCGGCAAGTCGCCGATTTCGTCCAGAAACAGGGTGCCGCCATTCGCACGCTCGAAGCGACCAGAACGCGCCAGATGCGCCCCGGTGTAGGCACCCTTCTCCACGCCGAACAGTTCTGCCTCGATCAGGTCGGCGGGAATGGCGCCGCAGTTGACGGCGATGAACGGCCCTTTGGCCCGTTCGCCGTTGTCATGCAACCAGCGGGCGAACACTTCCTTGCCGACGCCGGTCTCGCCTTGCAGCAGGACGGTGATGGGGCTGCCGGCGGCGCTGCGCAGCAGTTCGAACGCAGCCTGGAAAGCGGCCGAGGCGCCGGCCAGGGGTTGGTTGGCGGGTTTGCGGGTGGAGGACGAGCGCAGGTGTTCGAGGCCGATGGAGTATTCGATCAACTGGCCGGCGAAGGGATGGGGCGCGAAGTAGTTGAGGTAGGCCTCGTCCTGCCAGGCGTCGGCGGGCTGGCCGACGATGCGGCAGTGGGTGTCGCCCTGGGCGCGGCACTCGATTTCCTTGTAGACGATGGGCGTGCCCATGAAGGCGCTGGAGTAGCCGGACGCATAGCCGATCTGGGTCCAGCATGCCGGGTCTTCGCCGTGGCCGTATTCCTGGACGTCGGCCTCGCATTCCCAGGAGTTGCGCCACAGGAATTCGCCGTAGAAGTGGTTCCTGGCGAGGTCGATGCTGAGTTCTATGGGTTCGACCTGGACGACGCCTTCCACGGCGTGCAGTTTGGGGCCGAGCAGGAAGGCTTCGTTGGTCTGCATGCCGGCGCGGCGGCGTTTGACGGCGTAGGCGCCGTCGCGCATGCCGGAGGCGTAGCCCATGCGGACCAGGAGTCCGCGGGTGCGTTCCACGCCCAGCGAGTCGAACAGTTCCTTGCGCAGGGCGCCCAGGGCGCGCGCGTGCAGGAGCAGCATGCGCTCTTCGTCCAGCCAGATGTGGCCCGAGGCGGTGTTGAATTTGAGGGAGGACAGGGGGCTCTGCAAAATCGTCTCCTGCCGGGCTATGCCGTGGTGTTATGCCGTATTCTCGCACCCCGCGCGGGGGCGTGCATCCAGCATGAACACCGGGCACCAGGGCAGGCCGGCGGGAGACGTGGCGGTGCCGGGTTCAGTCCAGGCGGATTCCTCCGTTCTTGATGACCGGCGCCAGGCGTTCGATCTCGGTCCGGGCGAAGTCCATGACCGCCTCGGGAGGGCCGGGCATGACGTCCAGCGCCAGGGTGGCGAGCTGGCGGGCGACCGCGGGGTCGCGCAGGACGACGTTGAGTTCGCCGTTCAGGCGTCCGATGACGTCATGCGGGGTGGCGCTGGGAGCGATCAGGGCGTAGCGGACGGAGAAGTCGAAGTCCTTGTAGCCCAGTTCCCGCAAGGTGGGCACGTCGGGCAGGGCGCCGCTGCGCCGGCCGCTCAGGACCGCCAGGGGCCGCAGCCTGCCGCCGTCGATGAAGGGCTTGGCCGAGGCGACGAGGTCGAACACCGAGGCGATGTCGCCGGCCAGCAGCGCATTCAATGCCGGCGGGCTGCCTTTGTAGGGCACATGCATGAGGTCGGCGCCCGCCTGGCTCTTGAACAGTTCCCCGGCGATGTTCATGGCGGTGCCGTTGCCGGCCGAACCATAGGCCAGCGAACCGGTCCGGGAGGCCTTGACGAAGTCGCCCACGGACCGGGCGGGGGACTGTACGTTCACCACCAGCACCAGCGGCGAGTAGGCCAGCATGCCGACACCGGTGAAGTCCTTGCGGGCATCGTAGGCCTGGCGTTCGTACAGCAGCGGATAGAGCACCAGGGGCGTGGTGCCGCCCAGCAGCAGGGTGTAGCCGTCGGCGGGGGCGTCGGCCACGTACTTGGCGGCGATGGCGCCGCCCGCGCCGGGTTTGTTTTCGACGATGACCGGCTGGCCGAGCCGGCGCCCCAGGCCGTCGGCCACGACGCGGCCCAGGATGTCCGCGGCGCCGCCGGGCGTGTACGGAACCACGAGCTTGACCGGTTTGGTGGGAAAACCCTGCGCCATCGCGGGGGCGCATAGGGCCAGGGCGGCATGGGCGGCCGCCACGGCAAGGCCGCGCAGGCAGTGCGAAATCTTCATGTTGTCTCCTTTTCTTGGGAAGCCGGCGGCCGTTCAGCCGCTGGTGGCGGGCACGCCGGGAATCTCGGGGCGTCCCATCTGGAAGCGGTCGGTCACGCGCGTGTACATGCCGGCGCCTTCCAGCCGGCCGATGGGGGCCAGCCGCGCGGCGTCCACGTAGAATTTGGCCGGGTCCACGATGCCTTCGCGGTAGTGCATCATGACCACCTCGCCGATGACGAGATGGTTGGGCCGGCGGCCGACCTTGATGATGTCGATCAGGCGGCATTCGAACTGGGCCGGGCATTCCACCAGGCGCGGCGGCCGCACTTTGACGGAAGGCGCCGTGCGCAGTCCGGCGAAGTCGATTTCGCTGGTGCCGGGAGGAAAGTCAGCCGAACAGATGTTCATCTTTTCCTTGACGCCTTCGTCCACGATATGGACGACGAACTCCGGCAGGGTCTCGATGTTGCGGCCGGTGTCCTTGACCTCTCCGGTCCGCGGCGTCAACGAGAACATCAACATCGGTGGATCGACGCCGACCATGTTGAAAAGGCTGAAGGGTGCCGCGTTGGCCACGCCATCGGGCCCCAGGGTCGTCACCAGCGCGATGGGCCGGGGGATGATGGTCCCGCTCATCAGCTTGTATTGCTGCCGGGGCTCCAGCGCGTCCGGGTCGAAGGACGTCATGTCAGGCTCGCGCAGGCTCATTGGCCGCCTCCTTGCCTATCGTGAATTTCCAGCCGGCCGTCTCCAGTCTGGAAACGATCTCGGGTCCGAAACGGGCGGCGATTTTTTCCGCGGTGGCCGGATCGCGGTCGATGTCGTCGAACTGGTCGCGCTGGCCCTGCACGATCACGAGCAGTTGCGCGTCCTGGTCGGACAGGTTCTCGAACCGGCGCGTGACGGTGGGAGGCAGCGCGATCAGGTCGAGGTGCTCGAGCACGGTGCTTTCCTCGCCGCGGTCGCCCCACTGGATCAGCCAGCGCCCCGTCAGGCACATGAAGGTTTCGTGGGTGTGATAGTGCACGTGCAGTCCGGGGCCCTGCCCCGGCGGGCAGGTGACGATGCCCAGGCGGAAGACGCCGGCGTCCCCGCCTTCCACGGCGGGCCGGGGCGAGATCTGCCCCGGCAGGGGGCCCGGGGACATGACGTTGAACGTGGCCTTGGCCGTGATCATTTCCATGACTTCCTGGGGCAGGCCCAGTTTTTCCTGGATGCGTGCCTTGGTCGAGACCAGGTCCTTGAACCTGGCGATGCGGCCTTGCATTTCTTCCTGGGTAGGGGTGTATCGCTTCATGATGGAAAGGTTTCCGTAAGGGGTGAATCGAACAGGCGGCGGACCTCCGCCGCCGCCTGCTCCAATGCCAGGCGGGCCGGCCGCAGTGTGGCCGCGTGCATCACGAACGCGTGCGGCATGTCCGGGAATTGCACGACGTGGTGGGGGACCGCCGCCCGTTGCAGGCGTTCGGCAAGGTCCCCGGTATCGGCCAGCAGCGGGTCCTGCGCGCCGCAGCCCAGCCATACCGGGGGCAGTCCGCGCAAGTCCTGGCGCAGGGGAACCGGTCCGGGCACCGCGTCAGGATCCGCGTCGCCCAGGTAGCTGCGCCATACCCACTGGGAATACGGCCGGGAGCCCTGCCTGGGCCCGCCGCAATTGGGATAGAAAAGCACGAGTCCGGCGGGTAGTTCCTGCCGCCGGTCGCGCAGCGCGAGCGTGGCGGACAGCGCCAGCGTCGCACCGGCGGATTCTCCGAAGAACGCCCATGCGTCTCCATCCAGCCCCAGATCCGCGCCCTGGCTTCGAAGCCAGGCCAGCACGCACAGGATCTCGTCCTGCTGGACGGGATAGCGGTACTCGGGGGCCCTGCGGTAGTCGATGGCGGCGATCACGCAGCCGGTCAACGCCGCCAGCCGATGAATGGTGCCGAGGTGCGAGTCGATACCGCCAGCCCAGAACCCCGCGCCGCGCAGGAACACCAGGCAGGGCGCGTGCTCCTGCCGATGGCTGGCAACCAGCCGCACCGGGATGTCGCCATGCGGCCCGCGCACGAGGTGGTCGTCCGACCGGGCCACGTCCGGGACTCCGGTGTTCAGCGCCTGGAAGTAGCGCGACTGGCGCAGCCGGGCTTCCTCGATGGGCATGGCAAGCGGATCGCCGGGCCGTTGGCCGGCCAGCCCTTGCTGCGCTTCCTGAAACGTCCGGTACATGGTCGCGGGAGAGTCGTTGATCACGACTGGATTAGACTCCAGCCCCCTGGCTCGTTGCCATAGGCGTTCGCTAATCTCTAAAATCACTATCCATGGATAATATGGATTTCCGCCTGCTGCGCGCCCTGCTCGTCCTGGTCACCGAGAAGAACGTGACCCGCGCCGCGAATCTCCTGGGAGTCGGCCAGCCGGCCTTGAGCCAGACGCTGGGCAAACTGCGGGAACACTTCAACGACCCGCTGCTCGTCCGCACCCGCGGCGGCATGGTGCCCACCGAACGGGCACGCGAACTGGAACAGTCGGCGCGGCAGATCCTGGCGGAGTACGACAGGATGGTCTCGCCCGCCGACCGTTTCGATCCCGCGACGTCGCGCCGGCGCTTCGTCGTGACCATTCCCGAATATGCCGAGCACATGCTGATGCCGCCCTTGCTGGAGCGCCTGCGGCGGGAATCGCCCGACATCCGCATCGAGGTGCGCCCGCCGCAGCCGGCCCGGGCCATCGAACAACTGGAAGCCGGCGACGTGGATCTTCGGATCGCCTGGCTGCTGGCGCCCACGCCGACGCTGCGATCCATGCCCTTGTTCCAGGATCAGGTCGTGTGCCTGGCCAGCCGCTCGCATCCCACGATCCGGGACAGGCTAACGGTGGAGGATTTCCTGCGGTGCCCGCACGTGCGCCCGCTGGGTACGGGCCGGCCGACCACGGCCGTGGTGCTGGACGAAGCGGTAGCCAGAGGGGGGAGCAAGATCGAGCGGCCGTTCCTGGTCCAGAACTTCCTGACCATCCCGGCCATCGTCTCGCGCACCGACATGCTGGCGACCCTGCCGCGCATGCTGGCCCGGCCCTTCGCCGACCAGTACGCGCTGCGACTGCTGGAGGTGCCGCTGCGCCTGCCTCGCATCCGCTACGCGGCGTACTGGCACGAGCGCAGCCAGAAGGATCCCGGGCACCGCTGGCTGCGCGGCATGTTCCAGCACGCCGGGCACGAGCTGGCCGGGAAATAGGGCCTTGCCGGCGCGGCGGGGATCGATGCGCCCCTTTCTGCATGCGAGCGGGGCGGCCCGATCAGTTCTCCGGCGCGATGTGCTCGTCCCGCGCCATCCGGGTCCACCGGGTCACCTCGGCGGCAAGAATCCTGCGGCCCTCCTCCGGGCTGGTGATCCAGGGGCCGGTGCCGTTCGACGCCAGACTCTCGACCACCTGCGGATTCGTCATGGTTTCGCGCACCAGTTCGTTGAGCTTGGCCACGATGGAAGCCGGCATCCCCTTGGGGCCGGCCAGCGCGGTCCAGCCGACGACGTCGAAACCCGGCAGCACGGTCTCGTCCAGCGTCGGCACGCCGGGATAGCGGGCCGCGCGCTCCTTGGACGTGACCGCCAGCAGCTTGACCTGTCCACCGTTGACCAGTTCGTTCATGCCGAACAGGCTCGTCATGATCACCGGCACCTGGCCCGCCATGACGGCGGTGTTCAGGTCGCCCTGCGTCTTGTAGGGAATGTGGTTCAGGCTGATCCCCGCGCCGGCCTGCATGAAGGCGGCGGCAAGATGGGGGCCGGTGCCGATGCCCGGCGTGCCGTAGTCGATCCCGCCGGGGCGCTTGCGGGCCTGCTCCACCATTTCCTGGATGGTGCGGAAAGGCGCGTTGGCGTTGGCGACGATGCCCAGTCCGCTGCGCGTCAGCATCGAGACCACGGTGAAATCGTTGACGGGATCGTAGGGCAGGGAGTTGTACAGTCCGGGCGCCGCGGCGTGGCCCGATGCCATCAGGAACAGGGTGTAGCCATCCGGGGCGCTGCGGGCAACCGACGCGGCGGCGATCGTGCCCCCCGCCCCCGGTTTCATGTCGACGATGGCGGTCTGGCCGAACTTGGCCTTGAACTGGGCGGCCAGCAGGCGCGCATAGAAATCGATGGACCCGGACGCGCCGAATCCATGGACGATGCGGACCATCCGGCTCGGCCACGCATCGGCCTGCTGAGCCAGGGCCGCCGCCGGCATCACGGCGGCGGTGATCAAACAGCACACGGCGGACTTCATGGTGTACTTCCTCCTCGGTAAGGGAACGGCCGGGCCGCCGGTCAGTTGAAGCGGATGGTCGCGGCCAGGCTCGCGATGCGCCGCTGCGCGTCGGTCAACGCGTGCTTGAGTTCGTCCCAATCGACGCCGATCATCCGGCCCTGGCGCTTGCGGGCGGTCCCGGCCACCCACACGCTGTCGACGTCGGCGGTGCCGGCGAAGGTGAGCACGCGTTCGGCCAGGCTGCCCGCCATGCCGAATCCGATGCGCCGGGTGCCAAGAAGCACCAGGTCGGCGCGCTTGCCCACCGCCAGCACACCGGTCCGGTGGCCCAGGCGTACCGACTGCGCCCCCAGGCGCGTGGCGAAGTCGAGCACGTAGAGAGACGTGCAGTCCGACACGATGCCGGGGTGCCTGGCGTCGAGGTAGAGCGTCCAGTAGGCCGACCGCACGTGTTCGAAGTAATCGCTCGTCAGCGACACCGGGACGTCGACGCCGATGCCCGCCGGCACGCCCGCGCTGCGCGCATGCGCGTGAATGGGCGCCCCCTTCTGCGCGTAGAGCACATAGGGGAATTCGGCCATGGTGGTCGCGCTCAGCATGGAGCCGGCTTCCCGCATCAGGGCCAGTTCAGCGGCGGTCAGCGCATTGGCATGGACCGCCTGGAAATCCGGCCCCAGCAGTCCGGCGTCGGCCAGGTCCTCGATGCCCGATCCGCGGTGCCCCATCACGCCCTGGGGATGCGGCGTCTCGGGCTTGTGGATGTGCTGGGGCATGAACTGGATGCCCATGCCGCGTATCCTCGACCATTCGTCGCGGATGTCGTCCAGCGCAGTGCCGTTGTTGCCACTGGGTGCAATGGCAAGCTGCAGCGGTGCGGACGGGTCATGGAACAGCTCGGACTGCAACCGTTCCGCGGTGGCCCAATGGGACGCCTCGGGCCGCGCGATCCGCTGCCGGTTGGCGGCCGCCAGCGAGATCGTATCCCCCGGCTTGAATGACGGCGCCACGCCCAACTGGAACGCGAACCACCCGCCTATGCCGGAGTCCCGCAGGCCACGGGCGGCGGCCATGGCGTGCGCCTCGGATATCTGCCCATGCGCATAGTCGACCACGGTCGTCACGCCCGAGTCGATGGCCTGCAAGCCGCCGACCAGTTCCGCCAGGTAGTGGTCCTCGGGTGTCATCGACACGATGGTCCGCATTTTCCATTGCTGGTAGGCGGGCAGATAGGGGGCCGGCCGCACCTTGACCAGCCCGCCCATGTCGATGGCTTCCCACACGTGGCGATGGCTGTCGACCATCCCCGGCATGAGTATCATGCCCGCCGCATCGACGACCTCGTCGGCGGGCTCGTCCAGGCGGCGGCCGATCGCGGCGATGGTGTCGCCTTCGATCAGGAGATCGCCCTGGTCGAGATCGCCCAGTTCCTCGTCCATCGTCAGGATCGACGCGTTCCGGATCAGGGTTTTCCTGGGCGTGGTCGATGCTCGTCTTTCGTCGCTCATGGGTCGATCAGCAAAAGTTGATGAAGCGCTGATCGTAAGAAAGGTGCCGGGCTTGCAGGAGATATCAGTTTTGCCCGGTTGATCGACGAACGGAAAGCGTCGGCCTGGCGGGCGCGGGGCCCGCCGGGTTCATCCGCGGATGCGCCCCCACAGATACGCGACCGCCGCAACCGCCGCGACGGACGTGATGGGATGGCGGCGGATGATGTCCCGGGCGCACAGCACCGCGTTTTCCAGCGCGTCGCTGCCTTCGTCCAGGGCGTCCGCGGCGGTTTCCTTGGCGCGCCGCGTGGCGCGGGTCACCTTGTCGGCGGTGGCGTGTGCGGCCTTGTCGACGGCGTCCGCGCCGTCTTCCAGGACATCCTTGGCTTTTTCCACGTTGCGATCCGAGGCCATGCTGTGCTCCTGTCGTTGGTGAAGGGGTTCGCTCCAGTATTGCCAACAATCCTGGAACAAGCCGCTACGGGGTGCAACAGGCCGTGCGCGCGCGCCACCGATACCTCGCCGGTATCGTCGCGGCAAAGCCGCCATCTCCTCCGCCGTGTCCGCTGCCCCTAAGATCCGACCCGGATAACGACACAAGGAGGAGACAGACATGAACATACGCAAACACGCCATCCTTGGCGCCCTCTCGGCGCTCCTGCCCATTCTTGCCGCCTGCGGCGGCGGCGACGACACCATCGACGTGGCCGGCGGAACGGTCCTGCAGAACGCGACCGTGGTGAACACGCGCGACGGCTCGCTCGCGGCCGGCATGAATGTCCACCTGGAAGGCGGGAAGATCCGGCGCATCACCACGCAGCCCCTGCGCGCCACGGGCGGCGCGCAGGCCATCGACATCTCGGGCAAGTACGTCGTGCCCGGCTATCTGGACATGCACGCGCATGCCGTGGAAAGTGCCGACCGCGATCCGCCCTATTGGCCGCTGATGATCGCCAGCGGCATCACGGGATTCCGCGAAGAGTCGGATTCCCCGGCCAACATGGAACGCGGCAAGGTCCTGAACCAGGACAGCGCCGCGGGGCGGGTGCTGGCGCCGGAGGTCATCTTCCACGGCGGCGAGGCGCACCTGAACCCCACCATCAGCGCGCGGGACGCGAGCAACGCGGGCGCGCCGTCCTTCGATCACCTGGGTGCCGGCTGGGGCCTGCTGATGGACTGCTCCAGCGAGGAGCAGACGCTGCGCCCGGCGGCGCTGGCCGGATCGCTGAAGCCGCCCTTTCCGCCTACCTTCGTCACCAACCCGCGCGCCTACGACGGCGCCCAGAACGCGCCGTTTTACCAGCGCATCCTGGACACCTACGATGAAGCCAAGTGCGCCGAGCTGAGCAAGGTGTTCGCGAAGAACGGCACCTGGCAGACGCTGACGCTGATCCGGCTGCGCACGCAGGTCTACGGCAACGATGCGCAGTACCGCAATGACCCCAACCTGATCTATATCGACAAGTCCACGCGTGCGATCTGGCAACAGGTGGGTGACCAGTTCGCCAAGCTGCCCGCGAGCGCGGTTACTACGCTGCAACAGTTCTATGAATTGCAGAAGCGGGTTTCCAAGCTCATGAAACTGAACGGCGTCAAGATCATGGCGGGTTCGGACTTCAGCGGCAACATGAGCATCTGGCTGGTGCCGGGCATCAGCCTGCACCAGGAGTTCCGCGAGCTGGCTTCGGCGGGTTTCTCGCCGCTGGAAGTCTTGCAGATGGCGACGCGGGATCCGGCGGAGTTCCTGGGGCGCCAGTCCAGCCTGGGCTCGGTGGAGGAAGGCAAGGACGCCGACCTGGTGGTGCTGGACGCCAATCCGGTGGCCGACGTGGCGAACCTGGACAGGATCTCGGCCGTGGTGCTGAAGGGCCGGTATCTCTCCAGCGTGGCGCTGGACAAGATGAAGGCCGATGCCGCCGCGGCGATCGCCAGGCAATAGCGGTCTTGCAAGCATGCGTGGCCGCCGGAGCGGCCGGCGGCGGTCAGTGCGGTTCGCGGGCTACCCCGGCCGGTAGTCGTCCGGCGCCCCCGGCGGCACGGGCGGATGTTCCTTCAAGGTGTCCTGAAAAGCCTGGATCATCTTGCGGATGGGGCCGCGCACCCATCCCTGCGCTGCGTTTACGTCCGTCTCTTCCTTCGGATCCTGCACGATGTTGAACACATAGGGCGTTTCCAGATGGATGGGGCCGGCGTTGGGCTCGACCTCCCAGACGAAATGCATTTTCCAGTCGCGCCACTTTGCCGCGCGCAATTCGGATTTGATGTAATACAGGAAGCCTTCGCGGTTCGAGGTTTCCTGCTGGCCGCACAGAAAGCCGGTCTGGTCGATGCCGTCCATGGGCCGGTCGGCGGGTATCTCGGCGCCGGCCATGGCGGCCAGCGTCGGGAACAGGTCCACCACGTGCACGATTTCGTTGGTCACGCGGGTAGCAGGTACCCGGCCTGGCCACCGCACGATCAAAGGCACCCGGAGCGCGCCTTCCATTGCGGTGTGGTAAGTGCCGGTCCACATGCCGGCGCTGCCGCGCCAAGGCCTGCGGAATTCGGGTCCGTTGTCGCTGGCAAAGATGAACACCGTGTCGTCACGCAGGCCGAGTTCATCCACGGTGTCGAGCATCTGCCCCACGCGGTGATCCATTTCCGCCAGTGAATCGGCAAAATCGCCCTTCCTGGTCGTGCCGATGAATTCGCGATGAGGGATCGTGGGATAGTGCAGTTGCGTCAACGGCACGTACAGGAAGAACGGTTGATCAGTTGGCGCCTTGCGGCGGATGAAGTCGCAGCTCCGGCGGGTGAGCTCTTCGTCGATACGGCGGCGCATCTCCAGATCGTACGGTTCGCGCTTCTCGGCCGGCTGGCCGCGCAGGCCTTCCATCACGTGCGGAATGTCGACCACGGTCTCGTCGAATCCCACCTGCTCGGTGAACATGCTCTCATTGGTGGTGCGCGGAATGCCGTACCACTCATCGAAGCCGCGGTCCTTGGGATAGCGGCCTTCGATATCGCCCAGGTGCCACTTGCCATACATGGCGGTCGCGTAGCCGGCCCTGGACAGCACTTCGGCCAGGGTCACTTCCCAGGGAACGATGCCTTGCGGCAGTCCCGCCGGCACCGATTGCAGCGCGCCGGTACGGATCGGATGGCGGCCGGTCATCAATGCCGAACGAGTCGGCACGCAGTCGCTTTCCACATTGAAATTCAGGAACTGCGTTCCCTCTCTGGCCAGGGCGTCGATGCGCGGCGTCGGTGCGCCGCGCAATGCGCCGCCACCATAGCAGCCGAGCTCGCCCCAGCCGAGATTGTCGGCCAGCACCAGTACGATGTTGGGCTGGCGTTTGTCAGAACGTCTATCCATCTATCTCTTCCATTCTGTTATGGACGCCGGCGCAATACGCGCGGCCGGCGGTACCTCTCAATTCAATTGCAGCGACAGCGAAGGAACCAGCTTGCGCCAGGTCGCCACCGCGTGCAGCAGGAACGGCTCGAACTGATCGCTGCCCATGAAGCGCGCATCAAAGCCGATCTCCAGCAGCTTGGCCTGAAAATCGCGCTGCGCCACGATCTTGCGGATCTCGCTGGACAAGCGTTCGATCACCGGTGCCGGCGTACCTCTGGGAGCAACCACCCCGACCCACTGGTTCTGCGCAATGTCCGGATATCCCAGTTCGGTCAGGGTCGGCACGCCAGGCAAGGCCGGGTTGCGTGTGGGCGAGGTGATCGCCACGATGCGAATGGCGCCCGCCCTGGCTTGAGGCGCTAGCGGGGCATAGCCCAGTACCGCCATGGGCACCTGGCCGCCGACCAGGTCGGTCACGGCCTGGCCGCCGCCTTTGTAGGGAACGTGGATCAGGCTGACGCCCGCCAGCTTGCTGAGCCACTCACCGATGATGTGTTGCGACGACCCCGTACCGGAGGTGCCGTAGGCGATGGCCCCAGGTTTCGAGCGGGCCGCGTCGATCAGTTCCTTGAAGCCCTTGTACGGGGCACGGCCGGAGACCGCCACGCCCACGGGCTGGTCGCCGATCATCGCCACACCGACCAGGTCGCGGCTGAAATCCCAGGGCACATTCTTGTTCACGACGCCGAGCAGCGTGGCGGAATCGGAGGCAATCGCAAGCGTGTAGCCATCGGCCCTGGATTGGACGACGGTTTGCATGCCGATGGATCCGGCCGCGCCGGGCCGGTTTTCCACCACCACCGTCTGGCCCAGGGCCTTGCCCAGCGCCACGCCCAGCATGCGGGCAACGGTGTCGTTGCTGCCGCCGGCAGCCTGCGGCACCACGATACGGATGGGCTGATCCATGGGCCAATCGGCGCGGGCGGCGCCCGCACCCACAACCACGGCGCCGGCCATGGCGAACCGCATCAGGCGGCACAAAATGAGCTTCTTCACGAGCATTCCTTCGAGCGTCGGGGGGTGACGGAAGCAGTTTAGGTAGCTTCATGGAAAGGGAATACTCGATTTATCTGAGCTTTAGATAAGATTCGCTTATCACCCGCCCCGCCCGACCAGCCATGATTGCCCGTTCTCCCCTCAGCCTTTCGCACTTGAAGTTTCGCCAGCTCATGCTGATCGACCTGCTGGTCCGGCACGGCACCTTGCACAAGGCCGCTCGCCATCTCGCCATCAGCCAGCCGGCGGCAACCGCCATGCTCAACGATCTGGAGGCGCTGCTGGGCGTCTCGTTGTTTCTGCGCGGCAGACAGGGTGTCATGCCGACACCCGCGACCCATGCCCTGCTGGGGCGCTGCCGCACCATCCTCAATGAATTCGACGAGTGGGTCTCGAACGTGGCGGACGTCGCACAGGGCCAGTTGCCCGTGCTGCGCGTCGGCGTGGTCGCCCAGGCCTATCTGGCCTACCTGCCGCACGCCATCGAGTTTTTCCTGGAAGCCGGCGGCACGCCCATCCAGACGCGGGAAGGAACGGGCCGGGCACTCATCGACGCCCTGCTCAACGGCGAATTGGAGTGTGTCATCGGTCGCTTGCCCAATGACGGCCTGGCCAGTTCACCCGAGTTTTCACAACTGGACTTCGTTCCGCTTTATACCGACCAGATAAGTGTCGTGGCCCATCCCGCGCATCCGCTGGTGGATCGCGCACAGGTTTCGTACCAGGATCTGGTCGATCACAAGTGGGTGCTGCAGCGCCGCGACTCCAGCGTCCGGCGCGCCTTTGCGGAAGGCTTCACCCAGCGTGGCCTGCGGCCCCCGGAACCGCTGGTGGAAACCTCGTCGTTCATCCAGAACCTGACCGTGGTCGCCCATTCGAGCCTGCTGACCGTGGCGCCGCAGCGTGCGGCTCGCTTCCAGGAGAACCTCGGCATCGTTCGCCTGATCGATGCCGATCTGGACTTGGCACCCATGCATGTGTCATTCATTTCGCGCAAGACGGCTGCGCGCAACCCCATGCTGACGCGGTTTCGTGAGTCGTTCGTGCGCAGCCTGGAACATGGGGACGCAGAAGGAGATGGATGAAAGGAATGTGTTCTGGTGCAGAAGCAGCACGCCCGCTGCGCGCTATCTCGGCATGTCCGCCATTCTGGCTGCGGACTGACGCATTCCCGAGGCAATCGACTCAAAGACATCGGCAGGAAAGCCGGCTGGCAGCCTGTTACCCACATCCTCCAGCGCACCATCGACGTTCGCCAGCGTTTCCCCAATGATCTGCTCCATATCCGGCCCGTAGCCGCACAAGCGCGCGGTGCTGTTGAAATGCCGGCGTTGCACCTCGGCCAGCTTGTAGTGCTTGTTCTTGCCGGGCAACGCCATCGCCAGCTTCAACTTCTTGTAATCGAGCCGATTGGCACCCTTGCCGATCACCGGCCATGCCGATAGCACATCGTAGAGCGGCGTCAGTTGGTAATGCCCCTGAGGCAACAGATGAATGGAGAAATTCTTGGCATGCCCGTCCGTGGCCGCCAGCAGCCAGAACAGTAATTGGGCCTGCAACAGTGTGCGCAAGTCCGTGTCGCGGCGGTCGGAGTTAGCCAGGATGGCGGCAATCTCTTTCAAACCCGGGCCTCCATCCGCTTCGTATTTGACGTCCGCCCATACGCCGCAGGCTTGGCAGAAGTCCTCCTGAGGCAGGCGCAACCAATAGCCTCCGTCGGCAAGCCGTCGATCAAAGCGCTCGACGATCAATACTTTCTGCTCGCCGAACTCCCCAATCCGGCACGATGCCACAGGCACGCCGAACGCTGACAGTATTTGCGCACACAACCATTCGTTTTCTACGGAGGTACGCATGTCGGCTTGCCGGTTCCCAACCAACCCGAGCGGCAGTTTGAAGATATGCGTAGTGGGCGTCGCACCTAGCGGCCGACACCACCGACCCTCATGCCACAGCAACGCGGTCTTCTCCTGGGCGCCGGCGATCGAGATCCTGAGCTCTTCGTCATCGTCATCGAGTTGGCCGACTCCTCGCGGCGAACCAGCGGCTCCTCGCAAAATGCGCTCGACATCGGCATCGTCCAGCGGTTCGGCCAGGATGCGCCGTATGTCGGGGCAGTCTTCTCCCTCCGGTAGCAACTGCACCGCCCCGACGCAGTCTCTGCCTATCGCTGCGAGCAGGTCGAAAGCGCCGGTTCCCGCGGTCCTGAAACGAGTCTGAATACGTTGGCGTATCCGATCGCTGTCAGGCAGCAGATTATCGAAAAAACTACGGACCGCCGCACCGCGCAGCGGAATCGGATCCAATGGCACAGGCAAGGACAGGGAAAGCGGCCGTCCGACCGGCGAAACCGCCCAAGCGTCGTCGTAGAGGAATTCGTCCGCGCCCCGGGCGGGAAGGCGCCATTGCCCAACTCGAATGCCATTGGCCCATACGTCCAGAGCCCGGGTTTGGGAAGGACGGCCCATGGTCACCACTCGCCGCCAGCCGTCGACGGTTTGCCCTTCTCCTGCAGCACCATGTCCAAACCCAATATCGCCGTCAACGCCAACAAGCGATCCAGCGTCAGATGCGCGGGGTTCTTTTCGAGTTCCGACAGACGGTTCTGGCTGATACCGAGACGTGAGGCAACCACGGTCTGGGAAAGGCCCATGGACTTGCGGCGACTGACCAACATGGTTCCAACCTGAGAAGGCATGGAAATTCGGAACATGGCTTTTCATCGGTTATGTCGATAAAACAAATTTATCGCCATTCTCGATACAGCGCAATAACAAATGTTGGTTTGTAATGCCAAGAAATCGGCAATGTCGATAATTCTGAAATATCGCCAATACCGATACCACGTAAAAAAGCCCGGAATGGAAAACCATCCCGGGCTACCAAGAGCGCCCTTCGGCGCCACGTGCTCTACTACTCAAACACCGCGGCGGCCGTCGCAACGGCCTGCCGATTACTTCTTCAGGTCCAGCGCCACGTCGACGATCATGTCTTCCTGGCCGCCCACCATTTTCCGGCGGCCCAGCTCGACCAGGATGTCCACGGTCTTCAGGTCGTACTTGGCGGCGGCGGTTTCCGCGTGGCGCAGGAAGCTGGAGTACACGCCGGCGTAGCCCAGGGCCAGGGTTTCGCGGTCGACGCGCACGGGGCGGTCCTGCAGCGGACGGACGATGTCGTCGGCGGCGTCCATCAAGGTGTACAGGTTGCAGCCGTGGTTCCAGCCCATGCGCTCGGCGGCGGCGATGAACACTTCCAGCGGCGCGTTGCCGGCGCCGGCGCCCATGCCGGCCAGGCTGGCGTCGATGCGGTCGCAGCCTTCTTCCACCGCGACGATGGAGTTGGCCACGCCCAGGCTCAGGTTGTGGTGGGCGTGCATGCCGGTTTGCGTTTCAGGCTTGAGCACGTCCTTGAAGGCGCGGAAGCGGTCGCGCACGTCGTTCATGTTCAGGGCGCCGCCCGAATCGACCACGTACACGCACGAGGCGCCGTAGCTTTCCATCAGCTTGGCCTGCTGCGCCAGCGCCTGGGGCGTGGTCATGTGGCTCATCATCAGGAAGCCCACCGAGTCCATGCCCAGGTTGCGGGCGTATTCGATGTGCTGCTTGGAAACGTCGGCCTCGGTGCAGTGGGTGGCCACGCGCACCACGCGCGCGCCGGCGTCGTAGGCGTTGCGCAGGTCGTGCACGGTGCCCACGCCGGGGATCAGCAGCGTGGCGACCTTGGCGTGCTTGACCGTGTCGGCCACGGCCTCGATCCATTCCAGGTCGGTGTGCGCGCCGAAGCCGTAGTTGAAGCTGGAGCCCGACAGGCCGTCGCCGTGGGCGACTTCCAGGCTGTCGACCTTGGCTTCGTCCAGCGCCTTGGCGATGTCGCGAACGTTCTTGATGCTGTACTGGTGGCGGATGGCATGGCTGCCGTCGCGCAGCGTGACGTCGGAAATGTAGAGTTTCTTGTTGCTCATAGTTCGATCCTCAGGCGGCTTCGACCAGGTGGGTCTGCGCGAAGCGCTCGGCGCACGCCAGGGCGGCCGAGGTCATGATGTCCAGGTTACCGGCGTAGGCGGGCAGGTAGTGCGCGGCGCCTTCGACTTCCAGGAACACCGAGGTCTTCAGGCCGGACAGCTTGCCCAGGCCGGGGACGTTCAGCGGCGCGCTGGCGGGGATTTCGTCGAACTGCACGTGTTGCTTCAGGCGGTAGCCCGGCACGTAGCTCTGCACCTTGGCGACCATGTCGGCGATGCTTTGCTCGATGGCCTTGGTGTCGGCCATTTCGGACAGCGTGAACACGGTGTCGCGCATGATGAGCGGGGGCTCGGCCGGGTTCAGGATGATGATGGCCTTGCCGCGGGCGGCGCCGCCGATCACTTCGATGGCCTTGGAGGTGGTCTCGGTGAACTCGTCGATGTTGGCGCGCGTGCCGGGGCCGGCCGACTTGCTGGAGATCGAGGCGATGATTTCGCCGTAGTGCACCTTGGCCACGCGCGACACGGCGTTGACCATCGGGATCGTGGCCTGGCCGCCGCAGGTGACCATGTTGATGTTGGGCGAGTCGAGGTGCTCGTCGATGTTGATCGCGGGGATCACATAGGGGCCGATGGCGGCGGGGGTCAGGTCGATGACCTGCACGCCCTTGGCCTGCAGCAGTTCATTGTGGCGCTTGTGGGCGCCGGCCGAGGTCGCGTCGAAAGCGATGCGGATCTCGTTGAAGTTGGGCATGGCCAGCAGGCCGTCGATGCCGCCCGCGGTGATGGGCACGCCCAGCCGCTCGGCACGGGCCAGGCCGTCCGATTTCGGGTCGATGCCGACCATGGCGCCCATTTGCAGGGCCTTGCCATGGCGCATGATCTTGATCATCAGGTCGGTGCCGATGTTGCCCGAGCCGATGATCGCCACTTTGGATTTGTTGTCGTCTTGCCGCCCCATGAGCCGCTCCTGAGTGTGGTGATGCTGATACGGATACGTTCGATAGTATCTTCCAGCCGGACGGAAATAGCCTTGCTTTTTTTGGGCATTCCACCGCTCAGGAAAGAAGATTCTTACTTTTTAGTGAATTTTCAAGGAAGAAATCCCTATTCAGCTATCCAACCCCCTGAAAAGGCCCCGAAAACCCCATCAGGGCTACACTGAAGGGGACAGGCCCGCCCATGTCCCATACCGACACGCTACTCGCCCTTTCCCACCCTCTCGTGGCGCTGCTGATCGCCGCGCTGCTGGGCGGTGCGTGGCGTTTCATGGGGCGTCCCCCGCACCTGCGGTATTTCATCGGCGCCTTCACCTGCTACGCCACGGGGCTGATCCTGCAGATCACGCTCTGGCCCGCCAACCTGGCGGTCAACGTCGCCGCGACGGGCGTGCTGTACGGCGCCGCGGCCTTCCTGTTCGCCAGCGGCATCGCGCAGTTGGAACGCAAGCACCTGCCGCCCTGGCCATCGGCACTGATCCTGGCGGCCATGCTGGCCGTGCGCCTGTGGAGCCTCCGCGATCCGGCCTGGTCCGGCCTGCGGATAGGCGCGTTGTACACGGCGGTGACCCTGCTGTTCCTGCTGGCCCTGTGGCGGATCCGGCATCTTGCGCGGGGAACGGCGCTGGAACGGCTGCTGTTCGGTTTCCTGCTGCTGGGCACCGTCAGCCTACTGCCCCGGGTGCTGCTGACCATGAAGGCCAAGACCCTGAGCTATGGCTACGACGGCGGCATGTACTGGGTGCTGACCCAACTCAGCTTCTATCTTTTCATCGTGGGCGCGGCGGTGCTGCTGGTGCTGTTGACGGCGTTCCGCACCATCGCCCATTTCAGCCTGGTGTCCGAACGCGATGCGCTGACCGGGCTGCGCAACCGCAACAGCCTGCTCGATTTCCTGGCCAGGAGCCGCAGGGCGACGGAGCACTACGGGCTCGTCATCCTGGACGCGGACCACTTCAAGCAGATCAACGACCGCTACGGCCATCCCGTGGGCGACGCGGTGCTGCGGGCCATGGCGGGCGTCCTGGCGCAGCACGTGCGCAAGATGGACGCCCTGGGCCGCATAGGCGGCGAGGAATTCATGCTGGTCCTGCCGGGGGCGACGCTGGAGGAAACCGAGCAGGCCGCGGCGCGGTTGCAGGCGGCCTTGGCACAGCACGATTTCTCTTCCATCGTGCCCGGGCTGCGCTGCACTGCCAGCTTCGGCATAGGCAGTTTCGGACGCGAGGTGTCCTTCGAAGATGCCTACGCCCACGTCGACCGGCTGCTGGCGCAGGCCAAGCGGCAGGGCCGCAACCGCATCGCCAAGGGGGTCCCCCTGAACGAAGCGGCAGAATCCGAGTCATTACCCCCATTGGTCGCCTTTACAGAAGAAGATTCTTTTTCTACGATGACTCAATGAAAAAGAATGCTCCAACCGAATCCCTGGACCAGACCGACCTGCAATTGATGCGCCACCTGCAGGAAGACGGCCGGCTGTCCAACGCCAAGCTGGCCCAGCGCGTGGCGCTGAGCGAAACCCCCTGCTGGCACCGGCTGCGCAAACTGGAGTCCGAAGGCTATATCCAGGGCTATCAGGCCATGCTGGACCGCCGCAAGCTGGGGCTGGGCGAACTGGCCTTCATCAGCCTGAATTTTTCGCCACACACGGCCGAGGCGTTCGAGGCGCTGGAGAAGCTGGTGGAAGCGAACGATCAGGTACTGACCTGCCACCGCGTCACCGGCGAGGCCGATTTCGTGATGATGGTGGTGGCCGAGGACCTGGACTCGGTGCGCGACTTCATCGACAAGGTGCTGCGCACCCTGCCCAACGTGGCCACGGTGCGCACCAGCCTGTCGCTAAGGGAAGTGAAGTTCTCGAGCAAGCTGCCGCTGCCGGCGTGACCGCCCCCTTCAACCCCGCCGCAGGCGCGCCGCCGTGGCCTCGTCCGCCGGCTTGGCCAGCAGGCCGCCGCGGTCGTTGAACAGCACCTCGTAGCGCGCGCCGTCGAACATGGGCATGAAGGTGGCGCTGCCATACTCGGCGTCGACGTAGGGCAGCCAGCGCGAGAACTGGCGTTTCAGCACCCACAGGTCGGGCACGCGCCGGTCGTCGTCCAGCGCGTACACGGTGCGCAGAACGCTGCGTTCGCGCTCGATGTCGTCATAGCGCCCGCCGATGCGGTCCAGGCGGTACAGCGAAGGCACCCCGGCCAGCGCCGCCGGCAGCCGCCAGCGCAGCACGCGCGCATCGATCTGCCACGCGTCGCCCGACAGCACGAACTGGCGCTCGCCCTGGGGCGCGCCGGCCGGCCCGGGCGGCAGCACGACGGTGGCGCGGAAACGCTGCTGGCCGTCCTGCTTGAGTTCGATGGTGGCCACGTGCCGGTCTTCGAACAGTTCCAGGTAGCGGTAGACCGTGAAAGCCAGCAACCCGGAAACCAGGCTCAGGGCAACCAGTGCCAGCCCCAGCAGGCGCCGCAACGGCCGCAGCCCGCGCGACCCGAAGGCCATGCCAAGTCCGGGAACGGCAAGAATGATCGCCGCCACGGCGATCCAGAGAGAAGGGCTCAGCGCATCCACCCGTGGTGCCTCCTTGGCGTGTATCGTCCAGGCACCATGCTCGCACAGATCGGCCGGCGGATCAGGGATCGAGTTCCAGCACGATACGCGTCCCCTGCCCGGGCTGGCTGCGGACCTCCAGGCGCGCCTGCATCAGCGCCGCCTGTTCGGCGATGCCGCGCAGGCCGTAGTGGCCGGGCACCGGAACCGCGGGGTCGAAGCCGACGCCGTCGTCCACCACTTCCAGGCGGACCGCCGGCAGCGCGGGCGAGGCCGGATCGGTTGCGGCCGCCATCGACAAGGTAATGGCGACCCGGCTGGCGCGCGCATGGCGTTCGATGTTGCGCAGGGCTTCCTCGGCGATGCGGAACGCGACCTCGGCGCGCTCGCCGGCCAGCGCGGCGGCCTGCTCGTCGCTGGCCAGGACGGTGGGCACCCCGGTCCGGCGCTCGAAGCGGTCCGCCAGTTCGGCCAGCGCCGCGCCCAGCCCCAGTTCGCGCACGCCGTTGTGGCGCATCTGCTTGATCGCGGCCCGGGCCTCGTCCAGGCCGCTGCCGGCCACGGTCTCGGCGCTGGACAGCTCCGCGTCCAGTTCGCCGGGCGACATCCGCGCGCCCAGCTTGCGGATCATCCGCAACTGCGTCAGCACCGCCATCAAGGACTGCGCCAGCGTGTCGTGCAGGTCGCGGGCCATGCGCAGGCGTTCCCGGCCGATGGCCGCTTGCCGGGCTTCCTCGGCCATCCGCTCGATCCGGGCGGTGCGATCGGCCACGCGCCGGTCGAGTTCCGTGTTCAGTTGCAGCAGCGCCTGCTTTTCCTCGCTCAGTCTTTGCAGCGTGGCCGCCAGCGTGTTGCCGATGTGCGCGACCTCGTCGACCCCATGCACCGCGTCCAGTTCGACCCGCCGGCCCTGCTGCACCGCCTGCGCCCGTCCGGCCAGGCGCCGCAGCGGCCGCAGCAGCACGTGGGTGGCGTAGGCCGCCAGCAGCGCGGCCAGCAGGCCCGACAGGAAGGTCGCCACGAACACGATGTCGCGCGTCCGCCGCGCTGCGCCCAGCGCCACCCTGGCGTCCTGCCGGACCGTGACGGTCCAGTCGAAAGCCTGGCCCGCAAGCACGTTCGCGGAGTAGGCTCCCACCAGCATGCGATCGGCGTCCTCGGCTCCCCGCCTGCCCGGGCCGATCAGCACATGGCCGTTCCTGTCGCTGAGCGAAACCTGGACGTGCCGTTCGGTGTTCAGTCCCTGTTCCAGGTCATGCAGGACCGTGCCCAGCCAGGACCACGACAGGGCGCCGACGATCGCGTCCGGCGCATGGCCGCCGTCGCGTTGCAGCGGCACGGCGATCTCAATGGCGTCCGGCCGCAGGTCGGCCGCCGGGGCCGTCCCGCCCGGCTCGAAGGAAAACGCCGTGCCGGAACGGCTGCTGGACGAAGCGCCTGTGGCGAGCCGGCCCCGCCCGTCCATCACCGACAGCGACGAGAATTCCGGGAACTCCCGGTAGATGGCGGCCAGGTGCCGGCTGAGCGAACCGGGAGCATCGTCGGAGGACGCGGCGATCTGCGACGCGGCGGCCTTGATGACGGACTCCCGCGTGGCCAGCGCCGATTGCAGGTTGGCCATGATCTGCATGGCGAACTGGCGCAGCAGCCGCTCGTGGTCGTCCTGGGCCTGCTGCTCGGCCCGGGATGCCGAAAAGGCCGCGCCCAGCACGGCGGCGATCACCACGACGACAAACACGACCGACCCGATGGCGGCCGACAGGCTGTGCCTGGGATTCAGGCGCTGCCAGGGCGAATCCTCTTTCATGGATGAGCGTCCATGCCCGGATGCCCACGAGTATCGCAGAGCCCCCCGCCCGGCGAAAGTGACTTTCGGCACTGTAAGCACGGCCCGGGCGGACGCTAAGCTGTGTCCTCGACCACCAACCACCGGTCTCGGGACCTCGGCGCATCATGTGGCGTTCCATGCTGGATGAACTCGTGGATGCGGTATCCCGGAGTGCTAAATTGCCTCCGGAGCAGGCGTCGCTGGCCGTTGCCGCGACGCTGCGATACCTGACGGCCCACATGCCGTCCCCGGTGGTCGGCGCCCTGCATGCCGCGCTCGGGATGGCCGACCCGCCCGACACCTGCTCCGAACGGACAACCGACGAATCACACGACCCGCAGGCCTGACCATGCCGCCAGAAGATCGCGCCACCGCCAGCAAGCTGAGGCTGCTGATCGCCGACGACCAGCCCCTGATACGGCGCGCGCTGTCGATGACGCTGGGGGCCGAGCCGGACATCGAGGTCGTGGGACTGGCGGCCAACGGCCAGGAGGCCATCGACCTGGCCCTGCGGCTCCAGCCCCAGGTCGTCATCATGGACCAGCAGATGCCGGGCGTCAGCGGCGCCGAGGCCACCCGCGAGATCACCACCCGTCTGCCCGACGTGCGCATCGTCATCCTGACCACGTTCGACGACGACGAACTCGTGTTCGAGGCCATCCGTTCCGGTGCACACGCCTACCTGTTGAAGGACGCCACCGAGGACATCGTGCTCGAGACGGTCAGGGCGGTGCACCAGGGGGAGTCGCGGCTGTCGCCCACCATCGCGCGCAAGGTGCTGGCGCAGCTGCGCGCGCTGTCCGAGCGGGAGGAACCGCCCCCGGAGGCGGCCCCCAGCCCCGCCGGCCAACCCCCGGCCGTCCCCGAGGAAGCCTTGACGGAAAAAGAGCATCGCGTCCTCGACCTGCTGGCCCAGGGCATGACCAACAAGCAGATCAGCGCGGCGGTATTCCTGGCGGAAGGAACGGTGAAGAACTACGTCAGCCGCATCATGGAAAAGCTGCACGCCCACACCCGGACGGAACTCGCGCTGCGTGCGGCAAGAAAGCGGTAGCGCCGCGCGAACTCGTGACCGCCGCCATCGCGAAAGATGACCATCGGCACTATCGCGCCGCCCCCGCGCTCCGTAGATTGGCAACCAGGGCCCACCGACAAGCGCGGGGCCCTCGTTCCCAAGCTCAAGGAGCACCAAGATGAAGACCGCACTGCACCTCACATCCCTCGCCATCGCTGCCATGATGTCGCTCGGCTCCGCCGGGGCCTGGGCACAGACTACGCGCCTCCAGGAGGACCAGGCCCAGCTCAAGTCCGACCAGGGCGCCATGCCCCACGACAAGGCGCAACTGGCCACCGATCAGGCCAAGCTCAAGTCCGACAAGACGCATGGCGAAATGGCCGCCCAGTCGCCCGACTCCATGCGCGTCGCCAACGACAAGCAGGACATCCATGGCCTGAAGAAGGACATCCGGCACGAGAAGCGCCACTCGGCCCAGCGCAAGGAAGACCGCGCCGAACTCAAGGGCGAGAAGGCCAAGCTGGCCCACGACCAGACGCAGATGCACGCGGACAACAAGCACGGCCGCATGGCCGCGACCTCGGCCGACGCGGAGAAGGTCTACAAGGACAAGCAGGTGATCAAGGGCGAGAAGAAGGACATCGCCGCGGACCATGCCGCGGTGAAAGCCGACACGAAGTAGCGGATGCGGGGTTTCGTGGCGAACTGGGCGGGCCCGGCCCTAATCCCCGGCCCCGCCCAGTTCGTCCGGCCCCGCCTGTTTCTCGATGGCCGCCTGCCGCAAGTGCACCCGCATGAAATCGGCGGCGGCCTCGCGCTGTCCCGACAGCAACAGATCGATCAACACCAGGTGTTCCCGGCAGCGGCGCTCGGCCTGCTGGCGGTCCACCGCCTTCTGGTACTCCATGAGGCGGCGCAGGCGGTCCAGCCGCTTCAGCGAATCCAGGATGAAGGCATTGCCGGAACAGGCCGCGATGGTTTCGTGCAGGCGGCTGTTGGCATCGAACAGGTAGGCCGGCGACGCGGTGTGGACCGCGCCCGCGACCAACGCTTCCTGTTCCGCGCGGCATTGCAGCAGCGCCTCGCGATCGAGCTTGAAGCTCGGTTCCAGTATCCCGCCCGACTCCAGCATCAGCCTGAACCGGTAGCCTTGTCCATAGGCCTCGGCCGAGGCCAGCGTGGGCAGGAAAGCCCAGCCGTGGCCGGGTAGCCGTTCGGCCCATCCCTCTTGCGCCATCCGCCGCAGGATGGCGGCCAGTTCCCCACGGGTCACGCCATAACGGCGCATGAATTCACTTTCGGTGAAGCGGTCGGGCAGGAGGCCCGCCAGGCGTTCGCGGGCGATGCGGAAATAGACATCGTCCTCGCCGGCGGCGCCGTAGGCTTCCTCGGCCTGTTGCCGGGGCAGGCGTACGGCCACCTCGGTGACCACGTAGCCGCCCTCGGGCCGTGCCTCGACCACCCGCTCGGCCGCCAGGCGCTCCAGCGCGCGGCGGATGGGCGAGCGCGACACGCGGAATTGTTCGGCCAGCGCGCGCTCGGGCAGGCGCTGCCCGGCTCCCAGGCCCTGGGTGGCGATGTAGCGGTGGATGTCGGCCGCGAGCGTATCGGTAAGGGGTCGGGTCACGAAGGGACGGGAAAGGAAAGGCTCCGGCAATCATACACGCCGTCCTATCGACGCCTTTCATTGGAACTTATCAATCAAAAAGAACCTTTCAATAGCTTTTTGAAGCTGGTTTTTCTTTTTATTTTGGTACTATGATTCGATAAAATACCATTCAACAGGAAGACCAGGCATGAACGGAACGCGCATGGACACCGGCACCGACCGGGTCTCGCTGGCGGCGGTCGAGGCACCCACGGTGCCACCGCCCCAGGGGGCCTGCGATTGCCATGTCCATGTCTTTGCGCCCGCCCGCCACCCCTATGCGGCGGATCGCGCCTATACCCCGGGCACGGCCGGGACCGGCGACCTGAGTGCCTTCCTGGCGCGGCTGGGCATGGCGCGCGTGGTGCTGGTGCAGCCCAGCGTCTATGCCTCGGACCATGCCGCGCTGCTGGAAGGCCTGCGCACGCTCGGGCCGGACCGGGCCCGCGGTGTCGCGGTGCTGGATGAATCCGCCGGCCGGCCGCTCGACCTGGCGGCCCTGCACGAGCAGGGCGTGCGGGGCGTGCGCCTGAACCTGGCGGTGCGAGGCCAGGACGACGGGCCGGATGCCGCCAGCCAGTTGCTGCGCGCCCGGGACCGGATCGCGCCGCTGGGATGGCACCTGCAACTGCATGCGGATATCGCCCGGGTGGCCGCCCTGGCCAGCACGCTGGCGGCGCTGGAAATTCCCGTGGTGCTGGATCATTTCGCCGGCTTGCGCGCCCATCCCGGCGCCGCGACCGCCGGGCCGGCCGACACCGTGGTGGCGCTGGCGCGCGCCCTGCCCCTGTACGTGAAGTTGTCGGCCCCCTATCGCGCCGCGCCGGACGGCGCACACCTGGACCAACTGGCGGCGTTCACCCGGCGCCTGGCCGACGCCGCTCCCGACCGCCTGCTGTGGGCGTCGGACTGGCCGCATACCGGCGGCCACGGCGTCCGGCAAGGCGGGCCCGACCGCATCGAACCGTTCCGGTCCGAGAACGCCGGCGCCGCGCTCGATCGCCTGCGCGGCTGGCTGCCGGACCCGGCCCACTGGCCCCGCATCCTGGTGGACAACCCCGCCCGGCTCTACGCATTCCCGGCGCCTGGCGCACCGGCCTCTTCGCTTTCCTAGACAGGACCCGACATGCTGATTTCCACCAACCCCGCCACCGGCGAGGCCATCGCCCAGTACCCGCTGCACGATCCGGCGCATGTCGATGCCGTGCTGGATGCCGCGGCGCGGGCCCAGGCGCGCTGGCGCACCCTGCCCATCGCGGCGCGCGCCGCGGGCATGCGCCGCGCCGGCGAACTGCTGCGCCAGCGCAAGGAGGCCTACGCGCGGCTGATCACGCTGGAGATGGGCAAGCCCCTGTCCGAGGCGCTGGCCGAGATCGAGAAATCCGCGTGGACCTGCGACCACTACGCGGACCATGCCGCGCGCCTGCTGGCCGACGAACCCGTGCCGGCCAACGGCAGCTATAGCGCCGTCACCTACGATCCGCTGGGCGTCGTGCTGGCGATCATGCCGTGGAACTATCCGTTCTGGCAGTTCGTGCGCTTCGCCGCGCCCACGCTGTGCGCCGGCAACGGCGCGGTGCTCAAGCACGCGGGCAACGTGCCGCAATGCGCGCTGGCCCTGGAGGACCTGTTCCGCGACGCCATCGGCGTCCCCGGCCTGGTCGGCAACGTGTTCATCGAACCGGAGCGCGTCGCCGCGCTGATCGACGATCCGCGCATCGCCGCCGTCACGCTGACCGGCTCGACCGCCGTCGGCAAGCTGGTGGCCGCGCAGGCCGGACGCGCCATGAAGAAGCAGGTACTGGAGCTGGGCGGCTCGGACCCCTTCATCGTGCTGGCCGATACCGACATCGAGCGCGCCGCCGCCGCGGCGGCCAAGGCGCGCTTCTCGAACACGGGCCAGAGCTGCATTTCCGCCAAGCGCTTCATCGTCGACGAACGCGTGGCCGACGAGTTCTCGGCCCGCTTGTGCGCCCATGCCGGCGCGCTGCTCATGGGCGATCCGCTGCAAACCGGCACCGGCCTGGGTCCCATGGCGCGCGCCAACCTGCGCACGGCGCTGCACGACCAGGTCGAACGCTCGCTGGCCCAGGGCGCCGAACTGAAGCTGGGTGGCCGCATGCCCGACGGCCCCGGATTCTTCTATCCGGCAACCGTCCTGGACCACGTCACGCCCACCATGGCCGCGGGCTGCGAGGAAACCTTCGGTCCCGTCGCCGCCGTCATGCGGGTGCGCGATACCGAGGCGGCCATCGCGCTGGCCAACGCGACCGAGTTCGGCCTGGGCGCGGCGCTGTGGACGGGAGACGTGCAAGGCGCGCGCGAACTGGCCCGCGGCATCGAGGCGGGCGCGGTATTCGTCAACGGCATCGTCGCCTCGGACGCGCGGCTGCCGTTCGGCGGCATCAAGCAATCGGGCTATGGCCGCGAACTGGGCGCGGCCGGCATCCGCGAGTTCACCAACATCAAGACCTACTGGGTGGGCCCGGCCACCTGAACCTCACCAGGACGACAACCATGACCATCAAGACTCCCTCCGGCGCGGCCCTGCTCGCGCTGGACACCCTGCCCGCCTACGACCGCGGCGGCGGCGCCTCGACCACGCCGCTGGTGGGCCGCGCCGTCGGCTCGGACAGCTTCATCACCGGCTACACGAGCTTCGGCCCCGGCGCGCAGATCCCTTTCCACAGCCACAACTGCCAGGAAAGCGTGGTGCTGATCGAAGGCGAGGCCGTGCTCGACATCGACGGCCAGGAACACCGGCTCAAGCCGCTGGACGCGACCTTCATCCCGCCCAACGTGCCGCACCGCTTCCGCAACCTCTCGGCCACCCAGCCCATGCGCATCCTGTGGATCTACGCGACGCTGGATGCCACCCGCACGCTGGCCGATTCGGGCGAAACCCGCCCGGTGTCGGCCGAACACCACTGATCCCCCCGCACAAGGCCACCTCATCATGCGCTTCCTCGTACTTCCCGGCGACGGCATCGGCCCCGAGATCGTCGCCTCCGCCATCGACGTCCTCAGGCAGGCCGATCGCACCTACGGCCTGGACCTCGCCTTCGACTACGAAGACGTCGGCTTCGCCAGCCTGGAGAAACACGGCACCACGCTGCGCGAGTCGGTGCTCGAACAGGCACGCGGCTACGACGGCATCATCCTGGGCACCCAGTCCCACGCCGACTATCCCGCGCCCGAGCAGGGCGGCCGCAACATCTCGGCCGCCTTCCGCTGCGATCTCGACCTCTACGCCAACGTGCGCCCCGCGCGCTCGCGGCCTTTCCTGGGCCGCGGCGCGCACGGCATGGACCTGGTCATCATGCGCGAAGCCACCGAGGGCTTCTATCCCGACCGCAACATGCACCAGGGCTGGGGCGAGATGATGCCTTCGCCGGACATGGCGATCTCGGTGCGCAAGATCACCGCCCATTGCAGCGAACGCATCGCGCGCCGCGCCTTCGAGCTGGCGCGCAAGCGGCGCGGGCGCGTCACCGCCATCCACAAGGCCAACAGCTTCCACATGACCGACGGCCTGTTCCTGCGCGAAGTGCGCAAGGTCGCGGCCGACTTCCCCGACGTCGTGCTGGACGACCTGCTGGTCGATGCCTCGACCGCCTACCTGGTGCGCGACCCCGCGCGCTTCGACGTCATCGTCGCCACCAATTTCTATGGCGACATCCTGTCCGACCTGGCCAGCGAACTGTCCGGCAGCCTGGGCCTGGCCGGATCCGTGATGGCCGGCGACACGCTCTGCTGCGCGCAGGCCCAGCACGGATCGGCGCCCGACATCCAGGGCCAGGACAAGGCCAACCCGACGTCGATGATCCTGTCGGTGGCCATGCTGCTGAACTGGCTGGGCGAGCATCGCGGCCAGCCGTCCTGCACCCGGGCCGGCGCCGCCATCGACGCGGCCGTGGACGCCGTGCTGGCCGATCCCGCCACCCGCACGGCCGACCTGGGCGGCGCGCTGGGATGCCGCGCCTTCGGCGCCGCCGCCGCGAAACGGCTCGAACGTTGATCCCGACGGGGCGGCCCCGGCCGCCCCGAACCTTGCCCGATTCCAAGAACACACAGGAGACACCATGAAGATCGCATCGCTTTTCGCGGCGGCACTGACCGCTACCCTGGGCACCGCCACCGCGCCGGCCCAGGCCGCCTATCCCGACAAACCCGTCACGGTCATCGTGCCTTTCGCGCCGGGCGGGGGCAGCGACAACATCGCCCGCTATGTCGCCTCGCGTCTGTCCGAACGGACCGGCGGCACCTTCGTGATCGAGAACAAGCCCGGCGCCGGCACCAACATCGGCAACCAGCTCGCCGCACGCGCGCCGGCCGACGGTTATACGCTGCTGTTCGGCCAGGTCACGCTGTCCATCAATCCCTACCTGTACAAGGACCTGGGCTACGACGTGAAGAAGAACTTCGCGCCGGTCGGCATGATCGCCACGTCGCCCACCGTGCTGATCGTGGCGGCCCAGTTCCCCGCGCGCACGCTGAAGGAAGCCATCGACCTGATCCGTGGCAAGCCCGGCACCGTCAACTTCGGCTCCGGCGGAGCGGGAACCTCGGTGCACCTGTCGGGCGAACTGTTCAAGTCCCTGATCCAGGGCGACATGCAGCACGTTCCATACAAGGGCAGCAGCCCGGCCATGACCGACCTGATAGGCGGACGCCTGCAGATGATGTTCGATACCGCGCCGTCGGCACTGCCCCAGATCAAGGGCCGCAAGGTCCGCGCGCTGGCGGTCACGGGCAAGTCGCGCCTGGTCGACCTGCCCGACGTCCCGACCTTCGCCGAGGCCGGCCTGCCGGCCTTCGACGCGCCCGCCTGGTACGGCATGCTGGCGCCGGCGGGGACCCCGGCCGGCGTGATCGCCACCCTGAACGAACAGATCAATGCGATCCTGGACGAAGCGGCCACCAAGCGGCGGATGCAGGAACTGGGGGTGGCGCCCAGCCCCGGCAAGCCCGAGGACATGGCGGCCTTCATGGACACCGAGAGCCGGCGGTGGCAGGCCACGGTGCAGTCGGCGAACGTCAGCCTGCAATAGGAGGACAATCAGGGCAGATTTGTTTTCCGCCGAAGGGAATACTGGACGGCCCGCCCCCGTATACCGTTCAAACACCCTTCATCAACCACCAAGGAGCATCCCATGGTAGCCAGGAAAACAACGCTTCTGCCCTCACTGCTGCTGGCGACGGCGGCCCTGTTCGGCTCGTCGGCGGCGCAGGCGGCCCCCGCCCAGGCGAAGGACGGCGTGCTCGCCGGCGGCAACGGCATGACGCTCTACGTGTTCGACAAGGACGTCGCCGGCAGCGGCAAGAGCGTGTGCAACGGCCCGTGCGCGACCAACTGGCCGCCGTTGATGGCAGCGGCCTCGGACAAGGCCGAGGGCGACTACACGGTCATCACCCGCGACGACGGCAAGGCCCAGTGGGCGTACAAGGGCAAGCCGCTGTACTTCTGGGCCAAGGACCAGAAGCCGGGCGACAAGACCGGCGACGGCGTCAACAGCATCTGGCACGCCGCCAAGCCCTGACCGGCCCATGGACAGCCGCGCGGTCACCGCCCTGCTTCCGCGTCTGCGGCGCTATGCCCGCGCGCTGGCGGGCGATCGCGCGGCGGCCGACGATCTGGTGCAGGACACCCTGGAACGCGCCTGGGCGCGCCTGCACACGTGGCACACCGGGCGCGACCTGGGCGCGTGGCTGCTGTCCATCATGCACAACCTGCGCGTGGACCAGTTGCGGGGGCAGCGGTTGAGCACGGTGCCCTGGAACGAGACCCTGGACGATATGCCGTCGCGGCCCACACAGGCGGACGGCATCGAACTCGAGGACCTGGAAAACGCGCTCGCGCAGTTGCCGGAAGACCAGCGGGCGGTCCTGCTGCTGGTCGCGCTGGAAGGGATGCGCTACACGGAGGTCGCGGACACCCTGGGCATTCCTCTGGGCACCGTCATGTCCCGGCTGTCCCGGGGCCGGGAGCGCCTGCGGCTGATCCTGGACGGACAGCCGCCCGCGGCCGGAACACTGCGGATGATCAAGTAAAACCATGATGCCCATCACCGAAGCCGATCTGCATGCCTACGTCGATGGCGAGCTGTCGCCCGCGCGGCGGGCCGACGTGGAGGCCCATCTTGCCGGCCATCCGGACGCCGCCCTGCGCGTGCGGGCATGGCAGGAGCAGAAGCACGCTGTGCAACGCCTGTTCGAGCCAGTGCTGGACGAACCTATCCCGCCCGCGCTGGAAGCCGCGGCGGTTCCCCCCGGCGCCCGGCAACGCGGGTCGGCGCGGCCCGCCCTGCGCATCGCCGCCGGCGTCATGCTGGCCCTGCTGGGCGGCATGGCCGGCTGGTGGGGACATGGCCGCTACCAGGCCTCGGCCATCGCCGACGCGCGGCCGTCCTTGCCCCAGCAGGCCGCGATCGCCCATGCGGTCTACAGCCCGGACGTGCGCCGGCCGGTCGAGATCGGCGCGGACCAGGAGACCCAGCTCGTCACCTGGCTGTCGCGGCGGCTGGGCCAGGACGTGCGGGCGCCCAAGCTGGGCAGCCTGGGCTTTGAACTGGTCGGCGGACGCCTGCTGCCGGGCAGCGAAGGCCCCGTGGCTCAATTCATGTACCAGGACGCCGGCGGACAGCGCCTGACCCTGTATGTCAGCACCGAACGCGACGGCAATCCGGACACGGCCTTCCGCTTCGCGCGCGAAGGCGGCATCAACGTCTTCTACTGGATAGACGGGCCCTTCGGCTACGCCCTGTCGGCCGGGGTTTCCAAGGATGAACTGGCGCGGGTGGCCTCGGCCGTGTACGACCAGTTGGACAAGCGCCTGCCTCGCCACTAGCCGTTGCATGGTCCCATCGATCGCGGGTTAACCCTAGATAGTGAGCGCGTTTTAACTGGTCTACTATCCGTACCAGCAGACCAGTTACTCGACCCTACCCGCAAGGACCACCCCGCTCATGAGCCCCCGTCTTCCCCGTATTCCGCGCCGCCGGTCGCTGGCCGCCCTGGCCGCCGGCCTGCTGTTGGGCGCGGCCGGCACCGCCGCCGCCCAGGACTATCCGCGCCAGCCCATCAAGCTGCTGGTGCCGTCGGTGCCCGGCAGCGCGCCCGACGCCTTCGCCCGGATCCTGGCGGAACCCCTGTCCAGTGGGCTGGGGCAGAAGGTCGTGGTCGAGAACAAGCCCGGCGCGGGCGGGCTCATCGCCATGGAGACGCTGGCCAAGGCAGAGCCGAACGGCTACACGCTGGCGATCGCCCACGACGGCAACATGGCGATCAACACCATCGTCTACAAGCAACTGCCCTACCGGCCCTTGCAGGATTTCACGCCGGTCTCGCTGCTGGGCTTCAACGAGTTCGTGCTGGCCGCCAATCCGTCGCTGAAGATCAAGACCTTCGCCGAATTCGTGGCCTACGCGCGCGGCAAGCAGGGCAAGGCCACGTACGGGTCGGCGGGCGTGGGTTCGCCCAACCACCTGTTCATGGAACAACTGATGCAGGCCGCCGGCATTCCGCTCTCGCACGTGCCCTACAAGGGCGGTCCGGCCGCGATGCAGGATCTCCTGGGCGGCCAGATCGACGTGATGCTGGTCGGGCTCTCGCCCGCCCTGCCGCACATCCAGGGCGGCAAGCTGGTGGCCGTGGCGGTGCCGCAGGCCGCGCGCTCGAAGATGCTGCCCGGCACGCCCACGGTGGGCGAGTCCATCCCGGGCTTCTCGACGCGCACGTGGTTCGGCCTGTACGGTCCGGCCGGACTGCCGGCGGCCGTGGTCGAGCGCCTGAACCGGGAACTGCGCCGCGTGCTGGCCGATCCGGCGGTGAAGGACCGCATCGCCGCGCAAGGCATGGTGGCCGAGGCCGGTTCGCCCGCCACGCTGGCGGCCATGACGGAAGAAGACATCCGCCGCTACCGCCAGTTGGCCGACGCGATCAAATTAGAAGCCAATTGAGATGTCCACCCGGCGCCCCAACTTCCTGATCTTCGTGACCGACCAGCAGCGCGCGGACCACCTCGGCTGCTATGGCAACACGCAGGTGCGCACCCCGCACATCGACGGCATCGCCGCGCGCGGCACGGTGTTCGAGCAGTGCTACGTGGCCTCGCCGGCGTGCATGCCCAACCGCGCCGCGATCATGACCGGGCGCATGCCCGGCGCGGCCGGGGCGCGCATGAACGGCGTGCCGCTGCCGCTGGACAGCCGCACTTTCGCCGACGCGCTGCGCGAGGCCGGCTGGCGCACGGCGCTGATCGGCAAGAGCCATCTGCAGAACATGACGGATGTCCAGCCGTCCTGGCGCAAGGGCGAGGGCGCCGACCGGCCGCAGGCACGGCGCGAGGACCGCGACAGCCCCGCCTACGAGCAGGAGTCGGTGGTGCGCTGGCGGGATCCGGACCATGCGGTGCGCCTGCCGTACTACGGTTTCGACCACACCGAGCTGTGCCTGGAGCACGGCGACGAAGTCGGCGGCGCCTACGACCGCTGGCTGCTGGCCCGCTGCCCCGAGGCCGAGACGCTGCGCGGCCCGGACCACGCCCTGCCCGGCGGCCAGACGGCGGCGCCGCAGGCTTGGCGCACCGCGCTGCCCGAGGACCTGTATCCCAGCGCCTTCGTCCGGGACCGCGCGATCGACTGGCTGGAAGACCATGCCGCGCGGGGCGACCAGCCCTTCCTGCTGGCCTGCTCCTTCCCCGACCCGCACCACCCTTTCACGCCGCCCGGCCGCTACTGGGACATGTACCGGCCCGAGGACATCGAACTGCCCGCGACCTGCGGACCGGCCACGCCGGCGGACACGCCGCTCAAGCGCGCGCTGCACGAGGAACTCGCCGCCGGCCGGCGCTCCACGGCCGGCAGCCGGGTCATCGCCGTCACCCAGGACGAGGCCCGCGCGGCCATCGCGCTGAACTACGGCGCCATCACCTGCATCGACGACATGGTCGGCGCCATCCTCGCGAAGCTGGAAGCCCTGGAGCTGGCGCGCGACACCGTGGTGCTGTTCCTGAGCGACCACGGCGATTTCATGGGCGACCACGGCCTGCTGTTCAAGGGCCCGCTGCACTACCGGAGCGTGATCCGCATGCCGCTGATCTGGGCCGATCCCCAGGCCGGCGCAGGCGGCCGGCGCACCGACCTGGCCAGCGCGATCGACATCGGTCCGAGCATCCTGGCGCGCGCGGGCCTGGTCCCGCCGCATGGCACGCAGGGGCGGGATCTCGCGCCCGCCGCCGCGCCCGCCGCGCCGCGCGCCTCGGTCCTGGTCGAGGAAGAAGGCCACCGCCCCATGCCCGGCAGCGGCCTGCCCAAGGTGCGCACGCTGGTCACCGGCCACTGGCGCCTGTCGGTCCATGCGTTCGAGGAATGGGGGGAACTCTACGATCTGCGCGACGATCCGGACGAATCCGTGAACCGCTGGGACGATCCCGCCTGCGCCACGGTCCGGGCGGAACTGATGCTGGAACTGGTGCGCGCCATGGCGCGGCACGCGGACGAATGCCCGCTGCCGGCGCGGATGGCCTGAGGAGACAGGTATGCTTACCGAACCAGTGACCAAAGTAACAGGGATCACACGCATGCAGCTCATCTCCCGTATCCCCGGCGATACCCCGAACATCACGCGCCGGACCATCCGCGACCAGATCAGCGACAAGCTCGCCTACATGATCCACTCGGGCCTGCTGCGGCCAGGCGACGAACTGCCGTCCGAGCGCGAACTGGCGACCACGCTGGGCGTCTCGCGCGAGACCGTCCGCGCCGCCATCGGCGTGCTCCAGGCATGGCGCATGCTGGAAGTCAGCCAGGGCGCGCGCACCCGCGTGCTGGGACCGGGCGCGGTGGCGGTGCAGGACTCGGTCAGCACGCTGCGCGACCTGGGTGACCGGTCGCTGGAGGAGGTAGCCGAGGCGCGCGCCGCCGTGGAGATCCAGGTGATCCGCCTGGCCACCCGCCGCATCACGCCCGCGCAGTTGAACCGGCTGGACCGCCTGGTGGCGGACCAGGAAACCATGATGGACGATCCCGTCCGCTTCCAGATCTCGGACCAGGAATTCCACCAGGTGCTGTACCGCGCCTGCGGCAACGGCCTGCTGGCCGACGTGGTGTTCGACTTCTACGGCTATGCGCTGGAACACCGGCGCCGCGCCTTGCAGCGGTCGGGCGCGATCGCGCACAGCGTGACCGACCACCGGGCCATCGTCGCCGCGCTCAAGAGCGGCGACCCGGAAACCGCGGTGGCCGCCATGCAGCGGCACCTGGACCAGGTCCATCGCACCACGCTACAGGAACTCGATCACTCATGAGCACCCCCACTTCCCTGGACCCGCGGGCCGAGAGCCTGTTCGGACCGGACAGCCGGCTCGAACGCCTGTACACCGGCGCCACCTGGAGCGAAGGCCCCGTGTGGCTGGCCGCGCAGCGCATGGTGCTGTGGAGCGACATCCCCAACAACCGCATCCTGGCCTGGGACGAACGCGAAGGCGGGCGCGTCTGGCGCGACCGGGTCGAGTTCACCAACGGCCACACCGCCTCGGCGGACGGCTCGCTGCTGCACTGCTCGCACGGCATGCGCGCCATCCTGCGCACGCGCTTCGACAGCGCCGGCCGCCCCGGCGCGCCCGAGGTGCTGGTCGACCGCTACCAGGGCCGCCGCCTGAATTCGCCCAACGATCTGGTCGAGAAGCGCGACGGCAGCATCTGGTTCACCGATCCGCCCTACGGCATCCTGTCCGACCGCGAAGGCCATCAGGCGCCGTCCGAGCTGCGCGCCCACTACGTGTTCCGCTACGACCCGGCCACCGGCGCGCTGGACATCGCCAGCGACTTTCCCGAGGAACCCAACGGCCTGGCGTTCTCGCCCGACGAAAGCGTGCTGTACGTGACCGACACCTCGGCCGCGCTGCGCCAGGACGGTAGCGGCCACCACCACATCCTGGCCTTCGACGTGATCGGCGGACGCACGCTGGCCCGCCCCCGCGTGTTCGCCGTGGTCGAACCCGGGCTGGCCGACGGCATACGGGTGGACGAACGCGGCTGGGTCTACACCAGCAGCGAGGACAGCGTCCAGGTCTACCACCCCGACGGCACCCGCCTGGCCCGCATCCCCGTCCCCGAGAAGGTCGGCAACCTGACTTTCGGCGGCGCCGCGCGCGACGAACTCTACATCTGCGCGTCGACGTCGCTGTACCGCATCCGCCTGAACACGCACGGCCATTCCTGAGAGCCCGCCATGAGCCAAGACACCCTCCTGCTGGTAGAAAAATGTTCGCACTGCATCAGCTGGTACGACCCCGAATCGGGCGAGCGGCTGCGCAGCCTGCCCCTGCCTGATTTCCCGCACGAATTCGTGATCGACGCGGCGCAGCGCTACGTCTACGTGGGGCACTACGGCGTCGAGACCTCCGGCCACGTCGGCCCGGGGGGATCCGCGATCCTGCAGATCGATATTCGTTCGGCCCAACTGGTAAGGTCTATAGACCTGTTCCCGTTCAACCGCATCCACGGCATGCAGATGGACCAGCACGACCGGCTCTACGCGCTGAGCGAGGAAAAGGCCATGCTGCTGGTGCTGGACCAGCCCGATACCGACACCGCGCCCAAGCGCGCCATGCCGTCGGGCGGCGTGAAAAGCCACCTGTTCGTGCTGACGCGCGACGGCCAGACCGCCTTCAGCATGAACCTGCTCAGCCACACGGTGACGAAGCTGCGCCCCTGGGAACCGCTGTCCCAGCCCGTGGCCTGCCATCCGGGCCTCAAGCCCGAGGGCTGCTGCCTGAGCGAGGACGAGCGCACCCTGTTCGTCAGCAACCGCTGGAGCAACACGCTGTCGGCGATCGACACCGAGACCATGGAAGTGCGCCTGACGGTGCCTTCGCGCGAGGACGCGACCCGCATCTACCGCGCCGGCAACCGTCTCCTGGTGACCAACTACGGCGACCGCAGCGTCTCGGTGGTCGACCCCGCCACCTTGCAGGAAACCGGCTACGTGAAGATGGACGCACGCGCCATCGCGCTGTCGCTCGATCCCACCCGGCCGCTGGCCTACATCTCGCAGGACGACGACCGCGTCGGCGTGCTGGACCTGCAATCGCTGCGCTTCACGCGCTTCATCGCCACGCAGCGCGAACCCGACGTCTCCCGGATCGTCCGGATCTGAGCCCCTTTCACCTTCTTGATGGCTGACACTCCATGACTACCCCTCTTCGTCCCGTCGTCGCGCTCACCCTGGGCGATCCGGCGGGCATCGGTCCCGAACTCGTCGCGCGGCTGCTGTCGCGGCCGGACGTTCCGCGCCAGGCCAACATCGTGCTGGTCGGCGACCCCTGGCTCTGGGAACAGGGCCAGCGCGTGGCCGGCGTGCGGGTCGCGACCCGTCCGGTCGAGGACTTCGCCGAAGTCCGCGCGCGTCCGGACGCCGACGTACCCGCCTTCCTGCCGATGAACACCGTGGACCCGGTGGACGTGATCGTCGGCACGGCGCGGGCGGCGGGCGGCAAGTCGGTGCTGCAAGTGCTGGACCGCTGCATGACCGCGGCCATGGACGGCGAGATCGACGCCATCTGCTTCGCGCCGCTGAACAAGCACGCGATGAAGCTGGGCGGCCTGCGCCACGAGGACGAGCTGCATCACTTCGCCGAGTACCTGGGCGTGACGACTTATTTCTGCGAATTCAACACCATGGATGCGCTGTGGACCTCGCGCATCTCGTCGCACATCCCCATCAAGGACGTGCCGCGCTACATCGACAAGGACCGCATCAAGGACGCCACGCGCCTGATCCACCGCTCGCTGCTGGCCAACGGCATCGAGGCCCCGCGCGTCGCGGTGGCCGCGCTCAACCCACACGGCGGGGACGGCGGCACCTGCGGACGCGAGGAAGTCGAGATCATCGCGCCCGCCGTGCGCGAACTGGTGGCCGAGGGCCTGCCCATCGAAGGCCCGTACCCGGCCGACACCATCTTCCTGAAGGCCCGCGACGGCCAGGTCGATGCCGTCGTCACCATGTATCACGACCAGGGCCAGATCGCCATCAAGCTGCTGGGATTCTCGAAGGGCGTGACGGTCCAGGGCGGCCTGCCCATTCCCATCACCACGCCCGCCCACGGCACGGCCTACGACATCGCCGGCCAGGGCCGGGCCGATGACAACGCCATCGCCAACGCCTACGCCATTGCCTGCCGCATGGGCCTCGCCCAGCGCCAGGCCGCCACCCGATAACTTCTTTTTGCGAACCATCATGAAAATCAAATCCGTCCGCGCCCGCGTCTTCGAATGGAAGGGCAAGACCGTTCCGCCCCAGGCCAACTTCTGCTCCAACGCCATGGACGCCCTGTACGACCGCGGCGACTCCATGCAGACCTTCCGCTTCCACGGCTGGACCGTGGTCGAGATCGAGACCGACGACGGCATCGTCGGCCTGGGCAACGTCGCGCTGGCGCCCCACATCGCCAAGGCCATCATCGATCAGTACCTGGCCCCGCTGGTGATCGGCCAGGACCCCTGGGACTATGAATACCTGTGGCAGCGCATGTACCGCTCCACGCTGGCCTGGGGCCGCAAGGGCGTGGCCATGGCGGCCATCTCGGCGGTGGACCTGGCGATCTGGGACATCCTGGGCAAGTCGGTGAACAAGCCGGTGTTCAAGCTGCTGGGCGGCCGCACCAAGGAGCGCATCCCCTGCTACTACTCCAAGCTGTACCGGGGCGACCTGAAGGCCATGCAGGAAGAGGCGCAGACTTTCCTGGACCAGGGCTTCACCGCGTTCAAGATGCGCTTCGGCTACGGCCCCAACCACGGCACGCGCGGCGTGGCCGAGAACCTGAAGTCGGTGCAGGCCGTGCGCGAGGTCATCGGCTACGAGTCCGACCTGATGCTGGAGTGCTACATGGGCTGGGACCTGGACTACGCGCGCCGCATGCTGCCCAAGCTGGAGAAGTTCGAACCGCGCTGGCTGGAGGAACCCGTCATCGCCGACGACGTGGACGGCTATGCCGAACTGTCGCGCCTGAGCGCCATTCCCATCTCGGGCGGCGAACACGAGTTCACGCTGCACGGTTTCCGCCAGTTGCTGGACAAGAAGGCGGTATCGGTCGTGCAGTACGACACCAACCGCGTCGGCGGCATCACCGCGGCCCACAAGATCAACGCGCTGTGCGAGGCACATTCGATTCCCGTGATCCCGCACGCCGGCCAGATGCACAACTATCACCTGACCATGAGCACGCTGGCCTCGCCCATGAGCGAGTACTTCCCGAAGTTCGACGTGGAAGTGGGCAACGAGCTCTTCTACTACATCTTCAAGGGCGAGCCCGTCGCCAAGGACGGCTTCCTGCAGCTGGACGACACGCTGCCGGGCCTGGGCCTGACCCTGAACACCGAGTATCTCGATCAATTCCAGATCAGCGAGTGAACATCATGCGCGTCATCCAATTCATCGAGGACGGCCAGCTTTGCGTGGGCGTCGTGGCCGGCGACGACGAGATCGAAGTCAGCTCCGCCCGCGAGGGCGTCTACGGCCTGGCCTTGCAGGCGGCCCGCGAAGGCGTGCCGCTGGAAGCGCTGATCCGGAGCCTGGCCTCGGACCGCCGCGTCCGCTATCAGGCGCTGGTGGACGAGCGGCGCCTGCTGCCGCCGGTCACCCATCCCGACGCCGCGCGCATGCTGATCTCGGGCACCGGCCTGACCCACCTGGGCAGCGCCGCGTCGCGCGATGCCATGCACGCCAAGCTGCAGGAAAACACCAACCTGACCGACTCCATGAAGATGTTCAAGCTGGGCGTCGAGGGCGGCAAACCGGCGGCGGGCCAGGCGGGCGCGCAGCCCGAGTGGTTCTACAAGGGCGACGGCAGCCTGCTGGTGGCGCCGGAGTGCGACTTCCCCGTGCCCGGCTTCGCGCTGGACGCGGGCGAGGAACCCGAGCTGGTGGGTGTCTACCTGGTGGACGATCAGGGCGCGCCGCGCCGCATCGGCTTCGCCGTGGGCAACGAATTCTCCGACCACCTGACCGAGCGCTTCAACTACCTGTGGCTGGCGCATTCCAAGCTGCGGCCCTGCGCCTTCGGGCCGGAACTGCTGCTGGGCGAGCTGCCCGCCGACCTGCGGGGCGCCAGCCGCATCGTGCGCGAGGGCGAGGTCCTTTGGGAGAAGCCCTTCGTCACCGGCGAGGCCAACATGAGCCACACCCTGGCCAACCTGGAACACCACCACTTCAAGTATGCGCAGTTCCGCCGCCCCGGCGACCTGCACGTGCACTACTTCGGCACGGCCACGCTGAGCTTCTCCGACCAGATCCGCACCGTGGACGGCGACCGCTTCGAGATCTCGCTGAACGGCTTCGGCCGCCCCCTGCGCAACGCGGTCCGCTTCGAACCCGCCCAGGCCGTGGTCGGCGTCACCTCCCTGTAGAACCGACATGAACACACCGGAATACCATCTGTACATAGCCGGCGAATGGGTGCCGGGCGTCTCCGCCCGCCCCAACGTCAACCCCTCGGACACGAGCGACGTGATCGGCCTGTACGCGCAGGCCGACGCCGAGCTGGCGCACCGCGCCATCGCCGCGGCAGCGCGGGCCCGGCCGGCCTGGGGCGCGTCCACGCCCCAGCAGCGCTTCGACGTGCTGGACGCGGTCGGCAACGAGCTGCTGGCGCGCAAGGAAGAAATCGGCCGCATGCTGTCGCGCGAAGAAGGCAAGACCCTGCCCGAGGGCATGGGCGAGGTCGCGCGCGCCGCCATGATCTTCAAGTTCTTCGCCGGCGAGGCGCTGCGCACGCCGGGCGACCTGCTGCCGTCGGTGCGGCCCAACGTCGGCGTGGAAGTATTCCGCCAGCCCGTGGGCACGGTCGGCCTGATCACGCCGTGGAACTTCCCCATCGCCATTCCGGCGTGGAAGATCGCGCCGGCGCTGGCCTACGGCAACACCGTCGTGTTCAAGCCCGCCGAGCTGGTGCCGGGTTCGGCCTGGCTGCTGGCCGAGATCCTGTCGCGCACCGCGCTGCCCAAGGGCGCGTTCAACCTCGTCATGGGCGCGGGCTCGGCGGTCGGCCAGGCCTTCGTCGATTCCCCCGAGGTCCAGGCCATCAGCTTCACCGGCTCGGTGGCCACCGGCCGCCGCATCATCGCCAGCGCCACCGCGCGCGGCGCCAAGGTGCAGTGCGAGATGGGCGGCAAGAACCCGCTGGTGGTGCTGGACGACGCCAACCTGGAGCAGGCCGTGGAAACCGCGGTGCAGGGGTCGTTTTTCTCCACCGGCCAGCGGTGCACGGCATCGAGCAAGCTGATCGTGACCGCGAACATCCATGACCGCTTCGTGCAGGCGATGCGCGAACGCATGGCCAAGCTGAACGTCGGCCACGCACTGCGCGCCGGCGTGGACATCGGGCCGGTGGTGGACGAGCGCCAGCTCGCGCAGAACCTGTCCTACCTGGACATCGCCCGGCGCGAGGGCGCCCAGGCCATCATCGGCGGCGAGACGCTGGAGCGCGACACCGTCGGCCATTTCCAGGCGCCCGCGCTGGTAATCGGCACCGAACCCGGCATGCGCATCAACCGCGAGGAAGTCTTCGGCCCCGTCGCCAGCGTGCTGCGCGCCCGCGACTACGACGAAGCCCTGCACCTGGCCAACGACACCGAGTTCGGCCTGGCCTCCGGCATCTGCACGACCTCGCTCAAGTACGCCACGCATTTCCGGCAGCACGCCCAGGCGGGCATGGTGATGGTGAACCTGCCCACGGCCGGCGTCGACTATCACGTGCCCTTCGGCGGCACCAAGGCTTCATCCTACGGGCCGCGCGAGCAGGGACGCCACGCGGCCGAGTTCTACACCACGGTCAAGACCGCCTATATCGCAAGCTGAAACCCCCATCGCCCGCCAGGAAAAGACGGGCCTCATCCAGGAGACGAACATGCACTTTCCCCCCCGCCGCGGGCTGGCCCTGGCCGCCGCCTGCACGCTGCTCGCCGCGCCCGCCGTCCAGGCCCAGGGCAATTTCCCCAGCCAGCCGATCCGGATCATCGTCGGCTCGGAGGCCGGCAGCGCACCGGACGTGCTGGCCCGCGTGCTCGGCAAGGAGCTGTCCGCGGGACTGGGGCAGGCCATCATCGTCGAGAACCGCGCCGGCGCCACCGGCACCATAGGCGCCAACGCGGTGGCCTCGGCCGCGCCCGACGGCTACACGCTGCTGATGGGCACGGTGTCCAACATCGCGCTGGCCCCGTCCTTCTACCCCATCAAGTACAAGCCCACCGAAAGCTTCACTCCCATCAGCATGGTCGCCTCGGTGCCGCTGGTGCTGGTGGCCTCGCCGGCCACCGGCATCGCCAGCGTCGAGCAACTGCGCGCCAAGCTCAAGCAGGCGCCCAAGGGCTCGTACAGCTATTCCTCGCCCGGCGTGGGCGGCCCCCAGCATCTGGCCGGCGTGCTGCTGGGCAAGCAGATGGGCACGGAGCTGCTGCACGTTCCCTACAAGAGCGGCGGCGCGGCGCTGACCGCGGTGGCCGGCGGCGAAACCCAGATCGGCTTCGCCGGCATCGCCGCCGCCATCGGCCTGGTGCAGGCCAAGCGCGTGACGCCCCTGTTCGTGACCGCCGGCCAGCGCTTCCCGCAATTCCCCAGCGTGCCGTCCGCGCCGGAAGCCGGACTGCCCGAGCTGGACGTGGACAACTGGCACGCGCTGTTCGCGCCGGCCGGCCTGCCCGCGCCCGTGCGCGCCACGCTGGAGGCGGCGGTCAACAAGGCCTTGCAGGCGCCCGAGGTGAAGAAGCAGTTCGAATCGCTGGGCGCCGCGCCCACGGGCAGCACCGGCAAGGAGCTGGCCGAGAAAGTCACCGCGGAAACCGCGCGCTGGACGAAAATCGTCGACGACAACGGCATCAAGGCACAGTAGATGAAACCCTCCAACCTGCTGATCATCATGGACGACGAGCACAACAAGAAAGTGCTCGGCTACAACGGCCATCCCATGGTCCGCACCCCCAACCTGGACCGGCTGGCCGCGCGCAGCACCTCGTTCGAGGCCGCCTATTCCAGCTCTCCCATCTGCGTGCCGGCGCGGGCGGCCTTCGCCACCGGCCGCGACGTGCACGAGACGGGCTACTGGGACAACGCCATCGCCTACGACGGCCGCGTCCCCAGCTGGGCCCACGCGCTGCGCGACGCCGGCCGGCTGGCGGTGTCCATCGGCAAGCTGCACTACACCGGCGACGACATCGACGGCGGCTTCACCGAGCAGATCATCCCCATGCACATCGAGGCCGGGGTCGGCGACCTGTACGGACTGATACGCGACCCGCTACCCATCCGCCACCAGTCGGCCGACCTGGCCAAGAGCATCGGACCCGGCGAAAGCAGCTACACCCGGTACGACCGCGACATCACCGACAAGACGGTCGAATGGCTGCACGCCCGCGGCCGACAGCGCCAGGACCCGCCGTGGACGCTGTTCACGTCCTACATCGCCCCCCACTCGCCGCTGATCGCGCCGCCCGAGTTCTACGCGATGTACGACCCCAAGGCCATTGCGCTGCCCAAGCCCGCGTCGGGCCCGCTGCATCCGTGGATACAGGCCTGGAACGACTGCTACCGCTTCGATTCGCACTTCGAAAGCGACGACCAGCGCCGCATCGCCATCGCCTCGTACTTCGGCCTGTGCTCGTTCCTGGACCACAACGTCGGGCGCATCCTGCACGCGCTGGAGACCAGCGGACTGGCTGCGGACACCCGCGTCATCTTCCTGTCCGACCACGGCGACAACCTCGGCTCGCGTTCGCTGTGGGGCAAGTCGACCATGTACGAGGAATCCGCCGGCATCCCCATGCTGGCCAGCGGCCCCGGTTTCGAGGCGGGCCGCAAAGTGCGCACGCCGGTCTCGCACGTGGACATGTATCCCACCGTCATGCAGGCGGCCGGCCTGGACTGCCCCGCGGGCCTGCCCGGCAAGTCGCTGCTGGAGATCGCCGCCGAGCCGGACGACGGCCACCGCACCATCCTGAGCGAATACCACGCGGCCGGATCGGTCAGCGCCGCCTACATGCTGCGCCGCGGCCATCACAAGTACATCCACTACACCGGCTACGCGCCCGAGCTGTTCGACCTGGAGCAGGACCCCGAGGAATTGCACGACCTGGCGGGCAAGCCCGAAAGCGCGCCGCTGCTGGCCGGATTCGAGGCGCACCTGCGCGGCCTGCTCGATCCCGAGGCGGTGGACCGGCAGGCCAAGCGGGACCAGGCCGCGCTGATCGCCCGACATGGCGGCACCGAGCGCATCCTCAAGCGGGGCGGCAGCAGCTACACCCCCATCCCGGGCGAAGAGGTCAAACTACTCAATGAACAATGACCCGCTCGGACGCGGCCCGCTGCTGCCCGGTCCCGGCGTGCTGGCCGCGGCCGGCGCGGCGGTCCTGGTAGCGCTGGCCGTGCTGGCCTGGGTGGCCGGCGGCGACCCGCTGGCGTGGCTGCAACAGCCGATGGTGGCCGGACGGCCGCATCGCATCGACATGGTCCAGGCCTGGCATGCCCGCGCGATGGTGCTGGCCTGGGCGGTCATGATCCCGCTGGGCATCCTGGCCGCGCGCTTCTTCAAGGTCACGCCGCGGCAGGCATGGCCGGCTGCGCTGGACAACAAGGGGTGGTGGCACGCGCACCTCGCGCTCCAGATCGGCGGCGTGGTGCTGACCGCGGGCGCGGTGGCGCTGGTCTGGCAAGTGTCGGGATCGGACGCCGGGCTGGCCCGCCTGCACCGCATCTGCGCCTGGGTGACCTGCGCGCTGGCCGCCTTGCAGGTGCTGGGCGGCATGCTGCGCGGCTCGAAGGGAAGCCCGGACGAATCGGGCGACCACTACGACATGACCCGCCGGCGCGTCGTGTTCGAGGCGGCGCACAAGCTGGCGGGCTATCTGGCGCTGGCCGTGGCGGCGGTGGCGATCGTCACCGGGCTGCTGCACGTCAACGCGCCGCGCTGGATGCCGGTGCTGATCGGCGCCTGGAGCCTGGCCTGGGCCGCCGCGTTCGCGTGGCTGCAATGCCGGGGCTGGTGCATCGATACCTACCAGGCGATCTGGGGCGCCGACCCGCGCCACCCCGGCAACCGCCGGCCGCCGGTGGGCCCGGGCATCCGGCAGTTGGGCAAGCGCTAGCCGGACCCTGGCAAGACCGACGCGATCAATGCCCGCCGTTCTCCAGATCGTTCTGGCCGCGCGTCGCCCAGGTGGTGGTGCGTTTCTCGATGGCCGCCGCGATGGTGTACATCGCGATGCCCATGACGCTGGTCACGATCAGTCCGGCAAATACCAGGGGCACGTCGAAGCTGGCGGAGGCCGCCATCATCAGGTGGCCGATGCCATGCTCGGAAGAAACGGTTTCCGCCGTGATGCTGCCGACGAAGGCCACGGTGATCGCAATCTTGAGCGAAGCGAAGAAGTACGGCATGGCGCGCGGCAGCCCGACCTTGCGCACGATGTCCAGCGGCCGCGCGCCCAGCGCGCGTAGCACGTCGCGCTGTTCCGGTTCGACGGTGGCGATGCCGGTTGCAACGTTGACCACGATGGGAAAGAAACTGATCGCGAATGCGGTAATGATGGCGGGTACCGTATTGACCCCGAACCACAGCACCAGCACCGGCACCAGCGCGACCTTGGGAATGCTGTTGAACGCCACGAGCAAAGGATAGAGTCCGCGGTAGACCAGCGTGGACGCCCCGATCGCGACACCGGTGACGATGCCCAGCACGACGGCGAATGCGAATCCGATGGCCGTGGACAACAGCGTATGGCCAGCGTCGACCAGCAGCGGCTCCCACCACTTGGCCATGCCCTGGGCGATGGCCGAGGGCGGCGGCAACACGAAGTCCGCGATGCCGAAACTGCGCACCGCGGCCTCCCACACCAGAAAAAACCCGAGGATGACCATCCACGGCAGCACGCGTTCCAGGCGGCGTCGGCGTTTCAGCGCCGCGGCGCGCGCGGCGGCGCGGCTGCTGCGCGTGGCTCGACGCGCCTGGTTGACAGGCAAGGCATTGTCACGCTGCATGTTCGACCCCTTCAAGACTCTCTTGCAGGCCACGCGCGACTTCGATCGCTTCGCGCAACTGGTGGACCAAGGCATTGAATTCAGGCGAGAACGTATCCTCGCGCTTGCGCGGACGGGGGAACGGCACGACGTGCTCGGCAATCACGCGGCCGGGGCGCGACGACATGACCACCACCCGGTCGGCCAGGTAGACCGCCTCCCGCAGGTCGTGCGTGACCAGCATCACCGTCGGGCGCCGGGCCATCCAGACATTCTGCAGGACCGACCACAAGTCCTCGCGCGTGAAGATATCCAGGGCGGCGAACGGTTCGTCCAGCATCAACAGCGCCGGCTCGTGGATCAGCGCCCGGCACAGCGACGCCCGCTGCTGCATGCCGCCCGACAATTGATGCGGCAGCTTGGCCCCGAACCCGCCCAGCCCGACCAGTTCGAGCAGTTCCTGCGCCTTGGCCACGTACTCGGCCTTGTTGGCGCGCAGGCGGCTGCGATGTCCGGTCGCGACTTCGAGCGGCAGCATGACGTTGTCGAGTATCGTGCGCCACGGCAGCAACGTGGGGTTCTGGAAAGCCATGCCGACGATCGACAGCGGCTGGTCCACTTCTTTGCCGTCGATGATCACACCGCCGTCGGTAGGCAACCACAGGCCGCTCATCAAGCGCATCAGGGTCGACTTCCCGCATCCCGACGGGCCCACCACCGCGACCAGTTCGCCGCGGTTGACGGTCATGTCCAGATTCTCGAGCGCAAGCGTGCCATCGACGCCGCCGTAGTGCATGGAGACGTCATACAGTTCGGCAAAGGGGCGGCCTTCAGGAGACGGGCTGTTCATGAGTGGACGTCCTGGAAAGTTCAAGGGTTTCTTCGCGCTTCTGCAACCACCACGCGTAGTTCTGCGGCAGCCATTCGTGCGGCCGCGCCATGCCCAGCTCCCGCGCCGCATGCGCGGCCCAGTTCGGGTTCCACATCATCTCGCGCGCCAGCGCCACCAGGTCGCAGTCGCCCGCCTGCAGATAGCCCTCGGCCTGCCGCGCCTCGCGGATCAGGCCCACCGCCATGGTGGGGATGCCGACCTCGTCGCGGATGCGCCGCGCGAACGGCACGTGGTAGCCGGGCACGCGCGGCACGACGTGCAGCGTGAGTGGTCCGTCGATTCCGCCCGACGAGCAATCGAACATGTCGACGCCGCGTTCCTTCAGCCGGCCGGCCAGCACGACCGTGTCGTCCAGGCTCCAGATGCCGCCGCGGCCATCCACGCACGACCCGCGGAAGAACAGCGGACGGTCCGCCGGCCAGGCGGCCCGGACCGCCTCGATCAGCTCCAGGCCGAAGCGCATGCGGCCCTCGATGTCGCCGCCGTAGGCGTCGGTACGCTGGTTGGTGATGGGCGACAGGAACTGCTGCACGATATAGCCGTGCGCGCCGTGGACTTCGCAGATGTCGAAGCCGGCGTCCAGCGAGCGCTTGGCCGCATCGACGTGGGCCTGGATCACCGCGCGGATGTCGTCGCGGTCCATTTCCTTGGGTGCCATCGCCCCTTCCTTGAACGGAATCGGGCTGGGCGCCAGGCCCTCCCAGGGCGGACGGCCCTGTTCGGCATCGGCCGCGCCCAGCGGCGAAAACCCCTCCCACGGCGCCCGCGTCGCCACCTTGCGGCCCGCATGGCCGAGCTGGATGGCGCTGACCGTGCCTTGTTCGCGCAGGAAGTCGGTGATGCGGCGCCAGGCCTTGGCCTGCGCGTCGGTGTAGATGCCCGGGCAGTCGTAGGTCTTGCGCGAGCGCTGCGACACCGAGGTCTCTTCGCAGAAGACGATGCCGGCGCCGCCCAGCGCGAACTTGCCCAGGTGCACCAGATGCCAATCGGTGGGGCAGCCATCGACCGCCTTGTACTGCGACATCGGTGAAACGACGATGCGGTTGCGCGCCGTCACGCCCCGCAGCGTCAACGGCTGGAACAGCTTGGGAATGTCCGTGGCCGGACCTTGTTCATGGGAAAGATTTTTGTCAGTCATGGTGAAAATCCTGTGGCGCCTAACGCTTCATCAGGCGGGAAAGAATGTTGTTGAGAACATGATCGAGATGCTCGGCCATCGCTTCACGCGCATGGGTCTTGTCGCCGGCGGCCACGGCATCCAGCAGGCGCAGATGCTCCGCCACGGTTTGACGGAAATCGCCGGGCACCGGCGGCGTGGCGAACAGCATGGACTTGCGGCGCACCTGCTCGATCAGTTCGGCCATGGTGCGGCTGCCGCAGGCGTTGCAAATGGCGCGATGCAGTTCGAGATCGAGCGCGATGCGCTGCCGGTTGTCGCGTACTTCTTCGGACAGCAACGACTCGAAAGCTGCGCGGAGGCCGGCCAGCGTGTGGGGATCGATCTGGCCCGCGGCATCGCCGGCCGCCTCGACTTCCAGCAATCGCCGGATCTTGAGCAGCTCCAGGAATTCCTCCAGCGTGATACGACGGACTTCCAGGACGCCGCTATTGCGCTGGATGAACCCCTCGCCCTCGAGCCGCCGCAGCGTTTCGCGCAGCGGCGTACGCGAGACCCCCAGCCGTATCGACAACTGCCGTTCCGAGATCGGCACACCCAGCGGAATCTCATGGGTCAGCAGCATTTCATGCAGTTGCGCGTGCAGCCGGTCGACCAGCCCCTTGCCGCTTTCGGCAAACGGCTCGGCTGCGTCGGGACCAGGTTCCTGCGCGGAAGGGGTACGGATACCGAATGAGGTCGTTGCCATGAGGCGATGCTCCGCCTTACTTCACGGCCGACTTGCCGCCCGGCGCGAACTGCGGGTCATACACCAGCGACACCGGCGGCTCGGCCGGCAGCTCGAAACTCTCGGTGATGGTCGCAATGTTCTTCTTCATCCGTTCGGCATCGACATAGCCGATCCCGTACTTCAGGACATTGGGCGTCTTGACCTTGTGATCGATCAGGAACTGCAAGCGCTCCGTTTCGAGCGCGGGATCGATCAGCTTGTTGCGCGCGGCCACCGCCTTCGTCGCCGCCGCCGGGTCGGCCATGGCATCGCGCCATCCTTTCAGCGCGGCGGCGATGAACTTGCCGACCGCTTCGGGCTTGTCGCGCAACAACGCCTGGCTGGCGATGATGGAGTTGCTGTAGACATCCAGGCCGAAATCCGCGTATTCGAGGATATTGACGCCTTCGCGCTTGGCGCCGCGTCCTTTCAGGTTGAACCAGGAGGTGTAATCATTGCCGAGCACCGCATCGACCTGCCCGGTCAGCAGCATGGAGTCGCGCAACTGCGGCGAAATCTGCTTGTAGGTGATCCTGGACGGATCGACATCGGCGATGCGCATCAGCGCCGGAAACAGGCGCGCCGGCCCATCGGCGTTGCCGCCGCCCACGGTCTTGCCCACCAGATCGGCCGGCTTCTTGATGCCGGCGCCCGACAGGCTGATGATCGCCTGGGGCGCACGTTCGTACATCACGAAGACGGCCTTGGGCGTCACGGCGGGTTGACGGGCGGCGAACTCGACGAGCGTGGAGAAATCGGCCGACGCCATCTGATAGGTTCCCGACGCCACACGCGTCACCGCATCGCCCGACCCCGAAGACGGATCGATGGTGACGTCGAGGCCTTGCTCCTTGAAATAGCCGCGCTCGAGCGCCAGCAGATACGGCCCGGCGCTCCCGTCGAGCGCGAAATTGAAAGCGAACTTGATCCGGGTCGGCTCGGCCGCCTGCGCGGAGCCCACCGCGAACAAGGCGCCCAAGACGAAAAGCTTCAAGCCTGAACACAGTTTCATCGGAATCCTCTCTTGCTGTGGTTGACAGGAAAGGCGGCATGCGGACATGGTGCATACATGTGGCATACCACCTTGATGCCACCGTTATGCAATTCACATGCCAGCATGGAAACATGTGTACGGGAGTGCTCGGCGATCCCAGGAAAACCGGGCTTTCAGGGAAAAATGGAGGGACGAGCGCAACGAACCGTAGCGCCCTCCGGCGCTACGGTCAGCGCACCATCAGGGGGCTGCCTGCGTCCCGTATTGGTGCCGAGAAAAGTGCGACGAACGCGTTCGCAGCCTAGGCCCGGGCCAGATAATCCTCGGTCGCCACAACCGACGCGTAGGCGAAGCCCAGCGCCGACATGAACGCGTCGTGAACCTGCGCCGCCGGCACCGTCCGGCCGTCGAACTCCAGGTCGCGGGTGGCGCAGGCGTCGTGGATCACGGTCACCTTGTAGCCCAGGTCGGCCGCGGCCCGGCTGGCGGCATCGATGCACATGTGGCTCATCGCGCCGATCACGGTCACTTCCTCCACCCCCCGCGCATCGAGCGTCTGCTCCAGGTCCGTGCCGCGAAAGGCGTTGGGGTAGTGCTTGGTGACCACCGCCTCCCCGCCTTGCGGCAGGACCGAGGCATGGATGTCCGCGCCGTCGGTGCCCGGCGCGAAGAACGGCGCCTCGGCCGAGAGCCCCTCGTGCCGCACGTGCACCACCGGCACGCCGGCGGCGCGGGCGGCGTGGATCACCCGCGCCGCATTGGCGGCTGCGGCGTCGATGCCGACCAGCGGCCATTTGCCGGACGGAAAGTAGTCGTTCTGAAGATCGATGACGAGAAGCGCTTGCTGGCCCATGAAGACTCTCCTGAGAAAAAGATGGCGTGGTCGACATCATCCCTTCCCGCTGGAATAATTCGGAGTGTCGAGATCGACATTCTTGAGGCTGATAACGACATGGCCAGACCAACGACCGAAATCGGCCTGCTGCTCTATCCTGGCGTGCAGTGGGCGGCCGTACTGGGCCTGACGGATCTGTGCGAACTGGCGAACCGGATGTCCGTCCGCCAGGCCGGCGACCGGGCGAATCGCCTGCGCGTGAGCCATTGGCGGCTCGACGCCCCGGCGGCCGCGCCGGTCCGGGTGCACGACAGCCTGCCGGGCCAGGACGGCGTGCCGGCGGCGCTCGTACTGCCGCCCAGCCTGGAAGAACCGATCGCGCCCGCCGTGGCCGAACCGCTTGCCCAGTGGCTGCGTGCCCGCCACGGCGAAGGCGCGACGCTGGCCTCGATCTGCGCGGGCGCTTTCCTGCTGGGCGAGACCGGCCTGCTCGCCGGACGGCAGGTGACTACCCACTGGGCCTACCAGGAACGCTTCGAGCAGCGCTTCCCCCAGGCGCGGCTGGACGTCGACCGCCTCATCATCGACGACGGCGACATCGTGACCGCGGGCGGCTCCATGGCCTGGACCGATCTGGGACTCACGCTGGTGGGCCGGTTCCTGGGCCCGACCCTCATGATGGACACGGCCCGCATGCTGATCGTGGATCCGCCCCGGCGCGACCAGCGCCACTACAGCGCCTTCGCGCCACGGCTGCAGCACGGCGACGCGGCCGTGCTGAAGGTCCAGCACTGGTTGCAGGCCACCGGGGCGAAAGACATCGCGCTGGCCGACCTGGCGGCGCGGGCGAAACTCGAGGAACGGACCTTGCTGCGCCGCTTCCAGAAGGCCACCGGCATGACGACCACCGAATACTGCCAGCGGCTGCGCGTCGGCCGGGCCAGCGAAATGCTGCAGTTCGGCCGCCTGCCCGTGGACCGTATCGCCTGGGAGGTGGGCTACGGCGACACCGGCGCATTCCGCAAGGTGTTCACGCGCATCGTCGGACTGACGCCGGGCGAATATCGCCGGCGCTTCGGCGCCGGCTGACGCGCCCCGCGCTCAACGCTTCCCGATCATTTCCAGCGTGGCCCGGGTCAGCGGGCTGTCCGCCTTCGCCAGTTCGCACAGCAGGTTGAAGTGGTTGCAGTGCGCCGCCTCCACCCGCGTGACGTCCACGCCGGCCTCGCGGCACACGGCCTCGTAGGCGGCGGTCTGGTTCTTGAAACCGTCGGTCTCCAGGCCCCCCACGGCCGTGACCATCGGCAGCCCACCGCGCGGCGGCGAGAACATCGGGCTCAGGCGCTCGGCCTGGTCCGGGTACAGCCGCAGCCATTCGTTGACGTTGGTGCCGCACAGCGGCCGCAGGTCGAACAGGCCGCTCAGCGCCAGCACGCCCTTGATCACGTCGTCGGGCACGCGGTACTTGTCCTGCCAGCCGGTGGCGGCCAGCATGCCGGCCAGGTGCCCGCCCGCCGAGCTGCCGCCCACGTAAATGCGGTCGCGGTCCAGCCCGTGGCGGTCGGCATGGTGGTGGATCCAGGCCACGGCCGAACGCACTTCACGTACGGTCTCCGCCAGCGTGCCTTCGGGCAGCAGCGTGTATTCCACCGGCACCACGGCCACGCCGGCGGCGTTGAACACCGGCGCCATGATGGGGGCGTCTTCCTTGGTCTGCGAACGCCAGTAGCCGCCGTGGATGAACACGAACACGGGCGCCGGCTGGCGCGCGGCCGCGGGCAGGAAGATGTCCAGGCGCTCGGCCGCGCCCATGCCGTAGTGCAGGTCGCGCAACGCGGCGCAGCGCTGGTACGCCACCCCGGCAAGCTCGGCGTATTCGCGCACGCAGGCGTCGAAGTCGGGCACCGAGGCACGGGCGTTGTACTGTACGGCGCGCTGCGCCAGGTCGGCAAACAGCAGGTCAGGCTGGCTGGGCATGCGGGTCGATTCCTAATCCGGGTGGAAGGAAATCGTACACCGGCTCGACCGCCCTTTTCTTACTCGACCTTGATGCCGCGGCGTCCGATCAGATCGCGCCCGGCGCGGATTTCTCCGTCCAGATAGGCCCGCAGCCCGCCGGCGCGCGCCAGCAGCGGATCCATGTCCAGTTCGACGCCCATCGCGGTCAAGCGCCGGCGCACCTCCGGATCGGCCAATGCCTGCCGTATCGCCGCCGTCAGTTCCGCCACGCGCGGCCCGGGCGTGCTCGACGGAGCAACGACCATTTGCCAGGCGGTCGCATCGAATTTTTCCACCCCGGCCTCCAGGAACGTCGGTACCTTGGGCAGTTCCGGCAAGCGCGCGACGCGGCCGATGGCCAGCGGCCGCAGCCCGCCGGACTGGAAATGCGACAGGGCCCCGGCGACCCCCAGCAGGGCAAAATCCAACTCCCCGCCGAGCAGATCCGTGACGAGCGGCGCCACCCCCTTGTACGGGACATGCAAGGCCGTCGCGCCTATCGACTCCAGCAGCATTTCCGTTGCCATGTGGTGCGGCGACCCGATGCCGGGCGATCCATACGACAACGCGCCCGGCCGGGCGCGCAACCGCTGGAACAGCGTCCGCGCATCGTCGACGCCGCGCTGCGCGGGCACCGCCAGCACGAACGGCAGCGTGCCTATCATGGCAAGCGGCGTGAAAGACCGCGCGGGGTCGTAGCCGATTTTTTCGTACAGGACCGGAATCGAGGTCATCATGGCGTTGTCCACGGTCAGGACCGTGCCGCCGTCCGCCGGCGCCCTGGCCACGGCGGCGGCCGCGATTCCCCCGGCCGCGCCGGGCTTGTTCTCGACAATGACGGGAACCTTCAGGCCGCGCCCGACCGCCTGGGCGATGGTACGAGCCACCGTGTCGCTGCCCGCGCCCGGCGCGAAGCCGACCACCCACTTGAGCAGCGCATCCGGTCTGGCCTGGGCGGCGGCGAGCGGAATCCGGACCATCCCGCAGGCACCGCCGGCGCCGGACGCAAGAAGAGATCGACGCTTCATGACTGCCTTTCCCCACGACATTGACATGTTAACATGTTAGTCCGAGTATCAGGACAAATCAATGGACGGATTCGAGCGATGACCCCAGCACGTCCGAACTTTCTCATCTTCATCACCGACCAGCATCGCGCGGACCATCTCGGCTGCTACGGCAATCCGATCGTGCGCACGCCGCATGTCGACCGGCTCGCCGGCGACGGCGTGCGCTTCGAACGCGCCTACGTCGCCAATCCCGTCTGCATGCCGAACCGAAGCTCCCTGCTGACTGGCCGGATGCCGTCGGTGCACGGGGTGCGGGGCAACGGCATCCCGCTGCCCCTGGAGACCGTCACCTTCGCGGACCTGCTTGCCGAGTCGGGCTACCGCACGGCCCTGATCGGCAAGAGCCACTTCCAGCCGCTCGAGGACCACCCGTCCATGCTGCCGCCGCCGGTGCCCGGCCCCGGCATGGCGCCGCCCCCCGCATCGCTCGCGGAAGCCCGGCGCGACACGGTCGATCCGGCCCTGTATCGGCAGGAGCTGCGGTCGAGCTGGGAGCATCCGGATCACCGCCTGCGCCTGCCCTATTACGGTTTCCAGGAGGTCGTGTACTGCAACAACCATGCGGACGAGTGCTTCGGCGACTATCTCCGGTGGCTGCAACGGGAACATCCCGAATCTGCGGCGCGGATGGGACGCGAACACGGCATGCGCGATCCGCGCTACGTGGCGCCGCAAGCGTGGCGCACCCACCTCGGCGAAGAGGTCTATCCCACGCACTATGTCGCCAGCCAGGCCATGACGTGGCTGGCTCGGCACGCCCGGCAGCGGGCCGAACAGCCGTTCGCCCTGGTGTGTTCGTTTCCCGATCCGCACCATCCGTGGACGCCGCCAGGCAGGTATTGGGACATGTACGATCCGGCGGCGATGCCGCTGCCGGCAAGCATGCCCCAGGCCGAGCACCCCCGCCATGTGCGCTGGCTGCGGGAGGAACGCGAGCGCGGCCAGGCCGCCCTGGACGGGCCCCGCATGTTCGCCGCCTCCGAACGGGAGGTCAGGGAGATGATCGCGCTGACCTACGGCATGATCACCAACGTGGACGACCGCATCGGCATGGTGATGCAGACCCTGCGCGCCGTGGGCGCGGACGAGAATACCGTGGTCGTCTTCACGTCCGACCACGGAGACCTGATGGGCGACCATGGCATCGTGCTCAAGGGTCCCCTGCACTACCAGGGACTGGTCCGCGTGCCCTTGATCTGGCGCGAGCCGGCCCGGACGCAGGCCCGGCAATCGTGCGTCAGGAACGACCTGGTCAGCGCGATCGACCTGCCGGCCTCCATCCTGCAACGCGCGGGCATCATGCCTTCGAACGGATCCCAGGGCCGGTCGCTGGTCACGCGGCAGGGCGCGCCTTGCGCGAGCGGACGGGATGCCGTGCTGATCGAGGAAAACCAGCAGCGCGCCTTCCTGGGATTCGATCAACCGGTCAAGGTCCGTACCGTGGTCACGTCCAGCCACCGCATGAGCGTCTTCGCCGAGGGAGACTGGGGCGAGCTCTATGACCTGGAGCGGGATCCCCACGAGCTGCGCAATCTGTGGGACGAACCCGAGGCACGTGCGCTCAAGCTGGAACTGATGACCCGCCTGGTGAAGCTGCAGATCGAGCATGCGGAGACCAGTCCCCGGCCCGCCCACAGGGCCTGACTCGCACGACCGCCGGGCTCAGGAGGTTTCCACCGGTTCGCCGCCTTCTCCGGACGCGACGTCCTTGAAGGGGGCGAAGCGCTCGATCAGCGCCACCGTCTTGCGGTAGTGCTCGGCCAGCAGCGCGACGGCGCGCCTGCTGTCGCGCGCCAGCGCGGCGTCCATGAGGTCCTGGTGCTCGCGGCCGACGTCGCGGCCCACGTCGCCCCAACCCGAGCGGCCGCGCAGCGTGGGGCGGCGGTAGCGTTCGGTCTGCGTGTACAGCTGCACCGACAGTTCCATCAGCCAGCGCGAGCCACAGGCCGCGATCAGCGCACGGTGGAAATCCAGGTGGCGCTGTTCCAGCATCTCGCTGGCCTCGTCGTCGGGCGCCGGCATGTCGTGGACGCGCCGGGCCGCCAGGTTGAGCGCGTGGTAGGCCGCCACCAGGCGGGTTTCCCAGACGTCGTCGCCGTTCTTGAGCGAACGGCGCATGGCCTCGCAGTCGATCAGGATGCGGGTCTCGGCCGCATCCCACATTTCCTCGCGCGAGAACGGCGCGACCCGGAAGCCGCGCGAGGCGGTCGACACCACCATGCGCTCACTCTGCAGGCGGTTCAGCGCCTCGCGGATGGGCGAGAAGCTGATGCCGTAGCGCTGCTTCAGGAACTCCAGGCGCAGGGATTGCCCGGGCTCGATGTCCCCCGAGATGAGATCGCGCCGCAGCGAACGGTAGACCTGCTCGGCCAGGGTGATTTCCTCGACCCCGCCATCCGGCGCATCGTAAGGCAGTCCGGACTCTTGCCGGGTCGCCTTCACTCGTGGTTTCAACTCGCTTCTCCTGGGCAAGGCCCGCCCCCGTACAGGGGCGGTGGATTCAGAACTTCCCAGATGATAATTCGCCGCCGCCGGGCACGCTCGCGGACGGCGGCGCGGCGTCGAGGGACTCGCCTGCCAGCGGGTCCGGATCGTCCAGGAACTGCGCGGGCTGCTGGGTGCGGCGGTTCACGCGCAGGTCGAACACGTCGAAGCGGTTGTAGTGGCCGATGATGTCGTGCATCTGGCGCGGCTGGATGCAGCGCGACAGGTCCACGTCGGCGTAGACGATGCCCTCGCGGTCGATCAGCGGGTCGCCGATGACGCGGCCATCCGGGCCCAGGATGGCGGAGAACGCGCTGTTCGAGCGGCGCAGCAGGTCGCGGGTATGCGGATGGGAGGCCGCCATGGCCTCGACGATCTCTTCCGAGATGGTCGAGCACGACACCACCGTGTAGACCTTGCCTTCGAAGCTGTGGGCCGCGGCGCGCACGCGTATGGCGTCTGCCATGTCGTAGTCGGCCGGCGCCACCGGCAGCGAAATGTAGCTGGCCACGTGCACCAGCTCGCCCTGAGCCAGCAGCGCGAAGCGCGCCAGCGTGTTGGTGTTCTCGCCGCAGGCCAGCGCGCCCAGCCGGCCGATGGCGGTGTCGTGCACGCGCAGCGAGGAACCGTCGCCATTGGCCCAGGTCAGCTTCTCGGCCCAGGTCGGCACCAGCTTGCGGTGGCGGCCCAGCAGCCTGCCGTCGGGGCCGATGGTGACCAGGGTGTTGTAGATCGTGCCCAGGCCGTGCGCGGCCCGTTCGTTCACGCCCACCACCACGTGCACCTTGCAGGCCTGCGCGGCGGCGGCGATGCGCCGGATCTCGGGGCCGGGGATCTCGATGGCGCTGCGGCACAGCTTCTCGAACCAGGGGCTGCCCTCGATGGGCGTCATGATCCAGTTCCAGTACGGGTAGCCGGCCACGAACACCTCGGGGAAAGCCACCAGCGAGGCGCCGTTGCCGGCGGCTTCCTCGATCAGCGCGCACACCTTGTCCACGGTGGCGTCGGTGTCCAGGTAGACCGGCGCGGCCTGTACCGCGGCGGCCTTGAAACGGGGGAGATTCAGCATGATGTTCCTCGCGTCCTTGATCAGAGTCCCAGATAGCGCTGGGCCAGTTCCGGCTGGCCCGCCAGCTCGTCCGGCGTGCCCGCCCACACCACCCGCCCTTTCTCGACGATATGGTGGCGGTCGACCAGCGCGCGCATCTCGGCCAGGTTCTTGTCTATCACCACGATGGTCAGCCCTTCGCGCTTGAGCACGTCCAGGCAGCGCCAGATCTCCTGGCGGATGATGGGCGCCAGCCCCTCGGTGGCCTCGTCCAGCACCAGCAGCAGCGGATTGGTCATCAGCGCGCGGCCGATGGCCAGCATCTGCTGCTCGCCGCCCGACAGCGTGCGCGACGACTGGCGCCGCCGCTCGCCCAGCCGGGGAAAGAGCTGGTAGATGCGGGGCAGGTCCCAGTCCGTGGCGCCGCGGCCGGCGCGGCGCGTGGCCACCAGGTTTTCTTCCACCGTGAGCGAGCCGAACACCCGCCGTCCCTCGGGCACCAGGCCCACGCCCAGCCGCGCCACCGTATGCGGCGCCTGGTTGGCGAGGTCCCGGCCCTGGATGGCGACGCGGCCGGCGCGCGCGGGCAGCATGCCCATCAGCGTGCGCACGGTGGTGGTCTTGCCCATGCCGTTGCGGCCGATCAGCGACACGACCTCGCCCTGCCCGGCCTCGAACGACAGGCCGAACAGCACCTCGCTCGATCCGTATCCCGCCCGGATGCCGTCCACGCTCAGCATGCCGCGTCTCCCAGATAGGCGCTGCGCACCTCGGGATGCTGGCGCACCTCGTCGCAACTGCCGGTGAATATGAGCTTGCCGTAGACCAGCACGCTGACGCGGTCGGCCAGCGCGAACACCGCGTCCATGTCGTGCTCCACCAGCAGGATGCCGTAGCGCTCGCGCATGCCGGCCAGGAGCCGCGTCATCCGCGCCGATTCCTCGGGACCCATGCCGGCCATGGGCTCGTCCAGCAGCAGCAGGCGCGGCTCGCGCGCCAGCGCCACCGCCAGTTCCAGTTGGCGCCGCTCGCCATGGGCCATGTCGGCCGCCGGCACGTCGGCGCGGTCGGCCAGCCCGACCCGCTCCAGCCACGCCTGCGCGCGTTCGGCCAGCCCGGCGTCGCGCCGGGGATCGGACCAGATCGAGAAGATCGTACGCGGCCCCACCGTCAGCGACAGCATGACGTTCTCGATGGCGGTGTACTCCAGGCACAGTTGGGTGATCTGGAACGACCGCCCCAGGCCGCGCCGCGCCCGCTCGTAGGCCGGCAGCGCCGTCACGTCGCGCCCGGCCAGGTGGATCTGGCCCGCATCGGGCCGGATCTCGCCGCAGATCTGCGTGATCAGCGTGGACTTGCCCGCGCCGTTGGGGCCGATCAGCGCGTGGATCTCGCCCGCGCGCACGGTCAGGTCCACGTTCTGCGTGGCCGCCACCGCGCCGAAGGACTTGCGCAGGCCGCGCACGTCCAGCAGCACTTCTTCCATGGCCGCGCTATCCATGGCGCTTCCCCAACCAGTAGCCGAAGAGCCCGTGCTTGCCGGCCAGCACCACCAGCACCAGGATGGGCCCCATGATGAACATCCAGTGCTCGGTCCAGGCCGACAAGGCCTGCTCGAGGCCCAGGAACACGGCGGCGCCGGCGATCGGCCCCAGCAGGGTGCCCACGCCGCCCAGGATGACGATGGCCATCAGCTCGCCCGACTTGGTCCACGCCGCCATGTCGGGCGTGACCAGCTCCGCGTAGTTGGCCCACAGGATGCCGGCCATGCCGGTGCCCACGGCCGAGATCACGAAGGCGCTGAGGCGGTACGACATGGGCGCCACGCCCAGGTTGACCGCGCGCCGCTCGCTCTGGCGCAGCGCCTGCAGCACCATGCCGTAGCGCGAATTGACCAGCTTCACGCAGAAGAGGGTCCACAGGGCCAGCACGGCCAGGCTGACGTAATAGAAGCTGACCGGGTCCGCCAAGTCGATGCCCGGCAGTTGGCTGCGCTGCGACATCATCAGGCCATCGTCGCCGCCGTACACTTGCAGCGACACCAGGATGAAGTACACCATCTGGCCGAAGGCCAGCGTGATCATGATGAACTGCACCCCGCTGGTGCGCAGCGCCAGGTAGCCCACGCCCCAGCCCAGCAGCGCGCAGCATGCCAGCGCGATGGGCCACACCACCAGCGCCTGCGTGCTGCCGGCCCAGCCGAACAGCGGCCCGGCCTCGACCGCGTGGAAGGTGATGATGGCCACCACGTAGCCGCCCAGTCCGAAGAACATGGCGTGGCCGAAGCTGATCAGCGCGCCGTAGCCCAGCACCAGGTCCAGGCTGACCGCCGCCAGCCCGTAGATGACGAAGCGCGCCATCGCGTTGATCAGGTAGGGCGTGTCGGTGGCGTGCGAGGCCACCGGCACGAGGGCCAGCAGCAACAGGCCCACCCAGCCGAACACGGCCCGGCGGTTCCATTGCGTGAACAGGCCCGCCGCGCCGCGCCCGGGTACCGCGATTCCACTCATCCGGTTCATCCCAGGAGTCCCTTCGGTCGAAAGATCAGCACCAGCGCCATCAGCACATAGACGCTGGCCGACACCAGCCCAGCCGCCAGCATGTCGGCCACCTCGGGCGACAGCACCGCCCCCAGCAACTGCGGGAAATAGGCGCGGCCCAGGCTGTCCACCATGCCGACCAGCAGCGCGCCGGCCATCGCCCCGCGCACCGAACCCACGCCGCCGATCACGATGACCACGAAGGTGGTGATCAGCACGCGCTCGCCCATGCCGATCTCCACCGCCAGCAGCGGCGCCGCCATCACCCCGGCCAGGCCGCACAGCAGCGCCCCCAGGCCGAACACCACGCTGTAGAGCTTCTGGATGTCGATGCCCAGGGCGTCCACCATTTCTCGGTCGTCGGCGCCGGCGCGCACCAGCATGCCCACGCGCGTCCGGTTGATCAGGAACCACAGCCCCAGCGCCACCAGCGCGCCCACCACGATGAAGGCCAGGCGCATCAGCGGATACTGGAAGCCCGGCGCGAGCGCCACCGTGCCCTGCAGGAAGGCCGGGATCTCGACCATGGGCGGCTGGCGCCCGAAGATCATGCTGACCGCCTCGTTGGTGAACAGGATCAGCCCGAAGGTCGCCAGCACCTGGTACAGGTGGTCGCGCTTGTACAGGCGCCGGATCACCGTGAACTCCACCAGCAGCCCGTACAGCGCGGCGCCGGCCAGGCCGGCCACCGCGCCGGCGGCGAAGGAGTTGGTGTGGGCCAGCGCGAACGCCCCGCAATAGGCACCGACCATGTAGAACGATCCGTGGGTCAGGTTGATGACCCCCATGATGCCGAAGATCAGGGTCAGGCCCGACGCCAGCATGAAGAGCATGGCGCCGAATTGCAGGCCGTTCAGCAGCTGTTCGAATAGCAGCGCCATGTCAGCCTTTGCACTGGCCCACGTAGGCGTCCCGTCCGTCGCTGACCACCTTGCGCACGATCTTGGGCGCGAACCCGTTGCCGCTGCGTTCGATCCGCATCAGGTAGTAGTCCTGGACGGGATGCCGGTTGGTGTCGAAGCGGAACTTGCCCCGCAGCGTCTGGAAGTCGGCCTTGGCCAGCGCGGCACGGAAGGCATCGCCCTTGGACAGGTCGCCGTTCACGGCCTTCAGGGCCGAAGCGATCAAGAGCGCGGTGTCATAGGCCTGCATGCCGTAGTCGGTAGGCGTGCGGCCGTAGGCCTCGGTGAAGGCCTTCACGAAGGCGCGGCTTTGCGGGTTGTCCATTTCGGTGGTCCACATGCCGACCGTGTACAGTCCCTCGGCCGACGCGCCCGAAGCGGCCAGCATCCGCCCATCCATCGAGAAGGACGGCATCAGCATGGGGATGGTCTTGGTCAACCCCGCGTTCGCATACTGCTTGGCGAAGTTGATGCCCGCGCCGCCCGGGTGGAACTGGTAGATCGCATCGGGCGCCAGCGAGCGCACGCGCGCCATTTCCACCGAAAAGTCCGATTGGTCGAGCTTGGTGTAGATCTCGGCCAGCACTTCGCCCTTGTAGGTGCGCTTGAAACCGGCCAACGCATCGCGGCCGGCCTGGTAGTTCGGCGCCAGCAGCACCACGCGCTTGTAGCCCAGTTCATTGGCGGCCTCGCCGCCGGCCGAGTGGTAGGCATCGTTCTGGAACGAAGCGACGAAGTAGTTCTTGTCGCACTTCTCGCCGGCGAAGGTCGAAGGCCCCGCGTTCAGGCTCACGTAGTAGGCGCCGTCGCGCAGCACGCTGGGCGCCACCGCCGCCAGCACATTCGAGAAGTTCACGCCGGTATACAGCTTGATGCCCGATTGCAGCATGCGGTCCACGGCCTGCTTGGCATTCGCGGGCTTGAGCGCATCGTCCTCGACCACCAGCTCGACCGGCACGCCGCCGAGCTTGCCTCCGCCCTGCTTGATCGCCAGGCTGAAGCCATCGCGTTCGTCCTCGCCGATGTAGCCGGCGGGGGTCGACAGGGTGGTGATGAAGCCGATCTTGACCGGCGCCTGGGCGTGCGCCGCGCCGGCGCCCGCGAAAAGGAGCGCGTACAGTCCGCCCCGGATCATGTTCCTGACCATTGTGGTTCCCTATGGATGTACTGCAACAGCTGGAATGGACCCGCGCGGACGCGGGGCTTGGACCCTAGACGGCCACCACCGGATGGCGCAGCGTGCCGATCTTCTCGACGTGGGCCTCGACCACGTCGCCCGGCCACAGCCATTCCTGCGGATTGCGGCCGGCGCCCACGCCCTCGGGCGTGCCGGAGGCGATGATGTCGCCCGCTTCCATGGTCATGGCCGCGCTGATGTCGGCGATCAGGTGCGGCACCTTGAACAGCATGTGGCGCGTGTTGGAGCTCTGCTTGGTCACGCCGTTGACGGTCAACGACAGGTCCAGGACGTGCGGATCGGGGATCTCGTCGGCCGTGACGATGCAGGGGCCGAAGGGGCCGTAGGTATCCTGGCCCTTGGAATAGATCCACTGGCCGGCGCGGCGGCAGTCGCGCGCGCTGACGTCGATCATCACGCTGTAGCCGAACACGTAGTCCAGCGCATCGGCCTCGGCCACGCGGTGCGTGCGGCGGCCCATGACCACGGCCAGCTCCACTTCCCAGTCCAGTTGCTGGGTGATCTGCGCGTTGTGCTCGATGGCTTCGCCGGGGCCGATCACGCTGGTGGGCGGCTTCGAGAAGATCACGGGCTTGGTGGGCAGGTCCTTGGATGTATCCAGCGTGCGGCTGGATTCTTCCACGTGCTCGACGTAGTTCAGGCCGATGCCGAAGATGTTCTTGCGCGGACGCGGGATGGGCGCCAGCAGGCGCGCGTTCCCGGCCGGGATCGCCGTGCCCACCGGCCACTTGCCTTCGTGGGCCTTCAAGAGCTCGGTGGCCGACCGCACCGCGTCCGGACCGAGGTCGATGAAGGCCAGCATGTCGTCGGGCAGCGGCACGCCGGCCACGGCCCCCAGGCGGGCCAGGTCCACCACACGGTCGCCCACCACCGCCCCCAGGCGGGCTTGCTCGGCAACGGTGGTGCGGTAGGTCACAAGACGCATTTCTGTTCTCCATAGGGTCGCGCGAGGCGACAAGAATCCCGCCGCGGGCCGGACCCGCGGTGTATGACAAGCATCGAATCAGGTGTGGACTAGCCGATCAGCGGTTGGTGGCCATCGTTTTCCGCCAGCGCTTCTTCGCGGTAAAGCTTGAGCGCATGCATGACCGGCAGGTCGTTGAAGCAGAACAGGCAGGCGTCGTCGCGGTCGGACGCGTTGGCATGTTCGTGGAAGGCCCAGGACGGCACGCAGAAGATGTCGCGCTCCTGCCAGTCGTAGCGGCGGCCGTTGATGATGGAGTAGCCCTTGCCCTTGGCCACCTGGTAGAGGAAGCTGCCCGTGTGCCGGTGGGCCTTGGTTTTTTCGCCGGGCCGCAGCATCTGCATGCTGGCGCCCATGGTCGCCATGACCGGACCGCCGGTGGCGGGGTTGGTGTAGTTCATCAGCACGCCGTCGTACGGGCTGCCGTCGGTGGTCGCGGCGTAGCGCCGCAGGGCTTCGTAGGTGGGTTCCCACTCGTACTTGAACAGCGGCGAATACGGCTTGTTCCAGGTCTCGCCGTAGGGACGCAGCGCGACCCCGCCCCAGGCCGCGGTGGAATCGTCCACCGGGTGGGTCACGGCCTGGTTCAGGTCCGGATGCACGGCGTAGAAGCCGGCTTCCAGCGCATTGACCAGCGGGATGTCCAGGCCGTCCTGCCAGATGCAAGGCGTGCCGTCCCCGCTCACGCCATGTTCGTGCCAGGTGCCGTTGGGCGTCAGCACGAAGTCGTTCGCGCCCAGGGTCATCTTGTGGCCGTCGACGATGGTGTAGGCGCCGCGCCCTTCCATGATGAAGCGCAGCGCGCTGGAGGAATGGCAGTGGGCCGAGGCGACCTCGCCCGGATGCATGACCTGCAGGCCCGAGTACAGCCAGCCCACGGCCGCCGACACTTCGCGCCGGCCGGGGTTGTTCAGGTAGACGACGCGGCGGCCGGCCTGCTCCGGCGTGACCAGCTCCACCGAGCGCAGCACGTGCTCGCGCAGGTCGCGGTAGCGCCAGACCACCGGCACCGATTCGGACTTCGGCTGCCACGGCTCGATCTTGTTGGCCACGGTCCAGAGCGCGCCGGTCTCGTGCCTGGCCAGTTCCTCGTAGTAGGCCACCAGCTCCGGGGTGTCGCCCACGTTGGCCCTGCCGATCACCTCTTCCCGATACGCATCGTGTCGCGCCATGCCGGACTCCACTTTTTATAAAAGATTTTATCTTTTCGAAATAATAGATCGCGATCCGCCGCCACCACAACCGGACCCTACCTATCGTTTACCCGGAAACAAACCCCGAATCCGCAAAATGTCCAGGGCCGGACAGGCGTGGCCCGATTCGGATTGCCGCCCCCATGACGCATCTCTACATTGCGCTGACGAAACCGCGGACGCCCCATGCGACAGCCCAACATCCTGCTCATCATGACGGACCAGCACCGGGCCGACCACCTCGGGTGCTACGGCAACCGGCAGGTCCGCACGCCCCACATCGACGGCATCGCCTCGAGAGGGACGGTGTTCGACCGCTTCTACGTCGCCTCGCCGATCTGCATGCCCAACCGCAGCACCCTGATGACCGGCCGCATGCCATCGCTGCACGGTGTCCGGCACAACGGCATCCCGCTGCGCCTGGACGACACGACCTTCGCCACCCTGCTGGGCGCGCGCGGCTACCGCACGGCGCTGATCGGCAAGAGCCACTTGCAGAACATGCAGGACATCCCGCCGCTGGTCCAGCGCGCGCCGCGCGACGGCCGGACCGTGATCGAGGCCTACCCCGACGCCACCGGCGACCGCCGCGACGGCGCGGCCTACGAACAGGAACTCGCCAGCCGCTGGCGCGACCCGGCGCACCGCATCCGGCTGCCCTACTACGGCTTCGATCACGTCGAACTGTGCATGGAGCACGGCGACGAGGCCTTCGGCGACTACCAGCGCTGGCTCGCGCAGCGCCTGCCCGAGGCCGAAGGCCTGCGCGGCCGCCGGCACGCCCAGGCCGACGACCGCTACGTGGCACCCCAGGCCTGGCGCACGCGCCTGCCGGAAGCGTGCTATCCCAGCCGCTACATCGCCGAGCGCGGCGTCGCCTACCTGGAAGCGCACGCGGCGCGCGGGGCGGCCCAGCCCTTTTTCCTGAAGTGCTCGTTCCCGGACCCGCACCATCCCTTCACGCCTCCCGGCCGGTACTGGGACATGTACGACCCCCGGGACATCGCCGTTCCGCCCACCTGTGCCCCGCCGGCGGCCGATGCGCCGCCTCATCTGCGGTGGCTGCACGACGAGCGCACCGGCGGCCGGGCGAACCTGGACACGCCGCGCGTGGTGGCCGTCACGCCGCGCGAAGCGCAGGAAGCCATCGCGCTGAGCTACGGCATAATCACGCTGGTGGACGACTGCATCGGCCGGATCCTGCAGGCGCTGGAAGCCACCGGGCAGGCCCGCGACACCGTCGTGGTCTTCACCAGCGACCACGGCGATTTCATGGGCGACCACGGCCTGCTGTTCAAGGGCCCGCTGCACTACCAGGGGCTGGTGCGCGTGCCCTTCATCTGGGCCGACCCGCGCCTCCCGGGAGGACGGCGCAGCGCCGCCCTGCACGGCACGCTGGACCTGGCGCAGACCCTGCTGCACCGCACCGACACCGCGCCTTACCACGACATCCAGGGCATCAGCCTGCTGCCCGCGCTGGACGACCCCGGCTGGCAAGGACACGATGCTCTTCTGATCGAGGACGAGATCCAGCGCGTGTTCGGCGGCTTCGACAGCCCCGTCCGGCTGCGCACGCTGATCACCCGCCAGTGGCGGCTGAGCGTCTACCTGGGCGCCGAGTGGGGAGAGCTGTACGACCTCGGGAACGATCCGCACGAACGCGTGAACCTGTGGCACGACCCGCGCCACGCGGATACTCGCGCCGGCTTGATGGAAACTCTCGTCCGGAAAATGATGGCCCTGGCCAGCCGCTCGCCCCTGCCCACCCGTATCGCGTAGACCGCTTCGCCGAACGGCGGACGGTCCCGACAACCCCGTAGGAACCTCACACGGAGATTCATCATGGTCTGGCCCCTTACTTTCCCCCGGCTGGGACGCCTCCTGCTCTGGACATCGATCGGCGCCTTCGCGCTGGCCGCGAACGGCAGCCGCGCCCAGGGATGGCCCACCGGCCCCGTCAGCATCATCGTGCCCTCGTCCCCCGGCAGCGGCCCCGACGTGCTCGCGCGCAGCCTGGGCGAGCGCCTGGCCGCGGCCACGCAATCAACCATCATCGTCGAGAACAAGCCCGGCGCCAACGGCGTGATCGGTACCGCCGCCGTGGCCAACGCGCCGCCCAACGGCGCCGCGCTGCTGCTTTACGATCGCCTGACCCTGACGGTCAACCCCGCGCTGCTGGCCAAGCTTCCGTACCACCCCAAGGATCTCGTCGGCGTCACCGACGTCGCCAGCGTCGATCTGGTCTTCGTCTGCCGCGCGAACGCGCCCTACAAGACCTGGGACGAGATGCTGGCGTTCGCCCGCAGCAAGGCCGGTGCACTGACGGTGGGCACGGCGGGCATCGGCAGCGTGCATCACCTGAGCCTGGAACTGATCAAGCGGCACTACGGCATCGGCATGGTCGACGTCCCCTACCGGGGCATCGCGCCGGCCGTGGCCGGCCTGCTGAGCGGCGAACTCGGCTGTGTCATCACCGGCCAGGAAACCGTGCTCGAACACATCCGTTCAGGCAGGCTGCGGGCGCTGGCCATCGGCGCCGCGCGGCGATCGCCGCTGCTGCCCGACGTTCCCACCCTGCGTGAAGTCGGCGCGCCGGACGATCTCCTGATCCCCACCCACTTCACCCTGTTCGTCCATGCCGCCACGCCCCGGGGAACGGTGGAGCGCATGCAGGAGAAAGTGGCCGAGGCCCTGCGCAACCGCGCGCTCATCGACCGCTTCGCCGAACGCGGGCTGATCGTCGCGCCCAGCAGCCCGGACCAGGTCGCCCAGGCCATGGCCCAAGAGCAGGAACGCTTCACGAAACTGATACGCGACGCCGGCATCAAGATGGAGTAGGCTCGAAGGCGAACGGCGCGGCGCCGGCGCAAGGGAGCAATACATGGCAGGCGGTTTTCTCGCCCACTCGGAAAACGTGCTCAAGAATCACGTCCTGCTGTCCTCGTCGGACCTGGACGAGGTCCGCTCGGGCGTGGCCGGCGTGCTGAACGAACACCGGCTGACCCCGCGCGCCAGCCACCTGGACGCGCGCCTGTACGGCGCCGTCACCGCCGGCCTGCAGATGTGCCTGCTGGAATACGGCGGCGCCGTGGCGGTGGAGACCGCGCCGTCGCGCGACTTCGTGCTGGTCCAGTCGGCGCTGCGCGGCGAAGTCCGCGTCCGGTGCCGGGAAGGACAATGGTCCCTGCGGCCGGGCGACACCCTGATCATGCCCTCGAACGTTTCCCTGGAATTGGAGTGGGGAACCTCGACCACGCAGTTGCTGATCAAGATTCCCAAGGCGCTGCTGTACGAAGTGTATGAACACCTGACCGGCAAACCGGTCGACGATCCGATCGACTTCGCCCGCGAGATCCCGCTGGACACCGTGCCCGCCCAGGGGCTGCGCACGCTGATCGAGTATTTCTGTTCCCACCTCGCCCCGGCGCATGGCGCGCCGGGCGGCCCGATGGGGCTGAAGATCGCGCAGCAGGCCTTGATCGGGCACCTGCTGAACACCCAGGTCCAGAGCTTGCGCGACCGGCCGGCGCCGGATGCCCGCCGGGTCTTGCCGCGCTGCGTGCGGCGCGCCCAGGAATTCATGGAGTCCTGTGTACAGGAGGTCGTCTCGCTGCAGGACATCGCCAACCATGCCGGGGTCAGCGTGCGCACGCTTTCCCGGGCCTACCAGGACCAGCATGGCGTCAGCCCCATGGCCGCGCTGCGCGCCATGCGCCTGAACCGGATCCGCGACGAACTCAAGGGCGGCAAGGCGGACAGCGTTTCGGAAGTCGCGTATCGCTGGGGCTATCCGCACCTGGGCCGCTTCGCGGCGGCCTATCGGGAACGCTTCGGCGAATCCCCCAACGAGACCTTGCGCCGGCAGGCGCGCGCGCAGCCCTGACCGGGCCCTCCGGCCATCACTCCGGCTGGCGCGCGGCCTGGAACCAATAAGCGGGCGACCGCCCCTGGTCGGGACCCAGCACCGCGTAGCCACCGTCCACGGGCAGGTCGGCGCCGGTCACGAAGCCCGCCGCGCCGGAACACAGGAACAGCACGGCCGCGGCCACGTCCTCTATGTTCCCCACCCGCGCCAGCGGATGGAAGGTGGACGCGACGCGATCGGCCAGTTCGCGGTCTCCGGCCACCTGGGCCACCAGGGCCTCGGACCACGTCCAGGCGGGCGTCACCGCATTCACGCGTATGCCCTCGGGCGCCAGGTTCACCGCCATGCTGCGGGTGACCTGCAGGATGGCGGCCTTGCACGCGGGGTACAGCAGCCGGCCCAACTGGCCGACCTTGCCCGCGACGCTGGACAGGTTCACGACGGCCGGACGCTCGGTCCGGCGCAGCAGCGGCACCGCGTGCCCGACCAGCAGCGCCCCGCTGACCACGTTCACGTTCAGCGAACGCAGCCACTGCTCCCGGGTCGAAGCCAGCCCCGCGTCGTCGTAGATGCAGGCGTTGTTGACCAGGCAGTCGAGCCGGCCGAACTCGCGATCCAGGCTCTCCACCAGCCGGACCAGGTCGGCATCCTCGGCCAGATTCGTGCGCACGAAGCCGGCCGTCTGGCCGGACCTGGCCTGCGTGCGCAGCCGGGCGGCCAGCGCCTCGCCCGCCTGGGCGTCGATGTCGGCCACCACCACCGACGCGCCGGCGCGCAGGAACGCCCCGGCGATACCGGCTCCCAGGCTTCTTGCCCCGCCCGTCACCAGGGCGACCTTGCCATGCAGATCGTTCATCGCGCCTTCCTCGTTCATGCCTGGGCCAGCCTCTGGATGTCGTCCAGCCGGCACACCTCGGCCAGCAGCCGCAGGTTGTGCAGGGCGGCCGCGTGCACCGCCTGGCTGGCCGCGCCGCAGGCGTCCTCGACCACCGCCGACCGCCAGCCCAGGTCGGTCGCGTGCCGGACGGTGTGCTCCACCACCGAATTGGTCGCCACCCCGCCCACGAGCAGCAGCGACGGCCGCATCGCGTCCAGCATCGGCTCCAGGCCGGAGCGGAAGAACGCGTTGATGCGGTTGTGCGTCACCACCGGCTCGTTCGGCATGGGCGCCAGTTCCTCCAGGAATTCCGCGCCCCAGCTCCCGTCGGCCATGACCGCCTGCGCCACCACCGTCCTGAAGATGGCGCAGTTCTGCGTCACGTCGGAAAAATCCGGGCGATAGGCGATGCGCACGTGCACCACCGGCCAGCGCCGCCGGCGCCCCAGATCCAGCAGTCCGCGCGCGCCGCGCACGACGGCCGGCTGCGCGGCGCCGTCGCCGGCCACGCCGAAGGCGAACTTGCCGTCCGGGTGCAGGACTTCGTTCTGGTAGTGCAGCGCCAGGACGGCGGGGCGCGAGAAATCGAGGGGCATCACAGGAACACCTGGAGGTTCTCGTGGATCGCGTCGCAATTGACCAGGTCCACCCGTTTCAGCTCGATCCGGAACGACCCGGCCGCGGCGGGATCCTCGCGCAGCGTATGCGTATAGCTGCCGCCGAACGCGCGCGGGTTGTCGGCCCGCCATTCGAGCATCTGGAACGACGAACGGACCACGATCGTCCCGGGCCCCGGGTCGGTCACCGACACGTTGCCTATCGTCCTCGTGCCATGCGTGGGCGGCTGCTGCGACCAGTTCCGGTGGTTGGCCAGCCGGCGCGCGCGCACGTTGCGCAGCAGCGCGTCCTCGTGGAACAGGGAAACCTGAGTCCGGGCGTCCTGTTGGCCGCGCTCGCGCGGAACCCAGTACATGCCGGTGGGGGTGAACAACCGCAGCCATTCGTCCCAGGCATTGGCGTCGAGCAATCGCGCCTCCAGGAACAGGAACTGCTCGACCCGATGCTTGAGCCGGATCGCCTCGTCCATCTCCGCCGCGCCGATCCCGTTCATGCCGCCCTCCCGCATCCTGCCCCACCCTCGGTCATCAAGGCCTTCCAGGCCACGAACTGGTTGCGTATGGGCAACTCGCTGGTGCCGTTGACCGCGACTTTCCCACCCGGAATGTCCCGGTCGGTGCCGCAGTAGCGGTGCATGCTGACCCAGTCCCCGCCGTCGAGCCGGTTGCCTTTCTGCACCCGGGTATACAGCTCCACGTCGTCGGGCATCACGTTGGACGACGGGGAATTGATGGTGTTGGCGTAGGTGACGGCGCGTTCGAACACGGCCTCGGGCGCCCCCTTGAGCCGGAAGGTGACGATCTCGACCATGGTGCGGTCGACAGCGACGGGCCGGATGACGCGGAACTGCTGGAACACCGTGTGGGGCGACCCGCTGCCGTAGATGATGGTGTTGTGCAGGTTCATGCCCAGTATTTCCCGGGCCCGCGCCTCGCCCACCGCGGCGGCCAGGCTTTCGTAGTGGGCGCGGCTGGTCGGATCCCGGTCCGTGCCGCCGGGGTCGAAGATCCCCTCCATGTAGCCGTGCCCGTGGTCGAAGGCGTGCACCGCGAGTTTCTCCCAAAACTGATAGGGCTCGCCGTTGCCCGCCATGATGTGCAGCACGAACGGCATGTCCTGGCCGGCCATCGAGGCCTCGTACTCGTCCCGGGCCGCGACGACGGAGGATTCGTGCGTGACCGCGGCATGCATGGTGTCGTGCAGGTTCTCGTAGAAGATCTTCCAGTTGGAGTTCTGCCAGACGCGGAACACGCCGCCGGCCACCTCCACCTCGCCCACGGGGGAACGGTCGCACAGGTTGTCGATCGCCGCCTTGGCGCCGCCCAGGAAATCCACCAGGTCATCGCCGCCCTCGGACAGGCTGGCGAAGACGAAGCCCCGGTAGCTGGCCACGCGGGCAACGCGCCGCAGCCAGAACGCCTCGTCGGCGGGATCGAAAGCCGTGCCTTCGTAGCCGGCCCGCAGCGGCGCCGACAGCATCGGGCCGTGGAGCCGGAACGTCCAGGCGTGGTAGGGACAGCGGAAGTGCCGCTCCACGTGCCCGCCGCCCGGCGGCACGATCTGCGCCCCCTTGTGCGGACAGCGGTTGTACAGCACATGGGGCTTGCCGTCCGCCGCCCGGACCAGGATGACGTCCTGCCTGCCGATGCGGCTCGTCACGTAGTCGCCGGTTTGCGGGATCTGGCTTTCGTGCCCGACGTAGACCCACACGCGGCCGTAGATCCGCTCCATCTCCAGGTCGAATATGCCGGGGTCCACATAGACCGCGCGGTGCACCTTGTCCGGCTTGACCATGTCCGCCAGTTGTTCGTTCGTGTACAACACAACCTCCTTACGCAAGGATTCCTGTCAGTCCATCCCTTCGCTTCGCGTCCAGGACCGCATCAGGACGTTCGACGGCAGGCTTTCATCCAGCAGCTTCGCCGCCGTTTCCCGGCCCGCCACGGGCAGGCCCGCGGGATCCAGCACGCCGATCTGCACCAGCACCGACGCCTGGTCCCAATAGATGTGCTCGTGGCAGAGCTTGTCGCCGCGGAACTTGACGACCGCGACCAGCGGGATCTCCACATGACGGCCGGTGGGCGCGATCCCGGGCAGCATCCATTCGATCTCTTCGTCGTGGGTGAAGCAGAACAGCTGCTCGTCCACGATCTGGGTCGCCCCCACGGTGCGCGAGATGGGAATGAGCCGGGTGTCCCGGGGCGTGGACGGGATGAAATGGTGCTTGTAGAAGCGGTGGAGCTGCCGGGCGCCGACGCCGCCGGTCAGGGTGGGGATATGGTTGACGTAGGGCTCGGCCACCATGGTGCGCATGGTTTCCGCCGCGTCGCGCACCTCGAACTCCAGTTCGGTGTGGCGATCCCACAGCGACGACAGGTCGTAGCGGGGCCCGATATGCTCATGCAGGAAAGCGATCGTGCGCTCGTAGCTGACCAGGGCCGCGGGCTTGCGATAGAGCGGGCTGCCCTCGCGGGCGAAGGCGTGGTCGGCGTCCGGATAGCGGTGCACCCGGGCATCGGGCGATCCGGCCAGGTGCGCCGCGATGCGCGCCACGGTCACGGGCGGACAGTAGCGGTCGGCGTCGCCGAAATGCAGCATGAGCGGCCGCGCCGGCGGATGGTCCAGGTGCGCCTCGATGCCCACGCCGTAGAAACCCGCGGCGCAATCGACCAGCGCCCCGGCGGCGGCCAGATAGGCCAGCCGGCCGCCCAGGCAGTAGCCCACCGCCGCCACCTGCCCCGTCGTCGCGGGCGACTCCCGCAGCGTCCGCGCGGCCAGCGCGACGTCGGCCAGGCCGACGTCTACGTCGAATCGTTCCAGCAGCGCGAAAGCCTGCGCGTGGTCCTCTTCGCCGTAGCCCAGATCGACCCCCGGCCGGATCTGCGAGAACAGGTCCGGAACCAGCACCACGTATCCCTCTTCGGCATAGTGTTCGGCCAGCTTGCGCATGGTCTCGTTGACGCCGAAGATCTCGTGGCACAGCACCAGTCCCGGGCCATGGCCGGAGGCCGGCATCGCGCAGTACGCCGACGTTGCCGACCCGTCCGGGCGGATCATGGGAAGGGTGGTCTGGTGCTTCATGGGGCCGCCTCGCTCGATGCCGATGGCGAACTATAGGCAGCGGCCCCCGGGCCGGTCTCGCCGCTTCAGGCCACGGATATCCGAAGCTCGCCACGATCTGGCGCGTTGCCGGGCGGCGGCTGCGCGCCCCATGTCTTCCGGTTATGGCCCATACGTGAAATGACTTGCCGGGCCCGCGGCGGACTGCGAAAGTCCGGCCAACGACTTGCCGGGCCAACCCAAGAAGACCACGGTTCAAGCACAGGAGACATCCATGACTTTCACGTTCGGGAAACTGGCGCTGGCCGCCACGCTCGGCCTTGCCGCCATCGGCGCGCAGGCGGAAACCTGGCCGGCCCGTCCGGTGCGCATCATCGTGCCGTACAACGCCGGCACGCCGCCCGACATCAGCAGCCGCATCATCGCGCAGAAGCTGACCGTCAAGCTGGGCCAGACGTTCTACGTCGACAACAAGCCCGGCGCCTCGGGCAGCCTGGCCACCGGCGACCTCGACCGCTATCCGGCGGACGGCTATACCGCGATGACGCTGCTGACGCCCGTGGTGGTCGGCCCGGCGCTGCTGTCCTCGTTCAAGAAGGACTTCGCCCGCGACTACGCGCCCGTCGGACAATACGACTGGACCTACAGCGTGCTGGTCGTCACCCCGTCCCTACCCGTGCACGACGTGAAGGGATTGATCGAGCTGCTGCGCGCCAAGCCCGATACCTACAGCTTCCCCTCGGGCGGCTACGGCACGCCGGCGCACCTGGCCGGCGAACTCTTCAAGCAGCGCTACGGCGTCACGGCCACCCACGTGCCCTACAACCAGTTCACGGCCGGGCTGGCCGACCTGGTGGCGGGCCGCGTGAACTTCATGTTCCTGACCAGCACGGTGGCGGCGGCGCAGATCCAGGGCGGCAAGGTCAAGGCGCTGGCCATCGCCTCGCGCGACAGCCGGCTGCCCGGCCTGCCCGACGTGCCGACCATGGAGGAACAGGGCTTCAAGGGCTTCGACGTGCGCAACTGGGACGGCTTCGTCATGCGCAAGGACACGCCCAAGGCCGCGGTCGACGGGTTCACGCAGGCCTTGAACCAGATCCTGGCCGATCCCGAGACGCGCAAGGCGCTGGCCGACGCGGGCGCCGATCCGGTCCCGAGCACCACGGCGGCGCAGTTCGGCGCGCTGATCGCCAGCGAACAGGCCCGGCTGACGGACCTGGTGCGCCAGACCGCCATCAAGATCGACTGACTTCCGAACGACCGACTTTTTCCGGATACCAGGATGCGCAACGTCCTCTTCATCATGTGCGACCAGCTGCGGGCGGACTACCTGTCCTGCTACGGCAGCCCCTGGCTGCGCACGCCCAACATGGACGCCCTGGCCGCGCGCGGCGTGGCCTTCACCCAGGCCTACGTGCAGTCGGGCGTATGCGGACCGTCGCGCATGTCCTTCTACACCGGCCGCTATCCGTCGTCCCACGGCGCGACCTGGAACTTCATCCCCATGCCCATGAGCGAGCTGACGGTGGGCGACTACCTGTCGCAGGCCGGCCGCGCGCTCCACCTGGCGGGCAAGACCCATTTCGAGCCTTCGGCCGAGGCGACGGCGGCCTGGCGCGGCGGCGCCTCCAGCCGCTCCGCGGCCAGCCTGCTGCAAGGCGGCTTCGAGGTGGTCTGCCGGCACGAGGGCGATCTGCCCACCGGCAAGGAGGACTATCGGCGCTACCTGGAGTCGGCCGGCTATGCCGGCCACGATCCCTGGCTGGAACACGCCAACTCCGGCCGCCATCCGGATGGCTCCGTCGCCAGCGGCTGGCAGATGCGCCACGCGCACCTGGCCGCCCACGTGGCCGAGCCGCATTCGGAAACCGCCTACGTCTCGAACGCCGCCATCGATTTCATCCGCCGGCATCGCGACGAACCCTGGTCGCTGCACCTGTCCTACATCAAGCCCCACTGGCCCTACATCGCGCCGGCGCCCTACCACGATATGTATCGCCGCGCCGAGCAGGCGCCCATCCGGCGCAACCGCGCCTCCGAAGCCAACGAGCATCCGGTGCTGGCCGCCTACCGCTCGCACGACGAATGCCGCAGTTTCGACCAGGAAGACGTGGTGCGCCACGTGCGCCCGGCCTACATGGGCCTGATCCGGCAGATCGACGACCACCTGGGCCGCGTGCTGGAGGTCCTGGAGCAGACCGGGCAGACGGACCAGACGCTGATCGTCTTCACCTCGGACCACGGCGACTTCCTGGGCGACTACGGATTCGGCGAAAAAGAACTGTTCCACGACGTCGTCCAGCGGGTCCCGCTGATCGTGGTCGATCCCTCGTCCGCCGCCGACGCCACGCGCGGCACGCGCGACGGTCGCTTCGCCGCCGCGGTGGACGTCGTGCCCACCATCCTGGACGCGCTCGGCCTGCCCGCGCAGGCGCACCGGGTGGAAGGCCGCTCGCTGCTGCCGCTGGTGCGCGGTGAAGCCGCGCACGACTGGCGCGACTGCGTGTTCAGCGAACTGGACTATGCGACGCGGCGCGCCCGCCACGTACTGGGCCGCCCCCGCGACGCCGACTGCCGGGGCTGGATGGTGCGCACCGCCGACTGGAAGCTGGTGGCCTGGAACGGCTACCGCCCGCAGCTCTTCCACCTGGCCGAGGACCCGGACGAGTTCCACGACCTGGGCGCGGACCCGGCGTTCGAGCCGGTGCGCCAATCGATGTCCGCGCGGCTGCTGGCGCACCAGTTGACGCTCAAGCGCCGCATCGCCGTCGACCTCGACCGCATCGAGGCCATGACCGACAACCTGCCGCCCGGCATACACATCGGCCAGTGGTAGCCGCCCCTTTCCAGGAGACCGCAGCATGTATGTCAGGAACGCGTGGTACGCCGCCCTCTGGTCGCAGGAGCTGCCGGCCGGACAGATGGTCACCCGGACGCTGCTGGACGAACCCGTGGTCTTCGTGCGCAACGACGCCGGCCGCGCGGCGGCCCTGCTCGACCGCTGCCCCCATCGCTTCGTGCCCCTGAGCCTGGGCGCGCGGGTGCCCGGCGACCGGATCCGCTGCGTCTATCACGGCCTGGAATTCGGCCTGGACGGCGCCTGTGCGCACAACCCCCACGGCAGCGGCAGGATCCCGCCGGCCGCCCGCACCCGCGCCTACCCGGTGGAGGAACGCCACGGCATGGTGTGGATCTGGATGGGCGATGCCCCCGCCGCGCCCGAGGCCATTCCCGACTACGGCTTCCTGGAAGGCGGCCCGGACTGCCTGCTGAGCGCGCGCGACCGCATCGTCATCCGCGCCGGCGCCGACCTGATCGTCGAGAACCTGCTGGACCTGAGCCACGCCTCCTTCCTGCACGACGGCATCCTGGGCAGCGCGGCCACCGTCGCCGCGCAGACCGAGGTGGAACAGCACGCGCGCGGGCTGACGGTGCGGCGATGGATGCCCGGCGTGCCCTCGCCCCGCCTGTTCGACACCTTCTCGGAACAACCCGGGCGGCGCGTCGACATGTGGTTCGACATGAACTGGCAGGCGCCCTGCGCGCTGGTGAACGACGTGGGCGCAACGGATCCCGGCAGCGACCGGTCGCTGGGCTACCGCATCCTGGGCGCGCACATCCTGACGCCCGAGACCGCCACCACCACGCACTACCACTTCGCCGCCGCGCTGCGGGTTCCACCCGGCCACGACGCCGCGCAGGACGCCCGGATCGGCCGCACGCTTTCCGAGATCCGCCGCTACGCCTTCGAGCAGCAGGATGCGCCCGTCATCGAGGCCCAGCAGCGGGAACTGCTGCGGGCGGGCCCCGACGCGCCACGCCCCGCCCTGTTCGAGATCGACGTCGGTCCCGTCCGCTATCGCCGGATGATGGACGAGATGCTGGCGCGCGAGGCGCGGGCCTGAACCATGCCGATCACGGACAAACTCCCCGTCCACCTGCCGCAGACAGGCGAAAGCTATGTCTGCGCCCCGGACGAAAGCCTGCTGCAAGGCATGCTGCGCCTGGGCCGCCGGGGCATCCCCGTGGGCTGCACCGGCGGCGGCTGCGGCGTGTGCAAGGTGCGCGTCGTGCGGGGCGCGGTGCGCCCGCTCGGCCCCATCAGCCGCGCCCACGTCAGTCCCGAGGAAGAACGGAACGGCTACACCCTGGCCTGCCGCGCCGGCCCGGCCTGCGCCGTCGAACTGGAAGTGGCCGGCCGGTTCGAGAAACCTTTCCGCAACGGCTACCACAAGCAGATCCGGCCATCCGCGCCGCCCCCCACGAACACAACGGAGATTTGATATGGGCGTACTGAGAATCGGACACGCGAGCCTGCGTGTCATGGACATGGAACAGGCGCTGCGGCACTACGAGAACGTGCTCGGCATGAAGCGCGTCATGGAAGACGGCAGCGGCCACGTCTACCTGAAGTGCTGGGACGAATGGGACCGGTACTCGGTGATCCTGACGCCTTCCGATCGCGCCGGCATGAACCACGTCGCCTACAAGGTCGAGCGCGACACCGACCTGGACGAATTGCAGGAGAAGATCGAGGCCTACGGCATCGCCACCCGCATGCTGCCCGAGGGCACGTTGCCGGCCACCGGCCGTATGCTGGCCTTCGCGCTGCCCAGCGGCCACGAGATGCGGCTGTACGCGCACAAGGAATGCGTCGGCACCGACGTGGGTTCGCTCAACCCCGACCCCTGGCCCGACGGCCTGCGCGGCGCGGGCGCGCACTGGCTGGACCACTGCCTGCTGATGTGCGAGCTGAATCCCGAGACGGGCATCAACACGGTCGCGGACAACGCCCGCTTCATGGCCGAGGTGCTGGACTTCTACCTGACCGAGCAGATCACGGTGGGACCCGGCGGCACCATCCAGGCCGGCGCGTTCATGAGCCGCACCAACACGCCGCACGACATCGCCTTCGTCGGCGGCCCCAGCTCGGGCCTGCACCACATCTCGTTCTTCCTGGACTCCTGGCACGACGTGCTGAAAGCGGCCGACATCATGGCCAAGAACCGCACGCGCATCGACGTGTCCCCCACCCGCCACGGCATCACGCGCGGCGAGACCATCTATTTCTTCGATCCCAGCGGCAACCGCAACGAGACCTTCGCCGGGCTGGGCTACCTGGCGCAGCGCGACCGGCCGGTCATCACCTGGTCCGAGGACAAGCTCTGGAGCGGGATCTTCTATCATACGGGCGAGGCCGTCCCTTCCTTCACCGAGGTCTATACCTGACCCGCCCCCGCGAGACGATCATGAACCTGGATGCCACCACCATCGCCGCGCTGGCCGCGCACCTGGAAACCTGCCAGCGCGAGGCCCGCGACACCCCCAAGATCACGGACGAGCATCCGGGCATGGACTGGGACGACGCCTACGCGATCCAGGACGAGATCCTGCGCCGCAAAATGGCGCGCGGCGCCCGGCTGGTCGGCTACAAGGCCGGCCTGACCTCGCACGCGAAGATGCGGCAGATGGGCGTGGACACGCCCTGCTTCGGTTTCCTGGTCGACGAGTTCTGCGTGCCGGAAGGCACCCGGATCCCGGCCGGGGCGCTGATCCATCCCAAGGTGGAACCGGAGATCGCCTTCATCCTGAAGCACCCGTTGCGGGGGCCGGGCTGCCATGCCGGCGCGGTGCTGGCCGCGACCGAATGCATCATGCCCGGCATCGAGGTCATCGACAGCCGCTACCGCGATTTCAAGTTCGACCTCAAGAGCGTGATCGCCGACAACACCTCGGCCGTGCGCTTCGCCATCGGCGGGCGCGCCGTGCCCGTGGACCGGACCGACCTGCGCACGCTGGGCGTGGTGCTGGAGAAGAACGGCCAGGTGGCCGCGACCGCCGCCGGTGCCGCGGTGCTGGGCAATCCCGCCGTGGCGGTGGCCATGCTGGCCAATCACCTGGGCGCGCGCGGGCTGGAGATACCGGCCGGCAGCATCGTGCTGTCGGGCGGCGTGACCGAGGCCATCGCGGTCGAGGCCGGCGACCACGTCACCCTGCACCTGCACGACCTGGGCAGCCTGTCCCTGAGCTTCGCCTGAGCCGTGCAGCTCCACCAGCTCCGGGCCTTCGCGGCGGTGGCCGAGGCGGGCAGCATCAGCGCCGCGGCCAAGCTGCTGGACGTGACCCAGCCCGCCATCACGCGGGCGCTGCAACAACTGGAACTGTCGGTGGGCGCGACGCTGCTGACACGGTCGGCGCACGGCATCGAACTGACCCCCTACGGACAGGCCCTGCTGGAACACGCCCGCTTCATCGTGCGCGCCGCGGCCGATGCGCGCGCGCACATCCGGCAGTTGGCCGGCGACCTGTCGGGCAAGCTGTCCATCGCCTCGTCGGCGGCGCCGTTCGCGCTGGTGGTGCCGCGGGCGATGGAGATCATGCGGCTGCGCTTCCCCGACGTCTACATCCATCTCCAGGAAGCCACCTATCCCACGGTCATGGACCTGTTCCGCGAGAAGGGCCTGGACTTCGCCATCGGCCCGCTGCCCGCGGGCGGCCCCGGCGAAGGCTACCGGCACGATCCGCTGTTCACGCTGGATCTCGTGGTGGCGGTACGGCATGGCCACCCCAAGGCGCGGGCGAAGTCGCTGCGGGCGCTGGCCGACGTGCCCTGGCTCATCACCGGTCCGGCCGACGGGCCGGGCATGGTCATCCGGCAGTCCTTCATCGACGCCGGCCTGCCACCGCCCCAGTGCGTGATGCATTGCGAATCCGTGGGCGGCGCCATCCAGATCATCGAGCACGGCAACGTCGCCAGCTTCGTGCCGCGCTACCTGGCCGAGGAAGCGCAGGCCGCGGGCCTGCTGGCCATCGTGCCGGTGGCCGAGTCCCTGCCGTCGCTGAGCATCTCCGCCTTCATGCCGGTGCAGAAAATCCTGAGCCCGGCGGGGCAGGCGCTGTATTCGGCCATCCACAGCATCAGCCGCACCCTGCGGCCCCAGGGCGCCTGATCCCTCGGTTGTTTCCGTTCAGGAAATAACAAGTTTGCGCCCGGCGGGGTGTCCAAACCGGCCGTCGATGCCTACCATTTCGCCATCGATCAGCCAGACAGGACTCAAGATGACGGATATCGTCCCCACCGGAAAGATACTCGGGGCCACGGTGCGCGGCCTGGACCTTTCCCAGCCGCTTTCGGAGCAGGATTTCGCCGCGCTGCTGGCGGCGCTGGGCGCGCACGGCGTCCTGCGCTTTCCGGCGCAATCGATCACGCCGGCGCAGTTGCGGGATTTCTCGGCCCGTTTCGGCGGCCTGCAGCGAACGCTGTCGGACGCCAACGAGCCCGGCATTCCCGAGGTCAGCATTCTTTCCAATATCGTCGAGAACGGCAGGCTGATCGGCATCGCCGACGCCGGCCAGGACTGGCACACCGACATGTCCTACAACCCGACCGTGGGTTTCGTGAACGTGCTGTACGCCCTCACGGTGCCGCGCCGCGACGGCCGCGCGCTGGGGTCGACCAGCTTCGCCAACATGCACGCCGCCTGCGAGGACCTGCCCGCCGACGTCAAGCGCGAGCTGGAAGGCGCCACCGCCGTCCACGACTTCAACAAGTTCTGGGAGAACATGCGGACGCGGCCCGGCAGCGAGCGGCCGCCGCTCACGCCCGAACAGCGCGCCAAGCGGCCGCCGTCGACGCATCCGGTGTTCCTGACCCACCCCATCACCGGCCGCAAGGTGTTGTACTGCAATCCCGGCTACGCCATCCGGATCAACGAACTCGATGCGCGCCGCAGCGACGAGATGCTGGAATTCCTGTTCGCGCACCAGTTGCAGGCCAAGTACCAGTACACCCACGAATGGACCGAGGGCGACGTGCTGATGTGGGACCACATCGGCACGCTGCACAACGCCTGGCCCGACTACCTGCCCCACGAGCACCGGCTGATCAAGCGCTGCCAGGTCATGGCCGACCGCATCTTCGACCCGGCTTTCCTGCCGGCCGCAATCCGTCCCGCGCACGCCGCGGCCGCCCGCTAGGCGCGCCATGGGTCTGTTCGATCGCGGCATCGGCCGCGCCCAGTCCATCGACGACCTGCGGGCGGCGGCGCGGCGCCGCCTGCCCAGACTGGTGTTCGACTTCTTCGACGGCGGCGCCGAGAGCGAGGCCACGCTGACCGACAACCGCCAGGCCTTCGAGCGCGTGCGCCTGCTGCCGCGCACCCTGGTGGACGTTTCCCAGGTTTCCACCCGCTGCACCGTGCTGGGTGCGCCGGCCGGCTACCCGCTGGCCATCGCGCCCACCGGCGGGGTCGGCTACGGCCGCCACGGCGGCGACCTGGCCATCGCCAAGGCCGCCGCGCGCCATGGCATTCCCTACACGCTGTCGACCAGCGCCACGGCGTCGATCGAGGAAGTCGCGCGCGAGGCGCCCGGCCGCCTGTGGTTCCAGGCCTACGTGCTGAAAAACCAGGACTTCTTCCACGGCCTGATCGAGCGCGCGCGGGCGGCCGACTACGAAGCGCTGGTCATCACCGTCGACCTGCCGGTGGGCGGCAAGCGCGAGCGCGACGTGCGCAACGGTTTCCGCACCCCCTTCCGGCTCACGTATCGCAGCTTCGGCGACGTCGCGGCCCATCCCCGCTGGGCGTTGGCGCTGCTGCGCCACGGCATGCCGGTGAACAAGAACCTGATCGGCCTGCAGCGCGACGTGACCTCGGTGGCGGGACTGGCCTCGGCGGTGGGGCGCAACTACGATCCCTCGTTCGACTGGGACCGCCTGGCGCAGGTGCGCGACCGCTGGCCGCGCAAGCTGATCGTCAAGGGCATCCTGCGCCCGGACGACGCCGACCGGCTGGTGCGGCTGGGCGCCGACGCCGTGGTGGTGTCCAATCATGGCGGACGCCAGCTCGACGGCGCCTGCGCGACGCTGGACGCGCTGCCCGGCGTAGTAGAGGCGGTGGCCGGCCGCATTCCGGTCTGGCTGGATGGCGGCGTGCGGCGCGGCGTGGACATCCTGAAGGCGCGGGCGCTGGGCGCCGAAGGCGTGCTGGTCGGACGTGCGACGCTGTACGGCGCGGTCGCGGGCGGCGAGCCGGGCGCGCACCGGGCCTTGCAGATACTGACCGAGGAACTGGTGCGCGCGATGAAGCTGTGCGGCGCGCCGCGCATCGAAGACATCGACGAAACCCTCCTGGCGCGGCCACCGCGCCGGGCAACCCACGAAGGACGGACATGCGCTGGCTGAGATACACGGATTCGACGGGCACCCACTACGGGCTGGCCGAGGGCGACCGCATACGGCGGGTCGAGGGCTCGCCCTTCGACGGCTACACGCCGACGGACGACTGGACCCGCCTGGACCAGGCGCGGCTGGAAGTGCCGGTGGTCCCGCGCACCTTCTATTGCGCCGGCCTGAACTACGCCGAGCACGCCATCGAGGCCGCCCGCAAACGGGGCCAGGAGCCGCAGTTGCCCAAGCAGGCGGACATCGGCTACCGGGCCAACAACGCCCTGGTGCCGCACGGCCACGACGTGGTGATGCCGCCCGATGCCCGCACCATCCACTACGAAGGCGAACTGGTCGTGGTCATCGGCAGGCAGGCCCGCCACCTGACGCCCGACAACGCGCTGGACTGCGTGCTGGGCTACACCATCGGCAACGACGTCAGCGAGCGCAACTGGCAGCGGTCGGACCGCACCTTCTGGCGCGCCAAGAACTCGGACACCTTCAAGCCCATGGGTCCGTGGATAGACACCGATTTCGATCCGTCCCGGGCCCGCACCCAGGTCCGCGTGAACGGCCGGACCACCATCGACTTCGCCACCGCGGCGATGATCTTCGACGTGCCCACCTTCCTGTGCGCCATGACGAAATACCTGACCCTGTATCCCGGCGACGTGGTGTGGATGGGCACCGACGGCCAGTCGCCCGACCTGCATGCCGGCGACGTGGTGGAGATCGAGATCACCGGACTGGGCAAGCTGCGCAACACTTTCGTGCAAGGATGACGCCATGACCGATCTGGAACACTGGGCGGCGGTGACCGGCTGCCAGCAGGCCATCCATGGCTTCTACCTGGCGCTGGACGGCGGCGACTTCGACGCGGTTGCCGCCTGCATGGCCGCGCAAGGCGTCTGGCATCGCCAGGGCCGGGCGCTGCAAGGCCCGGCCGAGGTCCGCGCGGCGCTGGCCGACCGGCCCGCCGGACGCACCACGGCCCATCTGGTGCAGAACCTCGTGATCGATCTGGATGGCCCGGACCGGGCCACGGCGCGGTACATGACACTGGTCTATCGCGTCGACGCCGCGGCCCCGCAGGCGGGGCCGGTTCCGATGCCGCCTCCCCTGTCCATTTCCCTGCACCACGAACGCCTGTCCCGGACACCGGACGGGCGCTGGCTGGTGGACGAAAAGCAGGGCCAGCGCCGGTTCGGGGACTGATTATTGCAGCGTGTTCTTGGCTTGCTGCAGCAGGGACTTGTACTGGGTGGTGTCCCGCGCCAGCAGGTCGCGCAACTCGGCCGGCGACGTGGTCCGCACCTCCATGCCCTGCGCCGCCAGCGTCTCGACGATCTTCGGCGACTTGCCGGCCTTGGCCAGCGCGGCGTTCAGCCGATCGACCACCGGCGCGGGCGTGCCGGCCGGCGCCAGCACCGCCTGCCAGGTCTCGGCCTGGAAGCCCTTGACGCCGCTTTCATCGACCGTGGGCACGTCGGGCGTGGCGGGCGAACGCTTGGCGCCGGTCGTGGCGATCAGCACCAGCCGGCCATCGGCCACGTGCTCCATGTTCCCCACCAGCGAGCTGAACATGACGTCCACGCGTCCGGACAGCAGGTCGGCCATGGCGGGCCCCGTTCCCTTGTAGGGGACGTGCACCATCTTGACGCCCGCCGCCTTGGCGAAGGCCTCGCCCGCCAGATGCTGCGCCGAGCCGTTGCCCGACGAGGCGAAGTTCACCTTGCCCGGGTTGGCCTTGGCGTAGGCGATGAAATCCTTGACCGTGCGGATCTTCAACCCGGGCGTCACCAGGATGCCCAGCGACTGCACGGTGGCCTGGCCGATGGGCTGGAAGTCGGCCACGGGATCGTAGGTCTTGGTGTCGTGCAGCAGCGGCGTGATCACGAAGGCGTTGGTGCCGAACAGCAGCGTGTAGCCGTCGGCCGACGAACGCCTGACCGACTCGGTCCCCACCAGGGTGCCGCCGCCCGCGCGGTTCTCCAGCACCACCGTCTGCCCCAGGCTTTCGGACATCTCCTGGGCGAACATCCGTCCGACGATGTCGGTCGCGCCACCCGGGGCATAGGCCACGACCAGGCGCAACGGGTGCGACGGAAAACCCTGCGCGCCGGCCGGGGTGGCAGCCCAGGGGCCGGCGGCGGCAAACACGAACGCCAGCGCGGTCAGCCGGCGGCGGGTGGGGGACGAAGGGAGTCGGGTCATGCGGGGTCTCCGGATTTTCGTATCGAATGCGAAACAATGAATGGGGCATTATTCGTTCGCTCCGCCTGCTCAACAAGGCAGCGGTGCTAAATTTGAAATTTCCTAAGAAGAAACCGGCAAGGATAAGCACGTGGACCAGCTCAGTTGCCTGCGCATGTTCCTGGAGGTGGCCCGGCGCAACAGTTTCGCCGGCGCCGCGCAGCATTTCGGCGTCTCGCGCGCCACCTGTACCAAGCAGGTGGCCTGGCTGGAGCGCTCCCTGGGCGTCAAGCTGCTCAACCGCACGACCAAGCAACTGGGGCTGACGCCGGCCGGCCTGCAGGTGCTGGAGAACGGCACTGATCTCCTGCAGCGCTACGACGACCTGCGCGAATCGGTGCACGATCTGTCGCGCGACGTGGCGGGCGTGGTGCGGGTGGGCGTACCGCCCGCCTTCGGCACGCAGCGCCTCTTGCCGGTGATCGGCGAATTCCACGCGCGCTATCCCGACGTCCAGATCGCCCTTAGCCTCCTGACGGTCCGCAAACAGGAAACCTTCGTCGAACAGGGCCTGGACGTGGGCATCATCATCGTCCCGGTGCTCAAGGACGCCAGCTTCATCGCCATCCCGCTGGCCGAGGCGCGCCAGGCGCTGGTCGCCTCGCCGGCCTACCTCGCCAAGGTCCCGCCCATCGTCCATCCCCGCGACCTCCAGCACTGCAAGTGCCTGGTCAACTGGAACAAGTCGCCCACCGCCACCTGGAACTTCACCGGTCCCGAGGGGTCGGTGTCCGTCCGGGTCCAAGGGCCGCTGCGCTCGGACTTCGGCGATGCGCTCAAGGAGGCCGCGCTGGCCGGCATGGGCATCTCCATGCACCCCTACTACATGATCGCCGACGAGATCGAGCGCGGCGAACTACGGGTCGTGCTGCCCGACTACGTGCCCTCGGGGCTGAACGTCTACGCCATCTACTCGTCGCGCAAGAACCTGCCCATGCGGGTGCAGGTCTTCCTGGAATTCCTGAAGGAATGGGCCCGCACGCCCAAATCCTGGAGCAAGGGCATGGAATAGCGCGGGCGCTGCTTCACGCGCGCCCCTCTTGACATTCCGGCCGCTTGCGCGCGTAATACATAGCTAGCTATGTATTAACGGAGACAGGCATGAACACCTCCCCGCCCCGCGTGGTGGCACTGGGCGGCACCACGCGCCCCGACTCGTCCACCGAACGCGCGCTACGGCACGCGCTGGATGCCGTGGCCGCCACCGGCGCACAGGTCGTCCTGCTGGCCGGCGACGACCTGGTCCTGCCCATGTACGCCCCGCACGAACCCGGCCGCACCCCGGCGGCCCTGCGCCTGGTGGCCGAGCTGCGCCGGGCCGACGGCGTCATCCTGGCCTCGCCCGGCTACCACGGCAGCCTGTCGGGCCTGGTCAAGAACGCGCTGGACTACACCGAGGACCTGCGCACCGACGCCCGGCCCTACCTGAGCGGCCGGGCGGTGGGCTGCATCGCCAACGCCGCCGGCTGGCAGGCGGCCGTGACCACGCTGGGCGCGCTGCGCGACATCGTGCACGCGCTGCGCGGCTGGCCCACGCCGCTGGGCGTGTGCATAGGCGGCACCGATCCCGCCTTCGCGCCCGACGGCCGCTGCATCGACCCGCGCGTGGACGAACAACTGCGCACGCTGGGCCGCGAGGTGGCCGACTTCGCCCATCGCATGCGCGTACCGCAGGCCGGCATCGCCATGCGCGCCGCTGCCTGACGCGGCCCCCTTTTCACCTAGGAGACATCATGACCGTCATGGATGCGTCCACCCTGCGCATACGCGATACCGCGCTACGCGTCGCGCGCGCCGGCCGAGGCCAGCCGCTCTTGTTCCTGCACGGCCCCGGCGGGCTGGCCGAATCGCAGGCCTGGCTGCCGGCGCTGGCCGAACACTACGACTGCCACGCCCCCGAGCACCCCGGCTACGGCGGCGGCGCCGTGCCGGTCTGGCTGGACAACGTGCGCGACCTCGCCAACTTCTACCTGGACTACCTGGACCAGCAGAAGCTGCGCGGCGTGCACCTGGTCGGCTACGACCTGGGCGGCTGGATCGCGGCCGAACTGGCGGTGCGCAACAGCCACGCGCTGGCTTCGCTCACGCTTGTTTCGGCCCAGGGCATCCACGTGCCGGACGTGCCCACCACCGACGTCTTCCTGCGCACCGACGACGATCTCGTGCGCGACACCTACCACGACCCCGCGCTGGCCGCGCGCGTGCTTGAACACGCGCCCACCGAGGAAGAACTGGACGTGGCCGTGCGCAACAAGGAGGTCACCGCCCGCCTGACCTGGCAACCGCGCGGCCACGATCCCGACCTGGCCAAGTGGCTGCACCGCATCGCCGTGCCCACGCTGGTGGTGTGGGGCGCCAACGACCGCATCCTGCCCGCCGAGTACGGCCGCGCCTGGCGCGACCGCATCGCCCGCGCCACGCTGGCCGAGATGGGCGATTGCGGTCACGCGCCCCACCTGGAACGCACGGCCGAGACCCTGGCCGCGCTGACCCGTTTCACCGCCTCGTCCGGGAGCCCCGCATGAAGTTCTTCAATTTCCACCTGATGCCCTATCGCCATGCGGACCTGGAAGCGATCCAGAAGAACGGCTCGGCCTGGGTGACCTTCTCCAACCGCCACTACGATCCCCAGCTGGGCGCCGAGCTGTACCACGAGTACCTGGACCAGATGGAATACGCCGACCAGCTGGGCTTCGACGGCGTCTGCCTGAACGAGCACCACCAGACGGCATACGGCCTGATGCCGATTCCCGGCGTGCTGGCCGGGGCGCTGGCGCGCAGCGTCAAGCGCGCGCGCATCGCCGTGCTGGGCCGCGCGCTGCCGCTCTTGAACAACCCGCTGATGGTGGCCGAGGAATTCGCCATGCTGGACAACCTGACGCGCGGCCGCTTCATCGCCGGCTTCGTGCGCGGCATCGGCGCCGAATACCACGCCATGGGCATCAACCCGGCTGAATCGCAGGCGCGCTTCGCCGAGGCCCACGACCTGATCGTGCGCGCGTGGACCCAGCCCGGCCCCTTCTCGTACACCGGCAAGCACTACCAGTTCAACTACGTGAACCCCTGGCCGCGCCCCTACCAGAATCCTCATCCGCCCATCTGGGTACCGTCGCAGGGCTCCAGCAGCACCATCCGCTGGGCGGCGGGGCTGCGCTACACCTACTGCCAGACCCTGAGCCCGATCGCCACGGTCAAGAAATTCTTCGACATGTACCGCGAGGAAGCACGCAAGGCCGGCTACGAAGCGGGCCGCGACCAGCTCGCCTGGTCCAACTGCATCTACGTGGCCGAGACCGACGAGCGCGCGATGGCCGAGGCCAAGCCGCACCTGGAAGCCCTGATGACCCGCCTCCTGAAGATGCCGATGGAAATGCTGCTGCCACCGGGCTACACCAACATCGAGGCCATGAAGCGCATCAAGTCCACGCGCGCGGTCGGCGCCAAGCCGCAGTCGGTGGAAGACCTGGTGAAATCCGGGCTGGTCATCATCGGCAGCCCCGCCACGGTACGCGAGAAACTGGCCGAGTACGAGGACCTGGCGGGCTTCGGCACCACGCTGACCAAGACCCAGTTCGGCACCATGCCCGACGGCATGGTCCGCGCCAACATGCAGGCCATCGCGCAGGAAATCATCCCGCACTTCAAAGACGCCGCCTGAGCGGTCAACAAGGAGGAGACAGATACATGGCTTACACGCTATCGCGCACCCTCGCGCCCTGGCTGGCGCTGGCGGGCGTCCTGCTGGCCCCCGCCGCCGTGGCCGACACCGCGGCCGGCTACCCCGAGCGGCCCGTCAAGCTGGCGCTGCCCTTCCCGCCCGGCGGCTCGGCCGACACCATCACGCGCAGCATGGCCGAACGGCTCCAGGCCCAGCTGCACCAGCCCTTCCTGATCGAGAACCGGCCCGGCGCGGCGGGCAACGTCGCCACCCGCTACATCGCCAAGGCGCCGGCGGACGGCTACAACCTGCTGGTGGGCGTGACCGGCGCCATGGCGATCAACCCCAACCTCTACACGCTGGACTACGATCCCTCGAAGGACTTCGTGGCGGTCTCGATGGTGGCGCGCGCCCCCGTTGTCGTCGTGGCCGATCCGCAGGCCGGCATAGGCAGCATCAAGCAGTTGATCGAACAGGCCAAGGCCAAACCCGGCATGCTGACCTACGCCACCAACGGCGTCGGCACCAGCCACCACCTGGCGGCCGAACTGTTCCGCCAGGCCGCCGGCCTGGACATGCGCAACGTGCCGTACAAGGGCACGCCCGAAGCCTTGCAGGACATCATCGGCGGACGCGTGCCCCTGGGTTTCATGGACCTGACCGCCTCCATCCCGCTGATCGCGTCGGGCAAGCTGAAAGCGCTGGCCACCACGGGCACCCAACGCTCGCCCGCGCTGCCGGACGTGCCCACGGTGGCCGAAGCCGGCGTGCCCGGATTCGCGGCCGATACCTGGGTGGGCATCTTCGCGCCCAAGGGCACGCCCCAGCCCATCGTGGAAAAACTCAGCGCGGAAATGAAGACCGCGCTGGCGCTGCCCGAGCTGCGCGCCCGGGCGCAGACGCAGGGCCTGGAAGTGGCCGGCAGCACGCCGGCCGAACTACAGCGCTTCCTGCAGGAGGAATCGGTGAAGTGGAAACGGGTGGTGAACGAGGCGGGGATCAAGCTGCAATAGCGGGAGCCATTGCCGAGGGGCGGCCGCCGCCGCCCTACTTGTCCTCTTCCAGGTTCCCGATCATTTTCGCGCCTATGCGCAGGAACTCGGCCACCTCGTCCGGCGTCAGGCCCTCGCACGCGTCCTTGTAGACCTCCATCGCCGAGTCGGTCATCAAGGCCAGCATTTCCTTGCCGCGCTCGGTCAGGGACACCAGGCGGCGGCGCGCGTCCTTTTCATCCGACACGCGGGCGATCAGGCCGTTCTTCTCCATGCGCGTCAGCGTGGCGGCCATGGACGGCTGCTCGACGCCGACCATGCGCGCCAGCTCCATCTGGGTCGAGACCCGCACGTCCCGCAGGCAGCGCAGCACCGGAAACTGTCCGGGCATCACGCCGTGCGGGCCCGTCAGTTGCGCCAGGCGCCAGACGACGCGCCGGTTCAGCGTGCCGACGACGAAACCCAGGCTTTGCGTGCGTATGTTCATGAATGGGGAAAGGGGCGGCGGAGCGGGAAAGTTAGCACAAGTCCCCGCCGTCCTTGCGCGCGGCGGCCAGTTCCTCGACGTAGGCCTGCATGGAACGCGCCGGCCGGCCCAGGATGGCGCGAAGCACGAGGCTATTGCCGCTCATCCCATGTTCCCCGATGTACGCGTGCACGGCGGCGAGCTGGCCGCGTTCCCGCGCATCGAGCGGCAGCGCCACGCGCTCGGCCCATTCATCGAACCCCAGTTGCGCGACCCGCACCGGCCGCCCCAGCGCCCTTGCCGCCATCTCGCCTATCTGCGCCCGCGTCCACATGCCCTCCGCGCACAGCTCGAAGGTGCCGTGGGCCAGCCGGTCCCCGGTCAGCGCGATCGCGGCCACCTCGGCCACGTCCCGGTAGTCGACGCGTGCCAGCGGACGATCCACCGGCGTCGACTCGACGTACTGCCCATGCGCCGCGATGGCCGGCCAGGCGGCGGCCAGATTCTGGAACAGGTTGGCCGGCTGCAGGATGGTGTATTCCATGCCGGAGGCGAACAGCGCGGTTTCCACCGGGATCTTGCTCGCATGGTTGTCCAGGTCCGCGTTGGTGGGCTGGATGACGGAGGAAAACACGAACTTGCGCACGTCCGCCCGCCGGGCGGCCGCCACCATGTTCAGGCCCATCTGCGCCTCGTCGGCGGCGAACACCGGACCGATGTGGAACACGCCCCGCACGCCGCGGACGGCACGGTCCAGGCTGGCCGGGTCGCGCAGATCGGCCTCCACCGTCTCGGCCGCTCCATTGGCCCGCGCCTGGCGCGCCTCGGCCTCGCCGCGCACCATGGCCCGCACCGACACGCCCCGCCGCGCCAGCTCCGGCACGACCATGCCCGCGAAGCGTCCCGCTCCCCCCACGCTCAACACCTTGAAATCGTCTTGCATCGCTCAGTCCTCACCGAAACGGATATCGAGGCGTCGATGCTACATTCGTGCATATTTCATGATAAGAGGCTGATTTTCACAGCCACTATCACGTTTATCGGGATAATCCGCATGGAAAACGCCGATGGCATTGCCGCCTTCCTGGGCGTGTACGAACACGGCAGCCTGACGGCCGCCTCGGCCCGGCTGAACCGGTCACTGCAATCGACCAGCCGGTCGCTGCTGGCGCTGGAACGCGAACTGGGCGTGGAGCTGATCCACCGCACCACCCGCCGCTGCACGCCCACCGAAGCCGGGACGGCGTTCTATGAAAAAGCCAAGCCGGCCTTCGAAGCGCTGCGCGCCGCCAAGCTCGACGCCGCCGACCGCCGCGTGGAGCCCGCCGGCCTGTTGCGCATCGGCGCTTCCGTGCAGTTCGCCCCGACCTACCTGGTGCCCGTGGTGGCGGCCTTCATGCGGCGCTATCCGAAGGTCGAAGTCGAGCTGGCGCTGTCCGACAGCTTCGTCGACCTGATCGATGCCAACCTCGATCTGGCGCTGCGCATAGGCGAGCTGGGCGATTCCGGGTTGCGGGCCCGGCGCCTGGGGGCGCTGCGCCGCGTCGTGTACGGCGCGCCGTCCTACCTGGACCGGGCAGGCATTCCCACGCATCCGGACGAGCTGCGCCAGCATGCCTGCGTGCTGCGCACCACCTCGGACGCCGATGGCCGGTGGCCCTTTCTCATCGACGGCAAGGTGCGCATGGTGCGCGTCGGCGGGCGCTTTCGCGCCAACCACACGGCCGCCGTCACCAGCGCCGTGGCCGAGGGACTGGGACTGGGCTTCGCGCCGATCTGGCAGTTGCGCGACCTCATCGCCGCGGGAAGCGTGCGGCCCCTGCTGGAAAGCTACGAGGTCCCGCCCGTGCCCATCCACGCCGTGTGGTCCGGCGGCCTGCGCGCACCGGCCAAGACCCGCCGCTTCATCGAGTTCCTCGGGGCGGACCTCAAGCGCCACCTGCCCTGACTGCGGCGGGCGCGCCGCCGCCCGCTTCGTCCTCCAGCAACTGCCTGACCACCCGCCTGGCCCGCACCGCCGCCGTGTCGATGGGCAACAGGATGGGCTTCAAGCTCATCAGGTCGGCCGTGCCCATGGCCTGCTGGACCGCCTCCAGCATGGGCTTGTCCTGCTCGCCGAAGCCCACCTGCTGCCAGTGCGCGATGGCGCGATCCATGTCTTCGTCGGCCACGCGGAAGTTGCGGCTGTGGGCGAAGAAGTAGTGCGTGGACGTTTCCGTTTCCGGCGTCACGATATGGGCGGTGAAGCTCTGGCCCCCTTCTTCCCGGGGCCGGCCGGCGGGCGTGATACCGGTGTCCAGCCGCAGCAGGCAGGGCGGATCCCAGCGCATGTCCAGCCATTGGTCCACGGGCGACCGGCCGTCGTAGCCGGGCAGGCGTTTGGCGAACATGGGCGAGGCCTCGCCATCCGGACACCACAGGTTGCTATGCACGGTGCGCCCGTCCTGCCTGACCTCGTGCCGGCCCTTCAGGATGGCTTCGCTGGAATGGAAGTTGGTGTGCACGAACTGGGTGTGGCTCAGGTCGAGCAGGTTGTCGGTCTCCAGCAGGTAATTGGCCTGCACGTGCAGGTAGCCGTCCACGCGGCGCCGGGCGGGATCCTCCAGGAAGGAGAAGTCCGGAATGGCGGACGGGTCGGCCAGCGCCGGCTCGCCCAGCCATACCCACAGCAGCGTGTATCGCTCGACGGCGGGAAAGGCGCGTACCTCGGCCGCCTGCGGAATCCTGCCGTCGCCGTGCGGATTGCCCACGCATTTTCCACTGCCGTCGAACCGCAGCCCGTGATAGCCGCATTCGACGACATCGCCGTCCACCCGGCCCCTGCTCAGCGGCGCGAAGCGATGGGGACACCGATCGTGCAGGGCGGCCGGGCGGCCATCCTCCCGCCGGTAGAACACCAGCGGCGTATCGGCGATCCGCCGGGCCAGCATGCGGCCGTCGATTTCGTTCGACCAGCCCGCCATGTACCAGGTATTGCGCAAGAACATGCACTGCTCCGTATCAATCGACCTTGATGCCGAGTTGTTTGACGATCGTTCCGTATTCCTCGTACTGCGACGCGAAGAAACGCAGGAAGGCCGGCCGGTCCAGCCCACCGGGCTCGACGCCCAGTTGGGCGATGCGCCGCCGCGTGTCGGGATCGGCCAGCGTGGCCTCGGCCGCGGCGGCCAGCTTGTCCACGGCCTGCCGCGGCGTGGCGGCCGGCGCGAACAGGCCGAACCATTGCGTCATCTGCACCGGCGCATAGCCCGCTTCGATGGTGGTGGGCAGTTCGGCCAGGAAATCCGTCCGCTGCTTCGCGGTCACCGCCAGCGCCTTGAGCTTGCCCGAGCGGATGTAGGTGACGGTCGACGCGATGGGCAGGACCGAGAAGTCGAGCCGGCCGGCGACCAGGTCATTGATGATGGCGGGCTCGCTCTTGTAGGCGATCTCGGTAACCGGCAGCGACGCCGCGTGCCCGAAGAGCTGCGACACGATGTTGGTCGTCGCCCCCGTGCCCAGCGATCCGAAATTGATCGGCCGCCCGGCCTTCGCCGCCGCCGCGGCGAAGTCGCGCAGGTTGCCGGCCGGGGTCTCGGCGGACACCAGGAAGACACTGGGCGATGACGCCACATAGGCCACGGCCGCGAAATCCTTCCGGGCATCGTAGGGAACGCTGGCGTATACGTGCGGGTTGATGGCCATCACGCCCGAGCTGCCCAGCATGACCGTATAGCCGTCGGCCGCCGCCTGCGCCGTGGCCCGCGCCGCGATGAATCCGCTGGCGCCCACGCGGTTCTCGACGATGACGCTTTGCCCCAGGCGCGCGGCCATGCCCTGCGCCAGGAGCCGGCCCAGCAGGTCCGCCTGGCTGCCCGGCGCGTTGGCCACGTAGATGGACACCGGCCGCGACGGAAACCCCTCGGCGCGCGCCGGCCCGGCCAGCGCGCTCGAACAGGCGGCCGCGCACGCCGCATACATCAAGCTTCGTCTCCACATGTCTCCAACCCCTCTTGTCGGCTTCTATTGGGTGAGGAAACATGCTATTGGTACGAGCATAATTGCTCAAACAAATTTTCATCATGTCCACTATTGATGATGTAGATGTCCTGGCGGGCCGGCTGGACCTTAACCTCCTGCGGGTCTTCATGGCCGTGATGCAGGAACGCAGCATCACCCTGGCCGGATCGCGGCTGGGCCTGACCCAGTCCGCCACCAGCGCGGCCGTCAATCGCCTGCGCCAGCAACTGAACGATCAGTTGTTCGTACGCACGCGCCAGGGCATGGAGCCGACGAGCCTGGCCATCGCGCTGGCCACGCCCGTGGGCAACGCGCTCGGATTGATCCGCGACGCGCTGGAGGAATCGCGCGGCTTCGATGCGCGGACGACCGTACGGGAGTTCCGGCTATTGATGACGGACGTGGGCGAACTGATGTTCCTGCCGCGGCTGACGGCCTGGGTGCACGAACATGCGCCCGGCGTGCGCCTGAGCTGCCGGCAGGTGCCGCGCGACCAGTACGGCGCCGAACTCGAGACCGGCGGCGCCGACCTGGCCCTGGGCATGTTGCCGCTGGGCGAACGGGACTTCGTGCAGCAGCGGCTCAAGGACGAGACCCTGGTCTGCCTGGCCTGCGCCGGCAATCCCGCCGCGCGCAGGCGCCTGACGACGGAGGCCTTCCTGTCGCTGCCGCACGTGGTCATCCGCGCGCCCGCGATGGGCGACCGGTTCGTGGTCAAGGCGCTGGGCGAACGTGCCGGCCGGCGCAAGATCGTGGCCGAGGTCCAGCATTATCTGTCGGTGCCCATGATCCTGCGCGACAGCCCCTTCCTGGCGGTGGTGTCGACCTCGGTGGCGGCGGAGCTGGCCGGGCCCAACGGACTGACGGCCCTGCCGCTGCCCTTCAAGCTGGAGCCGCTGGCGATCCGCCAGTTCTGGCACAAGCGATGGAACAACGATCCGGGCCACCGGTGGCTAAGGAACGGCATCGTGTCGCTGTTCGGCAGGACGGCGCGGCGCTAGGCACTTTTCCGGCCGCGCTTGCCTTCCTTGCTGCCGAACAGTTCGACCAGGCTCTCGCGCAGCCAGGTCAGCGCGGGGTCCGCGTGATAGCGGTGATGCCAGTACATGTTCAGGTCGAACACCGGAAATTTCACCGGGGACTCGCAGATCTCGAGGTTGGACTCCCGCACGGCCAGCCGGCCGAAGTTGCTGGGCACGGGCGCGATGAGATTGGTGTCGGCCACGATGGGCAGCACCGACAGGAAGCTGCGCACGCGCAGCGCGATCTCGGCGCGCACCGCCCGGCTGAGCAGGACGCCCTCCACCGCCGCCAGGTGATGCGTCGCGGGTGGGGCGGCAAGGATGTGCCGCGAGCTGCGCAACTGGCTCAGCGTCAACGGCATGCCCTGCGTGGCGCGGCTCTTGCGCCGCACATAGACGAAGTGCTCGGGAAACAGCGTTTGCTGGTGAACCTGCTTGCCCAGGCCGGGAATGAAGCCCATGGCCATGTCGATGTCGCCCGAGGCCAGGCCCTCGCCCAGTTCCCGCAGGTCCGCCGACAGGCTTTCCACCGTGATGCCGGGAGCATGGTCGCCCAGGTAGGCCAGCAGCTTGGGCAGGAAGTAGCGCTCGCCGGCATCGCTCATGGCGATGCGGAATGAACGGTTGGCGTCCCGGGGCGTGAACTCCGTTCGCTCGATGGTGGTCCGCACGGTTTGCAGCGCGGATGCGACCGGTATCGACAGTTGTTCGGCAAAGGGCGTCGGCACCACGCCGCGCTGCATGCGCACGAACAGCGGATCGCCGTAGGTCTCGCGCAGCTTGGCCAGCCCGTAGCTGACCGCCGGCTGCGACAGGCCCAGCCGCTGCCCGCAGGCGGTCAGGTTGCGCGTCTGGTAGATGGTGTCGAACAGCTCAAGCAGGTTGAGGTCGATCTGCCGGGTCAGGGGCCGGGCTGTCGGGCGCATGTTCAGTCATCAGTGGATTGGATATCACAAATCTTATCTTTTAATTTCTCAAATGAGTACCCGTCCCCTAGAGTAGCAGCGCCAAGGGAGGCAATACCATGAATCTACGCATACGGCTGGCCGTCCTGGCCGGTATCTTTTCCATGACCGCCGCGGCGGCGAACGCGCAATCCTTTCCCACGAAGCCCGTCCGCATCCTCACGCCCTCTTCCGTGGGCAGCGGTCCCGACGTCGCGCTGCGGGCCATCGCGGAGCAGCTCGGCAAGAAATGGGGGCAGCCCGTGATCGTCGACAACCGCCCGGGCGGCAACGGCTTCGTCGCCACCGGCCTGTTCAAGCAGGCCAAGCCCGATGGCTACGAACTGATCGCGCCGGACAGCAGCCACATCGCGACCCATCCGCACACTTTCCGCAAGCTGCCCTATGACCCGCAGAAGGACTTCGAGCCGATACGGCCGATCCTGAACACCGCGTTCTTCGTCGTGGTCGGCGCGAACAGCCCCTACAAGACACTGGCGGACATCGTCCAGGCCGCCAGGGAGCAACCCGGCAGGGTGACCTATGGATCGTGGTTCGTGGGCAGCCCGGGACACCTGGGCGGACTGCGGCTGCAATCGCTCAAGGGCATCGAGATGCTGCACGTGCCGTTCAAGGACATGGGCCAGTTGATGACCGCCGTCGCCGCCGGAGAAGTCGGGTGGACGCTGGGCAGCGACGCCAGCGCCGGGCCGCTGGAGAAAGCGGGCAAGCTACGCTATCTCGCGATCGCCGCGCCCGCGCGTTCGCCCATCCATCCGCAGGTGCCTTCCGTGGACGAGAGCCCGGACACGAAGGGATACGACGTGCAGGCCTGGGTCGGCCTGTTCGCGCCGCCCGGTACGCCCGAGGCGATCAAGCAGCGCATCAGCGACGACGTCGCCGCGGTCCTCAAGTCGCCGCAGATCGTCGAACGCTACCGGCTGCTCGGCTACGAGAATCCGGACCTCGATCCCGGGCAGTTCGCCGCCCGGATCCAGCGCGATACGGACGCCTGGGGCGCCGTCATCAAGCAGGCCGGCCTGCGGCTGGACGACTGACCGACACACGCAACCTGAAGGGGACGTTTTTCATGCAATCGAAGTCAAGGCCGGGAACGATGGACCGATACCGGGTGGAAGGCCAGCTTGCCGTCGTGACCGGCGGCGCCCATGGCATCGGCCTCGCATGCGCCAGGCTGCTGCGCGAAGCGGGAGCCCGAGTCGTGATCCTCGACCGCGACGGCCCCGCCGCCCGGTCCGCCGCGCAGGCGCTGGGCGACGGCGATGCCCGGGAACTGGATGTCCAGGATACGGGCGCGATCGGCCCCGCGTTCGCCTCCATCCGCGCGCAGCACGGCCCCATCGGCATCCTGATCAACAACGCCGGCATCTCGATCCGCAAGGGCGCGCTGGAGCTTGAACTGGAGATGTGGAAGCAGGTCCTGGACATCAACGTGACCGGCGCGTTCCTGTGCGCGCGGGAAGCGGTGCGCAACATGGACGCGGCGGGCGGCTGCATCGTCAATACCGCGTCCATCATGGGACTGTCCGGCGGAAGCCTGTATCCCAACGCGGCCTACCATACGGCCAAGGGCGCGGTGGTCAACATGACGCGGTCGCTGGCGATCGAATGGGCGCCGCGCCGGATCCGGGTCAACGCCGTGGCGCCGACCTGGACCCGCACCTCGTTCATCGGCGAGCTGTCGGCCGAGGTCCGCACGCGCATCGATGCCCTGACTCCCCTCGGCAGGCTGGCGGAACCCGAGGACGTGGCCGAGGCCATGCTGTTCCTGGCCAGCCCCGCCGCCTCGATGATCACAGGACACATTCTTCCCGTGGACGGCGGCTACCTCGCACAGTAGATTCCCTCCATGCCTCCCGTTGCCATTGCCTGCGCCATCCTCGCCCCGCTGATCTGGGGCGCGCAACTCGTCGTCATCAAGGTCGGCCTGGCGGCCTTCCCGCCGCTGTTCTTCGTGTCGATACGCTTCGCCATCCTCTCGGCCATCCTGCTGCCCTTCGTGCCCCGGCCGCGGCGCGACCAGATGTGGCCCGTCGTCCTGATCTCCATCTTCATGGGCGGCCTGAACTTCTCGCTGATCTTCATGGGCCTGGGGCAGGGCCAGGCCAGCCTGGCCGGCGTGGCCATCCAGCTGGCGACGCCGTTCACGGTGCTGCTCGCGTGGCCGCTGCTGGGCGAGCGCCCGCCGCCGCGCGTCCTGCTTGGCGTGGTCATCGCGTTCGGGGGCGTGGCCCTGGCCACCGTCGATCCCGGCGCACGGGTCGCGCTGCTGCCCACGCTCATGTTCGTCGGCGCGGCCTTCGGCCTGGCCATGGGCGGCGTGCTGACCAAGCGCTACGGCCCGTTCGACCCGTTCATGCTGGTCGCCTGGATGTCCACCCTGGCGCTGCCGCAGATCTTCGTGATGTCGCTGGTGATGGAAACCGGCCAGATCGATGCGCTGCGGTCCGCCCCCGGCTCGGCCTGGCTGGCGCTGGCCTACACCGTGTTCCTGGGAGGCATCGCCGGCTTCGGGCTCTGGTTCTGGCTGATCGGCCGCTATTCGATGGCGCGCGTCGCGCCGTATGGATTGCTGCAGACGGTGTTCGCCGTCGTCACCGCCACTCTCTTCCTGGGCGAACCCCTGACCGCCACGCTGGTCGGCGGCATGTTCCTCTGCATCGCGGGGGTGGCCATCACGCAGCGGCGGTCCTGACCGCTCAGCCGGCCAGGTGCGCCATCACCAGTGAACGCAGCACCGGCAGCCGGCCCGAGAAGAAATGGTCCGCGCCCGGAACCACGACCACTGGCTGCATCTGCGGCCGCGCCCAGTCGAACACCGACGCCACCGCCACACGCTCGTCCTGTTCGCCGTGGATCACCATGGCATCGGGGATGTCCGCCGGCGGCTCGTAGCTGCGCCGCCCGGGGATCTCGCCCGCCGGCATCCCGGCCAGGCACACGCGCCATGCCGGGTCGCCGCGATCGGCCAATGTCCGCGCCACCCTGGCCTGCACGAACGCGCCGAAGGAGAAGCCGACCAGGGCCAGCCGCGTGCCGGGATGGGCGTCGCGCAGCGCCTGGCATAGCGCGAGCACGTCGTCGGTCTCGCCTTCGCCCTCGTCGTGCGGCCCCGTGCTGCGCCCCACGCCGCGGAAATTCGGCCGGGCGACCAGCCAGCCCGCGTCGCATAGCGCCCGCGCCAGGAACTGGGGAATCTTGTGCCGGGCGCTCCCGCCCTGCAACGGATGGGGATGCGTGACGACCGCCAGCCCGGCCACGGGACCGCCGGGCAGGTCGAACACGACCTCCAGGTCTCCCGCCGGACCGTCCAGCAGCAGGTCGCCGCTCTGGTTCAGATCGAGTGCTTTCATGGCGGGCATCATACGCCCTGGCCGGGCCCCTCCTCCCGCCCGAACCCTCAGGAACGCTCGAGCACCGTCAGCGTGGGGCGCCCGCCAGCGGCCTTCTCCCGTATGGGCGGAACCGGAAGCCGGGGCTCTCCCGGTTCAATGGCCAGCGTATGCTCCAGGCTGTACCAGGCCTCGTGCGCACTTTCCCCGAAGCGGGGATCGCGTCCGGCACGGCGTACATGGTTCCCCACCAGCGCGCGCGTCACGCCGAACTGCACGTCGCTGTCCAGGTTCGGGTCGTCGTTCGAATAGACCTGGGCGAACTGCGTCTTGTAGCCCGGCTTGTGGACCAGGAAATGGATGTGGGCGGGACGCATGTTGTGCCGGCCCTGCTTGCGCAGCAGCGCGCCCACCGGACCGTCCACCGGTATCGGGTAGCCCACCGGCTTGACCGAGACGAACTCCACCATCCCGGCCGCGTCCGTGCGGAACTTCCCCCGCAGGTTCATTTCCGCCTGCGCGGGGTCCTGGTTCTCGTAGAACCCCTCGGGCGAGCAGTGCCAGACATCGACTTCGGCGTCCGCCACCGGCAGCCCGGCGGGATCGACGACACGCACGCGCACGAGCAACGGCACGCCGGCGGTCCCGTCGCGGACGATGCTGCCGCCGTTGGCCATCGGCGGCGAGTTCTCCCGCCAGAACGGGCCGAGCAGGTTGGCGGTCGTCTCGCCCCCCTGCCCATTGTTCAGCAGGCACACCAACGAGGACAGCCCCAGCGAACCCGCGGCCAGCACCACCTCGTTGTGGGAAGCCGTCGTGCGCTGCCCGAGTTGCGCGATCACCGCGCATGCCTGCTGGAACTCGGCCTCGGTCAACTTCACTTCACGCGCGAAATCATGCAGATGGCGCACAGCGGCGCCCATGATTTCCTTGAAGCGCGCATCGGACGCCCGGGCCAGCTCGTCGAGCACGGCGGCCGTCACATCGGCCTCATTTCCTATGATCATCACTTTCTCCTGCGACTGCATTGACTACCGATGGACATTGCTTTTCAATGCGAGGCCGAAGGGCCGCGATGCGTGCTCTCCGTCCCCATGGTTTTTTCAAAGCGCTTCGCGAACGATGACTCGTACCCCGAAATCCGGCCCCGCCGCCGAGAAAACCGGCGCCGATCGACCGGCCGATGACTCGCCCTCCCTGATCGACGACCTGAACGAGCATCCCGGCCACCTCTTCCGCCGCGCGCAGCAGATCTCCACCTCGGTCTTCTACGCGACGCTCGGGGAACACATCACGCCCATACAGTTCGCCCTCCTGAACGCCATCCAGCACCACCCCGGCGTCGACCAAGTCACACTGGCCAGCCTGGTCGGCCTGGACACCTCGACCACCGCGGCCACCGCCACCCGGCTGGAGGAAAAGGGCCTGATCGAGCGGCGCCTGGAAGTCGTCCTGCGCCGGCAGCGCAAGCTGTACCTGACGGGCCAGGGGGTCCGGACCATGGAAGGCATGACCCAGGGCCTGACCGACATGCGCAAGCAATTGCTTTCCCGGCTGAGCCCCTGGGAGCAGGAAACCCTGATGCGCCTGCTGCGCAGGTTCGTCGAGGTGAACAACGAGTTCAGCCGGGCGCCGCTGGGGGAAGTCAGCCGGCTCCCCAAGGGCAAGCGCAACTCCGCCTGACGCCATGCCGCGCTAGTCCAGGGTCAGGCCCACGGTACGCACCAGGGCCTCGTTCTTGCGCGAGGTCGCCGACAAGTCGGCCTTCACCGCGTCCGCCTTCCTGCCCTGGGGATCCAGGCCGTTCTGGGTGAAGACGGACGCGGCCTGGGGATGGGCCAACGCCTTGGCGAAGGCTTCGTTCAAAGTATCGACGATCCGGTCCGGCACCGACGACGGCGCGAACACGATGAAGCTGACCCGCGGCTGCAGCTCGGCGAATCCCGCCTCGGCGAACGTGGGCGTGTCCGGCAGCAGCGGGCTGCGGGTCGCGCCGGTGACGGCCAGGGCCTTGATCGCGCCGGTCTTGATATGGCCGAGCGCCGGCGACCCCACGCCACCGGACACGAGCTGGACCTGATTGGCCACCAGGTCGTTGATGGCGGCCGCATAGCCCTGATAGGGCACGTTCACGATGTCGACCCGGGCCTGCTGCTTGATCGACTCCAGCAGCAGGTGGTGCGTGTTGCCGATGCCCAGCGTGCCGTAGTTCAGCTTTCCGGGATGGGCCCGGGCGTAGTCCACCATGCCCCGCAAGGTATCCGCCGGCAGCCCCTTGGAAGCGGACAGAACGATGCGGGACTCGGCCAGGTCCACCACCGGCCGCAGGTCGGCGGCCTTGTAGGGCAGCTTCTTGAACAGATGGGGATTGAGCGTCACGATCCCGTCGTCGGCCACCAGCAGGGTGTACCCGTCGGCCGGCGCGCGCAGCGCGGCGCTGGTCGCGATGATCTGGTTGCCCCCCGGGCGATTCTCGACGACCACCGTCTGGCCGAGCGCCGTGGTCAGTTGCTGGGCCACGGTCCGGGCGGCCAGGTCGGCCACGCCGCCGGTCGGATACGACACGATCAACGTGATGGGCTTGGACGGGAACGGCGCCTGCGCGTGGGCGGGCAGGGCCAGGACACAGCCCAGTGCGATCGAGGCCTTCGTCATCCACCCCAGTCCTGCGGTCTTGTTGCTTTTCATGTTGTCTCCTCTGGCAATGTCCGGTTTATCCACGACGGTTTCCATTCCTGTAGGGGCCCAGGCAGGCCAGCGCCAGGTCGGCGATGGGCGTGGGCACGCCGGCCCGGCGCCCCTGGCTGCACAGTTCCCCGATGATCCATTCGACTTCCAGCCGCCTGCCGGCCTCCAGGTCTTCCAGCATGGAGACCTTGGCATCGGGATTGGCCCGGTCGGTGAAACGCATGGCCTTCTCGATCAGGTCCGGCGGCAGAGGGATCGCCAACGCGCGCGCCACCGACGCGGCTTCGCGCATGGCGCGTTCGAGCTGTTCCCGCAGCCGCGCGTCGCCGGTAATCGGTCCGACGGGCTGGCGCGACAGGCAGCACAGCGCGGCGGTGGCCGCCAGCATGATGAATTTCTGCCAGAGCTCCGATACGATGTCCGCCGAAAGCTCGACGGAGAAGCCGGCCTCCCGGCCCGCCCGCTGGAACGCCAGCATCGCGGGCGACACGTTTCCGTCCGGGTCGCCCAGCGTCAGCGTGGCCGTGGGCGTCTTGCGCTCGATCACGCCCGGCGCGACGATGTGGGACGACAGCAGCACGGTGCCCGGACAGACGCTGCCGCGCGCAAGGTGTTCGGCCAGGATCCGGTGGGCCACGATGCCGTTCTGGGTCGTCACGACCAGCGTCCCTGGTCCCACCATGGGCCGGATGGCCTGGGCGGCATCCTGCAGGTCGTAGAGCTTGACGCCGCAGATCACGACGTCCGCCAGTTCCGCGCCGGGCGCATCCGTGGCCAGCAGGTTCGATACCGTGAACTCGTCCTCGCCATGGCGGATCCTCAATCCGTGCTTCCTGATCGCGTCCAGGTGCGCGCCCCGCCCGCGCCAAAGACCACTATCTTCATCGCATGCCCCCGTTCAATCCCTGAAGCCCGGCGCCACCCTGTCCGCCAGCCTGAGCATGGCCGGCCATTCCTTGTGGCCGAGCGGGCTCTTGCCGGTGGAGTATTCGTCCAGCCTGGCATCGCTGAATCCCAGCCTGGCGATCTCCCCCGCGATGCCGGCCGGCGGCAGCCGCGGCGGACGGCCACAGGCCAGGATGTCGAGCTGCGCCTGGCAGGCCTTCTCCAGGTGCCACATGATGCTGAAAGCCTCGGCCACGGTCTTTCCGACCACCAGCGTTCCATGGTTGCGCAGCATCAGGACGATGTTGTCGCCCAGGTCGCGCGCCAGCCGGGCACGCTCGTCCAGGCTGAGGGCAAGCCCCTCGGACTCGTGATAGCCGATTCGTCCGTGGAAGAGCATGGCGTGCTGCGTCAGCGGCAGCAGCCCTTCCTCCAGCGCGGACACCGCCATGCCCGCACGGGTGTGCAGGTGCAGCACGCAATTGGCATCCTCGCGCAAGGCATGGATGGCACTGTGGATGACGAAGCCGGCCTTGTGGACCTCGTGCCCGGACGGCTCGACCAGCGTTCCCTCCAGGTCGACCTTCAGGAGATTCGACGCCGTGACCTCGTCGAACGCCAGGCCGAACGGATTCAGCAGGAACTGATCGTGCGAATCCGGAACCCGCATGGAAATGTGCGTATAGATCAGGTCGGTCCAGCCGAAGTGCGCGACCAGCCGATAGCAGGCCGCGAGATCGATGCGGGCCCGCCGCTCGGACGTCGTGCCGGGCGGTGGCTCGCTCCCTCGCCGCGGGCGGTTTCCTGTCTCATCCATGTCATTCATGTCTTCTTCTCCAAAAGCAATTCAGCTTACTGAATTGGTGCTAGCATAGCGACAGCCTGGAGTGGCAACAAGAGAATTCTCCGTTCACGTTTTCCCCTATTCTTCGGGCTTTTCCAGCCGTATCTTGCTTTCCGAAATGGCTTTGCATAAACTGATTCAGTGTACTGAATTGCAATATGGAAAATGCGAAGGGAGACCGCAATGAAACATGACGGCGAAGCGACCGCGCGACCATCATCCCCCGCGTTCCCGAAGAACCGCTGGCATGTCGCCGGCTTTTCCTGGGAACTCCAGGGGCAGCCCGTCGCGAGAATCCTGCTCGGGCATCCGGTCGTCCTCTTCAGGACCGCGGACGGGGTCGCGGCGCTGGAGGACCGATGCTGCCACCGCCACCTGCCGCTCTCGTTGGGAACGGTCGAGGACCGTGGACTGCGCTGCGGCTATCACGGCCTGCTCTACGACGCGCGGGGCGCCTGTATCGAAATCCCCGGGCAGGCCACCGTTCCGCCCCGCGCCAGGGTCAGGAGCCATCCCCTGCGCGAACAGGACCAGATCCTCTGGATCTGGCTCGGCGACGGCGAGGCCGCCACGCCGCCCGGACCGCCACCGGCCTATGGCGTGCACGGCGACGACCGCTATCGATTCCGCGGCGGCGTCGTCCACTACGACGCCCCCAGCCAACTGGTGCACGACAACCTGCTGGATCTCAGCCATCTCGCCTACGTGCACCTCAAGACCATAGGCGGCGATCCAGGCCTGCACATGCACGCGCCCATCAAGGTCGAGCAGTCCGGCGACATCCTGCGGATCGTCCGCCTGATGCCCGATTCCGACCCGCCCCCCACCTACGGCCTGGCCTGGCCGTTCGCGGGCAAGGTGGACCGCTGGCAGGAAATCGAGTTCCACGGCAGCCACCTGCTGATATGGGCCGGCGCCATGGATGCCGGTTCGGGCGCGCTGGACGACCCGGACCGGGGCGGCCTGCATATCCGCGGGTTCCATGGCGTAACGCCGGAAACGGAAACGACCTGCCACTACTTCTGGACGGTCGCCACCAATCCCCATCCCGGCATGCCGGACATGACGGATGCGATCCGCGAGCAGGTCGAGCTGACATTCAACGAAGACAAGGCCGTCATCGAAGCCCAGCACCGCAACATGCGGCGGTTCGCCGGCGCCCCGACGGTCGACATCCGCGTGGACGTCGGCCCCAATCGCGCGCGCCGGCTGCAAGCCGAGGCGGCCGCCGGAACGGTCAACGCACATCAAGGGTAAGGAGCAACTCATGTGGATGAAGAACGCCTGGTACGTGGCGGCCTTTTCGAAAGAGGTTCATGCGAACCTGCTGGCGCGTACCTTCCTGGGAATCCGTGTCGTCCTGTACCGCCGGGACGATGGCCAGGTCGCGGCCCTGGAGGACAGTTGCGCGCATCGCCGCCTGCCGCTTTCCTTCGGCCATGTCGAGAACGACCGGCTCGTCTGCGGCTACCACGGCATGGCCTTCGGCGCCGACGGGAAATGCACCGCCATACCGGGCCAGGAACGCATACCGCCGGCCGCGCGCGTGCGCGCCTTTCCCATCCAGGAACGGCATGACCTGATCTGGATCTGGCTGGGCGACCCGGCCCTGGCCGGACAGTCCTCGCCCCCGGACGTCGGCCGCATGAAGCACCCGGACTGGGTGCCCAGCGCGGGCTATTGCCGGCTGGAAGCGGACTACCGCCTGCTCAACGACAACCTGCTGGACCTGTCGCACGTCGCCTTCGTGCACGGGCGGACCATCGGCAACACCGCCGTCGCGCAATCGCCCATCAAGGTCGGCCAGGAGGGCAACGTCGTCAGCGTCCACCGCGACGTCGTGGGCGCGCACGCACCGCCTTTCTACGCGCACCTGGGCGGCTTCCGGCAGCCCATCCACCGCTGGCATACCGTGAACTACCACGCGCCTTCCACCTGCATCATCGAGGTCGGCTGCGAGGCGATGCAGCCGGGCGACGGGCTGGGCAGAATAGAAGGCGTCGTCATGCACCTGATCACGCCGGAAACCGAGGGCACCTCGCATTACTTCTGGGCCTTCATCCGCCGGTTCCGCCAGGACGAACCGGCGCTGACCGAATACATCCGGCAGGCCATCGATGCCACGCACACCGAAGACAAAGTCGTGGTCGAGCTGCAGCACGCCGCGCTGACCGCGCCGCAACGGGAGAATCCCGTCAACCTCGCCATCGTCGTGGACAGCGGCCCCCTGCGCGGTCGCCGCCTGCTGGAGGAATTGATCCAGCAGGAGCAATCGGCGCCCGCCCCCGAACCCGTGCCCGCCCACCAGGCGGGCTAGCGTTTTCCCACACCGAAGAGAGGTAGACATGACAGGAAACCGTGGCGTTGCCTACGTCGGGCAAGGCGTCGTCGAAGTCCAGGCGATCCCCTTTCCCAAACTCGAGAATCCACAGGGCCGGGCGATCCGCCACGGCGTCATCCTCAAGGTCCTGACGACGAACATCTGCGGCTCGGACCAGCACATGGTCCGGGGGCGGACGACGGCGCCGGCGGGGCTCATCCTCGGACACGAGATCACGGGCGAGGTCATCGAGGCCGGCCAGGACGTCGAATTCCTCCGCAAGGGCGACATCGTCTCGGTGCCGTTTAACGTCGCCTGCGGCCGCTGCCAGACCTGCAAGGAACAGCAGACCGGCGTCTGCCTGACCGTCAACCCAGCGCGCGCCGGCGGGGCTTACGGCTACGTCGACATGGGCGGCTGGATAGGCGGCCAGGCGGAATACGTGATGATTCCCTACGCCGACTTCAACCTGCTGAAGCTGCCCGGGCGCGACCGCACCCTGGAGAAGATCCGCGATCTGACCTGCCTGTCGGACATCCTGCCCACCGGCTACCACGGCGCGGTAACCGCGGGGGTCGGACCGGGCAGCACCGTCTACGTGGCCGGCGCGGGACCGGTCGGGCTCGCGGCCGCCGCCTCGGCCCGCCTGCTGGGCGCCGCGGTGGTCATCGTCGGCGACGTCAATCCCGCGCGCCTGGACCATGCGCGCAAGGTGGGGTTCGAGACCGTCGACCTGTCGCGCGACGCTTCGCTGGGCGACCAGATCGCGCAGATACTGGGCGTGCCGGAAGTCGACAGCGCCGTGGACGCGGTAGGCTTCGAGGCGCGGGGCCATGGCCACGAGGGCGCGCGGCACGAGGCGCCCGCCACCGTGCTGAACTCGCTGATGGAAGTCACCCGCGCGGCCGGGAAGATAGGCATCCCCGGCCTGTACGTGACCGACGACCCGGGCTCGGCCGACCCGGCGGCACGCAAGGGCGCATTGAACGTCCGGTTCGGACTGGGCTGGGCGAAATCGCACAGCTTCTTCACCGGCCAGACACCCGTCATGAAATACAACCGCGCACTGATGCAGGCCATTCTGTGGGACCGCATCAAGATCGCGGACATCGTCGGCGTGCAAGTCATCTCGCTCGACGAGGCACCGGGGGGCTACGCCGAATTCGACGCGGGCGCGCCGAAGAAATTCGTCATCGATCCCCACGGCATGACGAAGAGGCATTGAGCAAGGCGACATGAAAGAGCGGCCGGCGCTGGGACACCTTTGTCCCGCCCTGCCACCGGGCCTTCCCCGTTTGGACGGATACTGCGGCTTTCCTTTTCCCCCCGCCGCCATGACCCTCGCCGTCCTCGCCAGTTGCGCCCTGACCGGCATCGACGCGCCGCCGGTGCGCGTCGAGGTCCACCTGGCGCCGGGCCTGCCTTCCTTCACCATGGTCGGCCTGGCCGATACCGAAGTACGCGAAAGCCGCGAGCGCGTGCGGGCCGCGCTGCTCAGCTCCGGCTTCGACTTCCCGGCGGGCCGGCTGACCGTCAACCTCGCGCCTGCCGACCTGCCCAAGGAATCCGGTCGCTTCGACCTGCCCATCGCGGTGGGCGTGCTGCTGGCATCCGGCCAGATCGCCATGCCCTCGCTGTCCGGCCGCGCACGCGCGCGGGACGCGGTTCCGCCGCTGGCCCGGCTGGTGCTGGCCGGCGAACTGTCGCTGACCGGCGCGCTGGTGCCCATTGCCGGCGCCCTGGCCATCGCCCTGTCGTTGTCGCGGCGCCAGCCGGATGCCGAACTGCTGCTGCCCGCCGGCAGCGCCACGCAGGCGGCGCGGGTGCCGGGGCTGCGGGCCTACGGCGCCGCCACGCTGCGCGACGTCGTGGCACATCTGGAGGAAAAGCAGATGCTGGCCGCCACGGCCTGCCACGTCGATGGCACGGCCGGCCTGCCGCCCTGCCTGTCCGACGTCAAGGGCCAATACGGCGCGCGGCGCGCGCTGGAAGTCGCGGCGGCCGGTGGCCACAACCTGCTGATGCTGGGGCCGCCCGGCTCGGGCAAGAGCATGCTCGCGCAGCGCCTGCCCGGACTGCTGCCTCCCCTGCGCCATGACGATGCACTGGAGGCCGCCGCCATCGCCAGCCTTGCCCCCGGCCCGGCTCCCACCTTCGGCCTGAGGCCCTTCCGCGCGCCGCACCATTCCGTGTCCGGCGCCGCGCTGGTCGGCGGCGGCACCCGCCCCCGGCCGGGAGAAATTACCTACGCCCACCTGGGCGTGCTGTTCCTGGACGAACTGCCCGAGTTCGGCCGGCACGTGCTCGACACCCTGCGCGAACCGCTGGAAACCGGGCGGGTCTCCATCGCCCGCGCCCAGCATCGCACCGAATATCCGGCCCGCTTCCAGCTCGTGGCGGCGATGAACCCCTGCCGGTGCGGCTGGCACGGCAGCAACGTGAAAGCCTGCGCCTGCACCCCCGACCAGGTGGCCGCGTACCGCGCCCGCCTGTCCGGCCCCTTGCTCGATCGCATCGACCTCCAGGTCGAAGTCCCCGCCGCCGGCGACGACTGGGCCGACCTGCCCCCCGGCGAACCCACCACCGCCGTGCGCCCGCGCGTCGGGGCCGCCCTGGATTGGCAGCACCGCCGCCAGGGCTGTGCCAACGCGGCGCTCGCGCCCGGACAGGTCGACACCCACTGCCGTCCCGATGCCGCCGCGCGGGCCTTGTGGAAACAGGCCATGAAGCAGTTCGCGTGGTCGGCGCGCACGGCGCATCGGGTCTTGAAGGTGGCGCGGACCGTGGCGGACCTGGCGGGCGCGGCCGAGATCGGCAGCCCGCACATGGCCGAGGCCGTGCAGTTCCGGCGGCCGTTGCGGGAGCGATAGGCAAGGCCAAGCGGCCCGCCGGACCGCTGGCGATACCTATACGGCCGTCGCGCGTTCGTTCGGCAAGATCCCAGGCTCTGTCGTCGACCTGGCAACAGTCCGGGTTCGATTCCGCCCCGCGCTCTTGGCTTCGTAAAGCAGCTTGTCGGCCCGTTCATAGAGCTTCACGAAACCCTCATCGCCCAAGGCCCTCGCCACGCCCATGCTGGCGGTAACGGGTCGTCCGAGCCCCGGAACCCTATCGGCGACGATTGCGGGGATCGCCTGTCGCCGCCGCTCGGCCTCGATACCGGCATCCTCGCCACGCAGGAAAAGCACGAACTCTTCGCCGCCAAGACGATAGGCCGCAACGTCCGGACCGGCCTCGATGGCGCTGGCCACGGCCTTGAGCACCGCGTCTCCGACCGCATGCCCGTTCAAGTCATTGATCGCCTTGAAATGATCGAGATCGATGACGGCCAGCGTGTCGAAGCCTTCGACTCGAAGCCGCGCGAACTGTCTCTCGATCGCCCGCCGGTTGAACAATCCCGTCAAGGGGTCGGTTTCGGACAGCCGTTCAAGCAGATAGGCTTCGGTGCGCGCACGATCCCGCTCTCGCTTCATCGTCATGAAGCGGTCCGCCACGCCAAGCGTCGTGAAGAAGACTTCACACAGGCAACCCGCGTAGAACATGAGCATGGCGTCAGCGCTGTGGAACCAGGGTGTCACCCCCGTCACCAGGCGGGTCAGCCCGACAAACACCATGGGCATGTATCCGACTGTCTGGAACTTCGCGGCACGGCTTCCACGGCGCAGCGCGTCGATCATCGACAGGATGAAAACGATAAGGATCGGCGCGAACGCCGCCGTGTAGGCACTCGATTGCACGGGCCGCGCAACGAACGGGAACGCCGCGTGCAATGCACTCAGGAATATTGCCCACACCGCGCAATACGGCAGCATGCGCCGAAGAACGGGATGCATCAGGCCGGGCTCGATGAAGCTGTAGGTGAACATCGTGCCGGACGCGACGGTCGCTCCGAAGATCACCGTCGTCATCCAGCTCAGCGTCATGGCGGGCGGATCGAACAGCACGACCGAGATGTTCGACGAGACCAGCAGGGTCATCAGCAGCGACAGCGTGAGCGCCGAATGCCAGAGCACGAACGGCTTGCGCAGCACTTGATAGAACGCCGCGTTGAAGATCAGCGGCATGACGAGCATGCCCGCGAGCGCGGAAACGATGACCAGGAGCCGCGAGGCACCGGTGCCGTCGCCGTCGGCATCCACTGATACCAGATGGGCTCTCTCCAGCGACATTCGGTGGCTGGGCAGGTCAATGGCGACGACGACCTGCCTGGTCGCGCGCGTCACCTCGGGCAGGGAAGCCTTGAAGTACCCGCCCACCATCGAACTGGACAGGGCGGCGGCGGGAATGGTGCTTTGCCGGACCGCGCCGTCCTGGTCGATCGCAAGCAGATGCACCGCCTTGAGTGCGCTGCGCCGCGACAGAAAATATCGGGGAAGGGGAACGTCCGGGTCGAGATCGAAACGAAGCAGCACGCGCTCCGCATCGATGGAAAACTCCCGGTCGGCACAGGACCATCGCTCGTCCGACCTGGCGATCGCGACGACGTCATCCGACAATCCGCCGGATGCCCAGCAAGCGTCGCGGATGTCGGCGAAATCAGCCGCGCTGGCCGGCCCGGCGCCAAGGTGCGCCAGTATCGCCATGAACAGCGATACCGCCAGGACACACTTTCGAAAACGACCCCACGCCATAACGTCTCGACAGAGCAGTCGCCCAATAGACCGAAGCAGGGCGGCAGGGCGCTGGGCTGCTAAACGCGGCAGTTTAGCAAACTGCCCACCCCCGAATGGGCCGGAATCGCGTGGGGAAATAGGGCTAGTTCACGGCTTTCCCTTGATACCCTGCCGTCAGTCAGGAACGTCAAGGAACTCGCGACATGCTCACGACAGAAACGGCCACCATGCTGGCCAACTACGGCAATTGGGCGGACCAGGTGCTTTTCGAGGCGATACGGGCACTGCCCGAAGGCGCGGTCACGCAACGCCGCCAGACGCTGTTCGGATCGATGATCGGGACGCTGAACCACAACTACCAGGTGGACCTGATCTGGCGTGCCCACCTGCTGGGGGAAAAACACGGCTTCTCGACCCGCCGCGATCTGCTGCATCCCGACCTGGACACCCTCGTGGTGGAGCAGTTGAAGGTCAACCAGTGGTACATCGACTGGGCCGCCAGCCAGACCCCGGAAAGCCTGGGCGAGCGGTTGAAGTTCAATTTCGTATCGGGACAGGCGGCCGAGATGGCCCGGGGCGGAATGTTCCTGCACATCGTCAACCACAAGACGTACCACCGCGGCTGGGTCTGTGAGATGTTCTTCGATGCCGGCGTCAATCCGCCGGAAACCGATCTGTCGGTCTACCTGACCGAAGGGTGAGCAAACCGGTAGTACCATGCACGCTTGCCGGCCGCCCGCCGCGTCCGGTCCTCAATCCGTGCAGGGAAGATCCATAGCGCATGCGTTCCATAGGCCGCACACGAAGTCTGTCCGAAGAACTCGTGCAGCTCATGTCCGAGAAAATCCACGGCAAGATGTGGAAGCCCGGCGACAAGCTGCCGACGGAAGCCGAGATCATGCAGGAGTACGGCGTCAGCCGCACGGTGGTGCGCGAGGCGATCTCGCGCCTGCAGGCGGCGCGCATGGTCGAGACCCGGCACGGCATCGGCACCTTCCTGCTGGAGCCGCCGGTGGCGCCGCTGCGGCTCGATACCAAGGACGCGGTCACGATGCTGGACGTGATGGCGGTGCTGGAACTGCGCATCACGGTCGAGACCGAAGCCGCCCGCCTGGCCGCGCAGCGGCGCACCGAGCAGGACCTGGCGGAACTGCGGCGCACGCTGGCGGCGTTCGAGGCACAGATCGAGCCGGGCGGCGACACCGTCGCGGCGGACCTGGCCTTCCACCAGCAGGTGGCCATCGCCACCGGCAACCGCTACTTCCACGAGATCCTGGCGCAGATGGGCGCCACCATCATTCCCCGGACGCGCGTCGATACCGCCGAACTGGCGCGCGACGACCGGCGGGCCTACCTGGCGCGCGTGCATCGCGAACACCAGGCGATCTACGAAGCCATCGCCCGCCAGGACGGGGACGCCGCGCACGCCGCGATGCGCGCCCATCTGGCCCGGAGCCGGGAAAAGCTGCGGCAGGCCTATGCCGCCGGCCAGGGCGACGAGGCCGCGGCCACCATCTAGCATTCCCCACGGGCGGGCCAACGGTGTTGCCCTCCCATTGCCTTCTCTCATTTTAAGTTGTACGATGACTGACAACATATCACTGACCTGTCCTTTCCATTACCGGATACCGCCATGAACCCCCAAGAGTTGAAGGCCACGATTTCCCAGGGATTGCTCTCGTTCCCCGTTACCGATTTCGACCAGAACGGCGATTTCGCGCCCAAGGGCTATGCCGCCCGGCTGGAATGGCTGGCTCCCTACGGGGCGAGCGCGCTGTTCGCGGCGGGCGGCACGGGCGAGTTCTTTTCGCTGACGCCAGCCGATTATTCGGCCGTGGTGAAGACGGCGGTCGAGGTCTGCGAGAAACGCGTTCCCATCCTGGCGGGCGCCGGCGGCCCCACGCGCACGGCCATCGCCTATGCGCAAGAAGCGCAGCGCCTGGGCGCCAAAGGCATCCTCCTGATGCCCCACTACCTGACCGAGGCCAGCGAAGCCGGCATCGAGGCCCACGTGGAACAGGTCTGCCAGTCGCTGGACATAGGCGTGATCTTCTACAACCGCGCCAACTCGCGGCTCGGGCCGGCGGCACTGTCGCGCCTGGCGGACCGCTGCCCCAACCTGATCGGCTTCAAGGACGGCATGGGCGACATCGAAGCCATGGTGCGCGTGCGCCGCGGCCTGGGCGACCGCTTCGCCTACCTGGGCGGGCTGCCGACCGCCGAAGTCTACGCGGCGGCTTACAAAGCGCTGGGCGTGCCCGTGTATTCGTCGGCCGTCTTCAACTTCATTCCCAAGACCGCGATGGCGTTCTACCACGCCGTGGCGAAGGACGACGCGCAGACCATCGGCCGGCTGCTGGACGATTTCTTCCTGCCCTACCTGGAGATCCGCAACCGCCGCGCCGGCTACGCGGTCAGCATCGTCAAGGCCGGCGCCCGCCTGGTCGGCCGCGACGCGGGCCCGGTGCGCGCGCCGCTGACGGATCTGGACCAGGACGAGATGCAGCGGCTGGCGGCGCTGATCGAGAAGGTGGGCGGGCAGTAGGCCGTCCCCCCCGCTTGTGCTTGACTGATACCGCCCGCGTTCATCGAGCAGCCGCTGATCGCCACTTCGTGCTGGCAAGTCTGCACGCCGGTCAGCGGAATCGCATTCGCTCGACTCGGCGCAGGTTGTAGAAAGCCTCGCGGCCGGGATAGTGGGCGACGTCGCCCAGGTCTTCCTCGATGCGCAGCAACTGGTTGTACTTGGCCGTGCGATCCGAGCGCGACATCGAACCCGTCTTGATCTGCAACGCATTGGTGGCAACGGCGATGTCGGCGATGGTCGTGTCCTCGGTCTCGCCCGAGCGGTGCGACACCACGGCCGTGTAGCCGGCACGCTTGGCCATCTCGATCGCCGCGAAGGTTTCCGTCAGCGTGCCGATCTGGTTGATCTTGATCAGGATCGAGTTGGCGATGTTCTGCTCGATGCCGCGCTTCAGGATGCTGGTGTTGGTGACGAACAGGTCGTCGCCCACCAGTTGCACCTTCTTGCCCAGTTGCTCGGTCAGGTACTTCCAGCCGTCCCAATCGTTCTCGGCCATGCCGTCCTCGATCGAGATGATCGGGTACTTGTCGCACCAGGCGGCCAGCATGTGGGTCAGTTCCTGGGCGCTCAGCGTCACGCCCTCGCCTTCCAGGTGGTACTTGCCGTCGCGGAAGAACTCCGAGCTGGCGCAGTCCAGGCCCAGGGCGATCTGGCTCCCGGGCTCGTAGCCGGCCTTCTCGATGGCCTGCAGCACGAGCTGGATCGCCGCCTCGTGGTTCTCGACGTTGGGGGCGAAGCCGCCTTCGTCGCCCACGGCGGTGGACATGCCCTTGTCGTTGATGAGCTTCTTCAGCGCGTGGAACACCTCGGCGCCCATGCGCAGCGATTCGCGGAAGCTGCTGGCGCCCACCGGCAGGATCATGAATTCCTGCATGTCGAGGTTGTTGTTGGCGTGCGCGCCGCCGTTGATGACGTTCATCATCGGGACGGGCATGCTCATCGCGCCGCTGCCGCCGAAGTAGCGGTACAGGGGCAGGCTGCATTCCTCGGCGGCGGCCTTGGCCACGGCCATGCTGACGGCCAGCATGGCGTTGGCGCCCAGGCGCTCCTTGTTCTCGGTGCCGTCCAGCTCGATCAGGGTACGGTCCAGGAAGGCTTGTTCCTGAGCATCCAGGCCCATCAGCGCTTCGGCGATCTCGGTGTTGACGTTCTCGACGGCCTTCAGCACGCCCTTGCCCAGGTAGCGCGACTTGTCGCCGTCACGCAGCTCGATGGCTTCGCGCGAGCCGGTGGACGCGCCCGAGGGCACGGCGGCGCGGCCCATCGCGCCCGATTCCAGCAGCACGTCGCACTCGACGGTGGGATTGCCGCGGGAATCAATGATCTCGCGCCCGATGATGTCTACGATTGCCGCCATGTCGATAGGTCTCCTGACTACTGGATCGTGATTCCGGCCTGCTTGATCACGCGTGCATACTTCTCCACGTCGCCCTGTATCAACGCGCCGAACTCGGCCGGGCTCATGGTCTTGACCTGAACTCCAAGTTCACCCAACTGACCGATCAGTGCCGGATCGGTCAGTGCGCGGTTGATCTCGCCATTGAGCCTGGCCACGACCGGCGCGGGGGTTCGCGCCGGCGCCACGATGCCGTACCAGATGGTCACGTCGAAGTCCTGGTACCCGAGCTCGCCCATGGTGGGCACGTCGGGAAACGCGGGATTGCGGTCCCGGCTGCTCACCGCCAGCGGACGCATCTTGCCCTGGCGCAGAAAGCCCGACACCGAGGACAAGGCGTCGAAGTTCATCGTGATCTGGCCGCCCAGCAGGTCGGTGATGGCCGGCGCGCTGCCACGGTAAGGCACATGGATGATATCGATGCCGGCGGCGGACTTGAACATCTCCCCGGCCAGGTGGTTGGTGCTACCCACGCCGGGCGAGGCGAAGCTGAGCTTGCCCGGGGCCTTCCTGGCCTGCGCCACCAGGTCGGCCACCGACCTGGCGGGATTGGACGGATGCACCACGAGGATGTTGGGCACGAATCCGATGTACGCAACAGGCGCAAAATCCTTGGCCGCATCGTAGGAAGGCGGCGTGACCGACGATTGCGCGATCGCCATGGCGTTGACGTGCCCAAGCAGCAGCGTATAACCGTCGGCCGGCGCGGATGCCGCAGCCGCCGTCGCGATGACGCCAGCCGCGCCGCCCCGGTTCTCGACCACGATGGGCTGGCCCAGCCGCCCGGCCAGCTTCTGAGCCACCGCCCGGCCGACGATGTCGGCCCCGCCGCCTGCGGGGTAGCCCACGATAAGCTTGACGGGCTTGCTGGGATAGTCACTGGCAGCCGCCGTGCAGGCGGCGCCCGCCATCAAGGCTGTACACAGCCACTGGGTCATTCTCACTACGGTCTCCTTCATCATTGTTGTGTCGTTCGCGGCCCGCGAGCAGCGCGGTCTACGCGAATCCGTAGAGCCGGCGGGGGTTGTCCACCAGGACTCTGCGCCGGGCCGCATCATCGAAAACCCAGGCACCCAGCAGATCCACCAGATGGCCGTCGTCGGGCATTTGTCCGTGGGCACTGGGATGAGGCCAGTCGGTACCCCAGACCAGCCGCTCGGGAGCCACGCCGACCAGTGCTTGCACCAGCGGCGCCACATCGCCGAAACCAGGCCCGGTGGTCGACACGAAATACGGTCCCGTCAGCTTGGCCCAGCAATGACCGTAAGCCATGAGTTCGAGCAAGGCCTTGAACGGTCCGGCGCCGCAACCTTGCGCGGCGTCGACCTTGCCGAAGTGGTCGATCACCACGTCGACCGGCAGGCGGCGCAGCACCTCGATCGCATCACCCTGCGTCTTCAAATCGACAAAGAACTGCAGGTGCCATCCCAAGTGCCGGATACGTTCGGCCAGGCGGGGCGCGTGCGCCAGCTTCAACCCCGGCGTCGCCGAGGCCGTGTTGATCCGGATACCGCGAAAGCCCTGCTCATGCAGCGCTTCGAGTTCGCGATCCGTGACGCGTTCGTCCACGACGGCGACCCCGCGCATAGGCAAGGGCGAGAGCCGGATCGCCTCGGCGACATAGCGGTTATCGGTCCCGTAGACGCTGGGCTGCACGAGCACCGCCCGGTCGCAGCCGATCGTGCGCAGCATGTGCACGTAATCGTCCAGCGGGCAGGCGTGCGGCCGGAAATGGCTGCCCGGCAGCACCGGCCGCCGCGCCAGCGCATCGAAGACATGGGCATGGCTGTCGCAGCTGCCCGCGGGCAGCCGCCGCTTCGGCGGTGTGGTGGGACGGATCGGCGCAGGGATGTTCGGTTCGGACAGCAGGGCGTCCGATGCGGCGGGAAGTGCTTCAGACACCATGGAAAATGAACTGCGCAAGCATGTATTTTTCGGCGATAAGCCAGCGTTCGTCTCGCTGCACCAGACGCGTGCGGACCCACGACAGTTTGTGCAGATGGCCGCCATCACACGGCGCCTCGCGCGGCGTACCGTCGTCGCAGGTGTAGCCGGTCAGGTAGTACGAGAACACGCGAGACGCCTGCTGGCCGGGCCGCCATTCGGGATCATGCTCGCGCAGCACGTCGTCGCTGGCCGCGGTTTCCGCTGCATCGAGCTCGAACAGATTGGTGATCGCATGACGCACGAACAGCGTGTTCGATCGTGCGCCAAGCGCCCGCTCGATCGCGTCCCTGCCAGCATGGCGCTTGCCCTGGCGAAACCAGACCGCGTCCTGCGTCAACGTTGCCAGCAGTCCTGTGGTGTTGCGGCCGTCGAGATGATAGAAAAAGCGATGAATTGAATCTTGTGGCGTCATGGCGCCATGGTAGCGACTCGCGCCGGCCGCATTGATGAACGACGAGTCAAAGCACTATTGACCTGCAGGACAAGTCATCACCACATCGAATGGTTGTCGTCCCAGGCCTGGCGTTCAGGCGAAAACCGGCTGGCCAGGAAATCCACGAAGGCCAGCACCTTGGGCGAGGCTTGGTTCTGCTCGGCATAGACCGCAAAGATGTCCGCGGGCGGCAGCGCATAGTCGGCCAACACCTGCTCGAGCCGTCCACTGCGAAAGTAACGCGCGATGTCCCACTCCGCCCGCATCAGGATGCCATGTCCGTCCAGCCCCCAGGTCAGCGTGACTTCACCGTCATTGCTGCTCAGGGCGCCTTCGACCTTGATGCTGTGGGTTTCGCCGCTCTTGCTCAGGCGCCATACGCCAAAGCCCGAATCATTCTGCCTCAGCACGATGCAATCATGGTTGAGCAGGTCCTGCGGCGCTTGCGGACGGCCATGCAGCTTGAGATAAGCGGGCGACGCACACAGCAGCCGCCGGTTCGGCGCGATCTTGCGCGCGATGATGCGGGCATCGGGCAGTTCTCCGAAGCGGATCGCCAGGTCGAAGTCGTCATTGTTCAAGCTTACCGGCCTGTCGGTGAGATGCAACTGCACCTCGACATCACGATGCAGCTTGGCGAACGCCGAGACCACGGGGGCAATGTAGCTTCGGCCGAACCCCATCGGCGCATTGATCTTGAGTAGCCCGCTTGGCCTGTCGCGCGCCCGGTGGAAGTAGTTTTCCATTTCCTCGACGTCGGCCAGGATACGCGTGGCGCGCTCCAGGAAGATCGCGCCCTCTTCGGTCAGCGATAGCCGCCTGGTCGTCCGGTTCAACAGCCTGACGCCCACGCCCTGCTCGATCCTGGCCAGGCGCTTGCTAACCGCCGACAACGTGATGTCGAGCTCTCTCGCGGCAACCGACAGGCTGCCTTTCTTGACCACGAGCACGAAGAACGCGAAATCCGAGAACTGGGGGTTCTGCGAAATCAGGGACAGGTTCTTGGACATTGTTGAACTCAGAGTCATGAATGGCTTGAAGCGGCGCGCGCGCACGGCCTGCTGTCCGCGGGCACAGTCTTGGACGCGCCACGACGCGCCGACACGCGGCGGCTAGAGCTTACGGCCGCGACGATCGATCCGCAAACGCGAGGAGGAGACCTAGATGAAGAAGCGATACCTGGCGGCATCCGTGCTGGCATGGTGCTGTACCGCGCTGATGTCCGCGCATGCCGCCGATCCCGCCATGATCAAGGCCAGACAGAAATACTTCGGCAAGGAAAACGTAGACCCCGCGACCGGCGAACTGCCCAAGGACAAAGTAGTGTTCTCGTGGCTGTCCAACTCGTCGTTCGCGACCTCCATCGAAGGCCGCCTGATCTACCTGGATACCTACGTCACGCGCCTGGAAGTCCAGCCGGGTCGCACGCCGGTGGTCGTGCAGGACCTGGTCGACATGAAGCCCGAAGCCATCTTCCTTGGACACGGGCATAGCGATCACGCCGACAACGCTGCATTCATCGCCGCCAAGACCGGCGCCACCATCTATGCCACCGAAGAGACCTGCGGCGCCATGCAGGACGATTTCAAACGCATGCGCACCGACCCGCTGGTCCAGAACGACGCCCGCGCGCGCTTCGCGGCGGACGCCCAGGTACGCTGCCGGAACGTGACGTCCACGGATTCGACGCCCGGCACGGAAGTCATACGTATCACGGCGCTCGAACCTGCCGCGTGCGTCGTGGCCTTCCGCCACCTGCATTCGGTGGCGGTGCCGCCCGATCCCGACTTCCCGCCTACCCCGGTGCGCATCATCGTCGATCCACGCGATGCGGCGCTGTTCCCCGCAGGCACCTCGCTCACGCCGCCGCGCAGCGGCACGCCAGCCGCCGGCCAGATGAACCTGGGAACCTCCGGCAACTCGGGCCCGGGAGGCGCCGCGGCGCTGTTCTTCCATTTCGTCGTGCGCGACGGTTCGAACTTCACCTTTGCCTGGCACAACTCGGCGGGCGCGCTCAAGGAAGGACGCGGCAGCGGCTGGAACGGCACGCCGGAAGACGGCCGGCGGCTGGTCGACCTGATGTCCAGCCTGCCCTATACCGATGTGCAGATGGGTACGGCCTCGAGCGGCAATTTCAACAACAACGGCCTGCGCGACCTGATCATGTACCAGGACGCGCTCAAGCCCAAGGTCTACATCCCCAATCACATCACCTCGGGCACGGCTACCCGCGAAGCTTCCTCGATGTCGGTGTACGCGGGCTACCTGAAACAGCTCGAACTCATGGGCCGGCCCCGCACGGAATGGCCCGACATCCGCTGGATCGTCGACCCGATGGACTATGCGGTGCCCATCTCCTTCAAGACGACGGACAAGGCCTGGGAAGACCCGCGCAAGGCGGAACGCATCCGCTCCTTCTGCAACTGAGGCCAGTCCGACAAGAACAGGAGACATTCCGTGAAGAAAACCCTACTCGGCGCGCTGATCTGCGCGCTAGGAAGCAGCGCCGTCGCCACCGTCCACGCCGCCACGCCGCAGCAGCAGGCCCGCATTCTCTTCTTCGGCGTCGATGGCGTCGATGCCGATGGCGAGTTGCCCAAGGACAAGGTCATATTCTCGTGGCTGAGCAACTCCAGCTATGCCGCCTCGATAGGGGGGCGGGTCGTGCTGCTGGACACCGGCATTGCCAGGTTGGAGACCACTGCGGGACGAACCCCGTTCGTGCTCCAGGACCTGGTGGACCTCAAGCCCGAAGCCATCTTCATCGGCCATGGCCATTCCGCCCAGGCCGACAACGCCGCCTACCTCGCTGCCAGGACCGGCGCCACCGTCTACGCAACGCCCGAAACCTGCGACTCGCTGCAGGCGGACTTCACCCGGCTCAAGGGAAGCGCCGCCCTGCAAGCCGATGGCGCCATGCACATCGAGGCGACGTCGTTGAACTGCGTGGGCGTAGGCGACAAGGGCGCGGCGGTGGCCCGCGGCATGATCCGCGTGAACGCGCTCGAGCCCCTGGCCTGCATCAACGCGGTCCGCCACCTGCACAGCACACCGGTCGCGGCGGACACCGACCTGTCGGCGAATGGCGTCGCCATAGCGATCGACCCCAGGGACGCCGAGCTGTTCCCGACGGGCACGCCGCTCAAGCCGTCGACGCCCGGAGCACAGGCCGGGCAGTTCGACATCGCCACCGGCGGCGACTCGCGCGCAGGCACCGATGCCAGCCTGCTGTTCCACTTCACGCTCCGGTCGGACACCAACTTCTCGTTCGCCTGGCACGACACCACCGGGCCGCTGAAAGAGGGCGCGAGCCCCGGCAAGGCCGGGGACAGGGAGGCCGGCCTGCGCCTGCAAGCCCTGTTGCGGCAGTTGCCCACCGACCTGCATCTGGGCGCGGTGCCGAGCGAGAACATCGCCAACAACGGCATGCGCGACCTGATCATGTACCAGCAAGCGCTGCAACCGCTGATCTTCGTCCCCAATCACCATACGGCCGGCCCTGGCTCACCCGAATCGTCGTCGGTGCCGTTGTACGCCTCCTATCTGCGGCAACTGCAGCTGATGGCCATCGATCGATCGGAGTGGGCCGACATCCGCTGGATCACCGACCCGACCAGCTACGCCAAGCCGATCAAATTCGACATCGGCGAAAAGGCCTGGGCGCGTGCCGGCAAGCCCGGCGCCATGGCCAGCCATTGCGAACCGGTGCCGTCCACGCCCGCCCCCGAAGAGCCCGGGGGTTCGTCGGGTGGCGGTGGAGGCAGCCTCGGCCTGGCCGGAGCCTTGCTGCTCGGCCTGGGATCGCTGGCCATGCTGTGGCGGCGCAGGTACCACGCATAAATGGCGGATACCATGCCTGGCCACCTTTCCCCCGATCCTCGGCGCCTGCTTGAAGGGCTATTCGACGCAGCCGTCCGTAGCGCCCTGCCCCGGCATCGCATGGCGGCGCATCTTCCGCCTGCGCCCCGGGGCAGAACGGTCGTCGTGGGCGCGGGAAAGGCCGCTGCCAGCATGGCCGAGGAACTGGAGCGCTGCTGGCCGGGCGAATTGTCGGGCGTCGTCGTCACGCGCTATGGGCATGGCAAACCCTTGCGACGCGTCCGGGTGCTCGAGGCCGCCCACCCCGTTCCGGATGCGGCGGGCGAACGCGCGGCGACGACCATTCTCGAAACAGTGGGCCGGCTCACCCAGGACGATCTCGTCATCTGCCTACTGTCCGGCGGCGGCTCGGCCCTTCTGAGCTTGGCTGCGCCGGGCGTGGATGCGGCCGAGAAGCGCGCGATCAATCTCGAGTTGCTGCGCAGCGGCGCTCCCATCGGCGACATCAACTGCATACGTCGCCATCTGTCAGCCATCAAGGGTGGGCGGCTCGCCGCGGCCTGCCATCCAGCGCGCGTCCATACCATCGTCATCTCGGACGTGGCGGGCGATGATCCCATGGACATCGCTTCCGGTCCGACCGTCGCGGATCCGACCACGAGCCGTGACGCCCTGGTGCTGCTCGACCGGTACGGCATAGCCATCTCCCGATCGCTGCGCACTCGCCTGGCGGCTGGCGAGATGGAGAGCATCAAGCCTGGCGATCCGGTGCTGGCACGCAGCAGCCTGGCCATGATGGCGACCCCATACGGTGCCCTGCAAGCCGCCGCCCGCGCCGCTGGACAAGCGGGCGTTCCCGCCTTTGTACTGGGCGATCGCTGGGAGGGCGAGGCCAAGGACGTCGGCCGCGCGATGGCGGGCCTGGCCCTGCATGTGGCACGCGGCGAAGGCCCTTTCCCCCTGCCGTGCGTGCTGTTGACCGGCGGTGAAACCACCGTCACCGTCCGGGGCCAGGGCCGCGGCGGCAGGAACGTGCAATTCCTACTGTCCCTGATGCTGTCCTTGCAGGGAGCGCCCAACATCCATGCGCTGGCCGCGGATACCGACGGCGTGGACGGCATCGCACCGATCGCCGGGGCCTTGATCGACCCTACGTCGCTGGCGCGTAGCGCCAGCCTGCCGCGCTCCGCCCGCGACTACCTGGAAGACGACGACGGCCACGGTTTCTTCCAGGGGCTGGGCGACTCGATCGTCACCGGGCCGACCTACACCAACGTCAACGATTTCCGTGCCGTCCTCATTCTTCCCGCATCCTGATAGGAATTTTCCGTGCGTCGCAACCGCCATACCAAGATCGTCGCCACGCTGGGACCCGCCAGCAGCGGCGCCGACACGCTCAGCAAGCTGTTCCGGGCCGGCGCCGATGTATTCCGGCTGAACTTCAGCCACGGCACGCATCAGGATCACCTGGCCCGCATCCAGGCGATCCGCAACCTCGAGCGCCAGCTCGACCGGCCCATCGGCATCCTGGCGGACCTGCAAGGGCCCAAGCTGCGTGTCGGCCGTTTCGCGGAAGGCCGCGTACGCCTGGAGGCGGGCGCCGAGTTCACGCTCGACCTGGATCGTGACGCGCCAGGCGACGCCTCACGCGTATGTCTGCCGCATCCCGAGATCTTCGAAGCGCTGGCCCCCGGGCTCGAACTGTTGCTGGACGACGGCAAGATCCGGCTCGAGGTAGTCTCCCGGTCGAGCGCGCAAGCCGTGACCCGGGTCGTGACGGGCGGCCCGCTTTCCGATCGCAAGGGAGTCAACCTGCCGGGCGCGGTCGTACCCTTGTCCGCCCTGACGGCCAAAGACCGCGAAGACCTGGCGTTCGCGGTGGAACACGGCGCTGACTGGATCGCGCTCTCGTTCGTGCAGCGCGCCAACGATATCCGCGAAGTCCGCGCGTTGGCGGGCGAGCACGTGAAGATCGTCGCCAAGCTCGAGAAACCAGCGGCGATCTACGACCTCGACGCCATCATCGGCGAAGCGGATGCGGTAATGGTTGCGCGCGGCGATCTCGGCGTCGAAATGCCGGCCGAACAGGTACCCGCCATCCAGAAGCGCATCGTGCGTGCCTGCCGCCGCGCCGGAAAACCGGTGATCGTCGCCACGCAGATGCTCGAATCGATGATCGTCTCACCCACCCCCACCCGCGCCGAGGCCTCCGACGTCGCCACCGCGGTCTATGACGGCGCGGACGCCGTCATGCTTTCGGCCGAATCGGCATCGGGTGAGTATCCGGTCGAAGCGGTACGGATGATGGACCGCATCATCGCGCGCACCGAGGCCGATCCGTACTACCGGGAAGTCATCGACGCATCGAGGGCCGGCGTGGACACCAGCCTGGCCGGCGCCATCGGGCTGGCAGCCCGCAGTGTCTGCGACCTGCTCGGCGCCAAGGCGCTGGTCGCCTACACCAGCTCAGGCTATTCGGCCGTACGGATGTCGCGCGAACGCCCCGCCACGGCCATCCTCGGCATGACTCCCGACGCGCACACCGCGCGGCGGCTGGCGCTGGTCTGGGGCGTGCACGCCGTGATCGTCCATGAGATCGACAGCGTCACCGAAATGACCGACTTCGCCTGCTCGACCGCCGTCACCCATGAACTCGCCGGGGCCGGCGATGTGCTCGTGATCTCGGCCGGCATGCCGTTCCGCACGCCCGGCACCACCAACCTGATGCGTATCGCAAGCATTCCCTGACTAAGCGCCCCGCGCGCTCGATCTCAAACCGGCCTTCGAGCCCGACTTACCAAAGGAAGTACCCATGAAGACCTATCGTATTGCATGCATTCCCGGCGACGGCATCGGCAAGGAAGTCATCCCCGCCGGCCAGGAGGTGATGGAAGCGCTCGCCGCCGCACAGACGGCCTTCCGGTTCGAATTTTCTTCCTACGACTGGGGCGGGGACTACTACCGGCAACATGGCAGGATGATGCCGGACGATGGCCTGGACGCCATACGCGACGCGCACGCGATCCTGTTCGGCTCGGCCGGCGATCCGGACATCCCCGACCACATCACACTGTGGGGATTGCGGCTGAAGATCTGCCAAGGCTTCGATCAGTACGCCAATGTCCGGCCCACCCGCATCCTGCCCGGTATCGATGCTCCGCTGAAACGATGCGGGCCGAAAGACCTGGATTGGATCATCGTGCGCGAGAACTCCGAGGGCGAATACGCCGGCGTAGGCGGCCGCGCTCACCAGGGGCATCCGATCGAGGTCGCCACCGACCTGTCGGTCATGACGCGCGCCGGCGTCGAGCGCGTCATGCGCTATGCCTTCCGGTTGGCGCAATCACGGCCGCGCAGACAATTGACCGTGATCACCAAATCCAACGCGCAACGCCACGCCATGGTGATGTGGGATGAGATCGCGGTCCAGATCAGCAAGGAATTCCCGGATGTGACATGGGACAAGGAACTCGTGGACGCCGCCACCGCCCGCATGGTGAACCGGCCGGCCAGCCTGGACACCATCGTCGCCACCAACCTGCATGCGGACATCCTGAGCGACCTGGCCGCTGCATTGGCCGGCAGCCTGGGCATCGCGCCGACCGGCAACATCGATCCCGAAGGTCGCTATCCCTCGATGTTCGAACCCATTCACGGCTCGGCCTTCGACATCATGGGCAAGGGCCTCGCCAATCCCATCGGCACCTTCTGGTCGATCGTCATGCTGCTGGAGAACCTTGGCGAACGCCGCGCCGCCGGGCAACTCATGAAAGCGATTGAGAAAGCCACCGCCAATTCTGCGCTGCACACGGGCGACCTGGGCGGCAGCGCCACCACGCGGCAGGTCACCGATGCAGTCTGCGCCTACGTCGCCGAGTCATCCGAGACCCTGAGCAGGGTCGCCTGAGTACGAATGTCCGACCAGCCGGCCCACCCGAGGCCGGCGCCGACAACATAGGAGATATCCATGGCACCATCGATCAAGTCCGCTTTGTCCTGGAAGGCCCTGTCGCTGGGAATACTGGGCGCCACCGTCGCGCTGTCGGTCCAGGCCCAGGACTACCCTTCGCGCCCCATCAACCTCATCGTGCCGTTCCCGACCGGAGGCACGACCGACGTCCTGGCGCGTGCCCTGGGCCAGGAGATGACAAAGAGCCTCGGCCAGTCGGTCATCGTCGAAAGCAAGCCTGGCGCAGGAGCGACCCTTGGAGCCGACTACGTCGCCAAGGCCAGACCTGACGGCTATACGCTGCTGATGGGCGCCGTCCACCACACGATCGCATCCAGCGTCTACAAGAAACTGCCGTACGACTTCCAGCGGGACCTGGTCCCGATTACCACCGTAGCCCTGGTCCCCAACGTGCTGGTGGTCAACACCGGCATCCCGGCCAAGAACGTCCAGGAGCTCATCGCCCTGGCCAAAGCCAGCCCCGGCAAGCTGGCGTTCGGCTCCAACGGTACGGGCACGGGTCAGCACCTGATCGGCGCCCAGTTCGAATCGATGAGCGGAACCAAGCTGCTGCACGTGCCGTACAAGGGTAGCGGACCGCTGACGACCGACCTGCTCGGCGGCCAGATCGCCATGTCGTTCGACACGGTCACGCCGGTGCTTCCGTTCATCAAGAGCGGCAAGCTCCGTCCGCTGGCGGTAACGACCATCCAGCGATCTTCCGCACTGCCCGACGTGCCGACCATGGACGAATCGGGACTGAAGGGCTTCGATATGGGGACCTGGTTCGGTGTCCTCGCTCCGGCTGGCACGCCGCCGGAAATCGTCGCCAAGCTCAGCCAGGCAATGGTGAAGATCATCCACGCCCCCGAGTTCAGGAAGAAAATGGCCGACCTGGGGGCCGAAGCGATCGGCGACACGCCGGATCAGATGAAGGCCCTGATCAAGAACGATACGGAACGCTTCGCGAAGGTGGTGAAAGAAGCCAATGTCAGTCTGGATTTCTGAATAGCGGCCGCCGTGGATCATAGGGCCTTGGCCCCCTGGTTCCAGGCGGCCTTGCTGTGCGTGGCGCTGCTGCTCGCCGCGGCGGGCGGTGACGGCGCGCGCCTGAGCATGCGCCTGACGGCGGGCGGCATCGCCGACGGGCAGTGGTGGCGATTGGTGACCGCGCATTTCGTCCACTTGAGCTGGCCTCATACCCTCCTCAACGTCATGGGTGTTCTGGGATGCTGTGCGCTTGCGCCCGCGATATTCGATCGCCTTCTCGTATTGCGCGTCATCGCCCTGTCCGTTGCCATCAGCCTTTGCCTGCTGGTCGGCTCGCCCCACGCCTTGCCTTATGTGGGTCTATCGGGAGTCCTGTACGCCATGCTCGTTCTCGGACTGGCGCCGCCCGCGCGCCATGACCCGATCGCGGCCTCGATACTGGCCAGCTTCACCATCTGGATGGCCTGGCAGTGGATCGCCGGCCCTCTTGCCGACGAGGAGCGCATGATAGGCGGGCGCATCGTGGCGGACGCACACGTGTACGGCTATGTCTCAGGCGCCGCCTGGCTGTCGATGCGCGCTTTACTGATGTCCGGTTATCTCCGGACATGCGCGGCGCGATCAGGACGACAGCCAGAAAGGGGCCCGGAACGCCCCACGGTGAGGCGCAACATTCGGTCCTGGTGAGCCCCTTCGCGGGTGTGCCTGTGGATCGATTCCAGTGGGCGCGCCCCGGTGCGCACGCGTTTCGCGCTATCCTTGCGGGGATCCGCGGCCGGCCCTGGCCACCGTCCTGTTACACCCTTGCCCGCCGCTCCGTGCCCCCACGCGCCGCAATGCACCGATCCCCGCCGTCATTCCTGCCCGCCCCGCTCCCGCAAGGAGCCGTCTGATGGGCGTCTTCCACATCTACTTCTCCATCCTCAGCCTGCTGGCCCCGCTCATGGTGGTCATCGGCGTGGGCACCACCTGGGGCAAGCTGGGACACGCATTCCCCGCCCAGTTCGTCACGGTGCTGGCCACCACCGTCACCACGCCGGCGCTGGTATTCAACACCCTGGTCACGACCCAGCTCAGCAACGAGATCATGGCCACGGTGGCCGGTGCCACGGTGCTGGCGCTGGCCCTTTGCATGGGCGTTTCGGCGCTGGCGCTCAAGCTGTGCAAGCTGCCGGTGCGCAAGCTGCTGCAGACCACGACGTTCCCGAACGCGGGCAACCTGGGGCTGCCCATCACGCACCTGGCCTTCGGCGACGCCGGCCTGTCGACCTCGATCGCGTTCTTCGCCGTCTGTTCCTTCATCCAGCACACCGTGGGCGTGCGCACGCTGCCCAGCGCGGACGGCATGCCGGCGGCGTGGAAAAGCCCCATCCTGATCGCCTCGGTGCTGGCCGTGGCCTGCCGGATCTTCAACTACACGCCGCCGCAGTGGATCATGGAGTCGGCCCAGTTGCTGGGCAGCATGACCGTGCCGCTGATGCTGCTGGGGCTGGGCCACGCGCTGGCGCTGATCCCCGCGGCCGGCCTGAAGCTGGGCGGCATCGTCGGCGCCATCCGGCTCGTGGTGGGCCTGGCCACGGGTGCGGCGGCGGCGTGGCTGGTGGGGCTGCCGGCCGACATGATCGGCAACGTGGCCCTGCAGATGGGCATGCCGTGCGCGGTGGTCAGCTACATGTATGCGCGCCGCTATACCGACATGGGCGACACGGCGGCGGGCGCGGTGCTGATCTCGACCGTGGTGTTCCTGATCTTGGCGCCTTTCCTGCTGTGGCTGCTGGGCTCGCCGGTGGCGGGCTGAGCGCGGCGTTCAGGCCTGCCCGGCGCGCCGGTGCTGCATGGGCGTCATGCCGTAGCGGCCGCGGAAGGCGCGCGAGAAATGCGCCTGGCTGGCGAAGCCCCAGCGGTAGGCGATGTCGCCGATGGACAGCTTGCGCGCGCCTTCGTCCGCGAGCTCCTGGTGGGCGCGTTCGAGCCGCTTGTCCCATATCCATAGGCTGACGCTGCGGTCCCGGTGGGCGAACAGGCGGTGCAGTTGCCGCACGGACAGCCCCAGGGCGCGCGCCACTGTCTCGGCATCCAGCGCGGGATCGTTCAGGTGTTCGGCGATGAAGGCTTCTGCGCGCAGCAGCCGCCATGCGGCCATGTCGTTCAGTTCGCGCGCCGCGCCGGGATCGACCGCCGCGCGCAGCAGGTGCCGGGCCTGCTCGGCCACGCCGGGCACGGCGTCGGCGCGCGGCCGCTCGACGAAATCCACCGCCATGGTGCGCAGCGTGTTGGCCAGCAGCCGGCCGGTGCGCAGCCGGTTGTCCACCTGGATGGGCGCCTCGGGCCGCATCTCGCGCCGCCCCCGGAACAGCCGGTCGGCCTCGACCTCGACGATGATCTGGCGCATGTCGCCAGTGAAACCGTACAGGTAGGGGATCGCGTTGGAATAGACGATGACGTCGCCCGCGCGCACGGTGTAGCACTGGCCCGACTGGAACAGGAAGGCATCGCCTTCGAGCAGGATGCAGGCGAAGACGGAATCCTTGGGATGGGTCTTGAGCAGCGAGCGCGTCCGCTCGATGACGTGCTGATTGCCGCGGATCTCGGTGAAGGCAACGTCGTCCGCGTCGAACACGCGGCCCTGGGCGCGCAGCCCGTGCGGGTCGTAGGTCGAACAGGTCAGGCCGATCAGTTGCGAGGCGTTGTACGACTCCCAGAATGCGAGCCGCTGGGAGGACGGCACCTGGTCGGTGGAGGCCTGCGCGCGAGGGGACAGGGTCGTGCTCATGGTCGTGCCCGTGGGAGAACCGCCCGGCAACGGGCAGATGGCGTCCAACATGGCGGCGGCGCCGCAGCTTACGCCGATGCTAGCACGGGCCCTCCGGGACCCCGGCCCGGGTTGACCCTAGGGTGAAGTCCGAGCGCCCGAAGGCGGCCATGTCGCGCACAGTCAAATCCTCCGTCCCGCCGGGACAAGCGGCCGGACGGCGCGCTGGCTACATTGACATGATCCATGAATGACCAGGAGGCCCCCATGCTCAAGACCGCCGGCAACGAGTTCTGGCGCGACATCGCCCCCATCGCCGACGTGTTCAAGCCCGATGCCAAGCCCGAGGTGCACATCGGCAACGCGCCCACCGACGACAGGAAGTGGTACGTCCCCTTCACCGACACGGTGGCCTCGCGGCCGCTGTGGATCTCGCCTTCGGAGAACCGCTGGTGCGACATCCTGCGCGCCGATGCCGCCGGGCTGGTCAACCGCCACTACCACCCGCATGAGGTGTTCGCCTACACGATCTCGGGCAAGTGGGGCTACCTGGAGCACGACTGGGTCGCCACCGCCGGCGACTTCGTCTACGAGACCCCGGGCGAAGGCCATACGCTGGTGGCTTTCGAGCACGAGCAGCCGATGAAGGTCTTCTTCATCGTGAAGGGACCGCTGATCTGGCTGGACGAGAAGGGCCAGTCCACCGGCCACTTCGACGTGCACGACTACATCGCGATGTGCCGCGCGCACTACGAAAAGATCGGCATGGGCGCTGCCTACGTGGACACACTATTCCGCTGAACCAGCCCCCCGTGGCCGATGCGACATAACGAAAACAGAGGAGACGACATCATGCAACGCAGGCAATTCGCGACCTTGCTCGCGGCGGCCACCGCCACCGCGCTGGCGGCGCCGGCGCTGGCCCAGTCCAGGGCCCCGGCCGAGATCCGCATCGGCTACGCCATTTCCAAGACCGGCGCCTACGCCGGTGGGGCCAGCACCACGGTGCTGCCCAACTACCAGATGTGGGCGGCCGACGTGCAGAAGGCCGGCGGCATCGAGATCGGCGGCAAGCGCGTACCGGTGAAATTCTTCGAGTACGACGACCGCAGCAACTCGGAAGAGGCCGTGCGCGCGGTGGAACGGCTCATCAACCAGGACAAGGTGGACTTCATCCTGCCGCCCTGGGGTACGGCCATGAACCTGGCGGTGGCGCCCATCCTGCACAAGCACGACTACCCCCACCTCGCCACCACGATGATCTCGGACCGCATTCCGCAGCTGCGCGAACGCTGGTCCAATCTCTTCTTCTTCACCCTCACCTCAACCGACTACGCCAACGGCGTGGTGGACGTGCTGACGCGGCTGCGCGAGGAAGGCAAGATCAAGGGCAAGGTCGCCATCGTCAACGTGGCCGACCAGTTCGGGCTGGAGCTGTCCAAAGCCGCGCGCGAGGGCCTGAAGAAGGCGAAGTTCGACATCGTCTATGACCAGAGCTATCCGCTGGGCTCGCAGGAATTGCAGACCATCCTGAACGAGGTACGCCGGCGCGAGCCCGAAGCCTTCCTGGCCTTCAGCTATCCGCCCGACACCATGGCGCTGAACGACCAGGCCAAGGTCGTGGGCTTCAACCCCAAGGTCTTCTACACCGCGATCGGCACGGTGTTCCCCATGTTCAAGAACCGCTTCGGCGCCAATGCCGACGGCGTCATGGGCCTGGGCGGCGTGAGCGCCGAGCTGCCGGCCACGCGCGACTACCGCGAGCGGCACCTCGCCATGTTCAAGCAGGAGGCGGACTACAACGGCAGCGCCGTCACCTATGCCACCCTGCAGATCCTGCAGCAGGCCATCACGCGCGCGGGCTCCATCGACCGCAAGGCCGTGTCCGAACAGATCCGCACCGGCAGCTTCGAGACCGTGCTGGGCCCCGTCAAGCTGACCAACCGCCTGTGGGCCGAGGCGTCCAGCGTGGGACAGTGGCAGGGCGGCGTATTCCAGCCCATCTCGCCCAAGAGCGCCATCGGTGTCAAACCCGCGGTCTTTCCCAAGCCCGAATGGAAATGACGACGGGGAACATGGCGGCGGACCACGTCCTGCGCTGCGGCCCCGGCACGGTGGTGTGGGGCTTCCTGGGCCCGGACGTGCCACCCGTGCTGCGTATACGGCCGGGCGACACGGTACGCATCGACACGGTGAACGCCGTGGGCGTGCCGCTGCCGCCCGACGAGGCGCTGGCTTTTTTCGGGCATCACGGCCTGCCCCTGGAGGGGCCGGTGGCCGAGATACTGGAGATCATGCGCACCGTGCCCAAGGACGTCGGCCCGCACATCCTGACCGGTCCGGTCCACGTGGAAGGCGCCGAGCCCGGCGACGTGCTGGCGGTGGAGATCCTGGCGGTGGCGCCGCGCGAGCCGGCGTACGGCGTGAACTTCGCCCGCCCCGGCGCGGGCGCGCTGCCGGGGCTGCTGAAGGAACCGCGGCTCAAGCTGATGCGCCATGACCTGGCGGGCGGAGTGGCCCGCTTCGACGAACGCATCGCCATCCCGCTGGCGCCGTTCATGGGCACCATGGGCGTGGCGCCCACCCGCAAGGTGTCCTCGATCCCGCCCGGCCCCTTCGGCGGCAACCTGGACCTGAAGGACCTGCGGCCGGGGGCGGTGCTGTACCTGCCAGTGCAGGTGGCCGGCGCGGACTTCTTCGTCGGCGACGGGCACGCGGCCCAGGGTCACGGCGAGGTGAACCTGACCGGACTCGAAACCTCCATGACCGGCGTGTTCCGCTTCGGGCTGCACAAGGCCAGCAGCCTGCGCTGGCCCATGGCCGAGACCGACGAGCACTACATCGCCATGGGCCTGGACGAAGACCTGGATGCCGCCGCCGAACTGGCCGTCTCGCAGGCGGTGGCCGTGCTGCGGCACTTCGGCGATTTGTCCGAGGCCGACGCGTACGCACTGGCCAGCCTGGCCGTGGATTTCGAGATCACCCAGCTGGTCGACGGCGTCAAGGGCGTCCACGGCCGCATCCCCAAGCGGCTGCTGGCCGCCTGCCCGCGCGCAGCGGGCCGCCGGTGGGGCCCGCTTCCCTGAACGGGACTTCCCGACTCTTTCCAGGACACGACTCATGAACATGAAAGACCAGGTCTGCATCGTCACCGGCGGTGCCGGCAGCCTCGGGCTGCACAGCGCGCTCGCCATGCTGGAACAAGGCGCGCGCGTCCTGCTGGTGGACCGGCATGCCGACGCGCTGGACGCCGCCCGCGCCCGCGCGGCCAGCCACGGCGACCGGGTGGCGACCTTCGCCGCCGACGTCGCCAAACCGGATGAGACCCGCGCCTACGTCGACGATGCCCTGCGGCGCTGGGGACGGCTGGACGTGCTGGTCTGCAATGCCGGCATCAACGGCGCCATCCAGCCGATCGCCGACTATCCCGACGATGTGTTCGACGCCGTCATGGCGGTCAACGTCAAGGGTACCTTCCTGGCCTGCAAGCATGCCCTGCCCCGCATGGCCGACGGTGGCAGCATCGTCATCGTTTCCAGCGTCATGGGCGTGACGGCCGATCCCGGCGTATGCGCCTACGCCACCTCCAAGCACGCGCTGATCGGCCTGATGCGCGTGGCCGCCAAGGAAGCCGCCAGCCGCGGCATACGCGTCAACGTCGTCGCCCCCGGCCCCATCGCCAACGACTTCCAGGCGGACATCGAGCGCCGGCTGGGCGAGGTACTGGGACGGGACGCCACCCGGATGCTGGACGAAGCCATTCCGCTGGGCCGCCACGCGCGCGTCGAGGAAATCGCGCAGACGGTGCTGTTCCTGGCTTCGCCACAGGGCAGCTTTTCCACCGGCAGCGTCTTCATGGCCGACGGCGGCATGCACGTCTGATGCGGTGTTCGCCTCAAGTCCCGCGCGGCGGGGCCGTTAATCCGGCCATGCCTCATCCGGACCCGATGCCATGCCGCCCGTAACGCCCATTTCCGCTTCGCTGTCGATCTCGCACTTGCGGCTATCGGGCGACACGGAGGGCCAGGCGAACGCCCCCGCGGCCGATGCATCGGCCGTCCTGCGGGGCCTGGGCGCCCCGGCAAGCGAAAAATCCAAGGCCAAGGCCGCCGAGGCGGACAGCGGCGACAGCAGCGATTCCTTCGCGGTGAAAGCGCTGAAGAAGCGCATCAAGGAGCTGCAGAAGCAACTGGCGCAGGCCCAGGCGGAAATGGAGCGCGTGCGCGCCAGTTCGATGTCGGCCGAAGCCAAGGCACGGGCCATGGCCTCCGCGCAGTCACGCATCAACAGCCTGGCCGGCGCGCTGCAGACGGCGATGTCCGAGCTGGCCAAGGAACTCGAGCGGTCCGGCTCCGGCGCCGCCGGATCGCTGGTGGATACGCGGGCCTGAAGCCTAGCGGCGGTCGGCTCCCTGGCCGGCCGCATCCACCGATGCCAGGGCCGCGCCGACGGCGCCCTGCCCGGGCCCCGCTGGCGACAGGCCGCTGGCCGGGCCCGGCCACGGCGTCCGGTCGCGCATGGCCGGGTCGGCCTTGAGCAGCTCAGCGATGAACTCGATGACGACGCGCGTGCGCAGCGGCAGGTTGCGGCGCGACGGATAGACGATGTAGAGCGGCAGGCGTGCCGGCGGGAAGTCCGGCAGCAGCGAGACCAGCCTCCCCGCGTGCAGGTCGTCCGCCACCATCAGGTGCGACAGGATGGCGATGCCGTTGCCACCCAGCACGGCCTGGTGCACGGCCGACGCATTGTTGGCCCGCAGTCGGCACGGCACGTTCACCGAGAACTGGCCCTCGGCCGCCTCGAACCACCAGGTATCGTCCTTGCCCCAGCGGCTGTAGACCACGCAGTCGTGGTGGCGCAGATCCTGGGGAGCCCGGGGCACGGGCCGGCCGGCCAGGTAGGATGGCGCGGCCACCAGGAAGGCCGAAGTCATGCCCACCCGCCGCGAGATCAGCGAACTGTCGTCGATGGGCCCCAAGCGCACTTCCAGGTCCAGGCCGTCCTCGATCAGGTTGCTGGTGCTGTCGCGCACCACCATGTCCAGGCTCAGGCCGGGATGGCTGTCGAGCAGGCCGCGCGCGTGATTGCAGATGTGCAGGGCCAGCGGCGCCGGCAGGCTGAGCCGGACCTTGCCGCTGGGCCGGGCCTGGTCCGGGCTGGCGGAGACGCTCAGGCTTTCGGCGGCCTCGACCAGGCTGCGGGCGGCGGGCAGCAGGTTGCGGCCTTCCTCGGTCAGGGCCACGCCGGTCGTGCTGCGCTGGACCAGCCGCATGCCGACGTGTTCTTCCAGCGCGCGCACCTGCCGGGAAACGGCGGGCTGGGTGACGCCGCGTTCGTTGGCGACCACCGAGAACGAGCCGGTTTCCGCGACACGCAGGAAAGCGAGGAGCGAGGAAATCAGGTCCATGGCGAGCTTCCCAGGATACGCCGGCGGCGGGCCGCGCTTCCATACTTTTTCTACGAACGATTATACGGTCGGCGCTCCTAGTGCCAGGGGTCGATAGTGCCTAGCATTCGCTCGACATGCAGGTGGACTCACACGTACAGGTAGCAGCGATGAACACGCAATCGGAATTGCCCACCGGCCCCAGCAAGGCCGAGATGATGCAGGCGGTCAGGGAACTGCTGGACTTCATCGGCGGCCGTCCGCTCGGCCCCGAGCTGGAAGCCGCATTGAACGAGCGCTACGGCGCGCACACCGAAGGCTACGCCCGCCTGCTGGCGTTGCTGCGCCGCGGCATGGGCGAGGGCTGGTCCTGCTATGCGGAGATAGACGGCCCGGACTACCGGCGGGGCCGGATCGCGCATGCCTCGCCCGACACGGATGGATTCACGGTGGAAAGCGGCTGCCTGCGCGACGTGCCGGGCCACTACCACCGGCACCCGCTGGGCGAGATCAACATGATCGGCCCCGTGGACGAGACCGGCCGCTTCTGCGGCGCCGGCGCGGGCTGGAAGGTCTTTCCCCCCGACAGCTCGCACTTCCCGACCGTCACGGGCGGCATGGTCACCATGCTGTTCTTCCTGCCCGGCGGTCAGATCGAATACAGGAACCCGCCTTCGGCGGCCTGAACGGCGCCTTTCTTGCAGCACCCCGGTTCCCATCTCAACCTTCCACATCCAGGGGTATTCATCATGCACGTCAAATGGCTCGCATTGCCGCTCGCAATGCTATTGGGAATGTCCGCCAACGCCGCGGACAAGGTGAAGATAGGTTTCATCAGCACGCTGTCGGGACCGCTGGCGGCGCTGGGGACGGAAATCCGGGACGGATTCCGGCTCGGCCTGGATGAGACCGGCAACCGGATGGGCGGCCTGCCCGTCGAGGTGGTGGAAGGCGACGACCAGGCCAACCCCGGCATCGGCAAGCAACTGGCCGACAAGTTCATCAAGCGCGACAAGGTCGACTTCATGACCGGGGTGGTGTATTCGAACGTGATGATGGCGGTGGGCGCGCCCACCTTCGCGGCCAAGACCTTCTACATCAGCGCCGCGGCGGGCCCCGCCTCGCTGGCCGGCGCGCAGTGCAACCCGTACTTCTTCGGGCTGGCCTGGCAGAACGACGGCCAGAGCGAGGCCATGGGCCGCCACATGAGCGACAAGGGCTATAAGCGCGTGGTCATCGTGGCGCCCAACTACACGGGCGGCAAGGAGAACCTGGAAGGCTTCAAGCGCACCTTCAAGGGCAGCGTGGCCGACGAGATCTACGTCAAGCTGGGCGAACTGGACTTCGCCTCCGAGATCGCCAGGATCCGCGCCCAGAAGCCCGACGCGCTGTTCTTCTTCCTGCCCGGCGGCATGGGCATCAACTTCATCAAGCAATTCCGCGCGGCGGGACTGGCGAGCGAAGTGCCGTACTTCGTGCCGGGCTATTCCGCCGACGAGGACACCATCCAGGCGCTGGGCGAGGCGATGGTGGGCCTGCAGAACTCGTCGCACTGGGCATGGGACCTGGACAACGCCGCCAACCGCAACTTCGTCGCGCGCTTCCAGCAGCGCTACGGCCGGCTACCGTCGATGTACGCCTTCCAGGGCTACGACGTGGTGCGCCTGCTGGACCGCGCGGTAGCCGACGTGAAAGGGAAGATCGAGGACAAGCGCGCGCTGCACGACGCCATCGCCGCCGCCCGGTTCGAGTCCGTGCGGGGCGCCTTCAAGTTCAACACCAACCAGTTCCCGATCAACGACTTCTATCTGCGCGAGGTGCAGAAGGACGAGTCGGGCCGCGTCACCAACAAGACGGTCGGCAAGATCATGACGGCGCACACCGACAGCTATGCCGGCGCCTGCAAGATGAAGAACCCCTGACCGGATCACGAGGATTCCACCATGGCAACTCCCAAGATACTCGCTTTTGCCGGCAGCTCGCGCGGCGCGTCGTTGAACAAGCTGCTGCTGGCGGTAGCCGCCGACGGCGCTCGCGCGGCCGGCGCCGAGGTCACGCAGGTCGACCTGCGCGACTATCCCATGCCGATCTACGACGGCGACGACGAAATGCAGTCCGGCGTGCCCGACAACGCGCTGGCCCTGCGCGGCCTGATCGCCGAGCACGACGCCCTGCTGGTCGCCACGCCCGAGTACAACGGCTCGATCACCGCCCTGCTCAAGAACGCACTGGACTGGTGCTCGCGCCCGATCAACGGCGAGGATGGCCTGCTGCCCTACCGGGGCAAGATGGTCGCGCTGCTGGCGGCCTCGATGAGCCCCTTCGGCGGCATCCGCGCCGTGACCCATGCGCGCGGCATCTTCAACAAGATGGGCGCGATCGTCCTGCCCGACGAAGTGCTGCTGCCGCAGGCCCAGCACGCCTTCGACGCCAGCGGCAACCTGCTGAACGAAACCTCGCGCCAGCTTGCCCGGCAACTGGGGGCGGCGCTGGCCGCGAAGGCGGGACGAGGCGGCTCATGAGCACGGTCATCGAGTCCGCGCTGAACGGCGTCCAGTTCGGGCTGATGCTGTTCCTGCTGGCCGCCGGCCTGACGCTGGTGTTCGGCATCATGGACATGATCAACCTCGCCCATGGTTCGCTGTACATGTTCGGCGCCTACCTGACCGCCGCGCTGGTCGAGCCCACCGGATCGTTCCTGCTGGCGATGCTGGTGGCGCTGCTGGCCACGGCGGCCATCGGCATGCTGCTGGAGATGACCGTGCTGCGCACGCTGTACCAGCGCGATCACCTGTCGCAGGTGCTGGCGACGTTCGCGCTGATCCTGATCGGCAACGAGGTTGTGCGCATGATCTGGGGCCCGCAGCCGCGCCGGCTGGCGCTGCCCGAACTGTTCTCGGGCCCGGTCGACCTGGCCGGCATCCAGTACCCGTCCTATCGCCTGCTGGTGATAGGCGTGGGCCTGGCGGTGGCCCTGCTGCTGTATCTGGTGGTGGCGCGCACGCGCGTCGGCATGTGGGTGCGGGCGGGCGCGTCCAACCGCGAGATGGCGACGGTCATGGGCGTGGACATCAAGCGCCTGTTCACGCTGGTGTTCGGCCTGGGCGCGCTGCTGTGCGCCGTGGCCGGCGCGTTGCTGGGGCCGCTGCTGTCGGTGCAGGTCGGCATGGGCGAAAGCATCCTGATCCTGGCCTTCGTGGTGGTCGTCATCGGCGGCATCGGTTCGATCCGCGGCGCGCTGGCCGGATCGCTGATGGTGGGCATGGTCGATACCGTCGGCCGCACGCTGGTGCCCGGCGCGCTGGGCACGGTGTTCTCGCCCTCGGTCGCCTCGAACCTGGGGCCGACGCTGGCCTCGATCCTGATCTATGTCCTGATGGCGGCCGTGCTGTTCTGGAAGCCGCAGGGCCTGTTTCCTGCACGGGGGTAACCATGGCACCACTGGACCAAATCCTGAGCCGCCGCACCGGCGCCGTCCTGCTGGCGCTGGCCGTGGCCTTTCCGCTGGGCGCCGACTGGCTGGGCCAGGGCTTCTACGTCGACCTGGCCGCGCGCATCATGATCTTCGCGCTGGCGGCGTCCAGCCTGAACCTCGTCATGGGCTTCGGCGGCATGGTCTGTTTCGGCCACGCGGCGTTCCTGGGCATAGGCGCCTACACGGTGGCCATCCTGATGGACGCCGGCGTGGATGCGGCCTGGATCGCCTGGCCCGCGGCCACGGCGGTGGCCGCGCTGGCGGCCTGGCTGATCGGCACGGTCAGCCTGCGCACGCGCGGGGTGTACTTCATCATGATCACCCTGGCCTTCGCGCAGATGCTGTACTACGTGTTCGTCTCGCTGAACGCCTACGGCGGCGACGACGGCATGCCGCTGGCGGCGCGTTCGGCCCTGCCCTTCGGCCTGGACGCCTCGTCCGACCTGACCTTCTACTACGTCGTGCTGGCCATCCTGGCCCTGGCCATGTGGCTGATGCAGCGGCTGGTCAACGCCCGCTTCGGCCGCGCCCTGCAGGCCATCCGCGAGAACGAGACGCGCATGGAGGCCATCGGCTATCCGGTGTTCCGCATCAAGCTCGCGGCCTTCGTCATCGCCGGCGGCGCGGCCGGACTGGCCGGCGCGCTGGTCGCGAACCAGGCCGGCATGGTCAGCCCCGGCCTGATGTACTGGACCCAGTCGGGCTCGCTGATGATCATGGTCATCCTGGGCGGAGTGGGCTATCTGTACGGCGGCGTCGTAGGCGCCGCGCTGCTGCTGGTGGCCGAGGAATACCTGTCGGGCCTGACGCTGTACTGGCAGCTGCCGCTGGGCATCCTGCTGCTGGCCGCGGTGCTGTACGCCCGCAACGGCGCGCTCAGCCTGGCCACGAGGTGGCGCCATGGCTGATTCCTGCAAGCTGCGCGTGGCGGGACTGGTCAAGCGGTTCGGCGGCCTGACCGCCACCGACCAGGCCAGCTTCGAGATCAGGACCGGCGAGATGCACGCCCTGATCGGCCCCAACGGCGCGGGCAAGACCACGCTGATCCACCAGATCTCGGGCGCGCTGCGGCCGGACGCGGGCCGGATCTCGATGGACGGCGCCGACATCACCCAGCTCCCCATGCATCGGCGCGTACGCCTGGGGCTGGCCCGCTCATACCAGATCACCAGCGTGTTCAAGGCCTTCAGCGTCCTGGACAACGTGGCGATGGCGGTACAGGCGCGCACCGGAGGCGCCGCCGGCTGCTGGCGGCCGGTGCGGCGCGAGGCGGACGTCTATGCGCAGGCCCGGCACGCGCTCGACCGGGTCGGCCTGGCCGCCCGCGCGGACGCCCTGACCCACAGCCTGTCCCATGGCGAGCAGCGCAAGCTGGAGGTGGCCCTGGCGCTGGCCACGTCCCCCAGCCTGCTGCTGCTGGACGAACCCATGGCTGGAATGGGGCCCGAGGAATCCGAGGCGATGGTCGAACTGCTGCTGGGCCTGCGCGGCGAGGTCACCATGCTGCTGGTCGAGCACGACATGCACGCCGTGTTCCGTCTGGCCGATCGCCTCTCGGTCCTGGTCTATGGACGCGTGATCGCCACCGGCTCGCCGGAAGCGATCCGCGGCAACGCCGACGTGTGCCGGGCCTACCTGGGCGACGAAGCCACCGTACGAGCGGCATGAAAAGAGGAGACGCCCCATGGAACCGGTATTGGAAGTGAAAGGACTGCAGGCCGCCTACGGCAGCAGCCAGGTCCTGTTCGATGTGTCGCTGGACATCGGCGCGGGCGCGATGCGCACCCTGCTGGGCCGCAACGGCATGGGCAAGACCACCACGGTACGGACGCTGCTGGGCCTGACGCCGTCGCGCGGCGGCGAGGTGCGCTTTCTCGGCCAGCGCATCGACCGCCTGTCGCCGCACCGCATCGGCCGCCTGGGCATCGCGGTCGTCCCGGAAGGCCGGCAGATATTCCCCAACCTGAGCGTGCGCGAGAACCTGATCGCCTTCGCCGCCAATCGCAGCCGCCAGGCCGAACCCTGGACGCTGGACCGGATCTACGCCCTGTTTCCCCGCCTGCGGGAGCGCGAGCGGAACATGGGCAACCAGTTGTCGGGCGGCGAGCAGCAGATGCTGGCCATCGGCCGCGCCTTGATGACCAACCCGCATCTGCTGATCCTGGACGAAGCCACCGAGGGCCTGGCGCCGCTGATCCGGCAGGAGATCTGGGACTGTCTGGCCGCGCTGCGGCGCGCCGGACAGACGTTGCTGGTGATCGACAAGTACGTCGAGCGCCTGATCGGCATCGCCGACCGGCACACTATCATCGAACGCGGACGCGTGGCGTGGGAAGGCAGCTCGGGAGAGCTCGATGCCGACCCGGCCATCTGGCAACGCTACGTGGGTCTCTGACCCCGCGCTTCGCACATGGCATCTGGAGCAATCGCATGAAACACGTATCTATGGCCGGGCTGAGCGAAATGCAGCGCTACTGGCTGATCACCGGCAGCGTCGGGCCCCGGCCCATCGCGCTCGTCACCAGCCTGGATGCGGACGGCCTGTGCAATGCCGCGCCGTTCAGCGCCTTCAACTACATGGGCGAGGATCCGCCGCTGTTCGCCATCGCCGTGGTCGCCTACGGGCAGGAAAGCCACCGGCCGGGCGAAGCCAAGGACACGCTGCGCAACATCCGCGAACACGAGGAGTTCGTGGTGAACATGGTCGACGAGGCCATCGTCGACCAGGCGGTGCAATGCGGCAGCGACTTTCCCGCGCACGTCTCGGAGGCCGAGGCGGTGGGCTTCTCGCTGGCGCCCTGCGCCACCGTGCGGGTGCCGCGCATCGTCGAGGCGCCGATCTCGTGGGAATGCCGGCTGTTCCGCATCCTCGACATCTCGACCCAGCGGGCCATCGTCTTCGGCGAGATCCTGGCGATGAACTTCCGCGACGACCTGCTGGACGAACAGGCGCTGCGCGTCGACGTCGGGCGCTTTGCCCCGGTGGGCCGGCTGGGCGGGCCGAACTACTGCCTGACGGGCGAGCGGCGCCGCATACCGGTGCCGACCTACATGCCGGCCACGGGGCAGCCGCGGGAGTGACGGCGGTGCGCCCCCGCGCTACCAGACAATGCAGAATCCCTGTTCCAGCAGCGCCGACGGCAGCGTGACCGCGCGCAACAGCCCCACCGCGCCGAACGCGGCGACCGCTGCGCCGCCGGCGATGCGCCAGGCCGGCAGGCGCGCACGGCGGCGCAGCCAGCCGGCGGCGCCGGACAGCGCGACCAGGTTGGGCAGCGTGCCCAGGCCAAAGGCCGCCATCGTCAGCGCGCCGGCCGCGGCGCTGCCCGCCACCAGCGCCACCGCCAGCACGCCCAGCGACATGCCGCACGGCATCCAGCCCCAGGCAAGGCCGGTCAGGAAACGTTCCAGCAGCGGCCGGCCGGCGATGCCCACACGCACGTAGCGGCCGGCGGGCGAGCGGGCGATGGCCGCCGCCGTGCCGGTCCAGCCGCGCACCAGCGCGACCCGCCAGGCGCCGGCCGCCGAACCGCCCCCCACTGCGCGGGGCCAGGCCGCGCGCACCACCAGGGCCAGGCCGTAGAGGCACAGCAGCGCCGCCCCGAAGGCCAGCGCACCGCGCTGGAGCGGCAGCCAGTCCCGGCTCCAGATATTGCCCCCCAGGCCGCCCGCGACCGCGCCCAGCAGCGCATACGAAGCGATGCGTCCGGCATGCATGACCAGGGCCTCCAGCCCCAGCCGCCACGGCGCCGCGCGCCGCAGCACCGCCAGGCGTTCACCGTGCCGGTGCTCGACCGCCATCACCAGTCCGCCGCACATGGCCGCACAGTGCACGCCGCCCAGCAGGCCGAGCAGGAACACGCTGGCCAGCGCCGGCCAGCCGGCGGCCGCCCATCCGCTCACGCCGCGCCCCCATGGCCGGCCCGCGTCATGGCAGGTCGTCCACGTCGTTGCCGTCCGGCCCCGCGCCGCCGCCCGCCAGGTACAGCGTGATGGCGCTGGAGACCCCGGCGATCGCCCACAAGAGGAAGAAGGCCACGGTGTAGAACGCCTCGCGCGACATCTCGACCGGGCGCCCGACGATGGTCAGGCCGCGCGGATCGAGCAGGGTGAAGACGACCAGCGCGGCGCACGCGCTGGCCAGGAAGGCCGGCCACAGCACCCACATGCTGACGCGCCGCCATTTCATGGCGCACGCTCCACCACCAGCCCGCGCTTGACCACCGGATCGACGACCGGAGGATCGTCATGCGTGACCGCCAGCACGATGGTCACGATGCAACCCAGCATCGCCAGGGCCGGCCCCGCCATCAACAGCCAGGGCCAGGGCTCCTTCCACCAGGGTCCGGCATCCTTCTGTTCCTGCATCCCGCACCTCGCTTTGTCCATTCAAGGAACGATGAAACTCGACGTCTCGCGCAGCCCGCCCGCGTCGAATTCGTCGCGCACGACGAACTCGATCCGGTGCGTGCCCGATCGCGCCTCGTCCACCGGCAGCGACACCCGCACCGGCCACAGGCGGTTAGAGGCGGGCGCCAGTTCGATGTCCGTGCCGCCGTCGGCCCCCTGCACCCGCAGTTGCGGCAGGCCCTGCACGTCCAGCCGCACGTGCATGGCGCGCTCGGTCGCGTTCATGAGCTGCAACTGGTAGACGTTCTCGATCATGCCGCCCTCGACCTCGCGCGCCAGTACCGAGCGGTCGCGTATCACGTCCACCCGCAGCGGCTGGCGCGCCGCCAGGAGGCCGACGAACACCGACGCCAGCGCCAGCCAGATCGCGCCGTACACCAGCACGCGCGGACGCAGCAGGCGCCGCCGCGCCTGTTTCGCGTCCAGCCTCAGCTCGATGGCGCGTTCGGAGGCGTAGCGGATCAGGCCGAGCGGATACTGCATCTTGTCCATGACCTGGTCGCAGGCGTCGATGCAGGCGCCGCAGCCTATGCACTCGTATTGCAGGCCGTCGCGGATGTCGATACCGGTGGGGCACACCTGCACGCAGATACTGCAATTGACGCAATCGCCCAGGCCCGCCTCGCGCGGGTTGATCTTGCGCGACCGGCTGCCCCGAGGGTCGCCCCGCACCGAGTCGTAGGTGACGACGTAGGTATCGGGGTCCACCATCACGCTCTGGAAACGCGCGTAGGGGCACATGTACTTGCAGACCTGTTCGCGCATGAAACCCGCGTTGCCCCAGGTGGCGAAGCTGTAGAAGACCAGCCAGAACCATTGCCAGGGGCCGAGCGCGCCCTGCCACGCCTGGCCCGCCAGTTCGCGGATGGGGCTGAAGTAGCCGATGAAGGTAAATCCGGTCCAGGTCGCCACCACCAGCCACATCGCGTGCTTGGCGCCCTTGCGCCCGAGCTTGCGCCAGGACCAGGGCGCGGCGTCGAGCCGGATGCGCGCGAACCGGTCGCCTTCGGTCAGGCGCTCGATCCACATGAAGATCTCGGTGTAGACCGTCTGCGGGCACGCATAGCCGCAGAACAGCCGGCCCGCCACCGCGGTGAACAGGAACAGCGCCAGCGCGCTCAGGATCAGCAGCAGCGTCAGGTAGATGATGTCCTGCGGCCACAGCACCATCCCGAACAGGTAGAACTTGCGCGCGCCCAGGTCGAACAGCACGGCTTGCCTGCCGTTCCAGCTCAGCCACGGCAGGCCGTAGAACACGGCCTGCGTCAGGAACACCAGCGCCACGCGCCAGTGCGCGAACAGGCCGCTGACCGAGCGTGGATAGATCTTGCGCCGGACCTCGTACAGCGCCTGCTCCGAGCCTTCCTCGTCGCCACCGGCGGCCGCGCAGGCGCGCTCGCCCGGGGAACTCATTTCGCCTCTTCGGCGGGCCGGGTCAGGCCCCAGACATAGGCGGTCAGCAACCGTATCTGCTGCGGCGTGAACACGTCCTCGTGCGCCGGCATCTGGTTGTTGCGGCCCTTGGTGATGGTCTCGGCGATAACGGCGGCCGAACTGCCGTACAGCCAGACCTTGTCGGTCAGGTTGGGCGCGCCCAGCAGCGGATTGCCCTTGCCCTCGACGCCATGGCAGGCCGCGCAGTTCGCGCGGAAGTCAGCCCGGCCGCGAGCGGCCTTGATGGGATCGGCGGCAAGACCGGACAACGAACGCACGTACTGGGTCACGTCGCCCACCGCGCGCGAGTCCAGCTGTTCACCGAATGGCGGCATGATGCCGTGCCGGCCCTTGGCGATGGATTCGCGGATGATGTCCGGCGCGGAGCCGTACAGCCAATCGCCGTCGGCCAGGTTGGGGAAACCCTTGCTGCCGCGCGCGTCCGACCCATGGCACTGGGCGCAGTTGTTCAGGAACAGCCGCTGGCCGATCTCCCGCCCCTGCGCGTCGTCGGCGATGGCCGGGATCTCCATGGCCTCGAAGCGCGCGTACAGCGGCTGGACCTGTTCGCGCAACCGGTCCTGCTGCGCGGCCAGCGCGCCGGTGCTGGACCAGCCCAGCCAGCCCTGGACCTTGCCCAGGCCGGGGTACAGGACCAGGTAGCCCAGCGCGAAGACACAGGACAACAGGTACATCCACATCCACCAGCGCGGCAGCGGATTGTTCAGCTCGCGCAGGTCCTCGTCCCAGACGTGGCCGGTGTCGTCCACCGTGCCGCCGGTGGCGGCCGTGGAGGATTTCAGGAAGGCCCGCTGCGAGAACAGCAGCCAGACGCACCAGACGATGCCGACCAGCGCGATCGCGCCGATGTAATAGCCCCAGAAATCGGTAGTGAAATCGCTCATTGCCCGGCATCCTTGCCTTGCGCCGCGACGGCGCTTTCATCGGGGAGCGCGAACGGCAGCATGGCCGACTCGCGGTTGGCCTCGACGCGGGCGCGCGACCACGCCCACGCCACGATGGCCAGGAAGGTCGACAGCGCCAGCGCCGTCGCGATCGATGTCACCCAAGCAAGCATGTCCATCACCGCCCCTGCTTCTTCATCGCCAGGCCCAAACCCTGGAGGTAGGCCACCAGGGCGTCCTCCTCGGTCTTGCCGGCCAGTTCGGCGGCCGCACCCGCGATCTGTTCATCGGTATAGGGCACGCCCAGCGTGCGCAGCGCGCGCATGCCCGCCTCGACCTGGTCGCTCGCGACGGGCGTCTGGCTCAGCCACGGATAGGCCGGCATATTGGACTCGGGCACGACGTCGCGCGGATTGTTCAGGTGGACGCGGTGCCAGTCGTCGCTGTAGCGGCCGCCCACCCGCGCCAGGTCGGGCCCGGTGCGCTTGGAGCCCCACAGGAAGGGCCTGTCGTACACGCCCTCGCCTGCCTCGGAGTAGTGGCCGTAGCGCTGCACCTCGGCCGCCAGCGTGCGCACCTGCTGCGAATGGCAACCCACGCAGCCTTCGCGGATGTAGACGTCCCGCCCGGCCAGGCGCAGGGCGGTATAGGGCTCCACGCCCTGGACGGGGGTAGTGGTGGAGTGCTGGAAGAACAGGGGCACGATCTGTACCAGTCCGGCGATGCTGACCACCGCGATGGTGGCCAGGATCAGCCAGCCCACGTTCTTTTCCAGCGTCTCGTGGCTGAAGAAGGAAGCGCGCTTCGATTTCATGGCGGTACGCTCCTCAGGCCAGTTGCGGCCGGGCCGCCACGGATACCGGGACCGGCGCCGGCACCGGCGCGTCGAACGGCTGCCGGCCGCGCGCGGTCATGACGAAGTTCCACGCCATCAGCAGCATGCCGCCCAGGAAGCACACTCCTCCCAGCAGACGCACGACGTAGAACGGATACGTGGCCTTGACCGATTCGACGAAGGTGTAGGTCAGGGTGCCGTCGGGCTCCACGGCGCGCCACATCAGGCCCTGCATGACGCCGGCGATCCACATCGCGGCGATATAGAGCACCACGCCCAGCGTGGCGATCCAGAAATGGAGTTCTATCATCTTGGTGCTGTGCATCTGCTTCTGCCCGAACAGACGCGGGAACAGGTAATAGAGCGAGCCGATCGTGATCATCGCGACCCAGCCCAGCGCGCCGGAATGCACGTGGCCGATGGTCCAGTCCGTGTAGTGCGACAGCGAGTTGACGGTCTTGATCGACATCATCGAGCCCTCGAACGTGGACATGCCATAGAAGGACAGCGCCACCACGAGGAACTTCAGGATGGGATCGGTGCGAAGCTTGTGCCAGGCGCCCGACAGGGTCATGATGCCGTTCAGCATGCCGCCCCACGACGGCGCCAGCAGGATCAGCGAGAACACCATGCCCAGCGACTGCGCCCAGTCCGGCAGCGCCGTGTATTGCAGGTGGTGCGGGCCGGCCCACATGTAGGTGAAGCTCAGCGCCCAGAAGTGGACGATGGACAGCCGGTACGAATAGATGGGGCGCTCGGCCTGCTTGGGCACGAAGTAATACATCATGCCCAGGAAGCTGGTGGTCAGGAAAAAGCCCACGGCATTGTGGCCGTACCACCACTGCACCATCGCGTCCTGCACGCCGGCGTAGGCCGAGTACGACTTCCACATCGTGGCCGGCCATTCCAGGTTGTTGACGATATGCAGCAGCGCGATCGTCAGGATGTAGGCGCCGAAGAACCAGTTCGCCACGTAGATGTGGCGGGTCCTGCGTTTGGCGATGGTGCCGAAGAACACCACGGCATACGCCACCCACACCAGCGTGATGAGGATGTCGATGGGCCATTCGAGTTCGGCGTATTCCTTGCTGCTGGTGTAGCCCATCGGCAGCGTGATCGCCGCCGCGACGATGACGGCCTGCCAGCCCCAGAAGGTGAAGGCCGCCAGCGGCGCCGAGAACAGGCGCGCCTGACAGGTGCGCTGCACCACGTAATAAGAAGTGGCGAACAGCGCGCTGCCGCCGAACGCGAAGATGACCGCGTTGGTGTGCAGCGGCCGCAGCCGCCCGTAGGTCAGCCACGGCACGTCGAAGTTCAGCGCCGGCCAGATCAATTGCGCGGCGAGCAGCACGCCCACCGCCATGCCCACGATCCCCCACACGACCGTCATGACGGCGAATTGGCGGACGATCTTGTAGTTGAATGTTTCGCCGGAAAGCGCGCCGCTTGCGCTGTCGCCCATGGCAGTTCCCCTGATTCTGAATTCCCGCTCCTATCATGCGCATGCGCAGGGGAACGCGCCTTGACGCAGATCAAGCCTTGCGAGAGGAAGGCGGGGGCTGCGGCGTTTCGTCCACACCGGCGGGCGTGTCGTCGTCCATCAGGATGGCGTAGTCGGCGCCGTCCATGTCCTCGAACTGGCCGTCCTGCACCGCCCACCACAGCACCACGACGACGGCCAGCACCAGCATCAGGCTGAGCGGGACCAGCAGGTAGAGCGTTTCCATCAGCGGCGCAGCCTCCATGCATTGCCCACCACCAGCAACGAGGACAGCGACATGCCCAGCGCCGCCATCCACGCAGTGATCCAGCCCGATGCGGCCAGCGGGATGAAAGACAGGTTGTAGGCCAGGGCCCAACCCAGGTTCTGGCGCATCACGCGGCGCGCGCGGCGCGCGGTGTGCAAGGCATGCGCCACGCCCAGGAGGCCGTGGCCGTTCAGGATGACGTCGGCGCTGGCGCAGGCCAGCGGGGTGCCGGCCGCGACGGCCATGGACACCTGGGCCAGGCCGAGCTGCGGCGCATCGTTGATGCCGTCGCCCACCGCCAGCACCACCGCGCCGCCAGCCTGCAGGCGCGCGACGTAGTCCTTCTTGCCCTCGGGGCTGACGCCGCCCGCATGGCTGCGGATGCCGAACTCGGTGGCCCAGGCTTCGACCGTGCGCGCATCGTCCCCCGACACCAGGTGCACACGCTTGCCCATCGCTTGCAGCGCCCGCACCGTCTCGTGGCTACCCTCGCGCGGCGCATCCCGCAGCACGAAGCGCGCGAGCAGCCCGGCATCGCCGGCCAGCCAGACCTGCGTGGCGATGGCGCCGGCCGCCTTGTCCCGGCCATCGGCCGGCGACGGCGGCTGCACCGGCTTGTGCGAACCGGCCACGAAACGTTGGCTGCCCAGGCGCATCGTGGTCCCGGCGAAGCAGGCTTGCACGCCCCGTCCCGGCAGGTGGCGGGCGTCCTGGACGTCCGGCGCGGGCAGGCCCGCCTCGCGCGCCGCCGCGATCAGCGCCAGGCCCGCCGGATGCGTGCTGCCTTCTTCCATGGCCGCGGCCAGGGCCAGGCACTGCCCGGCGCCCAGCGCGCCGAATATCTCCACGCTCGCCACCGAAAACCGGCCCTGGGTCAGTGTCCCGGTCTTGTCCAGCACCACGTCGGTGACCTGCGCCAACGTTTCCAGCGCATGCCCCTTCACCACCAGCACGCCCTTGCGGGCCAGGGCCGCCGTGGCGGCCGCCAGCGCGGCCGGCGTCGCCAGCGACAGCGCGCACGGGCAACTGACCACCAGCACCGCGATCATGACCGGCAGCGCGCGCGACGGATCGAGCCACCCCCACACCGCGCCGGTGGCCAGCGCCAGCGCGATCAAGGCCAGCACGAACACCATCGCGATGCGGTCAGCCAGCACCGCGATGCGCGGCTTTTCCTCCAGCGCCCGGTCCAGGACCTGGATGATCCGCGCCAGCCGGGTCTCGCCGCCGACCTGCTCGACCCGCATCCACACCGGACTGCCGCTGTTGTGGCTGCCGGCGACCAGGCCGTCGCCCGCCGCCTTGGCGATGGGCCGGCTTTCCCCGGTCAGCATGGCTTCGTCGACCTGCGTGGCGCCTTCGAGCACCCGGCCGTCGGCCGGCACGGCCTCGCCCGGACCGATGCGCAGCACGTCGCCCGGACGCACCTGTTGCAGGGCGATGATGTCGGCCTCGCGGCTGGCCGGATAGTCCCGCAGCCGCGCGCAGGTGGCGGGCAGTTGGGCCGCCAGCGCGCGGCCGCCGTCCTGCGCCTCGTGGCGCACCACCAGTTCGAGATAGCGCGCCGCCAGCAGCAGGGCCACGAACATGGTGACCGAATCGAAATAGACCTCGCCCCGGTTGGCCACCGTGGCGGCCACGCTGGCGCCGAAGGCGGCCAGGATGCCGATCACCACCGGCAGGTCCATGCCCGGCCGGCCATGGCGCAGCCCGCGCCAGGCGCCCCGCATCAGCGGCCACGCGCTGTACATCACCACCGGCAGGGTCAGCGCCAGGCTGGCCCAGCGCAGCAACTGCCACTGGTCGGGCGCGATCGAGGCTTCGTGGCGGTAGAGCGGCCACGCATACATCATGACCTGCATCATGCACAGCAGCGCCACCGCCATGCGCAGCAGCAGACCGCGCTTCTCGCGGCGCAGGCCGTCGTTCGCGGTCCCAGGCTGGAAGGGCACCGCGCGATAACCGATGGCGGCGAACGCGTCCAGGACGCGGCCCAGGCCGGTCTGCGCCGTCTTCCAGCGCACCCGCGCCCGGCCGGTGGCATGGTTGACGTGCGCCGCCACCACCCCGGGCTGACGCTCCAGGTGCTGCTCGCACAGCCAGACACAGGCGGCGCAGCGCAGGTCGCCTATCGTCAGCCAGGCCTCAGCCGTGCCGGCATCCACGGCGCGCACGTACAGCGATTCGATGTCGGCCTGCCCGAACGCCGCGCGCAGGTCCGCCTGCCCGTCGGCATCGTCCAGCGGCCGGCCCAGGCCGTTGCGGAAACGATAGAAACTCTCCAGGCCCGCGCCATGGATGGTTTGGGCGACCGCCAGGCAGCCGGCGCAGCAGAACCAGCGCTGGGCCCCGGCGACCGACGTGCGCAGGCCGCCGCCCGCGGGCTGGCCGCAGTGATAGCAGTCCGCGGCCGGTGCGCTGGCGACCGGCGCGCCCGGAGAGACGGAAGGCAGCGAAGTCGTGTTCACGGCACGCATTCTGGCCGCAAGGCCGGCCGCGTGCGTTGATCCAGGTCAAGCCGGACGGTTCAGGCGGGCCGGGTCAGGTCTTCCAGGCGGCCCAGCCAGTGCATGGCGTGCTCCCGGCCGTCCCCGCACATGTCGGGAGCGGGCATCAGCGAGGCACAGACGGCGGGGCGCTCGGGCCGGCCGAACAGCTTGCAGCGCTCGTCTTCGTCCAGCTGGATGCACCGCGTGCCGGCCGGCTTGCCGCCGGGCATGCCCGGTATCGGCGTGGTGATGGACGGCGCCGTGCAACAGGCGCCGCAGCCGGGACGGCATTCCATGCCGTCAATCCGCCCGTACCGACTGCACGAAGGTCTGGGCCGAATCGCGGTCCAGCTCGTCTTCCCGGCCCAGGGCCACGACCTCGATCAATTGGTTCCCCAGCAGGTAGACCCGGCCCAGCAGCCACGACGGCGTGTTCGCCACCATGCCGTGCACCTCCAGTTCCACCGCCCGGCCGAGCTTGCGCGTGTCGGCGGGCGCCTGCCGCAGCGTGATCTCCTTGCGGTAGGTAAGCGTGCCGCGCAGGTTGGCCAGCAGCACCCGCTCGAAGGCGTCCGCCACCTTGGCCAGTTCGGCCGGATCGGCCAGGATGGCCTCCGGCAGCGTCACCCGGCCGACGGCGAAGATGGAGGTCTCCACCGGCGCGATGTCGAAGGCCAGCGGCAGCGTATGGCCGGCGATGTCGACGTCGCGCTGGTCGGGCTTGGGGCGGGCGGGGAAGGTGACGCGGATCGCCCCGTCGGCCGCCGGCATCTCGCGCCAGTTGTACTTGGGCGAGCAGGCGGCCAGCATGGCCAGGAGCAGGACGAGGCAGGCGCGGACAGGTGAAGACATGGACATTCCAGCGGCAGTGTGCGGCATCGTCGCCCGCCCGTCCGCGACAAAACGGTACAAGCTGTTACACGAGCCAGCCGGCCCGCTGGAAGTGGCTGAGCGACAATCCGCCTTTGAATCCATACACGATCGATACGGGACAACGAATTGTCGCTGATTTCCATGACGACCGCTCCGGACGGCACGCAGCTCGCGGCGTACCGCTGGGACGTGCCGCCCCGCCCGGAAGGCTACCGGCCCGCGTACCTGCTGCACGGCCTGGGTGAGCACGCCGGACGCTACGAGGGGCTGGTGCGCTGGTTCGCGGCCCGCGGATGGTCGCTGGCGGCGCACGACCACCGAGGCCATGGTCGTTCCAGCGGCAAACGGGGCGCGCTGCGCGCCAGCGACGATCTGGTGGTGGATGCCGAACACCGGCTGGCCGAATACGTGCGCGAGACGGGTGCCCCGCCGCTGCTGATCGGACACAGCCTGGGCGGCCTGGTGGCCGCGCGCGTGGCGCTGCGCGGCAACGTGCCGCTGGCGGGCCTGGTGCTGTCGTCTCCCGCCTTCAGCGTGGAACTGTCCGCCCGCCAGCGCTGGCTGCTGGACATGCTGGGCGGTATCGCCCCCGATTTGCGGGTGGGCAGCGGCCTGAAGGTCTCCCGGCTGTCGCACGAGCAGGCCGTGATCGACGCCTATGCCCAGGATCCGCTGGTGCACGACCGGATCAGCGCCCGGCTGATGCGCTTCATCGCCGAGGCCGGCGCGCAGTCGATCGCCGAGGCCTCCACCCTGAAACCGCGCACGCTGCTGATGGTGGCGGGGGACGATGCCATCGTCTCGCCCTCGGGCAGCCGGCGCTTCGCCGACTCGGGCGCGCCCGGCAAGCTGGCGCTGCGCTGGTACCACCAGGCCTACCACGAGGTCCTGAACGAGTCCGCGGCGCTGGCGGCCCCGGTCTATGCCGACATGGAGACCTGGCTGGCCACGCTGACCGCCCCGGTTTGAACCGGTGGGCCAGAATGGGCTATCCTAGTCCCATGGAACCCATACGGCGTGCCGTGCCGGCACCCGCCTCCTCGCTTCGATCCCGGTCGACGCGCATCTGCGCGCGTCGCGCCACGTCGCGCCCGTCCATTCTGTTTCCGCTCATCCCGGCCTTCCACTCCTGAGCCCGGCGATCCCCCTCCCCTCTACTGCTTTCTCGCAATCGATCGCCGGGCTTCCCGAACAAACGTCTTGAACGCCGTTTTTCCGGCACCGTTTTTTCAGGAGACAGGCATGCAAACCGGCAGCCCTCACTACATTACCGTCAGCGAACTCGACTACGTTCGCCTTACCAACCTTCTCGGCGACCGCGAACCCGCCGCGGGCACGGCACAGGCCGTCCTGGCCGAAGCCCTGGATCAGGCCGACCAGGCCGAGCCGCGCGAAATCCCGGCCGACATCGTCACCATGCACACCCGCGTGGAAATCGAGGACGAAGACGGCGCGCGGCTGATCACGCTGTGCTATCCCAAGGAAGCCGATGCCGCCAAGGCCATGGTTTCGGTGTTCTCGCCCATCGGCGCCGCCCTGCTGGGTACCCAGGTTCCCGGCACGATAGGCTGGACCCCGCCCGATGGCGAACCGCGCCAGGTGCGCGTCGTGCGCATCGACTACCAGCCCGAAGCCAACGGCGACTACACCGCCTGACCCCCTCCTGCCACGCGGCGGCCGGACAACATCCCCGCCCCGTTTCCCGCGTTCCGTCCCCAGGCCGTGCTAGAGTAGCCGCCGAGTCGGTGCTTCACAGTTAAACGGGAAACAGGAGGGCCCCTTCGGGACCTAACCTGTGCTGCCCCCGCAACGGTAAGCATTCCGTCCCGCGTGGCCACGCCGCGCGCGACACGCCGCATCGAACCCACTGTGCCACGTCCCGCCGCATCCTCCGGCGCCGACGCGCATGGGAAGGGGATGCGGCCGCGAATGCCAGCCCGGATACCGGCCGGCTCGACGGTCCCCCGGACCGAAAAGGGGGAAGCGCAACGCTTCCCGATTCGCAAGCCGACGTGCGGGGATGCGCGTCACCGAAACCGCAGGTATCCATGTCATCCAGCTCCACCTCCTGGCGCCTGGCCGGCGCCACCGGCGCGCTGCTTTGCGCCGCCAACGTACAGGCCCAGGCTCCCACCGCCGCCACCACCCTCGATCCGGTCACCGTCACCGCCTCGCGCATCGAGCAGCCCCTGTCGCGCGCCCTGGGCGACGTCACCGTCATCGACGCCGAGACCATCCAGCGCGCCGGGCAGACCAGCCTGGCCGAACTGCTGCAGCGCGAGCACGCCATCGACATCGGCACCAACGGCGGCCCGCAGACCACCACCAGCGTCTTCATCCGCGGCGCCAACAGCCGCCATACCCTGGTGCTGATCGACGGCTTGCGCGTGGGCTCGGCCACGTCGGGCACCATGAGCCTGAACGGCATAGACCCCGCCAGCGTCGAGCGCATCGAGATCCTGCGCGGCGCGGCCAGCAGCATCTATGGCGCGGACGCCATCGGCGGGGTCATCAACATCATCACCAAGCGCCAGGCGGACCGGCCGCTGGCCATCAGCGGATCCGTGGGCGCGGGCAGCCATGACACCTACAAGGCCCAGGTCAACCTGGACGGCGCACAGGGCATGTGGAGCTACGGCCTGCAATACGGCAAGTCCAAGAGCCGCGGCTTCAACGCCACCCTGCCCGGCAGCTTCGCCTACTACGGCGACCGCGACGGCTACGAGCAGGAAAACGCCGCGGCCCGCCTGGGACTGGCCTGGGCCGCGGGCCACCGCGTCGAGGCCAGCGTCTACAACTCGCGCATCAACGGCCAGTACGACAACAACGGCATCGCCTACGATTCGCGCGCCGTCACGCGCGTGCAGGCCTATTCGCTGTCCAGCGTGGACCGTATCACCGACACCTGGACCAGCACGCTGCGCTTCGGTCGCACCGTGGACGACTACCGCGACTACGCCAGCGCCACGGCGCCGCGCGCGCAGGCGCGCACGCGCCAGGACCTGTTCACCTGGCAGAACGACCTGGCGCTGGCCGCCGGCCAGAGCCTGTCGCTGATCGCCGAGCACCTGCGCGAAGACGTGCTGAGCACCTCGCTGACCGGCAACTTCCCGACCCGGCGCCGCACCAACTCGGTGGCCGCGATCTACCGGGGCGACATGGGCCGCCACCACGTCCAGCTCAACCTGCGCCACGACAACAACTCGCAGTACGGCGGCAACACCTCGGGCGCGGTGTCCTACGCCTACGACTTCGCGCCCGGGTGGCAGGCCACGGCCGGCGCCGGCACCGGTTTCCGCGCCCCCACCTACAGCGACCTGTACGGCTTCGGCGGCAACCCCGACCTGAAGGCCGAGAAGTCGCGCAACGTGGAAGCGGGCCTGCGCTATCGCCAGGGCGGCACCACGGCCTCGATCACGGCCTTCCGCAACCGCGTCTCGAACCTGATCGTCTGGGTCGACGACGGCACCGGCAACTGGACCGGCAGCAACGCCAACGTCGACAAGGCCATCCTGAAGGGCGTGAACGTCAGCCTCGCCCAGCAGCTGGGCGCGACCACGCTGCGCGCCAGCGCCGACTGGCAGGACCCGCGCGACGCCCGGACCGGCGAGCAACTGGCCCGGCGCGCCCGCGGTAGCCTGAAGCTGGCGGCCGACCATCGCCTGGGCCCCTGGCTGCTGGGCGCCGAATGGCTGGCGACCACGCCGCGCGTGGACTACGCTGGCGCGGTGGGACGCCTGGGCGGCTACAGCCTGATGAACCTGATGGCGTCCTACGACATCAATCGCAACACGCAGGTGCAGGTGCGCTGGAACAATGCGTTCAACAAGCACTATGAACTGGCTGGTGGCTATGCGACCCCGGGTTCGACGGTCTTCGTCAACCTCAGCTACCGCCCCTGAGCGGCGCCGCTCGCGGGCGGTTCTCGCGCTGGCGTTGGTCCTGGCCCCAGCGGCCGCGTTCGCCCAGGCCATCCACGCGCGCGACGACGCCGGCCGCGACATCACCCTGCCCGCGCCCGCGCGGCGGGTGGTGTCGCTGGCGCCCCATGCCACCGAGTTGCTGTACGCGGCCGGCGCGGGATCGGCCATCGTGGGCGTGGACCGCTACAGCAACTACCCCCCCGAGGCGTTGAAGCTGCCTCGCGTGGGCAACGGACTGCAGCCGAACGCCGAGCGCATCGTGGCGCTGGCGCCCGAGCTGGTCGTGCTGTGGGCGTACGGCGACGGGCTGGCGCACGCGGGGCTGCCCGATTCCCTGCTGGAGCGGCTGGGCGTCCGGCTGTACTACAGCAATCCCCGCAAGCTGGCCGACATTCCCGACGCCATCGAGCGGCTGGGCGAGCTGACCGGCACCCGCGCCGCGGCCGAGGTCCACGCGGCGGACCTGCGGCGGCGCCTGGCCGCGCTGGCCGCGCGCTACGCGGGTCAGCGCCCCGTGCGCGTGTTCTACCAGGTGGGCTCCCAACCCATGTACACCGTGAACGATCGCGGCATCATCGGCGATGCCCTGCGGACCTGCGGCGCCGTCAACGTATTCGGCGGCCTGTCCGCCGCCGCGCCCATGGTGGGCGCGGAAAGCGTGCTGCGGGAGAATCCGCAGGCCATCATCGTCGGCCAGGCCGGCCCGGGCGCCGATGCCGCGCTGGCGGCCTGGAAGAACTTCGGACCGGCGCTGGCCGCGGTGCCGGACAACCTGTGGACCGTCGATCCCGATGCCATGCATCGCCCGGGGCCGCGCATGATCGAAGCCACCGAGCGCCTGTGCGAAAGGATCGATGCCACGCGGCGGCAGACTGCCGGACGGTGAACGAGGTGGAAAGCGCGGGAGGGGAAGCGGGACGTGGCAGCGGCGGGGCTGCACGAGGGGAAAAGCGGAAAATGGCGCGCCCGGCTGGGATCGAACCAGCAACCCCTGCCTTCGGAGCAATTTAGGCACCCCATCCTAAATGCACGCTAGGGCACGCCATGATACTACAACTCAATGAAATAGCTGGACTATTTCATTTTTCACGCCGAAATCCGTATCCGCAAGTTCGCTTCAATATTCCTTCGGCTGCTTCCGTGGTGCTTCCGCAGAAACAGCCCCTCCATAACGGGGGGATCGCCTGATGGCAAAGCTTACGAAACGAGTGGTCGACGCCGCCGACATCCGGGAAAAGGATTACTTCATCTGGGACGATGAGCTTCCCGGCTTTGGCCTCCGCGTGTTCGCGTCAGGCAAGCGCAGCTATCTTATCCAATACCGCGCCGCTGGTCGAACCCGTCGTTACACCATCGGCCTGCATGGTATCTGGACGCCCGAAACTGCTCGGCAGGAAGCGAAGGTCCAGCTTGGGCGCGTCGCTCGCGGCGACAATCCTTCCGAAGAACGGCAGCTCGATCACCAAGCCATGACGGTCAAGGAGTTGTGCACGCTCTATCTCAAGGATCTCAATGCAGGCCTGATCCTCGGCAAAGGCGGCCGCCCCAAGAAAGCGACCACCATCGTTACCGACACGGGCCGCATCGAACGCCACATTATTCCGTTGATCGGCGCGCGGCGGGCGAAGGATCTGACGAAAGCTGACATCAACAAGGTCCTGAAGGACATCATGGCCGGCAAGACCCGCGTGTCGGTCAAGACGAAAAAGCTGCGAGGAAAGGCCATCGTGCGGGGCGGCGCCGGTACGGCGACACGCACGGTAGGTCTTCTTGGCGGCATCCTCTCCTATGCCGTCGATGCCGGCATCATCGATCGCAACCCCGCGCATGGCATCAAGAAGCCGAAGGACAATGTCCGCAAGCGCAGGCTTTCCGAGGCGGAGTATCGCACTCTCGGCGTCATGCTGCGCGAGGGGGCGGAAAACGAGAAGTACGCGATGACCGTCGAGATCATTCGCCAGATCGCCCTGACTGGCTGTCGCCGGTCGGAGATGATCTCGCTGATGTGGTCGGAGGCCGATACTGAGGCGAGCTGCCTGCGGCTGGAGGACAGCAAGGAGGGCGAGTCCATACGTCCCATCGGCCTTCCCGTGGTCGAGTATCTGGAGCAGCGCCGCAAGGGCGCGGAGGGCACCTATGTCTTCCCGGGCCAAGGCGAGGACAATGCCTTCGGCAGCTTCCCGAACCATTGGGAGCAGCTATTCAAGGACTCGCCGCTTTCCGACGTTACGCCGCACGTCCTGCGTCATAGCTTCGCCAGCATCGCCAATGATCTCGGCTTCACCGAGGTGACGATCGCGGCACTCGTCGGACATTCGAAGGGCTCGGTCACGAGCAAGTACATACATACGCTCGACACGGCCCTGATCATGGCAGCCGATACGATCTCCGGCTATATTCAAGGCCTGCTTGATGGAGTCGAGTTCAAGCAGACCGCGTACGCTCTTGATCGAGATTCTCGGAAGCAAGCACTTGCGCGCTTCCTGAACAATGCGGCCAAGGGCGCGGAAATGCAACGAGAGGACATTCCCTTAGCTGCCTAGCGTTCGCAATCACCGCATCCGACCTCCAAATCCTAGTTACTTTTTCCGGCTTGTGCCATCGGCCGAGGCAAACTTGATACCAGAAACGCGCCAAGCCCGGCGGCATGTCTGCCGCCGAGCTTGGGCGTTATAACTTACGAGACAACCAGCCCCTGACACGGCGCCAGAAGTTTGGTGGTGCGCTGATCGGAGCAGCCTGAATAGGAGGTTCGACCGTCGGCGACTGTCCATAGTATCGGGCTTTGGCAACGCGATCACGACGACGCTCAGCTTCAACCTGCTCGTCGCTCCAAGGGCCGGCTTCGATCACCTTGCCGCGGTCGATCACGTAGTGTGACCGGCACTGCAAGGTCCAATTGCCGATCGACGGCCGAAGCGAGATAGTTTCGCCATCGAACGTCATCTTCCAATCTGTCGGCGTGAAGGGCGCGACAACCTCCTCGCCGCAACCACAGCAGCAGCTATGGGCCGATGTCGCATATTCCATCGAAACATAGAGAATGCCTGGGTCCAGGCGCTCAGGGATGTGTTCGACGAAACGATGATCGAGTCGCTTGTGCCTCATCACGCGAGGTCCCCATTGATGAGCATGTTGCCGTCTGTGGTGTAGGTGCAGTGATGCTCGCGCTCGAGGTCACGGTAGAAGCCACGTATCTTCTTCCACTTCACGACCGCGAGGACAGCATTCAGGGCGTTGAGGTCCGCGACCTGTATGTTGGATGCGTAGATGTCTTTGGCGCCACCGCCGACGAAGGAGATGCGCTGACGTGCATGATCCCGTTTCTCCGGCGTGCTGGCGGTCACCCGCAGGATACCGCCGAGCGATCCCTCGTCGAGTTCGAGACCCATTCCGACATCGACGAACGCGGCGCCGGTCGCCTCGAGCTTCTCGACGATCAACCGCTTCGCTTCGCCGGCGTCGAGCGACAGGAACGCGAAGGTGACGCCGTCGAGAAGGTGCAGGTTGTCGGCCCCGAGCTCGACATCGTGCGCCACGATGTTGCGGTGCATCCGGCTGTAGATGCGCTTTAGATAGTCAACCTTCTTCGGCACCTCGCGCAGCTCCTCAAGGGTCGGCGCGCCTGGCGCCCGAAAGGCGTTGTGAGTCAAGAACTCGTCGCCGTCGAAGAGCCGAATCTCGCGGACCGGTGTCTTGGCGACGAAGTCCAGGATGTAACCGCCGGTGCCACCACCGCCGATGATGGCGACCCGCTCATTGACGAGCCGCTCGGTCAGGACGCCGATACCAACACGGTCGGAGGCGGTCTCGACATAGTTGAAGACGCTGTCCTCCTCCTCTTCTGGCTCGCGGAAGGTGCGCGGGGTCATGCCGGGCTTCAGCACCGCGGCCGGGCCCGCGATGATGTTCGCGTAGCTCGTCATCTTGTGGTGGTAGTCCGTATAGCCGCCATCCGGCTTGCTCGAGAAGCTGTGCGTGGCTTTCAAACCGTGACCGAGGTCGAAGGCCCCGGCCTGATGCGAGATTCCCTGGATAGGCGTCCCATCCGCGCGGCACGGAAAGTCGCCGTCCCAATGGACAACATGGGTGTCGGGCCTGCGCGTCGCATCGCCGGCCAGCGTAAGGCTCGAGATGAGGGTGCCGATGCGCACCTTACGACGCGCATCGACATAAGGCACCTCCCGCATGACGAGATGCCCGCCCTGCCGCAGGACGAAATAGCCTTCGTCCCGCAGCCGCTTGAGGTCGGGATTACGACTGAACAGTTCGCGTGACATTGAACACCGTGCCTTTCTTCTTGACGTCGACCGAGCCGCCAGCCCCGAGTTCGCCCGCGTGCGGCGTCGACGCAGCGTGCCGGTAGGTCATCGAGAAGACGACGTTCGGCTCGTGCTGGCCCGGGAAAGCGAGCTGGACGATCTGCTCGAACGTGACCGTGCGGGCGTTCACCGTCCGCGGCCGCGAATTGACGATGATCTCGAACGTCACCCGTGCGGTGATGAACCGCTCGATGCCGGGCTCGGCCAGATCGATCAGCTCGCCATGCTCGATCAGGCGATCCTCGCCGCCGGGGACCTCGAGGAAAACGGCCTCTCCCTCGCCGGGCTTGGCGAGGCCGTAGAGCACCGCGCCGCTGATGATCGGCTTACCCCAACGCAGCTCGTCGTCCTTCAGCGTCAACTTGAAGTCGCGATCCGTCAGGAAGGCGACGAACCGCTCGGCGCCGTGCCCGCGCAGGTCGAAGGGCTCGTTCAGCCGCACGTCCTCGAAGTCGCCCGAGGGCAGAATCGCGAACAGGCTGTAGCCGTCCCGCGGGTCCAAGGCGCCGGCCTCGAGTAACTGACGGCCGAGCGGCACGGGATCGCTCACCTGACGGGATTGGAAGTTGAGATCGCCCTGCGCGAGGAGAAAGCGATACCCCCGCGCCGGACGCAGCGCCCGGCCTTCGCGCAGGGCGTCGCCGAGGTCGTCGTAATCAAGCAGTTCTTCGGTGTTCATGAGATTGGGTCCTTAGGTTTGGCCGAGGCGACGCCGCGGCTCTAAGGGTCCAATCGGGGCGAGATCCGCCGACCGGTAAGGTCAGGCGAACTTTTTTTGCAGGGCGCCGTCCGGGGTCTGCCCGCAGATGAAGAAGGCCGGGCAATTCGGGCAGGTGCGCGACGAGTCCTCGGCCGGAAACCGCCCAGCGCGAATGTCGCCGAGAAACTTGGCGAGCTTATCCTTGCGACCTTTCAGCTCCCGATCCGATAATGCGAGCACATGCGTCTCGCCGTCGGAGAGATGGACAAGCTCGGCGACGGCGCCAGGGAAGGCCTGCTGGACCGCCAGCATCAGCGCCGCCGCGCCGACATCCTTGCTCTCGGCCGACCGCCTGTGGCCCGTGCGGATGCGGCGCACGGCGCGAACGCCGTCGGGCCGCACCAGCACCTCGTCCGGCCTAACGATGATCTCCTCGCCGCCGAAATTGAGGCTGAGCGCGACCGGCGCTTCGGCGAGCGCTTCGGCGCGGTTCGCCAGGAAAAAGCGCAGCATTGCCAGCGCCAGATCGCGGAATTCCGCTCGATAGCCGTGCTCGCCGAGCCCTTGGCCGGCCAGCGCTGCGTCAGCGCGATCCTCCAGGTCCCGCTCGGTCACGGGCTCATCATCCGCCCCGATCACCGCCTCGACCACTACGCGAACCGCCTCGTGCAGATGCATGAAGGCGGTCGCAGTTCGCCGGCCACCGACTTGCAGCACATGCGTGTAGAAAAAGCGGCGCGGGCAGGATTCATAAAGGGCGATCTGCGGGGCCCCGAATCGCAGCCGTCCGTCGACGACCAAATCGATATCTCGAGCTTCTGCGGCTACGGGAAGCGGCCGTGCCGGCACGACCGAGGCGCGCGTCAAGGCGGCGCCGAGACGGTCGAGGAAGGGCGACAGCGGTCGATTGTGGCCGTTGCTCTTCTCGGTCGGCGCGTAGAGAATCAACCGGTCGCGGGCGCGCGATTGCGCCACGTAGAACAAGCACTCCTGCTCCTCGGCCTGACCCGCGCGAAACGCCTCCAGCGCGCTGCCTTCGGCTCCCATGATCATGCCGTCGGGCGCCGGACAGGGCGGCGCCGCCGGCGTGCGCGGGATGGTGTCGCTATTGAGCCCTGGAAGATGGACGCCGCCGAACTCCAGGCCCTTGGCGCCATGGATAGTCATTAGCCGCACGGCGTCGAGATGCTGGGCGGCCGCCGGCAACTGGCGCAGGTCGCGATCATCGCCGAGACGGACAAGCCTGCGCACCCGATCGAGCACACGCGTGATCGGCAGCCCGCTGCCGGCCGGTTGGACCCGCAGGAAGTTGAGGAACTGCCAGATTGCGATGCCGCGCGTGCGATCGGCGAGATCCGCCGACACGCCAAGGCGCGCGGCTACACGGGTGCGATCGAGCAGCAGTGTCGCGAGCACGGTCCAGGGTGACGCCGTTTGGTCGAAGCCGCTGAGCGCGGCCGCGAGCTTGACGACGGCCTGGCGGCCGGCATCGCTGACGCCGGGGATCGGCTCGATGTGCTGGAGCCAGCTGCCCGCAGCTTGGTCGGCCCCCCGCAGATGCTCGAAGATCGTCGCTACATCCGCCAATGACATGGTGAAATCGGGCCAGCAGGCGATGCGTACAAGGCCCATGGCGCGCCGATCGACAAGGACGGAGAGCAACGCCAGGAGATCCTTGACCTCGGCCCGCTCAAACAGGCTGCCCAGAAACAGCACGGGCACGCCGAGCCGTTCGAGGTCCTGCCCGATGGTCGAAAGCTTCTCATTGCCGGTGCAGAGAACCGCCTGGTCACGATAGGCATGTCCCTCACGGCGAAGCGCCTCGATCGCGTCGGCAAGGGCCACTTGTTGTTGCTCGGCGCGCTGTACCGTGCGCAGCTCGGGCTTATGGCCATTGCCGCCGCGATCGGCTTCAAGACCGCTGTCCGCGTCGCCCGCGCGCATCGTGATCGCGAAGCCGGAAAAGCTGGCGACGATCTCCGGCACCGAGCGATAGTTGCGCTTCAATCGCCCGCGCTTGCCGCCGGGAAAGTCCTCCTTCCCGAACCGAGTCATATTGAAGGACGACGCGCCCCGAAACCGATAGATCGACTGCTTGGCGTCGCCTACCATCCAGAGATTGCGGCCGTCTGGCCGCAGCGCGCTCAGCAAGCGCACGCTGCTGCGGTTCACGTCCTGATACTCATCGACCAGGACGTGGTCATACTGTGCCTGCAGTGTTGCGCGGATGGCCGCCTCAGCCTCAAGCAGCTTGACGGGCAGGGCGACAAGGTCCCCGAAGTCGACGCAATGCGCGGTGCGCTTGAGCTGTTCATAGGCGGCATAGACGCGGGCCACCTCTCCGGCGCGTTCAGCGGCCTCGCGCGTATCAGAGTCCGCCGCCTTGGCAAGCATGGCGTCGGCAAGCGCGGCGTACGCTTCGGCGTTGACCACCTCGTCCTTCGCCCGCGAGACGGCGGCCAGCATGTCGGCGATGATCTGAGTTGGATCGTAGAGATTGCGGTAGTGGGAGAGCCTCAGGCGCGGGAACTCCTCCTCGAGGAGCTCGACGGCCTCGGTCCGATCCATCATCCGCGGGTCTTTCGGCAAGCCGAGCTCCGCATGGAAACGACGGATAATGTCGAGGCCGAAGGCGTGGAAGGTGCCGATCCACATTGCGGCCGCGGCCTCGGGCCGCTTGCGCGCAATCCGCTCGGCCATCTCACCCGCCGCCTTGTTCGAGAAGGTCAATAGCAGGATGCGCCGCGGGTCGACGCCCTCCTCCAGAAGGCCTTCGACGCGCGCGATCAGTGTCTGCGTCTTGCCGGTGCCGGGGCCCGCCTCGAGCAGATAGGCCTCGCCGCGATGCGCCGCGGCAGCGGCTTGCAGGGGATTGAGCGGCCGCTCCACATGCGTCGCGGCCGCGACGGGCGGCACGATTGGGAGGAGCAAGGCGTCGAACATCTGCTGGGCGACAACCTCGAACGGCGCGCCGAGCTTTGCGGCGACCGCCGAGGCGGATAACCCTTGATCGACATGCAGCGCTCGCGCGACGTTGCGGGGAAGCAAGAGCTCGCGCGCGAACAGATCCATCTGGACCTCGCGGCGCTGCCGGCGTCCATAATCGACCACCCGATCCATGCCGACCGGCGACGGCTCGGCCGCGCGAGCCGGATCGATCATTGGCGCCGTCTCGCTGTCGGGATCGTCGCCGAGCTCGACATGACCAATCTCGTGCGCCACGAGGAAGGCCTGTTCGAAGCGAGACCCCGCACTCTCGTGAAGGATCAGATCGTCGGCGGCGACGAAGGTCGCGCGGCCGCCGTTGAGGACGGCCGCGCCGACAGCCGTCGGTTCGACATCGATCCCACGCCGCTTGGCTTCGGCGACAGCAAAGTCATAGGGCGACCAAGGATCGGCGCCCGAGGCCACGAGACGAGCATGAAGCTCGGCGGCGACCTGCCTGGCGAGCTCCACCCCGTCCATGTCAGTCTGCCTCTGCCAACAGCCGGGCGCGCTTGTCGGCTGGGACGCCGGCGTCGATCAACACTTGCTCGAAGGTGACCTGCTCGCCAGCGGTCGGCTTATCGTCAGCCTTATAACTGCGCGCGCCGGCCAACTGGGCCGAGCCCCAGGACGACTCCAACTGCGCGACAGAGCTGCGCATCGCCTCTGCCAACATCACCAGGACGCGTCGCGGGATACTAACGAGAGAAATCCGTCTCTCGCGCAGCGCGGTCACAACCTGCCGGGGCACGTCCAGACGCTGGGCGACGGTGCGCCAGTCATCGACCGTCAGTGCCGCGAAAGGGTCGGCTGTCGCTCCCGGCACCGCCTTTGCGTGTTGCAACCAAGCAGCCTCGATTAAGGCCTGATCGGCATCGGAAAGCGGAGCTGTATCGCCACATACTTCGCGGCTGAGTTCGCGCGACAGGTCTATGAGCTCCCCGGCATATTCCGGGTAAAGTCCCAAATAGCGTTCAAGGGTCGACCGGCTAGGGTCGCTCTCGACCGCAAACGCGTCGAGCACGGACTCGCGGGACGGACGTTCGCCGGCGGGGCTCACCGCTCGTCTCCGTCGCCCATAGCGGCGCGAAGGGCGGCGAAGGCCTTGTCGCGGTAGGTTCGGACGGTCTTTTCGGAGCGGCCTAAGACTTTGGAGATGGTCACGACGTCCGGCTCCTTGGAGTCGATGGGGAAGCCCTGTCTCATCATGTGAATGATCCTGCTTTGTTCTGTCGGTAGAGCCTCAATCGCTGCATCCAGGCGCAACCGGTAATCCGCATCGTCGAAATCCGACGCGGAGAATGGGTCGTGTGCCCCTGCGGCCGCCTCGACTTCGGGGGATAGCTCACCGCTGTCGTCATATTCGAGGGCCTGAGAACGGTTCTCGTCGCGCCAAGCCTGCTCCTGCGCGTCGCGCCGCAGGCTGGCGACCGCGCCGTCGAAGCGCACCTCGAAGTAGTCGAGCTTGTCGATATAGGTGCCGCGATCCGCTGAAAGGAGCTCGACGAACCGGCTGAAAACCTTGTCTCGCACAACCGCGCGCGTCAGCGACTCAGTTTTGCCGTCGGAGCTTTCCGCCCTGGGTAAACTGCGTAGCACCCGTTCAATCAGAATCCGATAGAGGCGCTCGAACCACGCCTCGTTGTTGTCGCGACGGCTCGCGCGAATTAAGTACACGAGACATTCGCTAGGGACGTAGGCCGGGTCCGAGCGCTTCATGATTCCTGCCCTGGCGATCAACTCATCGCGCGGCAGGACCGCCAATTCGACGATGAGCGCTTCTACCTTTGGGTCGCGTTCGTAAAGTTCGCCGCTAAGGCGCCGTTTGCGCAGTGCATTTACTACTACTCCTGATCGATTCGAAGCTGTCGTTTCTTGCGCATCGACGGCTTCCTCCCAATGTTTCATCATTGCCGCCCCCACTTTTCTAATGCCTTCACATTCCGGCGTCCCCTAGACGATTTTTTATCGAATGCGTCCGGAATGTCTTGCTATTCTTCTGTCGCGGCGGGCGTTTCTTTGGCTACCGACCCGCAGATCCCGCATTTTTCTCTTGCCTGTTTGCACCACAGCAATTCACCGCCTCAAGCATTCGCGGGTGGCCATCGCATCTTACCCCGGCCAACGCGCAAGACGTCGACAAGATTGACGCCGTCTGGAAGCCTACCTGAAAGCAAGCTAGGCTTCGGATCAACAGCATGCTTCCTAAACGCAGCGAGCCGCTGATAGTCGGGTGTCGTCAGCCAAGTCCTTCCATCTCCTTCATCAGTGATGATTCGGTAAAGCCCTGCGCGAGGTGCTGACTCAACGGGAACATCGAGCAAACGTCGGTTGCGATAGATTGACCATTTCTGAATCCCACCACTGAGCGCCTCAGTCCTGAATCGGGCCCACAACGCTGCCGTTTCGGGCGTTGGCCAATCGCCCAAATCCGTGAATGCTGTAATTTCGTCGGATTCAAGCCATGCGCGCATTTCCGCCGGGGTCACAAACATTGGCTTGGTTTCATTGATGGAGGCCATGGCCGCTGTCCTCGAAGGCAGACCGGCGCGAATCAGCATCGCCATCATGAATTGCGGGACGCCAGTTTCAACCGTTGCCGCTGCGCCGCCTGCGACCGTCTCCGGCGACCAGCCCAAGGACATGCGGCGGGTGCGAATGGCTTCGAGCGCCCAGACCAGGCGATAGGTGAATGCCTCCTCGACCACCCGCATATTCTGGGGGCCAATCTTCGACACATCCTCGCCGGAGACCCAAGCGCGCAGGATAGCTTTCCAGTTGGCTGGCAGCGCGTTCCTCTTGTCGGGGATAAAGGGGCGCATGAACAGCAGGCGTTCCGCCAGACCGCCGAGTGCGTCAGCGAGTTCGTCGACTTCGCCGCTCAGCGCGGCTCCATCGGCGCGATCAACCAGGTCGGCCAGCACGTCAGCCATCGCATCGATCGAGAGACCCGCTTCGAGCCCAACGCCCATTGCGAAATGACCGCGGCGCGCCTGTTCGGTGGTTGTCTTCCAAATGAGGTCGGCGCGTGCTTCGAACACTTTCTTGTGCAGGGACGCGACGTCCTCTTCCTCGCGCGCAATCTGACGAGCCCAGAGTGATCCCTTGAGGGCCTCGTCCAGCAACTTCGGGAGATCGGCGCGATCCGCATCCAGCGCTTCGATCAGGCCGAACACGGTCGCATCTAGGCGCTCGACAATCTGCGATAACGGCTCTTCGTCGATCGTTTCCTCTTCGTCGTCCTCGCTCTCGTCCTCGTCATCGCTCTCGTCGCCGCCGTCGTATTCCACGGCGGCGGCAAGGCGTTCAGCCAACTCGGCCTCCTCGTCGGGCGATCGCCACGCCTCCCGGGAATTGGCGAGATACTCCCAAGCGTCATCGCGATCGAGCACACCCTCTCGCGACAGGCGCTCGAGGATCTCGGCAACGATCTGGATGAGGCCGCTTTTCAACGTGCGCGCCTTGGCGGAGGCGACCAGCTTCCTCCACTCCTTCTTTCGCCAATCGGTCTTGTCGAACATGACATGGACGATCAGGCCTTCGACATCGACGAAGGCGCGTCCGGCCCGGCCTGCGACGTTGGCGAACTCCTCGCCCTTGATCTTCTCGCCGGCCCGGTAGAGCGCCGGTACGAGCAGGACGGCGGCGTTGAGGTTGAGCCCTTGGGAAAGCGTCGGCGAAGCGACGATGACTTTGAGCACACCCTCCGAGAGAAGGACTTCCAGCTCGCGCAGGAACGGGCTCGGCAGGCGGCCGTGGTGGATGGCGACGCCAGCCTTCAGGCTGGCAACCGCCGGATGGTCCTCGCCCAGCCATTCTTTGCCGACTTCCAACGCGCGCGCGATCGACCCCTCATCCTCCAGCAAGGACTCGAGATAGCCACGCTTGCACAGGTTAACGACCTGCTTGCCGTAGCTCTCGACCCAGTTGGCCTGGGTGGAAAAGATCAGAGTGCGCTTGCCCTGGCCGGCGAATTCCCACGCCGCAAAGAGGGCGAGATGTGAGTTCTTCCGAGGATACGGATTCTTCTCCCTTCCGCGCGCAGGCTTCTCCTCGACGAACTTGTCGAGGAAAGGACCGCCGTCGTCGAGGTCAAGCCGCAGGAGCGCATCCTTGCCGCGCCAGGTTAGGGCGCCGAACCTCTGGCGCGTGGGTCGCCAGTCGGAACGCACGGGCTCGCCGGGTTCGTCCGAGCGTATCCAGGCGGTAAGGTCGTCCAACTCGTCGCCGCTGGGCAGGATCGCGGACAGGCAGACGATCCGGCGATCGACCGCGTCGGCGCGGCGTAACAGACGCTGCACCAGCGTCTCGTAGCGGATCTCACGCTCACTGGGCCCAATCATATGGCCCTCGTCGAGAACGATCAGACCGACGTCATCGATCAGGGACGAATCGCTCCGAAGCGCGAAGTCGAGCTTCTCCGGTGTGGCGATGATGATCTCACGGGTGCGCAGTGCATCCTCGTCACCTGCCGAAAGACCGCTGGCGCCGTACAGCGAGGAGACGCTGAACCCGAGAGGCGCGAAAGTCTTGCGGAAGGAGCGTTCGGTCTGGGCCGACAACGCGCGCAGCGGCGTGACGATCAACACCCGCCGCGCGGAGGACAAGGTCATCAATGCGGCGATTTCCGCAACGCGCGTCTTCCCCGCGCTGGTGGGAAGCGCCACGACGAGATCGTCGGTAACATCCGTAGATCGCCGAGCGGCCTCGCGTTGAGACGGCCAAAGCTCCACCTCAGACGTTTTGCGGGCGTACAGCGAACCGATGAACAGCCGCCGGAGGTCCGGATATTTCTCCTCCGTTCCAGCGGGTGGCTCCGTTGGCAGATTCCGGTGCAACGAATGCTGCCACAGGTCGTCAATCAGGTGACGGCAGAGATTAGATATCCACCACAACGGGACATTCCCGGCGTTGCCGGCGAGGCTGACCGCAGTGGCCAGCAGATCGCGCGCGGCGTCGATCGGCTCCTCTTCCCCCGTTTCCAGCGCGAAGTCGAAGTAGGCCAGAGCCCGGCAAATCGTCGTATTCAGGATGGTCGACAATACGTCGTCGATATCAGGCTCATCGCCGCCCAGCGCTTCGCCCATCTGCTCATCGCCGTGGGCCTCGTCGCCAAGCCAGTCGCGAACGAAGGCACGTAACTGATCGAGATCCCGCAGGATGAGATGACGGATTGCCGTTTCGCCGGGCGATGCGTTGAGATCTTCATCCGTCTCGTTGAACAACGAATAGGCGACAGCCGAGAAGCCGGCTAGGTGGTAGGCGGCAGCCGCGATGGTGCGGCGGAAGCCGCGATCGGGTGCCTCAGGATCACCGTTTCTTACCAGAGCTTCGAAGGCGTTGGCCGCCCGTTCAAATGCCTTGTTTGTCAAGTCTGACGCGCCGGTCTGGGCACGCAAGGCCATAGCGCCCCGAAGCAAGGCGAAGCCGTGCTCGGCAAGGTCGGTTTCGATTGTCGCGCCCAAGGGCGGCGCGGTCTGCGGCAATACACCTGCTTCCCGCATCAGCGACCACGCAGCACCACGATAGAGCAATCGGCCGAGGATGCCGTCGACGGTCGCGGTGGCGAGGAAGGCGGTCAGCTCGTCAGGCGTCTCCAAGGTCTTGCGCCCCTTCGTACATGGCCGCGATGAAGTCCTGATGGTCTTCGACGTGGATGTTCACGACGTAGTGGTCGCGATTGGTCCCGGCGGCCTCGAGATCTTCCTTCAGCGAGGCATGGGGGCCGTTGCCGGAAACGGTGAAAAGCATGTGGTCGATGCGATCGGCGCGCAGCGACTTCAAGCCCACCTCATCGCGGAGGTCGCGGCCTAGCGCGTTTTCGTCGGGATCATTGCTCTCCAGGAGGCGGTTGGCGACGAACAGCAACGAGTCCGGCGTGCAGCGGCCATTGTCGCGATCGAGCACTTTACGAGCGCTTGTCACCGTGGATTTGCCGAGCTTCTTGTTGCTTTTGGCTTCCCCCTTCAGGAGCCAAAGCTTCTCGTCCTGGCCGCCATAGCCGGCGCCGATGAAGTCATCGCCGCGCATGGCCATGTTGCGGCCGTCCTTGTAGCGGAGCCGACGCACGGGGACGCGCAGGCCGATCTCTTCCTCCACCAGCTCGGTCGCAAGGATTTCGCCAAGATCGCCAGAGCGGCCCTTGTCCGTCTGTGGCATCGCTTCGCTCAGAATCTTGGCGGCGATCTTGAAGCCAAGCCGCTCCACATCCTCGGCGATGCGCTCGAGCCGGTCATAATGGGAGCGAATGGTCTTCGCGAGATCAGCGCTGATCTCGTCGCGCCCGCCATCCTTCTCGACATAGGTCCAATAGTGCTTGCGCTTGTCTTTCTCTTTGGTGGCTTCACACCATTTCTCGTAGAGCCCCACGCTTTCCCCCAGTTTCTACTATCCCGCCGCGCGATTTGCGCGTTCGGCGATGTCTGCGCATCGCTCGATCAGCAACCCAAAAGACTCGGCGTCCTCAAGCAGCAATCCGTCTCCCACCATATGTTCGTAATCGAAGGCCAGGGCCGCGCGTGCCTCTCCGTTCGGCACGAGTTGCAACGATCCACTGACGGCGGCCGCGTAATCGACAGGCGCCCCGTCCGCCGCCTTCTCAGCGAAGAACATCCCCTTGTGACGTGCGACCGCGAGGGCGAGATCTCGGTCAGCCGCAGCCGCGTCGGCGATCCCCGCGTCATCCAGGCGGACCACGTCATGCCAATGGCGAGCGAACCGCTCCCCGCGCAGCCGCTCCTGCAAGCAGAAAACGTGTATCGCGGTCGCCTTTTCCCAAAAGGTCCGCTCGGCGTGCATCACCCGCGGCGACGCCGCCGGGAACGTCACGCCCTCGACTAGGCCCGCCGCATCGCAGACCACGTCGCGCACGCTGGCCGGTTCGCCGGTCGAGCGGGCGCCGAATTCCAGCATAACGCTGGGCGCGACATAACCTGAGCCGGTTGAGGTCGCCTCATAGTCGATGAAGAGCTTCTCGCCCTCGACCCGGGTCGCCGCCGAAACGCCCTGCGCTCCAATTGCGTCGATGAGCAGTGGTTGCACCGTGCCCGAAATCCACTCCGGCAACCGGTGGCGCACCACCTTCGACCAGCGCTTCTCTTCACTGCGTGTTGTCGGCAGTGCCTCGCCCTTGTCGCCCACCAGATCAGGCGCGATCGCTCGGATGTCGTAGGTCAGATCGACATCTTCCGAAAAACGCTGAATGACGCCGTAGGCTTTTGAAAGCGATGTCCCACCCTTGAAGACGAGATGATCGCCGAGCGCGGAGCCGAAGACTGTCTGAAGCGCCCAGACGACCCAAACGTCCTTTTCGAGCAGATGGGCGGGCCGCCCCGACCGATCGGCGGCGACGCCCAAGACGTCACGACGGTCCGCCGCCGACAAGGACAGAAAGGGATCAGCCATGGACCGCCTTGCCGACGCTTCGGGCAAGCCAGGTTGGAAACTGCGGCGCGGCGGCCACCAGTTCGCCGAACGCCGTAGGCGGCAGCTTTCGTTTCAGAGCCTTCAGCGCCGATTCCGCCTTCTCCGGCCCGAGCCAGGCTAGCGCGCGAACCGCTTGGCCTGCGGGACGATCGGCGAGCGCAAGCTGCCAGCGTGGCGCATGGCGCAATTCGACGAGCTGCTTGCCCAAGGTCATCGTGCGGCTCCGGCCCGAGGTAAGATAAACGGAGCGGACCGGCACCTGCGTCGTCAGGCCCAGCGCGTTTGCGGCAGCCGCGCCGTTCGGCACGATGACTTCTCCACGCTGCACCGCCAGCGCCTCGACGGCCTTTTCCACCGAAGGCGCGCGGGCGCCGAACCGGCTCTTCACCGGACGCAGATACACGCCGCGCCCGGCACGGATCAGATGCCCTCGTTCTGCAAGACGCGACAAAGCCTGGTCCACCCCAGCGCGGCTGCCGAGGTGGAGAAGGCTCTTTGCCGCCAGCGGCGTTCCTTCCGGAAGCGTCTCGGCGTGCGCCAGAATCTGTTCGGTCAGACGTTGCACCATCATTCTCCTGTCAGAAATATATGCGAGTTTCTGACACTTTTCAACGGCCTTAAAGCTTTCAAACTCAGCCCCTTCCTTCGTAGCTCCGGCCGCCACGAGGGATCGATTGAACGGGGAAAGCCTTCCCCTGCGGCCGAGCCACGGTCTCGGCCGACCACTTCTGCGGGGACACCCCGCAACGCCCCGAGAGCGAGAGTGCGGGCGGATCTTCCGTGACGGGTTGAGGACTGGGAGAGAGGCTCCCGGCGCCCGTCATGGAGTTTATCCCGATGGCCAGAATGGATCGCGCCGCGCGTCGTACCGGTGACCGCACCAATCTCTATGACGACATCACCAACAAGATCATCGCCGAACTCGAGGATGGCCGGCTTCCCTGGGTCCAGCCCTGGGGGACAGCTGCGGCGAAGGCGCCGCTCGCCATGCCCAGGAATGCGGCGACCTCCCGTCAGTATTCCGGCATCAATGTCCTGATCCTTTGGGGCGCCGTCATCCAGCACGGCTTTCCTTCCCAGCATTGGCTGACCTTCCGCCAGGCGCTCGCCCTCGGCGGAAACGTGCGGAAGGGCGAGCACGGCACGACCATCGTCTATGCTGACCGCTTTGTGCCCGACGACGAAAAGCGCCGCGCACGCGAGACCGGCGAAGAGGCGACCGCTATTCCATTTCTGAAGCGTTTCACGGTCTTCAACGCGGCGCAGTGTGAGAGCCTGCCCGACGATATCGCCATCGAGGCGCCACCTCCGCCGCCAGGCCTGATCGAACCCGAGGTCGAAGCGCTGATCCGGGCGACGAGGATCGACTTCCGCATCGGCGGCGATCGGGCCTTCTATGTCCCCGCCCACGACTATGTGCAGGTGCCGCCGCCGCAGGCCTATTTCGAGCCGATCAACTGGCACCGCACCGCGCTGCATGAGCTCGGTCACGCCACCGGCCATGCCTCTCGCCTCGGCCGCGACTTCTCCGGCTCCTTTGGCACGAAGAAATATGCGTTCGAGGAGCTGGTGGCCGAGATGAACGCCGCCTTCTGCTGCGCCTCACTCGGCATCGTCCCGACCGTCCGCCACGCGGACTATATCGGCTCCTGGATCGAGGTCCTGCGCGAGGACAATCGCGCCATCGTGCGGGCCGCAAGTCAGGCGAGCAAGGCCGCCGACTGGCTGCTCTCACACCTTCCCGAAGCACACGCGGAGGATCGCACGGAGGTGAGCTGTCCGGATTGTGACAGGAGGGCGGCATGATCCTCCTGACTGACGAGCTGCGTGAGCAGCTTTTTGCGAACGGCCGGCAGCGCGACGCCGACCATGTGCCGGTCGTGAAATTCTTCAACCCGTTGGGCGAAGGCGTCTGGCTCGCCACCGAACTGGACGAGGATGGCGACACGCTCTTCGGGCTGGCCGATCTCGGTCACCCTGAGCTTGGCTCCTTCTCGCTGCAGGAGATGTCGTCGCTCCGCCTGCCGTTCGGCATGGGGATCGAACGGGACATCCTCTTCACGGGGGATTTCCCGCTCTCCGTTTGGGCGGAAGCCGCGCGGCAGGCCGGCTGCATCCGGGCGGCAGAGCGCATTCTCTATCAGGCCGCTCGGTCACGGCACGGCGAGCATTGATGCGCAAATACGTGGAGGCGTGAAGTCGGCTCTGAGGCTTTGCGCTTCCACGCGGCGATAGGCTTTCCTGAAGCGTTCGCGGTTCGGGGTGAGAGAGTAAGAGGGGGAACGGGATTTTCGTGACGGGTTGGAGGCCGAGAGAGAGGCTTTCGGCCGCCCGTCGCGGAGTACATCCCGATGGCTACTGCCGTTCAGAAGATCACCCTGTCGTCCTCACGCGACATCCCCTTCAACAAGCTGGTGCTGAGCCAGTCCAACGTCCGGCGCGTGAAAGCCGGCGTCTCCATCGACGAACTGGCGGAGTCGATCGTCCGCCGCGGCCTCATCCAGAGCATCCATGTCCGTCCCGTGGTGAACGCCGAAGGTGCGGAGACCGGCATGTTCGAAGTCCCCGCCGGCGGCCGCCGCTACCGCGCCCTCGAATTGCTCGTGAAGCAGAAGCGCCTCGCCAAAACCGCACCGGTCCCCTGCGTCGTCTCTGACTCCAAGGCCGATGTGTTGATCGACGAGGTGTCGCTGGCCGAGAATATCGAGCGTGCGCCGTTGCATCCGCTCGATCAGTTCCGCGCCTTCCAGGCCATGCGCGACAAGGGCATGACCGGCGAGGCGATCGCCGCCGCCTTCTTCGTTCCGGTCCAGGTGGTGAAGCAGCGTCTGCGGTTGGTCACGGTCTCGCCCACGCTTCTCGACGTCTATGCCGACGACGGCATGACCCTCGAACAGCTCATGGCCTTCTCGATCTCGGAAGACCACGCGCGTCAGGAGCAGGTGTGGGAAGCGATCAGCCATAGCTGGTCGAAGGAACCCTATCAGATCCGCCGCATGCTGACCGAGACCACGATCCGCGCCTCCGACAAGCGCGCGGTGTTCGTCGGTATCGACGCCTATCAGGCCGCAGGCGGCTGCATCCTGCGCGACCTGTTCCAGGACGACGACGGCGGCTGGCTGCAGGACCCCGTTCTGCTCGATCGACTCGTCGCCGAGAAGCTCAAGACCTGCGCCGACGAAATCGCCGCTGAGGGCTGGAAATGGGTCGATGTGGCCATGAGCTTCCCCTACGGCCACGATCATGGCCTCCGCGAACTCTCGGGCACGATCGTCGATCTGACCGAAGAGGAGCGCGCAACCCGCGAAGCCTTGCGAGCCGAGTATGATCGGATCGAGGAGGAATATTCCGAGGCCGACGAGCTGCCCGACGAGGTCGATCAGCGCCTGGGCGAGATCGAGCAGGCCCTGGAAGCCTTCGAACGGCGGCCCGTCACCTACGATCCGGCCGAGATCCGCATCGCCGGCGCTTTCGTCAGTCTCGACAGCGACGGCTCGCTGCTGGTCGAGCGCGGCTATGTGCGGCCTGAGGACGAGGCGCCGGTCGAGTCTGGCGGCGACGACGATCAGACCGACGCCGATGGCCGCGATGCGCTCGCAGTCCAGCGTGCGGTCATCACCATCGGAGGCCAGCCCGCCGAGCCCGAGGAGGACGACGACGACAGCCTCAAGCCATTGCCCGAACGCCTCGTGATCGAGCTGACGGCCCATCGCACCGTGGCGCTGCGCAACGCCGTGGCGGAACATCCGCGGGTCGCCATGACCATGTTGCTGCACAAGCTCGTCAGCGACACCTTCCGGCACACCGCGCCGACGGGCTGCCTCGAGGCCAGTGTCCGGCACATCTTCTTCCCGGCTCAGTCCGACGAGCTGAAGGAGAGCGACTCCGCCCGGGCCGTGAACGAGCGGCATGAACGCTGGGGCGACCATGTCCCGGCCGACGACCAGGCCCTCTGGGACTGGCTCACCCATCTTGATGACGGCACGCGCATGGACCTGCTGGCCTTGTGCGTGAGCTATGGCGTCAACGCGCTCTTCGAGCGGCCGAACCCGCATTCCGGTTCGGGCGTGAGCCGCCATGGCCTCGACGTGCGGATGGCGCAGGCGGACCGGCTCGCTCGCGAAACCGGCCTCGACATGGTGGCGGCGGGCTGGCGGCCGACCGTGGGCAACTATCTCGGCCGCGTCACCAAGCCGCGCATTCTCGAAGCCGTTCGCGAAGGCGCCGGCGAGAGGGCGGCGCAGCTCATCGACCACCTGAAAAAGGGCGACATGGCCAAGGAAGCCGAGCGCCTGCTGGCCGACACCGGCTGGTTGCCCGGGCCGCTGCGGCTCACCTCGCTCGATGGCGAACAGACCAACGGCGCCGAGGCGCAGACGGACGGTGGCGATGACACGGCGCTGCCGGACTTCCTCGCCGATGACGGCGAGGAGGACGACGGCGCCGATGTGGAGGACGAGGAAACCGTCCTGGCCGCAGCCGAGTGAACACGACAACGGGGAGCGGTCGCGGCCGCTCCCCACATTTCTTCGTGGAGGTCATCATGCCCGTCATCAACGCGCCCCCGACGCGCCGCGTCGTGTTCCAGTATCTCGTTCCCGTGCATGTCGAGGTCGAAGACGGCCTTGTCACCCGCGTCACCGTGATCGACGAAACCCCTGTGCGCGATCCCGCCGTCGTCGAGGGGGATGCGACCTATCTGGCCGAGGCCATCACAGCCTCCGACGACGGTCAGGCCTGGCCCTCCTGGTCCTTCGGCTACTGACCGGATCGGCTTCGGCGCCGGCGATGAGAGTAAGAGTTCGGGCCGATCGGCCGTGACGGAATAGCAGGTGGAGGAGAGGCCTCCGCCGCCCGTCGCGGAGTATTCCCGATGACCCATGCCAGTGCTGCCCCCTTCGTCTCGATCGGTCAGATCCTCGCGGAGGAGGTGCTTCCCAGACTTCACCGCGCGCAAAAGCTCCCGCTGCGCGTCTCCTGCCTCGGCACGATCAGCTACGCCGGGGCCACCGACGCCGACTGCCGCGACCGGACCATCCCGCTCGGGGACGCGGCGTCCCCTGAAGAGGCCATGATCCTTGCTGGCATGCGTGTCGCGCGCGACGACATCCGCATCGGCCAGGACGACACGCTGCATTTCCGGCCCCGGCTGATCGTCGTGCAGGATAACGCGCTGGGCCTGGTGCTCGCCGGTGACATCCGCGCCGGCGTCATCCTCTGGCAGCATCCCGTCGCCAGTGACCGCGAAGCCCGGCGCATCGTCACCGAAGCGAGCTGGATTCGCGGCCTGGCCTTCGCCGCCTCCGGCCGCGGCGATCATAGATCAGCGCGCGACCTTCGCTATCAGGCCTCCCGCCTCGAAGCGCGCCTGGTCGATCCGCTTTGGCGCGAAACCGCCGCCGATCTTCTCCGGCTGCCGCAGGCCGCCTGACCCCGTCCCATTCCCTCAATCAGCCCGGCCTCGCGCCGGGCTTTGTCGTTTCAGGAGCCTGCCATGGCCGACTTTTTCACGCATTTCTCCTGCCTGCTCGACGTCGGCACGCCCGACAACGCCGCACGCGCACTCGACCTCTACAACACGCTCTCCGAGGAAGGAGCGTCGGAGGAGCCGCCGTCCGAGGGTTTTCTTCTTTCGATCCAGCCCGAACACGGCGGGACCAAGCTCTGGATGCGCGACGACATCACCGGCGATCCCGAGCGCCTGATCCAGTTCGTGAAGTGCTGCGCCGCCGCGTTCGGGCTGACCGGGCGCTGGGGTTTCCAGTACGCCAACACCTGCTCGATGCCGCGCGTCGATGCCTTCGGCGGAGGCGCGCATGTGCTCGACCTGGCCACCGGTGAGACGGTGGCGTGGACATATACCAACGGCTGGCTCGCCGACGTGCTCGACGGAGGCGATCCCCATGCCTGAGATCATCGAAACCACCGTCTACCGGCTTGGCGAACTCTCCGATTCCGCCAAGGAGAAAGCTCGATCCTGGTATCGCGAGATCGGCTTCGAGCACGATTGGCACGAATTCGTCTTTGACGACTTCGTCCGCATCGGCGAGATCCTTGGCCTGACCTTCAAGACCCGGCCCATCCGGCTCCATGGCGGCGGTAGCCGCCAAGAGCCTTGCATCTGGTTTCGCGGCTTCTGGAGCCAGGGCGACGGCGCCTGTTTCGAGGCTTATTATCGCTATCGTAAGGGCGCGCCGAAAGCGTTGCGCGATTATGCCCCGCACGACGAAGCCCTTCACCGCATCGTCGACGCGCTTCAGGCTGTGCAGCGGCGCAATTTCTTCCAGCTCCGCGCCGAAGCCACGCATGGCGGGCGCTACTATCACGAATACTGCATGTCGGTTTCCGTCGACCGCGACAGTCCGACCTGGCAGCCCATGACCGACGGCGCGGAAGACGCCGTCACCGAGGCGCTGCGCGATCTCGCCCGGTGGCTCTATCGCCAGCTCGAAAGCGAGTATGAGCATCTGACCTCCGACGAGGCGATCGACGAATCCATCGCCGCCAACGACTACACCTTCACCGAGGCCGGTCGCCGGTTCGGTTGATACCCAAAGCGCCCAGCCTTCGCGGTTGGGCGCTTTTTTCATGTCAGCCATTGCGAGTCCCTTGAGAGGAAGAGGGTCGCCGGAACGGGACGAGTCCGGGCGGTTGAGAGAGAGCGCCGCGCGGGCTTCCCCGTATCCGCTCTCCCGAGGCATTTCCCATGACCCTGGCTTTGACATCAGCGGCGGCCGACGCCGCCGCATTCCCTCCTGTCGTTCCCGTTCCTGCCGCAGAGGTCGCCGCGTTCGGCGCGGCCCTGCGTCTTCTGACCCACCTCGAGCGCGGCGAACGTATCGACGCCACAGCGCTGCGCGGCGCGATGGAAGCGGCGTTCGGCGCATCGGACGCGACCGGCGCGTGGACCTGGAAGACGGCCTACGACGCCTGCGAAGCGGCGACTGTCTTGTTCCTTCGGAAGTACGGCAAGGCGCTTTTCCGCAAAGCCGCTTCTCCGGCAGCACGGCTTTCCGCCATCACGAAAATCACGGGCCTCCTGCCAACGCACACGCGCCGCTCTGAGGAAAGTCAGGCGTTGCAGCAATTCTCAACGCCGACGCCGCTTGGGCTCGCGGCCGTGACCGCGGCCGCCATTGCGCCGGGCGACCTCGTGCTTGAGCCGTCGGCCGGCACCGGGCTAATCGCAATCCTCGCCCAGATCAGCGGCGGCGAACTTCTCCTCAACGAGCTGTCCGACGCCCGCGCCGATTTGCTCGCCGCTCTCTTCCCGGCCATCGCCGTCTCGCGTTTCGACGCGGCCCAGATCGACGATCATCTCCCGCTGACACACGCGCCCACCACCGTCATCATGAACCCGCCGTTCTCAGCCATGGCCCATGTCTCCGGCCGCATGGCTGATGCCGCCTATCGGCATGTCGCTTCGGCCCTGGCGCGTCTGGTTGACGGCGGCCGCCTGGTCGCCATCACCGGCGCGAACTTCGGGCCCGAGATCCCGGCCTGGACCGACGCTTTCAGACGGCTCCAGGAGCGTGGCCGCGTCGTCTTCACCGCCGCGATCGACGGCTCGGTCTACGCTCGGCACGGCACGACGATCGAGACCCGGCTGACCGTCATCGACAAGCTCCCGGCTGACGATCCCGCCATCTTCCCGACCTCTGCGGGCGTTGCGCCCGATGTCGCCACCTTGCTCGGCTGGATCGAGGCGCAGGTCCCCTCGCGCCTTGCCACGGCGACGCCGCCGGCCCCGCCTGCCACCTCGGCCGCCACGCCGCGCACTGTACGCGGCTATCTCGCGCGCGCCTCGGCGGCTCGCCCGGCCGCATCCCTCGCCATCGAGCCGGAGGGTGTCGAACTCGCCTATGAGACCGTCGAGTGGACGCCGCCCGAGGGTGCGCGACTCACCGATGCGATCTACGAAGAATACGGATTGCAGTCGATCCGCATTCCGGGCGCACAGGCGCATCCGACCAAGCTCGTGCAGTCGGCGGCCATGGCCAGCATCGCGCCGCCCAAGCCGAGCTACCGGCCGATGCTGCCGGCGAACATCTGCGATCTCTTGTCGGACGCCCAGCTCGAAACCGTCATCTTCGCTGGAGAAGCCCATTCCGATTTCCTCGCCGGATCATGGACGGTCGATGAGACCTTCGATCTCGTGAAGGCCGCTCCTCCCGACGCCGAAAACGCCGTGCGCTTCCGGCGCGGCTACATGCTCGGCGACGGGACCGGCGCCGGCAAGGGCCGTCAGTCCGCGGGCATCATCCTCGACAACTGGCTGCGCGGTCGCCGCAAGGCGGTCTGGGTCTCGAAATCCGACAAGCTGATCGAGGACGCCCAGCGCGACTGGTCGGCGCTTGGCATGGAACGGCTGATCGTCACGCCGCTCTCGCGCTTCCCGCAGGGCAAGCCCATCACCCTGTCGGAAGGCGTCCTATTTACGACCTACGCCACGCTACGCTCCGACGATCGCGGCGAGAAGGTTTCGCGCGTCCGGCAGATCGTCGATTGGTTGGGCTCCGATTTCGATGGAGCCATTATCTTCGACGAGGCGCACGCCATGCAGAACGCCGCTGGCGGCAAAGGAGAACGCGGCGATGTCGCCGCCTCGCAGCAGGGTCGCGCAGGCTTGCGCCTCCAGCACGCTCTGCCGAACGCGCGCGTGACCTATGTGTCCGCCACCGGCGCCACCACGATCCACAATCTCGCCTATGCCCAGCGGCTCGGCCTATGGGGCGGCGAGGATTTTCCCTTCGCCACCCGCGCCGAATTCGTCGAAGCCATCGAGGACGGCGGCGTGGCGGCCATGGAAGTGCTCGCGCGCGATCTGCGTTCGCTCGGCCTCTACACCGCCCGGTCGCTCTCCTATGACGGTGTCGAATACGAGCTGGTTGAACACCAGCTCACCAACGAACAGCGGGGCATCTATGACGCCTACGCCGAGGCCTTCGCCGTCATCCATAACAATCTCGATGCGGCGATGCAGGCCGCCAACATCACCGGCAGCGACGGCACGCTGAACAAGCAGGCCAAGTCCGCCGCCCGCTCGGCGTTCGAATCCGCCAAGCAGCGCTTCTTCGGCCATCTGCTCACGTCGATGAAGACGCCGACGCTGATCCGCTCGATCGAAGGCGATCTCGATGCGGGCCATGCCGCCGTGATCCAGATCGTTTCGACCGGCGAAGCCTTGATGGAACGTCGGCTGGCGGAGATTCCGACAGAGGAATGGAACGACGTGCGCGTGGACATCACGCCGCGGGAATATGTCCTGGACTATCTCGCCCATTCCTTCCCGGTGCAGCTCTACGAGCCCTTCACCGACTCGGAGGGCAATCTGTCGTCACGCCCGGTCTATCGGGATGGCCAGCCCGTCGAGAGCAGGGAAGCCGTCGCCCGCCGCAGCGATCTGATCGAGCGGCTTGCTTCGCTCCCGCCGGTGCCTGGCGCGCTCGACCAGATCGTGCAGCGTTTCGGCACGGAGATGGTCGCGGAGGTGACGGGCCGATCGCGGCGCATCGCGCGCAAGGGCCATCGCCTCGTGGTCGAGAACCGCGCGCCATCGGCGAACCTCGCCGAGACCAGCGCCTTCATGGACGATCAGAAGCGCATCCTCGTCTTCTCGGACGCAGGCGGCACCGGGCGTAGCTATCACGCCGAACTCTCCGCGCGGAATCAGCGCCTGCGCGTTCACTATCTGTTGGAACCGGGCTGGAAGGCCGACGCCGCTATTCAAGGCCTTGGTCGCACCAACCGCACCAACCAGGCGCAGCCGCCGCTGTTCCGGCCGATCGCCACGGACGTGAAAGCGGAGAAGCGCTTCCTCTCCACCATCGCCCGCCGCCTCGACACGCTGGGCGCGATCACGCGCGGCCAGCGCCAGACCGGCGGACAGGGCCTGTTCCGGCCCGAGGACAATCTGGAATCGACCTACGCTCGCGATGCCCTTCGCCAGCTCTATCTCCAGATTGTGCGGGGCAAGGTGGACGGCTGTTCGCTCCAGCGTTTCGAGGAGGCCACCGGCCTGAAGCTGATGGACGCCAACGGCATCAAGGACGAGTTGCCGCCGATCACGACGTTCCTCAACCGGCTGCTCGCCCTGACCATCGAGCTGCAGGGCATCCTGTTCACCGCCTTCGAACTGCTGCTCGAGGCGAAGGTGGCGGGCGCGATCGCCAGCGGGGTCTATGACACCGGCCTGGAGACGCTGACGGCAGAGAGCTTCATCGTCACGGAGCGGACCACCATCTACACCCATCCCGCGACCGGCGCGGAAGCGCGCCTTCTCAGTATCGCCGAACGCCGTCGCAATCGGCCGACATCGACCGCGACCGCGTTGGGCTGGCTCGGCGATCCACATGCCCGGCTGCTCATCAACGAGCGATCAGGGCGCGCCGCTGTACAGATTCCGGCGCCGTCGCTCATGCTCGACGATGGCGAGATTGAACGGCGCGTGCGGCTGATCCGGCCGATGGAGCAGCATCACGCCTCGCTGAAGATGATGGCCGACAGCCACTGGCAGGAGGCCGATCGCGAGACCTTCGCCGCCATCTGGCAGCGCGAGGTGTCGGAGGTCCCGACTTTCACCGAAAGCACGATCCATATGGTCAGCGGCCTGTTGCTGCCCGTCTGGAAGCGCCTGCCCAACGAATCGACGCGCGTCTATCGCCTTCAGACCGATGACGGCGAGCGCATCATCGGCCGACGCGTCTCACCGGCCTGGGCCGCCAACGCTGCCTCGACCGGCGCGACCAACCTCGGCGTGGAGGACGCCTATGCGGCCCTGATTGACGGCCGCACCATCCTCGACCTCGCCGAAGGCCTTCAGCTTCGCCGGGTCCGCGTCATGGGCGCGAACCGAATCGAACTCTCCGGCTTCACGGACGCGATGCGCGACCGGCTGCGGAGCTACGGGCTGTATAGCGAGATCATCTCGTGGAAGCTGCGCTTCTTCGTGCCCGTCGACGCCACCGGCCCGACCATCCTCGGAAAGCTGCTCGACACCTATCCGCTGTCGCGCATCTCCGAGCGGGAGGCGTCATGATGGCACGGATCGACGCCTCCGATCTGGCGCACCGTCTCGGCCGGCAGGCCGAGGCGGTCTGCCGCCACTACCTTTCCAATGGTCGCCGCCAGGGCGGCTATTGGCAGGTTGGCGACGTCCGCAACGCCAAGGGCCGCTCGATGTTCGTGCGGCTCGGCGACACGCCGAAGGGACCAGCCGGCAAATGGAACGATGCGGCCACTGGCGAGCATGGCGACCTGCTCGACGTGATCCGGGAATCGCTCGGCCTCGTCGACTTCACCGATGTCGTCGAAGAAGCGCGCAGCTTCCTCAGCATGCCGCAACCCGAACCACTGCCGGCGCCATCACGACAGGGCCGAGCGCCGGCCCCATCGGGATCGTCCGAAGCGGCGCGCCGCCTCTTCGCCATGTCACAGCCGATCGCGGGCACCATCGTGGAAACGTATCTCCGCAAACGCGGAATTACGGCTTTGCACGGGACCGGCAGCCTGCGCTTTCATCCGCGGTGCTACTACCGCCCCGACGATGATGGACCGACCGAAACCTGGCCGGCGATGATCGCCGCCGTCACCGATCTGGGCGGCAGGATCACCGGAGCCCATCGCACCTGGCTCTCGCCCGATGGCTCGGACAAAGCCCCGATCGACACGCAGCGCAAGGCGATGGGCGATCTGCTTGGGGCTGCCGTCCGCATCGGCGTGCCGGGCGACGTGATGGCGGCAGGCGAAGGCATCGAAACCATGCTGTCGCTGCGTCAGGTCGTGCCCGACATGGCGATCGCGCCCGCGCTCTCCGCAGCGCACCTTGCCGCCATCCTGTTCCCGCCGACGCTTCGCAGGCTCTACATCGTCCGCGACAACGACCCGGCAGGAGACGGCGCCCGGGACAATCTGGTCGAACGCGCCAATGCGGCCGGGATCGAGGCGATCGTGCTCTCGCCGGCGCTCGGGGACTGCAACGAAGATCTGCGCCTGCTTGGGCTGGATGCGCTCCGGTCCGGAATCCGCGTGCAGCTCGCCCCCCAGGACGTCGTCCGCTTCATGGCGATCGCTGCATAACCGGTATCGGAAGGCGAGGCGGCCCGACGCCGCCTTGCTCGCTGGCTGCTGGATCCGTCGGAGGGACCGCGCCTCGGCCTTCGAGAGGGCGATCGGCCGTCAGCCGGGCCGGATCGGCAACGACTGCGGCCGACGATTTTCCGGCGGCGCATGTCCACCCCATGCGGCAGGCCGCATGGGGACCCCGAACCCGCGCCTTTCCATCGCGAAACAAAATCGCCGGCCTCCGCCATCCTCCGCTGACGCTTCGGCCCTCTCGCTTTGCTCCGGGTGCAGGTCCGGCCCGCCCGACGGCTTCGTCGCCGTGAAGGCCGCGACGGTCGCGGTCCAACCGACGGAGCATCCCATGAACGAGCACGACGACTTCGAACCGCACCACGAATCCTCGCCCACCGACGACATGCTGCAGGACCTTCAGCTCTACGGCTATCGCCCCTCCGAAGACGAACCCGATCCTCGCGCGGTCCCGGAAGACCGCGTCATCGAGGGAGCCGTCGCAGACATCTTCGACGCCCTCATCGCCACCCTGGCCGACACCAGCCTCGATCACGATCTCAACGAACTGCTCTGGTCGACCGTCAATATGTTCCACCGCGCCGTCAGCCGCGTCGAGGATACGCTGGACGATAACGAGCAGGGCCAGAAGCGGCTTCAGCGCGAGCAGGACGGCTCCGAGGTCAAGTCGCTGCAGCTTGAGAACCTGATCGACATGGGCAAGTGCCTGGTCGAACGCCGCGACAGCCTTGAAGTCTTCCGCGAAAGCGCAGCCGAACATTACCTTCGTGTCACCGGCTCGCCGTGGTCGCCCCGGAATGGATCACGGGTCAACCATCGCCACCTAACCGCCGCGATGATCGACAGCCGCGACTTCCTCGCCGCCAAGCGACGCGCAGAAACCGAGGTGCTGGTTCCGGCCGGGCCCAAGATTGCCTTCTCCGGCGGCGACACCACGGACCACCAGGCCATCTGGACGAAGCTCGATCAGATCCACGCCAAGCACCCCGACATGGTGCTGATGCACGGCGGCACGCCCAAAGGCGCCGAGAAGATCGCCGCCCGCTGGGCCGACACCCGCAAGGTGCCGCAGGTCGCCTTCAAGCCCGACTGGACGAAGCACGGCAAGGCCGCGCCCTTCAAGCGCAACGACCAGATGCTGACGGTCATGCCGATCGGCGTCGTGATCTTCCCCGGCACCGGCATTCAGGACAATCTCGCCGACAAGGCCCGCAAGCTGGGCATTCCGGTCTATCGGTTCGGATCGGGCGGCGCGTGAGCGCCGCCCACACGGGGATTGGCATTCTTGCCCTTGGCTGCGGCTGGAGTCGGTCGCAGAAGTTCGTATTCTGCGACTGAAGAGGTCAGACGCAAAATCAGATCCAGAACTCGGAGTCTAAACTCGTATTGCAAGAGGCATAGATGTTATGGCGAGCGTGATTTCAACGCGGATAGCCAACTTTGTTGAGGCCCTTCCATTGAGAAGCGGGATTCGTGTGCTGGAGATCGGGTGCGGCCCCGGCGTTGCTGCTCGTGAAGTGGCCCGGCGCATCGGGGACGGATTCGTTCTGGCAATCGATCGTTCGGAAAAGGCGATAAACCAGGCACGTGCCGGGTCGACGCGTGAGTTGGCGGCAGGCCGCCTCGATTTCAGGCAGGCGGCAATAGAGGATTTCGAATTGCGCGCCGAAGATCAGCTTTTTGATCTGGCGTTTGCCATGCGCGTCGGAGCGCTCGATGGGCGACATCCGGACGTCGGTCGACTGGCCTTAATGCGCATTAAGGCAGTGCTGAAGCCAAACGGCAGGCTTTTCATCGATGGTGGCAGCCCCTTGAAAGAGATCGACTTACGGGGCGAATGATCGCTTATGGGGCGCAATCTTGTCGATCGAGTATTGAAAATTCCTGAGCCGTGGCATTCTCACAGGGATGAGCCAGCTCAGTTCATTCCCCGACGACTTCGTGCCCGACATCCGGCTTTCTAAAACGCTGGCCCGCAACGCTATGGGCCATTTGGCCAGCGCAGAACGTGCGGCCAATGGGGCAATGGACAATGCAGTCCTTCACGGCGTCGCCATCGCAATTGAACTGCTCCTCAAAGCCAATCTACTCCAGGTCGCGACAACCGACACCTGGAACCGCGTGCAGATCCGGCACGATCTGGATAAGGCGGCTCAATATGCCGAGCGCGCGGGCCTCGCGCTTCCGCAAGGTCTCGAACGCGTCATCGCCCAGCTCCATCCCCATTTTCAGCGAGGCGGCTTTCGCCGAGATATCGCCCGATCCTGGCCCTCGGGTTTTGCTCTCGAAGCCTGCGCCATTACGCGTCAACTCGCCCATGCGGTCTTCGATCGTGCGCACCAGGACGCCCATAGCTCCTGAAGCGAAGACGACCACACCCCGCGATCCATTGCGCTGATCCTTGGTCCAGCCGTGGGCCTGACGCCATCAACCCGTAAAGGGTCGGACTACGCGAAGCGTGCCGCCGCTCCGGCTACGCCTGCGCGGTGATTGCGGCCCACGGCCGGACACTTCGGGCGCCTGTCAGCGGGGGATGGTCCTCCGCTCAAACAGGAGCCGGAGCAATGTCCTTCCCCGACGCGCACGCCTACGCCTTCAGCCTCGCCACCACCCTGATGGCCGTCATCGTCATCTTCCGCGCCGGCGACGGCACCCTCTCGGTCACAACCGACAACGAGTTCGACGGCGACGAAACCGAGATCGTCAGCGAGATCGATCCGTTCGCCCCATGACGGGGCGACGGCCGTCCGGTCGAACCGGCAACCGATCGGTTTCCGCTCCCCGACGGCGCTATTCCCTGCTACAATTCAATAGCGCCGTGGTGGTGGTGGAGGCGCGACCGGCAGACCATTCTCACGGAGACACCACCATGATCTTCATAGGCATCCTTCTCAGTTTCGCTGCCATCGGCTTCCTCTGCTGGCTGCTCTTCACTCTTGCCGTCTATGCACTCCCGTTCTTCGCGGGCGTGAGTCTCGGCATGTGGGCGTATGGCACGGGCGCCGGCTGGCTCGGCGCGATCATCATCGGCTTCGTGGGCGCCGGCCTGACCTTCGGCCTTGGCCAGTTCCTGCTCGCCACGGTGCGTCCAACCTGGGGCCGGCTCCTGATCGCCGTCGCCTTCGTCGCGCCTGCGGTGATTGCGGGATTCCACGCCACTCACGGCATCGTCAAACACACCATGCCGTCCGACACCTGGCAGCTCGTGTTCTCGGTCATCGGCGCCCTTGCCGTAGGCGTGACAGCGTTTGCGCGGGTCACTGGTATGGCGGCCACTAACCAATCGCCAGGGCACCTCTCCCGCGCCTGATACGAAGCCGTGCGCGGTCCGGCCTCGTGAAGACCCCCATCCTCGTCACCGGGTTGGATCAGGTCGGGGAAACGCACCCAGCATCGGCGCGAACCCAATTGCGCGAATCTCGGATGGAGGAGCTTGGGATGGAAGCCGTCTGCTACGCACGGCCGACCGCCCGGGCTGGCGAACATGTCCGAGAATGGCGTCTAGGGGCCCACGGATCGCGTCGTGACCCGGCAGGGGAGATGAAGCCGGTGAGACTTGGTTGGGGCGGTCTGTCGGTTCGGGCAGGTCGCCAGCGTCTCCGGTTTCTCTCCATTCAGCGATCGCTCCAAACGGCCTCTTCAATGGCCTGATCTGGCCGAAGGACGGCTGCGCCTCGAGCGCCTATGCCACAACGGCGCGCCCCGACTTTCTTCCCCTGCCGGCTGCGCCGTCATTCCTCGCGAAACAACAAAGTCGCGCCTGCGCCATCCTCCGCTGCGCTCCGGTCGCAAGCGATGTGTCGTCGCTCGCCTCCGGCCTGTCGATCGCCATCGAGGCCGCATGGTGCGGGCTCGGGAATGGAAAATGGAGACTTAACATGGCGACCATCGGCACTTTCAAGAAGACCGCCTCGAACGAATTCACCGGCGACATCGTCACCCTCAGCGTCCAAGCCAAGAACGTGCGCATCGTCCCCGACCTGCGCGCCAACGGCGAAAACGCCCCCAGCCACCGGGTTCTGGTCGGCCGAGCCGAGATCGGCGCCGCCTGGTCCAAGCGCTCCAACGAAGGCCGCGACTATCTGGGCCTCAAGCTCGACGATCCGAGCTTCAACGCCCCGATCTACGCCAACCTCTTCGACGACGAGGACGGCGAAACCTTCTCCCTCATCTGGTCCCGGCCCAACGGCCGCCGCACCGACTGAGGCGGACAAGGCCCCGGCCGAAAGGCCAGGGCCGCCACCTCATTTCGACCGAATCACCAGCGTCATCAAACGGACGTTCGAGTCGCATACCGACATCACTGTTGGTCATTTCTGGTGACGTTTCGATCAAGAACGACTATTTTAGTCGTAGTTCTGGAGTGCGTACGGTCTGCGGTGGGAGGTGATCATGCATGATCACCGCCCGACAATCACGGGCCGCACGCGCGTTGCTTGGTTGGACACAGGAGACGCTCGCTGACAAGGCTCGAGTATCGCTGACCGCGCTCAAGCGTCTCGAGTCGGAAAACCGCCTCGACGTGTTTGAATCCACGCGGGATCAGGTGCGAAGGGCTCTCGAAGCTGGCGGGATCGTCCTCCTCTCCACCGACAAGGGCGAGGGTGTGTTGCTTCTGAACGAAAGGAGCGATCTGCCGCTTTAGTGCGCCGATCTCATCGCCGCCATCCTTGTCGCGTAAAGAGGGCGTCCAACCTCATATGAAGGTTAACGAGGTTGATGCGCGCGACTATGGTAGCTTGATGGGACAGCCGAATCCGACCCTTCTGGACGAACCGCCGTCCAGCGATACCCTCACATCTTACGACCGCAAGCACATGAAGCTCTACTTGCGGCTCCTTGACGCCGAACGCGACGGAGCCGATTGGCGCGAGGCCGTCCATATTCTGTTCGGCCTGGACCCCAACCGCGACCCTCAACGATGCCGCGGCATGCACGAGGCGCATCTCGCGCGCGCGCATTGGATGACCGAACACGGCTATCGCGAATTGGTCCGGGAAAGCCAGCGGCGACCGTTCGCGTGATGCCGCTCCGGCATCACCTGCTGACATATCACTGACTTCTCCGATGCAACTCAGAAGGGAATCGTAAAACCCCTAAAATGCGTAACTGGAGGGGATTGCGATGACACCCGATGTATCGACATGGCGCTCCTTGGCGGAATACGACCATCTGGATGCATTGACGGCGTCCGATCTGGCTTGGGAATGGCTCCGCCGCAATGAAGCGTATGACGCGGATTTCGAGGCGCTGGCTGCGGCCAATGTGCCGAAAGACCTGACTGCCCAAATTCAGCAGCGCTGGGGTTTGCGATTTCCCCGTCGACCCACGGACGCCACCGCCTGAAGCTGCGGTCTTGTGGCTTCCTCAAGATGACACCAGCATCGTCATATTGACCGAAGCTCCGGCAGACCTCGAACGAGCGATTTCACGCACGCGCATCACGGGCGGCAGCTATCGGCCGTCCAACGACGAGGGCGAGACGGCATTCCGCTACGTGCTCGGAAATGGTCAGCGCCTTCAGATCGTCGATTATGCCGAGAAAGGATCTGTAGAGGTCGCGGTCATTCCGCTGGGTCTCGACGGCTTCGACCGGATCGAGGCCGTCCGACGGCTCCTATCGGCTTTGCATGGCCGCGCCATTCCGCCCGACACGCGCTTGACGCGGCAGCAGCGCATGCGGTTGCGCAAGATGCTGCGAGCGATTGACGGGGATCGCGATGGAGCGACTCAGCAGGAGATCGCGCAAGTTCTCTTCAACATCGGCCATCTCGATCGGGACGAATGGCAGGCTTCTTCGGCTCGTCATGGCGTGAAGGCGTTGCTTCGCGACGCCCGTGCCATGATCGCCGGGGGATATCGAAAACTGCTTCGCCATCGGCGGCGATAATAGCCGCCCTCGATCCTTCGCCGGTGGGCGAATTCAATCCCCCCCAACTTCGCCCTGCAACACGCCGGTTCTCCTCCGCCACCGTGGTCGTTGTCCGCCGCTGAACCGCAGCGGCTTCCCGGAACACCACGGAGGCCCGATCCATGCGACCCGATACCGCCGTTCTGCCGCCACGCTTCCTGCGGACCAAGGAGGCCGCAGAGTTCCTCAGCCTTTCAGCCCGCACGCTCGAAAAGCACCGTACCTACGGCACGGGTCCTGCCTATCGAAAGCTCGGCGGTCGCGTCGTCTATTCCGTCGAGGACCTTGAGACCTGGGCGGACCGTGGCGCAGTCACCTCGACCTCCGACCCGCGCGGCTCGGTCCTTCCCGCCAAACGCCAGACGCCATCGACGGGCCAGCCCGTCGGCCGCTTCGCACGCTGATCGCGCCCGGTTCGTTCATGGCGGTGCGGCGTCGTCATCCATCGGAGCGCGGCCAACTCGACCTGTTCCGGGCGCTCCCTGGCGACTTCGCGCCGAGAGACGCGCAGGATCTCATGGCCTATCCCTTCTTCTCCCTCTCCAAATCCCATCGCATCGCGCCGATCGACTTCGCCGCCGGCGACGTCGCGATCCGCGTGGAAGCGGTGCCCGATCACGGCATGGCGACCATCTGGGACGCAGACATCCTGATTTGGGCGGCGAGCCAGATCGTCGAGGCGCGCGACGCCGGACTGCGCACATCGCGCCTGATGGCCGCCACGCCATACGAGATCCTGACCTATGTCGGCCGCGGCACCAGCTTGCGCGACTATCAACGGCTCAAGGCCGCGCTCGATCGCCTGCAGTCGACCACCGTCTCCACCTCGATCCGGCAACCGGCCGAGGGGCGCCGCCATCGCTTCTCCTGGATCAACGAGTGGCAGGAGCGCACCGACGGCAGCGGCCGCCCCGACGGGATCGAACTGATCGTCCCCGACTGGTTCTACAAGGCCGTGCTCGATGACGCGCTCGTCCTGACGATTGACCGCGCCTATTTCGATCTGACCGGCGGCCTCGACCGATGGCTCTATCGTCTTGTGCGCAAGCACGGCGGCCGCCAGCGCGCCGGATGGCGTTTCGACCTGCGCCACCTCCACCAGAAGTCCGGCAGTCTCTCGCCGTTCAAGCGCTTCGCTTTCGAGCTGCGTGACATCGTCCGGCGTCAGCCGCTCCCCGGCTATTCCCTCTTTCTTGAAGTCGAGATCGGCGGCCGCGTCCTGCTCGCCTTCGAGCCGCATCCGCCCTGTGGAAAACCTGTGGACGGGCTCGTGCTATCGGGAACCCGAACTATCGTGCCATCGGGAACCCGGGGCTCGTGCTATCAGGAACCCAAACAGGGTCTAACGCACAGAAAGCAAAGCCGAAATCAGCCCCTTAACTTAGAGTCTAACCAAGAATCTAACTCTGGAGAGCGCGCGCGCGATGTGGAAAACCTCATCCGCGCGACGGCGCGCAGCCTCAGCGCGGCTTCTTCCGGTCGCAGAGCCGCTGACCCGAACGGCGCGCAGACAAAGCTGTTCGACGATCAATCCCAAGCCGGTCAGCGTCCATTCCGGGACCGCTCGGGAGGGGTGCGATGATCATCGCATTCCTCAATCAGAAGGGCGGCGTCGGGAAGACGACGCTCGCCCTCAACCTCGCTGGTGAACTGGCCAGCCGCGGAAAGCGCGTCACGGTTATCGATGCCGACCCACAGGGCTCAGCGCTCGACTGGTCGCAGCAACGTAGTCGCGAAGGCCTTCCGCGCCTCTTCGGCGTCGTCGGCCTGGCGCGCGACACACTTCACCGCGAAGCGCCCGAGCTGGCGCGCGATGTCGATCATGTGGTGATCGACGGTCCGCCACGCGTCGCCCCGCTCATGCGCTCGGCGTTGCTCGCCGCCGATCTCGTCCTGATCCCCGTGCAACCTTCTCCGCTCGACGGATGGGCGTCGGCCGAAATGCTCGCGCTGCTTGCCGAGGCGCGCATCTACCGGCCCGATCTTCTGGCGCGCTTCGTTCTCAACCGCTGCGGCGCGCGCACAGTCCTGGCGCGTGAGACCGCCGAGACGCTGGCCGATCACGACCCGCCCGTGCTCGCCACAACCATCGGACAGCGCATCGCCTTCGCTTCGGCCGCGCAGACCGGCCGCCTCGTCTGCGAGCTGGACGAGGCGGCGACGGCGGCCCGCGAGGTCGCGGCGCTCGTGAACGAAATCAGCCGCCTTCGCGCAGGGAGGGCGGGCACATGAGCGAGCGCCCATCGCGACGCGGCTTCGCAACGCGCCCCGCCGACGCCGAGCAATGGATCAAGGCGGCTGACGCCCCGCCACGCGATGCCGCCGCTTCCAGCTTCACCGCGCGGCTGACCATCGACATCACGCCGGATCTGCGCGGCCGCATCAAGATCGTCGCCTTCCAGCGCGGCGTCACCGTCGCCGACATGCTTCGCACGCTGCTCGAGCGCGAATTTCCTCCGACCGATGGAGCCATCTCATGACCGGCATTGCGGCCTCCCGCGTGCGCGGCGGACCGATCCCGCCGGCGCACCTCCACGGCGATATGACCCACGTCGAACTGACGTGGCTGGAGAAGAAGATCGAATACTGGATCAGGTTCGGCCGACAGGCGCACGAACAGATACTCGACCGCCGTCGACGCGTCGTCGGCTTCCAGCCGAACGCCGTCTTCGCCTTCGTCCGATGGGCCGCCAACGACTACGGCACCATCATTTCCCGCATCGATATCCTTCGCGCGATCGCACCAGGCGAAGCCTATCAGACGGTTCCCTTCGTGCGCCCCGGCGGCGAAATCCTGCTCAAGGTCGCGAGCTGGCCGAAGGTCGAGAACGTGCTTCGGCACATCGACGCCATCGAAGCGCTTGGCATCGACGCCTGTGACGTGGCGCACGACCATTGGCGTCACGTCGCCCACCGGATGCAGGCCGGTCACGCGCCGCGGCCCTACACGGCCGAGCGCCATAACGCGTGGCTCAAGCGGCGGCGGATCGAAGGATGACCCGCTCCGGCTATGTCAAATCCACAGCCATCGCCGCGCTTGGCGCGGCGCTCGCCATCGCCGTTCCGACGTCCACCAAGCTCGTCTGGAACGTCACGCCGAGCGTGCCAGTCGGCCTCTACAGCATCGCGCCTTCCCATCGGCTCGAAGTCACCGATCTCGTCGCGGTCATGCCGCCCGAACCGCTCGCCAGCTTCATGGTCCGGCGCGGCTATATTGGCCCTGATGTGCCGCTGCTCAAGCGCGTGATGGCGCTGCCGGGGCAGCGCGTCTGTCGCATCGGCGGGGCGATCACCGTCGATGACGTGCCACTCGGCGATGCCCGCGATCGCGACCGTATCGGCCGCGAACTGCCGGTTTGGCAGGGCTGCCGACAGCTCGCCGCCGGCGAACTCTTCCTCATGAATCCCGACGCCGCCGATAGTCTCGACGGGCGCTACTTCGGTCCGCTTGCCGACACCACAGTGATCGGCCGCGCGACGCCCGTCTGGACCGATGAGGACGGCGACGACCGCTTCGTCTGGCGTGCGCCGACGCGCTGATCGCTTCCGCTTTCACACCCCCCCACCAAGGAGACTTCCCATGCAAATCGGTATGTTCACTCGCGAAGCGAACGGCTTCACCGGGCAGATTCACACGCTGACGCTCGCCTGCGATCTCGCCATCATCCCGGCCGAACCGTCCGAGGCGGAGAACGCCCCGGATTACCGCATCCACCAAGGCGGCGACGAAGGTCCCGAAGTCGGAGCGGGCTGGACGCGCACCGGCGAACGTGCAGGCGAATACGTCGCGCTCGTCCTGGATGATCCTGCTTTCCCGCATTCGATCCGCGCCAATCTCTTCCGCGACGACGACGCCGGTTCGGCCTGGTCTCTGCACTGGAGCCGTCCGTCCAAGCGCGATGCGAAGGACTAACGCCATGCAGCGCGCCGTCCTCCTTCTCCTTTCCGGCCTGATCTTGACAGCGAACGCGGCGTTGCCCGTTTGCGCGCAGACCTCGCCACCGGCGCGCACGGCTTCCGTCGATCCGCACGCCGGTTACGTCGCCGAAGCCTCGCAGCGCTTCGGCATTCCCGAAGCGTGGATCATCGCCGTCAAGCGCGCCGAAAGCGCAGGCGACGTGCGCGCAATCTCCTCGGCCGGTGCGATGGGCCTGATGCAGGTGATGCCCGACACATGGGCCGGGCTTCGCCAGCGCTATGGCCTCGGCCGTAATCCTTACGAACCACGCGACAACATCCTCGCGGGGACGGCGTATCTGCGCGAGATGTACGACCGCTACGGCACGATTCCGGCGATGCTCGCGGCCTACAATGCCGGTCCCGGACGATACGACGAGCACCTCGCGACGGGCCGAGCGCTGCCCGCCGAAACCCGGGCCTATGTCGCTCTTCTCGCCCCTCAGCTCGGCTCAGCGGTGCTGTCAACCGACACTCCGGCTGCGCCACCACCGCCGCCAGATTGGCGGGAGGCCCCGCTGTTCGTCACCCGATCCGCCGACGCTCGTTCTGCAAACGGGGCGCCATTCGGGAGCCGCTCGCTCGACAGCCGTTCGTCCCTTCCGGCCGCGCCCGATGGCGACGGCGTATCGCAAGCAGCACCCATTGTTCTCGCTCGCGACGATACCGGAGACCCACAATGACGGCCCCGGTCCACATTCGCGCCGGATCGGGCTCCAGCGTGGCATGGAGGGCGCGAGAGAGGGAGGCAGGCACAACAACCGCACGATGGCAGGATAAAAGGGCGCACGGTGCGCCTTGGTCGGTCGGTTGTTTTTGCAGCATTTTTAGACGCGTCGCGCACCGTGCCGGGTTTGCGCGCACCGTGCGCAACACCCTCAATCTCTTATGTCCCCGCGATTTTTCGCACTGTGCGGTGCTGCGCCATGGCCGATGAGAACGAATTCCGTATCCGGCCGGGTCGCATTCGCTCGACCCGCGCGCAGTCGGCGCGACCCTTCATCGCCCAGGCGCTCGCGGCCGCGAAGAAGGCCGGCGGCGGCGTGTCGCGTTCAGGCCGCGTGGTCGCCGACAACCGCTCGCGCTTCGGGCGTGGTCAGCGCGCCTCCATCCAAGCCAACCGTCTCATCACCGCCCGCACGCGCGGCGCGGTCATCAAGGCCCGCGTCGTACGGCACTCGGGGCGTTCCGCACCGCTCGGCACCCACCTCGATTATCTACGCCGCGACGGCGTGACCCGTGACGGGGACAAGGCGCGGCTGTTCGGGCCAGGTGATGGGGAAGCGGACGGCCGCGCCTTCGCCGAGCGCTGCGAGGATGACCGGCATCATTTCCGCTTCATCGTCTCGCCGGACGATGCGTTGGAAATGTCGGATCTCCGATCCTTCACCAACGATCTGGTCGGCCAGATGGAAAAGGATTTCGGCACGCGGCTCGACTGGGTCGCCGTCGATCATTGGAATACCGAACATCCCCACGTCCACCTCATCGTGCGCGGCGTCCGTGACGACGGCCAGGACCTCGTCATCTCCCGCGACTACATCAAGGAGGGCATGCGCGACCGGGCGCGCGAACTCATCACCCAGGAGCTGGGGCCGCGCACCGTTCTGGACATTCGCCGCACGCTCGAACGCCAGATCGAGGCCGAGCGCTGGACGCAGCTCGACCGGCAGCTTGTCCGCGACGCGGGCAAGTCCGGCATCATCGATCTCGCGCCACGCGCTGACCAGACGCCGGACGAATTCCACGCGCTGAAGGTCGGTCGGTTGCGCACGCTCGAAGTCCTCGGTGTCGCAGGCCAGGTCGGCCATTCGCAATGGTTCATCAAGCCTGAGGCCGAGTCGGTCCTGCGCGAACTCGGCGAACGCGGAGACATCATCAAACGCATGCATCGCGCCTTGACCGAGCGCGGCATCGAGCGTGGCTCGGCCGACTATGTCATCGCCGGAGAAAACCTCGACGTGCCTATTATCGGTCGCCTGGTTGAGCGCGGGCTCGACGATGAGCTGAAGGGCACGGCCTATGCCGTGGTCGACGGGGTGGACGGGCGGACCCACCACATCAAGCTGCCCCATCTCGACGCCGCGGGCGACAGCGCTCCGGGTTCGATCGTCGAGTTGCGCAAGTTCGAGGATGCGCAGGGCGAACGCCGCGTCGCGATCGCCGTGCGTTCCGATCTCGAGCTCACCAGCCAGATCATGGCGTCCGGCAGCACCTGGCTGGACCGGCAGGCCATCGCTCGCGAGCCGGCCTCGCTCTCCGATGGCGGCTTCGGCGCCGAGGTTCGCGACGCGCTCGACCGGCGCGCCGATCATCTGGTCGGGCAAGGGCTGGCCGAACGCCAGGGCAGGCGGATCGTCTTCGCTCGCAACCTGATCGAAACCCTGCGGCGGCGCGAACTGGACACCATCGCCACCAAGCTCGCGGCCGAAACGGGCCTGTCGCACAAGCCTGCCGCCAATGGCGAGTATATTGCCGGTGCCTACCGCCAGCGCCTGACGCTCGCCTCCGGCCGCTTCGCCATGATCGACGACGGCCTCGGCTTCCAGCTCGTGCCTTGGAGCCCCTCGCTCGAGAAGCAGCTTGGACGTCATGTCTCAGGCGTCGCCCGCAATGATGGCGGCGTCGATTGGAGCTTCGGCCGCAAGCGGGGGCTGGGTTTCTAGCCGGGTCGAGGGGGAAGGCCGCCAGGCGAAACCGTCCTATGTGCGCGCCACAGTTTTCGGCTGTACTTCGCCTACATTTTTCCTCTTGCTTGTCCCGTGTCCGGCTACTTTCTGAACGGCTCCATCTCATTCGTCGATTGGAGCCAGCGTGCGCGGAGGCCAGGTCCTATGGGGTCAGATCGTAGTCGTCTTCACCATTATCTTGGTGACGACCTGGACGGCGACACAATGGACGGCGTGGCGTCTGGGCTTTCAAGGGCAGCTCGGCGAACCCTGGTTCGAACTTGCGGGCTGGCCGATCTACTACCCGCCAGCGCTCTTTTGGTGGTGGTACTTCTACGACGCCTATGCGCCGGACGTGTTCGCTACGGGCGGGAGCATCGCCGCATCTGGCGGTTTCATCGCCATCGCCGTCGCCATCGCCATGTCCATCCGCCGGGCCCGCGAGGCGAAGAATGTCGCGACCTACGGTTCGGCTCGGTGGGCCGAGAAAGCCGAGGTCAAGGCGGCTGGATTGCTCGGACCGGACGGCGTCGTGCTCGGCCGCTACGACCACGAATATCTGCGGCACGATGGACCCGAGCATGTCCTGTGCTTTGCTCCGACGCGATCCGGTAAGGGCGTCGGTCTCGTCGTTCCCTCGCTCCTGACTTGGCCGGGCTCAGCCATCGTCCACGACATCAAGGGAGAAAATTGGCAGCTCACCGCCGGTTTCCGCGCCCGGCACGGCCGCGTGTTGCTGTTCGATCCGACCAATCCGAAATCGTCTGCCTACAATCCGCTGCTCGAGGTGCGCCGCGGCGAATGGGAGGTCCGCGACGTGCAAAACATCGCCGACATCCTGGTCGATCCCGAAGGCTCGCTGGAGAAGCGGAACCACTGGGAGAAGACCAGCCACGCCCTGCTGGTCGGCGCCATCCTGCATGTCCTCTACGCCGAGGACGACAAGACGCTGGCCGGCGTCGCCGCCTTCCTGTCCGATCCGCGGCGGCCGATCGAGTCAACGTTGGCGGCTATGATGAAGACCGCGCATCTCGGAGAGGCGGGACCCCATCCGGTGATCGCCAGCGCTGCACGCGAGTTGCTCAACAAATCCGACAATGAGCGATCGGGCGTGCTGTCCACCGCCATGTCCTTCCTTGGCCTCTATCGCGATCCGGTCGTGGCCGAGGTCACACGGCGCTGCGACTGGCGCATTACCGACATGGTGGAAGGCAAGCGGCCGACCACCCTTTACCTCGTCGTGCCGCCCTCCGACATCAACCGCACCAAGCCGCTGATCCGCCTGATTCTCAATCAGGTCGGGCGGCGCCTGACCGAGGACCTGCAGGCGAAGGCTGGCCGCCACCGGCTGTTGCTTATGCTCGACGAGTTCCCGGCCTTGGGCCGCCTCGACTTCTTCGAATCCGCCCTGGCCTTCATGGCGGGGTACGGGCTCAAGAGCTTTCTCATCGCCCAGTCGCTCAACCAGATCGAAAAAGCCTACGGCCCGAACAATTCGATCCTCGACAATTGCCATGTGCGGGTCAGCTTCGCGACGAACGACGAGCGCACCGCCAAGCGTGTTTCCGACGCGCTGGGAACCGCCACCGAGATGAAGGCGATGAAGAACTATGCCGGCCACCGTCTGTCGCCTTGGCTCGGCCATTTGATGGTGTCGCGTTCGGAAACGGCCCGCCAGTTGATGACCCCCGGCGAAATCATGCAGCTCCCGCCCAGCGACGAAATCGTCATGGTGGCTGGGACGCCCCCGATCCGGGCGAAGAAGGCCCGCTATTATGAGGACGGCCGCTTCAAGGAGCGCATCCTTTCGCCGCCCGCGTTGGTCAAGCCCGCGCAGGGACGTAAGGACGACTGGAGCAGCCTTCCTGTTCCGACGCGTCCCGAGGGGATCGATGCGACCGCCACATCCATGTCGTCCGATGAAGATCCGACCGAATCCGAGCGCCGCCATCAACCCGAGCTTAATCGCACGGCGCCGCAAGAGAAGAAGGCTCCGATCGAAAATGAATTCGAGTTCGATCTTCCCGAGGAGCCTGATGAAGAAGCCGCGCAGAACCGGCGCATGACCCGCTTGATGCACGGGGTAGCCCGTCAGGTGTCGCTCGACCCCAATGACGGCATGGAGTTGTAGGCCATGGCGGGACAAAGGAAGAAGATAAAGATCTCAGTCTACCTCGACCCGGACGTCATGACGATGCTCGGCGACTATGCCGCGCGGCGGGAGCAGTCGCAGTCGATGATTGCTGAGGCCGCGATCGCGTCCTTTTTGTCTCCAGATGATGCCGAAAGGCGTGAGGCGATTGTCGCCAAGCGTCTGGATCAGCTCGACCGCCGACTGACCCGCATGGAGCGGGACGTCGGCATCTCGGTCGAAAGCCTGGCGGTGTTCATCAAGTTCTGGCTGGCCACCACGCCGGCCCTCCCTGAGCCAGCAGCCCATGCCGCTCGCGCCAAAGCGGCGGAACGCTATGAGGGCTTTGTGACGGCGCTCGGTCGCCGTTTGGCCCAGGGCCCGAAGCTCCGACAAGAAATCTCCGAAGATATCGGAGCCGACTCGGAGAGCATTGGAAGCGGCAACCAATAGGACTATGTTTGGTGGCGTCAGAAGTGGCCGCCGCCGTTCTCCTGTATTTGCACGCCACACTACTACTACGCCCGATACTTGTTGAAGCGGCCTGATTTCAGGCTCTTTTAATCAACCCCGATCCGGGGATCGACTTTCGCGCCCCGTCAAGAAGCGGGGCCGAGATGACGACCACAAGTCATAAACCTGAAGCGTTTGTTCGCGGCGCGCGCATGCTGCGTACCGCGCTCGGCCCGTCCATCACGCGATTTCTCGAAGATCCCTCCGTCGTCGAGGTAATGCTCAACCCCGACGGTCGCCTGTGGGTGGATCGCCTGTCAGAGGGCCTCGCCGATACAGGGGAGCGTCTTTCGCCCGCCGATGGCGAACGCATCGTGCGGCTGGTCGCCCACCATGTCGGCGCCGAAGTGCATCCGCGAAGCCCGCGGGTGTCGGCGGAACTGCCGGAAAGCGGCGAACGCTTCGAAGGGCTACTGCCGCCCGTCGTCTCGGCGCCCGCTTTCGCAATCCGCAAGCCGGCCGTCGCCGTCTTCAGCCTCGCCGACTACGTCGCCGCGAACATCATGACCGCCGACCAGGCGGCCATTCTTCGCCAGGCTGTAGCCTCACGCGCCAACATCCTGGTCGCCGGCGGAACCTCTACCGGCAAAACCACACTGACGAACGCCCTCCTGGCGGAAGTCGCCAAGGGCGCCGACCGCGTCGTCATCATCGAGGATACGCGCGAGCTGCAATGCGCAGCGCCCAACCTCGTCGCGATGCGCACGAAGGACGGGGTCGCGACACTCTCCGAGTTGGTCCGTTCGTCCCTGCGCCTGCGGCCAGATCGTATTCCGATCGGCGAGGTTCGCGGCTCGGAGGCGCTGGACTTGCTCAAGGCCTGGGGCACGGGTCATCCCGGCGGGATCGGAACGATCCACGCCGGCTCCGGCATCGGCGCGCTGCGTCGCCTCGAGCAGCTCATCCAGGAAGCGGTCATCACTGTTCCGCGCGCCCTGATCGCCGAGACGATCAATCTCGTCGCGGTTCTGTCGGGCCGCGGCTCCGCGCGCCGGCTCGCCGAACTCGCGAGCGTCGAGGGGCTTGGCCCGGACGGCGACTACCGCATCACGCCAGCCACCACCCCCAGCACAGGAGAACTCTCATGATCCGCACGCTCGCGCGCGGTTGCCGAGTCTTTGCGACCTCGGCCGCTGCGATTTCCATCAGCATCCTGTTTTCCCAAGCGGCCCACGCGTCCGGCTCGTCCATGCCCTGGGAGGCGCCGCTGCAGTCCATCCTGCAGTCGATCGAAGGCCCCGTCGCCAAGATCATCGCCGTCATCATCATCATCGTCACCGGCCTGACGCTGGCCTTCGGCGATACTTCCGGCGGCTTCCGGCGGCTTATCCAGATCGTCTTCGGCCTGTCGATCGCCTTCGCCGCCAGCTCCTTCTTCCTGTCTTTCTTCTCGTTCGGCGGCGGAGCGCTCGTCTGATGGCGGCTGTTCTCGAACAGCTCGCCGAAGTGCCCGGCTTCACCGTCCCGGTCCACAGGGCGCTGACCGAGCACATCCTGCTCGGCGGCGCGCCGCGCTCGATCGCGATCATGAACGGCACGCTCGCCGGCGCGATCGGTCTGGGCCTGCGTCTCTGGCTCATCGGTCTCGCGATCTGGGCGATCGGTCATTTCGCGGCGGTTTGGGCGGCCAAGCGCGACCCGCTTTTCGTCGAGGTCGGCCGCCGACACCTGCGCATCCCCGGCCACCTGTCTGTCTGAGGAGCGCGACCGATGATGAACCTCGCCGAATATCGCGGAACCGCCACACGCATGGCCGACTATCTTCCCTGGGCCGCGCTCGTTGCGGAAGGCGTCGTCCTCAACAAGGACGGATCGTTCCAACGCACGGCCCGATTCCGCGGGCCTGATCTCGATTCCGCAGTAGCTGCCGAACTGGTCGCTGTCGCCGGTCGCCTCAACAACGCCTTCCGGCGTCTCGGATCAGGCTGGGCCATCTTCGTGGAGGCCCAGCGCCATGAGGCGTCGACCTATCCGGCGAGCGTCTTCCCCGATGCCGCATCAGGTCTGCTCGACGCCGAGCGCAAGGCCGATTTCGAGGAGGCCGGCGCGCATTTCGTTTCCGGCTACTTCCTCACGATCACCTATCTGCCGCCGGCCGAGGAGGCGGCCCGCACCGAGGCCTGGTTGTATGAGGGTCGGGAACGCGGCGGCCTCGATCCGCACGAACTTCTGAACACCTTCGTTGATCGGACCGATCGCGTGGTGGCGCTTCTGGACGGTTTCATGCCGGAATGCGCCTGGCTCGACAGTGCGGAAACCCTGACCTACCTGCATTCAGCGGTTTCGACGAAACGCCATCGCGTACGCGTTCCCGAAACCCCGATCTATCTGGACGCACTGCTGGCCGACCAGCCGCTGACCGGAGGCCTCGAACCGCGTCTCGGGACAGCGCATCTGCGCATCCTCACCGTCGTCGGTTTCCCGACCGCCACGACGCCCGGAATCCTCGACGACCTCAATCGCCTCGCGTTTCCTTATCGCTGGTCGACCCGCGCCATCCTGCTCGACAAGACCGACGCGACCAAGCTGCTGACCAAGATCCGCCGCCAGTGGTTCGCCAAGCGCAAGTCGATCGCCGCGATCCTCAAAGAGGTCATGACCAACGAGGCGTCCGCCCTCGTGGACACGGACGCTGCGAACAAGGCGGCTGATGCAGACCTTGCCCTGCAGGAACTCGGCGCCGACTACGCCGGCCAAGCTTACGTCACCGCCACGGTCACCGTTTGGGACGACGACCCGCGCACGGCGGACGAGAAACTGCGCCTCGTCGAGAAGATCATCCAGGGCCGTGACTTCACTTGCATGGCTGAAACCATCAATGCCGTCGATGCATGGCTGGGCTCTTTGCCAGGGCACGTTTACGCCAATGTGCGCCAGCCTCCGATTTCGACGCTCAATCTTGCCCACATCATCCCGCTTTCAGCGGTGTGGGCGGGGCCGGAACGGGACGAGCATTTCGGAGCACCCCCCTTGCTGTTCGGCAAGACCGAAGGCTCGACCCCGTTCCGGTTTTCCCTTCACGTCGGCGACGTCGGTCACACGCTGGTTGTCGGCCCGACCGGCGCCGGCAAGTCGGTCCTGCTCGGCGTCATGGCCTTGCAATTCCGGCGCTATGCCAAATCCCAGGTCTTCGCCTTCGACTTCGGCGGCTCGATCCGGGCGGCGGCGTTGGCGATGGCCGGCGATTGGCACGACCTGGGCGGCGACCTCACCGAGGGGGTCGATTCATCCGTCTCGCTGCAACCTCTGGCCCGAATTCACGACACGCCTGAGCGCGCTTGGGCGGCTGACTGGCTGATCTCCATCCTGACCCGCGAAGGTGTGACGATCACGCCAGAGGTGAAAGAGCACCTGTGGTCCGCGCTCACCTCGCTCGCTTCCGCGCCCATCGAGGAGCGCACAATCACCGGCCTGACCGTTCTGCTGCAATCGAATGATCTGAAGCAGGCGCTTCGTCCCTACTGCGTTGGCGGCCCATACGGCCGGTTGCTGGACGCCGAAATCGAGCATCTGGGATCGGCGTCGGTACAGGCGTTCGAAATCGAAGGCCTTGTCGGGACAGGCGCGGCTCCAGCCGTCCTGTCCTATCTCTTCCATCGCATCGGCGACCGCCTTAATGGCTCGCCGACACTGCTCATCATCGACGAGGGCTGGCTGGCCCTCGACGACGACGCTTTCGCCGGCCAGCTTCGCGAATGGCTGAAGACGCTGCGTAAGAAGAACGCCAGCGTCGTCTTCGCCACCCAATCGCTCTCCGACATCGACAACAGCGGCATCGCGCCTGCGATTATCGAAAGCTGCCCGACCCGGCTTCTTCTTCCCAATGAACGTGCGATCGAGCCGCAGATCACGGCGATCTACCGACGCTTCGGCCTGAATGACAGACAGATTGAGATACTGGCGAGGGCCACGCCCAAGCGCGACTACTATTGCCAGAGCCGCAGCGGCAATCGCCTCTTCGAGCTCGGGCTGTCCGAGGTCGGACTGGCGCTAGCGGCCGCCACTTCCAAGACCGATCAATCCTCGATTGCGCGCATTGTGGCGGAACACGGTCGCGAGGGATTTCTCGCAGCCTGGCTGCGTCTGCGCGGCGTCGATTGGGCGGCCGACCTCATCCCCGACCTCTCCAACATCATTCCCCCGCAGCCCGAAAAGGAGGCTTGAATATGAAGACCCATCGTTCCTGCCGGCGCGCACTTATGCTCGCCACAGCCATGCTGGCGATGCCGCTTGCGATCTCGCCGATGCCGGCCCATGCCCAGTTCTTCGGTCGCATCGTTTATGATCCGTCGAATTATGCGCAGAACGTGCTGACGGCGGCGCGCACCCTCGAGCAGATCAATAACCAAATCAAAAGCCTTCAGAATGAAGCCCAATCGCTCATCAATCAGGCCCGCAACCTCGCCAGTCTGCCCTACTCGTCGCTTCAGCAGCTCCAGCAAAACGTGCAGCGCACGCATCAGCTTTTGCAGCAGGCGCAGAATATTGCCTTCAATGTCCAAAGCATCGACCGAGCCTTCCAGCAGCAATATGGCAGGGCGTCTCTGTCCGCTACAGATGCCGAGCTTGTCGCCGGCGCACGCAGCCGTTGGCAGAATACGGTCGGGGGACTTCAGGACGCGATGCGCGTCCAGGCGGGTGTTGTCGGCAATATCGACACGAACCGGTCCGAGATGTCTGCCCTTGTTAGTCAGAGCCAGGGGGCGACCGGCGCCTTGCAGGCCACGCAAGCCGGCAATCAGCTTCTCGCGCTCCAGTCGCAGCAACTCTCGGATCTGATCGCCTTGATCTCGGCCAACGGCCGGTCGGGCGCGCTCACCGAGGCTGAGCGCGCCGCTGCTGCCGAACAGGGTCGCGAACAGCGCCGCCGCTTTCTCACACCGAGCGCCGGCTATCAGCCCGGCAATGCGCGGATGTTCGGCAACGGCAACTGAGGGCAACGCCATGGATGGCAAGATGCTGGCCCGGTTGGCCGCCGTCGTCTTCGTCGCCATCGCCGTTACGGCGACGGCGATCGAGATGACCCGAAAGGAAGCGCCTCCGTCGTGGCAACCGGCAAGTCCGGAGCTGTCGACGCGAGATCCGCTTCGGGATGCGCAACGCCGGTGCCAGCAGCTTGGTGAAGCGGCGGCCAGCGACACAGACTGCATGCAGGTATGGGCTGAAACGCGCGATCGATTCCTAGGCCGTTCACCGCGGCCCTCGGCTCAGCCGCAGAAAGGGCGCTGAACGATGGGCGGCGCCGGCGTCATCGACAACTTCCTCGGGGTCTTCACCTCCTATATCGACAGCGGCTTTGGCCTGCTCGGTGGCGAGGTGGCCTTCATCGCGACAACTTTGATCGTCATCGACGTGACGCTGGCCGCACTCTTCTGGTCCTGGGGCGCCGACGACGACATCATCGCTCGACTCGTCAAGAAAACCCTCTTCGTCGGCGCGTTCGCCTACCTCATCGGCAACTGGAACAACCTCGCCAAGATCATCTTCGAGTCCTTTGCCGGGCTTGGGTTGAAGGGATCGGGCACCAGCTTCACAGCCGAGGATCTGATGCGACCCGGGAAAGTCGCTCAGACGGGTCTCGATGCCGCGCGACCGTTGCTCGAATCCATCTCCGATCTGATGGGTTGGATCAGTTTTTTCGAGAACTTCATCCAAATCGCCTGCCTACTCTTCGCGTGGGCGCTCGTCATCCTGGCCTTCTTCATCCTCGCCATTCAGCTCTTCGTCACACTCATCGAATTCAAGCTGACGACGCTCGCCGGCTTCGTACTGATTCCTTTCGGCCTATTCGGAAAAACAGCATTCATGGCCGAGCGCGTGCTGGGCAACGTCGTCTCGTCTGGCATCAAAGTACTGGTCCTCGCCGTCATCATCGGGATCGGCTCGACACTCTTTTCGCAGTTCACCACCGGCTTTGGCGGCCAAACGCCCACGATCGACGACGCCATGGCAGTCGTGCTGGCCGCATTGTCTCTGCTCGGCCTGGGCATCTTTGGTCCGGGTATCGCCGCCGGTCTGGTTCAGGGTGGACCACAGCTCAGCGCTGGAGCCGCCGTCGGCACCGGCCTCGCAGTCGGAGGAGCCGCGCTTGCCGCCGGCGGAGCAGCCGGGCTTGCCGCGAAGGGAGGAGCGGCGGCGCTATCTGGCGGCGCTGCGGTTGCGCGTGGAGGTGCAGCAGCCGCTGGCGGCGCAAGCGCCGCCTACAGCCTCGGCTCCTTAGGCAAGTCTGGCGCATCGGGCGTAGCCTCCGGTCTCGGCAGCGTCGCCCGCGCGGCCGGTGCGGCCACGGTTTCCCCTCTGAAACGCGCGACGTCGCGGGCCGCGGAAAGCATGAAGTCCAGCTTCTCCGGCGGGGCGAGAGCAGGCTTCGGCGCCACTGGCGGCTCCTCGACCATGGGGACCATTGATGGCGAGATCGCCGCCGACACGTCCGCAGCCTCCCGCGACAGTCCCCCCGCCTGGGCCAAGCGCATGCAACGCAGCCGCTCCATTGGCCACGGCGCAACTCTCGCGGCCCACGCCGTTCGCGCTGGCGACAGCCACGGCGGCGGCTCGTCCGTCAACCTTTCCGAAAGTGACCGCACATGAGCTTCTTCAAAAGACCCGCAGCCCATTACGGCAAGTCGCCCGAGCCCGTGACGCCCTATCAGAAGGCTGCGCAAATCTGGGACGACCGCATCGGTTCGGCCCGCGTTCAGGCGAGGAACTGGCGCGCGATGGCCTTCGGCTCCCTGATCCTGTCCGCCGGTTTCGCTGCGGCGCTCGTCTGGCAATCGGCGCGCGGGACCGTCGTGCCTTGGGTCGTGCAAGTCGATCGCCTCGGTCAGGCGCAGACTGTCGCGGCCGCTACGGCTGATTATCGGCCCACCGATCCGCAGATTGCGTTCCATCTCGGCCGCTTCATCGAGCAGGTCCGCTCCATCCCGGCCGACCCCATTATCGTCCGCCAGAACTGGCTCCGGGCCTACGAATGGACAACGGACCGAGGCGCGGCCGCGCTTAACGACTATGCCCGCGCCAATGATCCGTTCACCCGCGTCGGGCGTCAGCAGATCGCGGTGGAAGTCTCCAGCGTCATCCGCGCGTCACCGGATTCCTTCCGCGTCGCTTGGACAGAGAGGCGCTACGAGAACGGCCAGCTCGCCACCACTGAGCGCTGGACCGCGATCCTCACCATCGTGATTCAGACCCCGCGCGATGCCGAACGGCTGCGTGCCAATCCGCTCGGGATCTACGTCAACGCCATCTCATGGTCGCGGGAGATGTCCCAATGAGCACGTCTTTGGGAAGATCAGGCAATCCGGCTTTCCGTAAACACGCTTTGGCGTTTGTGCTGCTCTCCGCCACTGCGCTGGCGGGATGTGCGACGACCAAACCCCCGCAGATCAGCTACGACGACAACGTGCCGTCCCTGCCGGCCGTGCCGGCGCCTGTCACCGAGGAGCGACCGCGGCCCCCGCACACCCCACCGGCCTGGACGCCGGCGCGTGGTGGAACCGCTGCGAACACGCCGACCGGGCGCGTTCAGAACGCCAACGCCGCCGCACGCGTCGAGCCCCGGCGCGAGGGCTACTACAATTCCATCCAGATCTATCCGTGGAGCGAGGGGGCGCTCTATCAGGTCTATGCCTCGCCGGGTCAGATCACGAACATCGCGCTCGAACCCGGAGAGCGCCTCACCGGTGCCGGCCCGATCGCAGCCGGGGACACCGCCCGCTGGATCATCGGCGACACCGAAAGCGGATCGGGAATATCCCGCCGCGTCCATGTCCTGGTGAAGCCGACGCGCACGGGCATCACCACCAATCTCGTGATTACGACCGACCGGCGCATTTACATGATCGAATTGCGCGCCGCCGAGACGCCCTACATGCCGGCGATCGCCTGGGCTTATCCCGAGCCTCCCACCGCACAGCGCGCGAATGTTCCGGCGACGCCAGTCATTCCCGCAGCCTCCGCGCGCCGATATCGATACGGACTGACCGGCGACACGCCGCCGTGGCGGCCGATCTCCGTCTATGACGACGGTCGACGAGTCTATGTCGAATTCCCCCGCGGAATCATCCAGGGCGAAATGCCGCCCGTCTTCGTCCTCGGCTCGGACGGCGAACCCCAGATCGTCAACAGCCGCATCTATCAGAACATCCTGATCGTCGACCGAATCTTCGGCGCCGCCGAGCTGCGCCTCGGCAGCGGTGATCGCCAGCAAACTGTCAGGATCGTGCGTACCGACGGGAGGCCCGCGTCATGAGCGACAACGAAACGACCAACGACGAGGCCCCGACGACGGCGGCTGCGGAATCTGCGGCGCCCATGCGCCTACGTGCCGAACCGCCCCGCGTGACGCGTCTTTCTCGCAAGGTTCTCGCGAGCGCGGGCCTCGTCGTCAGCATCGGCATCGGCGGGGCCCTCATATACGCGCTGCAGACGCGCGACGCCGGAACGAGCAATGAGGAACTCTATTCGACGGAGAACCGCCCAACCGCCGATGGCCTTGCTGGCCTGCCGCGTGATTACACGGGTCCTGTCCTCGGCCCGGCTCTGCCCGGCGACCTCGGAAGGCCCATCCTTGATGCCCAGAATCGCGGCCAGCCAGTCGTTCCGCCATCGATGGCGACGCAGCAACCCGGTCCCGAAGAACAGCGCCGTCTCGCCGAACTGGAAGCGGCGCGGACCAGCCGCGTCTTCTTCCAGACCGGACCGGGAGCAGCCGCATCGCCTGCTGGCACGACTGCGCCCGGACTGCCGAACCTGGGGATGCAAGCCGGCGCCCAGACGGCCCACGATCGACAGCTTGCTTTCCTGAATGGCACGGTGGACCGTCGAACCGTGTCGGCCGATCGCGTGATGGCCCCAGCTTCGCCCTATGTGCTTCAAGCCGGCGCCGTTATTCCAGCCGCGCTAATCACCGGCATCCGCTCCGATCTTCCCGGGCAGATCACCGCCCAGGTCACGGAGAACATCTACGATAGCCCGACGGGCCGCATCCTCATCGTGCCGCAGGGAACGCGCATCATCGGCGAATACAGCAACGATGTCGGCTTCGGACAACGCCGGGTCCTCCTCGTTTGGAATAGGCTGATCCTTCCAAATGGCCGGTCCATCGTTCTGGAAAGACAGCCTGGAGCCGATCCGCAGGGTTATGCGGGCCTGCAGGACGGGGTTGACTATCATTGGTGGGACCTTGCCAAGGCTGCCGGGCTTTCAACCCTGCTTGCCGTTGGTACGGAGCTGGCCGTCAGCGACGAAGATCGTCTCGTTCGGGCGATCCGCAACGGGGCGCAGGACACCATCAACGACGCTGGTCAGCAGATTATCCGGCGCCAGTCGCAGATCGCGCCCACGCTGACCATACGTCCTGGTTTCCCGGTCCGCGTTATCGTCACCCGCGATCTCGTCCTCGAACCGTATGGAGGTTGATATGGCAAAACTCAAGCTCGGGCCGATCGTCGACGAGAAGCCCGTGAAGGCGACGGTGGAATTACCGGCCGCGCTTCACCGAGATCTCTCGGCATATGCGGAGGTATTGGCTCGCGAGTCGAGCCAGCCCGTTGCTGACCCCATGAAGCTGATCGTGCCGATGCTAGAGCGGTTCATTGCAACTGATCGGGCATTTTCAAGGGCTCGGCGCTCACTTCAATCGTCGAGAACGCCGCTGTGACAGCATCTCTATCGTTCGACCTGCCCATTGAGCGGGCAAGCTCGAGGAACTGCAGAAGGGCCGGGTTGTCGTTCTTGGAGGACCATAGCGCGCTAAAGGGTAAAACCTCGCCAGTGATCGGTCGGTACGAGATTCCGGGGAACTGTGCCGCCGTCATCGCCTCGCTCACAGCGGTCAGTCCCCGGTTCAGCGCCACAAGCGGCAGAAGATTCTCCCTGCCCACATGCTGGACTCGTATCTCTGGGTGATGTCCCAAGGCTGCAAGACGCTGCACCAGATAGTCGTGAATTTCCTGACCTGGTGGCGCTTCATTGACGATGAAGTTTTCCTTCGCGAGTTGGTCCCATCCGACTTCGTCACGCTCCACTAGGCGATGGTCCTCGGGCAGCACGACAAACACGCGCTCAGACCAGAGAGACACTCTCTCACAGTCCGGCCATTCCCGCTCGCCTGTCACGAAAGCCGCATCAAGCTTGAGCTGCCGAATGCTCGTCACGTGCTCGGCAGGATTGTCATCGATCAGATCAATCTGAACTTTCGGGTATTGATTGCCATAGCGCCTTAGCAGCTCCGGGAGAAAACCTGATGCGATCGAGGAATAGATGCCGATCCTGATCAGCCCATGTTCTGAACGGCCGATGGCGGCGACGTCCAGCATGCCGTCGCCGACGCTTCTCAGTATCTGTCGGGCGCGCCGCAGAAAGCGTTGACCGGCGAAAGTTAGACTAACGCCCGCACTATGCCGATGGAACAACGCAGCGCCGAGATGATGTTCGAGATCGCGGATGCGTCGGCTGAGTGCGGACTGTTGAACACCAATGGCGGATCCGGCCTTACGGAAGCTGCCATGCTCAGCCGCGGCCACGAAGTAGCGGAGATGACGAAGCTCCACGGCATGGGTCAACAGTTTCACCATGGCCATCGTCACGCACGCGCCCAAGCTTGGCTCGCCACGAGGAGCATGTGCTCGCCCTTGGTCGGCCGTATCGCGCGGCCTCGCGTCAATTGCGTCGACGGCGCTTGTCGACAAGCCGGTCGTCGGGACAGGCGCCACCGCATAGCCGCTTACTTCGAGCAACGGAGCTTGGCGCTTTCGCACCGTAAAGCCAATCGGTTCGGAGGAAAACCGCTGACCAAGAACACACGCTGAAAACTGGGGCGCATCGCGATCAGGCCGCCAGCGTCGCATTGTCGATGACGAAGCGATACTTGACGTCTCCCCCTGGGCATGCGCTCATAGGCGCCGTTGATCTCGTCGGCTCGGATCATCTCGATGTCGGCGACGATGCCGCGCTCGGCACAGAAATCGAGCATTTCCTGGGTTTCCGGAATGCCGCCGATCATCGAGCGGGCGATAGACCGACCCTTGGAGATCAGGTTCATCACGTTGGGCGACGGACGCTGCGAGGCCGGGGCCCCCACCGGCGTGAGGATGCAGCTGACTAGAAAGAGGCCTACTCTGAGATTGAGAGCCACCTGTGAAATCGTGTATAGTGGAAGATGTAGCGGCTCCCAGAGTGTGTGGCCACCTGCCGAAACCAGGAGGTAGCGTCGGAAGAAGATCGGCCAACACCGAGGCCCTAACTGGTGGGGCCACGCATCAGATCGCTTCGCCTCTATGCTCATTCTTGGCGCCTTCGTTTAGGGCTTCTCGGCTGGATCGTGTCTTCCTGCTCCTTTGGCGCAGTAAGAAAGTGTCGGGCGTAGATGAACCACGAGAGATACCCCGCGAGCGCCAAGGAAAACAGACCGAACGCAAGGTGTATGCCGGAAGCGCCGAGCAGCGGTGCGAGGACAGCCGAGGTAAAGGTCATCACCATCGTTTGAATGAAGCCCTGCATTGAGGCCGCCATACCTCGCAGTCCCGGAAACATGTCTAACGTTAGCAGCGTGATGCTGGGCATAGCGAGTGACATGCCGGTGGTGTACATCGCCACCGGAAGGACCGCCCACGGAATATCGGGAGGAAAGAAGCCGTTGTAGGCCAAATTCAGTGCTATGGCGGAAAACATGATGGCGTAGCCGCAGCGTACCGTCGCCCGGCGTGGAAGCCGCTTCGCGAGCCTGCCGGATAGGTAAGATCCGAAGATCACGCCCGACATGGCGGGGATGAACAGCCAGCCGAACTGGTCCTGGTCCAGGCTCAGATAATCGATGATGAACCAAGGAGCTGAGGACACATAAAGAAAGAAGCCGGCGAAGTTTCCGCTCAAGGCAAGCGACAGAAGCCAGAAGGGTTTGGATCCGAGCACGGACTTGTAACTGCGGACCAACTCGGCCGGTCGCATCGATGTCCGCTTGTCGGGAGGCAGTGTCTCCGGCAGGTAGGCGAAGCTGGCGACGAGCTGCACAAAGCTGAACAGCGCCAGGAAGATGAACACCGACGGCCACGAAAACCACTTTTGCAGCCATCCGCCGAACACGGGGGCGATGGCGGGAGCGAGACCGAAAATCATCGTGACCTGCGACAGCAGCCTTTGCGCTTCGGCACCCTCCAAGCGATCGCGGATCACTGCGCGTCCGACCACGCTTCCCGCCCCCACCGAGAGGCCCTGGAGCGTTCGGAACAACATCAAAAGCGCAAGTGAGGTTGATAAGGCCCCGGCTATCGAGGCAGCGAGATAGACTGATAATCCGACGAGAACGACGGTTCGGCGGCCGAAGGCATCCGAAAGCGGTCCGTGCAGCAGCATCATAAAGCCGAACGCGGCCATATAGATGCTGAGGGTCTGCTGAAGTTGAGCTTGTGTGGCCCCCAGGCTGACCATCAGCGCCGGAAAAAAGGGCATGTAGGTCGAAATCGAGAACGGTCCTAGCATCGTATAGCTGCCGAGGAGCAGCGTCAGGCGACTCTTTTCCGATTTATGGTTCTCGACCGGAGGAGACAGGTCGCCTTCAAGAGGGTGGTTCACGATCAATCCATTGTGAGGTCTATGGGGTCGCTCGTTCTGACGGTGCGGCCATCCTCAGGGCGGCCCTTACTGCCTTGTTCCTGCAACTTACGTTCATGTGGAAGCGCGGCGTTGCGTCACCGATCCCCAACAAAAACGCGGAAATGCCTTGGATCCGAGCGGAAATGCGCAACAGTCTGACCAATAGAGCAACCCGTCACGCGGCTGTCGCGGATAGCGTCAGGCGGCCTGAGCGACCCGCCGGCACTCCTCGGCACAGCGGCGGCATTCTTCCATGTCGTGCTTGTCCCATTCAGCCGCGCAAGCTTCGCAGATGACAGCACAGAGCTCGGCCCAGCGCTGAGTATTCGCCGAGCCGCGCGCCAATGCAGAAGCTGACGCAGGTTTCGCAAGCGATTGTGCAGTCGAGACAGGCTTGGATGCAGTCATGGCGGACTTGTTGTTGTGCCACGTTTCAATCTCCTCTCAGCGGTTGCTTCCTCATTGAAGCGGCTGTGGCCAAATCCTGGGGGGCCCGAGTTCCAGCCGCGCGCACTGTAGCCGCCGTAGTATGGTACGGTGTCAAACAGAATCTGCAATGCGCAGATTCGGAGGAACCGGGCTAAGAAAGCGCGTGCCTGTCGGATGGAGTCAGGTGTGCTGGAATTGAGCGCGGTGATGCGGCGCTTCGTCTTTGCTGGCCATCACGGACTCACAAGGGCGACCTCGAGTCAACCGGATTGTGTACGGCTTACGGCTTCATGGATTATCTCCTTGGGTTGCTACGGATCCGAGGTTGAGCCTGTCTTCCAATTCGAGCATTTCTGGCTCGGTTGAAACTCACATACGGTCGCCGCCCCGGGGCGGCTGCACCCTTATCCCGCATACGGCGGCTAGGCTCAGGAGGACGTGACCATTCTTTGGAGCGGTTGTTGAGACCATGTGCCAGGCCGGTTCGTCCGCCTGGATCCGCCGGGGCTGATCAGGCCCCGTCAGATGGCGAAAGAGGTTTGGGCGGCTTCAGATCAGGCCGGCTTTATGGTGGCACCCTCCATCACTACGCCGGCGGTCGCATACTGCCACAGTGCGACCAGCAGTTTACGTGCCAAGGCGACGATCAGCGGCTTACGCAGCCGCCCGCCGTTGCGCTCGACCCGCTGTTTGAACCACTGGCTGAGGGCCGAGTCTGGTTGGTGTCGCAGCCACAGCCAGGCCATCTGTACCATCGTTCCTCTTAGCCGCGGATTGCCCGCTTTTGAGACGCCTTGCTCGTGATCGACAGAACCGCTCTGCCAGGGCGTTGGCGCAAGTCCGGCATAGGCCGCAAGCTGCCTTCGATTGTCGAAGTGACGATAGAGACCTTCAGACCAGAGTACGTTGGCGAACTCAGCGCCCACCCCCTTCAGCTGCAGCAGTCTCACCACCGGCGCCGGGTCGTTCTCCTTGGCCCGATCCAGCAGCAGATCATCGCGCGCCGCCTCGACCTTTTGCAACTGCTCCAGGATTAGCTCAAGCCGGTCGAGCTCACGCACAACCTGTGCCTTCAGGTGGAAAGGTAAGGCGCGACCATCACCCGTTTGCAGGTCCTCGAGCCTGGTGCGTCAGTTGCGGCGCAGCGGCTCATAGTCACCGACGCCCTGGGTGAACAGCAACCCCTTGATCCGGTTGACGTGCTCCACCCGCTCGGCGATCAGCGTCTTTCGCTCCCGGCAGATTCGACGGTGATCCTCTTCCTCGGGGGTCGGCGGCCTGACCATGGAGCAGACCCGCGGCTCGCCGCGCTTATAGGCCAGCAAGGTCCGTACCAGGGTCTCGGCGTCGATCTTATCGGTCTTCGCCCGCCGGCGCCGCCGCGACACCAGGATCGAGGCGGCGTCGACCACGTGACTCTCGATCGCTTCGCCCTGAAGCACCCGATGGATCCAGAAGCCGTCTAGTCCAGCCTCCTGGATGACAATAATCCGGAAGCGCTCACCGGTTCGGGTCTGAGCCTTTTCCTGGAGCGTCGCAAACAGCTCCAGGAGTCCCGCAACGTCCCCGCCCCGCAGAGAATGCTTGGACATCTTCTCCCCGCCACCCGGCGACAGTGAAGTGATCAGCCAACTTGATCGAGACAGTTCCATCGAAACAAAGATCGCGCCAAGATCGATGCGGATAGCGGCCTGTTCCGGCCGATTTGCAACCTGTTGCATTGTCGTCTCCAGAATGGGTGGGTTTAGCAACGCCATTCTGCCTGACGGCAGGTCGCTATCCACCAGCCCATAGGATCTCGATGCTTTCGCCAGATTCTGATTGCCGTAGAGCGCTCTGTTCCAGCTTCAACCTGTGCCCACCCGCATACTGGTGAGAAACGACTTGACCCCGTACCTAGGTACGGATGCTAACGTTGGAAACCGATCCGACAGTGCAGCCTTTTGCTTGCGCGCCCGATCTGGAGTGAAGAATGAGTGCAGTTACAAGAGGGCTGCGAAACCCCTTCCGCACCCGGGTTCGCACAGGGGTCGTGGTTCTTCTCCTTGCGATCATCATCGGTCTCTTCGCCGTGATGGTTCAAGGCGCCTTCCAGACGCGCGGCAAGCTCGAGAGCCTCCAAGCGAATGTCCGAACGATGGTGGAGCTGCGCGAGGCCGGCGCCTTCGGTACGGGCGGTTTCGGCGGCGACAGGCCGGTCGGCGCCGACGCGTTCTCGGTCGGCACCCTCGAGCAGATACGGCGCATTTCCAATGCCGAGCATATCGTAAAGGTGGAGGAGTATATCCATACGCCTCAGGTCGATCCGTCGAGGCCAAACGCATATGCGATGATCATCGGCTTGCAGCCTTACGCGCCGATGCGCGCGATCGGGGAGGTGGACTACGAGAATGCCGAGATCATCGCGGGACGGGGTCTCGGCGAGCAGGACGTGGCCCAGGATGTCGCCGTCGTCGGCCGGGTCTATGCCCAGGAGCGTCTCGGGCTCAATGCGGCGAGCGGCGAGACCTCACTCCAGGGCAGGATGATCACCCTCCAAAGTCAGCCGCTGCGAGTGGTTGGCATCTACGCCACCGGCAACGATTTCGGTGACAACCACGTCTTCGTTCCGCTGGAAACGTTCCGGCGCATCTACAATCCCGGCGACAAGCTCTCCAAGATCCGCGTCAGGGTCGACTCGATCGCCAATGTCGCGGCCGTCGCGAACGACCTGCAGCAACTGCCGGGCGTAGATGCCGTGACCGCCGCCGAGCAGGTCTCGACGGCAAAAACGACCCTCGGGAGCATGGCGGCTGCCACGCTCTACGGATCGTTGCTCCTCTTTGCGATCGGCGGCGTTCTGGTCGTTTTCATCATGATCCTGGCGACGCGTGAGCGGATCAACGAGATCGGCACACTTAAGGCGATCGGCGCCTCCAATTGGGAGATCGTGAAGCAGTTCCTCGCCGAGGTCCTCGCGGTGACGGCACTTGCAGCCGCGGGCGCGGTGGGTACGGCCGCTCTCTTCGGAACAGTTCTTCGGGCGGCGTTGGACCTCGAGCTCAGCATTGATCAAAACACGTTGCTCCTGATCCTGCTGGGCGGGTTCGTTTTCGCTGCCCTTGGCAGTCTGTATCCGATCTTCAAGGGCATTCGGCTGAGCCCGATACAAGCCATGAAGAACACTTGAGGAGGCCGCATGGGCATGATCATCCTGGGTCTGCGCAATCTCCTGCGGAACAAGGTCCGCCTTGTCCTTGTCGCAATCCTGATCGGCGTTCCCTTTTTCCTACTCCTCGCGATGTATTCGATCGGCGACGCGATGCAGCGGCAAACGACCGTGCTGAACGAGAACGTCAACACAGTCCTACAACTTCGCGGTCGTGGCTCAATGGGCCACGTGAACATGGTTGGCCAGGATCGTCTCCTGCCGCAGGACACGCTGGAGAAGGTGCGCGGGATCGAACACGTCAGACAGGCCGAGCCGTATCTCCTCGCGATGGCGCCGATTACGCCGCCCAACTTCGTCATGCATGTCGGCTTGGCACCGGGCGCAGTAAAGCGGCTCGAGTCGCACGGTGAGGCCGGTAACCCGCGGATCATCGCTGGGCGGGATTTCATGCCTGAGGATGCCGGACAGGACGTCGCTATCATTGGCCAGGGCTATGCCGAATGGGCCGGGATTAGGCCCGAAGATGTCGGCAAGGCGACGCTCACGATCGACCCAACCCGCACCCATCCGGCGATCTTCGGAATGGATCGGCCGACGCGGGAATTACGGATCATTGGCATGTACGCCAGCGGCTATATCTTCGGCGACCTCCAGCTCTTCATGCCTGTGGAGACGTTCCGCTCGATTTACGGCATCGATCAGGGAATCTCCTGGCTATTTGTCAACGTCGACAATGTCGAGAACGTGCCTGTTGTGGCGCAGCGGCTGCAAGAGGCGGTCGGCGATGTCGCGGATATCCTTGTTCCCGAAAGCGCCGCCGTATTCACGGCGACGACCAGTCAGAGGGTTACGCAGCTCACCAGCGTCGGCGGCATCCTAGCTGTAGCCCTGATGGTCATCGTCGTCTTCTTCGTGCTCCTGATGATAGTGCGCGAGCGCGCTCGCGAGATCGGCACGCTAAAGGCAATCGGTGCGAGCAACGGCGGCGTCACCACCCAATTTCTAACGGAGGCCGTGGCGTTGACGCTGCTTGGCGGTGCTCTTGGGCTGCTGCTCTTCCGCGGCATCGGCGAGATCGTCACCGGACGCTTGTTCGCACTGAGCATCGGGCCGTTTCTGCCGAGCCACTATAAGCCGCTCTTTGAGAGTCTCGCGATCAACAGCAATCTTTCTGCTTCGACTCTCGCCCTCGTCATTGCCGTCGCTGTGCTGGCGGCGGTGATCGGCAGCGCCTACGGAGTCTGGCAAGCCGTCAAACTCTCTCCCCTTGAGGCCATGAAGCATGAATAAACTGCTGATCGACAACTTGGTCGTTGAGCTGCGCAGCGTCTCCAAGTCCTATCGTAAAGGCAGCGAGACGGTCGATGCGGTCGCCGGGATCGAACTCACGATACAGGAAAGGGGCATGGTGGCCATCGTCGGCCCAAGCGGAAGCGGGAAGTCGACGCTCTTGCACATGATTGGGGCAATGGACCGGCCAACACGGGGCGAGGTCCTCGTCGCTGGGCAGGCCGTGAACAGGCTATCATCAGGCGAGCTGACGCGCTTTCGCAGGCAAACGGTCGGGTTCGTCTTTCAGACGTTCAATCTGATCCCGAATCTGACGGCGTTGGAGAATGTCGCTTTGCCGATGGAGTTCAACGGCGTCAGCGCCTCGGAGAGGAGCGTGAGGGCGAAAACATTGCTTGAGCGCTTCCAGCTCGGGCACCGCTTGAAACATCGTCCTCGCGAGCTGAGTGGCGGCGAGATGCAGCGCGTTGCGATCGCGCGCGCCGTGGCTAACCAACCGCGCCTAGTGCTCGCCGACGAGCCCACCGGCAATCTCGACTCGCGCTCGGGACAGATCATCTACGAACTCCTTCAAGAGGTATCGCGGGAACGAACGGTCATTGTCGTTACACATTCAGAAGAACTGGCCAGACTCGCGGATCGGGTCATCCATATTCGGGATGGACATCTCGTGGATGGGCCGAATTCAGGACATAAGGTGGTTTCTGTTACGCCCTGACGCCTTTCATGAGAGCCGTTCTCCGCACGAGACTCAAAGCCATCGGGAGATGAGTATGCAAGCATTCACGATCAGCAAAGCCGCTCACGAGGCGGGAGTGGGCGTCGAAACTGTCCGATTTTACGAACGGCGCGGCTTGATCGAGCAGCCAGAGAAGCCGGGACACACCGGATACCGACACTATTCTGCTGAGACGGTGAGACGAATCCGTTTCATCCGCAAAGCGCAACAGATTGGCTTCTCGCTCCGCGAGATCCAGGAACTGCTGTGGCTGCGCGCCGATCCCTCGGCGGATTGTAGCGACGTGCGCCAGAAGGCGGCGTCAAAGATCAACGAGGTCGATGAGAAGATCATTGAGCTCAAGAAGATCCGCAAAGCGCTAGAGAAAGTGATCGCGGACTGTCCTGGCCGGGGGGCACTGAAGGGGTGCACTATTCTAGAGGCGCTTCAGGAGGGGGACCGGCTTGAAAATCAAACGTCCTCTACTACACGAAGGAAGATCAGATGAAATCCGTCACGCTCAAGATCGAAGGTATGCACTGCAGCGGCTGTGCACAGAATATTAAGGCCCTCGTAAGTTCTGAGGCGGGCGTACGTGGTGCCGATGTTTCCTTCAAAGACGGCCAGGCGCGCATTCTCTTCGATCCGCAGACCGTCAAGGAAGATCAGCTTGTCGAGGTGATCAAGAAGGCAGGCTACCAAGTTCCGGCTCAGGATCAGTGACCGAGCTGGGAGCTTTTCAACTCGTGGTCCTTCCAATCGGGCTCGGCCTTCTCGGCTTTGTAGAAACCATGCTCGATAGGATCGACCCTGGTTTTTGTAAAATACATCGAAGGCAAGACCTTCGCAGATAAACTTGTCCAAATCGGTGTCTTTGCGGTCACTCGTGCAGTGCTCATCGGAGCATTGGGCATGGCAGCCGTTGTCATCGGTATCGCCTTCATAGGCTTCCAAAAGGCTGCCTGGATCGTGCTTGGCGCGATTTATGTGGCGATCGGCCTGTTGTACATTTTACGCCGTGCTGGATCGCTGAAGATTTCACTTGGACCCGCCCTCGGCGGCCTGTCTGGGTCACGTGGTTCCATCGCCTTGGGTCTGTTGTTTGGCCTCAATATTCCAGCGTGCGCTGCGCCGCTGATGTTTGCCTTGTTGGGCATGGCTGCAGCAGGCGGCGTGAGCGGTGGAACCCTTTCGGCTGGGTTTATTTCATTGAGTCTCTTCGGGTTCGCGTTGTCGCTCCCGATCGTCGCAGCGGTGCTGGTCCCGTCGGCGCGGCGGGCGCTGGATTGGCTGTCCTCCTTATCGCGACGACTACCGCTCTGGACTGGTTTGCTGCTCGTCGCCCTTGGTCTTTGGTCGATCGGCTTCGGTTTATTTGCCGAGATCAAGGCTTAGCTCATGAGCCGGGCAGAATGACGCGCCGATCCCCGCTTGACTCCGTAGGTTGGTACGGAGCGTAGACTCGGCTCAACTGGACGCCGTCGGAAGCTCGACGGCTACTGTTGGACCGGAGGTCACGTTATGAACACGGCTACAGCGATTGCACCCCGTACCCAGCCTTGGAGCGAGGAGCCGGCGAGCCGACCCGATCGGGCCAGGATACGCGCTCGGATTGGCGGTCTGCATTGCTCGCTTTGCACTGGAACGATCGAAAAGGCGCTTGGCAGCCAAGCAGGCGTCGATAAAGTTGCGGTAAGCCTCACGCATGAGCAGGCGCTGGTCGAATACGACCCGAGCGTCGCCCGCCCCGAGGTGTTGCTGAAAATCCTGCGCGATATCGGCTATACAATTTCAGATCCACGCAAGGTTCGGCCCTTCGAAGAGGAGGAGCGCGAGCTCGTCCGCGAAGGTCGCCGTTTTCTCGTTGCGACCGCGTTCAGCCTCCTCGCCATAGCCCTAATTACCAACCCGATGGGTATCGCGGCCCTCGCCATCCATGGCGTGGTATTTTTCAGCCTCATCGGGTTGATGTTCCTCGTGCTGCGAGCACGAGGCCTCGCTCCAGCGATTCTCGGAGCCGGCGGATTGGGCATCGCCGCACTCGCGCTGATGCTCGTGAAGGAGCAGGCTTGGTTCGCTGCAGCCGTTCCGTGGCTTGTCGCCGCCATGGCCGTCATCCTCGTCTTTGGCATTGGACGCCATATTCTGGTGATGGCAGCGCAGGCACTGCGCCGGGGCATTCTCAATCAACATGTCTTGCTTGAGACGGGTGCCTTCGCCGGCATCATTGGCGGCATGATCGGGTTCATTTTCTCCCCCGCAGCCTACCCGACGGCAGCCTTTTTCGCAGTTTCAGTGATGGTCACGACCTACCACATCTTCTCGGAATGGCTCTCGCTGATCGTCAAGACCCGCAGTTCGCAGGCGGTGAAACAGCTCCTCGATCTTCAGCCGGAAACCGCGCGCGTCGAGCGCAATGGCCAGGAGTTGGAACTGCCGATCGCGGAGGTGGCGATCGGCGATCTCGTCCGTATTCGTCCTGGTGAGCGCGTGCCAGTCGATGGTGAGGTGGCTAGCGGGCATTCGGCGGTCGATCAGTCCTTCGTGACCGGCGAGCCGATTCCGGTCGAGCGGAAAAAAGGCGACGCGGTGATCGGCGGTTCAATCAATGGCAATGGCACGTTGCTCGTTCTGGTGCGAGCGGTCGGCGAGGGGAGCTTCCTGCACAAGGTAATTCGCGAGGTTGAGGACGCTCGGGCACTCAAGCCAGGCCTCTTGCATCTCGTTGACCGAGTTCTTCAGGTATATACGCCGGCAGTCCTCATTATTGCGATGCTCGCTCTTGTCGGTTGGCTGGTCGGATCCTGGCTCGTATCCGGCGAAGTCGACTTGGAACGGGCAATCTTCGCCGGCTTGAGTGTGCTTGTAATGGGATATCCTTGCGCGGTGGGTATCTCCGCGCCGCTGTCAATAGTGCGCGGTGCTGGTGAGGCGGCCGAACGGGGCGTTCTAATGCGCACGGGCGAAGCCTTCCAAGGCTTCCGTCTGGTAAAGACCATTGTTCTCGACAAGACCGGCACGCTTACTCAGGGCAAGCCTGCGGTTCGTGAGATTGAGGCCATTAATGGCGAAGAGGATGAGCTGTTAGCGTTGGCGGCAGCGGCAGAAGCTTCCTCTGAACACCCGCTCGCGCAGGCAGTGGTCACGGCGGCTTTCGAGCGAGGCGCCGTCCCGCCAGACGTCGAGTCCTTTGAGGCTGTACCCGGCAAAGGCATCGCTGCGAAGATCGATGGCGGGGAGATCCTGGTCGGCAGTCCACGCTTTCTCTCGGAGCGAGGCGTGGACCTTTCGACGCTTACTGATCGAATTGCGGCGCTGGAGGAAGTCGGCCGGACAGTGATCGCCGTCGGCAGACACGGACAGTCGCTCGGCATCATTGCCCTAGGTGACACGCTGAAAAGCGACGCCAAGGAAGCAGTTGCGGGAATGAGGTCCGACGGGCTTCGCCTGATTCTGCTGACCGGTGACAATGAGCGCGCCGCGCAAAAGGTCGCGCGAGACGTCGGCATAGAAACTGTGCACGCCGGCATTTTGCCCGATGGCAAGGCGGAGATCATCCGAAAGCTCCAAGCGGGCGGAACGAGGGTCGCGATGGTGGGCGACGGTATCAATGATGCCCCCGCATTGATGCAGGCGGATGTCGGCGTCGCTATGGGTGGTGGCACCGACATCGCGATCGAATCCGCTGACATCATCATCCTGTCCAATCGCTTGGACGCCGTTCTGGTCGCGCGCCAGATCAGCCGAAGGAGCTACCGTAAGATGCTCCAGAACGTGACTCTTGCGTTCCTATTCAACGGCGTCGGAATCCCGATCGCCGCGACAGGTCTCATTTACCCGGTGTGGGCCATGGTGGCGATGGCGGTCAGCGTCACGGCCATCTTCTTCAATTCGCTATGGGGACGGCCGCAGCTCTTTTTTGATGCGGTCCTCAGTGTAGGAAAGAAGGTCGAGTCGCCTTTGGCTCAGACGGCGTGAAGGAGCACGGCAGTGGGACGATGAAATTCCGCGCGCCGGCGGAGGTGCTCGACGATCATTTGCGTGAAAGTCAGCACGGCACCGTCGAAGACGATCTGGCGCGGAATTATGCTGAGGATCTCGTCGTGCTGACGGCGAGCGGCGTCTTCAGAGGCCACGACGGCTTACGCCAGCTCGCCCAACGGCTCAGAGAAGAGCTGCCCGAGGCTGTGTTCGAATACAAGAACATGTTGGTTGAAGGCGAACTCGGCTTTCTCGAGTGGAGTGCACGCGGTAGCGGTGCCGAAGTCGAGGATGGCGCGGACAGCTATCTGATCAGGGACGGACGGATTGTCGCACAGACGATCCACTACACCGTCATCCCGTCGAACGGCTGAGAGGTTTCCAAAGGAACCCAGAAAATCGGTAAGCAGCCAGATACCGGCCCGGCTGCGAAACCCGTCTCAGCTCGTGTCAGAGCGAGTCGATAAGAAGGACTTTGAGCCCAATGACTACTGCAACGCCCCTTAGCGCGGCGAATGGCCGACGCGAGCGTCTACTTTGGATGCTCTCGCTAGCGACATTTATGATTTTCTTTCAGGCCTATATGGTCGCGCCGATTCTCCCAACTCTTGCTGACGACTTTGGGACCTCGATCCAACGCATCAGCCTTATAGTGCCGGCGTACCTGATCCCCTACGGCGTTGCGACGCTTGTCTACGGACTGTTGGCCGATCGGCTTGGCATCCACCGCGTCATGTTCGCTTCGCTGGCCCTCTTCGCGGTGCTCACCGGATTGACAGCGACCGCAACCTCGATTGAGCAGATCACAGCTTGGCGGGTGCTAACAGGGCTGGGCGCCAGCGGCGTTGTTCCTCTCGGCCTAACGCTTATCGGTCGGCTTTATCCCTATGAACAACGTGGACGCCCTCTCGGATGGCTATTCGGCGCGATGGCCGGGGGGATGGCTTTTGGGTCGCCATTGGGCGCAATGATGGTTCCTCATATCGGCTGGCAGGGGTTATTCGTCGTCGTAGGAGCAGCAGGATTGGGATCCCTGCTTCTTTTCTTGCCTTACCGACGCATCATCGCTGCTGCGGCGCAGCCGGTAATGAGCACGTCCCGAGACGTATTCCGCGCCTACAAGAGCCTTCTGCAGACGCCAAGAGGGCGGCGCACCTACAGCTATGTCCTCATCAACTCCATGTTTCATTCCGGGGTCTTCACGTGGCTTGGGGTTTATCTTGAGCGTCGCTACGACATCGGTCCGGCCGGCATCGGTCTCGCGTTGCTTGGATATGGCGTTCCAGGGTTGTTGCTCGGGCCGGTTATCGGCCGAATGGCCGACCGATGGGGGCGTGCGAGGTTGCTGCCAATTGGGCTCATGCTTGGCAGCATCGCAGCCGTGTTCTTGCTGCTTGGCTTTCCGTTGATCCTTGCTCCACTGGTCGCGATGTTGCTTTCCTTGGGCTACGACATGACCCAACCCCTATTCGGCGGGATTGTGACCTCCCTTGGGGGCGAGCGGCCTGGGCAAGCCATGGGGCTGAACGTCTTTATGCTCTTTGTCGGCTTTGGGCTTGGGAGCCTCATCTTCGGCGAGATGCTTCGGTTTGGCTTCGGAACCGCCTTGGCGTCATTTGCCCTTATCGAACTGGCGTTGGCTTTGATGTCGCTCCGTTTGTTCAGGTCGGAGATCCCTTCATCTCCTGCGCCTGGTACCCGCAGTGCCCCTTGACTCCGGACTGTGGTACGGAACGCATAATCCCTTGGTCAAAGGTGCATGTGCTAGGCGCGCGCAACCGTATGGAGAAACCGCTATGACGATCAGGAGTGCAAAGACGAGATTGCCTAGCGCTCGTTTGGTCGCACTGCTTTCGCTCGTCGCGCTGCTTCTCGCTGTCATTTTCGCAGTTGGGATGGCGACAAGCTCAGCTTCCGATAAGGCTGTAGGAACGACGGTCATCGTGCCGGTGACCGGTATGTCGTGTGTGAGCTGTGCCGCGACGATCAAGCGAACTGTGAAGAACATCGACGGCGTATCTAATGTCGAGGTGAGCTTGGCGGCCAGGACGATGCGCGTGACCTATGCCCCTGCACGTGTTTCACCTGACCGAATCGTAGCCGCTGTGAACGCCCTCGGGTATCAAGCTGGAACACCAGTGGAGGCGAAATGACGTTGGAGTCTGCGTTGCAGTCGATCCAACTTGGGCTCGCTGGAGGGGCACTCCTGCCAGCAATCGGAACCACGTTCCTCGCAGGTATTTTAGCGAGCGCGGTTTGCCCGTGCACATTGCCTGTCGGGCTCAGCGTCGCGGGTATGGCTGGTGCATCTGATGCTGCAGGTCGTCACGACGGGCTTGCAATCGCAGGGGCTTTCTTCGTTGGCATCGTCGGAAGCCTCACAGCGCTTGGTCTCTTTGCGGGTCAACTCGGCGCATTGGCCACGGAGTCATTCGGCCGCAATTGGGCGCTCGCGATGGCGATTATCTCGTTCTCGGCTGCGGGACTCGCTTTTTGGCGACCACGGGTGTCATTTGATCGACTCCGTGCTTTGCGCAGGCCGGGAGTGGCGGGAGCTTTTGCCTATGGGCTGGTGTTCAGCCTTGGCACGTCCGTGGCCCCGCTCCTCCTCTTGTTCACGGTCGTTGCCGCGACTGGCGCGCCAAAACTCGGCGTACTTCTGGCGTTCTTTTTCGGCGTTGGGCGCGGTCTTCCCTTCCTGCTCGCCGGCGTTGCCGCAAGCACTGCCACGCGTTTTACGCGCCTCGGCTTGTTGGGCCGCCCGATTCAGCTCGTGAGCGGCGCCGCTCTCGTGTTTGTCGGGTGGTACTACGCCCAAGTTTACGCCGCATTGCTCTAATGGAGGACAAATGACCACCCAGCTCAATCCGGATATGACAGTGATGCTGGAGGTTCCGGGAATGGTCTGCGACGGCTGCGCGGAGAAGATCCGCAGCGCCCTTACGCAGATACCTGGCGTGCACAAAGTCAAAACAAAACTCTGGCAGAAACAGGTGCAGGTTACCTTCAAAAAGGAAACTGTGAGTGAGAAGGCGATTGTACACGCGCTGTCCCAGCAGGGTTTTGACGCTGCCGCAGCCTAGAAAACTCGAGGATCTGGTGCTCGATGCGTTCAGGCGCGCCTCTGACGAGGATCGGCTTGATGTCGCTGAGCATCTGTTGTGCGCTCTTGAAACCCTCGCTGGCCGCGATGGAGGAGAACTTCGATGTTCAGCGTCGCAAGCTCGCTTGAGGCAGGCATATCGGGTGATAGCGCACCGGGCTGATCACCGGCGATAATCTGGCCGGGCGTCGATGAACCGTTCGGCACAATGCGAAGCGATCTTGATTCAATGCTCGATCGGTGAACTTCCTGCGGATGATTGTGGCGGGTGCAGCTGATGGAGCTGCGCCATCTCCGTTATGTTGTTGCGGCTGCCGATTGCGGCAGCTTCCGGCGTGCAGCCAAGACGCTGGAGATCCAGGAAACCGCGATAAGCTGCCGCATTCGAGACTTGGAAGATGAGATCGATCGTCCTCGCACTTCTCCGCGAACGCCTTTGGATCGGCGTCGTCCCTGCCGGGGCCCGAACAGCCGAGCCTTCTCCGTCGGGGGTGACGCCTTCGCGGCGCAAATAGTTGAGGTGGGTTGCGAGTGGCGCGTCGCGTCCGCCATGGTGGACCACGCGCGCTTTGACGACGGCGCCGCGTGAGCGGGAGGTGATAAGCTGATTGGCCTGCATCGATGCGCGCTGCCCACGGTCGAAACGGGAGCGATGGTTCGGCCCAATCATACCCTTGCGGGCGACCGATCCGCCGACGCGCTGGGCCGCAGCCAGCGCCTACGCGATGAAGGGCTTCGCGCGCTGCTCATCGAGCGGATCCGCCCTGGGCGGATGCGGAAATCGTCCGCTGCGCTCATGGCGGCGAGCCCGCACATCGCACTATGGCCGAAGACGCAGGCTGCGCCGATTAGAGCATCTCGCGGTGCTCCCTCACAAAATGCCGCCGATGATAAGGGAGCAGCGCGTAGCTGCACCCCGCCAGGGTGCTTACGTGTTATCCGTCGAACTCGATCGACGCCATACGTTGGGCGCTGAAAATCCCGCTGTAATTCAGTGAGAAGAGTCAGTCTCATAAGAGAGTGGCGCGCCCGACACGATTCGAACGTGTGGCCTCCACCTTCGGAGGGTGGCGCTCTATCCAGCTGAGCTACGGGCGCATCGATATTCAGATAGTGTCCGAGATCGACCAAGGTCAATCCCGAATTCAAAAAGCGAATTGGCTCAAACGACGCAGCTTCAGGCCCCACCGATTGTCGCCGTTCGTACTCTACAAGCTCCTTCCAGTTTGCTTCCGCAGTGCTTCCGCGACCACAGCAGCGATTTTCTTGCTTCCTTTGAGCTCCGCCAATCGCTTGGCTTTACTCAGCTATTTCGACCCTCACCCAAATCGCACTTGACTTAGCGTTGCCTTCGGAGAGCAGTACTCTATCCATTGAGCTACGGGCGCGTAGCCGCTAATTGTACCCTGCCTGGAAAATTTCGTCTTTTGCCCCGCACGCGCGAACCCCAAAAACACCGATTGAGCCGAGCGACGGCCCTGCCGCTATAATCAGTCGTTTATGTGCGGGAAAGCAGCCGACCGGGAGGAGAAAGGCGGCAGCCCATCCGGCGCAGTACAAGTATCAAAGCAAGCAGTCAGCAAAATCCCATAAACCGTCACGTGTCGGGCGTGCCCGGCCCATAGACTTGCAGGACTTGGCAATGAGCAACGCGCAGCATAACCACGAAGAAGAACATGGATCGGCGATCAGGACACCCCGTCAGCTGATCACGGTGATCGTACTGGCTTTCCTCGTCCCCATCATCACCATCCTGCTGCTCGTAAGCTTCGTCACCAGCGGCAACAAGTCCAACCCAGGTTCCGACGCGCAGACGCCCGAGGCCATCGAGGCCCGCATCAAGCCGGTGGCCGGCTTCGAACTGCGCGACGCCAACGCCCCGCGCGTGTTCCAGAGCGGCGAAGCGGTCTACAAGGCGGTCTGCGCCACCTGTCACGCCGCCGGCGTGGCCGGCGCGCCCAAGTTCGGCGACAGCGGCTCGTGGGCCAAGTACGTTTCCACCGGCTTCGACGCCATGCTGCAGGTCGCCCTGCACGGCAAGGGCGCCATGCCGGCCAAGGGCGGCAACCCCGACCTGGACGACTTCGAAGTCGCGCGCGCGGTGGTCTACATGGCCAACAACAGCGGCGCCAGCTTCAAGGAACCGGCCGAACCCGCGCCGGCTGCTCCGGCCGCTACCGCGGAAGCCCCGGCTGCCGCCCCCGCCGCGCCTGCTGCGGCTCCCGCCGCTGCCGCGCCGGCCGAACCCGCTCCTCAGGCCGCCGCGCCGGCTCCGCAAGCCGCGGCGCCCGCCGCCGCCTCCACCGCCGACGGCAAGAAGCTGTACGACGCCACCTGTTTCGCCTGCCACGGCGCCGGCATCGCCGGCGCGCCCAAGTTCGGCGACAAGGCTTCCTGGGCGAAGTACGTCGCCACCGGCGTGGACGCCATGGTGTCGGTCGCCATGCAAGGCAAGGGCGCGATGCCCCCGAAGGGCGGCGCCGCGAATGCGACCGAGGCCGACATCCGCGCGGCGGTGCAGTACATGGTCGACGCGGCCAAGTAAGCCACCTCGCCCGCTTCGATCCAGGAAAAACCCGGCCCCCCGAAAAAGGGGGCCGGTTTTTTTTGTCGCCGGGGGCCGCCCCAAGGCGAAAAGCCCCCCCCTCGGCGGGCAGCGCCGCCGCATAACGGCGCATTTTTGTCCTACATCCCTCCTCCCCAGCCTGATACCTTGCTGGCCTGCGCCCGGGTCTACATCAAGCCGGGTTGTTTTTCCACGCGGGCGCCGCACTAGCGGTATGGAGAAATATACCCGTTACGGGTATACTTTTAGGGTCGACATGGCATTCATTCTGAAGCGGAAGGACTTTGCACGATGGCAAGCAAGCGAGAAGCTGCCCGACGCTAGCCTCTGCGGAGCAGTCAAGGAAATGGAAAGCGGCTTGATCGACGCGGACTTAGGTGGCTTTCTCTACAAGAAACGGGTGGCCCGCCTTGGCAGCGGCAAGAGCGGCGGCTACCGCACACTATTGTCAGCTCGCATGGGTAGACGCTATGTGTTCCTGCACGGCTTTCCCAAGAGCGACAAGGCGGACATCACGCAGGACGAAAAAAAGGCGCTGCAATTCGCCGGCAAGGTGTTCCTGGAACTGTCCGACGAAGCCCTGGCAAAGGCGTTGCGGTCGAGAGTGTTAACGGAGGTGCGCTGTGAGCAAGATCATTGAATCACTGCGTGGAGACCTGGCCGCGCTCCACGAGGCGGGAGCAATCGGCAAGGTGACCATGCGCGAATTCGACGCGATCTGCCCCCCTCCCGTGCGCGAGTTCGAAGCCGCCGACATCAAACACCTGCGGGAAGCCCTGAAGTTCAGCCAGCCAGTGTTCGCGCTCCACCTGCACACTACTGCCTCGACGGTGCGCAAGTGGGAGCAGGGCGAAACCCGACCTGCCGGTCCGGCGCTCAAGCTGCTCAACATCATCGCCGACAAGGGCTTGCAGGCGATCCTCTGATTCACGCCGCTACGCGGCGGGCGGCACGAGGCGCTGGATGGCTTCGTCGCTCAGGCCCAGGTAGTCGCGCAGCACGGCTTCCGTGTCCTGCCCCAGCAGCGGTGGCGCGTGGCGGTATTGCACCGGCGTGTCGGACAGGCGCAGCGGGCTGGCGACGGAAGGCGCCGTGCCCGCCAGCGGGTGCGGCAGGTCCAGGCGCAGGCCGCGGGCCTGAACCTGAGGGTCGTCAAAGGCCTGTTCGATGGTGTTGATGGGGCCGCAGGGCACGCCCACGGCTTCGAGCCGTTCCAGCCAGTAGTCGCGCGGCTTCTTTTCCATGATCTCGGCCAGGATGGGCACGAGCCGGTCGCGGTTGATGACGCGGTTGCTGTTGATGCGGTAGTCGGGGTGGTCGGCCAGGTGCGGCGCTTCCAACACGCCGCAATAGGCGCGGAATTGGCCGTCGTTGCCCACGGCGACGATCAGGTGGCCGTCGGATGCCGCGAACACCTGGTAGGGCACGATGTTCTGGTGGGCGTTGCCGGCCCGCTGCGGCGCGACGCCCGAGGTCAGGTAGTTCAGCGCCTGGTTGCCCAGCATGGCCACCACGGTATCCAGCAGCGCGACGTCCAGGTGCTGGCCCTGGCCGCTGCGCTGGCGTTCCTGCAGCGCGGCCAGGATGCCCACGGTGGCGTACATGCCGGTCAGGATGTCGGCCACGGCCACGCCGGCCTTTTGCGGACCGGCGCCCGGCAGGCCGTCGCGCTCGCCGGTGATGCTCATGAAGCCGCCCAGCCCCTGGATCATGAAGTCGTAGCCGGGGCGGGTCGCGTAGGGGCCGGTCTGGCCGAACCCGGTGACCGAGCAATAGATCAGGCGCGGATTCACCTCCTTGATCGAGGCGTAGTCCAGCCCGTACTTCGCCAGTCCGCCGACCTTGAAGTTCTCGATCAGGATGTCGCTTTGCGCGGCCAGCTCGCGCACCAGCCGCGCGCCTTCGGGCGTGGCGATGTCCAGCGCGACCGAACGCTTGTTGCGGTTGACGCTGAGGTAGTAGGCGGCCTCGGCCGTGTCCTGCCCCTGGCTGTCCTTCAGGAACGGCGGCCCCCAGCTGCGCGTGTCGTCGCCCGCTCCCGGCCGCTCGATCTTGATCACCTCGGCGCCCAGATCGGCCAGGTTCTGGGTACACCAGGGTCCGGCCAGGACGCGAGTCAGGTCGAGAACACGGATGCCGGCCAGGGGAGAAGTGCGTGCTGTCATGCTTTGCTCGAATTCGCGTGAAGGAGGGACAAAACCGCGGGCCGGCGGATGCCGGGCAGTCCGTAAGCTTACCGCAGGGGCGCGTCAACCTCCCTGGGGAATCACGTGCCCCGTCACAAGTCGTGATGCCCCCATTCATGCCAGGTGATTACGCCGCCGGAAGGGGGCTCGTATGCTGGCCCGACGACAGGGGCCGCCCCGGCTTCCCGGTCAACCAGAACGGAGGAGCCATGCATCACCACCCGCTCATGCCGGCCGCGTGGATCGCGGCCGCGCTCGCCTGTGCCCTGCCGCCGCTGGCCGCGGCCCAGGATATTCCGCGCAAGTCGATCACCATGGTCGTCGGCTTCGCGCCCGGCGGCGGCGCCGACACCGCGGCCCGCCTGATCGCCAGGAAGCTGTCGGAAAACCTTGGCCGGCCGGTGGTGGTCGAGAACAAGGCCGGCGCCGGCGGCAACATCGCCCACGATCTGGTCGCCCGCGCCGAGCCCGACGGCTCGACCATCCTGCTCGGCTCGATCGGCCCGCTGGCCATCGCGCCCCATTTGATGAAGCTGCCCTACGATCCGGCCAAGGACCTCGCGCCCATCACCATGGGCGTCAACTTCCCCAATGTGCTGGTGGCCTATGCCGGCCTGGGCATCAAGACGCTGGACGACTACATCGAGATGGCCAGGAAGCATCCCGAGAAGATGAGCTACGCTTCGACCGGGGCCGGCTCGGCCTCGCACCTGGCGGGCGAACTGCTCAACCAGCGCGCCGGCGTGAACATCGTCCACGTACCCTACAAGGGCGGTGCGCCGGCCATGGTGGACCTGCTGTCGGGACGGGTCGCCTCGTATTACTCCACGCCCTCGTCGGCCCAGCCCCACATCGAGACCGGCAAGGTGGTGGCCATCGCCACGACCGGCCTGAAGCGCCCGGCCTTCATGCCCGACGTACCGACCATCGCGGAGTCCGGCATCCCCGGCTTCAACGCCACCAACTGGTACGCCTTCGTCGCGCCGGGCAAAACGCCCGCCGGAATACTCGACCGCTGGAACGAGGCAATCGTGAAAGTGCTGAAGGATCCCGACGTATCGGCACAACTGATCAAGCACGGACTGACGCCGGATCCGATGAGCCGCGAAGAACTCGCCAGGTTCATCGCCGACGAATCGGCAACCTGGGGCGCGATCATCAAGGAGCGCCACATCACCGCGCAGTAGTCCTCCCCGCTTTTCTCCTCGACATCCCGCACTTGCCGTCGATTCTCGCTCGGCTCATAATAGCTAGTAGTATAGTTTACTATCACATTAAACCGAGCGACCGGGCAGGCACCCGGCGCCCTCGCGTCGAGCGACGCATCGAGGAGACAAGCTTGAAACCCAGTCTATCGTGTGGCCTGGTCGCGGCGAGCCTGGCGCTTGCCGGCATCCAGGCCGCCCATGCCGACGACTTTCCCACGCGCCCCATCCGCCTCGTCACCCCCTACCCGGCCGGCCTGACGCCGGATGTCGCCACGCGCATCATGGCCGAGAAGCTGGGCAAGCTGTGGGGCAAGCCCATCGTCATCGAAGCCAAGCCGGGCGCCAACGGCTTCCTGGCGCTGGGCGCCGCCAAGCAGGCCGCGCCCGACGGCTACACCCTGCTGGTCGTGGGCGACGCGCACATGACCACCAATCCCAAGCTGCTGGCCTCGGTCCCGTACGATCCGCAAAAGGACTACACGCCGGTCTCGCTGTTCTTCCGCGCGCCCTTCCTGTTCTACACGTCCGCCGCGGCGCCCTACGCCTCGATGCGCGACCTGATCGAGGCGGCCCGCAAGGATCCGAAGAAGATCACCTACGGCACGCCCTACGTCGGCAGCCCTGCCCACTTCGGCGGCGCCATCCTGGCCCAGGCCACGCGCACCGAGATGATGCCGGTGCACTACAAGGAAGGCGCGCAGATCTACACGGCGGTCGCCAACGGCGACATCAGCTTCAGCGTGGCCACCATCGGCTCGGGCCTGCCGCTGGTCAAGGCCGGCAAGCTGAAGATGCTGGCCACCGCGTCGCCGCAGCGGCTGGCGGATTATCCGCAGGTGCCCACCGTCAAGGAGTCCGGCGGACCGGACCTGGCGATCGAGACCTGGGTGGGCCTGGTGGCGCCGGCCGGCACACCCCCGGCCGTGGTGCAGAAGCTCAACGCCGGCATCTCGCAGGTGCTGAAGGATCCGGATCTGATCGAGAAGTTCGCGGCGCTGGGCATCGAGCCTCAGAGCAGCACGCCGGCCGAGCTGTCCACGCGCGTGCGCGATGAACTGGCCGAAGTGGAAACGCGCATCAAGCGGCTGGGCATCAGCATCGAGTAGCCCGCAGCGAGCGGCCGGCGCGCCAGGCGCCGCCGCTATTTCAGCCGCATGTGCACCCGCACGAAGTCGCTGCGGAACAAGCCCTGGGATTCGTACACCAGGACCTCGTCCTTGTCGAACACCGAGCGGGTGACCACCATGATGGCGGTGTTCACCGGCACGTCCAGCAGCTGCGCCACCTCGAAGTCGGCATTGCTGGCCTGGATGGTCTGCTCGGCCCGGCCGATGCGCTCGCGCGCGTGGTTCTGTATCAGCTGCATGGGCACGGGCGAGTTGAACGCCTTCTTGCCGATGGCGCGGAAAATCGTGCGCTCCACGTACGAGTCGCCCACGAAATACGGAATCTGGTTGTGCTTCTGCAGCCGGCGCAGGTGCTGGTAGCCGTCGGGCGACAGCGAGCCGCCGTGGTGGTTGATCGACTGCGGCCGCATGACGGTGCTGCTTTCCAGCCATTCGATCTGGATGTCGGGCACGTGGTTGACCAGCGTGTCCCAGCTGGTCGGTATGTCATAGAAGACCCCGCTTTGCGGGCGGCGCAGGACGAAGGTGCCACGGCCGCGATAGCGGCCGATCAGCCCCTCGGACTCCAGGAAGCCGATGGCATGGCGGATGGTGGCGCGCGCCACGCCTTCGTCGCGGGCCAGTTCGTCCAACGAGGGGATCTGCTGGTCCACCGCCCACTCACCCGTCTCGATGCGCTTCCTGAAGGACATCACCAGCTTCACGTAGATGGGCGTCCCCACTTGCGCCAGGTTCGCGATGGCGGTCGACGGTGTCGTGCGGGTGGCGCGGGGCGGAGGCAAAGTCATGAGGCGGGATGTGCTGGTTGACTAGCCTTTCATTCTATCAGTGGCCTGTCCTGCAATAAGCGGTGCAAACGGTGGGCTATAGTCGGTGCTCTTCCGGCAACACGCATCGTCCCCGCATGAGTCTCGAATCCGTCCGCCATTTCCTGGCCGCCCACGCGCCCGACATCGCCATCATCGAACTCGAACACAGCACCGCCACCGTCGAACTGGCCGCGCAGCACCACGGCGTCGCGCCCGACCAGATCGCCAAGACGCTGTCGCTGCGGGCGGGCGACCGCGAAGTACTGGTCGTGACACGCGGCGACGCCAGGCTGGACAACAAGAAAGCCAAGGCCGTGTTCGGCGGACGCGTGAAGATGCTGCCGGCCGACGAAGTGGTGGCCGTGACCGGGCACCCGGTGGGCGGCGTCTGCCCGTTCGGCCTCGCCACGCCGCTGCCGGTGTATTGCGACGTGTCGCTGCGGGCGTACGACGAAGTGCTGCCCGCGGCCGGCTCCACGCACAGCGCCGTGCGCATCGCGCCGCAGCGCCTGGCCGAGCTGGTCGGGGCGCAATGGGTGGACGTCAGCCAGGAAGCGGCCTGAGGTGCGCCTACTTCAGGTCGGTGTGGATCTCGACGAAATCGCCGCGGAACACGCCCAGCGATTCGTAGACCAGCACGCCCTTGTGGTCCAGCACGGAACGCGTCACCTGGATGACGGGCGCGCCCGAGGTCAGATCCAGCAGACGGGCGGTGTCGAGGTCGGCCACGCTGGCGCGCACCGTCTGCTCGGCATGGCCGACGCCGCCCGGCAGGCGGGCGTCCAGGATCTTCAGCGGGATGGGCTTGGCCAGCACGTCGGCGCCGAAGGCCGCATAGACGTTTTTCTCGATATAGGTATGGCCGATACCATAGGGAATGTGATGGCGCAGCAGGCGGCGCTTGAGCGCCTGGTAGGATTCGCCCAGCGCGGCGCCGGCATGCACCGAGGCGGGCGGCTGCGCGCACTCGTGGCTTTCCAGCCATTCGACCTCGATGTCGGGCTGGGCCCCGGTCAGTTCGTCCCAGTTCATCGGGATGCGATACCAGATGTTGGACTGAGGGCGCGCCATCACGAAAGTGCCGCGGCCGCGGAATCGCCCCACCAGCCCCTCGGCCTCGAGCATGCCCAGCGCGTGCCGCACCGTGACCCGGCCCACGTCGAACTCTTCCATCAACTCGTCCAGCGACGGAATGCATTCGTTCAGCGGCCAGACGCCGTTCTCGATACGCTGTCGAAACAACGCGAAAAGCTGCGCGTACATGGGCAGCCCGCCGCGCGGGCCGGTGTTGGCGGCACGCGCGGAAGTGTCGGAAGCGTCGGTAGTGCGTCGTGCGGATGCCATGGAGCGAATCACCTGCGGCGGATGGCCAGTCTCGCGCCCCGGGGCGCAAACGCATATTGTGCCGGGGCGCGGCGGGCGCTGGCAATCGAGCCTTCCGGTCACGGCGCCAGCGCGATCACATCCAGCGCATAGTGGGCGTTGCCGCCGGGCGCCCCATTGGCATCGGCGACGCCCACGGCGATGCGGGCGGGAGGATCCTTCGGAAAGAACTCCATCCACGCTTGGTGGAAGCCCTTGCGCTGGTCCAGGTCATGGAGATAAAGCGTGACCTTCACCACGTGCTGGAGCGTCGCCCCGGACGCGGCCAGCACCGCCTGGACGTTGCGCAGCGCCTGGCAGGCCTGTTCGTAGGGATCGTCGGGCATGCGGTTGGTGGCCGGGTCGCGGCCGCGGATGGCCGACAGGAACAGGAAGCCTCCGGCCCGCACGCCGGGCACCATGCCGGCCATGCGTTCGGGCGCGTCCGGCGACTGCGGCATGCTCTGCCTATCCATTCAGGAACTCCCGGATGATGGCGGCGGCGCGGTCCGGCGCGTCGGTCTGCACCTGGTGACCGGCCCCGGGCACCCATTCGATGCGCGCGTCGGGCAGCATCTCGGCCAGCGCGCGGCCGGTGGCGGGCACGGCGAACGTGTCTTCCTCGCCCCACAGGATCAGCGTGGGGATGCGGCGCGTCAGCGCGGGCAGCGCTTCCTGCCATTGGGTCTGGAGCTTGAGCACGGGGTCGTTGCGCACGAAGTCGATGCCCTGCGCCATGCGCTGGAAGGCCTCGAACGCACCGGGACGTGTCGCGGCGCGCTGGCGCTCGTCGATCAGCGCGTCGGTGATGCGTGCCTTGTCGATGATCAGGGCTTCCAGCAGGCGCTTCATGCCGGCGCGCGAACCGTCATAGCCCATCAGCGCGTGCATGGCCTCGTTCGGCGCCTGTTTCAGGCCCAGGGAGCCGGCGATGGTGAGCGAGGACACGATGACCAGCTTCTCGACGCGGTCCGGATGCAGCATGGCGTAGTACACCCCCGACCACGCGCCCTGCGAGTTGCCCAGCACCGAGAACTTGTCCAGGCACAGCGCATCGACGAAATCCGCGGTGTGCGCCGCGCGGCTGATCAGCCCGTAGGGCGTGGGCGCCTGGGTGTCCGTCAGCCCGAAGCCGCCGATGGAATCGGGCGCGACCACCCGGAAATCCCTGCCCAGCAGCGGCAGCACGGGGCCCATGCCCGATGCGCCGGACGAGCCCGCGCCGCCGCCGTGCAGCGCCACCAGCGTGCGGCCCTGGTCGCCCGCTTCCGCATAGTGCGTACGCACGCCGTTGGCCAGTACCCAGCGCGAACGAATTGCCGTGTCATTCATGGTCGATGTCTCCAGTCGAAGGATTGGACCCCGCCCGTCGCGGGGCCCGCTTGCTCAGGTGCCGTGCCGCGGCAGCAGGCCGCGGTCGTGGTAGGCCTGCACGTAGCGCAGTCCCAGGGTGCCGGCGAAGTTGCGGATCAGGAGCGGATGCACGCCCCACTCGTACAAGGTGGCCAGGTCGCGCTCGCGCAGGACACGCCGTTCCTCGTCGTCCAGCGCATGGCCGTCGAAGGCGTCGGCGGCATCGGCCTTCAGCGCCTCTTGCAGCGCCTGTTCCTTGTCGAAGCGGAACAGGTAGCGCTCCAGTGCGTGCCGGTCGCGTCCCGCCGCGCTGGCGTGCTCGAGCGCGGCCGCGCGCCCGTTCCCGGGCGGCAGCAACAGTTCGGTCACGCCTATCCCGGTCACCCAGGCCTGCACCGGTTCGTAGGCCGCCACCCGCGCGCCGGTGGCCCGGGCCGCGCCCGCCGCCAGCAGCCAGTTGCGGATCTCGGCCGCGCCATTGCCGGCGCTGCGCACCACCTCCGCGGCATCCCAGCCGGCGATGTGGTCGAACCGACCGGCGGCGAAACCTTCCAGGAAACGGCGGTCGAAGTCGCGGTTGATGTGCCCGGTCTCGGGCATGCCGACCCAGTGGCTCAGGCCGCCGGTGCCGAGCACCGCCACGCGCGGTGCCAGTTCCTGCCCGCGCAGCACGTCGCCCAGCGCCCGGCCGAAGGCCAGGCAGCGGTCCAGGCGCGGCAGCGGCTCGATGGTGCAGTTCACGTACGCCGGCAGCACCGGCGCGTCCCAGCCGGCCAGCAGCAATTGCAGCGGGCACGAGAAACTGTGGTCCAGCGGCAGGCCGCGCGCGCCGGCGGCGTCGAAGCCGGCCGCCAGCATGCCCGCGTGCACCGCCTCGCCCAGGCCCGCCACGCCGGTGTAGTCCCGCTTGGGCACACCGAATTCCCCATGCCCCGGGAACGCCGCTCCGGTGCCGATGGCGAACACCGGCAGCGCGGCCTGGTCGAAGGTCAGGAAATGGTCGGTGGCGACCACCACGAGCACGTCTGGACGCGCCTCCCGCAGCGAGGCGGACAGGGCCGAGAAGGCCTGGAACACCCGGTCGGCGCGCGCCAGGTCGTCCGGATCCCCCTTGGGCGCGCGCATCATCGCGCCCGTATGGGCCGTGGCCGCGGCCCAGACGATTTCGCCCATCACCGCTCCGCGTCCAGATGACGATGCAGGAAGTCCACGAAGCGCTCATAGGTCAGCGTGGCGGCCTCGGGCGAATAGCGCTCCAGCGTGCTGTCCATGTAGGCGTGGCGTGCGCCGGGGTAGACGTGGAAGGAAATGGGCGCGGGCGCCTGCGACTCCAGCGCTTCCTTCAACGCCAGGGTCTGCGGCATGGGAATGGCTTCGTCGGCGTCGCCGAAGTGCAGTTGCATGGGCGCCTGGATGCGCGGCGCCAGCGCGATGCGCGAGCGGTCTCGGCCGTCGGGCGCATAGGCGGCGGGCACCACCGGCAGCGCGTACAGCACCACCGAGCACGCCAGGTCTTGCGTGCCGGCGGCCCAGGCCAGCACCGTGCCGCCGCCCAGGCAATAGCCCAGCGCGCCGACGCGGCCCACCCGGGGCTGCGTGCGCAGCCAGGCCAGCGCCGCCTGGCAGTCGGGCACCACGACCTCGTCGCGCGCGGCGATGAAGGCCTTGCTGCGTCGCTCCTCGGCGGTGGTGTAGTCCTGCGGCGGACGGCCGCCGATGCGACTGTACGGGTCCACGACCAGGACGATGAAACCCTCGGCCGCGAGGCGCCGCGTTTCCTCCTGGCGGTGCTCGGTCACCCCCAGGTTCTCGGGCGCGCAGACCACCGCGCCCAGCACGTCGTCGCCGTCGGGCTCCGCCAGGTAGGCCCGTACCTGGTCGGCGCCGCTGGGAAAGGTGACCCAGCGGCCATGGCTGGTTCGCTTGCTCATGGATGCCTCCTTCAGGCCGCGACCTGGATGTCGAACAGGGATGCCTCGCCCTTGCGGCGCACCTCGACGTCGAGCAGCGTGGCGCAGTGCGGGCAGGCGTGCTGGACGACCTCGAGGTCGTGGTGGATGCGCACGCGCGGTCCCAGGTCCTCGGGGGTGGCCAGGTTGTGGCGCGCGTAGTCCTTCCAGTTCTCCGCCGCCGGCGCGATGGCCGTGTCGCAGCTATTGCAGACCAGGTAGGGCGTGCCCGACGCGCGCACGATGCGCGCTACGTCGCCGACGATGGCCACGGGTTCGGTCCCGGCCGCTTCCGGCCGGGACGCCAGCGTCTTGTCGGCCGACCACGCCAGCCTGCGCTGGCGGATCGCGGCACGCGCCGCGCCGGTGGCAACTTCGTCCAGGCTGCCGTCCTTCATCACGACGCCGAAGATGCGTTCGGCCACCTGGGCCGAGAAGGCCCCGGCCGCGACATCGGCGGCCACGCTGCCGGCCGGCCGGCCCAGCGGATCGCCCCAGCCGCCGCCGGCCGTGGGGTTGCATTCGTAGACGTCGTCCTTGCCGAACTCGAACTCCGGCGGCTTGGCGTTGAACTCGACTTCCTCGCCCTCCAGCCCATCCATGCGATCAGGGAACACGCCGTCCGCCAGCAGTTGGCGGATGTTGCTGTGGCGCAGGAAGCGGCGATGATTGCAGCCGCTGGGATAGCCGCCGAACAGGCCGCGCGAGGTGGGCGACTGGTAGCCGTGGCAGGCGACCAGCGATTCGACCTCGTCCACGCCGTGCAGCACGAAGGCCGCGCCGGCGGCCTGGCCGCCGACGTTGCGGCCGGCGCCCGAGCTGTCGGTGATGATGCGGCGGTACATGTACAGCACCGGCAGCTTCAGCTCGGTGGTCTCGACGTTGGGCGCGCGGCCCGCGGTGATGTTGCGCTGGCCCGAGACGCTCACGCCGTCGCGATGAGCGTAGGCGCCGCCGCCCGACAGCATCACTTCCAGGATGGGCGCGGTGGCCGGTTCGCCGTACTGGTTGCGGCCGTGGATGTGGAACAGGTCCGGTCCGCTGGCCGGCGACGACTGCGCCTCGGCCAGGTAGTCCGGATGCGTGGCCATCAATTTGGAGATGACCTCGGTGGTGGTGACCTCGACCAGCCACATCGCGCCCAGCGGCCCCTGGCTGCACGGCGCGGGGAACTTGCACGAGACGATGGAGCCCTCGGTGGACAGCACTTCCAGCGGCCTCAGCAGGCCCTCGTTCCACGGCAGGTCGTAAGCGATGACCGGCAGGATGCCGGCGTAGACCCCGGCCAAGAGGCCCGTGCGCGTGGCGTTGACGAAGCCCGGCGCCTGCGGGTCGGATCCGGTGTAGTCGAACACGATGCGGTCGCCCTGCTTGCGCAGCTCGACGTGGATCTTGTAGATCTTGTTGTCGAAGCCGTCGTGGTCCAGGAAGGCCTGGGCGCGGAACACGCCGTCGGGCAGTTCCTTCAGGCGCTTGCGCATCTTGGTCTCGGACAGGCCCATCATGCCGTCCATCACCGTCAGCACGGTATCCACGCCGTACTTGGCGATGGTTTCCAGCAGGCTCTTCACGCCGATGTTGTTGGCCGCCATCAGCCCCTTCAGGTCCAGGCTGATGTTGGTGGGCAGGCGCGACATGCCGGTGATGAAATTCAGCACGTCGCTGCGCAGTTCGCCACGGTCGATGATCTTGACCGGCGGGATCAGCATGCCTTCCTGGCGGATGTCCTTGGCCATGGAGGCAAAGCTGCCCGGCACCATGCCGCCCACGTCCAGCTGGTGGGCGCAGGCGCCGGTCCAGCCGATGCGCTTGCCGTCGACGAAGATGGGCGCCAGCACGCCCACGTCCGGGCAGTGCAGCGCGCCCTTGTGCGGGTGGTTGACGATGAACATGTCGCCCGGATTGATGCCGACCGTGTCCTCGCAATCCTCGATCACGTGCTTGACCATCAGCGACAGCGAGGCCGCGTGGAAGGTCACCGTCTTGCCCATGGTGACCACTTCGCCGAAGGCGCGGTAGAGGCCGGTGTTGAAGTCGGTCGCCTCGTTCACCAGCGCCGACCCCGACACCGAGGCCAGCGTGGCCGCCTGTTCGTCGGTGATCGACAGCAGCCGGTGGCGGATCACCTCGAAGGTGATCGGGTCGACCTCCTTGGCCGTGTATTCGTAGACCTGATGCATGCTCGTCTCGATAGCGTTATTGGTTGCGCGCGATGGAAATCACGAAGTTGCCGTAGGGTTCCATTTCGACCGACTGGTCCGGCCCGACGACGATGGTGGTGTCGGGCCGCTCGATGATGCAGGGGCCCGCGATCGCATGGCCGGGACCCACGTCCTCGCTGCGGTAGATGTCGGCGCGGATGAAGCCGTGGCCGTAGAAATAGACCTGGCGGTCGGACACCGGCCGGTTCGAGCGGCCGGCACCCTCGACCTGGCGCGCCGCCGGCTTGATGACCGGGGACGTGCCCTCGACCCGCACCACGGTGAACTCCACGCCCGAGCTGCGCAGCGCGGTGTTCTTGCCGTAGATGCGCTCGTACTGCGCCTCGAAGGCATCCACCAGCGCGTCCACGTCGGCGGCCTGGAGCTGCCCGGCCGGCACCTCGACGCCGATCTCGTGCACCTGCTGGCGGAAACGCATGCCGATGTAGCGGTGGATGGTGACGTCGTCGCCCAGCGCTTCGCGCGCGCGGGCCTCGATCTGGCCGAAGCCCTCGTTCAGGGCCGCGATGTCGATGTGCTCGGACGCCCGCTTGAAGCGCGCCGGCGCGTGCTGGCCCACCGCCAGCGAGAACGAGCGGTGGCGGTCGCCCGTGACCGTGCCGTAGGCCGAATGCGCCGGCCCGGTGTTGGGCACGACCACCTTGCCGATGCCGGCCACCTCGGCGTACTGGTGCGCGTGCGTGGCGCCCGCGCCGCCGTAGGCCATCAGCACGAAGTCGCGCGGATCGTAGCCGGCGCGCAGCGTGACCCGGCGCAGCAGGTCCGCCATCTGGTTGTTGGCGACCTCGCGGATGCCCGCGGCCGCCTCTTCCACGCTCATGCCCAGCGGTTCGGCCACATGCTTGCGCACGGCTTCGCGCGCGGCCTCGACGTCCAGCCCCATGCGCCCGCCCAGGAAGTAGCGCGGATCGATGATGCCCAGCACCACGTCGGCGTCGGTGATGGTCGGCTCGACCCCGCCGCGGCCGTAGCACGCCGGCCCCGGCGTGGAGCCCGCGCTTTCCGGGCCCACCGTCAGGTGGCCGTCGCGCACGCGGGCGATGGAGCCCCCGCCCGCGCCGATGGCCGTGACCTTGATCGACGGCAGCGCCACGTGGAAGCGGCCGACTTCGCGCACGGTTTCCAACAGCGGCTGGCCGTCCACGATCAGGCCCACGTCGAAGCTGGTGCCGCCCATGTCGGCCGTCAGCACGTTGCGGTAGCCCAGCAGGTCGCCCAGCTTCTGCGAGGCCAGCACGCCGCCCGCCGGACCCGAGGTCAGCAGGTTGGCGGCCTGGAACGCGGCCTCGGCCGCCGGCAGCACGCCGCCGCCCGATTCCATGATGGAGATCGGCCCCTGGAAGCCGAAGCGCCGGATCGTTCCTTCCAGCCCGTTGATGTAGCGATGGATGACCGGGCCCAGGTAGGCGTTGATCGACGTGGTCGAGGTGCGCTCGTATTCGCCGATGATGGGCACCAGCAGCGAGGACGTCGTCACGAACAGCCCCGGCGCCTCTTCTTCCACCAGCTCGGCCAGGCGCTGCTCGTGCGCCGGATTGCGGAACGACCACAGCAGGCTGATGGCGATGGCTTCGACCCCCGCGTCGCGCAGCTCGCGTATGGCCTGCCGCGCCGCCGCCTCGTCCAGCGGCACGATGACGTCGCCCTTGTAGTCCACGCGCTCGGCCACGCCCTTGATCAGCTCCAGCGGCACGATGGGCTCGGGCACGCGGCGCTTCGAGAAATGCGAGATCTCGTGCGTGGGCATGCCGATCCAGCCACCCATGGCGCGCTGGATACGCAGCGTGTCTTCGAAGCCGCGCGTGGTCAGGAGCCCCGTCTTCGCGCCCTTGCGTTCGATGAACGCGTTGGTCGCGGCAGTGGTGCCGTGCGAGAAGTATTTCAGTTCGGCCACCAGCCGGTCGGCCGGAATGCCCAGTTCCTCGGCCGCCAGTTTCATGGCGTCCAGCACGCCGCGCGTGCGGTCGTCGGGCGTGGTCAGTGCCTTGAAGATGCGCACGTCGCCGTCGTCGGACAGAAGAACGAGGTCGGTGAACGTCCCTCCGATATCCGTACCTATGTAAGACACGAGTCTTTCCTCCAGATGCCGCCCCACGGGCGATCGTTCCCCGGCACACGGCCGCCACGCGGCTGTGTCCGAATCTGGCGCTATTAAAACCCGAAAAACATTCTATGTATAGAACTATAGAATTTTAAAAGACTAGGTAATTACCCTTTTATAGCCGCACGCGGGCGCCTGTCGACGCCCGCGCGGGCTCACTCCTTCTTCAGCAGGGACTTCAGCCGGTCCAGCCTTTCCTTGGCGCTGAGCCCCGGCGTGGCATCGGCCACCCGGTCGTCTTCCAGCCCCATTTCCTTGATGAAGCGCGAAGGCTCGCGCGCGATGTCCTCGCGGCCGCGCTTGCGCTTCTTGCACCAGGTGACGTTCAGCGTGCGCCGCGCGCGCGTGATGCCGACGTACATCAGGCGGCGTTCTTCCTGCACGCGGGCTTCCAGCGATTCGGCGGCCTTGGCGGGGTCGCCTTCCTCGTCGTCCTTGCCCAGGTGGGGCAGCAGCCCTTCCTCGGTGCCGATCAGGAACACGTGCGGATACTCCAGGCCCTTGGAGGCGTGCAGCGTGGACATGCGCACCAGGTCGGGATCCTCGTCGTCGCTTTTCTCGAGCATGGTGATGAGCGCGATGTGCTGGACCAGGTCCATCAGGCTCATCTTGTCTTCCTCGGCCTTGCGCTTGAGCCAGCCCAGGAGGTCCAGCACGGTCTGCCAGCGGTTCTGCGCGCCGCGCTCGTCGAAGTGGTCGTACAGGTAGCGCTCGTACTGGATGGCGCGCACCAGGTCGTCCAGGATCTCGGAAGCACTCTCGCCCGACGGGGCGGCGTCGCCCTTGGCCGCGCCGGCGCGCCACTGCATGCGGTTGATGAACTCGCAGAATTCGCGCAGCGGCCCGAGCTGGCGCGGTTGCAGGCGCTGCTCCAGGCCCGTCTCGAACACGGCGGCGAACAGCGGGATCTCACGTTCGCCCGCGTAGGTGCCCAGCACTTCCAGGGTCGACTGCCCCACGCCGCGCTTGGGCGTGGTGATGGCGCGGATGAAGGCCGGATCGTCCTCGTCGTTGGCGATCAGGCGCAGGTAGGCCATGATGTCGCGCACCTCGGCCTTGTCGAAGAAGCTCTGTCCGCCCGACACCATGTACGGGATCTTCAGGTTGCGCAGCGCCTGTTCGAGTATGCGGGCCTGGTGGTTGCTGCGATAGAGGATGGCGAAGTCGCGCCAGTCGGCCTTCAGCTCGAAGCGCGCGGCGGAGATGCGCATGGCCACGGATTCGGCCTCGGCCTCTTCGTCGTCCATGGGGATGACGCCGATCGGATCGCCCACGCCCAGGTCGGACCACAGCTTCTTGTCGAACAGCTTGGGGTTGTGCCCGATGACGTTGTTGGCCGCCGCCAGGATGCGCTGCATGGAACGGTAGTTCTGTTCGAGCTTGATGACGCGCAGGTTGGGATAATCGGTGGTGAGCTTGGCCAGGTTCTCGATGGTCGCGCCGCGCCAGGCGTAGATGGCCTGGTCGTCGTCGCCCACCGCGGTCAGCATCGCACGCGGCCCGGTCAGCAGTTGCACCAGCCGGTACTGGCAGGCGTTGGTGTCCTGGTATTCGTCCACCAGCAGGTAGCGGATGCGTGACTGCCAGCGCTCGCGCGCCTCGTGGTCGGACTCCAGCAGCCGGGCCGGCAGGCGGATCAGGTCGTCGAAATCGACGGACTGGTAGGAGCGCAGGGTCGCGTTGTAGCTGCGGTAGACGCGCGCGGCATCGCGCTCGCTGTCGGTCGAGGCCAGGCGCTCGGCCTGGTCCGGTTCGACCAGGGCGTTCTTCCAGAGCGAGATGGCGTTCTGCACGCCGCGGATCAGGCCCTTGTCGGTCGTGGCGACCAGTTCCTGCACGATGCCCATGGCGTCGTCCGCCGCCAGGATGGAGAACTGCGGCTTGAGCCCGACCTGCTTGGCTTCCTCGCGCAACATCTTCACACCCAGCGAGTGGAAGGTGCTGATGGTCAGGCCCTTGATGGCATTGGGCGGGGCGACGGAGCCGACCCGCTCGGCCATTTCGCGCGCGGCCTTGTTGGTGAAGGTGAGCGCCGCCACGTTGCGCGCCGAATAGCCGCAGTCGCGCAGCAGATAGGCGATTTTCTGCGTGATGACGCGGGTCTTGCCGCTGCCCGCCCCGGCCAGCACCAGGCAGGGGCCGTCCAGGTAACGCACGGCCTCGCGCTGCGCCGGGTTCATGCCGGCGTCGAGCGGCGGCAGCGCGGCCGATGCGCGCCCGTCGGGCTTGTTCAGCCGCGAGTCGGCGCGGTCCATGGCACGGGTCGCGGCGGAAGGGGAAGAGGCAGTCATACGGAAGCTTGGCAATCGATGGCGCGCGGCGGGCGGCCGCGCGGACGGTAATCGGAGGCAGGCGTGGACGGCGGCCGGCGATCGCGCATCAGATCTCCAGCGGATCGACCTCGAGGTGCCAGCGCACCCGGGCGGTCGCCGCCAGGCCGGGCAGCACGCCGGCCCAGGCCCGCAGGAACCCCTGCAGCGCGGGACGGCTGTCGCTTTCCACCAGCAACTGGGCGCGTTCGACATTGGCCACGCGAACCACGCGCAGCGGTACGGGATCATAGAGCGTAATGCGCGACATATCCGCGACCTGGGACGAATCGGTCCCATCCGTCCAGGCCCGGGCCTGCGCCAGGAAGGCCTGGGCCTGGGCCAGTTCGCGCGCCTCGGCGGTCAGCAGGGCCTGGTAGGCGAACGGCGGCAGGCCCGCCGACTCGCGCTCGCGCAGCGCATAGCGCGCGAAGCCCGCGTAGTCGTGGCGCACCAGAGCCTGGTACAGCGGCTGCTCGGGATAGCCGGTCTGGATGTAGACCTCGGCGGGCGTGCCGGCGCGTCCGGCGCGGCCCGCCACCTGCATCAATTGCGCGAACAGGCGCTCGGGCGCGCGGAAGTCGTGCGAGAACAGCATGGCGTCGGCATTGAGCACGCCGACGAAGCCCAGGTTCTGGAAGTCGTGCCCCTTGGCCACCATCTGCGTGCCGACCAGGATGTCGATGTCGCCGGCATGCATGCGGGCGAACAGTTCCTGGGCGCTGCCCTTGCGGCGCGTGCTGTCGGCATCGATGCGCGCGATGCGCGCGCCGGGGAAAAGCTCGCCCAGGTGTTCCTCCAGCCGCTGCGTGCCGCGGCCCATGGGCTGCAGGTCCTGGTTGCCGCAGTCCGGGCAGGCCGTCGGCACCCGCTGCTGCCAGCCGCAATGGTGGCAGCGCAGTTCGTGGCGCCCCGGGCCGCCCGGCACGCGCGGCGGCTGGCGATGCAGCACCATGTAGGCCGAGCAGCGCGGGCAGCCGCTGACCCAGCCGCAGGCATCGCAATGCAGCACGGGCGCGTAGCCGCGCCGGTTCAGGAAGATCAACGATTGCTCGCCCTTTTCCAGCCGCTGCGCCACGGCTTGCAGCAAGGGCGGCGCCAGGCCCTGCTGGAGCTTCACGTTGCGGGTGTCGAGCAGCCGGATGCGCGGCGGTTCGGCGGCCAGGGCCCGCTGCGGCAGGGACAGCAGCAGGTAGCGGCCGGACTGGGCATGGTGCCAGGTCTCCAGCGATGGCGTGGCCGAGCCCAGGATCACCGGCACGCCGCGGTCGCGGGCACGCCAGATCGCCAGGTCGCGGGCGGAATAGCGCAGTCCTTCCTGCTGCTTGTAGGAAGGGTCGTGCTCTTCGTCGACCACGATCAGGCCCAGATCGGGCAGCGGCGTGAACAGCGACAGCCGCGTCCCCAGCAGCACCCGGGCCTGTCCACGCACGGCCCGCAGCCAGGCCTCCAGCCGTTCGCCGTCGGCCAGCCCGCTATGCAGCACGGCCACTCCGCCCGGTCCCGCGATGGCCTCCAACCGCCGGCGGAACACCTGTTCGAGCTGCGGCGTCAGGTTGATCTCGGGCACCAGCAGCATCACCTGCCGGCCCTCGCGCAAGACGCGCTCGGCGACGCGCAGGTAGACCTCGGTCTTGCCGCTGCCGGTCACGCCATGCAGCAGCACGGGCTTGAAGCCCGACAGGCCCGACAAGGCATTCACCGCCTCCTGCTGGGAGGCGTTCAGGGTGGGCAGAGAAATCGGCGGCGCCGAGGGCGTCGATTCTGGGTTTTCAGGGATGACAACGTTTTCTTCGAAAGTAAGTGCCTGCTCCTCGCCTTCCGTCTGGCTCTTCTTGCGCCGTGTCCGTTTGGGCTTGGCCGCCCGCGCAGCCTTCGCATCCAGCCGGGCCACCGGCCCGCCCGCCGCGCGCAAGCCCTGGTAGGCCGCGGGCTTGCGCAGCGGCCCGGGCAGCGCGGGCAACATGACCTCGCCCATCGGGCGTTGATAGTAATCGGCGGCAAAAGCCGCCAACTTCAGCCAATCATCAGGGAATGGGGGCAGATCATCCAGCATCTGCACCACGTCCTTGACCTGCTCGACCGCTACCGCCGGCGTTGCCGGGGTCTCGATGACGATGCCCACCATCTCCCGCCGGCCGAAAGAAACGATCAGGCGCTGCCCCACCCGCGCACCGGCGGGGGCGCGATAGTCGAACAACCCCGCCAGCGGCACGTCCAATGCCACCCGTACCCAGGTCGCCCCCTCACCCGCGCTTGGCGGAATGACGGATAGAGGGACGGACAGGGATGTGGACAACTGGTGAACTCCAGTGAAAGACCACGGCATCATCGCCGCGGGAACTTAAAGTAAAACCTCTGAATCTTTGCTAACCCCAGCGCTTGACAGGGAATTTTTTTGCGAACCGAAAGCTGTGGATAACTTTGGGGACAACCGGCGCACAAATAAGGTAATAGGACGTAGACGAAAAGTGCTTGCTTTGGGATCTAATGATACAGATTCACTAAAACCTAAAAAAATCAACTACTTAAAGCCTACAGCCGTAGTCCCATCGAGCTTGCAAGATACGTTCCCGGCCCATGCCCGAATGTGCATAAGTCGAATCCGCATACCAGGCAATACGGGTTAGCACTGCCATCCCGCCCCCGCGTGACGGGGGCTTGTCCACAGGCCCTAGGCGCCGGCGCGCTGGCCGCGGCGGTGCTGGTGGACGGCCTCGACCAGCACCTCGACCGCCTCGGGCGGCGTGAACTGCGAGATGCCATGGCCCAGGTTGAAGACGTGGCCCGGCCCCGCGCCGTAGCTGTCCAGCGTGCGCGCCACTTCGGCCCGGATTCGGTCGGCACCGCCGAACAAGGTCATCGGATCCAGGTTGCCCTGCAAGGCGACGCGGTCCCCCACGGCGGCCCGCGCCTTGCCCAGGTTGACGGTCCAGTCCAGGCCGACGGCATCGCAGCCGGAGGCGGCGATCTCTTCCAGCCACAGCCCGCCGCCCTTGGTGAACACGATGGCCGGCACCTGCCGGCCTTCACGCTGCCGCACCAGCCCGGCCAGGACCTGCCGGGTATAGGCCAGCGAGAACTCCTGGAACAGGCCGTCGGCCAGCACGCCCCCCCAGCTGTCGAAGATCATGACCGCCTGGGCGCCCGCCTCGATCTGGGCATTCAGGTAGACGGCGACCGCCTGCGCGTTCACGCTCAGGATCCGATGCATGAGATCGGGCCGGCTGTACATCATGGTCTTGACCGTGCGGTAGTCGCTGGACCCGGCGCCTTCCACCATGTAACAGGCCAGCGTCCACGGGCTGCCGGAAAAGCCGATCAGCGGCACGCGGCCGTGCAGCTCGCGCCGGATCTGCTTGACGGCGGCGAACACGTAGTCCAGCTCGGCCATGTCGGGCACGGCCAGGTTGGCCACATCGGCCTCGGTGCGCAGCGGGCGCGCGAAGCGCGGCCCCTCGCCCGCGGCGAAGTCCAGGCCCAGGCCCATGGCGTCGGGCACGGTCAGGATGTCGGAAAACAGGATGGCCGCGTCCAGCGGAAAGCGCGCCAGCGGTTGCAGCGTGACCTCGGTCGCATAGTCGGGATTCTTGGCCAGGCCCAGGAAGGAGCCGGCGCGCGCGCGGGTGGCGTTGTACTCGGGCAGATAGCGGCCGGCCTGCCGCATCAGCCAGACCGGGGTGTATTCGGTTTCCTGGCGCGCGAGAGCCCGCAAAAAGACGTCATTCTGGAGTTTGGGCTCGGACACGGCGGACCTCGGCAAAGAGAAGCCTGGGATTTTACCTGGGTAGCACTCAAGCGAACTTCATCAGCAACAGCCCGAGCACCAGGAGCCCCATTCCGGCCCAGCCGGCGGGCCGGATACGCTGGCCGAACAGGGCCCGGCCGGCCAGCGCGGTGGCCAGGATACCCAGCGCGCCCCAGGCGGCGTAGGCCACCGACAGCTCGATGCCCTGCACCGCCACGTACAGGCAGGCGAAGGCGCCGAACACCAGGGCGATGGACAGCGCCCCGTACAGCTTGCGGGTGAAGCCCCGCGACAGTTTCAGGAAAATGTTGGCCGCCACTTCCAGGCCCGCCGCGACCAGCAGCATGACCCCGTGGAACCAGGTGAAGGAATCCAGCATGGCGCCCCCTTACCGCGGGGCGGCAAGCGCGGGAACGGTGTCTTCGTCCGCGGCCGGCGTCATGCCGCGCTTGATGAGCAGGATGCCGCCCAGCACGGCGGCGATGCCGGCCGCCTTGGCGGGGCCGATGCTTTCACCGAACCAGGCCAGGCTGACCAGCGTGATCGCCACCAGCCCCACGCCTTCCCAGACGGCGTAGGCCAGGCCCACCGGCACGCGGGTCACGGCCAGCGACAGCGCGTAGTACGACGCGCCCAACAGGACGAACATCGCGGCGAGGCCGCCCAGGTGTCCGTGGATACTGCTCCATTTCATGAAGCTGGTGCCCGCCACCTCGGCAACGATGGCGATGGCAAGAAAAAACCAATGTCGCATGATGCGCTCCTCGTTTTCATGGCTGCATTGCGGAATTGTTACCTTGCGAGCAACAATATTCCGGCCATGATCACGAAGGGCAGCAGCACCTTGGCGGCGGCCACGAGAACCTCGGCCGGGCGGAACGCGAACGCGGGGCTCGGCATCGCCGGCGGGGCCGCAGGGGTAAGTCGATGGGTAATGGGCGTATTCATGATGCGCTTCCTTGAGTTGACGAGCGCGAGCAGCCATGCGGCTGGCGCGGCGGTCGTGCGTGATGGCGAAGTCTGGTTGCGTGCACGGCGGCACGGGCGTCCGGACGACGCTAACGATCCGGTGCGGGGAGGATCGAGGAAGCGCGGAAGACACGGGCAGGATGGCTGCGGAGAACCGGCCGGGCACCATGCGTGGCATGGACGGCGATTCGGGCATATCCTGCGGCGAACGTGGCAGGGCGCCTTGCGATCGGTCCGCGGAACAGCGGGCAGAACATGGGGTCGCTCCCTATGAAAAAGGATACTGATTGCGTATTCCAGTATAGGGCGTCATTGCTTCGATGCCTTGATCACATTGTTATCTATACTTGAACAATGGACCGCCTGACCCCGATACGCGCCTTCCTGGCCGTGGCCGACACCGGCAGCTTCACCGGCGCCGCGCGCAAGCTCGGCGTTTCGCGCTCGGCCATCACCGGCCACATCCAGGAACTGGAACGGCACCTGGGCACCCAGTTGCTCAATCGCACCACCCGGCGCGTCTGGCTCACGCGCGAAGGCCGGCGCTACGCCGAGCGCGCCGGCATGCTGCTCGAGGGGCTGGCCGAGCTGGATGCGGAGATCCAGACCCGCAGCGGCCGCGCCGAAGGCCACCTGCATGTGGAAATGGCCGAATCGGTCGCCAACGCGCGCGTCATCCCGCGCCTGCCGGAGTTCGTCCAGGCGTATCCCGATATCTCGCTGCGCATCTCGCTGAACGAAGGCGTGGTCGATCCCACCGTCTCGGGCGCCGACATCGGCCTGCGCGTGGGTCCCCTGCGCGATTCGCCCTTGCGCTTCAAACTGCTGGGCCGAGGCAACTACATCATGGCGGCCAGCCCCGCCTATCTGAAGCTGTACCACGCGCCGCGCCACCCGGACGAACTGCGCCGGCACCGGCTGATCGAGTTCTGGGACCCGGACACCGGCCGCCCCTACGACTGGCAACTGGTCAAGGGCAAGCAGACCGTGAGCGTGGCCGCCGAGGGCCGCCTGATCGTGGACAACACCCGCGCGGGCCTGACCTGCGCGCTGGCGGGGTTGGGCATCTACGAAGACCTGGACTTCCTGCTGGCGCAGTCGCTGGCGGAAAAACGCCTGGTGCAGGTGCTGCCCGACTGGAAGCGCCCCGGCCCGCCCATCGCGGTGCTGTACACGGCGCGCCGCCCGGTGCCGCCGCACATCAAGGCCTTCGTGGATTTCCTGGTGTCGGTGTTCGGGCCGGGGCGCGGCTGAGGCGCGCCGGCGCCACGGATCATTCCGGCACCAGGCCGATCTTCCGGGCCACCGCCTGCCACTGGACGAGATCGCTGCGCACGGTGGCGCCGAACTCCGCCGGCCCTTCGGGCAGGATCTCGAAACCGGACGCCACCAGGCCCGGGCGCACGCCCGGCTTGTCCAGCGCGCGCCGGATCGAGGCCGCCAGCTTGTCGATCACGGCCGGCGGCGTGCCGGCGGTGGTCATCACCCCGCCCCAGATGGTGGCCGAATAGGTGGGAAAGCCCGACTCCTGAACGGTCGGCACGTCCTTGAGTAGGGACAGGCGGCGGCCTTCTGCCGTGGCGATGACACGCACCCGCCCGCTCTGGATGAACGGCAGCGCCGAGATGATGGACGCGAACATGACCTGCACCTGGCCCGCGATGAGGTCCGTGAGCGCCTGGCTCGCGCCCTTGTAGGGAACGTGGACCATCCGGATGCCGGAGACCTGCTTGAACAGCTCGGCCGCCATGTGGTGGGGTGTGCCGCTGCCCGGAGACGCATAGTTGAGGCGGTCGGGATGTTCGTCCGCGTAGGCCACGAGCTCGCGCATGTTCTTCACCGGCAAGGCATTGTTGACCACGATGACGATGGGCTGGTTGGCGATGCGCATGACGGGGGCCAGGTCGCGGGCCACGTCGAAGGGGATGCTGCGCAGCACGAACGGGTTGATGGTCAGCGTGTTCGTGGCAAGCAGCAGCGTATGGCCGTCCGGCGCGGCCTTGGCCACGAGGTCGGCGCCGATGTTGCCGCCGGCCCCCGGCTTGTTGTCGACGATGATGGGCTGGCCGAGGATGTCCGCCAGCGGCTGCGCGATGTCGCGCGCCAGCACGTCGTTGCCCCCGCCCGCCGTGAACGGCACGACGAAGCGCATCTGCCGGGCGGGATACGCATTGCCCTGCGCCCGGGCACCGCTCGGCATTCCCCATGCCATCGCGGGCAGCGCGGCCAGGAGGGCACGCCTGTTGTGATCCATAGCTGTCTCCTCTCGGACGGGACGATCGTTTTTTAGTCCCAAAATATGGAATATAGTGACACTTAAATCCGATTTTTTCTATTTGTTTTTTCGTATTTTGGGATTTTTACGAAACAAGGGACGAAAAACGCCGCCGCCCCGGATGCAGGCGGGTCCGGCCCGAGGGGTCAGTCCGCCCCGGTCCGGGGGTCCGCGATCTGGCGTATGCCGGCTTTCAGGGATTGCAGCAGGCCGTCCTTGTCCAGCACCTCGTACCGCTCGGTGCGAAACACCATGACGAGGCCGGCGGGCATGTTCAGGGGATCCTGCTCGATGGGCGCCGCCACGCCCACGTTGCCCTGGTCGAGCTCGCTGAAGGACACCGCGTGGCCCGCCCGCTTGACGGCGGCCAGCGAGGTCCGGAATGCTTCCCACGATTCGCCCAGGCCGGCCTGGGCGATGGCCTGCGCGTGCGCGCCATAGAGCCGCTTCTGGCGGGCCGGCGGCAGGCAGGCCAGCAGCACTTTGGAGCCCGCGCCCCGGAACAGCGGCATCTCCCGGCCCCGGCCGTAGCTCATGACGAGCTCCTGGTCGCCGCTTTCGCGGTGCGTGACCACGACCCGGTCCTCGTAGAAGACGGTCAGCAGCACGTCGCATTCGTACCGCTTGCGCAAGCCCTGCATGACCGGCAGGCTGGCCATCAGGATCGGATCGCGCTGGCGGATGCAGTAGTCGAGCTGGATGATGCGCGGCCCCAGCGCATACCCGCCCGCCGCGCGCGTCAGGAAGCCCGCGTCGCACAGTTCCTTCACGTAGCGGTACGCGGTGCCGCGGCTGTAGCCGAGGGTCGACATGATCTCCTCCGCGGTCAGGACGGCATGTTCCGACGAGAAGGCGTCGAAAACGGCGAGCATACGTTTGAGGCTGGACATGTCCGCGGATCCGGAGCGGTGGGGGATTGCGGAATGCTACCGCATGCCATCGGCGGCAAGCTGATGATGGCCCGGCAGCACCTGCACCGGCGCGCGCTGCCCCTGGGCTGCCGCGGCCAGGCGCTGGTCCAGCGCCAGCGCGCGCTTGTCGGCGGGCAGCCACTGGCGCTCGTGTCCCCACAGGCTGGCGCCGTGCATGAGTTCGCAGGGCTGCCAGTCGCCGCCCACGCTGCGCCCGCCCCAGCCGTATTCGATCATCAGCGGAGACGGCGTGCGGACGTAGAACGAAGTCATGAAGTCGTTGATGTGCCGGCCGAGCGTCACCGCCACACGGTCCTGCTCGCACGAGGCGATGTCGTAGCCCTGCCCCACGTCGTCCAGCGAACACAGCTCCACCATCAGGTGATGGATGCCGTCGGTGTCGGCTTCGATCAGCGCCAGGCTGTGATGGCGCGAATTCAGATGGAAGAAGAAGGCCTTGAAGGGTTCCCGCATGTAGTCGCTCAGGCGGAATCCCAGCAGGTCGCGATAGAACGGCACCAGCGCATCCACGTTGCGCGCGTTCAACACCACGTGCCCCAGGCCCAGCGGGCCCGTGCGAAAGCCCGATATCGCCCTGCCCGGGCGAAACGGGCCGCTGCCCCGGGCGGCGCCGTGAAAGACCTCCAGCCGGTTGCCCGCGGGATCGGACAGGGACAGCAGCCCGGCCACTTCCCTGCGCCGCGCCAGCGCGTCCGGCTCGCGGACGAACGGCACCCGCGCGCGCTCCAGGCGGGCACCCAGCGCGTCCAGCGCCGCCCCGTCGGCGACTTCCCAGCCGAAGAAATGCGGCTGCGCGGCGTCCGCGTCGAGCAGCAGGCGCTGGCGCCGGTCGTCCATGCGCAGCGCCAGGGTGTGGCGGCTCTTGTCGCCGATCTGCATGCCCAGCAGCCGTTGGGCGAAATCTTCCCACTCCGACAGCCGGGAAGTGCCCAGGCCCACGTATCCCAGAGATTGCAGCATCGCGCCGCTCCGATTCTTCAAAATCCCATAATACGTGAAAATCAAATCAATAAATTGGAAATTTTTTGCTCAACTCAACATCTGTACTGTATATTGAGAAAAAACGAAATCAGGAGCAGTCGATGGAGACACCTTCCGCCGCGGACGCGCGCCCGCCTGAAGTCGGCAGCAGCCTGCCGACCTGCGGCTTCCGGACCAACTACCATGACGCCGGCAACGGGCCGGGCGTCCTGCTGATACACGGATCGGGTCCCGGCGTGACGGCCTGGGCCAACTGGCGCCTGACCATCCCCGTCCTGGCGCGCCAGGCGCGCGTCGTCGCCCCCGACATGGTCGGCTTCGGCTACACGGAATCGCCGCCCGGGGTCCGGTACCACTGGTCTACCTGGGTGGACCAGCTCACCGCGCTGCTGGACGCGCTCAAGCTGGAACGGGTTTCGGTGGTGGGCAACTCGTTCGGCGGCGCCCTGGCGCTCAAGCTGGCCGCCCGGCATCCCGGCCGCGTCGACCGCCTGGTGCTGATGGGACCCGTGGGCCTGCGGTTTCCCATCACCGACGGACTGGAGAAAGTGTGGGGATACCAGCCCTCGCCCGCCGCGATGCGGGAACTGCTGGACGTCTTCGTCCACGATCCGTCCTTCATCGACGACGACCTGGTGGCCATGCGCTACCGGGCCAGCATCCGCGACGACGTGCAGGCCCGGTTCGGCAGCATGTTCCCGCCTCCCCGGCAGCGGATCCTGGACGACATGGCCACGGACGAAGCCGTCCTGCGCGCCATCCCGCACGAGACGCTCATCATCCACGGACGCGGCGACAAGGTCATCCCGGTCGAGGCCTCGCGCCGGCTGGCCCAGGCCATGCCGCGGGCGCGCCTGGCCGAGATCGACCGCTGCGGCCACTGGGTGCAGATCGAACAGCCGGCGGCGTTCACCGCGCTGGTCGGGGAATTCCTGGCGCCACGCTGAAAGGAGACACCATGCGCAAACAGGATCTGCTGGGCCGCTGGGCCCTCAGGCAATGGACGCAGGCCTATGACGACGGCCGCGTGACCCACCCCATGGGGCAGGCCCCCCGGGGCTTCATCCAATATGACGACGACCGCATGTTCTGCATGATCGAGCGGACGGACCGCCTGTCTTTCGCCACCGGCGGCCAGTGGAACGCCAGCGCCGAGGAAAAGGCGCGCGCCTACGAGAGCTTCATGAGCTATGCCGGCACCTACGAACTGGCCGGGAACGAAGTCCGGCAGCACGTCGACATGAGCCTGTTCCCGAACTGGGAAGGCGGCGTGCAGCGCCGCAAGGCGGCGATCGTCGACGGCCTGCTGCACCTGTCCGCGCGGCTGGAGGACGGCACGCCCGAGGCCCGCACCGCCAGCCTGGTGTGGGAACGCGCCGGCCGCGCCATCACTTCCTGAAGGACCCTTCATGAAAGACATTGCCAGCCTGATCCGCGACGCATCGGTCCACAGCAGCCTGTACGCCGACCCGGCCATCTTCGACCACGAGATGGAGACCATCTTCGGCCAGGGATGGGTCTATGTCGGCCACGTCTCCGAGATTCCGCGGCGGGGCGACTATGTACGGCGCACCATGGGACTCGAACCCGTGCTGCTGATCCGGGGCGCCGACGGCATCCACGTCGTGGCCAACCGCTGCGCCCATCGCGGCAACCTGCTCTGCCAGCCCGAGCGCGGCAACCGCCGCACGCTGGCCTGCCAGTACCACGGCTGGATCTTCTCGCCCGACGGCGCGCTGCTCGACATGCCGCTCTCCAGTATCGAGCCGGATGAATCGCTGCACCTGAAGCGCGCGCGCGTCGACAGCTACAACGGTTTCGTCTTCGCGACGTTCAACCCTTCACCCATCCCCCTGCTGGAGCATCTCGGCCATGCCGCGCGCGCGCTGGACCGGCAGGTGGACCTGTCGCCCGAAGGCGAGATCGAACTGCGCGGCCCGTGGATCAAGCACCTGTTCCGCGCCAACTGGAAGATGCTGTCCGAGAACGAGGCCGACGGCTATCACGTGGGCTTCGTGCACGACTCCTTCACGAAAAGCGTGGGCACCCCCGGCAAGTACGGCAACATCCTGTCCGGCGAAGAGGACCGCATCACGGCGGTGGTCCGCTACCTGGGCAACGGCCACACCGAACTCGACTATGGCCCGACCTACGACCGGCCCATGACCTGGCTGGGCGTGGACGAGACGCGCTATCCGGACTACACGCGCGACATGGTCGGCCGGCACGGCGAATCGGCCGCGCGGGAAATCATGCGGGCCGGGCCGCCCCACACCTTCATCTTCCCCAACCTGTTCCTGGCCGAGACCTGTCTGGTCATGATCCAGCCCCTGGGCGTGGACGAGACCGTCAACTGGCACACCCCGCTCTACCTGAAAGGCGCGCCCGAGGAACTGAACCGGCGCATCATGCGCCAGGGCGAGGTCGCCCTGGGGCCGTCGTCGTTCCTGACGGCCGACGACGCCATCATCGCGGAACGCCAGTGGCGCGCGCTGAAGGGTTCGCCGGCCTGGCTGGACCTGAGCCGGGGCCAGTCCCGCGAAACGACGACCGACGGCGGCGTGGTGGTGTCCCACTACACCGACGAGACTCCCAACCGGGGCTTCTGGCGATGCTACCGGGACACCATGGCGCAAACCGCCCAGCCGACGCTCTAGAAGGACATGCCATGCAGACCCCCTTGTTGCCGATCGACGAACACCGGATGCTGGAGCGCTTCGTCCACGAGGAAGCCCGGTTGGCGGACGAATCACGCTTCGACGAATGGGAGGCGCTGTGGGACGAGAACGTCCGCTACTGGGTACCCGTCGTCATCGACGGCCAGGAGCCGGATCCGGACCGCGACGTCTCCATCATCAACGACAACCGCTCCCGGCTGGCGACCCGCCTGCGGCAACTGCGCACCGGCACGCGGCACAGCCAGGCGCCGCGCTCCATCCTGCGCAGGATGCTGTCCAACCTGACGGCCGACAAGGACGGCAACGGCGACTATCGCGTGGCGGCCAACTTCGCCATCTACGAGTACCAGGTGCAGTCGGTCAACCAGTTGAACGTCTGGCCGGGCCGGGTCGAATATGGCCTGCGGCAGGTGGACGGCCAGCTCAGGATGTTCCTGAAGAAGGTGTCACTGGTCCACGCGTCGGGCCCGCTGCCCAGCCTTTCCTTCCTGATCTGACCATGGCCCGCGCTCCGCTCTCGGCCATCGTCGGCCTGGGCTTCAGCCCCCTTTCCCGCGAGCCCGCCGGCTCCGTGCGCGCGCTGGCGGCCGCCGCCGTACGGGCCGCCATGGCGGACGCCGGCGTCGGCCCGGACCAGGTGGACGGCCTGCTGCTGAATCCCAGCGCCCTGGCCGATCCCGGCGTCCTGCCGCCCAAGGTGCAGGACGACATGGGCCTGCGCACGCTGGGGATGCTTACCACGATCGAGGCGAAGGGCTCGTCGGTCCTCCAGATGGTGCAGTACGCCACGGCAGCCATCCACAGCGGCCTGGCGTCGGTGGTTGCCTGCGTGTTCGCCGACGCACCCATCGGCCCGGCGCGCGGCGGCGGGGTCTCCTTCAGCAACGAAGGCTCGCTGACCGGCATCGCCGGATGGGACGCCTCGTACGGCCTGTTCGGTCCGGTCGGCTCCTATGCGCTGGCCGCAAGTCGATACATGGCCCTGCATGGCGCCGGCCCCGATCACCTGGGCGCTTACGTCCTGGCCTGCCGCCAGTGGGCCGCGGGCAATCCCCTCGCCTTCCAGCGCACGCCCCTCACGCTGGCCCAGTACCACGCCTCGCGCATGATCGTCGAACCCTTCCACGTGCTGGACTGCGCCTACCCGGTCAACGGCGCGGCGGCCGTCATCGTGGCCGGCATCGACCGCGCCGCCGACGCCGGCCGGCGGCCCGTGTACGTCCACGGCATGGGACAGGGCCACGCCAGCGCCGACACGCCGCAGGGGCCGCACGACCTGGCCACCGCCGGACAGCTTGCCGGGCGCAAAGCCTACGCGATGGCGGGCGTCGGGCCGAAGGACGTCTCGATGTGCCAGTTCTACGATGCGTTTTCCTACTGCGCCCTGGCCGCGCTCGAGGACTACGGACTGTGCGGCCGCGGCGAGGCCGCCGGCATGGTGCTGGACGGCGCGACCGCGCCCGGCGGCACGCTGCCGGTCAACACCGGCGGCGGCCAGTTGTCCAGCTACTACCTGCAAGGCATGACCCCGCTGAGCGAGGCCGTCATCCAGTGCCGCGGCGACGGCGGCGAGCGGCAGTGCGCCGCCAACGACATCGTGCTGGTCAACGGCTCGGGCGGCCGGCTGGAGTATCACGCCGCGCTGATCCTGAGCCCCCATCGCTCGCTTGCCTAGGACCCGCCATGCTGCTTGCTTCCGATCACTTCGAACGCTGCTTCCTGGACTTCATCGCCAGGCGCGAACTGCGCGTGCCGCGCCTGCGCGGCAGCGGCGAGATCCTGGGCTACGCGTCGCACGGCTACGGCGCGAACCCGGACGACATCGAATGGATACCCGCCAGCGGCAGGGCGACGCTCCACTCCTATGCCGTCTACCGGCAGCAGTACCACCCGGACTTCCCGCCTCCCTACAACGTCGCGCACGTCGCACTGGCGGAAGGCCCGCGCCTGGTCAGCCGGATCGCCACCGACGACGGCACGCCCCTCGCGATCGGCATGCCGCTGCGCGCACGCTTCGATCCGGCCGGACGCCTGGAGTTCGTTCCCGACCCCACCCCGGCGGCATGACCGCCCCACTACGGAATCCCCGCGCATGACCGAGCCTTCGCCTGACACCTGTCCGCCCCCTTCCCGCGCCGCCGGCGCGCTGGACGGCGTGCGCATCCTGGACCTGAGCCGCGTGCTGGGCGGCCCCTACTGCACGATGATCCTGGGCGACCACGGCGCGGAGATCATCAAGGTGGAACCGCCGCAGGGCGACGACACGCGCGGCTGGGGCCCGCCCTTTGCCGGCACGGACGCCGAACGCGGAGACGCCAGCTATTTCATCGGCGTCAATCGCAACAAGCGGTCGATGGTGCTGGACCTGTCGCGCGAATCGGGGCGGGCCGTGCTGATGCGCCTGCTGGAAGATGCCGACGTCCTGGTCGAGAACTTCAAGCCCGGCACCATGGAAGCGTGGGGCCTGGGCTATGAACGCGATCTCGCCCCGCGCTTTCCGCGCCTGATCCATTGCCGGGTGTCCGGCTTCGGCGGCCATGGGCCCCTGGGCAATCTGCCCGGCTACGACGCGGTGCTGCAGGCCATGAGCGGATTGATGAGCGTGAACGGCACGCCCGAGACCGGCCCGCTGCGCATCGGCACGCCCATCGTCGACCTGTCCACCGGACTCTACGCCACGATAGGCATCCTGATGGCCTTGCACGAACGCCGCCGCTCGGGCCTGGGCCAGTACGTGGACATGGCGCTGTACGACTGCGCGATGTCGCTGCTCCATCCCCACGCGGCCAACTATTTCCTGGACGGCAGCCGCCCGCGCCTGACGGGCAACACGCATCCGAACGTCACGCCGTGCGACAAATTCGCCACCCGCAGCGGCGAGATCTTCGTGGTCATCGGCACCGACCGGCAATTCCGCCGCCTGGTGGAATTGCTGGGCATACCGGACCTCGCGGCCGACCCGCGGTTCGCCACCAACAGCGACCGGTCGCGCAACCGCGCCGCGCTCTATCCCCTGCTTGCCGAGGCCCTGGCGCGGCACGACGGCGTGGCGCTGAGCCGGACCCTGCTGGCCGAAGGCCTGCCCATCGGCCCCGTCATGGGCATGGACGAGGCCCTGGGCGCGGACCATACGCACGCCCGCTCCATGGTCTATGAACGCGACGGCTACAAGGGCCTGGGCACGCCCATCAAGCTGTCGCGCACGCCCGGCGGCCTGCGCCGGACACCGCCCACGCTGGCCGAACATGCGCGGGAGATCCTGCGCGAAGCCGGCTTCACGGACGCCGACATGGACGAACTGGAACGCATCGGCGCGACAGCGCCCCGGCGCGCGCGCTGAGCCCTATTCCCTGGAGCATCGCATGACCCCACCGGACGACTGGCGCGAGGCCTGTCTTTCCAACGATCTTCCCGAGGCCGGCACGCTGGCCGTGACCCTGGCCGAGCAGGTCTTCTGTCTGTACCGGGTCGAGGGCGCCACCTACGCCACCGCCGACCGTTGCAGCCATGGCCGGGGCAGCCTGTCCGAAGGCGTCCTGGAAGCGCATACCATCGAGTGCCCGTTCCACCAGGGCTGCTTCGACATCCGCTCCGGCGCCCCCACGGCGCTGCCCTGCAATCGGCCCGTCAAGACCTACGGAACCCGCGAGGCCGACGGCGTCATCTGGCTGAACACCACCCCGCGCGACGTGGCCGGCCAGCCCTAGCGCCGCTTCATCACGCCGCCGGCCGGCACGGCGCGGCACGGTTCCGGCGGCGGTAGGGATCCGCCACGATCTCGTGCTTGCGCATCAGTTGCCAGAATGCCCGCCGGTTCTTGTGCGCCGCGCGGGCCGCCTGCGAGATGTTGCCCTGGTAGCGTTGCAGCATGTCGTCGATGTAGTGGCGTTCGAACGCGGTCACGATCCTGGCCTTGGCAGACTGGAAAGGTTCGCGCGCCGCGAGGCCGGTATCGTCGCCGTCCCATTCGGGCGCGGGTTCGTCTTCTTCGTCCCAGGGCGCATCGGCGGCTGGAGAGGTATCCGGCGCCTTGCCCGGCCCCGCCAGTTGCACCAGCCGCGTCGTGAATTCCTCCCGGCACATCGGATAGCGCATGAAATCGCCCAGCCCGAACGACAGCAGATCACGCAGGCCGGCTGCGCTCATGTCGCGCACCAGTCCCAGCACGGGGGTCTGCAAGGCGTCGCCGGCCACGGCCAGCGCGGTGCGCGTCCATCCCAGGGTGGACAGCGTGACCGGCAGCACGCAGACGTCGTAGCGCCTGAGCGCCAGGGCCTGGCGCCGCAGCGCGTCGGCGGACGCGAGCGCACCGGCCGCCGGCTTGCCCAGGTGCACGCCGTGCAGCCCGATGCGCTCGCGCGCGGGGGACCAGTCCTCCATCAGCTCGTGCATCCACCGCGCATGCTCGGGCACCATCAATACACCGCAATCGATCATTCCCTTCATCGCCCTGCCTCAGGTTGTCCCAGCCGCCAGACTAGGACCCCGCGGCCAGGGCCTCAATCCGAGGAAGCAACAAGCGCGAATATGCGTATGCAGTTGCCGGCGGCGCGGCCGTTAATACCGGCCGGACTACTCCGCCAGGTGCAGGCTTTCGACCGCCGAGGCCGCGATCTGCGCGTCGGTGAAGGGCGCGTCGACCAACTGCTTGCGCGACAGCAGCCCGACCTGGTCGTCATGATGGGGCGAAGCGGCATCGGGAGATTGGCCGTTGGCCGCCATCACCTTGGCCACGAGCTTGCCGCCGGTCCAGGTCACCGCATGCATGTAAGCCGTTCCCGCGACGATGTCGCCGTAGCCCTCGGAACCGAGCGGCGCCCCCTCCAGCGCGTTGAGTATCCCCTGGTCTCCCGATCCGCCGTGTAGCGGAACGCGGCCCGCGGCGGTGGGCCGCGCCAGCATCCGCCCCCATGCCTCGTCGCCCTTCAGGCCATGGGTGCCCAGGTCGGCAACGGTGTCGGCCAGCGCCGCGCGCACGGCGGCCTGGACCGGCGCGCTACCGGACAGGGTGCGCACGCGCAGCGGATCGGCCGCGTCGTACGGCTGGGCGTACAAGTCGTTGATGGCGCCGAGCCGGGGCCACAGTTCGCCGAACAGCAGGGCGCCGCGGCTGTCGGCGTTGTTGCGCCGGTCCCAGCGCGACAGTACGCCGCACGCCGTGGCGGCGTCGCCCGTAGCGGTGGCGCATGCATCCGCGATGCCATCCATCAGGGTTTCGGCCGCGTAGTTGCGGTTGCCGAAGACCACGTCCACGGCCTGCTCCATCGTCACCTTGCCCGCGGCCAGCATCTCGACCACCAGGCGGTGGGACATCCGGGTGCGGCCATTGGGTTCGGCATCGGGCCTGCCGAACAGGGCCGAGTAGCGATCGTGCCGCTCGCCGTGGATGGACAGGCTGTAGCTGTCGTTGGCGTTGTAGGCCACGCCCCGCGTGGCCAGCGCGGGAATCCGCTCCGGCGGTGCCAGCCGCGGGCGGCCCAGCTCGTCGCGCAGCAGGCATGCGCCGCGCGAACCGTCCAGCGCGGCGGGTACGCGGCCCGATGGCGTGGCCTCGACGGCGCAGGCGGCCAGGCCGGCGTCGTCGATGTCCAGGATGGGGCCCGATTCGATGAACAAGGCATTGCCCGCGCTGTCGCCCGCCACGAGGTGGGCGGCGATGCCGCGATGCCCCGTCACGGCGCGCTGGAAATCGGCCATGCTGCGGGCCTGGGCGACGAGCAGCATCTGGTCCAGGCCGCGCGCGTCGCCCGCGGCGGCATCGGTGATGGCATACCATCCGGCGGGCCGGCCGGGCGCGGCGGGCAGCCGATACAGCGGCCCCAGCGCGGTGTACGGCACCGCATAGGCCTGGGTCCGCGTGGACCCATCGGCCTGCCGGACTCCGATCTCGACCACGCGCCGCTCGATGGCGCGGGACACGCCGTCGACCACGTAGGCGGGGCTCGCGCCGGGCCGCAGGTCGAGCCGCAGCGGCAGTCCGTAGGTCACCGTGGAAGGCGCCTCGATGCTCCACGCGACCGCATCGTTGAAGCCCGACAAAGGCAGCGGCACGCCCAGGAAGTCCGCGCCCATGACGTCCAGCTCACCGGGAATGGTCAGATGCATCTGGTGCATCAGCAGCCAGTGGTCCTGCCAGTACGTGTGCGGATTGGCCACCACGATGGCGGCGCCCGTGCCGGTAGCGTCGGCGCCATAGACCCAGGTATTGCTGGCCATGCCCAGGCGGGGCCGCGCGGGCGCGGCGGCGGCCCGCTCCGGCTGGTCCAGGTCGTCCCATAGCGAGGTCGACGCGAAAGGCGCCGCCAGGAAGGTCCGGTTCAAGGTGCCGATCTGCATGACGGCGCGCAGCACGTCGGTGGCAACCATCGTCGGCGGCCGCAGGTCGGCGCACGCGGCCGGCGCCGCATGGTCGCGGACGTAGCGGTTGAAGCCCGCGGCATAGCCCTCGGCCAGCGCGCGGGCCTGCGGCGACAGCGCCTGCCACGCCGCGTCCACGTCGTCTGCCGACAACTGCATGCGATAGAACAGGTCGCTGTCGAGATTGGCCAGCGGCAGGAAGCCCACCAGCGCCTTGCCGTCCGCGCCGAAGCGGGCCGACCGCTCGCCGCGCAGGGTGACGACGCGGTCGGACAATGCGCACAACTGGTCGCGCGCCACGGCATAGCCATAGCCATACCCGAGGCCGCCATGGTCGTTCGCCTTGACGTGCGGCACGCCGTACGTCGTCCAGCGCACCTGCGCATCGAACCGGGCCGCGGGCGGAGCCGGCGGCGCATCGTCCCCGCCCCCGCATCCGGCGACCAGACATGCGGCCACGCCGGCCCGCACCCACCGCGCCGGCGTCATGGCCGCCTTCCCTGCTTGCGGGCGATGACCTGCATCTCGACGTGCGCGCCGGGATAGGCGATGCCCGCGATCATGGCCGTGCCCGTGGGCTTGCAGGGCAGGTCGTCGGCCAGCACGCCGATGACCGGCTGGACGTGGGCCATGGCATCGATGATCAGCGTGTAGTTGACGATGTCCTCGAGCCGCGCGCCCGCCGCCTCCAGGTAGGACGCGATATTGCGCAGCATGAGGCGCGTCTGCTCCTCGACCGTCGGCGCCAGCTTCTGCGCGGTGTAGTCCATGCCTATGGTGCCCGACACGAAGACCCAGTCGTCGTCGAACATGGCGCGGCTATAGGGGGCGCGCGGGAAAGGCAGGGGAAAGTCCGCGATCTGCATGGTGGCTTGCTCCGTGGATGCCGTGATTGCTTAGTCGAGCTTGAAACCCAGCTTGCGAATGATGGGACCGTAGCGGTCCAGGTCGGTCGAGATCTGCCGCCGCAGGGTCTCGGGATCGTTGCGCGGCGCCGGCTCGAAGCCGAACGCCAGCAGCTTGTCGACCACGTCGGGCTGCCTGACCGCCCATTCCACCGCTCCGGCCACGCGCTGCGCGATGCCGGCGGGCAGGCCCGAGGGCCCGACGATGGCGAACCAGACCGACATATCGATGCCCTTGAACCCCAGTTCATCGAGCGTGGGCACATCGGGCAGGCCCGAGAAGCGCCGCGCCGAACTTACCGCCAGGAAGCGCGCGCGACCGGACTTCACGAACTGCGCATAGGGCGCGATCCCGTCGAAGGCCGCATCGACGGTGCCCGCCATCAGCGCCTGCGCCACTTCCGCGCTGCCCTTGAACGGCACGCGCCTGGCCTGCGTGCCGGCCGCATCGTTGAACGTGTCCACCAGGATCTGCGAGACGATGGCCGCCGCGCCGATGTTCAGGTCGGCGCCGCCGGGCTTGCCGCGCTCGACCAGGTCCGCCACGCTGGCCGGGTCCTTCGGCTGGCTGCGCGCCACCACGGCGTTGGGGCCGACCACGGCCAGCGAGACCGGCGTGAAGTCCTTCTTCGGATCGTAGGGAAGCTTCTCGTACAGCGCCGGATTGAGCACGAAGGTCTGGTCGATGGACCACAGCAGCGTGTAGCCGTCGGGCGGCGCGCGCAGCACTTCCTGCACGCCGATCAGCGTATTGCCGCCGGCCTTGTTCTCGACGATGATGGGCTGCCCCAGCCGCTCCTGCACCTTGAGCGCGATCAGGCGGGCCGCGACGTCCGCGCCGCCGCCGGCCACGAACGGCACCACCAGCCGCACCGGACGGGTCGGCCAATCCGCCGCCGCGGCGGCGGCCGATGCCGCGAATGCGCATCCCAGCGCGAAGCAGGCCCGCAGCAGGCGGCTGACATGCCGGACGTTCATCATTACACTCCGTCGAAAAGTTGCAGTGATGCTAACGTTCCGGCCCGAGGCCATGTATGCAGATCGAAACGCAAACTGTGCCGATCCCCATCGCGGGCCCGGTGATGCGGGAAGACGACCTCAACGCCATCCTGGCTCCCTCGGCGCCGGAGCCCGCCGGCCTGACCCTGTCCGACATCCTGAGCGAATCGCGCCGCAACGTTCCCTGGCCCAGCGGCGGCCACGTCACGCGGCTGCATACGCTGCCGTGGGAAGGCGCCAGCGCCCGGTATTTCGACTTCAGCCTGGACGACCGGCTGCGGGTGCGACTGGACCCGGACAGGGAACTGCTGCTGACCTTCTTCCTGGAAGGACACGTCAGCGGGCACGTCGGCGATGAACACGGCCCCGAGCTCGACTTCCGCCTGAACCGGATGCTGCTGCGCACGCCCAACCGCAACGGCGGCTACCTCATCGACATTCCCGGCGCGAGCACCCATCGCTTCGTGCAGTTCCGGCTGCGCCGCGACCTCCTGCCGCGCTGGCTCAAGACACTGGGCGTGCGCCTCCCGGCCACCCAGCTCGACGAGATGGTGGACCGCGACGACGGCCGCATCCTGTGCAACGCCGCCGTCCCCCCGCAATTGCAAGGCTGCCTGGAACGCATACGCGGCGAACGCAGCGACCAGCCCGCCTTCGTGCCGCTCTTCCACGCGCGCGCCACCGAGCTGCTGCTGTGCGCGCTACAGGGATTCGACGACCTGCTGCGCCCCGCCCGCTCGCCTTCGGCCGATGCCGCCGCGGTGCTGGCGAGGTTGCGCATAGTCATCGCCGAGGCGCCGGCGCATCCGTGGACCATCACCGAACTGGCGCGCCGCGCCGGCTGCACGAGCGCGCGCCTCCAGCAGCACGTGCGCGACACCACCGGCCTCTCGGTCTACAACCTGCTGGTCGCCCAGCGGCTGGAGCTTGCCGCCACGCTGCTGCGCGAAACCCGCCTGGGCGTCCAGGCGGTCGCGGCCGAAGCCGGCTGGCAATGCCACTCGCGTTTCGCCGCCGTGTTCCGGGCGCACTACGGCAGCGCGCCGCGCGCGTACCGGCTGCGCCATGGCAAATCGGCGGCGAAGCCCTTCTAGCCCCGCCGGCGGCTCATATCCTGCTACAAATTCGTTGTTACTTGTCCCGCCCTGGACTCGATTCTGCGGCAAACTGCACGACTAGCAGTCTGGAGTTGGAGTCCAGCATGACCAAGCCAAGCCTACGTTCCACCGCATCGCTGATTCTCGTCACCACCGCCCTGTCCTGGGGGCTGCCGGTGCGCGCCGACGACCTGCGCGAATCCACGAGCGGCCGCGAGAGTTCCGTCGATACGTCCCCCCGCTCCTACGGCGGCAATGGCCTGCGCCTGGGCGCTCGGACGCCATCGTCCACGGGCCTGGGGGGCAGCGGCCTGCATGCCTCGCTGGACGCCTCGGCTACCGCCGGCCCGCAGGCCGGCGCCGGCAAGACCGCCACGCAGCAGCCAGCCCTGGGCACCCGCACGAAGAAGAAGGACGGGCGCTGACCGGCGCCCGCCCGAGGCGGAACTAGGCCAGCGGCGCGACGCGCTGCTCGATCGCGCCGAAAACGCTGTTGCCCGAGCGGTCGAAGTGCTCGATGCGCACCGTATCGCCGAATTTGAGGAACGAGGTCCGGGTCGCCCCTTGCCGGATGGTCTCCAGAGCGCGGCGTTCTCCCAGGCAGCCCACGCCCACGGACTCGTCCTCGTTCGATACCGTACCCAGCCCCACCAGCGTTCCCGCCTCGAAGGCGCGCGTCTGCGCGACGTGGGCGATCAGGTCGCCGTAGTGGAAGGCGACGTCGATACCGGTCTCGATGCTGCCCAGTTCCTCGCCGCGCACCCAGCATTTCATGGTGCCCGACACCAGCCCGCCCTGCCATAGCTCGCCCAACTCGTCCGGGGTCACCGCGATGGGCCCCAGGCTGGACGCCGGCTTGCCGACCAGGAAGCCGAAGGTGCGCTTAAGCTCGCCCGGGATGATGGCGCGCAGCGACACGTCGTTGAGCAGCACGAACAGGCGGATGTGCTCGCACGCGCGCCGGGCGTCCACGCCCAGCGGCACGTCGCCGGTGATGGCGGCGATCTCGGCCTCGAAATCGATGCCGTCGTCTTCCGAGGGCAGGCGCACGTCGTCGTTCCAGCCCATGAAGCCGTGCGAGATGCCCTGGTACATCAGCGGCTTCTGGAAGAAGTCGTCGGGCACCGATTCGCCGCGCGCCTGGCGGTTGCGCTGGATGTGGCTGGGATACGCCGCGCCGTCCAGGTACTGGTAGGCGCGCGGCAGCGGTGCCGCCAGCGTGCCCAGGTCCAGCGCGAAGGCGCCTGCGGCCCGGCCGGCGTTCAGATCGTCGTACAGCGCCTGCAGCCGAGGGCTGGCGCGCTCCCAGTCGTCCAGCGCCGATTGCAGCGTGGGCGCGATGCCCGCCGCGTTCACCGCCGTGGCGAGGTCGCGGCTGACCACGAGCAATGCGCCGTCGCGCCCCGCGCGTTGCGATGCCAATTTCATTCCAGCTTCTCCAAGAGTGCGGCGCGCGGCCCCTTGCCGGCGCCAGGATGATGTCCAGGTCCTAGGCGGGATTGCCGGATTGGAATCCGTCCCAGACTTCGTCGTAGTCCGGTTGCAGGTTGGACGCGGCCAGCGCCTGCGCCGTCGGGCGGTACACGTGGCGGCTCTCGAACATGAAAGCCATGGTGTCTTCCAGCCGGCGCGGCGCCAGCGCCTCGGTGCTGGCCCGCTCGAAAGTGGCGGCGTCCGGACCGTGCGGCAGCATGCAGTTGTGCAGGCTGATCCCGCCCGGCACGAAGCCTTCGGCCTTGGCGTCGTAAACGCCGCGCACCAGCCCCATCAGCTCGCTCATCACGTTGCGGTGGAACCAGGGTGGGCGGAAAGTGTCTTCCATGACCAGCCAGCGCGGCGGGAAGATCACGAAGTCGCAATTGGCGGTGCCGCCGATTTCCGACGGCGAGGTCAGCACGGTGTTGATGGACGGATCGGGATGGTCGAAGGTGATGCTGCCCACGGCCATGAAATGCGCCAGGTCGTACTTGCAGGGCGTCAGGTTGCCGTGCCAGGCCACCACGTCCAGCGGCGACGACGAACGCTCCAGTTCCCAGAAGCCTCCCAGGAATTTGCGCAGGATGCGTACCGGTCCGGTCGCGGGTTCGCAGGCGGCGACCGGCGCCAGGAAGTCGCGCGGATTGGCCAGGCCGTTGGAACCCAGCGGCCCCAGTTCGGGCAGCCTGAACGGCGCGCCGTAGTTCTCGCACAGGTAGCCCCGCGCCGCGCCGTCGGGCAGGTCGATGCGGCAATGCACGCCGCGCGGCAGCAGCAGGATCTCGCCGGGCGCGACCCGCAGGCGGCCCATCTCGGTATGGACGTCGAGCACGCCCGACTGCGGCACCACCAGCATTTCGCCATCGGCGTTCATCAGGTAGCGGTCGCGCATGGACGCATTGGCGCGATAGACGTGGACGGCGGTGCCGCTCTGGGTCTCGGCGCTGCCGTTGCCCGCCACGGTCACGATGCCGTCGACGAAGTCCGCGCCCCGCGCCGGGTCCGGCCAGGCATTCCACCGCAACCGGTTGGCCGGCGCGGCCACATCGGTGAACGGGGCGGTCAGCCAGCCCGGATGCGCGACCGCATGGGCCTTGCCATGCGCGGCGGAGGGCCGCAGCCGGTAGGTCCAGGTGCGCAGGTTCACGGCACGGGGTGCCGTGAAGGCCGTGCCCGAGATCAGTTCCGCGTACAGGCCGTGCGCCACCCGCTGCGGCGAATTGCGGCCCACGGGCAGCACGCCCGGGCTGGCCTCGGTCGCGAACTCATTGCCGAATCCGCTCTGGTACTGCGGCTCCGCCGCGACTGCCCTGTCCATCCTTGCCTGCTCCCTGTTCAGTTCGCGACGATGTTCGCCTGCTGGACGACCTTCTTCCAGCGCACGATTTCCGACTCGATCATGGTCCGCATCTGCCCCGGGCTGCTGCCGCTGGGCTCGCTGCCTATGTCGTTGACGGCCTTGCGGAACGCCGGGTCCTGGAGCATGGCGGCCAGCGCGGCGTGCAGCCGGTCGACGATGGGACCGGGCGTCTTCGCCGGCGCCGCGATGCCCAGCCACGAATACACCTGGAACCCGGGAACGGTATCGGCCGCGACGGGCGCGCCGGGTAGCAGCGGCCACGGCTTGGCACTGGTGATGGCCAGCGCGCGCATCGTGCCCGCCTTGATCTGCGGCGCGGCCACCGTGGCGGTATCCACCAGCACGTCCACGTCGCCGGCCAGCACGGCCTGCACGGGCGCCGCCCCGCCACGATACGGCACGTGCAGCATCTGGACGCCGGCCGTGGCGGCCAGCAGCTCACCGGTCAGGTGCTGGGTCGAACCCACGCCCACCGAGGAAAAGGACACCGTGCCCGGCTTGGCGCGCGCCGTCGCCAGCAGGTCGGCCAGCGTGCGCGCCGGGTTGTCGGCCTTGACGCTGACTACGAACGGAAATGCGGTCACCGTGGAGATCGGCTGGAAATCCGCGACCGGATCGTAGGGCAGCGACTTGTTCACCGCGGCCGAGACGGTATGGCCGCCGGTCAGCATCACCAGCGTGTAGCCGTCGGGCTCGGCCTTGGCCACGTAGCTGGACGCGACCACGCCGCCGGCGCCGCTCTTGATTTCCACCACTACCGGCTGGCCCAGCGCCGCCTGCAGGTGGCGGGCCACCAGCCGCGACACCGTGTCGGCGTTGCCGCCGGCGCCGAAGCCGTGGATGAGTTGTATGGGCCGCTCGGGATAGGCCGCGCCCGCCGCGCCGGCCAATACGGTCGCGAGGACCGCGCCGATGATCCGTTCGTACATGATGGGGTCTCCTCCTTGTTCTTGCGGTGCTTTCCATTGGCCGGAAATTCCCGGTCGCACCGTGAAGGGCAATATATGATTGGTCGCAGGGGTACACACCCGCATTTCCACTGAATGGACACGACTTATGGCAAGCGGCAGCACCACGGCGGAGCCGGGCAGCATCGAACGCGCAGTGCAGTTGTTGAAGCTGTTGGCCACGGCCGGCAAGCGGGGCCGGGCCCTCACGCAGTTGGCCGAGGCCACGGCGCTGCCGCATTCCACGGTACACCGGCTGCTGCGCCGCCTCATGCACGAACACCTGGTCATCCAGAAGGAGTCGGACAAGTGGTACGCGCTGGGGCCGCTGGCCTTCGAGCTGGGACTCGCGGCCATGGCCGCCTACGACCTGCGCGAACATTGCCGCGCCAGCCTGGACCGGCTGGCCGAAGAGGTCGGGGATACGGTCTATCTGTCGGTGCGCAGCGGCAGCGAGTCGGTGTGCGAGGCGCGGCATGAAGGGCCGTCGCCGATCCGGGTCAACACGCTGTCCATAGGCAGCCGCCGGCCGCTGGGGCTGGGCGCGGGCGGGCTGGCCATCCTGGCCTTCCTGCCCGACGTCGAGCGCGAGGACATCATCGCGGCCGATGGCCGGCGCATCTGCGAGGAAGGCCGCCTGACCGAGGCCGATCTGCGCGCCGCCATCGAAGCGTGCCGGCGCCAGGGCCACTCGCTGATCCGCAACCGCGTCACCCTGGGCGTCACCGCGGCCGGCGTGCCCATACGCGACACGTTGGGCCGGCCCATTGCCGCCATCAGCGTGGCCGCCATCGACGACCGCATGCGGGAAGACCGCGTGGCTTCGCTGGCCCGCCGCCTGCACGAGCACGCGCGCGAGATCGAAGGCTCGCTGCGGGGCCGCTCCGCCTGAATCCCGGGCGTCAGACCGGCACCACGCGCGCGGGCGGCGGCTCCGCCGGCTCGCCCTCGAGATGCGCGCGCAGGCGCGGCAACCCATCCGCATGATGCGCGGCAATGAAGGCGATCAGGCCTTCGCGCACCTGGCAACGCAGCTCGAACGCATTCCCCGAGTTGGCGGCGCTGATCAGGAAACGGACCTGCATGGCGCGGTCGCTGGTATCGGTGACCTGCACCGCCGCCACCCGCGTATCCCACAGCGGCGAAGCCTTGCACAGCCGTTCGAACTCCTTGCGCACGGGCTCCAGCGGCACCGAGAAGTCCAGCCAGAGGAACACCGTGCCCAGCAGCGAGGCGGTGCGGTGCGTCCAGTTCTCGAAGGGATTCTCGATGAACCATTGCAGGGGCACGATCATGCGCCGCTCGTCCCAGATGCGCACCACGACGAAGGTACCGGTGATTTCCTCGACCCGGCCCCATTCACCGTTGACGATCAGCACGTCGTCGATGCGTATCGGCTGGCTGAAGGCGATCTGTAGGCCGGCGATGAAATTCCCCAGCACCGGCCGCGCCGCGATACCGGCCACCAGGCCCGCCACCCCGGCCGAGGCCAGCAGGCTGGCGCCCAGCTGGCGCGCACCCGGCAGGGTCAGCAGCACGAATGAAAGCCCCAGCAGCAACACGATGCCATGGGCGCTGCGGGCCAGCACGCGAGTCTGCGTCAGCTTGCGGCGCGCGAGCAGGTTGTCCGCCACGTCGTAGGGGTTGAGGCGGATGGCCGTGTCGCTCACCGACTTGATGCTGCTGTTGGCCAGCCAGGTCACGCACAGGATCAGCAGGACGGTGGCGAAGTAGGACATGCCCCGGGTATGGGGCATGTCCTCCGGGGTCCCGGTCAGCACCACGCGCAGCGCCAGCAGCGCCACCACGAACTGGCTGGCGGTGCACGCGCCCACCACCACGGCATGGAGATAGGGACGTGGCGCCGTGATGCGCCGCAGGACCAGGAAGCCTATCCGGTGGATGACCAGCGCGACGACGATGGCCAGGACCATCGCGACCGCCAGTACGAACCAGGGGCGCAACGCTTCGGGCAGGAAGTCCAGGGGTAGGGAAGCCAGCATGGATGCCTCGTCTTGATCGAGTCGAGTCGGCGCCGTGCCAGCAAGTAGCATGCCCAAGCGCTACAGGCTTGCCTTCGCTTCCTGTTCGAGCAGGGTCATGAAGCGTTCGAGCAAGGGTGAGGCAGTCTCCGACCACAGCATGCCTATGGTCGTGGGAACGCCCGCGAACGACAGCGGCACCCGCCGCAGCAAGCCCTGTCCGGCGAACAGCGCGATGACCTTTTCAGACGTCGCGAACAGGCAGTCCAGGCGCCGCGCGACGTGGTAGTTGGTCAGCACGGAAGCCGATTCGAGCACGACGCGCGGCAGCGGAAGGTGTTCCTGCGCCAGCGTGTTTTCCAGCATGCCGCGTATGGGCGACTCGGCCGGCGGAATGATCCAGGGATAGGCGCACGCGTCGCGCCAGCTGACCGGCCTGCGCCGCCGCGCCAGAGGATGCGACGAAGGCGCGGCCACGCACAGGGTGTCCTCGTACAGCAGCCGCCGGTTCAGGGAACCGGCATAGCCAGTCGTTCCCAGGCGGCCGATGACGAGATCGAGCTTGCGTTCCCCCAGCAGCGGCAGCAGATGGTCCATGGTGCCTTCCAGACTCTGCACCTCCAGGTCCAGGCCAGCCTGCTGCACGCGCGCGAGCGTGCCCGGCATCAGCACCGGACCCAGCGCCGCCAGCACGCCGATGTGCAGGCGCCCCGCCCCGCCGCTGCGCTGGGCCTCGAGCTGGCCGTGCAGCCGCGCCATATCGGTCAGCACGCGTTCCGCGTGGTGCATGACCAGCCGGCCGCTGTCCGTCAACGCCATCCGGCGCGTGGAACGTTCGAACAGCGTCACGCCCAGCGTCGACTCCAGGTCCTTCACCCACTTCGACAGCGCGGGCTGCGACAGGCCGCACAGGTCCGCCGCGCGGCCGAAGCTGCCGGTACGTCCCAGCATGACCAGCATCTCGAGATGGCGGAACTTCAGCCGCCGGATCCATTGGACCGACTTTTCCTTATTCATATATTTTTTTGCATGAATCGAGCCTGATTTTTCACTGGTTGCCACAGGGCGTCAATCCTAAGCTAGGGGCATCGACAGACACTTTGCATGAGGACACTCCATGGCGGAAATCCTGGGCCTGGGCGCCACGCACTACCCCGGCTTCTGGATGCACGACGACGATATGTCGGTCATCCTGAAGCGGACGCTGAACGGGAAGCGCCTCGATCCGGCCTTGAGGGACACACGCAACTGGCCCGAGGCCATGCGGGAAGAATGGGGCGGCGACGACGGCGCCGCCGCGGCGGGCCGGCATCGCGCGCGCTGCTTTCGCGCCTTCGACGAACAGCGCCGCCTGCTGGACGCGTTCCAGCCCGACTTCATCCTGATGTTCGGCGACGACCAGTACGAGAACTTCACCGAGGACGTCGTGCCGCCGTTCTGCGTCTACCTGGCGGACGCCATGGCGTCGCGGCCCTACGACGTGCCGGCATCCTCGCCCTTTCCCGGGCGCAACCAGTGGAACGAGCCGAAGACCGCCACCTTCCGGCATACCGGGCACCCCGAGGGCGGGCGCTACCTGCTGAACCGGCTGAACGAGGCCGGCCTGGCGCTGCCCTACGCCTACCGGCTCCGCTACGACCGGGGGCTGCCCCACGCCTTCATCAACACCCTGCTCTACCTGGACGCCGACCGCCGTGGCTTCCCGCACCCGGTCGTGCCCTTCCACGTCAACTGCTATGGTGGCGACCTGATCCGCATGCACGGGGGGCTGGCCCCGCCCAGCGAAGTCGGCGCCGAACCGGATCCCGCCTCGCCTTCCCCTCGCCAGTGCTTCGAACTGGGCCGCGCCATCGCGCGCGCCCTGGCCGCCTCGCCCTGGCGCGTAGCCATCGTGGCCTCGTCCAGCTGGTCGCACGCGTTCCTGACGCCGCGCCATGGCTGGCTGTATCCCGACCACGAGAGCGACCGGGCGCGCCTGGACGAACTCACCCGCGGCGGCTTTCGCCAATGGGACACGCTGACCACCGCCAGCCTGGAAGCCGCCGGCCAGCACGAGTTGCTGAACTGGATCGTGCTGGCCGGCGCCATGACCGAACTGGGCCATCGCCCGCGCATCATCGACTACATCGAAACCTACGTCTTCAACGCCAACCGTTGCTTCGCGGTATTCGACCCGGCATAGCGCCGGACAAAAAATCACAGGAGACCCGCCATGCGCCCGACCCCCCATCACCTGCTGCGTCTCGCGACGCTGTCCCTGCTCCTGGCGGCACCGACCGTCCACGCGCAGCCGCCCGCATATCCCACGAAGCCGATCAAGGTCGTCGTGCCTTTCCTGCCCGGCGGAACGGCCGACACGCTCATGCGTCTGATCTCGGCCAAGGCCTCTCCCATGCTGGGGCAGCAGGTCGTGGTCGAGAACCGCGCGGGCGCGGGCGGCAACATCGGCGCCGACGAAGTCGCGCGCGCGGCGGCCGACGGCTACACGCTGCTGTTCACGCCGCCGGGTCCGCTGGCCATCAACCCCTACGTCTTCCCCAACATGCCCTACGACGCGCGCACCGCGTTCAGGCCCATCAGCATCGTGGGCACCATGCCCAGCGTGCTGGTGGTGGGGCCCCGGGTCGAGGCCCGCAACGTGCAGGACCTGATCCGCCATGCCAGGTCCCATCCGGGCAGCATGACGTATGCCTCGCAGGGCTACGGCACGACGACGCAACTGCTGGGCGGACTGTTCGCGATCAAGGCCGGCGCCGAGCTCGTGCACGTACCGTACAAGGGCGCGCCGCCCATCCTGGCGGACCTGCGCGCGGGCCGCGTGGACCTGGTGTTCTTCGATTCGGCCAATGCCCTGCCCCAGTTGGGGCAGAACGCGTCGCTGCGGGCGCTGGCGGTCACCAGCGAACAGCGCAGCGCGGCGCTGCCCGACGTGCCGACCCTGCGCGAGGCCGGCTTCCCCGACATGGTGACGACGGTATGGATGGGCCTGGCGGCGCCGGCGGGCACGCCCGATGCCATCGTCCAGGCCTGGCTGGACGTTCTGGACAAGATCATGCGCATGCCCGAGCTGCGCAAGCGCTTCGAGGACCAGGGCGTGGAACCGCTGGCAAGCGGCCCGGACGACATGCGCCGGACCATAGAACGGGACGCCCGCCTGTGGAGCGACGTGATCCGCGTGACGGGCGCCTCGAACCGCTAGGAAATGCCGGAGGCTAGGGCTCGACGCGCGGGGATGCCGCCTGCGCCCGCGCTTCGGGCACGGTCCTCGCGGCGCCCAGCCAGGCCAGCGCCGCCAGCAGCAGCACGCCCGCGCCGAACTCGCGCGAGGTGGAGACGATGTCGCCCCGCAGCGCCACGTCGTAGCCGGCCAGGATGGCGGGCACGCCCATGGCCAGGTACGACACCACGAACAACACCGACAGCACGCCCGCACGGCCGGTGGGCGGCAGCGGCGCGATCACGTTGCGCAGCGCGCCCTGGAAACCCGTGCCGAAGCCCATGCCGGCGATCGCGGTGCCCACCATGAACAGCACCACCGAATGCAGCGACAGCGAGACCAGCACGAGGACCATGCCCAGCATCAGGGCCAGTGCGCCCAGGCGCGACAGGAACCGTGCGGAACGATCGCGCAGCAGGATCACCGCGACGACGCCGCCACCGGCCATGATGAACAAGGCCAGCCCGCCCAGCAGGCTGGACCCCGACCCCACCAGGCTGCGCAGCAGCGTGGGGCCGAGCGACGCATAGAAGCCGCCCAGGCCCCACACGGCCACCACGGCGGGCGCCGCCAGCAGCAGCGGCATGCGCACTTCCGGCGGCAGCGCGAAGCTGGGCTTGAGCGAGGCCCAGGCCCCCGGCCGGCGCCGCGCGGTCTCGGCGATGAAGAAGACGCCCACGCCCTGCGCCACGAAGATCACGCCCAGGATCACGTAGATCAGGTGCGTGGGCGCGGGCAGGTACTGCACCATCAGTCCGGCGACGATGCCGCCCGTACCCGTGCCCAGCATGGGCGCCAGCGCATTGGCCAGCGCGCCGCGCGTCTTGTCGATGTCCAGCATGCCGGCACCCACGGCCGCGATGGCGGCCCCGGCCGACAGCCCCTGGATGATGCGGCCCGCCAGCAGGTCGGACAGCCCGCCGGCGGTGGCGAAGACCACCATGGCCGCGGCCTGCGCGAGCGCCGCGGCCATGAGCACCGGCCGCCGGCCGATGTGGTCCGACAGGCGGCCCGCCACCAGTAGCGCCACCAGCACGGCCAGGGCATAGCTGCCGAACACCACCGTCAGCATGGTGGTCGAGAAGCCCCATTGCTGTTGATAGATCGCGTATAGCGGGGTCGGCGCCGCCGACCCCGCCAGGAACGCCAGTGTGATCGAAGCCAGCAGATGGAAACTGAAGCGCGGCGACAGGCGCCCGACCGCCTGGGGGCAGGTGGAGACGGAAGCGGGGGCAGCCTTGGGGCAAGCGCTGGTCATGGTGGAATCCGGGGAACATTAAACAGACAAGTCTGTCTGATTTGCTTGAAGTGTACAGACCTGTCTGGTAATGTCAAGGCATGACCATGAATACGACAAAAAGCCCCGAAGCGCGCCGGTCCGCGCGCCAACGCCTGCTCGACGCCGCGGACGAGCTGTTCTATGAAGGGAGCATCCACACGGTCGGCATCGACCGGGTCATCGAGCGCGCCGGTGTGGCCAAGGCCTCGCTGTACGATACCTTTGGCAGCAAGGAAGCCTTGATCCAGGCCTATCTGCTGGCCCGCCACGAGGCGCGCAAACTGCGCATCGCCGACCGCCTGGCCGACTACCCCGGCCCGCGCGAGCGTCTGCTGGGCGTCTTCGACATCATGCGGGAAACCGCGTCGGCGCCCCGCTTCCGAGGCTGTCCGTTCAGCCGCGCGGCCGCCGAGGCCGCGCCCAGCGCCGGCATCCGGGAAGCCTGCGACACCGCCCGGAGCTGGCTGCGCGATCTGTTCACCAGCCTGGCCCGCGAAGCCGGCGCGGCCGCCCCCGAGGCCCTGGCCTGTCAGTTGATGCTGCTCTACGACGGCGCGTCGGTGTCGGCGCACGTGGACGACAACGCCAGCGCGGCCGCGGCGGCACGCGCCACGGCCGAGCAACTCGTCGAGCAGGCGCTCGCTGCGCGCTGAACCGCTCCTACGCCGGTTCCGCCAGCATCGGTTCCCCGGCATAGAACCGCTTCAAATTCTCGACCACCATGTTCGACATGGCCGTCCGGGTCTCGTTGGTCCCGCTGGAGACGTGAGGCAGCAGAACCGTGTTGTGCAGTCCCGTGAGCCGGGACGACGCCAGCGGTTCGACTTCATACACGTCGAGCGCCGCGCCCCGGATGGCTTCGTTCTCCAGCGCGGCAATCAGCGCCTGCTCGTCGACCACGCTGCCCCGTGCGACGTTGATCAGATAGCCTTGGGGTCCGAGCGCTTCCAGCACGCCGGCGTCGACGATGTGCCGGGTTTGCGCGCTGCCCGCAACGGCAAGGAAAAGATAGTCGCACCACGCCGCAAGCTCCCGCAGGGTGGCAACACGTTCATGGGTACATCCCGGGACTTCGGAACGGGAGAAATATCGAATCTCCGCGTCGAAGCCGGCAAGCCTTTTCGCGATGATCCTGCCTATCCTTCCCATGCCGGCGATACCCATGCGCTTGCCGCTTACCCTGTCGCCCAATTCGAATACCTTGCCCGTTTCCGCCCATAGGCCCGATCTCACGTAGCCATCCCCCTGCGGAATCTTGCGGCTGGCCGCGATCATCAGTCCGATGGCCAGGTCGGCGACACAGTCGTTCAGGACGTCGGGCGTATAGCCCACGCGTATTCCCCTGCGACGCGCGGCGGCCAGATCGACCTTGTCCATCCCGACGCCAAAAATCGACATGACCTTCAGGCCCGGCAATTGATCGAGCATGGCAAGATCCACTCCGCGTATCGCCGAAGAGACCAATCCGGAAATCTCCGAGGTATCGCCGGGCGCGTTCAAGGTCCTCAGGTCGAACTCGCGTTCGAGCGACTGCTGGAGAACCGCCGGTATCTTCGCGATGTTCAGAATGACGGGCTTGCTCATGGATGGCCTTCGTTGTGTGGACGGGGGTGCTTCGAGGATCGGGCGCGGCGATGGCCGCTACACGATGAAGCTGAGATTCCCCATCAGGATCGTCGATTGGTTGATGTAGATCTTTCGCTCCTTGATCCGCCATGTGTCCTGGTGCCGGGCAAGCAGATCGATGCGATGCCCATACAGGCAATGGTCGTCGGACTCGTTGCGATTCCGGTTCACCATGAAATTGCATCGCGTCCGGACCAGCGCGGGTTCCGGTTCGGCTCCGCCATCGGTCTCGAGTATGCGCAGGTTGGTGAGATAGCGCGTCGTTCGCGAAGGCGGCTCCTCCGCCCAGTGCTGATGCGTGCGGATCTGCTGGATGCGCTTGGTTATCGTCTCCTTTCCTTCATCGAACCAACTGATGTCCAGCGGTCCCTCGAGGTATTCGGATGGCTGCGCTTTGCCCGACAGGTTGCGAAGGACAAACATACGGTACGTCATGTCCTCCGCCAAGGTATCGAGCCACTCCTCGTACTTCCTGTCAGACAGGAGTTCGGCCTCCTTGTACAGGAACTCGGAAACCTCATGCAGCTGGAGCATGGCATTCATGGCGTCTTGCATCACTTCGCTCCCGCGGTGGGCCGCTTGAGGGGAAAGACGGCGTCGCGCTCGACTTCGACACGATGCATGAGCTGGTCCCAGGATCGGCCTTCCATGAATTCCTGCCACCGCTTGAGCCAGATGAGCTGGTTCTGCTCGGTGATGGTGCGCCCGCACCAGACCGCGCCGGGCATGAGATCGCAAGGCTCGGACTCCCCCAAGCCCTGCGCGTAGTTGAACGGCAGGTCGCGACCCATGCCGCCCAGGCTTTGCCTGGTGGCCGACTCCCAGTTTTCGATATCGTCCTGCTCGGTCATTCCGCCCGGACCGGAGTAGGTGATGTAGTAGTGCCGGAAGATATTCTTGACCTCGTCAGGCGCGTCGGCGTCGATCAGGTAGTAGCGCCACATCTCGGTCTCGGTGGCGCTGACCGGGTGGTGCACCACCAGCGTGCGGGGCTGGTCCTCGTGGAACGACATGTTCGGGAAGATGGTTCCCTTTCCCTGGTAATGGATGCCGCCCGCTCGCTTGCGCAGGTGTTCCTGCGCCATTTCCCGCAGATAATTGCTGGCGGCCGGAAACTGCTGGAAGGTGTCCGGGCGGGGAAATGCCTCCTCGGGACGCGGCAGGAAGCCCAGCCCCCCATGGCCCAGCTCAGGCCATCCGAAGGCCGCGTGGCCGGAGGCGCGCTCATCCCTGCGGCCATCCTTGCCGCTCGGATTGAGCTTGATCATGTTTGCCGAGTTGTGCGTTACCGCATGGGACGCATCGCCCACGAAGTTGGTCGCGGGGAACTTCCAGTTGCATCGCACCCGGAATTTCTGCACCCCGACCAGCAGCGTGCTGCCGCCGCTGTCGCCGTTGCGATGGTCGAGGGCGGAATCGAGCCACTTCAGCATACCCCCCAGATACGCCTCGAGGCTGGGGGCGTGCTCGTCCCACGTTGCCCAGATCGTTCCCTTATAGACGCGAACGCGCGCCGACTTGAGGCCCCATTCCGCTTTGTCGAGGCGGCCCTCGTAATGGACATCGAAGCCCGGTACACCCGCCAGCTCGCCCGGCCGCGAGACCCGGTCTTCATCGGTCGAATAAGTCCATCCGTGGTAGGGACAGGTGAAGGCGCGCGCCTTGCCTTCGTCCACCCGGCATACCTTCATCCCCCGGTGCCGGCAACTGTTGAGCAGGACGACGACCTTGTCCTGCCTGGTCCGCGTGACGATGACCGAATCGGTCCCCATCTTCGACTGGATGAAGTCTTCCGGATTCGGGATCTGGCTCTCGTGGCCCACCAGCAGCCAGGCGCGGCCGAAGATCTGCCGCACTTCCTGGGCAAACAGGTCATCGTCCACGAACATGCGACGATCCGCCGTTCCTGCGGCAACGTCTACACACCGAACATCGGCCATCACGGCACCTCCTCGAGAAAGACCCCAGGCCACGTTTATTTTAAATTCTGCTAGACAGAATCAATTACTGTCTGTCAGAATCAATTCTGCGGCTGACGGCTTTGCCTGTCAACCAGGCGTGCGCATGCCCGCGAGGAGGTTCTCGGAACAACGGGAAGAGACGGGATGTGAAGACCGGCGCGCTTGCGCCGGTCGGGTGCCGCTAGGAAGCGCAGGGCTTGCCCTTGGGACTGAACTCAAGGCGGATGGGATTTGAACCGAGAGCCACTTGATGCGCTTGCGGATCTCCGCCGAACAACACCGTCAGCTCCATGGCGCTGGTAAGCAGGGATCTCGCATATTTGGCAATCGCCGCTTCGGTGAACCGGGTCACGGTTCCGGAAACGGTCATGGCGCCGCGCAAGGACCCGCCCGAGCCGAACACGGGCGTCCCGAGCCCCGCGATTTCCGAATCGCGGCCGCCAATGCTGACGATCACCATCGCCTCCGGCGGCCGGGCCTTCCGGACCACCGGGTCGAACCTGAGCAGGGCCTTGCCTCCGGCACCCGTTCCGAGCGGCGCGATGTCGCCCACGCGCACGTGGTCCCTGACGGATCGATTGCCGTCCACCCGCGCGACGCAAATGCGTGTTTCGTCCGACTGCCTGACGTAGAACGTCGCGCTCTCCCCGGTATCGCCTGCGAGTTTCTCCAGCAACGGCACGATGTGCGTCTCGCTTTTGACCGATCCGAGATACAACCGGCCCCATTGCGCGAGTGTCGGCCCAGGCTGGTACGTTCCGTTGTCGAGGCGAAGGATGCAGCCATGCTCGATCAGCGTCGAGACCAGTCGCAAGATCGTGCTCTTGTAGAAGCCGGTCCGCAAAGACAGGTCGTGCAGCGTCATGGGTGCACTGGCCTCCGTGAAGGCGTTCAGTATGCGGATGGCACGGTCGACGGAAGCGACGATTTCAGTGTTCATGGGGAGAATGATAGAAATTCTGCTGTACAGAATCAACTTCTATTTTTTGTTGACACACCTATTTCCCGAATTCATCATCGCTTCACCATGCCACCCAGAGGCCGTGATGAGAATCCTGAAGATCTCTGCCAATATCCTGTCGGTCTTTCTCTTCTGTACGGGCGCCCATGCGCAGGGCGAAGACTATCCGAACCATCCGATCCGCTTCATCGTGCCCTATGCGCCCGGCGCCGGTTCCGACACCTTCGCCAGATTGATCGCCGACAAATTGGGCAAGCACCTGGGCCAGACCGTCTTCGTCGACAACCGCCCCGGCAGCTCGGGCAACATCGGGGCCGATGCCGTCTTTCGCGCGGCTCCCGATGGCTATACGCTGCTCTTCACCGCGCCCGGACCGCTGGTGACCAGCCAAGCCCTGTATTCGAAGCTCACGTTCGTGCCGGACGAATTCGTTCCGATATCGGTCATCGCCACGAGCCCGAGCACGCTGGTGGCCAATCCCAAATCCGGGGTCAAGAACCTGCAGGACTTGTTGACGGCCGCCCGCGCAAGGCCGGACAAGCTCAACTATTCGTCAGGCGGCACCGGCTCCACCCCGCACCTGGCCGCGGAAATGTTCAAGCAGCTGGCCAAGGTCAAGATCTTTCAGATTCCCTATTCCGGCAGCGGTCCGGCACTCGCGGCGGTGGTCTCGGGCGAAACCGACATTGCCTTCGTGGATCTCGGCTCGGTGCTGCCCTTTGTACGCAAGGGCCAGTTGATCGCGCTCGGCGTTGGCAGCGAGTCGCGTAAAGCCGGGCTGCCGGACGTGCCCGCGATCGGCGAAGTCATTCCGGGATTCGTGTCGATGACCTGGTTCGGCATGGCCGCCCCGCCCAAGACGCCCGAACACATCGTCAACAAGCTGTCCGCGGTGGTCAACGAGATTCTCAAGGAACCCGACACGATGACGCGGCTGTCGCAGATGAATGCGGACCCGATCGGCGGCACGCCGGCCGACATGGCGAAATTCATCAAGCAAGAGCGCGAGCGCTGGAGCACCGTCATCCGGAATACCGGCGCCAAGCTCGATTGAACCCCGCCAACGCGCAGGCCCCGCATGCCATACAGCACCCGCAACGGCGTCAGCATCCACTACGAAGTCTCCGGAGAGGGCCTGCCCATGGTCCTCATCCACGCCAACCCTTTCGACCGCCGGCTATGGCTCTACCAGGTGGCGCACTTCTCCACCTGGTTCAAAGTGATCTCGATCGATATCCGAGGCTATGGGCGGTCGGACAAACCATCGGGCGAATTCTCCATCCTCGACATGGCCGAAGACGTGCTCGGCGTGTGCGAGGACCTGGAGATCGATGAGGCCGTTCTGATGGGTGCGAGCGTGGGATCGGGCATCGCGCTGATGCTCGGCCTCGAGCGGCCCGAGTTGTTCCGGGCCATGGTACTGGTCGGTGGCGGCAGCGGCGGCATGAACTTCGATCGCCGTATCCACGGCTACGGCGACTTGGGCGTGGCCCGCTACCATCGCGAACACCTGCACGACCTGGTCGCTCCGCAGTTCGCCAGTTCCAGGCTTGGCGCCTATCTGCTGGACAGGTTTGCCGAAGTGGGCCCGTCCCTGTCCGGAGCAGCCATCGCGCAGATCTTCCGGGCGCGCGCGGCATTGGACATGAGCGCCCGCCTGCCATCGCTGGCCGTCCCCGCACTGGTAATCAATGGCGAATTCGACATCTCGCTCGAAGACGGGCGCAGGACCGCCAGCCTGATTCCGAATGCCGTCCACCGCATTCTTCCCGGAACGGGACACGCATGCTGCATCGAGGACCCGATGGGTTTCGACGAGATCGTTGTTTCCTTCCTTCGAGCCAGGCAGTTGCTGGCATAGCGCTGCCGTGCCACCAGGCGCAGCGTCGCATTGGGCCCGCAGAAAACACCGCGCCCCGGCCCCACCGGCACGCTCATCGCGTTGCGGTGGGAACCGGGGCGGGCGAATGATGATCCATCACCGACTGCCGCGCGCACAGGCGCGCCGAGGCGTTTAGCTCCTGCCGCCCCGCAGCTTGCGGATGGCAGCCAACTGCGCCGCCAGCATCGCCAGCTCGGCCTCGACCACGGCCACTTCGGCCTTGTCCTTGGCACTGCGCAGCGCTTCTTCCGCCGCCTTGCGAGCCTGTTCGGCCTTGGCCTCGTCCAGGTCGTGGCTGCGGATGGCCGTGTCGGCCAGCACCGTCACGGTACCCGGCTGGATCTCGAGCAGACCGCCCGCGACGAAGATGTGCTCTTCCTCGCCGTTGTCCGCGCGCGAGATCTTCACCGTACCCGGACGGATACGCGAGATCAGCGGCGTATGGCCAGGCAGAATGCCCAGCTCGCCCGACTCGCCAGGCAACGCAACGAACTTCGCCTCACCGGCGAAGATCGACGCTTCCGCGCTGACGACATCTACATGAATAGTTGCCATACTCAATTCTCCTGTGCCGCGCTTCGCGCAGCCCCAGCACCCCAACCCAAGACACCCACACCAGACCCAGGGTGCCGCGGATCCGGCTCCGCCGGTCCGCCAGCACCGCCCCCTGGGGGGCGCCCGTCAGGGCGTAGGGGGGGTCACAACTTCTTGGCTTTCTCGAACGCTTCGTCGATCGTGCCGACCATGTAGAAGGCCTGCTCGGGCAGCGCATCGCACTCGCCTTCGACGATCATCTTGAAGCCGCGGATGGTTTCCTTCAGCGGCACGTACTTGCCGGGCGAGCCCGTGAACACTTCGGCCACGTGGAAGGGCTGCGACAGGAAGCGCTGGATCTTGCGGGCGCGGCCCACGGCCTGCTTGTCTTCCGGCGACAGTTCGTCCATGCCCAGGATCGCGATGATGTCGCGCAGTTCCTTGTAGCGCTGCAGCGTCTGCTGCACGCCACGGGCCACGGCGTAGTGCTCTTCGCCCACGACCTGCGGGTCGAGCTGGCGGCTGGTGGAGTCGAGCGGATCGACGGCGGGATAGATACCCAGCGCGGCGATGTCACGCGACAGCACGACGGTCGAGTCCAGGTGCAGGAAGGTCGTGGCGGGCGACGGGTCGGTCAAGTCATCCGCGGGCACGTACACGGCCTGGATCGACGTGATCGAGCCGGTCTTGGTCGAGGTGATGCGCTCTTGCAGCTTGCCCATTTCCTCGGCCAGCGTCGGCTGGTAACCCACGGCGGAGGGCATCCGGCCCAGCAGCGCGGACACTTCGGTACCGGCCAGCGTGTAGCGGTAGATGTTGTCGACGAAGAACAGGATGTCGCGGCCTTCGTCGCGGAACTTCTCGGCCATCGTCAGGCCCGACAGCGCCACGCGCAGGCGGTTGCCCGGAGGCTCGTTCATCTGGCCGAACACCATCGCCACCTTGGACTCTTCGATCTTGTCCAGGTTGATGACGCCCGCTTCCGCCATTTCATGGTAGAAGTCGTTGCCTTCACGAGTCCGCTCGCCCACGCCCGCAAACACCGACAGACCGCTGTGCTGCTTGGCGATGTTGTTGATGAGCTCGAGCATGTTCACGGTCTTGCCCACGCCGGCGCCGCCGAACAGGCCGACCTTGCCGCCCTTGGCGAACGGGCAGACCAGGTCGATAACCTTGATGCCGGTTTCGAGCAGTTCCACGGAGGGCGACAGCTCGTCGAACTTGGGCGCGTCCTGGTGGATGGCGCGGCGCTCGTCCGAAGCGATGGGGCCGGCTTCGTCGATGGGACGACCCAGCACGTCCATGATGCGGCCCAGCGTGCCGGTGCCGACGGGCACCGAGATGGGCGCGCCGCTGGCGGCCACGGCCATGCCGCGGCGCAGGCCGTCGGACGAGCCCATGGCGATGGTACGGACGACGCCGTCACCCAGCTGCTGCTGCACTTCGAACGTCAGGCCCTTCTCGGCAAAAGCCGAGCTCTCGTCGGCCAGCGTGAGGGCCTCGTAGATCTTGGGCATGCTGTCGCGGGGGAACTGGATGTCCACCACGGCACCGATGCACTGAACGATGGTTCCGTTGCTCATATCGATTCCTCGATTCCTGATTCTTTAAGGCGTCGCGCCGGCTTATACAGCCGCCGCACCGCCCACGATTTCCGAAATTTCCTTGGTGATGGCTGCCTGGCGGGTCTTGTTGTAGACCAACTGCAGATCGCCGATCACCTTCTTGGCGTTGTCCGATGCAGCCTTCATGGCCACCATCCGGGCGGACTGCTCGGACGCCATGTTTTCGGCAACGGCTTGGTACACCAGCGCTTCGACGTAGCGCAGCAGGAGTTCATCGACGACCGACTTGGCATCGGGTTCGTAGATGTAGTCCCACGAGTAGGCCTTCTTCTCTTCCTCGGTCTGCGCGAAACGCTCGGCCGACAGCGGCAGCAGCTGCTCGATCACGGGCTCCTGCTTCATCGTGTTGATGAAGCGGTTGTACGCAACGTACACCACGTCGACCTTGCCTTCGGCATACGCGTCCAGCTGCACCTTGATCGCGCCGATCAGGCGTTCCAGGTTGGGCGCGTCGCCCAGCTGCACCGCCTGGGACACGACGTTCGCGTCGAGACGGGTCAGAAAGCCCAGGCCCTTGTTGCCAATGGCCGTGGTTTGGACCTTGACGCCCTTCGCTTCCGCGTCCTTCAGGCGATTGAGTACCGCGCGCAGGATGTTGGTGTTCAGCGCGCCGCACAGGCCCTTGTCGGTCGTGACCACGATCAGGCCGGCGGCCTTGATGTCGTCGCGCTTGGCCAGGTAGGCGTGTTCGTAGTCGGGATTGGCTTGCGCCATGTGCGCGGCAATGTTGCGCACCTTGTCGGCATACGGGCGGGCCGTGCGCATCCGTTCCTGCGCCTTGCGCATCTTGGACGCGGCGACCATTTCCATCGCCTTGGTGATCTTGCGCGTGTTTTGCACGCTCTTGATCTTGGTTCGGATTTCCTTGATTCCGGGCATCTATCTTCCCCTGTCAGTGTTCACAGAGAGGCGCCGAGCTGAGGCGCCCCGTGTACCCTGCTTCAGAAGGCTCCGTTTTTCTTGAAATCCTTCACTGCTTCGTGCAGCGCGGCTTCGTCGTCCTTGGACAGTTCCTTGGTGTCCTCGATACGACCGACCAGCGCGTCGTACTTGGACTTCAGGTATTCCTTCAGCGCCTTTTCGAACGCCAGGACATCCTTGACCTCGACGTCGTCGATGTAGCCGTTGTTGGCGGCGAACAGCGAGACGGCCAGTTCCCAGACCTGCAGCGGCTGGTATTGGGGCTGCTTGAGCAGTTCCACCACGCGGCGGCCGCGCTCGAGCTGGCGACGGGTCGATTCGTCCAGGTCGGAAGCGAACTGCGCGAAGGCGGCCAGTTCACGATACTGGGCCAGGTCGGTACGGATACCGCCGGACAGCTTCTTGATGACCTTGGTCTGGGCGGCGCCACCCACGCGCGACACCGAGATACCGGCGTTGATGGCGGGGCGGATACCGGCGTTGAACAGGTCCGATTCCAGGAAGATCTGGCCGTCGGTGATCGAGATCACGTTGGTCGGAACGAAGGCGGACACGTCGCCGGCCTGCGTTTCGATGATGGGCAGCGCGGTCAGCGAACCGGTCTTGCCCTTGATCTCGCCGTTGGTGAACTTCTCGACGTACTCTTCGTTGACGCGCGCGGCACGCTCGAGCAGGCGCGAGTGCAGGTAGAACACGTCGCCGGGGTAGGCTTCGCGGCCGGGCGGGCGGCGCAGCAGCAGCGAGACCTGGCGATAGGCCCAGGCTTGCTTGGTCAGGTCGTCATAGATGATCAGGGCGTCTTCGCCGCGATCGCGGAAGTATTCGCCCATCGTGCAGCCGGAGTAGGCGGCGATGTACTGCATCGCGGCCGATTCCGAGGCCGAGGCGGCCACGATGATGGTGTATTCCAGCGCGCCGTGCTCTTCGAGCTTGCGGACCACGTTGCTGATGGTCGAGGCCTTCTGGCCGATCGCCACGTACACGCAGGTCAGGCCCTTGCCCTTCTGGCTGATGATGGTGTCGACGGCGACGGCGGTCTTGCCGGTCTGGCGGTCGCCGATGATCAGCTCGCGCTGGCCGCGGCCGATGGGCACCATGGCGTCGATGGCCTTCAGGCCGGTCTGCACCGGCTGCGACACCGACTTGCGCGCGATCACGCCCGGGGCGACCTTCTCGATCACGTCGGTGGCCTTGGCGTTGATCGGACCCTTGCCGTCGATGGGCTGGCCCAGCGCGTCGACCACGCGGCCCTTCAATTCCGGACCGACCGGCACTTCCAGGATGCGGCCGGTCGCCTTGACCGTGTCGCCTTCCGAGATGTGGGTGTAGTCGCCCAGAATCACGGCGCCGACGGAATCGCGCTCGAGGTTGAGCGCCATGCCGAAGGTGTTGTTGGGGAACTCGAGCATTTCGCCCTGCATCACGTCAGACAGGCCGTGGATGCGGGTAATACCGTCGGTCACGGACACGACCGTGCCTTGGGTACGGATGTCAGCAGAGTTGCTCAGGCCTTCGATGCGGCTCTTGAGCAATTCGCTGATCTCAGACGGATTGAGTTGCATGGTTGACTCCTGGAATCCTTTCTCTCGGTGCCGATGTGTGCGCAGCGACCGAACTATGCGACGAGCGCGTCGCGCATGCGATCAAGCTGCGCACGCACGGAGGTATCGAGCACCTGATCCCCGACGGCCACTCGCACGCCGCCGATCAGCGAAGCGTCGACCCGGACGGTGGGCTTGATCTTCACGCCGAATTTCTTTTCCAGCCCGGCGACCAGGTCGGCAACCTGGGCATCGGTCAACGCGAAGGCGCTGGCGATATCGGCATCGGCGCTACCTTCGTGGCGATTCTTGAGCCACAGGAATTGCGATGCGATCTCGGGCAGCAGCAGCAGACGGCCGTTTTCGACCAACAGCGCCACGAAATTGCGCGCGGCGGGCGAAAGCTGCGTCTTCAGCGTGGCCGTAAACAATTCGACTCGCTGTGCGTTGTCGAGCTTGGGATCGGCGATGGCGCTGCGCACCTCGGGGTGCGCGGCTGCCTGCGCCATTTCGGCGACAAGCTCGGCCCAGGCGGCAAGGCCTGCGCTATCTGCACGGGCGACGCCGAACAGCGCTTCAGCGTATGGCCGGGCGATGGTGGACAGTTCAGCCATGGTGGCTCTCGATGCCTGATACGGTTAGCGAGGTGATTCGCAAACGCGTGAGCGGCACGCGTTGCTCGTGCCACCCCCGCGGGTTCTCATTACAACTGCGCCTTCAGCTGGCCGAGCAGTTCGGCATGCACCTGGGCGTTGACTTCGCGCTTGAGGATTTCCTCGGCGCCTTTCACGGCCAGTTGCGCCACGGCGTCGCGCAAGCCTTCACGGGCGCGCTGGGCTTCCTGCTGCGCTTCCTGGCGGGCCTGCTCGAGAATGCGGGCGCGTTCGGCCTCGGCATCCTTGCGGGCCTGCTCGATCAACGTGGCGGCTTGCTTTTCGGCCTGGGCCAGGCGAGCCTGGTTGTCAGACTTGGCAGTGGCTTCGATCTGACCGATGCGGGCCTCGGCCTGCACCAGTTCGGCCTTGCCTTTCTCGGCCGAGGCGAGGCCTTCGGCGATCTTCAGACGGCGCTCTTCGATGGACTTCATCAGAGGCGGCCACACGAACTTCATCGTGAACCACGCCAGAATGAAGAACACGAGCATCTGGAAGACGAGTGTCGCGTTCAGATTCACGGTGTTTCCTTATTCGGAAAAGAACATCATCCGTGACGAGGGCTGGGGCCGCGTCACGGAGCGGTCATGTCGAATAGAGGTCTTAGCCGACGAACGGGTTCGCGAAGGCGAACAGCATGGCGATACCCACGCCGATCAGGAACGCGGCGTCGATCAGGCCGGCCAGCAGGAACAGCTTGGTTTGCAGGGGGTTCATCAGCTCGGGCTGACGGGCCGAAGCTTCGATGTACTTGCCACCCACGATCGCGATTCCGAGGCAAGCGCCGATGGCGCCCAGACCGATGATCAGACCGCAAGCGAGAGCGACGAAAGCGACGTTGGTCATGACAACTCCTTGATATGAATCGTAAAACGACTAGTTATGTTGAAAGATTGAAACCACGGATACTGCTAACTTGCTACAAGATCGCGGCAGAACCCGCCCCGACCCGCATTTCCAAACAACTCACCGGCGAGTAACTGCTATCCGCCAGCCTCCAACTTCACCCAGGGTGCCGCGGATCCGGCTTCGCCGGTCCGCCAGCACCGCCCCCTGGGGGGCGCCCGCAGGGCGTACGGGGGGACCCGATCAGTGGCCTTCGTGCGCTTGGCCGATATAGACCAGGGTCAGCATCATGAAGATGAAGGCCTGGAGCACGACGATCAGGATGTGGAAGATGGCCCAGATCGATCCGGCGATGATGTGGCCGACGCCCAGAGCCAGGCTGGTGGCGTTCAGGCCCGCCCACGCGCCGCCCAGCATGGCGATCAGCATGAAGATCAGTTCGCCGGCGAACATGTTGCCGAACAACCGCATGCCCAGCGACACCATCTTGGCCGCGTATTCGATGACGTTCAGCAGGAAGTTGAAGGGAGCCAGGATGACGGCGCCGATACCGTGCGCGTGGAAGGGCGCGGTGAACAGTTCCTTGACGAAGCCGCCGGGCGACTTGATCTTGATGCCGTAGTAGAACATCAGCAGCAGCACACCCATGGACATGCCGATAGGCGCGTTCAGGTCGGCCGTCGGCACGATGCGGTGATAGTGGATGACGTCGTCCAGCCCGACCAGGCTGAACAGGTAATGGGGCAGGTCGACCGGCAGCAGGTCGAGCGCGTTCATGAAGACGATCCACATGAACACGGTCAGCGCCAGCGGCGCGACGAACTTGCGGGAGGTGGCGTTGTGGACGATGCCCTTGGCTTCCTCGTCCACCCACTCGACCAGGATCTCGACGAAGGCCTGCATCTTGCCGGGAACGCCGGCGGTGGCGCGGCGGGCGCCCAGCCACAGCAGGAACACGACCAGGAGGCCCATGGAGATGGACCAGAAAAGCGTGTCGTAGTTGACGACCGAGAAGTCGGCGATAAGGGACTGCTTGTGTCCGGTGTTGTTCAGGTGTCCCAGGTGATGGACGATGTACTCGGACGCGGTCGGCGCTGTGGTGGAAGCCATATCGGGGGTTTCTATCCTACGACCTGATTTTGAAATTCTCGCGATGTCGGCCGGGGTATCCCGCACGCGCCGCCATCTTCAATCCATTTTCTTGCCGAAAGCCAATACCAGCCACTGGCTTTTGAGCGCACACACCAAGCCCGCCAGAAAGGCGGGCCACACGAGCCATTCTCGACCGAACTTCGCCGCTGCGACGATAAACACGACAGCGACGGCGATCTTGAAAAACTCGCCGAAGAAAAACGTTGCGGGGTTTGCTCCCCCCGGCTTCTGCACACTCAGTATCAGCCTGAATGCGAACAAGGCGTTGGGAATGACGTATGCCGCGGCACCAGCCAGCGCAGAGAGCCCCGCAGCGCTCCCGGACACCGCATAGGCCAGCACGGCGACCACGATGCTGACAACAATCTGAACAATTATCGCACGCAGCAAGTCCCGCACGGCCTGCTGGCGCAACACTGTCCGTTCTGCTTCGGTAAGCCGAAGCGGTTCTACCTGTTCATTGGAACGCAGACGCTCGGCGTCGCGGGCCTCCCAACCCCATGGATCAGGTTCGCCGGACTCCCTGTGGTCACGCGCGCTGGATGTCTCCTGCTGCGCAGTCCCCTTGGCTCCGCTTCTGCTGGCCGCTTTTCCGTATGCATCTGAAGGGCGCGGATCGTCTTCGATCGTCTTCATCGGACGACTTGCACCTTTTCAAGACCTGCTTTCCGACAAACCATACGAGTATAGCGGGTTTACCCGAAAGGTTCAAACCCCCTACGTGCGTAGGGGGTCGTGGCCTCATGACCTATAGGAATTGTCGCGGCGGTCCAACAGGCGCAGCAGGGCGGGCCATTCCAGCAGGCCGAAGGGGCGGCGGGTGGTGGGTTTGTAGAGATGGTTGGTCAGCTCGACCACGGGCGGGGCGGGCAGGTGCAGGGGGGTGTTGCAGGCCATGGCCATCGCCTGGGCCTGGCAGGCGCGTTCCAGCCAGTACATGGCGGTGAAAGCCTCGGCGATGGAGGGCCCGACCGTCAGGAGGCCGTGGTTGCGCAGGATCATCGCCTGGCTGTCGCCCAGGTCGGCGACCAGGCGCTGCTGTTCGCCCAGGTCCACCACCACGCCCTCGTACTCGTGCATGGCGACCTTGCCGAAGAACATCGCCGTCTGGGACAGCGGCAAGAGGCCGCACTCCAGCGCCGAGATGGCCATGCCGGCGGGGGTATGGGTGTGGATCACGCAATCGACCTCCGGCCGCGCCCGGTGCACGGCCGAATGGATCACGAAGCCGGCGTGGTTCACGCCGTAGTCCTGGCCGCCGCCGTCCACCACGTTGCCGTCCAGGTCGATCCTGATCAGGCTGGACGCCGTGATCTCCTCATAGGCCATGCCATAGGGATTGATCAGGAAATGCCCGTGCGCGCCCGGCACGCGGGCCGAGATGTGGTTGTAGATCAGGTCGTCCATCCTGAAGTGCGCCACCAACCGGTAGCACGCCGCCAGGTCCACCCGCGCCGCCCATTCCGCGTCGTTCATGCCGGCACGTCCCGCCGCCTTCGCCATATCCGCTCCATCCTGGTGAAAAATCCCTGCGCGCGCAGGGGGTCAATCGATGCCGGCGCGGCGGATGACGCCGCCCCACTTGTCGATGTCGGCGGTGATGATCCGCGTCATCTCCGCCGGCGACGTGGGCCAGGCCTGGATGCCCAGCGCGTCGAATCGGCCCGCGGTCTCGGGCAGCGCCAGCACCGCCGCGATCTCTTTGTTCAGCCGCTCGACCACCGCGGGCGGCGTGCCCGCGGGCGCCTCCACGCCCTGCCAGCCGTCGGCCTCGAAGCCCGGCACCACTTCGGCGATGGCCGGCGTGTCGGGCAGCGCGGGCAGGCGCTTCTTGCCGGTCGTGCCCAGCGGGATCACGGTCCCCGCCTTGACCTGTTCGATCGCGGTGGTGGTGGGTTGGAAGATCAGCGGCACCTGCCCGCCGATCACGTCGACCAGCGCACCGCTCTTGTAGGGCACGTGCGTCAGACGCACGCCCGCCAGCGACGTCATCAGTTCCATGATGACGTGGCCGGCGCCGCCCACGCCCATCGAGGCGTAGTTGATCGACGCGGGCTTGGCGCGCGCCGTCGCGATCAGGTCGGCCAGCGTGCGCTGCGGGAAATCCTTGTTGGCGATGAGCACGTAGGGCACGGCCGCGACGATGCTGACCGGCGCGAAGTCCTTGACCGGATCGTAGGGCAGCTTCTTGTAGATGAACTGGTTCATGGTCACGATGGAATTGACCATGAAGAAAATGGTGTGGCCATCGGGCGCGGCCTTGGCCACGGCCTCGGCGCCCAGCATGCCGCCCGCGCCCGCGCGGTTGTCCACCACGAAAGGCTGGCCCATGCGCTCGGCCAGCTTGCCCGACAGGTAGCGCGCCACGATGTCGGGCGAGCTGCCGGCCGGGAACGGCACGATGACGCGCACCGGCTTGGACGGATAGCTCTCCGCCGCGCCGGCTGCCGTCGCGGCACAGGCCAGCACGATGGCGGCGGGCCATGCCGCGGCCGCAACGAATAGCGAGGTCTTTTTCATGATTGTCTCCCCTCTCCCGCCTTGCGGCGGACATGGCGGCGATGTCAGAGGACGGATCCTTCCACGTCCTCGGGCATCTTGAAATTGGACAGCCGCTTGAGGTTGCCTTTCTCGTCCACCCCCAGGCCCGACTCGCTCGCGGCCCGGCTCAGCACCTCGTCGTGCCAGGTGACCGACCCGCCGCCGGTGTGCCCGCCCACCAGCGCCAGCATGGTCAGCTCGCACTCGCCATAGTTGCGAAAGCCGCGCATCACGCCGGTCGGCACCGAGATCACGTCCAGCGGCTGCAGCACCAGCTCTTCCTTGTCGTCGCCGATCAGCACGTGCACGGGGCCGGAGATGGGTATGAAGACCTCGGCGGTCTTGTGCGCGTGCAGGCCGGCGCCGCCGCCGGGCGGCACCACGATATAGGAAATGGTGAAGCCGTGGTCCTCGGTGATGGGCGGCTGCATGTCGGCGTTCTCGACCACGCCGCGGCCGATCACCTTGAGGTTCTTCTTGCGCCCCTCGGGCAGCAGCGAATCGACGAACGCCAGGCTGAACGGCTTGAGTTCGGAGAAGCGCGCGACCCGCGTGCGGGCGATGGTTTCTAGCAATGGACTGGCCATGGATGCTCCTTCACGGTCGTGGCCGGGAAGGCCGCGATGCGCACATCATGGCCGCCCGCGCGGCGGCGACAAATTATCGATTTGCTATGCCCGCCATGCCGGCGCGGCATGGCGGATCCGGCTCAACCGCGCGGCCGCCTGCGGCCCATGGCCCGAGCGCCCTGCCACTGCCCCTGTTCGACCTGCGCCAGGATCAGCTCGCGCACCATGGGCAGCACCTCGCTGGCCACGCGCGACAGCGGGCGCGACACCGGCCAGGCCAGGCTGCGCTGCAGCCACAGCCCGGCGATGGGCACCGCGGCGAGGCCGGCTTCCAGCGCGACGCTGGACGGCAGGTAGACGGTATAGCCCATGCCCAGGCGCACCAGTTGCGCGGCCAGCGCGAAGGCGCCGACCTCCGCCTCGATGCGCAGGGGCACCCGCTGGCGCGCGGCCAGGGCCTCGATCTCGTTGCGTATGCCGGCGCGCGACACGCCGGTCAGGATCAGCGGCAGGCCGCGCAACTGGCGCACCGGGATCTCGCTGCGCGCGAGCATCGGGTCCCCCTCGCGCCCCACCAGGCACAGGCGGTCTTCGAAGAGGGGTTCGACGGCGAGCATGTGCGCGGGCGGCGGCGCCGGCGTGGCGCCGCTCAGCAGCGCGATGTCGACCGCGTTGTCGCGCAGCATGTCGTGCATCGCCGGACTGAAGGCCTGGACGATGTGCGGTTGCGCATCGGGAAAGCGCTGCTTGATCGCGACCGTGAGCGCGGCGCCGATCACCGTCACGTAGTTGGGCGTCATGCCGATGATGACCGGGCCGGACGGCGGCCCCTGCGTGTCGTGCACGTCGCTCTTGAGCTGGTCGAAGCTGCGCAGCAGGTATTGCGCGCGGTCCAGCAGGCGGCGCCCCTCGGGCGTGAGCGTCGCGCCGCGCAGGTGGCGTTCGAACAGCCGCACGCCCAGCTCGTCCTCCAGCATGCGTATGCGCCGGCTCAGGGCCGGCTGGGCGATGAAGAGCTGCTGCGCCGCCTTCGAGAAATTCTCGTGCGAGGCAACGGTCACGAAGTACTTCAATTGGCGAATGTCCATGGCGCCTGCCATTCCTCCTGTCATCCGCCATACCCTGGCGGCATGGCCCCTGGACCGCGGAAATATGACGCGGCCAGGCAAGACCGGCCCTATCATAGCCACGCTGCCCACCCTCGTCACCGCCGCCTTGACCATGAAGCCCGACGACGCCCTGCTTGCCCGCCTGGACCCCGACATCGCGCCGCGCGTCCTGCGCCTGGTCGAGGCCGAGACCACGCCCTCGCACCTGCTGGAGCCGGCCCAGGTTCGCGCCGCCTTCCTGCGCGCGCGCCAGCCGCTGCGGCGCCCGCCCGTGCCGCTGGACATCGAGGACGTCGGCATCACCGTCGACGGCGCGCCGCTGGCGCTGCGCCTGTACCGTCCGCGCCGGCCCCGCCCGCCCGCGTTTCTCTACCTGCACGGCGGCGCCTTCACCAACGGCGATCTCGACAGCCATGACGCCACCTGCTGCCTGCTGGCGATGGAAGCCGGCGTGATGGTGGCCAGCGTGGACTATCGCGTGCTGCCCGAGCATCCTTTCCCGGCCGCGTTCGACGACACCGTGGGCGCGCTGCGATGGCTGCACCAACAGGCCGCGGCGCTGGGCGCCGACCCCGCGCGCCTGGCCGTGGGCGGCGACAGTTCCGGCGCGAACCTGGCCCTGGCGGCGGCGCTGGAGACGCGCGGCCGGATCCCGCTGCGGGCGATGTGGCTGGCCTACCCCATCATCGGCATCGATTTCGAGACCCCCTCGTACCGCGAGAACGCCAACGCCCCGCTGCTGACCCGCGCCCGCTGCCAGCGGATCCTGCGCGACTACCTGGGGCGCGAACCCGGCCCGGACGACAGCCGGGTGGCGCCCCTGCTGGCGCCGGACTTCACCGGCCTGCCGCCGGCGGTGGCCGTGGCCGCCGAACTGGACCCGCTGCGCAGCGACGCCGAGATCCTGGCCGGCCGCCTGCGGGAGGCCGGCGCGGCATGCGAACTGGTGCGCGCGGCGGGCATGCCGCACGGTTTCCTGCGCTGGGTGGCCGACAGCGCCGCGAGCCGGCGCATCGCCGTCCGGAGCGCGCAGGCGCTGGCCGCCCTGCTGGACTGAGGCGGACGGCCCATCAAGGACGCCGGTACCGATAAAATCGGACATACCGCCGCCCGAGACCACCGCCTTGGAACTTCGCCAGATCCAGTACTTCATCTGCCTTTTCGAGGAAGGCACCGTCACGGGCGCCGCGCGCCGCGTGAACGTCGTGCAGCCCGCGCTGAGCGCGCAGATCGTCAAGCTGGAAGAGGAACTGGGCCAGAAGCTGTTCATCCGCAGCGCGCGCGGCATGGAGCCCACCGAGGCGGGACGGCGCATGTACCAGTTGTACCTGCCCATCCTGCGGGACCTCTCGCAGGCGCGCGAACAGATGACCCTGCGCGGCGGCGAGGTCGGCGGCGAAGTGGTGGTCGGCATGATCTCGTCGCTGGCCGAAAGCGTGCTGAGCGAAGCGCTGACCGATTTCGCGCGCGCCTATCCCAAGGTGAACGTCACCGTCACCAACGGACCGCTGCTCGACTGGGTGGCGGCCGGCAAGATCGACGCCGCCATCGTGGACAAGCCGCGCCGGCCGTTCTCGCTCAACGTCGAACCCATCCTCGACGAGGAACTCGTGCTGGTCGGCCCCGACGACGACACCGTGCCGGCATCCCTGCCGCTGTCCGCCGCCGCCGCCCTGCCGCTGCTGTTCACGCCGCGCGAACACAACCTGCGTGAAATCCTGGAAGACTACGCACGCCAGGAGAACCTGGTGTTCAAGCCCGCGTTCGAGATCTATTCGATGACGGCGCTGCTGAACCTGGCCGAGGACGCGGGCTTCTACGCCATCCTGCCCCGCACCGTCGTACGCCGCCGCGCGAACCGCTCGCCGCTGCGCGTGCGCACCATCGAGGCGCCAGCCATGACGCGGCAGATCATCTGCGTCACGCACCCGCGCCGCCCGTTGAGCACGGCCTGCACGCTGTTCCTGGACGTGCTGCGCACGCACATACGCGGGCTGCCGGGCGGCTCGCCGCGGGCGGGCGATACCGATCGATGATGGCCGCGATCAGTATTAATCATGGCCCGGAACCGGTTCCCGTCCCCCTTCCCGACTTAGAATTTCCGCAACGCCGCAAACCGCCCCGCCGGGGCAGCTAGCAACACCTGGCGCCTCCAAGACGCACCGGGCGTGGTGACCCACGCACCGGCGCACATCCGGCATCGACCGCTACGGCGCCGTCATCCGGAAGGCCAACATCCGCATCGAATGACCGTCCAACCTTCTCTCTATCGAGGCCGCTTATGTCCAAACTGAGACTTTCCCTGGGCTGCTGGGACTATGACCGCACCCGCGCGCTGATGGACGGTACCGTCGTTCCCGACGGCATCGACCTGAACTACTTGAACATGCCGGTCGAGGAAACCTTCTTCCGCATGCTGCGGCATCGCGAATTCGACGTGGCCGAGATGTCGCTGTCGTCCTACACGGTGTCGCTGTTCAAGCCCGAGCGGCCCTTCATCGCGATCCCCATCTTCCCCTCGCGCTTCTTCCGCCACTCGTGCATTTACGTGAACGCGGACGCGGGCATCCGCGAGCCCAAGGACCTGATCGGCAAGCGCATCGGCACGCCCGAGTACCAGATGACCGCGCCGGTGTGGATCCGCGGCATCCTGGACGAACACTACGGCGTGCCCGTGGACAGCGTGACCTACGTCACCGGCGGCGAGGAAGAACCCGGCCGCCCCGAGAAGCTCAAGATCGACCTGCCGCCCAACATCAAGGTCGAGCAGATCGGCCCCACGCAGACCCTGTCGCAGATGCTGCTGGACGGCGAGATCGACGCCCTGCACACCGCGCGCATGCCGTCCACCTTCCTGACCGGCAAGGGCAAGGTCACGCGCCTGTTCCCCGATTTCGAAGGGGTCGAGCGCGGATACTTCCGCAGCACGGGGATCTTCCCCATCATGCACACGCTGGTCATCCGCCGCGAGATCTACGAAGCCAACCGCTGGGTCGCGCAGTCGCTGTACAAGGCCTTCGTGCAGGCGCAGCAGGTGGCCTACCAGAACCTGCGCGAAACCGCCGCGCTCAAGATCATGCACCCCTGGCTGCTGGGCAACATGGAAGCGGTGGTCAAGGAAATGGGCGAGGACTTCTGGGCCTACGGCTTCGAGAACAACCGCAAGACGCTGGAGACTTTCCTGCGCTACCACCATCAGGGCGGACTGTCGAAGAAGCTGCTGACGCCGGAAGACCTGTTCGCGCCGGAGACCTTCGAGGCGTTCAAGATCTGATGGCCACGGGGGCGCCGGCAGGCGCCTCCGCCGGGCTGCCGCCGATCGCGGTCCTGGCGGCGGCCTGGAAGTTCCTGACCAGCAGCGAACGTTCTTCGGCGGGCGTTGCCAGCAGCACGCTGGTCGTCACATCCTGACCGTCGATCGGCCGGAACGCCACGCCGTCTATCTTCAGGGCACGCGCCGACGCGGGCACCAGCGCCACCCCCATGCCCGCGCCGACCAGGCCGACCGCCGCGTGTATCTGGGTCACTTCCTGCACGATCACGGGATCGAATCCCGCCCGCCGGCACAGGCGCAGCAGCGGACCGTAGAACACGCCTCCCAGGTGCACGATGAACGTCTCGTCCCGCAACTGGGCGACGCCGACCGTCCCGCACTTCGTCAAGGCATGCGCGACCGGAAGCGCCAGCATGAAAGGCTCGGCGACGAGCTCATCGCACTCCAGGCCGGCATTTTCCAGCGGGCCGCGCAGCAGGCCGATCTGCAATGAACGCTCGTGCAGCGAGCGGACCTGGTCGGCCACGCTCATTTCATGCAGGGACAGGCCGACACGGGGATACGCCTGGCGGAACCGCTGGATGATGGCGGGCAGATAGGTATAGGTGAGCGAGCTGACATAGCCTACCGACAGCCGGCCCGTTTCGCCGTGTCCCACCTCGCGGGCGACCGCGACGGCATGTTCCGCCATGACCAGCGTCTGCCGGGCGTATTCGAGGAAGGCGCTGCCGGCCGCGCTCAGGCACAGGCCGCGTCCGCGCCGGATGAACAGCAGGGTGCCGATCTCCGACTCCAGGGCCGCGATCTGCTGGCTGAGCGGTGGCTGGGAAATATGCAGCCGGGCAGCCGCGCGCCCCATGTGCAGCTCTTCCGCGACCGCGACGAAATAACGCAAGTGACGAAGCTCCATCACGCCCCCGCTCGATCGATACGCCAAACATATCGGTGATGACGAACTGAATATTAGACGGCACCAGCGCCGTATCAATAGCATGCACCCCATCGCTCTCGATACGGAATACGCCCCTATGGTCGTCGACATGAGGCTACGCCCTCCTCTGCCCAGTCTCAACTCCTCCATCCTGTTCCAGCCCGGCGGCGTGGCGCAGACGGACCATCCCGACTATCCGCGTCCAGAATCCGTGCGGCAGGTGTCGCTGCCCCTGCTGCTGCGGGAAATGGACGAGGCCGGGCTCCAGTACGGCGTGCTGATGGGCCGCCAGTCGCCGCCGCCGTTCGGCATCATCGACAACGACGAGATCCTGGCGCTGCTGGACGCCCATCCCGGCCGCTTCCTCGCCTGGATGGGGCTGGACCTGCGGCAGTCTCCCGAAGAATGGCTGGCGCAGATGGACACCTACCTGGCCCATCCCGGTTTCCGCGGCGTCTGCATAGAACCGACGATCAGCCTGGATCCTCGCATCACACTGGCCACCGATCCGCGGCTGCATCCGATCTACGAAGCCTGTCGGCAGCGCGACGTTCCGGTCGGCCTCACCCTCAGCGGCGTGCTCCAGCATGCCACCGGGCGCCCCTACGAGCTCAGCCGGCCGGCGCAGATCTACGAATTGGCGACCGCCTTTCCCGACCTGGACATCCACGTCGCCCACGCCGCGTATCCCTGGGTCATGGAGATGGTGGGCGTCGCCTTCCACTGCAGGAATGTCTGGCTATCGCCCGACCTGTACATGTCGCCCGAGATACCCGGCTCGACGGAGTATTTCAAACTCGCCAACAACTACCTGCCGGACCGCTCGCTCTTCGGAAGCAACTACCCCTCCAAGCCGCTGCCGCAGATGATCGCGGCCTACCGGTCATGGCCCTGGCGGCCCGGCGTGATCGACCGGGTCCTGTCCGAGAACGCGCTGCGCCTCATGCGCCTCAAGTAAAACGCTACTTCCGTCCTGCGAGGGAATCATGAAACGACTCTGCCTGCTTGGCATCATCGCCATCCTGGCCGCCGCCATCCAGCCGGCCCGCGCGGATACGGCCTCGTGGCCCGAGCGCCCGGTACGCATCATCAGCGCCTATCCTCCCGGCGGCGCCAGCGACAACATCACCCGGCTGGTGGCCGCGCACCTGACGACCGCCCTGGGACAGACCTTCGTCGTGGTGAACCGGCCCGGCGCGGGCGGCATGATAGGCACCGCGGCGGTGGCCAAGGCGAAGAACGACGGCTATACCTTGCTGCTGAGCCCGTCCGGCCCGTTCGCCACGGCCCTGCCGTTCTTCAAGAACATCGGCTTCGATCCGGCCAGGGATTTTTCCGCCATCTCCTATGTCGGCCATTACGAGATGGCGATGGTGACCAACGCCCAGACACCGTTCAGGACGGTCGCGGAACTGGTGGCCTATACCCGAGCCAATCCGGGCAAGGTGCGCTTCGCCGTGCCGACGATAGGCGGCATCCCCCACCTGACGAGCGAACTGTTCCAGTGGAAGGCCGGCCTGCAAGGCATCAAGGTTCCCTACAAGGGGTCCTCGGAAGCCCTGACCGACCTGGCCGCCGGCCACATCGACGTCGACGTGGACAGCATGCCCGCCTTGATGCAGATGATCCACGGCAATCGCCTGCTGCCGCTGGCCGTCACGGCCGAACAGCGGCTGGAGGCCTTGCCGGACGTCCCGACCTTCAAGGAGCTCGGCTATCCGGACCTGGTGGCCTACGCCTGGCTGGCGCTGCTCACCCCCGCCGGCACGCCCGCTCCCATCATCGACAAGCTGGCGCGCACGATGAAGCAGATCCTGGCGGATCCCGCCGTAGTGGCCCAGTTCCGCCAGGCGGGTGCGCGGCCGGAGTGGCGCAGCGCCGCGGATACCGACCGCTTCATTCGCGAGGAAGTCGCACGTTGGCAGAAGGTGGTCGACGACGCCAACGTGCTCGCGAGCTTCCCCGCCCAGTAGCGGCCCGGCCGGCCATCGATCAGGGGCAGGGATTGGGCTGGCTGCGGTGGATGCGCTCGATGCCTTCGAGCACCTCGGCCGGCAGCACAACCTGCGCGCTGGCGATGTTCTCCTGCAACTGCGCCATCGAGGTCGCGCCGATCAGGTTGCTGGCCACGAAAGGCCGGCTGTTCACCCAGGCCAGCGCCATCTGCGCCGGGACGAGGCCATGGTCGCGCGCGAGTTCCACGTACTGGCGCGCGGCCGATTCGGCTTCGGGCCCGTCATAGCGGGTAAAGCGCGAGAACAGTGTCAGGCGCGCGCCCTCGGGCCGCGCGCCGCCCAGGTACTTGCCCGACAAGACGCCCATGCCCAGCGGCGAGTAGGCCAGCAGGCTGACCTGTTCGAACTGCGTGAACTCGGACAGGCCGATTTCGTACACGCGGTTGAGCAGGCTGTAGGGATTCTGGATGGACGCGATGCGCGGCAGGCCGCGCGTCTCGGACAGCTTCAGGAATTGCCCTACGCCCCACGGCGTCTCGTTCGAGACGCCTATGTGCCGGACCTTGCCCTCGCGCACGAAGTCCTGCAGCACCGACAGCGTTTCCTCGATGGGCACGGTGTGATCGTCCTTCACCCACGGATAGGCGAGCTGGCCGAAGGTGGCCGTGGTGCGGTCGGGCCAGTGCAATTGGTAGAGATCGAGGTAGTCCGTCTGCAGGCGCTTGAGGCTGTCGTGCAGCGCGGCGGTCAGATTCTTGCGATCCAGGAAGGGCTTGCCGTCGCGGATGTGGCCGGGCCGCTTGGCATCGCGCAGCGGTCCGGCGACCTTGCTGGTCAGCACGATGTCCTGGCGGCGGCCGGTTCGGGCCAGCCAGGTGCCGATGTAGGTTTCGGTACGGCCCTGGGTCTCGGCCTTGGGCGGCACCGGATACATCTCGGCGGCGTCCACCAGGTTCACGCCCTGTGCCAGCGCATGGTCCAGCTGCTCGTGGGCGTCGGCTTCGCTGTTCTGCTCTCCCCAGGTCATGGTTCCCAGCCCGATCACGCTGACTTCGAGATCGGTGCGTCCCAGTTTGCGGTATTCCACGTCTGTGCTCCGGTTGTGGGTTGTCCCGCCCAAGGTTACTGCATGGCCGCTGTCGCCTGCATGAAAGCTGCGCGCGGGAGCCTAAAATAGCGGGCAATTCCAAAAACCTCCTCAGGAGAACCCTCGCATGCAAGAGGACGACGGCCGCGAACCCGACTATCGCTTCACGCTGGCCAACGAACGTACCTTCCTCGCCTGGATACGCACCGCGCTCGCGGTGCTGGCCGGCGCCATCCTGCTCCATCAGTTCGGCGGCATGGTCCAGCCGCATTGGCCGCTGCTGGCGCTGAGCGTGGCGATGACCGTCGCCGGCCTGATCTTCTGCTGCGGCGCCTACTTCCAGTGGAAGGCCAACCAACAGGCCATGCGGCATTCACGGCCATTGCCGCGCTCGGCGCTGATCCCCCTGGCCGCGGGCGTGACCATACTGGTCGCCGTGGTGGCCGGCCTGTTCGTGCTGTTCCGATGAGTTCGCAGCTGGATCCGGGTTTGCAGCCCCAGCGCACCGCGCTGTCCTGGGGCCGGACCGGCCTGTCGATGACGGCCGTGGCGCTGCTGGTACTGCGAGCGGGCATACAGGAACACCAACCGGTCTTTCTCGTCGTCGGCGCACTGGACATGCTGTGCGCCATCCTGTTCTTCGCGACCGCGTCATGGCGCCGGTCGGACCTGGCGCTGGACAAGATCCACGCCGCCTCGTCGGCGTGGATGGCGGGCATCACCGTGCTGGTGGCCATCACGAGCCTGGCCGGGACCTGGCTCGTGCTGAGCTAGTTCGGCCCCTGCCCTGGGCGGACACACCGCATAATATATCCACTTCCGCCTAGCGCCCGGCGGCCATCGCCGCGGCGCCCCAACCGACCATGCCGAAGAAGATTCCGCCCGACCCGACCGTCCCGCTCGAGCATCGCATCGCTTATCAGGCGCTGATGATCGCGACGCGCATCTCGCAGTTCCTGTCACCGATGTGGGAAGAAAAGTACGGCCTGACGACCATCACGTGGCGCGTGATGGCGGTGGTCGGACGCTTCGGCCCGCTGTCGGCCAAGGAAGTGGCGGAGCACACGAGCACGGACGCCTTCTTCGTCTCGCGGGCCATCGTGCAACTGACCAGGCAGGGCTACATGACCAAGGGCGTCGATTCGCGCGATCGCCGACGTTCCGTGCTGCAGTTGACCGCGGCGGGCGAGCGGGCGCGCATCGACGTCGAGCAGGTGATGAGCGCCTTGGAACACGACGTGCTGGGCGCGATGGGCCAAGGGGAAGAACGCCACATCCGGGAGACCCTGGGCAGGCTGGCGGCCACTACCTCGGACCGGCTGAAGTCTCCCCGGACTTGGCGAGACTTCGCCGACTGACCTCGCAGCGGCTCAGGAAACCGCCTGTATGCCGGCCTTGCGGATGATCGCGCCCCAGCGGGCGTATTCCTTGTCCATGTAGCTTTGCAGATCGTCCGGCGTCGAGCCGACGGTGTCCAGCCCCATGCCCTGGAAGCGCGCGGCAATCTCGGGCTTTGCAAGGATCTCCTTGACCGCGGCCGACAGCTTGTCGCGCACCGCCTTGGACGTTCCCGCCGGCGCCAGCAAGGCGAACCACGGACCCGCCACGATCTCGGGATAGCCTTTTTCCGCGAAAGTCGGCACGTCGGGCAGTACCGAACTGCGCCGGGCCGAGGCCACCGCGACGGCGGCCAACTGGCCCGTCCGGACTCGCTCCCCCACGTTCACGGTGTCGGCGATCATCAGGTCGACGCGGCCCTGCATGACGTCTGTCAGGATGGGAGGAAAGCCGTTGTACGGCACGTGCGTCAACGAAATGCCCAGCGCCTGGTCCAGCAGCGCGCCGGTGACGTGGCCCGTGGTGCCTACGCCCTGGGTGGCGTAGGTCAGCGGTGCGCCGCCCGACCGGGCCCGCTGCAGGAAGGCCTCGAACGTCGGCAGTCCGGCCTTGGGCGAGGCCACCAATACGTTGGGCGCTTCGACCACCCGCGACACCGGCGCAAAAGCATGCTGCGCGTCGTAGGGCAGCTTGGACATGATGAACGGATTGATCACGAGCGGACCCTGGGCCGTAAGCAACAGCGTGTAGCCGTCCGCCGCGCTCTTGGCCACGAGGTCGGAGCCGATGGTACCGCCGGCGCCGGCCTTGTTGTCCACCACGAACTGCTGGTGATAGCGGGCCGAAAGCTCCGCTGCCAGCGTGCGCGCCACGACGTCGATCGACCCTCCCGCAAGGAAGGGCACGATCACCCGGACCGGACGGGTGGGCCAAGGGGACGCCTGCGCGCCGGCTTCCAGCGGAAGCAGGCCGGCGGCGCCGAGCGCGGCCACCAGGGCAAGAGGTCTGATGATGCCTGTCGTCGTAAGATTCATTTCGTCTCCTCCTGGGGTCCTCTATGCCGCCGGCAACTGCGCCAGCGCCGCGGCTTCGTCGAAAGTCCTGGATCGGTTCAACGTGATGGCGATGGCGCGCATGCGGTACTGCGAAGCGGCCTCCGCTTCCGGCGGCGTCCGCCCTTCCTCGAGCGCCTGGGCGGCATTGATCAGCCGGCGCCGCGTCTGCGCAATGGCGGTGTCGGACGTCCCGAGGTGTTCGATGCTGCGATCCACGATCCCGCCCTGGCTTTCCTGCACGGCGATGTCCTGCAACTGGGCGCTGAGGATGCCGGTAAAGGATTCGGTGCGCTGCTTGTCGCGATCGATCAGGTAGTCGTTCTCCTTGTTACCCACCGATTCATAGGTGCCCGGCACGCGACGCGAATAGTCCAGGTCGCCGGCGTCGTACTCCTCGATTTCCTCTTGTTCGAGCGGCCGCTCCGGCTGGTAGCGGATCCGGTACCACCAACAGTTCCCATCGTCGATCGGAACGAAGAAATTGGCGCGGCACACGCTTCCCGGCGCGGTCGGGACCAGCACACCGACCGGCATCAGCCACTGCGTGACGCGCCAGTAGTAGGTGTCGTCGTCACCGTCGCGGCGCGCCGAGATGGACATGCCGTAGGAGGTGTCGGCACAGAAGAACCGCGGCGCGCCATCGGCGTCGGAGAAGCGCTGGAAGTCTCCTACGCCGAACACGTCCTTGGACATGAGGTTCATCTGGTGCAGGAAGGACAGATGAGAGGTGTCCAGGCTGCCTTCCAGCGCCTGCATGTAGTTGCAGCGCATCAGCCGCTTCGAGGCATAGACGTGGCTTGCCGGCAGCGACATGAATTCGATGTCGGGCACGGCGGGCGCCTCGCCTGGGCCGAGATAGGCCCAGACGATGCCACCTGATTCGTGCACGGGATACGCCCGCGCGCGTACCTTGGCTTTCATCGGGCTGGACGAAGGCTCGCTGGGCATGTCGACGCAGGCGCCGTCCACGCCGAACTTCCAGCCGTGGTAGACGCAGCGCAATCCGCCCTGTTCATTGCGGCCGAAGAACAGGTCGACCGAACGATGCGGGCAGCGCGCATCCAGCAGCCCGACCCGGCCCTCCGGGTCGCGGAACGCCACCAGCCGGTGACCGAGCAGGCCGACACGCACCGGCGGGCCACCCGGCTCGGCGATTTCCTCCGACAGCAGAGCCGGCATCCAGAACCGGCCGATGAGATTCCCCATGGGCGCGCCGTTCTCCACCCGGGTAAGCATGCGATTCATTTCGAGGCTGAGCATCGATTCCTGTCTCCTTTTCCATGACCGCGTCCCGCCCTGGCAGATGGGCGCAGCCCTGCACTGGCCAAATACTAGCGATTCGCTAGTATTTGGCCAGTATGAGATTCGCATGGCCGGGTGTCAAGAAGGAGGAAACGGCAACAGCCATGGCCCTTCGCTGCGGCGCTACCGCGTCGAAGGGCCATGGCTGCCTGGTGGGGAAATCCCGGCCGCTACCGGGCCGGTTTCAGTTCCAGGGATCGATGGTCATGTGGATGGCCCCCTGCACGCCCTGGCCCGCCAGGCTGCGCAGCGCGAGGTCGGTGTCCTCGAGCCCGAAGGCATGGGTGCTCATTTTCTTCACGCCATGGCGATCGCCCGCAATCAGTTGCAGGGCCAGCTCGACCGACTCGTAGCTATGGCCGCGCATGCCCTTGACGGTCAGGAAGCGCGCGATGATGCGGTCGCTGTCGAACTCGGGAATGCGCCGGCGCTTCTGCCCGCCCAGGATGACCCGCCCGCGCTTGCGCGCGAGCTGAATCGCCGTGACGACCGAATCGGTGCCGCCCGCCGCGCAGTCGATGACGAGATCCGCCATCAGGCCGCCGGTCAGGTCGGCAACGGTTTCGAGCAGGTCCTGGGACTCGATGTCGATGGTGTGGTGGGCGCCGAGTTCGCGTGCCAGCGCCAGGCGGCGCGCATCCGTCTCGTTCGAAAGGCCGGTGATGATGATGCGTTCGGCGCCCGCTTCGCGCGCGGCCACGACGCACGCCAGGCCCTGCTGGCCCGGCCCTTGTATCACCACGGTCTGGCCCGGCCCCGCGCCGCCCTGGAGGTAGGTCCATTCGATGCCGTTGGCCAGCGGCAGCGCCAGCGCCGCGTGGCGGGGCGAGACCCCGGCGGGCACGCGATGGAACACCGTGTTCAGGTGCAGGAACTGGTACTGGCTGAACCCGCCCCACAGTCCCGGTTCCACCGACAGGCCGGTGGCGCCGTAGCGCAGGCCGCCCAGCCGCCAGTCGGTGGCGTCGCACAGCCGGAACTCGCCGCTGCGGCAGAACTCGCAGTGGCCACAGGGCAGGTATTCCTCCAGTGCGACCAGATCGCCTTCCTTGACGCCCCATTTGGCGCGCGCCACCTCGCCCAGCTCGGCCACGTGGCCCACGGTCTCGTGGCCGAGCACGAGCGGACCGCGGCTGGCCGGCAGTTGCTGGTAGTAGGGCCAGTCGCTGCCGCACACGCCGGTGACGGCAACCTTGAGCAGGCCGCTGGTGGCCGAGGTGGGCGGCGCGGGCAGCTCGCGCAGTTCGGTCCTGCCGGCCTCGATCGCGACCGCGGCTCGCACGTTGAGCGCCATGGCCGTCACACCGACGCGTGCGGCCGGCCCGGCTGCGCGGTAAGCGCGTCGGCGGCGGCATCCTTGAAATGCTGGTCGCGCGGCAGGATCACCGCGGCCGAGCGGACGTGGTGCGCCGACGGATGCGTTCCCGGAGGCGCTGCGCCTTCCTCGGCCAGCGCCTTGACGGCCTTCATCAGCGCGCGGCGCATCTTGACGATGCCGTTGTCGGTGGAGGTCAGGTGTTCCTTGGTGCGATCCTGGATCGGGCCCATGCTTTCCTGCAGCGACGCGTCCTGCATGCCGATGCCTTCGATCCCGCTGAAGGTCCTGCCGGCCTTTTGCGCCTCACGGTCCATCAGGTAATCGTTCTGCTTGTTCTGCAGGGGACGGAACGTGCCGGGCACGTAGCGTACGTGGATGCCCTTGCCGTCTTCCATCGCCTGGACTTCGCCTTCGGTCAGCGCGCGGCCCGCATGGTAGTCGAAGCTCCAGGCCCAGCAGCTCTCGTCGTCGATGGGCACCCAGAAGTGTCCGTGCACGGGATGGTCGCCGCGCGGCGGCACCATGGTGAAGCAAGGCATCAGCCAGGGCGTGATGCGCCAGTAGTAGGAATCGTCGTCGGCATTGCGGCGCACGCCCACCAACAGTCCGGTGTCGGTGTCGACCACTTCGAACACCGGGCGCAGGTCCTTGAGGTTGTACTGGTTGCCGGCCGCGCCCTTGAACAGCGGATCGGACTTCAGGCTGTCGCGGTGCAGCCACGAGACGTGGCTGGAATCGATCCCGCCTTCGAGCGCCTGCAGCCAGTTGTTTTCCTGGATGCGTTTGGACACGAAGCGTTGCGCATCGGGCACCATCGCGAACTCGTACTCGGGCAGCGGCGGCTGGTGCTCGGGGGGACCCATGTAGGTCCACAGGATGCCGCCGCGCTCGACCAGCGGATACGAGGTGAGCTTGATGCGGCTGCGAAAACCACTGTCTTCCGCCTCGGACGGTACGTCCAGGCACTGGCCGTCGGCGGCGTATTTCCAGCCGTGATAGGGGCAGCGAATACCGCCGCCCTGACCCTTCTCGTCGTAGCGTCCGAACCACAGCGACACGCCCCGATGCGCACAGAATTCGTCGATCAGGCCAAGGTTGTCTTCCTCGTCGCGTATCGCCAGCAGTTGCTCGGACAGCAGCTTCACGCGCACCGGCTCACAGCCGGGACCAGGCAGTTCGCGGCTCAGCATCACCGGCTGCCAGTAGCGGCGGAACAGCTCGCCCAAGGGCGTTCCCGGCCCCGTCTGGGTAAGCAGGTCGTTCTGTTCCTTCTTCAACATCTTTGGTCCCCTCGCTTGAGATTCGTTCCGTATGTAGGAACACTGTTCCTTGATAGGAAACAAAGTTATCATTCGCTCGATCCCGATGTCAATGCGGTCCATGCCGCGACGGGGCATCAGAACCTCAAGAAAGGAGACACGCCGATGACGACTCATCGCCATTTCCTCGCGCGCCTGTTGTGCGCGAGCCTTGCAGCCGGCGCGCTCGCGGCGCCGGCCTGTGCGCAGGACCCGTGGCCCAACCGCCCGGTCAAGATCGTGGTGCCCTACGCGCCCGGCGGCAGCGCCGATACGCTGGGCCGGCTGATCGCGCGCCATCTTGCCGAGACGTTCAAGCAGAGCTTCGTGGTGGACAACCGCGGCGGCGCGGGCGGCGTGATCGGTTCGCAGATGGTGGCGCGCGCCGAGCCCGACGGCTATACGCTGGTGGTGTCGGGCATCGGCTCGCACGTGGTCGCCCCGCTGACCAACGCGACCAGCTTCGACCCGATCAAGGACTTCACGCACATCGCCCTGCTGGGCGGACCGCCCACCGTGCTGGCGGTCAACGTCGCGCAGCCCATCAAGGACGTGCCCGGCTTCATCAAGCAGGTCAAGTCCCTGCCCGAGGGCCTGAGCTGGGCCTCGCCCGGACAGGGCACGCACGGCGCCCTGATCGGCGAAGCCTTCCGCCAGATCACCAAGCTGAACCTGGTGCACATCAGCTACAAAGGTGCGGGTCCCGCGGTAGCCGACGTGGCCGCCAACCAGGTGCCGGCCGCCTTCATCACGCTCAGCACCGCCGCCGGCAACATCAAGGCCGGCAAGCTGCGTCCGCTGGCCGTGACCTCGGCGCAGCGCGTGGCCGATTTCCCCGACATTCCGACCTTCAAGGAACTGGGCTATCCGCAGCTGACCGGCACCACCTGGTTCTCGCTGTCGGGTCCCGCCGGCATGTCGCCCGAACTGGTCACCAAGCTCAACCTGGCGGTGCGCAAGGCTCTGCAATCGCCGGAAGGGCAGACCGAGCTGCGGGCCCAGAACATGGAGACCTTCGACTGGGACGCGCCCACGTTCAACGATTTCGTGAAGAAGGAAATCGTGCACTGGAAACAATATATAGAACCCCCCCCTACGCGCTGACGCGCGCCCCCCAGGGGGCGGCGGAGGGGACCGGCGGAGCCGGATCCCCTCCGCCCTGTCTGGGGGCCGTGGGCTGATTCGTACGTTCAGTTATAAAGATGGATTGATTCAATTTTGTCCATCACCATGGAAGACACTCAGAGCGAAGGGCGGCTGTCTTCGGTCGCTTCGGCCATTCGTGTGCTCAAGGCGTTTTCCGAGACGGAAGTCGAGATCGGGATCAGTACGCTTGCCAAGCGGCTGGGGCTGGCCAAGAGCACGGTGCACCGGCTGGCCAGCACGCTGACGGCCGAAGGGCTGCTCGAGCAGAATCCGGAGAACGGCCGCTACCGGCTGGGACTGGGGCTGTTCGCGCTGGGCGCTCTGGTGCGGCGGCGCATGGATATTTCGACGCAGGCCCTGCCCTATCTGCACGAATTGCGCGAGATCACCGGCGAGACCGTGCACCTGGCCACGCTGGAGCAGAGCAACATCATCTATCTGTTCAACCTCGAAAGCCACCAGGCCATACGCATGCGTTCGTACGTCGGTGCGCGCAAGCCCGCTTTCTGCACCAGCGAGGGCCGCGCGCTGCTGGCCTTCCAGAGCGCGGACGTGCTGGCGCGCGTGCTCAAGGACGGCCTCGCGCCGCGCACGCCCAACACACCGACCGATCCGGCGGTGTTGCGCAGCACGCTTGAACAGGTGCGCCGCGAAGGCCATGCGCAGGACGACGAAGAAAGCGAGGTCGGCATGCGGGGCCTTGCGGCGCCGGTGCGCGACCACACCGGGCAGGTCATCGCCGCGATCGGCGTCGCCGGTCCCATCCAGCGGTTGACCAAAAAGGCTGTGCGCGGGTTCGTGGCGCCCGTGCTCCAGGCCGCCGACGGCGTGTCGGCGCGGCTGGGTTACCAGTCCTGAACCGACGCGCGATCATCCATGGCCGCCTCGTCCCCCATCCCCGTCCATCTGCTGACCGGCTTCCTGGGCAGCGGCAAGACGACGCTGTTGTCGGCGTGGCTGGAACAGCCGGGGTTGCGCGGCGCGGCGGTAATCGTCAACGAACTGGGCGAGGTCGGGCTCGATGGCGCCTTGCTGGGCGTGACCGAACAGGCTTCGCTGGTATCGGGGTCGTGCGTATGCTGCATCGGCCTGCCTGGCCTGGAGCAGGCCCTGGAAGACCTGTTCTGGGCGCGGCTGCAACGCCGCATGCCGGCGTTCCCCTGCGTGGCGATCGAGACCACGGGCATGGCCGATCCCGCGCCCATTCTCCAGGCCTTCCACGACCATCCGCTACTGCGTGAACGCTACCGCCTGCAAGCCGTCGTCACGGTGGCGGGCGCACCGGCCGGCACGGCATTGCTCGATCGCCATCCGGAAGCGCAAGCGCAGGTGCGTGCGGCACAGGCGCTGATCATGACCAAGACACGGGAAGCGGGCGACGCGTCGACCCGTGCCTTGGCCGCGCGACTGGCGGCGCTGAAACCCGGCGTGCCGGTACTGAGTTCCAACCATGCCGACCTGACCTGGGAGGCGGTTACCCGCGCCCTTGCGCCATACGGCACGCCGTCCCTCCCGGTTGCGGCATCCGTGCATATGGACCAGGCCGCGAGCCCTCCGCCGTCGCAAGACCACGGCCATGTCCACCATCACGATCATGACCGGCACGCGCATCATCATGCGGAGCAGGCACATTTTCTCCCCCTGCCCCACCCCATCGCGCGCGACGCGCTGCTGATCCGCCTGCATGCGCTGGCCGATGCACTGGGACAGGACATGCTGCGGCTCAAAGGCGTCGTCGCCCTGGCCGATGGCCAGCGCTGCCTGGTGCAGTTCGCTCCCGACGAGAGGCGCTTCGACGTACGGCCGCTGTCCGCGGCCGATATCCCGCAACAGCGAACCGGCCTGACCATCATCGCGACGCATGCCGATCCCGGCCGGATGGCCGCGTTCCTCGCTACCTGAGCGCGGCGTTCAGGCCGCGTGCCCGCGCCGGCGCAAAGCGCCGGTTCGCGCTTGCCGTGGTGGCTGCGCCATGGTCAACGCGGCTTCCCAGCGCTTCTCGTATTCGTTCTTGTGAAAGTCTTCCATGATGAAGTCGAGAAAGACCCGCGTCTTCGCCGGCACCAGCTTGCGGCGCCGATAGGCCAGGCTGATCGATAGCCGGGGCAGTTCCCAATCCAGCAGCACGGGAACCAGCCGGCCGGCCATCAGATCGTCATGGACCACATACATGGGCTGGCTGAGGATGCCCAGTCCCTCCAAGGCGGCGCTTCGTACGATCTGTCCGTCGTTGGCATCCAGCAGCGGCGCCATCGGAATGGTGACGACTTCCTTGCCGCGCTGGAAGGTGAGTTCGTTCGGATTATGGTAGCTGTAGCCCAGGTACTTGTGCCCCGCCAACGCCTGCGGCACGGCGGGCAATCCATGACGGGCGATGTAGGCCGGCGATGCCGCGAGGATTCTTCGCGTCGTCGCCAGCCGCCGTATCACCAGCCTCGAATCGGGCTCGTACTCGCGGGTCCTGATCGCCACGTCGATGTCATCGTCGGTGATGTCGTAGTACCGATTCGCGGCAATCAGCTCGATCTTGACGCTGGGGTATTTCTCGGTGAAACGTGGCAGCAATCTGGTGACATGCTGCAGCATCAACGACAAGGACGCGGTCACGCGCAAGCTGCCCGAGGGCGAGCTGGAGGTCAGCGCCGCTTCCTCTTCCGCCTCGGTCATCTCCTCCAGCGCGGCCTTGCATCGGGCATAGAAATTCTGGCCGACCTCCGTCACGAACAGGCGCCGCGTGCTTCGTTCCACGAGCCGCGCACCCAGGCGTTTTTCCAATGCGGCCAGGTGCCGGCTTGCCGACGGCGTCGAGAAGTCCAACGCTTCGGCCGCCTTGCTGAGGCTTCCGGTTTCGACGACCCGCACGAAGAATTCATATTCAGCCCAACGGTCCATCTTGCATTTCTCCATTTGCTGAAAAACTCGTTTTCATGTCCGGCTATTTTTCTGCGGTGGCTGCTTCGCTACGATTCTCCCATACCGCTGGAGTCTCCAATCGAAAGGGAACGCTCGACGATGAACACACAGGCGCCTGCCGCTCAACCCATCTGGCCCGCCGCGGATTTCTCCCGCGTTCCCTACGAGGTATTCACCGACCCGCACATATTTCGCCTCGAGATGGAGCGGCTGTTTCGCGGTCCCGTATGGAACTACCTTGCGATGGAATGCGAGATCCCGCAGTGGGGGGACTATGTCACCAACTGGATCGGCGATACCCAGGTGATCGTCAATCGGTCCAAGGACGGATCCATCCACGCGTTCGAGAACACCTGTGCGCACCGGGGTGCCCGGCTCGCCGACAAGGTGCGCGGCAACGCCAGGCGCCACGTCTGCCCCTACCATCTATGGACCTACAACCTGTCAGGCGATCTTGCCAGCGTGCCTTTCGAGAAAGGCCACAAGGGAAAAGGCGGCATGCCGTCCTGCTTCGACAAGAAGGACCATGGCCTGCGCAAGCTTCGCATCGCGACCTATGGCGGTCTTGTCTTCGGTACGTATCACGAGGACACCGAGCCCCTTCCCGCCTACCTGGGCCCGCACAGCCTCGCGCAGATAGACCGCCTGCTGATGCAGCGAACGCCCAGGGTCATCGGCTATCTGCGCCAGAAGATCGCGGGCAACTGGAAGCTCTATAACGAGAACGTCCGCGATCCCTACCATGCGTCCCTGCTGCACTTGTTCCAGGTGTCCTTCGGCATTCAGACACCCGCGATGAAAGGCGGCATCAAGCTGGACAAGGACGGCAAGAACACCTGGAACCATTCGATCCTGGGCGACGACGATGCGCAGGGCCTGCGCGATCTCGATCGGGACTACGCGGACAGCGGCAAGCTGATGCCGGATCTTCAGATGCACGATCCGGCCATGCTGGAGGTGCCCCTCGATCTCCAGGATGGCTACAAGACCACGCTGTTGTCGATGTTCCCATCCCTGGTCGTCGCCCAGGTGGACAACACCTACGCCATCCGCCATCTGCGCCCGAAGGGCCCGGACGAGGTCGAACTCCACATCACCTATCTCGGCTTCGAAGGCGATACGGACGAAGACCTGCACAACCGGCTGCTACAGGTCAATCTGATCGGCCCGGCGGGATACATCTCGATGGAAGACGGCGAAGCCTTGCGTCTGGTCCAGTTGGGCCTGAAGACGCGGCGCGGCGAACACTCCGTGCTGGAGATGGGCGGCATAGGCGAGTTGCACGACACCGACTACCTGTCCCAGGAAATCTCCATCCGCGGGTTCTGGGGGCACTATCACCAGCTCATGGGCTTCGAGCCGGCTGGTACTGAAAAGGTCTAAAGGCAATCCGATGGTTCTTTCACTTCACGCCCAGGTCGAACGCTTCAACTACGACTATGCGGATGCGCTCGATCAACGGCGCTACGCGGAATGGCCAGATTTTTTTACCGCCGACGCCTGCGACTACCGCATCGTGTCGCGCGAAAACCATGACGCCGGACTGCCCGCCCCGCTAATGGGCTGCTACAGCCATGGAATGATCAAGGACCGGGTGACCATGCTCATCAAGGGCACCCTGACGTATCGCGACGTGAATTTCCGCCACTACATCACCAATGTACGCGCCGACGAAATGGAGGTGGGCGCCATTACCGCCAGCGCGAACTTCCTGGTGATGCAGTCGGACCTGGAGGGAAACGCGTCGGTCCATATGGTCGGCCGATACGAGGACCAGATGGAGAACGCCGGCGATCGCCTCAGGCTCAGGCGGCGCCTGGTCATCGTCGATTCCTTCAGCATCGACAACATGCTGGCCGTCCCCCTCTGATCCACCGATCCGATCAGCTGTTTTCCAGCACGTCCGCCAGGCCCTGCTTTTCCAGCAGCGACGACAGGTGTTCCCAGCCGTGGAAGTCGATGATGATCTGGCCGCGTTCCTTCGCGCCGATCTTGAACGCCACCTGCGTGCCCAGCCGATCGGACAGTGCTTCTTCCAGGCGCAGCACATCGCGCGACTTGGCCGCGGGTTTGCGGCTGGATTTCTGCGCGGCTTCCTGCAGTGTCTGCGCGACGAGCTTCTCGGCCTCGCGCACAGACAGCCGCTTGGCCACGATCTGCGTGGCGAGCTGGATCTGCGTGGCGGCATCCACCGCCAGCAGCGCACGCGCATGGCCCATGTCGAGATCGCCGGCCAGCAGCATGGTCTGCACCGGCGCGGCCAGGTTCAACAGGCGCAGCAGGTTGCTCGTGGCCGAGCGCGACCGGCCGATGGCCTGGGCCGCCTGCTCGTGCGTCATGCCGAATTCGCCGATCAGGCGTTGCACGCCCTGCGCTTCTTCCAGCGGATTCAGGTCCTCGCGCTGGATGTTCTCGATCAGCGCCATGACCGCGGCGTTTTCGTCGCTGACCTCGCGCACCAGCACCGGCACCTCGGCCAGGCCGGCCAGCTGCGCGGCGCGAAAGCGCCGTTCGCCCGCGATGATCTCGTAGCGGCCGCCTTCGATCGCGCGGACCAGGATGGGCTGCATCACGCCCTGGGTGCGTATCGATTCGGCCAGTTCGCCCAGCGCGCCTTCGTCCATGCGCGAGCGCGGCTGGTAGCGGCCGGCCTGCATGCTGGACACCGGCAGCGTGTTGGGCGGGCCTTCCTTCGGTTCGGGCTGGGCCGTGGACTTGGTTCCCAGCGTGCTTACCGCCGGCATGTCGGCGCCCAGCAGCGCGTCCAGTCCGCGTCCGAGTCCTTTGGGTTTCTTCACACCCTTAGATCCTGCTTTCATTTCCATGATGTGCTTCCCCAAAGCTATAGCGTCTTCATACGCTCTATCATTTCCGCCCCGAAGGCCACGTAGGCCTGCGCCCCCTTGGACGCGGGGTCGAACACCACGCCCGGCAGGCCATAGCTGGGCGCCTCGGCCAGCCTGACGTTGCGCGGGATGATGCTGTTGAATACCTTGTCGCCGAAGTGGCTCTCGAGCTGTGCCGAGACCTGCTGCTGCAAGGTCACGCGCGGATCGAACATCACGCGCAGGAGCCCGATCACGCGCAGGTCGGGATTCAGGTTGGCGTGGACCCGCTTGATGGTATTGACGAGATCCGACAGTCCTTCCAGCGCGAAGTATTCGCACTGCATGGGAATGATCACGCCATGCGCGGCGGCCAGGCCGTTGAGCGTCAGCAGCGACAAGGTGGGCGGGCAGTCGATCAGCACGAAGTCGTAGCGGTCGGCCACGGCGGCGATGGCGTGCTTCAACTGGCGCTCGCGTTCCTCGAGCTCCACCAGGTCGATCTCGGCGCCCGCCAGTTCGCGGTTGGAGGGCAGGACGTCATAACCGCTCTCGCATGTCTTCGCGGCCTCGGCGATGCTGGCTTCGCCGATCAGCACCTGGTAGAGCGTGGCCTGCAACTCGCGCTTGTCGATGCCGCTGCCCATGGTGGCGTTGCCCTGCGGATCGAGATCGACCAGCAGCACGCGCTGCTTCTGGGCCACGAGAGCCGCCGCCAGATTGACCGCGGTGGTGGTCTTGCCGACACCGCCCTTCTGGTTCGCGATGCAGAAGATGCGGGCGGTGCGCTTGGCGGCCAGCGGCTCGGCGCCGCTTATCGCCTCCAGCTCGCCGGCTTCTTCTCCGGACGGTGCCGCCTCGTTGACCATGCTGGAATTGGAAGACATCGAATACAACCTGATTATTGGGTGAATCTGACGCGCCGATGGCCGGCGCCGCGTTCTGCTAACCCTCGTTTGCCCCGCCCTCGACGCGGTCCATCCAGACCAGGCAGCGGCGGGCGGACAATCTTGGCACATAAAGCGTCGTGACGCCTTCCACCTGCCATGCTCCCTGGTCCTTCAGCGCCTGTATCTCGTCCTCTGGCGGATGGCCCTTCATGGCGGCCAGCCGTCCTCCCGGCTTGACGTGGCGTCCGGCCAGCGCGGCAAAGTCATGCAGCGACGCGAACGCGCGCGAGACGACGATATCGCACTCGGCGGGTTCGAGTTCCTCGACCCGCGCATGCGTCGCGTCCAGGTTGGGCAGCCGCAGCACCCCCGCCACATGCTTGATGAACGAAGTCTTCTTTTCCACCGCGTCCACGCAGCGCACCTGCCACTCCGGCCGGCAGATGGCCAGAACCACGCCAGGCAGTCCGCCGCCCGAACCCACGTCCAGGATGCTGGCCGGCTGGCCGGCAAGGCGCTGGGCCAGTTCCGGCACCACCGACAGGCTATCCGTTATGTGATGCAAAAGCATCTGCTCAGGCTCGCGTATGGCCGTGAGGTTGTAGGTACGGTTCCAGCGCAGCATCTGCGCCAGGTAATTCAGCAGCAAATCGATACGCGCATGATCGAGCGGCAGGCGCAACACCGCGCAGTCCGACTCGAGCTGGGCGGCGAATACCGCTCCATTGAAAGGTTCCTGCATCGGGATCGGTTTCCGGGACATGTTCATGGGACGACCCTCCGGCGGCCGGGAGCTCCCCTTGCCGGGGAAGCGGACGCGCTTCCCCGCAAGCCGCGCATCGATACCGACGAGCCTCCCGTCTCGTCGTGGCGCGGCTTTTCTCCCAGGAGAAGGCGTGTGGTTGTCGAGCGGCCGTGGGACACGCTCATGCCGCCTGGTTCGCGTCGGCGGCGGAATCGGCATCCAGCCTTCCGTATTGCCGGCGCTTCAGGTGTATCAGCAGGAGCGAGATGGCGGCAGGCGTGATGCCCGAGATACGGGCAGCCTGGCCGATGGTTTGCGGCCGATGAGTCTTGAGCTTCTGGCGGACTTCGAAGGACAGGCTGCGCACCGAGTCATAGTCGATGTCTTCGGGTATGCGCTGATTCTCGTGCCCGGCCTGCTTGTCGATCTCGTTCTGTTGGCGCGCGATGTAGCCCGCGTACTTGACCTGGATCTCGACCTGTTCGGCAACAATCTGGTCGGTTACGCCTGGACCTGCCAGCAATTCCTCGTCCGCGTTCTTAGCTTGCATCAGAGCATCATAGGAAACGTTGGGGCGCTTGAGCAAGTCGAATAGTGTGTACTCACGCTCGATCGCCTTGCCCAATAGCGGCTCGGCGGCGTGGGCAGGGAAAATCCGGGGATTGATCCACGTGGAACGCAGGCGTTCGACCTCGCTCGCCACGGCATCCCGCTTGCGGTTGAAGGCATCCCAGCGCGTGTCGTCCACCAATCCCAGTTCGCGGCCAGCTTCCGTCAGGCGCCAGTCGGCATTGTCTTCACGCAGGCTCAGGCGATACTCGGCCCGCGATGTGAACATGCGATAGGGCTCGGTCACGCCGCGCGTGACCAGGTCGTCGGCCAGCACGCCCAGGTAGGCCTGGTCGCGGCGCGGCACCCAGGCTTCCTCGCCCTTCACCTTCAGGGCGGCGTTGATGCCGGCCAGCAGTCCCTGCGCAGCCGCTTCTTCGTAACCCGTCGTGCCATTGATCTGTCCGGCGAAGAACAGCCCGGAAATGGCACGGGTCTCGAGCGACGTCTTCAGTCCACGTGGATCGAAATAGTCGTATTCGATGGCGTAGCCGGGCCGCAGGATATGGGCATTTTCCAGCCCGGGCAGCGAATGGATCAGGTCGAGCTGCACATCGAAGGGCAGGCTGGTCGATACCCCGTTGGGGTAGAACTCGTGGGTCGTCAGCCCTTCCGGTTCCAGGAAAACCTGGTGGGACGTCTTGTCCGCAAAGCGATGGATCTTGTCTTCGATGGACGGGCAGTAGCGCGGCCCCACCCCTTCGATGACGCCGGTGTACATGGGTGAGCGGTCCAGCCCCCCGCGGATGATCTCGTGCGTCCGCGCATTCGTATGCGTGATCCAGCACGGCAGTTGGCGCGGATGCATGGAGGCATCGCCCAGATAGGAAAACACCGGTACCGGATCCAGGTCGCCGGGCTGTTCTTCCAGCACGCTGAAGTCGATAGAGCGCCCGTCGATACGGGGCGGCGTCCCGGTTTTCAGGCGCCCCTGGCCCAGCTTGAGTTCCTGCAGGCGCTTGCCCAGCGAGATGGCGGGCGGATCGCCGGCCCGGCCCGCCGAGTAGTTCTGCAGTCCCACGTGAACCAGGCCGTTCAGGAAGGTACCAGCGGTCAATACTACCGCCCGCGCGCGGAAACGCAGGCCGATCTGAGTGACCGCGCCTACTACCTTGTCCCCTTCCAGCATCAGGTCGTCCACCGCTTGCTGGAACAGCCAGAGGTTGGGCTGGTTTTCCAGGCGATGACGAATGGCCTTGCGGTAGAGCACCCGGTCTGCCTGGGCTCGTGTAGCCCGCACCGCAGGCCCTTTGGATGCATTCAGGATGCGGAACTGGATCCCTGCTTCGTCGGTAGCCAGGGCCATGGCACCGCCCAGTGCGTCGACTTCCTTCACCAGATGGCCCTTGCCTATCCCGCCTATGGAGGGGTTGCAGGACATCTGCCCCAGGGTCTCGATGTTATGCGTGAGCAGCAACGTCTTGCAGCCAGCGCGCGCGGCCGCCAATGCGGCCTCGGTACCGGCGTGGCCGCCGCCTACAACAATCACATCAAATTCGGTTGGATACAGCATGGTGGGATCCGCAAAAGGCCAGGTTTAACCTGGCGACCTGGCAGCCTTCGTGGCCAGGGAGAGATATCCGGGTCTGGTGAGAAAACGCCACGGTAATTTGGGATTATAGGATTCCCGCCTTGCCAACGCGAGCATTACCCTGGATAAGCTGCTCCATAGTGTTTCACGTGGAACACTGAGAGCGCGCTTGGACTATTCATGGATGTCATTGTGTCCGGGCTACGTGGCAATTGATGTGTTGGCTGCACGTAGGGCAAGACACTTCCCGATTTATTTCCTGCCGTACCCCAACTATCGGGAACAGGCGTCGGTACATCGACGGCGTCATGCCAAGGTTCCATCAAACCCTAGCCTTCAGCCGTGCCGATGTTTCACGTGAAACATCGGGACTGACTGGAACACCTGAACACCTGGACAGTTGACCAGGGGGTTGGGCTTAGCCGTGATGAACCGGTCGTAGGGTTCGTGCTCGAAACTGCAAATGAAAGTATGGATTCCGGGATTGAGAAACCGAGGAACAGGCCCTCCACTTAACCCGCGTTCGGGTTGACCTCGACATACCGTACGAACCGCTACTCATGATTCAAGCAATACCTGCGTATCGCTCTCTCCGCAGCAGGGGCCCCAATACCTGGAAAGCCCCGCAATACTTCACGTGAAACCTCGCCGTTCACACTTCCCCGCCGAGATCACCTTCGGCACTGTCCATCTCTTCACGCATGGCTCGCGCGGTCAATACGTCCAGCATCTCGAACAAGCCGGCAACCCGTTCCGGCGAGTAGCCATCCAGCAGCCGCTCATTACGCTGCCGGGACACCTGCCGCAGGGTGAGGGCAACGTCCATACCTTGGGTGCTCAGCCTCAGGTCAGCCCGCCGGCTATCCCGTGCCGAGGTCCCTCTTTCGACCAATCCTTTCCTGGCCAAGGTCCCAATGGATCGGCTGACCTGCGCCGCATCGACCATGGCCAGGTAGGCCAGCTTGCGTATGGAGACGGGTTGAAAATCGGCAAGTAGCATGACGACCTGCCACTCCGTCTGAGAAAACCCGAACTGCATACGGGCCTGCAATTGAGAGGCACGTGCCAGCGCCTTGCCAAGCGCGGCCACCTTGGGAGCCAACAGACCATCCTGCCCGCGTACATCCAACGCGTCGAAGGAAACAGCGGCGGCTTCTTCGGACAGGGGATTGATAGTCATTGGTGACGCCTCGTTCGAGGCTTTGATAGAGACGTGGGAGGTCATTATCCGCGCCTTGATTGCATTTGCGCAATTCCATGACAAATCATTCTATTTTCTTGTACGTAGAAATAAATATAAGATTCAGTCATGCATCTAAATAAGGCGCGGCAATTCCGCCAAACCCCATCAGACAGGATCAAGGAAACAGGACCGTATCCAGCACGTTGATGTAGCCGTTGTCGACCTCGACATCGGGCTCCAGCACTTCGGCGTCCGACAACAGCAGACGGCGATCCTTGCGATGGACCGTCAGCGTCTTGCCGCCCTCGGTCCTGATCTGCGTGCCTTCCTTGGCATCCTTCAGCCGGACCTTGCCCGCCACCATATGCAGCTTGACCACCTGCACCAACGTGTCCTTGTTCCGCAGCGCCTCGCGCTGGGCCGAGGGCAGCTTGGCGAAGGCTTCATCGGACGGCGCGAACACGGTGTAGGGCTGCCCTTTCAGGGTCTGCTCCATACCCGCCTCGCGTACCGCGTTGACCCATGAACTGAACATTCCAGCCGTCTGGGCCGTGTCGATGATGTTGCGCGCAAGGACCCCGGCGGGGCTCATCAGGCCCAGCGCCAATGTCGTGGCGATCAATCCGAGGGTGTATCTGACATGCATGCGCTTCTCCCGAGCGACAAGTTTCTCCTTGCAGCATGACCGGCTCGCGGCCCGTCTTTAATGGTCGCTCACCACGCTGTAACCAGGGCCATCGCTTCGCAAGGGAGCGCAACAGGGCGCCCGCCCCGGCCGGGAATAAAAAAACCCCGACGCCCAGGGCGGGCATCGGGGCCGTGCATCGCGAGTCGGAGCGGTATACCGTCCGGCTCGCGAGCGAAGCCAGGCTCAGCCTTGCAGGCGCTTGGACAGGCGCTGCTTGACCTCCACCAGTTCGTTCGGCAGGCCCTGCTTGAGCAGGTCGAACAGCTCGTCGTGCAGGCGCAGCTCTTCCTTCCAGGCTTGCGTGTCGATGGCGGTGATGCGATCGAACTGCTCGCGGGTGAAGTTCAGGCCTTCCCAGCTCAGGTCTTCATAGGAAGGCGTGACGCCGAAGATGTGGTCCACGCCCTGGGCCTTGCCGTCGATGCGTTCGAGCATCCACTTCAGCACGCGCATGTTCTCGCCGAAGCCGGGCCACACGAACTTGCCGTTCTCGTCCGTACGGAACCAGTTCACGCAGAAGATGGCGGGCAGGCGCACGCCGGCCGATTCGAGCTTGGCGCCCAGTTGCAGCCAGTGGCTGAAATAGTCGCTCATGTTGTAGCCGCAGAACGGCAGCATGGCGAAGGGATCGCGGCGCACCACGCCTTGCTTGCCGGTGGCGGCGGCGGTGGTTTCCGAACCCATGGTGGCGGCCATGTAGACGCCTTCGACCCAGTTGCGGGCCTCGGTCACCAGCGGCACCGTGGTGGAGCGGCGGCCGCCGAACACGAAGGCGTCGATGGTCACGCCCGCGGGGTTGTCCCACTCGGCGTCGATGGCCGGGTTCTGGTCGGCGGCCACGGTGAAGCGGGCATTCGGATGCGCCGCCTTGCGGCCCGTGGTCTTGCCGATTTCCGGCGTCCAGTCCTTCCCCTGCCAGTCGATGCAATGGGCGGGCGCCTCGCCCATGCCTTCCCACCAGATGTCGCCGTCGTCGGTCAGCGCGACGTTGGTGAAGATGACGTTCTCGCGCAGCGTCGCCATGCAGTTGAAGTTGGTCTTCTCGTTGGTGCCGGGCGCGACGCCGAAGTAGCCGGCTTCGGGGTTGATGGCGCGCAGCTTGCCGTCGGGACCGGGCTTGATCCAGGCGATGTCGTCGCCGATGGTGGTGACTTTCCAGCCCGGCAGCGACGGGATCAGCATCGCGAAGTTGGTCTTGCCGCAGGCCGAGGGGAAGGCCGCGCCGACGTGCATCTTCTTGCCCTCGGGCGAGGTGACGCCCAGGATGAGCATGTGCTCGGCCAGCCAACCCTGGTCGCGGCCCATCTTGGAGGCGATGCGCAGCGCCAGGCACTTCTTGCCCAGCAGCGCGTTGCCGCCATAGCCCGAACCGAAGGACCAGATCTCGCGGGTCTCGGGATAGTGGACGATGTACTTGGTGTCGTTGCAGGGCCAGATGACGTCGGCCTCGCCCTGGGCGAGCGGCTTGCCCACGGTGTGGACGCAGGGAACGAACACGCCGTCGGCGCCCAGCACGTCATAGACCTTGCGGCCCATGCGGGTCATGATGCGCATGTTGGCCACGACGTAGGGCGAGTCGGACAGCTCGACGCCGATCTGCGCGATGGGCGAGCCCAGCGGCCCCATCGAGAACGGAATCACGTACATGGTGCGGCCGCGCATGGAACCGGCGAACAGCCCGTTCAGCGTCGAGCGCATTTCCGCCGGGTCCACCCAGTTGTTCGTGGGGCCGGCGTCTTCCTTGCGTTCGGAGCAGATGAAGGTGCGATCTTCGACGCGCGCGACGTCGGACGGATCGGACCAGGCGAGATAGGAATTGGGACGCTTGGCGGGATTCAGGCGGCGCAGCGTGCCGGCCTGGACCATCAGTTCGCACAGGCGGTCGTATTCTTCCTGGGAGCCGTCGCACCATTCGATGCGATCGGGTTGCGCCAGCGCCGCGACTTCGGCCACCCAGGCCTTCAATCGTTCGTGACGCACCCAGTCAGGAGCGTCCACCGCCGAAAGTTGTTTGGGAACCGGTGTTTTAGGCACGGCGTTCATTGGTGACATTCTCCTCGACGCTCGGGCGCCTGATCATGGTGTAAATAATGAGCCGGGCATCGATTGGCCCGGCCGGACTTTAACTTAATATACCCCACCCCCTTCCCGCAAAAGTTTCCAGGAAGAAAGGGTCCGTTACCGTTGGCAGCTACCACTTACAAGACCAATTGGACTACCATCGTCGCTGTTTGAAGGAAAGCCCATGCGCATAACGATTCTGGACGACTATCAAGACGCGGTACGCAAGCTGGACTGCTTCAGCCTGCTCGATGGCCACGACGTCAAGGTCTACAACAACACGGTCAAGGGGCTGGGCCAATTGGCCGTCCGGCTGCGCGACACGGAAACGCTGGTACTGATCCGTGAGCGTACGCCCATCACCCGCGCCTTGCTGGACAAATTGCCTCAGTTGAAGCTGATTTCCCAGACGGGACGCGTCGGGTCGCACATCGACGTGGAGGCCTGCACCGAGCGCGGGATCGCCGTCGCTCAGGGGGTCGGCTCGCCTGTCGCGCCGGCAGAACTGACGTGGGCGCTCATTATGAGCGCGATGAGGCGAATTCCTCAATATGCGGCAAACCTCAAGCATGGGGCTTGGCAACAATCCGGCATGAAAGCGTCGTCGATGCCACCCAATTTCGGACTGGGCCGAACCTTGCATGGAGGCCAATTGGGCCTGTTCGGCTACGGCAAGATCGGCAAGATCGTCGCGGGCTACGGCAAGGCCTTCGGCATGAAGGTCACGGTCTGGGGCCGGGAATCGACCCTGGAACGGGCACGGGCCGACGGCCTGGAGACGGCGGCCAGCAAAGAGGCGCTGTTCGAGGGCAGCGACGTGCTGTGCATGCTGCTGAAGCTGAGCGAGGAAACCCGCGGCATCGTCACGCTGGCCGACCTGCAGCGCATGGGACCCGAGGCGCTGTTCGTGAACACCTCGCGGGCGGAGCTGGTGGAGCCCGATGCCCTGGTCCTGGCGCTGAACCGGGGCCGGCCGGGGCTGGCGGCGATCGACGTCTTCGAAAGCGAACCCATCCTGCAGGGCCACCCGCTGCTGCGGATGGAGAACGTCATCTGCACGCCGCACATCGGCTTCGTGGAGAACAACAGCTACAACCTTTATTTCAAGGTTGCGTTCGAGAATATCTTGGCTTGGGCAGCGGGGAAACCGGCTAATCTAGTTACCCCGTAGGGAAGCCCACCCCCTACCCGCTTACGCGGGCCCCCTCAAGGGGGCGATGCGGGTGGACCGGCGGAGCCGGATCCACCGCATCCTGGGTCTAGTACCCGTTTCCTTGGGTTATGGCACCGGTGCTATCGCTGGCTGCCAGCGGTAGCAACCCTGCTTCAGTCCAAGATAGTTTCCCTAGACCCAGGAAACCGCGGATCTGGCTCCGCCAGTCCGCCGGTTTCGCCCCCTGGGGGGCGCCCGAAGGGCGTAGGGGGGGTCAAATACTTTAGAAAAAAACAAGCCCACCCCGCTGGGGAGCGGGATGGGGAAGCGGGGCGGCGGGCGCCGCCCCGCGCATGTGCGGCTATTTACAGCGGCTTGATGTCGGAAGCCTGGGGACCCTTGGGGCCGTCCTTGACTTCGTACTCGACTTCCTGCCCTTCGGCCAGGCTGCGGTAGCCGCGGCCGACGATGGCGGAAAAGTGAGCGAACACATCCGGACCACCGGCGTCCGGCGTGATGAAGCCGAATCCCTTGTCCGCGTTAAACCATTTGACCTTGCCCTTCTGTGCCATGTTCGGCGTCCTCTAATTACAATAAACAATGCAATGAACCAAGAACGCCGACACGAACTGAAATGCGGTAATGGCGGACATCCGCAAATGGCAGACGGGACTTGCGTGCTGCTTGAATTCAACTGCGAATCGCAGCATACCCGCGTGTACTTTGCGAATCAATAACATTTAGCAGGCGTATCGGAAATGCAATGTACACGCCACGCAACAGGCCCGAATCACCCTGCGGCAGGCTCTAGAAATCAGTCGCGCAACGCCGGAAAACGCATAAGCAAACCACGATAGAGCGGCGGTGTAATCAGCAGCACGAAGGCCAGCCGGAACACCTGGAACGCCGTCACCAGCGGTACGCCCAATTGCAGCACCTTGGCGGTAATACACATCTCGGCGATACCCCCGGGGGCCAGCCCGAGGATCAAGGTGGGCAGCGCGATGCCGCTGGGCGGGGCCAGGAGCAGGCTCAGGCCCACCGAGAGCATGATCACGACCAGGGTATAGGCCAGGATCAATCCCATGAAGCGCGGAGCCGTACGGAAGAAGTCGGGGGTGTAGCGGTCGCCCAGCGACCAGCCTATGAGCAGTTGGGCGGCGTTCAGCATGAAGGTGGGCATCGCCGACAAGGCCATGTCGTTGGACGTCAGCAGGATGGTGACGGCCATGGGCCCCAGCACCCAGGCATTGGGTATGCGCAGCCGCAGGGCCAGCAGCGCACCGCCGGCGCCCAGCGCGAACATCGCCGCCAGGCCGGCGGGATCCACCGCGGCCATGGCGGGCGCGAAGAGCCCGCTGCCGGTCACGCCCGACATCCGGAAAGCCAGTGGCACCAGCACGACAACGAGCAGGATGCGCAGGCTGTGGGCCGAGGCCACCAGCGCCACCTTGCCGCCGTAGCGGTCGGACAGGTTCGCCATTTCCGCCGCGCCGCCTATGGTGGACGAGAAATAGGCGGTGCTGAACTCCACGCCACCGGCGCGCTGGAGAAACCAGGCGCCGGCCAACCCCGCGACCACCGAGAATATGGCCCCCAGCAGCAACGGCAGCAGATTGCCCGCGATCTCGTCGACCACCATGGGCGTGAAATACAAGCCCAGGCCCACGCCTATCACCCACTGTCCCGCATAGCGCAGCTCGGTCCTGCTCCGGGACTGCACTCCGGCGATCTTGGTCGCCGCCGTGGCGATCAACGCGCCCAGCATCCAGGGCAGCGGGGTATGGAGCGCGACCGCGATCAGCGAGCCGCAAAGCGCGATGGCGAAACCTAGCAGTAGACGGACGAGCATGGGGAAGGAAGCAGGCGGGCATGGCCGCCAGTGGACGCGTGGAGGTAGACTGATTCGATGAAGACGAATGGTACATCCAAGGCCTGAGCAAGCTGATGATTAATTCCAAACTGCCGGACGTCGGCGTCACCATCTTTACCGTCATGAGCCGGCTGGCGACGGAAACCCGCGCCATCAATCTGGGCCAGGGCTTCCCCGATTTCGATCCCGATGCCGGCCTGCTGGCGCAGGTCGACGCCGCCATGGCCGCGGGCCACAACCAGTACGCCCCCATGCCTGGAATCCCGGCGCTGCGCACCGCCATCGCGGCCAAGACGCGCGCGCTGTACGGCACGGCCTACGATCCCGAGACGGAAATCACCGTCACCAGCGGCGCCACCCAGGCCCTGATGACCGCCATCCTGGCGGTGGCCGGCGCGGGCGACGAGGTCATCGTGCTGGAGCCCAACTACGACTCCTACGTGCCGGCCATACGCCTGGCGGGCGCGGCGCCGGTGGCGGTGCAGTTGCTCGCGCCGACGCCCGAGGCGCCCGGCTACCGGCCCGACTGGGACGCGATCCGGCGCGCCATCACGCCGCGCACCCGGGCCCTGGTGATCAATTTCCCGCACAACCCCACCGGCGCCGTGCTGGACGACGGCGACCTGGACGAACTGGAACGCATCCTGGCCGATACGGGCGTCGTACTGATCTCGGACGAGGTCTACGAGCACATCGTGTTCGACGGCCGCCGGCATGCATCCATCGCGCGCCGGCCGGCGCTGGCGGCCCGCAGCTTCCTGATCTCGTCGTTCGGCAAGACCTTCCACGCCACCGGCTGGAAGATCGGCTATTGCTGCGCCCCCGCCGCCCTGTCCGTGGAATTCCGCAAGATCCACCAGTTCATGGTGTTCGCGGTCTCGACCCCCATGCAGTACGCGCTGGCCGCGTTCCTGGAGGATCCCCGCCACTACCTGGAGCTGCCCGCCTTCTACCAGGCCAAGCGCGACCGCCTGGAAGCGGGGCTCAAGCAGACGCGCTTTCGCACTCTGCCCTGCCCGGGCACCTACTTCCTGCTAGCCGACTACAGCGCGATCTCGGATGCGCCCGAAAGCGAATTCGCGCGTTGGCTGACCACCGAGCACGGCGTGGCGGTCATCCCCATCGCGGCTTTCCATGCCGATCCGGACGCGCCGGCCTCTAACCGGCAACTGGTGCGCTTCTGCTTCGCCAAGAAGGACAGCACGCTGGACACGGCGCTGGAGCGGTTGATACAGGTCTGAACGCGGCATGCGGGCCTTGCACCCGCATGCCTGCCGCCCACGTTGCCGCTAGGCCGACGTGGCGGGTTCGGAAGCCCCCGCGCGGCGCCGCGCCAGCATGCGCATCGTGACCGGTACCACCAGCACGGCCGCCGCGCACAGCCACAAGCCGATGCTGACGGGGCTTTCCCACAGGATGGCCGTGTCGCCGTTGGTGATGGACAGCGCCCGGCGCAGGTTCTGCTCCATCATGTTGCCCAGCACCAGCCCCAGGATGAGTGGCGCCATGGGCACCGACATCTTGCGCAGCAGATAACCCACCACGCCCAGCGCCACCATCATCACGAGGTCGAAGGTGGTCGCGTGCACCGAATACACGCCGATCGCGCTCACGGTCACGATGAACGGCACCAGCGCCCAGGTCGGCACCGACAGCATGCGCGCGAACACGCCCACCATGGGGATGTTCATCGCCAGCAGCATGACGTTGCCGATGAACAGCGATGCGATCAGGCCCCAGACGATCTCGGGGCGCTGCTCGAACAGCGCGGGTCCGGGCGTGATGTTGTAGAGCGCCAGCACGCCCATCATCACCGCCGTGGTGCCCGATCCGGGCACACCCAGCGTCAGCATGGGCACGAACGAACCCGTGGCCGACGCGTTGTTGGCCGCCTCGGGCGACGCCAGGCCGCGGATGTCGCCCTTGCCGAAATGCGCGCCTTCCGGATCGGACTGCTCGACCAGGCGCTTCTCGGTCGAATAGGCCATGGCCGAAGCCACCGTGGCGCCCGCGCCCGGCAGCACGCCCACGACGAAGCCGATCAGCGACCCGCGCACCGTGCCCCACCAGGTCAACGCCACTTCGCGCCTGTTGAACAGGGTGCGCCCCGTCGGCTTGACCGCCACGTTGCCCGTGACCGACTGTTCCAGCAGCAGCAGCATCTCGCTGACGGAGAACAGGCCGATCACCACCACCACGAACTGGATGCCGTCGCTCAGGTGCAGCGAATCGAAGGTATAGCGATAGATGCCGGAGTTCTCGTCTATGCCCACGGTGGACAAGGCCAATCCCACGGCGGCGGCCAGCAGCGCCTTGACGGGCTGCTCGCCCATCAGTCCGGCCAGGCAGCAGAAAGCGAACACCATCAGCGCGAAGTACTCCGCCGGCCCGAAGGCCAGCGCCCAGCGAGCCAGCAGGGGCGCGGCGATGGCGATGCCGATGGTGGCCACGGCCGAGCCCACGAAGGAACTCCAGGCCGAGATCGACAGGGCCACGCCGGCCTTGCCCTGGCGGGCCATGGGATAGCCGTCCAGCGCCGTCATGATGGCCGAGGCCTCGCCCGGCACGTTGATCAGGATGGAGCTGATGCGCCCGCCGTACTCGCAGCCGATGTAGACCGCGGCAAGCAGGATGAGCGAGCTTTCCGGCGGCAGTTGCATCGCGAAGGCCAGCGGCATCAGGATGGCCACGCCGTTGATGGGCCCGAGGCCGGGCAGCACGCCCACGATGGTGCCGATGAAGGAGCCGATGGCCGCGATCAGCAGGTTCAGCGGCGTCAGCGCGACCGAGAAACCGGTGGCCAGATGGCCGAAGATGTCATTCACAGCAGGCCTCCCAGCAGGCCGGTGGGCAGCACCACGTCCAGCACCTTGTCGAACAGCAGGAATACGGCCACGCCCAGGACCAGCCCGGTAATGCCCGTCTTGAGCCACGATCCGCCGAACGCGCGGCCCACCGGCAGGCTCATCAGCAAGGTGGCCAGGACGATGCCCAGCCACTGGAACAGGAAGGCGTAGGCCGCCAGCGCCACCGACACGGCGACGACACGCCCCTTGACGCCCGCCGCCACGGATTCGACCGGATTGCCACCCTTGGCGGCCAGCCACAGGCCGCACAGGCCGATGACCAGCGACAGCAGCATGGGAAAGGCGCGCGGGCCCACCGGCTCGTAGGCGAAAGGCGCCTCGAGCCCGTAGCCCTGCCACACCATCACGGCGGCGAAAACCAGCGCCGCCGTTCCCAGCAGCCGGTCGTTCAACACGACACGGCCGCCGCTCATTTGCGCACCAGTCCGAATTCGTCGGCCAGTTTGCGGTACTCGGCAACCTGCTGCTTGATGTAGCCGTCCAGGTCCTTGCCGGTCTTATTGAACGGGAACAGGCCGCGTTCTTCGCGCAACTTCGCGAATTCGGGCGTGGCCATCATCTTGTCGAAGGTACCCACCCACCACTGGTAATCGGCATCGGCGACCTTCGGCCCCACGTAGAAACCGCGGATGATGGGCCACTGGATGTCGAAGCCCTGCTCCTTGGCGGTGGGTACGTCGGCCAGCCGGCCCGGCAGGCGCTGATCGGCGAACACGGCCAGGATGCGGATGGGCACGCCGGCATCCAGCACGGACGCGACCTCGCCGGCGTCGCCCGAATACACCTGCACGTGGCCGCCCTGCAAGGCCGTCAGGGTCTCGCCACCGCCCTCGAAGGCGACGAAGCGCATGGTCTTGTAGTCGATGCCCGCGGCGCGCGCGGTCAGCGCCGCTTTCATCCAGTCCTGGCTGCCGATGGTGCCGCCGGCGCCGAACACCACCTTGGTGGGATCGGCCTTGATGGCGGCCATCAGGCTCTTGAGGTCCTTCCAGGGGGCGTCCTTGCGCACCACGACCGCGCCGTAGTCGGTGCCGATGCCCGACACCCAGCGCACGTCGGATTCGGTATAGCGGCCGAATTTGCCCTGGGCGATGTTCAGCAGCGAACCGCCCGAGAAGGCCACGATGGTGCCGGCCTCGGCGGGACGCTGGGCGATGATGGTGTTGTAGGCCACCGCGCCGATGCCCCCCGGCATGTACACGGTGCGCATCGCGCCGTTCAGGTACTTGCCTTCCTGCAAGCCGCCTTGCGCGATCTTGCAGGTCAGGTCGAAACCGCCGCCGGGCTTGGCCGGAGCGATGCACTCGGGCCGTTCGGGCGCGGCGGCCGCCGGTTGCGCGGCCAGCCCCGCGAAGACCATGGCCACGGCGCACGCCGCCGCCCGCAGTCGGACTGTGGGTTTCATCAGTCACCTCCTTGTCGTTGTTGTCGATGTCGCGGCTGTCAGGCCGCACCGAGGCGACTGTACGAACGCGGCGCTTTCAACCGGCTTTCAATTCCCCGTGTTTTCGTGCTGCGAAGCAGCATTCAGGACCTGGGGAAAACCAGGGCCGCGCGCAGGCCGGGCCCCGGTTCCCGGTTTTCCAGCACCAGCCTGCCTTTATGCAGTCCCGCGATCCGCTGCGCGATGGCCAGTCCCAGGCCGGCGCCAGGCTTGCCCTTGCCGGACTCGCCACGACGGAAACGCACGCCGGCCCGCTCGATGTCGGATACCGGCATGCCCGGCCCACTGTCCTCCACCCGCAGCACGACCTGCCCGGGCTCGCGCAGCAGCGTCAGCGTCACCATGCCCCCCTCCGGGCTGTAGCGAATGGCATTGTCCAGGAGATTGAGCACCGCTTCGCGCAGCAACACGGGCAACCCTGGCATCCACAGCGCTTCATCGGGCACCTCGATGCCGTAGTCCAGCTGCTTGGCGCGGGCGGCCGGCAACAGGCTGCGCACGCATTCTCCAGCCAGGTCGGCCAAGTCGGTCTGCGCGAAAGGCAGGCCGCCCTCGGCCAGCGAGGCGTCATGGACCCGAGCCAGCGCCAGCATCTGGTTGGCCATCCGTATGGACCGGTCCACGCCCGCATGCATGGCTTGCAAGACCTGCCGGACCGCCTGCGGATCGTTCTCGCGCTGCGCGAAATCCACCTGGGTCTTGAGCACGGTCAGGGGCGTGCGCAGCTGATGGGAGGCATCGTCCAGGAATTGGCGCTGCGCGCGGGCCTGGGCATCGTGGCGCGCGATATGCCGATTGATCGCGGATACCAGCGGCTGGACCTCGGCCGGCACCTGGCTGTCGTCCACCGGCCGCAGGTCGTCCGGGTCACGCGCATCGATTTCCTCGCTCAGGCGCACCAGCGGCCGCAATGCGATGATCACTCCGCCCGTCAGCAGGATCGCGCTCAACAGGATCTGCAGCGTATCGCGCTCGATCGCGCGCATCAGCACGGCCCGGGTGAAACCCGCACGCGACTCGATGCTTTCCGCGACCTGGATGACCACCCGCTGGCGTTCCTGCGCACCATACAGGGGCGGATCGAGCCGGCGCGCCAGCACACCCACGCGCACGGGTTCGCCGAAATACTCGGCATTGAAGAATTCCGCTCGTCCGGACGCCAGCGCGTGCGCCGGCATCGGAAGCGCGGGATTGCCGATCTCGGTCAGGTTGTCCTCGGTGGACACCCGGAAATACACGTTGCCGCTGGCCGTCAATTCGAAGAATTGCAGCAGCCTGTAGGGCAGTTCCACTGCCAACCCGCCGCTTTCCGTCGATATGTTGAGGTCTATCGCCCGCAGGGCACCGGCCAGCGAACGGTCGTAGGCGGCATTGGTCAGGTCGTCCAGCAGCCTGACCGACAGCCACAGGCCACCGCCGGCCACCACGGCCAGGACGGGAAGCAGCCACCACAGCAGGGTCGTCTTCAGGCTGCGGCGCCGTGGCCGGACCGGCAAGGGCGGGGTTCCGGGCGAGGAAGCCGTCACGCGGGCTCCAGGCTGTATCCCAGTCCGCGCAGGGTCACGATATGGACGCCGGTATCGCCCAGGCGCTTGCGCAGCCGGTGGACGATCACCTCGATGGCGTCCAGCCCGACGTCGCGGTCATCGTCGAATACCCGGTCCAGGATCTGTTGCTTGGTCATGGGTTCGCCGCTGCGTTGGATCAGGGCACGCAATACGGCGTGTTCCCGTGGCGATAAGGCCAGGGGTTGGTTATCCAGCAGGAATTTCTGAGCGGCCAGGTCGAAAACCAGCGGACCGCAGGCCAGGCGTGGATGTTCCCTGCCCCGGCTGCGCCGTATCAGCGCCAGCAGCCTGGCTTCCAGTTCGGCCACGTTGAAGGGCTTGGGCAGGAAATCGTCCGCGCCTTCGTGCAGGGTGGTCACGCGTTCCGTCAGTGAATCACGTGCGGTCAATATCAGGACGGGCGTGCGGTCGTCACGGGCGCGCAGCCTGGCCAGCAGCGTGCGGCCATCCAGTCCGGGCAGTCCCAGGTCCAGGACGACGGCATCGAATTCCTCGACCTGCAGGCGCTTTTCGGCGACTACCCCATCGTCGGCCCATTCCACGACGAAACCGGCGTGTCTGGCAAGTGTGCCTGACAGCCATCGAGCAAGTTCGGGTTCGTCCTCGACCAACAGGATGCGCATGGCGTATCGGGTGCTCCGTACTTACTTATAGGGATGGGACGCCTGGATGCTAGGTGTTCGACCCCGCGGGGTCAACCGGCGTCCGCGTAGCGGCGCCCCGGGCCGCTTGCGGCCCTCGTGGCAGTAGGAAAAAAAGATGTTTGAGCTTTATCCCAAAACTATCTATCCAATTCGTAGTAGGTAATAGGAGCCTGTGGATAACTTCGGCCGTTCAAAAAAACCTTTTCGATTCAATGAATTGCCTAACTTTTAAGCATGTGGATAACCTTGTCCACATGGTGTACCCGGAAATTGGACAAGTTTTTCGGCCGAAGACGAAAACGAAGTTATCCACAAAGGCTCAACATCGTGTGCACACCCCCGCTTCCTAGAGGTTATCCACAGGCCCAGGATGCGCGTATCGGGTATTCTGGTCGCCTGCCTGGAGCCGTTCATGGATGTATTCGCCTCTTCCTCCGCCCTGGCCGCATTCGTGGGCCGGCACGAACGCCTGTTCGTCCTGACCGGCGCCGGGTGCAGCACGGATTCGGGCATCCCGGACTATCGCGACGCCGATGGCCAATGGAAACGTACGCCGCCCATCGACTTCCAGGTCTTTATGCGCGACGATACGGCCCGGGCACGCTACTGGGCGCGCAGCATGATCGGGTGGCGGCGCTTCGGGAAGGCCGGGCCCAACGACACCCATCGCGCACTGGCGCGGCTGGAGGCCAGCGGGAGAATGCGGCTGTTGGTCACCCAGAACGTCGATGGCCTGCATCAGGCGGCGGGCAGCCGCGAGGTGGTGGACCTGCATGGCCGGCTGGACGAGGTTCGCTGCATGCATTGCGCGCATCGCGAACCGCGTGCCGTGTTCCAGCAGCGGCTGGAAGCCGTGAATCCGGCCTGGATCGCGCTGGACGCGGCCGATGCGCCGGATGGCGACGCCGACCTGGAAGCGGTGGATTTCTCCCTTTTTGCCGTGCCGCCCTGTCCGGCCTGCGGCGGGATCCTGAAGCCGGACGTCGTCTTCTTCGGTGAACAGGTGCCCGCGACGCGTGTGGCGACAGTGCTGCGCGGGCTGGACGAGGCCGATGCCATCCTGGTGGTGGGCTCGTCGCTGATGGTGCATTCCGGCTACCGCTACGTACGGGCGGGGGCGCAGGCCGGACTGCCAATCGCTGCGGTCAACCTGGGGCGCACGCGCGCCGACGACCTGCTGACCCTGAAGGTGGAGCAGTCTTGTGCCGAGGCGCTGGCCTTCATGCTGGCGGACCGCGCGGCGGCGTGAGACCGTGAAAAGTTGTGCCGTGGACCGCTGGCGCCTTGCTAGTCCGGCAAGGGGAAGCCCTGCGCCATCGAGTCGCGCAGGTATTCCACGAAGCACTGCACCGCGCGCGGCACACGCGGCGCCCAGGGGCGCAGCGCATACAACTGGTTGCCGAAGAAACCCTGCACGCGCCAGTCAGGCAATACCGGCCTGAGCCGGCGCATGGCGGGCGCCGCGCTGAAATCGGGCAGAAGGCCGATGCCCAGTCCATCCAGCACCGCGTCGCGCAGCACCTCGCTGTTGTTGGCCTTCAAGGGGCCCTGCACGGGTACCGACAGCGTCTCGGCCTGGGCATCGTCGGCGGGGACGAAGGTCCAGGTGTCGGCGCCCGGCCCCAGGTATAGCACGCAGTCGTGGTCCGCCAGGTCGCGCGGATGCCGGGGCGTGCCGCGCCGGCGCAGATAGGCGGGGCTGGCCACCAGCAGCGAGCGGGTCTCGCACAAGGGCCAGGCGACATAGCTTTCAGGCGCGGCCGCGGTGTGGCGGATGGCCAGGTCGTAGCCTTCCTGCGCCAGGTTGACGAAGCGGTCGGTCAGGTCGAGATGGATGCGCACCTCGGGATAGTTGCGGAAGAACGCCGCCAGCCGCGGCGAGACGTGCTGCCGGCCCAGCGCCACGGGAGCGGTGACGCGCACCGTGCCGCGCGGCGTGCCGGACAGGTCCTTGACCGCGGTGAAGCCGGCGTCGATGCGCTCGAACGCCGGCGCGGCGTCGGCCACCAGTTCCCGCCCGGCCTCGGTCAGCACCACCGAACGCGTCGTGCGCTGGACCAGCGGCACGCCAGCCGCGCGCTCCAGCGCGCCTATGCGCATGCTGACCGAGGCCTTGGACAGGCCCAGGCGCCGCGCCGCCTGAGTGAAGCTGCGGGTCTCGGCCAGCACGGTCAGCAGGTGGATGTCGGCCACCCAGGGCCCGATGATGTCGGCAGCCATTTTTTTCCGCTCGGATTGTTCAAGATATTGAACACTTTAATCGGCTTCGGCCGGCTTATCCAATCGGCCGCGCGGGCCTAGACTGGGATCCTCGATTTCTTCTTCTCAGGATGACCGCCATGTCCGCTTCCATCGTCCACTGGGTCGACGGCCGCAAGATGCCCGCGCAGGGATCGCGCGTCGCCGATGTCTTCAACCCCGCCACCGGCGCCGTCTCCGGCCAGGTGGCGCTGGCCACCGCCGCCGACGTCGATGCCGCCGTCGCCAGCGCCCGCCGCGCCTTCCCCGCCTGGGCCGACGTGCCGCCCATCCGCCGGGCGCGCGTGATGTTCCGCTTCCTGGAGCTCCTGAACCGCCACAAGGACGAGCTGGCCCGCGCGATCACCGCCGAACACGGCAAGGTGTTCACCGACGCGCAGGGCGAGGTCGCGCGCGGCATCGACATCGTCGAGTTCGCCTGCGGCATTCCGCAACTGCTCAAGACGCAGTTCACCGACCAGGTTTCCACCGGCATGGACAACTGGACGCTGCGCCAGCCGCTGGGCGTGGTGGCCGGCGTCACGCCGTTCAACTTCCCGGTGATGGTGCCGATGTGGATGTTCCCGGTCGCCATCGCCGCCGGCAACAGCTTCGTGCTCAAGCCCAGCCCCACCGATCCGACGCCTTCGTTGATGATGGCCGAGCTGCTCAAGGAAGCCGGCCTGCCCGACGGCGTGTTCAACGTCGTGCAGGGCGACAAGGAAGCGGTGGATGCGCTGCTGGCCCACCCCGACGTGGCCGCGGTGTCCTTCGTCGGCTCCACGCCCATCGCGCAAAGCATCTACGAGACCGGCGCGCGCAACGGCAAGCGCGTGCAGGCGCTGGGCGGCGCGAAGAATCACATGGTGGTCATGCCCGACGCCGACCTGGACGTGGCCGTGGACGCGCTGGTGGGCGCGGGCTATGGCTCGGCCGGCGAACGCTGCATGGCCATTTCGGTGGCGGTGCTGGTGGGCGACGTGGCCGACCGCATCGTGCCGCGCCTGATCGAGCGGACCCATGCGCTGAAGGTCAAGAACGGCATGGAGCTGGACGCCGAGATGGGTCCCATCGTGCATGCTGGTGCGCATCGCCGCATCAGCGACTACATCGGCGTAGGCGTGGAGGAAGGCGCGCAACTGCTGGTGGACGGACGCCGCTTCGACGCGGCCTCGACCGGCGCGGGCTGCGAGCGCGGATTCTGGATGGGCGGCACACTGTTCGACCACGTCACGCCCGACATGCGCATCTATCGCGAGGAAATCTTCGGCCCCGTGCTGTCGTGCGTACGCGTGCCCGATTTCGCCTCGGCGGTCGAGCTGATCAACGCGCACGAATTCGGCAACGGCGTGAGCTGCTTCACCAGCGACGGCAACGTGGCGCGCGAATTCGGCCGCCGCATCCAGGTTGGCATGGTGGGCATCAACGTGCCCATTCCCGTGCCCATGGCCTGGCACGGCTTCGGTGGCTGGAAGCGTTCGCTGTTCGGCGACATGCATGCCTACGGCGAGGAAGGCGTGCGCTTCTACACGAAGCAGAAGAGCATCATGCAAAGGTGGCCGAGCAGCATCGAGAAGGGCGCAGAATTCGCCATGCCCATTGCCAAGTAGAGGATCCCCCCTACGCGCTTCGCGCGCCCCCCAGGGGGCGATGCGGGTGGACCGGCAAAGCCGGATCCACCGCATCCTGGGTCTGCGTAGGGGGGTTACCTATTCATCAGGAAGTTGACTAATGCGGCGGCGGGGGCCGAGAGGCCCTCGCGCTGCCGGAAGACCACGAAGAGTTCGCGCGCGGCCCAGGGTTCCTCGATGGGAACCAGCGCGAGGTCCAGCGTGCCCACGTAGAGTTCGCCGCTGTGTTGCGGCACCACCGCGACGCCCAGGCCGACGTGGACCATGCGGCACAGCGCATCCAGGCTGCTGACGCTGATCTTGACGTGCAGCGTGGCGCCCAGCCGTCCGGCTTCCTTGACCAGCAATTGCGTCAGCGACGTCCCCTGCCCCATGCCGACGATGTTCTCGTCCATGAAATCGCGCAGGCGCACCACGGGCGCCTTGGCCAGGCGATGGCGGCGCGGCACGGCCAGCACCAGGCGGTCGCTGCGGTAAGGCAGGTGCTCGAGCCGTTCGATGCCCGGGACCTTGTTGGAGAAGCCCAGGTCGAAGTCGCTTTCGGTCAGGCTGCGCAGCACTTCGCTGCTGGTCTGTTCGTCGATCTGGATGTCCACGTCGGGGAACACGCGCTTGAAGGCGGCGATGTCCTCGGGCAGGAACTGCACGATGGACGACATGTTGCCGACGATGCGTATCGTGCCCTTGGCGCCGGTGGCGTACTGGGACAGCTCGGCTTCCATGCGTTCGATGTCGGCCAGGACTTCCCGCGCGTGGCGGTACACGGCCTCGCCTATGGGGGTGACCGAGATGCCGCGCGATTCGCGGTGGATGACCGGCTGCCCGATCACGCTTTCGATCTCGGCGATGCGGCGGCTGACGGCCGAGGGCGCGATGGCCTCGCGTTCGGCCGCGCGCGCGATGTTGCGTTCCTGGCAGACGGCGACGAACAGGCGCAGCGAGGTCAGGTCGAGTTTACGGACGAGGTTGCTCATGGTCTTGCCTTCCTGTCGCTGCGCGGATTGTGGCACGGCGGGCGACAGGGGGCAACGCGCGTTCAGGCGCTCCGGCGCGCGGGCGACAGCCAGGGATACGCCCGCAGGTGCGCATCCTCGAAGTCGCGGATCTGGTCGGCCTTGCGCAGCGTCAGGCCGATGTCGTCCAGGCCGCTTAGCAGGCAGTCCTTGCGGAACGGCGCGATGTCGAAGCCGAAGGACGGCGCGCCATCCGGACCGGACACGGTCTGCGCCTCGAGGTCGACCAGCAGCCGCACCGGCTTTTCCCGCGTCGCCAGCGCGAACAGCGCATCCACTTCGTCCTCGCGCAGCACCACCGGCAGGAGGCCGTTCTGCATCGCGTTGTTGTAGAAGATGTCGCCGAAGCTGGGTGCGATCACGGCGCGAAAGCCGTATTGCTGCAAGGCCCACGGCGCGTGCTCGCGCGACGAGCCGCAGCCGAAGTTGGCGCGGGCCAGCAGGATGGTCGCGCCCTGGTAGCGCGCCTCGTTCAGCACGAAGTCCGGGTTCAGCGGGCGGCCGCTGCAATCCTGGCCGGGCTCGCCCTGGTCCAGGTAGCGCCATTCGTCGAACAGGTTGGGGCCGAACCCCGTGCGGCGGATGGATTTGAGGAACTGCTTGGGAATGATGGCGTCGGTGTCGACGTTGCCGCGGTCGAGCGGTGCGACCAGGCCTTGCAGGCGATCGAATTTTTCCATGATGGACTTCCTTACAGGGCGCGCACGTCGACGAAGCGGCCGGCGATGGCCGCGGCGGCCGCCATCGCGGGGCTGACGAGGTGCGTGCGGCCGCCGGCGCCCTGCCGGCCTTCGAAATTGCGGTTGGAGGTCGAGGCGCAGCGTTCTCCCGGCGAGAGCCGGTCGGCGTTCATGGCCATGCACATGGAACAGCCGGATTCGCGCCATTCGAAACCGGCGTCGATGAAGACGCGGTCCAGGCCTTCCTGTTCCGCCTGTGCCTTCACCAGCCCGGAGCCGGGCACCACCATCGCGAGCCGGATGTTCGGCGCCTTGCTGCGGCCCTTGACCACGGCGGCGGCGGCGCGCAGGTCTTCGATGCGCGAGTTGGTGCACGAGCCGATGAACACTTTGTCCAGGGAAATGTCGGCGATGGGCGTATTGGCGGCCAACCCCATGTAGGCCAGTGCCTTGCGCATGCCTTCGCGCCGGACCGGATCGGCTTCGGCGTCGGGATCCGGCACCTTGCCGTCCACGGCCACGACCATCTCGGGCGAAGTGCCCCAGGTCACCTGCGGCAAGATGGAGGCGGCGTCGATCTCCACCACGGTGTCGAACGCCGCGCCCTCGTCCGAGCGCAGCGTGCGCCACCAGGTCACGGCCTGGTCCCACTGTTCGCCCTTGGGCGAGAACGGCCGGCCGCGCAGGTAGTCGATGGTGGTGTTGTCCACCGCGATCATGCCGGCCCGCGCGCCGGCCTCGATGGACATGTTGCAGATGGTCATGCGGCCTTCCATCGACAGCGCGCGTATGGTCGAGCCGGCGTATTCGATGGCGTGGCCGGTCGCGCCCGCGGCGCCTATCCGGCCGATCAGCGCCAGCACGATGTCCTTGGCCACCACGCCGGGCTGCAGCGTGCCTTCCACGCGCACCAGCATGGATTTCATCTTGCGCGCGATCAGCGTCTGCGTGGCCAGCACGTGCTCGACTTCCGAGGTGCCGATGCCGTGCGCCAGACAGGCGAAGGCGCCGTGCGTGCTGGTGTGGGAATCCCCGCATACCACCGTCATGCCAGGCAGCGTAGCGCCTTGCTCGGGGCCGACCACGTGTTCGATGCCCTGGCGCCGGTCCTGCATGCCGAAGAAGGTCAGGCCGAAGGTGCGGGCGTTGTCCTCCAGCGCGCCCACCTGCGCGCGCGAGAACGGATCGTCGATGCCGTGGCTGCGGTCGGTGGTGGGGACGTTGTGGTCGGCGATCGCCAGACAGGAATCGGCCCGCCACGGGGCGCGGCCGGCCAGCCGCAGGCCTTCGAAGGCCTGCGGGCTCGACACTTCGTTGATCAGGTGCCGGTCGATGTACAAAAGGCTCGTGCCGTCGGGTTCGGCGGCGAAGGCGTGCGTGTCCCAGAGTTTGTCGTAGAGCGTGCGCGGCATGCGTGGTCATCCATCATCGCGGGCCGGCCCAGGGCCGGCGGGCTTTCATGATAGGAGCGCCGGATGCGGCGTGGGATGACGATTGGAGAGGGCTGCCGTCGCCGATGGCGGGGGGTCACTGCGTCATGCGTATGGCGTCGGTGCGCGCCATGCGCGGCGGATAGCCGTACCGGGCCCGGAACTGGCGGCTGAAATGCGGGATGTCGTTGAAACCCTGGCGCAGCGCGATCTCGGTGATGGAGATGTGGTCGAAGCGCGGGTCCACCAGCATCGCGCTGGCCCGCGTCAACCGTTCTTCCCGGACCCAGGTGCCGAAGGTGGTGTCGGCGGTCGAGAACAGCTTGTGCAGGTAGCGCTTGGAAATGTTCATGGCCTTGGCGACCGTGGCCGGATCCATGTCGGGATCGTCCAGGTGGCAGCGCAGGTAGGCCTTGGCGCGCGACAGCAGGATGGCGCTGCTCTGGGGCGGCGCGCCGGCCTCGGGGTCGGGCGCGGTCTCGCCGCCCTGGAACGCCAGCCCCACCAGGTCCAGCGCCATGTCGATGGCCTGGATGCGCGTGTTGTTGTTCAGCAGTACGCCTTCCTGCGCCAGCAGGCCCAGGTGGTGGGCCGCCAGGCGGCCGATGCCGTTGCGGATGCTGGGCGTGACCGACAGGAAATTGCTGGGGTCGGGCAGCCGGCTTTCCAGCAGGCGGCGCGGAACGGACACCAGCATGCGCGCGGTGGTGTCGTGGTGCGTGGACCGGTAGGGAATGGCCTTGTCCAGCAGGAACAGGCTTTCGGCGTCCACCACCGTCCGCTGGTGCGGATGGCTGACGACGGCGCTGCCCTCCAGATTGATCCCGACCAGGTATTCGTTCTGGTTGTCGCGCTCTATACACCGGGCCGTGCGGTGGATTTCGAGCGGATCGGAGCGGATGTAGATGAAGTTGAGCGGGCCGACGCTGGTGCGCGCGATCTGGTGCTGGAAGCGGTTGCGGCTGGAGGTGCCGATCTCGACCCGGGCGATCTGGCTGCTGACCAGTTTGGTGTACTGCTCGACGTTGTCCGAGCTGACGACGTCCTGGCTACCGAACGGCCCGCCCGGCATGGCGCCCCACACGTCCTGCGGCGGGTGTCCGATATACGTACCCATTGAATGGCGTTCCTCCAGGTTCCCGCCCGGCTGCGGCGCGCGCATCGGACCATGCTCGTCCAACGTAACACAGACTGGACGCCGGTGGCCGCCGGGCGGGGCCTCGTATTCCCGGGTTGCCAAGCAGGGGATCAGACGCCGAGGTAGCGGTCCCGGACCTCCTCGGCGGCTTGCAGGGCCTCGGGTGTGGATTCGAACACGATGCGTCCCTTGTTCACCAGCAGCACGCGGTCCGCCAGCGCCATCGCGAACTTCAGGCGCTGCTCGATCAGCAGCAGCGTCGAGCCGCGCCGCTTGACCTCGACCAGCACGGCGTGGAGCTCCTTGACCAGCAGCGGCGACAGCCCTTCGGTCGGCTCGTCCAGCAGCACGACGCGCGGATAGCCGACCAGCGCGCGGCCGACCGCGAGCATCTGCTGCTCGCCGCCGGACAGGCCACCGGCCCGGTTGTGGCGGCGCTCGGCCAGGCGCGGAAAGGCCGCATAAACCTCGTCCTTTGTCCACGACAGGCCCTCCCGGTCGTAGCGCCGCAGGTTGGCGCCCAGTTCCAGGGTTTCGTGCACCGTCAGCGAACGGAAGATGCGCCGTCCCTGTGGGACCAGCGCGATCCCCTGCCGGCTGATACGCTCCGGGGCGCTGCCCGTGATATCGATCCCGCCGATGCTCACCTTCCCCTGCCGCGGCGGCACGAAACCCGCCAGCGTGCTGACCAGGGTGGTCTTGCCGACGCCGTTGCGCCCCAGGATGGCGACCACCTCGCCCCGGGCGGCGCCCAGGGTCACGCCCTGGAGGATGTAGCTCGGGCCGTAGTAGGTGTGGACGTCCGCGACGTCGAGCAAGGAGGGATGCGTCGTGGTCATTCGCCTTCACCGAAATAGATGCGCCGGATCTCGGCGTTGTTGCGCACTTCCTCGGCCGTGCCGGTCAGGATCATTTGGCCGTTCTGCAGGATGGTGAAGCGGTCGGCCACCTCGAACGCCACGTCCATGTCGTGTTCGACCACGATCACGGTGACGTCGGACGGCAGTTCCTTGATCAGCGTCACGACGCTTTCGGTCTCCATCGCGGACAGGCCCGAGGTCGGCTCGTCCAGCAGCAGCACCCGGGGCTCGCCGGCCACGGCCATGGCCAGTTCGAGCTTGCGCTGGTCGCCGTAGGACAGGTCGCAGACGCGCGTGCGGCGATCGGAGGTGAAGCGCCAGTCATCCAGCAGCGCGCGTACGCGTTCCCAGACCGGGCCGGGCACCGCGGCGCCGCGCATCATCCCGTAGCGGGTGGACGACAGGGCTCGCACCGCCAGGTGGACGTTCTCTTCCACGCTGGCGTCCTGGAACAGCGAGGTGATCTGGAAGGTGCGCGCCAGGCCCTTGTGCGCGCGCCGGTGCGGCGCCAGCGCGGTCACGTCCTCGCCGAACAGCCGCACCTTGCCGTCGGTCGGCGTGAGTTGCCCGCCAATCATGTTGAACAGGGTGGTCTTGCCCGCGCCGTTGGGTCCGAGCAGCACGCGGCGCTCGCCCACCGCGATGTCGATGGATACGTCGGACACGGCGCGCAGGCCGCCGAACGAAATGCCTATGCCTTCGAGCTGTACGGCCGCGGATCTCATGAAGCCCTCCGGGTGCGCACGAGGTCGTGGGCCAGGGCGACGATGCCGCGCGGCGCGAACAGCACGGCCGCCACGTACAGCAGGCCCAGCCAGGTGATCCAGCGGTCGGTGAAGCCGCTGACCAGGTGGCTGAGCAGCATCACGATGAAGGCGCCCAGCAGCGGCCCGGCCAGCGTGCCGGCGCCGCCTATGATGACCATGAGCGTGATCTCGGCCGAGATCACGATGCCGACCGATTCGGGGCTGACGAAACCCTTGTAGAAGGCGAACAGTACGCCCGCGAAGCCGGCGAAGCCCGCCGAGATGATGAAGGCCAGGTACTTGTACAGCCAGACGTTGTAGCCCAGGGCCGCCATGCGTTGACCGTTCTGCTGGATGCCCCGCAGCGCGTGGCCGAACGGCGATCGCGCCAGGATGGCCATCAGGCAGACCGCGGCGGCCGTGGCCAGGACGACCAGCAGGTAGTAGCCGTCGGTGTCGGCGATGGACAGGCCGGGCAGGCCCAGGTCCGGCCGGCCGATGCCGCGCAGTCCGTCGTCGCCGCCGGTGACCGAGCGCCACGAGAAGGCCGCGGCCCAGGTGATCTGGCCCAGCGCGAGCGTGATGATCAGGAAGTAGACGCCAGTGGTCCGCAGCGCCAGCAGTGCGTACACCGCGGCCACGGCCATGCTGGCCACGATCGCGACGGCGGCCGCCAGCCAGAAATTGGTGGACACGTGCAGGTAGACGAGCCCGGCGGTATAGGCTCCCACGCCGAAGTACGCGGCATGCCCCAGCGACGGCAGCCCCGCGTAACCCAGCAGCAGGTTCAGGCCGAGCGCCAGGATGGCGAACACCAGGCAGTCGATGACCAGGCCGGCGCCGTACGACGACAGCCCCTGCCCGAGCACGACGAGCGCGGCCGTGCCCAGCGCCGTGGCGAGCCAGGGGGAAGAGAATCGGGATAGGGTCATGGCTTGCCTCATGCGCGGCCGAACAGGCCGTTGGGCCGGATGACCAGCATGGCCACCATGGGAACGAACATCGTGAACATGGCCAGCTCGGGTATGAAGGCCTTGCCCAGCGTGTCGGCGAAGCCGATCAGCAGGCTGCCATACAGTGCGCCCTTCAGGCTGCCCAGGCCGCCGATCACGACCACGGCGAAGGCCTGCAGCATGACCTCGAAATCGGCGCCGGGATAGATGCCAAGCATGGCGCCGCCCAGTACGCCCGCCACTCCCGCCAGGGCCGCGCCGGCGGCGAACACCAGCGTGAACACGAGGCGGATGTCGATGCCCTGGGCGCGCACCATGCCCGGGTCGTCCACGCCGGCGCGGATGATGGCGCCGATGCGGGTCTTCTCGATCAGCAGCCACAGGGCCAGCGCGACGGCGGCGCCGCAGGCGATGAGCGCCACGCGGTACTTGGGGAACACCATGCCGCCGTACCGCAGCGCGCCGTCCAGGAATTCCGGACGCTCCAGGGTCTGCGGCAGCCCGCCCCAGAACCACAGGGCGAAGTCCGAGATCACCAGCAGTACGCCGAAACTCATCAGCACCTGGCCCAGCTCGTTGTTCTGCACGCGTTGCAGCAACAGCCGCTGTAGCACGATGCCGACCAGGCCGACGACGGCGGCGGCGGCCAGCAGCGCCAGCCAGAAGCTGCCGGTGCGCGCCAGCACGCTCAGCCCGCAGTAGCCGCCCAGCAGGTAGAACGAGCCGTGGGCCAGGTTGATGATGCGCATCAGTCCGAAGATGATGGACAGGCCCGCGGCGATCAGGAACAGCAGCATCGCCAGCGACAGCGCGTTCAGTATCTGGATCGAGTAGAAAGACATGGAACGGCCCGCTCGCTACTTCGCCCACTCGTTGGCGATGTCCCGGTAGGGTTTCATCTCCATGAATTCCTTCGGCTGCCAGGTGTAGAACTGCGAGACGTCCGGCACCTTCGCCACGGGTTCGTTGACCAGCTTGCCATCGACCCGCTTGACCTCGAACACATAGATGTCATGCACGGGGCTGCGGTAGTCGTCGAAGCGGAACGCCCCGCGCGGCGCGGCGAACTTCACGCCGGCGAGCGTCTTGTTCACCTTGGTCTTGTCCGAGACGTCGCCGTTGAGGGCCTTGATGGCCTCGCCGATGGCGCGCGCGGCCACGTACGAGCCCTCCGAATAGAAGGTGGGCGTGCGGCCGAAGCGCTTCTGGTAGGCCTTGACGAAGGCCTCGTTCTCCGGCGTCTTCACGCGGGCCGAGTAATGCGACGACGACAGGATGCCCAGGGCCGACTTGCCTTGCGCCTCCAGGATCATGTCGTCGGTCAGCATGCTGGAGGCGACCAGGGGCAGCGTGCCCTTCAGGCCGTACTCGTCGTACTGCTTGACGAACTTGATGGCTTCCGAGCCGGCGAACACCGCTGCCACGGCGTCGGCGTCCTTGACCTTGATGCTGGACAGGAAGGGCGCGAAGTCGGCGGTGCCCAGCGGCGGATACAGCGTCTGCACGATCTTGCCGCCGGCCTGGGTGAAGGTGCGGGCGATGCCGCCGGTCTGCTCGAAGCCCGCCGCGTAGCCGGTGGCGACCAGGACCAGGCGGCGATAGCCCTTGTCGTACAGCCACTTGCCGAAGGGATGGCTGGCCTGGCTGCCGGAGCTGTTGGTGCGGAAGATGTTGGGCGCGGCCAGTTGCTGCGTCAGTCCGTCGGCGCTGGACACCGAGACGACGTAGGGGATGTTCTTTTCCACCACGTAGTCGCGCAGGGCGTAGGCGACGCTGGACGAGACCACGCCGCCAAGGAAGGCGACCTTGTCGCTTTCCACCAGTTTCCTGGCCTTGGTCAGGCCCACGTCGGGCTTGGCCTGGGAGTCCTCGAAGACCAGTTCGAGCCGGGCACCGCCGGCCTTGGCGCCTATTTCGTCGACGTAGAGCTGGAAGCCGTTGCGGACGTCCTCGCCGATGGCGGCGTAGGGGCCGGTGTTCGGGCTCAGCACGCCGATCCGGATGGTGGGTTCGGCCGCGCCGGCACCGGCGCCGGTCAGTGCCAGGCCAGCGGCGAGCGTGGCCAGGGCGATGCGGGAATGGATGCGTTTCATGGGGTTCCCCAGGCGGGAGGTTGTCGGAACGTCTTGGTGTTGTGCAGGGGCATAGTGGAAGGGTTCGCGGGCAGGCGCTTGCGCGTCAGCGCATGACCGGTTGAGTCCTGGTGCACGTCCGCCTGGGGGTTGTTCCCTAGCCCCGTGAGGCAAGCTCCGCGAAACGGCGCATGCCCAGCTTCACGCCCAGTGCCTGTTCCTGGGCCTGGCGCAGGTAGGGGTCGAGACGGGCCGCGCGCGCGGCGGCTTCGCGGGCATCGCGTTCCAGCGTGGGCAGAAGGCCGGCCAGCTCCCGCCGGACGGCTTCCAGGTCGATGGAAGCCAGGCGGCCGTTCTCAACCAGCATGCGGCCGTCCACCATGACGGCGGCCACGCCGCGCCCGCTTTCGCCGAAGACCACCTGGCGCGCCGCGTCGTTGAGCGGCAGGTAGACCGGATCGCGCAGGTCCAGGAAGGTGATGTCGGCCTTTCGGCCCTCGGCCAGCCGGCCGATGTCCCGTTCCAGGCCCAGGGCGTGCGCGCCGCCCACCGTGGCGGCGCGCAGCGCGTCGGCGGCATGGGGCGGGCCTTCGCTGTGGTCGGTGACGGCCGCCTGCAGCACGGCCAGCTTCATGGCCTGGAACATGTTCTGCGCGTCCGAGCACGAGCAGTTGTCGCAACCCAGCGCGACGCCCACGCCGTGGTCCAGGTAGCGGCGCAGCGGTGCGATGCCATTCTTGGTCTTCAGGTTGCTCATGGGGTTGAGCACCATGCGCGTGCCGGATTTCGCCAGCATGGCCATGTCGCGGCGGTCCAGCCAGACGCCGTGCGCCAGCGTCAGCTCGGGCCCCAGCAGGCCCAGCCGCGCCAGGTAGCGGATGGGCGAGCCGCCGTCCGCCTTGAACAGTTCGCGGGCGGCCACCGCTTCCATGCGCGAGATGGCCACGTGCGAGAACATGCGCCGCCCATGCTCGCGGGCAAGATCGCGCAGGGCCGCCAGCAGCGCCGGGCCGCAGCGCTCGGGGCTGGACGGACAGACGGCCCAGCTCAGCCGGTCGTCCTCCTTGGCGGGATGGGTGGCCAGGATGTGTGCCATCTCGGCCACGGCGTCGCGCATGCCGGCCGGCGGCGGCGGACCGGCGGCCAGCGCGGCGGCTTTGGCCGGCAGGACGTCGCGCAGGAACGGCATGGTGTCGAGCGCGCCCACGTCGGCGACCTGCATGCCCAGCACGACACGCAGGCCGGCATCCTCGTAGGCGCGCCGCACGACCTCGATCTGGCGCCGGTCGAGCGGCCACAGGCTCAGCATGTCCTGCACCGTCGTGATGCCGCCCAGCAGGCATTCGGCCGCGCCCACCAGCGTGCGCAGGCGCAGCTCGTCGTCCGAGCGCGGCGGGAAGTAGCGCGGCAGCGCGCGGAAGGTCCAGCGCTCCAGAGACATGACGTCGAAGCATCCCTTGAGCAGGACGTCGTGCGAATGGTAGTGCGCGTTGACCAGGCCCGGCACGGCCAGCCAGCGCGAGCCGTCGACGACGCGCGCCGCGGAAGGAAACGGCACCGTGCCGTGCGGGACGATGCTCGCGATGCGCTTGCCCGCGATGGACAGGTCCGCCTGGAACGGCCGGCCGGCCGCTTCCGGATCGAGGATCGTCACCCCGCGTATCACGGTGGCCGCGGCGGCCAGGGGCATTTCCTCAGGCATGCGCGTTCCCCACGTACGGCGCATCGTCCAGGTGCATGGCCAGCCGGGTGTCCCGTGCATAACGCGGCCATGCGGGCAGCGATGGCGCCGCTGGCACGCCGTTGCGCGCGAAGGCCAGCCAGGCCGCGCGCATCGTCGCCGACAGGCGGTCTATCGCCTGTGGGGCGGCCGATCCCAGCATGGGCGAGCCGTTCCAGGCGCGCGCCGTGCCCATGAGGAAGGGCAGTTCCAGGCAATGGCAGCTGCCCAAGCCGGACGCGGGCGCCTGCCAGTCGAAGCGGTAGAAATGCACGCTGGCGCCCGCCGCCGAGGCGCGGTCCGCGTATCGCAGTGTCGGTGCATCGAAGACGAAATCCGAGATCCAGTCGCTGAACAGGTCGGCCGCGCGGATGTCGGGACGCGCTTCACGGCGGCGGGCGTAGTCGCCGGCCGCCGCGTCGCCGTATAGCGCCTGGAGGCGCGCCTGCGCACCGTCGTGGTCCAGGCTGGCCATGCGCGGGTCCCGCGCGAAGAAGGCCTGGCATTCGCGTGCCGTTACGCCCACCAGGATCTGCACGCCGGCCATGGCGTCGGCCGCCAGCGTGTCGAAGCGGAAGTCCGCCGGCAGGCCGGGCGGATCGGCCAGCAGATGGAAGGGCGGCGCCGTCTCGCCCAGTTGCGCGGTCTCGCGCGCGACGGCGCCCTGCGCGGCGAGGATGGTGGCCACGGAAAGATCCCGCGCGCGGCCCGGCGCATTCGCCAGGCCCAGGTGATGCAGGAAGCGTTCGCCCATTTCGGCCGCGCGGTCGGTGTCCAGCGCGCCGATGCCATAGGCGCCGCTTTGCAGGATGGCCCGGCGTATGCCCGGCCCGGCATGGCCGCCCGCGAACAGTGCGGCAATCGCGTTGGCGCCGGCCGACTGGCCCATCAGCGTGATGGCGTCCGGGTCGCCGCCGAAATCGCGCGCGTGGTCGCGCACGAAGCGGATGGCCTGGGCCTGGTCCAGCAGGCCCAGGTTGCCGGGCGAGAGTCCGTTCGCGTAAAGGTAGCCCAGCGCGCCCAGCCGGTAGTTCACGCCCACGACCACGGCGTCGCCTTCGCGCGCCAGCCGGCAGCCGTCGTACCAGTCCAGCCCGCCGCCGCCGCTGGAGAATCCGCCGCCGTGCAGCCAGATGATCACGGGCCGGTGGCCGCCATCGAGGCCCGGCGTGGCGATCGTCAGTTGCAGGCAATCCTCGCTCTGCTCGCGCGAGAAGTCGCCCATCACCGCCGCCAGCCGCGAGGCCGCCTGCGGTGCGATGGACATGGCGCCGGTCGCGTCGCGCGTACCCGTCCACGGCCGCGGCGGCTCGGGCGGGGCGAAGCGCAAGGACGCCACGGGCGGCCGGGCATAGGGTACGCCCGAGAACCACAGCACGCCGTCCCGGCGCGCGCCGCGCAATCGCCCCTCTGCCAGGCCGACTTCCACGAACCCGCTTGCATCACCGCTCATGTCGAACTCCGTTGCTTGCCCGGAGCGAGTATGGCGCCCACCGCCGCCGCGCTCTTGTCGTGGAGTGCAGTACCGCATGCGCAGGAATGTCCTGCGCCGCATTGCGCTGGGTGACAAGCGGCGTTGCACTCCGGAGCAAGACCGCGGCGGCGGCGCGGTGCCAGTATGGATGCCATCGAAACAGAGGAGGTTCCAATGAGCGGAGACATCGATTCGGTCAATCACCTGGGCATCGCCGTGCGCGACATGGACCAGGCTTGCGCCCTGTACGAGCGCCTGGGTTTCACCCTGAGCCCGCTGTCCGTGCATTCCGGCTCCAAGGCGCCGGGCGAGGCGCCCGTTCCCATGGCGACCGGCAACCGCTGCGCGATCTTCCCGAAGAACTACATCGAGGTGCTGGGCATCGTGAACCCCGGCGCGATGGACTGGGGATGGGAGCGGTTCGTGGACAAGTTCCAGGGCGCCCACATCATCTGCTTCGGCTGCACCGATGCCGAGACCGTGCATCGGCGCCTGGAGGACAGCAAGGTCGGCAACTCGGGCGTGATCACCTTGCAGCGCGACATCGGTACCGAGGACGGCATGCGTACCGCGCGCTTCGATTGCGTGCATTTCGACAGCGCCGCCACCCCCGAGGGACTGATCCAGGCCGCTCGCCACCGCAATCCCGAATACGTCCACCAGCCCCGTTACCTGGGCCACGCCAACGGCGCGACGTCGCTGGCCGAGATCCTGCTGGTATCCGAGAATCCCGAGCAGACCGCGGCGCGCTACGCGGTGCTGAGCGGCCAGCCCAGCGTCCGGCAGGACGACGGTTCGTTCCTGATCCGGCTGCCGGTGGTCACGGCCCTGCGCTTCATGGGGCCCGAGCAGGCCGGCGTCGAATTGCCCGGCACGCTGATGGCGCCGGCGCCGGCCATCGTGGCCGCGACCTTCGGCGTGCGCGACCTGGCCGCGGCGCGGGCATGGGTGGCACAGGCGGGCTTCCCCGTCGTGGACGGCCCGGGCCGTTTCATGGTGCCGGCCGAGAACGCCCTGGGCGTGGCCCACCTGTTCCGCCAGGAGTGAAGCCAGCCAGCGATCTCGGAGCGAGATGGCTGGGGTGCCGAAACGAGGCTTTATGCATGGACGGCCCCTCCCCTACAGTTCGGGAAAGGAGTCGTTCATGCAAGACAGCATCCGTTTCGAGGGCCGCGTGCTTTACCTGTCGCGCGATCCGTCCTGTATCCGCCGCCAGCTGGCCGGGGAGTCCGTCTCGCTCGCCCAGGCCGGCCCGCTGCGCGACGACGTCTCGACCGACGAGATCACGCCGGTCACGACCATGCTGGTCTACGACGAGCGCCTGGGCCGCTATCCCTACGTGGGGCTGAAGGCCGGCGACGAACTGCCCATAGGCGAGGACGCCGTGCGCCAGGGCGGCTTCGGCGTTACGGTGGCGGGCAAGCGCTACGGCAAGGGCTCGTCGCGCGAACACAGCCCGCTGGCCGAGCTGTCGGCCGGCATACGGCTGATCGTGGCCGAGAGCTTCGAGCGCATCTACCAGCAGAACTGCGACAACATCGGCATCCTGACCACGACCGACTTCGACGTGCTGCGCCGGATCGAAGCCGGCGAAGCCATTCCCATCGACCTGTTCCTGAACGGCCGCGACGCACTGACCCAGGCGATCATCCGCAGCGGCGGGCTGATGGCCTACAGCCGGCAGGCGCTGCGCGCCGACACGGCGTCCACGCCGCGCGCCGCGGGCAAGGGGCTGACGCTGGTCGAGAAGATCATCCATCGACACCTGCATCCCGACACCGTCGAGGCCGGACGCGGCAGTGGTGTGTTCATCCGCGCCGACTGGCGCTTCAGCCACGACTACTTCACCGGCATGAGCGCGCACCTGATGCACCTGGCCTACGGCAAGCCGGCGCCGCTGCGCGATCCCGACCGCATCGTGGCCTTCCACGATCATCTGGTCCTGGCGCCGCAAAGCGTGCCGCACGTCAAGGGAGGCCTCCTGCCGCGCGTGGCGACCCTGGTGCAGGGACACCATGATTTCATCGACGACTATCCGGTGCGCCACTACGGCCAACTGCCCGACGGCAGCGGCTCCGAGGGCATCTGCCATGCGCTGATGGCCGAACGCCACGCGCTGCCGGGCGAGGTCGTGGCCGGCACCGACTCGCACACGCCGCATGCCGGTGCGCTGGGCTGCCTGGCGTTCGGCGTGGGCTCGACCGACATGGCCAACAGCTGGGCGACCGGCTACGTGCGTTGCAAGGTGCCGGAAACGCTGCGCGTGGAGATCTCGGGCACGCTGGCGCCCGGCGTCACCGCCAAGGACATCGTGCTGGTGCTGCTGCGGTCCGAGGCCGTGCGCAACGGCGAAGCCATCGGCGCGGTGTTCGAATACGGCGGCGAGGCGGTGCGCGCCATGTCGGTGGACGAGCGCGCCACACTGACCAACATGGTGGCCGAGCTGGGCGGATTCACCGGCATCGTCGAACCGGACGAACGCACCGTTGCCTTCCTGAAGGAACGCCGCGGCATCGACTTCGCGCTGGAAGGCTGGATGGCCAGCGATCCGGACGCCGCCTACCGCCGCGTGATCCACATCGACGGCGCGGCCGTGCAGCCCATGGCGGCCCGCCCGGGGGATCCGGGCAACGGCGTGGCCATCGCCGAACTGGATGGCGACGTGTCGGTCGACATCGCCTACGGCGGTTCCTGTACCGGCGGCAAGCGCGCCGATTTCGATGCCTACCACGAGGTCCTGAAGTGGGGCCTGGACCAGGGGCTGAGCATCGCGCCGCACACCCGCTTCTACCTGCAGTTCGGCACGATGGAGGTCAAGCGCTATTGCGAGCAGCGCGGCTACCTGGACGTTTTCGAGCGTGCCGGCGTGGAACTGGTGATGCCGGGCTGCGGTTCGTGCGCGAACTGCGGGCCAGGACAGTCGACCTCGGCCTCGCAGGTCACCATCAGCGCGATCAACCGCAATTTCCCGGGCCGCTCGGGACCCGGGAGCGTGTGGCTGGCCAGCCCGTACTCGGTGGCCGCCAGCGCGCTGGCGGGCCGGATCGTGGACTACGGGCAGCTGCGGGGATAGGCGCGGGACGCTATTTCTTCATGCCATCGCCCATGCCGTCCTTCGACATGGTGTCCTTGGACATGCCGTCCTTCTTCATGCCGTCGTGCTTCATCTTGTCGCCGGCCATGGCATCCTTTTTCATGCCGTCCTTCTTCATCGCGTCCTTGGCGGGGGCGGCCTTGGACATGGAGTCCTTGCTCATGCCGTCCTTGGCCATGCTGTCCTTGCCCATGGTGTCGGCGGCGTGGGCCGTGACGGCGCCCAAGGCCATGCCCAGGGAAAGAACGAGAGGGGTCAGTTTTTTCATGCGTCGCTCCTTGAAGCGTGGGTCGAAAGAGGGCGCGGGGAATCCGCACCGTGTGGAACCTCGGTTCAACTGCCGCCGAACCAGTTGTATCCCTGGTCTTCCCAGTACCCGCCGGGGTAGGTGTTGGTGACGAAGATCGCCCGGACGTGCTTGGGATTCTTGTAGCCAAGCTTGGTCGGCATGCGCAGCTTCATGGGAAAACCGTATTCGCGCGGCAGCGTGTGTCCGTCGTAGCTCAGCGTCAGCAGCGTTTGTGGATGCAGCGCCGTCGGCATGTCGATGCTGGTGTAGTAGTCGTCCGCGCACTTGAAGCCCACGTATCGGGCGCGGGTGTCGGCACCGATGCGGGCCAGGAAGTCCGAAAAGCGCACGCCGCCCCAGCGCCCGATGGCGCTCCAGCCTTCCACGCAGATGTGCCGGGTGATCTGCTCGGCCTGGGTCAGGGCCCGCAGGTCGGCCAGGCGCCACGGCCGGCGGTCGGCCACCCGGCCGGCGATCTCGAGCCGGTAGTCCGCTTCGTCCACCTGGGGGGCGTCGTCCACGCCGTAGTAGGCGTTGAAGGGAAAGGGGCGCGTGATCATGGACGCGGGATAGGTCGGCGCCAAGGCGTTCGGATCGAAAAGCCATCCCTGGACCTGGTCGTTGAAGCGGGAGACGGCCGACAGCGCCTGTTCGACGCCGGCCTGGCTGGTGATTTCGCAGCCCGACAGCAGGGCCAGCCCGCCCAGGGACAGCGTGCGTGTCAGGAAGGCGCGCCGATCGGGTTGCGCGATCCGGGGCGCCAGCAGCCGACGGGCGTCGCGCAGCGCCAGTTGGGCATCCGAGGTGGATAGGCGGGAGCGTTTTTCCATGGCGGCCTCCTAGCTACCCCGGATCATGGTGCGCAGGGTGCGGGGCACCAGCGCCACCATGACCAGGTGTACGGCCACGAATCCCACCAGCGCGGCCATCGCGGCGAAATGCACGCGGCGCGCCGCCTCGTAGCCGCCCATCAGCTCGCGCAGCATGTCGAACTGCACGGATTTCCACAGCACCAGTCCCGATACGACCAGCAGCGCGACGTCCAGCATGACGAACAGGTAGGCCAGGCGCTGAACCTGGTTGTACCGGCGGGGGTCGTCGTGGGCCAGCCGGCCGCGCAGCGCCGCCGCCATGTCGCGCAGCACGCCGCGCGGCGAAAGCGGCAGGAAGCGGCGGAACAGCCGTCCGGTCGCCAGGTTCAGCGCGAGATAGGCCAGGCCGTTGGCCGCCAGCAGCCACATGGCCGCGAAGTGCCATTGCAGCGCGCCGGCCAGCCATCCGCCCAGGGTGATCGCCTCCGGGAACGCGAAGCCGAACAGCGGCGAGGCGTTATAGATGCGCCATCCGCTTGCTACCATGACCAGCACTGCCACGGCGTTCAGGCCATGCGAAGCGCGCACCCAGGCGGGATGAATGGGGGACATGCGGGCTCTCCGTTCAGGGTTTGCCGCATTGTTGGCCCCCCGCCATACCGGAGTCCTCACGCAAACTTAAAATAAATGTGATGAATTCCCGCCCCGGGATTGGCGAGAATGGCGTCTACGGTTTTTCACAGGCAGGCTCATGGAACGGGTCAAGCGCGTCCTGATCGTCGAGGATGATGCCCATATCGCCGAATTGCTGCGCATGCACCTGCGCGACGAGGGCTATGCCGTCGAGCACGCGGCCGACGGCGAGCAGGGCATGCGCATGCTGGAGGGCGGGGCCTGGGACGCCCTGGTCCTGGACCTGATGCTGCCCGGCGTGGACGGACTGGAAATCTGCCGCCGGGCCCGGGCCATGGCGCGCTACACCCCCATCATCATCACCAGCGCGCGTTCCAGCGAAGTCCACCGCATCGTCGGGCTGGAGCTGGGCGCCGACGACTACCTCGCCAAGCCTTTCTCCATGCTGGAACTTGTGGCACGCGTCAAGGCGCTGCTGCGCCGCGTGGATGCCCTGGCGCGCCACGCGCGCATCGAGGCCGGGCTGTTGTCGCTGCACGGCGTGGACCTGGATCCCCTGGCCCGCACGGCCCTGCTGAACGGCAGGGCGATGGACCTGACGCCGCGCGAGTTCGACCTGCTGGCATTCTTCGTGCGGCATCCGGACAAGGTGTACTCGCGCATGGACTTGCTGAACGAGGTGTGGGGCTACCAGCACGACGGCTACGAGCATACGGTCAACACGCACATCAACCGCCTGCGCACCAAGATCGAGGACGACCCATCCGAGCCGCGGCGCATCCTGACGGTATGGGGCCGCGGCTACAAGTTCTCGTCGGGCGCGCAGGACGGGGCCGCCGCGCCATGAAGCGCCTCTCGCTCACGCAGCGGCTTTCGCTGGTGTTCGCCGTGCTGCTGCTGGCCTGCAGCGGGATCTCGCTGCTGTTCCAGATCCGGGCCGAGGCACGCCACGAACAGGAGGTCGTGCAGCAGTTGTCGAGCGGGCTGGCCGCGCACATCGCCGGCACGGCGCAGTTGATGGACGCGAGCGGCTGGCGGCCGGATGCCGTGCGCGACCTGTTCGACAAGCTGATGGCGGTGAATCCCGCCGTCGAACTGTATCTGCTCGATCCCGACGGGCGCATCGTCGGCCATGCGGCGCCGCCCGGCCGTCTCCGGCGCGATCGCGTCGATCTGGCGCCGGTGCGCCGCCTGATCGCGGGGGCCGGGCTGCCCATCCTCGGCGACGATCCCAGGGGAACGGACGTGCGCAAGGTCTTCAACGCCGCCCCGGTACGGGTCGACGGAAAGGAAGCCGGCTACGTCTATGTCATCCTGCAAGGCGAGACGCACGATGCGCTGGCCGCCGGGCTCGCCCGCCATTCCGTGTGGCGCATGACGGGCCTGGCCATGGGCCTGGTCGCGCTGCTGGGGCTGATCATGGGCCTGGTCGCCTTTCGCCTCATCACCCGCCCTCTGCGCGCGCTGGCCGATACCGTGCGCGCCTTCGACGCTACCGGCGATGCGCCCGTGGCGCCGCTGGATCCGCCGCCCGACGACGGCCGGCGCGACGAGATCGCCACGCTGCGAGCCGCTTTCGCGCACATGAGCCGGCGCATCGCCGAACAATGGCGGGAGCTGACGCGACAGGACCAGCAGCGCCGGGAACTGGTCGCCAATATCTCGCACGACCTGCGCACCCCTCTGACCTCGCTGCACGGCTACCTGGAAACCCTGCGCGTCAAGGACGGCCTGCTGACCCAGGCCGAGCGCCACCGCTACCTGGACATCGCGCTGGACCAGAGCCGCAAGGTCGGCGTGCTGGCGCAGGCGCTGTTCGAACTGGCCCGCCTGGAGTCCGGGCTGGTCCAGCCCGAGCGCGAGACATTCGCCCTGCCCGACCTGGTGCAGGACGTCGTGCAGAAGTTCGAACTGGCGGCCGAGGCGCGCGGCCAGCAACTGCACACCGAGATCCCGCCGGCACTGCCGCAGGTCCATGCCGACATCGCCATGATCGAGCGCGTGCTGACCAACCTGCTGGACAACGCCATCCGCCACAACCCGCCCGGCACGCGGATCACGGTGGCCCTGGCGGCGGCCGGGAACGGCGTGCGGATCGACATTCGCGATACCGGCGCAGGCATCCCCGAGGTGCTGCGGCCCCGCCTGTTCAAGCGGATTCCCGCCTGGGGCCGCAAGGCGCAGGAGAGCGGCGGGCTGGGGCTCATCATCGTGCAGCGCATGCTCGCGCTGCACGGCAGCGATATCCGCCTGGTCGAGAATGATGGGCCCGGGACGGTGTTCCGGTTCAGGTTGGGGACCGATTGAACGAGAGAGGCGGAGGCCACTCTATCCGCCTACAATCGGCGGCATCACCGATGCTTTCATCTCGTGCCATGGATACCTCCACCAAACCCCGGTTCCAGTTCCGGCTGCGGGTCTACCGCGAAAACGCCATCGCGATCGGGCCGGGCAAGATCGCGCTGCTGGAAGCCATCCTGGAGGCGGGCTCCATCACCGCCGCCGCCCAGAAGATGGGCATGTCGTACCGCCGCGCCTGGCTGCTGGTGGACGAGCTGAACCGGTCCCTGCGAGAGCCGGCGGTCGAAAGCGCCGTCGGCGGCGCGCGCGGCGGTGGCACCGTCGTGACCGAGGTGGGCCGTGAACTGATACGGCGCTACCGCTCCATCGAGGCCACCGCCCGGTCGGCCGCGGCCGAGGACATCGCCGCGATGGCGGACATGCTGGCCGACTGACCGGCCGCGGGCCGCGCCAGGCGGCCTTCTCGCGCTACCGTCCAGCCAGGATTCGCTGTATTCTTCGAGATATGACGAATGCGCTGCTGGATTCCTTCGACGCTTTTCCGCTGATCCTGTCCCTGAAGGTCGCGGCCCTGGCCACCGTATTGGCCCTGGTCGCGGGCGTGGGGCTGGGCTGGCTGTTCGCGCGCAAGCCGTTTCCGGGCAGCTCGATGGCCGAGGCCGTGTTCATGCTGCCGTTGGTGCTGCCGCCCACGGTCATCGGTTATGCGATCCTGCTGGCGGCCGGCCGGCGCAGCCCGCTGGGCCGCTGGATATACGAGCACTTCGACTACACCATCATCTTCAGCTGGCACGGCGCGGTCGTGGCTTCGGCCATCGTCGCCCTGCCGCTGGTCCTGAAGTCGGCCAGCGCCGCGTTCGCCGGCATCGACCGCACCCTGGAATCCGCCGCCAGCACGCTGGGCCAGTCGCGCTGGTCGGTATTCGTGCGCGTGACGCTGCCGCTGGCCTGGCCGGGCATCCTGGCCGGCACCCTGCTGGCCTTCGCGCGCGCCATGGGCGAATTCGGCGCCTCGCTGATGGTGGCGGGCTCGATCCCCCAACGCACGCAAACGCTTTCCATGGCCATCTACGACGCCACGCAGGCAGGGGAGGACGACCTCGCCCTGCTGCTGGTGGTCATCACCTCGGCCATTTCCATCGCCATCCTGGTGGCCTGCAACCGCTACCTGTCGCTACGCTGAAGGAGTCCCATGTCCCGCACCCGCTACGCCGCCCTGCTGCTCGCCCTCGCCCTGCCGTTCTCGGCCTCCGCCCAGGAGATCACCGTATCGGCCGCGGCCAGCCTGACCAATGCCTTCAAGGATTTGAGCAAGCAATTCGAACAACAGCATCCGGGCACCACGGTGCGGCTGAACTTCGCCGCCTCGGGCACGCTGCTCCAGCAGATGAGCCAGGGCGCGCCGGTGGACGTGTTCGCCAGCGCCGACCAGGCCACGATGGACAGGGCCGTGGCGCAGAAGCTGATCGACGTGCCGACACGGCGCGATTTCGCCGCCAACAGCCTGGTGCTGGTCACGCCCGTGCAGGGCGGCCCGGCCATCGCCTCGCTGCAGGACCTGGCCGGCGCGCCGGTCAAGCGCATCGCCATCGGCAAGCTCGCCACCGTGCCGGTGGGCAACTACACCAAGCAGGCGCTGGACAGCGCCGGCTTGTGGACCTCGCTCGAACCCAAGTTCATCCAGGCCGACAGCGTGCGCCAGGTGCTGGACTACGTGAGCCGGGGCGAGGTGGATGCCGGCTTCGTCTACCGCACCGATGCGGCCATCATGCAGGACAAGGTCAAGATCACGCTGACCGCCGGCGGCCATACGCCGGTGACCTATCCCGTGGCCGTGCTGTCCGCCAGCAAGCATCAGGCGCAGGCCAAGGCCTTCGTCGATTTCCTGCTGTCCGCCCCCGGCCAGCAGGTGCTGGACCGCTACGGATTCGGCAAGCCGTGATCGATGTCGACATCGCACTGACGGTGCGCGACGGCAACCGGCGCTTCGACCTGGCCGCGCGCTTCGCCACCGACGTGCCCTTCGTCGCGTTGTACGGGCCGTCGGGCTCGGGCAAGTCGCTCACTTTGCAGGCGGTGGCCGGGCTGCTGCGGCCCGGTACCGGCCACATCCGGCTGGACGGCCGGACCCTGTTCGATGCCGCGCGCGGCATCGATCTCGCGCCGCCCGCGCGCGGCATCGGCTACCTGTTCCAGCACTACGCGCTGTTCCCGCATCTGTCGGTGCGCCAGAACATCGCCTTCGGCCTGACCTCGTGGCGCCGGCGGCGCCTGTCGCCCGAGGATGGGCGGCGCGTGCAGGACCTGATCGACCGCTTCGGCCTGACCGCCATGGCCGACAGCCGGCCCGGCGTGCTGTCGGGCGGGCAGCAGCAGCGCGTGGCGCTGGCGCGGGCCCTGGCGTGCGAACCCCGCGCCCTGTTGCTGGACGAGCCCTTTGCCGCGCTCAATCCCATGCTGCGCGGCGAACTGCGCAAGGAGCTGGCCGAGGTGGCGCGGCAATGGGGCATCCCCGTGCTGATGATCACGCACGACATCGACGACGTGCTGGAGCTGGCCGACGTCGCCTTCCTCTACCAGGACGGGCAGGTCGCGCGCGAAGTGGACTTGCGCAGCGGACAGAGCCGCGATTTCATCCGCCGCGCACTGGGGGACGACACGCCGGCCGAGACGCCCATGCGCCAGCGCCTGCGCACGTTGCTCAATCCGGGCACTTCCTGAACGCGCGGCGTTAGAATCGTCGATCAGACGACTCTGCGGCGGCACGCTGCGCGTGGCTGCCCCTTCCCATGCCATTCTTCGACCGTTCCGCCGCCGTGGGCTTCGGCCTCAATCCGCTCGACCGCATGTCCGAGGCGCGCGCCGACGCCGAGTTCGTCCGGGCGCGCCGGTACGATGCGGCGGCCCGGTTCATGGTGTTCGTCGGCGACGTGCCGCTGCTGGACGTGGGCGCGGCCGCGCCTTCCCCCTTGTTCGCCGCCGAGTCCTGGATAGGCCTGGGGCCCGCGCGGCAGGAGATCTTCCTGGGGCAGGACGAGCAGGGCCGGCCGCTGTTCGCGGTGGCGCTGGACGCCGGACTGGCCGAGGCGGCCGCCGCGCAGCCCGGGCTGGAACTGCTGGACCTGCGCAGCATCGCCATGCGCGGCCTGTTCCCGCCCGACCTGCTGGGTGAACTGGGCGGAGCCAAGGCCATCCTGAGCTGGCACGACCGGCACCGCTATTGCGCCAACTGCGGCGAACCCAGCCGCGTGTCCTGTGCCGGCTGGCGGCGCGACTGTCCGGCCTGCGGCGCCCAGCACTTCCCGCGCGTGGATCCGGTGGTGATCATGCTGGCGGTGGACGGCGACCGCTGCCTGCTGGGCCGGCAGCCGCGCTTCGCGGCGGGCATGTACTCGGCCCTGGCGGGCTTCCTCGAGCCCGGCGAGACCATCGAGGACGCCGTGCGGCGCGAGATCCGCGAGGAAGCGGGCATCGCCTGCGCCGAGGTGGCCTACTTCGCGTCGCAGCCCTGGCCGTTCCCGTCATCGCTGATGATAGGCTGCTTCGCCCGCGCGCAGGGCACCGACATCGTGATCGACCGCAACGAGCTGGAAGACGCGCGCTGGTTCACGCGCGAGGAAGTCCGCCAGATGCTGGACGGCACGCATCCCGAGGGCCTGTCCGCGCCCAGGCCCTACGCGATTGCCCATCACCTGGTGCGGGCCTTCGTGGACGGAACCGGCCCCGCGCTGGATTGAGCGCGGGCGGGGCGGTCAGGTGGTCAGCGTCTTGATCGCCCGGTCGTACACGGTCCAGGGCAGGAAGGCGTTCAATTGCTCCGGCGTCACGGTGGCCACGGGGAAGAAGTACAGCGGCGGCCCCACGTTCTTGTCCTTGCCCCGCTTGTCGATGACCTGCTTGCGCGCCGACAGGTTCTGGAACGCGAACACGTCGCCCTCGAAGTGCCGCACGTAGTAGCCGCGGGAGATCTTCACGCGTATGGATTTCAGGCCCGAGCTGAGCAAGGCCTCGGCCGGCGTGTCGGAGTCCGGCAGGAAGAAGCTGACCGCCCGCGACAACTGGAAGTCGTAGGCGAAGGTCTTCAGGTTGAACTTCTTGCCGTACTTGTCCTTGATGGGGTTGGCGAAGGAGTCTTCCAGGTTCTTCTTGGTGGGAAGCCGCCACGGGTAGGCGGCGATCAGGTCCGGTCCCAGGCTGGCATTGCCGGTCGGTACGCCCTTGGATTCGCAGGGGTCGACCTGCTCGTGGCGCATCATCTTCGCCAGGTCCAGGCGCCCGGGATTCCATCCGGGCGTGGTCTTGACGTCCGCCGGGATGAGGTCGAGGAAGGACTCCGCCTTGTTGCAGCGGCCCACCCAGGTCAGCCGGTTGCCCACGTCCAGGAACTGCTTCTGGCTGTACAGGTACTTGGGCCGCAGCTTCTCGACGTTGGCCGTCTGGCGCTCCAGGCGTTCCTTCAACTGCTGGATGCGCGAGGTGTTGACGGCGCCGCCGGTCAGCTTGGCGTAGGCATCGTAGGCGTCGATCAGATAGCCGTAGGCCAGCGCGTTGCGGGCCTGGTACCAGTCCAGCAGGTCGATGTACTGCTGCTGGATGGCGGCCGTGTAGAATTTTTCCCCCCGCCCCACCGGCATCCAGCGATTCAATACGCCGGCGCTGGCGAACGAGCCCAGGCCGACGAACTGGTTGTGGGCCTCGATCAACGCCGATTCGCGCAGGAACAGCGCCAGGCACTGCGTGGTCATCGTCAGCCGGTAGTTGTCGTCGATCGGCGTCGAGGTCTTGGTGTAGAACGCGTTGGTCTCGTCGATCAGCGTCTTGGTGCCGTCGAAGGTGTTGAACGCGGTCCGCACCGCGTCGAAGGTCCGGTTGAACTCGGCCTGGGCCTGGCGCCGCAGCAGTTCCTCGATCGAGCGGGCCAGGCCCTTGATCTGCGAATCCAGCGCGGCCACGGCGTCCATCACGGGATTGCTGGTGGGGAAAAGCGCGCCCAGGATCAGGTTGCCGACGTCGCCGATGATGGGAAAGCCCGATGCGCTGGCCGCTTTCTTGAGCGCGAAGGCGATCAGGGCCTTGGCGGGATTGGACCAGTACTCGCGGATCAGTTCGGCCAGGTCCGAGGGGATGTTCTCGTCCACGCCGTCGTCGTACTCCGGGACGTCGTCGCACGAGGTTTCCTCGTCGTCGCCGGCGGCCAGGAATGATGTCTTGCGCACCGACAGGGACGCGGTGTCGCCGGCCGGCGGGAAGCCCTGGTCGATGGCCCGCACGATGGCCTCGACCGTGGCATCCAGGTAGCCCTGCAGCCCCAGTCCGGAGGCCACCGCCTCCTGGCGCAGCCGGTCCTGGTCGATGGCCGGGCCGCGGGCTTCCAGGTCGGACAGCAGCACCGAATAATCGACACCCAGGAATTCCTTGACGACGAAGTCGATGGCATTGGGGGACGACAGCTTCAGGCGCTCGGACAGCCGGAAGGCCAGCGTGGGCACGAGATTGACGTCGACCACGGGGTCGGTCTTGGTCTGGTGGTTGTATTCGAAGCCGTAGAGTTCGCCCTGCGAGGTCTGGGCGACGGCCATCAGGAAGCGCCGGCCGATCCGGTCGGACTGGAAGAAGCCCTGGGCGTCGGCGGTGCCTTCGTCGACCAGCGCGCCGCGCACGTCCAGGACCTGGACGCGTACGCCGGCCTGGGGCAGGCCGCCCAGCATGACGCGCACGCCGAAGGTCTGCCCTTCGGTGGGCAGTGCCAGGGCGTCCAGGTCGAGGGGCAGCGAGGCGGGCAGCGTGTCGATGCCGGTGGCATGCCGGTAGTCCTCGGCGTCGCCGTCGGGCTGGCCGGACGGTTCGGTGCCGCCGGATCCGCCGCAGGCGGCCAGCAGGGCCAGCAGCGTGCCCGCCATGCCGCCGTTGAGGATCATGCGCCGGTGCGGATTCATTGCAGAGCTTCCTTCGTAATCACTGATCCGGCCTGGGCCGGTCAACCTGGAAGCTTTGCATGGACGGGGGCGGGGGGCGATCCCTAGAACTGGGGGTTTTGAGGGCGGGATCGCCGGGTCAGGTCTCCGGCGCGATGTTCTCGCTGCGTATCACCTGGGTCCAGCGCTGGATGTCCTCGGCCACGAAGGACTGGGCCTGCGCGGCCGTCGTCGGCCAGGGCGCGGCCGCCTGCTTCTTCAGCGCCGCCAGCATCTCGGCATCCGACAGCGCCTGCGCCACCGTTTCATTCAATCGGCGCACGACCGCCGGCGGCAGGCCGCGCGGACCGGCCAGCGCGTACCACGCACTGACGTCGAAACCGGGCAGCACCGTCTCGGCCACCGTGGGCACCTCGGGCAGGCCGGGATAGCGGTCGATGGACGTGACGGCCAGCGCCCGGACCGCGCCGGACTGGATCTGGCTGACCGCGTTGCCGGCCAGGGACGTGAAGATGTAGGGCACCTCGCCGCCCATCAGCGCCATCATGGGCGCGTTGCCGCCCTTGTACGGCACGTGCGTCATCTGCACGCCCAGGCGCGACTGGAACAGCACCGAGGCCAGGTGCATGCCGGTGCCTATGCCGCCGGTGCCGAAGTCGACACCGCCTGGTTTGGCCCGGGCCTCGGCCACCAGGTCCCGCACGGTGGCGGACTTGGCGGCGGGGCCCGCCAGTATCACGAAGGGACTGCGGGTGACCATGGATGCCAGCGTGAAATCGCCGGCCGGATCGAAGGGCAGCGACTTGTACAGCCCCGGCGCCGCCGAATGGCCCGAGGCCATGAAGAACAGCGTGTAGCCGTCGGGCGGGGCCTTGGCCACGAAGTTCGCGCCCACCGTGCCGCCGGCGCCGGGCTTGCCTTCGACGTAGGCGGTCTGGCCCAGGCGTTCGGTCAGCTGCTGCGCCAGCAGGCGGGCCTGGATGTCGACCGCCCCGCCGGCGGTGAAGCCGTGGACCAGGCGGATGGGCTTGGCGGGCCAGGCATCCTGGGCCAGCGCGCGGGCGCCCGGAACGGTGGCGGCGGCGCCGGCCAGCGTGGCCAGCTCGCGGATGAATCGGCGGCGTGTCATACCAGGAACCTCCCGGGTTGGGGTCCGCGCTCGACCGGCACGCTCTTGAACGAGCCGTCCTGGAAGAGGCGCAGGCGGGACGCCAGCAGTTCGTCCGTCAGGCGGGCGAGGCGGCCGGCGTCGAAGGCGAGGCGGCCGTCGCGCTTGACGAAGCGGCCGGCGACCATGACGTTCTCGATGTCCGAGGTTTCCGCGTACATGACGACGACGTGCGCGGGATCGCCGCCGGCGTTGGCGGGGAAGATATTCATGCCGCGCGTGTCGATCATGATCAGGTCGGCCTGCTTGCCCGGCGCCAGCGAGCCGGTCTTCCTGTCCAGGCCGAAGGCCTTGGCCCCGCCCAGTGTGGCCCAGTGGATGGCATCGCGCGTCTGGGTGGAGTGCTGGGTCTTGGCCGGCCAGTTGCCTTCGGCGAACAGGCTGCGGTTGTCCAGTTCGCGCTGGTGCAGGAAGGCATGGCGCATGACCCAGAGCATGGAGCTGTTGAAGTAGGGATCGCAGTCGGTTCCCAGCGAGGGCGTGGCGCCGTGCTTGACCAGCCGTCCCAGCATGGCGGGTTTCTCGTAGTTCAGCATCTCGGTCAGGTTGGTGGCCGTGATGGTACAGCCGGCGTCCAGCACGATCTTCAGCTCGTCGTCGTCGAAGCAGTTGCCGTGGCCGATGTTGTGGTCCGGGCCCAGCAGGCCCTCGCGGGCCAGGCGCGGATAGCCGTCCTCGACCACGCGCTTGCCCTTGCGGCCATAGGTGTGGGCGGAATTGAACAGGCCGTATTCGCGCGCCAGGCGGATGTCGTGGACGGCCACGTCGTATTCGCCCCAATCGGGGCCCAGGATGGCCATGGCCAGCGTAACCAGCCCGTCGTCGGTGGCCAGCCGGCCGGTGCGCAGGCGGTGGATCTCGTCGCGCGGGAAAGGCTGCTTGTAGTAGGGGACGGCGCCTTCGCGCTCGGGCGGCTTGACCGTGCCGCGCGCGAACACGGCGCGTATGCCCGATTCCTCCAGCGCGTCGATGGCGGCGTCGGTCATCTCGGCGTCGCGCAGGATGTGGCACCAGTCGACGATGGTGGTGGTGCCGTTGCGCAACTGGTTCAGCGCGCCCAGCAGGTTGCCCAGGTAGACGTCGCGCGCGGTGTAGTAGGTAGCCAGCTTCTTGTGCAGGTTGGCATGGTAGTCGCGGCTGCCGACCCAGTCGGCGCCGATGCCGCGCAGCTGGAACTCCCAGGTATGGATGTGGGCGTTGACCATGCCCGGCATGACGATGCGGTGCGTGCCGTCCACTACCTCGTCGGCGGCCGCGTTCAGGCCGGGGCCGATGGCGGCGATCCTGTCGCCTTCAATGAGGATGTCGGCCTGGGCGAGGTCGCCCACGGCGGGGTCCATGGAAAGAATGGAAGCGTTCCTGATCAGCGTGCGGCTCATGTGTCCCCTCGGATGCGATGGCGGAGATCCCCGGGGCCCGGGCCATCAGGCCGTGGGCCGCCGGGTGGGCGGAGGCAGGACGCGCGCGACTGCGTATGAAAGCCATGTTGACATTTTCCTCATCGGCGATAAACATCGTCAGATCAAAAAATTGCTTTCCAATCCGGAAAAAATATGGACCGGTTCGTGGCGATGTCGGTGTTCCGCAAGGTCGTCGAGCACGAAAGCTTCACGCTGGCCGCGCGCCAGCTGGGCATGTCGGTGGGATCGGTCAGCAAGTACCTGACGTGGCTGGAACTGCACCTGGGCACCTCGCTGGTGGCCCGCACCACGCGCCGCCTGAACGTGACCGAGGCGGGTCGCAGCTACTACGCGCAATGCGCGCGGCTGCTGGATGACCTGGAGGAGGTCGAGCGGTCGGCCGCGTCCATGCAGACCATGCCGCGCGGCGTGCTGAAAGTCCGCGCGCCGGTGTCGCTGGACTACGCGGGCTTCGGGGTCATGATGGGCGAGTTCCTGCGGCAGTTCCCCGCCGTCAAGGTCGAGATGACGCTGAACGACCGCTTCATCGACCTGGATGACGAAGGCTACGACGTCGCGCTGGCCCTGGGCAGCAATCAGAAATACGTCAACCATCCCACGCACGCCACCCGCGCCATCGCCCGCATGACGCGCACGGTGGCGGCATCGCCCGGCTATCTGTCGGGACGCGAGGCGCCCGCCGCGCCGCAGGACCTGAAGCGGCACGATTGTCTGGTCTACGATCGCGGTCCGGCCCCGGACGAATGGCATTTCTCCGATGGCCGGACCGAGCGCATGGTGCACGTGGGCGGCAGCCTGCGCAGCAATAACAGCCAGGTGCTCAAGGATGCGCTGCTGGGCGGCTCGGGCCTGGCCATGCTGCCGACCTTCATGATCGCCCAGGCCCTGGACGAAGGGCGGCTGGCGCCGGTGCTGCCCGGCTGGACGCCGGCGTCGCGCACGCTGTACGTGATCCACCCGCGGCCGCGCCATTCGTCGCTGAAGATACGCGAGTTCGTCGACTTCGTGTCGGCGTGCTTCGAGGGGGATCCGCGCTGGCGCCTGGAGCCCTAGCGCCCCAGTCCGATGACCGCGATGATGCGTCCGAAGGCCACGGACCGGTCGATGGCCAGCATGCCCCCGTGCTGTTCGCAGATGCGCCCGACCAGCCTCAGCCCGAAGCCGGCATCGGCCGGCAGCTCGAGCTCCGGCGGGAAGCCCACGCCTTCGTCCTCGACGGTCACGGTGACCAGGCCCGGACCGTATTCCACGTCGAGGTGGACGTTGCCGGCGCTGTACTTGACGGCATTGGTCGCCAGCTCGATCAGGACCGAGCCGAGCGACATCGCCGCGTCGCTGTCCAGCGGCAGCTCGTCGTTGGACGTGATCGTCACGAGGCGGTTCGAGCGAGGGTCGATCAGCGCCGATTGCAGATGCTGCGCAAGGTTGGCCAGATACGCGGACGCGTCGGGCACGACGCCGGGTTCCTGCCGATACGCATGATCGTGCAGCCGCACCAGGCTTTCGATACGGCTGACCGCGACGCCGAGTTCCCGGCGCACGTCCTCGTTGCCGGAGCGCCGCGCCTGGACCTGCAAGGCGCTGGAGAGCAGATGCAGGCCGTTGCGCATGCGATGGTGCAGTTCGCGTAGCCGAAGTTCGTGGAGGGTGCTGGAGTCGTCAGGTGGGGACATGGATGCTGCTGGTGTACCGGGGTGCGGGGATCCCGGCCGGGATGGGACGGCGGCCCGCGGGCCGCCGCTGCGTTACTTCTCGTTCAGCTCGTCACGCAGCTTGTCCTTGGCTTCGCCGATACGGCGCTGCACGGTTCCCACGGTCTTCTCCACCTTGCCCTTGGCTTCGGTTGACCGGTCGCCCGTCAGCTTGCCCGCGGTTTCCTTGACGGTGCCCTTGATTTCCTTGGCTGCGCCCTTGATGCGATCCTTGTCCATGCGAACTCCTCATCAATGGTAAGGGTGCGGTCCGTTGCCGGACCGGGGGTGGAACAGACTGTAGCGTCGAGCCGGGGTCGCGGCTAGATGAGCCCGTACCAGGGGCGGTAGTCTTTCTATCCCGCGGGCAGCCTTCTAGCGCCCACGTGTGCGTCCGGCGCCCTTGGCCGGCACCTGGTATCCGGTCACGCCGCGCTGGCGCGCCCAGACGATGGCGTCGCTGCGGCGGTGCACGCCAATCTTGCTGTACAGCATCGCGATGTGGTTGCGCACCGTGTTGGGCGACACCCGCATCGCCGCGGCGATCTGCTCGTTGTTCTCGCCCTGGCACATCCGTCCCAGCACCTCGTGTTCGCGCGGCGTCAGTTCCGACAGCGCCGGGGTGCCGGCAAGGGTGTCCTGCGGACGCCGGATCTGGGCCAGCTTCTCGATGACGGTGCGGCTGAACCAGGACGCGTCCTGCATGACGGTGTCGATGGCCGCGACCAGTTCCTCTTCGCCGCGCTTGCGGTCGGTGATGTCCTGGATCGTCACGAGTACGCAGGCCTGGCCGTTGATGGTGGCGGTCTCGGCCGACAGCAGGCAGTCCAGTATGTCTCCCCCGCGGGTGCGCAACGCGACCTCGGCATTGCGCACGGCGCCCGAGGCATCCAGGTCGTCCTTCAGCTTGCGATGGACGGCGGCGTCGGCCCACAGGTGCAGGTCGGCCGGCGTCTTGGCCAGGATGTCCGGCGCCTCGTGGCCCGTGGCGGCGATGAAGGCTTCATTCACGGCCATCAGCGCGAAGTCGCCGCGGTCGCATACGGCCATCGGCACGGGCGCCAGCATGAAGGCCTTCGAGAAGCGTTCCTCGGTCTGGCGCAGCGCGTCCTCCGCGCGGCGGCGTGGCTCCAGGTCCATGAAGGTGAAGAGCATGCAGGCGTCTTCGCCCACGTCCAGGGGCTGGCCGGCGACGATCACGAGTTTGGTGCCGCCGTCCTTCAGGCGCAGCGCGGCTTCCATCTGCGGAATCGTGCGGCCTTCCCCGAGCAGGCGGATCGCGTCGTCGCGGCGCGCGGCCTCGTTGAGGACGTCGAGTTCATAGGTGGAGCGGCCCAGCACTTCGTCCCGGACGTAGCCCGTCATGTCCAGGAAGCCCTGGTTGACCTTGATGTAGCGCAGGTCGGCCAGGCTGCAGATGATGGCCGGAGCGGGGTTGGTATTGAAGGTGCGTTCGAACCGTTCTTCGGCGCTGAAGCGCTCGGTCACGTCCTGGATCACGAGCACCAGCGACTCGGGTTCCTCCGATGCGCCGGTCAGCACGAGGCCGCGCACCTGGAGCATGCGCCGGAAGGATTCGTCGGCGGGCCGGGTCGCCTCGACCACCACGTCGCTGAAGCGCTCGCCGGCCAGCACCCGCATGACCGGATACTGGGCGGGTGCCAGGGTGTGGTTGTTGCGGTACTTCAGCGTATAGGCGGCGGCATAGTCCTGGGCCGTGCGGCCCAGGGCGGCCAGGTTCTTCGCGTCGTGGATGGCCAGCGCCGTGTCGTTCGCCCAGACGATGGTGCCGTCCGGGTCGAGCAGGAGGATGCCTTCGGCCAGCCCGGAGATGATCTGCTGGAGCTGGCGCCGGTCGGCGTGCGGCTTGTCGGTGCTCTTGCTCATGCGGACTCCTTGGGGGGGCTGAGATCGCCGCCCCATTGTTCGACGATGTCTTGCAACATGGTTGAAACGGCCTGGCAGGCCGGCGTCATCACGCCCGATTTCGGCAGGGCCAGGGTGACGTAGCGGCGCAGGTCCGGGTTGACGAGCCGGGTGGCCTGCAATGATCCCTGGCGCAGTTCGTGCATGATCGAATACGGTCCCAGGACGGCGTACACCGGTTGGGTGGCGGCCAGTTCCTTCTGCGCGGTCAGCGAGTCGGCCTCGATCACCGCCTGCAGCGCGAAGCCCTTGCTGCGGGCGGTCTCGTCCAGGATCGCGCGCCAGTGCGCGGGCCGCCGGGGCAGTACCAGGGGCAGGTCCTGCAGGCGGGCGAAGTCGACCGAAGGCGCCTGCGTGAGCGCGTCGCCGGGACGCGCCACGAGATAGGTGTGGCCGGTGGCCAGCAGCCGTTCCTCGGCGCTGGCCGGCTTGTGGAAGCGGAACAGGATGGCCATGTCGACCAGGCCCGCGTCCAACAGCGCGTCGAGTTCCCCGCCCTGCCCCTCGCGCACGTTCAGGCGGATCAGGGGGTACTGCTCGCGCACGCGGCCGAACAGCGTGGTCAGGAGCGGATGGGCGGCCGACGGCAGGATGCCCAGGCGGACTTCGCCCATGGGCACCGGGGACGTCGAGCGGATCTCGCGGAACAGCTGGTCGGTGTCGGCCAGCCAGGTCCGCACGCGGGCGATGATGTGCTCGCCCAGTTCGGTCAGGACCACGCCGCGCCCCGTGCGGCGGAACAGCCTGCCGCCGCACTCGCGTTCCAGGTTGCCGATCTGGCGGCTGATGTGCGACTGCACGGTCATGCGCGCGGCCGCAACCTTGGTGAAGCTGCCGTTTTCGGCCACTTCGACGAACAGTTTCAGGTCGGCCTGGTTCATGGGATGGCAGGTGGATGACGACATCTCTATTTTGGCATGTCTGAAATCTCTGATCCAAGTCTAGGAAGATATCTGTCGGCTTCCTACACTGCGAGCCGTCACGACATCGCGCACACCGCACCCAATACCATCATGACAGCATCCAATCCGGCGCCCGCATCGGCGCCTCTGCGCATCGCCGTGGATATCGGCGGCACATTCACCGACATGGCCGCGTTCGACGAAAGTACCGGCACGCTGCATTTCGGCAAGGCCCTGTCCACGCACGGCCGGCTGGTCGAAGGCATCCAGCACACGCTGGACGGCGCCGGCATCGACCTGCGCAACGGCTACCTTTTCCTGCATGGCTCGACCATCGCGATCAACACGCTGCTCGAACGCAACGGCGCGAAGACAGCGCTGCTGATCACCGAGGGGTTCCGCGACATCTACGAGATCGGCCGCGTCAACCGTCCCGATGCCTACAACCTCTTCTTCTCCAAGCACACGCCGCTGGTCAAGCGTTCGCTGCGCTATGAGGTCCAGGAGCGGCTGCGCGCGGACGGCAGCGTCCACAAGCCACTGGACGAGGCGCGGGTGCGCGAGGTGGCGCGGGAATTGAAGGCGCAGGGCGTGGAGGCGGCCGCGGTGCTGCTGCTGCATTCCTATCGCAAGCCCGACCACGAGAAACGCGTGAAGGAGATCCTGCTCGAGGAACTACCGCACGCCTTCGTCACCGCCTCGCATGAGCTGTCGCAGGAATACCGCGAGTTCGAGCGCGTGTCGACCGCCGTCGCCAATGCCTACGTGGGGCCGCGCGTGTCGGCCTACCTGGGCCAGCTCGAGACGCACCTGGGCGAGCGCGGTTTCGGCGGCGACTTCTATGCGGTGCAGTCCACCGGCGGCCTGTTTCCGCTGGAGCATGCGCGCCGCGAATGCGTCCGCATGCTGGAGTCGGGTCCCGCCGCCGGCGTCATCGGCGCCCAGGCGATCTGCGCGCAGCTCGGCCTGCCCGACGCCATCGCCTTCGACATGGGCGGCACCACGGCCAAGGCCGGCGTGATCAGCGAAGGCCGCCCGCTCACCACCGGCAGCGCGCTGATCGGCGGCTACGAGCAGGCCTTGCCCATCCAGATTCCCATGATGGACATCTTCGAGGTCGGCACCGGCGGCGGCAGCATCGCGCGCGTCGAACTGGGCAATGCGCTGCGGGTGGGCCCGCGCAGCGCCGGGTCCATGCCCGGCCCCGTCTGCTATGCCCGCGGCGGCACCGAGCCCACCGTGACCGACGCCAACCTGGTCCTGGGCCGCCTGGACGCCGGGCACTTCCTGGGCGGCGAGATGCCGCTGGATCTGGAGGGTGCGCGCGCCGCCATGCACGAGCGCATCGCCGCGCCGCTGGGGCTGGAAACGGTCGAGGCCGCGGACGGCATCCTGCGCATCGCGGTGACCGCGATGTCGCACGCGGTCAAGGCCGTTACCACCGAGCGCGGCCTGGACGCCGGCAGCTTCACCATGGTGGTCTACGGCGGCGCGGGGCCGCTGCATGCCTCGGCCATCGCGCGCGAACTCGGCATCCGCCGCGTGCTCATTCCCTATGCGCCGGGCTATTTCTCGGCCTACGGCATGCTGTTCAGCGACCTGCGCTACGACTACGTGCGCTCGGTGTTCCGCCACCTGGACGACCTGTCGTTCGACGAGATCGAGTCGCTGTACGCGTCGATGGAAGCGGAGGGGCGCGCGGCGGTCGCGGCCTCGGCGGTGCGGCCGGACGAGATCGTCATCGAGCGTTCGGCCGACATGCGCTATGTCGGCCAGGAGCACGCGGTGACGGTGGACCTGCCCCGCGTGTATTTCGAGCGCCAGGACCGCGACGCGATCAAGCGCCATTTCGACGACGTCCATGCCATCCGCTACGGCACCAGCGCGCCGGCCGAGCCTGCCGACATCGTCAGCCTGCGCGTGACGGTGCTGGGCGCGATGCGCAAGCCGCCGCGCCATGCGGTGCGGGCCGGCGGCCAGACGCCGCCCGAGGAGGCGCTGCGCGCCACCAAGCCGGTGTACTTCCGTTCGCACGGCCAGGTGCCGACGCCGGTGTACCGCCGCGACGCCCTGCTGGCCGGCAACCGCATCCCGGGGCCGGCCCTGATCGAAGAACACGCCTCCACGACCGTCGTCCAGCCGGGCGACGAACTGACCGTGGACGACTGCGGCAACCTGCACGTGGCCATCGGGAGCGAACGTTGATGAACGCGCGAGAAACGAACCAGCACACCGTCGATCCGGTCACGGTGGAGATCATCCGCAACGGCCTCCTGGCCGTCACGGAGGAAATGAAGACCAACCTGACGAGGACCGCCTACAACCTCATCATCTACGAGGCGCTGGACTTCACGGTGGGCCTGTTCACGCCCGAGGGCGACACGGTGTCGATCGGCCTGGGCCTGCCCATGTTCATCCGCGGGATGTCCGAAACCGTCAAGGCCAAGATCCGCCACTTCGGATTGGAGAACATCCATCCCGGCGACATCCTGGTCACCAACGACGCCTACATCACCGGCAGCCACCTGAACCACTTCACCTTCACCATGCCGGTGTTCCACGAGGGCCGCATCGTCGCCTTCACCTGCTGCATGGCGCATTGGCTGGACGTGGGCGGCACGCTGGGCCAGGTCACGACCGACATCTTCTCGGAAGGGATACAGATCCCCATCGTCAAGTACCGCCGCGCTGGCGTGGTCAGCCAGGACCTGGTCGACATCATCGCGATGAACGTGCGCCTGCCCGAGCGCGCGCTGGGCGACCTGCGTGCGCAGATCACCGCCATCACCACCGGCGAGCGGCGCTTCCTGGAGCTGGTCCAACGCTACGGCGCCGATGCCGTGCACGGCTCGATCGCGCAGATCATGGATCAGTCGGAAGCGGTGGCGCGGCAGAACACGCTCAGCATTCCCGACGGCGTCTACGAGGCCGAGTCCTACATGGACGACGACGGCGTGGACGTGGGGCGGCGCATTCCCATCCGGGTCAAGGTGATCAAGCAGGGCGACGAGATGACCATCGACCTGTCGGACGTGAGTCGGCAGGTGCGCGGCTTCTACAACTCCGGCTTCACCACCGGCATCGCGTGCGCGCAGGTGGCCTTCAAGTGCCTGACCACGCCCACCGACTATCCGGTCAACGACGGCAGCTTCCGGCCGTTGAAGGTCGTCATGCCCATGGGTACCGTCATCAGCGCCGAGCGCCCGTTCCCGATGCGGGTCTGGATGACCTTCCCCATGACCGTCATCGACACCATCTTCAAGGCGCTGGCGCCGGCCATACCCGACCGCGCCATTGCCGGCCACCATGCCGACCTGGTGTTCCCCAACATCCACGGCATCTCGCCCGAGGACGGCCGCCTGTTCATCGTCGGCATCGGCCCGTTGGGCGGCGGCTGGGGCGCGAAATCGCGCGAGGACGGGGTCTCGGTCACGGTGTGCATCAACGACGGCGACACCCACAACAGTCCCACCGAGCAGCTCGAGGCCAAGTATCCGGTCCTGGTCGAGCGCTATGCCATCCGCGCCGACAGCGGCGGCGCCGGCACCTATCGAGGCGGGCTGGGCGCCGAGATGGTGGTGCAGGCGCTGTCCCCTTTCGCCGTGACCACGCGCATCGACCGCATGCACTGCAAGCCCTGGGGGCTGGAGGGCGGCCACGAGGCCGCGGGCAACGGCATCGCCATCCGCCGCAAGGGCGAATGGGACGACGGCATGCCCAACGCCAAGATCTTCAACGTGCGGCTGGAGCGCGGCGATGCCTACAAGATGCTGTCGGGCGGCGGCGGCGGTTTCGGCGACCCGCGCGGGCGCGATCCCGAGGCGGTGGCCGAGGACGTGCGCGAGGGCTATGTCAGCGCCCAGGTGGCGCGCGACGTCTATGGCGTGGCGATGACCGCCGAAGGCGCGGTGGACCACGCCGCCACCCAGGCGCTGCGGGGCCGCCGTGCCGCCTGATGCCACCGCCCGCGCCGCCGCGCTGCTGCGCTTGTGGAACGACGTGGCGTTGCAGCACGTCTCCATGGGCGGCGCCTGCGCGTGCGGCATGGGCGGCGTGACGCTGCGGCTGCAGGATTTCGAGCGCGACATCCTGGACTACCTGCGCGACGAGGCCGGACGCCTGGGCGAGGCCGAGGCCCACGCGCTGCTGCAATGCCATGCCCCCGCCGGACAGGAAGGAGGCATGGCGGCCGTGCTGGCGGCGCTGGCCGATCCCGACAGCGTGGTTCCGGCGGCCGGCGCGGCGTGGCTGCTGGGCCGGCTGGATCGCACCCTGAGTTCTTTCGCGCGGCTGCACGGCGGCGCGCGCTCCGGAGCCTTGCCATGATAGAGACGGACGACCGCATACCGGTCACGGTATTGACCGGCTTCCTGGGAAGCGGGAAGACAACGCTGCTGAACCGCCTGCTGGCAAGGCCCGCCCTGCGCGACACAGCGGTCATCATCAACGAGTTCGGCGAGGTTGGGCTGGACCATCATCTGTTGGAGCAGAGCGCCGAGGACATGGTGCTGCTGGCCAACGGCTGCATCTGCTGCACCATCCGCGGCGACCTGGTCGAGGCCTTCGACCGGCTGGACCAGCGGCTGGCGGGCCAGGCCGCGCCGTTGCGGCGCGTGGTGATCGAGACCACGGGCCTGGCCGACCCCGCTCCCATCCTGCACACGCTGATGAGCGAGCCGGCGGTGGCCCGCCGCTACCGGCTGGACCACGTGGCCACGACCGTCGATGCCTGCAACAGCATCGATACGCTGGACCGGCAGGAAGAGGCGGTGAAGCAGGCGGCGGTGGCTGACCTGCTGGTGCTGACCAAGACCGACCTCGCGTCCGCCGGCCAGTCCGATGCCCTGCTGCGCCGGCTGAGGGAGATCAATCCGGGGGCCGATGCGGTGCGCGCCGGCCGTGACGACGGCGACTGGCTGGCGGCGCCGGACGGCCGCCCGCGCGACGTGCGGCGCTGGCTGCAAGCCGAGGCGCATGAGTCGCATGGCGATACGCAGGGGCATTCCGCCCACGGCCACGGACATCATCACGACCACGACCGCACCCGCCACGGCGACCGTATCCGGTCGTACGTGGTGACCCGCGACGAACCCGTGTCATGGGCCGGCGTGCAGCGCTGGCTGGCCATGCTGTCCACGCTGCGCGGCCCGGACCTGCTGCGGGTCAAGGGCATCGTCAACGTGATCGAGCACCCCGGCAGGCCGGTGGTCATACACGGGGTCCAGCACGTGTTCCATCCCCATTCCTTCCTGCCCGCCTGGCCCGACGACGACCACCGCACCCGCATCGTCTTCATCACCCGCGACGTCGAACGCGATCTGGTCGACGACACGCTCAGGATCTTCGAGCGCCGACAACCCTAGACCCCGCCTCATCACAACGACAAGGAGACCGACATGAAGTTTTTCATCCGATATCTCGCGGGCCTGCTGGCCTGCGCCGCCACGGTGGCCGCCAGCGCGCAGGCCTATCCCCAGCGGCCCGTCCGCGTCATCGTGCCCTATCCGCCGGGCGGCACGGTGGATGCGGTGGCGCGCGTATTCGCCGACAGCCTGGGCCATCAACTGGGCCAGACCTTCGTGGTCGAGAACCGCGCCGGCGCCAGCGGATCCATAGGCAGCGAGGCCGTGGCGCGCGCGCCGGCCGACGGCTACACCCTGCTGGTCAATGCCTCCACCTTCGCGGCCGGCCCGTGGCTGCTGAAGTCCCTGCCCTACGACATCCACAAGGACTTCACGCCCATCACCAACCTGGGCGAGGTGCCGCTGCTGGTCACCGCCAACCCCGGCGTGCCGGCAAAAGACCTCAAGGCGTTCATCGCGCTGGCGCACCAGGCGCCCGGCAAATACTTCTTCGGCGCCTCCGCCGCCGGTTCGGCCAGCCACCTGGCCGAAGCCGCCATCAGCTACGAGGCCAAGGCCGACATCCCCGTCGTGCTGTACAAGGGCACCGGGCCGGCGCTGACCGACCTCATGGGCGGCCACATCAGCGCCGTCATCGATGCCGTGCCGTCGTCGTTGCCGCCGGTCAAGGCCGGCCGCACCAAGGCGCTGGCCGTCACCAGCGCTCAGCGCCTGCCTTCGCTGCCCGACGTGCCGACGGTGGCCGAGTCGGGATTGCAAGGATTCGAAATGGTGTCCTGGTACGGCCTGTGGGGACCGGCGGGGCTGCCCGCCGACGTGGTGGCCAAGCTGCACGACGCCGTGCGCAAGGCCATCGACTCGCCGCGGGTCAAGCAGACGCTGAGCGAACAGGCGTTCGTCGGCAAGGGGTCGTCGCCCCAGGCGTTCGCGGACTATGTCCGTGCCGAGAGCGCCAAGTACGGGAAGCTGGTCAAGGCGGCGAACATCACGGTCGAGTAAGACGTTTAGTGATCATTTGACTTAATACAAACCCTTATAACGGTAGTTATCAGCTTGACCGCCTAGATTTCCCTCGTCATTATTTGTCAAATGACAAATTAAGGCGAAGGGAATCCTATGTCGCGTCATGCATTCAACCCATCCGGCAGCGCCCCGCCGTCGCCCAGGTATTCCTTCGGGGCGGCCGCGGACGGCTGGGTGGTGACGTCGGGCATCGTCGCCATCGACGAACGAGGCGAGACACAGCACCCGGGCGATGCCGCGGGCCAGACCCGGCATGTGCTCGACCAGGTCGGCCGCATCCTGCGCGCCGGAGGCTGCGGGTTCGAAGACGTCCTGTTCGTCCACGTCTATCTGAAGACGATGGCGGATTACGCGGATATGAACCGCGTGTATGCCGAGTATTTCGGGGATCGTCCTCCCGCCCGCTTCTGCGTGGCAGCCGGCCTGGTGAAGGATGACTGGCTGGTCGAGATCACGGCCACGGCCAAGGCGGCGAAGGCGGGTGCAGCGTCATGAACCTGACCGACTATCCCGGCCAGGAGCCCTTGTCCGAATTCGGACAGCGCCATCACCAGGGCATGGCGAGGCGCAACCCGCAACTGCTGTCGACCGAACATGCGTACGCGCAGGACTGTGCGCAGCGCCGGTTGCTGTTCTTTCCCGCGGCAGTGCCCGACGCACCTCTGCTGGTCTTCTTCCATGGCGGAGGATGGACCAACGGGTTCAAGGAATATGCGGCGTTCATGGGGCCGCTGTTCGCGCAGGCGGGCATTGCGTTCGCCACGGCCGGCTATCGGCTGGCGCCCGCGCATGTCTTTCCCACGGGATGGCTGGATTGCGCCGACGCGGTGCGCTGGTGCTGGGACGCGCGGGACCGGCTGGGCGTTGCGGGCGGACGCTTCTTCGTGGGGGGCTTTTCGGCGGGTGCCCACTACGCGAGCCTGTTGGCGACGAGAACGGATTGGATGGCTCCGCGCGGCCTTCGGCCGGAGCTGCTCAGGGGATGCCTCGCGGTGTCCGGCAGCTATCGCTTCGATGCCCAGGCAGGCTTCGCGGCCAGGCCGCGCTTTCTTGGTGCGCCGGAGTCGGGCAACGACATCGCGGCGGCTCCCCTGGCGCATGTGCGGGCGGGCGTGGCGCCTTTCCACGTGTCGTGGGGCGAGCACGATTTTCCTCATCTGGTGCGGCAGGCGCGCGAGTTCGCCGATGGCCTGGCCCGTGCGCAAGGCGATGTGACGTGCCTGGAGATACCCGGCCGCGATCACCTGGGCGCGGGATACGCCGCGGGTGAATACGACGGTCCGTGGTTCGCCGCGGCCGCATCCTGGATCAAGGCGCACGCACGATGAGACCCGCAACACAGCCCGGCGGCGAGGCGCTCGCGGGCCGCCAGTCACGCCATTCTTCTATGCTACGCTTCGCGCATGAATGCCCTTCACGAGTCGCTACCGGCATCGCCCGGGCCGCGCAAACGCATGTCTCCGGAAGACCGGCGGGCATGGATCATCCGGGAGTCGATCGGCTACTTCGCCACCCACGGCTTCAGTATCGATACCCGGTCGCTGGCACGGCATCTTCATATCACGCAGGCGCTTCTCTACAAGTACTTCCCGTCCAAGCAGATGCTGATCGAGGCCGTGTTCGAGACGGTCTTCGAGCGGCAGAGTGCCGGACGGTGGTCCACCGTGCTGCGCGATCGCGCCACCGACCTGAAGGCACGGCTGCGGCGCTTCTTCGTCGGCTATGCGCAGGCGACCTACGACTACGACTGGATTCGTGTCTATACGCAGGCGGCGTTCGCGGGCGGCGACCTGAACCGCAAGTACATCGCCCAGGTGACGCGGCCCCTGCTGCAATCCATCGCCGAGGAAGTCCGGCTTGCCGCGGGCCTGCCGCTCGAGAAAGCGGCCGAGGTGTCCGAGCTCGAGATCGAGATCCTCTGGCTGTTCCATTTCGGCCTTTACTACCATCCCTATCGCACGCACGTCTACGGCATGCCGCCTCCGGTGCCGCTGGAGGCGATCGTGGACGCCAGTCTCGACGGGCTGCTCGGCAACCTGCACCGGTGCCTGGCCGCGCAGTACCCCGGCGAGGTACAGCCCTTGCTGGACGCGACGACCGCTACGTAGCCCGCACGGGCGGTAACCCCGCCACGGGGGGGCCGGCATGAGCACCCCCGTTCTGGAAGTGCGCCAACTGGACAAGCGCTTCGGGGCCACGCATGCCCTGCGCAGCGCCAGCCTGTCGCTGGCGCGCGGCGAGATCGTCGCCCTGCTGGGGGAGAACGGCGCCGGCAAGTCCACGCTCACCAAGATCATTTCCGGGGAAGTCGCGCCGGACACCGGCCAGATCCTGGTCGATGGCCAGGCCGCGCATTTCGGTGCCACGGCCGATGCCATTGCCGCCGGCATATCGCGGGTTCCCCAGGAATTGCAGGTGTTCCCGTCGCTGACCGTGCACGAGAACCTGTACGCGGGCAGCATGCCCGAGCGCCGGCTGCTGCCCGGCGTGGCGAGCGTGCGCCGTGAGATGTCGCGGCGGAACGCGCAGCGCCTGCTCGAGACGTTCGGCATCGTCCTGCCCCTGGACAGGCTGTGCGGCAGCCTCACGTTCGCCCAGAAGCAACTGGTCATGCTGCTGCGCGCGCTCACGCACGACGTCAAGGTGCTGATCCTGGACGAACCGACGGCGGCGCTGGAGTACAAGGAGGTCCAGTTGCTGTTCCGGGTCGTGCGGGAACTGGCCCGCCGCGGCGTCGCGGTGCTCTACATCACGCACCGGCTGTCGGAGCTCCGGGAGATTTCCTCGCGCGCCATCCTGATGCGCGACGGGACCGTCGTCAGGGAAGTGGCCAGCGAACAGTACGGCGATGCGTGCCTGAGCCACGACCTGGGCGGACACGCGCCGCCGCCGGTGGGCCGGCGCGGCGCCGTGCCAGGCGCAGGACAGGAGACGGTGTCCATTCCCTTGTTCGGCCAGGCAACGCGCGTACGCCGCGGCGAGGTGACGGGGTTCAGCGGTCTTCTGGGCAGCGGGGTGGAGAACCTGCTCATCGATGCGTTCAAGGCGCTCGATGGCGGCGCCCGGCGCCGCGTGGGCTACATCAGCGGCGAGCGGGGCACGCAAGTGTTCTACGACGCGTCGATCCTGCGCAACCTTTGCGCGCCGCACCTGAAGATGTTCTCGGTCGCCGGCCATTTCAACGAAGCCGCCGCGCGCCGCGCCGCGGCCGGTCTGATCCGAGCGTTCGACATCCGGCCCGGCGATCCCGACCGCCCGATGCGCGAACTGTCCGGGGGCAACCAGCAGAAGGTGCTGCTCGCGCGCTGGTTCCTGGCGCGGATGGACGTGCTGCTACTGGCCGAGCCCACGGCGGGCGTGGACGTCGGGGCCAAGCTCCTGATCCAGAAGATCATCGACGACTACCGCCGGGAAGGCGGCGCGGTGCTGCTGTCCAGCACCGACTACGACGAGCTGGCCACGCTTTGCGACCGGATCGTGCCCATCGTCAAGGGCGTCCCGGGAGCCCCCATAGACCGGGGGAACGGATTCAACGCGGACGAGATCCGCCATGCGCTTGGAGTTCTATGATGTCGACCCTGCTCAATGCCGACGCCCGCCCCGAGACCTCCCCGCGGATGGCCAGGCGGATCGCGATCGGCGATCACATTCCCCTGCTGGTGCTGGCGGTCCTGTGCGTGGCCGCCACGCTGATCTCCGACCGTTTCCTGACGGCGGTCAACCTGTCCAACGTCCTGTTGCAGGCGTCGATCCTGGCGGTGCTGGCGATAGGCATGACCTTCGTCGTCATCAATGGCGGCTTCGACCTGTCGGTCGGCTCGACGGCGGCGCTGGCCGGATGCCTGGGCGCCCTGGTCACGTTCGAGTCCGGCGCTGCCGCGGGCATTGCCGTGGCCGTTGCCACCGGATGCCTGGTGGGTCTGGTCAACGGCATCATCGTCGCGAAGCTTCGCGTCTCGCCGTTGATCGCCACCCTGGGCACGATGGTGCTGGTCCGCGGTGTCGTGCTCCTGGTCACCGACGGCGCCCCGGTACAGGCGATGGACGACATCGACCGCGTGTTCGTGATGATGGGCACGGGGCGCTTCCTGGGGATTCCCATCCTGCCCTGCATCGTCGTCGTCGTGTTCGCAGTGGGCTACTGGGGACTGCATCACTCGGCGCTCGGTTTCCGGGTCTTCGCGGTGGGCAGCAACGAACAGGCCGCCTCCATCTGCGGTATCCGGGTGCATCGCGTCAAGATCGCCGCCTTCACGATTTGCGGCGCACTGGCCGGCCTGGCCGGGTTTCTGCTGGCGGCGCGGCTGCAATCGGGCCAGCCCACCGCTGGCGAGTTCTACGAGTTGACCGCGATCGCCGCCGTCGTGCTGGGCGGTGCCGCCCTCAAGGGGGGCGAAGGCAAGTTGTTCAACAGCGTCGTGGGCGTCTTCATCATGGTGCTGCTGGGCAACGTGCTGAACCTGGCCGGCGTCGGCACCTACTGGCAGCGCGTCGCGGTCGGCCTGGTCATCGTCGCCGCCGCCGCGGCGGACCAGTTGCGCCACCGCCGGTAGTCCCGTTCCTGCCAGGCAGGGTTTCTTGAAAAAGGAAGAAAGATGAGAAAGCTCGCAGCCGTTTCGCTCGCGTTCGCCCTTGCGGCCGCGTCGTCCAACCTGGCCGCGCAGGCCAGGCCGGTCACCCTGGGCGTCGCGCTCGCCTCGGACACCAACCCGTTCTACATCCAGGTCAAGCGCGGCATCGATGCCCGTGCCAAGGAGCTGGGCTGGAACGTGAGCTACGTGTCGGCCAACGAGGTGGTGGCGACGCAGAACGATGGCATCGGCGACCTGATCGCCAAGCGCGTGGATGCCATCATCGTCTCTCCCATCGATTCGGTGGCGGTGTCGTCTTCGTACGAAGCCGCGGCCCGGGCAAAGATCCCGGTCGTCTCCGTGGTGCGTACGGTGCATTCGCCCAGCCAGCGCGTGGCGGTTACCGGCAACTTCCAGAAGATCGGACTCGACACCGCGCGATGGATGGCCAAGGCGATCCAGGGGTCGGGCAAGGTCGCCATGATCGAGGGCCCGGCCGGCGCGGACCTGTTCCGCGATTTCGCGCAGGGGTTCCAGGCGGGGGTGAAGGAACACAAGGACATGTCCATCGTGTTCCGGAAAGAAGGACCGCTGACTCGGGAGTTCGGCCTGCGCATGGCCGAGGACATCCTCGTCGCCCACCCCGACGTCAAGGGCATCTATTGCGGCAACGACGAACAGGCGCTGGGCGCGGCGCAGGCGGTGGCGGCCGTCGGCAAGCAGGGCGAGATCGTCGTCACCGGCAGCAACGCCGTTCCCGCCGCGCTGCGCGCGGTCAAGGCAGGCACCCTGGGCATGACGGTGGACCTGCAGCCGTTCGCCTGGGGGCGGCTGGGCGCGTCCACCGTGGCCAGGGTGCTGGGCGGCGAGCCGGTACCGCCGGTCGTGGACATCGACTACGCCTTGATCGACAGGACCAATGTCGAGAAGTCGCTGCAAGGACTGAAGTAAGGCCGGCAGGGCGCCCTGCCGGGATTTCCACCCGCAACGAGTCAGACATCATGAATGCACAGGATCTCAATCCCTTCAAACTCACCATGCTGTTCACGCAGGAGCTCCAGATGTGCCGGGTCGAGCCCGGCACCCGGATCCTGCTCATCACGGACCTCAAGACCAGCCAGGACTACGTGCACGCCGCGTTCGCGGCGGCCGAGCAACTGGGCGCCACCATCTACGAGATCAAGATCGCCCGGCCCTTCAACAGCAACATGATCGCCAGCCAGGGCGGCGGCGACACGATGGCCGGCCTGCCCGAGGTGACCGCGGCGGTCGAGGCCGCGGACCTGGTGCTCGTGTTCCACGTCGCGCTGGGTTCGGACTGGCTGCAGAACGGCAGGAAGCATGGCACCCGGTTCCTGCTCATCATCGACGGGCCCGACGAGCTCGAACGGCTGATGTCGCCTCCGGGCCTGAAGGAAGCGGTGACCTATGCCGGCGACCTGGCCAAGCGCTCGCGCGAGATGGTGGTGACGAGTCCCGCCGGCACCGATTTCCGTGCGCGGCTCGGCAAGCTGGGCACGGTGATCCAGTACGGCTACGCCGACGAGCCGGGGGTGGTCGACACCTGGGGCGGTGCGCATTTCTCGACCTGGCCCGATCCGGGCGAGTCGGAAGGAACAATCGTCTTGCAGCCTGGCGACTACTGGATCTTGCCCTACGTGCGTGTCTTCGAGGACGAGGTCAGGCTGACGATCGAGAAGGGCGTGATACGCAGGATCGAAGGGCGCGGCGCCGACCGCCGGATCATGGAGCGCTTCCTGCAGGAGCACCAGAGCGGGCCGGACGATACCGATCCCTACTGCGTCTCCCATCTGGGCTGGGGCCTGAATCCGAATTCGATCATCGACCAGGTGACCCTGGTGGGCAACCAGATCCACCGCATCGCCAGCCACACGCGGGCGTGGCCGGGTGTTTTCCTGTTCTCCACCGGTCCGAACGACCAGGGCGGGGGCGACAACCGGAATCCCGCGCATCTGGATCTGCCGATGTTCGGCTGCTCCGTGGCGCTGGATGGCCGTACCGTCATCGAGAACGGCCAGATCGTCGACCCCGGCATGATCGTGCGCCAGACGTCCGCGCTGCGGGTGGCCGGGTAGGCGCGTCGGCGGGTCGCATGGCCCGCCGCGCGTGGGGCACAATAGCGGGTCACCGACTTGGACCCGCCGATGGACGACTCGACCACGCCCGCCTCCAGGACCCGCGCCACGCGCGAATCCATCCTGCGCGCCGCGACGCGGGTGTTCGCGCGGTACGGCTACGACGGCGGCAGCCTGGACAAGATCTCGCGCGCCGCGAAGTCCGTCGACCGCATGATCTACTACTACTTCGGCAGCAAGGAAGGTCTTTTCATTGCCGTGCTGGAGGACATGTACCGGCGCATGGGCGAAGCCGAAATGCGGCTGGAGCTGGATCCGCGCGATCCGGTGGCGTCGCTGGAAACCGTGATCCGGTTCGTGTTTCGCTATTACCGGCGGCATCCCGAGTTCATCGTGCTGCTCAACACCGAGAACATGCACCGAGGGCGGCACCTGCCCAAGTCGCCGCGCGCGCGGGCGCCCGGCGAACACTTTCCCTCGCCCACCATGGGCGCCGTCGCGCGCCTGCTCGAGACCGGCCGCGAGCAGGGCCTGTTCCGGCGGGGGCCGGCGGCGCGCGATGTCTATCTGATGATATTGGCCACCGGCTATTTCTACGTGTCCAACCGCTATACGCTTTCCCGTTTCCTGGGCGAGGACATGGACACCGAAGAAGCCCAGGGCGAATGGGAGGATTTCGTGGTCGAGACGGTGCTGCGCACCGTCTCGACCACGAAGCGGCTGGAGCACTGATCCCGCCGATCTGCTTGCAAGTCCATGCCAGTGCTGGATTTGCACCATATAAATGTATGTAGCGTTCCCTACATTTTAATGTTTGCAAGTTGCGCAAACAGGTCTATGATGACTTCGAAAATGTAGGGAGTGCTACATACAATTCCGGCGCGGAAACCGTTGCCGCGCCGCCGTGTGCCGCCATTCAGGAGAGAGCTATGACCGAGCTGAAGGTAGAGGCCATTCCCGTGGTCGACATCGCCCCGTTCTTCCGCGGCTCCGCTGCCGGGAAAGAGGGTGTGGCACAGGCGGTGCGGGAAGCCTGCGAGGGCCTGGGTTTCCTGGTGATCGCCGGGCATGGCGTCGCGGAAGCGACGATCGATGCTCTGTACCGGCAGGCGCTGGCCTTTTTCGACCTGCCACTGGAAGAGAAGAACCGGATCCGCAAGCCGGTGGGCACGGCCTACAAGGGATATGGCGCCATGGGGGTCAAGACCATAGGCAAGCACATCGATCCGTCGCTCAAGCCGTCGTTGCACGAGAGCTTCGCCATCGGTCCGCTCGACTTCACGGACGATCCCTATTTCACCTGCGAGGCGGCGGGCAACAATTTCTCTCCCAATCTCTGGCCGGAACGGCCCGCCGGGCTGCGGCCGGCCATGATCGCGTACTACCGCGAAATGGAAAGGCTGGCCCGCGACATGCTCGGCATCTTCGCCCATATCCTGGACGTACCGCCGTCATATTTCGCCTCGCGGACCGACCGGCACAACAGCATCCTGCGCACCATCCACTATCCGGGGCTCGATCGGCCGCCCGCGTCGGGCGAGCAGCGGTCGGGCGCCCATTCGGACACGACCGCGATCACCATCCTGAGGGTGGACGATGCCCCGGGCGGCCTCCAGGTACAACTGCCGGAAGGCGGCTGGCTGGATGTGCCGAAGATTCCGGGAGCCTTCGTCGTCAACATCGGCGACATCCTGATGCGCTGGACCAATGACCGCTTCGTGTCGACCATGCATCGGGTGGTGAATCCTCCCGACGGGCTGGGTGCGACCGCGCGCCGGCTGTCCATCCCGTTCTTCTTCATGCCGAACTACGACGCGGTGATCGAGTGCATCCCCAGTTGCGCGGGCAGTGGCGCGAAGTACCCGCCCATCGAATCGGGAAAGCTGCTGTCGGCGCGATACGCCGCCACCTACGCCATCGACAAATAGGCGCGATCCCGCGCTTGCCATCGACAGGAGTGCACCATGATCCCTGCGTGCATCGATTCCAGATTGGTCCGGGCCCTGGTCCTGAGCGGGATGGCCGCCGCCGCGTTCGCCGCCTGTGCGCCGGCCAGCGCCGACTGGATGCCCAGCCAGCCCATCCGGATCGTGGTTCCCTACCCGGCCGGCGGCGGCGCCGACATCGTGGTGCGCCGCGTGGCCGAGCGCGCCAAGGACCGGCTCGGCCAGCCCATCATCGTCGAGAACCGGCCCGGCGCCGGCACGGCCATTGGCGCGATGGCCGTGCAGAATGCCGCGCCCGACGGGCATACGCTGCTGCTCGCCACATCGACGACCCTGTCGGTCAATCCGAATCTCCAGCGCCGTCTGACCTATGCGCCGGAGAAGTTCGTGCCGGTGGCCGGCCTGCAATCGTTGCCCTTCATGCTGAACGTCGGCAAGTCCTCGCCGGTGAAGTCGCTGGATGATCTGCGTGCCTATGCGCTGGCGCATCCGGGCCAGGTCAACTACGGAACCCTGGGCCTGGGCAGCTCGAACCACGTGCTGGGCGGGCTGCTTGGCCAGCGCGCCGCGCCGGGCGTGGTGCCCGTGCATTACCAAAGCGCGGGCCAGGCCATCCTGGCGCTGATGCGCGGGGACATCCATGTTTATTTCGACGGCATCTCGACGTCCATCCCGCGGATCGCCGCCGGCGACCTGCGCGGCCTGGCGGTGACGAGCAAGCAGCGGGTCGCAGCCGCGCCGGGCATTCCTACGGTGGCCGAGGCCGGCTACCCCGAACTGGGCCTGACGATCTGGTATGGATTGGTGGCGCCGGCGGGGACGCCCGAGCAGGCGGTGCGCAAGCTGAACGCCGTCTTCAACAGTGTCCTCAAGCAGCCGGACATCGCCGAGACCATGGCGGCGGACGGCACGCAGCCCCTGGTGCTGAGTCCGGAGCAATTCGCCGAGCTGATACGCGGCGACACTGCCGTCTGGGGAGACGCCATCCGGCGCCTGGACATCAAGCTCGATTAGCCGCCGGCGCCACGCCCGCCATGGTCGGCATGGCGGCGCGCATCATGTCGATGAAGGCGCGCAGCTTGGCGGGGTAGTAGCGGGCGTAGGGATAGATCAGGTACACCGGCAGCGAGGCCGCTCGCCATTGGGGCGCGACGTGGCGCAGCCGGCCCTGGCGCAGGTCGTCGGCCACCACCCAGGCTGAAGTGATGCCGGCGCCCACGCCGTCCAGCATGGCGGCGCGCAGCGCGTAGAGGCTATCGGTGCTCATGCGGGGGCGGATGGGGAAGCGGTGGCCGAGACCGTCGGCGCCGCGCGTCAGCACCACCTCATCGCGGTAATACATGTTCAGCGCCACCCAGGGCAATGTTTCCAGGGCCTCGACCTCGTCCGGCGGCGCGCCGTTCGGCAGCAGGGACGGCGCGGCCACGACGATGCGGGGCACCTCGGCCAGCAGGATGGCGACGACGTCCGGGTCATTCACCGCGCCCACCTGGATTGCGCAGTCCAGCCCTTCGGCGATGAAGTCGGCGTGGCGGTCCTGCAGCAGCCATTCGACCGAGGCTTCGGGATAGCGCCGCAGGTAGTCGGTCAGCGGCGCCACCATCTGGTCCTGGCCGAAGGCATGCGGTACCAGCACGCGCAGCGTGCCGCGCGGCTCGTCGTGGGCGCCGCGCAGGTCGGCCTCCATGGCATCCCAGGTCGCGCCCAGCTCCTTCGCATGGGCATAGCAGCGTTCGCCGTCGCTGGTCAGCGTCATGCCGTGGGTGGAACGTTGCAGCAGGCGCAGCCCCAACAGCCGTTCCAGCGTTTGCAGCCTGCGGCTGACCGTGGGCTGGGTGGTGCCCAGTTGCACGGCGGCGGCGGACAGGCTCCCGGCTTCGACGATGCGGACGAAGGTCTGCATCAGTTCGATGCGGTCGATGGAAGGGGACACGCTGGTTTTCATGCGTCAAGCGTATAACGAATCTGCGTCCTCAGGGGCTACACGACGTAACCGCGGCCATGCAGAATCCCGTCCTGTCGAACGATTACGGGTTTACGAGCATGTCATCCATACAAATCGCGCATGGTGCGTCCCTATCTGCCGCACCCGCCGCGCGGCTAACCCCCTCGCTGGTCGGCCTGCTGGCCGCCGGGGCGGGGCTGAGCGTCGCTTCCATCTACTACAGCCAGCCCATGCTGGGGCTGCTGGGCCAGGACCTGGGGGCCGGCGAAGGCACCGTGGGCCTGGTGCCCACCCTGACCCAGCTGGGCTATGCGGCCGGCATCCTGCTGCTCGCACCGCTGGGCGACCGCTACGACCGCCGCCGCATCATCGTCGGCAAGTCGGCGGTGCTGGCGCTGGCCCTGTTGCTGAGCGGCCTGGCGCCGGGCGTGGGCTGGCTGCTGGCCGCCAGCCTGGCGGTGGGACTGGCGGCCACGCTGGCCCAGGACATCGTGCCGGCGGCCGCGACACTGGCGCCCGACGCGCAGCGCGGGAAGGCCGTGGGCACCGTCATGACCGGCCTGCTGCTGGGCATCCTGTTGTCGCGCGTGATCAGCGGCTTCGTGGCCGAATACTGGAACTGGCGCGCCATGTTCCTGGTGGCCGCGGTGTCCATCGCCGGCGTGGGCGTGGTGGCGGCGCGCGGCCTGCCGCGCTTCGCGCCCACCGCGCAGATGGGATACGGCGCGCTGCTGGCTTCCATGGCGCAGTTGTGGCGCCGCCATGGCGCGCTGCGCCGCGCGGTCTACGCGCAGGGCCTGCTGGCGGTGGGCTTCAGCGCCTTCTGGTGCACGCTGGCCGTGATGCTGCACGACCGCTTCCACCTGGGCAGCACGGCGGCCGGCGCCTTCGGCCTGGCCGGCGCGGCGGGCGCCCTGGCCGCGCCCTTCGCGGGAAGGCTGGCCGATCGCCGCGGCTCCGACGGCGTGGCCCGTATCGCTACGATCATCGCGGCGGTCTCGTTCGCCAGCCTGGCATTGACCGAAGTACTGCCGGCGCCGGCGCAGCTTGCCTTGCTGGTGGCCAGCGCCATCGGCTTCGACTTCGGCGTGCAGGCTTCGCTGGTGGCCAGCCAGACCCAGGTGTACGGACTGGAGCCCGCGGCGCGCAGCCGCCTGAACGCCCTGCTGGTGGCCGGGATGTTCATCGGCATGGCCGCTGGCGCGGGGCTGGGCAGCCTGGTGTGGGCGCATGCGGGCTGGCTGGGCGTGGTGGGGCTGGCCACGGCGACGGCGCTGGGGGCGTTGGGGGTGAGGATGGGGCGCGTGGGGGGCTAGCAGGAACTGGGGGCTGCGAGCCCCTGAATTTTATGCTAAATCAAATGAAAATATACTTGTAAAAGAACTTGCATATGCAAGTTTATCTGTGAGTAAATAGGCCCATCGCAACCATCACGGTTCCTTCGCCATGGCCTCCAGCTCGACGCGTTCCTCCCGCCGCAAGCCGGTCGATCCGGTCGATGACGAGCCGGATGCCTTCTCGGACCAGCGCAGCGAAAAGAAGACGGCCTATCTGCTGCGCCAGGTGTCCGAGCGACTGGCGATCAGCCTGACCGAGGCGCTGCGCCCCTTCAACCAGACCGCCAGCGTGTACCGGGTGCTGATCGCCCTTACCCGCCGCGACCATGCCCGCATGCGCGACCTGATCGAGCTGACGCTGGTCGAGTCGTCCACGCTCAGCCGCACCATCGGCCGGATGGAGGCGCAGGAACTGGTCACGGTCGAACAGGACGACGACGATGGCCGCGCGGTCATCATCTCCATCACCCAGGCCGGGCGCGATCTGCTCGACGCGATGCTGCCCGCGGTGTCGGCGCAGTACGAGTGGTCGGTGCACGACGTTCCGCCGGCGGACCTGGAGATCCTGCGCACCACGCTGCAGCGCATGCTGCGCAACCTGAAGATTTCTCCCATCAAGTAAGCGGCAAATCCCTTCAAGTAGTTCTTGCGGTCGGCCTTTTCTGGAAGGAGGCGGTCATGGAAGAGCAGGGTTCACCCATCTGGATCGATGGCAAGCTGGTTGATTGGGCGGATGCCTCCGTCCATTTCGTCAGCAACAGTTTCCAGTATGGATTCGGGGTCTTTGAAGGCATACGCGCCTATGACGGCGAGCAGGGAACCTCCATATTCCGGCTCGATGCCCACATCGACCGGCTGTTCAAGTCGGCCAAGATCATCGGGCTGGACATTCCCTACACCCGGGAAACCATCGTCGAGGCCTGCCGCGAGACGGTCGCGGCCAGCGGCCACGCGAAGTGCTATCTGCGGCCGGTGGCCTACATCGGCTACGGCGGCATGGGGCTGAACTACACGGGCTGCAAGGTCAGCGTGGGCATCGCGGTCTGGTTCTGGGGCGAATACCTGGGCCAGGGCAAGCTGGAGCAGGGCACGCGCGTCAAGACTTCGTCCTATACGCGGCATCACATCAATTCGAACATGTCCAAGGCCAAGGCCTGCGGCAACTACATGCTGTTCCAGATGGCCCGCACCGACGCGCTGCGCGGCGGCTACGACGAGGCGCTGCTGCTGGACGCCGAGGGGCACGTGGCCGAGGGTTCGGTGGAGAACGTCTTCATCGTGCGCGACGGGCAACTGATCACGCCGCCGCTGACCTACATCCTGGACGGCATCACCCGCGATTCCATCATCCAGCTGGCGCGCGGCGCGGGCCTGGTGGTGCGCGAGGAGTTCTTCACCCGCGACGCCATGTACATCGCCGACGAGGCCTTCTTCGTCGGCACCGGAGCCGAGGTCACGCCGGTGGTGGCGCTGGACGACCGGCCTATCGGCGAGGGCGTGCCGGGACCGGTGACGCGGCGCCTGCAGTCGTTGTACTTCGATGCCGTGCGCGGGCGCGACGAACGCTACGCGCACTGGGTCACCCCGGTGGCCGGCGTTCCCGCCTGACCGATATGGAACTCGACTACGCATTGCCCTATCCGTCGCAGCGTTCGCCGGTACTGGCGCGCAACGTGGTCTGCGCCTCGCAGCCGCTGGCGGCGCAGGCCGGGCTGCGCATGCTGCTGCAAGGCGGCAACGCCGTCGATGCGGCGGTGGCGGCGGCCATCGCTTCCACGGTGGTCGAGCCCACCGCCAACGGCGTGGGCAGCGATGCCTTCGCGGTGGTCTGGGACGGCGCGAACCTGCACGGGCTGAATGCCAGCGGCCGCGCGCCGGCAGCCTGGGAGGCGGCGCGCTTCGCCGGGGGCCAGACCATGCCGCGCCGCGGCTGGGACAGCGTCACGGTGCCGGGCGTGGTGTCGTCATGGGTGGCGCTGAGCCGGCGCTTCGGCGCACTGCCTTTCGAGCGCCTGTTCGAGCCGGCGGTGGACTATGCGCGGCAAGGGTTTCCGGTCAGTCCGCTGATCGCCGCGCTGTGGCATCGCATCGCGCCCAACTACGCTGACCAGCCGGGCTTCGCCGAAGCTTTCCTGCCCGGGGGGCGTGCACCGGCCGCCGGCGAGATCTTCCGCAACGCGCCGCTGGCCGGCACGCTGGAGGCCATCGCCGCCACGGGCGGCGAGGCCTTCTACCGGGGCGCGCTGGCCGAGGCCCTGGTCGCGCATGCCGCGCGCCACGGCGGCGCGATGACGCGGGACGACCTGGCGGCGCACGAGGCGCACTGGTGCGGAACGCTGTCGCAGCGCATCGGCGACGTCGACGTGCACGAGATTCCGCCCAATACGCAGGGCATCGCCACGCTGATCGCGCTGGGTATCCTGGCGCGCCACGACCTGCGGCGGCACGCGGTCGACAGCGTCGAGGCCATGCATTTGCAGATCGAGGCGATGAAGCTGGCGTTCGCCGACGTCGACGCTTTCGTCGGCGATCCGGCCTCGATGCAGATCGATCCACGGTCCCTGCTGGCGGACGATTACCTGGATGCGCGCGCGGCGCTGATCGATCCGGCGCGCGCGGGCGATTTCGGCGCGGGCGCGCCGCGCCAGGGCGGCACGGTCTATCTGGCCGCGGCCGACGCGGCGGGCATGATGGTCTCGTTCATCCAGTCCAACTACGAGGGCTTCGGGTCAGGCGTGGTCGTGCCCGGCACCGGCATCAGCCTGCAGAACCGCGGCATGGGCTTTTCGCTGCGGCCCGGGCATCCCAACCTGGTGGGGTCGCGGCGGCTGCCGCTGCACACCATCATCCCCGGCTTCGCGATGCGCGCGGGCCAGCCCGCGATGAGCTTCGGCGTGATGGGCGGGCCGATGCAGGCGCAAGGGCATCTGCAACTGGCCGTGCGCACGCAGTTGTACGGCCAGAACCCGCAGGCCGCGTCCGACGCGCCGCGCTGGCAGGTGGTGTCGGGACGCAAGGTGCTGGTCGAGGCCGGCATGCCGGAAGCCGTCGTGGCGGGCCTGCTCGCGCGCGGCCACGAGGTGCGGCAGGAATCGCCGCAGGCCGCCTTCGCGTTCGGCGGCGCGCAGTTGATCCTGCGCGGCGGCGACGGCTACGTGGCGGGTTCGGATCATCGCAAGGACGGCGCGGCCGTCGGCTTTTGACTACCGCGCCACCCGCGTCCCGAAGGATACGGCGCGGCGACAGGAGGAACAAACAGTGAGCGTGCCACGGCAGGAACTCGAATCGAGGATGGCCCGCGCGCGGGTGGAAATGGCGCGCGCCGGTATGGACGGGCTGGTGGTTACCGATCCCGTGGGCTTCTATTACTTCACCGGCGAGAAGGCCAGCCCCGGCCGCCCGGCGGCCTTCGTGCTGCCGGGCGCGGGCGAACCGGCCCTGGTGAACTGGAGCGGCCCGGACATGTTCGCGCGGCTGTACCGCCGGCCGGGCAATCCCTGCGTGGCCGACCGGCGCATCTATCCCGAGGTGCCGTTCGACCACGAGCCGGCCACAGACTGGGGGCTGCGCGACATCCTGGCCGAACGCGGGCTGCACGCCGCGCGGCTGGGCATCGAGCTGGGCAACGAACCCCGGCTGGGACTGGGGCTGGCGGATCTCGACCGCCTGCGCGGCGAGCTGCCCGGCATACGCTGGGTCGACGCTTCGCCGGTGATCTGGGCCTGTCGCATGATCAAGTCCGAATGGGAGATCGAGCAGCTGCGGCAGGCGTGCGCGATCGGGTCGCGGGCCTGGGGGCAATGCCTGGAATCCTTGGACGAGGGCGTGACGCAGCGCGCGGTCCAGCAGCGCATCATGGCCCTGTACGCCGAACTGGGCGCGGACCTGGACTCGGGGCCGCCGGTGGCGCTGGGCGCCACGGGTCCTGGTGGCGCGTTCCGGCGCGGAGACATCCTGTACCTGGACGGTGGCTGCAGCGTCAACGGCTACAAGATGGACATCACGCGGCGCGCGGTGTTCGGCGCGCCCAGCGCGCGCCAGCAGGGCGAGCACGACGGCATGTGGGAAATCCTTTTCCAGGTGATGGAGAAGATCCGGCCCGGCGTCACGACCGCATCGGTGTTCGAGTATTCGCAGTCGCTGCTGGCACGGACCGGCTGGACCAACTACTCGGACCATCCCGCCAAGCGCATTGGCCACGGCATCGGGCTGGTCAACGAACCGCCCTACATCAACGCGTTCGATACCCATGTGTTCCAGGAAGGCATGAGCATCACGCCGGAACCCAAGATCGAGACGCACGAAGGGCTGCTGAACGCGGAAGAGCACGTGATCGTGCGCGCGCAGGGGTGCGAGATCATCTCGGGCTCCCTGGACTGGCGGCTGCACACCATTTCCCAGTGATTCCGCAGGCCTCGATGGAGACCGACATGCCCGCCGCCATACGCCCGCTCCTGCTGTCCGCCACCGACGTCGCGCGCTGCGCGCCGCCGCTGGCCGACGTCATCCGCGTCGTCGAGGACACCTATCGCCGCGATGCGGCGGGGGAAGTCGAGGTGCCGGCCAAGGTCGCGCTGCACCCGCACGGTCCGTCGAGCTTCCTGCACGCCATGCCGGCCTGGGTGGGCGGCCAGCAGGCGCTGGGCATGAAGTGGGTGTCGTTCTTTCCGGGTAATGCCCGGCATGGCGCGCCGGACTCCAGCGCGCTGATCGTGCTGAACGATCCGCTGACCGGCGTGCCGGTGGCCATCATGGACGGGATGTGGATCACCTACGCCCGCACCGGCGCATGTGCCGCGCTGGCGGCCAGGTATTGCGCGAACCCGGCGCCGCGCCGCGTCGGCCTGGTGGGCTGCGGCGGCCTGGGCGAGTGGTCCCTGCGCTGCCTGGCGGCGCTGTTCCCCTCGATCGCGGAAGTATTCGTGGCTTCGCAGCGTCCCGCCTCGCGGGCGGACTTCTGCGCGCGCATGGCGGGCCAGGGGCCGTGGACGCTGACGCCGGTGGACGAGGTCCGGCAGGCCGTGCAGGACATGGACATCGTGGTGTCTTCCGTGCCCAAGCTCCAGACGCATCCCATCGTGGCCGAGTGGTGGTCGCCGGGCACGGTGTTGATCCCGCTCGACATCACGGGCTCGTGGGACGACGCCACCTATCGGCGGGCCGACCGCGTGGTGTGCGATCACCGGGACAACCTGGCGCGCGCCTTCGAGCGCTACCGGCCGGGGCTGGCCATCGACGACGCTCGCGGCGTCGGCATGCAGGACATCGTGAGCGGCCGCGCCCCGGGACGGGCCGCCACGACGGATCGGGTCATGGCTTTCATGACCGGCATAGGCAGCATAGACGTGGCGGTGGCGTGGGACATCTACCGCCGCGCCGACGAGCAGAACCGGGGACAACGCTTCGACCTGGCCTAGGCCCGAGCCGGCCAGGGTTTCCTTACATTCATGGGAGTTCTTATGAGCAAGCCATGCAGTGGATGCCGTTTGGTCCTGGCCATCGCCAGCCTGTCGTTCGCCGCCGCCGCCTTCTCCGCCTATCCCGAGCGGCCGGTCAAGATCGTCCTGCCCTATCCGCCCGGCGGCGGCGGGGACCTGGTGCTGCGCAACCTGCAGCAGGCCTTGGAGAAGCAGCTCGGGCAGCCCGTCATCATCGACTACAAGGCCGGCGCGGCGGGCAACATCGGCACGCTGGACGTGGTCAACGCCGCGCCCGACGGCTATACGCTGCTGATGGGGCCGACGAACAACTTCGTCATCAACCAGTTCCTGTTCCCCAAGATGGGCTTCGATCCGCTGGCGGCGCTGACGCCGGTCAGCCTGCTGGTCGAGCAGCCCTATCTGGTCACGATCACGGGCGCGCTGCCGGCCCGCGACTATGCCGGATTCGCCGACTATGCCAAGGCCCACCCGGGCAAGCTGAACTACGGATCGCCGGGCGCGGGTACCGTGCCCCACGTGTCCGCGCTGATGCTGTCGGACCAGCTGGGCGCGCGCATGGTCCATGTGCCCTATAAGGGCTCGCAGCCCGGGGTGCAGGCGCTGGTCGCCAACGACGTGCAACTGCTGATCGCCAGCTACGGCATCGTTGCCGGGCAGATCGCGGCGGGGCGCATCCGCGCCGTGGCGGTGGCCGCCGACCAGCGGCTGCCGGCCCTGCCGCAGGTCCCGACCACGGCCGAGGTCGGCCTGCCGCCGGGCGTCATCCTGGCCAACTGGTGGGGCATCGCGGCGCCGCGCGGCACCGATCCGGCCATCGTCGAGCGGCTGGCCGGCGCCTTGCGCGCGGCGGTCAATGATCCGGATGTGCAGCGCAAGTTCGTCGAGCAAGGCACGCTGCCGATCGCGAATTCTCCCGCGCAGTTCGCCGGCCGCCTGCGGGACGAGGCGCGGGCCTGGAAGGACATCATCACCCGGACGGGTGTGACGATAGAGTGAAGGCGGTGCGATGACCCCTGGCGGGTCATCGCGGCGAATCAGCCCGCCGTGTCCGGATCGCGCGGCGCGCGCCGCCGGCCGCGTGGCTTGGGCCGGTAGTACAGCGTGGCCACGCCCAGCATCTTGGACAACAGCCGCAGCAGTTGTTGTCTTTCCTTGGCCGTAAGAGGCTGGACGACCTCGTCCTGGATGTCTTCCAGCATCGGCCCCAATTGTTCGAGCAGCGCCAGGCCTTCGGCCGAGGCTTCCACGCGCTGACGCCGGCCGTCGGGCCGGCGCACGATCAACGAGCGTTGTTCCAGCCGGGCGGCCACCTGTCCGGTGGTCGAGGTATCGAGCCCCACGATGTCACCCAGTTCGGCCTGGTCCACACCGGGCCGTATCGAGATCGTCTTGAGCACGACGTACTGGATGGGCGTGAGGTTGAAGCGCCGGGTGATGGGCGCGAAGGCCAGCGTGGTCTTCTGCTTGGCGCGCCGGATCAGGTGCCCCGGCATGCTGTACATGACCAGCAGCGGATCGGGCTCGCCGCGCGTAGAGCCGGCGCTGGCCGGCAGTTCGTGGTCGGGTTCGGGCTGCATGGAATCTCCTCGGCGGCAACGTTACCACACCCGTCGCCCGAGCTTGTCCACTTATATGCATGCTTATACGTGTACAAATTAACAATTCTATATAAAACAAGTAGTTATGGAATTAATGAATTCATTATTTGACATGTTATTTCCATCTTCTTATAGTGTTCGCATGCTAGAACCCAGGGGATGAAAATGAGTGACACCGCGGTCAAGGAATTGGTCCAGTTGATTCCGGAAGGCCTGCCGACCGGCCTGCGCAACTACTGGTATCCGATCCTGCAAACGGAAGAACTGCCCGCCGGCAAGCCGGTCGGGCTGAAGGTGCTGGGCGAGAACCTCGCCGCCTGGCGCGGCGCCGACGGCCAGCCGAATGTCGTGCGCGATCGCTGTCCGCATCGCAGCATCCGGCTGTCGGTCGGCCGTGTCATGGATGGCGAGCTGCAATGCCTGATGCATGGGCTGCGTTTCGACGGCGAAGGCCGCTGCACGCTGATTCCGTGGGAAACCGCGCATACCCCCCACCACGACCGGCTGGGCGTGCCCGCGTATCCGGCGCGGGAACTGGGGGGCTACGTCTGGGCCTATCTGGGCGATCCGGTCCGCTTCCCGCCGCCGCCGCTCGAGACCCAGGTTCCCGAGGAACTGCTCAAGCCCGACGAATTCATCTGCTTCCGGCTGCCCACCTCCACCTGGAAGGCCAACTGGCTGCTGGCCATCGACGGCAGCGACGGTTTCCACGCCATCGTGCTGCACACCGATTCACAGGCCGTGCACCGCGCCGAACGCAAGCCGGGCAGCACCGAGGTGCCGCTGGAAGACCGCCGCATCAAGATCATCCGTACCTCGCACGGCGTGCGCGGTGTGTCGGTCGACCTGGAAGGCGAGCCGATCAACCACGGCCACTTCACCGTGGACGTCAAGGGCCAGCGCTTCTGCCTGCCCTGTCTGACCACCAATCCCATCATGCCGGCGCCGGGCGCCGCGCCCTACGCGTCGCGGCTGTGGCAAATTCCGCAGGATGCCCAGCACACGACGGTGGTCCGCTTTCTGTCCTGGCGGGCCCGGACCGAGGCCGAACGCGCCACCGCCACGCGCCTGTTCAACGAGGTGGCGCTGCCGCGGCTGGAGCTGGTCAACGCCGAGGACGCCTTCGCCGCCGAGGCGCAGGGCGACCTGATCGAGGCACGCTCGCGCGAATACCTGCTGGCACCGGACGAGGACGTGATCAAGGTGCGCCGGCTGCTGCGCACCGCCTTCGTGTCGCAGGCCCAGCATGGCGAGCGCATCGACAACCCGGCCGGCTCGCTGGCCTACCCCGCCTAGGAGCGCGCATGGGACACAGGCTCGAAGGCAGGACCGCGCTGGTCACCGGCGGCGCGGGCGGCATCGGCCAGGCCATTGCCGCCTTGTTCGCCGATGAAGGCGCGCGCGTGATCCTGGTGGATCGCGACGCCGAGGCGCTGGCGGCGGCCGTGGCGCGCCTGGGCGGCGAGCGCATCGCCGCCGCCACCTGCGACATCGCCGACGAAGTCCAGGTGGCGCGCCTGGGCGACGCCATCCGGGCGGACGGCGATGCGCTCGACATCCTGGTCAACAACGCCGCCACGCGCGAATACCACCGCCTGGCCGACGCCGATGCCGCCTCGTGGCAGCGCATCCTGTCGGTCAACGTGGTCGGCGCCAGCCTGGTCACCGCGCTCGCCCTGCCCTGGCTGCGCCGGTCAGGGCGCGGCGCGGTGGTCAACGTCGCCTCCACCTTCGGCATCTGCGGCCGCGCCGGCATGGGGCAATACGACGCCACCAAGGCGGCGATGGTCGCGGCGACCCGGGTGCTGGCCATCGAGGAAGCGCGGCACGGCGTGCGCGCCAATGCCGTGTGTCCTGGATCGGTGCTGACCGGGTTCACGCTGGGCCGCGCCGCCGCGCGCGGCCTGTCCGAGGCCGAGTTGAAGGACGGCGGCTTCGTGCCCGCGCCCATCGCCCGCTGGGGCGAGCCGGCCGAGATCGCGGCGCCGGTGTTGTGGCTGGCTTCCGACGAAGCCTCGTTCATCACGGGCGCCGTGCTGCCCGTGGACGGCGGGGTGTCGGCCAGCGGTACGCGCGTCGCCTAGCCGCGGCGTTTCCACTCTTTTGTTCAGGATGCTCCGTATGAAAACCGTTGCCGCACTCCTGCTGTCCTGTGCCGCCTGCCTGCCGATGGCGGCCGCCCATGGGGCCGACGCCGACTACCCGTCGCGGCCCATCACCATCGTCGTTCCCTTCCCGCCCGGTGGCAGTCCGGACATGCTGGCCCGCGTGATCGGCGACAAGCTGGGCCAGCGCCTGGGCCAGACCGTCGTGGTCGAGAACCGCCCCGGCGCGAGCGGCACCATCGGCGCCGCGCACGTGGCCCGTGCGGCGCCCGACGGCCATACGCTGATGATGACGCCCAACACCTTCGTGCTGTCGCCATTGGTGTTGCCCAAGGGCGTCGTGACCTTCGACGTGCAGGCCGACTTCGCGCCGGTGATCCTGCCGGCCAAGACGCTGATGGTGCTGGCGGCGCATCCGCGCCTGGCCGTCAAGAACCTGCCCGAGCTGGTCACCTACGCCAAGGCCCACCCCGGCCTGACCTACACGGGTTCGGCCAACGGTTCGCCGCAGCACGTGGCTGGCGAAATGCTCAAGCAGATGGCCGGCATCGACATGTCCTTCGTGTCGTACAAGGGGCTGGCGCCGGCGCTGAACGACACGCTGGGCGGACACGTGGACCTGATCTTCGTGCCCTACGGCAACGTCGCGCAGCATGTGAAGGCCGGCGCGCTGACCGTGCTGGGCGGCCTGGACGAGGAACGCCTGGCGTCGGCGCCCGAGATCGTGCCGCTGCGCGAGCAAGGCTACCCGCGCATGGTGGTCGGCGTATGGACGGGGCTGTTCGCGCCGCGCGGCACGCCGGCGCCCATCGTCGACAAGCTCAACCGCGAGATCAATGCGATCCTGGCGCTGCCCGACGTGAAGCAGCGGCTGGAAGGCGCCAGCCAGATCCTGGTCGGCGGGCCGCCGGCGACGCTGGCCAAGGTGGTCAAGCGCGACCTGGACACCTACGCGCCCATCGTCCGCAGCGCCGGCATCACGGCGGACTGAGGCGCCGGCCTCAGGTTTGCAGCATCGACGGCCAGAACATTTCTTCCGGCTCGTACTTGCGCGGCGTCAGGCCTTGCCTGTGGGCATAGGCCAGCATGCGGTCGACTTCGTGGCGGGTCTTGGCAAAGCCCCAGGGGTAGATGTCGGGCCCCGCCGCGCGGCGCTCTTCTTCCCATAGCGCGCGATACCACAGCGAAGTGGTGTGAATGCGCGCCCATTCCTCCTGCTTGCGGTAGCAGGCCTGCTTGGACGCCTCCCAGGCGTCGTACAGGCTTTGCGCCACCCACGGATGGGCCTCGAGGATGGCCGTGCGCACCAGCAGCGTGTGCATGATGGGAAAGCAGCGCGTGCGGGCGAAATAGGCGCGTTCTTCGGCGCCGTGGTCGGGGAACAGGAACCCGATGTCGGGATGGACGCCGGGCGCCCACACTTCGGTGGTGATGCCCGCGTCGATCGCGCCCGAGGCCAGCAGGTCGTACTGCGAGGACCCGGCCGGGGCGATCTCCATCTTCAGCCACGGCGGCGGCGTCCAGTCCGGCAGCCGCACCGGCTGCCAGGCCACCCAGGTGATGGACGACAGGTCGACGCCGTAGTCTTCCTCCAGGATGCCCTTGGCCCACAGCGCGGCGCTGGTGGCCCAGGTCTGCACGCCTACGCGGCGCCCGTTCAGGTCCGACGGCTTGGCGATGCTGCTGCGCCGGTTGATGTAGATGTACGAGTGCCGGAACATGCGCTTGACGAAGATCGGCAGCGCGGTGAAGCCCAGGGTGCGGCGCGGCAGGTCGGCGATGTAGGTGCCGGTGAAGAATTCCGCGACGTCGAACAGGCCGCGCGCGCTTTGCGACTGGCGGCTGACGTCGTCGTCGTTGACGGTGATGTCGAGCTCGATGCCTCGCGGACGCACGCTGCCGTCGATGAGGGCCTGGGCGCGGTCGTAGGGACCGCAGGTCATGCTGAGTTTCAAGGGCGGCGCGGACAACGGGGACTCCTTGCTGCGGGGGGCGATCAGTTCGCGCGGATCTTCAGTTCGGCGGTCAGGCGGCGATAGCGTTCGTCGTCTTCGCGCATCTGCCGGGTCAGCGCCTCGGGCGGGCCGCCTTCCGGCTCGTAGCCGAGCTGGTCGAGCCGGGCGCGCATGGCCGGATCCTTCAGCACGGCATTGATGTCCTGGTTGAGCCGGGCGATGACGGGCGCCGGCGTGCCCAGCGGCGCCAGGATGCCGAACCAGGCGGTGGCCTGCACGTCGCGATAGCCCAGCTCGGCCATGGTCGGCACGTCCGGCATCTGCGGCGCGCGCCGGGGCGAGGAGGTGGCGAGCGCGCGCAGCATGCCGTCGCGGAAGTACTGGGTGTTGCCCGAGGTGGGCATCCAGGCCATGTTGACTTGCCCGCCCAGCAGCGCCGTCACCATCTTGGCCACGCCGCCGTAGGGCACGCTGGTCAGCTCCAGTCCGGACTCCTTGTGGAACTGCTCGCCCATCACGTTCATCGGCGAACCGTTGTCGCCGCCGGAGTAGGGGAAGCCGGGCTCCTTCTTCGCCACCGCGATGAAGTCCTTCACCGTCTTGATGCCGTGGCTGTCGGCGAACTTGCCGTTGACGGCCATGACCATCATGGTCGACACCGGCATCACCACCGGCGCCAGTTCCTTCGTGACGCTGACCGTGGCGGCGTTCTGCGCCAGCACGTAGGGGGCGATGACCAGCGTGTTGGGCATCAGGAACAGCGTGTAGCCGTCGGGCGCGGACCGTGCGGCCTGGCGCGCCGCGATCATGCCGGAGGCGCCGGGCCGGTTCTCGACGATGACGTTCTGGCCCAGGCGCGGCTGCAGGCGCTCGGCCAGGACGCGGGCGAAGGTGTCGACCCCCGCGCCGACGCCCGACGAGACGATCAAGGTCAAGGGCCGGGTGGGCCAGGCCTCGCCCTGGGCGTGGGCCGCCCAGGGCAGCAGACAGGCCGCGGCGGCGGCGAGGGCAAGACGGCGAAGGCAATGCATGAGAGGGCCCCTGAACGATGTGCGGACCGGCTGGGGTCCATGTCATGAAAACGTGAGGCGACTATATCAATACGGAAATATCAAATCAATATAATTTATAACATACTGATTTTTAAGGAATTAATAATAAGTACAGTTATACGTACACTTAAATTGAATCGGACGCTGGCCCGCCTGCCGGCGGACGGCCGCGCGCCACCGCCATTTCTTGACACGGTTTCTTCCTTTGCCGCACTATGGTCGATAAGCGGTCATTAATAACCGCTAAGCGGACAATAAAGGAGACCATCGATGAAACGCTTTTCCCGCGGAACCTGGGCGCTCGCCCTGGCCCTGCTGCTCCCCGCCGCGCCCCAGCCGGCCGCGGCCGCCCAGCAGGACTACCCGAGCCGACCCATACGCCTGCTGGTCGGCTTCGGCCCGGGCGGTCCCACCGATCTGACCTTCCGCAAGCTGGCCGAACTGGCGGCGCGCCATCTCGGCCAGCCCATCATCGTCGAGAACAAGCCGGGGGTCGGCGCCACGCTGGCTGCCTCCACCATGGCCAGGCAGGACAAGCCCGACGGCTACACCATCGCCTCGGCCACGGCTGGCATGTTCCGCGTCCCGTACATGCAGAAGGTGGACTGGGATCCGATCCGCGATTTCACCTGGATCGCGGGGTTGGGCGGCTATACCTTCGTGCTCGCGGTGAAGGCGGATTCCCCGTACCGGACGGCGGCCGACCTGGTGCGGTACGCCAAGGCCAACCCGGGCAAGGTGTCGGTGGCGACCGCCGGCGCCGGCACCAGCATGCACCTGCTGACCGAGGCCTTCGCCGCCGCCGCCGGCGCCGAACTGACCCACGTCGGCTACAAGAGCAGCAGCGAGGCCGCCGTCAGCCTGTTGGGCGGCCAGACCGTGGCGGCGGTGGACGCCGTGGGCAGCCTGCTGCCGCACGTGCAGTCGGGCGCGCTGCGGCTGCTGATGTCGTTCGACGCCGAGCCGACGCCGCTGCTGTCGGACCTGCCCACCGCCCGCAGCCTGGGCTACGACATCGCCAACTCCGCGCCCTATGGATTGATCGGGCCCAAGGGCATGCCGCCGGAGGTGGTGCGGAAACTGGCGGCCGCCTTCAAGGCGGCGGTGGACGATCCCGAGTACGCCAAGCTGCTGGAGAAGCTGGGGCAGACCTACTGGTTCAGCCCGCCGGCCGACTACGGCAAGTTCGCCGCCAGCTACTACGTCTCGGAACGCAAGCTGGTCGAGCATGCCAAGCTGATGCGCCAGCCCTGATCACGCGGTGTTTGGAAAACAGAGAGCAATCATGAAGATCGTGATCGCGGGCGCGGGCATAGGCGGGCTGACCGCTGCGCTCAGCCTGCATGCGGCGGGCATCGCCGACGTGACGGTGCTGGAGGCCGCGCGGCGGATCCAGCAATTGGGCGTGGGCATCAACCTGCCGCCGCACGCCGTGCGCGAACTGGACGAACTGGGATTGGGCGAGCGGCTGGCGTCGTTCGGCATCCCCACGTCCGAGCTGGCCTACGTGGACAGCGGCGGCCGGCTGATCAACGCCGAGGCGCGGGGCCTGGAGGCCGGCTACCGGTGGCCGCAGTATTCGGTGCATCGGGGCAAGCTGCAGGAATTGCTGCTGGACGCGGTGATCGAGCGGCTGGGCCCGGGTTCGGTCGTGACCGGACAGCGCGTGCGGGACGTGGCCTTCGATGCCGGGCGTGCGCGGGTGACGGCGGTGGACGCCGCGGGCGGCACGGCTGTCCACGATGCCGACGTGCTGGTCGGCGCCGATGGCATCCGCTCGGCCGTGCGCGCGGCGCTGCATGGCGACGGCTCGCCGCTGGCCACCAACGGCTGGACCATGTTCCGCGGCGCGGCGCCGGGGCCGGCCTTCCGCGGCGGCCGCTCGATGGTGATCGTGGGCGACGAGCACCTGCGCTGCGTGGTCTATCCCATCGGCCCGGGCGTGCTGAACTGGCTGATGGTGCGGCCCACCGAGCCGGGCGCCGCAGGCGAACTGGGCAACTGGAACCGCCCCATCGCTCCTGATGCGGTGGCCGCCCACGTCGCCCACTGGAACTTCGACTGGCTGGACATTCCGGCGCTGGTGCGCCGGTCGGACGCCGCCTACGAGTATCCGATGGCGGACATCGATCCCCTGCCGCGCTGGACCGCCGGCCCGGCCACGCTGCTGGGCGACGCGGCCCACGCCATGTATCCCTTCGGTTCCAACGGCGCGTCGCAGGCCATCATCGACGCGCGGGTCCTGGCTTATCACCTGGCCACGCAGCCCGGCCCCGAGGCGGCGCTGTCGGCCTACGAGCAGGCGCGCCGCGAGGCCGTGGCCGCCGTGCAGCGGGCCAACCGCAGCATGGCGGGCGACGTGATGAAACGGGTCGGCACGCTGGCGCGGGCCAGCGACCATGCCTCGGCGGCGGCCGAACTGGAACGGGTGGAGCAGTCGTACCGGCAACTGGCGGGCTTCGACGTCGCGACGCTGAACGAGCGGCCGTCGTGGAGCGTGGCGCGGACCTGAGTCCGCATCCGGCGGGAGGCGGGCGCCGGCTCGCGCCCGCCGGCATGGCCGCCTACATCGTGGCCGCGCGGATCTGCGAGGCGGCCTGCCGCAGTTCGGCCAGGTACAGTTTCAAGGCCTCTTCCTGCGTGACCTGTCCGGTCGGCAGGCTGACGTTGATCGCGGCGATGGTGTTGCCTTCCTGGTCGCGCACCGGCACGGCCAGGCCGCAGATGGCCTCGTCCAGTTCGCCGTCTATCCAGACGTAGCCCTGCTTGCGCGCCGCCAGGATGTGCTCGCGCAGCGTCTCGGGATCGACCACGGTGGCGCCGGTCAGCCGCTTGAACGTGGTGGTTCGCAGATACTGTTCCAACGCCTCGTCCTTTAGTCCCGCCAGCAGAATGCGTCCCATCGACACCGCGTGCGCCGGCAGGCGGCTGCCCAGCGACGGGCTCATGGTCAGGATGCGCTTGGAGTGCTGGCGCTGGATGTAGACGATGTGTTCGCCGTCGAGCACCGACAGCGCGCACGACTGCTTGATTCGCCCGCACAGTTCTTCCAGGCTGAGCTGGGCCTGGCGCCAGTAGGGCAGGCTGTTCAGGTAGGACAGGCCCAGCCGCAACACGCGCGGGGTCAGCCAGTAGCGCTTGCCGTCGGTCTGCACGAAACCGAGTTCGATCAGGGTCAGCAGGAAGCGCCGCACCGCGGTGCGCGGCAGGTCCACCTCTTCGGCGATCTCCGCCAGGTTCTTCCGATACGAGCCGTAGCCCATGGCCTCGATCACGGCCAGGCCGCGGGCGAAGGTGCGGACGAACGATTCGCTTTCTGGGGTCGCCATGGGTCCTCCACGGCCTTGACAGCGCAGGCCGGAATCCAAATAATGGTCATAGAGCGGTTACTTGTATCCGCTAAGCGGTCATTCTAGCAGATCCAGGCCGCAGGTCAACACCTCTCAATGGACTTCCATGACAACCGAGACAAGCTTCGAAACCGACTTCTGGAAAGACGAGCAATTGCGCAAGACCTGGGATGACATCGTTCCCGGCGAACCGCGCAAGACCCTGCCCTACACGCTCACGCTGGAGGCTATCCAGAAATACTGCCGCGTGGTCGGCGACATGCATCCGCTCTACTTCGACGAGGAGTATGCGCGCAAGAGCCCCTACAAGGGCCTGATCGCCCCGCCGGCCATCCACATCCTGCTGATGTTCGCGTGCACCCCCACCGACGACTGGATGCGCAGCCCCGGCACCGTCAACGCCGGCCAGTCGTGGAGCTACAACCTGCCGGCCCGGCCGGGCGACGTCATCCGGCTCGAAGCACGCGCGCTGGACAAGGTCATCAAGAAGAACCGCCTGTTCGTGGTGCACGACAACGTGTTCTTCAACCAGCGCGACGAAGTCATCTGCTCCGGCCGCGGCTGGACCATCCGCCCCTTCTGAAGGTCAATCATGAGCAACGCATTCGACACCCTGAAGCCCGGCCTGACCATCGAGGGCACGCCTTTCTCCCCCACCCGCGAGACCATCCGCGCCTTCTGCGACGCCTCGCTGGACCACAACCCGCTGCACTGGGACGACGACTACATGAAGGGCGATTTCGGCCGGACCAACTTCGGCGGGATCATCATGCACGGCATGAACAACTTCGGCGTCATCACCAAGATGCTGACCGATTGGCTCTATCCGCTGGGCGGCATGCAGCGCCGGCTCGAGACGCGCTGGAAGGTCCCGGTCAAGCCGGGCGACACCATCACGCCCACCGCCACGGTCTCGGCCGTGCAGGCCACGAAGAAAAGCCGCTGGGCCACGCTGACGGTGCAGGTGGCGAACCAGCGCGGCGAGATCGTCGCGGCGGGCGAGGCCATGGTCGAGTTCCCGCACGAACTGGGCGCGGCCTGAGCACGCGCGCACGATAGATAGAAGAAAGGAGACGACATGACGATGCGCATCCAGCGTGCCCTTGCCGTGCTGGCCAGCGCGGCGGGCTTGGCCCTGCCCGCCCTGGCCCACGCCCAGAACTTTCCCACCCAGCCGGTCAGGATCGTCGTGCCGTTTCCCCCGGGCGGCACCACCGACATCCTGGCCCGCCAACTGGCGGCCGAGCTGCAGAAGAACTGGAGCCAGCCGGTCGTGGTGGAGAACCGCGCCGGCGCCAGCGGCACCATCTTCTCGGAACAACTGGCGGCCATGCAGCCCGACGGCTACACGCTGATGCTGACGGCCACGCACCACGTCATCAACCCCGGCCTGTACAAAAACCTGCGCTACAACACGCGCACCGACTTCACCCCCATCGCCCAGGTCGCGGCCGTGCCCAACGTGCTGGTGGTGAACCATGCCTTTCCGGCGCGCACAGTGCAGGAACTGATCGCCTACGCCAGGCAGCATCCCGGCAAGGTGGATTTCGGTTCGGCCGGCACCGGCGGCGCCAACCACCTGTCGGGCGAACTGTTCAAGTCCATGACCGGCATCCAGATGACGCACATCCCCTACAAGGGCGCGGCGCCGGCGCTGAACGACCTCTTGGGTGGCCAGATCCCGGTGATGTTCGACTCGGTGCCGGGCGTGATCCAGCACATCAAGTCGGGCCGCCTGCGGGCCCTGGGCGTGACTTCGCTCAAGCGTTCGCCCGCGCTGCCGGACGTGCCCACCCTCGACGAGGCGGGCGTGAAGGGCTTCGAGGCCACCGCCTGGTTCGGCCTGTACGGCCCGGGCCGCATGTCGCCCGAACTGGCCAGCCGGCTGTCGGCCGACGTGCGCAAGGCCTTGTCCAGCCCTACCGTACGCAAGGAGTTCGCGGCGCAGGGCGCCGAGCCCGGCACCATGACCCAGCCCGAGTTCGCCGCGTTCGTCGATGCCGAACTCAGCAAGTGGTCCAAGGTCATCACCGACGCCAACATCAAGATCGACTGATTCCTACATGCCTTCCGAAAACACGCAGGCCGCCGCGGGCGGCCAGACCGGCGCGCTGTCGCACATCCGCGTCCTGGACCTGTCGCGCATCCTGGCCGGCCCCTGGTGCACGCAGAACCTGGCCGACATGGGCGCCGAGGTCATCAAGGTGGAGCGCCCCGGCAGCGGCGACGACACCCGCGCCTGGGGGCCACCGTGGGTGCGCGACGCCCACGGCGGGGACAGCGGCGACTCCACCTACTACGCCGCCGCCAACCGCGGCAAGAAATCCATCACCATGGACATCGCCCGGCCCGAGGGCCAGGCACTGGTGCGCCGGCTGGCGGCCCGGTCCGACGTGGTGGTCGAGAACTACAAGATCGGCGACCTGAAACGCTACGGGCTGGACTACGACAGCCTGTCGCGCATCAACCCGCGCCTGGTGTATTGCTCCATCACCGGCTACGGGCAGGACGGCCCCAGCGCCCACAAGCCGGGCTACGACTTCGTGTTCCAGGCGCAGGGCGGCCTGATGAGCATCACCGGCGAGCATGACCAACTGCCGGGCGGTGGCCCGCAGAAGGTCGGCGTCGCCATCGCCGACGTGATGACCGGCATGTATGCCACCATCGCCATCCTGTCCGCCCTGCAGCACCGCACCGTGTCGGACCGTGGCCAGTACATCGACATGGCGCTGCTGGACTGCATCGTGGCGCTGGGCGGCAACCAGGTCACCGGCTACTTCGCCAACGGCAAGGTGCCGCACCGCTACGGCAACGCGCACGCCAGCCTCGTCCCCTACCAGGTGTTCGCGGTCGCCGACGGCGAGATCGTGGTGGCCGTGGGCAACGATAAGCAGTGGCAGCAATATTGCGCCGCCATCGAACGGCCCGACCTGGCCGGTAACGAACGCTGGAAGAAAGTCACGGGCCGCATCGTCGGCCGGCAGGAACTGGTGCCCGAGTTGGCCCGCACCATGCTGACCCGCCCGCGCGACGAATGGATCGCGCGGCTGGAAGCCCATGGCGTGCCCTGCGGGCCGATCAACGACTACGCCCAGGTGTTCGAGGACGCCCAGGTGCGGCATCGCGGATTGCGCGTGGACATGCCCAAGGCCGACGGCGGCATCGTCTCGACCATCGCCAGCCCGCTGCGCCTGCGCGGCACGCCGCCGGCCTACGACCGGCCGCCGCCCGTGCTGGGCGACTCCACCGACGCCGTGCTGCGCGACCTGGCCGATTGCAGCGACCAGGAGATCGCGGCCTTGCGCCGCGACGGCATCGTCTGAAGCGGCAGCCAACCATCACAGGAACCATGGACCAAGAACGCCTTTCCTTGTCGCCGCTGGCGGCCTTCCGCGACCATCTCGCCCGCGGCGAGCTGGCCTATCAGTACGATCCGGCCAGTGGCCGCGCGGTGTTCCCGCCACGGGTCATCGGGCCCGGCACCGGCAATCCCGACCTGGCCTGGCGCGCCAGCGCGGGCCTGGGCACCGTGTACGCCGTCACCGTCATCAGCCCGCGCGACCAGGCGCCCTACAACGTCGTGCTGGTCGACATGGACGAGGGCTTTCGCCTGATGAGCCGGGTCGAGGGCGTTCCGGCCGACGACGTGCGCATCGGCCTGCGCGTGCGCGCCCAGGTGCACACGCCGCCGGACGGCCAGCCGCCTTATCCTGTCTTCCTTCCGGAGGCCGCATGAACGCCCTGCAACGCGGCGCCTGCGCCATCGTCGGCGTGGCCGAATCGGACCTGGGGCAGGTGGCCGAAGGCCTGTCGCCGCTGGACCTGATGGGCCAGGCCACGCACCACGCGCTGCGGGACTGCGGCCTGTCGCTGCGCGACGTGGACGGCGTGTTCGCCACCACCTCGCAAAGCCGCATGCCCACCCTGGCGCTGTGCGAATACCTGGGCATCGCGCCGCGCTACCACGACGGCACGAACATCGGCGGATGCAGCTTCATGTCCATGGTGGCGCACGCGCAGCTCGCGATCCAGTCCGGCCTGTGCGAGGTCGCGCTGATCGCCTACGGCAGCACCCAGCGCAGCGCCGGCCGCAGCAACGTGGCCGCGCCCGACGTCAATCCCTACGAGGCGCCCTACCGGCCCATCTATACCGCCAGTTCGTATGCGCTGGCGGCCTCGCGCCACATGCACCAGTACGGCACCACGCGCGAACAGCTCGCGCAGATCGCGGTGGCCGCGCGGCAATGGGCCCTGCTCAACCCCGCCGCGTGGGAGAAGACTCCGCTGACCGTGGACGAGGTACTGGGCGCGCGCATGCTCAGCCATCCCCTGACGGTGCGCGACTGCTGCCTCGTCACCGACGGTGGCGGCGCGCTCATCATGACTTCGGCCGAGCGGGCGGCCACGCTGTGCAAGCCGCCCGCCTACGTGCTGGGCGTGGGCGAACATCTCAGCCACTACCACATCACCAGCATGCCCGACCTCACGGTCACGGGTGCGGCGCGATCCGGCGCGGCGGCCTACGCCATGGCCGGCCTCGCGCCGCGCGACATCGACGCGGTCCAGGTGTACGACGCCTTCACCATCACCACCCTGCTGTTCCTGGAAGACCTGGGCTTCTGCCCCAAGGGCGAGGGCGGCCGTTTCGTGGCCGACGGCGCCATCGCGCCGGGCGGCGGCCTGCCGGTCAACACCAATGGCGGCGGCCTGTCGTACTGCCATCCCGGCATGTACGGGGTGTTCGTGCTGATGGAGGCCGTGCGCCAGGTTCGTGGCGAAGCGGGCAGGCGTCAGGTGGCCGGTTGCGAGACGGCCATCGCGCATGGCAACGGCGGGACCTTGTCCAGCCAGAGCACGGTGATACTGGGCAGCGCGGCGACGGTCTGAGCACCGGCGGCGAAGCGCCGCCGCCGAACGAAACCGGAGCGGCTATCCGGGCAGATCGATGTCGGCCATGCCGATGGCCTGTTCTCCCGCCGCCGCATACAGGAGATAGGCCCGGCCGTCCTCGACGAAGATCGCGGGATCGCGCAACTGGGCGACCGGCTCGAAAACCGGGCCCCGCTCGGAAGGGCGCCAAGGCAGGCGGGCGCCTTCGTAGTCGCATTCAGGCCGCATGACCGTGGTGATCGGGCCGGGCGTCCAGGCGTGCCAATCGGGCCGCAGGTCGATGGCCGTGTGAAGAATGCTCTCCGGACAGTCTCCGGCGCGCGTGAAGAAGACGTGCAGGCGCGAACCCGATACGTGCACCGCGCAATGCCGAAAAGACGCGGGGAACAGGATCGGTCCGGGTTCAAATCCCGCGATGCCGTCGCGCGAGCGGTAGAGCACGCCGGGCATGGCCATCGCGTAGGTCCAGCCCGCCCATTGGAAAACCCGGAAATACGAGGCGCCGAGCACCTCGCCGCGTGCCTGGAACGAGAGCCCGTCGCGCGAAAGCGCGAGCTTGGTGCGCTGCGTGCCTATCCAGCGTCCGGCCTCGCCGAAGCGCTGCTCGTGGCCGTCCGTGGGGCCACCCGATGGGAAGGCGACGCCGTGGAAGTACATCCGGATCCGCCGCTGCGAGTGATCCACATGGACGTCCGGCGATGCGACGTGGTCCGTGCACGTGGAGTCCTCGACGTTCAGCACGCCGGGCGCATGGATCGTCCACGGTCCACGCAGATCGTCGGCGTAGGCGAGGCGAATGAAGCCGCCCTGGTGATGGGCAAAGTAAAGGTAATAGCGGCCGAGCGGATGGGGGATCCAGTCGGGCACCCGGATCAACGAGGGGCCGTCGATGTTGTTGCCGATGGAGGGGTCCAGCGCGCGGGTAATGATGGGGTTCTGGGCAAAACGCCGGAGCTTCATGGGTTCGCCTCGCTCCAGGCCTGCCGCGGTGACGTCACGACGGCTTCCATGAGCGCCATGTGCGCGCGGACCACGGGTGCCAGCAGGCCGGCATCGACGGTATCCAGGGTGTCTTCCCGCGTATGGAAGGCGCGGGGCATGCCCAGCACGGCGAAGCCTTCGTAGCCTCGCGAGAGTATCGTGGCCAGTTCGCTGACGCCGCCGAGCACCGGCGCGGGGCATTCGAGTCCGCTCAGCCCCGCGAAGGCCTCGGACGCGGCATCCCGGAAACGGTCGGACGTCATGAGGATGCGATTGGAATCGGCGGAGCCCAGCATGCGCTGTAGACCCCGGAATTCGATGTGGCCGCGCGTGGCGAGCGAGGCGCCCAGATGGACCCAGACGTCGGTGTCGCCGGGTGGCGGCGCGAACCGCATGGCTCGGTGCGCACCGGCGAAATGGTATTCGTGCGCGCCGCTGTTCATGAAGAAGACCGAGTGCGCCGGGAACCGTCCTGTCACCCATTCGGCCAATGCGAGGAACGCGGCCGTGCCGGTGCCCCGTTCGCTGACGCAGCCGAACCATCCCGTTCGAGGCGTCGACAGCGCCACCCAGCGCGGACCGCGATCGAGCACGCCATGCACGTTGCAGGTAGGGCGCATGGCCCCGCGGCCGTGAAGGACCAGTGTCGCCGGCGACGCGCTCCGGGCGGCCGCCAGGAACGGCTCCAGCTCGGCCGGAGCCAGGATGCCGACCGGCAGCGGTGCCACGGGTTCTTCCAGGTTGCAGTTCAGGCCCATGATCCGGCCGGTCGGCCCGACGGGAACGATGACGAGCGCCACCGCCCCGGCCTTGGCGGCGGCTTGCACAAGCGGCCGGATCGCTGGCGACTGCATGGAAGCATGCCGCCCATGGGGCAGCACGATGAGTGCGATGCGGCCCCTGGCGTCGCCAGCGTCATGGGGGGAGCGGACGACCGCGAGCGGCGCGGCGAGGCCGGCAGGCGAAGTGGAGGTGACCGGCGGCTGGGCATGGAGCGTTGCGGTGAATCCGCCGGCCGTGAGCGTGCATTCGGCGGGTTCGAAGCAGGGAATGTCGAACGCCTGCCGAGCCACCGCGTAGCCCATGCCTGCCATCCGCTCGGCTATCCAGTCGGCCGCGGCGAGATCCCCCGCCCCGCCCGACATCATGTCGCCGAATGCGGCATACCGCTCCAGATCGGCCTTCAGCTCCCGGACCAGATCGTCCACGGCCATCATGGGTTGCCGGGTCCGAGCGCACGGACCACCTTGCCCCATTGGTCGTAGGAGGTCTTGACCATGGCGGCGAATGCTTCGGGGGACGACGAAGCGGCCTCGTAGGCGCTCTTGGCGAACTCCTGCTTGACCTTCGGCAGCGCCAGTACCTTGACCAGCGCCGCGTTGAGCCGGCTCGTGGCGGCGGGCGCCATGCCGGCGGGGCCGAAGAATCCCACCCAGCCATCGATATCCAGGCCCTTGGCGCCTTGCTCGGCCAGCGTGGGCAGTTCCGGCAGCAGCCCCGACCGCTGCGGCGCCGCGACCCCCAGCATGCGCACGCCGCCGCTATGAACGAACTGGACGGCGCCGCCCGCGGCGGCGAACATGATCTGTATCCGGCCCGTCAGCAAATCCTTCTGCACGTCCGCCGCCCCCTTGTAGGGGACGTGGACCATGTCGAGGCCATACTGCTTCGCCATGAGCTGGCCGAACAGGTGCGAGGACGTCCCGGCGCCGAACGACGCGTAGTTGAGTTTGCCCGGATGGGCCTGCGCATAGGCGACGAGCTCCTTCAGGTTCTTCGCCGGCACGGACTCGTGGACGACGAGCACCAGCGGCCCCAGGGAGCCCAGCGATATCGGCGTGAAGTCCTTGAACGGGTCGTAGGCCAGCTTCTCGTTGGTATGGGGACTTTGCGTGAAGGGACCGGACGGCGAATACAGGAGCGTGTGGCCGTCGGGCGCGGCGCGCGCCACGTCGGCCGGCGCCATCATCATGCTTGCCCCGGGCCGGTTTTCCACGACCACGGGGACGCCCAATTCCTTCTGCAAATGCAGCGCGACCACGCGGGCCTGGGTATCGGTGGGACCTCCCGCCGCCAGCCCGACGACGATGCGGATGGGTTTGCCGGCCCGGGGAAATTCCGCGGCGTCGGCCGCGAATACCCGGCAGGCGAGCGAGACCGCCACGGCGGCAAGGGCAATGAGCTTCATTCGACGCGTCTCCAGATGCGTTCTTCATCGGCGCATGGCGGGACGTTGTCCGTTGTGCGTTCGGCAAGGATAGGGACGCCGGGACAAAATAAATAGTGATGTATTCTCATGTACCCATAACATTATGGAATGCCCATGCAATCGTCCGAGATCCTGGACAGACTCGTGGCACGCGTGCGTTTCCGCCACCTGTCGATGTTGCTGGAGCTGCGGCGCACCGGCACGATCGGCAAGGCGGCCGCCCGGCTGCACCTGACTCAGCCGGCCCTGAGCAAGGCGTTGAAGGAAATCGAGGACGCCTTCGGGTTTCCGATCTTTCGGCGCGGCGCGCGCGGACTGGCGCCCACGCCGGCAGGGCAGGCGGTCCTGAACGGTGCCGCGGTCCTGCTGGCCGAACTGGGGCACCTGAACGAGGTGACCCGTCTCTCGCGGCAGGAGCCGGCCATGGTCCTGCACCTGGGCGCGCCCTCGGCGATCGGCGCGGGCATGCTGCCCGCCATTCTGGCGAAACTGCGGGCCGGCGACGAACGCGTCATCGTGCGCCTGAGCGAAGATCCCGTCCCCCGGCTTTTCGAGCGGCTGGTCGAAGGCGAGCTCGACGCGTTGCTGACGTCCTACAACCAAGCGGTTTTTTCCACCCACCGCTCCAGCCGACTGGTGTACGAACATTATCTGGAGCACAAGTACGTCGTCATTGCGCCGACGGGAAGTCCGCTGGCCAGGAAGCGGGTCGTGACGTGGAAGGAACTGCTCGACATGCCGTGGATCCTGCCCGATTCCTCGTTCCTGGCGCGCCAGGCGCTCGAAGGCAATTTCCTGCGGGCCGGCGTGGCCGTGCCGGAGCCGGTGGTGACCTCCAACCATCCCGCGACCACCATACAACTGGTCGCGGCCGGGGTCGGCGTTTCCGCCGTTCCGGAAACCATGATGCATGCCGAAGCGCGCATTCGCCGCGTTGCGCGGGTACGTGTCGAGAGCATGCCCCAGGCGGTGCCGACCGCGCTGGTCTACCGCGCCGGCAGTGCGGACCATCCACAACTGCTGCGGTTGCGGGAAGCGATGGCGGAGATGGTGCGGGCCGCTTGAAGAGCCGCCCGCCCCGGCCGGTCATGCAAGCAGGCCGCGCGCGTACAGGTTCGCCATCAAGGCACGCGTCCCGAAGGTCCACGGCGCGGCGTCGGCCGCGTGGACGACCCGGTTCACCAGCGCGCCCAGCCGCGGCGACGAGATCGCGACCCGGTCGCCGACGGCATGGGTGAAGCCGTGTCCGGCCTCGTACCGGTCCTGTACGGGCGAGAACATCGTGCCCAGGAACAGCATGAGGCCGTCCGGATACTGGTGATGCGGCCCCAGTGCCTGCCGGGCCAGGTCTAGCGGGTCGCGGCTGATCAGGTCCATCCGGCTCTCGTCGCGCAGTGAAAACCCGTCCCGGGCACCGTCGATGCGCAGGTGGACGACGGCCCGGCGGATGTCGTCCAGGCCGAAGCCGTCGTCGAACAGCCGGATGAACGGACCGATGGCGCACGAGGCGTTGTTGTCCTTGGCCCGCCCCAGCAGCAGCGCGCTGCGGCCCTCGAAGTCCCGCAGGTTGACGTCGTTGCCCAGGCTGGCGCCGACCGGCCGGCCCCGGCTGTCCACCGCCAGGACGATTTCCGGTTCGGGATTGTTCCAGGCCGAATCGGGCAGGATGCCGATGTCGGCGTCGTGGCCGACGGCGGACATGGGTTGGGCCTTGGTGAAGATCTCGGCATCCTTGCCCAGGCCCACTTCCATGTATTGCGACCATTCGCCGCTGGCGCAAAGCTGCGTGCGCAAGACGGCGGCCTCGGGCGAGCCCGGCCGGACGGCGGACAAGTCCGTTCCGAGCTGGGCCTGCAAGGCCGCGCGCAGGGCCGGCGCCCGCGCGGGGTCGCCCTTGGCCCGTTCCTCGATCAGGCGTTCGAGCAGGCTGGCGGCGAACGTGACGCCGCAGGCCTTGATGGCTTGCAGGTCGCAGGGCGCCAGCAGATGGAGGGTGTCCGGACGGGCCGCGCCGGCGGCGCGCGCCAGCGGCGCGACGGGACCGAGATCGGCGCCGGGCGCATCGCGCACCCGCGCCACCCGGTCGGGCCGTTCGAGCAGATCGGCCATGGTCGGTCCGTGGGCCGTGATGTCCACCAGCCGGCCATCGCGCACCGCGGCCAGGCAGGGGCCGATGCCGGGCACCCAGGCGCGGCCGGCCAGCACGGCGCGTTCGTGGTCGGCGGGCAGGAGGTCGGGAACGGATTCGATGATGGGCTCCATGGTGGTCCCGGTCCGGCGCTGCCTCAGTGCCGGACGAGAAAGGCAGACAAGGCGGCCAGGTCGGGCTCGATGCCGAGGCCGCCGGCTTCGGACAGTTCGTAGCGTCCTTCGCGCAGCGGCATGGGACCGAATACCCCTTCGCGCAGCGGATTCGGGTTCGAGTCGACCTCGACGAATCCGCCGTCGCCCAGCGCCGCGCGCAAGTGCATCGATGCCGCCAGGCCGATGCCGCCGCCCAGCCAGTGTGGACACAGCGTCGCGCCATGGGCCGCGGCCAGGCGGGCGATGCGCAGGCTTCCGGACAGCCCGCCCCATTTGCCCACGTCGGGCTGGATGTAGCGCAGATGTCCATTCGCCAGCGACGCCGCGAACGCCGCCTCGCCCAGCATGTTCTCGCCCGCCGCCAGGGGGACGCCGCCTTCGCGCGCGACGCGCGTCCACGCATCGAGCGGTTCGTCGGCGGCCACCGGTTCCTCGGCCCATACCGGGGCGAAGGCGGACAGTTCCCGCAGCCTGTCCACGGCCTGGGCGGCGTCCCACGCCTGGTTGGCATCCAGCATCAGCAGCGCGTCGTCTCCTATCGCGCCGCGCAGTTGGCGCGCGTTGGCAAGGTCGATGCCCGGATCGAAGCCGACCTTCAGCTTGAAGGCGCGAAAGCCCTGTTCCCGTTTGGCCCCGGCCAGTTCGGCCACGCCCTGCGGCCCCAGGCCGCTGGCGTAGACACGGACCGAGCGGGACGCCGACGCGCCGCCCAGCACGCGCCAGAGCGGCAACCGGCGCCGCCGGGCCAGCAGGTCCCAGGCGGCCTGGTCGATGGCGCCCAGTATCTGCGCGAACGGGCCGGGCTCGCCGCACTGGATCGCCAGCCGGCGCAGCGTCGCGGCCAGGCCCGCATGCAGCAGGGGCGGGTCCGCCGCAGGCCGTCCCACCAGCAGCGGGCCGACCACGCTGTCGATCAGGCGCGCGCGGTGTTCCGCGCCCACCTGCGGGAAATTGCAGAACACTTCTCCCCAGCCGGTCGCGCCGTCGTCGTCCGTCAGCCGGATGAACAGGGCCGGGCGGTCGCGCAGCGTTCCCACCGCGGCTCGTACCGGCCGGTCGATGGGGGCGCGGAATACCCAGGCATCGATGCGTGCGATCGTCATCGGCGGGCGGTCAATCGACGGTCGCGCCCACGTCCCGGGCCAGCTTGCTCCACTTGCCGATCTCCGCTTCGACGTAGCGCCGGAATTCCTCGGGTGTGCCGCTGTCGGGCGTAAGCCCCGCCTGGTTGATCTGCCTGCGGATGGCGGGATCGGCCTGGATCTTGTTGATCGCGGCGTTGACGCGCCGCACGACGTCCGCGGGTGTTCCCGCCGGCGCGGCGAGTCCCTGCCAGGCCACCACCTCGAAGCCGGGGATGCCGGCCGCTTCCGCGACCGTGGGAATGTCGGGGTAGTCGGCGGACCGCTGGGGGCCGCACACGCCCAGCACGCGCAGCTTGCCCGCGGAGACCTGCTGCATCATCGTTCCCTGGTCCGCGAAGATCATGTCCACGTGGCCGGCCAGCAGGTCCGCGATCAGCTCGCCGGTTCCCTTGTACGGGATGTGCAGGATCTCGGTGCCGGTGCGGGCCTTGAATAGTTCCGCCGCCATGTGCTGCGCGCTGCCGCTGCCGGACGAGCCGTAGGTCAGCTTGCCCGGATGCGCCTTCGCATAGGCCACCAGCTCGGCCGCGTTGCGGGCGGGCACCTTGGGGTTGACCACCAGCACGTAATTGACGGCGACGGTCTTGGCGATGGGGGCCAGGTCGCGTATCGGGTCATACGGCATCTTCTTGTAGATGCCCACATTGATGGCGAAGGTGGCGATATTGCCCAGCAGCAGCGTGTAGCCGTCGGCGGGCGCGCGCGCCACGGCCTCCGAGCCGATCATGCCGCTGGCGCCGGTGCGGTTCTCCACGACCACCGTCTGCCCCAGCTCCCGCGACAGGGCGGGCTGCACGATACGGGCATAGCCGTCGACCGCGCCACCGGGCGGGAAAGGCACGACCAGGCGGATGGGTTTCTCCGGATAGGCGGCGCCGGCGGGGGAAAAGGCCGCGCATGATGCCGCGGCCCATCCGGCCAGCATGAGCCGGGCGATCCTGTTGCGATGGGTCCACATGTCGTGTCCTCGGGGTCTGGCGAGTGGTGTCCCGGGCGGCTTCGACCGGGTTCGGCCGAAAGATTATCGAGTCGGCAGCATTCAGGCACAATTATGGAGTTCCGATCGATACATAAGAAAATCGTATGGCTGACGCAAGCCCGCCCTTCCTGCCCGGCTACCGGTTCGAGCGGCTGCGGGTGCGCCATTTGCGGCTGCTGGACATCATCCACCGGACGGGATCGCTGGGCGGCGCCGCGCGCGAACTGAATCTCAGCCAACCCGCGGTCACCCTGCTGCTCCAGGAACTGGAAGAGAACTTCGGCGTGCCGCTGGTATCGCGCGGTGCGCGCGGCGGCCGGCTGACCCCGGCGGGCCTGCGGGCGCTGGAGCGGCTGCGGGTGGCGCTGGCCTCGCTGAACATGGCGCTGGAGGCGGTGGCACCGCCCGTGGACGAGCCCATCGTCCGGCTTGGGTGCGTGCAACTTGCGAGCGTCGATGCGCTGCCGCGCGCGCTGGCGCGGATCACCCAGGCCGAGGCGTGCCGCCTGCAAATCGAGGAAGGCACCGCGGCCGAATTGCTGCAAAGCCTGGTGGCGGGAGAGCTGGACTGCGTGATCGGCTGGATGGACGAGGCGGTCGTCGGCACGATTGACCTGGACCGGATCGTGGTGGAGCCGCTCTGGCGCAGCCACATGAAAGTCGTGGCGGCATCCGGCCATCCCCTGGCCCGCCGGGCGCGGGTCGCCGTCACCGACCTGGCGGGCGAACGCTGGGTCATGCACAAGCGGGGCTCGCGCACGCACGCGACGTTCCAGCGGCTGTTTCTGCAACAAGGCATGGCGCCGCCGGCGGTGTCCGTGGAGTGTCCGTCCATCCATACCGCCATCCAGATCGTCGCGCACACCGACATGATCGGCCTGGCTCCCGACCGCCTGCTGGCGACCTACGCGGAAAGCGGCAGGGTCGTGGCGCTGCGGGGCGGCGAACTGGACCTGGGCCGGGTCCAGCTATCGCTGTTCACGCCGGTTCAGAACACCGGGCTGCCGGGGGTGCTGAGGCTGCGCGAGGCGCTGGGGAAGAAGGCTTAGGCGGGCCTACGGCCGGCCGCTCCGCCGCGCAGCGTGTCGAAGCGCTCGCCCGCCTGGCGGTACTCCCGCTCCAGCCGGTCCACCAGCTCCGCCACATCAGGCACATCCCCTATCACGCCCAGCCCCTGGCCCGCAGCCCACACATCCAGCCACCGCTTTTTCGCGAAGGGGGTATTGCTGTCGTAGTGCCGGCTGCTGCTGGCCGCGAGCGTATCCGGGTCGATGCCGTTGGCCGCGAGCGACGGCTTGAGCCAGCTCGCCGGTGTGCCGGTGATACCGCTGCTGACGATCAGTTGTTCGGTGTCGCACTCGACCACCATCTGTTTGTAGGCCCCCGCGGCCCGGCTTTCCCGGGTCGCCAGGAAGCGGGTGCCCATGTAGACCAGATCGGCCCCGGCGGCGATCGCGCCGGCCGCGCCCCAGCCGTCGGCGATGCCGCCGCCGACGGCGATGATGCCGTCGAAGAACTGCCGCACCGCGCTGATGAACGCGAAGGGCGACAGGCTGCCGGTATGGCCACCGGCCCCCGCGCTGACGCAGGCCAGTCCGTCGGCTCCCGCGGCGATCGCCTTGCGGGCCAGCCGCAGGTCGATCACGTCGGCCAGCACGATGCCGCCGTAGCCATGGACGATGTCGATGGCGGGCCGCGGGCTGCCCAGCGCGGTGATGACGATGGGGGGCTTGTAGCGGGCGACCAGCGCCAGGTCCTCGGGCAGCCGGGAGTTCGAGGAGTGGGTGACCAGGTTCGCCGCCCAGGGACCGAGCCGCGCGCCGGGATCGGCGGCGCGCGCCGCTTCCAGGCCCTCGGTGATGGTGCGCATCCATTGGTCCAGCACGTCGATCGGACGTGCATTGGGCGTGGGGAAGGCGCCTACGATGCCGGCCTTGCATGCGGCAAGCACGAGCTCCGGGCCCGACAGCAGGAACATGGGCGCCGAGACGATGGGCAGGCGCAGGCCGCGCAGGAGTTCACGAGACATGGAATCGCATTTCTTCCGTGGAAGGCAGGCGCACGCATCGGGCGTCGACCAGCTGTTGTATGTCGCGCTCGGCCAGGCCGGCCTCGCGCAGGATGTCGCCGCCGTGCTGTCCGATCGCGGGTACGGCGGGCGCATGGGGCCGTGCGGACCAGGCGGGTGCCCCGGGCAGCCGGACGAGCGGGCACTCGCCCACGCCCGCCACGTCCACCGTTTCCACCAGCCCGGCAAACCGCATCTGTTCCGAGGCCATGAACTGGCCGACGCCGCGCACCACGCTGGCCATGACGCCGCGTTCGTTCAGCAGGGTCTCCCATTCGTCGGCGGTGCGCGTGGACAGGCTGGCGGCGATCTCGCGGTCCAGTTCGGCGGCGTGGCGGTTGCGCGCCTCCTGCGTGGCGAAGCGCGCGTCCGTGTGCAGGTCGGCCCGGCCGATGGTCTCGCAGAAGCTCTGGAACTCCGCGGGCTTGCGGGCCGCCAGCATCAGCGTGCCGGCACGCGTGGGGTATTCGCCCGTCGGCGCGGCGAAATAGACCTGGCCGGCTTCGCCGCCGCCCGTCCCGGCGGCGACCAGCCGTGGCGCGAGGAAGGCCGCCATCGCTCCCATCAGCGAAATGTCCAGGCGCGCGCCGGCGCCGTGCCGCAGCTTGCCGATCAGGGCGCCGCTGACGGCCTGGTATGCGTAGAGTCCGGTGACCTGGTCGGCCAGCACGACGTTGCGTGTGCGCTGGGGCTGGCCCGCCGCATCGGCATTCAACGTCATCCAGCCGCAGAACGCCTGCATGATCTGGTCGACCACGCCGCGCCGGCTCAGCGGCCCGTCCTGGCCGAAGCCCGAGATCGAGGCGTAGACGAGGTCCGGCCGATCCGCCCGCAGCGCGGCATCGTCCAGGCCCAGCCGCGCGGCCACGCCGGGGCGAAAGCTCTCGATCACGATGTCGCAGCCGGCGGCGATGCGGCGTGCCGTCCCGGGCCCGTCCGGATGCTTGAGATTGAGCGCGATGCTGCGCTTGCCGAGATTGACCGTGATGGAGGCGGGGGTGTGTCCGCGATGCTGGTTGCGGCCCGAGCGAATCCAGTCGCCCTCGAAAGGCTCGACCTTCACCACGTCGGCGCCCTGCGCGGCCAGCAGCATGGTGCAGTAGGGGCCGGCCACGCCCTGGCTCAGGTCGAAAACGCGCAGCCCTTGCAGGGGAAGCGGCGTCACGACGCGTCTCCCTGCGCGATCCATCGCGCCAGCACGGCGGCCAGCGCGGCGGGTTGTTCCAACGGCAACAGGTGGCCGGCCCCCGCCACCGTCTCCAGCCTGCTGCCCGGCACCTCGGCCGCCAGCCGCTGCAGGTTCTCCGGCGCCACGACCCGGTCGTGCGTGGTGGTCACCAGCAGGGTCGGGTGGCGGCCGTCGAGCAGCCCGGCGCGATCCGGCCGGGCGATGCAGGCCAGGCAATGCGCGATGTAGCGTTGCGCGCCATAGGCCTGCACGATGGTCCGGCGCCGCGCCATCAGTTCGGGACGAGCCAGGCTGTCCGGATGGAACGGGGCGGTGGAGGCGGCGGCCGTCTCCAGGTAGCCGCCCTGGCGGGCACCGGCGATGGCTTCCTGCCGCTTGGCGGCCTGGGCGGGCGTATCGGCCGCGGGGCCCGAGCAGATCAGCGCGATACCCTGGATCCGTTCGGGTGCCCGGTCGAGCACCGCCATCGCGACATACCCCCCGAACGAGAAGCCGCCCAGCCAGAAGCGCGCGGGCGCTTCGCGCAACACTCGATCGGCCAGTTCTTCCACCGTCTCCAGCGCGGGAAGGTCCGGGCAGTGCGCGCGCACGGTGTCCGGCAGGGCCGCCTTTACGTCATCGAATACGGCCGCCGTATTGTTCAGGCCCGGCAGCAGGACCAGTTCGGCCGGCGTCATGCCCAGGCCGCCGGATCGCGATGTTCACCGGGGATGCGGTCGCCCTCCACCCAGCAGGCGTGGGTGCCGATGGGGATGCGCTCCGGCAGCACGATGGTGGCCAGCGGCCCGCGGGAGATGTCGCGGGCATCCAGCACCAGGCATTCGGAGCGGTCCTGGTTCATGTCGGTGACGAAGACGGTCACGTAGCCGTCGTCTTCGTCGCGCGCGCCCAGGCGCCGCGCCACCTGGGGTTCGCTGCCGTAGCGGCCGGGCCCGTATTCGTATCGCTGCATGGCGCCCGTCAGCAGATCGAAGCGTTTCAAGCCGCGGAACAGCCACTCGCCGGGTTGATAGAGCACGTTGTAGCTGTAGCGGTAGGGCCGGCCCACGTAGTCGTTGCTGATCACCGGGAACTCGCTGATTTCGTCGTCCAGGTATTGCTCGGTGGTGGCGCCGGTGCGCAGGTTGAAGCGCCAGCGGTGCATCATGGTCGGGTTGTTGTGCTTGTCCAGCCTTGCCTTGATCCGGGCGTAGATGTCCTTGCCGTCGGTCGCGCCCACCGGATGCAGCTTGGGCTCGGGCATGATGCAGCCGTCCATCACGATCTCGTCGCCGTCCTCGTAGCAATTGGCCAGGTGCAGGATGTGGCAGGCCTTGGCCTCGAACCACCGTACCTGCGAGCCGTCGCCATGGCGCGGGATCACGCCGAAGCGCGCGGGCATCTCGGGATGGAAGGTCATCTTGTGTTGGCCGCGCTTGAGCAGTTCGGGATCGAAGAAGTGCGGCGTGTCGTGGAGGATGGAATAGTTTCGGGTGATGCCCAGGTCATGCGGCCAGCGGGCGCCCGGCAGTTCCACCGGCACGTAGTGCACCAGGCGGTTGTTGCGGTCGATGACGCCGTAGTGCATGTACGGCCAGTGTTCCGGATAGTTGAAGAACATCATCTCGCCGGTTTCCGGATCGACCTTGTAATGCGAGCTGATGCCGTCCGGGAGCTTGCGCGCCCAGTTGATGTCGGGGCCCAGCGTGTCCAGCGTGATGGGATCCAGGCGCCAGGGTTCGCTGCCCTGCGACATCGTGGCCAGCAGCAGCCCCGCGTGGCAGATGATGTCGGTGCCGGCGTTGTCCTTCATCGCGCCCATGGCGCCGGACCCGCGTCGGGACGCTTTTTCGGGCTCCAGCAGGCCCGCCCACAGCGAGCGGCGGGCGGCCTGTTCGGCCAGGAAGCCCGTGGTTTGCACGAAGCGGTTGCGGTAGGTGGCGCGGCCGTCGTGGAAGTGCACCGCATGCAGCATGCCGTCGCCGTCGAAGGGATGGAACATGCCCAGCGGCTGGTGGATCTGGTTGTGCGTGTTGCGGATGAAGATGCCGTCCAGGTCGCGGGGAATCTCGCCGATGACCTGGAGGCTGCCGGTGTCGGCGATGTACTCGTTGAACATCGGCCGGAACGGGCCGTTCAGGAACGGATGATCGGTGGGCTGCAGCGTGGACATCACGCCGCTGGGCAGGGTTTGTATCGTCATGGCGGGGAGCGGTCGGGAAGGAATCGGGCGGTCAGGCGGCGGCGCGTTGCGGCAGGCCGGCCAGGAAGGACAACAGCGCGGCGTTGAAGGCCTCGGGCTGTTCGGCGAACGAGTAGTGGCCGGCGCCCTCGATGCACACGAAGCGCGCGCCGGGGATGACGGCGGTGAGTTCGCGCATGCCGTCGGGCCGGCCGACCTTGTCCTGCGCGCCGGCGATCAGCAGCGCCGGCACGCCGACCTCGCGCATCGTCTGCAGACCGTCGTAGTTCACGATGGCTTCGATGGCCGCGCAGAAGGTGTCGGCCGACATCGACAGGGCGACCTCGCGCACCTGGTCCACCAGCGGCCCGGCCGAGCCCGGCGCGAACATCGAGCGCACCACGGATTCGGCGGCCGTGCGGAAGGGCACGCCGCGCTTGAGCGGATCGATGCGCTCTTTCAGGAAAGTCACCTTGTCCTCGGCCGACTTGCGGGCGAACGAACCGAGCGTGGCCGAGATCACCAGCCCGTGCACCCGGTCGCCTGCCAGGCGCGTGACCAGCGGCGCCGTGATGCCGCCCATGCTGTGGCCCATGACGATGTTGCGCCGGCTGCCGGCGTGCTCGATCAGCCGGGCCGCGGCTTCGGCCAGGTGCTCGATCGACAGCCCGTTCGCGGGCAGCGGACTCAGGCCGTAGCCCGGCGCGTCCCAGGCCACGACGCGATAGCCGGCCCGCACCAGCGTGCCGGTCAGGTCCCGGAAATAATCCTTGGAGCCGTAGGCGCCGTGCAGCAGGAATACGGTGGTGTCGGAATCGCCGCTGACGGCGTGATCGGGTAGGCGAAGTCTGTTCATCGAAGCGCTCGTTGGGGAAATCGGTACGCTTCGAACTCTAGGCGGCGGCCGTGGCGGGAGAAACGGCCGCACCGGCCGAGTTCCGCAATCCGGATCGGTGCGGCCTATCCGCGTTCCGCGGCGCGCATGGCCTGTCCGATGGCGGACACTGTTTCCACCAGGCGTGGGCCCAGCACCTGGACCAGGCGGACCTCGGACAACTGGATCGAAGGGCCCACGCAGGCGAAGGAGAAGACGCCGTTCGAGCCCAGCACCATCGGCACGCCCACGCCGCTGATCAGGCCGCCCCGTCCGCGCTGGGACACCACGAAGCCGCGCTCGCGATAGTCCTTGTGGGCCCGCTCGACCACGCCGCGTATGTCCTCCCAGTCGTCCGGATGCGCGTCGCGCAGCGCCTGCAGCATGTGCACGCGTTCGGGCACGGGCGCGGCGACCAGATACGCCAGCCCGATGGACGTGCGTTCGATGGGCACCACCGAACCGGCGTCGGTGTTGATCGTCAGCGCATTGCGCGGAGGATGGATCACTTCCAGGAAGACCAGGCCCGTGCGGTCGCGCGCCCCCAGGATCACCGCGATATCCAGCTCGTCCGCCAGGCGCTGCATGTGGGGCCGGGCCGTGCGCAGGAGACCGATGTGCCGTTGTACGCTGGCACCCAGCCCCAGTACCCGCGCGCCCATCGAATATTTGCGGCTCTGTTCGTCCAGGCGCAGGTAGCCCAGCGATGCCAGGGTGCCGGTGATGCGCGAGACGGTGGTCTTGGGCAGGCCCGTGATGGCGACCAGTTCCTGATTGCCCAGGGGATGGCCGACCTCGAACGCGGCCAGGATTTCGAGCCCCTTGGCCAGTGAAGTCATGAAGTCGCCGCGCCGGCCGTCGGCGCTGGCCATCCGGGTCTTGCCGGCAGAGGATGTCCGCATATCGGGAATGATGGCCATGAAGGTTCCGACTACGCAACGCGCAACCGTGCCCGCGCGGGACATGGAATCATGCCAGATCCGCATGCCGGAACGGCACCGGGTAGCTGTCGTCAACCCGCGTCCCGTAACCAAGAATCCCGGTCCATGGACGCGAGGCCGGCAACGAGGCCGGAGCCCGAAGGAAGGAGACCAATACATGATACGCAAAGCCATGCTCGTGGCCGCGCTTGCCGTGGCCGGCATCGGCCCGGCGCGGGCGGAGTGGCCCACCCGGCCGATCACCATCGTCGTTCCCTACGCGCCGGGCGGGTTGACCGACGCCGTGGCGCGCACGATTTCCGAAGGCGCCGCGCGCGAACTCGGCCAGCCGGTGGTCGTCGAGAACAAGCCCGGCGCGGGCGGCAAGATCGGCATGGACTATCTGCGGCGGGCACCCAAGGATGGCTATACGATAGGGCTGGCCGTGCCCGCCACGATGGTGACCCTGCCGTTGACCGATCCGGGCTACGGCATCGAGCCGCTGAAGGAGTTCGCGCCCGTCACCATCGCCGTCGATACCTTCATGGTGCTGGTCGCCAGCAAGAAGATCCTGCCGTCGGGTGGCCTGAAGGAGTTCATCGCCCTGGCCAAGAGCCGGCCGGGCCAGTTGAACTACGGCACGCCCGGCGCGGGCACCAGCTTCCACTTCAACAACGTCTACTTCGCCAACCTGGCTGGCATCCAGACCGTGCACGTGCCCTACAAGGGGGAAAGCGGGGCGCTGGCGGACCTGGCGGGCGGGCAGATCGACTACATGCTGGCCGGCCAGGGCGCCAAGACCTTCGTCGACACGGGGAAAGTGCGTGCGTTGGCCGTCGCGTCGAAGAGGCGGGTCGAGGCCTACCCCGACGTGCCCACCTTCAAGGAAGCCGGCATGGATTTTTCCACCGACGGCTGGGTGGGATTCATCGCCCCGGCGGGCCTACCGCCCGCGGTGCTGGAGCGGCTGAACGCGGCGCTGGTCAAGACCATCCAGTCGCCGTCCGTACGCGCATCCTTCGCGTCCATGGGCTACGAGCCGGTAGGCAGCACGCCCGCGTATTTCCGCAACGTGGTGCAGGAAGCGTCCAAGCGTTATGGCGCGATGATCGAAAGCGGGCAGGTGAAGCTGGCGCAGTGACGGCGGCGGGCGCCTGGCGCAGGCGGCGGCGCGCCCCTCACCCCCGCTGGAACCGCTCGAACCCGTGCAGCGCCTCGTCGATGGCCGTCTTCCACGCCGGCCGCTTGGCGGCGATCCAGGTCCACTTCTGCATCAGCAGCCGGCCGGCCTGGCGATCCATCTTCAGGTCCAGCGCGGCCACGACCTGGTCGCCCACCAGCACCGGCAGCGCGAAATACCCCAGCACGCGTTTCTCGGGCGGTACGTAGGCCTCGAAGCGATGCTCGTAGTCGAAGAAGGCGTGCAGCCGCTTGCGCTGGATGACCAGCGGATCGAACGGCGACAGGATGTGCGTGGCCGTGGCCGGCGCCGCCGGCGTGTCCAGCGCGGCCGGCTCGATCCAGTGCTGGGTCTTGGCCTGCCCCGCGAGGTGCACGGGCACCAGCCCTTTTTTCTTCACCAGGGATTCGACCAGAGCGCGCACCGCGGGCTTGGCGCCGGCATCGCCGTAGCAGATCGAATCGAGCCCGACCACGCCCTGCGAGTGCAGCGCGCGCCGCAGCAGGTATTCGGCGTACTTCGCTTCGGCCACCGGCCGGGGCCTGCGTGCCCAGCCGAAGTGGCGCCTGGACAGCTCGTAGGTCTTGAGCATGCCGGTGCGCTTGCTGACCGTGAGGTCGCCCACGAAGAACCCCAGCCGCAGCGCGCGTTTGGAGGGCTTGCGGCTGCCCCAGGGATGGGTCTTCTCGACCAGGGCTTCGTCGATGTCGCGGATGGACAGCGCGCCTTCGTCGCGGATGCGCCGCAGCAGCGCCGCGTAGTCGGCCTCGTCCACGCCGGCGATCCAGGGGCCGGGCCGGGCGCGGCGCGCGTCCATGGCGGCGATGAACTGCCGGTAGTCGGCCGTGGGCACGTAGGCCAGCGCGTGGGTCCAGTATTCGAACACGCTCTTGTCCGCCGACTGCGCCTGTTCGAGGTCGGCGCGGCGATAGCCGGGAATGCGGGAATACAGGATGTGATGGTGGCAGCGTTCGATCACGTTGATGGTGTCGATCTGCACGTAGCCCAGATGTTCGATGGCCCGGCCCACCGCCTCGGGACCCGCGCCGAAGGGCGCGGGCGTATCCAGCCGCTGCGCGCGCAGCCAGATCGCGCGGGCCCGCGCGGCGGGCAGTTCGAAGGAAACGGGGGCCATGCTCAGGCCCCCCGCGCTGTCAGAACGGATGCAGGATCCGGTCCGCGCGCCGGGCATAGTAGGCGAAGGTCGCTTCGTGGCGGCGCGGCGTACTGGTCCATCTCTGGGCTTCCTCTCCGAGTTCGGGCTGTATGGGCTGGATCTCGCCCGCGGCCATGGCCAGCAGTTGCAGGCGCGCCGCGCGTTCGAACATGACGCCCAGCACGCAGGCTTCCTCGACCGTGGCGCCGGTCACGACCAGGCCATGATGGGCGAGCAGGACCGCCTTCTTGTCGCCCAACGCGGCCGAGATGATCTCGCCTTCCTCGTTGCCCACCGGAATGCCGGGCCACTTCTTCAGGAACGCGCATTGGTCGTACAGCACGCAGGTATCCATGTGCGATACCGCCAGCGGCACTTCCAGCATGGCCAGCGCCGAGACGTGCGGGGCGTGGGAGTGAACGATACACCGGATGTCGGGCCGTGTCCGGTACAGCCAGGAGTGGAAGCGGTTGGCCGGATTGGGCATGCCGCCGCCTTCCAGCACGTTCAGGTCCTCGTCGACCAGCAGCAGGTTGTCGGGCTTGATCTCGTCGAAGCCCAGCCCCAGGCGCTGCGTCCAGTACGTGCCCTCGCGCTCGGCCCGCGCGGTGATCTGGCCCGACAGGCCGGAGTCGTGGCCGAACGCGAACAGGATGCGGCAGGTTTGGGCCACGGCCTCGCGGATGGGAAGCTGCTGGGTGCGCAGGTGGGTTTCCATGTCGTCGAGCGCCGACTGGACGATCTCGGTCTTGCCGAGCTGCATGGTGTTCGTTGCCATTGCGGGTTCCTCTTGCTGTGATGGCGGATACGCTCAGTTCTTGACCAGCGTCGCCGATTTCATGATCTGCGCCCAGCGGTCGTATTCCGCGACGACGGCCTTGCGGAATTCCTCCGGCGTCGAGCTGGCGGTCGCGGTGCCCTGTCCGGCCAGCAGGGCCTTGAACTGGTCGTCTTTCAGTGCCTGCTGGATGGCGCGGTTCAGGGTATCGACGATGTCCCTGGGCAGGGCGGCCGGTCCGATCACGCCCGAGATCGAGCCCGAGACCAGGTCCGGATAACCCAGCTCGGCGGTGGACGGCAGGTCGGGCGCGCCGGGGATGCGTTCGGCATTGGCCAGCGCCAGCGCACGCAGCTTACCGGACTTGACGAAGGGCATCACCACCGGGGTTGCCTCGAAGGTCAGATTGACCTGGTTGCCCACCACGCTGGTCACCGATTCCGCGCCGCTCTTGAACGGCACGTGCAAGAAGGTGACGCGGGTCGAGCCTTCCATGATCTTCATCCCCTGGTAGGGCGAGCTGCCCACGCCGGCCGTGCCGAAGCTCAGGCTTTCCGGCTTCTCGCGCGCCAGGGCGACGAGGTCCGCCAGGGTCTTGGCGGGCACCGACGGATTGACCGCGACGACGTGGGGCGTGGAGGCGACGGAGGAAACGTAGGTGAAGTCCCGGAAGCTGTCGAACGGCACCTTCATGGTGTGAGGATTGACGGCCACGACGCCCATGGTGGTGAACATCAGCGTGTAGCCGTCGGGCTGCGCATGCTTGACGTACTCGGCCGCGATGTTGCCGCCGGCGCCGGGTTTGTTCTCGATGATGACGGGCTGCCCGAGCTGCTGCGCGAGCGCCTTGCCCGTCGCCCGCGCGACCAGATCGGTGATGCCGCCCGCGCCGAACGGAACGACCAGCGTGACGGGCTTGGCGGGGTAGGGAGCCGCGCCGGCCGCCGCGGCACAGCAGCAAGCGGCCAGGCCGATCAGGAACCGGTGAAGGCGATGCGTATCCATGGCTTCTCCTTGCCAGAATGTTTGGAAACTTCGGTGTCGATAATGACACTTAAGTTTCCTGAGCGCAAGATGCGGCCAGCGCGGTCCGGGTTTTTCTCGAGGCCTTCCCCTACAATGAAAACGTCATCTTTACGCGACAGAACGCCGCCTTCATGCCGTCCTCCCCATCCAGAACCGCACGCAGCCCGGGCGCCGGAGCGGCCGACGACGCGCAGCCGGGCGATCCGCGCCGGCTGGGCGCGCGGCTGGCGGCGCTGCGCAAATTGAACGGGCTCACCCTGGAGCAGCTCGCGATCCGGGCGGAAACCACCAAGAGCTATCTGTCCAAGCTGGAGCGGGGGTTGTCCTCGCCCACCATCGGGACGCTGCTCCGGCTCGCGCGCGCGCTGGGTGTCGAAACCGACCGGTTGATCGGCGACCATCACGACGGCGGCGACGTGGTCGTGGTCAAGGCCGCCGAACGGGTGCCTTTCAGCCGCTCCAACGAACGCGACGGCTACACCTACGAAGCCATCGCCGCCTCACGGCAGAACAAGGCCATGGTGCCGTTCATCATGCGTCCTCCGCATGCCGTGGACGACACGCAGGATCTGGTCAGCCATGCGGGGGAGGAACTGATCTTCCTGATCTCCGGAAAGATGGAGATCGTGTTCGCCGATCGCCGCGTCCTGATGGAAGCGGGCGATTCGGTCTATTTCAATGCGTCGATTCCGCACCGCTCCCGGTCGATAGGCAAGACGCCCGCGCAGGCGCTGGTGGTGGTCAGCGATCCGTCCAGGCGGGCGTGAGGCGACCGCCGCGTTACAGCTTTTCGATGTGCGCGGCCATGCGCTCGCGCATCGCGCGGTCGGGCAGTTCGCCGCGCGCCGCGCCCAGGTTGTCGAGGGCGTTGGAGGCGCGGCTGGTGGCCGGCGTGGCGCAGGTGATCGCGGGATGGCCGATCACGAACTTCAGGAAGAACTGCGCCCACGACCGTATGCCGATCTCGGCCGCCCACGGCGGCACATCGTGGCCGCGCACCTTGTCCCACAGACGCGTGCGGCCGAATGGCGCATAGGCCAGCACCGCGATGCCGCGATCGGCCGCCAGCGGCAGAATGCGTGCTTCCATCGTGCGGTTGTCGATGGCGTAGTCCACGCCGATGAAGTCCAGCGGTTCGTCGCGCATTGCCTGCTCCAGCAGGTCGTATTGCCGGGGGAAGGTCGTGGTGACGCCGGCATAGCGGATGCGCTTCTGGTCGCGCAGTTCCTTGAGCAGCCCGAACTGTGTGGAGACGTCGCCCATGTTGTGGACCTGGATCAGATCGATCACAGGTTTGCCGACCCGCTGGAACGAGGCCTCGACCTGCGCCCGCGCCTGCCCCAGGTCGGCCCGTCCGCCCTGGGCCACGTTCAGCTTGGTGGCCCAGAACAGCTTGCCGGCCATGCCGGCCTCGCGCACGATCTGCCCGGCCACTTCCTCCGAGGCGCCGTAGGCCGGGGCGGTGTCGAACACGGTGCCGCCCCGCCCGATCATGGCGGCGAAGACCTCGCGCAGCCGCTGTTTCTCGTCGCCCGCCGCGGTGCTCGAAAAGGTGGCCGAGCTGCCCAGGCCGACCACGGGCAACCGTTCGCCGGAGCGCGGGATGGGCCGGGTGATGACCGGCGCGGAGGCATCGGCCGCCCAGGACCATGCGGGCGCGGCCGTGGCGGCCAGCGCGAGTTTCAGCGATGCGCGGCGAGAGATCATGGTTCGGTCCTTTTCTGCAAGACGGGAAAGACGGTGGAGGCCGCCGGCTCGGTGTCGGAAGTGGCCGTCGCCATGCGCTGCTGGGCGCGGCCCAGCCACAGCGCCAGGCCGATCCAGACGAAGGCCAGCGGCACGGCCACGCCGGCGATCGCGTACAGTCCCATCGCCAGCCGGCCCAGCGCGCCTTCGAGCTGCGCGCCGGCCACGTCGCCGAAGCGATAGACGAAGGTGTCGATGAAGGCCTTGGCCTTGTACTTGTCCTCGCGGTCGAGCACGGTGAACAGCGTTTCGCGGGCGGGCCGCATGATGGCCCGCTGCACCGCGCGGAACGCGGCTTCGAAGGCGATCAGCGCCGCCAGCGACCCGACCAGTGCCAGACCGACGAAACCCAGCGCGGTGGTCAGCGGCAGCAGGGCCAGCGTGACGGCCACGCCCAGCCGCTTCATCAGGTGGCCGGCCAGGACGAGCTGGATCGCCAGCGTGGCGATCTGGGTCAGCATGTCGATGCGCGCGAACAGCGCGGTGCGGCCGTCCAGTTCGTGCCCCAGCGCGGCCACCATCTGCAGCCGCGTGAAATACAGGAAGGTCGCCATCACCGCCAGGATGACGACGTAGGCCGCGATGCCGGCCAGGTAGCGCGACCGCATCAGGGCCTTGGCGCCTTCCCACGCGCCGCCGCCGATGCGGTCCGCGTGCCGGGCCGCCGGCGCGGTGGTGGGATCCGCCGCGGACGGCTGGCGCGCGATGCCCCAGCCCAGCGCCAGAGCCAGCAGCAGGAAGCCCGAGGACACCAGCAACAGGCCCGCCGTGCCCACGGGCCGTACCAGCACCGATGCCAGCCACGGCCCGCAGATGGCGCCCAGCGTGCCGCCCACCGAGATCAGGCCGAAGAAGCGCTTGCCCTGCTCCAGCGTGAAGCGGTCGGCCATGAGCGCCCAGAACACCATGGTCGAGAACAGGTTGAACACGCTGAACCAGACGTAGAACACTTGTCCGCTGGCCGTACCCACGGCCTCGGGCGCCCACGCCAGCAGCAGGTAGAAGCCGGCCAGGCTGGCGGCGAAGAACAGATAGGTCGCGCCGATGAACTGCATGCGCCGGAACCGGCTGACCAGCACGCCGAACACCGGATTGACCAGCAGCGTGACCACGGCGGTGCCGACGAACAGCCAGCGCACGGCATCCAATCCGCCGCGCATGCCCAGTGCCTCGCGGGCGGGCCGCAGCATCATCAGCGCGGTCAGCACGCAGAAGAAGAATCCCACGGCCAGCGCGACGGGTAGGATCTCGTCGCGGCGGACGTTGAACAGCTTCGGAAGGTCGAGCTTCATGAGCGGTTCCGGTTCGTGGTGGCCGGCCCCCGCGCCGGTCCGGACAAGCATATCGGGTTTCGGCCGTTTCGTCGGCCGCGCTCTTGCCGGTGCGGCGCTACGCTCGCTGTTCCGTCAACCGCTCGAACAGGTCGTACAGCCGCGGGTCGCTCTTGCGTCCCCGCTCCTCGCGCATGATCCGCATGATGTCCTGGTGCGTGCGCGGCCGCTGGTAGGGACGCGTCGAGGCCATCGCGTCGTAACTGTCTGCCAGGCTCACGATGCGCGACAGGAGCGGAATCCGTTCTCCATGCAGGCCGTCGGGATAGCCCGCGCCGTCGAACCATTCGTGGTGATGGCGGATGGCGGTGGCGACGGCGCTCGCCCCGTCGCAGGGAACGGCGGCGAAGATGCGTTCGCCGCGTTCGGAATGAGTCATCATCAGTTCGCGCTCATCGGGGTCCAGGCGGCCCGGCTTGTGCAGGACGGCGTCGGGAATGCCGATCTTGCCGATGTCGTGGAAGCGCGCGGCCGCGGCCAGCAGTTCGAGTTCGCTTGCCGGCAGGCCGCAGGCGCTGCCCAGCATCCAGGCCAGCTGGCCTACGCGGTCGCAATGTTCGTGGGTTTCGGCGCAGCGTTCACCGAGCGCGACGAAGAGGGGATCGAGGGTGGGGTGTTCGGGGATGGCGTCGGACATCGGTCGATAGGGGGGAGCAAAGCGTGCGAATTTTACCGCCGGGCGGAGCGGCCGGGCGCGTCTTGCACGAAGCCCGGCATCTAATTAGAATCAAGAACAATTCTCATTCTTGCGTCCCCGCGTCGGCGCCCGGTATCCGCCCATGTCCACGGCCCACCCCCGTTCCCGGGAAATCGAGGCACTCTACAGCGACCACCACGGCTGGCTGCATGCATGGCTGCGCGGGAAGCTCGGCAATTCCTTCGACGCGGCGGACCTGGCCCAGGACACCTTCGCCCGCGTGCTGGCCGGGCGCATGCCGGCCTCGCTGGTCGAGCCGCGCGCCTACCTGACCACCGTGGCCAAGGGCATCCTGGTCAACTGGTATCGGCGCCAGGCGCTCGAACGCGCGTACCTGGAGGCGCTCGCGGCGCTGCCCGAGCCGCAGGCCCCGGCACCCGAGCAGCGCGTCCTGATCCTGGAAACCCTGCACGAGATCGATGCCCTGCTCGACCGCCTGCCGCCTCAGGTCCGGCGGACCTTCCTGCTGTCGCAGATCGAGGGCATGAAGTACGACGACATCGCGCGGGCCACCGGCGTAGCGCTGGTTACCGTGAAGCGTCACATGAAGCAGGCGTTCTCGCACTGTCTGGCGGCGATCGAATAAGGTGTCCGCCATGAACCGCGCCGCGCCGGGCGCGCCTATCGACCCCCGCATCCTGGAACAGGCTTCCGACTGGCTGGTGCAGCTCCATGGCGGCGGCATGACGGACGAAGCGCGCGCCGCCTTCCAGCGGTGGCGCCAGAGCGATCCCGAGCACGACCGCGCGTGGGCGCGGGCCGAGCTGCTGATGAACAAGCTCGGGGGTCTGCCGCCGTCGCTGGCGATGCCGTCGCTCGACCGGCCCGCGCGCAACGGCCGCCGTGCCGCGGTCGCCAGGCTGGCCATGCTGGCGGCCACGGTGCCGGCGGGCTGGGCGGCCTGGCAGGTGGCGCGCGAGGAGGGCTGGACGGCCGACCACCGGACCCGGACCGGCGAGCGGCGCGACCTGCGCCTGGCCGACGGCACCCGGCTGACGCTGAATACCGCCACCGCCATCGATGTGCGCTTCGACGCCATGCAGCGCCTGGTCCACTTGCGGGCGGGCGAGATCCTGATCCAGACGGCGCCCGACAGCGCGACGGTGCGCCGGCCTTTCCTGGTCGGCACCGGCGAAGGCCGCATGGAGGCCCTGGGCACGCGCTTCAGCGTCCGGCAGGACGAGGGCAGCACCACCGTTGCCGTGTTCGAGAGCGCAGTGCGAATCGAACCGCGCGGCGGCTCGCCCGCCGTGCTCGAGGCCGGGCACCGGGTCTCGTTCACCGCTGCCGGCCTGGCCGCGCCGGCGCCGGCCGACGAGGCCGCGATCGCCTGGACCCGGGGCATGTTGCTGGCCGACCGCATGCGGATGGCCGACGTCGTCGCCGAAGTCGCGCGGTACCGCGGCGGCATCGTGCGCTGCGATCCGGCCATCGCCGACCTTCCCGTTTCCGGCGCCTTCCCGCTCGCCGACACGGACCGCACGCTGGGCATGCTGGCCGCCACGTATCCGGTGCGGGCGGTGACGCGCGTGGGCGGGTACTGGGTCAGCGTCGTGCCCCGCTGACGGCGGCTCGCGATCTTTTTCGCGGCGGGGTGATACTTTTTTCCGTTTCGACTGGCAGACGAGGTGAATCCCCCGCCCGACCCTCGAAAGGATCTTCTCCCATGCCGTCCATCCGCGCGCGCCGTGCCGAGCGCCGCCTGCACCAGGCCATCCGCGTCGCCCTGCTCGGCCTCGCGTTCACTATGGCGACTGGCGCGAGCCATGCCGCCGACGGTGTGTCCGCGTCCCCCACGGCCAAGGCGCCCTACCGCATTCCCGCCGGCCCGCTGGGCCGCACGCTGTCCGGCGTGGCCGTCGACGCCGGCGTCGCGTTGTCGTTCGATTCGGCGCTGACCCAGGGTCTGACCAGTCCGGAAGTGTCGGGCAGCTATTCCGTGCCGGAGGTGTTCTCGCGGTTGCTCGAAGGCAGCGGCCTGGAACTGGTGGGCCGCGGCGACGGCAGCTATACGCTGCGCCGGCAGCCGGCCGAAGCCCAGTTGCCGGCCGGCGCGGCCACGCAGACGCTGCCCGCGGTGGCGGTCACCGCCGCGCGCCTGGGCGCCGAGAACCTGCCGCCGGCCTACGAGGGCGGCCAGGTCGCGACGGGCGGCCGGCTGGGCATGCTGGGCAACGTCGACGTCATGGACGCGCCCTTCAACATCACGAGCTACACGTCCAGGACCATCGAGGACCAGCAGGTCCACAGCGTGGCAGGGATCCTGGCGAACGACCCCTCGGTGCGCGTCAGCAGCACCAACTCGACCCACAACGAGGCCTTCCAGATCCGCGGCTTCGAGATCTTCTCGCCCGACATCGCCATCAACGGTTTGTACGGATTGTTGTCGCCCTACCGCGTGACGACCGAATACGCCGAGCGCATCGAGGTGCTCAAGGGGCCGAGCGCGCTGCTGGGCGGCATCTCGCCCAACGGCAGCATAGGCGGGGGCATCAATATCGTCACCAAGCGCGCGGCCGACGAACCGCTCACGCGCCTGTCGGCCGGCTACCTGTCCGACGGCCAGTTGACCACGCATGCCGACATCGGCCGCCGCTTCGGCCAGGACAAGGAATTCGGCGTGCGCGTGAACGGCGCCTATCGCGACGGCGACACGGCGATGGAAGGCCAGTCGCAGCGGCTCGCGCTGGGCTCGGTGGGCCTGGATTATCGCGGCGAACGGGTGCGCCTGTCGCTGGATGCGATCGCGCAGGCCGAGCACCTGAAAGGCGGCGCCGAATTCGGCATGCGCTTTTCGGGCGCGGTGCCGGTGGCGCCCCGCGCCTCCACCGTATTCCTGCCCGGCTCCTACTCGAACGCCTACAACCGTACCGTGCTGGCCCACGGCGAGTTCGACCTCACGCCCGACGTCACGCTGTTCGGCAGCTACGGCACGCTGAACGCCGACCGCCATGCCGCGCTGGGTGCGCCGCTGGCCGATGCCCAGGGCAATTTCTCCGCCGTGCTGTCGCGCGAGCGGCGCTACTTCGACAACTCCTCGGGCGAGGCGGGCATACGCGGCCGCTTCCATACCGGCAGCGTGCGGCATCAGGTCAGCGCCAGCGTGAGCCGCTTCGAGACCGAGACCGGCTTCTCGCAAACCCTGGGCATCCCGGTACCGTCCAACATCTACCACCCCGTGCCGGTGCCGCAGCCCCAGGCCGACCCGCCGGGCACGCCCAAGACCGGCACGACGCGGGCCTCCAGCGTCGCGCTGGCCGACACGCTGTCATTCGCCGACGACCGGGTCCTCCTGACCCTGGGGCTGCGCCGGCAGCAGTTGAAAGTCACCAATTTCAGCGCCGCCAACGGCGCGGTGACCTCGCGCTATGACGAAAGCGCCACCACGCCGATGGCCGCGGTGGTGGTCAAGCCGTTGTCCAACCTGTCGCTGTATGCCAACTACATCGAAGGCCTGACGCAGGGGCCGACCGCGCCCACCAACATTCCCGGACTGGCCAATCCCGGACAGATGTTCGCGCCCTACAAATCCAAGCAGTACGAGGTCGGCGCCAAGATGGACTTCGGCCGGACCACCGCCACCGTGAGCCTGTTCCAGATCAAGCGGCCCAACAGCGTGATCCGCGACAACACCTTCACCATGGACGGCCAGCAGCGCAACCGCGGCATCGAGCTCAACGTCTTCGGCGAGGCGGCGCGCGGCGTCCGCCTGCTGGGCGGCGTGGCGTTGCTGGACGGCAAGGTCACCAAGGCCGCGACCCCCGCGCTGGAAAGCAAGACCGCCGTCGGCGTGCCCGGGCTGCAATTGAACCTGGGCGCGGAATGGGACACGCCCTTCCTGCCCGGTCTGACCCTGACCGCGCGCGGCATCCGCACCAGCACGCAATACGTCGACGCGGCGAACACGCAGAAGCTGCCCGGCTGGACCCGCTTCGACGTGGGCGCGCGCTACGCCACGCGGATCGCCGGCAGGCCGGTCGTGCTGCGCGCCAATATCGAGAACCTGTTCGACAAGAACTACTGGTCGGGCGTGTACGGCGGCAGCTTCGTTTCGCTGGGCAGCCCGCGCACGCTCATGCTGTCGGCCACGGTCGACTTCTAGGACCGGTCGGATCGCTCGCCATGGCAACGACTTCCCCGCGCTTCCTGCGCATCGCCTACCTGGTCCACAAGTGGAGCAGCCTGGTCTCGACGTTTTTTCTGCTGATCCTGTGCGTGACCGGGCTGCCGCTGATCTTCCATGAAGAGATCGAGCAGTACCTGTCGCCGCATCCCGCCGCCCAGTCGCCGGCTGCCGGCGCGCCGTTGGCCAGCGTCGACGCCATGGTCGCCCGCGCCCGTGCGGCGCGGCCCGGCGAACAGCTCGTGTCCGTGGCCTTCCCGCAGGGGCAGGCCGCCGTCGTCGTCGACTCGGTGCCGGACGGCGCGCCGCCCGGAGCGTCGCCCCATCGCCAGGCCTTCGACCTGCACAGCGGCGAACCCACCAAGCTGCTGCTGCCCGACGACATCCCCGTGATGACCCTGCTGCTGGACCTGCACAAGTCGCTGTTCGCCGGGCTGCCCGGCACGCTGTTCGTCGGCGCGATGGGATTGCTGCTGGCGGTGGCGGTGATCTCCGGCTGCATCGTTTACGCCCCTTTCATGCGCAAGCTGCCGTTCGGCGCGGTGCGCCGCGACCGCACGCGCCGGATCAAGTGGTTGGACCTGCACAACCTGCTCGGCATCGCGAGTGGCGCGTGGGTGCTGACGGTGGGCGTCACGGGCTTCGTCAATTCGCTGCACGATCCCATCGCCGACCAGGTCCGCGTCGGCTTCATGGCCCTGACCGCAAGCTACCGCAACGCGCCGCCGCCCGAACATCCTGGCTCGATCGACGCGGCCATCGCCCAGGTCCGCCGGGCCGCGCCCGACATGGCGCTGGTGTCGGTCTGGTTTCCCGGCACGCGCTTCAGCACGCCGCACCACTACGCCGTCTTCACGCGCGGCAACACGCCCATTACCTCGCGCATGCTCAGCGCGGCGCTGATCGACGCCGAAGACGGGCGGATGATCCCGGTGCCGGACAACCCCTGGTACACCAATGCGCTGTTCGTCTCCCAGCCGCTGCACTTCGGCGACTACGGCGGCCTGCCGCTGAAGATCCTGTGGGCCGCGCTGGACGTGATCACGATCTTCGTGCTGGGCAGCGGCCTTTATCTATGGTTGGGGCGGTCGCGCGGCGGGCGGGTGCCGGGCGCGGAGCGCCGGCAGGCCGGCGCCGCCGCATTGCGCGACCTGGACATGAGCACGGCGGCGACCCGCGCCTGGAACACCGGGCCGCGATCCTTGCGGGCCATCTTCCACGTGCCCGCCTGGCTGGCGCTGGCGAGCGCGGCCGGGCTGGCGTCGGCGCTCCTGGGCGACGGCGCGTGGGATGCGCTGTCATGGGGAATGCTGGGAATCCCGGTGCTTGCGGTGGCCTGGGCGCTGTGGCGGCCGCCGGCACGGGGATGAAGGGACCGGCGTGAGCATGGTACCCTGGCGCCCGGCGGACGACGGAAGCCCATCGAAGGCCTTCCGGTAGGCCGTCGTCCTCGCGCCCGATGCGCGGGGCCGAGCATGGGTGTCTGACGATATGGCTTCCCCTTCACTGGTCGACTCCAGGGCGTCCTGGATCATTGCTACCGCCGCCCTCTGTTGCCTGGGCATGACCTTCGGCGCGCCGCTGATCTCCACGGTCGGGCTCAAGGCCATCGCCGGTGAAATGGGAGGCGCCCGTTCCGTGCCCGCGCTGGGAGGCTCGCTGGCCTGGCTAGGATCGGCGCTGGGCGGCGTGATGATGGGACGGCTCGCGCACCGCTTCGGCGTGCGCTGGACGGTCATGGCCGGCTCCGTGTCGGTCTGCCTGGGGCTGTTCATCTCCACCCTGGGCGAGCCGTGGCTGCTGTACCTCGGCCATGGCGTGTTCATCGGATTCCTCGGCATGGGCGGCCTGAACGCGCCGCTGTACGTCTACGTCAGCCAGTGGTTCGAACGCCGGCGCGGTTCCGCGCTGGCCTTGCTGTCCAGTGGAAGCTACATCGCCGGGGTCGTCTGGCCGCTGGTGTTCGAACACACCATCAGCACCTGGGGCTGGCGCGCGACCATGATGGGCTACGGCGTGCTCGAGGCAGGCGTGGTGCTGGTGCTGGCATCGCGCTTCCTGCGGCCCGCCGCCGACGTCGCCGTGCGCGCGGCGGAGCACAAGGGCGGCGAGCGGCCCACCGTGTTCGGCCTGCGCCCCAATACCGTCTTCGTCATGCTGGCCTGCGCCGCCTTTCTCTGCTGCATTCCCATGGCCATGCCGCAAAGCCACCTCGTCGCCTTGTGCTCCGACCGCGGCCTGCCGGCGGCCGTGGGCGCGGCCATGCTTTCGGTCCTGCTGGCCGCGGCCTTCATCAGCCGGCAGGCCTGGGGGCTCGTCGCCGACCGCATCGGCGGGCTGCGCACGGCGCTGATCAGTTCCGTGATGCAGGCCGCCGCCGTCTCGGGCTATCTGTACGTGACCGAGCAGTTCGGACTCTTCACCGTCTCCATCGCCTTCGGGCTGGGCTTCAGCGCGCTGATCCCGGCCTATGTCCTGGCCGTGCGCGAGGCCTTCCCGGCGAAGGAAGCCTACTGGCGGGTTCCCTCGCTGATGCTGATGAGCGGCTGCGGCATGGCGGTGGGCGGATGGCTGGCGGGCTACATGTACGACCGGTATGCCTCGTACGATCCGGCCTTTTTCACCGGCGTGCTGACCAACGTGGCGAACCTGGTGCTGCTGGCCACGCTGGTCGTGTTGCAGTTCCGGTGGATGCGGCGGGCCGTGGCGTGACGTGGCGCCGCCGGGGGATCAGCTGATCTGCAGGTTCAGCTTCTTGATCACCTTGTTCCAGTAGAGGATCTGCTTGTCGATGAACGCCTTGAGCTCGCCCGGCGAACTGCTGGTGGGCTCGGCGCCTTCCTGCCGGAAACTGGCCTGCAGCTTGGGCGAATTCATGACCTTGACCACGGCGGCGTTCAGCGTCCTGATGACGTCGTCGGGCGTCCCCGCCGGCGCGAGCAGGGCGTTCCAGGTGTTGATCTCGTAGTCCGCGAACATGCCGTTCTCGGCCATGGTGGGGACCTCGGACAACTGCTGCACGCGCGTCCGGGTCGTGACGGCCAGCGCGTCGAGCTTGCCGGCCTTGACCAGCGGCATGGCGGCCGGCAGGGTGGCGAAGGTGAATTGCGCGTCGCCGCTCATCACCGCGGTGTTGGCCATGGCGCCGCCGCGATACGGCACGTGGACGATCTCCACCTTGGCGGCGTCGCCGAACATGGCCGCCGCGATGTGGACGGGCGAGCCGTTGCCGCTGGTCGAGTAATTCAAAGACCCGGGCCTGGCGGCCGCGGCCTTCACGAGTCCGTCCAGCGATTGATAGTTGCGCTTGGGATCGGCCACCAGCACCAGCGGAATGGACGCCAGCATCGAGACTGGCGCGAAGCCCTTCACCGGGTCGTAGGTGAGCGCGTTGTACAGGGCCGGGTTCATGCCATGGCTGGAAACGGTGGCGATGAAGACGGTATAGCCGTCCGGCTTGGCATTCTGCACATAGGCCGCGCCTATGCTGCCCGCCGCGCCGGGCTTGTTCTCGACCACCACGGAAGTCTTGAGTTCGGCGGACAACTGCTCGCTCAGCGCGCGGGCGAGCAGGTCGGTCGTGCCTCCGGCGGCATAGCCCACCACCAGCCGGATGGGCTGTTCGGGGTAGGCCGCCGCGGCGTTGCCGGCGGCCAGGGCCAGCGCCAGCAACATGAGTTTCCGTGATGTCATCCTCTTCTCCTTTTCGACGAGGGGGTCAGCGGCCCTTGAAGACGGGCCGCCGCTTTTCCGCGAAGGCTTTCTTGCCTTCTTTGTAATCGTCACTGTCGAAGCACTGGACCACCAGCGCCTTCATCGCATCCAGGTCGATGTCCGCGCACCGGTCGGCCAGGATGTGGATCATCTTCTTGCCCGCCTGCAGGGTCAGCGGCGCGAGCGCATTGATCTTGCCGAGATAGCCCGCCACGCAGGCATCGAGGTCCTCGCGCGGCGCCACCGCGTGCAGCAGGCCCTTGTCGCGCGCCTGGCCGGCGGGGAAACGGTCCGCCGTCAGGAAGATCTCGAGCGCGTTGGCGGTGCCGGTGGCGCGCACCAGGTTCTGGATGGCCGTGAAGCGATAGCCCAGCCCCAGCTTGCCGGCGGGAATGGCGAACGACGACGCCTCGCTGGCGATGCGCAGGTCGCAGCACAGCGCGATGTTCAGCCCGCCGCCTATGCAATAGCCGTGGATGCGCGCCAGCAGCGGCTTGGGGAAGTCGCGCAGCGCGAGCTGGGCGGCCTCGGCCACGACCTCGTACTGCTCGACCGCGTCGGTGCCGGTACGCAGCGCGTCGAACTGCGAGATGTTCGCGCCGCTGACGAAAGCCTTTTCGCCCGCGCCCGTCAGCACCACGCTGCGGATGTCGGGATCGCGCAGGAACGCGTCCAGCGCGAGCGGTATGGCGGCCCACATCGCGTAGGAAACGGCATTGTGGCGGTCGGGATCGTTGAACGTGATCCAGCCGGTCGGGCCGTCCTTCTCCACGATCAACTGGTCGCAGATCTCGTTCTGCAGCAGGCGCTGGCGGGTCATGTCCTTTCCTTGTCCATGTAGGCGGCGATGCCGTTGTTCAGATGCTTGCGCACCGCCGCGCGGGCGGCGTCGCTGTCCCGGCGCCGGATCGCGTCGAAGATCTCCTGGTGCTCGGCATCCACGTGGCCGATGCGCGGGGTCCCGCTGTTGCGGTAGCGCAGCGTGCGCACGGCGTTGTGGATGACGTAGCTCAGGTGTTCCATCAGGCGCGTGAAATAGGGGTTGTTCGAACAGCGGGCGATGACCAGGTGGAACTGCAGCGCCGCCTCGGCGCCGAGTTCCCAATCCTTGCCCGCCGCGTCGGTCCGGCGCAGCGCGGCTTCCAGCTCGACCAGTTGTTCGTCCGTGCGGGCCTGCGCCGCCAGCGCCGCCGCGCCGGCCTCGATCTCGATGCGCAGTTGCGAGACCTGCAAGAGCTGCCGGATGTCCAACAAGTCTTCCTGAATGATCTTGAATCTGCGGCCGTTGACGTTGCCCGCCACGAACGTGCCGACGCCGCGGCGGGTCTCGATCAGGCCGTCCAGCTTCAGGCGCGCGATGGATTCGCGCACCACGTTGCGGCTGACTCCGAACTGGCCGGCCAGTTCGTGCTCGGTGGGCAGCCGCTCGCCTTCCTTGAAATCACCCGAAAGAATCTTCTGGCGCAGTTGTCGGGCGATGGCGTCGGGCAGGTTGTCGGGCCGTTCGAAAGCGGTGAACATGGCGACCTCGCGGAGTGGAAGAGGCAGGTTTTATATCACCCCCTCTTCCTTCAACGCGTCGATGTCGCCGGCGGACAGGCCCAGCGTCCCGTAGACCGTGGCGTTGTGCTCGCCATGCGACGGCGCGTGCGCATACTCGCCCGGGTCCGAGCGGCTGAAGCGTATCGCCTGCCCCATGACCCGGATGTCGCCCAGCTTCGGATGCCGCAGCGATGCCGCCATGTCCAGGTGCCGGACCTGCTCGTTCTCGAAGGTCTTGTCCATGCTCAGGATGGGGCCGCAGGGCACGCCCTCCCGATTCATCAGGTCCACCCATTCCTGCGTGGGCCGCGTCCGTGTGCGCTCGGCGATGGCGGCATTGAGCGCCGGCCGGTTGCGCGCGCGCAGCGGCACGGTCGCATACCGCTCGTCCTGCAACAGCGCCTCGGCACCGATCACCTTGCACAGGCGGGCGAAGATCCCGTTGCCCATCGCGGCGATGTTCATGTGGCCATCCGCGGTCGGGAATACGCCGGTGGGGCTGCTGGTCGGGTGGTCGTTGCCGCTCTGGCCCGGCACTTCCTTGTTCATCAGCCAGCGCATGGCCTGGAAATCCATCATCCACACCTGGGACTGCAACAAGGACGTCTGGACCCATTGGCCCTGGCCGGACTGCTCGCGCTCGAGCAGCGCGATGAAGATCCCGATGGCGCAGAACAGGCCCGCGGTCAGGTCGGCAACGGGAATGCCGGCGCGCATCGGCCCCCGGCCCGGCTCGCCGGTGACCGACATGATGCCGCCTATGCCCTGCGCGATCTGGTCCAGGCCCGGACGGTCGGCGTAAGGGCCATCCTGGCCGAAACCGGACACGCTGGCGTAGACCAGGCGCGGGTTGACCTGGCGCAGGCTGTCGTAATCGATGCCCAGCTTGAACTTCACGCTGGGCCGGTAGTTCTCGACGATCACGTCGGCCTGCTTCACCAGTTCCAGGAAGAGAGCCTTGCCCTTGGGGTGCTTCAGATTGAGCGAAATGCTCTTCTTGTTGCGGTGCGTGTTCTGATAATCGGCGAACTGCGCCGATCCGCCCGGCTTGTCGTCGTCGGTGGCCGAGGGCTCCTCGATCTTGATGACGTTGGCACCCCAATCCGCGAACTGCCGCACCGCCGCGGGTCCGGAACGCACGCGGGTCAGGTCCAGCACCGTCAAGCGCGCCAACGGTTTCATCCGACGTCTCCTTGTTTCTTTCTTGCAGGCCGGTTCGTGAACGACCTGTCATAGGTATGTTGTTGGACATCCTACATAAAAGAATCCAGGAACACAAAAACTTTTTCACGCCCCAGGGTCAGGACACGTCGGCGACTCCGCCCGGCCTGCCGGCCAGGGCCGTCCGCAGGAACCGGTCCAGCGCATTGCCGAACGCCCGCCGATCCGCCTGGCCAAACGCCGCCGGGCCGCCGGTCGCCACGCCGCTCGTCCGCAATTCCTCCAGCATGTCCCGCATGGCCAGGCGTTCGCCTATGGTCGCTTCGGTGTAGCGCTCGCCGCGCGGGTTCAGGACCGCCGCGCCCTTCTTCAAGACCTCGGCCGCCAGCGGAATGTCGCCCGTGATCACGAGATCGCCCGCCACCGCCTGCTCGGCGATATAGGCATCGGCCACGTCGAAGCCGCGCGGCACCTGGACCGCGTTCACCCAGCGCGACGGCGGCGTGCGCAGCATCTGGTTGGCGACCAGGGTCACCTGGACGGCACAGCGGTCGGCCGCGCGGAACAGGATGTCCTTGACGACGGCGGGGCAGGCGTCGGCGTCGACCCAGATGCGCAGGGGATTCATGATGTCGTTGGTGTCGGGGTTATCCAGATTGCTCTGTAAAGCATCTTACTTTCAGCAAAATGGGTGTAAATGGGTAAGAAAATGGTCTGCTTCTGGCCCGTATTCTTCTGGCGCCGGTTGTCGCGGCATTGCCGGCGCCTACTTCCCGATGCAGAACCGCGAAAAAATCACCCCCAGCAAGTCATCGCTGCTGAACTCCCCGGTAATCGACGTCAACGCCTCGTGCGCCAACCGCAATTCCTCGGCGAACAGGTCCAGCACCCGATCGCTTTGCGCCGCATGCTCGGCCGCCAGTTCCAGGTGATTCGCCGTCGTCAGCAGCGCATGGATATGCCGCTCGCGCGCCAGATAGGGGGATTCCGCCGACGGATTCCATCCCGCGATCGCCAGCAGCTCGCGCTTCAATCCGTCCAGCCCCTGCCCGGTCTTGGCCGACACGGGCAAGCGCTTTGCGCCCGCGGCCTGGGCTTGTCCAATCTGACCATCCTCGACCAGATCCATTTTGTTCACGACTTCCAGCACCGGGGTGCGCGGTGGCAGCCGCGAGGTGATGGCGGCGTCGAGTTCGGGGCCCGGGCGCGTGGCGTCGAGCAGGTGCACGATGACGTCGGCCTTGCCGATCTCGGCCCAGGTGCGTTCGATGCCGATGCGCTCGACGGTGTCCTCGGTGTCGCGCAGGCCGGCGGTGTCGACCACGTGCAGGGGCACGCCGTCGATGTCGATCTGCTGCACGACCTTGTCGCGGGTGGTGCCGGCGATGGGGGTGACGATGGCGGCGTCGAAGCCGGCCAGGGCGTTGAGCAGGCTGGACTTGCCGACGTTGGGCTGGCCGGCCAGCACGACGTGCAGCCCTTCGCGCAGGATGGCGCCCTGGCGGGCCTGCGACAGCAGCCTGGCCAGGTCGGCCTGGATGGCGGCCAGGGTCTCGCGCGCCTGGTATTTCTCCAGGAACTCGATCTCTTCTTCGGGGAAATCCAGTGTGGCCTCGACCAGCATGCGCAGGTGCACGATGCGGTCGGCCAGGCCATTGACCTCGGCCGAGAACACGCCCGTCATCGAGGCCGCCGCGCTGCGGGCGGCCGCTTCCGACGAGGCGTCGATCAGGTCGGCCACGGCTTCGGCCTGGGCCAGGTCCATGCGGTCGTTCAGGAAGGCGCGGCGGGTGAATTCGCCGGGCTCGGCCAGCCGCATCCCCATCTCCATGCCCGCCCGCAGGCAGCGCGCCAGCAGGCGCCGCAGCACCACCGGCCCGCCATGGCCCTGCAATTCCAGCACGTGTTCGCCGGTGTAGGAATGCGGCGCCGGAAAGGACAGCGCGATGCCTTCGTCGATGATTCCACCGTCGGCATCGCGGAAAGGCAGGTAGTGCGCATGGCGCGGCGCCAGCGCGCGGCCCAGCAGCGCCTGCATCAGCCCATCCAGCGGCTGGCGCGCCGACACGCGCACGACACCGATCCCGCCGCGTCCGGCGGCGGTGGCGATGGCGGCAATCGGATCCTGGTCGGAAATCATGGGCGAAATTCGGAAAAGGCGGTGAAGCGCATCAGGGGCAACCCGGTCCCCGCACTGTAAAACAAAAGGCCGCCCCGGTTCCCCGAAACGGCCCCACTGCCAGCCACTCGACCCAGGGCACCGCGGATCCGGCTTTCCGGTCCGCCAGTGCCGCCCCCTGGGGGGCGCGCGTGAGCGCGTAGGGGGGGGGAGCTTATTTAGTTGCTTGCTTGGTAATGAACCATTGCTGCGCGATCGACAGGCAGTTGTTCACCACCCAGTACAGCACCAGGCCCGCGGGGAAGAAGAACATCATGCCGCCGAACACCAGAGGCATGATCATCATGACCTTGGCCTGCACGGGATCGGGCGGCGTGGGGTTGAGCTTCATCTGCAGGAACATCGTGGACATCATCAGCGCCGGCAGGATGAACCAGGGATCGGGCGAGGCCAGGTCGTGCACCCACAGAATCCACGGTGCGCTGCGCATTTCCACGCTGGCCAGCAGCACCCAGTACAGCGCGATGAACACCGGCACCTGGACGATCATCGGCAGGCAGCCGCCCACGGGGTTGATCTTCTCGGTGCGGTACAGCTCCATCATCGCCATGTTGAGCTTCTGGCGGTCGTCGCCGAACTTCTCTTTCAGCGCCTGCATGCGCGGGGCGACCTTCTTCATCCGCGCCATGGACTTGTAGCCGGCGGCCGACAGCGGGAAGAACACCGCCTTGATGATCACGGTCAGCGCGACGATGGTCCAGCCCCAGTTGCCCAGCAGCTTGTGCAGCCAGGTCATCAGCAGGAACAGCGGCTTGGCGATGATGGTCAGCCAGCCGTAGTCCACCACCAGATCCAGGCCCTGGGCCACGGCGGCCATGGCGGACTGGTCCTGCGGGCCGATCCACAGCTTGGCGTCGACGGTGTTGCCGGTTCCGGGAGCCAGCGTGCCGACGGGCTCGATGGCGCGGACCGCATACAGGTTGTTGCCGACCTTGGACATGTCGTAGGTGCGGGCCACGCCTTCGGGCGGCACCCAGGCCACGGCGAAGTAGTGCTGGATCATGCCCAGCCAGCCGTCGTTGGCCGACTTGTTGAACGAGGCCTTACCCTTCTCGATGTCCGAGAACGTGACCTTCTGGAACTTGTGTTCCGCGGTATAGATGGCCGGGCCGGTGAAGGTGCTGTAGAAGTGGCTTTCGCCGGGCGGCTTGTTGCCGTCGCGGGTCAGCTGGAAGTACAGCGAGGGCGAGACGGGCTCGGCGCCGACGTTGGCCAGGTTGTGGCGCACGTCGATGGCGTATTGGCCCTTGTGCAGCGTGTAGGTCTTGGTCAGCTTGACGCCGCCGCTCTCGGCCTCGAACGAGATCTCCAGCTTGTCGCCGGCCAGTTCGCGCGCGGGGGTGGTGACCTGGAAGGGCGTGCGGTGCGTGGGGAACGACGCGCCGTTGGCCGCGCCGACCACGCCACTTTGCGCCAGGTAGACGCGCTGCGCGGAATCGTCCAGCAACACGGTGGGATGCTCGCGGTCTTCGATGTCGGCGTGCTTGAGCAGCTCGGCTTTGACGATCTGCGCGCCCACGGTGTCGAAGGTCAGGCGCAGCACGTCGGTCGTGACGACGATCTTTTCGGCGGGCGCGGCCTGCTGGGCCTGCGGCGCGCTACCGGGAACGGCGTCGGTGCCCGCGGCAGGCGTGGCCGCCGGCGTCGCGGACGGCACGCCGGCCTGGTCGGGCTGGTCGGGCTGGGCCTGCGGAGCCTGCGCGGTCGCCGTCTTGGCGGGGGTGGAGCCGAACATCGAGGGATGTCCGTTGTGCTTCTGCCAGCCATCCCACAGGAAAAGCAGGGATAGCGAGAAGATCATCCAGAGGATGGTGCGTTGCATGTCCATGGACGGATAGTTCCAATCGTCGTCGCGGCAAAGTCCGCTAGTGTAGCAAGGCCCCCCCCTACGCGCTTACGCGCGCCCCCCAGGGGGCGATGCGGGTGGACCGGCGGAGCCGGATCCACCGCATCCTGGGTCGAGCGCGCGGGATGGCGGGGAGAGTATCGGGGGTCATTGTTGAGGTTCTGTGCCGGTCGACCGGCTTTTACCGTGTCCTGTCGGAGGAACGGGGTCCAGACCTCCTTGGGCGTACGGGTGGCAGCGGCAGATGCGGCGCAGGCCTAGATAGGTGCCGTGGACGGGGCCGTGGAGGTCGATGGCTTCCATCGTATAGGCGGAGCAGGTGGGGGTGAAGCGGCAGGACTGGCCGATCCAGGGGCTCAGGAAGTACCGGTAGAAACGGATGGGCCATATCAGCAGGCGACGCGGGAGCGTCGAGCCGGTTGGCAGCGCGTTGCTATGGGTTTCCGTCACGATGGGCCCCTGTTGCGGGAAAAGCCCGCTTCGGCCGTCCGGTCTAGCCGGGGCGGTTCGCCTTCGTTGCCCGGGCCAGGTGGGCGTCGATTTCCTGCCTGGCCTGGCGCTTGAGTTCGGTCAGCGAGCACGAAGGAATGCGGGCGTGCAATCTGAAGACATAATCGCCGGCCGGCAGTTCCGCGCGCCGCAGCCGGAAGGCCTCGCGCGTGACGCGTTTGAGGGCGGCGCGGCTGACCGACAGGGGGGCGTAGCGCTTGCCCACCACCAGGCCCAGCCGGGGCTGGGCGGACGGCGCCATGCTCAAAACAAAAAGCGCCCCTCTTGCAAGGCGGCGCCCTTTCAGCGCAGGGGCGAATTCCGCCGGACTGCGCAACCGCGCGGTGCCGGGAAACGACGCGCGCGGAGTCAATGCTGTAACGCTGCGTGGCCGGCCTGTACGACGGCCGACACTGCCGTCAGACGGCCAGGCGCTTGCGGCCCTTGGCGCGGCGGGCATTGATGACGGCGCGGCCGCCACGGGTCTTCATGCGCACGCGGAAACCGTGGGTACGCTTGCGGCGGGTGACGGAAGGTTGGTAAGTACGTTTCATGACAGTTCCTGAGTTCCGGTATGGGTATGAAAGCCGCCCCGGAAGCTTGCGCAGTCCCGGCCTGCGCGCGGCCTGGCGAAGCTTAAAGAGTTAAGCGCGCGCAAAGGCCCAGCATGCATCCTTGGAAAGACTGCCAACCCAGGGTCTTGGATTCAGCCCGAATCTCTTCGTGAAATTCGGAAAGCCCTCCATGGTGTCAAATAAATTCAATGTTGTCAATCAGTTAGGCCCGGCGCCGCCGGGATCGGCCGGGTCCGCCTGTGGATAACTTCCGCCCGGAGGAGTAGAATTGGAGGTTTCGGGATCGGCCACTAGAACATCCTTCGCGCCCCCTGTCCTGCGTGGGCGCACCGATCCTTTTAGCGAGATTCATGGAAGATTTTTGGCAAACCTGCGCCCAGACGCTAGAGCAGGAACTCACTCCTCAGCAGTACAGCGCCTGGATACGTCCTCTCGTCCCGCTCGCCTTCGATGAAGCCGAGGCGGTGCTGCGGGTCGCGGCGCCCAATCGTTTCAAGCTCGACTGGGTGCGCAGCAATTTTTCCGGCCGTATCGAATCTCTGGCGGCGCAGTGGTTCCAGCGCCCCGTGCAAGTCAAGTTCGAACTGGATGCCCCCCGCATGGTGGCCCCGCTGCGCCCGCCCGCGCCCAGCCCCGCCCCCATGGCCCCCAACGGCAACGGCCACGCCGGCAACGGCCATGCCGCGCCGCGGCCAGCTCCCCAGGTTCCGCTGGGTTTTCCCGGCGACCCGGTCGCCGCGGTCAATTCCGCCGCGGCCCGGGCGGCCCAGCGGGCGATCGAATCGCCCCGTCCCGTGCCGCGCGCAGCGCCGGCCAAGGCCGAGGCCAGCGAGGCCACGGGCATTTACGAACGGTCGCGCCTGAACGTCGAGCTCACCTTCGAGAATTTCGTCACCGGCAAGGCCAACCAGTTGGCCCGCGCCGCCGCGCTGCAAGTGGCCGAGAATCCCGGCACCTCGTACAACCCGCTGTTCCTGTATGGTGGCGTCGGGCTGGGCAAGACCCACCTGATCCATGCCATCGGCAATTCCATGATGGCCGAGAACGCGGCCGCGCGGGTCCGCTACATCCACGCCGAGCAGTTCGTGTCCGACGTGGTCAAGTCCTACCAGCGCAAGGCCTTCGACGATTTCAAGCGCTACTACCATTCGCTGGACCTGCTGCTGATCGACGACATCCAGTTCTTTTCGGGCAAGAACCGCACGCAGGAAGAATTTTTCTACGCTTTCGAGGCCCTGGTGGCGCTGCGCAAGCAGATCATCATCACCAGCGATACCTATCCGAAGGAATTGTCCGGCATCGACGACCGGCTCATCTCGCGCTTCGACTCGGGCCTGACCTGCGCCATCGAGCCGCCCGAGCTGGAAATGCGGGTCGCGATCCTGCTGAAGAAGGCGGAAACCGAGGGCGTGCACCTGCCCGAGGAAGTGGCCTTCTTCATCGCCAAGCACTTGCGCAGCAACGTGCGCGAGCTGGAAGGCGCGCTGCGCAAGGTCCTGGCCTACGCCAAGTTCCACGGCCGCGCCATTACCGTGGACGTCTGCAAGGACGCCCTGAAGGACCTGCTGTCCGTGTCCAACGGCCAGATCACCGTCGAGAACATCCAGAAGACGGTGGCGGACTTCTACAAGATCAAGGTCGCCGACATGTATTCGAAGCGGCGGCCGGCCAACATCGCCCTGCCGCGCCAGATCGCCATGTACCTGGCCAAGGAGCTCACCCAGAAGAGCCTGCCCGAGATCGGCGAGCTTTTCGGGGGCCGCGACCACACCACGGTGCTGCACGCGGTACGCAAGATATCGGAATCCCGGGCCAAGCAGGCGGAACTGAACCATTCGCTGCACGTGCTCGAACAAACCCTGAAAGGATGACGAACCGCGACGAACCCTATCCGGGACCCTGTGAGTTTGACTGTGGAAAAACCGTGGAGCATTTCTGGACAACCCGACGCCGCTTTTTTCGATCGAAAGTTGTTCATGGTTGTGCGCTATCCTCCAGGCCAGTTCCCCACTCGCTAAAAACTGGACAAGTTCTTGATTTATAATAGTTTTTTGAAGAAATTCCAGTTGTCCACAGGGTCCTATTAACTACCAACCCAAAGAAGGATTGGATATGCAATTGGTCAAAGCCTCACGCGATGCATTGCTGAAGCCCCTCGCGACCGTTTCAGGCATCGTGGAACGGCGGCACACCCTGCCCATCCTGGCCAACATCCTGTTGCGCAAGGAAGGCAGCCGCGTGTCGTTCGTGTCTACCGACATCGAGGTTCAGATCACCACCCATGCCGATTTCGGCGTGGGTGATGCGTCTGAGTCCACCACGGTGGCAGCCCGCAAACTGCTCGACATCCTGCGCGCCCTTCCCGACACCGGCGACGTGTCTCTTTCGCTGGCCAACAAGAAGCTGTCGGTCCAGTCCGGCAAGAGCCGCTTCGCGCTGCAGACCCTGGCGGCCGAGGAGTTCCCCACCGTGGCGCAGCCTGCCACGTGGAACGCCTCGCTGACCATGACGCAGAAGTCGTTCAAGCACCTGATGAACATGGTGCACTTCGCGATGGCGCAGCAGGACATCCGGTACTACCTGAACGGCATGCTGCTGGTCCTGGACGGTAACAACGTGCGCTGCGTCGCCACCGACGGCCATCGCCTGGCCTATTGCGCGGTTGCCATCGATGCCGATGCGCCCAAGCAGGAAGTGATCGTGCCGCGCAAGACGGTGCTGGAACTGCTGCGCCTCCTGGACGACAGCGAGGAGCCCATCGAGATCTCGGTGGCGGCCAACCAGATCCGTTTCCGCTTCGGCGACGTCGAACTGATCTCCAAGCTGGTCGAGGGCAAGTTCCCCGACTACCAGCGCGTGATCCCGAGCGGCTACACCAAGCATTTCCCGATCGCCCGCGAAGCCCTGCAGCGCAGCCTGCAGCGCGCCGCCATCCTGACCACCGACAAGTTCAAGGGTGTACGGATGCAGATGGCCGATCATGTGCTGAAGATTTCCGCCAGCAACGCGGAACAGGAAGAGGCCCAGGAAGAACTCGAGATCGATTTCGGGTTCGAGCCCCTGGACATCGGCTTCAACGTCAGCTACCTGCTGGACGTGCTGGGCAACCTGAAGGCCGAGACGGTGCAGTGGAGCGTGGGTGATGCCAACTCCTCGGCGCTGATCACCCTGCCCGACGACACGGACTTCAAGTATGTCGTGATGCCCATGCGGATCTAGACCCCCCCTACGCGCTTACGCGCGCCCCCAGGGGCGGCACTGGCGGACCGGCAAAGCCGGATCCGCTGTGCCCTGGGTCTGGGGAGGATGTCTTGGGGTGGGGCGGTGGTTTTTTGGGTTGTTCCTTTGGGGGGCGACCGTGGGTGGCCTGAGTGGGCGCCCACTTTTGTTTTTTCTGGCGGGTGGGATATTGCCTGTGCAGAGTGGATGGTTGGAAATCTATGACCGAACAGAACACTACGCCCGAGTCGGGCGAGATCGATAACAGCCTTGACGGGACGCCGGTGGTGGCCGCTGCCCCTGTGGTGGACAGCTACGGCGCCGACTCCATCAAGATGCTGAAGGGGCTGGAGGCCGTGCGCAAGCGGCCGGGCATGTACATCGGCGATACGTCCGATGGCACGGGCCTGCACCACATGGTGTTCGAGGTCGTGGACAACGCCATCGACGAAGCGCTGGCCGGCTATTGCGACGAGATCATCGTCACGATCCATGCCGACAACTCCATTTCGGTGTCCGACAACGGCCGGGGCATCCCGACCGCCGTGCACAAGGACGACGAATTCCAGCGCAGCGCCGCGGAAATCGTCATGACCGAGCTGCACGCGGGCGGCAAGTTCGACCAGAACTCGTACAAGGTTTCGGGCGGCCTGCACGGCGTGGGCGTGTCCTGCGTGAACGCGCTGTCCGAATGGCTCCGTCTCAGCATCCGGCGCAACGGCGAGCTGCACCAGATGGAGTTCCGCCGCGGCGAGCGCGTCGAGCCGCTGAAGGTCACCGGCCAGACCGACAAGCGCGGCACCCGGGTGCAGTACCTGGCGGACTCGCAGATCTTCGCCAACATCGAATACCACTACGAGATCCTGTCCAAGCGGTTGCGCGAGCTCTCGTTCCTGAACAACGGCGTGCGCATCAAGCTGGTGGACGAGCGCCAGGGCAAGGAAGAGGACTTCGCGTTCAGCGGCGGCGTCAAGGGCTTCGTCGAGTACATCAACCGCGCCAAGACCGTGCTGCATCCCAACGTCTTCGCGGTGGCCACCGAGTCGTCGGCCGGCGGCGTGCCGGTGGGCGTGGAAGTGGCCATGCAGTGGAACGACAGCTACACCGAAAGCGTGCTGTGCTTCACCAACAACATCCCGCAGCGCGACGGCGGCACGCACCTGACCGGCCTGCGCGCGGCGATGACCCGCATCATCAACAAGTACATCGACGAGAACGAACTGGCCAAGAAGGCCAAGGTCGAGACGACCGGCGACGACATGCGCGAAGGCCTGACCTGCGTGCTGTCGGTGAAAGTGCCCGAGCCCAAGTTCAGCAGCCAGACCAAGGACAAGCTGGTCTCCAGCGAAGTGCGCCCCTCGGTCGAGGACGCCGTGGCGCGCAGCCTGGAAAGCTGGCTGCTCGAGAACCCCATCGACGCCAAGTCGCTGTGCGGCAAGATCGTCGAGGCCGCCCGTGCGCGCGAGGCCGCCCGCAAGGCGCGCGAGATGACGCGTCGCAAGGGCGTGCTGGAAGGCGCCGGCCTGCCGGGCAAGCTGGCCGATTGCCAGGAAAAGGATCCTGCGAAGTCCGAGATCTACATCGTCGAGGGCGACTCCGCCGGCGGCTCGGCCAAGCAGGGCCGCGACCGCAAGTTCCAGGCCATCCTGCCGCTGCGCGGCAAGGTGCTGAACGTCGAGAAGGCGCGTTTCGACAAGCTGATCAGCAGCGAGCAGATCACCACGCTGATCACCGCGCTGGGCACCAGCATCGGTCCCGACTTCAACATCGACAAGCTGCGCTACCACCGCATCATCATCATGACCGACGCGGACGTGGACGGCGCGCACATCCGCACGCTGCTGCTGACGCTGTTCTACCGCCAGATGCCGCAACTGATCGAGCACGGCTACGTCTACATCGCCCAGCCGCCGCTGTACAAGGTCAAGGTCGGCCGCGACGAACGCTACCTGAAGGACGACACCGAAGAGGCCGCCTTCATGCTGGAGCTGTCGCTCAAGGATGCCCGCCTGATCCCGTCGGCCGACGCCCAGCCCATCACCGGCGATGCGTTGAAGGAACTGGCGCGCCAGTACAACCTGGCCGATGCCGTGATCGAGCGCCTGTCTCGTTTCGTCGACCTCGCCACGCTGTCGGCCATCGTGCGCGGCTTCGAGGCGGACCTGTCTTCCGTGGACCAGGCCGAACTGTCGCGCCAGCGCCTGCAGGCCGAGCTGGAAGACCCGTCCATGCCCGGCGTGGTGCAGGTCAAGGTCTCGGTGGACGAGGAAACCCAGCAGTCCAGGCTGGAGATCCATCGCAACCATCACGGCAACATCCGCGTCAGCGTCGTCGACCAGCATTTCGTCGACGGTCCGGACTACAACGTGCTGCGCCACGCCGCTCAGACCTTCCAGGGCCTGATCGGTCCGGGGGCGAAGATCGAGCGCGGCGAAGGCGATAAGCGCAAGGAACTGCCGGTGGCCGACTTCCGCGAAGCCATGCAATGGATGCGCGCCGAAGCCGAGCGCTCGCTGTCCAAGCAGCGCTACAAGGGCCTGGGCGAAATGAACCCCGGACAGCTGTGGGAAACCACCATGGATCCCACCGTGCGCCGCCTGCTGCGGGTGCAGATCGAGGACGCGATTTCGGCGGACGAGATCTTCACGACGCTGATGGGCGACCATGTGGAGCCGCGGCGGGCGTTCATCGAGACGCATGCGCTGATGGCGGGGAATATCGACGTTTGAGGTCGGAGCGGGCCGTTTGAAGGATCTGGGTCATGAGTGAGTCTCCTCCGCGCGCCGAGTTAGTGCTTTACGCCACGGAGGATGGTTCCGCTCGGTTCTTCCTGCGTGCTGAGGGCGGCAGCGTCTGGCTCAGCCAGGCCGAACTGGCCGATCTTTTCCAGACGTCTGTTCCAAACATCAATATTCACATCAGAAACGTCCTGGATGAAGGTGAGTTAGCCGAAGTTCGAACTGTTAAAGATGACTTAATAGTTCAAACCGAGGGTGCGCGACAGGTTCGTCGCATCGTCAAGCTCTACAACCTGGACATGATCCTGGCCATTGGCTACCGCGTGAAGTCACCGCGCGGCACCCAGTTCCGGCAGTGGGCCACCACACACCTCAAGGAATACCTGATCAAGGGCTTCGTCATGGACGACGAGCGCCTGAAAGGTGGGGATCGCTGGGACTATTTCGACGAGTTGTTGCAGCGCATCCGCGACATACGGTCGTCGGAAAAGCGCTTCTATCAAAAGGTACGTGATCTGTTCGCGCTCTCGACGGACTACGCCGACGATGGACAGGCTACCGGCCTTTTTTTCGCCGAGGTACAGAACAAGATGTTCTTTGCCGTGACAGGCCATACGGCTGCTGAGCTGGTCGTACAGCGTGCCGACCCAACTCAGTCCAATATGGCACTTACCTCCTGGAAGGGCGGGCGCGTCCGTAAGGGTGACGTGACGGTGGCCAAAAACTACCTGAATGCCGACGAATTGGATCGGCTCAACCGTATCGTCAGCATGTTCCTGGACTTCGCCGAACTGCGTGCCATACAGCGCAAGGACTTGCGCATGGCTGACTGGCGGACCTACGTGGACAGCTTCATGGCCTTCAACGAGCAGGCTGTGCTGCAAGGGGCTGGCCGCATGAGCCATCAGGCCATGACGACCATCGTGCATGAGCGTTATGAAGTCTTTGATGCCGCGCGGCGTCAAGCCGAAGCGCTCGAGGCCGATCGCCTCGACATGAGTGAATTGGAGCAGGTGGAGAAACAGATCAACAGCCGGCGTCGGACTGGCACGCAGACGTGATGGTTATCTGGATCGGCGGCTCTACTATGAGGGCATGAAAGCGGATTGGATCGCGATCCTGGATAATCTGTCCAGACTCCAAGGGTTTATCCGCCGGGTCGACCCCAATATGCTGAACCATCCCCAGCGAGGCCCCCATGCGCACCCTGATCCTCATCGCCGTCGGACTGGTCCTGGCCATCGCGCTGCTACGCCTGGCCCCCTCGCCGCATCGCACCCGGACCGCGAGTCTCTTCACGCTGGCCTGGCTGGGCGTGTCGGTCTGGAATCTGCGCACCGGGCTGTCCCACGGCTACACCCTGGCCGAGGAACTGCCGATCCACGTGGCGTTGTTCGGCATTCCGGCGTTGGCGGTCTGGGTGTTGTGGTGGCGAGCGCGCCGCGGGTGACGCGCGCCTAGCTTCGACGCCCCTTGCCTGCCTGGTCGTACTTGCGCCAGTAGGCGAACTCTTCCTCGTGGACCTCGAGGTCGATCTCCGACAAGCGTACCTGCAACCGCTCCTGCACGTCCGCGACCGCCTGGTTGTAGATGGCGGGCCCGATCTCTTCGACGAAGAAGGCGAGCAGCCCGCCGGCGGCGACGTTGCCGATGGGCTCTTCCATGTTCTGGTCGAAGTACCGCTGGATCGAGGCGATGGCGGTGGTCCGGACTTGCTTGTCGAGTTCGATGGTCATGTCGGCTTTCTGGCGAGGGGCGCCGGGCCGTTCAATTTATCACCTCCTCCACTCGGTTCACTAACTTCCCGATCTTCTCGATCTCGCATTCGATCACGTCGCCGTCCTTGAGCCACTGGCGCGGATTCATCGCATAGCCCACGCCCGAGGGCGTGCCGGTGGCGATCACGTCGCCCGGTTCCAGCGTCAGCCCTGAGGACAGCGATGCGATGCTGCGCGGGATGGAGAAGATCATCGCGCCGGTGCTGGCGTCCTGGCGCTGTTCGCCGTTGACCTTGAGCGAGATGCGCAGCGCATGGGGATCTCCGATGGCTTCGGGCGAGACGATCCAGGGGCCGAAGGGGCAGCTGCCGTCGATGGCCTTGCCCTTGAACCATTGATCGTGGCGCTTCTGCAGGTCGCGGGCGCTGATGTCGTTGAGGATTGTGTAGCCGAAGATGTGGCCGGGGGCGTCGGCTTCGGCGATGTCGCGGCCGCCCTGGCCGATGACGACGGCGAGTTCGACCTCGTAGTCCAGGCGGCGGGTGACGCGCTGGTCGTAGCGGATGGCGCCCTCGTGCGGGACGATGGCGGTCCAGGGCTTGGTGAAGAACTGCGGATGTTCGGGCACGTCGGTATCGAGATTGCGCGAGGCGTTATCTTCCTGGATGTGCTCCCTATAATTGCGGCCCAGGCAGAAGATGTTCTTGGGCGGGCGCGGGATGGGCGCCAGCAGGCGGTAGCTGCCGGGCTGGATCAGGTGGGCGTCGGCGACGGCGGCGATGTCGCGGCACCAGGCCCAGGTGGCGGCGCCGCCGGCGGCCAGGTCGATCATGGTCAGGCGGCCGGTCTCGGGCCACGGGAAGGGCAGCGTGGCGGGCGGGGCGGCCTGGGCGAAGGCCTGGAGGTCGCAGATGCGGCCGTCGTCCAGGAAGAGTGCGGGCAGTTGGCGGCCGCCGAGTTCAAGGGTGGCGAGTTTCATGGTTCGTTCCTGGCTGAAAGAAAGCGGGTAGGCGCAACGGTGGAGGCAAGAGCATGGCGCCCAAGGTCAAGTCGGCCCAACGGGCCATAGAGATTCTGGAGTTCTTCGCGCGGCGCAAGGCGCCCGCGACGCTGAGCGAGATCGCCGCGGCGCTCGACTATCCGGCCTCGAGCACGCTGGCCCTGCTGCGTACGCTGAGCGAGATGGGCTATCTCGACCATTCGTCCAGCGAGCGGACCTTCGTGCCGACGGTGAAGGCGGCGCTGCTGGGCATCTGGGTCAACGATGCGCTGATGGCCGACGGCACGATCGCCCGCCTGATGTACCAGATGCGCGAGGAAACCGGCGGTACGCCCACGCTGGGGATACAGAGCGGCCATCACGTGCAGTACATCCACGTGGTGCGCGGACCGGACGCCCTGCACCGGCGCGACGTGGCGCCGGGCACGCTGCGGCCGCTGCTGCGGTCGGCCATGGGCACCGTGCTGCTGTCGCTCAAGCCGCCTTCCGAACTGTGGGCGCTGGTCAACCAGATCAACGCGCACGAATTGCCGGAGCACCGGGTGTCGATGGCGGAACTGGGCAAGCGTATCCAGCAGTACCGCGAAAGCGGCTATGCCTACAGCGAAGGCGTGTCGACGCCGGGGGCCGGCATCATCACGCTGCTGCTGGCCGCGCCGGCCCACCAGCCGCCGATGGCCCTGGGCATCGGCGCGAGCCTCGTGGCGCTGCGCGCCAAGAAGCTCGATTTCCTGAAGGCGCTGCAGCGGGTGGTGGAGCTTCATCGCAAGCATATGGAGGCCTTGCCGGACAAGTTCGGGCACTGAGCGGGGCGCGCGTGCCGCACCGGTCCGGCCGGTTTCACTGCGCGACCAGCCCGGCCTTGTCGGCAACCGTGCGCAGTGTCGCGATTTCGTTCACGTTGAAGGCGCGCATCTGTTCGGGGTCGCGCTTGAGCAGTTCGGATCCGCCCTTTTCGGCGAACTCCTGGACCGGCTTGGAGTCGAGCACCTCCTTCATGGTGTCGGCCAGGCGCCGGGTGATGGCGTCGCTGACTTCCGCGCGCGCCATCAACGCCGACCAGCCATAGATGGTGTAGTCGGGATAGCCGCTTTCACGGATGGTGGGCACGTCCGGAAACTCGACGTGGCGCTTTTCCCCGGTGACCGCGAGGATGCGCAGCTTGGCGGCCTTGGCCGAGGGCGCCAGCGAGGCGACGCCGTCCATCGCCACGTCGATCTGTCCGCCGATCAGGTCGGTGTTCATCTGGCTGGTCGACTTGTACGAGATGGGCGTGAAGCGGATGCCGGCGATGCTGGAGAACCACTCGGTGGCCAGGCGGTAGCCCCAGGCGAAATTGCCGAAGTTCAATTTCTCGGGTTGTGCCTTGGCCGCGGCGACGAGGTCGGCCAGCGTCTTGTACGGCGAGTTGGCCGGCACGGCGATGCCCAGCATGCTGCGGGTGACGCCCGAGATGGGCTTGAAGTCCTTGAGCGGATCGTAGGGCAGGTCCTTGACGAGAATGGGGTTGACCGACAGGTTGGTCCAACTGCCCAGCACCAGGGTGTAGCCGTCGGCCGGCGCGTTCTTGGCCGCCATGATGCCGATGCGGCCGTCGGCGCCGGGCATGTTGTCCACGGTCACCGCCTGGCCGAGCCGGGTGGCGAGCTGCTGCGCGACGATGCGGCCGGAGTTGTCGCTGGTGCTGCCGGGCGCGAAGGGCACGATGAGCCGGATCGGCTGGGTGGGATAGGCGGCGTCGCGCGCCTGCGCGGCCGAGGCCGAGAGGGCCAGTGCGCACAGGGCGCCGGCAAGATGCATGATCTTCATGGGTTGTCTCCTTGGGATATTGTCGTACTCAGGTGCGGACCACGGGGGGGTATCAGGATTTCGCCCGGGCATCCTCGCGGTGCAGGAAGGCGGCGATTTGTTCGGGCGTGCGGCCCAGGCCGGCCAGGATCTCCGCCGTGTGCTGGCCCAGCGCCGGCGGTGGCGCGTCCATGCCCGGGCCGTCGTGCTCGTAGCAGAAGCCGGCGTTCAGCACGCGCAGCGCCTGGGCGCCGGCCGGGATGGACAGCAGTAATTGCCGGTCGTCCAGGTGCGGCTGCGCCAGCGCCTCGGGCAGCTCGCGCACTTCGCCGGCCGGCACGCCGGCCGTATTGAGCAGGGCCGCCCACTCGGCGGCGCCCCGGCCGGCCAGCGCCAGGCGGACTTCATGCTGTAAGGCCTCGCCATGGGCGACCCGCGTGCCGCGGTCCTGGAAGCGCGGATCGGCGATCAGGTCTTCGCGTCCGATCACGCGGCACAGCCGCTCGAACTGGTCCTGGCGGACCGCGCCCAGCGTCAGGTGTCCGGCGGCGGTGGGGAAGGTGTCGGCGGTGGGCGACATGCTGTAGCCTCGGTTGCCCTGCTTGGCGGGACGCTTGCCGGTCAGCAGGTGCGGGCCGGCCATCGAGATCATCAGCACCAGCGCGGCGTCGTACATGGCCACGTCCACCTGCTGAGCCTGGCCGTCGCGGCCGCGTTGCAGCAGCGCCGAGACGATGGCGAAAGCGGCCAGCAGGCCCGAATAGGTGTCGACCGCCGGATAGCCGATGCGGATGGGCGGGGTGCCCGGTTCGCCGCTCAGGCTCATCATGCCCGAGGTGCTCTGGATGATCTGGTCGATCGCGGGTTGGTGGCGGACCTCGCCGCGCTGGCCGTAGCCCGAGATCGAGCAGAAGACGATGCGCGGGTTGAGGGCCTTGCAGGCCTCGTAGCCCAGGCCCAGGCGGTCCATGACGCCGGGCCGGAAGTTCTCGGTCACCACGTCGGCGCCGGCGATCAGCTCGCGCGCGACCGCCACGTCGGCGTCGCGCTTGAGATCGAGCACGATGGACTTCTTGCCCGAGTTGACCGACGCGAACGACGGGCCCATGCCGTCGGCATACTGGATGCCGCCGTAGTTGCGCATGGTGTCGCCGGCGGCCGACTCGATCTTGATGACCTCGGCGCCGAGCAGGCGCAGGAAGTTGGTGGCGATGGGGCCCGACAGCACGTGCGTGAAGTCGACGACCCGGCAGCCTTGCAGGGGTTGGGGCACGGTCGGGTTCTCCTACTCGGCGACGCGGGGGAACTGGCCGGTGAAGACCGGTTTGCGGCGTTCGTTGAAGGCGCGCTTGGCCTCGCGGCCGTCGGGCGTCAGGCCCAGGTAGCGCTGCATCGGCGCGCCGGCCTCCATGTGGTTGCTGAAGCCGGCCATGTCCAGCAGCAGGTTGGTCGCGCTCTTGGTATAGCGGATGGCCAGCGGCGGCAGGTCGGCCAGCGCGGCCGCCAGTTCGTCCACGGTGGCATCGAAGTCCGCCGCCGGTACGCAGCGGTTGATCAGGCCCCACTCCAGGGCCTGCGGCGCGGGCAGGCGTCCGCCCAGCAGCGACAGCTCCAGCGAGCGCGCGCGTCCGATGGTGAACAGGAAGGCGCCGCCGCTATGGTTGCCGGCCTGGATCTCGCGCATCTGGAGGAAGGCGGTGTCGACGGCGACCACCAGGTCGCAGGACGTGGCCAGGTAGACGCCGCCGCCGATGGCCGGGCCGTTCACCGCCGCGACCACGGGCTTGGCGTTGCGCTGGATGCGCTGCCGGGCGGCGACGTTCCAGCGGCCGTAGGCATCGATGGCCTGGGGATCCGCCTGGGCGGTGAAGCGCAGGTCCTGGCCGGCGCTGAAGATGTTGCCGGCGCCGGTCAGGATGGCACAGCGGCAGGCCGGGTCGGCCTCGACCTCGTCGAAGGCGGCGACCAGTTCCTGGAAGGTCTGGAGATCGTGGGCGTTCTTGGCGTCGGGGCGATCGATGACGACCCGCCAGATGGGGCCTTGTCGGTCGATCCTGATGTGCTGGGGCATGGTGTCTCCTGTCGTGGCCGCGTGCATCGGGTGCGGCGGATTATCTCGACGGAAGACACCGGGCAGACGTCGCTTTCACCAGTGTGAAAGCGTTTTCACATATGTGAAAAACAAGAGAGTGTAGCGGCGGCCTTCAAGCGGCAAGCTCCTGGTGCAAGGTGGCCGCGACGCGTTCGAGGAAGGGGCGCGTGTTCAGCCAGGGCTGGTCGGGGTGGACCAGGGTGGCCAGGTCCCGGGTCATGAAGCCCGCCTCCACGGTCGCGGTGCAGGATCGCTCCAGCGCGGCGGCGAAGGCGGCGAGATCGGGCGTGCCATCCAGTTCCGCGCGCTGCCGCAGCCCGCGCGCCCAGGCGAAGATCGAAGCGATGGGATTGGTCGAGGTTTCCCGTCCGGCCTGGTGCTCGCGGTAGTGGCGCGTGACCGTGCCGTGGGCGGCCTCCGCTTCGAAGGCGCGGCCGTCGGGCGTGATCAGCACCGATGCCATCAGACCGAGGGACCCGTAGCCCTGGGCGACGGCGTCCGATTGCACGTCGCCGTCATAGTTCTTGCACGCCCAGATGTAGCCACCCCGCCAGCGGAGCGCGCTGGCCACCATGTCGTCGATCAATCGATGTTCGTAGGAGAGGCCGGCCGCGCGATAGTCCGATGCGAACTCGCGTTCGAAGATTTCCTGGAACAGCGCGGAGAAGCGTCCATCGTAGGTCTTGATGATGGTGTGCTTGGTCGACAGGTAGACGGGGTAGCGCCGCTGGAGTCCGTAGCGGAACACGGCGCGCGCGAAGCCGGCGATCGAGGCGTCGAGGTTGTGCATGGCCATGGCGATGCCCGGCCCGTCGGTGCGGCAGACCTCGCGTTCCAGCGCGGGTCCGCCGTCGTCGGGCGTGAAGCGCATGCTGAGCGTGCCGGGCCCCGGCAGTTCGAGCTGGCTGGCGCTGGAGTGATCGCCGTAGGCGTGGCGGGCGATGACGATGGGTTGGTCCCAGTGCGGCACGAGACGGGGAATGTTGGCGCAGCAGATGGGTTCGCGGAACACCGTGCCGTTCAGGATGTTGCGCAGCGTGGCGTTGGGGCTGGGCAGCATGGCGGGCGAGCCGAATTCGCGCATGCGCGCCGCGTCGTGCGTGATCGTCGCGCACTTGACGGCCACGCCGTGGCGCAGCGTGGCGTGCGCGGCGTCCATCGTCACCTGGTCGCGCGTCGCGTCGCGATTGCGCAGGCCCAGGTCGAAGTACTGCAGTTCGCCGTCCACGTGGGGCTGGATGAGCGTTTCCTTGATCCAGGCCCACATGACGCGGGTCATTTCATCGCCATCGATCTCGACGATGGGATGGCGAAAGGTGATCTTGCGCATGGGGTCTCGCTCAGCGGTCGTGGCGCGGAAAGCCCCCGGGCTCGGCTTCCAGCCAGCGCAGCATCGCATGCCATTCCAGTTCGCCGTAGGGCCGGCGCGTGCCGGGCTGGTAAAGATGCGCGGAGCGCGCCAGGACTTCTTCGGAGGGAATGCGGATCTGCCCGATGCCGCCCGCCATGGCATCGACCTGGGCACGGCATGCCATCTCGAGCTGGTACATGAGATTGAACGCCTGCGCGATCGACGGCGCGCAGACCAGCAGGCCGTGGTTGCGCAGGATCATGGCGTTGTGCGGACCGAGATCGGCGATCAGGCGAGCCTGTTCCTCCAGGTCGACGGCGGGACCCTCGAACGCGTGTTCGGCGAGGTGCCCGTGGAAGCGCGACGCGGTCTGGGTGATCGGCAGCAGGCCGCAGTCCATGGCGGACACCGCCATGCCCGCGCGCGTATGGGTATGGATGATGCAGTGCACGTCGGGCCGAGCCCGATGGATGCAGCCGTGGATCACGTAGCCGGACCGGTTGATGCCGTAGGCGGTGGCCGGACTGCGGTGGACGTGGCCGCCGTAGTCGATCTCCACGAGGTTGGACGCGGTGATCTCCTTGTACAGCAGCCCGTAGAGATTGATCAGCAGGCGCTCGTGCCTGCCCGGGATCTGCGCGGTGATGTGGTTGTAGATCATGTCCGTCATGCCGTACCGGTCCATCAACCGGTAGCACGCGGCCAGGTCCGTGCGGGTGCGCCATTCGGCGGCGTCGACCGTGTCCTTGAGCGACGGGAAATCGGTGGAGTAGTCTGGGTTCACGCAATGCTCCTGCTTCCGCCGCACCGACGGATGATGTAGTCTGCCGCGACGCGTCCACGGCAGCCGGCCGGAGCATCTTAAGACGGCCTTCCCGCATGCCGCCATCCAAAATACTTCATCCAGTTTTTAGAAAAACTAATGCTGGAGCGTGGCCATGAACCCTCAGCTTCCTCCCTTGAATCCGCTGCGTGTGTTCGAGAGCGCGGCGCGCCACCTGAGCTTCACCGAGGCGGCCGCCGAGCTGCACATCACGCCGGGCGCGGTCAGCCATCAGATCAAGGCGCTGGAGACCTGGCTGGGTTTCGCCCTGTTCGACCGCAGCGAGCGGCCGCCCAGGCTGACGCGCGGCGGCGAGGTCTATGCGAAGGGGCTCAGCGTCGCGTTCGGGCAGATCGTGCGCGCCACGCAGGAGCTGGTGGCGTCGGGCTCGGCGCAGGTCTTGACGGTAAGAGGGCATACGACTTTTTTCCTGCGCTGGCTGATTCCGCTGCTGCCCGCCTTCCAGCATGCCCATCCGGCGATCAAGATCCGTCTGGCCGCCAGCGTGGACGCGGTCGATTTCCGCCGCGACACCGTGGACGTCGGCATCCTGTACGGCGATGGGCCGTGGGAGGGGCTGCGCGGAGATCTGTTGTTCAGCGACGCGCTGACGCCCGTCATGGCGCCGGAGCTGGCGGCCACCCTGCCCGCCGAAGCCGGTACCGCGGCTTTGTTGAAGCTGCCGCTGCTGCATTCGAACCGGCGGCCGCAGCACTGGCCAGACTGGATCGCCGCGGCGGGCGCGGCAAGAAAAGTCTCGGCCGGCGATGTCTACTACGAGGACCTGAGCGTGATCTACCAATGCGCCATACAAGGGCTGGGCGTCGCGCTGGGCCAGCTTCGCTACGTGGCCAGGGATCTCGAACAAGGCATCCTGGTGGCGGCGCATCCCTTCGTGCTGCGGCGCCCGCGCGGCTATCACCTGGTCTGTCCGCAGGCTCGTGCCGACGATCCGAAGATCCGCGCGTTCCGCGAATGGCTCGTGGCCTGCGGCGCCACCCAGTCGTTAGAAAAGTTCAAGGCCGAGTGAGAAATACTGGTTTGTGCGCGGCGGCAGGGCCCTTCTACGATCAGCGGCAATTCGACGGTCTCCCAAGCAGGGACCGCCGGCGTCCAAGGAGACCTCATGCCGCATTTCGCCAGGATCACGTCTGCTTTCCTGCCGTCCCGCCATCGGTTGCGCCAGCGTGCCTGCCGCCTGCTGGCCGCCTCGATCATGGGCTGTGCCTGTGCCGCCGCGGTCGCGGCGTCCTATCCGGACCGTCCCATACGCATGATGATCCCGTTTCCTCCGGGCGGGCCGAATGACGTGCTGGGCCGCCTGCTGGCAACCGAGGTAGGCAAGGACCTGGGCCAGCCCATCGTCATCGAGAACAAGGGCGGTGCGGGCGGGACCATAGGCGCGGACATGGTGGCCAAGGCCGCGCCGGACGGCTACACGCTATTGCTGGGCGGCACCGCGTCGCTGGGGATCGCGCCCAGCCTGTATTCCAGGCTGCCCTACGATGCGGTGGCGGATTTCGCGCCGGTCGGCATGGTCGCTACCTCGCCGTCGCTGTTGGTCGTGGGCGCGCGCCAGCCGTTCCGCAACGTCGGGGAATTGATCGCCCGGGCCAAGGCCGCGCCGGGCAAGCTCAATTTTGCTTCCGCGGGCGTGGGCACGCCGACCCATCTTGCCGCGGAGCTGTTCAAGACGATGGCGGCGGTCGACATCGTGCACGTGCCCTACAAGGGTGGGGGGCCCGCGTTGAACGACCTGCTGGCGGGACAGGTGGAGATGTATTTCTCGGGCATCGTGGCGGCGGTGCCGCTGGTGAACCAGGGATCGCTGCGGGCGCTCGCCATTACCAGCGACCAGCGCAGCGAGCTGATGCCCGATGTGCCGACGATGTCCGAAGCGGGGCTGCCCGGGTACGAGATCCAGAACTGGTTCGCGATCTTCGCCCCGGCGGGCACGCCCCAGCCCGTGGTCGATCGCCTGAACAAGAGTCTGGCCCGGTTCCTGGCGCTGCCCGCGGTGCGGAGCAAGATGCGCGAACTGAACGTGGATCCGCGCAGCTCCACGCCGCAGGAGCTGGCCGCCTACCAGGGCAAGGAACTGCGGAAGTGGTCGGCGCTGGTCAAGCAGGCGGGGATTACGCCCGAATAGCGAGGCCCATGCGCCGACTGTCTCGGGGCCGGCCTATTGCGGTTCGATGCCCGCTGCCTGGATCACCGGCTTCCACTTGGCCGTCTCGGCCTTGATGCGGGCGGCGAACACGTCGGGCATTTCACCCAGCGGCGTGATGCCGGCATTCTCGAGCTGCGCGCGGAAGGTCGGTTCGTTGATCATCTTGCGGCCTTCCTCGGCCAGCTTGGCGACCACGTCCGCGGGCATGCCGGCGGGACCCATCAGTCCGTTCCAGGTGTCGACCTCGTGGCCCGGATAGGTTTCCGCGATGGTGGGTACCGACGGCAGCTGCGGCAGGCGCTTGTCGCTGGAGACCGCCAGCAGCGTGAGCTTCTCGGGCATCTTGGCGTAGGACATGACTTCCGAGACGCTGGCGCTGTACATGTCGATCTGCCCGGCCAGCACGTCGGCCAGGGCCGGCGCGCCGCCACGGTAGGGAACGGTGGTGGCCGTCACGCCGACGCGGCTCAGGAACAGCAGCGCCGACAGGTGGGTCAGCGTGCCGTTGCCGCCGTGGCCCACGTTCAGCTTGCCGGGGTTGGCCTTGGCATAGTTGACGAGGTCGGTCACGGTGCGGAAGTTGCGCTGGGGATTGACCGCCAGCACGAAGGGGTTGCCGCCCACGTTGATGATGGGGGCGAGGTCGCGGATCGGGTCGTAGCGGATCTTGTTGGTCATGGGCGCCGTGACGATCTGCGTCATGGTCGCCATGAACAGCGTGTAGCCGTCGGGCTGGGCGCGCGCGACCTGCTCGGCGGCGATGGTGCCGGCGGCGCCGCCCTTGTTGTCCACGATGAAGGGCTTGCCGAAGACCTTGCCCATGCGCTCGGCCATCATGCGGGCCATCATGTCGGTGTTGCCGCCCGGAGCGAACGGCACCACGATGGTGACCGGCCGGCTGGGCCAGGCGTCGGCGGCCAGGGCGGCGGCGGGTCCCGCGGCGATCGAGGCCGCCGCGAGGCCCAGGGGAATGCGGCGCAGCCATTGCTGGAGGGGTTTCATGGTGTTGTCTCCTTCATCGGTTGTCATTGTTTTTTTCCAGCGTCCTTCTTGCCGTCCTTGGCGGCCAGCACCGCGGCGGGCGGCTGGACGACGAAGTGGGCGAGGCGGTGCCGGTCGAACGATTCCAGGTTGCGTTCCCAGGTTTGCGGCTGGTGGTCGGCGTCGACCGGGATCTGGTCCATGTCGGTGTAGATCTCGACGTTGTTGCCGTCCGGGTCTTTGAACACCAGGAACCAGTTCGCGCCGGGGCCGTGCTGGCCGATGCCGCGTTCGATGGTCACGCCCAGACGGCGGGCCACGTCCACGGCACGGCGCATTTCCTCGACCGATTCCACGTAGTACGAAAAGTGCTCGAGGCCGGGCCGCGTATAGCGCGGCAGCTCGTCGCGGTCGGGAGAGTCGTCGGGGATGCGCGACAGGGCCAGATCGTGATGGTCTTCGCCCGCTCGCAGGAAGACCATCTGGTCGCCGATGCGGTCGGACACGCGCAGGCCCATGACCTCGGTATAGAAACGCGTGGAGGCTTCCAGGTCGCGCACCATCAGGACCAGATGGCCGAGCTTGCGCGTACGGATGGGAGCGACCGGTTGCTGGTCGGTGGATGTCACGTTTGCCTCCTTGCCTATCGGCTTTCCTGCACGACGGTGTTCTCGATCGTGCCGATGTTCTCGATGTGGGCCACCATCTTGTCCCCCGCTTTCAGATATGTGCCGCGTCCCATGCCCACGCCGTCGGGCGTGCCGGTGGCGATGAAGTCGCCGGGATGCAGGGTCAGGATGCGCGACAGGTAGGCGATCTGCTCGGCCACCGAGAAGATCATTTCCGACGTGCTGCCGTCCTGCATGGTCTCGCCGTTGACCGCCAGCGACATGCGTAGCTGCTGGGGGTTGCCGATGCAGCCCGCCGGCACCAGCCACGGGCCCATGGGACCGAAGGTATCGAAGCTCTTGCCGCGGAACCAGTCGTGGGTGAAGGGATAGTCGGTGCGGCGATTGAGGTCGCGCGCGCTGATGTCGTTGAAGACGGTATAGGCGGCAATGGCCGACAGCGCGTCGTCGGCCGACACGTGGCGGCAGGTCTTGCCGATGACCACGCCCAGTTCCACTTCCCAGTCGAGCCGGCTGGTTTCGGGCGGCATCTGAACGTTTTCGCCGGTGGCGACCACGCTGGTCTCGGCCTTCATGAAGATGTAGGGCTGGCTTTCGCTGCGCGCCGCCAGCTTGGTGCCCATCTCGTCGGCGTGTTCGTAGAAATTGGAAGCCGTCGCGAAGATGCGGCGGGGCTGGTAGGGGACCGCATAGGTGGCCCCTTCCACCGCGGCGAGCCGGCCGCTTGCGGCGAGTTGGGCGGCGCGATCGGCCATCGTGGCGATCAGCGGGCCGCTGACGGCCCAATCCGCGATCAGCGCGCCGATGCCCCCCGCCACGCGGGCCGGGTCCACGTCGCAGGCCTTCGCCAATTGCGCCAGGTCGTACAGGGTGTCATTGACCACCAGGCCAGGATGCTTGCTGCCGTTGCGCTGATAAGTCGCCAGACCGTGCCAGTTCACGGGATCTCCTCGTTGCTGTCTATGTTGGGTCCAGGGAAGGGAACGGGTGTGATCGCCAATTTCCATCCCCTGTTTGGAATACTTTAAGTTCGTCATGTATACACGTCAATAGGCTCGCGATAATTTTTTTGCAATGTGTGTCCCAGGAAATAGACTGAAAAACCCCAATCAAGGAGATTCGGGCGGAGTTTGCCCTGTATGCAGAATCTTCTGCGTGTGTTCAATGACGAAGGGCGAGCATATCTACATGCCTCTCATGTTCATGGACCTAGGGGGGCCGCGTATAATCCGCGGGCATTCGATGGCTGATATAGAAGGATGCTTTCGTGACCACCATTGCCGCCCGGATCAGCCAGTCGCTGGCTGACGAGATCATTGCGGGTACCCTGGCCCCGGGCGAGAAGCTCGAGGAGCCCTCGCTGGCGGAGCGCTTCCAGGTCTCGCGCACGCCTATCCGCGAGGCGCTGCGCCTGCTCAACGCCCGTGGCCTGATCGAGCTGGTGCCGCGCCGCGGCGGCGTGGTGGCCAACGTCAGTGCCGAACAGCTTGCCGACATGCTCGAGGCGCTGTGCGAGCTGGAGTCGCTGTGCTGCCGCATTGCCACCCAGCGCATGAGCGCGATGCAGCGCCGCCAGCTCGAACTGCTGCACGAGGAAACCCAGCAGGTGTCCGAGCGCGGCGATGCCGACGCCTATCTCAAGCTCAACGCGCGCTTCCACCAGCTCATCTGCCAGGGCACGCAGAACCACACCCTGGTGGCGCAGGTGGAAAACCTGCGCGACCGGCTGGCGCCGGTCCGCGCCGCGCAAAGCGGCGTCGAGCGCCGCTTCGAGACATCCCACCGCGAACACGAGAAAATCGTGGAAGCGGTGCTGGCCGGGCAGCCCGAGCAGGCCTACCTGGCCATGCGCAGCCACACCACCCGGCTGACGCTCCACGTGATGGAGCAGATCGAGGAGCAGCGCGCCGGGGTTCACGGCTGACCGCCCTCCCCGGACGGGGCGGGCGCCTCAGGCCAGGGCGGTGGGCAACGGCGCCTCGTCTCCCAGCCGTATCTGTTCGCGGCAAAGCCGTTCGAGCAGGCGCGCCTTCACGTCCTGATGCGGCGCGGACGTCCAGAGATTGGCCGTTTCCGCCGGATCCTCGTCCAGGTCGTAGAGTTCGCCGATCTCGTCGATGTCCGACACGGACAGGCGATAGCGCGGGTCCACCAGGCTCCTCACCCTGAACGAGCGGCCCTGGTCGAACTTGTGCATGACCTGCTCGCTCTCGACCACCATGGCTCGCCCGGCGGGCCTCGATGAGGCCAGCAGATCGATGCCCTGCATGCCGTTGTAGGGATTGATGCCGGCGCGGCCCAGCACGGTGCGGCCGATATCCACGGTGCCGGCCATGTCCCGGTCGACGGCGTGCGGCGGCCTGTCGGCGGCGGGATCGCGCCAGATGAAAGGCACCCGGATCAGGCCCTGGTAATGCAGGGGACCCTTGAGCATCAGGCCGTGATCGCCCATCCAGTCGCCATGGTCGCTGGTGAAGAGGACGACCGTGTTCCGGTCCTGGCCGCTTTCCCGCAGCGCGGCCATGACGCGGCCGACCGCATCGTCGATCATCGAGATCATGCCGTAGGTCAGCGCGATGATCTCCCGCGCTTCGCGTTCGGTGACGCCGAACGGTATGTAGCCTTCGCGGCTGTACCGGCCCTGGGCGGTGTCGCGATGCACCGACGAGACCAGCGGAGTCGAGCCGCGGTTCCAGAAGGAGGCGGGCAGCGCGATGCTGTCCGGATCGTACATGTCCCAGTATTTCCCGGGCGGCGTATAGGGATGGTGCGGATCGGGGAAGGAGCAGGCCAGGAAGAAGGGCTCGTCGCCGCTGCCCCGATCCTGGCCGGACAGGAAGCCGGTGGCTTCGTCCGCGATGTACGAGGTCGGATAGAGCGATTCCGGTACGCGCGTGCGCCATGCCTGCGGCGCGCCGTAGCGGCTGTCGGGAATGGCGTGCTCCCTGCCGCGCAAGCGGTCCGAACCCGGATGGCGGGCTTCCAGCCAGCGCGCGTAGTCGGCGCCGACCTGGTCGCCGTGGAAAGTGCACAGGCGCACGTGGTCGAAGCCATAGAAGGGCAGGGAGACCGTGTGCTCCGGGTTTTCTTCCCAATAAGGGGTCCATTCGTTGTCGTAGGCGGCCCCGGCCCGGGCGCGGGTGCCGGCATCGCGCAGGGCGGCCGGGGGATCGAGATCGCCCTGTCCGGCCGTCCAGCGTTTGCGGCCCGGCCCGTCGTGGCCCATGTTCTGCAGGTGGGACTTGCCGATCAGCGTGGTGCGGTAGCCGCCGGCACGCAGCAGGTCGACGAAGGTCGTCGCATCGCGCGACAGCGCGATGCCGTTGTGCCGGACGCCATGCAGGGACGGCATGCGGCCCGTCATCAAGGTGGCCCGGTTGGCCATGCAGACAGGACTGGCCACGTAGAAGCGGTCGAAGCGCGTTCCCCGCGCGGCCAGCGCATCGATGTGCGGCGTCCTGACCACCGGGTTGCCATAGCAGCCCAGGTGGTCGGCGCGATGCTGGTCGGTGATGAACACCAGGAAGTTGGGGCGCGGCGTCATTGGCCCTCCTCCAGGCCTTCGCTGCGGATCAGGGTCCGCCACTTTCCGGCCTCGGCCCGCAGCTCGGCCAGCAGCGGCGCGCCTGTCCTGCCCGATGGCACCATGCCTTGCGCCGCGTAGCGCGAACGGCTTTCCTCCGAGCGGAGCACGTCGCCGAAGACCCGTTCGATGCGCTCGGCGACGTCGCGCGGCAAGCCCTTGGGCGCGGCGAGCAGCAGCCAGTTGTTGGCGAGCACGTCGGGTAGGCCGGCCTCCTTGACGGTCGGCACGTCCGGCAGGACGGCCAGCCGTTCGGGCGCCGAGACGGCCAGGGGAACGACCTGGCCGCTCTGGACCTGTCCCGCGAGCAGGCCGGCGGCGCCCATGAACAACTGGACCTCGTTGGCCATCAGCGCCTGCACAGCGGGCTGCGCGCCGCGATAGGCGATGTGCGTGATGGGCAGGCCGGTGGCTTTCGCCAGCAGGATGCTGGACAGATGCGGCGTGGTGCCGACGCCGGGCGACCCGAAGTTCAGTACCCGTCCGGTCCTGGCCGCGCCGGCGCGCAGGGCCTCCCAGTTCTTCGCGTCCTGCTGCCGGTTGGTGAACAGCACCGCGGGAATCTCCGCCACCTTGATCAGGGGCTGGAGTTCGCGCAGGGGATCGAAGGTCTCGCCCTTCTTCAGGAAGGGGTCGATGACGATGTTGTTGGTGGCGGCCACGACCAGCGTGTAGCCGTCCGGCTTGGCCGCCGCGGCGCTTTGTACGCCTATCGCGCCGCCGGCCCCCGACTTGTACTCCACGACCAGGGGCTTGCCGAAGGCCGCTTCGAGTTGCGGCTGGATGAGGCGCACGGTCAGGTCGACCGGCCCGCCGGGGGTGTATGGAATAATGATGCGCATGGGTTTGTCCGGGAACGCCTGGGCGCCGGGTGGTGCCAACGCCAGCCACGGGCCCAGCAGCAGGCAGGCCAGCACCGGGCCCTTGGCCCCGCGGCGCGGGCGTCTTGCCAAAGTAGATAGCATTCGATTCGTCTCCGATTCCGATCCGGCGGCAAGATGCCGCCCCGGTCACAAGTTTGTGAAGCGGGCCCTTCGAATGCAATGCATGCCCGCTTCTCTCCATAAGCAATTCTTATGAACACACGGCATCTCGATTTCCTCCGACTGGTGGTGGAAAAAGGCGGGTTGTCGGCCGCCGCGCGCGAGGCGGGCGTGACGCAGCCGGCCATCAGCCAGGCGCTCCAGGCCCTGGAACGGGAGCTGGGCATGCCCTTGATGACGCGTGTCGGCGGCCGCGCGCTGCCGACGCCGGCGGCGCATACCCTGGCGGCGCAATCGAGCCGGTTCGACATCACCATTCGCCATCTTCGGGAGACGCAGGAGCCGCCGCTGCCCGCGCGTGGCGTCAGGCTGGGCATCTCGGCCGGCGCGGCCCTTGCCTATGCTCCTTGCCTGGTATCCGGCTGGGCCGGACAGGGCGAAGTGGCGCCCCTGCGCATTTTCAACGGATCGTCGCAGGAATTGTTGCTGTCCCTGGAGGCGGGCGACCTGGACCTGGCGATATGCCCGCGGCCCCGCAGCGCGGCGTATCCGCATCTGCTCGAAGTGCCCCTGTTCCGGAACGAGCCGGCCATTTTCTCGCGCAAGGGCCATCCGCTGGCCCGGGCCGGGTCGCTGGTGGAACTGCGCGACGTGGGCTGGGTGGTGGTGGGCAAGGACCGCTCGCCCGGCGGCATGGCCGAGGAAGCATTCCGGGTCCGCAAGCTGGCTGGGCCCCGCATCGTCGCGCAGTGCCCGGATTACCTGACCCTGATGACGGTCGTTTCGCAAGGCGACCTGATGGGCATCATTCCCATGCAGAAGATCGCTGACAGTTTCGGCGGCGCGCCGCTGCAGCGCCTGGTGATCGTCGAAGGATTGCCGCAGTACGACGTCTGCCTGTATCGCTATCCCGGGCCCGTCGAGGATCCCGTCCGGCGGCTCGAGGCGGCGATCCGCGAACTGGCCGAGGCCGGGTGAGACGCGCCGCCCGTTTCGTGTACTCTTTCCCCTGGCCTGACATCGTTCCCGAGCCCACCATGCAACCGACCGAAGCCCTCCGCGCCGCCTTCACGCCCAAGCGGGTCCTGCGCGCCTCCATCAACGTCGGCAATCCCATACTTGCCAGCCGCGACGACCGGCGCGGCGCGCGCGGGGTGTCGGTCGATCTGGCGGGGGAACTGGCCAGGCGGCTGGGCGTGGAGCTGGAACTGGTGGTCTTCCCGTCGGCCGGCGAGTCGGTCGAGGCGGTGGCCGCCGAACAGGCCGACATCGGCTTCTTCGCCATCGATCCCAAGCGCGGCGAGCACATCTCGTTCACCGATGCCTACGTGGTGATCGAGGGGGCCTACCTGGTGCGCGACGGCTCGCCCCTCGCCGCCCATGCCGACGTGGACCGGCCGGGCGTGCGGGTCACGGTCGGCAAGGGCAGCGCCTACGATCTCTACCTGAGCCGCAGCCTGCAGCAGGCGGACATCGAGCGGGCGGCCACTTCGCCGGCCGTGGTCGACGTGTTCCTGGAAAGCGGGGCCGACGTGGCGGCGGGCGTGCGCCAGCAGCTCGAGGCCGATGCTGCGCGGCTGGGTGGCGTGCATCTGTTGCCCGGCCATTTCATGCTGATCCGGCAGGCCATGGGTGTGCCCAAGTCGCGCGGCGAGGCGGCCGCCGATTACCTGCACGCTTTCGTCGAGGAAATGAAGGCGTCGGGGTTCGTCCAGGAGGCGCTGGCGCGCCATGGGATCACCGGCGCGGCGGTGCCCCGCGCCGAAGGCTGAGCGCGGCGCCGCCTAGTCCATCTGCACATGCAGCCTGGAGAACACGTCCGACCAGAACCGTTGTTCCTGGTCGGTGTAGGCCTTGATCTGCGCGAGGTCCATGTCCACCGGTTCGGCCCCCATTTCCCGTAGCCGTTCGGTGGTCTTGGGCTGGGCGATGGCTTTTCTGATCGCCACGTTCAGTTTCTCCAGGATGGGCCTGGGCGTGCCGGCGGGTGCGAAGATCGCCGCCCACGAGTACAGACCGAAGCCGATGCCCGATTCGCGCAAGGTGGGCAGGCCGGGCATCAGGTCCGTGCGTTCCGGGCTGGTGACCGCCAGCGCCCGGACCAGTCCCTGGTCGATGAAGGGCTTGGCCGAGGCCAGCACCGCGAACATCATCTGCACCTGTCCACCCACCAGATCGTTCAAGGCCGGCGCTTCCCCGCGGTAGGGAACGTGGACGATGTCCACGCCGGCGGCGCTCTTGAAGATCTCCCCGTTCAGGTGCAGGCTGGATCCGCGTCCGCCGGAGGCGAAGTTCAGCTTGCCCGGGTGCGCCTTGGCGTATTGCACCAGTTCCTGGGCCGTGCGTATCGGCAGGGACTTGTTGACGATCAGCACGCCCGGGTTGCGGGCGATCATGGCGACGGGAACCAGGTCCTTGAAGAAGTCGTAGCTCTGGTTGCGGTAAAGGAAGGAGTTGGTGACGCCCGACAGTCCGCTGACGCCCAGGGTATAGCCGTCGGGCGGCGACTTGGCGACGTAGCCCGTGCCGATGTTGCCGTTGGCGCCCGGACGGTTGTCGACGATGACGCCCTGCCCCAGGAAGGACTCCAGGTCTGCCAGTGCCGAGCGCGCCAGGGAATCGCTGCTGCCGCCCGGCGCATAGTTGACGACCACGCGTATCGGCCGCTCGGGGTAGTTCGATGCATCGGCCGCGGCGCAGGGGATGGTGGCCATCGTGCCCGCGAGCAGACCAGCGAATGCGAGGATTTTCATGCTGTCCATACGACCGACCTCAGTGGATGTGTTGGTTGCCTGTCATCGATATCCGGAATGGATGTGTCATTCGATCAACACGTCCGCCTCGTCGATCAGCGATGCCGGAAGCTGGAGCCCGAGCAGGCCGGCGTTCTTCAGGTTGAGCGTGGTCGGGCCGCGCATGCTGCGGTCGATGGGGATTTCCGCGGGATCCGCCCCGTGCAGGATCTGGTCGACGACCTGCGCCATCATCGGCCAGCCCTTCTTCTTGCCCGGGCTGATGGTCGCCAGGCCGCCGGCGCGGGTGATGGACAACTGGTTGCCCACGGCGGGCAGCCGCGCGTCCAGGAAGCGCTTGCCCAGCACTTCGCCGTTCATGTTGAACAAGGCATGCGGCCCGACCAGGACGGCCTGGCAGCCGTCCCGCTTCATGGCGAGGATGCTCGGCTCGAAGTCCTCGATCCGCAGCGTTTCATAGATCGGCATCTCGCAGCCCATGGTCCGCGCGGCCTCGGCGAACTCGCGCATCACGGCGGGCGCGGGCGAATAGGTCGGGTTGTACAGATGGCCGATGCGGGTCAGGCCGGGAACCGCCATCTTCAGCAGCCTGACCTTGGCCCAGTTGTTGTAGGGGATGTAGGAGAAACCGGTGAAGTTCATGCCCGGCCGCCGGTAGCTCTCGGCCAGCCCCGCTTCGATGTGGTTGGTGGCCCAGCAGACGACGGGAATCCTGACGTCCCGCGTGGCTTTCTTGAGCGCGATGTTGGCGTTGGTCAGGAAGGAAACGATCACGTCCGCGGGCCAGGCGACGAGGGCGTCGGCATGGGCCTGGATGAGATCGGGATCGCGGTTGCCGTACAGCTCCTGGTAGACCACGTCGACGTTTTCCCGATAGCCGATGGTCTCCATGCCCCGCTTGAAATCGACGATGTCCTGCGTGTCGATGACCGGGTCGCCCTTCGCGACGACGTGAATCAGGCCGACCCGGTACGGTCTGCCCGGCCCCTTTTGTTCCCCTTGCATGAATGTCTCCCTTCCATGCGTTGCTGAGTTTGTTCTGAAATAGAGAACGGCGTATCGAAATTTGAACCTATCATAAACATCCGCGTACAGCGCCGTCAATCGGTGGATGCGTGCGTGGGGGAACGCCGGACGGCCTCGGCGTCCACGGGAAGACGCGAGGCGGTCAGGCGGCAACGAAGGGGAATGGGGTCAGGCGGAGGCGCCGAGTTTTTCCGAGACCCGGCGGGCGGCCTCGCACACCCGCTGCGCATGGTCGCGCATCAGCTTGGGCGTGAGGCGGTCGGTCGGGCCTGAAATGCCGAGGGCGGCAACGGCCTTGCCATAGCGGTTGAAGACCGGGGCGGCCAGTCCGCCTATCCGTTCCCGCCATTCGCCGCGGTTGATCGCATAGCCGAGCTTGCGTACGCCGGCGAGCTCCTTGCGCAGGGCGTCGCCGTCGGCCAGGGACAGGCGGGTGTGGGGGGCGAGCGCCGCGGTCGCGGCGGCGATGATGTCGTCGTCCTGGTAGGCCAGCATGGCCTTGCCCGTCGCGACGGCGCTGGCGGGCGCCCGGCCGCCGACCTCGGTGTACGCCCGGATGGGCTGCGGGCTGTCGATCTTCTCGAGGTAGATGACCTCGGTCTTGTCGAGTATCGACAGATGCACCGTTTCACGCGTTTCGAGCGCAAGGCTTTCCATCTCCGGCAAGGCCACGGTGCGCACGGCCAGGCGTCCTACGATCTTCTCGCCCAGGCTCCAGATCTTGGGCGTGGCGAAATACTTGCCTTCGACGGAATCGACATAGCCGAGCGCGGCCAGCGTCTGCAACAGGCGGTGCGCGTTGCTCTTGGAGAGCTCGAGTTCGCCGGCGATGTTGGTGACCCCGCGCGGCGTCTCGCTGTCTGCCAAGGCCTCGAGCAATTTCAGGCCCTTCGAGAGGGTCTTGTCGATCATAGGAAGGTCCCCCGGGCTACCGCAGGCGCCGCCCCGGCCCCGCCAGGCTGCGCTCGATCCGCTTTCTTCTTTCTTCCAGCGCCTTGACCAGCGCCGGCACCCGTTCGGGCCGTATGCGGTCCTGCACCGCGCTCAGGCTCAGCGCCGCCATGGGGGCGCCGTGCGCATCCGACACCCGGACCGCCAGGCCGCGCACGCCGGTCATGACCAGGCCGTCGCTCAGCGCATAGCCGTCCTCGCGAGCCCGAGCGACGGCGGCGCGCAGCGACGGTTCGGACACGTTGGGATAGGCTTGCAGCGGTTCGCGTATCGATTCGAACACCAGCTCCGCCTCGTCTTCGGACAGGGCCGCGATCATGATGATACCGCCCGCCCCCACGCCCAGCGGGCGGCGCGTGCCGACGTCGACGGTGAAGGCCTTGATGGGATAGGGGCCCATCTTGCGTTCGATGCAGACGGTGTCGTAGCCCGAGCGCACCGCCAGGAAGGCGGTATCGCCGGTTTCGTCGGCCAGCGCCTGCATGTCGGGCCCGCACAACTGGCGCAGGTCGGCGCGGCCGCTGGAAACGGACCAGCCCAGCACCGCCATTTCCATGCCCAGGCGGTAGCGCCGGGTGTCCTCGTCCTGTTCGGCCAGGCCATGTTGCAGCAGCGACGTCAGCAGCCGGTGGACGGTGGGCTTGGACAGGCCGGAGGCATGCTGGAGGTCGATCAGGCGCAGGCCGGATTCGCCGGCCGACGCCAGGAGCCGCAGCACCGCGACGGCCCGGTCCACGGTCTGCGCGCCGCTGGTGTCGGGACGGTTCATGGCGCGCATCGTAGCACGCAGGATGACCGTCACTCGCCGTCGAGCTTGATGCCGGTCTTGCTGACGATGCCGCTGTACAGGTCGGTCTGCTGCTTCCAGAACGCGGCCAGTTCCGCGGGCGTGGAACCGATGGCCTCGGACCCCGCATCCTTGAATCGCTGGCGCGACTGCGGATCTTTCGCGGCGGCCGAGACGGCCGCGGCCAGGCGGTCCAGGATGGGCTTGGGCGTGCCGGCCGGTGCGTAGATCGCGACCCAGAACGGGAATGCGTAGCCAGGTACCGCCTCGGCCACGGTGGGCACGTCGGGCAGCATGGCCGAGCGCTCGGTGGTGGTCACGCCCAGCGCTCTCACCCGCCCTTCATGGATGTTGCCGATCTGCGGCGGCACGCCGTCCAGCATCATGTGGATGCGTCCGCCCAGCAGGTCCTGCATGGCCGCCGCCGTGCCCTTGTAGGGCACGTGCTGCATGTTGACGCCCGCCAGGGTCTTGAACAGTTCCGAGGCCAGGTGGATGGCGGTGCCGTTGCCGGAAGACCCGTAGTTGTACTTGTCGGGGTTCTTCCGGAGCAGCTCGACGAACTCCTTCATGTTCCGGGCGGGCACCTTGGGATTGATGACCATGACCAGCGGGAACTGGGCGACCAGGGACACGGGGGCGAAATCCTTGACCGGGTCGAAGCCCAGCCGCTCCTTGCCCAGCAGGCCGGTGGCGACGGCGGACGAGGAGTTGAAGATCAGGGTGTAGCCGTCGGGCGTCGCGTTGGCCACGGTCTTGGCGGCGATGGCGCCGCCGGCGCCGGCCATGTTTTCCACGACGACCTGCTGCTTGAGGTCCTCGGCCATCTTCACCGCGGCGATGCGGGCCAGTTGGTCGATGCCGCCGCCGGGCGAGAACGGCACCAGCAGCCGCACGGGGCGGGTGGGGAAGTCGGCCGCGTGGGCCGGCAGGGTCGCGGTGGCGGCCAGCGCGAAGGCGGCCGCCCAGTGGATGAGGGGTTTGAACATGAGTGTCTCCGTTGCGGGCCTGTCGCGGCCCGTGTCGTGGCGCGTCAGGGTTGGCCGGACAGGTCGAGGCCGCGCGCGTCGTCGATGAGGTGGGCCAGGCGTTCGCGGAAGAAGGGCGCCGGCTTGAGGATGCGGCACTCCTGCGCCAGCATCAGCGGCCGGGCCTGGACCAGGAAGGCTTTCCAGTCCGGGTCGGCGAACAGCGCCTCGCGGCAGTCCATGCGCTGTTGCAGGCTGCGGTAGCCCCACTGCGTGACGGTCTGGTTCAGGGCGCCGATCTCGCTCACGTAGTAGCCCAGCAGCGCGGGCAGGTGGCGCATCTGCGCGGCCATGCCCTCTTTCCTGTAGAGCGCGACGAAGGTGTCGAGGTTGCCCGGATGGTAGGTATAGAGGCGTTGTTCGACGATCATGTCGCCTCCCGCTGGTCCTGGCTGAACTTGTAGACGTGGGTGCGCCTGGCCAGTTCGGGAATGGGCATGCCGTCCTGGATGTCGCGGTAGCGGCGGGCCTCGCCTTCGCCGATCTCCTGGGCGCGCTTGAGTACCGTCTCGACGGCCTCGCGCGGGATGAAGCAGATGGCGCCTTCGTCGGCTACCACCAGGTCGCCGGGGCGCACCTGCACGCCGCGTATGTGCACGATGCCGTTGATGGCGACCGTCTCCAGCCGCCACTTGCCCGTGATGGAGCTGACGCCGCGCGACCAGATCGGGAAGTCCTGCGAGCGCGACTGTTCCACGTCGCGGATGGCGCCGTCGATGACGGCGCCCGCCTCGCCCTGGCGCTTGGCGATGGCGGCCGACAAGCCGCCCATGTTGGATACGCCCACCACGCCTTCGATGACGAGCACGTCGCCGGGTTCGGCCAGGTTGTGGGCCTCGATCTCGGCCATCTTCGAGATGCGGTCCTTGGCGCCCTTGTAGGCGTCGTCGCGCTGCTCGACGTTGCGCAGGGTCAGCGCCGGGCCGGCCATGCGCCGTCCGGGTAGGGTGGGAGGCAGGTCGCAGCCCGGGACCACGCCGCACAGGCCGAGTTCGTCCATGGCGTCGGACACGGTGCCGGTCAGGTCCTCCAGCGCCAGGAAGGCGTCGATGACGGCCTGTGGGTAGCGGGGGATGTCGAGGTCGCCGAAAACGGCGGCGGGCAGCTTGCCCAGGGGAGTCTTGCTGGTCATGGGATGTCCTTGGAGGTCAGGCGGCGGGCGTGCCCGCCATCACGATGCGGAAGAGGCGCAGGAAGTTGTCGCGGGCGATGGCGTCGATGTCCCGGCGCGCCAGGCCGATGTCCGCCAGGCCGGCCAGCATGTCCTGCTGAGCCTGCAGGTCGTCGATGGGATAGCGCCACGGCCAGGTCCCGTAGACCTCGGGCTTGCGCATGAATTCCTGGTAGCGCTCGGCCGGCTGGTCGGTGATGAAGTCCGAGCCTATGCCCACGTGCGCCACGCCGAGGCGGTCGACGGCATAGCGGATATGCGCCACCACGTCCTGCACGCCCGGGGTCTCGCCCGGCATGCGCACCAGCGGCGGCAGGTAGGTGATGCCCAGGACGCCGCCGTTGGCCTTGAGTGCGTCCAGCAGGGCGTCGCTCTTGTTGCGGGCGTTGGGGCACAGGGCGTAGGCGTTGGCATGCGTCACCGCCACCGGATGGCGCGAGATGGCCAGTACGTCCAGGCCGCTGCGGTCGCCCACGTGCGACAGGTCGATGACGATGCCCAGGTCGTTCAGCACGCCCACCAGCTCGCGTCCGAGCGAGGACAAGCCGGCGTCGGCCGGTTCGGCGCAGCCGTCGCCATACAGGTTGCGGATGTTGTGGGCGACCTGGATCACGCGCACGCCCAGCCCGTGGAAGAGCTCCATCAGTTTCAGGTCGCGCTCCACGCCCGGTACGTTCTGGTAGCCCAGCACGATGCCCAGCTTGCCCGCCTTCCTGGCGCGCTCGAAACCGTCGCCGTCCTCGACCACCTGGACCAGGTCCGACAGGGTGGCGAGGTGCGCGCGGTAGTCCGCCAACTGATTCAGCGAATGGCGCAGGTCGGGAATGGGGTTGATGCCGCGAAAATTGTTCAGCGTGATGTGGACGGCTTCCACGCCGTGGGCCAGGCTGGCCTCGGCGTAGGCGGCGGTCATGCGCGCGCCGTTCAGCAAGTCGAATACCTTGATCATGCTCGATGGCTTTCCTAGTGATTGCTGGTCCGTAATATGGACCGGCGAGATCAGGATTTTCTTTTCGAGCGATCAGGATGTCGATATTGATGGTCCGATATGTGGACCAAATTGACGAAACGGGGAAAATCGCCGCCGCCGGGGCGCCGCGGGGAGCGGGATCAGTGGGCCGATGCGCCGCGTTTGCGCGCCGTGGCTACGGCCGGCTGCGGCCCGCCCTGGAACAGTTCCACGATCGCCTGCCGCAGCCAGGTGTTACCCGGCTCCTGGTCATGGCGCTTGTGCCAATACACCATCACGTCGTAGCCCGGCATCTGCACCGGCGGGGCGAAGTGGCACAGGCCCCAGCGCCGCGCTACCGACAGCGCGAGGTTGCGCGGCATGATGGCGACGACGTCGGTATCGGACACCAGTTCGGCAATGGCCAGGAAGTGCGTCACCCGCGCCACCACCTGTTCGCTCATGCCGTTGGCGACCAGCATGCGCTCGATCAGCGTCGAGTGGTTGGTGCCCGCCACGTTGGGCACCACATGGCGCGCCCGCTTGAATTCGGCCAGGCTGAGCGTGCCGCGCGGCACCGTGGACGGCCGCGCCACGCAGGCATAGACGTCCGAGAACAGGATCCGGCTGCGTACGCCGGCGATGTCGGGATTGATGGCGCCCAGCGCGAGGTCGATGGTGCCTTTCGACAGTTCCTGGGCCAGTTCCTCCGGGCTCGCGCTGGTGGCGAGCGTTTCCACGCACAACTGCGGCGCATGGTGCTGGAGATGGCGGATCAGCCGGGGCAGGAAGGTGTGCTCGCCGATGTCGGTCATCGCCAGCCGGAACACACGGCGCGCGGTCGCCGGCACGAAAGATCCCTTCTCCAGCGTCTGGGCCAGGATCTGTAAGGCCTGGGACACCGGGCCCACCAGTTCGTCGGCGAAGGGCGTGGGCTCGACGCCCTTGGCCAGCCGCACGAACAGCGGGTCGCCGTACATGTCGCGCAGGCGGGCCAGCGCGTGGCTCATCGCGGGCTGGCTCAGCCCCAGCGCCTTGCCCGCCGCCGTCAGGTTGCGCGTGCGGTAGATGGCATCGAACAGGTCCAGCAGATTCAGGTCCAGCTTGCGCGACAGCGGCTTATCCATGCGCTATGTCATTCCTGTGAAGAATGAGTGAGATTCAATCATTTCATTTTACATATATCTACCCCAAACCTAAGATTCGCTCCACATCGAGTGGAGCGAGACGATGACGACATCGATATCCGCCAGCGGGCCCGGCTTTTCCGGGTACGTGCTGGACGAGGCGAACGGCGGCAGGTTCCTGGTCGATCGCGGGATCTACCGGGATCCGGCGCTGTTCGACGCCGAGATGGCCCGCATTTTCGAAAACGGCTGGGTCTACCTGTGCCACGAGAGCGAGCTGCCCGGGCACGGCGATTACGTGACGCGCTACATGGGGCGCCAGCCCGTGGTGGTCAACCGCCGCAAGGACGGCAGCATCGGCGCCTTCGCCAATGCCTGCGCGCACCGGGGCACGGTGGTCGCGCCGCTGCGCAAGGGATCGGCCAGGAGCTTTACCTGTCGGTTCCACGGCTGGACCTATGCCGAGACCGGGCGCTGCATCAAGATCAAGAACCAGGAGACCGGCGCGTACGCGGACGACGAGAGCCTGCGCGACGGCTTCGGCCTGAAAGTGGTGCCCCGCGTGGAGAGCTACCGGGGCTTCGTGTTCGGCAGCCTGCGCGCCGACGTGGGCGAACTGGCGGACCACCTGGGGCCGACGCGGGTCTGGATAGACCTGATGGCGGACCAGTCGCCCGAGGGGCTGGAGGTGGTCGAGGGCGATTCCACCTACATCATCCGCGGCAACTGGAAGATGGGCGGCGAGAACGGCGTCGACGGCTACCACGTCAGCACCGTCCACCGCGTCTTCGCCGCCACGATGACCATGCGCGAGGAAGCGCGCGGCGGCGCCGGTACGCAGAGGACCGAGGCCGGCCGCATCGTGGGCAGGGTCGAATCGGGCACGGCGGATTTCGGCAACGGGCATATCGGCATCTGGGCCCGGCGCTCGACGCCGGAGGCCGCGCCGCTGTACGAGGCCCGCGAGCGCCTGCTGGGCGAGTTCGACGAGCGCAAGGTGGACTGGATGGTCGGCATGGGCCGCAATCTCTACCTGTTCCCCAACATGCTGCTGTTCGACCAGCCCTCGACGCAGATTCGCATCCTGCGTCCGCTGTCGGCCGACCGCACCGAAGTGCGCATCCAGTGCATCGCGCCGCGCGGCGAAAGCCCCGAGGCCCGGGCATCGCGGCTGCGCAAGTTCGTGGACTTCTACCTGCCCACGGGCATGGCCACCTCGGACGACATCGCCGCGCTGGAGGACACCGCCGTCGGCGGCGAAGCCCGGCTCAGCCGGTGGAACGACTACGGCCGGGGGGAGAAGGCCATGCAGCCCGGCGCGCAATGCCGGCCACTGATGGACATCGGCTGCGAGGCGGTCGCGGCTTCCGACAACTGGGACCACGAGGTCTTCTACCAGGGTTATTACCGCCACTGGCTGCGGGTGATGAACGAGGAGCGAGGCTGATGGCCGTCGATACCGACCTGCACGTGCAGGTATCCACCTTGCTGGCCCGCGAGGCCATCTACCTGGACGAAAAAAACTGGGACGCCTGGCTGGATCTGTTCGCGCCGGACGTCGAATATTTCGTGCCCGCCTGGCTGTCGGAGGATGCCCTGACCACCGACCCGCGCACGCAGCTGTGCCTGATGCACATGGATTCCCGGCTGGGCCTGGAGGAGCGCGTGTTCCGCATCCGCAGCCGCGACTCGTTCGCATCGCTGCCGCTGGACCGCACCGCGCACCAGACGACCAACATCGTGGTCACCGGGCAGTCCGGCGACCAGGTCGAGGTCAGCGCGTCCTGGCTGGTGCATTGCGTGGGACCGCGCGGCCAGGCCACGCGGGGCGGGCGCTACGACTACACGCTGCGGCGCACGGACGGCGGGTTGAGGATCGCCCGCAAGCGCATCGTGATGATCGACGAGAAGATCGAAGGCACGATCGATGTCTATCACATCTAGCCGGGCGCACCATGCATGACATCACCGCGATCTTCGAGGACGGCCGGACGGTCCGCTTTCCCGCCCGGTCCGGCGAGGTGGTCTACCAGGCCGCCTATCGCGCCTCGGTGCAACTGGCCCACGACTGCCTGGAGGGCGCGTGCGGCGAATGCAAGGCATGGTGCACGGCGGGCGAGTTCGAGCTGGACGACTACAGCGACGAGGCCTTGTCGCGCGACGAACGCGACCAGGGGCAGACGCTGCTGTGCAAGATGCGGCCGCGTTCGCCCTGCGTGGTGGAGCTGCCCTATCCCTCCAGCTTCCAGGCCGGGCACGCGCCGGCGTCCATCGCGGCGCGGCTGGCGGCGGTCGAGCATGTTTCGTCCACGGTCGTGCGGACGCGGCTGGAAACGGCCGCGCCGCTGGATTTCCTGCCGGGCCAGTACGCCAACCTGTCGGTGCCCGGCGCCGGCGTGTCGCGGGCCTATTCGTTCGCCAACCTGCCGGGACGCAGCTTGCTGGAGTTCTTCCACAAGCTGGTTCCCGACGGCGCCATGAGCAGCTACCTCGCCCAGCGGGCAACGGTGGGCGACACGCTGGCGCTGACGCCGCCGTCCGGCCATTTCTACCTGCGCGAGAATGGCCGGCCGCTGCTGCTGATCGCCGGCGGTACGGGGCTGGCGCCCTTTCTGTCCATGCTGGGCCACCTGGCGCGCGCGCCCCGGGCGGCGCCGCCGATCCGGCTGCTGGTCGGGGCCAACGCGGCGGCGGAGTTCTTCGCCCAAGAGCAACTGGCCGAGCTGGCCGGCATCCTGCCCGTGGAGATCGAGCGCATCGCGGTCTCCGGCGAAGGATGGACCGGCGCCGCCGGCCACGTCACGCAACTGCTGCGCGACGACATGCTGCGGGATGCGCCCGATGTCTATTTGTGCGGCCCGCCGCCCATGATCGAGTCCTGCGCCGGCTGGCTGGCGGCGCGGGGCGTGGATCGCCACCGGGTCCGGGCCGAGAAGTTTCTTCCCTCGGCCTGAACGCCGGCCGGATCGCAAGTGACCGCAGTGTCACGCAGTGCCCATACCAACTGGAGACAAGCATGCCCAAGTCCATTCCGTCCGTCCGTACCCGGCGCGCCGCCTGTCTGCTCGTGGCCGGCAGCCTGCTGTCCGTCCACGCCGCGGCCGGCGCGAAAGAGGAAGCCTGGCCCGCCAAGCCCATCCGCGTCGTCGTGGCCTTCGCGCCCGGCGGGCTGACCGACATCATCGCCCGGGCCTTCCAGCCGCGCCTGGCGGAGATCTTCGGCCAGCCGGTCATCATCGAGAACCGTCCCGCGGCCGGCGGGACCGTGGCCGAAGGCGCCGTGGCGCGGGCCGAGCCGGACGGCTACACGCTGCTGATGACCGCCGACGGCGTGCCGGCCAATCCGCATCTTTACAAGGGGCTGTCCTACGACATGTTCCGCGACCTCCAGCCGGTCAGCCAGTTGGTGCGCATTCCGCTGGTCATGCTGGTCAATCCTTCCCTGCCGGTGAAGTCCGTCAAGGAACTGGTCTCGTTCGCCGCCGCCGCGCCGGGCAAGTATTCCTATGCGAGCCCCGGGGCGGGCACCAGCAACCATCTGTTCTTCGAAGTGTTCAAGGACATGACACGGATGGACATGGTGCATGCGCCGTACAAGGGCGGCAGCCCCGCCATGACCGACCTGGTGGGCGGACACGTGCAGGCGCTGCTGATCTCGGCCACCCTGGCGGTGCCCCAGGCGCTGGGCGGGAAGGTGCGGGCGCTGGCGGTCACCAGCGACAAGCGCATGGATGCGCTGCCTGACGTGCCCACCTTCGCCGAGTCGGGCTATCCCACGTTCAATCCGCACCAGTGGACCGGCCTGTTCGTGCCGGCGGGCACGCCGCCGGCGCTGGTGGCCCGCATCCACCAGGCCTTCGCGAAGGCGGCCGAGGCGCCCGACGTGCGCGCGCGGCTGAAGGAACTGTCGGCCGATCCCTACATGACCACGCCCGAGGAGTTCAAGCAGAACCTTCGTAAGGACTACGACATGCTGGGCGCGCTGATCGAAAGCAAGGGCATCACGCGCTAGCGCCGCGCCCGTCACGCTCCGGGGGAATGCGCTACGATGGGCGCGGCCAAAAAGGCATCCCACCGGAGCGGGCATGGAGAACAATACGCCGATCGACCCCTACCGCAAGATCAGCGCGCGCATCATCCCCCTGATGATGCTGCTCTACCTGATGGCCTTCCTGGACCGGGTGAACATCAGCTTCGCCGCGCTGACGATGAACCAGGACCTGGGCTTCACGCCCACCATCTTCGGCTGGGGGGCCGGCATCTTCTTCATCGGCTACTTCCTGTTCGAGATCCCGAGCAACATCATTCTTGAAAAGGTCGGCGCACGCCTGTGGATCGCGCGGATCATGGTCACCTGGGGCCTGATCTCGGCGGCCATGGCCTTCGTGTCGGGCACCGCGAGCTTTCTTACGCTGCGCTTCCTGCTCGGGGTCGCCGAAGCGGGATTCCTGCCCGGCATGCTGCTCTACCTGACGTACTGGTTCCCGGCCCGGCACCGCGCGAAATTCATCGCCCTGTTCATGGCGGCGGTGCCGCTGGCCAGCGCGATCGGTTCGCCCATATCCGGCCTGCTGGTCGGCATGGACGACGTGATGGGGCTCAAGGGCTGGCAATGGCTGTTCATCCTGGAAGGGTTGCCGTCGTGCGTGCTCGGCATCGTGGTCCTGTTCGCGCTGCCGGATCGTCCGGCCAACGCGAAATGGCTGTCGCCGGCCGAACGCGGGATCGTCGAGGCCGACCTGGCGCGGGACCGGCTGGCCGCGTCGGGCCGCAGCCACCACGCCATGTGGCCGGCCCTGGTGGACCGGCGCGTGCTGGTGCTGTGCGGCGTGTATTTCGGCATCGTGATCGGCCTGTACGGCATCGGCCTGTGGCTGCCGCAGATCGCCAAGGCGATGGGATACTCGAATGCCGCGATCGGCTTCATCGTGGCCGCGCCCTATGCCGTCAGCGCGGTGGCCATGCTGGCCTGGGGACGCCGCAGCGACCGCAGCGGCGAACGCGCCGGCCACGTCGCGGCCGCGGCCCTCGTCAGCGTTGCCGGGCTGCTCGCCAGCCTCTACTTCAGCACGCCGTGGATCGCGCTGTGCTGCCTGGGCCTGGCCTCGGTCGGCATCTATGCCTGCCTGGGGCCGTTCTGGGCCATGCCGCCGCTGTTCCTGCAAGGCACGGCCGCGGCGGGCGGCATCGCGCTGATCAACTCGGTTGGCAACCTGGGCGGCTTCGCCGGCCCCTACCTGATGGGCTGGATCAAGGAACACACCGGCAGCTTCTCGCTGGGCATGGCCGCCATGGCCGGTTGCCTGGGGGTGGCCGCGATACTGGCGCTGTCGCTGAAACGGGAAATGCGGGCGATGCGCGACGCGCAGGCGCATAAGCCCTAGCTTTCCGCGGTCCGTTTCCCTCTCTGGACCTGATGCGTGGCCGATACGGATGATCGGCCACGCGGCGGTTGCCTGTTGGCGCTGATGGCGAGTATTATCGATTCGGTTGATATATCATGTAAAATGTTAGATCCATCCGGGTCGGAAGCATGCCCGGGCGGCCCGGCAGCGCATGTCCCTTCGGCTCGCGGCGCCTTCGGCGTGGTGCGGCCGTTCACCCCACCTGTCCTGAACGAGGTATGCCGTGAACCGATTCCGCTTCATGTCCGCCGGCGCCCTGCTGTGCCTGGGCCTGACCGTCCTGCCCAGCCTGTCGTCCGCCCAGGCGCCCGCCTATCCTTCCAAGCCGCTGCGCCTGTTGGTCAGCAACCCGCCGGGCGGCACCGTCGATACGCTGGCCCGCGCGGTGGCCGAAGGCCTGACGCAGAACCTGGGCCAGACCGTGGTGGTCGAGAACAAGCCAGGTGTCAACGGCAACATCGCGGCGGACCTGGTCGCCAAGGCGCCCGCCGACGGCCATACCCTGCTGATGACGCCGCCCGGGCCGCTTACGGTCAACGCCGTGCTGTATTCCACGCTCCCGTTCGACCCCGATACCGCCTTCGCGCCGGTGTCCGAGGTGGCCATCGCGCCGTTGGTGCTGGTGGTGCCCAAGGCCCTGCCGGTCCATGACCTGAAGGAACTGCTGGCCTACATGAAGGCGAACCCGGCCAAGGCGAATTTCGCGTCCCAGGGCAATGCCTCGTCGGGCCACCTGGCGATGGAACTGCTCAAGAGCCGGACCGGACTGGCGGCGGCCCACGTTCCCTACAAGGGAAGCGCGCCGGCGCTGAACGACCTGCTGGGCGGCAACGTCTCCATGATGTTCGACAACGTGACCAGCAGCCTGCCGCAGATCCGCGCGGGCGCGCTGCGCGCCATCGCGGTGGCCGAGCGTACCCGCCTGCAGGTGCTGCCGGACGTGCCCACGGTGGAAGAACAGGGCGTGCCCGGGTTCGAACTGACGCCGTGGTTCGGCATCGTCACCACCGGCGGCACGCCGGCTCCCGTGGTCGAGAAGCTGAGCCGGTCGGTCGCCGACGTGCTCAATTCGCCGGCCGTGCGCAAGCGCTTCGAATCCATAGGAGTGGAGCTGCGGCCCTCGTCGCCGTCGGCGTTCGGGACCTACATCAAGGCGCAGTCCACCGAGTTGACGCGCCTGGTCAAGGCGTCGGGCGCCAAGGCGGACTGACCCGCTAGCGTTGCAGCGCCGAGGCCTTGATGATGCGGCGCTGCAAGGACGTCAGGTGGTCGCGCATGGCCTTGCGCGCCTCGCCGGGATCGCGCTCGACGATGGCCTTCATGATGCGCGTGTGTTCTTTCTGGTTGATGACCAGGCCGTCCGGAGACATGATGCGCAAGTGCCAGATGATGTCCGAGCGCTGCTGCAGCGGCCGCTGCGCGTCGGCCAGGATCTCGTTGCCTGCGGCCTCGGCCACCAGGCCGTGGAAGGCACGGTCCAGCGCCATGGCCGACGTGCGCTGGCTTTGCTGCTGCACGCCGTCGGCTTCCTCGATCAACCGCTTCAGTTCCGCGCGCTGCTCGTCCGTGGCCCGTTCGGCGGCCAGCGCCGCGATGTTGGGTTCCATGGCCAGCCGCGCCTCGATCAGCGCGATGATGTCGTGCAGGGAATCGGACCGGACCACCAGGCCCTTGCGGGGAATGACCTCGATCAGCCGCTCGGCCTGGAGCCGGTGCACGGCCTGGTGGACCGGCATCCGGCCTATGCCCAGCATCTCGCACAGGGCGAGCTCGTTCAGGAACAGGCCGGGGCGCAGCTCCAGCGACAGGATCTTGTCCCGGATCTCGGTATAGGCGCGGTCGGTCAATGACACCCGGGGTTCGGCGGGGGGCGCCGCGGAAGCCGTCTTCTTCGATCCGTTCTTGGCGGGCGGTTTGGTCGTTCTTGCCATAAAGAGTGGTGAAACGGGTACTGGCGGGGCCGGCGGTCATGGGCGGGTGTGGGCTCCGTCGGCGATTTATACCTCACAAACCTGCCTAGGGCGAAACGGCGCGCGGAATCATGCGGCGTTCCACCACGTTTCCGGACACGGTCGAGGCCCCGTCCGAGATCAGGTGCATCAGCAGCGGCACGACCTCTTCGGGCTGCGACACGCCCAGTGCGCGGTCATAGCCGTCCACCTCTTCCCGCGAGGCGCTGGCCAGGAACACGGGCGTGGCCACCAGCCCGGGCGACACCGCGTTGATGCGCACGCCATGGGGCCGCAGTTCGTGCGCGGCCGACTTGACCAGCCCGACGATGCCGGCCTTGGTCGCGGCGTAGGCCGCCGCGCCCGGCCAGCCGGCGCTGGCCAGGCCCGAGGTGAAGGCCAGGATGGACCCCGACCGCTGCGCCTTCATGATGGGCATCAGCGCTCGCAGCAGGTAGAACACCCCGCTCAGGTTGACGTCCAGGTGCTGCTGCCACAGCGCGTCCTGCATGGCGTCGATTGCCATGCGGCGCTGGATGGCGGAGGTGATGATGGCGGCATCGACCCGGCCCTGGAGACGGCGGGCCGCCTCCACCGCGGCTGCGGCTTCGGCAGGAACGCCGATGTCCGCCCGCAGCGTCCGTATCGCGGGCGACGCCGCGGCCAGCGACGCCAGGCCCTGGACATCGACGTCGGAGGCCAGGACCGCGGCACCGGCCTGCGCGCACGCCAGCGCGGCGGCGCGGCCGATGCCCGATGCCGCGCCGGCCACGAACACGGTGCGTTCCCGGAAGTCGTAGCTGACCTTCATGCCGCCTCCTGCTGGCCGGGCGCGCGGCCGGTGATGTGCTGGTACAGGGATTGCGCCGCGCCGCTCGTGATGGGCACGATGGCGGCCACGTGATGATCGGGCCGCACGAGCACCAGCGTGCCATCGGCCACGCCCAGCCGCTTGCGCAGGATGTTGCCCGGATCGAACAGCGTCTGCGCCCGCAGGCCGGAGTCCAGCGGGGCGTCCCAGGACGACACCGCGTAGTGCGCCAGCGCCGGCGAGGTATTGGGCGGCAGTGCCGGACGGCGCCGCACGTCGCAGAAGTACAGCGCCGTGAAACGGCTGACGCAGACGTCGTGGATGCGCTGCTGGACGCCGCCGCCGGTGTGCACCAGGTAATCGGGCAGGCGATCGCCCACGGCCAGCGGCGGGGTGGTGCCCGCCGCCACCATCGACCAACTGCCGGTGCCGGCCACGTCCAGCCGCACGCTCAGCATCGCGCGCGTGGCCGCGTTGCTCCAGTTGTTGTCCGACATCGCGGCAACGGCATCGCCGCGCTTGCTCATGTACAGGCGGGCGGCCTCGGCCATTTCGCCCGAGCCCTTCAGCGCCAGCGGCTTCTGTTCGCTTTCGTAGCCGTCCAGGATGTGTTCGCCGGCCCAGCCGCGCAAGAACCACGACAGCCGCCACGGCAGGTTCGAGGCGTCCAGCGCGCCGGTGTTCAGGCCCAGGGCCCACATGGGCGTGATCAGGTGGGCGGCGTCGCCCATCAGGAAGACGCGTCCGTCCCGCCAGCGGCTGGCCACCCGGTGATGCACCTTGTAGACCACCTTGTTCAGCAGGCGCACGTTCTGCGCCTGCCCGATGAAGCGCAGCGATTTTTCCTTCAGGGCCTCATCGGACGGTTCGTCCACGCCGGGTGGGAGCGGGTACAGGAAGCGCCAGCAATGCGGGTGGCGCACCAGCACCATCCATTCCTCGGGGTCCGAGAAATAGGCCAGGTAGGGATAGTCGCGCGGGTTCTCGATGTCGAGGTCCACCACCAGGTCGACCAGTGAGTACTTCTCGGCCAGCGAGGTGCCGTCCACCGTCACGCCCAGTTGTTCGCGAACCGTGCTGCGGCCGCCGTCGCAGGCCAGCAGGAAGGCCGCCTCGACCTGGCGTGGGCCGTCGGGCGTCTCCAGGTGCAGCACGACGTGGTCCGGATGCTGGTCGAAGCGCGCGAGGCGGTGCTTCAGGTGCAACCGCGCGAGTCCGCTGCGGCCGATGGCCGCCGCCAGGATGGGTTCCAGGTCCTGCTGGGGAAGGTTGATGACGAAGGGATAGCGGGTTTCCTGCGCCAGCACGCCCAGGTTGAGCGGGAACGAGGACGCTTGCGTGCGGCGGTCGATCTCGCCGATCTCGTCCACGCGCAGTGCCTGTGCCAGCACGTCGTCGGCCACGCCGTAGCGGTGGAAGATCTCCAGCGTGCGGGCGAGCACCGTGCCGGCCTTGGTGTCCAGGGACAGGGCCGCGTCTTCCTCGAACACGACGCAGGCAATGCCGTGATGGGCCAGGCCCAGCGCCGTGGCGAGCCCGACCGGTCCGCCACCGACGATGGCGACCGGCCGCGCCATGGCGAGCGCGGGATGGTGGGGCGTAGCAGTCATCGCGGGCCTCGGTCAGGGGCGGATCGGCGGATTGGGCAGGTAGCCGGGGGCGTAGATGCCTTCGGCGGTCAGCGGCGTGCCCGTCACGGCCACGTTGTCGTTGATGAATTTGACGGTGCGCCGCATCTTGTCCAGCGAGACGACGCCGTAGCCGTCCTTCTCCACGTCGGGCGTGATGGCCACGCGGCGCAGGATCTGGATTTCCTCGGCCGCCACCTGCGGGTCCAGCGCCTTGATGTACTGGATCTGCAGGCGCGCCGCTTCCTCCGGATTGTTGAGCGCGTACTGCCAGCCGCGCAGCGCCGCCCGCACGAAGCCCTTGACCACGTCGGGATTGGCCTTCAGGTAGCTGTCCTTGACGCCTATGCCGTTCGAATAGATGTCGAGCCCGTAGTCGCCCAGGAACAGGCACTTGGGCTGCGCGCCGGTGACCGCGCGCCGGATCGAGGGTTCGCTCATCAGGAAGGTGTCGATCGCCGCGACCTTGCGCGCGGCCAGCATGGGCACGCGGGCTGCGCCGTCGATGTTGACCACCTTGAGCGAGGAGCCGTCCTGGCCGTTCATCTGCATGAAGGCGCGGAAGATCTGGGGCACGAAGGAACTGGTGCTCGAACCGATCTCCAGCGACACCATGTCCTTGGGGCTGGACACGTTGGCGCCGGGATTCAGGCTGAACACACAGTAGGGCGGCTTCTGGTAGTTGACCGCCACCATGCGGATGTTGGCGCCGGCGCTGCCGCTGGCGACCAGGCTGGGTACGTCCACCAGGCCCAGTTCGGCGATGCCGGACTCGACCATGCGGATGGCATCGGCCGTGCCTTTGGACGGAAGGATGGAGACGTCGAGCTTCTCGTCCTTGAAGTAGCCCTTGGCCAGGGCCACGTACCAGGGCGCGTGGCGTCCCAGTGGAACGAAGTCCAGCACGAACTTGACGCTCTTGTCCTGGGCCTGCGCCGGGGCGGCGAAGGCGGCGGCAAGAGCGGTGATCGCCAGCAGTTTTTTCGAGAGCTTCATACATCCTCGCAATGGAAGTGAGGTGGGGAAGACACGGGTACGGCGGTGATCAGGGCGCTGCCGGACGTCGTTGACAGCGCCAGTGATATATCAAATAATATCTCACACGAATTGGCTTATCCAAGAAATTTGCGCAGTCCTGTTCCATCCCGCCTCCCGCCCAGGGCGGCCCTTCATGGAGAACCTGGATTCATGCAGTCATTCGGAGTCGTGCGCGATGCGCGCAAGGTATTCCCCGCCAACGAACTGGGGGGGCGCGCCACGGAACCTCTGGTCGCGCTGGATAACGCCAGCTTCACCTTCGACCGGGGCGAGTTCGTCTCGCTGCTCGGTCCCAGCGGCTGCGGCAAGACCACGCTGCTGCGCATCGTGGCCGGCCTGATCTCCAAGACCTCGGGCAGCATCGTGGTCGATGGGCACGAGGTGACCGGACCCTATGGCGACTACGGTTTCGTGTTCCAGTCGCCGTCGCTCATGCCCTGGCGCAACGTGCTGGACAACGTGTTGTTCCCCATGGAAGTGCTCAAGCGGCGCACGCCCCGGGCCGTGGCGCGCGCGCACGAGCTGCTCGACCTGGTGGGGCTGGGCGGGTTCAGCCGCTCGCGGCCGCATCAGTTGTCCGGCGGCATGCAGCAGCGCGTGGCGCTGTGCCGCGCGCTCATCCATTCGCCCAAGCTGCTGCTGATGGACGAACCCTTCGGCGCGCTGGACGAACTCACCCGGCTCGACATGAACGATCTGCTGCTTCGCATCCGGGCCGAGACGCAGGCGTCCGTCCTGTTCGTCACCCACTCGATTTCCGAGGCCGTGTACCTGGCCGACAAGGTGTTGGTGTTCAGCCGCCGGCCCGCCCGCGTGGCGGCCGAGATCACGGTGTCGCTGCCGGCGCCGCGCACGCAGGCCTCGCGCTTCTCGGCTGAGTTCAGCGCCGCCGAGCGCAAGGCCTGCGAGGCCTTGGGCGTGCTGACCGCGCCCGCCTCGGCCGCCGTCCAGGAGCGTGCCGCATGAACCGTGCCACTGTGGAAAAACTCGTGTATCCGCTGCTGGGCGTGGTCCTGGTCATCGCGTTGTGGCACGCCGTCTGTGTCGCGTTGGACATGCCGGCGTCGGTGCTGCCCACGCCGGCCGAGGTGGGTGGCCAGATTGTCGCGCAGCGCGGGCTGTTGTGGTCGGAAGGGCTGGTCACGCTGGCGGAAACGGTATACGGCTTCCTGCTGGCCCTGGTGCTGGGCATTCCCATCGCCATCGTGATCACCGGGTCGCGCGTCATCAACCAGATGTTCTATCCGCTGCTGGTGGCGCTGCAGTCCGTGCCCAAGGTGGCGCTGGCGCCCATTCTGCTGGTGTGGCTGGGCACGGGCCTGGAGTCCAAGCTGGCGATTGCCTGGCTGGTGGCTTTCTTCCCCATCATCGTCGATACCGTCGCGGGGCTGCGCGCCACGCCCAAGGAATTGCTGGAACTGGCGCACAGCCTGAAGGCATCGCGCGGCCAGATCTTCATGAAGATCCAGTTCCCCGCTGCCCTGCCCTTCGTCATCACCGGCGCCAAGGTGGCCGTGACCCTGGCGGTGATCGGCGCGGTCATCGGCGAATTCATCGGATCGAGCGACGGCCTGGGCTTCCTGCTGATGAGCGCCATGTCGCAGATCAACACGCCGCTGGCCTTCGCCGCCCTGTTCGCCTTGTCCGTGCTGGGCATAGGCGTGTACGTGGCGGTGGTCCTGATCGAGAAGCTGCTCTCGCCCTGGCTGCCGGTCGCCCCTTCTTCCCATTGAACGCACCCACCCCTGTCTGGAGACAGCATGACCACGAAAGCAGGCAACACCCAACCCGCGATGCCCAACCTGGCGGAAATCCTCATCCAGTCGCAGGACATGCCCTGGCGCGAGAAGTCGCTGAAGGGGCTGCATGAAAAGATGCTCTGGCGCGACGAGGCCACGGGCGCGTCGATCGCGATGATCCGCTTCGAGAAGGGCGTGGGCATCCCCTCCGAGCACCTGCATGCCTCCAACCAGTTCATGTACTGCCTGTCGGGCAGGTACGAGTACCTGTCGAGCGGCGTCACGCTTACGGCCGGCGCCTTCTACTGCAATCCCAAAGGCAACGTGCACGGGCCAACCGTGGCTCACGAGGAAACCATCGTCATCGAGATCTACGACGGTCCCCACTATCCCCAGCGTCCGGACTGGTACGCCAGCGAACAGGACGCGCGCTGAGCGGAGACCGACATGGCTGATATCGCCCTCGATGCCGATGCCGTGCTGCGGCTGGCTGCCGCGCTGTTCGAGGCGCACGGCACCGCGCCGGACGACGCCCGGGAGTTGGCCGACATGCTGGTCAGCGCCGATCTCGAAGGGGTGGCCTCGCACGGCTGCGCGCTGATACCCATGTACCTGGAGCGCATCGTGGCGGGCAGCGTGCTGCCTTCCGCCCGCCCGCGGGTGGCCGAGGCGCATGGCGCGCTGATCGCGGTGGACGCGGGGCATGGCCTGGGCTCGGTCTCGTCCCGCTTCGCGGTGGCCGCCGCCGTCGAGGCGGCGCGCGAGCACGGGGTGGCGCTGGTCAGCGTGCGCCATGCCTTCCACTTCGGCGCGGGCGCTTACTGGGCGCGCAGGATCGCTGCGCAGGGCATGATAGGTTGCGCCTTTTCCAATACCCGGCCCCTCATGCCCGCGCCGGGCGGGGCCCAGCGGGTGGTCGGGAACAATCCGCTGTCGATCGCATTTCCGTCGGGTGGCGACCCGCTGGTGGTCGACATGGCGACCAGCGCCAGCGCCATGGGCAAGATCCGCAACGCCGCCGCCCAGGGCAAGGCCATCCCCTCCGGCTGGGCCACCGACGACCAGGGCCACGACACCACCGACCCGCAGGCGGCGATCGCCGGCATGCTGCTGCCCACCGGCGGACCCAAGGGCTTCGGCCTGGCGGTCGCCATCGACCTGCTGTGCGGCGCGCTGTCCGGCGGAGCGGTCGGCAAGGACGTGCGTCCGTTGTATGGCGATCCCGCCGTGCCCTATGACTGCGCGCACGCGTTCATCGCCATCGATGCCGCCCGCGCCAACGCCGGCCAGGGCATCGCCGCCCAGGTGGCCCGCTTCGCGCAGGACATCCGCGACAGCGCGCGGGCGCCGGGCGTCGACCGCATCCATGCGCCCGGCGACCTGGAGCGCGCGCGGCGGCAGGCCGCGCGGGGCCGCTGCGCCTTCGACGATGGGCTGGTCCGCAAACTGAATGCCCTGGCCGAACAGGCCGGGGTGCCGCAGCGGCTCTGAGCCCTGCCACGCAGAGGAACGGAAAATGGCTGAACTACGCGTCGATCGTCTTCTGGGCTATGGGCTCGAGGTACCGGACCTGGCCGTGGCCGCGCATTTCTATTCGGCGTTCGGCCTGACGCCCGACAGCGCCGGACATCGGCTCGCGCTGACCAGCCGGGCCGGCGGGGCGCCCGAGATCGTGGCCATACCCGGCCGCGAGAAGCGGCTGCATCACCTGTCCTTCGCCGTGGCGCCCGATGACCTGGACCGCCACGCCGACCACCTGGCCAGGCTCGGCACGCCGTGCACGACGCCGCCCTTCGGCGCGCTGCGCGAGGGCCTGTGGTTCCAGGATCCGTGGGGACTGTGGCTGAACCTGGCGCCCGCCGCGCCGCTGCCGGCTATCGCGGCGGCGGCAACGGGCCCACGCGTGGATCGACACTTGTGGCGGGAGCTGAACCGCGAGATCCGGCCCAACCGGCTGGGGCACATCCTGATGTTCACCAGCGACTGGGAGAAGACCGAGGCCTATTACGCCCGCGCACTGGGGCTGCGCACCAGCGACCGCGCGGCCGGCAAGGTGGCGTTCATGGCGGGCGGCACGGGGGTGCGCGACCATCACTGCTTCGGCCTGATCAACAGCACGCACCGCGGCTTCCAGCACGCGAGCTTCCACGTCGATTCGATCGACGACATCGGCTTCGGGGCCTTGCAGATGCACAAGGCCGGCTACCGCGAAGGTTTCGGCATCGGGCGCCATGCGCTGGCGTCCAACCTGTTCCACTACACGCGCGATCCCTGGGGAAGCTGGGTCGAATACTATGCCGACATGGACAAGATCAGCGAGTCCTGGGAAGCGCGAGACTGGAACGACCTGCCCTACATCTGGCCGGCCTGGGCGCCGGAGTTCTGGGGCAAGGAAATGAACGGCAACTTCGAACCGCGGTAGGCCATGGCGAACATAGACCTGGACGTGCACGCGCACCTGGCGCCCATCAATCCTGCGCGCCTGGCGGGCCTGCCGGGGGCGCGCTGGCTGGCGCAGGAAGGGGTGCTGGAACTGGATGGCCACCGCATCGGGCTGGCGGCGCTGTTCCGCCCCGAGCGCCTGCTGGCCTGGATGGACGAGCACGGTATCGGCCGCGCGCTGGTGTCCATACCACCGCCGCTCTACCGCCAGGAACTGGATGCCCCGCGCGCGCTGGAATGGGCTGGCTACGTGAACGACGAATTGCTGGCGCTGGGCGCCGCGCACGACCGTTTCGGCCCCATGCTGCATCTTCCGCTGGAACATCCCGGGCTGTTGGACGAGCTGTGCGCGCGTCATGAAAACGCCGCGTTCGAGGGCGTGGCGCTGGCGGCCGGCGGCCGGCCCGACATCCTTTACTCGTCGTCCGTCTACGAGCCCCTGTGGCGCTGGCTGGACCGCCGGCGCGCCTTCGTGTTCCTGCACCCCGGGGCATGCGGCGACGGTCGGCTGTCCAGCTTCTACCTGGAAAACCTGGTCGGCAACCCCTACGAAACCGCGGTGGCCGCCACCCATCTCGTGATGGCCGGCGTGCCGGCGCGCTTTCCCGGCATCCAGTTCTGCCTGGCGCATGCCGGCGGCGTCTTCGCTTCGCTGGTCGGGCGCCTGGAACGCGGATTCGACACCGACAGGCCGGGCGTGGACCAGGAAGTCGAGCGGCCGCTACAGGCCGCGCGCCGCTTCCAGGTCGATTGCATTGCCCATCATCCTTCCATGCTGCGGCTGGCCCGCGACGTGTTCGGCGAGCACAGCGTGCGCTTCGGGTCCGACTGGCCGTTCCCGATGGGCACCACGCCCTGACCGCTCAGGTCGCCCGGACCAGGCAATATGCGGCGGTGTCGTAGGGAAGGGTTACGACGGCGTGGCCACGCAGCTCGGGCTCGGCCTCGATCAACGCCTGTAGCCGCTCGTCCACCCCGGCCCGCTGTTCCGGTGGCAGCGCCGAGATGAAACTGGTGGAGCGCACCCGGTTCAGGATGACGTCTTCCGGGGATCCGGTGTGGCCATTGGCATAGTGCCGCTCGTCCATGGGGCCGAAGCCCGGATGGGGAAAGGCCTGGCGCCAGGCGCCGGTGTAGTAGCGCGGCGCGTCGCCCTCGAATTCGTTGACGATGCGGTCGATCCCCGCCACCCACGGCACGCGTGCGTCGCGCATGTTCCAGACCAGCCCCAGCCGGCCCCCGGGCTTGAGCACGCGATGGATCTCGTCCAGGGCCTCGGCCGTGGCGAACCAGTGGAAGGCCTGCGCGCACACGACCGCATCGACGCTGGCGTCGGGCAGCGGGATGGCGTCGGCCGTGCCGACCAGCGGCCGGACCTCGGGATGGGCCGCGGCCAGCTTGTCCAGCATGGCGGCTACCGGTTCCACGGCGATCACGCTGGCGTCCGTGGCAAGCAGGCGGGGCGTGAACTTGCCGGTGCCCGCGCCCAGGTCCAGCACGGTGGCGCCGGTGCCCAGGCCCAGCGTGTCGCGCAACCACCCGGCGATTTCCGGCGGATAGTCGGGACGCCCGCGGACATAGGTGTCGGCCCCTTTGGTGTAGCCGTCGGCGGCCGAGTGATGGATGGAGGTCGTGCTGTCCATGTGGTCTCTCCAGTGAAGCGCGGGGGCGATCTGTTTTACCATGCGCGTTTGCCGGGCAAGGAGGCCGCATGCAGGAAATCAACTGGGACGACTTCATGAAGGTCGAGCTGCGCGTGGGCCGTGTCGTCAGCGCTGAGGTGTTCGCCCAGGCGCGCAAGCCGGCCTATGTGCTGCACGTGGATTTTGGCGAGGAACTGGGCGTGCGCAAGTCCAGCGCGCAGATCACGCATCATTACCAGCCGGACGAGCTGGTGGGCCGGCTGGTGGTGGCGGTGGTGAATTTCCCCCGCAAGCAGATCGGACCGTTGATGTCGGAGTGCCTCGTGACGGGCTTTCACGACGAGAACGGCCACGTCGCCCTGTGCGTGCCGGACAAGGACGTGCCGCCGGGTACGCGCCTGCTCTAGCTTGTCGTATTGCCGCGCCGCGCGAGCCATTCCTCGCGCGTGATCTCCCAGATCTCGCTGGGCAGCCGGCCCGACACGTAGCCACGCTCCTCGGTGGCGACCATGCGCATGCCGCCGTGCGCCGAGATCCGGCTGGACGCGATGTTGGCGGTGGCCTTGGGCACGCGCAGCCTGGGCTTGTCCAGCACTTCGAACCAGTAGGCGGTGACCGCTACGGCGGCTTCCGTCATCAGGCCCTGGCCTTGCCATTCCGGCACGATCCAGAAGCCGCGGTTGTTGTCCGGGTCGTCCATCAGGCTGATCACGCCGATCAGCCGGTCGGGCTCTTGCCTGGGCCGCAGGCTCCAGTGCCATTCGCGGCCTTGCTCCATGGCCGGCAGCGCCGCATCGCGCAGGAACACGAACGCACCGTCTTCGGGATAGGGCCAGGGAACGCGGTCGGCCAGGAAGCGCACGATTTCCCAGCGGGCGAAGGCATGCTGGATGGCCGGGGCATCGGCCAGGGTCAAGGGCCGCAGCAAGAGGCGCGGGGTGGCAAGGTCGGGAACGGGCATCGAGGTATCCTGTCAGGCAGACATTCTGCCTTCCGAGACACCCATGCCGCAACGCCTGCCCGTCGAACTCGCCAAGTGCTACCGATTAGTGTGAACAGGCCCTAGCCTTGCCTACTCCGCCTCGGGCTTCCAGCCCATGGACCGCGACACGCCCTGGGTTTCCTCGACCAGAGCCGCGGCGATCTCGGCGGCGCCGGGCACGATCGCCTGGCCCGGCGGTTCGCGGAAAATCAGCGTGATGACGGTGGACAGCGCGCCCTGGTAGTCCAGGATGGGCGCGGCCAGGGCCGACAGGTTGTTGACGTAGTGGCCGTGGTTCTCGGCGTAGCCTCGCGCGCGTACGGCCTGTCTTGCCCGATCCAGGTCGGCGGCGGCCATGCGTTCGCCCCGCGCCTTGGCGCGCGCAACTTCCTTCTGGACGAAGGGCCTGGTGATGGCCGGCGGGAGGTGGGCCATGAAGGCGATGCCCGAGGCCGAGGTCAGGACCGGGAACACCGATCCCAGGCCGAGGTCGGTGCCGACCAGGAAGGTGCTGCGCTTGAGCCGTATGCAGGTCGGCCCCGATTCGCCCCATACGCACAGCAGGCCCGTCAGGTCGAAGCGCGTACAGATGCGATCCAGGGCCTGCGAGGCCAGCGTGAAGGCGTCGGTCTTGGCCATGGCCGACACGCCCCAGCGCAGCGCCTGCGGCCCCAGGCCGTAGTGGCCGGTGGCCGCGTCCTGCACCACCAGTCCCGACTTGGCGAAGCTGGTCAGGTAGCGGTGCGCCTGGCTGGCGGAGATGCCGGCGTCCCGGCCGATGTCGCGCAGCGGCAGCGAACCGGTGGCGGCCGAGAGCGCGTCGATCACCCGCACGCCCACTTCGACGGACTGGATGCCTTTTTTCTCGCGCACGGCGGGCGCTGCGGCATTTTTCTGCGGTTTCGGCGCGGGCATGCGGGGCACCTGTAGGACGGGAAGCGGTCAGGACGGCGTTGCCAAGGCCAGCTCGACCGCCGCCTCGGCATGCAGCCGGGTGGTGTCGTAGCAGGCAAGTGGCGCTGGCGCGCCGTCCAGCAGCAGCGGCAGCTCGGTACATCCGACGACGACAGCCTGCAGGCCGGCGAGCCGCATTCTATCAATGACCGCCAGCACGCGCCGGCGGGAACCGGCGTCGATGCGGCCGTGTGTCAGTTCGTCCACGATGATGGCGTCCAGCATCGCGCAGTCCGCGGCGTCGGGCGGGACCAGCTCGATGCCGTGATGGATCTGGTACCAGTCCCGGTAGAACCCCGGGGCGGTGACATGGCGGGTCCCGATCAGGCCGGCGCGTTGCAGGCCGGCGGCCCGCAGCGCGCCGGCCGTGGGCGTGCCGATGTGCAGCAGGGGCAGTCCCGCCGAGCGCTGGACTTCATCGGCGAAGCGATGGGCGGTGTTGGCCGTGAGCAGGAAGAAGTCGGCGCCGGCCCGGGCCAGCCGCTGGCCGGCCTGGGCGATGGCGCCGGCGACCTCGTCCCAGCGGCCGCCGGCCCCGGCCTGGAGCAGCGGTTCGAAGTCCAGCGTGACGAGGATGCTCGCGGCGTTGTGGTGGCCGCCCGCGCGGCGCTGCATGGTTTCGTTCACCAGCCGGTAGTAAAGGGCGGACGACTCCCAGCTCATGCCCCCCACGAGTCCGATCAAGCGTGTCTGGGCCATGGTCGTGGTCCTCCTGGTCATGGCTGGAATCCGAAGTCGGATGTCGTTGTACTATGAGAAATGTATTGGACAATATACAAAAAAACAAGGCAGGAACAGGAATCGATGAACCCCCGCAGCCATGGCCTGGAAGAGCTCGACCATCTAATGACCTATGTGGCCGACCTGGACGCGGCCGGCGCTGCCTTCGAGCGGCTGGGATTCAGGCTGACGCCGGTCTCGCACATCACCACGATGGGTATCGCCAATCGTCTGGTGCTCATGCGTGCGCGCACGCCGGGGGCGGCCAATTTCATCGAGCTCATGGGCGTGACCGATGCGTCGCTGCTGCCGCCGCCCATGCGTGAGGTGCTATCGGGCAGGCAGGGAATCAAGTCCATGGTCATGATGACGGCCGACGCGCAGGCGGCGCATCGCATGCTGGCCGGTGCGGGCTATCCGTTCGCCCCGCCCTCGCATGTTCGGCGCGAATGGACCATTCCCGGAAAGGGCTCGGTCTGGCCCGAGTTCGATGTGCTCCTGCCCATCCAGGCTCCGTTGACGTTCAACGTTTGCCAGTATCACAACGTGGACCTGTACTTGCGCGAAGACTGGCTCGAGCATCCCAACACGGCCCGATCGCTGGTGGCTGCAATCGGCGTGGCGGCCGACGCGAAGGCCGCGGTTGCCTATTTCGAGCGTTTGTTCGGCATGGCCGCGATATGCGGCGATGATGGAGGCTACGCGGTGTCGCCCGGCAGGACCGAGCTGGTGCTGTATGACGTTGAAGCCTTCGAGGCCCGCTTCGGCGTGTCCGCTCCGAGTGCCGGGAATGGCGTGGCCTATGCCGGGATGCGAATCGCCGTGGGAGATCTTGGCCGTCTGGCCGCCGTCCTGGACGGCAACGGCGTACCGGCCTCCGGGGCGAGCGGCATCGTGGTTGGTCCGCGCGAGGCATGCGGCAACGTGATCGAGTTCGTCCAGCAGGCGTGGTGACACCGCTGGAGGCGATCCCGTTCGCCGCCACGCACTACATCTTCAACGCCCGGCCCTGCAGCTTGTCGACCACGCGGAACAGCGTCGCGCGCTCCTGCGCCGACAGGTCCGCCAGCAGGTCTTCCTGGAATTCCAGGGCCACCGGCACAATGGCCCAATAGACTTCCTCGCCGGCATCGGTCAGGTCCAGGAAGGCTTCGCGCCTGTCGTTCTCGTTGGGCCGCCGCTGGATCAGTCCCGCCGCTTCGAGATCGGTGATCGCGCGCGAGACCATGACCTTGGTCATGCGGGTCTTGGCGCAGATGTCGCGGGCCGTCATCGCGGCGTGCTCAGCCTGCGCGGCGCGCCGCTCCCCCAGGAAGGAAATCACGCGCCAGCGCGGGCCGTCGATGCCGAAGCGTTCGGAATACGCCGCATAGCTGCGCGCGAACCGGTCGGCGACCAGGCTGGACAGCATGTTCAGCCGGTAGGGCAGGAAGGCGTCGAGATGCAGGGACGGGTGTCCGCCCGCCGAGCGGGAGGAAGCGGGCGTCGATCGCTTGGTGGCCATGGGACGAAGCAGGGTCTGATGCCAAAGGGCGAATTCTAGCCCTGTTGCTGGCTCGGCCGCCGGGATGGGCATGGGCCGGCATCCGGGTTTTGCCTAGTCGTCGAACCGTCGAAAATCGCTTGACTTGGTTTCATAGGAAACTAATACTACCGGAAATTGGTTTCGTAAGAAACTAATTGCGGCGCATGGACCGCATATCGGTTCTTCTTACTGGAGTGTCCAGGCATGGCATCGACCGAAGGCATATCGGGCAGCGGCGCGCGGTATGACTCCCTGTATTTCGACTATGTGCATCATCCTTTCGAGCCCCCTGCGGAAATGCGGGGGGAAGCGCCGGTGTACCAGGTGGTGGTCGCCGGCGCCGGGCCCGTCGGCCTGACCGTGGCGCTGGAGCTTGCCCGGCGCGGCATCGAGGTGGTGGTGCTGGAGGAGGACGACACCGTCAACCGGGGCAGCCGGGCGGTGGGCACCGCGCGGCGCAGCCTGGAGATCTTCGAGCGTATCGGCGCGGGCACCCGTTTCGTCGAGACCGGCGTGTCGTGGAAGGGTGGCCGCAGCTATTACCGGGACAAGCTGGTGCTGGATTTCCAGGTGCAGCAGGATCCCCGGCTCAAGCATCCCCCCATGGTGTCGCTGGCGCAGTGCCACGTGGAGCAGTACCTGTACGAGGCGCTGCGCGCTTACCCCAACGTGTCCCTGCGCTGGTCGTCGCGCGTGGAGCAGGTCGAGCAGGACGGCGAACGGGTGACCGCACAGGTCCATACGCCGGCCGGGTCCTACGCGCTGCATGCGCAATGGCTGGTGGCCTGCGATGGCGGCCGCAGCGCGGTGCGCCGTTCGCTGGGCAAGGACCTGCGGGGCAGCGTGTATGAAGGCCGCTACCTGATCGTCGACATCCAGATGCGTAGCAAGGAGCCTCCCGGGCGGCGCGTCTGGTTCGACCCGCCGGCGTTTCCCGGGGCGACCATCATCATGCACAAGCAGCCCTTCGACATCTGGCGCATCGACTACCAGTTGCTGCCCGAAGAGGACCTGGAGCAGGAGATCCAGCCCGAGCGGGTACGCGAACGGGTGACCGAGTTCCTGTCGTCGATAGGCGAAACGGCCGACTGGAAGATCGACTGGATCAGCCCGTACCGAGCGCACAGCCTGACGCTGGACGACTACCGCGAAGGCCGCGTGCTGTTCGCCGGCGACGCCGCCCATCTCGTGCCCATCTTCGGCGCGCGCGGCATGAACGGCGGCGTGGACGACGCGCACAACCTGGGGTGGAAGCTGGCCTGCGTGGCGGCCGGCCAGGCTTCGCCCGCGCTGCTCGACACCTATTCGATCGAACGCGTGGACGCAGCCAGGCAGAACATGGCGCTGGCGGAGAAGAGCACCCGCTTCATGACGCCGCCCACGCGAGGACACGCCGTCATGCAGGAAGCGGCGCTGTCGCTGGCGGTGAGCGAGCCGTTCGTGCGCGAGCTGATCAATCCGCGCCAGGTGACGGAACTGTGCATGACCGGGTCGGCGCTGCGCCTTCCCGACGACGGTTCGTTCGGCCACGGTCCCGCGCCCGGCGCCGTGTGCCCGAACCTCCCGTGCGGTGGGTCGGCGGGTGGGCCGGTCTTCCTGCACGACCGGCTGGGCAAGGATTTCACGCTGCTGGTGTTCGGCGACGACCGGCTGGCCGACAAATCCCGGCGGCTGGACGCGCTGCGGGCCTCGATGGACGTGCCGTTCGGCGTCGATGCCGTCGCGGTCGACGATGCCGAGGTCGCCGGGGCGTTCGACGCGAGGCCGGGCACGGCCTATCTGGTCCGGCCCGATGGCCACGTGATGGCGCGGTGGCGCGCTTGGGAACCCGAAACGGTGTTGCCGTGCCTTGTGCGCGCGGTGCAGGGTAAAGAGGAGTCCATACATGCTGGTTGAACAGACATTGCCCGCGGGGCTGCTGGAACGCAATTGGGAGGCGCTGGCCGTCGCGTTGAACAAGGCCGGACCGGACAAGGAAGCGGTCTTCCTGGCCAAGGTCGCCCTGGCGCTGTCGTCCATGCTGCCCGACCCGGGCCGGCTGGCGCAGGTCATCGAGGTCGCGTTGCGCGACTTGCGGCACGGGGAGCAGGCATGAGCGCGCCCGGTAAACGTATCGCCATCGCCGGCGCCGGCATAGGCGGCCTGGCCGCCGGGCTGGCCCTGCTCAAGCAGGGCTTCGACGTGGACATCTACGAACAGGCGGCCGAGCTGGGCGAAGTGGGCGCCGGCGTGCAGATCAGCCCCAACGGCACGCGGCTGCTCCAGGCCTGGGGGCTGGGCGACGCCATGCTCGAACTGGGCACCCAGACCCAGGGCAAGGAGATCCGCGTCTGGAACACGGCGGATGCCAATCGTTACCTGGAACTGGGCGCCGCGTCGGTCTCGAAGTACGGCGCGCCCTATCTGACGTTCCACCGCGCGGACCTGCATGCGTTGCTGCTGGAGGCCGTGCGAAAGGAGAAGCGCGACGCCATCCACCTGGGCGCCGCCTTCGCGTCGCTGGAGACGGTGGACGGCGGCGCCGAGATGCGCCTGGCCTCGGGCCGGACCGTCCGCGCCGATGCGCTGATCGGCGCCGATGGCGTCCACTCGAAGGTGCGCCAGTCGCTGTTCGGCGCGGACCGGCCGCGTTTCACCGGCTGCATGGCCTGGCGCGGCCTGATCGAGGCGGACCGCCTGCCGGCGTCGATCAACCGCACGGGCGGTGTGTCGTGGCTGGGGCCGACCGCGCACGTGCTGACTTACCCGATCCGCAAGGGACGCATGCTGAACTTCATCGGCATGGTGGATCGGGCGGACTGGACGGTCGAGTCGTGGAACGCGCGCGGCACGATCGAAGAATGCCTGGGGGATTTCCAGGGCTGGCACGAGGACGTGATCGCCATGATCGAACGCATCGAGGTGCCCTACAAGTGGGCCCTGATCGTGCGCGACACCCTGCCCGTCTGGGCGCGGGGGCACGTGGCCCTGCTGGGCGATGCCTGCCACAGCACGCTGCCCTTCATGGCCCAAGGCGCCAACATGGCGCTGGAAGACGCCATGGTGCTGGGCCGCTGCCTGCGGCGCACGCCCGGCGACATCCCCGCCGCGCTGGCCTCGTATGAACGCATGCGGGTGGAGCGGACCACGAGGATCGTGAACGAGTCGGCGGCCCAGATCACGCGCGTCCATGCGCCCGTGCTGGCCGAGGCCGGCAGCGCGCGGGACCACATCCAGCGCGAGTGGGAGCCGCACCGCGTCGAGGACCGCTACGACTGGGTCTATGGCTATGACGCCATCGAACAGCCTTTCGTCTAGGAGCGCCGCCATGCCTTCTTCCCCCGACGACGACCTCGCCATACGGAGCCTGCGGCAGCGATGGGCCTTCCATCGCGACCAGGGCGATTTCGCCGGCATGGCCGGCTGTTTCCATCCGGAGGCGACGGCCAGCATCTCGTGGTTCAACGGCAAGGTCGTGGACCTGGTGCCGCTGCTGGCGGCCAGCGACGCGGCGCGCAAGCCCGGCGAACACGGCAAGCATTGGGTCGGAAACTGCCGTGTGGACCGGCGCGGCGACCGGGCCCTGCTGGAGTCCGACATGGCCATCCTGATCCGCGAATATATCGACGGGCAGTTGTTCGACTACACGGGCCACTGCCGTTTCCTCGACCAGGTGGAGCGGCGCGCGGGCAGGTGGGGCATCCTGCGCTGGACCGCGATCTTCGACAAGGACCGGCTCGATCCGGCGCAGGGCGAGGCGCCCGCGTGGCTGCGCGAGGTCGACCTGGCCACGCCGGACGCCGGGCTGGCCTTCATGCGTCTGCGCCAACGCAGGAAGGGCCGCGACGTGCCCGCCTCCACGGTGGTGGGCGGCAGCGAGGCCGAGCGGCAATTGCGGCGCGACGCCTGGGCATGGCTGGAGCAGCGCGATGGCCAGTGAACATTCTCCATTGAACGGTGAGTCCCGCACGATGAATCCTTCCACTCTCTGGTACACCCGCTGCCCGGTGCCGACGGCGTTCGGCGTCGCCGTCGAGCGGGGTTTCCTCGATGCCGAGCTGGCGCGCGACGGCATCGTGGCGCGGTCGCTCGCATCGAGCACCGACAATCAGGTCAGGCAGTCGCATTTCCACCATTCCCAGCCCAATTCGTTCCGCCACGGCGGCAACGGTCCGCCGCTGGTGACCCGCTCGCGCGGCGGCCGGGTCAAGCTGATCGGCCTGTCGTGGAACGACAGCATCAAGCCCATGCTGGTCATGCCGGACAGCGGCATCGCGTCGGTGCGCGAACTGGCCGGCAGGAAAGTCTCGCTGCCGATACGCGCCGGCGATTCCATCGATTTCTGGAAGGCTTCGTCGCTGCGCGGCACCGAACTCGCGCTGGCGCACGAGGGCATGACCATGGACGACGTGGCGATGACCCCGGTCTCGACCAACCGGACGTTCATGGACGGAGCGACAGCCTCGACCGCCCAGACGGCCACTCTCTGGGGCGCGCACTGCATGCTGGGCCACCAGCGCGAGGAAGCCTTCGCGCTGGTCCGGGGCGAGGTGGACGCGCTGTACAGCCAGGGCGCGATCGCCGCCGTGGTCATGGGATTCACCGGCGCGGTCGCCATTGCCGATGCGGCCTCCAGTCCCGACCTGGCCGGCCGCGTGAACAACGATGCGCCGCTGGCCCTGACCGTGAGCGAGGACCTGCTGGCCGAGCAGCCGGAGCTGGTGGCGCGCTGCCTGGCCGCGGTCCTGCGCGCGGCCGCCTGGGCGCAGGCCAACGAACGCGAGGCCAAGCGCATCATCGCCGCCGATACCGGCCTGCCCGAGGAACTCGTGGACGCGGCCTTCCCGCAGGACGTGCATCGCCAGCTCGAGGTCGACCTGCGGCCCGAGTGGGTGGAGGCGCTGCGGGTGCAGCACGACCACTTGCTGCGGCACGGTTTCCTGGCGGCGCCGATCGCCTTCGAGGATTTCGTTGACCACGGCCCGCTGCGGCGCGCCCGGGAAATACTGGCCGGCGAAGCGGCCGTGCCCCTGTGAACACAAGAAAGGAGACCGCCATGCCCGAGGAATTCACCCGCTTCCTGACCCTGTTCGACCGGCTGGTCCGCTACTCCGACGACTGGGTGGCGCGCATGGATGCCGGCAAGATGGACTGGGCCCCGATCGAGAACGCCAGCACGCGCTTCGGCACGCGGGTGTCGCGCATCACCGTGCGCAGCCTGCTGATCCATACGGTGCTGGCCGAGCGCAACTGGGTGCGCGCCATTCCGGTGTGCGAGCCGGGCGGCATCATTCCCCTGCCCAGCGATCCCGCCGCAGCGGCCCGCTTCGAAGATGCGGATCTGCGCGCGACGGCGCTCGCCCTGCACGAGGAAAACCTCGAGGCGCTGGGCCGCTATACGCCCGCGGACCTCGGCCGGAAGGTGCACTTCGTCGGCCGCGAATGGTCCGGCATGGGGCTGCTGTGGGGCATGTACGCCCACCGCGCCTTCCACGTGGGCAACATCGACATCTATCTGCGGCAGAGCGACGTGGCCGGGCCCGAGTTCTTCGAGTTCAACCCGGCCATCATGGCCTGATGCCTTTTTCTTTCATTCATTGGCGGTCCCGACCCATGACGACTCCTTCCCTACGCATCGCGGGCCTGTGCGGCAGCCTGCGCAAAGCCTCTTACAACCGGCTGGCCCTGGAGGCCGCGGGCAAGCTCATGCCGCCGGGCATGGAATTGTCGGTGCTCGACATCCGGGACTTTCCCATGTTCGACGCCGACGTTCTGGCCGCGGGCATGCCCGCGGCGGTCCGGAAGGCTCGGGAGGCCGTGCGCGGCGCCGATGCCGTACTGATCGCCAGTCCGGAATACAACTTCTCGGTGTCCGGCGTCCTGAAGAACGCGATCGACTGGATCTCCCGGGGCGACGACCAGCCCTTCGCCGGCAAGCCGGTCGCCATCCTCAGTGCCACCCAGGGGCCGCTGGGTGGCGCGCGCTCGCAGTATGACCTGCGCAAGATCATGGTCTTCCTGGATGCGCTGGTGCTGAACAAGCCCGAGATCTTCATCGGGATGGCACCGGCCAAGTTCGACGCGGCCGGCGCACTGACCGACGCCCCCACCCGCGAAATCCTGGGCCGGCAGATGGCGGCCCTGGAGAAGTTCGTGCAGTTCGTGCGGCGCGGGCGGGCCTAGGGCCTGTCTCGCGTTCAGACATAGCGTTCCTACCGGAGAATGGCGATGTTCAGATTGATGAAGCGGTTGCTGCAGATCGGGGGTATTGCGATGCTGGGCCTGGCCGCCCCCGGCGTTCATGCACAGGGGTTCCCGGCCAAGCCCTTGCGGTGGATCGTCGGCTATCCTGCCGGCGGAGGCAGCGACAACGCGGTGCGGATACTGGCGGCCAGGCTGGCTGAGAAACTGGGGCAGCCCGTCATCGTCGAGAACCACCCCGGCGCGGCCACCATCGTCGCGGCGGAAACAGCGGCCAAGTCCGCCCCGGACGGCTATACGCTGTTCTCGGTCGACAACGGCACGGTCGTCTTCAACCCCCTGCTCTACAAGAAACTACCCTACGACCCGTCGCGCGACTTCGCGCCCGTGGCCCTGTACGGCAAGTTTCCGCTGCTGCTGGTGGTGAATCCGCAGGTGGTGCCGGCGGACTCGGTCGCGTCGCTGGTGCGCCTGGCCAAGGCCGCGGGCGGATCCATGGGTTATGCGTCGCCCGGCCTGGGCAGCCCGCAGCACCTGGCCGGCGAACTGTTCAAGGAAATGACCGGCGCGCCGCTGCTGCACGTTCCCTACAAGGGCACCGCGCCGTTGACCCAGGACCTGCTGGGCGGCCACATCGGCGTCTCTTTCATCGGCGTGCCCACCGGCATGCGGCAGGTCCAGGCGGGCAAGCTGCGCGCGCTGGGCGTGGCCGAGGCGGCCCGCCTGCCCGCGCTGCCGGACATCCCGACGCTGGCCGAGACCGGAGCGGGCGACATCGTGGCCTATGCCTGGCAGGGCGTGGTGGTACCGGCGGGCACGCCCGCGGCGACCGTGGACAAATTGTCGGCCGCTCTGCAAGCCATCGTGAAGAACTCCGATGTCCAGACACGCCTGCGCGAGATCGGTGTCGAACCGCTGGAAGGCGGGAAGGCCGAGATGGCGGCCCTGACCGCCGGCGACCTGAAGCGCTGGGGAGACGTGATCCGGAAGCGGGGCATCACGCTGGAGCAGTAGCGGGTCGTGCAAGCCTGTATACAGATTTTCCACAGAGAAAGCTGGCAGATGGAGTTGCGGCGCAAAAAAACTAGGGTTTTCCCGCTATTTCCCTGATTTTGATTCGGGAGCAAAATCAACCTGTATACAGATTTGATGATGCTCCGTTCCTCGCATGCGCCCAGCCGCTGCCACGGGCCGGGCTCCTGGAGGAAGACCATGTTTCTGAAGAACACCTGGTACGTCGCCTGTACCCCCGATGAAATCGCCGAAAAACCGCTCGGCCGCCAGGTCTGCGGCGAACGCATGGTCTTCTACCGGGGCCAGGACGGCAAGGTGTCCGCGCTGGAGGATTTCTGTCCCCACCGCGGCGCGCCGCTGTCGCTAGGCTTCATCGACAAGGGCGAACTGGTCTGCGGCTACCACGGCCTGCGTATGAACCCGGACGGCACCTGCGCCGGCATGACCGGGCAGCGCGTGCGCGCCTTCCCCACCATCCGCAGCTACCCCGCCGTGGAACGCTACGGCTTCATCTGGGTGTGGCCGGGCGATGCCGAACTGGCCGATCCCGCCACGATCCATCACCTGGAATGGGCCGAAAGCCCCGACTGGGCCTACGGCGGCGGGCTGTACCACATCCATTGCGACTACCGCCTCATGATCGACAACCTCATGGACCTGACCCATGAGACCTACGTCCACGCCAGCAGCATCGGCCAGGCCGAGATCGAGGAATCGGCGCCGTCCACCAAGACCATCGGCGACGAGGTCGTGACCAGCCGCCACATGGAAAACATCACGCCGCCCCCGTTCTGGGCCGCCGCGCTGCGCGGCAACGGCCTGGCCGACGACGTGCCGTGCGACCGCTGGCAGATCTGCCGCTTCACGCCGCCCAGCCACGTACTGATCGAAGTGGGCGTGGCGCACGCCGGCAAGGGCGGCTACGACGCGCCGGCCGAGTCCAAGGCCTCCAGCATCGTGGTCGACTTCATCACGCCCGAGACCGAAACCTCGATCTGGTACTTCTGGGGCATGGCGCGCAACTTCAAGCCCAACGATGAACAGCTCACCGCCACCATCCGCGAAGGCCAGGGCAAGATTTTCGGCGAAGACCTCGACATGCTGGAAGCGCAGCAGCGCAACCTGTCCGAGAACCCGGGCCGCAAGATCCTGAAGCTCAACATCGATTCCGGCGGCGTGCAGTCGCGCGTGGTGCTGGACCGCCTGCTGGCCGCGGAGGCCGCCGAACGGGCCAGCCGCATCGCGGCGTCCGCCGAAGCGGCGACGGCGCAGGCGGCCGCGGCGGGTTGAAGGGCAGTGTATTGAATCACGACCCGGCATAGACATGTCGGGTTTTTTTGCGCCTATCTATGGCGGCTGGCGCCTCGCCAGGATCTCCCCTGCGCGAGGTATAGTTCGAGCCACTACTCTACTCTAATAAGAGAGACCGATTACTCGACGCAGGGAGGGGGAATGAAAGATAGCGGGAGATGGGTGGCAACTGGCGCCATCGCGATGCTGTTGTCAGGATGTGCGACGACTTCTGTTTTGATACCGGAGGGGTATGGCGGTCCGATTGCCACAATCAAGGACAACGCCGTTTCGGAAACAAAGAATCGAGGCCAGTTTTTTTATGTGGCCGAAATCGACGGAAAGCGGGTGGATAATGCGCTTCAAACCACTCGGGTGGCGAACAGTGGCGCTGGCTTTGCGCTGAGCCCCGTTCCCTTTGCCAGAGAGGTCCTGGTTCGCCCGATGACTCTCAAGCTGCAGGCACGGGTCGCCTACGGCGCACCCCTTCAAGCCATGGCCAACGCGACTACGCTGTACACGGCGGAATCCGTTCTTACCTTCACTCCGGAGCCGAACAAGAATTATCTGGTGACAGGCGCGCTCAATGAGAGTCAGCAGCTTGTCTGGCTTCAGGATGAGCAGGGAAACAAGCTGGCAGCAGATGCTCCGGCATCCAAGTGACGGAGCCGCCTGTGAATACTGTGAATAGAGTTTTCCCGCTGCCGTTTCCTGGTTTCAAGTCGATCGCCTGCACGGCGTTCGCGATCATGGCGGCAGGTTGTACCTCTCATCCATTGGTACAGGATTACGCCCCGCCGGTCTCGAGCTGCTGCGCCCGGGCTCAGGAGATCGCCTATTCGGAGTTGCCATTCGGTGGGAAGGTGGATATCGCTTTTGCTCCGTCATCGCCTACGTATGTGATCGAAGGTAAGCCGCGTCATGTTGGCGGCGTTCGTATTCCGTCAGCAGTCGACCCCTCTTCCTTGATTGTCACTACATATGGTTCTACGACTTATTTGCCGATGGCGACGGCCGTGGTGCCCGATTTCATTTTCCTAGATGAAGCCTTCCAGATCGTCGGTCGCGCTGTCGCGGATTATTCAGATTATCGGGGGCCGCTTGCCTCGGGCTCTTTCGGGCTCCAGACCCGGGTGCTGGTACCGGCAAAGACCCGCTATGTCATTGTTACGCCCGGACAGCCTACCCAAGCCAAGCCCATAGGCTATGGAGGTGTGGGCCAGCGTTACTCCATGCCGCCCGCCGCGCTTGGCGAGATCTCATTGCAGTTGTACGGTCATTCGTGAAGCGAACGACGGGGTGCTTCTCCAGAAGCGCCCCTTTCCCCGTTATTGCTCTCTCCCCTGCAACGCCAGCGGATACTCCCCCCGGATCCGCCTGACCGCGTCCTGCACGCCGCTCCACGCCGGCTGCCCGGTGAAGGACCCGCGCATGAACTGCACCACCGCCGTGACCTGCGCGTCGTTCAGCGCATAGGCGTAGCCGGGCATGTGGCCGCCGCGCGGGTTGCCCGCGTCGTGCTGGGTACCGTTCAGCACGTAGCGGATCACGTTGTCGGGCTGGTCCAGGTTCAGCGAGGTGGCCAGCCACAGCGGCGGCTGGGTGCCGAACAGGTCGGGGCCGCCGGGGCCGGGATGGTGGCAGGCCGCGCATGCGTTGGCGTAGATGCGGGCGCCCAGCGTATCGGTGGTGGCCACCGCGGCCTGCGCCGCCGCCTCGCGCTGCTGCGGCGTGGGGCCGGTCTTGTCCTGCTGCGCGGCACCCGCCATCTGGCTGGCGATGTAGGTGGCCAGCGCGCGGGTGTCGGCTTCGGCGATCTGCGAGGTGCCGACGCGCACCACCGGCGTCATGGATGCGCCCGCCGCGCCATGCTGGTCGGCGTAGCCCGAACGCAGGTAGTCGAACAGCGCCTGCTCGGTCCACGCGATGGGCGCTTTGGACGAGGCGTTGAGCGCCGGCGCGATCCAGCCTTCGGCGCTGCCGCCGCCCAGGTAGGACTTGCCGCCTTCCTCGGCGCCCAGCGCGTTGCGCGGCGTATGGCAGGCGCTGCAGTGGCCCAGCGCGACCGCGAGGTACTGGCCGCGATTCCAGGCCTCCGATTCCGACGCCACCTTGGCGACCGGATCGCGATCCAGGAACAGCAGGTTCCACCCGGCCATCAGCACGCGCTGGTTGAACGGGAACGGCAGATGGGTGGCCTGCGGCTCGTTGCGGATCGGCGGCTGGCTCATCATGTAGGCGTACAGGTCCCGCATGTCCTCGTCGGTCATCTTGGTGAACGAGGTGTACGGGAAGGCCGGATAAAGATGCGTGCCGTCGCGCGCGACGCCGCGCCGCATGGCGCGCTCGAAAGCCTCGAACGGCCATCCGCCTATGCCGGTCTCGGCGTCGGGCGTGATGTTGGTCGAGACGATGACGCCGAAAGGCGTTTCCATGTGGAACCCGCCCGCGTTGACCGCCCCGCCCGGGGCGGTGTGGCAGACGACGCACATGCTGGCGGAGGCGACTTCCTTGCCGCGCAGGACTTGCTCCTCGGGGAACTGTTTGGGATCGACCGATGCGGTCGGGATCGCGGGCTCGTGCGCGAACAGGGCGGCGCCGGCCGCGGCGACGGCCAGCAGGATGACGATGGTCAGCGACCACTTGGCTGCGCGGCTCATTATTTGGCCTCCTTGTTGGCGGCGGCCAGGGCCGCGAGTACGCGTTCGGGCGTGAAGGGGGCTTCACGCAGGCGTAGGCCGGTGGCGTCGAAGATCGCGTTGGCGATGGCGGCAGGCCCGGGAACGGATGCCGATTCGCCGGACCCCAGCGGCGGGTTGCCGTCGGGCGGCATCAGCACCACGTCGACCTCGGGCAGCTCGGTGAACTTGAGGATGGGATAGGCACCCCACTCCAGGCTGGAGACGCCGTTCTGGTCGAAGCTCACGCTTTCCTTGAGCGTGCGGCTGACGGTCTGGATGACGTTGCCCTGGACCTGGTGGCGCACGCCGTCGGGGTTGATCATCAGGCCGCAGTCCTGACCCGCCACGACGTGGGTCACGCGCACCTTGCCGGTATCCAGGTCGACCTCGACGTCGGCCACCCAGGCGCACCACGAGGCGCCCACGCCGGGGAAAGTGCCGTGCACGTACTGATGCTGGGAGACGCCGCGGCCCTTGGCGATGCCCTTGGTGGGCCGTTCGGCCGGCGCTTTGCGCGGCTGCCAGCCGGCTTTCCCGGCCACGGCCTTGAGCAGCGCGATGGGGCGCGGGTCCTCCATGAAGCGCAGGCGGAATTCGACCGGATCGGCGCCTTCCTGGGCCGCGAGTTCGTCCATGAAGGATTCGTGGGCGAAGACGTTGGGCAGCGCGGCCACGCCGCGAATCCACGAGGCGCGCACGATGGGGGCCATGTCCAGCGCCACGATGTCGAGGTCCGAGGCGCGGTATTGCGGGATGGCGGTGCGATCGCCCATCTCGAACACCGTGGCCTCGGCCTTTTCCCTGCCCATCAGCAGCGAAGCCAGCAGCGGCGCGCCGTTCGAGGGGTAGCGGGTGCCGAAGCGATAGGCCAGCGAGTCGGGGCCGGCGACGCCGCCGTGCACGTCCATGGTCTGGGCCGTGCCCTTGGGCTCCCAGGCGTGCTCTTCCTCGCGCATGTATTGCACGCGCACCGGCTGGCCCAGTTCGCGCGCCAGCACCGCGGCGTCGGCGGACGCGTCGTCGGCGCAGTTGCGGCCGTAGCAGCCCGAGGCCTCCATCCGCACCACGCGGATGCGGTCTTCGGGAATGTCGAGCATCTTGGCGATATCGCTGTGCAGGTTGTGGGGGTTCTGGCTGCCGCTCCAGACGGTCAGCTTCTGGTCCTTCCAGTCGGCCAGCCCGCACGAGGGGCCGATGGAGCCGTGCATCTGGTAGGGCCACACATAAGTGGCCTTCACCGTATGTTTGGCCGCTGCCAGGGCCTTGTCCGTATCGCCCTTCTTGCTCAGCGGGCGCTGCTTGGAGGGTTGGGACGCCAGCGCGTCGGTGAGCGAGGCCATGGAGCCCAGCGCCGGCGGCGCCTTCCAGTTCACCTTGAGCAGGCGCGAGGCCAGGATGGCGTCTTCCTCGCGTCGCGCGACGACCGCCACGAAGTCCTTGATGACCACGATCTTCACCAGCGATCTCACCTTGGCCACCGAGGACTCGTCCACCGATTCCAGGCTGGAGGCCACCATGCCGCCCGAGTCGCGGCCCAGGTAAGGCGGGCGCACGAGGCGCGCGTGCAGCATGCCCGGCACCCGCATGTCATGGACGTAGGTGAGCTTGCCGGTGACCTTGGCGGGGATGTCGAGGCGCGGCACGGGGCGGCCGACGACGGTGTAGGCCGATACGGGCTTGAGCGGCACGTCGGCTGCCAGCGGCACCGATTGCGTGTCGTTGCCGACCAGTTCGCCGTAGGACGCCAGTCGCTCGCCGCTGGCGCGCAGCACCTGGCCGTTGCGGGTGACCAGCGACGAGACGGGCACGTTGTGGCGGCGCGCCGCTTCTTCCAACAGGTGCTGGCGGATCTGCGCAGCGGCCTTGCGCATGGGGACCGCGGACGCCTGCACCGAGTTGCTGGCGATGGTGGGCCCCTGGTTGGGCGTCACGTCGGTATCGCCCAGCACCATGGTGACCTGGTTCATGTCGACGTCCAGCTCCTCGGCCACGATCTGCGTGAACGCGGTGCGGATGCCGGTGCCCAGGTCCACGTGGCCGTTGCAGGCGCGGACGGTGCCGTCGGCCATCAGCTGCACGTAGGCCGAGACGAGGTTCTTGTCCACCAGCTGCGAGCCGGCATCGGTGGCCGGACCGGCCGCGGCCATGCCGCGCTTGACCAGGGCGGGAAAGGTGAAGGTGACGGCCAGGCTGCCGGTGGCGGCCAGGAACTGGCGGCGCGACAGGCGCGGGGCGTGCGCGGGCGTGCTCATTGCGCGACCTCCGCCATGGCCGTTTTCGGAGCCGCCCTGCCCTGGAGCTCGGCGGCGCGCTGCACCGCCCGGATGATCTCGATGTGGGTGCCGCAGCGGCACAGGTTGTAGGCCAGGGCCTCCTTGATCTCTTTTTCCGATGGGCGGGGATTGCGATCCAGCAGGGCGCGGGCGGCCATGATCATGCCGTTGATGCAGTAGCCGCATTGCGCCGCGTTCTCGTCGATGAACGCCTGCTGCACGGGATCGAGGGCATCGCCCTTGGCAAGGCCTTCCAGGGTGACGATGGGCCGGCCCTCCACGCTGCCCGCCGGGATCAGGCAGGAACGCGCGGCCTTGCCGTCGATCAGCACCGTACAGGCGCCGCACTCGCCCAGGCCGCAGCCGAATTTCGGCCCGTTCAAGGCCAGGTCGTTGCGCAGGATGTAGAGCAGCGGGGTGTCTTTGTCGGCTTCGACGGAGCGTTCCGCTCCGTTCACCTGGAGTTTTAGCGATGCCATGTTCGTTTCCTGTATGAAGGCGTTCAACCGGCCGGCTTCCGCTTGGACAGCGGGGCCACCATTACCCTAGCTGGGCCGTGGTGCGGCGAGGACACGCAGATGTGTCGACTTGTTGCCGCCGGAAGGGCCGCCATGCGTGGCGGCGCCTTGGAAAAGACCTAGGGTTTACACCAGTGGTGATGCAAATGCAAACCGAGCGGCCGGTAACTTATGCAGGAAAAGGGCGTAGATGCGGCCGCCGGCGAGGGTAACCGGAGCCCCCGTCAGCGCGCCATCGAATGCGTGACCTGGCGCCGGAAATCCGCCAGCTTGGCCTTGAGTGCGCGCCGGTTGTCCGGGCCCATGCGCAGCAGCATCTTCTGCCCCGAGGTGAGCGACTCCAGCGCGGGGTCGGAGAACTCGTAACTTACCCACGGGCGCTGGAGTTCCTTGGGGCCCTTGACCTCGGGCAGGTTCACGGCCACGGGTTCGGCCGGATCGGGCGTGGCCAGCAGCGTGTCGATCACGGCCACCAGGCGGTCGTTGAAATAGCCGCGCGGATAGCCCAGGTCCTCGTAGGCTTTCTGGAACTGGGGGTAGAGTTGTTTGTAGAGCGCCGCGGCCTTCTCGGTGCTGACGGACGTGACGGCCGCCACGAAGGGCCGGTAGCGGTTGTAGTTGGCAGCGGCGATGCGTTCGCCGGGCGCCGCGCCGTCGACCGTGAAGCGGCCCTGGGCGGGGTTGACCGGCCAGACCCTCGGGGGCGCGTGGGGGCGGGCCAGGTTGTCCACCGTGGCCACCGTGCGCTGGATGAAGTGGTCCAGATTGAAGAAGGACAGCACCGCATCCCTGCCCAGCAGGCCGGTCAAGGCCACGGTGATGTCGGGCGCGGCCGGCGGTTCGGCCGTTTCGGCGGCGGGCGGTTCGATGGGGTGCTGGATTTCCGGCTCGGGAGGCGGCGGCGCGGGCGGTTCGGCGGATTCCGCGACCGCGGGGGGAGACTCCACGACGGACACCGGCGGCTCGGGCTGCGGTCGCAGCCACAGGTACAGGCCGGTGCCGATGGCTGCCAGGGCCAGCACCACGACGAGGGAAGACAGTCGGTTCATGGCGTGCCTATTCGATGGGATCCGTAAACACTGTACCAGCCGCGGGGAGGCGTTCACAGGCCGGTGCGGTTGCGCGGCCCGCCCAAAACCCGGATAGTCGCCCGGATCCTTTCCCTCGAGACGCCCATGGCATTGGCCGGTACCGCATTTCTGGCGCTGTTCAACGGTTTCGACCCCGACCGCGACGACGAATACAACATCTGGCATTCGGTGGAGCACGTGCCGGAACGCCTGACCATGCCGGGCATCGTCCGGGCCCGGCGCTGCGTGAACCGCCAGGATGCCGAACTGCCCTATTTCACGCTGTATGAGCTGGTGTCCATCGAGGCCATGTATTCCGAGGCCTATCTGCATCTGATCACGCACCCCACGGCCTGGACGCAGCGCATGCGCGCATCGTTCGGCCGCTTCCTGCGCGTGCCCTGCCGCACGCTGGCCAGCCGGGGAGATGGGATGGGCGCCGCGATGCAGGCGGTCATCCTGCGCGGCGCGTACGGCGAAGCGCCGGCGGACGCGGCGGTCCAGGCCCTGGCCGATACGCTGGGCCGGCTGGACGGCATCACCGGCGTGCACGTCGGCCTGCTCGACGACGAGGCGCCGCCCGTGCCGGGATTGCAGGCGGCGGCGCCCAGCGACAGCGCGAGCACCCTGGTGGTACTGCTGGAGGCACAGGAAGAACATTGGCTGGACCGGCAGCGCGATGCCGTCGACGCTGCGCTGGGCCGCATCGGCGGTTCGTGGAGCGGGCCGGAGCATCGCGTCTACCGGCTGATGCACGTGCTCGATGCGGGCCGCTCGCCCGCAGAGACCGCGCGCCTGCGGGGGGGCTGAGGGACGCCACCGTTTTTGTGTATCCTCGAAGATCGCAGCCCGCAGTCGCCTTCCCCCAACTCCATTGGATTCCCCATGTCTGACAGTCAAGCCCAACAGAACAAGGCGCCGGTGCGCCAAGAGCGTCACGACAACGTCGGTGTCATCGTCATCGACCGGCCCGAGCGGAAGAACGCCCTCAATGCCGAGGTCAAGGCCACGCTGGTGCGCTGCCTGCGCGAGTTCGAGCAGGATCCGGCCATCGGCTGCATCGTGCTGACCGGCGCCGGCGGCTATTTCGTCGCCGGCTCGGACATCGTCGAGATGTCCACCATGCAGCCCACGGACCATGCGCTGCAGGGCGGCGACCAGGTGTTCCACGTGTTGCGCGGGCTGGGCAAGCCGGTCATCGCCGCGGTCGAGGGCTTCGCGCTGGGCGGCGGATGCGAGCTGGCGCTGGCCTGCGACATCATCATCGCGGCCGAGGGCGCGAGTTTCGGCCAGCCCGAGATCAAGGTCGGCATCATTCCGGGCGGCGGCGGCACGCAGCGGCTGCTGCGCTCGGCGGGCAAGTACAAGACGCTGCTGTGGTCGCTCACGGGCGACCGGATCCCGGCCCGGACGGCCTATCACTCCAACATGGTCAGCGAACTCGTGCCCGACGGCACTTCGCTCGAGCGCGCCGTGGCGATCGCGCGCCAGATCTGCGCCATGCCGCCGCTGGCGGTGCGCGCCATCCGCGACGCCGTGCGGCTGGGCGCGGACGCCAGCCTGGAAGCCGGGCTGGCCATCGAGCGCCGTGCCTTCGAGCGGCTGTTCGACAGCCAGGACCAGAAGGAAGGCATGCGCGCCTTCATCGAGAAGCGCGCGCCGGTGTTCAAGGGACGCTGATTCCCGCTGCCGCCGTGGCCGGGTCCTGGCCGCGGCGGTCTGGTCTGCTCTCCGGCCCGATTCGCCGGCCGTCTTTTTTTTCCCCTCTTTTTGTCTCAGCCCGTGACGACCTCCGCCGTCGTTCGCGCCGGCTCGCGCATGCAACCTCGTTTTCGAACATTGAATCAGCATTCAAGGTTGAGTGAATTGATTCAATATTCAAGATTGAACGCCCGGATGCGAGTCCCTATCATGGCCCCGCCAACGAAACGGCCCGCTGCGTGACGCCTGTCGCGTCGAGCGACGCGGACCACAGCGAGGAGACATGATGAAGCACCCCTACCGCGCGGCATTCGCCGCGGCGCTCATCGGTTGTTGCGCGGCCCCGGCCGCGTTTGCCCAGGACTATCCCAACAAGCCCATACGCATCATTGTGCCGCTGCCACCGGGCGGATCGAACGACGTGCTGGCGCGCGTGCTGGGCGAGGAAATGTCGAAGACGCTCGGCCAGCCCTTCGTGGTGGAGAACAAGCCTGGCGCCGCCGGCAACATCGGCACGGACCAGGTGGCCAAGGCCAGGCCCGACGGCTATACGCTGGGGATCGCGCCCAACCAGACCGTGGCGGTCAATCCCGCGCTGTATCCCAAGCTGCCCTTCGACGTGCAGAAGGACCTGATGGGGATCGGCCTGATGGCCACGCTGCCGATGACGCTGGTCGTGCCCAGCTCGTCCAAGGCCGGCTCCATCGACGAACTGGTGGCCATGGCCAAGGCCGAGCCGGGCAAGCTGACCTATGCGTCGGCCGGGTCGGGTAGTCCGCAGCACATGTCGGCCGAAATCTTCCAGTCGCTGACGTCCACGCAGATGACCCACGTTCCCTACAAAGGCTCGAATCCGGCCCTGGTGGACGTGCTGGCGGGCACGGTTGACGTCATGTTCTGCCCCATCAATTCCGCGCTGCCCTATATCCAGAACGGCCGCCTCAAGGCGCTGGGCGTGACGGGCGCGCAGCGGCTGCAGACGCTGCCGGAGGTGCCGACCATCGCCGAGAAGGTGCCGAACTTCGCGAGCGACATCTGGATCGGGCTGATCGCGCCCGCCGGCACGCCGCCCGAGATCGTGCAGAAGCTGAACACCGAGTTGAACCGCGCGCTGAAGATGCCGGCGGTGCAGGCCAAGCTGGCCGAGCAGGGCATACAGGCCGCCACCAGTACGCCGGCAGAACTGGACCGGATGATGCGCGACGACCGCAAGCGCTGGGCCGAAGTCATCAAGCGCGCCAACATCCGCGTCGATTGAAATTTTCTTGCCTCATTCTTCATACACAGGAAACACCATGAAGTCCTCGACCGAATCGCTGGTGCGACGCGATGAACCGCAGCCGTGGGAACACGACGGCGTGGCATGGGGAAGCGACAGGATCGCCGACCTGCTGCGCGAGCTGGACATTCCCTATCTGATCCTGAATCCGGGGTCGAGCTATCGCGGCCTGCACGACAGCCTGGTCAACCATCTGGGCAATCGCCAGCCGCAGATGATCGTGGTGCTGCACGAAGAGCACGCGGTCGCCATCGCGCACGGCTATGCCAAGGTGACCGGCAAGCCGCTGGGCGCGGCGCTGCACGCGAACGTCGGCCTGATGCACGGATCCATGGCCATCTACGATGCCTGGGTGGACCGCGCGCCGGTGATCATCCTGGGCGCGACCGGGCCGGTGGATGCGGCCAAGCGGCGGCCGTGGATAGACTGGATCCATACCGCGCAGGACCAGGGCGCGCTGGTGCGGCACTTCGTCAAGTGGGATGCCCAGCCCGCGTCGGTGCCCGCCGCGCTGGAAGCCCTGCTGCGCGCCCGCCAGATCGCGACCACGGCGCCGCACGGCCCGGTCTATGTCTGCCTGGATGCGGCGGTGCAGGAGGCGCGCTGCGACGAGGACATCCCGCTGCCCGATCCCGCCCGCTATCTGCCGCCGCCGCCGGCCCGTCCCGCGGACGAGCAGGCGCGGCAGGCGGCGGCGTGGCTGTCGCAGGCCAGGCGCCCCGTCATCCTGGCCGGGCGGGTGTCGCGGTCGGAGGAAGGCTGGGCCGCGCGCGTGTGCCTGGCCGAGACTCTGCGGGCGCAGGTGCTGACCGACCTGAAGGTGGGCGCCGCCTTCCCCACCGACCATCCGCTGCATGCCGCGCCCAGCGGCATGTTCCTGCATCCCGAGGCGCAGAAGGTGCTGCGCGAGGCCGACGTGGTGCTGAGCCTGGACTGGCTCGACCTGGCGGGCACGCTCAAGCAGGCCTGGGGCGCCGACCCGGTGGGCAGCCGCGTCATCCAGGTGTCGGTGGACCACTACAGCCACAACGGCTGGAGCATGGACCACCAGGGCCTGCCGCCGGTCGATCTTTTCCTGCTGTCCGAACCCGAGCCCGCGGTCGCGCTGCTGAACGAACACGTGACGCCGCGCCGCGAGCCGGCACCGGCGCCGGCATCGGTGCCGCGCCCCGAAATACCCGAGGATCCGGCCGCGCCCATGACCGTGCCGGCCGTGGCCGCCGTGCTGCGCAAGGTGCTGGGCGATGCGCCGACGTGCCTGACGCGCCTGCCGCTTAGTTGGAGCGGCGAGTTCTGGGACTTCCGGCATCCGCTGGATTTCGTCGGCTATGACGGCGGCGGCGGCGTGGGCTCCGGTCCCGGCATGGCGATCGGATCGGCGCTGGCGCTCAAGGGCGGCGACCGCCTGCCGGTGGCGCTGATCGGCGACGGCGACTACCTGATGGGCGTCAACGCGTTGTGGACGGCCGCCCATGCCGGTATTCCCATGCTGATGATCGTCTGCAACAACCGCTCGTTCTTCAACGACGAGATCCACCAGGAGCGCGTCGCGCGCCAGCGCGGGCGGCCGGTCGAGAACCGCTGGGTCGGCCAGCGCATCGATGAGCCCGCCCCCGACCTGGCGGCGATCGCCCGGGCGCAGGGGCTGACCGGCATCGGACCGGTCCGGCGCGCGGACGAACTGGAGCGCGTCCTGGCCGAGGCCGTCGCGGCCGTCAGGCAGGGCGGCATCGTGGTCGTCGATGCCATCGTCCAGCCCGGCTACAACCCCGCCATGACCGCGGGCCTGACCCGTTCCAGCCACTAGCTTCCGCTTTTTCAAGAGAGTCTTCCATGCGTGCTCATGAAATCCCCCCGGGCATCCTTCCCACCCGGCGCAGCCTGTACTACGGCGGCGCCTGGCACGAGCCGGCCTCCGGCCGGTATGCCGACACCATCAACCCCGCCTACGACGAAGCCATCACCCAGGCCCCGGTGGCGGGCGCGGACGACGTGGACGCCGCCGTGCGCGCCGCGCAGGCCGCCTTTCCGGCCTGGGCCAGCCTGCCGCCGGCCCGGCGGGCCGACTACCTGCGCCGCGCCGCCGCCGTCCTGCGCGAACACGCGCTGCCGCTGGCGCAGCTCGATTCGCTGAACAACGGGAATCCCGTCTCTGCCTTGCTGAACGATGCCGGCTTCGCCGCCGACGGGCTGGAGTACTTCGCCGGCCTGGCCGCCGAGGTCAAGGGCGAGACGATTCCCATGGGCGACGGCAACCTGAACTACACCGTGCGCGAACCCATGGGCGTGATCGCGCGCATCGTCGCCTACAACCATCCGCTGATGTTCGCGGCGCTGCGCATCGCCGCGCCGCTGGCCGCGGGCAACACGGTGGTGGTCAAGGCGCCCGACCAGGCGCCGCTGTCCATCATCCGGCTGGCCGAGCTGGTGGGCGACATCTTCCCGCCGGGCGTGGTGAACTTTCTGTGCGGCGGCCGCGAGTGCGGCGACGCCATGTCGCGGCATCCGCTGGTGCGCAAGGTCACGCTGATCGGCGGCGTACCGACCGGCAAGGCGGTCATGGAGACGGCGGCCCGCGACCTGAAGCCGGTGCTGCTGGAGCTGGGCGGCAAGAACGCGCTGATCGCCTACCCGGATGCCGACCTCGACAAGCTGGTGCAGGGCATCGTCGGCGGCATGAACTTCACCTGGTCGGGCCAGAGCTGCGGCTCCACCAGCCGCGTCTTCCTGCACGAGTCCATCCACGACCGCGTGCTGGAAGCCGTGGCGCGCCTGCTGCCCCAGCGCCACAAGCCCGGTATTCCCATCGATCCGGCCACCACCATGGGGGCGCTGGTCAGCCGGGCGCAATTGCAGAAGGTCGAGGGCTTCGTCGCCTCGGCGCTGGAAGAAGGGGCGAGGCTGGTGAGCGGCGGCAAGCGGCCTGCCGATCCGGCGCTGGCGCAGGGCTTCTTCTTCGAGCCGACGGTGTTCGCCGACGTGCAGCCGCACATGCGGCTGGCGCGCGAGGAAGTCTTCGGCCCCATCCTGTCGGTCTTCAAGTGGCGCGACGAGGATGCGCTGTTCGAGCAGGTGAACGGCGTGGACTTCGGGCTGACGGGATCGATCTGGACCCGCGACCTGGACACGGCGCACCGGGCCGCCCGGCGCATGACGACGGGCTACGTGTGGATCAACAATACCAGCCAGCACTTCCTGGGCGCGCCCTTCGGCGGCGTCAAGCAGTCGGGGATCGGCCGCGAGGAATGCTTCGAGGAACTGCTGGAGTTCACTTACACCAAGAACGTGAACATCAAGCTGGGCTGATCACTGTTGTTCGAAGCGCGCGAACCGCCGGTCGATGAACTGGCGTTCGCTCGAAAGATCGTCCACGCGCGCCTGGGGCGGTCCCTGGCGCATCCATTCGAGCATCTGGTCGACCTGGTCGGCGGTGCCCTGCACCAGCGCCTCGACCGAGCCGTCGTCGTTGTTGCGCACCCAGCCGCCCACGCCCACCATGTGGGCGCGTCGGACCGTGGCGAGGCGGTAGCCCACGCCCTGGACCCTGCCGGTCACGTGGACGATGACGGTTTCCAGGGAGGGGATGCTATCGAGTTCTTGCATGGTCGCTTCGGGAATGGTTGGGTAGGAATTGCTCGAGCAGGGCCAGGAACGCGGCGGCGGCCGGACTGGGGGCGGCCGACCAGACGGCGTAGACCCTGCGGCGCGGCGCGTCGGTGATGGCCACCGCGCGCAGGCCGTCGGCCACGGCGGCGAGCGAACTGGGCACCAGGCCCACAGCCAGCCCCTTGCCGACGATCCGGCGCAGCAGGTCGATATGGTCGACCTCGAAATGCACGTGGCGTTCGATGCGCGCCGCGTCGAACGCGTCGTCGGTCTGCCTGCGCGCCCCGCTGCCCGTGTGGAAGTCTACCAGCGGAAAACGTGCCAGCTCGGCCAGCGACAGCGACCGGCGTCTGGCGCAGGCATGGTCCGGCGGCAGCAGGGCCACCAGTTTCTCGTCCGCCAGCAGGCGGTAGGGCAGCGCCGGCAGCGGCGCTTCCGGCCACAGGCCGACGAAGCCGACATCGGCGCGGCGTTCGCGGATGTTGGCGATCAGCGTTTCGCTCATGCCGACGTTCAGGCGGATGTCCACCTGCGGGTGGAGCGCATGGAAGCGGGCCAGGACATCCACGAGATCGACGCTGGTCAGCGTGGAAATGGTGCCGACCGACAGGACGCCTTGGACCCGGCCCCGCACGGCCGCCACTTCCGCGGCGATGCGGCCGGTCGCCTCCACCGCCCGGCGCGCGGCGGTCAGGAAGGCTTCGCCCGCGGGCGTCAGGCGCACGCTGCGCGAGGTCCGCTCGAACAGGGGCGCATCGAGTTCTTCCTCCAGCTTGGCGATCTGGTGGCTGAGCGCGGACTGCACCGTATGGCAACGCCGCGCGGCGCGCGTGAAGCTGGCTTCCTCGGCCACGGCTATCGCGTATTCGATCTGTCGCAGGTTCATGGCCGGTGCCTGCCGCCGGTGGGCGGCGATCTATCTCGAAACAAGATGGAAGAAATGAGAATTATGCATTGGATTCATCGATACATCGTGCGGAATAATGCCGTCATGACGACACACGCTTCATCCCCTTCCCTGAGTCCCGGCCTGGTCTGGCTGATGTCCATCGCCACCGGCCTGACCGTGGCGGCCAACTATTACGCCCAGCCCCTGCTGCACGTCATCGCCGGCGACCTCGGCCTGTCCGTCCCCGAGGCCGGCTCCATCGTGACGGCGGCCCAGGTTAGCTATGCCGTGGGACTGTTCCTGCTGGTCCCGCTGGGCGACCTGCTCGACCGGCGCAACCTGATCTTCGTGATGACGCTGCTGGCCGCCGGCGGACTGTGCGCCAGCGCGCTGGCGGGCAACCTGCCGGTCCTGCTGGCCGGCACCACCGTGGCCGGGCTGTTCTCGGTGGTGGCCCAGGTACTGGTGCCCTTCGGCGCCACGCTGGCCTCGCCGAACGAACGTGGCAGGGTCGTCGGCACGCTGATGAGCGGCCTGCTGCTGGGCATCCTGCTGGCGCGCACCTTCGCCGGCCTGGTGGCGGCGCTGGGCAACTGGCGCCTGGTCTACGGAATTGCTGCGATCCTGATGGCGGCGCTGGCCTTCATCCTGCGCCGTTCGCTGCCGCACCACCCGGCGCAGGCGGCCGGCACGCCGTATCCCCGGCTGATCGCATCGATCGCCGCGCTGTTCGCCCAGGAGCCGGTGCTGCGCACCCGCGCCCTGCTCGGTGCCCTGACCTTCGCCAGCTTCGCCATGTTCTGGACCTCGCTGGCCTTCCTGCTGTCCGCGCCGCCGTTCGGCTATTCCACCTTCACCATCGGCCTGTTCGGCCTGGCTGGCGCGGCGGGCGCGCTGGCCGCCGCGCGGGTCGGGCGGCTGGCCGACCGCGGCAAGGGCGAGACCGCCACGCGCTTCGGCCTGGCGGTGCTGCTGGTGTCGTGGCTGCCCATCGTGCTGGGCCAGTATTCCGTGGCGCTGCTGGTGGTCGGCGTGATCCTGATGGACCTGGGCGCGCAGGCGGCGCACATCAGCAACCAGAACGCCATCTACCGCATCCGCCCCGAGGCGCGCGGCCGCCTGACGGCGGCCTACATGACGAGCTACTTCATCGGCGGTTCGCTGGGTTCGCTGGCATCGGCCTGGCTCTACGCGCATGCCGGCTGGCATGGCGTGTCGATCGGCGGGACCGTGGCCGCGCTGGCCGCCGCGGCGGCCTGGGCCATGCGGCCGCGCGCATCCGCGGCTGCTTCGCCGTCCACGCGCTAGGATCCGCCGGCCGGCCCTGGCGGCGCGTGTTGCCGCCCCTTACAGGCGGGCGCCGCGCGCCATGCTAGCCTGTGGTCGGACTCTTCCCGGACGACGAACATGGCCGATTCCATCCCCCAGCAGCGCTGGGCCGTGCTGCGGGCCGCGCGGCTGATCCCCGTCTTGCGTTACCAGGATGCCGACACCGCCCTGTACGCCGCGCAGGTGGCATTGCGCGCCGGCTGCCGGGGCATCGAGCTGACCTGGACCATTCCCGGCGTGCTGGACGTCCTGCGGTCGCTGCGGGCCGAGGCCGAACGGGCCGGCCAGACGGACGTGCTGATAGGCGTGGGCACCGTGCTGGATGCCGAGCAGGCCCGGTCGGCCCTGGAGGCGGGCGCCGATTTCCTGGTCGCGCCGGGCGTCGTGCCGGCGCTGGTGGAACTGGCGGGCGCGGCGGGCGCCTTGAGCATGCTGGGCGCGTTCACGCCCACCGAGATCATCGCGGCCAATGCAGCCGGCGCCGACGTGGTGAAGATCTTTCCCGCCGATACCGGCGGCCCGGGCCATCTGGCCGCGGTGAAGGCGGTCTTCCCCGACACGCTGTTCTGCCCGACCGGAGGCGTGACGCGCGAGAACATGGCGGCCTATTACCGCGCGGGCGCCGACATCGTCGGCATGGGCAGCAACCTGTTCGACAAGGCGCGGCTTGCCGCGCGCGATACCGAGGCGCTGGTGGCGTCGCTCCAGGCCACGCTCAAGGACGCCGCGGCTGCCTGATCGAATCAGGTGGCTTGCTCCGCGGCCTGGTAGGGCTTGAGTTCGTCGCCGCCCGCGGTGCTTTCCTGCTGCCGCCGCCACATGGCCGCATAGGCGCCGTCCAGCGTCAGCAACTGGTGGTGGCGGCCGCGTTCCACCACCCGGCCGCCGTCCAGCACGATGATCTCGTCGGCGTCGATGATGGTGGACAGGCGGTGGGCGATGGTCAGCGTGGTGCGTCCGCGGCTGACCTCGCGCAGGTTGCCCTGGATCTCGCGTTCGGTATGCGTGTCCAGCGCGCTGGTGGCCTCGTCGAATAACAGCACCGCCGGCCGCTTCAGGATGGTGCGGGCGATGGCCACGCGCTGCTTCTCGCCGCCGGAAAGCTTGAGCCCGCGCTCGCCCACCACGGTCTGGTAGCCGTCCGGCATGGCGAGGATGAAGTCGTGGATGTGGGCCAGGCGCGCCGCTTCCTCGATCTCGGCCTGGGTCGCGCCCGGGCGCCCATAGGCGATGTTGTAGTAGATGGTGTCGTTGAACAGCACGGTGTCCTGCGGCACGATGCCGATGGCCGCGCGCAGGCTGGACTGGCTGATCTTGCGGATGTCCTGGCCGTCGATCAGGATCGCGCCGCCGCTGACGTCGTAGAAGCTGAACAGCAGGCGGCTGAGGGTGGACTTGCCCGCGCCCGACGAACCGACCACGGCGACCGTCCGGCCCGCCGCGATGGTGAAGCTGACGTCCTTCAGGATCAGGCGCCGCGGATCGTAGCCGAACACCACGTGGCGGAATTCGACGGTGGCGCCGTCCACGCGCAGGTCGGGCGCGCCGGGTTCGTCGGCGATCTCGCGGCCTTCGGACAGCAGCTCGAACATGCGGTCCATGTCGATCAGCGACTGCTTGATCTCGCGATAGACGAAGCCGAAGAAATTCAGCGGCTGGTAGAGCTGGAGCAGGTAGGCGTTGACCAGCACGAAGTCGCCGATGCTCAGGCGGCCGGCGACGATGCCGCGCGCCGCCATCCACATCACCACGGTCAGGCCGACCGAGATGATCGCGGCCTGGCCGATGTTCAGCAGCGACAGGCTGACCTGGCTCTTGACCGCGGCGCGCTCGTAGCGGCCCAGCGCGTGGTCGTAGCGCCGGGCCTCGTGTTCCTCGTTGCCGAAGTACTTCACGGTTTCGTAGTTGAGCAGGCTGTCGATCGCCTTGGTGTTGGCCTCGGAGTCGGTCTCGTTCATCTGGCGCCGGAACTTCGTGCGCCATTCCGTGACGAGCAGCGTGTAGGCGATATACAGCACCACCGTGACCAGGGTCGCCAGCGCGAACCAGGCGTCGAACATGTGCCACAGGATGGCCGTGACCAGCGCGATCTCGAACAGCGTGGGCAGTACGTTGAACAGCATGTAGGACAGCAGCGTGCTGATCGCCCGCGTGCCGCGCTCGATGGAGCGCGTGAGCCCGCCGGTCTGGCGGGCCAGGTGAAAGCGCAGCGCCAGCCCATGCAGGTGGCGGAATACCTGCAGGCCGACGACGCGGATGGCGTTCTGCGCCACGCGCGCGAACACCGCGTCGCGCAGTTCCGAGAACACCAGCGACAGGACGCGGGCGCCGCCGTAGGCCAGGATCATCCCCACCGGGATGGCCAGCACGGCGGCCGCCGTGCCGCCCAGGGCGTCCACCGCCGACTTGTAGAAGATGGGAACGTAGACGTTGGCGACCTTGGCGGCGATCAGCAGCGCCATGGCGGCCGCGATGCGCAGGCGCAGCCGGGGAGCGTGGGCCGGCCACAGGTAGGGAAGCAGGGTGCGCAGGGTGGCCAGGCCGCCGCCGGGGCGGCGCGCAGGAGCGGGTGTGTTCAAAGCGTGTTTCCAGGAGGCGATGTTGGCAACGATACGCCTGTTCGGATATCCAGGCTCGTTTACCCCCGGGGGCGTGCGCCGGCATGGCGGCGTCGGTGGCGGCCATTTTCCATCGTCTCAGCCGGCGAGAATCGAGGTTGACCGCTTTTCGCCCGGATCACAGTATTCGCATGACAAACCCACCCGGGAAAAAGGGGGAGACAACCATGGAATCAGACATTTCGGGCGTGTGCGCGCGCCGGCACGCAAGCCGCGTGCTGGCCTGTCTGCCGGCCCTGGCGTGCGCGGCACTGTTCGTGGGCGCGGCGCCGGCGGCGGCCGATCCGTTCGACGGCGGCCGTGTCACCATCGTGGTGTCCGGCCGCGCCGGCAGTTCGTTCGACAACGCCGCGCGGCTGGTGGCCGAGCCGCTGTCCAAGGAATGGGGCGTGCCGGTGGTCGTGGACAACCGCGCCGGTGCCTCCGGCGTCATCGGCGCCGCCCATGTCGCCAAGTCGCCGCCCGACGGCCGCACCGTACTGCTGGGCACCACGCCCTACGTACAGGCGCCGCACCTGCTGCGTTCGGCCGGCTACGACCCGGTGGCCAGCTTCGTGCCGGTGGCCCAGCTCTTCACCGCCCAGCTGTGGCTGGGCGTGAACGCCGGGCTGCCGGTCAAGACTGTCAAGGAATTTGTCTCCTACGCGGCCCGGCCCGGCGCCCAGTTGTCGTTCTCCAGTCCGGGCCAGGGTTCCACCCCGCACCTGAACACGGTCATCCTGATGCAGCAGGCCGGCATCGACATGCTGCACGTGCCCTACACCGGCATTCCGCCGGCGGTGATGGACGTGGCGGCGGGACGCATCTCCAGCGTGTTCGCGTCCTACTCCGACCTGCTGCCGCACGTGCAGGCGGGCACCCTGCGCATCCTCGCCAGCACCGGGTCGGCGCGCTCGCCCATCAGTCCCGACATCCCGACCATGAAGGAGTCGGGCTACGGCGGATTCGAGGTGGTCGGCTTCGGCGGCCTGCTGGTGCCGGCCGGCACGCCCGCCACGCTGACGGCGAAGATGGCCGCTTCGGTGCAGAAAGTGCTGGCGCGTCCCGAGATCCGCAGCCGCCTGCTGGAACTGGGCTTCGAGCCGGTGGACAGCAACCAGCAGGCCTTCGCCGCGCTGGTGCGCGAGCAGAACGCATTCTGGGCGAAGGTCATCCGGGACGCCCACGTCAAGGTCGAATAGGAGCTTTTCCATGCAACCCGCACTTTCCCGCTCGTACCACCTGCGTTTCGTCGGCGACTGGGGCCAGGCGAACTTCCATCGCATCTGCTCCTGGCTGTGCGAGGAGTTCTGCAAGCGCGCCGGTTCGCGCAGCCGCGTGGCCATATGGAGCATACGCGCCGGAGGCATCGAGGCCATCGACCTGGTGCAGGAAGGCGAGGTGGACCTGTGCCTGGTGACGCCGGCGATGCTGATGCCGGCCGCGCTGACGGGCCAGTCCATCTTCCAGGGGCGCGCCGCGCCCAACCTGCGGTCGCTCGCGGTGCTGCCGCAGAACGACCGCATGGTGCTGGCGCTGCGCCCCGACCTGGGCATCCGATCGTTCGAGGAATTGCGCGGCCGCCGGCCGGCCCTGCGCATCGCCACCTCGCGCAACGACGGCACCAATTTCATCGGCCACGTGAGCCGCCTGTTCATGGCGGCCCACGGCATCGACGAGGCCACGCTGGCGGCCTGGGGCGGGTCTTACGTCGAGGACACCAATCCCCGCGACAGCCTGGCGCGCATGGAGGCGGGCGAGGTGGACGGCGTGCTGCAGGAGGCGATCATGACGCCGTGGTGGGCACGGATCGTGGAATCCGGACAGGCGGTGCCGCTGTCCGCGGAACCTTCCGCCCTGGACCGGTTGCGCGCCGACCACGGCTTTCCGGCCAACCCGCTGCCCGCGGGCTACTGGAAGAACCTCGAGACGCCGCTGCAAGCCCTGGACTTCTCGGACTTCCTGGTGCTGGTGCGCGACGACATGGATGAGGAGGTGGCGCATCTCCTGACCTGGTGCCTGGTGGAGACGCGCGAGGCCATCGAGCGCCAATACCGCCACCTGCCGCCGCAGCGCAGTCCGCTGTCTTATCCCATTGATCCGGCCAGGATGGCCCGGCCGTCCATCGCGCTGCACGCGGGCGCGCAACGCTATTACCGCGAGGCGGGACTGCTGGGCTGAGCCTGCCCCCGCCCACCAAGGAGACCGTCGTGCCCGAAGTCCGCGAACACCTGGAGGCATTTCCCTTCGACGCGCCGCCCCGCGTGCTGCGCCGTCGCGAGGAACTGCTGCTGGCCGAGCCCCTGCCGGGCGGTGGCCGTCCTCCCCGCGCGTACCCGCCCGTCGAGGCGGTGCATTTTCCTCCCGAGTACGTGGACCAGCCCTTCGTGCCGCCGCGCGGCGTCTACGAAAGCGCGGCGATGCGGATAGAGTGGCAGACGATGAACGCCCGCCAGCCGTTCTACCACCGCAATTGCGGCGTGGACGAGATCTCGTTTCAAGTCTGCGGCGACCGCACCATCATGACCGAACTGGGCAGCGTGGACGTGGCGCCCGGCGAGTTCGCGCGGCTGCCCGACGGCGTGGCCCACGACAACTACGGCCGCCGCGACATCCACCTCTTGTTCTATGTGCCCGGGCCGGTCGAGCGCCTGGGCATGGTGGACCGGCGTTCCGAAGCCAAGCTTCCGCCGTTTCCGGGGTGGACGCCTGCGCCCTTGAACGAACTCGTCACCGAAGGCGTGGCCGGCCCGGGCCAGGACGTGGCGCTGTCGCCCATCGACGAACGGCTGCTGCTGGCTCATGCCGACGACACGCAGGAGCGGCTGGAGGTCCTGCGCATCGGATCGGGCACCGAATGGCTGTATCGCGGCTCCACGGCCATGATCGGGACCACGGCCGCCGCCGCGTCGGCCGGACACGTCTATCGCCGGCTGCGCAATGCCGAGGAGATCCAGTACCAGGTCTCGGGCACGCGCACGCTGGTGACCCAGCGCGGCGTGCTGCACCTGGCGCCCGGGGACTTCGTGCGCATTCCCCGCGCGGTGGCGTTCGCCAGCATCCATGCGGGGCCGAGCACGCACCTGTCGCTGGTCTCGACCCTACCCATTCCGCAAGTGGCGCAGGGCGCCCGCCAGGCCGAGAAAGTGGCGCCGTCGGACATCGACGGGCTGCGCGCTGGAAAACCGACATGACACACGAGGACAGCAACATGAGCGACATGATTGCCGCGCGGGCCCACCAGGGCGCGACCGAATTGCGGCTGGAGCGGGTGCCGGTGCCCGAGCCCGGCGCGCGGGAGGTGCTGATCAAGGTCGCGTCCGCCGGCATCGCGCCCGGCATGATGAAGCTGCTCGAACGCGGCCGCTTCAAGCACCTGCCGTCCACGCCCGGCCACGAGATCGCGGGCGTGGTCGTCGCCGCGGGACGTGAGGCCGATGCCTCGCTGGTCGGCCGGCGGGTGCGGGTGCATCCCATGCTGTCCTGCGGCGACTGTGTCTATTGCCGCACCGACCGCCAGCAACTGTGCGCGGAGACCGCCATGATCGGACACGCCGCGTTCGGCATCGGCAAGCTGGAGCTCTACGCGCGCTATCACGACGGCGGACTGGCCGAGTACGCGCGCGCGCCGGACTGGCTGGTCGACCCCCTGCCCGACAACGTCAACTTCGATGTCGGCGCCAAGGTCCACGACCTGGCCAACGCCGTGCGCGCGCTCAAGTGCGCGGCCATTCCCGAACCGGGGCGCCTGGTCATCACTGCCGCCACCGGCACCATGGGGACGGCCAGCATCCTGCTTGCACGGTTCTACGGCGCGCGGCGCCTCGTGCTGGTGGCGCGGTCGCGCGAACGCCTGGAGGCGCTGCGGCCGCTGGCGGGCGACCTGCCGGTGGACCTGGTCGCTCTGGACGAACTGGCGCCCGACTGGGCCGAGAGCCAGGGCCTGACCCGTCGGCTGCGGGAGGTGCTGCCGGGAGGCGCGGATGCTGTGCTGGACTATTTCCCGGGCGGCCCGGGCACGATGCAGGCGCTGCGCGCGCTGGCCCTGGGTGGCACGCTGGTGCACATGGGCGGCAATGCCACGCCATTGGCGCTGACGGTGGCCGAGGCCATGCAGATGTGCTGGAAGATCATCGGCACCCGGGCGTGCACGCGCTCGGATACCGACGCCGTGCTGGAGCTGCTGGCGTCGGGCCGGCTGAACGCCGATGCGCTGATCACCCACCACTTTCCGCTGGCCGAGGTGAATCGGGCCCTGCAGGTCATGCTCGATCGCAGCGAACCGATCTGGATGGCCGTCGTGCACCCGGAGGGTGCCGCTAGCCGAAGGCCTCGCTGAAAAAGTCGATGAAGGTCCGCACCTTGGGCGCCATGAACTTGCGGCTGGTATAGGCGGCATACAGGGTCACGGAAGGCGGCCGGTATTGCGGCAGCAGGCGCACCAGCGCGCCGCTGTCCAGATCGTCGGCGATCAGCCATTCCGGCAGGTAGCCGGGACCGATGCCGGCCAGCAGGCTGTGGCGCGCCAGGGACGAGTCATCCGTCTTCAGCGCCGTGGGCACGCGCAGCGTTGCCGGCCCGGCCGGACCCTGCAGCGGGATTTCCTCGGGCCGCTTGATGTAGGCGGGCAGGACGGCCGGCCGGTCGGCCAGCTGGGCCGGCGACTCGAAGGGGCCGTGCCGGTCCACGTAGTCGCGCGAGGCCGTCAGCACGAAGCGGACTTCGCAAAGTGGCCGTACGATCAGCGACGGCGCGTTCTGGGTGGCGGTGGCGCGCAGGGCCAGGTCGAAGCCTTCCTCGGCCAGGTCCACCTTGTAGTTGCTCAGGCGCAGGTCGATGACCACGCGCGGGTAGCGTTCGCGGTAGCACGCCAGCATGCCGGCGAAGCGGCCGTTGGCGCACCAGACCGGCGCGGTGACCTTCAACTGGCCGCGCGGCTCGGCGTGGCTGTCCTGCAGCGTGGCCTCGGCGTTGTCCAGCAGGTCCAGCGCTTCGCAGCACTGTTCGAAATAGACCTGTCCCGCCTCGGTCGGGCTGACGTGCCGGCTGGTGCGGTTGAGCAGGCGGGCGCCCAGGCTGCGTTCCAGGTGGGCCAGGTGCTTGCTGGCCATGGCCGGCGAGATGCCCAACTGCCCGGCCGCCCGCGCGAAGCTGCCCGCCTCGACCACGAGGCGGAACACCTTCATGCTGACCAGTGTGTCCAAGCCTTCAAGCCTTGCCGCGCGACGCGTCGATGCTGAAGGCGCCCGCGCCGGCCACGGCGAAGAACAGGAACACGAAGCAGTACAGCACGGCCGGTTCGCCGCCGTTCTGCAGCGGGCTCAGGAAAGCCTTGGGGGCATGCGCCATGAAGTAGGCCACGGCCGTGAAGCCGCACAGGATGAACGCCACCGGCCGGGTGAACAGGCCCAGGATCATCAGCAGGCCGCCGCCGATCTCCAGCACGCCGGCCAGGCCCATCAGCGAGAACAACTGGATGCCTTGCATGCCCAGCGACGGGATGTCGAAGAACTTGGCCGTGCCGTGCTGCAGGAACACGTAGGCGATGACGATGCGCATGACGGCTTGCGCGCGGGGGGCCCAGACGGCGAGGGTGTCGTTGGAGGTCTGCATTTTTTATCTTCCTTCTAGAGTGGACTCAGGGGGTAAAAATCGCGAGCGGCACTGCGTGCCTACCCAAAACGGGTGGCGGAGACGACTACGTTCATGACTTCATCTTGAAAAATGCGGCTGCCGGGGTCGTCGCCGGCCGCGCCCGCCGCCACCATCAACGGCAGCAGATGGTCGGGCCGGGGCTGCGCGACGCGGGCGTCGGGCGCCGACGTCCAGCTCGCGAGCGCCTGTTCTCGCGCCTCGCGCGGCAGCGCCGCGGTATCGGCCAGCCAGTCGTCGAAGCGCAGCGAGGCCGGCTTGAATGCCGGCGCGAAGCCCCGCATGTTGTGGAAGCTCATGCCGCTGCCCACGATCAGCACGCCCTCGTCGCGCAGCGGCGCGAGCGCGCGTCCGGCCGCCAGGTGGGCCTCGGGGTCCAGGCCGGTCTTCATGGACAGTTGGACGACGGGAATGTCGGCGTCGGGAAAGATCAGCTTGAACGGCACGAACACGCCGTGATCCAGCCCCCGCTCGGTGTTCGAGCCCGACGCGATGCCCGCCTGCCCCAGCAGCTCCCGCACGCGGCCGGCCAGCGCGGGCGAACCGGGCGCCGGGTATTGCAACTGGTAGGTGTGCTCGGGAAAGCCGTAGTAGTCGAACAGCAGCGGCGGCTTGGGGCTGGCATTGACGGTGAACTCGTCCTCTTCCCAGTGGCCGGAAATCACCAGCACCGCTTCGGGACGAGGGCCCGCCGACGCGGCGAGCCCCTTCAGGAAAGCGGCCATGCGGTCCCACATGTGGGGATCGCCGGGCCATTCCATGAAGAAGCAGGGGCCTCCTCCATGGGGGATGAAGAACGTGGGCAGACGGTGGGCGCTCGAGGCGGACATGGCAAGCTCCTGTGGCGTGGCCTTTGTCGGCAATATAGGCGCGTACTGTCAGGCAATCAATCGTGCAAAAGGGAAGAGTTTGTTTCCTGTTTGTTGATGATCCACAGTGCGGGCCGAGGGGATTTCAGGCCCCAGCCTTTATTCCTGTTCCGCTTGCTGGCGCAGTCCGGCGGCTTCTTCCCGGACCGCCCGCAGGAAGAATTCCAGCGCGGGCGACGGCGCCACGTCCGAGCGTAGCACGACACCCACCGAAGGCAAGGTCCACGACGGCTTGAAGTTCAAGATGGTCAGTATCCCCAGCCTGGCATAGTGCCGGGCGACGCCGCGAGGCATCGTGGCCAGCACGTCGGTGTTGCGCAGCAGGACCTCGTTGGCCAGCAGCGAGACGGATTCGGCCAGCGGCACGCCCGGCGTGAGGCCTTGTTCGGCGAAATAGGCATCGATGCGCTGGCGCAGCGGCGCATCGGGCGGAGGCAGAATCCACGATTGCCGGGCCAGCGTGGCTGGCGTCACGCGGTTCGACCGGGCCAGCGGATGACCCACCCGCGCCACGACGTAGATGGGTTCATCGTACAGGACCTCGGTGCGGAACATGGCTTGCGAGGCGCCTTGCATCAGGCGTCCGATGATGCAGTCGATCTCGCCCCGCGCCAGCGCCGCCAGCAACAGATCGTTGGTGCCTTCCTGGATCATGACGGTGATGCCCGCGTGGGCCTCGTGCATGCGCGCCAGCGCGCGCGGCACCAGCACCGGCAGCACCACCTGCAGCACGCCGGCGCGCACCCGGCCGGTGGCACCCCGGGTCAGCGCCTCGATCTCGTTGCGGGCCCCGTCCAGGTCCGCCAGCAGCACACCGGCCTTCTGCACCAGCGCCTCGCCATAGGGCGTGGGCGAGATGCCGCGGCGCGAGCGCACGAACAGCGGCACGCCGAAGGCTTCTTCCAGCTCCACCAGCAGCTTGCTGGCCGCGGGCTGGGTCATGCCCAGCCGCGCGGCGGCCTTGTGCACGCTGCCGGTGGCATGCAGCGCCTCGAGCAGGTCGAGGTGGCGCAGCCGCAGCCTCGAACGTATTTGGCGGATGGTAGGGATGCGGTAGGTGGTGTCCACAGTGTGATTCCTGTTGGTTTTCACTTGATTCTAAGAATTTATGCATTGGTAGTCACTGCGTGCCTACACTGGGTCCGTTTTTCCCCTACCCGCGAGACTCCAATGAAAATCACGATGCTGGGTACCGGCGCCGCCTTGCCCGACCCCGACCGAGGCCAGTCGGCCATCCTGCTGACGCTGGACGAAGACCGGCATTACCTGTTCGACTGCGGCGAAGGCGCCACGCGGCAGATGGTGCGCGCCAACGTGGACCCGGCCAAGGTCGGATTCGTCTTCCTGACCCATCTGCATCACGACCACATCTGCGACTACCCCTATTTCGTCATCTCCAGCTGGATGCTGAACAAAACCGGCGCGCCCTTGGTGCTGGGCCCCAAGGGCACCCGGCATTTCGTCGACCACCTGTTCGAGCATGGCGCGTTCCAGGCCGATTTCCGTGCCCGCAGCGCCTACCCCGTGCGCCAGGAGAACATCGAGGCGGCGCGGCCCGAGGTGCGCGAGGTCCAGCCCGGCGTGGTGTTCGAGGACGACAAGGTGAAGATCTCGGTGGACTGGGTCGAACACATCCCGCGCGACATCTGCGAATGCTTCGGAGTGCGGGTCGAGGCCGAGGGCAAGGTCATCGCGTTCAGCGGTGACACCGCCCCCTGTGATGCCATGGTGAGGTTGGCCCAGGATGCCGACCTGCTGATCCACGAGTGCACCTTCCCCGAGTCCTTCATCGCCCACCGTGCCAAGACCGGCGTGGGGACCTATTCCCACACCAGCCCCATGGACCTGGGCAAGATCGCGCGCCGGGCCAACGTGAAGAGCCTCGTGGCCACGCACTTCGGCCACTTCGATTCCACCAGTCCGGTGCTCCGGCGTGCCGGCGCCAAGCATATGCCGGTGGAGTTGATGGGGCCGCACCTGATGGACGAGATCGTGACCGACATACGCAAGAACTACGACGGTCCGCTGCGGCTGGCGCACGACCTGATGCGCATCGACCTGTAGCGCCACCGCGCCGGCGACATCCGGCGCATCTTTCCAGGAGGGCATGCCGTGACCGATACCGTTAGCCGCCGCGCCGCGCTGTTCGCCGCCGGCCTCCTCTGTTGCCTTGCCGCCGGCGCATGGGCCGGTTATCCCGACCGGCCCATACGCATCGTGCTGCCCTATGCGCCCGGGGCGGCGGGCGACATTGCCATCCGCCAGGTGCAGCCGCTGTTGGAGAAGCGGCTGGGCCAGCCCCTGGTCATCGACTACCGCACCGGGGCGGGCGGCAACATTGGCGTGCAGGACGTGGTGCGCGCCAAGCCCGACGGCTACACCCTGGTGCTGGGGGCGACCAACAACTTCGTCATCAACCAGTTCCTGTATCGCAAGCTGGGCTTCGATCCGCTGGAGGACTTGGCGATGGTGGGCAAGCTGGCCGACGTGCCCGCCTTCATCTACATCAGCGCCGCGGTGCCCGCGCAGGACTACGCCGCCTTCGCGCAGTACGCCAGGCAGCATGCGGGCAAGCTGAACTACGGTTCGCCGGGGGCCGGCACCACGCCCCATCTGTCGGCCTACATGCTGAGCGAGGCGATGCACGCGAACATGACCCACATTCCCTACCGCGGGTCGTCGCTGGGCGTGCAGGCCCTGCTGGCCAACGAGATCCAGCTCTACATCGGCGGCTACAGCATCGCCGCCTCGTACATGCCGCAAGGGCGCGTGCGCGCGTTGGCCGTCGCTTCGCCGACCCGCTATCCGGGTTTGAAGGACGTGCCCACCGCGGCCGAGGCCGGCATGCCCGATGTCGTGCTCGGCAACTGGTGGGGGCTGGCGGCGCCCAAGGGCACCGATCCGGCCGTCATCGAGGTCCTGTCGCAGGCGCTGAACGACGTGCTGGCTACGCCCCAGGTGCGCGAGGCCTACGACCAAGGCGGCTTCGTGCCGGGCAAGGGGACGCGCGTGGAGTTCGAGGCGGAACTGCGCGCCGAGGCCCGGCGCTGGCAGGGCGTCGTGCGCCAGTCCGGCGTGATGCTGGACAACTGACGAGGGCGCACGGTGGGCCCTTGCGGCCGCCGCATGGCTGCGGCGCCTGGTCAGCCATATGGGACGGGACCGTGCCGCGCACCTGGAACGGCCTGATCGGTTCAGTCGGATGGTGGCGGATTTTCTCGAGGCGCCAGCGCGCGTGGAGCCTGCGTGAGCGTGCCGCGGCTCCCGTCCAGGCGGAACGGCAACCCGACGATGCGCATCGTCGGCGCGTCGGGGGGCGAGCGGACGAAGCCGGGGTCGGCGGCGCATGCCGCGGCAACCGCGCGGTCGAGTCCCTGGACCGGCGCGCATGGCGCACCGGCCGTGTTGAGCGAGGCGTCCAGGTCCGGCATGGAACGTTGACGAATCGCCGCCTGGACATGGCCGGACAAGGCATGGTCGTCCAGCCCGGACAGCGCGTCCAGGCCGAGGGCCGCGAGCAGCGCCCGCCGTTGGTGCGGCTCGTTGACGGCGATGCACACCCGTCCGTCCGCCGCATCGTAGCAGCGGGACAGCGGGTTGCCGCTGGAAGCGGCGTTGCCGCGTCCTTCCAGGGATTCCGTCCCGTTCAGGTGGCCGGCCACCGTGCCGTGCATCAGCGCCAGCGCCGAATCCAGCATCGATACTTCGACGCGTGTGCCCTCGGACCGGGAGTGCCGCCGTTGTCCTATCCACGCGGCCATCACGCCCAACGCCGCGTTCAGGCCGCTGGCGTAGTCGATCACGGGAGCCCCAGCCTTCATCGGGCCGGAGCGCGTGTCACCGGTCAGATTCATCAGTCCGCTGGCCGCCTGGATGACACTGTCGTAAGCGGGATAGGCCGCGCGCGTGCCCGCCCCGCCGTAGCCGGTGATCGAACACCAGACGAGTCCCGGACGCGCCGCGCGTATCCGGGCCTCGTCCAGCCCCAGGCGCGCCAAGGCTCCCGTGCGGAAATTCTCCACCAGTACGTCCGACCCGGCCAGCCGCTCAAGGAACGTGGCCTGGCCGGCCGGTTCTGCCAGGTCGAGGTAGATCACCTGCTTGTTGCAGGCCTGGGCGATGTAGTCGGTCGAGAGGCCCGCCGCGCCGAGCGCGGAATTGGCGCGCCGCCGCCACCGGATGGTGTCGCCGCCCGGCCGCTCCACGCGGACAACCTCGGCGCCGAGCAGCCCCAGCAGATAGGTGCAGTACGGGCCTGCCAGGACCCGGGTGGCATCCAGCACCTTCATGCCGGCCAGGGGGAGCGGTATGCCGGTCGATTCCATGTCAGCCAACCTGGATCTGGAAGTCCTTGACGATCTTCGCGTATCGGGCGACCTCTTGGTCCACCAGCCGGGCGGTGGCCTCGGGAGCCAGGCCTAATGGCGCGGCGCCGTCGCCGCGTATTTTCTCCGCGACGTCGGGCAAGGCGAGAATGGCCGCCAGTTCGCGCTGCAGGCCGAGCGCGTCTTTCGCGTCGAATCCCGGCGGAGCGAACAGCGCCTGCCAATTGTCGAATTCCACCTGGGGGTAGCGCGTGGCCAGCAGCGGCACGGACTCCATGCCTGGGGGAGATCGCCTGCCCGCGATGCCGATGGCACGTATGGCTCCGGTGCGCACATGGCCTGCCGCGGCCACGGCGGCGAGCATGGTGAAGTCGATTTCGCCGGCGATCAGCGCGGTGGTGACCTGGCCCGCGCCCTTATAGGGAATGTGGGTGGATGCCAGACCGGCCTCGCGCGACAGCGCCGCGCAGCCAAGGTGACTGGTCGTTCCGGTGCCGGGCGAGCCGTAGTTCAGCCCGCCGTTTCGCTGCCCGCCCTGTCGGCGCAGGTCCTCGACGGAATGGATACCGCTCTTGCCTGGCACGGCCAGCACCAGCGGCGAGGAGGTCAGCAGCGAGACCGGGACCAGGTCCCTGCGGACGTCGTAGCGCAGGTCCTTGTACAGGGAAGGATTGACGGCGATCGACGCTGTGGTGAAGAGCAGTCGGTGCGCCGTGGCATCCCGAGCCACCATCTCGGCGCCGATGTTGCCCGCCGCGCCGGGCTTGTTCTCGACGATGACGGACACCCCCAGCCGGACCGACAGTTTTTCGGCGATCGTCCGCGCCAGCATGTCGGTGCCCCCGCCAGGGGAGAAGGGCACCGTCAGCGTGACCGGCATGGACGGCCACCGTTTTCCGCCACTGGCCGCCCGGACGCCGCCGGTGGCTGCCAGCATGCCCAGCAGCATGCCGCGTCGATTGATGCCCATAATGCCTACCTCCCGGTATCGTTATTTGCCGCCCATCCTATCGATCTCCTGGTAGCGAATGAAACTACTATCCTCGACGGAGCGAGCCGACCCCCGCTCCCTGCAACTGCTCAAGCGCCTGGGATTCTCCGGCTACGAGGCCGCCGTCTGGCTGGAGCTGGCCCAGGGCTATCCGGCCACGGCCTATCAGGTAGCCAAGCGAGCCGGCCTGCAACGCGCCAATACCTATCGGGCGCTCGAGCGCCTGTGTGAGCTGGAGGCGGTGACCGTGGTGCATGACCGGCCCGTCACCTATGCGCCGGCGGATCCAAAGTCGATGGTGGGGAGATTGACGGCCGGCCTGGCGGGCGAGTGTGACTGGTTTGCCGGCCAGATGACACGCCGCATGCAGTCGCGCAATCGTGGTTCGATCCGGACGGCCTCGGGGGCCGAGGCATGCCTGGACTTCCTGCGCCAGGAGTTGGGAGCGGCGACCCGCTATGTCTGGATCAAGGGAGAAGGAACGACCATCCGGTCCCTGGCCGAGGACATCGAGGCCGCCGTACTGCGGGGCGTGCAGATCACCGTGATCGCCTTCGGCCCCTGGCGGGCGTTGCGGCGGCGATTCGCATCATGCCGCGTGTATCCCCACGAAGGCAACGGCGTGCGCCTGACCAGCGCCACGGATGCGCTGCTGACCCTGGCCCGGGACGGGCGCTCCGTGACCACGGCGGTGTTCACCGATGCGCCCACGGTCACGTCCCTGCAGGATCACGCGTTGACGTACCAACTGCATTCCTACCTGTTGCATGAGATCTTTCTTGCGGAGCTGGCGGCGGGGCCGGAGGGCGCCGCGATCGCCGGCGAACTCAAGCGCTTGCGGTCGCTTCATCGTCCGCCCGGGATGGAGCGGCCGTTGCTGGGGGATGCCGGCTAGCCGCGGGCCGGAGCCCACCTACCTGTTCCTATTGGTCGAAGAAGGCGCTCGGCGTCACGCCGAACTGCCGCTTGAACATGGTCGAGAACGCGCTGGGGCTGGCATAGCCCAGCTCCAGCGCCACGTCCAGGATCTTCGCGCCTTCGGCCAGGCGCTCCAGCGCGGCCAGCAGCCGCGCCTGCTGACGCCATTGGCCGAAGGTCATGCCGGTTTCGCGCACGAAAAGACGGTGCACGGTCTTGGCGTCCACGGCCAGGCGGTCCGCCCAACCCTGGGCGGTGGTCTTGTCGTCGGGGGCGGCGACGATGGCCTCGCATACCGCCTGCAGGCGCGGGTCGGCGGGCCGGGGCAGGCGCAGCGGCAGCGTGGGCAGTTGCCGCAGTTCGTCCAGCAGCAGCCGCATCACCCGGCCGTCGCGGGTGTGCTCGTCGTAGGGCCCCTGGATGTCGATCGCCGCCAGGATCAGCTCGCGCAGCAGCGGCGAGATCGCCATGACCGAGCAGTGGGGCGGCAAGTGGCGGGAGGCCTCCGCATGGATGTAGGCCGTGCGCATCCGTACCGCTCCCACCATGCGCAGTTCATGGCGCACCGAGGGCGGCATCCACAGGGCCCGGGTGGGCGGCACGACCCAGCGGCCCATCTCGGTATGCGCGACCACCACGCCGTACAGCGCGTAGACCAGTTGGCCCGAGGGGTGTTGGTGCGGACCGGTGCGGTAGTCCGGCGGAAAGTCCTTGGCCATGGCCGTGACCGGCCGCTCGCGCCGGTCGTAGTCGTGGTAGTCGGGAAAAGGAGAGTTTTTGTCCATTTCTAGAAGGCGTGTGCCTTATTTTCGCAAGACAGGCGCAATCTGGACAGGTACGCTTACGAAAATACGTAAAAACCCTGAGCCCGTCGGGCATATCCAGAGACCCCATGCAAAGCGTCAACCCTGCCCAAGTTCCGCCCGCCCAGGCTGAACGCACCGGCTTCAAGATACTGGGCGCGATCAGCTTCTCGCACTTCCTGAACGACATGCTGCAGTCGCTGATCCTGGCGGTGTATCCGCTTTTGAAAAGCGAGTTCTCGCTGTCGTTCACGCAGATCGGCCTGATCACGCTGCTTTATCAGTTGACCGCCTCGCTGCTGCAGCCGCTGGTCGGCCTGTACACCGACCGCAATCCCAAGCCCTATTCGCTGCCCATCGGCATGGCATGCAGCATGGCCGGCATCGTGCTGCTGGCCTTCGCGCCCAACTATGCCATGCTGCTGGTGGCCGCGGCGCTGCTGGGCACCGGGTCGTCCATCTTCCATCCCGAATCGTCGCGCGTCGCGCGCCTGGTGTCGGGCGGCCGCCACGGCCTGGCGCAGTCCATCTTCCAGGTGGGCGGCAATGCCGGCAGCGCCATGGGGCCGCTGCTGGCCGCCTGGTTCATCATCCCGCGCGGCCAGGACAGCCTGGCGTGGTTTGCGCTGGCCGCGCTGCTGGCCATGGTCGTGCTCTACCAGGTCGGCGCCTGGTACAAACGGCAGCATCTGTCCGGTCCGCGCAAGGTCCGGCCGGCGGCGCCCGCGCCCACGCTCAGCCGCGGGACCGTCAAGGGTTCGATGGCCATCCTGCTCACGCTGCTGTTCTCCAAGTATTTCTACATGGCGAGCTTCACGAGCTACTACACCTTCTACCTGATGCATCGCTTCGACGTCTCGGTGCAGGCCGCGCAGATGCACCTGTTCGCCTTCCTGATCGCGGTGGCCCTGGGCACGATACTCGGCGGCCCCATCGGCGACCGCATCGGCCGCAAGAAGGTGATCTGGGGCTCCATCCTGGGCGTGGCGCCGTTCGCGCTCGTGCTGCCCTACGTGGACCTGGCGTGGACCGGCGTCCTGAGCTTCGTCATCGGCCTGATCCTGGCGTCGGCCTTCTCCGCGATCCTGGTGTTCGCCCAGGAACTGATGCCGGGCAAGGTGGGCACCGTATCGGGCCTGTTCTTCGGTTTCGCCTTCGGCATGGGTGGCCTGGGGGCCGCGGTGCTGGGCAAGGTGGCCGACGTGACCAGTATCGAGTACGTCTACCACCTGTGCTCGTTCCTGCCGCTGCTGGGCCTGTTGACCGCCTTCCTGCCGGACCTGGGCCGGCCGCGCGCCAAGCCCGTGCTGGCCAAGGCTTGACGGGCCGTGCACCGGGAGCGCGGGCTCCCGGTGCACGATGCGCCATCCCACAATGCTACCCTGGTGGCGACACGCACGACTCTCCTGCCAGGGTTACATGAAAAGTCTTCTGCTTGCCTTTGTCTTCGCGACCGCGCTGAACGGCTGCGGCGTGGTGGCCGCGCCATGCCGCATCGCCTCCGCCGGCCTCAAGATCGTCCCCGTGGTGGGCGACATCGCCGCCGCGCCTACCGACGCCTGCGCGGCGGTCATCGATTGATGGACGCACGCAAGGCCCTCGTCCTGTTCTCCGGCGGCCAGGACTCCACGACCTGCCTGGCCTGGGCCCTGGACCGCTATGCGCGGGTCGAGACCGTGGGTTTCGACTACGGCCAGCGCCATCGCGTGGAACTCGATGCCCGCGGGAACGTGCTGCGCGAGATCCGCGCCCGATTCCCGGCCTGGTCGACCCGGCTGGGCGAGGACCACGCCATCGACCTGTCGGTGCTGGGTGCCCTGAGCGATACCGCGCTCACGCGCGACACCGAGATCAGGATGACCGACGCCGGACTGCCCAACACCTTCGTGCCGGGGCGCAACCTGGTCTTCCTGACCATGGCGGCGGCGCTGGCCTATCGCCGCGGGCTGGAGGTCGTGGTCGGCGGCATGTGCGAAACCGATTTCTCCGGCTATCCCGATTGCCGCGACGATACCGTCAAGGCCTTGCAGGTCGCGGTGTCGCTGGGCATGGGGCAGCGTTTCACCTTCGAGACGCCGCTGATGTGGCTGGACAAGGCCCAGACCTGGCAACTGGCCGAGGACCTGGGCGGCGACGCGCTGGTCGAGGTCGTGGCCGAGCACAGCCATACCTGCTACCTGGGCGATCGAAGCAAGAGATTCGACTGGGGTTACGGGTGCGGGACCTGCCCCGCCTGCGAACTGCGGGCGGCGGGGTATGGGCGCTGGCGGCAGGTGCCGGGCGGCGAGTAGGCTGCTTGCGGGCTATTCGCCGAAGACCTTGGCCAGGGTGGCGGCATCCAGCAGGTTGGCGGACCAGGCTTCGAGCTCGACGTCCGAAGCCTCGCGCAGGCGCTGGATCGTGGCATCGGGCAGAGGGCCGAAGCGGCGGGCCAGGAGGCGTTCGAGCAGGGCGGACTCGCCTTGCCGGCGGCCTTGGGCGAGACCTTGTTCACGCCCCTGCTCAAGCCCTTGTTCAAGACCTCGCGCACGGCCTTGCTCCATCCCTGTCCGGGTTGCGTAGGCCAGCGCCGCAGCATCGTCGGCGATCGCCTTTTCGCGGGCATAGGCCCGCCAGCGCGCATCGTCGTCCATGGTCAGGACTTTCAGTCTTCCCACGGCTTCTCGCACCGGTTCGTGGGTGATGTCCTTCATGCTGGCTTCCTCCCATCCGTGCTGGAAGCACGCGACCCAGGCCGACAGCGCCGCCGGCAGGCACCCCAGGCGCTCCGCCTTGGGCAATTCGATTATATGCAACTGGAGCTCCTTGCCCAGTCGTATCGCGGGCTGGAGCCGGTCGCGCAATTCGAAGCGCCAGTCCGCCTGTTCCGGGTCGTCGAACAGATCGTGCGCCAGGAAATGGATGGCGATCGCCGGCTTCAGGAGTTCGTAGTCCTGGCCGCGCTGGATCTGTTCGGACAGCGTGCGGGCCAGGTAGTAGGCGCTGCGAGCCGGCCAGCGCTCGTAGCGCCGCACCTGCATCTCGATGTTGTAGAGCTGGCCGGCCGCGTCGCGCGCGTGCAGGTCCAGCACGATGGTCTTGCCGTCCAGGTCGCCGGCATCGATCTGGGGGTTGAGTATGCGTTCGACGACGATCGGAGTCTCGTCGTGGCGCACGGCGTTGATCAGGTCGGCCAGCAGATGCGGCGCGCGCGTGAACAGCAGCTTGAAGACCAGGTCGTTGCGCAGGTCGAGCAGAGGGGGCGGCGCTCGCCGGGAAGGCGTTGCCGGTAGCGGCTGCCCCGGCTCCGACAACGTGAAGGATCTTTGCGGAGCGAGCCAGGGTGCGGGGGAGGAGACGAAATCGATGGGAGGCTGCATGGGAGGTCCTTGAAAGTCCCCTCCACACTAGTCTTCGGCCTGCGTTCCGGGCGGCCGACGGCTGCGGATTGCCCATGAGGAGTTGCGCGTAAGCACGCGTCCGTTTCCCCGGCGCTTGCCACTTGCCCGCCAAAAATGAATAATAAGAATCATTATCATTAAAGCGCGTTCATGCCGGACGCGGTGACGAGATGGCCGCGGGCTCCCCGACAGCGCAGGATGGATTGCACACGCTCTACGCGAGCCACCATGGATGGCTGGTGGGCTGGCTCAGGCGCCGGGTCGACAGCCCGGCCGACGCGGCCGATTTCGCGCAGGATACGTTCATGCGTCTCTTGATGCGGCGCAGCCTGGCCGACCTGGGGCCCGAGCCCCGTGCCCTGCTGGTGCACATCGCCAAGGCGCTGCTGGTGGATCACTGGCGCCACCAGGAAGTGGCACGGCTGTACCGGGAAGCGCTGGCCGTCCAGCCCGAGCCGCTCGCCCCGTCGGCCGAGGCCCAGGCCAGCGTGCGCGAGGCGCTGCTGCGCATAGACCGCATGTTGGCCGAGATGCCCGAACGCGTGCGGGTGGTGTTCCTGATGGCCCACATCGACGGGCTGAAATACGCCGAGATCGCGCAGCGCCTGGGCATGGCGGAGATCTCCGTGAAGCGCCACATGCGCCGCGCCTTCATCGCCTGCATGGAGATGCTGTGAGCCGCACCGATACGCCACCCGACGCCCAGGTGTATGGCGAGGCCGCCGATTGGCTGGTGCGCCTGCAGGGCGGGCCGCTGTCGCCGCGGGACATGCGCGAGCTGCTGGCCTGGCGCAAGCTGAGCCGGCGCCACGAAGAGGCCTGGCGCCGCGCCGAGGAGGTACTGGGCATCCTGCGGCAGGTGCCGCCCGAACTTGGCCGGCAGGTGCTGCCCAAGCTGGCGGCGGGCGCCCAGGGGCGTACCCGCCGGCGCGTCCTGGCGGCGCTGGCCGGCGTGGGGGCGGTTCCCGCGGCCTGGATCGTGGCCCGCAGCCAGGAGGCGCAGGTGATCCTGGCTGATCATGCCAGCGGCGTCGGCGAGATCCGGGAGTTGTCGCTGCCGGACGGTACGCGCCTCGTCCTGAACACCCGGAGCGCGGTCGACGTGAGGTTCGACGCGCGCGAGCGACGCCTGGTCCTGCGCGCGGGCGAGATCCTGGTCGAGACCGCGCCCGATCCGGCCGCCGTCAAGCGCCCCTTCCTGGTGGAGACCGCGCATGGCCAGGCGCGCGCCCTGGGCACGCTCTATACGGTGCGCCAGCTCGATGCGGCTACGGCGGTCTCGGTGTACGACGGCCAGGTGGCCTTGCGCCGCGCCGGGCAGGCCCAGCCTTTCACCGTTCTCGCGCCCGGCCAGTCCCTGCGCTTTTCCGCCGATTGGAGAAGTCCGGTGGGCTCGGCCGAACCGGCGGACCTGGCCTGGCGCCGGGGCATGCTGGTCGCCAAGGGCATGCGCCTGGACGCGCTGCTCGCGGAACTGGGCCGCTATCGGCGCGGGCTGCTCTACAGCACGGCGGACGCGGCGCCGCTGCGCGTGTCGGGTGCCTTTCCGCTGCACGACACCGACGCCGGTCTGGCGCTGCTGGCCAGGACCATGCCGGTCCGGGTCGTCCGCCGCACGCCCTACTGGGTCACGGTCGAGCACGACCCCTCCTGATACTTTTCCGCGCCTCGTCCGGTATGGATAGGTACCCCGCTCATCGCGGCGGGGGACTGGACATACCCGACGAAGGAAATCATGCCGTTTCACGCGTTCCGCCCCCAGGAGGGCCCGCCAGCCCGCGCGCTGGCCGCCGCCCTGCTGGCCGCTTTTCTGCTCCTCGCCCCGGGCGCCATCCTTGCGGCGGCGCCCGGCGAGCCGCCCGTCCAGGCAAACCGCGACTACGCCATCGGGCCAGGGCCGCTCGGGCATGTGCTGGCCGAGTTCGCGGCGCAGGCCGGCGTGGCGTTCTCGTTCGATGCCGACCAACTGGCGGGCATCCGCAGTCAGGGCCTGCGTGGACAGCACACGGTGGAAGGCGGCTTCGCGGCCTTGCTGGCGGGCTCGGGCTATGAACTGGATGCGCGCGGCGACGGCTACACGCTGAAGAAGACGCCGGCCAGCGCCAGCGAGATCGGCTACCTGCCGACGGTACACGTCGAGGCCGACGCCATCCGGCCGGAGGATGCGCCCTACCGCACCGCCGGGTCGTCCAGCTACATCGGCCGCGACGAGATCGAGCGCTTCCGCGGCACGTCGGTGGGCGACATCTTCCAGGGCACGCCCGGTGTGCTGGTGGGCGAGAACCGCAACAGCGGCGGGCTGGACATCAACATCCGGGGCATGCAGGGACAAGGCCGCGTGCCGGTGCTGGTCGACGGCGCGCGCCAGGAGACCACCGTCTACCGGGGCTATGCGGGGGTGTCCTCGCGCAGTTTCGTCGACCCTGACCTGATCGGTGGCATCGACATCAGCAAGGGCCCCACGCTCAGCGCGCAGGGCGCAGGCGCCGTCGGCGGCCTGGTTAGCATGCGCACCCTGAACGCCGAGGACATCGTCCGGCCGGGCGAAAGCATCGGCCTGCGCATCCGCGGCACGGCCATCGGCAACAACAGCGGTTCGGCGTCCGCGCCGGGCACGCGCTCGGGCTACAACGTGGGCGGCATCCTGGGCGGCGGCGGGGGATACCGAACCGATTGCGCCAGCCCCAGCCTGTGCGCGGGCCATGAGCTGTCCGGCATCTACGGCACGAACGAGACCCTGGACCGGCCGGGCACCTTCGACCCCAAGGGCTATGCCGGCAGCGTGGCCTTCGCCAAGCGCTGGGAACAGATCGACCTGGTCGCGGCCCACGCGCGCCGCAGCCAGGGCAACTACTACGCGGGCAGGCATGGACCTGCGCCGTGGGTGGATCTGTCCGAGACCTACGATCGCGGTTTCTACACCGAGATCGTGCCGCGCCTGGAAGGCGCCTCGCGCATCCGCGCGGGCGAACGCGTGGTCAACACCAACTACGACAGCGAATCGACGCTGCTGAAGACCCGCTTCTACCTGCCCCACGACCAGGAGCTTGAGCTGAGCTACCTGCGCTACACCAGCACGTACGGCCAGCTCATGCCTTCGCAACTGATCTGGTTCGGCGTGGTGGAGCAGACCGAGAACAGCCAGGTCACCGCGAATACCTACACCGCCCGGTATCACTGGCAGCCGGCGGGCAGCGACTACGTCGACCTGCGCGCCAATCTGTGGATGACCGACACCGACAGCCTGAACCGGAACTATTCGAAGGCCGTGGCGCAACTGGGCGGCGAGTCGTACAACTCGGCCGAGCAATACAAGCGCCGCGGGCTGGACCTGGCCAACACCATGCGCTTTCACCGCTGGGGCGAGATCAAGGTCGACTACGGCGCCTCGGGCCAATGGGAAGACATCGGCACCACGGGCGACGACGAGAAGGCGCCCAAGTACTACTTCCGCAACGGATCGCGCAACGAGTACAGCCTGTTCGGCGCCGTGCAGTGGAAGCCGACGGGCAGCCTGACGTTCGACGCCGGCCTGCGCTACATGCGCTTCCGCTCGCAGGACGACAACGCGACGGTGATCGACAAGAACAGCCAGTACTGCTTCGACGACGATGGCGATGGGGAGTGCGATCCCGTCTACTACTCGAACAGGAAAAGCGGCACCACGCCCATGGCCAGCCTGACCTGGGAGCCTCTGGCCGGCCTGCAGTTCTACGCCAGCTACGCCGAGGCGCTGCGCATGCCCAGCCTGTTCGAGAGCTCGTCGGGGTTCTCGGCGGCGCCGACCCTGGACAGCAACCTGCGTCCCGAGCATGCCTACAACCGGGAAGTCGGCATCAACTACCTGAAGGACGGGCTCTGGAAAAGCCATGACAAGTTTCGCATCAAGCTCGCCTACTTCCACAACACGGTCAAGGACTACCTGACGCGGACGATTCCCAACACCTGGGAGGACAACAGCACCGGCGTCAACGCCGGGATCTTCCGCATGCGCAACATCGACAGCGCTTCGTTCAACGGCATCGAGCTGTCCGGCTCGTACGACCTGGGCCGGTTCTTTACGCAGTTCGGCGCCACCGGCTATACCCGCATCCAGACCTGCCTGACAGGCAGCTATCGCCGAGTGACCTGCACCGATTACGGCATCGCGGCCAGCTACGTCAACAACATGATCCCGCCCAAGTGGCACGCCAGCCTGCTGGTCGGCACGCGCCTGCTCGACAGGCGGCTGACGCTGGGCCTGCGCGGGACGCTGATGGGCAAGCGCAACGCCGTTCCCAAATACGACGACCAGACCTCCACCGGGGGCATCGCCTACGCCGCGCCCGTGCAGTGGCACGCCTACCGGATCTTCGATTTCTTCGCCAGCTACAAGGTCAACGACCGCCTGAGCATCGACTTCAACATCGACAACCTGACCGATCGCTACTACCTGGACGCGCTCAGCCTGGGGCTGGTTCCAGCTCCCGGCCGGACCGCCAGGATGAGCGTCACGCTGCAGTTCTGATCTGCGCAAAGGAAATACACACCATGAGACCCGCATTCCGACATCTATTCCTGGGGCTGGGCACGGCCCTGCTGTTGGCCGCTTGCGGAGGCGGCGGCGATGACGGCCCGCGCGTTGCCGCGCCCACCGCCTCGATCGCTTCGGACCACGCCTCGGTGGAAGTCGGCGCCACCGTGACCGTGACGGCCACGGCAAGCTCGCCAAGCGGCGGCGCGCTGACCTACCGCTGGTCGCTGGGCAGCAAGCCCGGAGGCAGCGACACCACGCTGTCGGGCGCCTCGACCAAGGCCACGTTCGTTCCCGATCAGCCCGGCAACTACGTGGTGCGTCTGGTCGTCAACGACGGCAACGCGGACAGCGGCACGGCCGAGACCATCGTGAAGGCCACGAGCCTCGATCCCGTTGCCAATGCCGGCGCGGACAGCAATACGCTGGTCGGTGCCGTCCAGTTGGACGGTACCGGCAGCCAGCCTCCCGAGGGCGGCGACGCCAGCCGGCTGATCTACCGCTGGACGATGGTGCAGGTGCCCGACGGCAGCAAGGCGATGCTGGACCAGCCGGGCAACGTGCGGCCCCGTTTCTCGGCCGACGTTCCGGGCGCCTACCGGGCGAGCCTGGTAGTGGCCTACGGCGAACGCGTCAGCAAGGCCGACGAGGTCACGGTCAATGTCGTGAAGGGCAACGTGCCGGCGGTGGTGGCGTTCTCGGTGAACGGCCAATCGACGGGAAGCGCCAAGGTCGACCGCGGCAGCCAGGTGGTGCTGGATGCCTCCGCCACGTATGACCCCGATACGCCCGCCGACAAGAGCCGGCTGCAGTACCGGTGGAGTTTCTCGAACGACTTCAGTGGTTATGGCTCGACCGCGGTCATCGAGAACGCGACCACGGCGCGAGCGGTGTTCACGCCCAACGTGGTCGGTAGCGTGGGTGTGACGCTGCGGGTGTTCGACGGGATATCGACGAGCGAGAAGAGCGTGCAGATCGGCGTCGTCAAACCCCAGGGAGAGGCGAATCTGGCGCCCGGCGTGATCAGTCCGCTGGTGCCCTATTCCAACAATACCTACGAGGCCGAGCTGGGCGCGCCGTTCCGGATGATCGGTTTCGGCGGCGCCTATGACCCGGACTACTCCTATCCGTATCCCACCTATGAATGGACGTGGATCAGCTATCCGGCGGGATGGGACCCGGTTGCCAGCTCGGTGCTGAACAAGGGCAACGAAAGCACTTTCACGCCCACGGTCAAGGGCGACTACACGATAGAGCTGCGGGTGCGCGACGCCGAGGGCGCCACCAGCAACGCGGTCAGGCAGACCTATACCGCGCTGCTGGGGGCCAATCGCGCTCCCACGGCCGGCGCCGCCATCAGCACCGGCAATACCTCGACCCTGATCGGCCGCCGTGTCACGCTGGACGGCGCCGGCAGCACGGATCCCGACGGCAACCGGCTGACCTATGCGTGGACGCTGCTCGACCGGCCCGACGGCAGTACGGCCGAATTGCAGAACGCCAACACCGACAAGCCGACGCTCACACCGGACAAGGCGGGGCCCTACACCGCCGGCCTGCGGGTGACCGACAGCCACGGTTTCACGAGCCGGACCGTCTCGAAGGTGACCCTGCTGGCGAAATCGCAGAACCACGCGCCCACGGTGCGCGTGGCCCCGACCTTGCCGTACAGTGCCGAGCAGCCCATGGTGCTGGGCAGAAACGGGGTGCTTGAACATACCAACAGCGTGACCGGCCTGAGCGAGACGCTCGAGACCTGGAACGGGTTCTCGTTGACGTCGAGCGCCTTCGATCCCGACGGCGACAAGCTCACCTACCTCTGGTCCGTGACGCAGGAGCCGGCCGGCAACGCGTTCAAGCTGCTGACCAACGGTGCGTGCCAGAACGGCAGGACCTACACCGATGCGTGGGGAGCGGCCAACAACGTGACGTGGGGAGCGTACTGGGCGGAGATCCTGGCCTACCGGACGTGGGACTGCGCCGACGTAGGCCTGGCGCCGTCGGTGCCGGGCAACTACACGCTGGAACTCCTGGCCTACGACGGTACCGACCGGGTCGGTCCGTTCGCGGTCAGCGTTCCCACCGTCGCGCGCGCCGGCTACCCGACGCTGCTGCTGGAGCAGGCATCCACGTCCACCGCGTCGGATGCCACCGGGTTGACGCAGAAACTGTTCCCGTTCAGCCCGCCCTTTGCGCCGACGTTCTTCATGTGGTCGCCCATCAGCAATCCGGAGGAGGCCGCCAAGCGGGGCAGCGGCGTGGCCTATTTCCGGCTGACGGCGTACGACCGCGACTACACCATCACCGGCGTTTCGGCCAGCGTCTCGGGCAGCGGGTTCAAGCCGTCCTTCGGCGGACTGGCGGACAATCAGATCGTCCGCAAGGGCGAGTCCATCGTCGTTGCCCTGAACCTGTCGGTGGATGTGGCCGCGGAGCCCGCGAGCGGCAACCACGAGCAGCCGGTGTCGTGGACCTTCAGGGTGGCCGAGCGCCCGGACTGGACCTTCCAGTACCAGCCGTCGGTCTTCTATTTCCGATGACCCGCCGGCCGTTTCCGTGAAGCGTCTGCTGTCATCATGCCTGCTGGCGTGCACGGGCGTGGCTGCGCCCGTGCACGCGGCTTCAGAGGCCGATTGGGAGGCCTTGTACGGTTCCGCCTTGCGGCAATACGCCGCCGGCAACTATGTGCAGGCCGAACAGGAGGCGCGCCGGGCGCTCGCCTTGGCGCGCGAGGCCGGAGGCAGGAAGGAGCCCTTCGTCGCGAGCAGCCTGAACGCGCTGGCGCTGGCCGAACAGGCGCAGGGGCGCGGCGAAGATGCCGCCGGTCTGTTGCGGCAGGCACTGGCCCTGAGCGAGCAGGCGCTGGGGGCGCATCCGAACACCGCCACGCTGGCGCTCAATCTGGGCAACGCGCTCGATGCCCTGGGTCGCGCCGACGCCGCCCTGGTTCCCTATGAGCGCGCCCTGGAGATCGCCGATGCCCGGCAGGATGACGGGGCCATGGTTCCACTGCGGGCCCAGGCGCTGTCGGCACTGGCGCGCACGCATGCGGGATTGGGGCATGCGAACGAGGCGCGGGCCTACGATCGGCGGCTGGACACCGATACCGCCGTGCTGCCGCTTGCCGGTCAGGCCGACGTACTCGAGCGCCGGGCGCGTGCCAGCGTGGCCGCGGGCAACGCCGCGGCTGCCCGCGACGCGTTTGAACAGGCGCTGTCCCTGCGGGGGCAATCGCCGGGGCCCGTGTCCGATGCCTGGACGCGCACCGCCATCGAGCTGGCGGACCTGCTAGACGGGCAAGGCCTGCGCGAACCGTCCGCCGCATGGCGGCGCCGTATCGTCGAGCATCTGGAACGGGACGATCCCGACAGCCTGGCGCTGGCGGCGCAGTTGAACGAATTGGCCATGGGCGACCTGGCGCGCAAGGCTTATGGACCCGCGCGGGAACTGCTGGCTCGCGCCCTGCCCATCGTCGAGGACCGCGCGGGGCCGCGCAGCCTGGATACCGCGCGCGTGGTGGCCAACCAGGCGCTGGTGCTGGAAGCGCAGGGCGACTCGGGCCAGGCGCAACCCCTGCATGCGCGTGCGCTGGAGATCTACCGTGAACAGGGGGCGGTGCCCGAGGCCTTGTTGGGCCAGGCGCAGGCCTTGAACTACCTGGCGGCGCGTGTCTATCGCCAGCGGCGTTTCGGCCAGGCCGAGCCGATGTTCCTGGAGGCGCTGGGATTGGCCGAACGGGCAGTGGGGCCGGAGGACCCGCGCGTGCTGCCCTTGCTGTTGAATCTCGAATCGCTCTACCGCAGCCAGCGCCGCATGGCCGAGGCCGGCCGCTATGGAGAACGGGCCGCACGGCTGCGCGCCTCGGCGGAAGGTGGGCCATGACCGCGCATGGCCCGTCTTGACCTTACTTGGGCAGGACCACGTTACGCGGCTTGCCCGCGACGAAGGCTTCCAGGTTGTCCACCAGTTGGTCGGCCAGCGTCTGCATGGCTTCCTGGCTGGCCCAGGCCACGTGCGGGGTCAGGATGAAATTGGGTTGCCTGACGTGCAGCAGCGGATTGGCGTCGGTGGGCGGTTCGCCGTCGGCCACGTCGAAGCCGGCGCCGGCGATGGTGCCGGCGCGCAGGGCTTCGGCCAGCGCCGCCTCGTCCACCAGCCCGCCGCGGGCGGTGTTGATGAGCAGCGCCGTGGGCTTCATGGAAGCCAGTTCGGCACGGCCGATCATGTTGCGCGTCGCGGCGCTGAGCGGCAGGTGCAGCGTGACGACGTCCGAGGTGCGCAGCAGTTCCGGCAGGGGCAGGTTCACGATGCCCGGTTCGTCGACCGGCGAGCGGCTGGCGACGCAGATCTCCATGCCGAAGGCGCGGCCCAGCGCGGCCACGGACCGTCCCAGTGCGCCGTAGCCGACGATGCCCAGCCGGCTGCCGGCCAGGTCGCGTATGGGGTAGTCGAGGAAACAGAACTGTTGCGACCGCTGCCATTTGCCGGCTTCGACGTCGGCGGCATAGGCGCGCAGGTTGCGGCGCAGCGCCAGGATGAGCGCGAAGGTGTGCTCGGGCAGCGAGGCCGTGGCGTAGTTGCGGATGTTCGACACGACGATGCCGCGTTCCTGGCAGGCGGCCAGGTCGATGATGTCGGTGCCGGTTGCCGCGACGGCGATCATCTTCAGGTCCGGCAACTGGTCCAGTTCGGCGCGGCGCAGCGGCACCTTGTTGGTGACCGCGATGGACGCATCCCGCAACCGCGCCACCACCTCATCGCGGGACGTGATCTCGTGATCGGCCCAGGCGTGGGAAAAGGCGGGCGGCCGGATGGTGGCCTGCAGGCTGGCCCGGTCCAGGAAGACGATCTTGTGTGTAAACGACATCAGAAGGCCTCAACTGAAAATCTGCAAACACGGGATAGGGTGGATCGCACATCACGCGACCGATCCAGGGTGCGGTGGATCCGGCTCCGCCGGTCCGCCCGCATCGCTCCACGGGACCCGGCGCCGGGCCGCCCCAAGGCGGGTCCCGGCCTCCTTGGGGGCTGAATTATTTCAGCAGCGACTGGCGGTAGGCGTCGATGTCGCCGATGGGACGGCGCGCGACGCCCGAATCCATCGCGGCCAGCGCGACGGCGGCAGCGACTTCGCTGATCAGGCGGGGGTCGAACGGCGTGGGGATGAAGTAGTCGGGGCCGAATTCCAGCTTGTGGTTGGGATAGGCTTTGGCGACTTCGGGCGGGATGGGCTGCTGCGCGAGATTGGCGATGGCGTTCACGCAGGCGAGCTTCATCTCGTCGGTGATGCGCATGGCCTCCACGTCCAGCGCGCCGCGGAACAGGAAGGGGAAGCAGAGGACGTTGTTGACCTGGTTCGGGTAGTCCGAACGTCCCGTCGCGATCAGGCAGTCCGAGCGGACGGCGCGGGCCACTTCCGGACGGATCTCGGGTTCGGGGTTGGCCAGCGCCAGGATCAGGGGGCGCAGCGCCATGGTCGCGACCATCTCCGGCGTCAGCAGTCCGGCGGCGGAGCATCCCAGGAAGACGTCGGCGTCGTTGACCGCGTCGGCCAGCGTGCGCGCGGTGCTGGTAGTGGCGTAGCGCGACTTGTTGAACTCCATCGACGCGTCGCGGCCCTCGTAGACCACGCCCTTGGAATCCACCAACAGGATGTTTTCCTTCTTCAGCCCCTGGCGCACCAGCAGGTCCAGGCACGCGATGGCGGCGGCGCCGGCGCCGGAGCAGACCAGCTTGACCTGGTCCAGCGACTTCTCGGCCAGCTTCAGGCCGTTGACGATGCCGGCGGAGGCGACGATGGCCGTGCCGTGCTGGTCGTCATGGAAGACCGGAATCGACATGCGTTCGGTCAGCTTGCGCTCGATGTAGAAGCACTCGGGCGCCTTGATGTCCTCGAGATTGATGCCGCCGAACGTGGGTTCCATCATCGCGATGGCGTCGACCAGCTTGTCGGGGTCCGTCTCGGCCAGTTCGATGTCGAAGACGTTGATGCCCGCGAACTTCTGGAACAGGCAGGCCTTGCCTTCCATGACCGGCTTGGCGGCGTACGGGCCGATGTTGCCCAGGCCGAGCACCGCGGTGCCGTTCGAGATGACTGCCACCAGGTTCGAGCGCGACGTGTAGTAGCGCGCGGCCTGCTGATCGTTGGCAATGGCTTCGCACGCGGCGGCGACGCCGGGGGAATAGGCCAGCGACAGGTCGTGCTGGTTGTCGAGCGGCTTGGTGGGGACGACGGAGATCTTTCCGGCGATGGGGAACTGATGATAGGCGAGCGCCTGATCGGTAAGCGAAGAATCCATTGTTTTATATGTAGAACAGTAGCGGCACGTGAACGAACATTGTATGCCCGGTTGAGCACGGCACGGCGCTCGGCGTGGCCCGCCGGGCCGCGCGGGACGGCGCATTCGCGGCGGTGCGGGCAAGGCGTGGCCAGGGTCGATGCATATCGCAACGATCATGCGACGCAGCATCGCACGGCATGGTTTTGGCTTGGATGAGAGGGCTCGCGTACGCCATGACGAGGGCCGTCCGCGAACCTGCCAAGGGATGCTGCGTTACAACAAAAAGCGGGCCTTAGAGCGTGCGAAGCATGCGGGTCAGCCGCACCTTGTAGGCGGCGCGGATGTGTTCCCGCGTGATGCGTTCGGCAAGATCGGGGTCGCGCTGTTCCAGCGCCGCCACCATTTCCTGGTGTTCGCGCGAACTGCTGTCGGCGCGACCCGGTATGGTCAACGTGGTGGGACCCAGCAACGCCATCGATTCCTGCAGCGAATTGAGCGTCTTCAGCAGATAGCGGTTGTGGGCGCAGCGGTACAGCGTGTCATGGAAGAAGCGGTTGTTGATCGCGAGCTGCTCGGGCTGGCCGGCCAGGTGGGCGTCGCGGTCGGCGATCTCCCGCAGGGCCGAGACTTCCACGTCGGACGCGTGGCGCGCGGCCAGCCGCGCGGCCGTGCCTTCCAGCACCTCGCGCATGACGTACAGCTCGTTGACCATGCTCTGATCGAGTTCGGTCACGATGAGTCCGCGGCCCGATTCGTTCACGAGGAGCCCTTCGTTCTCCAGGCGGCCCAGGGCCTCGCGCACGGGCGTGCGGCTCAGGCCCAGCAGCTCGGCCAGTTCGATTTCGCGCAGGCGCGTGCCGGGAGCCAGTTCGCCGGTGTGGATGGCGGTGCGCACATACTGGTAGGCCTGCTCGCCGCGCGAGCACGAGGTCTGTCCCAGGCTCTTCGCGCTGGGCACGGCGGCAGCCGCTTTCTTTCTGGGCATGGACGGCGGAATGGCGGGTGGCAAAGCAGGGATCATAACCAAGTCCGTCCCTTGCCCCCGCTTGACGCGCTCGTTCAAGGCGAGGCTGTCGCAGCCTTGGAAGGTTTGAGCAGCTTGCTCCAGCGGGTGATCTCCTCGCGCACGAAGCGGTCGAATTCCTCCGGCGACGATACGCGGACTTCGCCGTCGATGACCTCGAACCGCTTGGCCACCTCCGGATCCGCGAGGCTGGTGCGCAGCGCGCCATTGATCTTGTCGATGATGGGCTTGGGCGTGCCGGCTGGCGCGAACATGCCCCACCACACCACCGCCTCGAAATCCTTGACGCCCTGTTCGGCGATGGTCCGGATGTCGGGCGCCGACTGCAGGCGCCGCAGTCCGCTGGTCGCCAGCAGCTTGGCCCGCTTGCTGTCCAGGTGGGGCTTGATCTGCGACAGGCCGGTGAACGCGAGATCGACGTGGCCGCTGGCGACGTCGAGCATGGCGGGGCCGGCGCCGCGATACGGCACGTCCAGGATGTTGGCGCGGGTGGCGGCCTTGAACAGCTCGGTGGCCATATGCGAGGCGGACCCCTCGCCCGAGGTGGCGATGGTCAGCTTGCCCGGCTGCTTGGCGGCCAGTTCCAGCAATTGCGGAATGTCGTTGGCGGGCAGGCCGGCGCGCGCCGCCAGTCCCATCGCATAGGTGATGACCAGGCCGATGGGCGCGAAATCATCGGGCGTCCGGTAGGGCAGCCTGGGCAGCAGCGTGGGGTTGGTGGCGAAGCTGGGGCTGACGATCAGCAGCGTATAGCCGTCGGGCTCGGCCTTGGCGACGGCCTCGGTGCCCGTCACGGTATTGCCGCCGCCGCGGTTGTCGATGATGACCGGTTGCTTGAGGGTGGCCGACAACTTGTCGGCGAAGGCGCGGGCGATGAAGTCTCCGCCGCCGCCCGCGGCGAACGGCACCACGATGCGGACGGGTTTTTCGGGATAGTGGTCGGCCGGCGCGGCGTGGCCGGGTAGGGCGAAAGCGGCCAGACAGACCGCTGCGCCGAATGCGTGCTTCATGTCTCCTCCTGAGGGGGCCGGGGTTCGTGCCCGTGGCGCCGCCGCAGGCGGGGGTCGGGCGCTATCGGTATTCGTTTGAATACAATTGTGCACGCACGTATCCAGGAAGTAAACTGGCAAGGTCGAATCCTGTTCCAAGCCGCTCGACCATGAAAAGCCCGCTCGATGTCCTGAACCGCTATCGTCCCCACGACGGGACCCTGCACGATGCCTTCCTGAGCCGGTGCGCCGACCGCGCCTCCGAGCCCTTCCTGATCCAGGACGGCGAGTGCTGGACCTGGGCCGAATTCGGCCGGCGGTATGACCGCCTGGCCAGGGTCCTGGCCGCGCGCGGGATAGGTTCCGGCTCGCGGGTGGCGGTGGCCGGGCGCAACGACAAGGCGCACGTGCTGGCGCTATTCGCGCTGGCCCGGTTGGGGGCCACCATGGTGCCGGTCAATCCCGATTTCGGTCCGCGCGAGATGAGCTATGCGCTGCGGCACGCCGAGGTGCAGGGCATCCTGGCCGAGACGCGCCTTGTCGATTTGGTGCGGCCGATCGCCGCCGCGTTCCCGGCGCCCCCCTGGCTGATGACGACGGATGGCCCGGCGGACGATGCCGGATCGCTGGCCGCCGCGCTGGCGCAGCCGGTGGACGAGGCGCCGCTGCCCGTTCCGGCGGCGGCCGATACCTGCGTCATCATCTACACGTCCGGCACCACGGGTTTCCCCAAGGGCGTCATGCACAGCCAGTACAACCTCGTGACCGCGGGCGAGGCCAACGTCGCGCGCGTGCACCTGCAACCGGACGACAGGCTGATGATCATCCTGCCGTTCTTCCACATGAATGCGCTGTTCTACTCGGTGGGCGGCGTGCTGGCGTCCGGGGCGGCGATGATCCTGGTGCCGCGCTTTTCCGCGTCGACCTTCTGGCAGGTGGCGGTCGACAACGGCGCCACGGTGGTCAACATCATCGAGGCCATCGGCACCATCCTCGCGTCCCGCGACCGGTGCGAGTACCGGCCCGATCACCGCCTGCGCGTGGTGTACGGCGTGCGCAGGAAGTCGGCGCCCGCGTTCCGCGACGAATTCGGGGTGCCGCACCTGTTCTCCGGGTTCGGCATGACGGAGATCCCGGGCGTCACCTGCAATCCCTACGACGGGCCCGACAAGCCGGGCAGCATGGGCGTGGTGGCCGCGCATCCGGATCCGGCCCGGCCCTGGGCGCGTTGCCGGGTGGTCGACGACGCCGGCCGCGACGTCGGTGTGGACGAGATCGGCGAGCTCTGGGTGGCCACCCCCATCGTCATGCAGGGCTATTTCCGCGATCCCGAGCAGACTCGCCAGGCCTTCGACGGCGAGTGGCTCAAGACCGGCGACCTGGTCCGGCGCGATGCCGACGGCTTCTTCTTCCACGTCTCGCGCAAGAAGGACATCATCCGGCGCCGCGGCGAGAACATCGCCGCCGCCGAACTCGAGATGGTCATCAACGAGCACCCCGCCGTGTTCGAGGCGGCGGCCCTGGCCGTGCCATCTGAACTGGGCGAGGACGAGATCCTGGTGGTGGTGGCGCCGCGTCCGGGCGCCTCGCTGGCCGAGCCCGAGGTGGCCGAGTGGTGCCGCGCCAGGCTGTCCGCCATCAAGGTGCCGCGCTACGTGGCGCTGCTGCCCGAACTGCCGCACACGCCCACGCACAAGATCGCCAAGAACCTGCTGCGCGACGATCCCGCCGTCAAGGAACGGACCGTGGACCTGCAAGCCTGACCCCATCGCCCGCGCGCCGCGGGCACAATGCGAACCGGACATCGAAGGAGACACGACCCATGGCCAAGCGCAAGCAACTCAAGACCGATATCTGCTGGAGCACCGAAGACAAGATCACCATCAAGGGACTGGACCTGTGCCAGGACATCATGGGCAAGGTGTCGCTGGGCGACATGGCTTTCCTGGAAATGATGGATCGCCTGCCCAACGAGCGCGAGTCGCGCGTGTTCAACGCGCTGGCGGTGATCCTGGTCGAGCATGGCATGACGCCCAGCGCCATCGTGACCCGCATGACGCTGGCGGGCGCGCCCGAGGCCATGCAGGCCGCGGTGGCGGCCGGACTGAGCGGCCTGGGCAGCGTATTCGTCGGCAGCATGGAGAATGCCGCCCGCCTGCTGCAGGATGCCATTCCCGATCCGTCGTCGCCGGGCGATATCCAGGCGCTGGCCGATCGCATCGTTGACGACCACGCCGCGCGCAAGCGCACGCTTCCCGGCATAGGCCACCATATCCACAAGCCGCAGGATCCGCGCGCGCCGCGGCTGTTCGAGATCGCTGCCGAGAACGGCTACGACGGTCCCTACATCGCCCTGATGAAAGCGGTAGCCGATACCGCCACCGCCAAGCTGGGCAGGAACCTGCCGGTCAATGCGACCGGCGCCATCGCCGCGGTGGCCAGCGAGCTGAGCATTCCCTGGAAAATCGTGCGCGGCATAGGCGTCATGTCGCGGGCCATCGGGCTGGTGGCGCACGTGCTGGAAGAACTGCGCGAACCGATGGCCCGCGAGATCAAGGCCATGGTCGAGGAAGAAGCCACCGCGCACCTGCGCTGATTTCCGCCCGCCGTTTCCAGGTCCGCCTCGAGGGGCGGACTTTTTACGTCCGTAACCCGGATGTCACGTAGGTCTTTTAACCTCGCGCTCGGTCAAGCTGACAAGCAGCTTAAAACCGTCTTTCCACACCACGAGGTTTGAATGTCCTACCTGACAGATAAATTGCGCGCTCCGTCTCGCGAGGCGCAGGGAGAAGTCACCGTCCCCGGCCAGATGTTCGACGAGATCGTCGCCGCCAACCCCGCACGCCGCACGCTGCTCAGGAACAGCTTCGGCCTGTCGATCCTGTCAGTCTTCGGTGCCACGACGCTGGCCGCCTGTGGCAGCGATGGCGATTCCGCGCCCGCGCCGGGCGGTGGTGGCGACGGTGGCGGCGGTGGCGGTACCGATCCGGTCGGCCCCGACTATTCGGTCAAGTTCGAGCGGTTGGCCGACAAGATCACGGAAGATGCCGTGACCGTGCCCAAGAACTACCAGGTGCAGGTCCTGTACTCGGCTGGCGACAAGTGCGAGGCGGGTTCCGCCGGCTACGCCGGCACGCCGCAGTCGTGGCCGGACACCGAGACCCAGGCGGGCGGCCAGCACGACGGCATGCACTACTACGCGCTGGACGGCGTCGATCCCAACAAGGGCGGCCTGCTGGTCCTCAACCACGAAAGCACCGATAACGCCACGCTGAACCTGGACGTGGAACGCACCAGGACGCGGCTGTCGAACGTTGGTGTTTCGGTCGTGGAGATCGTGCGCGGCGACGACGGCGCGTGGGCGGTCAAGGCCAATTCCCGCTACAACAAACGCTACACCGGCAACACGGTCTACAACGTCGGCGGTCCGGCCGCCTCGGCGGTCAGCAGCACCCGCAAGGTGGTGGGAACGCTGAACAATTGCGCCAGCGGCCCGACGCCCTGGGGCACGTACCTGACCTGTGAAGAGACGACCGACAACTACCTGGATCCCACGCAGGACGAGAAGGGCTACGGCTGGGTGGTCGAGATCGATCCCCAAACGCCGACCTCGACCGCGGTCAAGCGCACCGCCATGGGCCGCTTTGACCACGAGAACACCGCCTACATGACGAACGAGGCCAATCGCGTCGCGTTCTACATGGGCGACGACGGCACGCCGGGCTGCATCTACAAGTTCATCCCCAGCAAGGCCTACGATCCCAAGAACCGCGCGGCCAACCTGAACCTGCTGGACGAAGGCACGCTGTACGCCGCCCGTTTCAACGACGACGGCACCGGCAACTGGGTCGAGCTGACGCAGGGCAAGAACAACCTCACGCTGAACGCCATCGATCCGGGCAACTATACGCAGACCGCGCCGGACAAGGCTCCTACCCCGGTCATCGTCAACTTCGCCAGCCAGGCGGATGTGCTGATCAATACCAAGGCCGCCGCGCGCGTGGCAGGTGCGACGCTGATGGATCGCCCCGAATGGATCACGGTGGGCGTGGACAAGACCGTCTATTGCACGCTGACCAACAACGGCAGCCGCAAGCGCACCAGCGCCGCCAACCCGCGCATCAGCAACTCGCATGGCCACATCGTGCGCTGGAAGGAACGCGGCGATTCGCCGCTGGCCACGACCTTCGAATGGGAACTGCTGCTGCTGGCCGGCCAGGATCCGGTGGATGGCGCCGCGGCCAACGTGACCGGCAACATCAAGGGCGACGAGTTCTCGAGCCCCGACGGCATCCGCGTCGACCCCCAGGGGCGCCTGTGGGTGCAGACCGACTCGGGCACGGGTTCGAACATCACCGACATCTTCGGCAACAACTCGATGTACTACATCGACCAGGAAACGGGCGAATCCAAGCGCTTCCTGGTGGGTCCCAAGGGCTGCGAGATCACGGGCATCGCCTACACGCCCGACCTCGCGACCTTCTTCATCAACATCCAGCATCCGAACGGTGCGTGGAACACCAAGCGCGCCGGCGGCGGCGATGCGCGGTCCGCCACGATCGTGGTCAGCCGGAAAGACGGCAAGCCCGTGGGCGCCTGAACAATCAAGGAGGGGGCGTTGCCCGCGATTCGGGCGCACCCCCATTTTCAGCCCGGATGGCCTGGCCATCCGGGCTTTTTTTTTCAACGCACGGCCCCGATTTTCTCCATGCGCCCGGGCGGCCGAAACGGATCGTTGAGTTTTGCTCCCGCTGGGTCACGAAATTTGCTTTGAACTCCCTTCGCTTGGCGACCATCATTGCCTCCCTGATCAGAAGCCCAAGGCTCAACACAGGAGATAGCATGATCGAGACGACCCCCATTCGTTGGAGAACGGGTATCAGCCGGATGCTGCAATGGACGGCTTGTCTTGCGGCCATGTCCTGTATCGCGACGCCCGCCCTTGCCGAGTTTCCGGACAAACCTATCCGGATCATCGTGAGTTCGTCCCCAGGGGGGTATCTGGACATCATTTCCCGCGCCGTCGGGAAGGAACTGCAGGAGCGGTGGCGGCAGCCCATCATCGTCGAAAACAAGCCCGGAGCCAGCGGCGTGGTAGGCGCGGTCGCGGTGAAGAACAGCCAGCCGGATGGATATACCTGGCTTGCCGCCACCGAAGCGCACCTGGTGACGAACAAGTTCACGATGAAGAACCTGCCCTACGACTACAAACGCGACTTCGTGGGCATCTCCGTGTTGACCCGGGCCGACCAGGTGGTCGTCGCCACGAAGGATTTTCCGGCCAGGACGCTGACCGAGCTGATCGAGATCGCGAAGAAGGACCCGAAAGGCCTGTCATATGGTTCCTGGGGCATAGGCAGTCATCCGCACCTGTTCTATTCCAAGCTGGGCAGCATGACGAACGCGAACTTCGTGATGATTCCCTACAAGGGCGTCGCGCCGACGATGCAGGCCATGTCCGCCGGGGAGGTGCCCTTGTCGGTGATGAGCCCGGGAACCGCCAAGCCCTTGCTGGAGGCGGGTCGCCTGAAGATCCTGGCCGCGGCGGCCAGAAAGCGTTTGCCCGATCTTCCGGATGTTCCGACGACGGAAGAGCTGGGTTTTCCCGGCCTGACGTCCGCCATCTACATGGTGCTGTTGTTGCCTCGGGAAACGCCGCCCGATGTCGTGGCCAAGGCCAGCAAGGCAGTGCAGAGCATCCTGAAACAGCCTGATTTCGCGGCGCGGACGGTGACCGACCATGGCTTCCAGGTCGTGGCCAGCGACTCCGCGGGCGTGACGACCGAGATGGACGAGCTTGGCAAGTTGATGGCGGAGTCCGTCAAGGCCGCGCAGATTATGGCGCAATGACGATGGATCTGGGGCTGGAAGGAAAGACCGTGCTGGTGGCCGGGGGCAGTGCCGGGATCGGACTCGCGTGCGCTCGTGCATTCGTGGACGAAGGAGCGAGGGTGGCTATCCTGGGCCGCCGGCCCGAGGCGCTCGAGCAAGCCCGTTCGCAGTGCGCTTCCGGTGGCCGCGAGGTATGGACGGTGTCCGCCGATCTGCGCAGGGAGTCCGGAGCCGAGCGTGCCGTCGCCGCCGTGGAAGCATCGATCGGATCTGTCGACGTGCTTGTCAACTGCGCGGGCGCGGCGAAACGCAGCGAGTACACGAAGCTGGACGAAGCCGCCTGGCGGGAAGGCTTCGAGTCGAAATTCATACCCTATATCAACATGTGCACCGTGGTGTTGAGGCGGTTCCAGGCGCGTCGTGACGCGAACCCTGGCCAGAACGCCGGCCTGGCCATCGTGAACGTGATTGGCAAGGGCGGCCGGGTGCCGACCTCGACGCACCTTCCGGGTGGCGCCGCCAACGCCGCCCTGATGCTGGCCACGGCGGGTCTTGCACAGGCCTGGGGAAAGCATGGGGTGCGCATCAATGCCGTCAATCCGGCGGCCATTGCCACGGAGCGCCTGACGCGGCGGTTTGCCGCCGTGGTCGATGGCGATCCGCGCACCGACCAGGAACGGATGCGGGCTTCGGCTGCCGAGATACCGCTGGGACGCTTCGGCGAGCCGAGCGAAGTGGCGGACGTCGTGCTGTTCCTTGCCAGCACGCGCGCGAGCTACGTGCTGGGCAGCGGGGTTGCCATGGATGGGGGGCTGAGGCCCCTGCTCTAGAGGGGTCCGCCTTTCACCCCGAGAAAATTGTCACCTGAATGGGAAACATCATGTCAGAGTTCGTCCCGATTCCGGATGCGGTGCAGCACCGGATCGTCCATGCCATCATCGATGACCGGGAGAAAGCGGTATTCAAGGTCAACCGCGGCGCGTTTACCGATCCGGAGATCCTCGGCGCCGAGCACCGGCGGATCTTCGACCGCTGCTGGCTCTATCTTGCGCATGCGTCGGAAATACGCCAGCCCGGCGACTTCATCACCCGTGATGTCGTGGGGCGTCCGATTCTGCTCGTACGCGACCCCGACGGGATTCTCAGGGCGTTCAACAACAGCTGCACGCATCGCGGGGCCGCCGTCTGCAGCGAGAGGTCGGGCTCGACGCGCAGGTTTACCTGTCCCTACCACTCGTGGGTGTTCGATTGCCGGGGCGAGCTTGCGAGCATGCCCGGACGGGAGCAACTGCCCGAGGATGCGAACGAGGATGGGTCGCTGAATCTCAAGGCCGTTCCGAGGATGGAGGAATTCAAGGGATTCATCTTCATCTGTTTCGACCGCGACGTGGAGCCGTTGGTCGACTATCTGGCGGAAGCGGCGGACTATCTTGCCTATGTCGCCGACCACGGCCCGCAGGGCATGGAAGTCGTCGGCGGCACGCAGGAGTACAGCGCGAAGGCCAACTGGAAGATGCTGGCGGAGAACAGCTACGACGGCTACCACGGCCAGTTCACGCATTCCACGTACTTCGACTACATCCGCACCCGCGACGGCCAGCGGCCCAAACGCGTGATGGGCGCTCAGGGATGGGTGAAGAATCTGGGCAATGGCCACGCGGTCGGGGAGTCCATCGGCGTGGCCGGCTGGGGGCGCCCTTATGCGCGCTGGGTACCGGGCTTCGGCGAAGAGGCCAAGCCCGAGATCGAGGCGCTGGCCGCCGAGATCTACGACCGCCTGGGTCAAGAGCGCGGCGACGTGGTTGTCAACGGTGACCGCAACGTCGTGATCTTTCCCAACCTGGTGGTGAACGACATCATGGCCGTCACGGTACGGACCTTTTATCCGACGGCGGCTGGGCAGATGAAGATCAACTCCTGGGCGTTGGCCCCGATCGGCGAATCCGAGTCGTCGCGCGACAGGCGGATGAAGGGGTTCGTGGAGTTCCTTGGGCCGGCAGGTTTCGCCACGCCCGACGATGTGGAGATGCTGGAGTCGGCGCAGAAGAGCTATACCGCGTTTCCCGACCAGTACAACGACTGCTCGCGCGGCATGCAGTCGGAAAGACCGTCGAAGACCGAGGAACTCCAACTGAGAACGTTCTGGAGGCGGTGGCGGCAGTTGATGACGGGCAGCAGCGACAAGTCTCAGCTGAAGGGAGTATGAGCCTCATGAATACCACCGCATTGACGCGCGCCGAAGCCGAGGATTTTCTCTTTCGCGAAGCGCGCCTGTTGGACGAATGGCAGCTCGTGGAATGGTCCGAGCTGTTCGAGCCCGATGGCGAATACCTCGTTCCCCCCATAGACAACCCTCGCGCCGAAGCGGGCAAGGATCTCTTTCTGGTCTATGACGACAGACTGCGTCTGGCCGAGCGGGCGAAGCGGCTGCTCAAGAGGCAGGCCCATGCCGAGTTCCCGCATTCGGTGCTGCGGCGCATCGTCAGCAACGTGATCGTGGACGGCACGCAGGACGGGGTGACGACGGTCAGTTGCAACTACGTGCTCTACCGCAGCCGCAAGGAGGGGAACGAGGTATTCCCGGGCTACTCGATGTACGAGCTCGTCCGTGCCGCGGGTGACCGGATCTCGATCAAGCGCAAGCGCGCGGTGATCGCATCGGATTCGCTGCGGGCGCAGGGCAGGGTTTCCATCATTCTGTGAGCCGGAGAACGTCATGACCCATCATTTTCCGCGTGGACGCGAGGCGTTCGAACTCGACCGCGGCCAGCTCGACCCCGCACAAGGCGCATTCTTCGATCGCGTCAGCGCAGGCCCGCGCGGCCGCGTTCCCATCAACCTGCGGGCCTGGTTGCACAACGTGCCTTTCGCCGAGGCCGTGGAGCCGTTTGGGTTGTATGTCTCTGAAACCGCACCGTCGATCACCAAGAGGGAAAAAGAGATCACGGTGCTTGTCAATGCCCGCTTCTGGCAAGCCGGGTTCGAATGGGCGATGCACGTGCGCCATGCGACGAAGGTTGGCTTGACGCCGGCGCAAATCGAAGCGATCCGTGTGCGCAAGGATCCGTGCTTCGAAGACCTGGGCGAACGCCTGACCTACAAGCTGGTCGACAGCCTGCACGAAGACAAGGCGGTGGGCAACGCGCTGTACCAGGAAGCGTTGAGCCACTTCGGCCATGAGGGTGTCTCCGACAGGATAGGCCTGGCCGGCCTCTACACCATGATCGCGATGACACTCAATTTCTACGACGTCGCGGTGCCGGAAAACGGGTCCTGAGCCTTCACCCCCTCCACGCGTCCAATCATCGAATTTCCGAGGAAGAACCTACATGGCAGAAATCCTGGCCCTGGGCATCAGTCACTACCCGCCGCTTTCGGGGCGCGACGAGCAGATGTCGAGCATCCTGAAGGGCATGTTGAAGAACCCGGAATTACCCGAGTCGCTGCGTTCGCCTCAAGGTTGGCCGGCCGGGATGCAGGAGGAATGGGGCGATGACGAAGGGACGGCCAGCGCGGGAAGGCACCGCGGGCGGCTCGTCGCGGAGATGCGGCGGGTGCGCGCGGAGCTCGACGCGTTCAATCCCGATTTCGTGCTCATCTGGGGAGACGATCAGCACGAGAATTTCAGGGAGGATGTCGTTCCGCCCTTCTGCGTCTGCGCACACCCTTCCTTCGAGTTCCATCCGCGCGCCGTGAACAACGTCTGGGATGAACCCCTGGAACAGACGTTCCACGTTCCGGGGCATCAGGCCGCCGGCAAGGCGCTGGTCAAGGGGCTGATCGAGGCAGAATTCGACGTCGCGTACTCGTACAAGCCGTTGCATCATCCGTTGGGCCATGCATTCACCAACGCGATCTTCTACCTGGACTACGACCGCAAGGGGTTTCCCTATCCGATCCTTCCCATCACGGTGAATTCGTACGGCCGAAAGGTCATATGCCAGCGGGGCAGCCGCCCCCGTTTCGACAGGAAGCTGACGGAGGACGATCTGGACCCGCCGGCACCCACGCCCCGCCGTCTTTTCGATCTAGGCGGAGAAATCGCCCGCATTCTTGCCGCGTCGCCCTGGCGCGTGGCGATCCTGGCGTCCTCCGGCTGGTCGCATGCTTTTCTCTCGGCCAAGACCCACCTTCTCTATCCCGATACGCAAGCCGATCTCCGCCTGTACGAGGCGCTCAGGAGCGGGGACTACCAGACCTGGCGCGATTACCCCGCGTCGGCGATCGAGGACAGCGGCCAACAGGAAGTCCTGAACTGGTCGTGTCTGGCCGGAGCGCTGCATGCCCTCGATCGCAAGCCCAGGGAGACGGTCTTCATCGATACCTGGATCTTCAATTCCTCCAAGGTGTTCCTGATTGCGCCACCCGTGTGACGCATATATCCATTGTCCAAGGAGATGACATGACCGATTCAATCGTGGCACTGACCGACGCGTCGACCAGCAGATTCATTCGCATCAAGGAAGGCGATCTGGACCTGCAGGTCCACTACAACGACACAGGCCAGGGCACCGAAACGGTGGTCATGCTGCACGGATCCGGGCCGGGCGCGAGCGGCTGGGCGAACTTCCATCGTAACGTCGCGCCGCTGGTGGGCGCGGGTTACCGCGTCGTACTGCTCGACATGCCTGGCTGGAGCAAGAGCGATCCGATCGTTTGCACGGGTTCACGCTCCGATCTGAATGCCCGAGCCCTCAAAGGCATGATGGATGCGCTGGGGATCGACAAGGCGCACCTCGTCGGCAACTCGATGGGCGCGCACAGCGCGGTCGCGTTCGCACTTGCCCATCCCAAGCGCGCCGGCAAGTTGGTCCTGATGGGCGGGGGTACCAGCGGCAGTCAATTCGTTCCCGCCCCGACGGAGGGCATCAAGCTCATCAATGCGCTTTACCGCGATCCGACGATCGAGAACCTGAAGCGCATGATGAACGTCTTCGTCTACGACGCAAGCAGCATGACCGAGGAACTGTTCAAGGCGCGCCTTGACAATATGCTGGCGCGTCGCGATCACCTCGATAATTTCGTCAAGAGCCTGGAGACCAGTCCCAACCTGTATCCCGACGTCGGCCATCGCTTGCGCGAGATCGCCACGCCCGCGTTGGTGATCTGGGGACGTGACGACCGATTCGTTCCCATGGACATCGGACTGCGTCTGCTCTGGGGCCTGCAGAACGCCCGGCTGCATGTCTTCAGCCGTTGCGGACATTGGGCCCAGTGGGAACATGCCGACGAGTTCAACCGGATGGTGAAGGATTTTCTGGCCCAATGAGAAATCGCGGCGTCATGCCGTGTTGAAGCCCGACTCCCTGGACCAGTCCTGGATGAGCCGGTCGGTCGTTGAGCCTTCCTGGATCAGGTATTCGGAGAATATGCCGATCGTCTCGAAAAGGTGCGACGTGGGTTGGCTGCTTACATAGTAGTGACGCCGCCGCACCCCCTGCATGCCGAACGGCGCGCAAAGCTTGCCGCTGATCAGATCGTCCACGACGATGAAGGTCGGCAGCAGCACGAGGCCGAGTCCTTCCTGGGCTGCCTGCAGCCCGAAGTACATCGGATCGAAGCGAAGTATGCGCGCGGGCGCGAGTGTCGGCCGCCCCATCGCGGCCAGCCACTGTGGCCAGGTGTAGGACTCGGTCGAGTAGGTGATGAGCGTGTGGTTGGCGATGTCATCCACCTGCAACGGCAGGCCCTCCTCGAGCAGGTCGGGATGGCAGACGGGAATGATGTTCTCCTGAATGAAAGGAATGGACGTCACGCCTTCAAGCGGTGCCCATCGGCCTCTTATGCCGACGTCGAATTCCTCCTCGCGGATCGTGTCCATCGGGCGATAGGTCGCGACACGCAGATCGATATGCGGATGCCGGCGCAGGAACGTGGGCATCCTGGCCATCAGCCACCGCATGGTGAAAGTCGGTGGCGCGTTGAGCCGGATCACGACTTCGGTTTCCTCGTTCCTGAGGTACTCCGCGGCGAACGACAACCGGTTCAGTGCCGCGGAGGCCTCCGTCAGGAAGTTGCTGCCGGCATGGGTGAGCGTGAGTTGGGCGGCGCCTCGCACAAACAGCGGACGATTGAGCCACGATTCCAGCAGCGCGACTTGCCGGCTAATGGCGCCGCGGGTCACGTGAAGTTCTTCGGCGGCCTTGGAAAAGCTGATGTGGCGGGCCGCGGCTTCAAATGCGCGGACGGCGTTCAGGGGCGGTAGTTTCGACATGGGTTTGGCAGTATTGAGGCGAATGATGAGCGGGCGCTGTGCGCAATCTTGCCCTGGCAACGGAGCGTCCGACAACGGGGGGGATAGTTTTTCTGCCCCTGCGCGTCAATAAGTGCTTTGCTCCGCATATCTCGCGCGTGACAACATGGCCGGATGGATGCATATCTTCAGAGCGGAGTCGGCAGCACGATGAGCGAAGTGGAAGCAATGGAACGGGGCCATGTATCGCGTGTGGCGATCGTGACCGGTGTGGGGGCGGGGATAGGAGGTGTGGGACGCGGCATTGCCGCGCGCCTGTTGCGGGACGGCATGCGCGTCATGGCCGCGGATGTCGATCCCGCCGTTGAACAGGTGATTCAGGATATTGCCCGGACGCAGGGCATCGACCCGGCCAGGGTGGCGTGGTTTGCGGGGGACCTCGGCTCGGAATCGCAGGTACAGACGATGGTCGATCGTGCCGTGGCACGGTGGGGCCGAATCGACGTCCTGGTCAACAATGCCGGTAGCGGCGTGATCCGGCCGTTCCTGGAACACGACGCGGCATCGTTGGCCGCCACGTTCAATCGAAACCTGTGGACGACGCTATGGTGCTGCCACAAGGTGCTGCCTCATATGATCGCGGCCGATCACGGCCGCATCATCAATATCGGTGCCGACTCGCTCAGGACGGGCATCCCCAATCATGCCGGCTACAACGCGGCGAAGGGCGGCGTGGTTGGCCTCATGGTCGGACTGGCCAGGGAGTTCGCGAAGTACGACATCACCGTCAATACCGTATCGCCATGTGTAATCAATACGAAGCGCCATCGCGACGCATTGGCCGCCAACAAGGAAGTGACCAAGGAGTTCGTGCGTGTCGTTCCCAAGGGGCGGGGGGTGGAGATCGATGAGGTGAGCGACATGGTGGCGTTCCTGGCTCGTGCGGAAAGTGCCTTCATGACGGGGCAGGACATCAGCCTCAATGGCGGAAGCGCAATGCCATGAGCTATCCAAGGCTCAAGTGTGGATGCATCGACATCCATACTCATGTCGTTCCCGAGCATTTTCCGGCGTATGCCGGAAAACATTCAGACGTCCGCTGGCCTTCGACGGTACCGGCGCAGGCGTGTCACCGGCACGTCCTGATGTCGGGATCGGTCTATCGCATGGTTGCCGATGTCTGCTGGGACGAATCGAAGCGCGTGCAGGCCATGGACGAGCAGCGGGTGGAGAGGCAGGTGCTGTCGCCGATGCCCGAACTGCTTTCGTACTGGCTCGATGCCGAAGACGGGGCCAACCTGGCCCGTTTCCTGAACGAGACGATCGCGGAAATGGTGGCGGCGGCGCCGGATCGGTTCGTCGGGTTGGGCACGGTGCCGCTGCAGGATGTGGACACGTCGATCGGCGAACTTGAGTTCCTGATCGGGGAGTTGGGGCTCGCAGGCGTCGAGATAGGAACCAACATCAACGGCGTGGTCTTGGGAGATCCTCGCCTTCGGCCCTTTTTCGAAGCGGCCGAACGGCTCGGCGCCGCGATTTTCGTGCACCCTTTGAGACCGATCGGCACTGAGCGCCTCGTGGGAGAGGGGCTGGTGCAGATTCTCGCCTTTCCGGGGGAAACCGGCCTGGCGGCAGCCTCGCTGGTCACCTCGGGGTTGATGCTGCGCCACCCCGGGCTGCGCATCGCGTTCAGCCATGGCGGCGGAACGCTGGCATCGTTGTTGCCGCGCTTGCAGCATGGATGGGAGGTGAATCCGGCATTGCGCGATTCGATGCCGATGGCGCCGGTCGAAGCCGTGCGGCTGATGTACTACGACAGCCTGGTCTACGAGACCGATGCGCTGCGGCGGCTCATTCATTGTTTCGGCGAAAGCCAGATCTGTGCCGGTACCGATTATCCGTTTCGCATCCGGGAGCGCGATCCGGTCGGGCAGATCGGAAGGAGCGGGTTGAACGAGCGTGCGCAGGAGCAATTGCTCCGCCTGAATGCCGAGTGCTGGCTGGGCATCCAGGCGAACGAACGGACGTGAGGCCGATCCCTCGATAGGGACGGGCCTCACGTCACGAGGCCTTATGCTTCTCGATCACCTTGCCGGCCAGGTGGAAGCCGGTGTTGGCCGCGGGAACGCCGGCATAGATGGCGGCCTGTACCAGCGTTTCCTCGATGACCGCGGGCTCGATGCCGGCGCGCAGCGCGGCGGCCACGTGCATCTCGAACTCTTCCCAGCGGCCCAGCGCCAGCATCATCGACAGCACGGCGATGCGCCGGGTGGTGTCCTCGAAGCGGCTGGAGGTCCAGACCTCGCCCCAGGCGTAGCGCGTGATGAAGGCCTGGAAGCGGCGGTTGAAGGGCGTGATCGCGGCGTTGCGGGCGTCGACGTAGGCCGGGCTGAGGACTTCGCGGCGGCGGGCCATGCCGTAGTCGTAGCGGTCCTGTTCGGTTTCGACCGGTGGATCGGTCAGGAATTCGACCAGCGTGTCGCAGAATTGCAGCGGCACTTCGCTGGCCGCGATGTGGGCGGCGGGCAGCATGCGGGTCGTGGCGCCCGGGATCCGGCCAGCGATGAATTCGCCGGCGGCCGGCGGGGTCGAGACGTCGCGCTCGCCGGTGACGACCAGCGTGGGTACCGAAATGCGATGCAGGTCGTCCGCCACCTGCATGTCGCGGATGGCCGCGCAGCAGCCGGTGTAGCCGGTCGCGGACGTTTGCAGGAAGGTGTTGCGCACGCGCTGGAATGCGATGCTGTTGCGCGCCACGTACTCGGGCGTGAAGAAGCGGCCCATGGCCATGTCGACGATGCTGGCCATGCCGTTGGCGCGCACGGTCTCGATGCGGGTGCGCCAGGCCTGCGGGTCCATCTGGCAGGAGGTGTTGCACAGCACGAGCCGGCGCAGGCGGCCGGGCTTGTTGATGCCGTACCACATGCCGATCATGCCGCCCAGCGATACGCCGGCATAGTCGAAGGTCTCGGCGCCGGCGGCGGTGGCGACGGCGTCCAGGTCGTTGCCCAACTGCTCCAGCGTGTAGTCGCCGGCCGGTGCGTCCGAGGCGCCATGGCCGCGCGCATCGAAGCGGATCACGCGGAAGTGGCGCATCAGGCGCGGCAGCACGTCGTCCCAGACCGCGAAATCGGTGCCGATGGAATTGGCCAGCACCAGCGGCGGCAGGCTTTCGTCGCCGTCGCTGCGCCAGTAGATGCGGGCGTCGCCGCTGACAACGTGGGGCATGTTCTAGTCCTCCTGGATAAGGTTCTTCTGTTCCTGCCATTGGTACAGCACGGCGCTGCACATGGGCTGGCACGCGGCGATCTGCGGCTGCGGGCCGGCCAGGATGTCGATGTCCCCGGTGCCGAGCACGGCGGTAACGTCGGGAATCTGCTTGAGCAGCTCGGCCACCGGCGTGCGCTGGGCAATGGCCTGTTCACACACTTGACCGACGATGCGCTGCGCCTGGGCCGGCCCCAGCAGGGCCGACAGCCGCAGCGAGAGGCCTTCCGAATAGACGACGCCGTACAGGCGGTCGATGTTGGCCTGCATGGCCTGCGCATCGACGCGCACGCACTCGGCGATGTCGACCGCGGCGGCGATGCTGCTGGCCGCCAGGCTGAACAGGTCGGCCAGCACCGGCAGCGAGTTGGGCCAGGTGCCCAGGCCGCGCTCGTGTTCGGAGGCCAGTTCGCCGGCCAGGATGGAGGCGAGCGCGGGGGCGCGGTACGCGGCATCCATCAAATACATGCTGGAGACGGGATTGCGCTTGTGCGGCATGGCCGACGATCCGCCGCGGCCTTCGCCCGTGGGTTCGAAGGCCTCGGCCACCTCGGCCTGCATGAGAAGGGATATGTCGCGGCCGATCTTGCCCAGCGCGCCGCACAGAATGGCCAGCTCGCTGCCCAGCCGGGCCAGACGGTCGCGCCCGCCCTGCCACGAGATGGCGGGTACGCGCAGGCCCAGCCGGTCGGCCAGTGCGCGCGCGACGCGCTGGCCTTCGCCGTAGTGGGTGGCCAGCGTGCCGTTGGCGCCGCCGAACTGCAGCGTGCAGGCTTCGTCGCCCGCGCGCTTGAGCGCCACGCTGCTGCGGCCCGCGGCATCCAGCCAGCCGGCGACCTTCCAGCCGAAAGTGACCGGCGCGGCGGGCTGGATCAACGTGCGGCCCAGCAGCGGCGTGCGCCGGTGGGCCTCGATCTGCGTGGCCAGCGCATCGCCCAGCCGGACCAGCTCGGCCCGCAGCAGGTCCAGCGACTGCCGGGCCAGCGTGACCATCGCGGTATCGGCAAGGTCCTGGCTGGTCGAGCCGTAGTGCACGTAGGCGGCGGCGCCTTCGTTCCGTTTGCCCACTGCGGCCTTGAGCATCTTGACCAGCGGAATGGCCAGGGTGCCGGCCACGCGGGCATCGGCCGCCAGCTTGCCGGCGTCGAGCGAGAAGGATGAGCAGGTATCGATGATGGTCGTGGCCGCGTCGGCCGGGATGACGCCGCAGTCGCGCTGCGCGGCGGCCAGTTCGGCCTCGAAGCGGATCATGGCGGCGACCACCGCCTGGTCGGTCCAGATGGCCCGGATGGCCGGGGTCGAGAAGAAGGCGTTGAGAGCGTCCATGGGGAAGGCCGTATCGGAAGGGCCGCGGCGGCGGCCGGACTGGGCATGACGATAGCATGGCGGGTCACGGGTTTTCCCCTGGCCCTGCGGTTCCTTGACTAATGCACACGTGTGCATTTATCCTGGCGGCCAGGATGAAAAAGAAGCGGCCGCCGTTGTGCGGCCGCCAGCGCCACCCCACAGGAAAGAGGCACCATGATCATCAAGGAGCTGCGGGAACTCACGGTCCCGCTGCGCGGCAACATCTCCAACGCCTTGGTCAATTTCTCCGAGCACACCGTCTCGCTGGTGGCGGTCGTTACCGACGTCGTGCGCAACGGCAAGCCGGTCACCGGCATCGCTTTCGACTCCATCGGCCGCTACGCCCAGGGAGGCCTGCTGCGTGAGCGCTTCTTCCCGCGCCTGCTGGCCGCACGCCCGGAATCCCTGCTGGATGAATCGGGCCGCCGCTTCGATCCGGCCAAGGTGCACGCCTGCGCGATGCGCAACGAAAAGCCCGGCGGCCACGGCGACCGGGCGGCAGCGGTGGCCGCGCTGGAGCTGGCGTTCTGGGACCTGAACGCCAAGCTGGACGACGAACCGGCATTCCAGACCATCAGCCGCGCGCATGGAGTCTCGCGCGTGCGCGATGACGTGGACGTCTATGCCGCGGGCGGCTACTACTATCCCGGCGATCCGTGCGCCATCCTGCGCGACGAACTGCAGCGCTACCGCGACATGGGCTTTTCGGCCTTCAAGATGAAGATAGGCGGCGCCGACCTGGCCACCGATGTGGCGCGCGTCGAGGCGGCGCTGGAGGTCGCGGGCGACGGGTCCAGGCTGGCGGTCGATGCCAACGGCCGCTTCTCGGTGGACGAGGCGGCGGCCTATGCGAAGGCCATGGCACCTTTCGGGCTGCGCTGGTTCGAAGAAGCCTGCGACCCGCTGGACTTCGATGCCAATCGCCGCTTCATCGAAGGCTATCCGGGCGCGGTGGCCACGGGCGAGAACCTGTTCTCGGCCGCCGACGTGCGCAACCTGTTGCGCTTCGGCGGCATGCGGGCGGACCGGGACATCTTCCAGATGGACGCGGGGCTGAGCTACGGGCTGACGGAATATGGCCGCATCCTGGCCGAGATGGACGCGCACGGCTATCGGCGCGCGCAGCTTTATCCCCATGGCGGCCATCTGATCAATCTGCATATCGCCGTGGGACTGGAACTGGGCGGCTGCGAGGCCTATCCCGGCGTGTTCCAGCCCTTCGGCGGCTATTGCGACGAATGCGTGGCGGGCGATGGCCGCATCGCGCCGTCGGGCGCACCGGGCTTCGGGCTGGAGCGCAAGCCGGAGCTGCGCGAGGCGATCGGACAACTGCTGGCGTGAAGGAGACGCGTATGAAGATCCTGGTGATGGGTTGCGGGGCCATGGGCTCCATCTATGCCGGCCTTCTGGCGGGCAGCGGCAACGAGGTGGTGGCGGTGGACACCTGGCGCGAGCACGTCGCCGCCATGCGCGACCACGGCCTGCGGGTGGAAGGGGCAAGCGGCGATCGGGTGGTGAAGGTGCGCGCGCTGGAGCAGGTGCCGAACGAGGCCATGGACCTGATCGTGGTGGCGGTCAAGGCCGCGCACGTGGCCGAGGCGGCGGGCCGGCTGGTTCCGGCCGTGGGGCCGGACACGCGGGTGCTGACCATCCAGAACGGCATGGGCAGCGCGGACCTGGTGGCGCGGGCGGTGGGCGCGGAGCGGGTGGCGGTGGGCATCGCCGGCGGTTTCGGCGCGCAGATGCGCGGTCCGGGCCACACCTTCCACAACGGGATGGAAATCATCCGCCTGGGGGCCTACTCGACGCTGGCGCGCGGGCAAGTGGACGCCATCGCCGACTTGTGGTGCGCGGCCGGCTTCAAGGCCGAGGCCGTGGACAACATCGCCGTCATGCAGTGGGAGAAGCTGATCTGCAACGTCGCCTACAGCGCGCCGTGCGCGCTGACCGGCATGACGGTGGGCGAGGTCATGGACGACGCCGACATGGGGCCGGTCAGCCGGGCCGCGGCGGTCGAGGCCTGGGAAGTCGCCCGGGCGCGTGGCGTGGCCCTGGCCGTCCAGGATCCGGTGGCTCATGTACGAGCCTTCGGCGCGAAGATTCCCGACGCCAGGCCCTCGCTGCTGCAGGACCTGGAGAACGGGCGACCCACCGAGATCGACGTCATCAACGGCGCCGTGCCCCGGGAAGCGGCGCTGGCGGGCATGCAGGCCCCGGTCAACGCGACGCTGACGGCGCTGGTCCGCCAGCGCGAGCGCCGGGCGGCGCGTTGATGGCATCCGGGAGCCGGCCATGGGCATGACCGCCACCGAGAAGATCTTCGCCCGCCACGCCGGACGCGACCGGGTGCGCCCGGGCGAGATCGTGACGGCCCGGGTCGACCGCGCGCTGCTGAACGACATCAGCGGGCCGATCGCCTTCGAGCGGCTGGCGCAGATGGGCGTGGCGCGGCTGCGCGATCCGGATCTGGCGGTGCTGGTGGGGGATCATTTCGCGCCGCCCAAGGACGTGGCCTCGGCCCGCGCGCTGCGTTCGCTCCAGCGTTTCGCCGACGAGCACGGCGTGCGGCACCACTACGACATCGGCACGGGCGGGATCGAACACACGCTGCTGCCCGAGCTGGGGCTGGTGCGTCCGGGGGACCTGATCGTCGGCGGCGATTCCCATACCTGCACCTATGGCGCGTTCGGCGCGATCGGCATAGGCATGGGATCCACCGACATCGCGGCGGCGCTGGCGATGGGCGAGCTGTGGTTCACCGTTCCGGCCACGCTGCGCATCGAGTTCCGTGGCGCGCGGCGGCCCTATGTGACCGGCAAGGACCTCATCCTGCACCTGCTCCAGCGCCTGGGCGTGGACGGGGCGGCCTACCAGAGCATGGAGTTCGGCGGCCCGGGCATGGCGGGACTGGGCATGGACGAGCGCATGGCCCTGTGCAACATGGCGGTGGAGGCGGGCGCCAAGACCTGCATCGTACCGCCCGACGACACGACCCGGGCGTGGGCGCTGAGCGCGCCCGGCGGCGCGGGCGTGATCGAGCACGGAGATGCGGACGCCGTCTACGCGGACCGCCTGGACGTGGCGCTGGAGACGCTGCCGGTCCTGTGCGCCCAGCCCTACTCGCCCGGCAACGTGGCGCCGGTGGCCGAGGTGCGCGGCGTGCGCGTGGACCAGGCCTACATCGGCAATTGCGCCAACGGCACGCTGACCGACCTGCGCCAGGCCGCGGCCATCTTGCGCGGCCGCAAGGTGGCGCGCGGCGTGCGCTGCGTGGTCGTGCCGGCCACGCGGAATATCTACCGGCAGGCGCTGGCCGAAGGGCTGATCGACATTTTCGCCGAGGCCGGCGCGCTGGTGTCGCCGTCGACCTGCGGCGCCTGCGCCGGGCTGAGCACCGGCGTGCTGGCCGAAGGCCAGGTCTGCGTGGCGACCACCAACCGCAATTACCGCGGCCGCATGGGGGACCCCGATTCCCAGGTCTACCTGGCCAACGCCCACGTCGCGGCGGCCAGCGCCGTGGCGGGCGAGCTCATCCATCCGGAGGCGCTGTGACGCAAGCGAGCGCGACGGTGCGCCGGTTCGGCGACGACATCGATACCGACGTCATCATCCCCGCCATCTACCTGACCTCGCATCGCCCCGAGGTGCTGGCCCGCCACTGCATGGAGCCGCTGGACCCGGAGTTCGCCGCCAGGGTGCGGCCGGGCGACGTGCTGGTCGCGGGCCGCAACTTCGGCTGCGGTTCGTCGCGCGAGCATGCGGTGCTGGCGCTCCAGGCGGCCGGCATCTCGTGCGTGGTGGCCGAGAGCTTCGCCCGCATCTTTTTTCGCAATGCGCTCAACAACGGGCTGCCGCTGGTTGTCTGTCCGGACGCGGTCCGCGACGCCCGCGAAGGCGACGCGATCCGGGTGGACCTGGACGGCGGACAGGTGTGGCTGGGCGCGCGCGCCTATCCGTTTCCCGTCCATCCGCCCTTCCTGGCCGGCATGATCCGGCAAGGCGGGCTGGTGGAATACGTCAGGCGGCGACTGGCCGAGACCGGTCCGGACTGACTCACCATCGAGGCGCATAGACGCCAGAGGAGACACGTATGGATTTCCACCCCCGACGATGCGGCCGCCGGCGGCGCCTCGCGCTTGCCGCCGGACTGCTGCCCGCGCTGCTGCTGGCGGCCCCAGGACTGGCGTCCGCCCAGGCCGCCGCACGCTATCCCGACAAGCCCATCCGCCTGATCGTGCCGTTCGCGGTGGGCGGGACCAGCGACGTGTTCGCACGGCTGGTCGGCCAGAGGCTCTCCACCGCCTTCGGCCAGCAGGTCGTGGTCGAGAACCGGCCGGGCGCCAACGGCAACATCGGCACGGACATCGTCGCCAAGGCCGAGCCGGACGGCTATACGCTGCTGTTCGCGGCCGACGGCACCATGGTGATCAACCCCAGCCTGTACGAGAAGCTGCCCTTCAACGTCGAGCGCGACCTTGCGCCGGTGTCGCGGGTGGTGCTGGTGCCGCTGATCATCGTCGCCAATCCGCAATTGAAGGCCTCCACGCTGCCCGAACTCGTAGCCCTGGGCAAGCGCGCCGACGCCGACCTGGATTTCTCGTCCGCGGGGCTGGGCAGCACCGGTCATCTGGCGGGCGAACTGCTGAAGTCGCGCACGGGCATGCGCATGTCGCACGTGGCCTACAAGGGCGGCGGGCAGGCGGTCACGGACGTGGTGGGCGGGCAGGTGCCGCTGCTGGTGACGGCGCTGGCCACCGCCGACCCGTTCATCAAGAGCGGCAAGCTCAAGGCCATCGCGATGACCTCCGGGCAGCGCGCGGCCGGGGCGCCCGGCATCCCTACCGTGGCCGAGGGCGGCGTCCCGGGCTTTGACGTTTCGTCGTGGTACGGCATCCTCGCGCCGGCCCGCACGCCCACCCCCGTCATCGAAAAGCTGCATGCCGAACTGGTGCGCATCCTGCAGGCCGACGACGTGCGGCGCCGCTTCCAGGAGCTGGGGGGCGAGCCCATCGGCGATACGCCTAAGGCCTTCGCCGGCGTGATCAAGGACGATCTGGCCAAGTGGGCGCGCATCGTCAAGGACGCCGGCATCAGCGTGCAATAGCCGCGTATCCGGCGTGCCCGCCTGCCCGTGCGTGGACAGGCGGGCGGGTACACTCTGGGCACCGGATGCCCACAGGAAGCCCATGGCCAGTTCCAAGCCCGCCCACGGTCCCGTCACGATCAAGGACATCGCCGCCGCGCTGGGCATTTCGCACACCACCGTCTCGCGCGCGCTGAACGATCATCCCAAGCTCAGCGACGACACCAAGGCGCGGGTGCGGCAGGCGGCGCAGGAACTGGGCTACGTGCTGAACGCCTCGGGGCGCATCCTGCGCGGCGGCGCCAGTCCGCTGGTGGGGCTGGTCATCCCGGACATCCAGAACGATTTCTACAGCGCCATCGCCAAGCGCCTGGCCGAACGCTGCCGGGACGCGGGCTTCCAGATGGTGCTGGCGATTACCGAGGACGATCCACAGGCCGAGTGCGGCGAGATCCAGGCGCTGATCCAGGCCCGTGCCGCCGGCATCGTCATCACGCCTTCGCCGGCGCCCCTGCCGCGCACGGTCGAACTGCTGGCCGGCACGCCCGCCGTGCAGCTCATACGCAGCGTCGCGACGCTGGCGACCGACGTGGTGGCGATGGACGATGCCGCGGCGGCGCACGCGGCGGCGGCCCACCTGCTGTCGCTGGGCCACCGGCGCATCGGCTATGTGGGCGGGTACGCACGCATCAAGCCGGGGCGGGACCGCCTGCGCGGTTTCGTGAAGGCGCATGCCGAGGCCGGGCTGGAGCCGGACCCGGATCTCGTCGTGCAGGTGCCGCCGCGCCAGGAGTTCGGGGCCGAGGCGATGCGCCGGCTGCTGGCCGCGCGGCAGCGGCCCACGGCGGTGGTCATCGGCAGTTCCGAACTGACCATCGTCGCGTTGGCGGTCATCCGCGAGCACGGTCTGTCCATCCCGTCGGACATCTCGGTGGTGGGTTACGGCGATCCCAAGTGGTACGAACTGACGACGCCGCCGCTCACGGCGGTCCGCCTGCCCATCGAGGCGTTGGCGGCATCCACGGCCGAACTGGTTTTCGCGCGCATCGCCGCCCAGGCCCGGCCCGGCGATCCCGCGCCCGCGCCGAGCAAGCTCCGCATCCGGCCCGAACTGATCGCGCGGGGTTCCGCCGTGCCGCGCCGCTGAAGGCGCCTAGCGCCGGCGCGCCGCCTTCGGCCGCACGTTGCCATGCAGGGCCGCATAGGCCATCAGTTCCTGCTCCATCGCCTGCGCCAGCGGCGGCAGGGATTGCGACTTCACCTTCACGATGCCGATCCGCCTGTGGCGGCCGGGGCGGACCAGCGGCACGAAGCACAGGTCCTTCGCGAACGCCGGCACCGCCAGCCGGGGCAGGATGGTGACGCCCACCTGGCTGGACAGCATGGCCGACAGCGTCATCATGTTGGAGACGTGGAACCAGCAGTGGTCCAGCCACTTCGCCTCGGGGGTGCCGTTCAGCTCGCGGTGGGCGGTGGTGCCGATCAGCGGCAGGTCGGCCAGCACGGACCAGTCCAGCCGGCTGCGCCGGGCCAGCGGATGGCTGGCGTGGCAGACCAGCCCGAAGGCGTCGGTCATGAGCGGGACGAAGTCCAGGCCGGGCGTGATCGAGATTTCGCTGGACAGGCCGAAGTCGACTTCCCCCGACAGCACCATGCGGTGGATGTTCTCGGAGTTGTCGTCGATCAGCCGCACCGCCGCGCCGGGATGCCGGCCGATGAAGTCCTTGATCAGCGCCGGCACCCAGTTGGTGGCGAAGCTGCCGATGGACGCCAGCGTGAGCGTGCCCGCGTGCTGGCGCGACTGCGACAGCAGTGTCTCGACGATGCGGTCGTGGTGCTTGACCAGTTCCCTGGCCAGGGGCTCGCACACCTTGCCGAAGGGCGTGGGGGTGGTGCGGCGGTCGGCCTCGAACAGCGGCGCGCCCAGCTTTTCCTCCAGCAACTGGATGATCTTGGAGACGGCGGGCTGGCTGCGCAGGACCTTGTCGGCGGCGGCGCGATAGCTTTTCGCATCCAGGACGTGCAGGAAGACGCGCAACTGGGCGATCGGGATCTCTGCCAGCATGGCGATTCCATAAGGTTATTGTTCGATCAATATTATTCAATTTTTGGATGATGCGGACGGGCCTATCATCGCCGGATGAATCATGCAGATCGACCCGACGAGGCGCCCGTTGCGCCGCACCTCGTCCAGGAAACCGGCCCGCTCGTCCTTGCCCTGGCTGGAGGCGGATGCAGCCCTGGGATCTACGGCCAGGTTGCCGCGCCGGGCTGCGCGCTGCATGGAGTCGACTGGATGCAGGGGGCGGGCCCCTTCACGCCGCAGGCGGTCGCCCAGCGACTGGCCGCCGCGCTGGCGCCGCGTACCGCACCGACGGTCTTGCTGGGACATTCGCTGGGCGGCGTGATCGCCCTGCTGACGGCCCTGGCCCGTCCGTCCGCCGTGCAGGCGTTGGTCATCTCCAACACGGGGCCGCACACGCGGGACCACGGCGACAACTCGCTGCCCGAACGGATACGCCACCACTGGACGCCGCAGGCACGGCGGGCGTTCCTGCTGGCGTGCTTCGCGCATGAGCCGCCGGCCGCCCTGATGCGGGAGCTCGAACGCTACCTGGACGCGCTGCCGGCCGGATCGCTGCTGGAAGCGGTCGAGGGCCTGCGCCGGCTGGACCTGAGCCATGGCCTGGGCGCGATCCGCTGCCCGGTGCTGATCGCGCACGGAGAACTGGACCGGCGCCGGGGCGTCGCCGACGCGCGGCGACTGGCGACGCTGATCCCGGGTGCCGAACTGGTCCTGCTACCGGGCGGGCATACCCCCATGGTGGATTGCATCGACGCCTACAACGATGCGCTGGACACGTTTTTGGCGCGCCATCTGCGCGCCATCCAACCCTGACGGGCAACAAAAGAACGAGGAGACAAACATGAACATCGGAAGCATCCGGCGCCTGGCCCCGGCAGGACTGCTGGCGTGCGCGGCGGCCTGGGCGGGCGCCGCGCACAGCCAGACATCCGACTGGCCTAGCCGTCCGGTCACCATCATCGTGCCGTCGGCGGCGGGCGGCGCGGCCGATTTTTCCGCGCGCGTGTTCGCGGGCTACATCGCCAAGGTCCATCCCAAGGCCACCGTCGTGGTCGATGACCGACCCGGCGCCGGCGGGGTGATCGGCACCATGGCCGCCAAGGAGGCCAAGCCCGACGGCTACACCTTCCTGCTGTCCACCAATTCGACCCACGCCGCCAACCTGAGCCTGTACAAGGAGCTGCGCTACGACCCGGTCAAGGATTTCGTGCCGGTGGGCCGCTTCGGCACCTTCGGCTCGGTGCTGATGGTGCCCAAGGAAAGCCCGTTCCGGACGGTGCAGGATCTCATCGCCCAGGCGAAGGCCCAACCCGGACGCATGAGCTTCGGCTACTACAGTTCGTCGTCGCAGGTGCCGGCGGAAATGCTGAAGGCCGCCGCGGGCGTGGTCTATGAGGGCGCCGCCTACAAGAACGTGACGCAGATTATCACCGACCTGATCGGCAAGCAGTTCGACTTCGCGTTCCTGGATGCGCTGTCGGCCGCCCCCGCGCTGCAGAACGACCGGCTCAAGCCCATAGGCGTCACGACCCCGCGCCGGCTGCCGCAACTGCCCGACGTGCCGGCCATCGCCGAGGCCATCCCCGGCTACGAAATGCAGGGCTGGCTGGGCCTGACGGCCCCGGCCGGGACGCCGCCCGCCATCGTGGAGACCGTGAGTGCGCTGATGGGCAAGGCGATGGCGGACCCCGAGGTCAGGCAGTCGCTGGAGGCCAAGGGTATGCAGGCGGGCTTCCTGCCCGCCCGCGACATGGGCGCCTTCATCGCGGCGGACATCGTGCGCTGGCGCGACTGGGTGCGCATGGCCAACATCCCGCCCAACTGAGACCGGCCCGCGCCGGGGTGATGCGCCGACGCGGGGTGTTGCCTCAGAACTTGTGCCGTATGCCGGCGATGATGGACATCTGGGTTTTCGAGTCCGACGGCAGGTTGCTGAAGATCTGCGCGTAGCGGGCGTCGCCGGCGGCCTTCTGGTAGATGCCCACCAGGAATACGTCGGTGCGCTTGGACAGGAAATAGTCCACGCCCAGGTTCAACTGGTGCCACTTGGGCTTGTTGCCGTTGCTGCTGTACTTGCCGTCGGTGAAGATGTAGCCGGCGCCCACCAGGGTGCTGGGATTGATGAAGTAGGTGATCGTGCCCTCGTAGTTCGACAGCTTCAGGTCGCTGTTGTCGAAGTAGTCGAACTTGCTGTGCGTGTACAGGGCCGAGACCTTCAGCGCCGGGGAGATGGAGTACGAGCCGCCCGCGCCGTACATGGATTGGCGGTTCACGCCCGCCCCGCCGGGGCTGGTGACGAAGGGCGAGGTGATGCCCCAGTCGCCGTAGATCGCGCCGTTGGGGTTGGTGGCGCTGTTGGGGCGCCGCATGTCGTGGTAGGCCACGCCCACCGACCAGGGGCCCCGGGTGTAGCCCAAGCCGGCGCTGATGCTGCGGTTGTCGGTGGAGTCGCCGGGCTTCTCGGCGGCGCCATAGACGCCGATGAATTGCAGGCCGCCGAACTTGTTCATGTACTGCACCGAGTTGCTGATGCGGGCGACCGGGAAGAGGTTGTCGTTGTCGCCGATGTGGGTGCCGATCGAGGCGAACTGGATGGCCGATTCGTAGCCCACCAGGGTCTGCGACATGGCGTCCATCTGCCGGCCGATGGTGACCTGCCCCCAGGTGTCGTTGGCCAGGCCGACGATGGCGGTGCGGCCGAACAGGCGGCCCTGGGTCCAGGTGCCGGTGTCGGGCGAGAATCCGCTCTCCAGGTTGAACAGCGCGCGCGTGCCGCCGCCCAGGTCCTCGGTGCCGCGCAGCCCCCAGCGCGAGACCTGCATGACGTTGGCCTTGAGTTCGGACAGGCTCTTGCCGCCGACGTTGTTGGTGTAGGAATAGCCTTCGGAAATGATGCCGTACAGCGTGACGCCGGTCTGCGCCTGGGCGGTGCCGGCCAGGGCCGCTGCCAATAGGCCGCAGCCTGCCGCGGCGGAGGCCGCGATGCGTGTCTTCATGGTGTCTCCCCTCTTTTTTCGATGATGGCCTGGCGACGGGCAAAGCAAGGTCCTCCAGGCGCGCGCGGGCGTCCGGATGCGAAACTCGCCGTCAGGTGTGGTGGCGCGTCGGACGGTCAGGAAGGGCCAGGAATGCGGGCCTCCCGCCGGCGGACGGCGCGCCGGTCAGTCAAGCAGTCCGCGCTGCCTAAGCCAGTCCATGCATAGGTCCCCCGCCTGTTGCAGATGTTCGGGTTGGCCGACGAAGTAGTGGTTGGCCCCCCGGATGACGGTCATGCTTTTGTCGGCGCTTGCCGCCGCGTCGAAGATGCGGCGGGTGTGCGGCTGCGGTACGGCGTCGTCGGCCGAGTGCTCGATCGCCAGCAGCGGCACGTGGATGCCGGCAGCGCATTTTTCGCCGTGCGCGTTGGTGTCGTCCGGCGACCATTGCGACAGCCACGAGCGCAACGTGGAAAAGCGCGCCAGCCCGATTGGGCCGTTGTTGGCGGTCTCGGGCACACCCATGAAGCAGGTGCCGATGGGCCGGTCGTTGGGATCGATGGCGCCGTCCAGGAAGCGGGGCTCGGCCATGGTGCGGTGGGTGGCGAAGCCGCGTTCCAGCTCCTTGCCGCCGCGTTTTTTCAGCGTCTCCAGCGTTTCCTTGACCCAGGCCGTGCGGCGGCGGATGCGGGCCAGCTGCGCGGCGCGGAATCGCGCCAGGAACTCGGTCGAGTATGGCGGCTTGCGGTCGGGGTGGTAGAGATCGAGTTCCGGGTCGCGGCGGTCCGGGTCGTTCTCGTCGATGACGCTGGGGTCGATCCAGTCGGCGAAGGTGACGGCGCGCGAGACGTGCGCCGCCTGGAAGATCATCGCGTCGGCCGGTATCAGACCGGCGGTGGTGATGGCGCAGGGGTCGCCGGCCGGCGTATGGGTGAGGGTGGGCCGCTCGGCCTGCGACTGGTAGAACAGCGACAGCGAGCCGCCGCCCGACCAGCCCATCAGCACGATCTTCTCGTAGCCCCATGTTTCGCGGGCATGGCGGATGTATGCGCCCAGGTCCACCACCACGTTCTCCATGACGAGGGCGCTGTCGTTGCGCGCGTAGCGGCTGCCGGCGCACAGCACGTGCAGGCCGCGGGCGGCCAGGGCGCGCGGCATGGGCAGCAGTTGCAGCGTGGTGGCCGGGTGCATGAAGACCAGCAGGGTCCGCGATTTCACGCCCTTGGGGATGTAGCGGACGCCTTCGAGGTGAATGGTGCCGAGCGAGCCCGCGAAGCCGTACACCGCCTTGAAGGCCGCCTGTTCCGGGAATTCGATGTGCACCCATTCGGCCTGGGTGTCGTGGAGGGGTCTGTCCTTGCTCACTGTGCGGGGTCTCCTGCGGTTAGCGCGCCGCGGCCAGGCGCGCGGCCTTTTCGCGGGTCCAGGCGTCGCACTGCGCGCGCGCGTCGGCGCGGTAGCCGGCCATTTCCTCGTCGCTGGCGACCGTGGTGGTCAGCTCCAGCCGCACGCCGTTGGGGTCGAAGAAGTAGATGGACTGCACGAAGCCTTCGTGGTCCACGGGTCCCAGCACTTCCACGCCGGCGGCCTGCAGCCGGGCGCGGGCGTCTTCCACCGCCTGCACCGAGTCCACGCGCAGCGCCAGGTGATTGGCCCAGCGCGGTGTGTTGGGCGACGGTTCGGCCGCCTGGTTGTCGCCCAGGTCGAAGAAGGCCACGCTGCTGCCGTCGGTCATCTCGAAAAACAGGTGGACGTAGGGGCAGTATTCGCCGGTGCTGGGAATGTTCTCGGCCCGCACCAGATGGGTCAGCGGCAGGCCCAGGAGATCCTGGTAGAAACGGCGGGTTTCCTCGGCGTCGCGGCATCGGTAGGCGAAGTGATGCAGGCCGCGGATGGGTACGAAAGATGTCATGGTGTTGCTCCGGATGAAACGTGCGGTCGCGTCGGGCTCATGCCGCCTGCCGCGCCAGATCGAAATAGAGTTGGGCGAGGTCGTCGCGACGGGCCAGCTCGGCGCTGTCGGCGGCCAGCGCGATGCCGCCCTTCATCAGCACGTAGGCGCGGCGGGTGAAGGGCAGCGCGATGTCCAGCTTCTGCTCGACCAGCAGCATGGTCAGGCCCTCGGCCCGCAGCCGGTCGAGCACCGCCAGGATCTCGTCCACGACCCGCGGGGCCAGGCCCAGGAAGGGCTCGTCCAGCAGCAGCATGCGCGGCGCGGACATCAGCGCCCGGCCGATCGCCACCATCTGCTGCTCGCCGCCCGACAAGGTGCCGGCAAGCTGCCGGCGCCGCTCGGCCAGGCGGGGGAACAGGCGGTAGACGAAGTCGAAGCGTTCCTCGGCGCGCGAACGGTCGCGCCGGACCAGCGTGACCGAGCCCAGGCGCAGGTTGTCTTCCACCGACAGCGGCGCGAACACGTGCCGGCCCTCGGGAACCTGGACCAGTCCGCATTCGACGATGCGATGGCTGGGCAGCCCGCCGATGTCGGCGCCGGCCAGCTTCACCGTGCCCGAGCGCTGCGCAAGAATGCCCGACAGCGCCGCGAGGAGCGTGGTCTTGCCCGCGCCGTTGGGTCCCAGCAGCGCGACGGTCTCGCCGCGCTCCACCCGCAGGTCGACGTTGCGCACCACGGGCGCGTGGCCATAGCCGCCGCTGACGTTGCGTAGTTCAAGCATGGGCCAGGTTCTCCACGTTGCCGAGGTAGGCCTCGATCACCGCCGGGTCGGCGCGCACCGCGTCGGGCGTACCGTCGGCGATCTTGCGGCCGAAGTTCAGGACCGCCACCCGGTCGGCCAGCGCCATCAGGAAGCGCATGTCGTGCTCGATCAGCAGGACCGCGATGCCCTGCCGCGCGATACCCAGGATGATCTCCTCCAGCCGCGCGCATTCGCCCGGCGCCAGCCCGGCGGCCGGTTCGTCGAACAGCATCAGACGCGGCTCGGCGGCCAGTCCGCGCGCGATCTCCAGCAGGCGCCCCTGGCCGAAGGACAGCGTGGCGACCTCGGCCCGCGCGAATTCGCCCAGGCCGACGAAGTCCACCAGTTCGTCCGCCCGCCGTTGTGCCTCGCGTTCGGCGCGATGGGCGTCGGGGGTGCCGGCCAGCACGCGCCACAGCGACGCCGGCATCCGCGTGTGCATGCCGACCATGATGTTCTCGCGCACCGACAGGCTGTCGAAGGACTTGTTGTGCTGGAAGGTGCGGACGATGCCGCGCGGCGCGAAACCGTGCGTGGGCACGCCCGCCAGCGAGCGGCCGTCGAAGGCCAGTTGGCCGCTGGTGGGCGCGAAGGCGCCGGCGATCATGTTGAAGGTGGTGGTCTTGCCGGCGCCGTTGGGGCCGATCACGCCCACCACTTCGCCCGCGTGCACGTCCAGGTCCAGGTCCGACACGGCGTGCAGGCCGCCGAAGCGCTTGCACAGGCCGCGTGCCTGCAACAGGGGGGCGCTCATGCCAGGCCCTCCCGTTTCACCGGCTTGGGCTCGATGGCCGGCGCGCGCGGTAGGACGGCGGGAGGCCGGTGGTGGCGGGCCCGCAGCCGGTCCCACAACCCGATCAGGCCGCGCGGCTGGAACAGCACCGCAAGCACCATGAACACACCGAACACCAGCGCATGGTGATGCCCGATCAAGGGCGACAGTACGAGCGGCATCAGGTAGAGCAGCGCCGCGCCCAGGATGGCGCCCGCCATGCGGCCGCTGCCGCCGACGATCACCATGAACAGCAGCAGGAAGACGTTCTCCAGCCCGAAGATGTGCGGGTTGACGGTGTTGTCGACGAAGGCGTAGACCATGCCGGCGACGCCGGCCAGCGCGCTGGTGACGGCATAGGCGATGACCTTGGTGCGCCGCACGTCCACGCCCATGGCCGCTGCGGCCTCGGGGTTGTCGCGCACCGCGCGGCAGGCGCGGCCGAACCAGGAGCGGTCCAGCCGGCCGATGATGGCCATGGTGGCCAGCATCAGGACCACGATCACCACCGTGTACCAGGGGCCCGTGACGTGCACGCCGAAGATGTCCGGCAGCCGGTAGCTGGCCAGCCCGCCAGTGCCGCCGGTGATCGCGCCGCCTTCGTTCAGCACGACGATGAAGAGCTGGGCGAAGGCCAGCGTGGCCAGCGCCAGATAGAAGCCCTCGAGGCGGGTGGCCGGTATCGCCACCACCAGCGCCAGCGCCACGCAGACCGCCACCGTGGCCAGCACCGCCAGCGGCAGCGGCAGGCCCGCCTGGGTGACCAGGATGACGATGGTGTAGGCGCCGATGCCATAGAAGCTGAAGTGCGAGAAAGCGATTTGGCCCGAGATGCCGAACAGGAAGTTGTAGCTGATGGCCAGCGCGATCCACAGCAGCATCTTGCGGTAGATGTCGGTCTGGTAGGCCCCCAGTGCGAAGGCGATGGCCGACAGCACCACGGCCGCCACGACGTAGGAAAGCAGGGATTTCATGCGCGGGCCTCCCGGGGACGCAGCAGGCCCGCGGGGCGCACCAGCAGGAAGGCGATCAGCAGTACCAGCGGCACGCCCATGGCCAGGCCGGGTGGAACCGGCGCGTAGCGCACCGTGAATTGCTCGGCGAAGGCCAGGATCAGGCCGCCCAGCAGCGCGCCCTCGACCCGCGTCGCCCCGCCTATGACCAGCGCGGTAAAGCCCTGTATGGCCAGCGGCATGCCCATCAGATAATGGGCCGAGACGTTGGGCGCCACCAGCACGCCGGCCAGTCCGGCCACCACCGCCCCGGCCGAGAAGGACAGCGCCGTCACGCGCGACAGGTTGATGCCCATCAGCGCGGCGGCGCGGCGGTCCAGCGCGACCGCCTCGAACGACCGGCCGGTCAGCGTGCGCTCGAAGAAATACCAGGCACCCGCGAACACCGCCGCGGCAATCGCGATGATGAAGAAGCTCTGGTAGGAACCCGCCAGCAGCCCGAGTTCCAGCCGGCCGAAGCCGAAGGCCGGGGGCACCGGCTGCGGGTCGGGGCCGAAGCCCAGCGACACCAGTTCGCGGAACACCACCAGCATGCCCAGCAGCGCGAGCACCGGTGCCAGCGGCGGCGCACCCCTGACCACCAGCGGCCGCACGGCCAGCCGTTCGGTCAGCCAGCCCACGGCCACCATCAGCACGGCCACCAGCGCGATGGACACGGCGTAGGGCAGCTCGATGCGGGACAGCGCCACGTAGGCGCCGAAGGCCGCCACCATGGCCCATTCACCCACGCCGAAGTTGATGATGCCGGTCGGGCGCGTGATCAGCAGGTAGGCCAGCGCCACCAGCCCGTAGATACAGCCGCTGGCGGCGGCGCTGACGAGGAGTTCGAGTAGATCGGTCATGAGGTCCCTGCACCCGCGTCACTGCGCGCCCGAGAAGACGACCTTGCCCTGCCTGTCGCCTTCGTACACCCGCACCACCATGCCGTTGCGGTCGAAGCCCGTGCGCTTGCCGGCGGGGAAGCCGTAGGCCGATCCCACCGCGCCCAGCACGCCCACGTAGCCCTGCGTGGCCTGCATGGCCGCGCGCACCTTTTCCTTGTCGGTGCCGCCGGCCCGCTTGATGGCATCGGCCACCAGCATCAGCCCGTCGTAGCCGTAGCCGTTCAGGTTGTAGGGCTCGACGCCGTTCTCTTTCTTGTAGGCCTCGATGAAACGGCGCGCTTCCGGCTTGGCCGGATCGAAGGCATCGACGAACACCACGCCGTCCAGCAGTCCCTTGGCCACCACCGCGGTCTGGGGCACCGACAGGTTGAAGTTGCCCAGCAGCGGCATCTTCAGGCCCAGTTGCCGGTACGAACGCAGGATGAGCACGTTCTCGGGCGTGGTGACGCCGGTCAGGAAGATGGCGTCGGGTTTGGCGGCGCGCACCTTCTGCATCTGCGGGTCGGCGGTGGTCGAGCCGCGCGGGACCACTTCCTCGGCCACGATCTGCACGCCGGATTTCTCCAGTCCCGCCTTGAACGAGCGGTTGGTCAACTGGCCCAGGTCGGAGTTTTCCCCCACCAGCGCCACGCGCTTGAAGCTGCGATTGGCGGCGTAGGCCAGCAGCGTGGCGATCTGGGTCGACCCCAAGGGGCCGGTCTGCCAGAAATACGGGTTGTCGATCTGCGTGGTCAGGGTGTCGCCGCTGTTGGACGGCGTGAGCTGCGGCGTCCTGGTTTCCAGCGTGACGGTCTGCACCTGCTGGGTCGACGGCGTGAGCGATAGCGACAGGATGAACGTGGCGCCGGCTTCGACCAGCTTGCGCGCGGCCGTGGCCGAGATGTCGGGGCGGGCCTGGTCGTCCTCGATCAGCAGTTCGACCTGGCGGCCCAGGACGCCGCCCTTGGCGTTGAGCTCCTTGGCGGCGAAGACGGCACCCGCGGTGACCGGTTCGGCATAGGGCTTGGCGGGGCCGACCTTGTCGGTGATGATGCCTATCTTGATGGGCTGGGCCATGGCGGGGGCCATGGCCAGCGCGGCGGCGGCCAGGGCGGCGCGCACGGCGAATCCGGCCATGCGGCCGGACCGGGGGGATGCGATCTTCATGGTGTCTCCTCCTGTTGTTCTAGGCGCGCGCCGGGTCCAGGGCGCGCAGGCGCCGGACCCAATGGGCGAAGGCTGCCATCTGGTCGCCCAGCACCTTGCGCGTGGCTTCGTCGGCCAGCCGGCCCTTGGCGTCGAATTTCGTGTGGCAGGAACCGATGAATACCTCGGGCCGCAGCAGCACCTGCGCCTCCAGGCAGCCGAGGATCTTGCGCAGGTCGTACTGATTGCGCGCGCCTCCCACCGGTCCCTGCGTGGCGGACAGCACGGCCACCGGCTTGTACCGGAAGGGCTGGGGGTCGAGGCGCGAGAGCCAGTCGATCGCGTTCTTGAGCGCGCCGCTGACCGAGAAGTTGTATTCGGGGCTGGCGATGAGCAGTCCGTCCGCGGCGCGGATGCGGTCCGCCAGCTGCCGCACCGGCTCGGGGATGCCCTCGGCCTCCATGTCGCCGTTGTAGATGGGAATGCCGTCGAGTTCGGCCAGTTCCAGCGACAACTCGACCGGCATCAGGTCGTGCGCGGCGAGCAACGCCATGCGGTTGTAGGAACGGCGCCGCAGGCTGCCGCATATCCCCAGGATCTGGAGGCGGCCGGTCTGATGCGCGCCGGGCGTCGTGTGAGCGTCCAAGCGTCTGTCTCCCGTGGCGCCTTCGTGGGCGCCTGTTTCTCGTGATGGCGAAGCCAGTCTAGGGCCGAGCGATATCAATTCCTAGCAAAATGGTTTATCTTCAATATCAACGGCGTTGATATCACTCCGACATGGATCTGCTGCGTTTCGACCTGAATCTGCTGCTGTGCTTCGACGCCATCTACCGGCACCAACGTCTGTCGACGGCGGCCGACGAACTCAATCTGACCCAGCCGGCGGTCAGCGCCGCGCTCAAGCGCCTGCGCGCCCATTTCGACAATCCGCTGTTCGTGCGCACCTCGCGCGGCATGCGGCCCACGCCGTTCTCGGACGGCATCGCGCCCAAGATCGCGCAGGTGCTGGAGGTGCTCAAGGGCGTGGACCTGTCGTCCGAGTTCACGCCCGCCAGCACCACGATCAATTTCCGCGTCTACATCAACGACGTCGGCATGATCGTCGCGATGCCGCAGGTGCTCGCCCACCTGCGCGAGCACGCACCGCACGCGCGCCTGACCATCGTGGACCTGCGCCCGGACGAGGTCGTCGAATCCCTGGACAGCGGCAACATCGACCTGGCCATCGGCTATTTCCTGGGCATGCCCAACTGGGCGCGCCAGCAGAACCTGCGCACCACGCGCTACGTGTGCATGGTCGCGGGCCATCATCCCGAGATTCGCGACTCCCTGTCGCTGGAGCAGTTCCTGCGCTGTCGCCATGCCATGTACGTGAACAGCGGTTCGCAGTACTACGCCATGGAGCAGGCCCTGGCCGAGCGCGGCCTGACGCGCGACGTGATCCTGCACGTGCCGCGTTTCTCGGCCCTGCCCTTCCTGGTGGCGCAGGCCGACCTGATCGCGACCGTGCCCGAGGACCTGGGCACGCTGTTCTCGCGGCTGCTGGACGTGCGCATCTTCACGCCGCCGCTGGAACTGGCCAATTTCCAGATCCACCAGTACTGGCACGAGCGGCTGCATGCCGAGCCGGCCTATCGCTGGTTGCGGCAGATCGTCTATGACAAGACCTCGGGGCTGCCCGTGGCGCGCCGCGCCGATTGAGAGCCCTGGCGACTCAATCGAGGCGTGTTTTCGAATTGGACGGTGCCGCCCGCCCGGGGCTAGAGTGCCGGCGTCGCTCCGGGAACGGCTGTTTCCCGGTCCCATCATTCCGTCCAGGACAGCACGCCATGCGCAAGATCCTTTCTTCCTCCTCCTTCCGCCACGCCGCGTGGGCCCTTGCCGCGGCCGCCGTGGCGGGTCCAGCCAGCGCGCAGACCTATCCCGACAAGCCGGTCCGCATGGTCGTCGCGTTCGCGCCGGCGGGCGGGACGGACATCGTCGCCCGGCTGGTGGCCCCGCGCATGGCCGAGCTGTTCGGCCAATCCGTCGTGGTCGAGAACCGGGCGGGCGCGGGCGGCGTCATCGGCACCGAGAACGTGGCGAAGGCCGCGCCCGACGGCTACACCACGCTGATGGCGACGATGGGCAACCTGGCGGTCAATCCCTATCTGTATTCGATGCGCGTCGACGTCCAGCGCGACCTGAAGCCGGTCAGCAAGGTGGTGGAGGTGCAGTTCGCGCTGCTGGTGCATCCGTCGGTGCCGGCCAAGACCCTGCGCGAGTTCATCGACCTGGCCAAGGCGCGCCCCGGCCATCTGACCTATTCGTCGTCGGGCATAGGCGGCGGGCCGCACCTGGCCGGCGAACTGTTCGACAGCCTGGCCGGCACCAAGCTCACGCACGTGCCCTACAAGGGCAGTGGCCAGAGCCTGTCGGATCTGATCGGTGGCCAGGTGTCGGCATCGTTCGACAGCCTGCTCCAGGCGCTGCCCTACGTGCGCGACGGGCGGCTGCGCGCGCTGGCGATACTGGGCAGCGAACGGTCGCCGCTGCTGCCGGATGTGCCCACCGTGGCCGAGGCCGGCGTGCCGGGCTATGAGTTCACCAACTGGTACGGGCTGGTCGCGCCCGCGGGCACGCCGCAGCCGGTGGTCGAGAAGCTGAACGGCGCCGTGCGCCAGGTGCTGGGGCAGCCCGATATCCGGCGCAAGCTCGAAGACATGGGCGCTCGGGTGGTGGGCGACTCGCCGGAGGCGTTCGGCAAGTTCATCGCCACCGAGAACACCAAGTGGGAGAAGGTGATCCGCGCCGCCAAGATCACGGCCCAGTAGGCCGCAGGCGTGCTACGGCTCGCGCGGCGCCCCGGCCAGGCCGATGAATTTTTCGGCCGCCGGGTTGCGCATGTCCTGCCGGCGGACCGCGTACAGCGTGGTGATGTTTTCCTCGGTGCCGGTCAGCGGCCGGTAGTGCAGGGCGCCGGTCCAGGTCGCCTGGGCCGAGGCCGGTACCAGCGCCGCGCCCATGCCCGCCTCGACCAGCGCCAGCATGGTGGGCAGGATGCTGGCCTGGACCACGTGCGGCGCGACTTGCGCCGCGTGGAAGAGCCGCTGGCACAGTTCGTACGAGTACGGTGCCTGGTCGGGGGAAAATCCGATCAGGTGCAGCCCGTCCAGGTTGCTGACCGGGACTTGTTCGAGATGCGCCAGGGCATGGTCGGCGGGCAGCGCCAGCACCAGCCGCTCTTGCGCGATGACGCTGTGCGCCAGGCGCGGATCCGCGAGCGATTTTTCCGGCGGCCGCAGCAGCGCGACGTCCAGCTTGTCGGCGTGCAGCGCATCGAGCATGGGCTCGGGGCGCATTTCCTCCAGCCGCAGCTCGACCTCGGGGTACTGGCGGCGGAAGGCCGAGACCAGGCGGGGCAGCGTGCGGTAGATGGAGCTGGCGGTGAAGCCGATGGCCACGCTGCCGGCCGAACCGCTGGCGGCGCGCCGGGCCGCGTCCGCCGCGGATTCGGCATCCTGCAGGATCTTTCTTGCGCGGTCGTGCAGGATCCGCCCCGCGGGCGTCAGGCTGACCGAGCGCGTCGTGCGGTGGAAAAGCTCGGCCCCGATCATCTGCTCCAACTGGCGGATCTGCTGGCTGAGCGGCGGCTGGGTCATGTGGAGCCGCTCGGCGGCCCGGCCGAAATGCAATTCTTCCGCGACGACCGAGAACGTGTGGAGCAGGCGCATGGAAAGCAGTGGCACTTTTTTCCCGATGTGTGGAACGGCCCCTAAGGCCGTTCGTTCTATTGACATGGTTTCCCCGGCATGAAGACTCCAGCCCCCAATTTTCTCAGCGCGCTGTCCGCCCTGCGGGCGATCGAGGAAGGCAGCCTCAGCAGCGAGGCCCTGGTGCGGGCCTGCCTGGACCGCATCGACGAGCGGGAGGCCACGGTGCGCGCCTTCGCGCAGGTCGACCGGGCCCGGGCGATCGCCCAGGCCCGGCAGGCCGATCGAGGCGGCGCCCCGGGGCCCTTGCGCGGCCTGCCGTTCGCCGCCAAAGATATCCTGGATTCCGCCGATCTACCAACCGCCTACGGTTCGCCCATCCATGCCGGCCATCGTCCGGCCGCCGATGCCGCCTGCATCGCGGTGGCTCGCGAGGCGGGCGGGATCCTGCTCGGTAAGACCGAGACCTGCGAGTTCGCCACGCTGACGCCGTGCGCCACGCGCCATCCGCTGGATCCGTCGCGCACTCCGGGAGGCTCGTCCAGCGGTTCGGCCGCCGCCGTGGCCGACGGCATGGTGCCGCTGGCGTTCGGCACCCAGACCAGCGCCTCGATCATCCGCCCCGCGGCCTATTGCGGCGTCGTCGGCTACAAGCCGTCCTACGGCCTGATCAACACGTCCGGCCTCAAGCATGCGAGTCCCAGCCTGGACACGATAGGCGTATTCGCCAGAACGGTGGCCGACGCGCGCCATGCCGTGTTCGGCCCGGCGGCCGCGCGAGAGCCGGGGGCGCTCCGGATCGCCGTGTGCGAATCCAGCCAGTGGGCGGCCGCCCGGCCCGAGACCGTCGAGGCGCTGCTGGCCTTCGCCCGCCGGCTCGAACGCGGCGGCGCCCGGCTGCGGACCGTGCACCTGCCACCGGGCCTGGAGGCCGCCGTGGTGCTCCAGGCCCGGCTGTCGGCGTTCGAACTGCGGCAGTCGCTGGCGCATGAACGCCGATGGCATCACGAGCGGCTCAGCCCGCGCCTGCAACAGCGGGTCGAGGCCGAAGCGGATCTGTCCATGGCCGGGTACGCCGAACTGCGGTCGTCCATGCGGGCCGCGCAGCGCGAGGCCGCCAGCCTGTTCGACGACGCCGACGTCCTGCTGTATCCGGCGGCCGATGGCGAGGCCGAGGTCGGCATGGAAACCGGCTCGCCGCGCTACGGCGGGCTGTGGACCTTCCTGCACCTGCCCGCCTTGTCCCTGCCCATGGGCCGTGGGCCGGCCGGGTTGCCGCTGGGCGCGCAACTGATAGGCGCGCCTGGCCGCGACTTCGAGTTGCTGGCTGCGGCGGCTTTCGCAGAAGGATGCGCCGCCGCGGACTGACCGGGCCGTGCGCCTTGCGGGCTGGTGCGGCCCGGGCGCGCGGGGTATCGTAGGGCGTTGTTCGATCGCAAGCCACCATGAGCGCCCTGCCCAAGCCACCGCCCGCCGGCTTCGCCCGGCCCGCCGCCGCGCTGCCCGTCGTCATCCATGCGGACGACGGCTATCCGCTGGGCGGCTTCGTCTGGCGCGGCATCGACGTGGGCGCGATGACGAGGCCGGTGGTGATCATCAACGCGGCCACCTCGGTCAAGTGCCGCTATTACTTCCGCTTCGCCCAATACCTGTACGACAACGGCATGGACGTCGTCGCCTACGACTACCGGGGCATAGGCGAATCGCGTCCGGACCGCCTGCGCGGCTTCCCGGCAAGCTGGACCGACTGGGGCGCGCGGGACTGCGAGGCCGTGCTGCGCTATGCCGCCGCCATGTGGCCGGGCCGCGAGATCCATGTCGTCGGGCACAGCTTCGGCGGCTGGGCTCCCGCGCTGGCCGCGTCCTGTTCCAGGATCGGCCGCATGGTCACGGTGGGTGCCCAGTTCGCGTACTGGCGCGACTACGACGCCGCGGTGCGCTGGCGCATGGCGGTCAAGTGGCATCTGGCGATGCCACTGCTGGCCCGGGTATGCGGATACTTCCCGGGCCGCCGGCTGGGTTGGCTGGAGGACACGCCCGCCGGCGTCGCGCTGGACTGGAGCGCGCGCACGCCGCGCTACGAGGACCGGCCGAGCGCCCGCCTGGCCTTCGGCGGCGGCCCCCTGCCGGCCGCCACGGCGCGGGCCGGCATCCTGGCGATCAGCCTGACCGACGACCCCTTCGGCACGGTGGCGGCCGTCGAGCGCACCCTGGGCTACTTCACGCACAGCGAGCGCACGCATTTGCGCATCGCGCCCGAGGAGGTCGACAGCCAGGCGATCGGGCATTTCGCCTTCTTCCACAGCGACTACCAGGACCTGCTGTGGCCGCTGGCCCTGGAATGGCTGCGCGATGGCGGCATGTCGCGTCCGGTCGGGCGCGACATGCCGGTGCCCAGGACGATCGCCGCTGTCTAGGTCCTTGGGGTTCACTACAATGACGGGCTTTCGATGGCTTCGGGGTTCGCGCGCATGTCCGATCACAAGCGGATCAACCTCCAGTTGCTGACCTACCTCGACGCCCTGATGCGCGAGCGGCACGTGACGCGCGCGGCCGAGCGGGTGGGCATCGGCCAGTCGGCCATGTCGAGCGCGCTGGCGCGGCTGCGCGAGATCTTCCACGATCCGCTGCTGGTCAAGACGTCGTCGGGCATGGAGCCCACTGCACGGGGCGTGGAGCTGGCGCGCAAGGTGCACGAGGCGCTCGAGCTGATCGACGCGGCCACGCGCGGCACCGACGAGTTCGTGCCCGAGGTGGCCGAAGGACATTTCCGCATCCTGGCGTCCGAGGGCGTGGCGCGCCAGTTCCTGCCGGGTCTGATGGCCCGCGCCCGGCGCGAGGCGCCGCGGCTGCGCTTCACCTCGCGGCCGGTGGACATCCGCCGCACCCACGAATACCTGCGCGACGCCGAAGGCGATCTCGTCATCGGCTATGTCCGGCAGGTGCCGCAAGACCTGCACCAGACCGTGCTGTACCCGCAAAGCATCGTCTGCATCGCCGCGGCCGGCCACGCCGGCATCCGGGGTTCGCTCACGCTGGAACAGTTCCTGGCCTATCCGCACGTGGTGTGGGGGACCGGGCCGGTGCCCTATCCGACCATCGAGGTCATGGTGGACGACATCCTCGAGCGGCGTGGCCTGTCCCGCGACGTCGGGCTGCGGGTGCCCAACGTGCTGCTGTCGGCCGACGTGGTGGCGGTGACCGACATGCTGGCCATCGTGCCGCAGCGCATCGCCTGCGACGCGGCGCGTACGTTGCCGCTGCAAATCCTGCCCCTGCCCTTCGACACTGACCGCGCCGACCTGAGCATGCTGTGGCACGAGCGCGTGCACCGCGAACCCGCGCACGTCTGGCTGCGCGGCGTGATGCGCGACGTGGCCGCGCAACTGCGCCAGGACGCGGCGATCGACGGTCCTCAATAGCGGTATCGGCGGCGCGCGATTGTGCCGCACCGGCCCGGCTTGCTGTAATCGCCGGCATGCAAGATCACCTGTTTTCTCCTGTGGACCGCCCGTGGCGGGAAGAGCGGCTGCGGCTTGCCGTCGAGGGCCGCGCCGTGCCGGGCATCGCCTGGCTGCCCGAGACCCCCTGTGCCGGGCTGGTCCTGGCCTGCCATGGCGGCAGCGGCCATAAGGAATCGACGGCCGTGCTCGCCATCCGCGACTGCCTGTTGTCCGAGGGCTACGCGGTGGCCGCCATCGACGGTCCGGTGCACGGCGAGCGCCGCGCCGACGGTTCGCGCGATCCGGGCGCGGCGAAGACGGATTTCCGCGCCGCCTGGCGCGACGGTTCCACCCGCGACAGCATGACGGCCGACTGGCGTGCGTTCCTGGATGCCTTGCTGGCGTGGCCGGCGCTGGAGGGCCGGCCCGTGGGCTACATCGGCGTTTCCATGGGCACCGCCTACGGGCTGCCCTACCTGGCCGCGGACGGCCGGGTGCGCGCCGCCGTGCTGGGGTTGTGGGGCACCTCGTATCCCGCCAGCGAGCACCTGGCGCCGGCCGCGCGGCAACTGCGCATCCCGGTGTGGTTCACCCAGCAGTGGGACGACGAAGTCTTCGACCGCGAGGGCACGGCCGGGTTGTTCGACGCCCTGGGTAGCGCCGACAAGCGGCTGGTGGCCTACCCCGGCCCCCACCTGGAACTTTCCGGCGAGCGGCTGGACGATGCCGCCGCCTTTCTCGTCTCGCGGCTGCGCGCCGCCTGCTAGCCGGCCGTGGCCGGCCCTATTCCCAATCGATGGAGCCTGGATGAAAACCCTGGATGTTTCGTACGAAGCCATGGGCGCCCGCACGGCGCGGTTCGACGACTATGCCCGCGCGGAGCGCGAAGGCGCGCGTGCCGAGGCCGTGCGCGCGCTGTGGGGCGGGCAACTGGTGGCCTTGATGGGCGCCCGCAACACGCGCGGCCGTTTCGCCGAGCCCCGCGTGCCCAGCCCCGCGCGCGCCTGCACCGGCTATGCGGCGTGGGATCCGGGCCGGGGCTCGCTGCCCTACCGCAACCCCGATGCCATGGAGAACATCCTGTGCCTGGCGGGTGCGCTGCGCGTGCGCTTCGGCCCGGACCTGGCGCATGAGATCCGCCTGGGGCGCTTCGACATGCTGTCGATACCCGCCGACGTGCTGCACGAGGTCTCCTGCCATGGCGCGGACGGCGCCAAGGCGCTGATGTTGCTCAACGGCGAACCCGATTGCGCCTATCCCGCGATATTTCCGGGCCCGTTGCCAGCGGCGGTCGATGCGCAAGAGCTGGCCGGGTTGAACGCGCGCGTCGAGCCGGGACGCGGGCGGGAGGCCGATCCGGACATGATGGCGCAGCGCGTGACGCGTTTCGCCACGCTGGTACCGTACAAGCGCGCCCTGAACGCGCGCAGCGCCATCCCGCCCGAGGCCACCGAATGGCTGACCGCCAGTTCCGTGTTCCCGCTGCTGGTGCCCGACGGCCATGTCGGCCGCTCGCAGGATGCGCCGCTCAAGGGCGGCCCCGGCCTGTACGTGGCGATCGCCGAATGCGTGCCGGACGACGGGCCGCTGCCGCACGCGCATTTCGACACGCAGGAATCGTTCTTCGTGCTGGACGGCGAATGGGACATTACCTGGGGCTTCGAGGACGAGTACCGCCTGCCGGTGCGCGCCTGCGATCTGGTCGGCATGCCAACCGGCGCGATGCGCGCCTTCCGCAACACCGGCAAGGAGACCGCGCGGCTGTTCGTCATCATCCAGGGACAGGAGCGGATGAGCGATACCGTCGTCTATTCCCCCACGGTGGGCGAGGAGGTGAACCGCCGCTTCGGCCCCGAGGTGGTCGAGGCCTTCCGCAAGGTCAACATCACGTTCGACGCCGAGCGCGCCTGAACCATGATCCGCCAGCCTCCACAGAGAGGCCGTGCGGCACAAGGAGGAGTGGAGATGAAACAAGGACTTGTCGTGCCGGGGCGCAGGCGGTATCTGGCCACGTTGTTCGCAGCGGGCCTGGCGCTGGCCGCCGGGCGGGCGGAGGCCCAGCCGTATCCTGCCAAGTCGATCAAGCTGATCGTGCCCTACGCGCCGGGCGGCGTGACTGACGTATCCGCGAGGCTGGTGGCGCAGAAGCTGGGCGAGCTGCTGGGCCAGACCGTGTACGTGGAGAACAAGGGCGGCGGCGGTACGCGCATCGGGGCCTCGGAAGCGGCGCGCGCCGCACCCGACGGCTACACCCTGCTGTACGCCAACTCCATCACGCACGGCACCCTGCCGGCCACGGCGGCCTCGCTGCCGTTCGATCCGGTCAAGGACTTCACGCCCATCGCCAAGCTGTTCTGGTACGCCAGCACCATCGTCTGCCACCCTTCGGTGCCGGCCAGTACGGTGGCCGAGCTCGTGGCCTATGCCAAGGCCCATCCGGGCAAGCTGAGCTATGCCAGCGCCGGCCCCGGCACGGGCAATCATTTTTCTAGCGAACTGTTCAACGTGATGGCCGGCGTGAAGATCGTGCACGTGCCCTACCGCGGCAGCGGTCCGGCGTTGCAGGACGTAATCGCCGGGCAGGTCAGCTGTACCCACGACGGCGCGGCCAAGCCCTACGTCGATGCGGGCAAAGTCAAGGCCATCGCCACCACCGGGATCGCGCGCGATCCGCGCCTGCCCAGCGTGCCCACGGTGGACGAGGCGGGCCTGAAGGGCTACGACATGACCTGGTGGCAGGGTCTGATGGCGCCGGCTGGCACGCCGCCCGGCGTGGTGGAGCGGCTGGCGCGCGCGACGCAGACCTTGGCCAAGGACGAGGCCTTTCGCGCCAAGGCCTACGACATCGGCCTGAACGTGCAGTACGAGCCGGCCGACGTCCTGGCCAGGCAGGTCGTGCAGGACATCGCCAAGTTCCGCCGGATCGCGGCCGAGGCCAATATCGTGCTGGATTGAAGGGGCCGGGCGGCCGGCCGTTGATCCATGCATTTACTGCATGGGCAATCCGAATCCTAACGTTGTCGCATACCCGCTTCACTCCTATCCTGGCTCCCGTCTCACAACAATACGAGCAGGAAGGAGGCGGACATGAAGCGAGTGGACGTATCGGATCGGGCCGTTCCCGAAGCCCCGCGCCGACGCGCTGCGGTGCTGGCCATGGCGGGCGCCCTGGCATGCGCGTCCGCGATGCAGCCCGCATCGGCGGCGGACCATGCCTATCCGGAGAAGCCTGTACGGCTGGTCGTGGGATTCGCGACCGGCACGCCTCCGGAAATCATGGCGCGCCTCATCGCCAATCAATTCACCAAGGCGATGGGGCAGGCCTTCTATGTGGACGCCCGCCCCGGCGCCGGCAGCACCATCGCGACCGCGGCGGTCGCCCGCGCCAAGCCGGATGGCTATACGCTCATGCTGGGGGTGGCATCGGGCCTGGGCACCGGTCCCCATGTGATTCCCACCGCGGGTTACGATCCGCGCCGCGATCTCGAGCCCATCGGTTTCGTGCAGCGAGGCCCCTACTACATCAGCGTGCGCAGCGACCTGCCGATCCATGACCTGAAGAGCATGCTGGCCTACCAGAAGAGCGCAGCGACGCCGCTGGTGTTCGGTTCACTGGGCGTGGGCTCGGTGCACCATCTCCTCTGGGAGCTCCTGATGGCCAAGAGCGGCGCCCAGTTGACGCATCTGCCGTTTGGCGGAACGCCACAGATGGTCAACGAGGCCCTGGCCGGCAGAGTGGATCTGATGCTGGAGACCGCTTCTTCCTTGACGGTGCCCTATGTGAAGGCGGGCAAGTTCCGCTATATCGCCATGACCGGCGAGTCGCGCGGCGCCAGGTTTCCCGACGTGGCCACCGTGCGCGAGCAGGGCTTTCCCGAGCTGGAAAGCCAGTCGTGGTGGGTCCTCGTCGCCCCCAAGGGGACGCCGGACACCATCGTCCGGAGACTCAATGCCGAATTGGCGAAGGCATTGCAGAGCACCGAGGCGCAGCAACTGCTCGACAGTGTCGGCGGAGCGAGCAGCGGCGCGGGGACGCCGCAGGAGGTGCGGGAACTCATCCGTGCCGAGTACGAGCGCTGGGGCGATGTGATCGCCAAGACCAACATCAAGATCGGTGGCTGACACTTCTGTCAGGGCATCGGCATATCGGATCGATCAAGCGAGAGGCGTGCAATGTTTCCCTATCCGGAAGGATATCTCTATCCAAGAAATTGCTGGTACATCGCCGCATGGCGCCACGAACTGGGCCGCAGCCTGCTTGGCAGGACCCTGCTCGGAGAGCCGGTCGTGATGTATCGGCGCGAGGACGGCACACCGGTCGCGCTGGCCGACCGCTGCATACATCGGCGCTATCCGCTTTCCCTGAGCAGGCTGGAAGGCGATGCGGTCCAGTGCATGTACCACGGCTTCACGTTCGATTCGTCGGGTGCCTGTGTCCGGATTCCTTCCCAGGAACGCGTGCCGCCCACCTACCGGCTGCGCGCCTATCCCCTTGCCGAGCGATGGGAAATGGTATGGATCTGGATGGGCGATCCGGAACTGGCCGATCCGGCCCGGATACCGGACATGTCGGTCATGCACCTGGATACGCCCGGATGGCGGCCCGCCGTGGGCGGCCGGGTGACGGCGAAGGCACGCTACACCTTTATCCAGGACAACATCCTGGACCTGTCGCACCTGTCCTATCTGCATCATGACACGGTGGGCGGCATGCGGGTGGCGTCGACCGCGCCGGTGGTCGAGGACCATGCGGACAGGTTGTCGATCACGCGCGACGTGCGAGGAGACGACATCGACGATCTGCCGATCGCGGGCATCGTCGGAACGCGGGGCAAGGTCGATCGACGCATGGAGGCGTACTTCTTCGCGCCGTCGCTGCATGTGACGTCTTCGTATTTCCGCAGCGCGAGCGAAGGGGGAACCGAGCCGGGACGGGAGTTCGGAGGATTCCAGGTCATCCACGGCCTGACGCCGGAAACACCGCACAGCACCCACTACTTCCATGCCACGACGCGCAACTTTCGCGCCCAGGAACCGGAATACGACGGCGAACTGGCGCGCATGGTGCAGATGGCCATCGCGCAGGACGAGGAAGCGGCCAAGCTGTGCGACGACATGGTCGAGATCGGCGGGCTGCCGCCGGAAATGCATCAGCGCGTGGACGCTGCCGCGCTCAAGGGACGCAAGCGGGTCCAGGACCTGATGGCCCGGGAGCGCCGCGAGGCCGCTACCGCGGAACCGGCGAGCCTTGCATCATGAGCCTTCCCAATTTCATTTTCATACTTGCCGACGATCTCGGCTACGCGGACCTGGGCTGCTATGGCGGGCGGGCGCCCGTTTCGCCCAACATCGACCGGATGGCCCGGCAAGGCATGAAGCTGACGCGGGGCTATGCGAACTCGCCGGTGTGCTCGCCGACCCGGTTCGCGCTGATGACCGGCCGCTACCAGTATCGGCTGCGCGGGGCCGCCGACGAGCCTCTGCATGGCCGCAGCGCCAGCCGCAGCGCATCGGGACTGCCCCCCGAGCATCCCACCATGCCGTCGCTGCTGCGCGAACGCGGCTACCGGACCGCCCTGGTCGGCAAGTGGCACCTCGGATTCGAGCCCGATTTCGGGCCGTTGCTCAGCGGCTACGACGAACACTGCGGTCTGATGTCCGGCGGCATCGACTACTTCACTCATACGGCGCCCAACGGCAAGCACGACCTCTGGGAAAATGGCGTGCCGTTCCATTCCGACGCCTATCTGACCGACCTGTTCTCCGCGAAGGCGGTCGACTTCGTGCGGCGATGCGCGGCCAGCCGCGATCCGTTCCTGCTGAGCCTGCACTACACCGCCCCCCACTGGCCGTGGGAGACGCGTGAAGACCGCGAGCTGGCGCAGTCGCTGGTGGGCAAGACCTTCCATCTGGATGGCGGGTCGGTGGAGGTGTACCAGCGCATGATCCATCACATGGACGAGGGCATAGGCGGGTTGCTGGCGGAACTGGAGCGCCTGGGCCTGGATCGCAACACCCTGGTGGTGTTCACCAGCGACAACGGCGGCGAGAGGTTCTCGGACAGTTGGCCCCTGGTGGGAGGGAAGATGGATCTTACCGAGGGGGGAATCCGGGTGCCCTATGTCGTCCGCTGGCCTGACATGATCGTTCCGGATACCGTCAGCCGCCAGTTCGCGATGACGATGGACTGGATGCCCACGTTCCTGGAAGCGGCCGGCGCGCCGGCGCATCCCGGCTATCCGCCGGACGGCATGTCCCTGATGCCGTTGTTCCGCGACCCCGGCCTTGACCGCGGCAGGGAGTTGTTCTGGCGCATGAAGCATCGCGCGCAGCGCGCGATGCGTCGGGACAACTGGAAGTATCTGGCCATCGAAGGCAACGAATACCTGTTCGATATCGAGAAGGACAGCCGCGAGCGGGCCAACCTGGCCGGGCGGCATCCCGGGTTGCTGGCCGAGCTTCGCGGCCGCTACGAGCAGTGGGAAGCGACGATGCCGCCCATCCCCGACGATGCCCGTGTCACGCTGGTCTATACGGACAAGGACATGCCGCGGGTGTGATCTTCATTCCGTGGCATGGCCGAGCTGCCGCGCGTATCGCCGAGCGGCGAGCCTGAGCGCGGAGAACAAGGCCATGCTGACGGTGGTTTGCGAAAGATGGGAGGGGTGGAAGATCCCGACCGCGTGTCCGGGCAGCGGGTCGGCGATCGGCGGCAGGCTGATCCGGCCGGCCTGCTCGGCCTCCGAGGCAAGGGGATGGGCGATGAACCCGGCCAGTTCGCGCGACTGTTCGATGAATTGCAGGCTGGAGGCGGTGGACTCGCAGTGCAGGACGGACCGGGGCGGTTCCAGCCCGCATTGGACGAACGCGTTCTGGAACAGCTCCGTCGACGCCTCCAGCGAACCTGAAACCACCCAGGGGAGCGCGCGCAGGTCGGCCAGCCTGCGCCGGTTGCGAAGACGATGGCCGCGCGGAAGCGCGACGCGCATGGCAACGGAGAACAGCGATTCCACGCGGTAGCCCTCGCGCCGCAGTCCCGCCGGGAATGAGCCCACGGCCAGGTCGATGGCGTTTTCACGGAACAACCGGATGACGTCGGGATAGGTGGATTCGACGATGCGGATGCGGGCCTGGGCGTGGGTGCTTCGCACCAGTTCGATGGCGCCCGGGAGGATGGTGGCAATGGGCACGGCGGATGCGGCCAGACGGATTTCGGCGTGGCGGGATTTCAGCCAGGCCGCCAGTTCCTTGCCCGCCCGCGCGTCCTGGTTGACGAGCGACTCGGCATGTTCCAGCACGATGCGTCCGGTCTCGGTCAGCTCCAGGCGGCGCCCCTGCCGCGACAGCAGCACCTGCCCCACTTCGGCTTGCAGTTCCTGGAGCGAACGGGTCACGGCGGGCTGGCTCAGGCCCAGGGCTTCGGCGGCCGCGGTCACGCTGCCATGCCGATGCACCGCGACCAGGCTCTGGAGCTGCACCAACGTGCTCATGTCGCGCGCTCCCCGGCCGTTTGCAGCAAAGCGGCCCGGAAGAACGAGGCGGCGGGGGTCAATACCCGTTCCTCGGGCGTCAGCATGCAGATCTGCACGGCGCCTCCCAGGCCGCCCAGCAAGGGCGGCTCCAGCCTGCCTTCCCCGGCCCCCCGCTCGATCAGCAGGCGGGGCGCCAGCGTCAGCATGTCGGTGTCGGCCACGAAGCGCAGCGCGCATTCGACCGACTCGCACTGGAGCGGGCAGTCGGGTGCGTCCAGGCCGTGGGCATGGAACATTTCGGGCAGGCCGAGGCCGGTGCTGGGGCCGGAGGCGATCCAGGTACAGGCGGCCAGTTCCGCCAGGCTCCCGGCGCCGGCCTTCGCGTGGCCTTTGCGCATGGCGACCGCCAGGTGGGATTTGAGGGGAATGGGTTCGACCCGCAAGGTGGCCTCGCCCGTCCCGACCGGGGCCGGGCAGATCGCGAAATCTATACTGCCGCGTTCGAAGTGATGCAATACCTGGGGATAGACCGCCTCGGCCAACGTCAGCCGGACGCGCGGATAGCGTTTCCACAGCATGACGGCGGCCTGAGGGACGAGCAGCCACCGGGGCACGGCCGAGATCGCCACGCAGACTTCGCCTGTCCCCTCTCCGGCAAGCTGGCGGCCGGTCTCGTGGACCTTGCCATGGCTGCGCACGATGCGTTGCGCGTGGGGCAGCAATTGCCGTCCGAACTGGGTCAGGACCATGCCGGCCGGGCCGCGGGCGAGCAAGGTGGCGCCGAGCTCGGCTTCCAGTTGCTGGATGGCCCGGGTCAGCGTGGGCTGTGCCACGCCCAGGCTGCGCGCGCCCGCTCCCATGCCGCCAGCGGCCACGGCGGCCACGAAGGCGCGCAATTGGCTGATTTGCATGCGCTTGTCCCGTCCTTGTCGTTCCGGATGGTGCGCATAGTACCGGCTGCCACCGGCTCGCGGGGATCCGGACGCGGGTTCAGGTCACCACCGTCAGGAACCGCTCGTTCAACTGGCGGGTATGGTAGAACACGCCGCGGCCCATCTCTTCCCAGGACCAGGTGATGGGTTCCATGTCCGGATAGTAGTCGTAGCCTCCGCAGAACGTCTCGAAGCGGTTGCCCGACGGGTCGAAGGCGTAGATGGTCGTGCCGCGGGTGATGCCGTGGCGCAGCGGCCCGATGTCGACGGGGACCCGGTGCACGGTCATGAGGTCCGCCGCGCGCAGCACCTGCTCCCACGTCTCGAGCTGGAACGAAAGGTGGTGGAGCGCGTCGTCGCGTTCGTCCCGCACGAAGGCGATGTCGTGGGCCTTGTTCGAACAGCTCATCCAGACCGCCATGTCGGTCTTGCCGTCTTCCATCAGGATGCGTTCGACGATGGAGAAGCCGAGAACGCGGGTGAACAGATCGCGGCTGCCATCCAGGTCGCCGCCGTGGATCTGCCAGTGGTCGAGGCGGATGGGGGAAATGCCCTGCCGGTTGGCGATGATGGCCTCGGGGTTGTGGGTGCCGAACTCGGTGCCCACGCGGGTCCGCTGCGCGTACAGTTCGAAGACGTGGCCGGTCGGAGACTGGAAGCGGACGCGCTCGCCGGTGCCGGACAGCTCCCCGGCGGCCACGCGCTCGGTCGCTACGCCGTAGTCCTTCAAGTCGCTTTCCAGCCTGTCCAGCGTGGCGGCGTCCAAGACCTTGAACGCGTAGAAATCCATGCCGGCCCGGTCGGCCGGGCGCAGGACGAGGCTGCTGTGGTCCTGTTCGTCCAGGCATCGCAGGTAGGCCCGGCCCGAGGCGTCCCGCTCCACCAGCTTCAGCCCCAGGACGCCCGTATAGAAACGCAGGGCCTCGTCCATGTCCATTACGCGCAATTGGCAGTAGCCAGGCCGCAAGACACCGTTCATCGCCATCGTTGGTCTCCTTTCCATTCTCGTTTCATGGTGGCATCGAGGCTGGCGGGGCGTCCAATAACGGCAGCGTGGGACCAATGCAGAAAAGCTATGGGTGGCTTTTCTCCCGTTCCGGGCTGCATCGTTCAGACGAGGGGACCGAGGCCACCGCCTCGGCTTCCACCAGCACGCCGTAATGCAGCGCCGGCACGGGCACGACCGCCCGCGCCGGCCGCGCATCGCCCAGCACCCGGCGATAGGCCTGGTCGAACGCCGGCCAGTGTTCGACCCCGGCCAGGTAGACCGTGACCTTCATCACGTCGCGCCAGCCGCAGCCCGCCGCGGCCAGCGCCGCTTCGACGTTGCGCAGCGCCAGGGTGGCCTGCTCGTCCAGCGGCAGGTCGGCGCGCGGTTCGCCCGCGGCATCCAGCGGCAGTTGTCCGGATACGAAGGCCAGGCCGCCGCCGGTGGCTACGTGCGAATAGTGGCCGCGTGGCGCGGCCAGGTCCGCCACGGCCGGGAACGCGGCATCGCGCATCACCATCCCCCGAAGCGTGGCCAGTGGGCCTCGACGCCGGTGTCGCCGGCCACGACGGCATAGGCACCGTGCTGGGCGGCGGTGGCGCAGGCGTGGTTGGGCAGGATGCGCAGCAGGGTGCCCACCGGCAGCATGGGCGTGGCGGCGGGGTCGGTGCGGTGGCGGACGATGCCGTGTTCCTGGTTCGCGTCGATCATGACCAGGTCCTGCAGCGGCCGGCCTTCCAGGTCGCACACCAGGCCATAGCCCTGGTCCACCGGCTGCCTGGCGGTGCCGCGGTCGCGCGACATGGCCATCCAGCCCGCGTCGGTGATGAGCCAGCCTTTCTCTTCTTGATGGCCGATCACGGTGCACAGCACGGACAGGGCGATGTCGTCGGTCCGGCAGACGCCCAGGCCGTTCATGACCAGGTCGAAGAACACGAACACCCCGGCCCGCATCTCGGTGACGCCGTCCAGCGAGCGCGCGAAATGCGCGGTGGGGGTGCTGCCGACGCTGACCACCGGCGCCGCGTGGCCGGCCTCGCGCAGGCGTTGCGCAGCCCGGACCGCGCCCGCGCGCTCCTGCTCGGCCATGGCGGCGATGGCCTCGGTGGAACGGCAGTTGTAGGAATCGCCGGCATGGGCCAGCACACCCGCGACCCAGGCGCCCTCGCCTTCGCGCGCGAACAGGCGGGCGGCGACGTCCAGCAGCACGGGGTCTTCGGGCTTGACGCCGGACCGGTGTCCGTCGGTGTCGATCTCGATCAGCACGGGCAGTTGCAGGTCATGGTCGCGCGCGTAGGCGCTGGTGGCCGCCGCCGCCTCGGCGTTGTCCAGGATGAGCGTCAGCCTGGCGCCCCGCCGTGCCAGGCGCTCCACGTGCGGCAGCTTGGACGGCACGATGCCCACGGCATAGAGGATGTCGGTCCAGCCGTGGTCCAGGAAGTATTCGGCTTCCTTCAGCGTGGAGACGGTGATGGGCGTGCCGGCTGGGCCCAGGCGCCGCGCGACGTCGGCGGACTTGTTGGTCTTGACGTGCGGCCGCAGCGCGACGCCGAAGGGCGCCAGCCGCTCGCGCAGCCGCGCGATGTTGCGGTCCATCCTGTTCCGGTCCAGCACCAGGACCGGGGTTTCGAGTTCGTTCAGTTGCATGATGTGCCTGGGTTCAATCGATATAGACGTTCTTGGCCTCGAGTATGGGACGCAGGCGGGTGATTTCGCTGTCCACCAGCCGGGCGAGGTGGCCGGGCGTATTGTCGGCGCGGGCGGGGAATTCCACGCCCACGTCGCGCATCTGCTTGACCAGCGCGGGGTCGGCCAGCGCGTCGTTGATGGCAGTGTTGAGCTTGTCCACGATGGCGGGCGGCGTGCCTCGGGGAGCGAACAGCGCGTTCCATGAGCGGAAATCGATGGCGGTCCTGCCGCTGCTCTGCGCCGTGGCGACCTTGGGCAGGCCGGGGAAGGGTTCGCGCGTCAGCACGGCCACGGCCCGCACGCGCCCGCTGGCGGCCTGCGCCAGCGAGGTGGTGGTCTGGTCGCACATGAAGTCGGTCTCGCCGCCCATCAGTCCGGTCATGGCGGGCGCCACACCCTTGTAGGGCACGTGCATGACCTCGGCCTTCATGTCGCTCAGCAGCAGCAGGCAGGCCAGGTGCGCGATCGAGCCCACGCCCGCGCTGCCGTACGACATGGTGGCCTTGTGGGCCTGGAGGTAGTCGGCGAACTGCGGGAAATCGTTGACCGGCAGGCTCTGCTTGACCAGCAGCAGCAACGGCGCCGAGCCGACCTGGCCCAGGGGTTCGAAATCCTTGCGTGCGTCGTACAGCGGCTTGCGATACATGATCATGTTGGCCGCATGCGTGCCGATGGTGCCGAAGCCTATGGTATAGCCGTCGGCGGCGGCGCGGGCCAGTTTCTGCATGCCGATCGAGCCGCCGGCGCCGCCCACGTTCTCGACCACGACGGAGACGCCCAGCCGCGGCCCCAGCTTGGCCGCCACGGCCCGCCCCAGCGCGTCGCTGGGGCCGCCCGCGGGGAAGGGCATGATCAGGGTGATGGGCTTGTCGGGCCAGGCCTGGGCGCAGGCGGAAGAGGTGGCGGCGAGCGCGAACAGCGCCCCCGCGGCGATGGCGGCGATTTTCATGGGGACTCCTGGAAGGGAAAAGGTCCGGCGGCGTTGGGGGTGGTCAGCCGCGCCGGGGGCTGTTGGCGAGTTCCAATACCGGCAGGATGCCGCGCGCCTCCTGGCGCGCGGCCGGCGCGCCGTCGGGCAGCGCCAGCCCCACGCGGTTGTGCCAGAAGGTGTCCATGCCGACGGCCGAGGTGCCGAACAGGTCGTAGCCGGATCCGGCCACGAACAGGGTGTTGCCGGGCTGGGCGCCCAGTTCCTGCAACGCCAGGCGATAGGGCCGGGGATCGGGCTTGTAGTAGCCGGCCCGTTCCGAGGTCACGACCACGTCCAGGGGGACGTTCAGACGGCCGGCGGCCAGATGGCCCAGCCGCTCCGAGCAATTGGTCACCACGCCCAGCCGGTGCGTGCCGCGCAGGCCCTCCAGCACCGTCGCCACGCCGTCCCACGGGGCGAGTTCCGCCCAGCGCTCCTCCAGCGCGTCGGCGGCGGCCGGCGGCAGGCCGGTCTCGGCCGCGGCTTCCCGCACCAGGGTTTCGTAGGGCCGGTAGGCGCCGCAGGCATAGGTGCGCTTCAGGTAGGCGGCGCGCCAGGCGCGGCCCGCCTCTTCGTCGCCGGCCGCGCTGTTCCACAGGGTCCAGGAGTCGAGCAGCGCGGTCAGCAGGTCGAACAGGACGAAATCGTATTGGCGAGTCATGGCGGTCGGGAAAGGTCGGTGAATGACGGCCAGTGTAGGAGCCGCGCGGCCGGCTGTGGTTAATGGAATAGAATTTCTTCATTCACCAAAAGGTTAATAATGAAGCTGGACATCGACGACCTGCGCTTCATCCTGGCGCTGGACCGGGTAGGCAGCCTGGCCGCCCTGGCGCGCGAGGAGAACGTCACCCCGCCCGCGGTCACCAAGCGCCTCGGTCAGCTCGAGGCGCGGCTGGGCGTACGCCTGGCGATGCGCACCACGCGCCGCCTGCAACTGACGCACGAAGGGCACCTGCTGGCGCAGCACGCCACCGGAGTCATCGAGCGCATGCAGGCCATCGAGGAAGCCTTGCAGCAGCGCAGCCAGGTGGTGGCGGGCAAGCTGAAGGTGCACGGTCCGTTCGGCTTCGGCCGCCAGCATCTCGCGCCGCTGCTGGACGCGTTCCGCGCCAGCCATCCGCAGGTCGAGGTCCAGCTCTTCCTGTCCGACAACCTCATGCTGCCCAGCCAGCCCGTGCATGGCCGCGATGCCTTCGACGTGCTGGTCAGCATCGGCGAGATACCCGATTCGCGCTGGGTGGCGCACCGGCTGGCGCCCAACCGGCGCGTGCTGTGCGCCGCGCCGGCCTATCTGCGCGGCGCGCCCGCGATCGAGAGCCCCGCAGCTCTGGCGGAGCACGCATGCCTGGTGCTGCGCGAGAACGACGAGGACGTGACGATGTGGCGCTTCATGCAGCGCGAGGGCCGAAGCGAGCCGCGCCTGCACACGGTGCGCGTGCACCCCGCCATGGAAAGCAACGATGGCGAGGTCATCCGCCAGTGGTGCCTGGCCGGCCGGGGCATCATGGTGCGCTCGGAGTGGGACGTGGCCGCCAGCCTGGCCGAGGGCAAGCTGGTGGCGCTGCTGCCGCGCCACCGGCTGCCCGACGCCGACGTGACGGCGCTGGTGCCGCAGTCGCGCATTGCCTCGGCGCGCGCCCGGCTGTTCGTCGACATGTTGAAGAAGGCCTTCCGGCCCCGGCCGCCGTGGCGCGCGGCGTGAGGACGCAAGCGCCGGGACCCGTCCTCTACAATGCACCCGCATTCCCGCCCGGAGGTCCGCCCTGAAATCCCCCAAGTCTTTCGACCTGCGCCGCCACCTTCCCCATCTGCTGCGCCGCGCCCATTTCGAGGCCGAGGCCTTGTTCGCCAGCATGTCCGAGGACGGCGCCACGTCGCGCCAGATGGCGCTGCTGGTCGCCGTCCACCAGATGCCGGGCGCTTCGCAAAGCCAGGTCGCGCAGGCTATAGGGCTGGACCTGAATACATGCAGCGACCTCGTCGCGCGCACGACCGCCAAGGGCTATCTGGTCCGCCGCCGCTCGGAAACCGACCGGCGGACCTTCTGCCTGGATCTGACGGAAACCGGCCGCGAGCTCATGGCGGCCTCGGTCGCCGTCGCGCCCCGGTACCAGGCCCGGCTGGCCGAGCGGCTGGACAAGGGCGAGCGCGAGCAGCTCACCGCCCTGCTGCGCAAGATGCTGGGCTTCGACGACTGACACCCGCCGGCCTTTCCGGGATTCTCCTGATCGCCAGAAACTACGTATTCGTATTAAATGCGGCATCGCATGTCTTCGACAAAGGGCTCGCATCCATGGCGGAACTCATCGCATTCGCTCCCGGCAACTACCGCTACCTGCCCGGGGGATTCCAGTACAGCGCCGCCGTCATCGCCGACGCGGGCCATGCCATCGAGCGGGCGCGCTTTGCCCGGCCGGTGCCGCTGGCCGAGGGTTTCGGCCGCATCCGCGACCATCTGGCGGCCGTGGGCCGGCCGCTTACCGCGCTGTGCGCCTGCGAGCTGCGTTCGCCCGCGCCCATGAGCGAACCCGAATTCATCGCCTTCAACCGTCGCTATGTGCAGCCGCTGGCCGAGTGGGGGCTCTACAAGGACGAGACGAATCCTGTCGCGCGCTGCAACCTGATCCCGCAAGCCGACGTTCCGGCCGAACCCTCCTTCTACGCGTTCAGCTACACGGTTCCCGCGCAGGTGGAAGGCCGGCCCGATTTTGTCACTTCGGGCGCGGCCGAATGTCCGGACCGGCCCAACTACCGGGAGACCATCGTCCGCCTGGGAGAAACCTCGCCCGATGCGTTGATCGACAAGCTGCGCTTCGCGCTGGGCGACCTGCAATCGCGCTTCGACGCGCTGGGCGTGTCGGCGCGGGACGTCATGGACATGAGCCTGTACACCGTCCATGACCTGTATCCCGCAATCGCCTCGGAGTTCGCGCGCCGCGGCCTGCTCGCGGGCGGGCTGGACTGGCACTGGGTGCGGCCGCCGGTGCGGGATATCGAGATAGAAGTCGATGCCCGGCGCGTGTCGCGCCAGGTGCTGTTGCCATCCGTCCGGAGTGCGTCATGAAATCGCTGTGTGTATTGCGTCACCTGCTTGCCGCCGCCTTGCTGGCGCTGCCCTGCGCCGTTTCCGCCGCCGCGCCGCCGGTGCCGGGGCCGGTCAGGATCCTGGTCGGCTTTCCCGCCGGCGGCACCATCGATGTGGTCGCGCGGCTGGTGGCCGAGCAGATGCAGGGCGACCTGGGCGTGCCCGTGGTGGTCGAGACCCTGGCCGGCGCGGGCGGACAGCTGGCGGCGCAGGCGCTCAAGCGCGCCGCGCCGGACGGCCGCACGCTGATGGTCGCGCCCGACCATACCGCCGTCATCGTGCCGCTGACCGTGGCCAAACCCGGCTTCGACAGCCGGACGGACTTCGCGCCGGTCGGCATGGTGGCCGATTACGCGGGCGCGCTGGCCGTCAGCCACGCGAGCGGGATCAAGGACCTGCGCGATCTGATGCGCCACGTGCAGGCGCACCCGGCCGCGGGCGGCGTGGGCGTGTCGGCGCCGGGAAGCAAGCCGCAGTTCCAGCTGGACGCGCTGGCCAGGTCGCAGAAGCTGCCCTTGTCGGCGGTGCCCTATCGCGGCTCGGTGCCCATGGTGCAGGACCTGGCCGGCGGACACATCGCGGCGGGCATCACGGCGCTGGGCGATTTCCTGGAGTTCCATCGCGCCGGCAAGCTGCGCGTGATCGCCGTGACGGGCGAGCGCCGCTCCGGTGTGCTGCCCGAGGTTCCCACGGCGGCCGAGTCCGGCTATCCGTTGCGGCTGGACTTCTGGGTGGGCCTGTTCGCGCCGGCCGGAACGCCGCAACCGCTGATCGCCCGCTTCAATGCCGCGCTGAACAAGGCGCTGGACGTGCCCAAGGTGCGCGAGCGCATGGCGGCGGTGGTGTTCGACCCGCGGCCCGGCCCGCCGTCGGCCTTGCAGCAGCGCATCGCCACGGAACTGGAACAGTGGGAGCCCATCATTGCCGCCTCGGGGTGGGTCAGGCAATGACGGGCGCCACGGGCGGGCGCTTCAGTCCAGGGTGAGCCGGCGGTAGTAGTTCGGCAGCGCGAACAGCCCGCCGTGTACCCGCGCGTTGTAGTACTCCAGATCGCCGATCCCGCGTTCCTCCAGGCGCGCGTGGATCGTTTCGCCCGGCACCGCGTCCGGGTCCAGGGCGTCCGATGCCACCGCCAGGCCCCAGTAGGTGCCGTACAGCGGGATGTGCGTGCCGTAGGGCCGCAGGTAGGCGAACTGGCCGCGCAGCATGGCACAAAGTTCGCGCACCTGCTCCGGCTGATGGAAAGGCGAGCCCATGTGCAGCACCAGGGCTCCGCCCGGCGCCAGCACCTGCTTGCAGCGGCGGAAGAACCCGGGCGTGTAGAGCGGGCCCGCCGGCGTGTCCGGGTCGGTCAGGTCGAGCAGGATCAGGTCGTAGCGATCGGTCGTGCGAGCGAGGAAGTCCACGCCGTTCTCGACCAGCACCGTGGCGCGTGGATCGTCCAGGGCACCGCGATGGATCTTTTCCAGATACCGGCGCGCCACGTCGATGACCTCGCCGTCCAGGTCGACCAGCGTGGCCCGTTCGATGCCACGGTGCTTGAGCAATTCCTCCAGCGCGCCGCCGTCGCCGCCGCCGATGATCAGCGCGGACCGGGGCGCGGGATGGGCGGTGGCGGCGGGATGCACCAGGGCTTCGTGATAGAAGAATTCCTCGGCCTCGGAGGTCATGTAGCGGCCGTCCAGCCGCAGGGTGCGGCCCAGCGTCGCGGACTCCAGCAGTTCCAGCCTTTGGTAGGCGGTCTGCCGGTTGAGGAGGCGTCGCTCGAAACGAAAGCCGAAATACGCCTGGCCGGCGACGTCCTCGAACACCAGTTCGCCCACGTCCGCCGGACCGTCGACGTCGCCGCGGTTCAGGTGCTGGTGCTGCATGTCGCTCGGCCGGAAGGCTTCCACCAGGGCCTTCGTGAGCGCCTCGGCCTTGTGTGAGTTGTCTTCCTGGAAATTGCAGACGTAGACGTCGAGCGTCACGCCGTTGCGTTCGGGCCAGGTGTGGACGGCCAGGTGGGATTCTGCCAGCAGCAGCATGCCCGTCACGCCGCCGGGCTGGCCTTGGAATTCAGGGAAGGTATGCCACTTCTCGTCGACCAGGGTGAGTCCGGCTTCGAGCGTGTGGCGGCGGCAAAGGTGCGCCAGAGTATCGGCGTCCGTCATCAGGACGGCATCGCAGGCGCAATGATAAAGATCTGCGGTAAGGTGCAGGCCTTGCATGGTGTCGATGCTCCTTGGAAAAGAGTCTTGCGACCAAGGGGATGGGCACAACGAAAGCCCGGAAGACCAGAGGTTTCCGATTCGAGTGACAACGGCCCGTTCCTTGCGGAACGGCTGGGCAAAGTGGCCGAGTCTACCCCAACCCACGAGGATGCGCGAGACCAGGAGCCGCGAGGTCCATGCGTCGGCGTTCTTGCGCTTCGCCAGCCGCTGGCCACGCCGGGCCGCGGCGCAAAAACAAAACCCCTCGCCGGGGCGAGGGGTCGTCGGTGATGCATGCGCGGGGCGCAAGCCCCGAAGCGTTCGTCAGCCGGCGGTGATGTTGTGCGACTTGATCACCTTTTCCCAGGTCGCGGTCTCGTCGGCCTGGAACTTGCGGAAGGCGTCCAGGCGCAGCGGCGACAGCTCCAGGCCCTGGGCCTTCAGCGTCTCTTGCGTGGCGGGCTCGCTCAGGACCTTGGTCACGTCGCGCGCCAGTTGGCCGGACACGTTGGCCGGGGTCGAGCTGGGCACGTACAGGCCGTACCAGGACACCACGTTCACGCCCTTCACGCCGGCTTCGGCCAGGGTGGGGATCTCGGGCATGATGGGCGAGCGCTCGGAGCCGGTCAGGGCCAGCGCGCGCAGCTTGCCGGACTTGATCTGGGGCATCAGGGTCGGCAGCGCGCCGAAGATGACCTGGATCTGGCCGCCCAGCGCGTCGTTCAGCGCCTGGGTCGTGCCCTTGTACGGAACGTGCAGCAGGTCGGCGCCGGTGGCGTCCTTGAACAGTTCGCCGGCCAGGTGCAGGCCGCTGCCCACGCCGGGCGAGCCGTAGGCCATGGTGCCGGGCTTGGACTTGGTCAGCGCGATCAGTTCCTGGATGTTCTTGGCGGGAACCGAGGGGAACACGGCGACCACGTTGGGCGCCTTGGCCATCATCGCGACCGCGGTGAAGTCCTTGTCGACGTTGTAGGGCAGGTTGGCCATCAGCGTCGGGTTGATGGTCATGTTGCCGGCCGGCACGACCAGCAGCGTATGGCCGTCGCCGGCGGCGCGCTTGACCGCGTCGATGCCGATGTTGCCGTTGGCGCCGGGACGGTTGTCCACGACGGCGCTCTGGCCGTATTCATTCTGCAGGCCGGTGCCCAGCAGGCGGGCCAGCACGTCCACCGGACCGCCCGGCGGGAACGGGGCGATGATGCGGAACGGACCGTGCTTGAGCGAAGCCTTGGCGGCGGCGTCGTCGGCCGCGGGAGCCTGGGCGAAAGAAGCCGTGGCGACCGCGGCGAACAGCGCGCCGGCAACCAGGCGAGTGCTAAATTCAAACATGATTGACTACTACTCCAAGACGGAAAGTCTTCGCGCTTTTGGCGCGTGATGAACAGGACCACGGATAGCGCGGTCCCACGCTTGTCTCCTTCCTCCTAGTCCACCCATCGCCGTTGTCGGCGATTCCTCCGTCGGAATTCTTTTCTACCCAGGGCACAGCGGATCCGGCTTTGCCGGTCCGCCAGCGCCGCCCCCTGGGGGGCGCGTCAGCGCGTAGGGGGGTTATATGGCTACAGCATGGGCCTGATTGCCGATGGCGCGGACGACGCTATAGACAGTCAGGGCGGAAGTCTTGGGGTTGGCCGCGAGCGGCTTGCCCCGCATGGTGATCTCGAAGCTGCCGAAGGCGCCGCTGGCTTGCACGTGATGCACGTTTTCCTTGCTGGTGGGATCGGCGATCAGGCGCACCTGGGTGCGGTCCAGGCCGAGGCCGGCCAGCGACAGCGTGGCGGCGACGTTGGCGTTCTTCGGGAACAGCCGCGCGGCTTCGCCGGCGGGGCCCTCGAAGATCACCGTGGGTTCGGTCAGCGCCTCGAGCTTGAACTGGCCGTCGGCTGGCGTGTCCTTCCAGGCCAGGGCCGGCTTGCGGCCGGTGTAGACCACCGAGTCCAGGCCGCCGATCTTGGCCGCGGCCAGCGCGTCGATGCCGCCGATGGCGCCGGACAGGAGTTGCACCTGGGTCTTGCCGCGCTTGGCCGCTTCTTCCAGCTGGCGCGCCAGCTCGACGTCGGACAGCGCACCGATGGACACCACCACGCAGGGGATGCCTTGTTCGAGCGCGGGCAGCACGTGGGCGCGCAGCGCGCCGTGGCCGGCGCATTCGACCAGCAGGTCGGGGCGTTGGGCGACTTCGGCCAGGCCGGTCACGACCTGGGCCTTGGGAGCGATCGCGGCGACCTGCTCGCGGGCCTGGTCCAGCGTGTCGGCGGCGACGATGACACTGTCGATCGACACGTCGGGATCGTTCTTCAGCAGCGACAGGACGGAGAGGCCGATGGCCCCCGACCCGATCATCGTGATTCGTAGCATGGTTGGCTCCTGGGCGATGCGTTGCCCGGTCAATGGGATGGTGAATAGTTGAGCAGGCGCGACAGCTCGTCGGCGGTGCCGCGCACCCGGCCGATCAGCTCGGACACGCGCGATTGCTCGACGCGCGACGACGGCAGGGCGGCGCCCAATGCCGCGACCACGCGGCCGGTATGGTCGCGCACCGGCGTGGCGATGCTGGTGATGCTGGGCTCGTAGAAGCCGGCGCCCATGGCATAGCCGTTGGTCCGGTCCTGCGCCAGCAGCCCGTGTAGCGCCGTCAGCGTGGACGGCGTGCTGGGCGAATAGACTTCCAGTTCCTCGTCGGGATAGAGCTCGCCCATTTCCCGGCGGTCCAGGTCGGTCAGCATCACGCGGCCGAGCACGGTGGCGTGCGCGGGCAGGCGTGTGCCCAGGTTGACCGCGCTGGGGAACAACGTGGGGGCCGAGACCTTCGCGACGTAGACGATGGAGCGGCCGTCGCGCACCACCAGATTGCAGGAATAGCCGATCTCGTCGCGCAGGCGCTGCAGCAGCGGCGATCCGAGTTCGGTCAGTTCGAGCGAGGCCAGGTATTCGAAGCCCAGGCTCAGCACGGCCATGCCCAGGCGGTAGCTGCGGCCGCCCTCGGCGCGTTCGATGAAGCCCAGCGCTTCCAGCGTGGTCAGCAGCCGGAACACCGTCGAGCGGGGCAGCCCCATCTTGCGCGCGAACTCGGGCGCCGACAGCGTACGGTTCTGGCGGCTGAAGTGGCTGAGCAGCCGCAGGCCGCGTTCCAGGCCCGGGACGATGTAGCGTTCGGGGATGTCTTCGCTGATGGCGGCGTCGTTCATGGTCAACGGGGCGTGGCGCCGGTGGTGGCCGCGGCGTGCGCGCCTTCCAGAATGGCCGCGACCGCTTCGGGCCGCTCGATGTGGCAGGCGTGGCCGGCCACGGAGATGGAACCGTAGGGCGCGCCGAACATCTCGGCGATGGCGCGGCAGTTGGCCGGGATCGTAACGGTGTCCTGGTCGCCGGAATGGACCTCGACCGGCACGGGCGCCGGCGCGTAGCCGGCCATGTCGGCGTTGCACAGCATCTCGATCGCCTGGCGATAGCCGGCGGTATCCAGACGCTCCATGTTCCAGCGCACCCAGGCCAGGGCCTCAGCGCTGGGTTCGGACGACAGCATCTTGGCGGGGCGCGTGCGCGCCATGCCGGCGATGCCGACCTGCTCCAGCGTGCGCAGCCGCTCGGCGCGCACCGCCTCCTGCCGCTCGGCCAGCGCCGGATTGCCGTAGCCGCGGGTGGGGCTCAGTAGCACCAGGCGCGCGACCCGCTGTTTGCCCAGGTCATGCGCATAGGCCGTGGCCATCAGCGTGCCGAGCGAATGGCCGACCAGCACGCAGCGTTCGATGCCCAGCGCATCGAGCATCTGGTGCAGCCGCTGTGCGTAGTCCCCGGCGCCCGGCGAGGCTGGCGCCAGCCGCGCCGAATTGCCGTAGCCCGGCGCGTCCCAGGCGATCACACGCGCACGCGGGGCAAGCTTCACGGCCGCATGCAGCCACGAGCCCGCACCCGAGCCGATGCCATGCAACAGCACGATGGCCGTGCCGTCCGCGCCCGGCGTGCCCGCCTCGCGATAACACTGCACGCCCCCGGCCGTTTGCACCGACTTCTCGGCAAAACGGCTATTGAGCAACTCCAGCGTTTCCGGCGACGGTTCCGGCGCCAACGTATCGGTCTGCATCGTCCTGTAGTCCTTCTTGCGCTCGCGAACCCTTCGGCCACGAACGCGAAAGCGCGGCATTGTATCCGTGTGTCGTGCCACCCTGCGGGAGCACGTCCGCAGAAGGCAAAAAAGCGGCAAGCACGCCGCCCCTCGCCAGCCTGTTGTTACCCCAGGGCACAGCGGATCCGGCTTTGCCGGTCCGCCAGTGCCGCCCCTGGGGGCGCGCGTAAGCGCGTAGGGGGGGACCTATTACCTCTTGATCTTAGCCAGCGGGTGCTCGGGCGGGTAGGTCGGGGTGATGGGCTTCTTGGCGCCCAGCATCACACACATCAGGGCATCTTCGTCGCCGACGTTGATTTCCTCGCGGTACACGCCCGGGGGCACCGACACCAGGTCGCGGTCGGTCAGGATGGTCTCGAAGCGCTCGCCGTCTTTTTCCAGGACCAGCTTGAGCTTGCCGCGGATGACGAAGAAGATTTCCTCGACGTCGGTATGCAGGTGCGGGGGGCCTTCGTGGCCGGCCGGGATCACCATGGTCGAGAACGTGAAGTGCTCGGAAGGCACGGTGTTCGAGTCGGCGGCGACGCCGGTGCCGCCCGTGCCGACGTAGCGCATTTGCGCGCGGCCGTACTTGGGATCGAAGTCGGCCTGGAACTTCAGGGCGTCCCAGTCGTACTTGCGGGTCGAGAACCGCGCGACGCGCGAGTTCATCCAGGTCTCGAAGTCAGCGCCTTCGGGGCGGTCCCAGCTGCGGGCGACTTGCTGTTGTTCGGACATATCCGTCATGGTGTACTCCTGCATGGGCGGCTAGGCGCCGCGAGAGCGGGTGAAGGCGGGCCCGGAAGGCGCCCGCCGTGGTGTGTTCGCTGTCACTGCTGCGCGTTTTATATTTAAAACGCGGATTTAATAGTGAAACAAGCCTAAATATACGCCCTATTGGTGAAATCGTCACTAGGGTAAACACCAGGCCGCCATTACCGAGTACAATCGCAATCTGCGCCTGGCTCCAATCCGGGCGTGCATCCGGCCAGGCGCCGCGCGCCATGTCTTCCGGGCTCCACCCGGACAGCCGTTTTCCGGCCGGCCTACCCCCAGTTACCACATACGTCAGCCTCGATTGGAGTCACTCAGCTTGAGCGACGGGCCGTCGCTGGAGTTGTCTTGATTACTTCCGATATTTCGTTTGCCGACCTTGGCCTGGCCGAGCCGCTGATGCGCGCCATCGCCGATGCCGGTTATACCCATCCCACCCCCATCCAGGCCCAGGCCATCCCCCAGGTGCTCAAGGGCGGCGACCTGCTGGCCGCCGCGCAGACGGGTACCGGCAAGACCGCCGGCTTCACGCTGCCCCTGCTGCACCTGCTGTCGTCCAACCGTCCCGCGCAGATGCGCCCGGGCCGGCCGCGCTGCCTGATCCTGACACCCACGCGCGAACTGACCGCGCAGGTCGAGGAGTCCGTACAGATCTACGGCAAGTACCTGCCGCTCAAGTCCATGGTGATGTTCGGCGGCGTCAACATCAATCCGCAGATCAGCGCGCTGAAGAAGCCGGTGGACATCCTGGTCGCCACCCCCGGCCGCCTGCTGGACCACGTGGGCCAGAAGACGCTGGACCTGTCCGGCGTCGAGATCCTGGTGCTGGACGAAGCCGACCGCATGCTGGACATGGGCTTCATCCGCGACATCCGCAAGATCCTCGCGCTGCTGCCGGCCAAGCGCCAGAACCTGCTGTTCTCGGCCACCTTCTCCGATGACATCCGGGCCCTGGCCAAGGGTGTGCTGAACGACCCGGGCGAGGTCTCGGTCGCGCGGCGCAACACCGCGTCCGAGCTGGTGCAGCAATCGGTGCTGCTGGTGCAGAAGGAACAGAAGCGCGACCTGCTCAGCCACCTGGTGCGCAGCAACGGCTGGAAGCAGGTGCTGGTGTTCACGCGCACCAAGCACGGCGCCAACCGGCTGGCCGAGAAGCTGGTCAAGGACGGCGTTCCCGCCGCCGCCATCCACGGCAACAAGAGCCAGTCCGCCCGGACCAAGGCGCTGGCCGGATTCAAGGACGGCTCGGTGGAAGTGCTGGTGGCGACCGACATCGCGGCGCGCGGCCTGGACATCGACCAGTTGCCGCAGGTGGTGAATTTCGAACTGCCCAACGTGCCCGAGGACTACGTGCACCGCATCGGCCGGACCGGCCGCGCGGGCGCGACGGGCGCCGCGGTGTCGCTGGTCGACGGCGAGGAAGGCAAGCTGCTGGCCGACATCGAGAAGCTGATCAAGCGCAAGATCGACCGCGAGCCCCTGCCCGCCTTCACCGTGTCGGCGCCCGATCGCGACGAGCGGGCCGACCGCCCACCGCGTTCGCATGCGCCGCGTCAGGGCCAAGGACGCCAGGGCGCGCCGCGCGACGGCGGCCGGGGGCAGTCCGGGCATGGTTCGGGCGGCCGCCAGCCGTCCGGCGGCGGCCGTGGACAGGGCGCCGCGCGCGGGCAGGGCCCGGCCAGCCGGCCGGCCGCGTCTCCGTCCAGCCAGGCCCGTCCGGCCCAGCCGCGCCACGCCGCGCCGGCTTCCCAGGGCGCGGCTCGCCCCGCCGGCGAAGCCCGCAGCAGCGGCGCCCGCCGCCCCGCCCTCTTCACGCCCAAGACGCAGGGCTGAGTCCCCATCCCCGCCGGATCGCCTGCGCGGTCCGGCGGCGCGTGCCGTCGCTTCCCTCCCTTCGTTTTCAATCCGTTCGCGTCCCGCACCCGGTACTTTGCGCGTTGACGCCGGATAGCTACGCTCGTACACTATTTGCGAAACTTAGTTTCGCAATGCGAACTTAACGTATCCGGCCATCACCTCATGTCCTACAGCGAGAGACAGCACGTATGAAAGCGCCACACGACCAACCGCGCATCCTGATCGCCGGCGCGGGCATAGGAGGGCTGACGACGGCCCTGGCTCTCAGGAAACTGGGTTTTCGCCACATCGAGGTGCTGGAACAGACGGCGGTCCTGAAGGAAGTCGGCGCGGGCATCCAGCTCGGGCCCAATGCCGTGAAGGTCCTGCACGACCTGGGCATCGCCCCGGCGCTGGAAGCCGTGGCGGTGGCGCCGCTGGCCACCCGGTCGCGCGACTGGGCCAGCGGCCGCACCATCCGCGATTTCCCGCTCGGCCCGGAGTGCGCGCAGCGCTACGGCGCGCCCTACTACCACGTGCATCGCGCCGATCTGCACAATGCCCTGATCGACGCCTACGGGCGCGAGAACGTGCGGCTGGCGCAGCGCGTCAAGACGTATGCGCAGGACGCGGCGGGCGTGCGCGTGATCCTGGAGTCGGGCGAGACCGTGGAAGGCGACGTGCTGGTCGGGGCCGACGGCGTGCATTCGGTCGTGCGCGGCCAGTTGCTGGAAGGACAGGATCCGCGCTTTACCGGACTGCTCGCCTGGCGGGGCATGGCGGATGCGGACCGTGCCGGCCACCTGGGCATCGAGAAGAATGTCAACGCCTGGTGGGGACCGCACCGGCACTTCGTGAACTACTACGTGTCGGCGGGCCGGCGCATCAACTGGATCGGCATCGTGCCCGCGGGTCAGTGGCGGCTCGAATCGTGGTCGGCGCGCGGCGACAAGGCCGAGGTGCTGAAGGAGTTCGATGGTTGGCACCCCATCGTGCGCGGCCTGATCGAGGCCACCGACGACGTGTTCAAGTGGGCGCTGTACGACCGCGATCCCTGGCCTGTGTGGACCCGCGGCCGAGTGACGCTGCTGGGCGACGCGGCCCATCCCATGGTGCCCTTCCTGTCGCAGGGCGGTTCGCAAAGCATCGAGGACGGCCATGTGCTGGCGCTGTGCCTGGCCGGGCTGCCGCACGATCCGGCCGCCGCGCTCAAGACCTACGAGGAGCTGCGCACCGCCCGCACGGCGCGCGTGCAGCTGGGCTCGCGCGAGGCGGGCCGAATGTTCCACCAGACCGATCCGCTGAAGAAATTCATGCGCAACATGAAGTTCCGCTGGGCTGCGCTGACCAACAGCCAGGAGAAATGGCGCCGGGTCGACTGGCTGTACAGCTACGACTGCCGGACAGCCGTGGCCGAGAAGCTTGGCGCCGTGCCCGCTAGCGCGCCAGTTCCCACCGCCGATAGCATCGCCTGATCGCCGCCGCCGACGGCAGAACCACCTTGGGCAGGTCGAGCCCCTCGACCATCTCCGCATAGAGCCGGCGGTTGCGCGGCGTGACCACGGCGATATGGTGGATCATCGCCCACTTGACGCTGTCGCGGCCACCGTCCAGCGCGCCGCGCCGGTCGCGCTCGAACCAGGTCCGGCGCAGGTAGCGCAACAGGCTCAGCGGCGTGGAGATGTCCAGCAGGATCACGCCGGTCGCGCGCCGCAAGCGCTGCGGCATGCAGCTGGAATAGTTGCCATCCATGACCCAGCGCCCGCCCGCGATGGCTGCATCGTGCAGGGCGGCGAATTCGTCCGCGGGGCGGGGTTCCCAGTCGGTATGGGGCAGGTGGTATAGCCGGTCGAGGTGGACCGGCTCCAGGGCGCATTTGCGGGCGATCGCCCCGGCCAGCGTGGACTTCCCGCTGTTGGAGGGCCCGACGATGCAGATGCGCGGCCCCAGGCTCGCAAGCTTCATGAAAAAGGTGTCCTTCACATCCAGGCACCTTTTTATTCGATGGCGCTCGCCTTGCCCAGTCCGGCGGGGATCAGATCGGCGGGCGCGCCTCGAATCCCAGTACCGCCTCCAGCGCGTGCGCCGCTTGCAATACCTGGGCATCGTGGCCGCGCGGCGCGGCGATGTGCAGGCCCATGGGCAGGCCGCCGGCGGCCAGTCCCATCGGGATGCTGATGGCGGGCTGCTGCGTCAGGTTGAACAGCGAGGTGTAGGGCGTCCAGGCCCGCCGGTTGGGAAATTCCTCGAATTCCTTCGGATAGCTCAGGTTCGCGTCGAAGGCGGGGGCCGCGACCGTGGGCGTCAGCAGAAGGTCGAAGCGCTGGTGGAAGGCGTGAAGACGCCGCGCCAGGTCCTGGCAACGCGCCTGGGCACCCATGTAGTCCTCCAGCGCCAGGCCGGCGCCGTCCTCCAGGATGCCGGCCATGACGGGCGACAGCAGCGCGCGCCGTTCCGCCGGCATGTGTTGCAGCGCGTACCGGTATCCCGCCTGCAGCAGGACCAGGTAGTCGTCGATGGGATTGTCGATGTCCGGATCGGCTTCTTCGACGATGGCGCCCAGGTCGGCCAGACGCTTTCCCATCTCCCGGAAGGCCTCGGCGATCCCGGCATCCACCTTGGGGGCGTAGCCCAGCGTCAGGCTGAGGGCGACGCGCTTGCCGCGCAGGCCTTGTCCGAGATCGGCCCCGAGGCTGTCGGGCCGCCAGGGCAGCGACATGGCGTCGCGCGGATCGGGGCGGGCGATGATGTCCAGCACCGTGGCGGTGTCCCGCACGTTGCGGGCCAGCGGGCCGACGCAGGACAGGCCGCCGGCCACGTTGGGCGGATACATGGGCACCAGGCCGCCGGTGGCCTTGAAGCCCACCACGCCGGTCAGGGCCGCGGGAATGCGCAGCGATCCACCGGCGTCCGAACCCAGCGCGAAGGGGCAGAAGCCGGCCGACACCGAGGCCGCGCCGCCGCCCGAGGACCCGCCGGCCTGCTTGGTGGTGTCCCAAGGGTTGGTGGTGGCGCCGGTGAGCGGGCTGATGGTGACGGGGCCCGCGCCCAGTTCCGGCATGGTGGTCAGGCCCAGCAGCACCGCGCCGCCTTCCTGGCAGCGCAGCACTGCGGGCGCGGTGTCCGCCACGGGATCGGCGGGCATCGCGCGCGAGCCGCGCCTGTGGGGCAGGCCGGCCACCATCAGGTTGTCCTTGGCGGTGAAGGGGGCTCCGTCCAGCGGCCCGAGCGGCGCGCCGCGCAGCCATCGCGCCTCGCTGGCCCGCGCCGCCGCGCGGGCGCGGTCCTCGTCCAGGATCGTGAACGCGTTGATGCGTTCGTTCAGCGCGGCGATGCGGGCAAGCTGCGATTCGAGCGCCTCGACCGGGGAGATCTCCTTGCGTTCGAAGGCGTGGGCGAGCTGCGTGAGGGAAAGGAACGGCAAGTCTGACATGCTGGGGGGAATCCTGGGTTGATCGATGGCGCGTTACTGCGGCTGTGCGCCGTCGACGCGCTGGTCGGGGGCCACGACGTCGCCGTCCACGACCATGGGTTGGCCGTCCACGTGGAACGAGCATTTGCGCATGGGGATGTCCAGATGCGCCTTGGTGCGGCGGCTGCCGCCGGGGCCGGTGGAGAACAGGAAGTTGCCGTAGAACGACCGCGCTTCCATGCCTATGGTGGCGGCCTTGTCGTACAGGCCGAGCGAGGTCCAGCGGGCCTTGGGCTGCAGGCCCCAGCCCAGGTGCGACACCGCATAGGCGTCGGGGTCGTCGAAGCCGCGCAGGTAGGCATCCAGGAACTCGGCATCGAGTCCGCCCGAGATGCGTACGATGGCGCCGCGTTCGACCTCCAGGGTGATGGGCGTCTGCACGTAGTTCTTGAACGGCAGGATGATGTCGCCGGGCGCCAGCACGACCACGCCTTCGGCCGTGCCGTCGTCGGGCAGGCGGGCGACGAAGCCGCTGGGCCAGTGGTCCCAGCGGCCGGGGCTGTCCACGTAGCCGTATTCCGCGGTGATGGGATAGGCGCCGATGGAGGCCGTGAGCCGGGTGCCCGCGGCGGAGGTGACGGTGATGCGGTGCCCTTGCGCGTAGGCGTCGCGCGCGGCCAGCACACGGCGCCGGTCGTCCGCCGACGGCATGACGCGCGCGAGGACTTCCGGGGGCTCGTAGGCCAGCAGCATGCGGGTGCCGGACTCCAGCACCGCGCGCTGGCCCGGCGTGAACAGCAGGAACACGGTGTCGATGACCAGGTCGGCCGCCTTCATCGCGGCCAGCGCCATGGGGTCGTCGTCGATGGGCGAGGCGCCGCTGACCACGGTGGGATCGGTACCCACTTCGCAGGTATCCCAGTTGGGCGCGATGTCCAGCTTGACCACCCGCGCCTGCAGCGCGGCGGCGGCCCGGGCGGCGGCATCGACCACGCGCGGGTCGGAGTTCTGCGAGGTCAGGATCAGCACGTTCTCGCCGGGGGCCAGCTTCGAGAGCTGCAGGACTTCCGTCCAGCAGCGGGTCAGTTGCGAGGGACTCAGGGGCATGGGGCCTCCGGGATGCCGGGCGCGGTCATGGCCGCTGCCCGAAGCGATTGAACGAATCGTGTTCCAGGCTGAAGGCATCCCCCAGCCGGCAGTAGTTCCGGCCGGCCAGCCGTCCCACGCCACGCAGCGCGGCCATGTCGATGCGGCCTTCCGCGCCGACCACGTCGGAATCCACGTGGATGGCGACGACCTCGCCCAGGACCAGCGTATAGCTGCTTCGCGGCAGCGGCAGGGCCTGCGCCAGCCTGCATTCGAACCAGGCCTTGGACTCGGCCACGCAGGGCGGACGCACCAGCGAGGCGGGAGCGGGCGTCAGGCCCGATGCCTGGAACTCGTCCACGCCGGGAGGGTGCGCCTGGGCGCAGGCGTCCTGCTGCCGCGCGATGGCTTCGCCCACCAGGTTGACCACGAACTCGCCGGTGGCCAGGACATTGTTCAGCGTGTCCTTGGGGCGGTCAACGGCGTGGCGGCCGATGGACACGCACAGGTAGGGCGGATCGGTCGATACGGCATTGAACCAGCTGAACGGAGCGAGGTTGGCCTGCCCGTCGCGGTCGATCGTGGACACCAGCGCGATGGGTCGGGGCACCACCAGCCCGGCCACCAGCTTGTACAGGCGCGCCGGGTCGGTCTGGTCGGGAAGGTAGCGGATCTTGGTGGTCACTCGGGACGGATGTTGGCTTCGCGGATGACGGTCTTGAAGGTGGTCAGCTCGTCGTGGATGAGCCTGGCCGATTCCGCCGGCGACGCATAGCGCGTGATGATGGACTGGGCCAGCAGCGGTTCCTGCACCGCCTTGTCGGAGAAGACCTGCTTGAAGGCGCGGTCGAGCTTCTCGATGACGGGCGCGGGCGTGCCGGCGGGGGCCAGCGCGAACAGTTTGGCGCTGACGTCGTAGCCCTTCAGGCCGGCCTCGGTCGCGGTCGGCACATTGGGCAGCAGGCTGATGCGCTCGGGCGAGGCGACGGCCAGCGCGCGCAGCTTCTGGTTGCGGATGTGGGGCAGCGTGGCCGCCAGGCTTTCTATGCTCATGTTCACCTGGCCGCCCACCAGGTCGAGCAGCGACGGCGAGATGCCCTTGTAGGGAACGTGCAGCAGGTCGACGCCCGCGGCGCGCTTGAACATTTCCCCGGCCAGGTGCTGTACCGAGCCGTTGCCGCTGGAGGCGAAGGTCAGCGCGCCCGGCCTGGCCTTGGCCAGCGCGACGAGTTCCTGGACGGAGGTGGCCTTGACGCCGGGATTGACCACGATCACGAACGGAATGCTGCCGAATACCGAGACCGGCGTGAAGCTCTTCTCCAGGTCGAAGGGCGTGGAGCGTTCGTACAGCGAGGCATAGATCGCGTGGCTGGTCAGCGAACTCCACAGCAGCGTGTAGCCGTCGGGTTCGGCCTTGGCGACGGATTCCGCGCCTATGCTGCCGGTGGCGCCGGGCCGGTTGACCACGACCACCTGCTGGCCGAGCTGTTTGGCCAGCATGGGACCGGCCACGCGGGCGGCCGCGTCCACGCCGCCGCCCGGGGGCCAGGGCACGACCAGGGTGATGGGCCGCTCCGGCCATTCCGCGTGGGCCCCCAGGCTGGTCGCCAGCGCGATGGCCCCGATGGCGGTTTTCAAGACTGCTTTGACGTTCATGCTCGACCCTTGATGATGATGACGAAGCCCCGGCTCCCCTGCCGTGGGCGCTTGTGCAACCCGGGCCGTGCGGCCCAGTCTCCTTGGTGGTTCGCAATGCGAAACTAAGTTTCGCAAACTTTTGGGGTATCCTACCCAACAACTTTTGCGCGTGTCAACGAAGTTTGCGAGCAGGTCGGATGAGAGGAACTTCCCAATCGAGGGCGATCAGCCCGGTGCCATTTGCCGAGCCGGATGCCGACGAGGATCCCGGCAGGCAATTCGTGACCGCGCTGGCCCGGGGGCTGAGCATCCTCAAGGCCTTCACTCAGGGTGACACGTCGCTGGGCAACCAGGAACTGGCCGAGCGCACGGGGCTGACCAAGCCCACGGTGTCGCGGCTGACCTATACCCTGACCCGCCTCGGCTACCTGGCCTGTTCGCCGCAGACCGGCCGCTACGAATTGGGTACGTCCGCGCTGGCGCTCGGGTACTGGGCGATGGCCGGGTCCTACATCCGGCAGGTCGCCACGCCGCTGATGGAGCGGGTCTCCGAAGAGCTGAACCTGTGCTGCGCCCTGGGCTACCGGGACGAGGCCGATGCCGTTTATCTCGAACACACGCGAGGTTCCGGCGCGCTCATCATGAGCGTGCAATCCGGCACGCGCACGCCCCTGGTGACGACCGCCATGGGCCGCGCGCTGATCGCGGTCATGGACCGGCCCGAGCGCGACAAGTTGTTCGCCGCCGAGAAGGTGCGCCACGGCGCGCAGTGGCCCAGGATCCTGAAGGGCATCCAGGAGGGCCTGAAGGACTACCAGGCGCGCGGCTTCACGCTGTCCCTGGGCGACTGGGAAAAGGAAATCAACGCCGTGGGCGTGCCGCTGGAGCTGAACGACGGCAATCCGCCTATGGCCCTGATCCTGGGCGGTTCCTCCTATGTGGTCGATCGCCAGCGCCTGGTCGAACACGTCGGCCCCCGGCTGGCCGAACTGGCCGGGCAGATACGCCACGGCCTGAGGTCGCGCGGCTGATTTCAGCTCTTCCCGGCCCCCGTTTTTGCTCATAGATCCATGATTATTTGCAATGCGACATGCGTGAAGTCGCGGCATAAGATCCGCCCGTCCATGACTGAACGAGGATCCGGGCAATGCCGTCTGACCGCAATGCAATCGCCGCGCCGCCACTCGCGCAACCGGGCCGCAGGCGCGCGCTGAAGGGACTGGCGGGCTACGCCTCGCTGTGCGCCGGATGCCTGGCGCTGTCGGGCCGGGCCGGCGCCCAGGGCGCGGCCGCGCACCGCATCGATACGCATCACCACATCTTTCCGCCGGCCTACCTGGCGGCCGCGCGCGACGGCGTGGTGGATTCGTCGCCCGGCGCGCCCACGGACATGTTCGACAAATGGTCGCCGCGCAAGTCGCTGGACGACATGGACAAGCAGGGCGTGGCCACGGCCATCGTATCGATCTCCACGCCGGGCGTATTCTTCGGCGACGTGGCGCAGGGCCGGCGCCTGGCGCGCGAGTGCAACGAATACGGCGCGAAGATGATCGCCGATCATCCCGGCCGGTTCGGCATGTTCGCGGCCGTGCCTCTGCCCGACGTGGAAGGCAGCCTGCGCGAGATCGCCTACGCGCTGGACGAACTCAAGCTCAACGGCGTGGGCCTGCTGACCAGCTACGGCGATCGCTGGGCCGGCGATCCGGCGTTCTTCCCGGTGTTCGAGGAACTGAATCGGCGCAAGGCCACGGTCTACTTCCACCCCACGGCCGCCAACTGCTGCGGCAACCTGGTGCCCGAGACCAAGGTGTCGCTGGAGTATCCGACCGACACGGCGCGCTGCGCGGCCAGCCTCTACATCAACGGCGTGCTGTCGCGCTGCCCGGACATCCGCTTCATCCTGTCGCACGGCGGCGGGTCGCTGCCCAGCTTCGCCAGCCGCATCGATGCGCTGTTCGCCGGGTCGCCCACCGCGCCGCGCTGGCCGACCCGCGCCATGGACGAGTTCCGGCGCCTGCACTACGACACGGCCGCCATCCTGAATCCGCCCGCGATGGCGGCGCTACGCCAACTGGTGCCCGCCTCGCAGATCCTGATGGGTAGCGACTTCCCGTACCGCTCGGCAGGCCGCGCGGTCAAGGAGATCCGCGATCTCGGCATGTTCACCGAGACCGAGCTCGAGGCGGTCGAACGCGGCAACGCGCTGCGCATCGTGCCCGGCCTGGCGACGGCCGGCCAGCGCGCCGGCTGAGGCTTCCCCGTTTCCGGCCCCGGGGGGCCGGGAACATCCTTCCCCATCTGTCAGGAGAGACTCATGCAGCAAGCACCGAACGCGCCGCGGCGGCGCCAGCTTCTTACCGCCGGAGCGGGACTGGCGGCCGCGGTCGGCGCCGCCATGGGCAGCGCGCCGGCCCGCGCCGCGACGCCGCCTTCGCAGGCCGAGGCCCTGGAGCAACTGCTCGGCAAGCAGGCCATTTCCGAGGTGCTGTACCGCTATCCGCGCGGCCTGGATTTGCTGGACCGGGACATCCTGCTGTCGCTGGGCCACGCCAACGGCACCGTGCAGTTCGGCAAGATGCGCTTCGATCCCTGGGCCTCGTTCGTCGACTGGTTGCTCGAGGCGCACAAATCCATGCTATCCAACAACCATCGCATGACCAACATGCTGATCGAGGTGCGGGGCGACAAGGCGGTCAGCGAAACCACCGGCACCGCGACCCTGGTGGTCGCCGTCGAGAAAGATCGGATCGAGGAACGTTGGATGCACTCGCGTTATCTGGATCGCTGGTCGCGCCGCAACGGCAGATGGGCCATCGACTCGCGCCAGTCGGTCACGGATTTTCGGCGTATCGAGGTCTTCCCCGCCGCCGAGCTGAAGACCCGCTACAGCACGCTGGGGGATCGCCTGGGCAAGGACGATCCGTCATACAAGCTGTTCGATTTCCAATGAGCGCGTCCATGAGCACTGTATCGAAGCGGGCGGCGGCGTGCGTATTGTCGCTGCTGGCCTGGGGGGCCGTGCAGGCGGCCGACCACATGCCGCAGGGCGAACGCACGCAGGGCCGTTCGTACTCGCCCGCGGTCGTGACCGAAGGCGGGCGCATCGTCTGGCTGGCGGGCGAGACGGCCACCACCGACCTGCAGGGCCGCGACATCAAGGGCGACTTCGAGGCGCAGGCGCGCACGGTGTTCGCGTTGATCGACCAGACCTTGAAGCGCGCGGGCGGGAGCCTGAAGGACGTCGCCACCATGACGGTGTACATGACCGACGTACGCAACGGCGCCACCTTCGCCAAGGTGCGCAGCGAGATGTTTCCCGACCGCCGCTTTCCGGCCAGTGCGCAGATCACGGTCTCGGCGCTGGCGGTGCCGGGGATGCAGATCGAGATCCAGGCCGTGGCGGTGCTGGGCGACAGGTGCTCGCCGGCCTCGCCCTGCCTGCCGAAGTAGCCGGCGGGGCGCAGGCATCCGATAGAATCGGATGCCTGTCTTCTTGCCCGAGCGTTCCCGACATGCGTGCCAGGCCCCCCCGCCCTGTTTCCGATCCGCTTGAGCCCGGGAGCGGCCGGCCCCTGGATCTGCGGCGGATCAAGCTGCGGCACCTGGAGTGCATGCTCGAGGTCATGCGCACCCACAGCCTGCGCGAGGCGGCGCACGCGCTGCACGTGACGGAGTCGGCGGCGTCCAAGACGCTGCGCGAACTGGAGGCGGAACTGGGCGTGACGCTGTTTCAGCGGTCCAAGCTGGGCACGGTACCGACCGAGGCGGGCGAGAAGTTCGCGCGCCATGCGGCGAGCGCGGTCGAGGCCCTGAGGTGGGGCGCGGCTTCCGCCCGCGGTCTGGCGCCGGCCGGCGCGGCGCTACGCATCGGTGCCATGCCGGTCGCGGCGGTGAGCCTGCTGCCGGCCGTCCTGCAACGCATGACCGGGCAGGTGCCCGGCCTGACGCTGGAGGTCGTGGCCGGCTCGAAGGCGATCCTGCTCAATCTGCTGCGCGAGGATGCCATCGATGCCGTGCTCGGCCGGCTGCCACCCGCGGACGACATGCAAGGCCTTTTCTTCGAACAATTGCTGCTGGACCGATACATCGCCGTGGTCCGTCCTGGCCATCCCCTGGCCGGACGCCAGGGGCTGAGGCTCGCGGACATCGTTTCCTATCCGCTGGTCCTGCCTCCGCCCGAGACCGTCACCTGGGCCGAGATCCAGCGGTTGTTCGTGTCGCAGGGCTTGCAGATGAATGAGACACGCATCGAGACGATCTATCTCGAGCTGAGCCGGGCCTGCACGCAGACGAGCGACGCCGTCTGGTTCGCGTCGACCCGGCACGTGAAGCTGGACATCGAGAATGGCCTGCTGGACCAGTTGTCGGTCGACTGCTCCATGCTGGAAGCGCCGCTGGGCATCATCGCCAGACAGGCCACGGGCCGGCATGCGCTCAGGGACCAGTTGCTGGAGATGATCCGCCAATACGTGCTCGATCCGTCTTGAGTTTCCGTTTTGATCAACTGAAGCGCCGAAAAGTCGTTTTACCCCGCGATATCGCGCCAGTAATCTTCACGCCAAATCGGATCGCAGTCGGTCCGCCCTATTGGAGACATCGTGAAGAAGATTTTGTCGAGCGCCGTGTTCGCGGCCTGCGCGCTGGTCGCGTTTTCAGCCACGGCGGCGACGGTCCAGGCCATCGTACCGTTTCCCGCCGGCGGGCCCCTGGACCTGGTTGCCCGCATCGTGACGGCGCAGATGCAGCAGGCCTCGGGCGACGTTTTCGTGGTCGACAACCGCGGCGGCGCCAACGGCATGATCGGTGCCCGGTTGGCCGCGGGCGGCGCGACGAACGGTTCCAGCCTGCTGTTCGCCGATGGCGCGATGGTCACGGTCAATCCGCGCCTCTATCCCCGTGATCCGGCGTTCGACGCGGAGCGGGATCTGAAGGTGGTCGCGGCCGTGGCATTCCAGCCGGCGGTGCTGGTGGTGAATACGTCCGTGCCGGCGAAAGGCCTGAAGGACTTCATCGCCTATGCGAAGGACAAGCGGCTGGACTATGCGTCGGGCGGCCTGGGGTCGCAGGGGCACCTGACGATGGCCGCCTTTGCCAGCGCCGCGGGGCTGGACATGACGCATGTGCCCTACAAGGGCGGCGCGCCGGCCATGAACGATCTCGTCGGCGGCCAGGTTCCCGCGGCATTCGTCGGCGTGGCCGGCGCGATGGGGTTCATCAAGAGCGGCCGGCTGAGGGCGCTGGCCGTTTCGGGAGATCAGCGCGTTCCCGCCATGCCCGATGTTCCGACCGTGAGCGAAGCGGGACTGCCCGGCTTCGTGATGCAGGGGGCGTACTTCGTGATGGTTCCGTCCAAGACTCCCGATGCTGTGGTGAAGGATCTCGAGCAGCGCGTGTTGGCGGCGGCGTCGGACAAGCAGGCGCAGCAGAAACTGCGCGACCTGGGCCTGGACGCGAAAACCATGGACCGGGCTGCCTCCGAGCGGTGGCTGGCGGCCGAACGCCAGCGCATGGGCAAGCTGATCGCCGACCACGGCATCAAGGCGGAATAGGACCCGGCATGGCGGCGCATCGCGTTGCATTGATCGCTCCCAGCCACTGGCACTACCCGATGTATCGTCCGGCCTTTCTTGCGGCGGACGTCCGGATAGCGGGCGTCTGGGATCCTTCCCCGCCGCTGGCCCGGGACGTCGCGGCGGAGTTCGACGCGCCGGTATTCGCGACCATGGAGGAATTGCTGAGCCGATCGGGTGCCGGGTTCGCGTTCGCCTTCGGCGCGCACGCGGACATGCCGGCCATTGCCGGCCGGCTGATCGATCGCGGCATGCCCTTTTCGATCGAGAAACCCGCGGGCCTGCACGGCGACCACATCGCCGGCATTCGCCGCGCGGCCCGGCGCGCGGACGTGTTCGTCTCGATTCCGTTCCATTACAGGCTGAGCGCGCTGGCCCGGGCCCTGTCGGCGGCGATATCGCTGCCGTCGCCGGATTTTCTCCATGTGCAATGTTCCGTCCATGCCGGCTCGCCGCTGCGGTTCGCCGATTCGTCGCCGTGGCTGGTCGAGCCGGGGCGGGCTGGAGGCGGATGCCTGATGAACCTGGGCCATCATCCCATCGACATGCTGTCGTGGATGACGGGCGCCGACGTGGTGTCCGTGCAGGCCACGCTGTCGGACAAGGCGCTGCGGCTGGCCGTCGAGGATCATGCCTCGCTGTCGCTGGTACTGGCGGACGGCACGGTCGCGTCCCTGGAAACCTCGTACCGGCAGCCCGCGCGTGCGGCGGACTACATGGACTTCCATGTTTCGCTTGCCCACCGCGCGTTCACCGCGAAGCGGGACGGAGAACGCCTGGCGTTCCTGGATACCGCGTCCGGCGATGCGCGGCATGTCGATGGCGGATGGCGGTTCAAGGACTATTTCGCCGACTACGTCCGCGCCACCCTGTCCCGGGTGGAGGCCGGCGCGCCGCCTGTCGCGGGACTGGAAGACCTGGAAAGGACCCAGCGGGTCATCGATGCGGCCTATCTGTCCGCGAGGACGGGGCGGTCCACGGTACCGCAACGGGTGAGTTCTATCGATTGAATGGAGCGGCGGCACGACGGGCCGCCGATGTGCATATGAATCAAGCATCGACGGTCAGTCTCGTCACCGGCGCGAGCGGCGCCATCGGGGGCGCCATTGCGCGGCGCCTGGCCGCGCTGGGGCACGAGGTCATCAATCTTTCTCTGGAGCCGCCCGCCGAGGACCTCCCCGCCATCACCTATTGCGCCGATCTGACCGACCAGGCCGGGACGGCGCGTGCCCTGGAGATGATCGTCGCCCGGCACCGCGTGCGCAACCTGGTCAACAACGCGGGCTTCACCTACGTTCCCAGGCTGGCGGACCTGGACCTGGACCGGGCGCGGTCCATGTTCGAGATACATGATCGCGCGTCGCTGCAATGCATGCAGGCGCTGGTGCCCGGCATGCGGGCCCTGGGCGCAGGCCGGATCGTCAGCATCGGCAGCCGCATGATGCTGGGGCGGCCCGGCCGCGCGGTCTACGGCATGGTCAAGGCCGGCCTGCTCGGCATGACGCGCAGCCTGGCCTTGGAGCTGGCCCCGGATGGCATCACGGTCAACATGGTGAGTCCCGGGCCGATCGAGACCGAACTGTTCCGTGCCAACCATCCCCCCGGCGCGCCACAGACCGAGGCCGTGCTGGCCGGCCTGCCCGTCGGCCGGATCGGCACGCCGGACGACGTGGCCCACGCGGTGCTGTTCTTCCTGGCTGCGGAGTCCGGATTCGTGACGGGACAGAACCTGTTCGTGTGCGGCGGCGGCAGCGTCGGGACCGCCGTCTTCTGACGCCAAGTCGTTTCCATCAGGCAGAAATCCCGGCTGCGGGCCGGGCCTCAAGGCATATAGTCCCCCACATAGCGCTTCTTCCACTCTTCGGAACGAAGCGGCTGACCATCATAGAGGGGACATCTGGAGATGACACAGGCGGACGACATTCCGGTGCTGATCGTCGGCGCCGGCCCGGTCGGGCTGGGCTTGGCGCTGGACTTATCCTGGCGCGGCATTCCGTGCACGATCCTGGAACAGCGCGACGGTTCCATCAGTACGCCCAAGCTGGGTGCCGTGGGCGTCAGGACCATGGAGTTCTGCCGCCGCTGGGGCATCGCGCAGCGTGTGCGCGAGACGCCGTTCAACCCCGACTACCAGTTGGACATGGTGTTCTGCACCAGCATGACGGGCCACTTCCTGGCCCGCCACGAGTATCCCAGCCTGCGCGACGACGCGCCGCCCGACGAGAGCCCGGAAAAGAAGTGGCGCTGCCCGCAGCTATGGTTCGACCCGCTGCTGACCCGTTGCGCGACCGAGTATCCGTCGCTGGACCTGCGCTACTGGCACCGGCTGGAAGGCTTCGAGCAGGACGCCGACGGCGTCCGGGCCGACGTGATCGACCTGAAGACCGAACAGCGCACGACGCTGCGCGCGCGCTACCTGGTGGCCTGCGACGGCGCGGGCAGCAACGTGCGCCGCGCGCTGGGCATCGACATGGCGGGCACGCGGGCGCTGGACCACTCGGCGGCGCTGTTCTTCCGTTCGCCGGCCCTGACCCGCAGCCATGACAAGGGCGAGGCGGAACGCTATCTGTTCTTCGGCGCCGAGGGCTTCTGGGGCAACATCAGCGCCATGGACGGCCGCGAGCTGTGGCGCATGACGGTGGTCAGCAACGAGGCGCAGGTCGAGCAGGTCTGCCGCGATGCCGAGGCGTGGGTGCGCCGTGGCATCGGCCGCGACGACGTACCGTTCGAGGTGATCTCGGCCCTGCCGTGGCGCCGCAGCCAGTTGACCGCGACGCGCTACGGAGACCGCCGCGTGCTGATCGCCGGCGACGCCGCGCACACCATGTCGCCCACGGGCGGCTTTGGCATGAACACCGGCATGGGCGACGTCGTCGACCTGGGCTGGAAGCTGGAGGCCATGCTGCGCGGCTGGGGCGGTTCCCGCCTGCTGGACAGCTACGAGGTCGAGCGCCTGCCGGTGGGCGAGCGCAACGTCAATGCCTCCGCGCACAACTATTTCGCGCTGAAGTCGGTCGAGGACGCCTCGGAGCTGCTGGAAGAATCGGCGCGTGGCGAGGCGCAGCGCGCGCAGGTCGGCGCCGCCATCGCCGAGGCCACGCACACCGAATGGGAGACGTTGGGCATCCACCTGGGCTACCGCTACGAGGATTCGCCCATCTGCGTGCCGGACGGCACGCCCGCGCCGCCGGACCATCCGCGCTACTACACGCCCACCACCCGGCCGGGGCATCGCGTGCCCCATGCCTGGCTGGATGACGGCCGTTCCACGCTCGACCTGTTTGGCCGTGGCTTCGTGCTGGTGCGCCTGGGCGCGGAACCGCCCGACGCCACGCCGCTGGTCGAAGCGGCGCGCCGGCGCGGGGTGCCGCTCACGGTCGTGGACATCGCTTCGCCCCGGGTGGCCGAGCTGTACGAGCGTCGGCTGGTGCTGGTGCGGCCCGATGGCCATTGCGCCTGGCGCGGCGACGCCGCGCCGGCCGATGCGGATGCCGTGATCGATGTCGTGCGCGGCGCCGCCCCGCGTGCCGACGCGTCCCGATAAGCGCGGAAGGAGACGTTCATGAGTCGAAAGCCGAGCCGGCGCCTTGCGCCGTGGGTATTTGCCGCCGCCGGGGTGCTGGCGGGCGCGCAGGCGTGGGCCGTCTATCCCGATCGCCCTGTGCGGCTGATCGTGCCGTTCCCGCCCGGGGGCGCCAGCGACCAGGTGGGGCGGGCGGTGGCCCAGTATCTCGGGCAAAGGCTGGGGCAGACCGTGGTGGTGGAAAACCGCGGCGGAGCGGGTGGCGCGATAGGCGTGGCCGCCGCGGCGCAGGCCGCGCCCGACGGCTACACCCTGCTGCTGGGCACGGCCGAGTCCTTCGGCATTGCCGAGAACCTGACCCCGGGCCAAAGCACGCCCGCGGTCCGCGATTTCACGCCCATCGCGCTGGTCACGCGCATCCCCTCGGTGTTCGTGGTGAACCCCCAGGTGCAGGCCAGGACCCTGATGGAGTTCGTGAACCTGGCGAAGTCCCAACCCGGGCGCTACCACTTCGGTTCGCCGGGCACGGGCACCAACGTCCACCTGATCGGCGAAATGCTGAAGGCCCGGTTCGGCCTGGACATCGTGCACGTGCCCTATAAGGGCGGCAGCCCGGCGGTGACCGACCTCCTGGGCGGGCAGATCGAGATGATGCCCTCGGCCGTGGCGGCGGTCGCGCCGCGGATCAAGGACGGGTCCCTGCGCGCGCTGGCGGTGACCAGCGCCGAGCGCTCGCCCATGCTGCCCGAGGTGCCCACCATGGCCGAGGCCGGCGTGCCCGATTTCGTCGCCGGTGGCTGGTTCGGGGTGCTGGCCCGCGCTGGCACGCCGCCGGAGGCGGTGGCCAGGCTCGAACGCGAACTGGAGGCGGTGGCCCGGATGCCCGAGTTCAAGGAGCGGATGGCCGGGATAGGCGGCGAAGGCAAGGCCTTGACGGGGCGCGCGTTCGGCGATTTCATCACCGCCGAGACCGCGCGCTGGCGCGACATCATCAAGACCGCGGGCGTCAAGCCCGACTGATGATGAAACATGGCCCCCACGCTTGCCGCTGCGCGGCGGCGCTGCCCCCCAAGGGGGCGCTTTTTCATCTTGGGGCGGCCCGGCGATGAAAAAAGTCCGGCCCGCGCGGGCCGGACCTTGCCTGGCCCTAGGGCCGGGGCATCACCGTCCCGCAGGACTTGCAGGTGCGGAATTCCTCGCTGTCGAAGAAGCGCTGGTAGGCCTTGGACACGGGGTCGGCCTTGTAGTCCGCGACGTGGCAGGATTCCTCGTGCAGCAGCGTATCGCAGCTCGGGCAGAACCATTGGAAGCGGTCGATCTCCTCCGGCTTGCGCTTGCGCTCCTGCACCAGCAGGTAGGCGTTGGGCGGAAAGCGCGGCGAGTGCGGGATGCCCGCCGGTGTGTAGATGACCGATCCCTGCGACAGCACGGCAATCTCTTCCTTGCCCTCGGGCGTGCGGTAGTGCAGCTTCATCTCGCCCTTGACCATGTACATCATCTCGTCGCTGGGGTTGATGTGGAACTCGCTGCGGTATTCGCGGCCGCGGGCCAGGAACACGAGGGACTCGGGTTCCTGCCAGAGCACGGCCACCCGCTTGCCGCTGGCGGCTAACTCGTCGCCCTGTTTCATCAGGTCGACGATGGGCATCTTGAACATCTGGACCTCCTCAGCCGAAATAGGCCACGCAGTCGATCTCGACGCGTACGCCCGGGCGGTGCGGCGTGCCGCCTATGCAGGTGCGGGTGACTTTCTCGCCACCCATGAAGGCGCGGAATTCCTCGTTGAACGCGGGGAAATCCGCCACGTCGCGCAGGCACACCCGCATGTTGATGATGTTGGCCGCGGTGGCGCCGCCCGCCTCCAGCACCGCCATCAGGTTCTGCAAGGTGCGCCGCGTCTGCTCGCGGATATCGTCGGATACGACTTCCTTGGAAACCGGGTCCAGGGGGCCCTGGCCAGACACGTAAAGGAAGTCGCCCGCCCGGATGCCCTGGGCCAGCGGCGAGGGTGTGCTCTTGTCGGTGAACCCGGTGACGGGGGCCTGCGCGGACTGCACGATTATCTTAGGCATGTTCGGACTCCTGGAAAAGATGGGTGGACTCCAGCGTTTGCGCGAAGTCGAGCACATCGTCGTCGCGATACTTGCGGCCGACGATCTGCAGGCCGACGGGCAGGCCGTCGGCGTCGGTGGCCAGCGGCATGGACAGGGCCGGCTGCTGGGTCAGGTTGAACGGGAAGGTATAGGGGTTCGCCAGTTGCCAGTTGAAGGTCTGGCGGATGCGGTCGCGCAGCGGATGGCCGTCGGCGCACAGCGCGCCCACCCGCGGCGCGCCGGCCGGGCTGGCAGGGGTCAGCAGCAGGTCGACGTCGGCGAAGGCCAGCGTGAGCTGGGTCGTGGCGTCGCGCAACTGGGTTCGCGCCCGGGCCAGGCGCTCGGCGCCGTGCGTACCGCCGCGTTCGCACAGATGTTGCAGGCGCGGATCGAGCAGCGCGCGCTGGGCGGGCGTGGTATCGACGAAGGATTCGTATAGGCGGTTCTCCCACAGGGCCCAGGCGTTCTCGGCCAGCGACATCCAGTCCATGCGCAGGCGCACGACCGAATGGCCCTTGCGGCCCAGCCGCTGGACCAGTTCCTCGACGGCCGTTTCGACCCGGGGATCGAGCCCGGTATCGGGGCCGGCGTCGGTCAGGTAGCCGATGGCGGGCCGGCGCGGCGGCAGATCCTGCGTCCGCGCATAAAGCGAATGGGGGTCCAGTGGATGGGGCCGGCCCATGACTTGCAGCGCCAGCCGGCAATCGGCCACTGTGCGGGCGATGGGACCCAGATGCGCGTACTCGGCGAAGGCGCTCAGGCGCGGTCCCGACGGAATGGCGCCGAAGGTGGGCTTGAGCCCGACCAGTCCGCAGTACGAGGCGGGGATGCGGATCGAGCCCCCGGCGTCGCTGCCCAGCGCCAGCGGCCCCCAGCCCTTGGCCACGTGCGCGGCCGCGCCCATGCTCGAGCCGCCGGCGCTGCGGTCCGGCGCCAGCGGATTGCGCGTGATGCCGGTGTAGGGCGATTCGGAATCGGCCAGCCAGCCGAACTCGGTCGTGGTCGTCTTGCCGAACAGCACCGCCCCGCCCTGGCGCAGCAGCGCCACGCTGGGCGCGTCCGCAGCGGCGGGCGGCGCGCCGGCCGTGATGGCCGAGCCGCGCCGGGTGGGCCATCCGGCCACGTCGACCAGGTCCTTGATCGACACGGGCACGCCGTCCAGCGGGCCGATGGGCGTGCCGCTACGCCAGCGCCGGGCCGAGGCCTCGGCGGCTTGAAGGGCGGCGTCGCGGTCCAGCACGCAGAAGGCGTTCAGATCCCGCGCGTCGTCGGCCACCGCGTCCATCAGCGCCGTGGCCAGGTCGAGCGGCGACAGCGCGCGGGAGCGATAGGCCTCGTGCAGTTCGGCCGCCGTCTTCGACAGCCAGGCGGAGTCCGCTGCGGACATGGATGCGTCTCCTAGCGCGGTTCGATGGTCTCGAACTCGACGTTGGCCAGCCGGCCGTCGACCCGCTGGACCTTGCGCATGTAGACGCGCTGCTTGATGTCGCGCGTGGCCGCGTCGATCTCGATCGGGCCGCGCGGGCTTTCCAGCTTCACGCCCTTCATCGCGGCGATCAGCGCGTCGCCGTCGGTCTTGCCCTGGGTCTTGCGCAGGGCCTCGTAGATCAGGGCCATGCCGTCGTAGCCGGCCACCGCCATGATGTTGGGGCGGGCCTGCTGGCCGCGCGCGGCCTTGAAGGCCTGCACGAACTTCTTGTTCAGCGGTGAATCGTGGTCCATGGAGTACGGGTAGCCGGTGACCACGCCCAGCGGCGTGTCGCCCATCGAGTCGATGGTGGGCTCGTCGGTGATGTCGCCCGTGCCCACCATGGCGGTGCCGCCTTCGGCCAGGTTGCGGGCGCGGTACTCGCGCATGAAGGACTGGGCCACGTCCGCCCCGTTCACGAAGGCGAAGACCGCCGAGGGCTTGAGATCCTTGATCTTCTGCATGTAGGCCGAGAAGTCCATGGTGCTGAGCGGCGTGCGCACCGAACCCACCACCGCGCCGCCGGCCTTCTTGTACGAATCCATGAAGGCCGCCTCGACCTCATGGCCGGGCGAGTAGTCCGCCACCATCGAGTACGTGGTCTTGTATCCCTGCTTGATCATCCATTGCGAGATGGGCGGCACGATGGCCGGCAGCGAGAACGAGGTGCGCACGATGTAGGGCGAGGTGGACGGCAGGCTGCCCGAGGCGGCGTTCATGATCACCATGGGCTTCTTCGCCTCGGTGGCCAGCGGCGCCACCGCCAGCGCGTTGGGCGAGAACGCGAAGCCGGCGATGAAGTCCACCTTGTCGCGCACCACCAGTTCCTGCGCGTGGCGCTTGGCCAGTTCGGGGTTGGGACCGCCCACGTCCTTGACGATGACCACGACCTTCTTGCCGGCCACGGTATCGCCGTGCTCTTTCAGGTAGAGCTGCACGCCCGTTTCCATCTGCTTGCCGAATTCCGCGAACGGACCCGACATCTCGCCGATGAACCCCACCTTCACGACGCCCTGCGCCTGCGCGCAGGCAGCCGCCATCAACGCGCCCGCGGCCAGCCCGCAGCGCAATCCCGCTTGTCTACCTTTCATGATCAGACGACTCCTTGCCGTGAGAGCCGGCACCGACTGCGCCGGAGATTCGAATCAGGAAACCGCGGCGCGCTTGCCGACACCCAGTAATTGATCCAGCCGTTCCGTGTCGGCGGCCAGCTCGGCGCTGGCGCCGGCATGGGCCACCACCCCGCGCTCGAGCACGATGGCATGTTGCGACATGGACAGCGCCAGGACCGGATGCTGCTCGACAATGATGG